>OJKP01000001.1_pt1 | contig 1075989 bp, 973 predicted proteins | sample 1596521 | NCBI WGS metagenome assembly OJKP01 (sample SAMEA4350130, study PRJEB24818) | metagenome | biome: human; feature: gut; material: faeces | place: Denmark | collected 2013-09
TCTGTTTTGTTAAAAAGTCTGATAGCTGTTGTCCAAGAAAGAAACCAACCTGTGGATATAACTCTTGGACTTCCTGATATTTTGCTTCAATCATTTCTGGTTCATCAGCCCAGATCTTTTCATATATCTTGAAAGCTCTTTTAAAATGTGTTTTGGCTTGCGGAAGATTAGCGGTCATCAGATAAATAGTTGCAAGGGTTTCCTGAACTTTGGCATAATCCAGACAGTCATCGGAATGGTATTCCTTGATGATGCCGGATAATTTTTGCAATTCGGAGATTCCTCTTTCGGGTTCCTGCTGTTCTGCCAGAAACATTGCATAATTGGCAATCTGAGGTATGCTGTCATTTATATGAAGCAGGTTAAATTGGTCAAGCAGTGAGATACTTTTTTCCATGTGTTCTCTTGCAAGATCGTGATGACCGTTCATGCGGTAAAGTCCACCGAGATTGGCATGAAGATTGGAAACAAGGCGAGCATTGTCAGCAGTGATAGTTTCTATCTGGGCAAGTGCATCCTTTTCCAGTTTTATTGCTTTTTCAGGTTTGGATTCAAGAGTTGCCTGAAAATCCAGTAATAATGCCCGGTCAGAGTCGGTTCCAATGTTTTTTGTCTTTAACAGCCCCTTCAGTTCCTGAATGATTCCATTCATACCTTTGTGGTAGTTATAGTTATCCATGTATGGAAATGCATTTTCCAGAAAAAGCAGATACTTTGGTATATCATCCTTTTCAATCAATTCTATGATATTTCCGATTGTTTGAAATAGCTTTTTGTAATAATCTACTTCCATTCCATGCATTAAACATATTTTCTGTAAAGAATCCAGTAATATGTGACAGCTACTTACAGATGGTTTTGTCTCTGAAAGGGCAATTTCCTTAATCATCGGATGCAGGGAGATAGTGCGACGTTTTGTTGTCTGGACAAAACCAGTCTCAATTAAATCGTTGATTTCATTTAGTGTGGGCAGTTCCAGCCATTTGGCAAATATACGGGCAGAAATACCGGTGGAAGGAAGAAAGCACATATTACACATGATATCCTGCTGTTCAAGAGATAAAGTGTATAAAGAAAACAGCGTATGGATATGACTGTAATAGGTGGCTTTGCTGCTTTGTCCATCTTTGATTATTTTAATTTTATCTTCGTTATGGAAAGATGCTTTTTCCATCTGAAGTCTTGTTAATAACTGGTCTGGAGTTGAGATTCCATTTTCCAGAAGTTTTGCTGCCAGTTCCACGGCAAAAGTATGAGAGTGAACAGTTTCGATGATCTTTTCAACTGTTGCCCGGTACGTGTCTGCCTCTGAATAGAATACCGATGTCAGCTGGAAGAGAGCATTCATATCCTCTATTTCTTTTAATGGCAGAGCACAGTATTCATCCAGTTTGCTTCTGGTTGTAATCAAAATCTGGCAGCGATATTTTAATACTACTGACAGAAAGCTGTCCTGTGTGGCAGTGACATTAAAATTATCTATGATAAGCAGAGTATCGGATTTCAGGGAACGCAGAAAACGGTTATGTCTTTGAAACCGTTCCTGTTCAGTGCTTTCCGGAAGATCGTCAATAAAATCCATGTCAGTAATATCCTGATGAAGACCACCTGTATATTCTACATATAGAAAGTTGGTGTAATGCTTTTTGTAATGTTTTGCGTAGGCTTTGGCAAGTTCGCTTTTACCAATACCGGCAATTCCGCAAAGAAAAACATGACGGTTTTCCTCAAGCATAGTATATAATTCTTCCAGTTCTTTATCTCTTCCGATAAAATGACGGCATGGTTTCGGAACCTCACTGTCTATAATATAATCCAGCACAATGGGTGACAGGGCACCTCCGGCAATTAATTTTTGATTTTTAGTATCACGTTTGATAAATTGTCGCTCCATGCCAAAAGAAATCAGCTTTGCAAGAAAAAGCAGACGTGAGCTGGCTGGTTTGTACAGAGAAGCCAGATTTTTCTTTTTGGCATCGGAGATGGTGTCATCTTGTATAAATAATGTGTATATATCTTGCATAGCCATATTGCAGTCAGACATCAATGGAAGCAGATTCTGGTGAATGGTTTCTGCCAACTTTTTCTGATTATTGGGTTTGGAATAGTAGGCAGATATTTTTGGACTGATCTTTGCCTGACCGGTCAGCCAGCGACAAACCAAACCATTATCCATAGAAAAATCTTCATTTGCAGGATCATTCATAAAATCTTCAAACAATTCGTATAGAAAATCAGGCTGGCTCATCTGATTGCTCTCACTGATATGATTTTTTAAGTATGTGCTGATAGATGAAAAATCGCATCGATCCAAAGGCAATTCCCCTTTCGTATTTCGTAAATTTTTGATGGTTGTACTGAATTTTCTTAATTATAGCACGAACATAAGTTCTAAACAATAGAACTTTGGCACAGAATATAAACAAAAGCAACTAAAAAATACTCAATCTGCTATCAATTTCAATTCAATGTGGTTTATACAATAAGAATTTAGAATATAGTCAGGCTTTCGAAAGCTGAATTCAATTCATACAGAACTTTTGTACAATCCTGCCGGCATAGGATGTAAAGAAGCCTGTATGCTGAAGGAGGCATATAGCATGAATACACGGTTTAGTTCTGGGAATATAGAAAATCTGGAAGCGGGAAAAGAAATCCAGAAAGAAGCTGTAAGCTACGAACATGCAGGATATCAGGTTCGAGTACACTTTAATGGCGATAAAACGTTATCACAATGTATTCAGAATCTGGCAGAACGAGAAATTGCAGGTTGATTTTCTATGATTCTTATTGTAAGATAAAGACAATTAAAGACAATGACTATACAAGACCAATGAAAAGAGGGAAAGAATAGAATGTATCAGGCAGGAATTTATTGCCGTGTTTCTATTGAAGAGCAAAACAAAGAGGGTGAATACAGCAATAGTATTCACTCTCAGATCCAGATGGCAAGGGATTATATTGCAGAACAGAATGACATTACAGAAGTAAGAGTTTACGCAGATGATGGATTTTCCGGAAGCAATTTTGACAGAACAGAATTCAGAAGAATGCTGGCAGATATTGAACTGGGGACAATCAATATGGTGATTTTCAAGGATGTATCACGGCTTGGAAGAGAGCATATTGATACCAATTATTATCTGGGCAAATATTTTCCTGAGAAACGGATTCGAGTAGTTTCTCTTTTGGATAATTACGATTCAATGGTCAGCACTTATGATGAACTGTTGGAAATTAAAACTTTACTTAATGATATGTATTTGAGAGAGACATCCAGAAAGATAAAAACGACAATCCAGACGAAAAGAAGCATGGGTGAATACACTCCGAAACAACCACCGTTTGGTTATGTGAAGAGCGAAACAGTTCATAATCATCTGGAAGTTGACCATTATGCCGCAGAGGTAGTTGGAAGAATATACAGGATGTATCGAAATGGATTTGGATGTAGTGTGATCTGTCGGGTTTTAAATGAGGATCAGATTCCTTGCCCGGCAAAATATAAAAAAGAAGTTTTGAAAAATGGGTATGCCTGGGATGTAGGTAAAGGATTATGGACACCGGCTACTGTAAGGGGAATCTTGAAGAATCCAATCTATACCGGTGCCGTTGTAATTAGAAAATATAACAGACCGTCCTATAAGCTAAAATATAAAAAAGCAATTCCACTGGAAGAAATGGAACTGGTACCGGATGCGCATGAAGCAATTATTTCCAAAGAAGAATTTGATCAGGTTCAGCAGATCAGACAGGAACGACGGATTCCGTATTTTGACAGAAATAAGGAACCACATAAGTATGTAGGATTACTGTTTTGTGGAAAATGCAAAACAGCTATGCGTAAGAGATATCTGGCATCACATAATGGTTATGATGGATATATGTGCGGTTTCCATCAAAAGATGGGACAGAATTACTGTGAACTGAATCATATTACGTTTGAAAAACTGGATGAATTAGTGGTATTTGCTATCAATCAGCAGCTGAAACAAATGCGGACAGATCTGAAAAATCTGGAAAATCAGATTGGGCAAAGAAAGCCAGATGTGGATAATAAAATTACCCGTTTGCATGCAAAAATTGAGCGAAATACAGAATATCGGAAACGGGCATATGAACAGTTCATGGATGAAATTCTTTCCAAGGAAGAATATCTGGAATTAAAGCAGATGTATGAAAATGAGAATCGGCAATATCAGAAAGAACTGGAAAAGTTGAAGCAGGAAGAACAGGAACAGCAGGCTGCTGTGAATATAACAAAGGTATGGCTGAACAATTTTAGTCGGAGAAAACTGACAATAAAACAATTGACCAGAGAAGTACTTGTAGAACTGATTGATAAAATTTATGTTTATCCGGATCAGAAAATAGATATTTATTTTAAGTTTGCTTCGGAGAAAAATTCAGTGGATGTAACAGTACAGAAAGATGGGGTGATATGATGTATCAGATGGCTGCGTATTGTCGTCTGTCAAAGGATGACGGGGAAAATAAAATCAGTGAGAGTATTGAGAATCAAATGAAGCTGATTCGAGAATATGCAGGTAAGTCAAATGATCTGGAAATCGCTGATATTTATATTGATGATGGTTATTCCGGACTTTATTTTGCAAATAGACCGGAATTTCAGCGGATGATGGAAGATATTTACAAAGGGAAAATACAGGGTGTGATTACGAAAGATATTTCCCGTCTTGGACGTGAGCATATTGAGACAAGTAATTACATAGAGCGTGTTTTTCCATCGTTGGGAGTCCGATATATTGCAATTCTGGATGGAGTGGATTCTGTTCATCACAGTAATGAAGAATTGGCACAGTTTAAGACTCTGTTTAATGATATGTACAGTCGTGATATATCTAAGAAGATCAGGGGTGCACTCTCTGCACAGAAAAAACGTGGGCAGTTTATGTCAGGCTTTGCCCCATATGGTTATATGAAAGATCCGGCAGATAAGCATCATTTTCTTATTGATGAAGAAGCTGCCAAGGTGGTTCGGAGAATCTTTTATATGAGTCTGGAGGGATATTCCAGAGACGGTATTGCGAGAAAGCTGAATCAGGAAGGTGTTATGACACCATCAGAGTATAAAAGAAAGGTTCAGGGATTGAAATATACGAACGCACTGGAAAAAGCCGGTGGAAAAGGCTGGGCATATCCTACAGTCAATGTGATTTTGCGAAATAGAGTTTACACAGGTGCTATGGTACAGCATAAGTCAGAAAAAATATCGTATAAAGTGGAGAAATATCATTACATTCCAGAGGAACAACAATATATCGTAGAGGGAATGCATGAAGCAATTATCAGTAAAGATACCTTTGAACAGGTACAGGAAAATATGAAGAAAAGAACAAGAACACCGGGTTTTCACAGTGAAGTGAGAAAAGTGAATCCATATGCAGGGATTCTTGTCTGTGGGGACTGTGGATATAATCTTCAGCGTGTTACCTGCAGGGATGGCTATGAGTGTGGAACTTATCATAAAAAGGGAAACACAATTTGTCATTCTCATTTTATTAAAAAAGAGATATTGGATTCCATTGTAATAAATGAAATCCAGAGACAGGCGGAAATGGCACTGAAAGAAAGTGATAAGGATGAAATACTAAAGGCAGCAGACCGCAGAAAGGAGGTGAAGAGACGATGTGCAGAAGCAGATCAGCAGATAGAACGACTGCAAAAAGAGCTTGCAGCAGTTCAGAAGTACAAAAAGAAGACGTATGAGAATTATGTGGATGGCATTCTGGACAAGGAAGAATATCTCTCTTATAAGGCTGAATATGAAAAGCAGGATAAAGGGATCAGAGAGAAAATCCAGATGGCAGAACAGGAGAAAGACAGCTTTGGAGAGGCAGAAGAATCCTATGAGAACTGGATAGAGAAATTTATCAAGTATGGAACACTATCCGAAGTGACACGAGAAATCGTGACAGAGTTGATTGAGAAAATCGTTGTGAACGGAGATAAGAGTATTGATATTGTATTTAAGTATCAGTCACCTTATCCAGTTGAGAAAAGGGCAGTGTAATGGCTGCAAATTTTTTTAAAGTAACTTTCCCTTAGTTATAATGGACACATGATGGAACTTCTCTTCTTGAAACCTATTTATCTGATATGGCAAATTACTGGAAATCGGTTCTGGTGATTGGCACCGGAAATGAAGGCAGTGCCAGAGGGCATACCTCCGGGCAGCTTGTAATGGGAAGAGAACAGGAAGTGGAATTTGCAGTAGGAGAATATGAGCCTGCGTTAAGCTTACAAATCTGGAAATCCTATGCGGATATTTTTTCCATCCGGATTACGCATCCCAGTGGGAAAACGGTGGGGATTATCCGGCAGCTGCAGGGCCCCCAGAGATTTACTATCGAAGGAACGCAAGTTTTATTATATTTTGGAGAACCAAGCCCTTTCAGTCCTTTTCAGGAAATCTATTTTGATTTTCTTCCGGTGGAAAATTATATCGACAGCGGAATCTATAAAATAACGCTGATACCGGAAAAGATTGTAACCGGGGCCTATAATATGTGGCTGCCTTCCCTTGCGGTCATCGGAGAAGCAACCGGATTTTTATATCCCACAGAAGAGACAACGCTTACAATTCCATCCACTGCCTATAAGGTAATTTCGGTGGGAGCCTATGATGCAAGATATAATCAGGTGGCAGCCTTTTCCGGGAGAGGGTTCACCAGAGAGACCAATCAGGTGAAACCGGACATCTGTGCGCCAGGGGTGGACATTGAATCCTGTGCACCAGGCGGCGGTTATACCGTACGAAGCGGAACTTCAATGGCAACGCCATTTGTAACCGGGACGGCAGCACTTTTTATGCAATGGGGAATTGTAGAGAAACATGATGCTTTTTTATATGGGGAAAAAATAAAAGCATATCTCATCCGGGGAGCAAGACCACTGCCGGGATATTCCCTTTTCCCAAATCCAAGGCTGGGCTGGGGTGTATTGTGTGCAGCGGACAGTCTGCCATCGGATGCCGGATGAATACGGTTGTACTTTTATGACACTTTTCTGAATAAATATTGTAAAAAACGATAATTTGATGTACAATTAAAAAATGCAGGAAGGAATGTATAGACAGAAAAATATATATTTTTTGGAGGGGCTATGCAGGAGAAGAATACGCTGGATGAATTGTTTAAAGGGAAAAAAGGATTTGCGGAATGCTACCAGACTCTGCAGTTATTAAGTGAAAGTACCGATGATTATTTATTTCTGGCAGATTTAAAAGAGGGTAAATTTTATTTCGCCAGCAATGATATATCAAAGAGATATGCATTGCGCATGGATGAAAACAACAGCTGCAGCATAAATGACTGGAAAGATATTGTATATGGAAGAGACTTAAACCAGTGGGTTAATGATATGGAATCTATCTGCTCTGGAAAAAGCCTGATACATGATTTGGAATACCGGCTGGTAGACAGAAACAGCAATCTGGTCTGGATCAGCTGTCGTGGGAAAGCTGAACTGGATGAGACCGGGATTCCTTATGTAATGGTGGGAAGAACATCAGATACTGTCCTTTTGGGAAAGACAGATTCACTTACCGGACTTTTTAATAGTACTAAATTAATGGAACATCTGGATGAAATGCTGAATAGCAGAAAAGAAGGTGTTTTACTTGTCCTTGGTGTGGATAATTTTAAAAATATCAATACGAAATATGGAAGAGGCCATGGTAATTTTATTTTAAAGAGGATTGCGGCACTTCTGGAAAATAGTATTGATGAAAATATAAAAATTTATCGTCTGGATGGTGACCGGTTTGCAGTTAATTTTGTGGGATATGATATGGAGGCTGTGCGTGAGGTATACCAGAATATACAGATGAAGATGATGGAGAACTGTACCTTTTCAGCAGGTGCAGTCTGCTATCCGATGTCCGGAATCAAGGATGCCAATACATTGTTTAACTATGCGGAAAGTTCCCTGGACCGTGCCAAGAAGAGCGGTAAGAACCGGTTGATTCTTTTCTCAGCAGAAGATTATGAGAAACAGTTGTCGGTTATTGACTTAACAGAAGAAATCAGAAAGAGTATCCGCAACCAGTGTGATGGATTTTATCTTCTCTTCCAGCCACAGATTGGGATGAGTAATTATGAAGTAGTGGGAGCAGAGGCATTGCTCCGTTTCCGCTCAAAATATCATGGGGTGGTGTCACCAAATCTTTTTATTGGAATATTAGAGCAGAGCGGAATGATTGTGCAGGTGGGAAAATGGGTATTAAAGGAAGCCATTGCCCAGTGTGCAAAGTGGCGGCGTTATAATCCGGAATTCCGCATGAGCATCAATCTTTCTTATATACAATTACAGCAGCCGGATTTAAGCCAGTACATTTATGATTTATTAGAACAGGAAGGAATTCCCGGAGAAGCTATTATTCTGGAACTGACAGAAAGCATGCAGTTACAGGATTATACCAAATACAATCAGTTATTTTATCAGTGGGGCAAGCGTGGTATACAGATTTCCATGGATGATTTTGGAACCGGATATTCCAGCTTAAGTTATCTTAAGAGTCTGGCAATTGATGAGATTAAAATTGACCGTTGCTTTGTCAGCCGGATTAATATGAGTGCATACAATTACCGGCTTCTTCGTAATATTTTTGAACTGGCAAGAAGTGCACAGATCCGGGTAGTATGTGAAGGGGTAGAAACACCGGAGGAATTACAGACACTTGCAGAGCTCGCACCTGAAGTTTTACAGGGGTTCTATTTCAGTAAACCGATTGAAGAAGAACTGTTTGAAAAACAGTATATTTTTGGACATGTAGAGGAAGAACGGTGGCAGGAAGATTGCGGGAATAGTACAGTGATTCTGCCGGAAGCAGGAGACGGTACCGATTATAAAGCAATATTAGACCAGTTAGAAGAGATGGTCTATGTCTTAGATGTGGAAAGCTATGAGTTATATTATATGAACTCTGCCGGACAACGAATCAGCGGCGTCAGTGATTATGCCGGCAAGAAATGTTATCAGGTATTAGAGGGCAGGGAAGAACCGTGCCCAGATTGTAATACGGCAAAATTAAAGCATAAGAAGTTTTTGACCAGATATGCAAATAATGAATTCTTAGGAACCCAGATGTTGATGAAAGATAAATTAGTAAACTGGGGCAATAAGGCAGCCCGCCTTCAGATAGGTATTGACATGAATACCATCAATATTTCCGTGAGCAGGCTGGAAGAACAGTTAGAAGTGGAAAAGGGCATTGTGAAAGCCTTGGAAGAGGCGAAAGAAAAAGAAAATGAAGCTGATATCATCAGTGAACTTCTTCATCATACCGGGGAATTTTATCAGGCAGACCGCAGCTATATCTTTTTATATTCCAAAGAGGCAGATAGCTGGAGTAATGTCTGTGAGTGGTGTGAAAATGAGATTCAGAGCCAGCAGCTTTATCTGGCATCGGTACCGGGTGACTGGGTAAAACTGGTGATTGGCAGTCTGAAGGAAGACAGACCGGTTATTATCAAAGATGTGGATATGTATCGGGAGTCAGCACCGGATTTGTGGAAAATATTAGTGCATCAGGAAATACGCAGGCTGATGCTTCTTCCATTGTTAAATGAAGGTCATTTATTTGGATTTATTGGTGTGGATAATCCGAAATACCGCCCAAATGATAAGACTTTTCTTGCCAGAATACGTCCTTTTATTTCAAATATACTGATTCGTGACGGAATGATGGATGTAAAGAGTGAGATGATAGCCCGTATGACGGGTATGCTGAAGGAGGAAAATATATTACAGTCTGTAAAACTGGGACTGTGGACGCTGGAACTGGATACTGTCAATGGAAAGAACCGTCTGTATGTGGATAAGAGCATGCGCAGCATTCTGGGCATAGACGACATTATGAACAGCGAGGAATATTTCAGGTTCTGGTATGATAACATTAGTGATGGTTATTACGATTATGTACAGAATGCATTACATGATATTATTACAACCGAAAAGATTATCGAGATGGAATATACCTGGAATCATCCGGAACGTGGAAAAGTGACAGTACGCTGCGTTGGAGTGCTTGGTCATCAGGAAAATGGTGTCTATACATTAAAAGGATATCATCGCATTAATAATGATATGATTCGGAAAAAATTTTTAAAGAGTCAGGAATATGAACGTATGGAATATAATGAGAAGAAACATACCATTTATTTCCATACAAATCGTTCTATGTTAAAGGGCAATCAGCTAAAAGAGGTTGGATTTCCGGAAAGCTGGGAGGATGGAATGGTACATCCTCATTTCCGGGATGTATTTCATGCAGCATTTACCGGCGTAGAATATGGAAAAGAGGATCAGGTATTAGAAATTCTTTTAAAAAACAAACAGGATGAGTTTGAATGGTTCCGTCTGGATATCTGTAAAATTGGAGACCAGAAACAGGATGAAAATTTGAGGATAGTTACTATTTATCAGATTGAAGATCATCAGAATATCCAGTTAAAATATTTACAGAGAGAGGACTTTTATCAGGCAATGCTGTCGGAGACCGTGGCATATGCTGAGGTAGACCTGAGTAATGGTAAGATTCAAAGCAGTGGTGGACTCTGGAAAGATTACGTAGCAGAGGGCGAGCGGGAAGCATTAAATTATATGAAGGTTTTCAACCGTCATATTGATGAACTGGTATTAGAGGAAGACCAGGTTGGATGCTATGATGTATTAGAGCAGGAAAAGATGGTTTATAATTATAACAGTGGAACGGCTACTGTGAATTATCAGCTTCGCAGAAGGATGGCAAGAGGAAGTTACCACTGGATGGAGCTTACCGTACATGTATTTCAGGAGCAGGTAACAGAAAATATGTATGCACTGCTGTATCTTAAGGATATAGATGGACAGAAACGCCGTCAGCAGGAACAAGAGCGTGCAGCCAATACCGATCCGTTGACGAACGTACTGAACCGGCGGATATTTGAACAATATACCAGCCATTATGTATTAGAAGAAGCAAAGAAAGGGGAAGTGTGTGCACTTCTTATATTGGATATTGATAATTTTAAACAGATTAACGATACCAAGGGACATCCATATGGAGATAAAGTATTGCGTACTTTTGTGGATACCATTCATGAAAGCTTCCGCCGTACCGATTATATAGGAAGACTTGGTGGGGATGAATTTGTAGTATTGTTTAAAGGATTTGGCTCAAAGAAAACCTTGGATAAGAGACTCGCACGGATGCAGGAACAGCTGCGGGAGAAGCTTCCGACTCCGGTATCCTGTAGTGTTGGAATCACCCTGATTAGAAAAGACAGCTATAACTATGAAGATAGTATCAGGCAGGCAGATAAAGCTTTGTATACAGCAAAGCATAAAGGAAAGGATACCTATTGTTACTGGGAAGAGTCAGAAAAATAGGCATTGACGGAGAAAAAAGGTATATGTTATGATGATGACGTATCAGGGAGTAGTTCGCACCGGATAGCCGGTGTTGTATTTTTCGTCATCACGTTATCTGAAGAGGGATAACCGGAATATACACTGCAGAGGAACGAGACTTTTACCGTATTATTTTGATGCGGTAAAAGTGCTCGTTCCTTTTTTGCTTTACAGGAAATTGCTTTCCTGTAAAGTAAAAAACGCTCCGCGAGGATACACACTGCGGCGTATAAGGTAGATGTCGCAAGCGACCGCCGCAGGCGCGAGAATGTGCCAAGGCACATTCTTTGTTGCGCATAGTTGATACCCGGTAACATAAAAAGCAGGAGGTTAAGCGTATATGAAAGCATATTGGAATTGTACGAAAGAGCAGTTGGAAGAAATGTTTGGCTTTCGGGAAAAAGGATTAACAGAAGAAGAAGTAGAAAGAATACGAAAAGAGACAGGCGAAAACCGGCTGAGCGAGGGCAGACATAAGAGTCTGCTGCAGGTGTTTTTAAGCCAGTTTTGTGACTTGATGGTAATAATCCTGATTATTGCAGCAATTATTTCCATGTTTTCCGGAAATACCGAGAGTACCATCGTAATTTTTCTGGTATTACTTATGAATGCTGTTCTTGGTACGATACAGTATAGGAAGGCAGAAAAATCACTGGATAGTTTGAAGGATTTGGCGGCACCAGCGGCCCGGGTTATCCGGGATGGAAAACGTCAGGAGATTGCATCTAAAGAGATTGTGCCCGGGGATTATGTAATCTTAGAAGCAGGGGACATGATTGTGGCAGACGGAAGAATTCTTCGCAATTATTCCCTGCAGGTCAATGAAGGCTCACTGACAGGAGAGTCTGCCAATGTAGAAAAAAATGAAGAAGTATTGCCGGAAGAAGTACCGTTGGCAGACCGGAAAAATATGGTATTTTCCGGAAGCTTTGTAACATATGGAAGAGCGGAGGTACTTGTAACAGCAACAGGAATGGAGACGGAATTAGGAAAGATTGCCGGGTTGATGAATCAGACGAAGGAGCGGAAGACTCCGCTTCAGATAAGTCTTGATTCTTTCAGCAAAAAGCTGGCAATACTGATTATGGCAATCTGTGCACTGGTCTTTTGTCTTGGCATTTACCGGAAGATGCCGGTCATTGATGCCATGATGTTTGCTGTTGCACTGGCAGTAGCGGCAATACCGGAAGCATTAGGCTCCATTGTTACAATTGTGCAGGCAATGGGAAGCAGGAGAATGGCAAAGGAGCACGCCATTGTCAAAGAATTAAAAGCTGTGGAAAGCTTAGGCTGTGTATCGGTAATCTGCTCCGATAAGACGGGAACACTGACACAGAATAAGATGCATGTGGAAGAGGTTTATCTGAATGGTATGACTTGTAAACCGGATGAGCTGACCTTGGAGTCCAGCCTGCAAAGGCTTTTTTTATACAATGCTATTTTAAATAATGATGCCAGCATAACGGATGGAAAAGTACTGGGAGATCCGACAGAATCTGCCCTGTTGGAAATGTTCCACGAAGTCCGCCTGAATCAGGACAGAACGGAAAATGTAGGGCAGCTTACCATACAGGAAGAGACGATTCGAAATATGATTCCGAGATTAGAAGAAATTCCATTTGATTCTGAACGGAAATGCATGAGCAGTAAATACCGGCTGCATGGCGAAGAAGAAATTATTTTTACAAAAGGAGCAGTAGATGTCCTTTTAAACCGTTGCATAAATGTGGCATATGAAGAAGAGATAAGACCGATGGATAATGTAGAAATCGCAAAAATCCAGAAGCAGAATCAGCATTTTTCTGAAAATGGACTCAGGGTACTGGCATTTGCATGTAAGAAGTCCGGGGGAGAACTGACGGTGGAAAAGGAAAATGGACTTACCTTTTTAGGATTAGCTGCCATGGCAGACCCGCCAAGGGAAGAATCCATACAGGCAGTAGCAGATGCGAAGCGGGCGGGAATCCGTACCGTAATGATTACCGGAGATCACAAAATCACAGCCGTTGCGATTGCAAAGCGTATTGGAATCTATGAAGAGGGGGACCTGGCATTAACCGGAACAGAGCTGGATGCCTGCCCGGAAAAAGAACTGGAAGAAAAGATTGATAAAATATCTGTTTATGCGAGAGTGTCACCGGAGCATAAGATACGGATTGTAAAAGCCTGGCAGAAGAAGGGCAATATCGTTTCCATGACCGGAGACGGTGTAAATGATGCACCGGCATTAAAGCAGGCAGACATCGGAGTAGCCATGGGAATAACCGGAACGGAAGTGGCAAAGGATGCGGCAGCCATGATATTAACAGATGATAACTTTGCTACGATTATTAAAGCAGTAACGAACGGAAGAAACATTTACCGTAATATAAAAAATGCTATTTTATTTTTACTTTCCGGCAACATGGCAGGAATTTTATCTGTATTGTATACATCCCTTTTGGGGCTTCCGGTTCCATTTGCTCCGGTGCATTTACTGTTTATTAACCTGCTGACAGATTCCCTTCCGGCAATTGCCATTGGCGTGGAACCGCAGGATGCAAGTTTATTGGAAGAAAAACCAAGGCAGGCATCGGAAGGAATTTTATCTGGAGAGACATTCCGGCGAATTATGTTGCAGGGCTTATGCATTGCGGCATCCACCATGGCAGCATTTTATATCGGAAATGGAAAAGGTGCGGCAATGGCATCCACTATGGCATTTGCAACACTGACATTGGCACGTCTTTTCCATGGATTTAACTGTCGTGGAAACAAGACCATTTTTGCATTGGGCTTTACCGGAAATCCATACAGTATCCTTGCATTTGTGTCTGGAAGCGTGCTGCTGGGACTGGTGCTTTTTGTACCGCCGCTGCGGGGGTTATTTTCAGTAGAATCATTGTCCTGTCCTGCTGTGATTGAGATTATTCTGCTGGCAGCACTTCCGACCGTTGTCATCCAGATGGTCAGAGGAGTGAGAGAGTTAAAGAAATAAGCCAAATTTGCGCCGGTGTCCGGGTAGAAGTTTTTGATGAAATGCGTTATCGTTCTTGAAAGTGTTTTTTCTGATAATAAATTGTCTTTCCGCTGCTTTGACTGCTCACCCCATCTGTCCGTCGGAAGCGGATGCGAACTGGAATCTGCAAGGGCACATAAGAATTTCGATATTGTGTTTGATTTCGGCTGGCAACCGGCGCAAATTTGTGCTTGTATTTTTCTCTCTGTCCTTAGCCCATCTGGCTGCATCAACTCTTGACGGAAGCTGTCCTGCGACATATACTAAGTTTAATCACAAGGTAAGGAATGAGACAGATGTATCGGAAAAAGATAATCAGGCATTTGGCACTGCTGTGGAGCATCCTGTTTCTGGTAGCCATTGCAGGCGCATCCACCAGAACAGAACAGGTTTCCCCGACAGAGAAAGAAGCCTTTGCAGTAAATTACATAGAATTAAAGAATGTCCGTCTTTTAGATACTCCGGATAAGATGTTATCCAGAGAGGAGCAGATGCAGAATACAGGCATTGCGGCATTGACACTAGGCTGCAGCGGTAGACTGGCGAACCATAGGAGAAATATTGGAATGATGTTCTGGCTGCTGTTGGTGGTACTGCCACAGCTTTTTATGGGACGCATTCAGAGGAACCGGAAGAAGCATGGCGATAATGTACTAAGGAGCCTGATGTTAGCAAGGTTTGAGCGGAAGGCGGACGGAAAGAAGGAAGCATTGGCACCCGCATATTAAATACATAAAATAATAATATGCGAGGTGTAAGAAATGAATATTTTTATCTGGATTATGATAATCTTAGGTGGTGGAGTAGGAATTCTTTCCTGTGCTTATCTGGTACTGGCAATGCCGGTACTTCTGGTATGGAAGATTTGCCGGAAGGTAAAATATCACATTGGATTATTTGATTAGAAGATAAAGAAAAAGAAAAGAGGATTCTGGAATCTGGCAGCAGGTCAGAAAACAGAGTCCTCTTTTTACTTTACAGGAAATTGCTTTCCTGTAAAGTAAAAAACACTCCGCGAGGATGCGCACTGCGGCGTATAAGGTAGATGTCGCAAGCGACCGCCGCAGGCGCTAGAATGTGCCAAGGCACATTCTTTGTTATGCACTTACTGGTATTTCTAAAATTTTTATGAAAACCATGATATTTTTCGAAAGTGAGATGTAAAAATGTTCGGAATAAGGTAATATAAAAAACAGAGTGAGAAAGAAAAAGTAAAATAGAAAAATAAGAAATGGAAAACGAGAGAATATCATATGCTTCAGATTCAACACATTTATAAGGAATATAAGACCGGAAGTCTGGTGCAGAAGGCACTGGATGATGTCAGCTTAAATTTAAGGGATAATGAGTTCGTGGCAATCCTCGGACCGAGTGGTTCGGGAAAGACCACATTGCTTAATATAATCGGAGGACTCGACCGTTATGATAGCGGAGATTTGATTATCAATGGAATATCCACGAAGAAATACAAGGACAGGGATTGGGATTCTTACCGGAACCATACCATTGGTTTTGTGTTTCAAAGTTATAATCTGATTCCCCATCAGACGGTACTTGCAAATGTGGAACTGGCATTGACCATTTCCGGTATCGGTAAGGCAGAGCGGAAGAAACGAGCCGTTGCGGCATTAGAGCAGGTGGGACTGGGAAACCAGTTACACAAGAAGCCAAGCCAGATGTCCGGTGGACAGATGCAGCGTGTAGCCATTGCAAGAGCTTTGGTCAATGACCCGGATATTCTGCTGGCGGATGAACCGACGGGAGCATTAGACAGTGACACCAGTGTGCAGGTCATGGATTTGCTGAAGGAAGTGGCAAAAGACCGGCTGGTAGTTATGGTAACCCATAACCCGGAATTAGCAGAGCAGTATGCTACCAGAATTGTTAGATTAAGTGATGGAAAAATTCGTGCTGACTCCAATCCTTATGAAGTGGATGAGGCAATGTTGAAGGAACCGGAGCATAAAAACATGGGAAAATCCTCCATGTCATTTCTTACGGCATTGTCCTTAAGCTTTAATAATTTAAAAACGAAAAAGGCAAGAACCCTGCTGACTTCCTTTGCAGGCTCTATTGGAATTATCGGCATTGCACTGATATTATCTCTTTCTACCGGTGTAAATAAATACATCAAAAATGTAGAGGAAGAGACCTTATCCGAGTATCCGCTGCAGATTCAGAGTACGGGATTCAGTCTGGCATCCATGAGTCTTGGAATGGCAGATTCTGAAAAGAATACGGAAAGTGATGACGGAAATGCCAAAACAGATAAAGAAAATTCCGGGGATAAAGTAAAAGTCATTAAGATGGTAACCAATATGTTTTCCACGATGGCATCTAATGACCTGGAGGCTTTGAAAAAGTATCTTGATGAAGGAGACAGTGGAATTGAGCAGTATACTACAGCGGTGGAGTATACTTATAATATCAGTCCGCAGATTTTTAAGGAAAATGAAGACGGGATACGTCAGGTAAATCCGGACAAATCTTTTGATGCAGTAGGTCTTGGATCTTCATCTGGTTCCAATAGTCTGATGTCATCCATGATGAGCACGGATGTTTTTTATGAGATGCCGGAAAACAGTAAGTTATATGAAAAGCAGTATGATATTAAGGAAGGACGCTGGCCGGAAAATTATAATGAGTGTGTGGTGGTGCTTACTTCCAATGGCGGAATTAGTGACTTTTTACTGTATACATTAGGTCTTCGTGACCCGCTGGAATTAGACGAGATGATACAGCAGTTTGCTAGTGAGGAAAATATTGAGACACCATCTGATTTTGGAACTTATACTTATAAGGATCTGGTAGGAATCCAGTTTAAACTGGTGAACAGTGCGGATTATTATACTTATGATGAAGAGTATCAGGTCTGGAAGGATAAGTCGGATAATGAAGACTTTATGAAACAACTGGTGGCAGACGGAGAAGAGCTTACGATTGTAGGTGTGGTGCAGCCGGCAGAAGGAAGTAATGCCGCATCCTTAAATACAGGAATTGCATATCCAAAATCTCTGACAAAGCATGTGGCAGAGGAATCGGCAAAGAGTGAGATAGTAAAACAGCAGCTTGCAAATCCATCCGTAAATGTCTTTACCAATGAAGCGTTTGGTGAGGTAGATAAGGAAAACGGATTTGATATGCAGTCATTGTTTACCGTAGACAGTGAAGCATTGGAAAAAGCATTTTCCTTTGATGAAAGTGCCTTAAACGGGTTGGAAAATTCTATGGGGGATATGGGAAGTGCCGATTTGTCCGGAGCATTTTCCATGGATGCTTCTTCCATGGGTCAGTCAATTTCTGCGGAAGAAATGCAGGCAATTGCAGGCAGTCTCTTAGAGGGCTACCAGCAGTATGCAAAGGATAATCCGCAGGCAGATTATTCGAATCTGTCCCAGCATTTTATGAACTATTTAAATACGGAAGAAGCCCGGAAAATTTTATCCGATAATATCAAAGAGATTATTACCGCAAATGGCATGGTAACTATTACACCGGAGCAGATACAGAGCCTCATCCAGCAGATTATGGGTGGATATCAGCAGTATGTCATAGACCATGGTTATACCGACCCGGAGAAATTTGATGAGTACTTAGCAGAATATTTGCAGACAGAGGAAGCCCAGGGAATCATAACAGCGTGGGCATCTGAGATATTTACAGGTAGTGGAAATATTGAGATTACGCAGGAGCAGATGCAGAAATTGTCTTCTGAATTATTTGCAGGTTATCAGACTTATGCACAGAATAATGGATTACCTGACCCGGCAAAATTGGGAGATTCTTTTGCGGCATATCTGAATACAGCAGATGGTCAGCAGAGAATTGCAGCCGGACTTTCGAATGTTATGAATGTGGACGCAGTACAGCAGCAGATGATGACGGCAATACAGCAGTATATGCAGCAGGCAGTGACACAGATGGGAAACAAGCTGCAAAGTGCCATGGCATCCGGCATGCAGGTGGATGAAGAAGCATTTTTAAATGCATTTCAGATTAATATGAATGAGGATGAGCTGACAGAGCTTTTGATGTCTATGGGTTCTGCAACCGGAACAACCTATGAGAATAACTTAAAGAAATTAGGCTATGTGGATTTTGCAGTGCCAAGCGGAATTAATATTTATCCGAAGGATTTTGAAAGCAAGGAGCATGTGGTAGAAATTTTAGATGCATACAATAACCGCATGGAAAAGGAAGGCAGGGACGAGCAGGTGATAACCTATACCGATATGGTAGGAACGCTGATGTCTTCCGTAACCGATATTGTGGATATTATCACATATGTACTGATTGCATTTGTGGCAATTTCGCTGGTGGTATCTTCAATTATGATTGGTGTCATTACTTATATCAGTGTGTTAGAGCGAAGAAAAGAAATCGGAATCCTAAGAGCCATCGGAGCATCGAAGCGGAATGTTTCCCGGGTATTTAATGCAGAGACCTTTATTATCGGACTGTGTGCCGGACTGATTGGAATCGGATTTACGCTGCTTCTGATTATTCCGGTCAATGCGATTATCCATAATCTTGCAAATACAACCGATGTAAGTGCGGTGCTTCCGGTAGTTCCGGCACTGGTGCTGATTTTACTCAGTATCCTTTTGACACTTCTGGGTGGTCTGATCCCATCAAAGAAAGCATCGAAGAGTGACCCGGTAACAGCACTCCGGACGGAATAATGAGATTGACATTTTTTGAAAAACATTTATAATAAGTAGCAAAGCTACCTAAAAGGAGTGAAATTATGGCAGTGAAGATGCCGCTTGGACTTCGGATTGCAATTATAGACCGGGCATTCCGTCGCAAAATGGATGAATGGGCAGAAGAAATCGGAATTACTGCCGTCCAGCTTCGGGTATTAGGAGAAGTCAGTCTGATGGAAGATAATGGAGTGGAAGAAGTAAATCAGAAGGACTTAGAACATATCGAGCAGGTGACACATCCGACAATGACGGGAATTATAAAAAGGCTTGAGGCAAAAGGATTTTTAATCTGTGCACCAAGTGAGAATGACCGGCGTTATAAGAAAATATCCTGTACGGAGAAATCCCGTGGAATTCATAAGGAGATTGCGAAGAAGGAAGCACTGGTTGTAAAAGAAATGTGTAAGGATTTTACACCGGAGCAGATGGAAGCATTTCTGCAAATGACAGAGATGATGTTACAGAATATTTCCTAAGCATAAAATAAAAGTGAAATCGGAAGAGGAGGAAGTTACCGTGTAAATTTTCTTTTCTGATTTCACTTTCGTTTTGAACCAATAGGTAGCTTTACGACTTAATAAAAAATGGAGGTAATGATTATGCCAATGCATAAGAGAGAAAGTTTGATTTATACGGTGTTAATGTGTTTTACCATGGTGTTATGGATGAGTATGTATAATGTAGCACTGCATATGGGAACACTGAATATGGAAGTAATAAGAGAAGGCTGGCTGGGATTCCCACTGGCATATGTATGCGCAATGTGTCTGGATTGGTTTCTGGTATCTAAAATTGCAAAGGGATTTGCATTTCGTTTTCTGGTAAAACCGGAAAGCAGCACAATGAAAAAAGTGATTGCAGTTTCCTGCTGTATGGTAGTTCCGATGGTAATTTTCATGTCCTTATACGGTGGACTGGAAGCCTGCGTAAAAAGCGGAGCATGGAATATGCTTCCGATTATCTGGCTTACCAATATTCCAAAGAATTTTATTATGGCACTGCCGTTTCAGCTTCTGATTGCAGGTCCGTTGGTAAGAAAGATTTTTCGGACAGCATTTCCGGTTGGAACCGTATTATTAGAAGCAGAAAGTGGAAATCCTGTATGAGAATTCCTCTTGTAAAATCCAAACATATGTGCTAATATAAAACAAGAACAAATGTTCTTGAAAGGCATTGATATGAATGGAAATAAAATCTATTTATGTATTGATTTAAAATCTTTTTATGCATCGGTGGAGTGCGTGGAACGGGGATGGGATCCGCTGACTGCCAGGCTGGTGGTCGCAGACCCGGAACGCTCAGAGAAAACCATCTGTCTTGCCGTATCACCGGCGTTAAAGCAGATGGGAGTTCCCAACCGGTGTCGTGTCTTTCAGATTCCCAAAGAAATTCCATATAAGATGGCACCACCCCGTATGCAGCTATATATTGATTATGCGGTGGAAATCTATGGCGTATATTTAAAATATATTGCAAAAGAAGATATTCAGGTCTATTCCATTGATGAAGCATTTTTGGATGTGACGGATTATCTGCATCTCTACCAGATGACAGCAGTGGAACTGGGCAGAAAAATTATGCAGGATATCTTAGATACCACGAAGATTCCGGCTGCCTGTGGTGTAGGAACCAATCTCTATTTAGCAAAAGTTGCTTTAGATATTTTGGCAAAGCATGAGACAGACCGGATTGCCTATCTGGATGAAGCACGCTACCGGGAGAAGCTCTGGAAACATAAACCGCTGACTGATTTCTGGCGGGTGGGGCGTGGAACGGTAGAGCGTCTATCGAATATGGGCATCTGCACAATGGAAGAGATTGCCCATGCCAGAGAGTCTTTATTATATAAGGCTTTTGGCATAGATGCAGAGCTGTTAATTGATCACGCATGGGGAAGAGAACCGGTAACGATAGCGGACATCAAGGCATATCGGCCGAAGAATACATCCTTTTCCAGCGGTCAGGTGCTGCCGCGGGATTATGAGTACGAGGAAGGTGTACTGGTGGTAAAAGAGATGGCAGATTTATTGTGCCTTGACCTGGTAGACCAGGGCCTTGTAACATCCCATATCAGTCTGGTAATCGGTTACAGCAATCAGAAATGCTTTGAACCGGCGAAGGGAAGCACAACGCTGCGCAGTGCAACCAGCTCCAACCGCCGGCTGCTGTCTTATGTAGAGCAGCTATACCGGAGAATTGTAAGACCTGGAGCATATATCCGGCGGATTACATTGACTTATACCGGCGTAATGACAGAAGATTATCAGCAATTTGATTTGTTTTCAAATCCGGAAGAGACAGAGAAGGATGTGAAGGCACAGCGTGCAGCAATCTCCATCAAGCAGCGCTACGGCAGGAATGCTATTTTAAAGGGAATGAATTTGGAAGAGAGTGCAACGACAATAGAACGAAACGGTCAGATTGGAGGGCATAAGAGTGGCGTATAGAAGAGACACCATGGGAGCCGGACAGCAGGAAACAGCATCCGGCTGGAATGAGAGAGAGAATCTGAGAAGAGAGAAAATGGACATCGAAGACCGTGCCAAGCAGTTTATGCCCTTCGATGCCCTGAAGGGCTTTAAGGAAGCTCTGCGGAAGAAGGAAAAAGAAGTTAATTCGAAAGAGAATCCCTCCCCTTGACATCCATAGTATAATAAGAAGAAAACCAAGGATGAGAGGATGATAATTATGAGGCGTTCCAGACAGATGTCGGAATCAATAGAACTTGGAATCGTGCTGGCGTTGGCTGGAGGATTTATGGATGCATATTCCTATATGTGCAGGGATGGAGTATTTGCTAATGCGCAGACGGGAAATATGTTATTGCTCGGAATCAATTTATCGGAGAAAAATTGGGGAATGGCATTGCATTATCTGTTCCCGGTGCTGGCCTTTGCGGTGGGAATAGCACTGGCAGATGTAGTACGGGTACATGCAAAAGATAAGAGCCTGTTTCATTGGCGGCAGCTTTCTGTATTGTGTGAAGCACTGGTACTATTTGTGGTATGCTTTTTTCCACAGAGCATGAATCTGGCAGCCAACAGTCTGACTTCACTGGCATGTGGCATACAGGTGGAGAGCTTCCGGAAGATTCATGGAAACGGAATTGCAACCACGATGTGCATCGGAAACTTAAGAAGCGGGACACAGAACTGGTGTGATTTCCATTATACGAAGAATAAAGAATCCGCGTTTAAGGGAATGTTGTATTATGGCATTATACTGATGTTTATAATAGGGGCGATTATTGGAAATGCTTTTGTGAAATTACTGGCAGAAAAGGCAATTCTGATATGTGCAGCCGTGTTGTTCATGGCATTCATTATGATGTTTGTAGACAAAGAAAAAGCTTTGGAGCAGTAGTATTACTGCTTCAGAGCTTTTTTGATTGCGGTAAAGCTTTCTTTACTGATAACATGTTCCATTTTGCATGCATCTTCTGTTGCGATTTCCTTTGGTACACCAAGACTTTCTAACCAGGTAGAAAGAAATTCGTGACGTTCATAAATCATTTCTGCAATTTCACGACCGGAGTCGGTAAGATAGATGAAGCCGGAATCGGTTACCGTAATATGATTCTTTTCTCTTAAATTCTTCATTGCTATGCTGACACTGGATTTTTTAAAGCCAAGTTCATTGGCAATATCTACAGAACGAACCACAGGAAGCTTTTTGCTCAGCATAAGAATAGTCTCAAGATAATTTTCTGCTGATTCATTTGTTGCCATATAACAACACCCCCATTAGAGTTTTTTTCTATAATAATACATGAATTTAGGTAAGTATAACATATTAAGCCGAACATATCAAATCATAAAGTGAATCTAAAAAATACTTCTTAATGATAAAAAATTCTCAAAAACGTTCTTGACAACTAATGATAGTTAGAATATACTAACCAATGAAATGAGAAAAAATTAACAATAGCACAATAGAAAAGAGGAGAGTATGATGCCTTTATCTATGGTAAAAGAAGGAGAGCCGAACGTAATTAAGAAGGTCGGCGGTAAAGAAGAAACAAGAAGATTTCTTGAGAACCTTGGCTTTGTTGCTGGTGGTACAGTAACAGTAGTATCTGAGGTAAATGGAAATATGATTGTAAATGTCAAAGAATCCAGAGTAGCAATTGGAAAAGACATGGCAAATAAGATTATGGTGTAACAGCCAGAAGGAGGAAATTATGAAGACATTAAAAGAAGTAGCCTGCGGTCAGACCGTAAAGGTGAAAAAGCTGTCCGGAGAGGGACCGGTAAAGAGACGTATCATGGACATGGGAATTACCAAGGGCGTGGACGTTTATGTAAGAAAGGTTGCTCCGCTGGGTGATCCGGTAGAGGTGACAGTCAGAGGCTATGAGCTTTCTCTTCGTAAAGCAGATGCAGAAATGATTGAAGTAGAGTAAATTTTTTTTGCACATAGGTTAGTAAATACTAACATAAGAAATACTAAGCTAACATTGAAACAGTCAGACTAACAAAAGAAACATCGGACTAACAGCATAGAAAGGTTCTATGCAGGAAATTCAAAAATGATAAAAGAAAGAAGAAAAGAGGAGTAAAAAAGATGGCGATTAAAATTGCATTAGCAGGAAATCCCAACAGTGGAAAAACCACATTATTTAATGCTCTGACAGGTTCTAACCAGTTCGTAGGTAACTGGCCGGGCGTAACTGTAGAGAAAAAAGAAGGAAAGTTAAAAGGTCATAAGGATGTAACAATCATGGACTTACCAGGTATCTATTCTTTATCACCATATACACTGGAAGAAGTCGTTGCAAGAAATTATCTGATTAACGATCGGCCGGATGCAATCTTAAATATTGTAGATGGAACTAACATCGAGAGAAACCTTTATCTTTCTACACAGTTAATGGAACTGGGAATTCCGGTTATCATGGCTGTAAACATGATGGACTTGGTAAAGAAATCCGGAGACCAGATACATATCGACAAGCTTTCTAAGAAATTAGGATGCGAAGTTGTTGAAATTTCTGCATTAAAGGGAACCGGAATTACAGCAGCAGCAGAGAAAGCAATCGAAGCAGCAAAACAGAAAGCAGCAGCTCCGGTACATGAGTTCTCGAAAGAAGCGGAGGACATCATCCGCAAAGCAGAAGAAAAATTAGGAAGTGACATTCCGGAAGAACAGAAACGTTTCTTCGCAATCAAACTTCTTGAGAAAGATGATAAGATTGCAGAGCAGATGAAACAGAAAGCAGATGTATCTGCAGAAATCAAAGAAATGGAAGATGCATTTGATGATGATACCGAAAGTATTATCACAAATGAAAGATATGTATATATTTCAAGTATTATTGGTGAGTGTATTACCAAGAATGGCAAGAAAGCACTTTCTACTTCCGATAAGATTGACCGTATCGTAACAAACCGTTGGCTGGCACTGCCAATCTTCGCAGTAGTTATGTGGGTTGTATATTATGTATCTGTAACAACAGTAGGTTCCATTTTAACAGACTGGACCAATGATACTCTCTTTGGTGAGTGGATTATCCCGGCAGCACAGAACTTCTTTGAAAATATCGGATGTGCAGACTGGCTGACAGGTCTTATCGTAGATGGTATTATCTCCGGTGTTGGTGCGGTTCTCGGATTCGTACCGCAGATGCTGGTATTATTCATCTTCTTAGCATTCTTAGAGTCCTGCGGTTATATGGCTCGTGTTGCATTTATCATGGACCGTATCTTCCGTAAATTCGGTCTTTCCGGAAAATCATTTATCCCGATGTTAATCGGTAGTGGTTGTGGTGTTCCTGGAGTTATGGCATCAAGAACCATTGAAAATGACAGAGACCGTAAGATGACAATTATGACAACAACATTTATCCCATGTGGAGCAAAACTTCCAATCATCGCATTAATCGCTGGTGCATTGTTTGATGGAGCTTCATGGGTTGCACCAAGTGCATATTTCGTTGGTATCGCAGCAATCATCTGTTCCGGTATTATCTTAAAGAAAACAAAGATGTTCGCTGGAGATCCGGCACCATTCGTTATGGAGTTACCGGCATATCACTGGCCAACAGTTGGAAACGTATTAAGAAGCATGTGGGAGAGAGGCTGGTCCTTTATTAAGAAAGCTGGTACCATCATTCTCTTATCAACTATCGTAGTCTGGTTCTTAATGAACTTTGGATGGACAGACGGAAGCTTCGGAATGTTAAGCTTTGACGGACTGGAAGGAACCGCTCTGGAAGCTGCTCAGGCAGAATGTATCTTAGCTAAGATTGGTAATGCAGTTGCATGGATCTTCGCACCTCTTGGATGGGGTAACTGGAAGATGACTGTTGCAGCGATTACCGGATTAATTGCAAAAGAGAACGTAGTAGGAACAATCGGACAGTTATTCGGATTTGCAGAAGTTGCAGAAGACGGAGCAGAAATCTGGGGTAACCTGGCAAGCAGCATGACTGCACTTGCAGCATATTCTTACTTAGTATTCAACTTACTGTGTGCACCATGTTTCGCAGCTATGGGTGCAATCAAACGTGAGATGAACAATACAAAATGGTTCTGGTTCGCAATCGGATATCAGTGTATCCTTGCATATGTTGTATCCTTATGTATCTTCCAGATTGGTTCCTTAATTACAGCAGGAACATTTGGCATTGGAACAGTAGTCGCATTCCTTTTAATCATCGGATTCATTTATCTTTTGTTCCGTCCTTATAAGGAAAGCCAGACATTAAATGTAACAGTAAAAGCAAAATAATCCGCCATAACAGAAAGGAGTGATTACGATGGGTACAGTTATTGTTGGAACTGTAGTTGTAGCAGTCGTTGCACTTATAATTCGAAGCATGGTAAAAGACAAAAAGGCAGGAAAATCACTGCAGTGTGGTGTGAACTGCAAGCACTGTGATGGACATTGCCATTAATCTAGATTGGAGGCAGGCATGACGCAGACGACACAGACCAGAGACAAGATAATCAAGATGCTGAAAGACCGGGGATGCCGGATGACAAAGCAGCGTCGTATTCTTTTGGATATTATCTTAGAAGATAACTGCTCCAGTTGTAAGGAAATTTATTACAGAGCGTCCAAGAAGGACAAAAGCATTGGAACAGCAACGGTATACCGTATGCTCAATGCATTGGAAGAGATTGGCGCAGTTACAAGAAAAAATATAATCGTAGTAAATCTGGATGACAAGGCAGAAGAAGCATAGCCCTCGTATCCAAAAATTTAAACAATGTAAACAATGTAGAAGAAAAGCCCGGAGCAATCCGGGCTTCTCATGTTGAACTTTTACATAAACTGTGCCATCATATCGCTGGAATAGACCACGCTGAGAAGAACCACAGCAATGGCGGAAAGGATAATTCCTATGATGGAAGTAATCATTCCGGCAGTAGCCATAGAGTTATTATATGGTTTGGCTTTCTTGGAAAGAATTGCTGCAAAAATGCCCACAATACCAAGCCCAATCAGATAGCCGATGCAGGAAAGTACCAGACTGATAATGCCAAGAACAAGAGATACAATGGAAAGCATCTTAGCTTCGTGTTCATCATCATAAATCGGAACGTTGTTGTAGAGCATCTCTAAGCGGATACGTCTTGATTTGCGCAGCATGACAAACATCGGAATCGCCAGCATGATAAATGACAGGGAATTAATTGCAGAGAAAGTATTGATCTGGGACACAATATTTCCGGCATCGAAAATTCCGGTGGAAAGCAGGCTGGCAAAATCAACAAGGGCATGGAAAATGACAAGCATCCAGAAATTGCGGGTAGATGCATATATCGTACAGAATAAAATACCCATCAGAGCAGCGGAGATAACCTGAATCAGGGCACTTGTAAATTTTACTCCGGAAAGGATATTTACAAAATGCATCAGACCAAAGAGGACGCCGCCTAAAACAATGGCACCGGTAATGCCTTTTCTTGTTTTTGGAAAACTGTTCAGTAACAGATTAAAAATGACACCTCGAAAAACCAGTTCTTCTACCAGTCCAACCAGAAAAATAGCAACTATATAGAATATAATTTCCAAAGCAGGTCTTACATTTCCCGCTTTTGACATACTGCAAAGATAAATCTGTGCAATAAGGCTGAACAGACAGTAAACCACAAAGAAACCGCCGGTATATAAACTTCTGAGCCAGCCGGCAACATTTTCCGTAAAGATACGGGTATAACCAATCACAAAGGTTATAATCAGGAAAACAATCAGAATGATAAATTCTGCGATTGCCTGAAGCAGGTAGTCGTTTTGTTCATTTAATCCCGGAATTTTTCCTAAAACAAAGCCAAGTCCCAACAATAACCCGGTAAAAAGAATAACCGCTACAATAGACAGCACAATTCCAACGGGTGCTGACAGATTTTTAAATTTTTCTTTCATTGTAAAATACCTCTCCTTAGTAAATAAAATATGCGTTCATTATAGCATATATTTCCGGAAGTACATAATGAAATGTAAAAGTTATATAATTCGCTTTTGTGAAAATTATACAAATATGAGGAGATGTTTTATACAAAATGCTTATTGACAGAAAAAGTTAAAATGATTAAGCTATTAAGTGGCTGTTGAAGAAACAGCGGGAGTATGAGCTATGAAAATAATATTTATCTTATTTTAGAGTAAGAAAGTTCATATATGTCGGAATTCTCCGGCAGATATCCCAAACAATTTATAAAACAATTTAATATAGGACAATGAGAGAAAGTATTTATTTGTCTGTTTCTGGAAGGACTGAAGGATGAATACATATATTACAGCTTACGGAACTGATATTGGAACGAAGAAAAAGGTCAATCAGGACAGCTTATGCGTGAAGATAGCAGTGGTAAAGGATAAGACAGTCTGCATGGCAGTGCTGTGTGATGGCATGGGAGGCTTAAGCAAGGGAGAACTTGCCAGTGCAACTGTAGTGCAGGGGTTTTCTGACTGGTTTATGAAAACGTTGCCATATACAGACGGGAAGGTATCTTTGATAAAAGAACAGTGGGAAAATCTGATTGTAAATTTGAATGGAAAAATATGGAATTACGGGAAAAAACATGAGGTAGAATTGGGGACAACCCTGACCGTAATTCTGTTAATTGATTATAAACAGTATATAATTGCGCAGGTGGGAGATTCCCGGACATACAGAATAGATTCGGCACTTGTGCAGCTGACAGAGGATCAGTCCTTTGTGGCAAGAGAGATAAAACGAGGAAACATGACAGAAGAGGAAGCATTAACAGACCCACGGAGAAATGTGCTGTTACAGTGTATCGGAGCATCGCAAAATGTGAAGCCGGATTTTGTGGAAGGCAAAGTGGAAAATGAAAGCAGCTTCTTATTATGCTCAGATGGTTTTTGGCATAAGATAACGGAACTAGAAATATATCAGGCGCTGAGTAATTCGAAATGGAATTCTAAAGGTCAGATAGAAGAAAAACTTCATCAGTTAATTCAATTAAATATGAAGCGTGGAGAAACGGATAATATCACGGTTATTTATATAGGTAAAAGTACAGAAGATTAAAGAGGAAAAATTATTGTGGCAATAATAGGTACATTGATTGAGGGGAAGTATGAAATATTAAAGCTGATTGGAAAAGGCGGTATGTCAGAGGTTTATCTTGCAATGGATAAGAATCTGAATAAGCAATGGGCGGTAAAAGAAATTAAAAAACGAGCACGGGATAAGAATAATGAAGTAGTCGTACAGTCAGCCATTGCGGAAGCTAATATGATGAAAAAACTGGATCATCCCTGTCTGCCTAGAATTGTAGATATCATAGATAAAGAGGATGTTATCTATGTTGTAATGGACTATATAGAAGGCGAACCACTGAATAAGGTGCTGGAGAGAGATGGTGCTCAGCCACAGGAAACTGTAATTGAGTGGGCAGAAGAATTGTGCGGAGTATTGGATTACTTACATATGCAGAATCCGCCAATTATATATAGAGACATGAAACCGGCAAATATCATGCTGCAGCCAAACGGAAATATAAAGCTGATTGATTTTGGGATTGCAAGAGAATATAAGGAACACAATCTGGAGGATACCGTCAGCCTTGGAACAAAAGGATATGCAGCTCCGGAGCAGTTCGGAGGAAAGGGACAGACAGACCAGAGAACCGACATTTATTGTCTGGGAGTGACATTGTATCATCTGGTGACCGGAAAGAATCCCTGTGAGCCGCCTTATGAGATTTATCCGATTCGTTATTGGAATCCGAATCTGTCATCAGGACTGGAAAGTATTATTTTAAAATGTACCAGAATTAACCCGGAAGAAAGATATCAGTCATGTGCAGAACTGTTATATGCAATTTTGCATTATGAGGAAGCGGATGAGACATATCAGAAGAAGCAGAAGAAAAAGTTATATACATTCTATGGAATGCTGCTGGCTGCAGTAGTGAGTCTGGGAATTGGCATTTCCGGGCAGCTTCTACAAAGACATGTAAAAAATAATGATTACGATAATTTGCTGTTACAGGCAGAAAAATCAGCAACAGATGAAGAAAAAATAGAAATATATTTAGAAGCGGTTGATATCAAACCGACAGATACAAAGGCCTATTTAGGTCTTATTGCTGCGTTTAAAGATGATGCGGTTTTTACGGTAGAAGAAGAGAATGAATTTAAAAAGAAAATCAATAATAATTTGAGCGGACTTCGGGAACAGGATGATTATGCAGATTTAGCCTATGAAATAGGAAGATTGTACTGGTATTACTATGATTATGGGAAAACAGATACCAGTGATAACCAGATAACAAGAATAAAGAGCTCTGTTCAATGGTTTTCAGATGCGTATGATTATGGAAGCGAAGAATCGGATTATCATCTGATTACACAGGTATATAAAGAAATCGGTCAGTTTACAAGAGATGTGACATTGAATGTTGAGGAAGCATCAGATAAGGGAACCTATGCACCGTACTTTCAGAATTTGGAAGATTTACTGGAGATTGTAGATGGTGAAGACAGCGAGATTGTAAATCTTGAAGTATACAAACTGTGTTTGAATTCAATCGAAAATTATGCCAGAAAGTTTAAATCAGATGGAATCGAAGAGAGCCGGATACAAGCGTTTTATCAGGATGTCCTTGACAGAACCGATGCCGTGGATACAACAACGGATAAGACTGATGAAATCAAGCAGCAGATATTAGAACGTAAAGATGCGGCGCAGGATGCAATAAAAAATGCATATAGTGAACAATAGGAGCATGAATACAATGATATATCAGATTATTTCATGGATAGGATTTGGACTGGCAGCGATTTTTTTACTGATTGCAATTATTTTGTTTTTCAGTTTTGACATTATTTCTCTGCATGGTGAAGTAAGTGGAAAAACAGCAGCAAAGCAGATGAAAGAAATTCGTGAGCAGAATCGGAAGGAAGCAAACAGAAGAAGAGTGCCGATAAAAAATGAATATCCGGTAAAAGAGGAAGCGGTATCTAGAACAATTCCGGCAGCAGAGGATGAGAAAACAACAGTACTGGAAGATGAGACAACTCTGTTGGAAGAAGGTACAGTATTGCTGAGTAACGAAGAACAGAATATATCGGAGAATGATGGACTGATTTTGTTAGAGGATGTTATGGAAATTCATACGAATGAGACAATATAAGTAAATGAAAAACTTATAGGAAAGAGAATGAAAGAGGGAAGACTTATGAAGAAATGGAAGCAGATATTAGCATTGACACTTGCGGTTGTAGTCACATTGAGTGTAGTACCGGTGGGAGATGCAAGAGCAGCAGTGGAAGAACCGACAGAGTATGCAATTGTAGGTGAGATTATAAATGCAGATGGGGCTGAAATTACAGTAAAGGAAATATCTAAGGATGGCACAGAGAATGTTGAACTGCCATGGGAAGAGTTAGAGGAAGATACACAGAACAGTGATACAGAGAAGGATACAAAGATTTTTTATACCGATGAACTGGAAGCTGGAAAGGATTATTTGATTGAGGTACAGCCGAAGGAAGATTATAAAATTGTTTTAGATGAAGAAAATGATTTCGAAGAAAAAGGGGAAGGATATCAGTATGCTTTTTCCTGCACGGAAGATAATAATTTTTTCAGATTTAAAGCAGAAGCACAGAAAACAACAGGGGAAATGACTTTGAATATAGTTACGGATGGAAAGAGTGATTTTTCCGGTGGAAGCGTAACCGTATATAAAATCAAAGAGGATGGGGAAGAAGAATGTACACCATCTGAGTCGGCACAGGGTGTAAAAAAATATAATGTAAATGCAGAAAATGATTACCGCATAGAGGTTAAACCGGACAGAGATGCCGGATATGAATTTCAAAATAACCAGAAACCGGATGATTATACCTATGATGAAGAAAAAGATATTTATTATAAAACATTTTCCTGTACCACGGAAAAATTATCTTATTCCGAGCAGATTTCTTTTGCACTTAAGAAAGTGAAAATAAAGTTGGAACTTTCAGAAGGTGGCGGAATTCAGATTGGTAATACAGCTTATAACAAATCAGAAGAAATAGACTGCAAATATGGAGATATCTTTGAAAATGTAAAAATTATTCCAAAACCAGGATATATTATAAAATCAGCAACCTGGAATGACAGTGAACTGACGATTTTACAGGATGAGGATACAGTAGGAAAAGTATCACTTCCGGCATTAAAAGAGGATGCAGCACTGACAGTAAGTTTTGAACAGGCAGAAGTGGAACAGGAAGCGCAATTCCCGGATGATATAGAGATTGTCTTTTCTAATGCGCAGGATGAAAATACCAGAGAAGTATCAGAGGATGGGATAACCTACAGCATCTCAAAAGGACAGACAGTTACGATAAAAAGCAAAAGCGGAAAATCAATTTCTTTTAATAACGAGAAGAAGTCAGTTTTGGGAGCTTTCTGGGTAAGAGATTATGAGCAGAATAAGATACTGGATTCAGAAAAGACTATAAACAATATCTGGGAATTGGAGAGTCCGTGGAATATTTTCGCCAACCAGATAGGCTATGAACTAAAGAAACCGGTTACATTTATTTTTGATACAGTTCCACCGACAGTAACTGTTACAGAGAATGGAAAAGCAGTAGAGAACGGATATAAAACATGGATTACAGGCAAGGAAGATAATATTGTTATTACCGGAAATGTAACAGATGCAGGAACGGAAGGCTCCAATTATCTTTCGGGAGCAGACCGGGTGGTATGGTCAACAGAACCACTGACAGAAGATAAAATACTGGCAGAGGAAGAACATGTGGCAGCCGTAACAGAGGATGGAACATTTTCCATTCAGATAGATGTGGTGCCGCAGGAAGATACGGAGGTTTATCTCTATGGTGTAGATAAGGCATCCAATGTAAATGTGGACGGGCCGGTAATTAGAGGATATCAGGTGGACAAAAGTGCACCTGTTATTACAGACATTCAGGCACCGTCATTGATTGAAAAGAGAAATGTATATTATACGAGAGATGCAAAAGTCACATTTACAGTAAAGACAGCGGATGAACAATCCGGCGTAAAGTCGATTACCATATATCAGGATGGCGTAGCAAAAGCAACTAAGAATGTGGACAGCAGTAACAGTGCCACATTTACAATAGCACTTTCCGATACGGCAGAAAATAAGATAACAGCATCTGCAACGGATAAGGTTGGAAATACAATGGCACCGGAAAATTATGGCAGCTTCGCAAATGGTGCGAAGATTGTGCATGATATTACAGTGCCGGAAATAAAGGCAGACCTTGCGCATTTTTATGTGGATACCAATATGGAAGGAGTTACTACATATTACGAGAAGCAGGATGAAACCATAAATCTTTCGATAGAACAGAAAAAATCAGGATTGAATTCAGTAAATGTTACCATCAATGGAACGTCATTGACAGAAGACAAGAATGGAAAAAGCTTAACAGATGCCAACAGAATCTATAAAGATGTTCAGCAGGAAATGACAACAAAGGATACATTTGCAATTTCCACGTCTCAGGTTTCTGCCGTTGGAGATGGTGATTATGAAATTGTAATTGCGGTAAGTGCAAATGTAGACGAGAAAGATGTCTATACGAAAACAATTCATGTGCATAAAGAAAATCAAGCACCGGTTGTTACGGATTTTCAGGTGATTGGTGCATCAAAGGAAACAGTAAGTGATACCGGAAATTATGGATATTATGCCAATACAGATGTTACTGCGGAAATAACAGTAAGTGATGGAAATACCGGTGCAGGAATCCAAAGTATTTCATATCATCTGACAGATGCGGATGGAACGGAAGAGAAAGAAGTAACGGTAGAATGCAGAAAAAGACCCGGAGAAGATGCTGTTATCAGAATTCCAATTCAGGCTGAATTTAAGGGATACATTTATTTAAAGGCAACGGACAATGTGGGAAATGTGTCTTTGGATTATTATAAATCAGTGGGTATTTTACTGGAACGGTCGGAAGCACATGAAAGCAATCGTAATGTAGTAATAGAGCCGGAGAAGACAGATACAACAGATGGAAAAGGGAATCCATTGTATGCATCTGATACATCAGTTGCAGTAAGTATAGAAGATCCTTATGCTGGAATTCGATCCATAGAATGGTCAGTAAATGCACCATATGATACAGGAAACAACAGAAATGGCATAGTGACAGTTGATAATAACGGAGCAATATCGGATGAAGCATGGAAGATTACAACAGCAGACAGAAATCTGGTTACAGGTGTGAGCGGACAGATTCCGGTATTTCATAACAGCAATGATATTGTTGTAAATGTAAAGGTGACAGACTGTGCAGGAAATGTGACGGAAAAAGCAGTAACTATAAGTATTGATAAAACAGCTCCGGAGATAAGTATATCCTACAATGATATTGCACCGGACAGCATATATACATCGGTATATAAGGATGTAAGAGTTGCAACAGTTACCGTGAGAGAAAGAAATTTTGATGAGAATGATATTGCATGGAATCTTATAAGCACCCATGGCGCAGAGGCACAGATTTCAGGGTGGACAGAATATACAGAGGAAGGAAATCCGGATAACAGTGTGCATATGGCAACGGTAACATTTGCAGCAGATGATGATTACAGATTTTCGATGAGTGGCAGGGACCGGGCAGGAAATAATGCAACAACTTTCCCGGAGCAGACATTTACCATTGACCGGACGAATCCTGTAATTGAAGTGACAATGGATGGGCAGGCAGCCAATGGAAATTATTATGCACAGGATAGAACGGCTACGATTAAAGTAACGGAGCATAATTTTGATGCAGGACGAATTGAAGTGCATGGAACAGCTGCCGATAATGGACAGACAACAGTTTTCCCGGCATTGTCCGGTTGGACAACGGATGGTGATGTGCATATGGCAACCATATCCTTTGCAATAGATGGAAATTACGCATTTACAGTTGATGCAATGGATGAAGCCGGAAATGCAGCGGTTCAAAGCAGTACATCAGAGTTTGTCATTGATAAGACAGAGCCTGTAATTGAAATCTCCGGTATCGAAAATGATTCTGCGAATAATGACGTAGTCATGCCGGCCGTTCAATTTTCAGATACAAATTATAATGAAGGCGCTGCAACCATAGAATTATCAGGTGCAAATCATGGAATTGTTCATTATGATGGCGCCTTTGCTCAGACAGAAAATGGACAGACCTTTACTTTCTCTGATTTTGCACATGAACAGGATGTAGACGATATTTATACGTTGACCGCAAGAGAAATTGATTTTGCAGGAAATGAGACAGAACAGAGTATTACATTTTCGGTAAACAGATTTGGCTCGGTTTATGTATTGGATGATTCTTTGAAAGAAATAGAAGGTACTTATATTAAGGAACCAATCGATATTGTGCTGACAGAGACAAATGTGGACAGTCTTTCCATGGATACCATTAAAATTACGGTTTCTGCAAATGGAGAGCCGAAAAATCTGGAAGAAGGAACGGATTATACCATTACTTCAGTGGGTGGAAACGGAAGCTGGAGCCAGTATACCTATAAGATAGACAAATCAGTTTTTCAGGGAGACGGTTCCTACCTGGTTACGGTTTACTCAGAGGATAATGCCGGTAATATCAACGAGAATATTAATGAATCCAAGCAGGCAGAGATTGGATTTGGTGTGGATGGAACAGCACCGGTGATTGTGCCAATTAATATAGAAGAGGGACAGAGTTACAATACGCAGAATTATGAAGCAACGGTATCGGTTATCGATAATCTGGTATTGCAGGATATTAAGGTTATATTAAACGGACAGACACTTTCCTATACACAGGATGGGGATGATATTAGTTTTTCGATTCCGGAATCCGATAATCGGCAGACAGTAGCCATAAGTGCAAAGGATGCAGCAGGCAATGAGGTGGACTGTGAGATAGCCGATTTGCTGGTATCAACCAATTCCCTGATAAGGTTATTGAATAATACACCGGCGGTTATCGCTATTGTATGCGGAGTTGCCGTTGTTGGTGTTGGAACCGGAGTATTTGCAGGACTTCGCAGAAAGCGGACAGTTCATATTAAACGTAAAAACTGAAACAGAATAGAGGGATAGATAGTGGCAAAGTATAGCATTTCAGCACAAAAGAATTTGATAAAAATAACACAAAAGAGCATGAAAAAGCTTCCGGTAAATGAAAGAGAACTGGCGGTTTTTCAGGAGAATTTATTACCGGGGCTATTCCGTCCCGCAATGGAGGGAAAGCATCGAATTATATATACTGCGCCACAGTCTGTTTCATTGAGCCGCTATATCAGAAAAGGATTAAATGTTCATCGTTTTTACAGTATTGTTGCCCAGGTTGTAGAAATGATAAAGAAGATAGAATTATATAAATTTTATCTGCCTAATCTTGTCCTGGATACAGAAATTATTTTTGTAAAAGAAACAACAGGAGAACTGTTTTTCCTATATGAGCCATTATTAAGCAGAGAGAGCAACATTAATGTATATAATTTTCTGGAAAAAATGGTGAAAGAAATAAAATCAGATGACCTGGAACTGGGAAAGGAATCCCGGGCATTTTTAGACTTTATTGCTGATACTGCAAATTATCGGATAGAAGATATTGAGCAGTATATATTAAAAAGATATCCGCAGATATATCAGGAGATAAAGCGGACAGAGAGTGGGAAAAGCGGATTTATTGCAAGCTCACAGCTTGCAAATCGGCAGCATTATGCGCCTTCTGCACAAATAGAACCTGCTTATGAACCGGAAACTACAGTTTTAACAGAAGAAGATGGAACCACACTTTTAGATGAGGAGGATGGAACGGTTCTCTTAAATGAAGGAAGTATAGCGGCAGGAATTATCCGGCTGAAAACGGGAGAATATTTTTCGATTCCCGGAACGATATTTTCCATTGGAAAGTCAGCAGAGAATGACTTGGTATTGAGTGACAATAAAGCAATCAGCCGGAAACATGCAGTTATCTATAAACAAAATGGAAACTTTGTAATAGTAGATCAGAGGTCTACAAATCACAGCTTCTTAAAAGGAGAAATGTTAGAACCGGATTGCAAAGTGGAACTGTGTGACGGAGATATCATACGGCTTGCAGATGAAGAATTTGAATTTAAGTTAGAAGATTAGGAAAGGCAAGAAAGAATAAAGTGAAAGATTTTTTAGGAAAACAGGTAACAGAAGAAGAACATGGAATGGGAATTGCGTACCTGTTGGAGAATAATGAATTATTCTACGATATCGGCTATAAAGTAATGCAGAATCTGGAAGAGACATATCTGTTAAAATGCCATCGGTTGAAATATAACGGAAAAATAAAACTGGTATATTTTACGAAAGAATATGTGACAGCAGAAACGGTACTTGCAAATGCAATGCCGGAAGTGAAGGAACGTATGATAGCACGGATTCTGGATGCGTTTACACAGATTATTAATTTAGGTTTTTTGGATATTGCTTATGTAGATAACCGGCTGGATAACATTTATGTGGATCCGGCTACAGAAGAAGTAAAGATTATTTATTTGCCGATTCAGATTCCGGGAGTGACCAAGAATAAAAATACTTTTGAGAATGAACTGAAAGCACAGTTTGAAATACCGAATCTTACAATACCAAAAGCAGCAACACAGAATCCGGCGGTAATAGAAAATACCGAAACACCAAAGCAGCTCACCATTCAGTCCTTAGATGGTAGATTTGTTTTTCATATAACAGATAAGGATTTTGTACTGGGTAAAAGCAGGGATAAAGTAGACGGTGAAATAAACGGAAATCCGGCAGTCAGCCGGGTACACTGCAAGATTCTGGTTCGAAATAGAAGTTATTATATTCAGGATTTGGGAAGCTCAAATGGAACATTTTTGAATGGAAAGAAAGTTACGATGACAGAGCCTCTTGAAATTCAGGATGGAAGCAGAATTCGAATAGCAAATCTGGAATTTGTGGCGCGAGGATAAAAAGATGAGTAAACCATTGATTGTAATTGCAGATATGGATACAGCATATCTGGCAGAATTAGAAAATAAGTTTCTGGTGGAACTGGGAGACAGAGCAGAGCTTGAGATAATTTCTGACCCGGAATATTTTGAACAGTTTTTTTCAAACCCTGTCACAGCAGAAATTGTAGCGGTAAATGAAAATTTATATACCAATGCGCTGCAAAGACAGGATATTCAGAATCTGTTTATTTTATCAGAACATCAGGAACAGGGCAGAACCGAAGAATTATCGGTATCAAGAGTTTATAAGTATTATGGCATCAAAGAGTTATACAATGAACTGACTTATAAGAGTCAGGAGCGGTTAGAAGGAAAAGAGTCCGGAAAAAGAGAGACTACAATTATCGCGCTGTATTCGGCAATCGGAGGAACGGGAAAGACAAGTCTTTCCGTCGGATTAGCGGAGTGTCTGGCAAAGAAGCATAAAAGAATTTTATATGTAAATACAGAAGCAATACAGGCATTTTTCTTTTACCTGAGCGATAAGAGCGGAATGCCGAATGAAGGATATCGTGCAATAAAAGAAGATGCGGGACACATATACCAGAATATCCGTTCCTTTATCAGAAAAGAAGGATTTTCTTATATACCGCCATTTTTATCAACATTGGATGCCAGAAATTTATCATACGATATATATCTGAATTTAATTCGTGGAGCCAGGGAAAGTAAAGAATACGATTTTATTATTGTGGATATTGAGGCAGGATATGAAGCAAACAGAGTGCAATTGCTTCAGGAAGCAGATAAAGTATTGCTGATTACCATGCAGGATGCAATTTCAACCTGCAAAATGGAATATATTATGCAAAATCTCGATTTCCGGGATCATGAAAAGTATCTGGTTATCATGAACCGCTATCGTGGAGATGAGATGAATTGTTATATGCAGTCAGAACTGCAGGCACAGTTTCCGGTTAAGGAAAAGATATATGAGGCAGAAACACCGCTTGGTACAGCGGAACAATTGGCAGCATTGGAAGGAATAAAAAAACTTTCCTATATGTTTATTTAGGGGTAGTGAAATATGGACGAGAAGGCAGTTGTTGAATTTATTAGTCAGGATAAAAAGATACATGTTGATTTGGAAATTCCACTGGGAATCACAGCAAATGATCTGGTGCTTGCATTAAATGAAGCATATGATCTGGGAATTGATACAGATGATATTTTTAACTGTTATCTGGCAGCAGAGAATCCAATTGTATTCTTACGTGGAAATAAAACACTGAAAGAATTTGGAATTCGAAACGGTTCACATATTATTTATCGGAGAGACTAAAGATGGAATATCAATACAAAGTAATTATCAGCAACAGAACAGTGTATAAGGAATTTGAGATTCAGCCGGATATGGACCGGGTTAAATTGGGAACAGGTTCATCCTGTGAATTTCGATTGAATCCGGAAGCGTTTTTTACCGGAATCGAAATGGAGTTTAGAAAAAATGGAAAAAGCTGGAACTTAGAGTGCTCAGATGATGTTTATTTTAGCAGGGGTGATATGCGAAAGCTTCTGTCAACAGAGGTAAGGCATGGGGATGTGCTTTCTGTCTGTTATGCATCAACGGGAAATGAAGCATTTGAATTACGCTTTTTAATTGATTTTGAAGCCAGAGTGCCGGACTATAACTATTATCTGGAAATTACCGGAACGATAGATATTGCGACTGATGCGACAGCGGATATTATTTTAAATAGCAAATTCAGCAACGACAGCAAGATAAGACTTACCTTAAATGGTACACAGTGTCAATTGGAAGAGATTGTTTCAGAATATGGTGTATATCTGAATGGAAGGAAGCTGATGGACAAGACAGAATTGAAAGACAGTGATTTCTTTTCCGTTGCAGAATTTCATTTTTATTATAAGGACAGAAAGATATTTTTTGACCGGGAAAATCTGAAGGTCGCAAATGGTGAGATGAAGGAAGTCAGTACACATACGAATAATTTCCATTATCCGCTGTTTAATCGGAATACCAGAATAAAAAAACAGTTATCCGATGAAAAGATTGAAATCCTAGATGCACCGGCAATTCCGAAAAAACCGGAGAATAATATTGTTTTGACATTAATGCCAACAGTGGCAATGCTGGCGCTGATGATTGTTGTTCGCGGAGTTATGAATACTTCCGGAGGTTCTTATATTATTTTCAGTATATGTTCTATGGGACTTGGTATTGTAACTTCAATTCTGGGATTTGTTTCAGGAAGAAAACAATATAAACGGGAATGCGCAGAACGTATTCGTAAATATACCAATTATATTGAAAAGAAAAAGTTAGAAGTAGCAACAGAAAGACAGGAAGAACTGGATAGCTTAAATGAAATGTATTGTAATGTGCAGCAGGATATAGATACGGCAATGCATTTTGACAGAAGGCTGTTTGAAAAGACCAGGGAGGATGAAGACTTTTTACATATATATCTGGGACAGGGAACCATTGCATCCAGCCGTCCGATTGACTATAAGAAACAGGAGCGGTTGGAGGTTGGAGATGAGCTGACGGAAATGCCTGAAAAAATCTATCAGCTTTTTGAACATATTGACGGAGCACCGATTTGCTCAGATATGAAAGATTCTAATGCAATTGGTATTGTTGGCACGAAAGAAGCTTTGTATGGAATGTTTAAGAATATCGTAATAGATATTGCGGTTCGTCATTACTATGGAGATGTCCGGCTCTATATGCTGGTGGATGATGAAAAAAGGTATCAGTGGGCACGCTTCCTGCCACATCTTATGAATGCCGGTGGAATAAGAAATATTGTTTTCGATAATGAAAGTAAAAATAATATTTTTGAGAGTCTGTTCCGGGAACTGACTTATCGGGAGCAGACAGAAGAAATCCCATACTATGGAATTGTACTTGTGGAAAATGAATTCGGCATAAAGAATCATCCAATATCCCGCTACATCGAGCAGGCATCAGAGCTTGGAATGACTTTTGTATTTTTTGAAAACAGTGCAGAGGAACTGCCGCTGCATTGTGATGAAATTATAGAATTACATTCAGAAAGTGAAGGAGTCATCTGCAAGGCAGAGGATGGAAATCAGATAAAACAATTTGAATATCATACCATAACCGATAAGCAGGCAGCAGATGTGGTAGAAAAGCTTGCCCCGGTTTATTGCGAAGAAATAAGCCTTGAGAATTCACTTAGAAAAAATATTACATTATATGAATTGCTGCATATATTTACGGTTGAAGATTTAAATCTGGCACAGCGCTGGCAGGAGTCACAGATATTTAAATCTATGGCAGCCCCATTAGGTGTAAATGCCAAGGATGAAATCGTTACACTTAATTTGCATGAGAAAGCTCATGGACCGCATGGTCTGGTGGCAGGAACAACAGGTTCCGGAAAGAGTGAGATTTTACAAAGTTATATTTTGTCGGCAGCAACAATTTTTCATCCCTATGAAATTGGCTTCGTCATAATTGATTTTAAAGGTGGTGGAATGGTAAATCAGTTCCGAGACCTGCCTCATTTAATTGGCGCAATTACCAATATTGATGGAAATGAGGTACAGCGTTCCTTAAAATCCATCAAGGCAGAATTGATGAAAAGACAGAACCTCTTTGCAGAAGCAGGCGTAAATCATATTGATAAATACATAGAACTGTATAAAGAAAAGAGAGTTACCGTTGCTTTACCACATCTTGTAATAATCGTGGATGAGTTTGCAGAATTAAAGGCTGAAGAGCCGGATTTTATGAAGGAATTGATCAGTGCGGCACGAATCGGACGAAGTCTTGGTGTCCATCTGATTCTTGCAACACAGAAACCGAGTGGAGTAGTGGACGGACAGATTTGGTCAAACTCTAAATTCAAGCTGTGCCTGAAAGTGCAGTCGAAAGAAGATAGTAATGAGGTTTTAAAGACACCGCTGGCAGCAGAGATTAAGGAGCCCGGACGGGCATATCTTCAGGTTGGAAACAATGAAATTTTTGAACTGTTTCAATCTGCCTATAGCGGGGCACCGGCTACGATGGAAGATACAGAGGGAAGCAAAGAGTTTCAAATCAGTCAGCTTAATTTTGCCGGAATGCGTAAAGTGGTATATCAGAAGAAAAAAGAGAAACGGAAGGATGCACATAATAAGAATCAGTTAGAAGCAATTGTAGAATATATTGCCGCTTATTGTGAAAAAGAACATATTACAAAGCTGCCGGATATCTGTATGCCGCCATTGCCGGAAATTCTGTATTATACAGATTCTGCAAGAAGAGATACCGAGGAAATTTATGCGACAGTCGGTCTGCTGGACGACCCGGACAGACAGTTGCAGGAGGCGTTGAATCTGAATGTTACATCACAGAATTATATGATTATCGGTTCAGCACAATGTGGAAAGACCAATGTATTGCAGACCATTATTCGAAGTATAGCAGATAATTACGCACCATCAGAAGTAAATATGTATATGATTGATTTTGGCTCGATGATTCTTAAGAATTTTGCAGAATTGAATCATTGCGGTGGTGTGGTATGTGTTTCCGATGATGAGAAGCTAAAAAATCTTTTTAAGTTGTTAAATACAGAAGTAAAGAACAGAAAAGAGAGATTTGCAGAGGCAGGAGTTAGCTCCTTTGTTGCATATAAGGAAACGGGAAAAACAGATTTATCGCAGATTATTGTTTTCATAGATAATCTGACCGCTTTAAAGGAAATGTATCTTCAGGATCAGGATTATCTGCTTCCATTGTGCAGAGATGGTATTGCAGTAGGAATTTCATTTGTTGTTGCGAACGCACAGACTTCGGGCATAGGATATCGCTATTTAAATAACTTTGAAGGAAGAATTACGCTGTTCTGTAATGAGACATCCGAATATGGAATGATGTTTGAGGGCTGCAGAATGAAGCTTCCGGATATACCGGGACGCAGTCTGGTTCAGATAAATAAAAATATATTTGAATGTCAGATGTACTTATCCTTTGAAGGAGAGAAAGAATTTGAACGAGTACAGGAAATCCGGAAATTTGTAGAAATGCAGAATGGAAAATATGCCGGTCAGAAGGCACGGGTGATTCCGGAGATACCAAAGGAACTGAATGCCGAATATATACAGAAGGTATATCCATCCTATCAGAAGCAGGGCAGTGTGGTACTGGGATTGGATTATAACACGGTATTACCGGATGCAATCGATTTTACTTCCGGTGGAATGTTGACCCTTTCCGGTAAAAAAGAAAAGGGCAAGGACATTTTTGCAAAATATTTTATAGAGTCTGTATTACAAAATGGCTTTGGCGAGGCAGAATTATATATCTTAGATGATATGACCCGTAAATGGGGTGAGTATGAGTTTCATCCTAAGACGGCACTGTATGTGAATACATCAGAAACATTGCAGACAGTAATTGATGAGATTGATCAGAGAGTACAGATGCGCTATGAGCAGTTCTCGGAAGGACAACTTGATGTACTGGAGGATGAGCCATGGATTGTACTTATCATTGAGAGTGCAGATGCCATTGCAGATATAAGCGGAAATAAGCAGGAAATTGCCGCTATCAGAAGCTGGTTAGGAAAATACCGCACCATGAAAATATTTATTTTGATGACAAATGTAGAAAATGCCAATATTGCATTTAATGCACCGGAGCTGTTAAAAGTAGTGAAAGATAATCGAAGATATCTTATATTTGAAGATGCAGCGAATATTAAAATGTGTGATATTTCAATCAGTGTGGCAAAGAAATACGCAAAACCAATTGAACCATGTGATGCATTCTATATTTGTGAGAATGAACTGACAAAATTAAAAACCGTAAAACTAAGTTGATGGATACTGCAAAGCAGTTAACCATAAAAAATTTAAGGAGGAAAAGAAAAATGGCAGTAAACAAAGTGGATTATGAGGTACTTACATCAGGAGTTAGTGTTTATGCGAATCAGGCAGAAGCACTGGATGAGGTAATTCAGGCTTTGGTAAAGATGAATGGGGAATTACAGGGTGGCTGGACTAACCAGACAGCAGATGCATTTATCGAAAGATTCGAAGATGAGTACAAACCGGCACTTGAAAATGCAAGAGATGCTATCCAGAGCATTTCTGATTTCATCCAGAGTTACATGCAGAACAGACAGGATGATGATGCACAGGGTGCAGCAGCAGTTAGAGGATAATTGCAAAAATAAGTTGGGAGGATTGCCTGTAAAAAAACAGGCAGTTCTCCTGATAAAAGAGGAGCTTAAGCATGAAGAAAAGGAATGTGGCAGGGTTAATTGTCATAGCATTATTTGTAATCGGAATAGCTGCAGCGCTGATGCAGTATAAAAGAGAACAGACAGCATTGGAACAGCCAGAGGCTGGGAAAGAACCGGAGACAATAGTATTAAGTATGGATGAGAATCCGTTCGGAGTAGAAATAAAAAAGATAAATGAAAATTATGACCTGACAAGGGATTATTATAAAAATTACGATGATACAGGATTGGAAGAATTTAAAATAACAGGGATTTTTACAGATGAAAGAGAATATATCGTAGAATTGCGGGAATCAGGATATTGCAAGTATGCCTGGCTAGATGAAGAAGAGCAAGTAGTATATATTGAGATGACTCAAAAGCAAAAAGAAGAATGGATTGATAGAGCCATAGATGAAATTGATAAAGAGTTGAATTCACTGGAAAGCGAAGAGTTATATAAATTTACAGTTGAAGATGATTATACAGTTATCAAGTTGGATATTGACCAAAGTGCATTGATTGATGAAATGGGAGAAGCACTAATAGTATTAATTTATGATTCTGAACTATATCAGATTTTTAATGGCAATGAGAAGTGGTCGATTCATATTATGGTAAATGATATGGAAACACAGAAAGAGATGATGAATATTCAATTTCCAAAAGAAAAATTTCGTCTATCACCAGATATGTGGGAAAAAGTAAAAACAAACGAATGATAAGGAACATATATTTTGAAAATATAGAAGGAAAAGAAAAATGAAAAAGAAAAACATAGTAGGAATAATCATTATAGCATTATTTGTAATCGGAATAGCTGCAGCACTGATGCAGTATAAAAGAGAACAGACAGCATTGGAACAGCCAGAGGTTGGGGAAGAACCGGAGACAGTAGTATTAAGTGCGGATGAGAATCCGTTCGGAGTAGAGATAAAAAAGATAAATGAAAATTATGACCTGACAAAAAATTATTATAAAAATTATGATAATAAGGGATTGGAGAAATTTGTTATACCTAATATCACTACAGATGAAAGGTCATACATTATAGCATTAAGGGAATCGGGATATTGTAAATATGGTTATATAGATGAGGAAGATAATATAATAGCAGAAATGACGGAACAGCAGAAAGAAGATTGGATTGGCAATACAGAGGCGGTTATTCATAAAACAGTATTATCGGCTGATGGAGAAGATTTGTATAAATTTTCTGTATCAGAGAATTATACGATGATTGAAGCTGATGTATCAATTAATGCACATGCTACGAAAGTTATGGATAATATAATGCGTTTGCTGGAGGAAATTGAAATATATCAGATACTTAATGGAAATGATAATTGGTCAGTTAATATAGTGACAAAAGATTTTGAAACGGGACGAGAACTTTCTAATATCAATTTTCCGAAGGAAGAATGGAATTTGTCAGCAGAAATGTGGGATGAATAAAATGCAGTAACAGAATAATCTTAGTTCATTAAAGATAGGCGAAAGAATTAAAATATAACAATTATATACTTTAGAAGGAAAAGAAGAATGAAAAAGAAAAACATAGTAGGGATAATCATTATAGCATTATTTGTAATCGGAATAGCTGCAGCACTGATGCAGTATAAAAGAGAACAGACAGCATTGGAACAGCCAGAGGTCGGGGAAGAACCGGAGACAGTAGTATTAAGTGCGGATGAGAATCCGTTCGGAGTAGAGATAAAAAAGATAAATGAAAATTATGATCTGACAAAAAATTATTATAAAAATTATGATAATAATGGATTGGAGAAATTTGTTATACCTAATATTGCAATAGATGAAAGGACATATATTGCCGAGTTAAGGGAATCAGGATATTGTCAATATGGTTATATAGATGAGGAAGATAATATAATAGCAGAAATGACAGAGCAGCAGAAAGAAGATTGGCTTAATTATACAGTAAATGATATCAATAGAATTATAGGACAAGGTGAAGAAGGTTTTTATAGTTTTAAATTTACTCGTAACTATGAAGAACTTCAATTGGAAATTTCAAAAGAAATACTAAATGGAAAAACAACAACACATACAGCACTCGTTATGTCATTGATATATGATTCGGAAATATATCAGGTACTGAATGGAAAAACAGATTGGGCAATACACATTGTTGGAAAAGATTTAGAAACAGGTGGTGAATTAATGAATATAAATTTCCCGGAAGAGGGATATCATATATCTATTGAAAATTGGGACAATATGTAAAATGGTAATTATTTTATACAAAAGATAGGAAAGTGAAGATACATAATAATGAAAAAGAAAAATGTAGTGGGGATAATCATTATAGCATTGTTTGCAATTGGAATAGTGGCTGCACTGATAGTATATAAAAAGATGCAGATGGTGCCGGAAAAATCACAGGTCGGGGAAGAACCGGAGACAGTAGTATTAAGTGCAGATGAGAATCCGTTCGGAATAGAGATAAAAAAGATAAATGAAGACTATGATTTGACAAGAAATTATTATAAAGATTATGACAATACAGGACTACAAAAGTATATCATTCCAGTTATTTTTACAGATAAAAGGACGTATATTGCCGAGATGAGAGAATCCGTATATTGCCAATATGGATATGAAAGCAAAGAAGAGGGACTGGTTGCAGAAATAACAGAACAGCAGCGAAAAAATTGGTTGGAATTGACGGAAAAAGATATGAAAAGGGTAATAGAGCAAAGTCAGGATGAAGAGTTATATCATTTTAGAATTAGTGATGATTACAAAATACTTTATCTGGATGTATCAAAAGAAATATTAAACAGTCAAAGTACCTTTACGGCAAAGATGAGCTCACTTATGACTTTGACATATGATTCAGAAATATATCATGTATTGAATGGAAACAAAGACTGGTCATTACAGATTATCGTAACTGATATGGAAACAGGAAAGGAATTGGAAAATATAAAATTCCCAGATGAGGATTATAACTTATCAATTGAAACATGGGACAACTTGTAAAAAATGAAATTGAACGGGAGAGAAAAATATGATGAGAGATTTTTCACCAGGGGCAAAAGAACTGTTAATGCAATATGTTGATGATGTTATTGCTTCCGGTGTATGGGAAACAATTGAGAATGGAAAAGGAGAGTTTAATCAGGCAGGACAGGACTGGTTGAGCAAACTTGGTATTTCAGACTATTTGGATAATATGGAAGGATATTATCAGAATATTATAAGCAAGCATTCTACAACAAAAGAAGAGATTGAGCAAATTTTTTCAGATGTACAGCAAGTTGATACCAGATATATCGGAACAGTTGCCGGACTGGTAACGGCAGGAAATGCAATAATTACATATTTTACAGACTTAGCAGATAATATTAATCCGAATGGTGGAAATCTTGATATAGAAAAATTAAGAACAACACTGGAGGCTGACAGGGAACGATTAGACCAAATGCAGCAGAGTGTTGTAAGAAATTTAATTAAAGATGGAAAGGCAGAAGAAGCAGAAGAGTATATTATTTCTGTTTCAAGATTAAATCTGACGTATGATGAATTTGAAGCGCTTTCAGAAAAGGAACAATTGGAGTATATAAATCGTGCTGCTGCATGGGTACTATCAATTATTCCGGAGGTAGAATTAGAGGCAGGACTATATGAGGTTACAGTTCCATTAGGGGTAGATATGACTGCAACCTATTGTGTCAGTGTGAAAGGAACAACAAATTTTGAAAACCAGTCAATAGTTGGGTTAACAATTGAACAGCAGAAAATAGTTTTACAATCTTTTAAGGTGTCAAATAGAATTTTAAATGACAAATATAGCGAGTCAGGGAATATATCGATAGAGCCGGGTGGCAAAATTATATTAGGAGAGACTATTACAACAGGAAATACAGAAGTATCTTTAGAGCAGGGGGTATCATTAGAAAATACAAGTGTAAAGTATGAAGTGGAAACGGCACTTAATGATAGCTTAAAAGTGGCATCATCCATTGAAATTGAAAAATCCAATAACACAGATATGCCGGAATGGGAAGCGGTAGATATACCGGTAGAAGAAGTTACTTATTCTTATGAATCATCATATAATGAGTCGTGGATGCCTGATTGGGAAATGGTTAACGAATTTATGGAGGGTGTGACTGTGGTACTTAAGGCTGTGGGAGAAGCACTTATATGCGTAGTTTTGGTAATGATAATGTTTGCACTTATATAGAGAAGTGGAGAAAATAAAATGAAAAAGAAAAGTATAACAGGAATTATAGTAGTGGCATTATTTATCATAGGAATTATAGCTACACTGATAGTATATAAAAAGATGCAGACGATGCCGGAGAAATCACAGATAGGGGAAGAACCGGAGACAGTAGTATTAAGTGCAGATGAGAATCCGTTTGGAGTAGAAATAAAAAAAATAAACGAAGATTATGATTTAACAAAGAATTATTATAAAGATTATGATAATAGCGGATTAGAAAAGTATATTATTCCAACTATTTTTACAGATAAAAGAACATACATTGTTGGGATGAGGGAATCGGGATATTGTCAATATGGATATGAGAGTAAGGAAGAAGGACTGGTTGCAGAGGTAACAGAACAACAGCGGAAAAAATGGCTTGAATTAACAGAAAATGATATTAAAAGAGTAATCGAACAAAGTCAGGATGAAGAATTATATTGTTTTGAAATAAGTGAGGATTACAAAATACTTTATATGCATGTATCGAAAGAAATATTAAACAATCAAAATGTCGCAACGATACATTCGGGTTTACTTATGACATTAACATATGATTCAGAAATATATCAGGTGCTGAATGGGAGCGAAGATTGGTCATTACAGATTATCGTAACTGATATGGAAACAGGAAAGGAACTGGAAAATATAAAATTCCCAGATGAGGATTATAACTTATCTATTGAAAACTGGAACAACCTATAAATACAGAAGGGAGCACAGAAGATGAAGATATGGGAAGAAAAAGCAGAGATTCAATTACCGGAAGGGTTTGAAGAGGCTACTGTAGGGGAAAAGAGAAAAACATATGGAATGGGGAAAAAACTGCCGGATAAGATGTACATAGTAAGAGACAAGCATGTTATCATCAGCACATTTTCACAGGAGTTAAAGGAGCAGAAAGAAAGCAATATAGAACTCGTAAAAACTTTAAATTACCTCTATACCAGAACCGTTCCGGGATATAAGAATATAGGCACTTATAGAAAGAATATAGATGGACAGGAAATATATGTAATCCAGTATACATCTTATGCACAGGAAGATGACATTTATACGATTTTAGCAATTTGGAGAACAGAAGAGGAGATTCATTTATTAAGTGGTGTTTGCAGATATGAAGAGATACCACAGTGGCATCCTGTTTTTAGAAGTGTAATAGAAGGCATAAAAATTGGATAGAGTGGGGAAAGGAAGAGGCAAATGACAAAATCACAGTGTAGTAATGAGATTGTACGGAATCAGACATTAATCGCACAATATGAGAGTGAGATACGTGGATATCAGCAACAAATAAGTGAATTACAGGAAACAAAAACAAAGCTGGGAGTGTTGCAGGCGAGGTTGTCTGACAGCAAGACAGCGAGCAATACAAAATTGGCGGAAACAGAGTCGCTGAACAAAATTAACAGTAAGATAGTAGCCGGTTTTTATGCTGGAATGTCAGATATATTCACCGGGCAGCAATATCAGAATGTATATGGTGGTCTGGATAATGCAAAAGTGCGGGTTGATGTGGAAATATCAAATATAGCAAATAAAATAGTGGAATGTCAGAACAAGATTGCAGCTTGTAGTAATGCAATTCAGGAAATGAATAGTACTATTGCAAGACTGGAAGCTGAAGAGGCAGCGAGAGCGGAAGTAGCAAGAACAATGAATACAAATACTACAAGAGCAGGAACAACAAGAAAAGGAAAATAGGGATATAAAGAATACAGAGGAGAAGCAGAATGGCAGGAATAGAATTAAAAATTGATGATGATTATATAAATGGAATGGCAAGTCTTTTTGAAACCCGCAGTCAGGATTTACAGGAAGGTGTGGACAGCTATTTGACGATATTATCAACAATCAGAGAAGAGGCAATACAGGAAGGCGATACAGCAGAAACGTTAGATGCTTTTATTGAATACGCTTCCAGTTTAAAAGGGATTATAAGTGAATTAGGAAAAACAGCGAAAGATACCTGCAATAATTTTCTGGCAGAAATAGATGAGAAGGATCAGTATTTATTTTAAGGGGGATTTATCATGGCAACAACAGTAACGAATACAGAAGCACTAGGAAATAAAATAAGTGAATTACAGACTTTGCATGATACATGGGCAGATAAGACATATACAGCGGTGGATATAGGAGAGTGCGGCGGTAGTACAATTATACAGATAGAAGAAATGGGAAATATGTTTCAGCGGATGCAGGATGCATATGTGACATTACTGGCACAGACAATTTCTTATATGACGAATCGAAAAGAATCATTAGATACCAAAGAAAGCAATGCAACAGCAACAGTAAGTGAATAAGCGTGCATGGGGGAAAAGAAGAAATGTTAAGAGATTTTTCAGATGAAGCGAAGCAGAAGCTATTACAATATGTAAAAGATGTAACATCAACAACGACCTGGGATACGATAACCGATTTTTTTGGAGATATTGGATTAACGGTACAGGGATGGTTTGGAAAACTTGACATTCAAAATTATGTGAATGATGTAGATGCATATCATAAGAAAATATTAGATAAAAATGATACGACAACACAGCAGATAGAGACTATTTTCACGGATGTACAGGCAGTTGATACAAAATATATCAGCGTAGTAAGTCAGCAGATTTCCTGTGGCAACAATATCATAAAATTGATAAATGATCTTGCGGATACGATAAATCCAAATGGCGGAAATATGGATATGAGCAGGATGAAAGGTGTCTTAGAGGCAGACGTAGAGGATATTCGAAATTCCAAAGCAACGGTAGAGAAGACCATAGAGGAAAAGATGCTTGGAACGGATGCAGAAGGCTGTATGAACAGTGAAGATCCGGTTAATTTAAGCACAGGAAATTTCATTTATGAACATGAAGATTTAAAGATAGGCGGAGAGATACCGCTTTCTTTTCATCGCTATTATAATTCAAAAGACAGCCGGAGGGGAGTTCTGGGAAATTGCTTTTTACATAATTACCAGATTTCATTGGAAAAAGAAAAAAATGGAACCGTCGGAGTGCGTCTTGCGGATGGACAGATAAATTACTATGATAAAAATGAGCAGGGAGAGTATGTTGGAAGAAATACTGCATTGGAATTCCTGAAAGAAACAGAAGAGGGATATATCCTTATACATCCGGGGCAGGAGAGAATATCTTTTGACCGGGAGGGAAAGATGCTTCGAAAAGAAAATATGAATGGAAGGGGCATTTCTTTTTCCTACCTTGAGGATGGAAAGCTGGAAAAAGCAGAAGCAGACAATGGCAGCAGTCTGACATATAATTATAATAAAGAGGAACAGCTTGAAAAAGTAACTGACCACACCGGAAGAACAGTTTTGCTGCAGTATCAGGAGAAAGAACTGAAAAAAGTGATAACGGCATCAGGGGCAGAGTATGCATATCGCTATGGAGAGAACGGAAGAATTACTGAGGTGGAAAATGCCCGTCAGGTTACATCTGTTAAGAATCTCTATGACAGAAGATTCCGAATCATTCAACAGGAATTCCCGGATGGTGGAACAATGACTTTTGCCTATGATGATAAAAATCGTCGTGTGACATTGACAGAACGAAATGGAAGCAAAATTATCCATGTGCATGATGATCGTTACCGGAACATAGAGACAATTTATGAAGATGGTACAAAAGAGAAATATCTTTATAATGATAAAAACCAGTGTATCAGTAAAACTGACCGGTTAGGAAGAACCACCAGGATGGCATATGATAACCGTGGCAATCTTACCCAGACAGTAGATGCCATGAAGCGCAGAGTGAATTATACTTATGATGCAGACTGTCATTTGCTTAGTGTAAGCATCAATGGAAAAGAACGTCTGAAAAATCATTATGATGCAAAAGGAAATCTGGCAGGGACGGAAAACCTGTATGGAAACAGAGTTGCAGTCAAAAATGATGAAGCAGGAAGACCACAGGCAGTTACTTATGCGGATGGCAGTTTTTTAGAAATCAGTTACGATGAAAGAGGAAACATTGTAAAGTTAAAGGATGTCAGCGGAAGTGTAACGACTTATGGCTATGATGCATTAAACCGGGTGACAGAAACAGTAGATGCCAACAGCAACGTGACACGTTATGCTTATGATGCGGCAAATCGTATCACAGCAGTAACAGATGCTCTGGGAAATCAGAGGGCATATACCTATAATCCGGGTGGAAAGATTATGGCAATCCGGGATTTTGATGGAAATGAAGCAGGATTTACTTATAATCCACTTGGAAAAGTAGAGACATATACAGACAAAGAAGGACAGACAGTACATTTTACCTATGATAAGATGTGGAATATCAGTAGTGTTATAGCTCCGGATCAGGGCAGACAGGAATATATCTATGACAGCAATAACCGACTTGTAAAACAGACACTTCCGATGGGCGGAGTGGTGACGTATGCCTATGATGCAGCAGGAAACCGGACAGAAATGACAGATCCTGCGGGAAATACAATCCGTTATTGTTATGATGCCGTAAACCGTCTGACAGAGGTTTTAGAGGCAGATGGCGCAAAGACTGCATATGAATATGACAGAGAGGGAAATCTTATCAAAGAAACCAATGCAGCCGGTCAGGTAACAAGCTACACTTATGACGATTTGGGAAGGCGAACCAGCGTCACTAATCCAGCAGGGGCAACTACAAGTGTGTTCTATAACGAACTTGGAAAAGCAGAACGCATCTGTTATCCAAATGGAAGCAGTACTGTTTATGAATATGAAAAAGGTGGCAGATTAAAAAGTGTACGTTACCCGGATGGAGCAGGAGAGGATTATGGCTATGATGCAAAGGGAAATCTTACAGAGCGTACTACTACGGCAGGAGAAAGTTATCGTTATAACTATGACAGCCTTGATCGTATGATATCTGTTCAAAATCCGGCAGGAGGTATATCCCATTTTACATATGATGCATTGGGACGAGTAATAAAGGCAGAAAATGAAAATGGAAATCAGACCTGCTATGAATATACTCCAAACGGTAATCTTGCAAAAGTTACGGATGCCATGGGAAATGAGACTTTCTACCAGTATGATGCAATGGGACATCTGACACAGAGCAGTTGCACCGGAGCAGAGGGGGAAGAACCACAGAACACGGTATATATCTGGGATAAGGAAGGACATGTCACAGCAGTGACAGACCCGCTGGGAGATGTGGAGTGCTATACCTATGATCCGGCTGGAAGAATGAAAGCAAAGATAGATAAAGATGGTTATGAGACATCCTTCCACTACGGAAAAGATGGACAGGTAGAGGAAATCTGTTATGCAGATGGACGAACAGTATCTTTGACTTATAATGCAATCCGCCAGTTAGAAGAAGTAAGAGATTGGCTTGGCACAACTAAGATTGCCATGGATGAGGCAGGACACATTGCTTCTGTTACAGACCCATATGGAAAAACCGTAGGTTATGAATGGGGCAGTATGGGTGAGAGAACGGCAATTTGTTATCCGGATGGAAGAAGGGCGGCATACGAATATAATGAAGCCATGCAGTTGTCGGCATTAAAACTCCTTTCAGATGATGCACAGGAGAAAACAATTCTCTATAGCTACGATGAAGCTGGAAGACTGACTGGAAAGCAATTCCCGGGAGGAAATCGTACAGACTATAGCTACAATGGGGCAGGAAAAATCAAAGAGATTTTACATACCGGAGCAGACTTTACAGAACGTTATCACTATGATTATGATGTTATGGGAAATAAGGTCTTGGCTGAAAAAGAGAGACCGGGACTGCCGGAAGACAGTGGAAACTTTTCCTATGATTATGATGCATTAAATCGACTGACCAGTGTAGCATGTAACGGAAAGACCCTTCGTACCTATGGATATGATGCCTTTGGAAACAGAAATACCAGGACAGAGTACCAGACAGCAGGGGAACTTGTAACAACCTATCATTACAATACAAAGAATCAGTTGACGCAGGAAACAAATGCAAGCGGAACCAAGAATTATAATTATGACCACAGAGGAAACCTGTTATCCGTAACAAGCGGAGAAGAGGTTTTAAAAGCATACGGATTTGATGCGGCGAACCGGATGAGCAGTTCTGTTGACCGGACAGCCGGAGAAATCACGAAGGCATACTATCAGTACAATGGTCTGGGGCATCGTGTGGGTCAAACTATTGCATCAGGAAATGCAGATGTAACTCAGACCATCCGCTATACACTCGATCTTACCCGTCAGTATCATAACCTCTTACAGAAAACCGGAAATGGATTAGATCAGACTTATTTCTGGGATGGTAATGTCGCAGGAATGGAAGAGAATGGAAGAGACCATTTCTATTTCCAGGATGATTTGGGAAGTCCGATGCGTCTTGCAGATGAAGGGGGAAGAAGTGAGGAAGTCTATGGATTTGACGAATTTGGTAATGATATTCGGACTGCAAAAGATATCTTTAAAGATTCTTTACAAAGCTTCGGATTTACCGGTTATCAGATGGACAGCGTTGGTGCACTATACTTTGCACAGGCAAGACGATATGATGCCGGAGTTGGCAGATTTATCAGCGAAGACTTTATAAAGGGGCATATTGCTGCACCATATACAATGAACCATTATAGCTATTGCTGGAACAGACCGTTGGATTTGGTTGATTTGAATGGTATGGACCCGAATGCAGGTGTGATAAAGGCATTGATGGATATGTTAAAATGTGATGAGACGGTATCGTACATTTTTTATACAACTGGAGAGAATTCTGATTTTACAGATCAGGCAAATTGGAAAAAAGAGCAGTTAGAGAGTGAAGGCAAAAATGTCGTAATGATACCAATTGCAAATGCAAATGATTTCGTAGATGGTTGGAATCATATGGGAATGACACCAGATGGAATTGCAAATATTGAGGATGTAGAAATATATACTCATTCAAATGAAACAACATTTATTTTTATAGATAATACAGAGACAGAAGCTTTAAGTATTTCGGGAAAAAATAAATCAGGTAAAGCTATTAAAGGAATATCAGATTTATCATATAAAGAGATAGAAACCTTGAATATATATGGTTGCAATTCAGGAAATTTGAGTACATACTTTATAGCAGGTTCTAATATTGCTTCAGGATTATCTAAGATAGTGAGTGGTGATGTTTATGCATATGACGGAAATGTGGCATTTGGTCCAACATGGACGAGACCATTTAGTAAATATGGTGAATATGAAGATCGATTATCCAATATACAGAAAAGTTATATAAAAATATCGGTAGAAAATAGATGGTTTTTTGAACCGATGGGAAAGCTTAGATATAAGGAGGGTAAATTAGATGGAAAATGTGATGAATAGAAGAAAGGGGAAAAGGAAGATGGTAGTTATAGGTATTATTGTTCTTATTTTTATAGTATTAGTTATATTTCTTAAAATGAAATACGGTACATATGGATTACACGATTTTAATTATTTTTTCCGTCAAAGCAAACAGGAAATTTTAGAAAAAGATGGGGAGCCTGTTAACAGGGAAAAACTATATGGAAATTGCGAGGATATTAAATTTGAAGATATAGAATATACCTTTATTGGAAATTATATGGAAAGTGTTAGAATTACGGATCCTGGTATTCGATTTGGAATACTGCAAATTGGGGTAGGCTCATCAAAAAAAGAAGTTATGCTGGCATATGGATTAAAGAAAACTTTAAGTAATGAAGAAGAAAATGAATATGCAGTTCAAAATGGTCTTTATTCAACATCATTCTATTTTGATGAAAATGACAGAGTATATAAAATTGCATGTGGAAGGGGGGTATAGTGCAGAATGAAGTCAAAGGAGAAGAACAAGGATGTTTAGAGTGAAATATAAGAAAGAACAAATCTTGAAGGGACTTCGTTGCTTTTCAATAGAAATAGCAATTTTATGGACAATTATTTTAATAGATACTTTAATAAGCACATATTATGGGAAGTATTCTGGTATGCATTTGTCACAGGTTGTTGCAAGTATACCGAAGGAATATATGAATAGTGAAGAGTCGGAACATTACAAAACGGATAATGAATTTCTGATACAATCAAAGGAAAATGCTTATATGATTTATGGAATTGAATTGTCCAATGTTGATGAAAGCAGCTTGATAACTTTCTTGGATGAAGAAGATTTAAAAAAGTTAAAGTCAGCAAATTCATTCAGTCAGATATTAGAGGGAATCCAGGATGGCATAGGATTTCTGTGGGGAGATGTGGTTACAGGAAATACGAAAAAATCGTCTTATATAAGTTATTATTTTTCTTCAACAGAAAAGGGACATGATGGGGATTATCAGGTATATATTATATTTTATATACAGGAAGATTTAAAATATATGGAGGTATGTGTAATGGATGAGGAACATGCTTTATCAGAAAAACAGAAGAAACATATGTGGTTATATACAGGTCGATAATAAAGAGCAAAAATTTAATTGCAATTTTTTCATCTTTGTGGGTTGATGCTGGTATGATGTATTATTATTTCAGAAAATATGAACAGGCTAATAAAAAGTAGAAATATTCTGTTTTGATAAAAAAACAGAGTATATAAAATTACATGTGGAAGATAAGTATAGTGCAGAATGAAGTCAAAGGAGAAGAACAAGGATGTTTAGAGTGAAATATAAGAAAGAACAAATCTTGAAGGGACTTCGTTGCTTTTCAATAGAAATAGCAATTATTTGGACAATTGTTTTAATATATACTTTAATAAGTAAACATTATGTGCAGTATTATCAGATACAATTGTCACAGATTGCTGCAAGTATACCGAAGGAATATATGAATAGTGAGGAGTCTGAACATTACAAAACGGATAATGAATTTCTGATAAAATCAAAGGAAAACACCTATATGATTTATGGAATTGAATTGTCCAATGCCGATGAAAGCAGTCTGCTAGATGAAGAGACTTTAAAAAAGTTAAAGTCAGCAAATTCATTCAATCAGATATTAGAAGGAATCCAGTATGGAATAGGATTTCTGTGGGGAGATGTAGAAACAGGAAGTATACAGAATCCATCTGATACAACATATTATTTTTCTTCAATAGAAGAAAGTCATGATGGGGATTATCAGGTATATATTATGTTTTATATACAGGGGGATTTGAAATATATGGGGATATATGTAACGGATGAGGAACATAGTTTATCAGAAAAACAGAAGAGACATATAAGATTATATACTCGTTGATGTTAAAAGGTGATGTGGTCAGTTGCGGACTTCAATGTGGAGATGAGGCTATGGTGAAAAAGGGTAAAGCAATTTTAAAACAAACAGGAGCAGGAATTTTTTCATATGTTTTGTTCTGTTTAGGTGGAGCATATGAGAGTTATTATCGTGGAGCCAATATGGGCTTTACAGCATGTATAGCAGTGTGTGTAATAGCTTTTATTATTTTTGGGGCAGTAGTTTCATTTATAAGAAAAGAATATGATTATAGAAAATACAATGCACATATATGTTTATTTATTTCGCTGGGACTTTTGATACAAATAATGGTGCAGGGAAATTTGCCGCCTGAAAAAAGCACAGCAATTTGTATTATAAGTTATGTGATTTCTATAATATTGGGAATTTGGGGGGCATTATTAACAACTGGAAAAATAGTAATAAAAAATAAAAATGTAAGAAGTACGTTAAAAATTATAGAAACAATGAGTTTATTTTTATTAACGTGTTTGTGTGTGGTAGGAAGACGATTTTTTGGACGCAGAGGAGCAGTATTATTCAATGCATTAGGAAAACAAAAAAGTTCAGTATTTTTTTGGTGTTGTATTATGATTGTAATGATGGTTGCAGCATTTATAAGTGCATTTGTAAAAGTAGATATAATTGTGAGACCAGACTTTTATAAATCCAGAAATGAAAATAGTAATTAAAACATTACTTTTATAGAATGGGGGAAAAAAGATGGTAAAGAGTAAAAGAAGAGCAAAGGTAGTTATAGGTATTATTATTCTTATTTTTATAGTATTAGTTATATTTCTTAAAATGAAATACGGTACATATGGATTACACGATTTTAATTGTTTTTTCCGTCAAAGCAAACAGGAAATTTTAGAAAAAGAAGGTGACCCTGTTAGCAGAGAAAAACTATATGGAAACTGCGAGGATATTAAATTTGAAGATATAGAATATACCTTTATTGGAAATTATATGGAAAGTGTTAGAATTACGGATCCTGATATTCGATTTGGAATACTGCAAATTGGGGTAGGCTCATCAAAAAAAGAAGTTATGCTGGCATATGGATTAAAGGAAACTTTAAGTAATGAAGAAGAAAATGAATATGCGGTTCAAAATGGTCTTTATTCAACATCATTCTATTTTGATGAAAATGACAGAGTATATAAAATTGCATGTGGAACAGGAGTATAGCGCGGAATGAATTCAAGGGAGAAGAACAAGGATGTTTAGAGTGAAATATATGGAGATATGTATAATGGATGAAGAGCATGCTTTATCAGAAAAACAGAAAGAACATATGGAATTGTTTACCCGCTGATAAAGAAAAATGCAAATACATTAGGACAAGCGGCAAGGGGATGAATGGAGATGGCAACACATTATGCTTTTGTTATTTATTGTATGGAAGTGATTGCTCTTTTAGGATGGATAATAATTTTATGTAAAGCCAATGGCGGAATTATATTTGAAGTGCAAACTTTTCGAAATAGTCAAAAAGAGATAGAGGTATCACCAAGAGGAGTCAGAATTTTTTCTAAGTGGGTTGGAGGAATATCCGGGATAATTATGATTGGCATTTTGGGAAAGGTGATTATGCCGGACATTCTATGGATACCGAATATATTGAAAGAAAAGTCAGCTGCAATGCCAAAAGAATCTGCTATGCTTACGGGAGTGATATTTTCGAATTATAAAGGAAAAATAGCATTTATCTGGATAGTAATTATTATTATGTTATTTGTTATGATAGAAAAAAGGGTGTTACGAACATTAACAAAAAGAGTGAAGGAAAAGAAAGAGTATACCGAAATCTATTTATGGGGAAGGGAATACTCAATTTTGCTTTTGCTACAGGCATTTGTAACATCTGTATGTTTGCTTATATTGGTAGGCTGCCTTACAGGGGGATATACAAAATCTGTTGAGAAAATATGGAAAGTTTCTGTATGGGTTGAGTATGTTCTGGTATTCATTAACGGAATGTATGCACACCAGAAATTATTCATTTTTAAGAATGGAATTGTTACATATCATAAGTATGGAAAAGAAAATTTTGGTATAAAAGAAGATTTGGAAATTGTTATAGAAAAAAGTAATAGAGTACAAGTCAAATTTAAAGGGAAAGAAATATCGATATTAGAATGTACAGCAAATTCAAAAAGCGAATTAATAAATGTGCAGGAAATGCTGTTGGCAAGCAGAAAAGAGCATATAGAAGAAATTGGAACAGATGCGAAAGTGGCTGCAGAAAAGGAGAATGATACAGTTGATGAAATGAGAAAACCAGAGCGAAAAATAGATTTTAGTAGTCTTCCCAATAACAGCAAAGTGCAAGTGGCAAAAGAGCGATTTATGATATACGAAGAAAAAAACAATAAGAAGATACTTTATTTATGTAAGGGAACTGAGAATTGGTATATAAAGAGTGCAAAATGGAGTATAGAGAGTAATGGTAATACTTTAAATATTAAGAAAAAAATTACATTTGCTCAAGCATTCTATATCTCCTTTATGACAGGTTATATTATAATTGCGGTATTGGCAATGATGTTGGGGATAGTTGCACTTTTTAGTCAGGATATGGTTTTTACGGAGAAAGCATTATTTGTTTGTATGGCTTTAGTAATAGATTCTTTGTGTATTTTTTTATGCTATATAGTGAATAAGACTTTTAATATAGAGCCTGTTAAGTATCTATATAAATATTTGGACGATATTCAAAGAGAGTATAAAGGTGTATAAATTCAAGGGAGAAAAATTAAGTAATGCCAAATAGATATATTATTATGTTAATAATTACAACAATTGGAATGATTTTAGCGTGTAGAGTGAGAAACTGTGATGAGAGATTTAGAAGGATAGTGATTAATGGGAAAATAAGGAATTTGTTTTTATTTCCAGTAGCAGTTTACAATCAAACGACAATTTTTTCCATGGTTATTTGTGTGAGTTATGAAATGCTAATTGGTGTGGCATTATTTTCTATCTATTTGCTTAATGCAAAAGCATCAACTGTATGCTTTTATTGGGGAGCTTTTCAAATATTTTTTGCATGTGTGGCTGCGACAGTGGAATGCTTTGCAGAGTGGAAAAAACAAGAAGAAATGAAAGAAAAAATCAAATACTTTATATTGTCCATTTGTTTTATGATTGCATCCATTGCTTATTTAGTAATGGAAATTTGTGAATAATTAGAGCCGGTAAACTGAAAAATTGCATGCAGAGAGGTTATGAGAACAAATGCAAAAGAGTAAACAAAAATATCATATTTCTATGGAAAAGTACAATATAAAAAAAGGGTTAATTGTGTATACATGTATTGTTCTCGTTTTTGGTGGATGTATACAGGCAATTAATGATAAATATATAAAAGAGCAACTAACATTGTTATTTGTGGATTTGCTTTTAATAGAAGCGTTTTTGGCAGTGACATTTTCTGTTCAGTTTTTTCGAGATGGATATATTATTCGTCATGATGAAATAGTATTTTTTCATAAATTCAAAAAGAACAGAAAAAAATTGAAGGAAATAGAAGCTGTTGTGATATCGAATGCATACATATATTTTCATGGAACAAATCCAATTAATATGTGGAAAAATGGAAAAATAATTCCTTGTCCATGGTTTACTTTATTTTTTGAAAAAATAGATCCAATGGCGGTAGCGTTATATCCAGATAAAGTGACTTCCATTGAAATAGAGAATAAAATATTTAAATCTAAGCAAAAAGTAGGCTTTATCTACCAGAAAGATGTAATTGCTGAAATAATGGAAAAATACAAAGGAAATATATATATTACAAAGTCGTTATATCTAAATTTTAAAAATGAAATAGATGAAGGAGCAGCAACAAAGGCAATATATATTATTTGAATTATGACGGATACAAAATTGTATGTGGAACAGGAGTATAGTTCATTTTAAAGTTAGGGAATGGAAAAGATGATATACATATACACATTATTTTTTATTTTGCTATTTATATATGGAATCCGAATATTATTTAGAGAGTGTTTTGCAAATTTATTTGGAGTCAGAACAAATTTTAACCAAGGCGGGGGAGTAGTAGGTGGTTGGGCATTAATATATGTAAGGCTACTAAGTATATGCGCTTTGTTTAGTATCATGATAGGTTTGTGGGCATGGAAAGATGATATATTTAATCTTTGGAAACTATTTGATAATTCGGAAAAATTGGTGTGGGGCAAATGTCTGTGCAGAATAGTCATTATTGGTATTTTAATAATTAATGTAGGGTGCAATATAAAAAGAATTTTGATACATCTGAAAACAGAAGTAATAAAAAACAAATTTGCCCAAAGTATATTAACAAATGGTCGTGGTGTAGTATTAACTTTAACGATAAGCACGGTCTTTGATATATATTTACTACAGGCAATATTGTGTGTTATGACAGGAAATATACATCCGGCTGTCTTAAATGCATGGAAAGCCGGAATTGTAGGGAAGGTAATATTGATTGCATTTGAAAAATTGTTTTACAGTGAGAAAATTTGTATATACCAGAATGGAACGGTAACATATTCTACATTATTAAAACGGGGATACGGCAATAAATTTTATTTTGAAAAAGACCATAAGAAAGCGAATAAAGCAAGATTATATGTAGATGGTGAAGAAGTATTAGAGACGGCATTTTTTAATATTGATCAGTTACTGAAAAACTATGGAAAAAAGAATGATGAGGAAGTGAAATCAGATGCAAAAGTGACTGGAAAGAAAATTCATTATATGAAAAGTACTAAGAGAAATGAACGGACATGCAGAACAATCGCAATTTCAGTAGGAGCAGCACTTGTTTTACTTGGAGTTTTATTTTATGTTTTTTTTGCAAGTAAAGTTGTAATGATTGTGATGTGGCTTTTGGCATTATTATATTATCCGGCACTTCTGGTGATAAAAAGAACATATGATAAATCCTTTTATATCATTTTTAACAGGGATTATATGCTGGTAATGGGATATAAAGGGACAGCATTTGTTAGTGAAAAAATAGAATATTCAAAGATAGGATACATAATGACTGGAGATAATTGCCCTCATAGGACTATTTTTGGAAAGACACCTGAAAAGTTACGCAGAGATTATGGCACATTTACAGATGTTTTTGATAGAAAGAAGGAGTATTTATTTTCATATGCAATGAATGATGATATAACACAGGAAATAATGGCAAGATGTAAAAATGTGAAAGAGATATTGGAATTGGATTAGAGCTGGTGAAAACAGATGATGAATAAACAAAAATATTATATTTCAGTAGTATATCACAATGTAATGAGAGGGCTGGCAATATATTGTGGTCTAATTTTAGGAATAATTGTTATATTAAAACTTACTGGTGACAGATATGGAATTGTGTCAATTCTTGTCCTGCTTGAATATGTAGGGATTGCGTTCTTATTAGTTTATGGAATCGGGTTCTTCATAGATGGATATTACATTCAGGATGAGAAAATAGTTTATTATCATAATTTTAAAAGACGAAAGAAAGATTTATCTGAAGTGAAGTCAGTTATAATATCCAATACCTATCTTTATTGACGAAATTTAAGAGTAAATATATATAAAAATGGCAAATTCGTTCATTGTCCGTGGATAACACTCTTTTTTGAAGAAATTGATGCGGGATTATTGGTTAAAGATAGAAAAGAACTAAATACACTGAAGGTTGAACATCAATTATACAAGAATTGTTCTAAATATGGTTTCATTTATAAAAATAATATGGACAAGTTTTTAATGAATTTTACCGGAGAGGTATATATAGCTAAAACCGTATATTTAAATTTTGAAGAAGAAATGAAGAAATTATTTGGAGCAAAGGTGATATATATTATTTCGGATATGGGAGGAGAGAATTAGAAGAGGAAAAGTTGTTTGGTATTTTTACAAATCAGATAAACATAGTTAAAAGAAATGGAACAGAATATCGATTCTTTTTAGAAAAAAGGAATAAGGTAGTAGAGTTTTTACAGACGAGGTGATAAAGAAAATGCACTTATTCATAAAATGTATTATGTTTTCGGTCTGGATGTGGTTTATAGTTAGGTTTTCAGAAAAACCATCAGGCAGAAGAAAAATTTGGATAGATAATCGATTCTTATATGTATTTACCTGGTTGTGGCATTCTTATGGAGAAATTTCGATTATGGGGTTGATGTATGCGATAGGTGTACAGGTAGTTGATATTATTGGAGTTGTTTTTTATTTATTGATGCCATTAAATAGAGAAATAATATGCATTTATTGGTTAAAGTTTCTTTTGGGAGTTCTGTTTTGGGCTGCTGGAATTGGAATATTTGATATGGCAAAAAATGCAGAAGAGAAAAGAGAAAAAATTCTACTGTATTTTAGTTGTTTTTCAGTTTTAGCTTTTGGGATATGGTATGCATTATATTTAATACTGGCGGATTTTATAGGATTATTTTAGACGAGGTGATAGCATGAAATATTTTTTAATTATATTAATAATTTTAGCATTTGTGATAGGAATTTTTGATTTAAAGTTTATGCTTGAATGTAAGAAAGAGCAGAAAAATAATAAAGCAGAAGCATTTATCTATGTAGGGGATAAAAAAATAATATGGATATTTGGAATTCTGTTTTATATAATTAGCGTTTTGGAATGGGTGATTCTGTTATTTTCATTAGAAATAGCGTCACTATTTCTATTTCTTTTTTGCTGCTGTATGGTTCAGCTTGGTTTTGCAACATTTTTGTGTCAGCATTTTACATATTCGGCAGTATTTATAAAGAAAAATGAAGTATTTTACTATGCAGAAAGAAAACTAAAAAATATCCCAATCGGGCAAATCACCGGGGTTAGTGCAATGCCGGGAAATGTGGCATATCTGTTTTTTAATGAAAAAAAGGAAAGCCTGTTTGAACTTCAAATGAAAAAAGCTAATGCGAGAAAAATGCTGGAATATATCATAGATAGACAGCAGAACAATTAGAACAACGAAAAGGAGCCGGTTGCAATGGGAATCAGGGAAAAGTTACATCTTTTTAAGAATAAAGATAATGCGGAGGAAAATAGTTCCAAAGCGGCAGCAAGAAAGTGTGTATTAAAAGTACAGGATAAGTTCCGCCTTAGAAATACGGATGATATCGTGGTTGTAGGTGAACTGAAGGGAAAAATACAGGTAGGTGATGCTGTTTACATGAGTAATTTTTCGGATGATGATGGAGAAATACTGGTGACAGTAGTGCTCGGAATAGAAGTTGGTCCGGGAAAAGCTGTGCGTGAAGCAGAAAACTGCCGGGTAGGATTGAAACTGGAGCAGGCTGGAACTTATCCGATAAAATGCGGAACAATGGTATATTCAAGAGCTGCAACAGTTGCAGAAGTACATGATGCCTACATTTCCGGTTTGGGAGATACTTATGTATCGTCAAAACAACTGGTACTTTCACAGAAAGAACTTGATGAGTTAAGCATTACGGATTGTTCAGAAATCTGGCGTTTGTATGCGTGGTATAAAACGAAAGTAATTCCGGCAAAGGATGATGCTGAGAAAGAAGAAGTCCGAAAGCGGATTGGTGTAATTGCGAAAGCCCTTGTTCAAAAGGTATTGGAAGCACCTGCTATTTATTGCGTATACAGTAAAATCACAGGAGAGCCGGCACTTTTTTCCCAGACGGTAGACCGGCAGGATGGCACATATATGTGCACACCGCCTGATATCTGGATTCTGACTAAGGCATATAAGGATATATTTAAAGTCAGATTTCCGGAAGAACGGTATGAAATCAGAGAGATTAAAAACGATGATTCCCATAAGGCAATTTACAATTTCCTTGGATACTGTTTTTATATGAACGGTGCCTGTGGAGTCAAAGTGGTAAATGAAGATACGGCAATAGCAGCACCGGAATTTGTTCCGGAGCCGGACTACAGCAATATACCGGAAATTAGCGTTCCGGTTACTAATCCTGACCTGGTAAGATGGATGCTTCTGATTGCTCAGCTTGGGCAGCCGGCAACAGACGAGCAGAAACTTATTTACAAATTATATTTTAGATTTCTGTCCATAGAAATGACAAAAACCCGATTTATTATTCCAACTAAAACGTCAGAAGATTTTCCGGAGCCGGATGAAAATGGCAAGACAGTACTGAAAAAGGATATGCAGATTTCACTTCCGACCATAGAAGGAAAGCACAATAATGCAGCGGTCAGAATGTATACGGACTGGAAGCGGCTGCAGGATGCTATGGGGGATGGCTGGAAAGGAATGGTACAGCCGATAGATGGAATCATCGACCAGTTTGACTGTGCCATCAATCTGACTGAGCATGAGAAAGCCGGCTGCTATGTCGATAAGGAAATGTTCCGGGAAATGCAGTCCTTTGAGAAAGATTTCCAACAAAATAATTGACAAGAAATGACAAAGAGAGTAATCTATTAACAGAAAAAGTAATTTGATGAATGGGAGTATGAGTTATAAGCGATAGTTAGTACAAATATCACATAATTCAAATATGTTGGAATTCTCCAACAGTAATCCCCATTTGAGACTAATTAGTGTATGCAGGTAAGGAAATCTATAGGCTTAGAATAAGGAAAACTTTTATTTGCATATCAAAAAAGGTTGTTCAAAAAAATTATACATAAATATCAACTTATTGATATAGAGAGAAATCTTTATGTAGAGTTATTATTTGGTGGATAATAGGAGATTATCCATCGTTTTTGATGGTGATTTATATCCTGTTATAGACTTTTTGTTTGAGGAATAGTAATATGAGAAAATTAGAGTGTGTAGATCGTGAAAAGTTTTGTGATGAACTTTATAAATTAATTTTTGAATCTCAGTCAAATTCTTTTCAGTTTGTAGGAAAAAATGGAACTGGTAAGGAATATGTTTTAGAAAATCTAGAAAAAAAATTAAGAAAAAAAAGTGAAATATACAGAATCTTTTCTGATACACTCATTAGAAAAGGACAGCGCATATCTACGCATACAATTAGTGTAGTCTTTTCATTAAATGGCTTAATAGGTATGTCATTATCTCCAACAAAAAATGATTCTCATAAAATCAATTATATAATAGCTAATTTGAAATCTCTTACTTTGAAAAAAAATATATTAATTTCTGCAACAGACTATGATATACTTCCACCAGAAAGCAGAGATTTTATTAATATTTTGCTCTGTAACAAGAATTTTATTGAAAAAAAAATTAATAAAAAGATATCAATAATTATAACTAGTAATGAGGATTACTTTAATGGTAAGTACAATGTAGAAACCGTAATATTTAGGGATTATGATAGAGCAGATATTTATAACTATTTAATAAATGTTTGTGGTTATACGGCTCCACAAATTACAAATACACAATTAACCCAAATATATAAGCTTTGTGGTACTAATCTCAATTTAGTAAATAATTATGCAAAATTAATTATAAGTAATGATGAAACTTCTACTTCGATTGAAAGCATTATAGATACAAAATTGAATTATTATATTCGTTCTGGAGAAAAATATAATTTATCAAAAGAAGAATTGCAATCTATACTTTTAACATCATCTATGAGTATACATATGCTTACAACTAATATGATAAGTTACATTAATAGCATAAACGAACAAAGTGTACAAAATGGATTTTATTGTGCCCTGAGCGAAAAGTTTATAGAAGAAGAACTTGTTTCGCAGTTGCATAAAACTATTAATTATTCATTTATTTCAGAAGAAGAAAAAAAGTACTTGTATAATTTAGCACAAAAAACTTATAAACAAAAAACACTTGAGTATTATATATATTTATCAGAAGTTGCTGAAGATGAATATTTCGAACGCTCACAATATTTATTTCGATATTATGATGCTATTAACAAGAATGTCTTTGCTTTAATTATGCTTGGTATATCCAAAAGTTTTATGTTAAACGACATTTTGCAAAGAGACAAAATTACCTCTTTCTTTTTAAAAAACAATACTAATGAACGCTATAAAGAGCTTTTTAACAAAATATGCGAAGCATATATTAATCATTATCAAGGTTATTATCAAAAAACTTTAGAAATTCTTGAAAATATTGATTACTCAGAAATAAATATTGTGCTTGCAGCAGAACTGCGTAGATTAATATTTAATAGTGGTTATATTGGACATAGTTTGACACCGACTTTCCTTAATGAAGTAGCTCAGGAATTGCATGCATATTTAGACCAAAGAATATTTTTAAGTACAAATTTTGCTCCTAAAAACAAAGATGAAAAAATACTATCACTGAGAATTATTTTTGAATTAGCACCTTATGTATTAGATACTTTAAATGATAAAGAAAGTTTTTGTAAACTATATGATGATAGTTTACTATTGACGAATTATATTAATAACCATTTTATAAAAAAGAATTTTTCAGAATATATTATAAACGTTTTCAATAGAAAAGCTTTTTTATTTGCAGTACCATCACAAGCAAGTGTGTATTACGAACAAGCTGTTGCTTATTTTAAGGATAATAAAATTTGGGATGAATATGTTATAGCTTTAGCCTCCAAAGCAGGAAATGAAATTGCACTTCAAAAATATTCACTAGCTATAAATAATTGTGCAAAGGCAATAACTACTATAGAAGAGTTACAATTAGAGATTTCGCAAGAAGAAAAAATATATAATAATTTATACATAGCAGAATTTCTACATTTTGAATCTAATGAAGATAATGGATTGATAGAAGTTCAGAACAAAGCTATTAGTATTTCTGAGAAATTAGAAAAACTGTTAACTGCTACACCTTGTGGAATGAATCATGTTATTTTGACTAATATTGCTTCATTGTATTTATACGCTGGTAAAGAAGATAAATATCTATATACAAAGCAACGATTAGAAACATCCTTAGGGTGTGAAGATGTCTCTGCAGTAAAAGATGTAAAAATAAATGACTTTTATAGATATCACTTTGCATGGTACGAATTTTATTTAAATTTAATGCATCATAATTGGAAAAAGTGTTCACAAATTATTAATTTGCTAGACACATTTTACCCTTCAGTATTTCATAATACTGAAAAAATGGATTTGCGAGTTCAAGCTGCACGAAATCTAGTAAAAGGGAAAATTTTTCCGGATATTAAAAAATATGGACTAAATATGTTACAATATGCACCATCAGATAAGAAACTTTACATTTCTAGAGGTTTGCCATTATCAGATTTGCAATTTACTTCATGGGAATAATTTGTAACAGTTATAGCTGCAATCAGCAAAAAAATATCCGAATATTTTAATCCGAGTAATTGAGTGAACAAATATTCAACAGAACTATGTCTTGTTAAGTATGGACTACCTGCAATATCTATTAAAAAAAATTCGCCGTTCTTTCTTACTCTATAATCAAAACGGGCATAATTTTTTATATTCAGTAAATCTGCTGCTTTTTCAGCAGATTTCTGAATAGAATTGCATATCTGACGAGAAAAACATTCATATAACGGAGAAAAAGTATAATCATATTCATCAGATATGCGTGTTGTAATAATAGATGAATTGTTTATATTAACACTTATTGGGGGAAATGAATATAATTTACCGCCACATCTAATTACAAACACTTCACATTCATTTCCATGAATATATTCTTGAATTAGCAAATTATCACTTTGCATTTTACTATAAAACTTTTCCATCTCACTATTCATGGTATCATAGTCTACAACATTGATTATATTAGTTTCATCTAATCCTATACTTGCAGATTCAAAAATGTTTTTGATAATTAAATCTTTATCTTTTATCTTATTAAATAAATCATTAGTAATCATTTTACTGCAAGTAGTGAAAGGAACTTTTATGTTTAAAGAACTTAAAAATTGAGTATATACAAACTTATTACGTAACAGAGAAATTACAAATGCATTTGAACTTACATATTTTAAACCATATAAATCACAAAAGGCTGGGATTAATGATTTTTTACCTTCTAAAAAACCATCTCTTGTGAAATTGAATACAATAATATCTTCCTTGGATAATGTCTTTGTATTGCCTAAAACATATTGCATAAACTCAGTTTCTGAATAAAATATCCTAACATATCCAAAAAGTTCAGTTATTGCTGATGCAATACAAGCAAATTCTGCTTTCGAAAAAAATTCGGAAAAATTAGCATGATGAATGAATGATTCTTCATTCTGAATAGTATCATTAACATTTGCTAATATCCAAATTGTATAATTGAATTTCTGGGGTTCAAAGCAATCAAGTAATTTAATAATTTCATGTCGATTCATTTTATTCATCTCCTGGTATTAAGATTGTTTCTTCATAATAACGAGAAATAATGCTTCCCCATTTTACAGAATTCATAATTTCGTTATATGATGGTAAATTTTCATTAAATAAAAAATGTGATATATACAAATCCATATAATTTAAAGATGACAACGCAGATGCAATCATTGTTGCGGCTGCTCTCGGATTAAGTTCTATAAAATAAGGTTTATCATCAACAATAAATTGGATATTTGAAAATCCCGGAATACAATATATATTGTATATTTTTTTGCATATATCAATTAATTCTTGCTGATTTTCTATTTCGCACTTAAAAGTTGTTCCATCCTTACTTGCTATTTCTTTTCGAGGAATGATAGAGCAGGGGCTTCCACTTTTATCACAAAATACATCTACGGTGTATAACGTTCCGTTTATGAATTTTTGTGTTATGTATTCATTTGAAAAAAAACTATAATTCTCTGTAATTTCGGTTCTATCAAATATTGTAATACCTCTACTACAACAAGAAATTCTTTTTCGTTTGATAAATTTTGTGTTATTAGTATTAATAAATTCACTATAATTCAAAATATTATGAGGAACATATATTCCGTATTTACTCATTTCTTGTGTTGCAAAATATTTATCTTTAAATGTTTCAAAAATATGTTTTTGTGGGATATACTTATATATTGCTTGGCTGATTTGACAATCTTTGAATTTGAGTAAATCATCTTCTTCAGCAGAAATAATTACATTTATTTTTTCGTTGTGTACAATTTTTTTAATTGAATCTATATAAGTTTCAGCGTTATCTTCACTAATATGATAAAATTTATCAACAAGCAAACTTCCACTAGAAAAGCCTTTTTCTATACTATCGCATCCTACAATATAACAATGAAATTTGGAGGAATTACGTAATAATTTAATAAAACTACCTGTTGATGCTTGATATGAAACATGCGCAATTAATATGTTAAGTTTTTTCATAATAATATCCTCTATAACCAAAAGATTTTATCATTCAACCTATAAATGCTTACTGCTTACAGGATATGAATCACCATCAAAAACGATGGATAATCTCCTATTATCCATCAAAAAGAGACATCCCTTCAGGATGCCCCTTCATATAGCCGCTGTAAACAGTCCTTTTTATCTTTTACCCCACCCTGAAATCCTTCCTCGGATGCTTGTTCATCAGAATGTCCCGCTGCTTTGCTGTGGAAACATGGGTGTAGATTTCCGTGATGTGGATAGAACTGTGACCAAGCATTTCCTGGATGTAGCGGATATCCACATCGGCTTCTAAGAGGCTGGTGGCGAAGGTGTGGCGGAACATGTGCGGAGTGATGTGCATATCAATGGAAGCAAGGCTGCAGTATTTCCGGATGGTTCGGCGGACGTACTGGTCGGAGAGAGGACGTCCTGCCTGGTTGACGAAGAAGCGGTTGGTACGCTTAATATCAGGAAGGTAATATTTCCGGTATTCCAGCAGGGTATGTACAACATCGTCATTGCCAATCTGGAGGAGCCGCTCTTTGGAACCTTTGCCGAAGATAAGCAGAGTCCGGTTGGAAAGGTTGATGTCATCCGGTGTGATGGAACACAGCTCAGAGATTCGGATGCCGGTGGCAAAGAGCAGCTCGATAACAGCAGCATCCCGGAGCGCATTTTTACGCTGGAAATCGGTAGCGGCGTAGGAGTATTGGTGATAGATAGAAGATAAAAGCAGTTCAATCGTAGGAAGCGGAATGGTTTTAGGCAGAATCACCGGTTCCCGGAATTTGATATGCAATTTGTTAAAAGGATTGGAGACAATGCGGTCGCGGTAGTCGAGGTAGTGGAAAAAGGCTTTGAGGGAGGCAAGCTTTCGTTTCACAGTTTTCGGTTTGAATTGTTCGTGAAGAGTTGCAATATAGGATTCTAATATGGCGGGAGAAAGTTCGGATATGCTGGAGAGAGAAGGAAAGGCAGCCGCAAGGCTGGTACCAAACTGTGTAAGGTCGATGCGGTATGCTTTTAAGGTTTTGTCATCAAGGCGTTTCTGGGTGCGGCAGTAGGTTAAATACTGGTTCATTTCAAAGTTAAAATCATGCATAATAAATACTCCTTTGTATGTGGCAGGAGGCTGTCCTGCCTGAATATAGATATAAGAGTATATCATAGAAAAATTTTTTATAAAAATTTCCAACTTCATATTGACAATTTGATTTCCTAAGCGTATTATGAACATATGAACAAATGCTCATATGTTAAAACGACCTGGAGGTGAGAAGATGGCAATGAACGATGTAGAATGCTGCGAAGAAAACTGCATTCATGCAGAGCTTCTTAAGAAGGCACGGGAGAAGATGCCGGATGAAGATGAATTATATGATTTGGCAGAGCTTTTTAAAGTATTTGGTGATTCTACCAGAATCCGGATCCTGTTTGTATTATTTGGCTCGGAAGTATGTGTGTGTGATCTGGCAGAGACGTTGAACATGACGCAGTCAGCAGTATCCCATCAGCTTAAGATTTTAAAACAGGCGAAGCTGGTAAGCAGCAGGCGGGAAGGTAAATCCGTATTTTATTCACTGGCAGATGAACATGTAAGAACCATTATCGACCAGGGCAGAGAACATATTGAAGAATGAGGAGGATATTATAATGAAGAAAAAATTTAAATTGGAAGACTTAGACTGTGCAAACTGTGCAGCAAAAATGGAAGAAGCAATCAAGAAAATCCCGGGAGTCAATGATGCAGTAGTAAGCTTCATGACACAGAAAATGACCATCGATGCAGAAGATGAGCGTTTTGAAGAAATTATGGATGAAGTAGCCAAAGTATGTGCAAAGGTAGAACCGGACTGCCGGATTCTGCGATAGGAGATAGCTTATGACAAAGAATCAGAAAAAAATGCTGGAGCGTATTCTGGTTACTGCAGTGCTGTTTGTAGCACTTCTGGTATTGGAACACGTTGGTATCTTAGAACAGATTACACAGCCAGTCCTGATTTTTATTATTTATCTTGTGCCGTATCTTCTGATTGGCTATGATATTATATTTAAGGCATTTCGGAATATCAGTCATGGACAGGTATTTGATGAGAACTTTCTGATGATGATTGCAACGTTTGGAGCATTTGGAGTACGGGAGTATTCCGAGGGTGTTGCAGTTATGCTGTTCTATCAGATTGGAGAACTTTTCCAGGGCTATGCAGTTGGAAAATCCAGGCAGTCCATTGCAGATATGATGGACATTTGTCCGGAATATGCCAATGTGGAAGAGGATGGCAAATTAGTCCAGGTAGATCCGGATAATGTGGAAATAGGCACTGTCATAGTGGTAAAACCGGGCGAGCGTATTCCATTGGATGGAATTGTAGTAGAAGGTGAGTCCATGGTCGATACCGCGGCACTGACCGGAGAATCTGTTCCAAGAAGAGCAGCAGAAGGTGATGAAATCATCAGCGGCTGTGTCAATGGAAGCGGTACTTTAAAGGTAAAAGTAACAAAAGCATTCGAGGATTCCACAGTATCCAAGATTCTGGAACTGGTGGAGAATGCCAGCAGCAAGAAAGCAAGAGTGGAGAACTTTATCACCAGATTTGCAAAATATTACACTCCGGTTGTTACCATTGGAGCAGTAATTCTTGCAATCCTGCCACCGGTTATTTTAGGCGGCGGCTGGGCTGAGTGGATTCAGAGAGCCTGTATTTTCCTTGTTATTTCCTGCCCGTGTGCCCTTGTAATCTCAGTCCCATTGGGATTCTTCGGTGGTATCGGAGCATCTTCTAACTTAGGTGTTCTGGTAAAAGGAAGTAACTATTTAGAGGCAGTGGCTGAGATGACCACTATCGTATTTGATAAAACCGGTACACTGACCAAAGGCGAGTTCAAGGTATCTGAGGTACTTCCGGTAAATGGAAGCAAAGAGGAACTCTTAGAGCTTGCAGCCCATGTAGAAGGATATTCCAATCATCCGATTGCTAATTCGGTGCGTGAAGCCTATGGCAAAGAACTGGATATGAACCGGGTAAATGGAACGGAAGAAATTGCCGGACATGGAATTCATACATTTGTAGATGGAAAAGAAGTATGGCTTGGAAATGCCAAAATGATGGCAGCCCGGAATATTTCCTATACCGAAAACAGCAGTGCCGGAACCGTGATTTATGTTGCGGTAGATGGAGTATTTGCCGGAACCATTGTAATTTCCGATTCCATTAAGGAGGGCGTAAAAGAAGCTATCCATAGCATGAAGAAGGTAGGCGTGAAGAAATGCGTTATGCTGACCGGAGACCGTAAGGCAGCAGCACAGGCAGTAGCAGATGAACTGGGACTGGATGAAGTGCATGCAGAATTACTGCCGGGTGACAAGGTAAGTCAGGTTGAGGCACTTCTGAAAGAACAGCATGAGAAAGAAAAACTTGCATTTGTGGGTGATGGCATCAACGATGCACCAGTACTGACCAGAGCAGACATTGGAATTGCAATGGGAAGTATGGGGTCTGATGCGGCAATCGAAGCTGCAGATGTAGTTCTTATGGATGATGATGTGCGAAAGATTGCATCTCTTGTGAAGATTGCAAGAAAGACACTTTCCATCGTGCACCAGAATATCGTATTTGCACTTGGCGTAAAAGCAATTGTGCTGATACTCGGTGCATTTGGTATTGCCAATATGTGGGAAGCAGTATTTGCAGATGTAGGTGTATCTGTCATTGCAATTTTAAATTCCATGCGGACACTGCGCATTGCAAAGAAATAGTATAAAGGCGTTTATTGAGAAAAAGAATCAGTAAACGCCTTTCTTTTACCAAATGGATAGGCTATACTAACAAAAGTTACAAATAGCTAACGTGAAGTTGGAAATAGTACAACATTGGGAAAGAGGGAAGCAGGAGTAACAAAATAAAAGAACTGAAAAAAGAGTCAGAAAAGAAAGAGGAGGATGAATATGTTTCTGGAGATTCAGGATTTGAAAAAAAGTTTTGGACAGGGAGAGGCAAAAACAGAAGTTTTGAAGGGAATTAATTTCTCTGTTGAAAAAGGTGAGATTTGCGTATTGTTAGGACCGTCCGGTTCCGGTAAATCAACACTTTTGAATATTATCGGAGGAATTGACAGCGCAGACAGCGGCTATATTTCCATCAATGGAGAGAAAACAGCAGATATGAACGAAAAGGCGCTGACGAATTACCGCCGCCGCCATTTAGGATATGTATTTCAGATGTATAATCTGATCCCAAACCTCAATGTGAAGGAAAATATCGAGGTAGGAGCATATCTGAGTGATAAATCATTAGACATTGACGAATTGCTTAAGACACTGGGACTTTATGAGCATCGTCATAAGCTGCCAAACCAGTTATCTGGTGGACAGCAGCAGCGTACAGCCATTGGCCGTGCCATTGTAAAGAACCCGGATATTCTGCTCTGTGATGAGCCGACCGGAGCACTGGATTACAATACATCCAAAGAGATTTTGAAGCTGATTGAGGATGTAAATCAGAAATATGGAAATACCGTTATTATGGTTACCCATAATGATGCCATCAAAAACATGGCAGACCGTGTCATTAAGCTGCGTGATGGACAGATTCGAAAGGATTACACCAATGAAGTGAAGATTCCTGCACAGGAACTTGACTGGTAAAGGCGGTGATGAAAGTGAAGAGTCCATTAAGAAAACGAATTCCAAGGGAATTGAAAACAGATTTTGGAAAATATCTTGTGATTTTCCTGTTCCTGACAGCTACTATCGGATTTGTATCGGGATTTCTGGTGGCAGGAAGCAGTATGATAACTGCCTATAATGAGAGTTTTGAAAAGTACAATATTGAAGACGGTAATTTCGAACTGATGGAAGAAGCTGACGATACCCTGCTTACAGAACTGGAAAAAGAAGGCGTAACAATTTATGAGAATTACTATCTGGAAGAAGCGGTGGTAAATGGCAAGTCAGACAGTACCCTCCGTATTTTTAAACCGAGAAACGAAGTGGATAAAGTATGTCTGATGGATGGAAAAATGCCGCAGCAGGAAGATGAAATTGCAATTGACCGGATGTATGCGGACAATAATTCCTTAAAAGTAGGAGATACCATTAAAGTAGGTGGTGAGAAAAAGACCATCAGTGGTCTGGTGGCATTATCGGATTACAGTGCTCTGTTTTCCGATAGCAAGGATCTGATGTTTGATGCCATAAAATTTGGCGTTGCCATTGCCACAGAGGATGCTTTTGATGCTTATGGCACCGGCAATCTCCATTACAGCTATTCCTGGAAATATGAAAAAACTCCGGCTGATGATACGGAAGCAAAAGAGAAAGCAGAAGATTTTATGAAAGTGCTGAGCAGTAAGGCGGTAATAGCAGCATACATACCGGCATTTTCCAATCAGGCAATTCATTTTACGGGAGATGATATGGGTGGAGACAAAACAATGGTAATGACGTTGTTATATATCCTGATAGCGATTATGGCATTTGTCTTTGCAGTTACCACCAATAATACGATTACAAAAGAAGCAGCAGTCATCGGAACACTGCGTGCATCCGGCTATACCAGAGGAGAACTGCTGCGGCATTATCTGCATCTTCCGGTACTGGTGACAATCGTAGCAGCAATTATTGGAAATATACTTGGCTATACCGTATTTAAAAATATGGTAGCAGATTTGTACTATGGAAGCTATAGTCTGCCGACCTACCATACCATCTGGAATGGGGATGCGTTTATCCTGACAACGGTGATTCCGGCAATCATAATGATTGTTATAAATCTGCTTTTGATTTCTTCCAAACTGCGTATTTCACCACTGAATTTCCTGCGCAGGGATTTGAGCAGAAGAAAGCGGAAAAAAGCAGTAAAACTGCCGCATTTCAAATTCTTTAACCGGTTCCGTATCCGTATTATTTTACAGAACCGTGCGGGCTACCTGACTTTATTTATCGGTATTGCTTTTGCAGAAATTCTGCTGGTTTTCGGCATGATGATGTCACCACTTTTAGAGCATTATCAGGATGAAGTGCTGTCCCACATGCTTGCAGATTATCAGTATGTATTAAAAGCACCGGTTCCAACGGAAACAGATGGCGCAGAGACTTATCTTGCCGGTAGTTTAAAGACAATGCCGACAGAATTCAGCAGCGAAGAGGTCAGCGTCTATGGAGTTGAAAAAGACAGTGCTTATGTTGATATTGATTTCCCAAAAGAAGGTGTCTACATTTCGGATAGTTATGCAGAAAAATACCGGCTCGCAGAAGGCGATACCATTGAGTTAAAGGAAACTTATGGAGATAAGAAATACAAGTTTAAGGTGGCTGGAATCTATGAGTATCCGGCAGCGGTGGCAATTTTTATGCCGGAAGAGGAATATCGGGATGTATTTGACAAAGAGGAGGATTATTTCAATGGATATTTCTCTGATAAGAAGATTACCGATATTGAGGATGCCTATATCATGACGACCATTACAGAAGATGACCTCACCAAGGTATCAAGACAGCTTGATGTATCTATGGGCGGCATGTTCTATTTGATGAATGTATTTTCTGTTGCACTGGCAGCAATCCTTATTTACCTGATGACAAAGCTGATTATCGAGCGGAATGCTTCATCCATATCCATGGTTAAGATATTGGGTTACAACACCCGAGAAATCGGGAAATTATATCTGACAGCCACCACCTGGATTGTGGTGATATCCGTTATCCTGGGTGAAGCAATTGCTACCGAGACCATTAATGTCATCTACCGGGCAATGATGAGTGATTACTCCGGCTGGCTGAGCATCTACTATGACCCGAACATCTACTGGAAAATACTGCTTATGGTACTGGCAGCATACTTCGTAGTGGCATTGTTCTGCCTTCGGAAGATTCGGAAGATACCGATGGACGAAGCTTTGAAGAATGTAGAGTAGAATCGGAAAAGTTTTTCATTACTCGCATAAAGCGAAACTTAAATATTGTAACAATAAGAAATTAGAGAATATTAACAAAACCAGCAGTTTCACTGAAGAGAGGGCATCAACCATATCAATTAGAGCTGCTTAGAATTTCATCACAGACTGGCAACGCCGGTGCAGGGATGTACCGGCGAGGTGCAATGGAGCATGGATGCGACTTTGCACCGCTTGCCGGAAAGACCAATATATAAAATGGAAATTCTTAGCAGCTCTTATAGATATGGTGCCGCCCTTTTTCAGCGAAACTGCTGTTTTTTTTATATTATTGACATTATGAAAATATTGCTATCTTTATACAAGTATAATTTCTCCCCACCCTGCCAAACTAAACCATATCAGACTACCCGAAAGTCTCAATATGATAAAGAATTCTCACCACGCACATTTTGTGTTGACAACAGAAACATAATTAGTTATGATAAACACAAGTTAGAAACAACTAACTAGAACGAAAGGGAAAGAAGCTATGAGTACAGAGATTCTGGAAATTGTACAACAGATGGATTTACACAATGCAGAGACGCAGTTAGCGTTACAATGTGCCCCATTGATCGCAGGAGTAAAGATATCCAATCTCTTAGTCGTTTCAACAGGCATGGAGGATGCGGTAAAACAGTGCCTGAGAAAATCCGGAATTTCATTCCTGCTACTGCTCAGGACCAGGGAAAAAGCTCGTTACCTTCTTTTTCGGAAGAAACCGTTGGAGGCGTATCTGATGCGTAAAGAGATACGGGAGCTGCTGCAGGAGTCCGGTTATCAGGACTTTACGCTCGGAAATATTCTCAGTACGTTTCAGAAACGTTACCAGGGTTATATGTGCGGAGAACCTGGCTTTCCTCATGAAATGGGAGTGCTGCTTGGCTATCCGGTAGAAGATGTAAGAGGATTTATGGAACAGAATGGACAGAATGCACTCTATCAGGGTTACTGGAAAGTGTATGCACACGTTCCGGAAAAGAAACGTCTTTTCGCACGCTATGATATGGAAAAAGAGACCATCATCCAGCTTCTCTCCAATGGAGTGGGAATGCGGGACATCATTGGTATTTATAATGACAGCATGCCGCAGAAAGCGGCTGTTTAGGAGGTAGAAAAAATGAGTAAGATTCAGGTAGTTTATTGGACACAGTCAGGAAACACACAGGCAATGGCTGAGGCTGTTGGAAGAGGAATTGAAGCAGCTGGCAAAGAAGCAGAGGTTGTTGATGTAAGTACAGCTGATATGGATGCATTAAAAGCTTCTTCCGTATTTGCGATGGGATGTCCTGCAATGGGTGCAGAAGTCTTAGAAGAAGGCGAGATGGAACCATTCGTTGAAGAAGTAGAAGGCTTTGCAGCAGGAAAGAAAATCGCATTATTCGGTTCTTACGGATGGGGCGATGGACAGTGGATGCGTGACTGGGTAGACCGTATGACAAGTGCAGGAGCAACCGTTATAAATGGCGAAGGTGTGATTTGTCAGGAAGCACCGGATGACGATGCAGTCGCTGCATGCGAAAGCTTAGGCAAACAGTTAGCAGGAATGTAAATTCCAAAAACAAAATCATTTCCGTAGGGTACAAACAAATTGTATTATATATCATAACCAGAAGAAGTCTTGCAGAAAACTGCAAGGCTTTTTCACTTTACAGGAAATTGCTTTCCTGTAAAGTGAAAAACGCTTTGCGAGGATGCGCACTGCGGCGCATAAGGCAGATGTCGCAAGCGACCGCCGCAGGCGCGAGAATGTGCCAGGGCACATTCTTAGTTCCGTTTTGAAAACATCTGCATATACTGATAAGAAGGACTGGAAACAGGTGAAAGAATGAAAGTATTGAATCCGGGAGAACGCTCCGTGCTGGTACAGTATGTGCAGCTGGCATTAAACCGTGCGGGATATGACATAAGGAAAGATGGAATTTTGGGAGAGAATACCTGCAGGGCATTGCGGCAGTTTTTAAGGAAAAAGAGCGGGGAAGAATTTAACTGTAAAATAGATGATGTAGTGTGGGGGAAGCTTTTCCCCTATTTAAAAGGATATACGATGCATGAAATAAAATCCGGTGAGACATTATGGGGTATTGCGGCAAATTATGACACCAGTGTATCAGCGATTATGACAGCCAATCCAACAGTAAATCCGCTGGCACTGCGGACCGGAAGTATTCTTGCAATTCCGTTCTCTTTTTCGCTTGTAGCAGAAGATGTGGCTTACACTTCTTATCTCAATGACTGGATATTGGAAGGGCTTACGGTACGCTATCCTTTCTTGGTTCAGGGAAATATTGGAAAAAGTGCGATGGGAAAGGAAATTCCCTATCTTCGGATTGGAACAGGAGAGAGGGAAGTCTTTTACAGTGGAGCATATCATGCCAACGAATGGATTACCACACCGGTCCTGCTTAAATTTGCGGAAGAATATGCCCATGCATTTGCAGCGGGACGCATGCTTTATACTGTGCAGGCAGCGTGGCTTTTTTATGGATTTTCCCTGTATCTTGTTCCCCTGGTAAACCCGGATGGCGTGGATTTAGTGAATGGAGTATTAGAAGAGGGTGCATCCTTAGAAGAGGCAGAGCGCATTGCAGCTGATTATCCGAAGATTCCATTTCCGAATGGATGGAAAGCCAATATAGAAGGAATTGATTTGAATCTGCAATTTCCGGCGGGCTGGGAAAATGCCAGAAACATTAAATTTGCCATGGGATTTACAACACCGGCACCAAGAGATTATGTGGGAGAGGCTCCCCTTGTGGCACCGGAAAGCCGCAGTGTCTATGAATTTGCAAGAGCCCATAATTTTTCGTTAATTCTGGCATATCATGCCCAGGGAGAAGTGATTTACTGGCGGTATCTTGACTATGAACCGGCAGATTCCAGAAGAATTGCAGAATACTTTGGCGAGGTCAGCGGATACCGGGTGGAAGAGACGCCCTCTACATCTGGTTATGCCGGTTTCAAAGACTGGTTTATTCAGGAATACAATCGTCCCGGTTATACCATTGAGGTGGGAATGGGGGTAAGCCCGCTTCCAATGAGTCAGTTTGCCGGAATCTATGAAGATAACCGTCTGATTTTAGAAGGCGGAATGACGGAACTTGTGCGATAACCGGGGATGTGTTATATTGTAGCAGAGAAAAGATGAGGAAACTGGAGCGTAAGATGAACACAGCATACAGCTATGAGATACAGCCGCTGGATGAACATTCCATAAGCATAGAGCGTGTATATGGGACGACACCGGTTGTTGTAATTCCAGAGCAGATAGATGGATTCACAGTAAAGAGAATAGGCGCATATTGTTTTTCGGAAAGCAAACATGTTCCGGCAGATGCCGTTACCATCGGAGAAGTGGACAGTTTTATGAAGGCATTATGTGGAAATGATATCGAAGAAATTTCTTTGCCGGATTCCGTGGAACAAATCGGGAATCTGGCATTTTATAATTGCCGCAAATTACGAACACTTACCTTGGGGCGTTTCTTAAAAGAATTAGGAAGCGATGCCTTTATGAACTGCCGGAGCTTAAAGCGGCTGGTGCTTCGTTCTTCCATGGAAGAAGCCAGTGGCGCACAGCTTATCTTAAATCAGGTTCGGGCTGATTTGGAAGTGGAATTTAAGGACGCCTTATTTTTCTATCCGGAATATTACGATTCCTATGAAGAAATCGGACCGGCACATATATTTGCACTGAATATTGCGGGGGAAGGTTTCCGGGCAAGACAGTGTTTTCATGAGCGGATGGTAGATGCCGCCGCATACGATATGATATTTGAGCGGATCTGCATTGAGGAGAAGATGTGGACTGCAGCCAGAATGGCACTTTGCAGACTGGCATATCCGGTGGAATTAAAGGAAGAAGCCCGTGAACGTTATCTTTCTTATTTAAAAGAACATGCCTGTGAGGTATGCGATGTTTTGATTCAGAAAAAAGATTTAGCATTATTAGAGCTGATATGCCGGCTTCAGGTGATGGAGCGGAGTGGAATCACTGCATTAATCGAGCAGGCGGCAGAAGCCGGCTGGGCAGAAGGCAGTGTCAGCTTAAGCAGCTGGCAGCAGAAATATTATAAGGAAGAAGCAGCTTCTTCCTGTTATGATATTGAGTGGTAAAAACAGCAGAAAATTAAGAAAATATGCAGTGGCAGAAAGGAGCAGAAGATGGCGCATATTAAGACCCAGACCGAATGGGAAAATGATATGTCTGTAAAAATCTTGCAGCATGCAAGAAGTGAAATTTATCTGGATTTGCGATATCTTGATGTGGCACTTTCTGCATTGAAGCCTCAGGCAATGGAAGGCTTAGAGACAATGGCTACGGACGGAGAGAGCCTCTTTTTCTCAGCAGGACAGGTAATACGCGTATTCCGGAATAATCCGGCATTTATGAACCGGGCGTACCTGCACACGATATTGCACTGTATTTTTTCACACTTATTTTTAAAAGGAAACAGAGATACGAAGCTTTGGAATCTTGCCTGCGATATTGTAGTGGAGCAGACCATTGACGGCATGGACAAGCCCTGTACCAGGCGCGCATTAAGCTTTCTGCGGCAGCAGACCTATGAAGCATTGAAGGGTGAGGGGCGGATTTCTGCAGCAGTGGTATACCGCTGGCTGCGGGGAAAATCCATGGAAGAGCTTCTTACCTTAAATCATGAATTTTATACGGATGACCACCGTTTCTGGAAAGAGGAAACCGGCAATGGCGCGGCATCTGCAGCCAGAAATAAATGGAATAAGATAGCAAGGCAGACCAGTATGGCAAAGAAGCGGCATGGAGATGAGCCGGAAAAGGAAGAAGAACTTCTGATGACACAGATCAGTGCTGCGAAAAGCCGCCGGAGTTATAAGGAATTTTTACAGAAATTTTCCATACTACAGGAAGAATTAAAATGCAATCCCGATGAGTATGATTTGAATTATTATACCTATGGGCTGCGGCTTTATAAGAATATGCCCCTGATAGAACCGGTGGAGAGCCGGGAAGTAAAGAAAATCCGGGAATTTGTAGTGGTGGTAGACACCAGTTATTCCACCAGCGGCAGTTTAATCAAAGGCTTTTTAAATGAGACATTTGGCATTTTATCCCAGCAGAACAGCTTCTTTCGAAGATGCAGAATCCGGATTATCCAGTGCGATGATAAAGTGGAAATGGATGAGGTAATCAGCAGTCAGGAAGAAATGGAGCGGCTGCTAAAAAGCTTTCAGGTAGTGGGCGGCGGAAATACAGATTTTCGACCGGCGTTTACTTATGTAAACCAACTAATCAAAGAAGGAAGCATCCGGCATCTGGATGGACTCTTGTACTTTACCGATGGCAAGGGCATTTATCCGGTAAAGAAGCCGGAATATAAGACCGCATTTTTATTCTTGGGAGCCTATGATGAGACGGCAGTACCGCCATGGGCAATGCGGCTGCAGCTGGAGCCGGAAGAGCTGGAACAGAATGCATGAGAGAAATAATATAGATTGGAAGAAAACAGATGAATATCAAACAGGCAAAGGAAGAAATCAAACATACCGTAACAGCATATTTGAAAAAGGATGATGAGGGCAGATATAAGATTCCTCTGATTCGTCAGAGACCGGTCTTATTAATGGGACCGCCGGGAATCGGCAAGACCCAGATTATGGAGCAGATTGCAGAGGAGTGCAAAATCGGACTGGTAGCATATACGATTACCCATCATACCAGACAGAGTGCAGTGGGACTTCCTTTTATCAAAGAAGTGGAATTTGCAGGCAAAGAGTATTCCATAACGGAATATACCATGAGTGAGATTATTGCCAGCGTATACCGGAAAATCGAGGAAGGCTGTCCGGAAGGAATCCTTTTCATAGATGAGATTAACTGTGTGTCAGAGACACTGGCACCGACCATGTTACAGTTTTTGCAGTGCAAGACCTTTGGTAATCAGGCAGTGCCGGAGGGCTGGATTATTGTTGCAGCAGGCAATCCGCCGGAATACAATAAATCGGTGCGGGAATTTGATATGGTAACCCTGGACCGTGTCCGCTGTATGCAGGTAGAGGCAGACCTTGGTGTTTGGAAAGCTTATGCCAGATCAAGACATATCCATGGTGCAATTTTAAGCTATCTTGAGCTTCGTCCAAAGAATTTTTACCGGGTGGAAGCAGATGTAGACGGCTTACAGTTTGTTACAGCAAGAGGCTGGGAGGACTTAAGCATTCTGATGCAGACCTATGAAGAAATGGGGCTTCCGGTAGATGAAACCGTTGTGGGAGAATTTTTACACCATAAGGATGTGGCAGAGGATGCGGCAGCATATTTTGATTTATACCAGAAATATAAGGATGACTATGGAATTCCGTTAATATTGGAAGGAAAGATTCGGCCGGAAGTATTTGCCCGGATTTATGATGCAGCTTTTGATGAAAGACTCAGCGTGGTCAATCTTTTGTTGGACGGATTACAGAATCTGTTCCGAAGCTATGGAAAAGAAAAGGCTAAGACAGACCGCGACTTTGCAGCCTTGAAAGAATACCGTAATTCCGAAGGGGCAAAGAAAGAAGTCTTTGAGGAAAAAAAGGCAGCCTTTGATATCCAAAGAAAGACATTAGAAACAATCGAAGAAAAGACCGCAGCAGCCTTAGAGCATGCGTTTGATTTTATGGAGCAGGCATTTGAGGGCGGTCAGGAAATGGTGGTATTTGTAACAGATCTTGCTACCGTGGCAGAATCCGCAAGATTCTTAGCCGAGCACAACTGCGACCGCTATTTACAGTATAATCAGGAGCTGCTGATTGGAAGCAAGCGGGCAGAACTTTTAGCCGAGCTGAACCGGGACTAGTTGTACAGCGTAAAAAAATGTCAGAAAGGATACCTTTAAATATGAAGAAGCTGGTAATCGGAATTCTTGCACATGTAGATGCAGGAAAGACAACATTATCGGAAAGTATGTTGTATACAAGCGGAAGCATACGCCATCTGGGAAGAGTGGATAATAAGGATGCATATCTTGACAATAATGCCATGGAGCGGGAGCGTGGAATTACGATTTTCTCAAAGCAGGCAGAATTTTCCTGGAAAGATATGGCAATCACTTTGTTGGATACACCGGGGCATGTGGACTTTTCTGCGGAGATGGAGCGGACCCTTAAAGTGCTTGATTATGCAGTGCTGGTCATCAGCGGAGCCGATGGTGTGCAGGGACATACCAGAACGCTGTGGCGTCTGTTAAAACTTTATCAGGTTCCGGTATTCTTATTTATCAATAAAATGGATCAGCCGGGAGCGGATAAAGAGGCTCTTTTATGGGAAATCAAGGAGCATTTGGACAGCAACTGCATTGACTTTACACAGGAGCAGAACGAAGGCTTCTATGAAGAGGCGGCTATGTGCGAAGAAGCAGCCATGGAGAAATTCCTATCGGAAGGAAGTCTTGCATCCAATGACCTTGCACAAATGATTACAAAGCGGGAACTTTTCCCCTGCTATTTTGGCTCTGCATTAAAGGTGCAGGGTGTGGAAGAACTGTTAGACGGGCTTTACGAATATGGCAGGACACCGCAGTATCCGGATAAATTTGGTGCCAAAATCTTTAAGATTGCAAGAGAAGAACAGGGAAACCGGCTGACTTATCTTAAAGTGACTGGAGGAACTCTTCGTGTAAAGGATATGCTTAATGGCAAAGCCGGAGAAGAAGAGTGGGCGGAAAAGGTCAATCAGATCCGTATTTATTCCGGAGAAAAATATGAGGCAGTATCCGAGGCGGCAGCAGGTACAGTCTGTGCTGTTACCGGACTGACAAAGACTTATCCGGGAGAAGGACTTGGCATTGAAGAAGAGTCCATACTTCCGGTCTTAGAGCCGGTACGCAGTGTAAAACTGGTTTTGCCGAAGGAAGTTCCGGTGGCGGTCATGCTGCCAAAATTAAAGCAGTTAGAGGAAGAAAATCCGGAATTGCATATTGTATACCGGGAAGAAACCGGAGAGATTCTCATTAAGCTGATGGGCGAAGTACAGCTTGAAATCTTACAGAAACTGGTAAAAGAACGCTACGGCATAGTAGTGGATTTTGGCGAAGAAAAGATTATTTATAAAGAAACCATCCGAAATACTGTAGAAGGAGTCGGACATTTTGAACCACTGCGCCATTATGCGGAAGTACATCTTCTGTTAGAGCCGGGTGAGCGCGGAAGCGGACTGTGTTTTCAGACAGACTGCAGTGAAGATATTTTAGATAAAAACTGGCAGCGGCTGATACTGACCCATCTTGCAGAGCGGGAACATAAGGGCGTATTAACCGGTTCTGCCATTACTGATATGAAGATTACCGTAGTGTCCGGCCGGGCACATCCAAAGCATACCGAAGGCGGCGATTTCAGGCAGGCAACTTACCGTGCTATAAGGCAGGGACTGATGGAAGCAGATTCTGTACTGCTTGAGCCTTATTATGCATTTCGTCTGGAAATACCGGAAGAATGTCTGGGTCGGGCAATGCATGATATGGAGCAGCGTAACAGCAGAATGGACGCTCCGCAGATAGAAAATGGAATGGCATTGCTCACCGGAAGCGGCCCGGTATCGAAGCTTTCGGATTATCAGAAGGAATTAAATACCTATGCCAAAGGGCGTGGCAAATTCTTCTGCACATTGCAGGGCTACGAGGTGTGCCAGAATCAGGATGAGGTGGTAGAAGCTATCGGTTATCAGCCGGAGGCAGATTTATATAATACATCAGATTCCGTATTCTGTGCCCACGGAGCGGGCTATCTGGTGCCGTGGTATGAAGTAAAAGAGCACATGCATATGCCATCTGTTTTAGAAGAAGATGGCGGTGGGAAAGAAGAACGGATAAAAGTCCACCGTCCCGGCGTAGTAGAGGACTGGGTAGATACCGATGAAATCGATGCTATTTTAGAAAAGACCTTCTATGCCAACCGGCAGGAAGGAAAACGCAAAAACGGTGTCGTGCGAAAACGCAAAGCAGAAAACAATGCACCAACCGTCCGTACTTACCACAAGCCGGAAAAACTGGAACGCTATCTACTGGTGGATGGCTACAATGTAATTTATGCCTGGAAGGATTTACATGAACTGGCAGAAGTGAATCTGGATGGAGCCAGAGGCAAATTGCAGGACATTCTCTGCAACTATCAGGGCATCTTCGGTGGCGAAGTCATTGTGGTGTTTGATGCATACCGCCTGACCGGACATAAGACAGAACAGTTGGACTATCACAATATCCATATTGTCTTTACGAAGGAAGCAGAGACGGCAGACCAGTACATTGAACGCTTTGCCCACGAACATCACAATCATTATGATGTAACGGTTGCAACCTCCGATGGCTTAGAGCAGATGATTATCCGCGGCCAGGACTGCAAGCTGATATCTGCCCGGGAGTTTGAACAGGAAGTAAAACGGGCGAACAGCACCATGTGGGATAATTACCGGAATGGACAGAATATTTTCTGATAAATATTGCCATGGCATGGAAAAAAAGCTATGATAGAAAAAGAGTTTCACTCGGGTGATTAGAAAAGATAAAATCAGATAAATGGTATTGTTGCTGCCATTGGGGGATGTTTTCTTTTGATGAACAGGAAATGTCCTATCGTTCTTAGATACGCATTTTGCTTGTAGTAGACTGTCTTTCCGCCTGCTTTGACAGGATATCTGCACTGTCCGCCGGAGGCGGATGCCACAGCAAGCCTGCAAGGGGCACTAAGAATTTCGATAAAGTTACGAATTCGTCCGGCAACCGGCGCATATTCGCATCCATGCTTAAGATGCGCCTCACTGGCACATCCCTGTGCCAGTGTTGCCGGTTTACCGACGAAATTCTAAGTGCCCCTAACAGCCTGCTTCATGCATCCGCATTCCGGCGCACAGCACAGATATCTTGTCAAACATTGGAAAGACCGGCTAAATCACAAAAGCAAAATGCAGTGTCTTAGAACGATGGCATTTCCTGTTACAAAAGGAACACCGCCAATGACGGCAACGATAGATTTATTTTGGCTCGGTCTTTTCTAATCACCCGAACAGAATTATTTCGAACAGAAGGAGAGAAGACATGGAAGGAAAAGGAAGAATAACAGGACATACAGGATTATTGGCATTGATCGGTTCCCCGGTAGGACACTCAGGCTCCCCGGCAATGTATAACTATAGCTTTGAAAAATTAGGATTAGACTATGCATACGTAGCATTCGACATAAAAGTAGAAGAAGTAAAGGCAGCCTTGGATGCCATGCGCCTTTTCCACATGCGTGGCTGCAATGTAACGATGCCATGTAAGACAGAAGCTGCAAAATATATGGATGAGCTTTCACCGGCAGCCCGGATTATCGGAGCAGTCAATACCATAGTAAATGAAGATGGAAAATTAATCGGACATATGACAGACGGTGAAGGATTTGTAGGCAATTTAAGAGACCATGGAATTGAGATAAAAGGAAAGAAAATCACAGTAGCAGGAGGCGGCGGAGCAGCCACTGCCATTCAGGTACAGTGTGCGCTGGACGGGGCAAGAGAAATCAGCATTTTCAATATCAAAGATGACTTCTTCGAAAGAACACTGGAAACAGCAGAGAAGATTAGAAAAGAAGTGCCGGGCATTGTGGTAAATGTGTATGACATTGCAGATACTGCAAAGATGACAGAAGAGATTCAAAGCTCTGACATTTTTGCCAATGCAACAATCGTTGGAATGAAACCGATGGAAAAAGAAAGCGTTGTGAAAGATACATCCGCATTCCGTCCGGGACTGGTGATTGCAGATGCCGTTTATAATCCGGAAGAGACAAGATTACTCCGGGAAGCAAAAGAAGCAGGCTGCACCTGCCTCAATGGAAAAGGAATGTTACTGTGGCAGGGTGTTGCTGCATTCCGCCTGTACACCGGAGAAGAGATGCCGGTACGGGAAGTAAAAGAGAAGTTTTTCCAGTAGGATAAGGAGTAAGAAATGGAGCAGACGGTAGTCAGAATCAGGACATTGGAAATCGGAAGCGGAATGCCAAAGATTTGTGTTCCGGTTGTAGGAAAGACGGAAAAAGAAATATTAGAGGGCGCAGAGCGGGCGAAGGCTGCAAAACCGGATCTGGTGGAATTTCGTGTGGACTGGTATGAAGAAGCTGCAGACAGTAAAAAAGTAGTAGCACTGTTAGAAAAGCTTCGTAAATGTTTGGGAGAACTTCCGGTTTTATTTACCTTCCGAAGCAGCAGGGAAGGCGGAGAAGCTGCCTTAAGCGACGACGCATATCAAAGCTTAAATGAAGCAGCAATTGCATCCGGCTTTGTGGACTGCGTGGATGTGGAATTATTTTCCGGGGATGCTGTTGTAAAGGCAGTAGTAGCGGCAGCACATAGCAATAATGTAAAAGTCATTGCATCCAATCATGATTTTGAAAAAACACCGGCAGCAGAAGAACTCCTTGCCAGACTTCAGAAAATGGAAGCACTTGGCGCAGATATTCCAAAGATTGCCGTTATGCCACAAAGCAGCAAGGATGTTTTAACACTGCTTACGGTAACGGAAAGCTGGAGGGAAACAGGGAAGACACCTGTTATTACCATGTCTATGGCAGGAGAGGGCTTAATCAGCCGTCTTTGCGGAGAAATCTTTGGCTCGGCAGTTAGCTTTGGCACAGCCGGAAAGAGCAGCGCACCGGGACAGATAGATGCAGAAGAACTGCGGCGGATATTGGAAATCATACATCAGAATAGCAATAGACAGTAAAAATAATAGAGAAGAATTTCAATCGATATTTGGAATCATACATATGGAAAGGAATTAGAAAATGGCAGAGAATATTTTTCTGATTGGATTTATGGGAGCCGGAAAGAGCACCATAGCAAAAGTATTAAAAGAGAAATTAAATGTTCCTCTTTGCGAAATGGATGAAATGATTGCAGAGCAGCAGAAAATGGCTATCTCTGACATTTTTGCACAGTATGGTGAAACATATTTCAGAGATTTGGAGACACAGCTTGTAAAAGATATTTCAGAAAAAGACGGTGTCATCGTATCCTGCGGTGGAGGTGCAGTGCTGCGGGAAGAAAATGTATCTTTTATGAAAGAAAATGGCAGAATCGTTCTGTTATCTGCTACACCGGAAACCATTTATGAGAGAGTCCGCTACAGCAAGGACCGCCCGATTTTAAACGGCCATATGAATGTGGAGTACATCCGTGAACTGATGGAAAAACGCCGCAGCCGTTATGAAAGTGTTGCAGACCTTGCGGTGGCAACAGACGGCAGGAGTGCAGAGACAATCGCAGATGAGATTATTGCAAAGTTAAGAGAAGCATAATGGAAATGAGAGAGTATATAGAAGCAATCGCAGAAAGCTGCAGGAAGCTGATTATCAGTAAGCCTGCCACAAAGCAGGAAGAGTATCGTAAAATTATCGTACAGAAAAAGGAAGCCTTTTTCCAGATGGAAAAATATACGGACAAGCAGGTATTTCATGAGAATCTATCTGTAGAAGAATTAGAGACAGCATTGGAAGAACTGATGCAGAATCATTTTCGCCAGCTCAATGGATTTGATACAGAAGCAGAGCATATTCTTCTGGTATCCAAAAAAGGAGTGCCGTCTTATAAAAAGAAAAAGCTGCAGAATGCAGTAAATGAGACTGCAACCCATAACCGGAAGAAAAATTATCTCTTAGAAGAAGGTAAGGTCATTCCGCCGTTGGTGGATATGGGAATTTTTACTGCAGAGGGCAAAATCGTCCGCACCATGTATGATAAGTTTAAGCAGATTAACCGTTTTGTTGAAATCATCGATGATTATGTGAAGGACTGCAAAAAGGAGAAGCTTCATATCATTGATTTCGGCTGCGGTAAGTCCTATCTTACTTTTATTATGTACTACTACTTTACGGAAGTGCGCAAGATTCCGGTAGAGATTGTAGGACTGGATTTAAAGAAAGATGTCATAGAAAAATGTAATCAGGCAGCAAAAAAATACGGATATGACACCCTGCATTTTGAACTGGGAGATATCAATGGCTACAAAGCACCGTTTCCGGTGGATATTGTAGTATCTTTGCATGCCTGCGATACCGCAACGGATTTTGCCTTATACAATGCCATCAGCTGGGATGCGGAAATGATTTTCTCCGTGCCATGCTGCCAGCATGAATTAAATGAGCAGATGGAGAGCGAAAAGCTGCATCTGATGACCCGTTATGGCATTATCAAAGAGCGTTTTGCAGCACTGACAACGGATGCAATCCGTGCCAACCTCTTAGAGTGCTGCGGATACAAGAGCCAGGTCTTAGAATTTGTGGATTTGTCCCATACGCCAAAGAATCTTCTGATCCGGGCGAGAAAGGCAAAAATTTCAAAGGAGCATAAGCAGAAGCTTTTAAAAGAAGTGGATGCCATGTGCAAAGAATTCCAGCTAAAACCGTTACTCTACGGATTACTGCAAGTGGATGAAGGGAGAAATACGGATGCATTCAGAACAGGAAAATAATAGTTTCCCGGCAGAGTTTTTAGAGAGAATGAAGGAAATGTTAGGGGAAGAGTATCCTGCATTTTTTGAAAGCTTAGGGCAGGAGCGGCAGCAGTCGTTCCGGATTAATACAGGGAAAACCAGTGTATCAGGATTTTTACAACAGACAGATTGGAAGCTAAAACCGGTTCCATGGTGTGAGACCGGTTTTTATTATGGAAAAGAGATTCGTCCGGGAAAACATCCTTATCACAATGCCGGTGTGTATTATATTCAGGAGCCGTCGGCAATGGTACCGGCAGAATGTCTTAAGGCACAGCCGGGGGATATCATTTTAGACCTCTGTGCAGCTCCCGGTGGAAAGAGTACCCAGATTGCGGCAGCTATGAAAGGGGAAGGAATCTTAATCTGTAATGAGATTCATCCGGCGAGAGCGAAGATTTTATCTGAAAATATTGAGCGGATGGGAATTAAAAATGCATTGGTATTAAATGAGACACCGGAGCAGCTGGCAGAGCATTTTCCGGTCTGCTTTGATAAAATCATGGTGGATGCACCATGTTCCGGGGAAGGCATGTTCCGGAAGAATGAAGAGGCCGGAAATGAGTGGAGCCTTGACAATGTGAAACTGTGTGCCGACCGGCAGGACGGCATCTTAGACTGTGCGTATGAGATGTTAAGACCCGGCGGCAGGATGGTATATTCCACCTGCACCTTTGCACCGGAAGAGGATGAAGGGAGCGTGCACCGTCTCTTAGAACGTCATCCGGACTGCCAGATTGCAGAAGGAATTGACAGTGAAGGCTTCATTCATGACAAAGAAGGCTGCATCCGACTGTTTCCGCATAAAATCGAAGGCGAAGGACATTTTGCAGCAGTAATAACGAAAGCAGGCGAAGGTTATGGCGGCTTTGGACTGACGGAAAAGGGCATAAAGGAAAAAGACTGCCCGGAATATCTTTCTTTTGTAAAAGAGAATTTAAAAGAAAAACCTCAGGGAGCAGTGCTTAAATTTGGAGAGCAGCTCTATCTGATGCCGGAAGGATTTCCTGCTTTAAAGGGGCTGAAGGTATTGCGGCCGGGACTGCATCTTGGCACCTTAAAAAAGAACCGTTTTGAACCATCCCATGCACTGGCACTTGCCATGCAGCCACAAGAGGCATTTCATGTTGCCATGCTTTCTTCTGGCAGTCAGGAAATCAGACAGTATCTGATGGGACAGACTTTTTCATGGGGAGGAGAAAAGGGCTGGTATTTAATCTGCGTAGATGGCTACAGCATCGGCTGGGGCAAGCTGGCAGGTGGAATCATGAAGAATCATTATCCGAAAGGGCTTCGTATGGTGGATATTACCTGAAAAGAGAGAATCTGAAAAAAGCTGCTTAAAATAAAACAAAATTAAGGAAATATTAATAAACACCGGGAATATCTGCTTGTGATTTAAAGGAAAATCGAATATGATTATTAAGTCGGAAAAAATAGAAAGTTAGAAAATTATGTGTGAAGAGACAAAGTTGGGAAAATTTTATCAAAAATACATAGCAAAATGGATACCATCATACGGACCACTGCCATTGGCATGGTGTGCCATTTTTAATACCATTATTTATTGGGGCACCCAGAGGCTGATGGCAAATGCAAAGCATTATGACCTGACCAGCAATCTGGACAGGAGCATTCCTTTTGTAAAAGAGTGGATTATTCTGTATGTTTTATTTTTTGCATTCAGTATAATCAATTATATTCTGGTATCGAGAGAAGATAAGGAAACATTTTTCCGTTTTGCAACAGCGGATATGTTGTCAAGAGTAATCTGCTGTATCTTCTTTATATTGCTTCCAACCACGAATATCAGACCGGAAGTGACAGGGCATGATTTCTGCAGCTGGCTGGTGCGTTTTATCTATGCATCGGATGCACCGACGAATCTCTTTCCATCCATCCATTGTCTGGTAAGCTGGTTCTGCTTCATCGGAGTAAGAAAGAGCCGTAAGATACCGGGCTGGTACAAAGGATGTTCTTTTGTGATGGCAGCATTAATTTGTGCATCCACCCAGTTTACCAAACAGCATTATATGATTGACCTGGTAGCAGGCATTTTTCTGGCAGAATTCTGCTGGTTTGTATCAAAGCATACCGGGATGTACCGTCCGGTAATGAAAGTTTTTGATAAAATCGGAAGAAAGATATTCGGGGTGAAGCATTATGATGAGTAAGAAAAAAGGAATACTGAATGCAGTTTTTCTTATTACCGTATTTGCAATTACCATATATGCAATCTTTCATGGACAGGATTTAGGTGAATTGTTCGGCTATATCCGGAATACGGATTACCGGTACTGGCTTGTTGCGGTGGTCTGCGTGGTATTCTTTATCTGCAGTGAATCTGTTATCATATATTATATGATGCGAAGCATCCGGCAGAAGATAAAACTTATGCATTGTTTCCTGTATTCCTTTGTTGGATTCTTTTTCAGCTGTATTACACCATCGGCAACCGGAGGACAGCCGGCACAGATTTATTATATGAAAAAGGATAAGCTGTCCATACCGGTATCGACACTGGTTTTAATGATTGTAACCATTACCTATAAGCTGGTACTTGTGGTACTCGGCACATTGGTTGTAATCATTCGTCCGGCACAGATTATGCATTATCTTGAACCTGTGCTGGGATGGTGTTATCTGGGACTTTTATTAAATGTCTTTTGTGTGGCATTTATGATGTTTCTGGTTTTCCATCCGACACTGGCAGCTAATATGATGGATGCCATCATAAGAGGGCTTGGTAAAATTCATCTGATGAAACGTACTGAGTATTACCGGGAAAAAATGGCGAATGCCATGAAGCAGTATCAGGATGTGGCAGGATATTTCCGTACCCATAAATTGGTCGTAACCAATGTATTTTTGATTACCGTAGTACAAAGACTGTTACTCTTTTTTGTAACATATCTGACCTGCCGTTCCTTCGGAATCGATGGAACAGGGATGGTAACCATTGTTGTATTACAGGGAATGATTTCCGTTGCGGTGGATATGCTTCCGTTACCGGGAGGAATGGGAATCAGTGAATCACTGTTTTTATCTATTTTTGCACCAATCTGCGGCACACTGACATTGCCGGCGATGGTGGTAAGCAGGGGACTCAGTTATTACACAGAATTGATTTTAAGCGCAGTTATGACAGTCGTAGCACATTTTACGATAGGAAGACCGCGTAAACAGAAGAGGGAAGAAAGGTAGAAGGAAAATGATAGGTTTTTATGATTATACAGTAGTACTTACATATATTAGTCTGATGTGTTCTGTTTTTGGAATTACTCAGGCAATCGGAGGACATTACAGAACAGCGATTATCTGTCTGGCATTATCCGGATTATTTGATATGTTTGATGGAAAGATTGCAAGAACCAAAAAGAACCGTACTGATGATGAAAAATTATTTGGCGTTCAGATTGATTCCCTTTGCGATGTAGTCTGCTTTGGTGCGTTCCCGGCAGTAATCTGTTATGTGCTTGGTGTAAGAGGTATTCTTGGAACTATTGTTCTGGCATATTATTGTGTCTGCTCCGTGATTCGACTCGGATTCTTCAATGTGTTGGAAACCAACCGCCAGAGAGTAGAAGGGGGTGCCAATAAATATTATCACGGACTGCCGATTACAACGATGGCAATCGTACTGCCACTGGCATTTATGCTGAACTTTGTAATTGCGGAGCGTGAATTCAGTGTGTTACTACTCTTTGTTTTGGCAGTAGTTGGCACATTATTCATTGTAGATTTTAAATTGAGAAAGCCATCTAATGCATTTCTTGCAGTTTTGGTTATCCTTGTGGCATGTGCAGTAATTGCAATCTTCTTATTCTCAAAATATCATATTTCACTGTGCTTTCCGGGATTGGAGAATTCCATTTTAGACCGTCTGATGCGGTAGAAATTGTGTAACATTTCCTGTGATGAGGAAAAATGAGGAGGAAACGAAGATGCGTTGTGTAGACCGGAAAGGAAATGAAATTGGTGAGAATGCAGCACAGGGCAGAGTGTTAAAGGCATTGTATGAGACTGCTGCCGGAAGAATTTTACTTGGAATTTTAGTGAAACCTTTTGTTTCCAAAGCAGGTGGATTCCTTTTGAACCAGCCGGTATCAAAGGCTGCAATTGCACCATTTATAAAAAAGAATCATATAGATATGACAGATTATGAGGAACGGGAATACCGTTCCTATAATGATTTTTTCACCAGGAAAGTCAAGCCGGGACACCGGAAATTTGACCGTGTTAAGGAGAATTTCTGTGCACCCTGCGACAGCAGGCTCAGCATATATCCCATTACAGCAGAGGGAAAAGTCCGCGTCAAGGATACGGAATATACCATGGAGAGTCTTTTTCGCAGCAGGAAAATCGCCCGTCATTATGAGGGCGGAACCCTTTGCATTTTCCGTCTGACGGTAGATGATTATCATCATTACAGCTTTGTGGATGATGGCAGAATGGGGTACATCTATAGGATTCCGGGTGTTTTTCATACGGTAAATCCGCTGGCGGGAGAAATATATCCGATTTATAAGGAAAATACCAGAGAATTTTCTGTGCTGAAAAGTCAGCATTTTGGCAATATTTTAATGATGGAAGTGGGCGCACTTATGGTAGGCAGAATCTGTAATGAGAAAGAAAACTGCCCGGTGCACCGTGGAGAAGAAAAAGGTAAATTTGAATTTGGCGGTTCTACGGTAATTTTGTGCCTGGAAAAAGACAGGGTAGAACTGGACGCAGATATTGTGTATAATTCCAATAAAGGAGTCGAGACGAAAGTCCGGCAGGGGGAAAAGATTGGAAGGATGTCAGAATGGAAGCGCATGAAGTATTAGAACAGGTGAAAAGCGGAAAGATGACTGTAGAAGAAGCGGAGCAGTTTTTTAAAAGGGAACCGTTTGAAGAGATGGGCTATGCAAAGATAGACAGCCATCGGAAAATGCGTTCCGGTTTTGCAGAAGTGGTATTCTGTCAGGGAAAACGGGATGAGTTTCTTCTTGAAATCTTTCAGAGAATATACAAGGATGAAGGCGAGGTCATGGGAACCAGGGCGTCTTTGGCACAGTATGAGCTGTTGCACAAGGAATTACCGCAGGTTACCTATGACCCTGTTTCTCATATATTAAAAATTGAAAAAAAAGATAAAAAACGCAGTGGACTGATAGCGGTATGTACGGCTGGAACGGCAGATATTGCAGTGGCAGAAGAGGCTGCGCAGACGGCAGAGTTTTTCGGAGCCAATGTGGAACGTATTTATGATGTGGGAGTCAGTGGAATTCACCGTCTCCTTTCACGGCTTGAGGTAATCCAGAAAGCCAACTGTGTTGTTGCAGTGGCTGGCATGGAAGGAGCACTGGCAAGTGTTTTAGGCGGACTGGTAAGCAGACCGGTAATCGGTGTACCAACCTCCGTAGGCTATGGAGCGAATATGGGAGGCATTTCTGCATTGCTTACCATGATTAATTCCTGTGCCAATGGTGTTGCAGTGGTAAATATTGATAATGGTTATGGTGCAGGCTATCTTGCAACACAGATAAACAGACTGGGGGTGCATGATGAAGAAGCGTAGTTTATATCTGGACTGCCATACTGGAATCAGTGGTGATATGGTAGTGGCAGCTTTACTGGATGCAGGAGCAGACAGAGAAGTCTTAGAAACTGTTTTAAGGAGCATTCCGGTATCCGGCTTTGGGATTGCAATCAGCAGAGTACAAAAGGCGGCCCTGTCGGCATGTGATTTTAAGGTCATCTTAGATGCCGCCCATGAGAATCATGATCATGATATGAAGTATTTATATGGGAAGGAAGAATCGCACGCCCATGAAGGGCATTTCCATTCGGAAGAATCACATACCTATGGAGAGCATTCCCATTCGGAAGAATCACACACCCATGGGGAACATCATCATCACGAACACCGCGGTCTGACGGAAATTTATTCCATAATCGATGGCACGAATATGCTTGATAGTGCCAGGACACTTGCTAAGAAAATATTCAGGATTTTAGCAGAAGCGGAAGCAAAAGCCCATGGTGTTCCGGTGGAAGAAGTACATTTTCATGAAGTGGGAGCCTTGGATTCAATCGTAGATATTATTGCAGCGGCAGTTTGTGTTGATAATCTTGGAGTAGATGAGGTCATTATTCCTGCCCTGTGGGAAGGGGAAGGAACGGTGCGCTGTCAGCATGGAATCCTGCCGGTTCCGGTTCCGGCGGTGACTAACATAGTGATGGAATATGGAATCCTGCTTGGAAAAATCGGTGAACTGGGAGAATATGTGACTCCGACAGGGGCTGCAATTGCAGCGGCTATCTGTACGTCAAGAGAGCTGCCGGAATGTTACCGGATTGTGGGAAACGGACTGGGCGCCGGAAAGCGGGACTATAAGCGGCCGGGACTGCTCCGGGCATTGTTGCTGGAAACAGAAGAACCGGTCTATGAAAGTGATTCTATTTTAAAACTGGAATGTAATATCGATGACTGTACCGGGGAAGCACTGGGCTATGCCATGGAGCTTTTACTGGAAAATGGCGCAAGAGATGTCCATTATATACCGGTCTATATGAAGAAAAACCGCCCGGCATATCAGTTGACAGTAATCTGCAAGAAAGAAGACCGGGAAAAATTAGAAGCAATTATATTTCGTGAGACAACAACCATTGGAATCCGCTATGTAGAAATGGTGCGGACGATTCTGCCAAGAAGGACAGAAAAGCGGCAGACCTCCTATGGTGAGGTGGCGGTTAAAATATGTGAGGGTGAAGGAGAAGTGCGTATTACTCCGGAGTATGAATCCATCCGGGAGGTATGCAGAGAGAGAGGACTTCCTTTTCAGAAGGTATATGATGATGTATTGCAGGAGTTGAAATAAGGATATGAAAAGGATGAGGTTAAAAGGATGCATACAAAAACAGATTTATTAGAGGGTAATATTTTAAAATCTTTGATTTTATTTGCAATTCCACTTATTATTTCCAATTTATTTCAGCAGCTCTATAATGCGGCAGATACCATGATAGTAGGCCATTTTCTGGGTGATGAATCGCTGGCAGCAATCGGTGCATGTGCAGCGGTTTATGAACTGCTGGTAGGATTTGCACTGGGGTTTGGAAATGGACTTAGCATGGTAGTGGCAAGAAGCTTTGGTGTAGGAGATAAAGACTTGTTAAAGCGTGCAGTTGCAGGCTCTTTGGTAATTGGAGCAGCGGTGACGGTTGGTGTAATGCTGATTGCACAGATTGGACTTCGTCCGCTTCTGGTCTTGTTACATACACCATCAGAAATCATAGAGGAATCCTATTCTTATATTTATATTGTAACAATCTGTGTTGGAGTAATGTTTGCATATAATCTGTTGTCTGGATTGCTTCGTTCAATTGGAAACAGTTTTATGCCGCTGGCATTTCTGATTATTTCGTCCGTTATCAATATTGTACTGGATGTTCTTTTTATTACACAGTTTCAGATGGGAATCCGCGGTGCAGCAGTGGCAACGGTGGTAGCACAGGGAATTTCTGCAGTATTATGTGCCATTTATATTATGAGAAAATGTAAGATTTTAATACCGGCACGGGAACATTTTAAAGTAGATGGACCACTTTACCGGGAACTGACAGGCCAGGGGCTTTCCATGGGCTTTATGTTAGCTATTGTATCTACAGGAACAGTAATCCTGCAATATGCTATCAATCAGCTGGGTTATCTGATTATTGCGGGACATACAGCAGCACGAAAATTAAACAGTTTTTGTTCGTTGCCATTAATGCCACTGGCAATGGCAACAGCAACCTTTGTATCCCAGAACCGGGGAGCAGACCAGCGTGACCGTATCCTTAAGGTAGTACGGTATGCCATGATACTATCTGTTGGCTGGGCAGTATTTATTACCGTTATTGTTGCATTTGCCGCACCTTCCCTGATTGCATTGCTCTCCGGCTCATCCGAAAGTGTAGTTCTTGAAAATGGTGTCAGATATATCCGCTGGAATACACCGTTTTATTCGGTTCTTGGAATTCTGCTGGTACTTCGAAATGTGTTACAGGGACTTGGTAAAAAGGTAGTGCCACTGGTTTCAAGCATGATAGAGATGGTAGGAAAAATTGCATTTGTTCTATTGTTTATCCCAATCTTGAAATATTTTGGTGTAATTATCTGTGAGCCGGTTATCTGGTGCCTGATGTGTATACAGCTTGTCATATCTTATTACAGAGACCCGTATATCCGTGGAAAGGAAGAAAAGAAATGAAGCTTGGAATCGTAGGAACAGGAACTATCGTAGAAGAAGTACTTCCGGTATTGCAGCAGGTAAAAGGGCTTTCCTGCTATGGAATTTGTGGAACAAAGCGCAGTGAAGCAAAAGCAGAAAAATTAAAAGAACAGTATCAGATGCAGCTTGCTGTAAGTGATTATGAAAAGCTTCTGGATTCGGAAATTGATACTGTCTATATTGCTGTGCCAAATCTTTTACATTTTGAAATGGCAAAAGAAGCAGTTCTTCGTGGAAAACATGTTATTGTAGAAAAACCCATGACAGCCAATGAAAGACAGGCAGAGGAGCTTTGTGCCCTTGCAAAGAAGCAGGGAGTATTTTTATTTGAAGCTATTACCACACGGTATCAGTCGAACTATCAGTTTATCAAAGAGCAGTTACCGACGATTGGCAAAATTAAAATGGCAGTCTGCAATTTCAGCCAATATTCCAGAAAATATGACCGTTTCCAGAATGGAGAAAACATTCCTGTTTTTGATGCAAAGCAGGCAGGTGGAGCTTTGATGGATTTAAACTTATATAATATCCAGTATTTAGAAGGCTTGTTTGGAGAACCGCAGTCTGTGCATTATACCGCAAACATGGAAAAAGGAATTGACACCAGCGGTGTTGCAATTTTATCTTATCCCGGCTTTCAGGCAGTTGCAATAGGCGCAAAGGACTGTCAGGGACAGCCGGAATATCGCATTGAAGGAAGCGAAGGCTACATTGCCCAGAACAGCCCGTGTAATGTCTGCGGCGCAGTGACCATCCATTACCGGGATGGAAGAGAGGTATCCTATGATGGAAATGGAGATGCACACCGGATGTATGCAGAGTTTGTTTCCTTTGTAAATGAGATAGCATCAAAGGACACTGCAACCTGCTACGAAATGCTCGACCACAGCCTTGCGGTCAGCCGGATACTGACCCGGGCAAGAGCGGATGCCGGAATTGTATTTCCGTGTGATGAAAATTAGTCAAGTATGATTTAGTCAATCGTACTTGACTAAATTGTATTTGATGAAGGTAATCCTTCCATCTCCACACTATCTCCATATCTATGTAATAAGATGTAACAAGTTCGTAACAACTTGCGAATGATTACATAGGAAATTGCGAGAAGAGAAATTATTTGAATTTATTTTAGAAAATGAACAATAGCCAGACAGTCCGGCAAAGTGCGAAGGCATTTTCGTGGCTGTTAGGGGCACTTGGAATTTCGTATGGGAACAGGCAACGCCGGTACATGGAAGTACCGGCGAGGCGCAGATGAACATGGATGTGAATTTGCACCGCTTGCCGGATAAAAAAGAATACAATCCGAAATTCTTAGTGCCCCTTGCAGTTATGATGCGGTCTTTGCATTTGCCGGACTGCCCGGCTATTTTGCAACTTAGCAAAAATAAATAAAATATCTCTTCTGCAATACCTGATGATTACATAGGTAAGGAGACAGATATGAAATACAAAACAGTAAAAAAATTATGGCTTGCAGCCGCAATCCTGACAACCACAACTTCATTATGGACCAATGTCAATGCCATGGAGACACCAGCTGCATCCGGTGCAGGCGTAATCCGGGCACTGAATGAGCAGCGCATTTTATCTGAGCAGTATGCACTGCAGCAGATACAGACAGGAGATGGTGAACTGACAGAAGGTGAAGCAGCAGGTGAAGCAGCAGGCAAAGCGGGTATAGATGGTGTGGCAGAACTTTCACTTGGAAATGCAGAAGAGGAAATGCCGGCAGTAGACCAGCCGGAACTTGCGGTTGCAATCGCACCGAACTATGTGAATATTCGAAAAGAACCGTCTACAGAAGGAGAAGTGCTTGGAAAACTTTACCGTAATACGGTAGGTGTGATAGAGGCAGCAGAAGAGGGCTGGTATTATATTACTTCCGGTTCAGTCAGCGGATATGTCAGTGCAGAATATGTCTGTGTGGGAGAAGAAGCGAGAGCACTTGCGGAAGAAATTGGCATACAGCTTGCCAGGGTAACTACAACAACTTTAAAAGTGCGTACGGAAGCATCCACAGAGGCTGCCGTATTAGGACTGGTACCGGGAGGCGATATACTAACGGTGACAGAGACACTGGATGGCTGGTTAAAGGTTGATGCAGAGGAAGGGGAGGGCTATGTAGCAGCAGATTATGTAGAAACCTATACGGAATATCCCCATGCAGAATCCATTCAGGAAGAAGCAGAACGGTTAGCAAGAGAAGAAGCCGCAAGAAGAGCGGCACAGGAAGCAGAAGCCAGAAGAAAAGCGGCAGAGCAGCAGGCAGCAGCACAAAAGAAGGCAGCAGCGAAGCAGAGCACCAATCATGCAACAGCAGGGAATGCAACATCTAAAGCTTCAACATCTGGAAATGCTGCATCCGGAAACAGCGGAACAGGGGCGTCTGCATCTGATGCCAGTTTAGGCAGGCAGATTGCAGATTATGGATTGCAGTTTGTAGGAAATCCATATGTATATGGTGGAACCAGTCTTACAAATGGGGCGGATTGTTCCGGCTTCGTGCAGAGTGTATATAGGAATTTTGGAATTAGTCTGCCAAGAACCTCCGGTGAGCAGGGAGCCTGCGGAAGCGCAGTGTCATCTTTGGCAGAGGCACAGCCGGGAGATTTAATCTGGTATTCCGGTCATATCGGAATCTATATCGGAAACGGACAGATTGTGCATGCAAGTTCAGCAAAGACCGGAATTAAAGTATCAAATGCAGGCTACCGGACGATTCTTTCTATCCGAAGAATTGTATAAAGAGAATAAAAATTTTTATCCGTGGAGATACTGACTACAATAGAAAAGATTATAAATTAGTAGAAAAGATTGTAGCAGGAAGGATAGAAGATATATGGGAACAAAGGGAACCATTATCATTCAGGAGTCAGAAGGAAGGATGCCCCAGGAACTCTGCCAGCAGCTTTTAGAAGAGGGCTACCGCATTGTATACGAAGAAGACAGGCGGGCAGGAAGTCAGATTGAAATTGGAACGGCCTGCATCTTAGAAGTAGACAATCATTGTATCAGAAGAGGCAGGAAAAAGATTCATCTGACACCTAATGAATATAAAATTTTATATACCATGGTGAAATCTCCCCACCGGGTATATAGCAGAAACCAGTTGATTACTTATGCGTTAGAGGATGCCTTTGATGGCTATGACAGAACCATAGATTCCTATATTAAGAGTATCCGGAAGAAAATTGAAAAGAATCCCAGACGGCCGCGTTATATCATAACGGTGCACGGAGTCGGATATAAATATGTTCCATCAGACAGTGAGGGCACTCATGGAGAATAAGAGCCTGGAACAGAGGATGGAAACAGAACCGGTGCATCGTGTGATTTTGTCACTGGCGGCACCTACGGTACTTAGTATGCTGGTAATTTCTGCTTACAGTATCGTGGATACCTTCTTTGTAACAAGACTTGGCAGCAGGGCAACCGGAGCGGTCGGAATTACATTTGCACTGGTGGCATGGATACAGGCAGTGGGCTATACTGTTGGCATGGGAGCGGGAAGCCTTGTTTCAAGGCTCCTTGGAAAGAAAGAAAAAGAGCAGGCAGAGCAGATTGCAAATTCGGCAATTATGTCAGGGCTGCTGCTTGGACTTATAAGTCTGGGGGCAGGTCTGATTTTTTTGACACCTTTGCTGAAGCTTTCCGGTGCAACAACAGAGCTGCTTCCATATGCTAGGGAATATGCCCTCTTTGTATTGCTGTCGGCACCCTTTACCATAGAGACACTGGTACTTGGTACGCTTCTTCGGGCACAAGGCAGGGCGAAAGCATCCATGGCAGGAATGGTAACCGGTGGAATTCTTGATATTATACTGACACCGGTGTTTCTGTTTGTCTTAAATCTTGGAGTAAAAGGAGCCGCATTAGCGGCATTTATCGGACAGGCAGTGGCAGCGATGGTACTGGGAGGCTGTTTCTGGCATGGCAGACTGAAATTGAATGGAAAGAAACAAAGTAAAAATTTTTTCAAAATAAAGGACTATGGTAGCATTATAAAAAATGGTCTGCCGTCGCTTTGCAGGCAGGGATTTGCCAGCGTGGCAGCAGTATTGTTAAACCGGCAGGCGGTAGGATATGGAGATGCGGCAGTAGCAGCAATGTCTGTAGACGGACGGTTATTTATGGTATTTTTCAGCCTTTTTATCGGATATGGTCAGGGTTTTCAGCCGGTGGCAGGGTATCAGTTTGGAGCTGAAAATAAAAAAAAGTTAAAGCAGGCATTTATTTTTACTTTATGGAGCAGCATCATAGCGGCGGCAGGAATCGGTCTGGCAGGATTCCTTTTCGCTCCGATGACCATGAGCTTCTTTTTAAAAGAAGATATGGCAGCACGAATCGGCAGTTTTACTTTTCGAAGCCAGTGCCTGATTCTTCCGCTGATTCCCATAGGAATTTTAAGTAATATGCTGTTTCAGGGAATCGGGCAGCAGGGGAAGGCGGCATTTCTATCAGCGTGCCGTCAGGGAATTGTATTTCTTCCGTTGATTTTCCTTCTACCGGAATGGATCGGGCTGGCGGGAGTGGAGATTGCGCAGGCTTTGTCAGATGGGCTGACTGCAATCATCAGCATTCCATTTGTGTTTTGTTATTTCCAAAAGAGTGAGAAAAAAAGAACAAAAAAAAAGACCAGTGACGGAAAGCGGCGGCTATGAAGCGCCGTTTGGTCAACTGGTCTACTGAACCATTTCTACCAGATAAGCTAACATGGTAACAGGTTCTTTCTTCTGTGCTTTCATCTCTCTTACATATGCTTCGTATTTTGCTACGAACCTGGAAAGACCCAGCACTGCATCCTGCTCTAAGAACATACAAATCCCTCCTTATGCAATTTATTATCTGAACAAACCTCTTTGTTCGTTTAGTATTATATACTTACCTTTGGTAAATGTCAACAAAAAAGATGTGAAAAAATTGTGTAAAATTACCATAAAAGAAAATTAAGTTTTTGTTAATAAAATGTAAGGAACATTTGGTGTATGATGATAAGGAATGAAATAACAGATAACGCATATAGGAGCAGATAAAAATAAATGAGACAGACCGGAAGAGGAAAGAGAAAAACAGGAAGAAAAAAATATACATATGAGAAACCACATACAGCAGCAGAATACCGGCGTAGAAGAAGACAGCAGCAGGTGCGGATTCAGAGAATGCTGCTGCTTTTAGGAATTGCTCTTGTAGTAATTTTCATATTTGTATTAGGTGGGAAATTGCTCCGATGGATCAGGGGAAAACATTTGGCAGCAGCAGATGTGCCGGCAGCCATTACCAAAGTGGTAGAGAATCCGCCGGATTATGATGTGCAGCTTCTTACGATAAATGATTATTCCAGACCGGGACTTGCAATTGATCAGGTAAATGGCATTGTGGTGCATTATACTGCAAATCCGGGAACCACAGCACAGCAGAACCGTGATTATTTTGAAGGCTTAAAGGACAGCCATGAAACACATGCCAGCAGTCATTTTGTCATCGGACTGGATGGTGAACTGATTCAATGCATCCCATGCAAAGAGATTTCCTATGCATCCAATGACAGGAACAATGATACTATTTCCATCGAATGCTGTATCCCGGACGATACCGGAAGATTCAACGATGCCACCTACCAAACATTAGTGCATCTGGTGGCATGGCTTTGTGGCAGATATGATCTGACCATGGATGATGTCATCCGTCATTATGACGTAACCGGAAAAAACTGTCCGAAATATTATGTGGAACATGAGGATGCCTGGAAACAGTTTAAGGTGGATGTGGCAGATTATATAGAAAAGAATGGAGTTGCCCCGGAAAATCTAAAAAATGACAAGGAGTAAGTCTTGCCAAATCTTCTGATTTCAAGTAATATTAAATCATTGATAGTGGAGAGACGAAAAGTCCACTGGTTGTAAGAAGGAAAAACATGTTAGAAGAGATTTGTAAGGCACTGACCGAAGAGACGAATATACGTGAAAATCTGATAGAATTAAAGAAAAGCATAAAAAATCAGGATGCATTGAAGGAATGGAAAGAATACCATGCAACGCATCCGGTTTTGTATGCTTTTTTGAGTTCCGAAGATGCTAAAATCCGGAAAAATGCAGCACTTATTCTGGGTGAGACAAATGAATCAGGGGCGGCAAAAGCACTGTTTGAGGCATACCAGAGGGAGAATACACGCTTTGTGAAAAGTTCTTATCTTACTGCAATGAATGGACTTGATATAGAGATTTATCAGGACGCATTCGGGAAGCGTTACAAGGAATTGTTAACAGAAGTTCCGGCAGAAAGCGAAAAGAAGCACAGAACGGAAGAACTGCATGCTCTGGATAAATTGTTAGGTGGGCTGAACCAGAATAAGAAGCATCGTTTTACTGGATATGAAGAAGAGGTAGAAGTGCTTCTGACAACCAATCCTGCATATCGTGAGATTACGGCAGAACAGATAAAAAAAGATCGCCCGGTGCTGGTTCCGGCAGGTGTAAAAGTAAAGACAACACATCTCAGGGATGTGATAAAGATTCGTACTTTCCGGGAGATGCTGTTGCTATTGTCCGGGGGACACCGGATTGCTGCAGAACCGGAAGCGGTAGCAGAGGCATATGCAAAATCAAATCTTATGGAGTTATTAAACAGGCTGCATGAGGGCAATCCACCATTTCGCTTCCGCATGGAAGTAAGGGGCATTGCACCGGAAGAAAAAGGCAGCTTTATCCGGAAAGCGGCAGCAACATTAGAAGATTTAACCGGACATCAGCTGTTAAATACGGTAGATGGCTATGAAATAGAATTGCGGCTTACGAAGAATACGGATGGCACATTATATCCATCCTGTAAATTATTTACGATTCCAATGCGGAGATTTTCTTACCGGAAGGAAGCAGTTGCAGCATCCATTCATCCGGCAAATGCAGCATTATTTATGAAGCTGGCAGAACCTTATCTGAAAAAGGGTGCACAGGTATTAGATCCGTGCTGCGGAGTTGGTACCATGTTAATAGAACGTGACCTTCTGGTGCCGGCGGGAGATATGTACGGACTGGATATTTTTGGAGAGGCTGTGATAAAGGCAAGAGAGAATGCCAAAGCGGCAGGAAGGCAGATTAATTATATTAATCGTGATTTTTTTGATTTTACACATAAATACCTTTTTGATGAAATCATTTCCAATATGCCATTGAGAGGGAAGAAAACAAGAGAAGAACAGGATGCCTTTTACAGTCAGTTCTTTGATTGTGCAGGAAAATTCCTGAAAAATGGTGGTCATATGATTTTATATTCCAATGAGGGCGGCTTTGTAAAGAAACAGCTGCGGAGACATATGGAATATCGTCTATTAGACGAGTTCTGTATACGGGAAAAAGAAGGTTTTTATTTATTTATAGTCGGTAAAAAGGGGTAACAAAAATGATGCAGAAGTTGGACATGCAGGGGAGTAATGAGTTAATGTTTGGAGCGGAATTACTCGACGGAAGAGTGCTTCAGGGATTACAGGACCGTTTCTGTGCCTGTAATAATTTATATTGTGTATGCTTAAGCCAGATGCAGGGGGTTGTGACCAAGGCATATGGTTCCAAGGAAGAACTGAATTATATTCATGAAAAAGTCGGTATGGCACGCCATATTGTGCTGCTGAACAGACTGATTACCTCTGAGATGGAAGATGTAGTGGAAGAACCATTGGAAGAGGATTATTTGAAAATGAACGGTGTTGCAATCCGTGTAGGCGGTAAGATTGCAGCAATCTGGATTGTCATTGGTGTGCTTTCTGATATAGCCGCACCAGAACAGGAGATTCCGGAGAATATCCAGAAGACTACGACAAAGCAGTATTACAATTCACTTGATTTTTTAACCTATATATCCAAACAGTATTTTGCTACAAAGTTGGATGAGCTTCTGGCACAGGAAGCATTTGCCAAAAACAGGGAAAGCCAGGAGCAGATTAAGACAGAATTACAGCGTACAGAGGTCATGACTTCTATCGTGAAAATGCTGGAGAGTGAAAATGGCTTTTCCAAAATTGCAGACGAAATTCTGACAGATGTATGCAATTATCTGAAAATCAGTAATGCAGCATTGATTCGTATTAACCGGGATGGCGAGACTGCGGATATGATAAGTGAATGCTGTCTGGAGGAAGAGGATGCATTGATTGCAAAATGCCAGGGCATTTCCACATCAGAATTTCCTTTTACCAATGGCAAGCCTTATATGATTTCAGCAGATTCCTTACTGCCGCCCGCATTTGCACAGTTTTTTGAAAAATGGAATATTCAGGCGGCAATCAGCCTGCCAATAGAGATTAACGGGGAAGCTGCCATGTATTTATGCTTCTTTGAACTGCGGAAACGCCGTATCTGGGATGTTTCCGATATTAAATTTTTAAATGAAGTAAAACAGATTGTGCAGAGTATTTTGATTAAGCGGATTACAAAGAATTCGCTGGCAAGTTCTTATGCATCCTTAGAGGCAATCCTTGAAAATGTAGGCTGTGGAATCTGTGTAAGGGATATGCTTTCGGAGAAGATTCTTTATACGAACCAGCAGTTTCACAGGTTATTTGCAGATGACCGGTTTGAAAAGCAGCAGGATGAGATTTTCCGTTCTGGTAATAAACGTTATGGAAACGGTAATTTTGTAGAATATTATTCCAAAGAGGATAACCGGTATTTTGATATTTATCATACTCAGATTAACTGGGTGGATGGCAGAATGGTTATGCTGCTGACGGTTTATGATGTGACGGATAAAAAGCTTTATCAGCAGAAGATTGAACGTCAGGCGAATAATGATTTCCTGACAGGACTTTATAACAGAATGCGTTGTGAGCATGATGTGGAAATCTATATCCAGAGAGCCAGGGAACAAGGTGGCAAGGGAGCACTCTGCTATATTGACCTGGATGACTTTAAGCATATTAATGATGGTCTGGGACATCAGTATGGGGATATTCTGCTGCAGACGATTTCAAGAAGCCTGCGGGGAGTGAACGGACTGGAATCTACCTGCTACCGCATGGGTGGTGATGAGTTTATCATCATTGTTAATCAGGAAGAATATCAGCATCTGGATGAGATTTTAACAGAGATTAGGAATATTTTCTCCAAGCCGTGGTTCTTAAAAGGTGGAGATTACTACTGTACCATGAGTATGGGGGTGGTATGTTTCCCGGATGACGGAGATAATGTACAGGAATTAATCAAAAAAGCAGATATTGCTTTATACGAAGCTAAAAAGGGCGGAAAAAACCGTATAGAATTCTATGATGAAAATGTAGAAGCGACATCCTTTAAGCGGCTTGATTTAGAGAAGAATATGCGTTATGCCACTACAAATTCCTGCCAGGAATTTGAGGTGTATTATCAACCGATTGTGGATATTTCCAAACCGGGAGACCCATGTAGTGGAGCCGAGGCACTTATCCGTTGGAATTCCGAGGCAATGGGGATGATTTCCCCGTCTGAATTTATTCCACTGGCAGAATATTTAGGCCTTATCAATCCAATCGGAAGCTTTGCATTGAAAGAAGCCTGCCACCGTTGTAAATACTGGAATGACATGGGACATCCGGAGTATCATGTCAATGTAAATCTTTCGGTGGTACAGCTTTTACAGAATGATATGAAAGAAAAAGTCAGGGAAGTGTTGGAAGAGACAAAGATGGATCCGGCAAATCTTACCCTTGAAGTAACAGAGAGCCTTGCAATCAACGATATGAAGCGTATGAAGAAGATTCTTTCGGATATCAAGAGCCTTGGCGTAAAGGTTGCACTGGACGATTTTGGAACAGGCTATTCTTCCTTGAACCATATCCGTGAGCTGCCGATTGACATTATCAAGATAGACCGCTGCTTTATCATTGACATTGGAAAAGATGAGTATGCAGAGGCCTTTGTAAAGATGGTATCAGAACTGGCAGAGACCATCGGAGTACGGATTTGTGTAGAGGGGGTAGAGGAAACGGAACAGGTGGAGAAGCTCCGCAGCATGAAGGTGCAGTATATTCAGGGTTATTATTATGGTAAGCCAATGCGTGCAGAGGACTTTGAAAAGAAGTATCTGTAGAAATAAAAGAATGAGTAAAAAGCTGATGGAAGGAAAGCTTTTTACTCATTTTAAGTTTAGCAGTCTATCTCTAGTTCTACCGGACAATGGTCGGAACCAGGAACTTCCGTATGAATGGCAGCCCCCTTTAACTCCTCTTTTAAGGACTGGGAAACCAGAAAATAATCAATACGCCATCCGGCATTCTTTTCCCTTGCGTGGAAACGGTAGGACCACCAGGAGTAGATGCCTTCCTGCTCCGGGTAGAAATAACGGAAGGTATCGATAAAACCATTCTCTAAAAGAACAGAGAATTTTTCCCGTTCTTCATCTGTAAATCCGGCATTTTTACGGTTGGTTTTCGGATTCTTCAAATCAATTTCTTTGTGGGCAACATTCAGGTCACCGCAGAAAATAACCGGTTTCTTTTCTTCTAATCCCTTTAAATACTGTAAAAAAGCATCTTCCCATTCCATACGGTAGGAAAGCCTTGCCAGTTCGCTCTGGGAGTTTGGCGTGTAGCAGGTGATGAGATAGTAGTTTTCATATTCTAATGTGATAACACGTCCTTCTTCATCATGCTCCGGGATGCCAATGCCATAGCTTACAGAAAGAGGTTCCTTTTTGGTAAAGATGGCAGTGCCGGAATAGCCTTTTTTCTTCGCATAATTCCAGTACTGGTAATAGCCCGGAAGGGAAAGGTCAATCTGTCCTTCCTGCAGTTTAGTCTCCTGAATACAGAATGCATCTGCATTGATTTCATGGAAGAAATCTAAAAATCCTTTATTGACACAGGCACGTAAGCCATTTACATTCCAGGAAATAAATTTCATAGTGAGTCTCCTTTTTATTGATACATATCGGTGATTGCGAAAAAGCGGTGTTTTATTTGAAAAAGGTCTGTATTCGAAGCACGTTGGCTTTGACATGAAATACCGCAGTTCTAAGCTGCATATTTTTCTTTTTGTGATAGAAAGCAGTCTTTCCAATGTTTGACAAGATGCCGGTACTGTCCACCGGAGTACGGATGCCTTTTAATGGCTGTTAGGGGCACTTGGAATTTCGTCTGGCACCTGGCAACGCTGGCACAGGGAAGTGCCAGCGAGGCACATATGAACATGGATGTGAATTTGTGCCGGTTGCCGGACCTGACAAAATATGTCTCGAAATTTTTAGTGCCCCTTGCAGTTATTATGTGGCATCCGCACCCGGCGGACAGTGACGGCATCCGGTCAAAGCAACGGAAAGACAGTTTACCATCAAGAAAAATATGCAGCTAAGAATTGCTGGCATTTCACATCACATAGACCACCGGTACTTCAAATACAGCCTTTTGAAATAATAATTTCTTTTCGCAATCACATATTTGTTTCATTATACCCATTAGACTGGATATTCTTCAAGAAAAATATTATACTATTTTTATATATAAAAATGCAACGTATTATGGAGTTATAAGCGAAGGAGGACATGCGATGTTAGAGAAGGTAGATTTAAACCGGAAGATGGGGAAAAAGGAATATAAGGAGTGGATGGACGATTTGCAGCCAAAGTTATCCTATTTGCAGAGAGCCTGTAAGGAACAGAAGATTCCGGTCATGATTGTATTTGAGGGATTTGGTGCAGCAGGAAAAGGAACATTGATTAATAAAATCATTGAGCCTTTAGACCCGAGGGGATTTTCCGTTTATGCTACCGCAGTGGAGACCAAGGAAGAGAAAATGCATCCGTTCCTGTGGCGTTTCTGGACGAAGATTCCGTCTCAGGGAAGAATTGCAATTTTTGACAGAAGCTGGTACCGGAGAGTGTTAGTGGACCGTTTTGACGGTATAACTACAAAGGAGCAGCTTGATTATGCGTTCGGAGAAATCTGTTCCTTTGAAAAACAGCTGACGGATGATGGCATGGTAATTATTAAGCTGTTCGCAGATGTGTCAAAGAAGGAGCAGAAGAAGCGTTTTGATAAGCTTCTGGAAGATAAGAAGACTGCATGGCGGGTAACAAAGGACGATTTGGCGAGAAATAAGCATTATGAAGAATATCTTGCCATGAATGAAGAAATGCTGGAAAAGACGGATTCTGAATATGCGCCGTGGCATATTTTAGAATGTACCGACCGGGAATATGCAGCAGCAAAGATGACGGAAATCGTAGTTTCTGTGTTGGAGCAGGCAATCGCAGATAAGAAAGCCGAACAGGAGAAGAGGGAGCAGGAGAAAACAAAGGCGCAGGAAATAAAACAGGAAAAGGATACTTTGCAGGAAGCAGGAGCCGCATCACAAAAGGAGCAGGTACTTAAGAGCTCCGTACTGGCTGGAGTTGACCTTTCAAAGAAGATGGAAAAAGAGGAGTACAAAAAAGAACTTGCACGTCTTCAGGCAAGACTTTCCGAGCTTCATAATGAACTTTATAAATACCGGATTCCGGTGGTGCTGGCATTTGAAGGCTGGGATGCCGGTGGAAAAGGCGGAGCCATCAAACGGCTGACCCAGGCATTGGATCCAAGGGGGTATCAGGTAAATCCGGTGGCAGCACCCAATGATGCAGAAAAAACACATCATTATCTGTGGCGTTTCTGGAAACAGTTTCCAAAGGATGGTCATGTGGCAATATTTGACCGTTCCTGGTATGGCCGCGTTATGGTTGAGAGAATCGAAGGCTTCTGTCAGGAAGAGGAATGGAAGCGTGCTTACCATGAGATGAACGAAATGGAAGAGCAGCTGGCGCATCATGGAACCATTGTTTTAAAATTCTGGATGCACATTGATAAGGATGAGCAGGAGCGTCGTTTTAAGGAGCGTATGGAAAACCCGGCAAAGCAGTGGAAGATTACCGATGAGGACTGGCGCAACCGTGAGAAATGGGATGCTTACGAAAAGGCAGTGGATGAAATGCTGATTCGTACCTCTACCACTTATGCACCATGGATTTTAGTAGAGGCAGACTGCAAGTATTATGCCAGAATTAAAGTGCTTCGTACGGTGGTAGAAGCAATTGAAAAGCGGCTGAAAGAAGAAAAAGAACGGAAATAATTACCACTTGGTTCGTATTTCTTACCACTTATTCCAAAGGCATTTACAGAAAAATGTGTTTGTGTATAATGAGTGACATAGGAAGGAACGACAATGAAGATACGGATTGAATTAGACGAAAACTTAATAGAGGATGAAGTGCTGATTCACTGCAGATCCTTAGATGAAAATGTAAGGAAAATACAGGAAGCCGTGTCACAGGTGCTTACCGGAAAACAGCAGTTAATCTGTTATAAGGAAGATACGGAATACTATCTGTCTTTGGATGAAATCCTGTTTTTTGAGACAGAGACCAAAGAGGTATGGGTGCATACAACAGATAAGATGTATCAGACCAGATATAAACTGTATGAGCTGGAAGAACTGTTGCCGGGACATTTTATGAGGGTTTCCAAATCCACGATTTTAAATACCAACCGGATTTACTCCATTACAAGAAATCTTACGGCATCAAGTGTGGTGGAATTTATGGGAAGCCATAAACAGGTATATGTATCAAGATATTACTACAAACCATTAAAATGTAAACTGGAAGAAAAGAGGATAAGAAAATGAAAAAAGAGAGAATCTTCTGGGGACTGTTTCTGATTTTTGGAGCGGTATTCCTGATTGTAAGCAAACTGGGACTGGTGGAAGGCATTGGCTTCTGGACGGTAATCGGAACAATATTTTTCGGTTGTATTTTATTAAGCAGCCTGATAAAGCTTCGATTTACCGGAATCTTTTTTTCACTGGCATTTCTAGGAATTATTTATGATGAACAGCTTGGCATACAGGCGATTACACCATGGCCGATACTTGGAGCGGCACTGCTTTTATCCATCGGCTTCGGTATCATTTTTAAGAAGAATACTACAAAATGTTGGAAAAAGAAAAAAGATACGGACTATGAGACCATTATAGATGAAGAGGATGGTAACCGGATTTCTTTCGATACCTCCTTTGGCGCATCCATCAAATATGTGAATACGGATGATTTCCAGTCTGCTTCCTTGGACTGCAGCTTTGGCAGTATGAAAGTGTATTTTGATAATGCGATGATGCAGCAGCCACAGGCAACGATTTATCTGGATGCATCCTTTTCCGGAGTAGAGCTTTATATTCCAAAGAGCTGGGCAATGATAAATAAAGTCCATGCAGCATTTGGTGCAGTGGAAGAGAAAAATCAGAATGTACCGGATGGTGTGCACAGTGTGATACTTATTGGAGAATGTAATTTTTCCGGCGTAACAATTATATATGTATAAGAAATAGCATAGAGAAGGCTGTCAGCTTTCTCTATGCTATTTTATGCCTGTGTGCCCGGAAGCCGGATGCTTGATTTCATCAGCAGGGCTGCAATTGCGGCAGTGAGAATTTCCGTAATCCAGAAAGCATGGAATACGCACTGTGGACCAAAGGCTTTACAGAGAACAAATGCAAGCGGAATGATAAAAAGGATATAACGGAGCAGTGAAATAATTAAGGACTGTCCGCCCTTTGAAAGCCCTTCCAAAGCACCGGAGGCAGTAATGGATACGGTGGAAATCAGGAAACCACAGCAGATAATCCGAAGGGCATTGCTTCCCACGGAAATTGTGGAGGCATTGTCTGTAAACATTCCGATAAGGTATGGTGATGCAGTAAAGCAGATAATCATACCAAGAAGCATAATGACACCGTTCATACAGAGGGTAAGATGATAGATTTTCTTCACACGCTTTATTTCACCGGCACCGTAATTGAAGCCCACCAGCGGACGCATCCCCTGGATAATTCCATTGGCAGGAAGGTAGAGGAAGGTCTGCAGTTTGTAATAGATTCCGACGACTACCACATAACACTGGTCATATGCGGCAAGGAGTCCGTTTAAAAATGAAATCAGTAAGGACGGCAGAGCCAGATTTAAGATGGCAGGGATGCCGATACCATATAATTTCAAATCAAGATGTTTATCCAGGATAAGATATTTCCTGCTAATCCGTACACTGATTGGGTGCAGAAAATAGGCAAAGAGATAAAAAATAAGAGTCAGCAGTTGTCCGATACCGGTGGCAAGGGCAGCTCCGCGCATTCCCATTTTCGGGAAGAAGCCAATTCCGAAAATTAAAAGCGGGTCTAAAATGATATTGGCAATACAGCCTAGCATCAGTCCAATCATGGAGACATTCATTCTGCCGACAGACTGAAAGACCTTTTCAAAGGTTAAATTCATCATAATAATGATACTGAATACAAATACAATATTTGCATATTCTACACCTAACTTAAGAACATTGCTGTCGGTGGTAAAGCGGCTTAAAAACGTAGGAATCAGGGCAATGCTTCCAATCGTTAAAATGACACCATGCAAAATAGAAAAGAAGAAACCATGGGTGGCAGCAATATTGGCTTTTTCCCCTTCTTTTGCACCAAGGTGAAAAGAAATTAAAGCATTAATTCCTACACCAAATCCAATTGCCACAGCATTGATAAAATTCTGCACCGGATAGACCAGGGAAAGGGCAGTCATGGCATCTTCACTGATTTTAGCCACAAACAGGCTGTCTATAATATTATAAAGAGAATTTACCAGCATGGAGATAACCATAGGAAGTGCCATGGTAGTCAGCAGTGGTAAAATCGGTTTTTCTTTCATAAAATCTTCATTCATAATAATTGCTCCTTTTTTCTTTTTTCTCACTAATCCAAAGTGTGAGAAAGAACAAAGAATGTGCCTTGGCACATTCTTGCACCTGCGGCGGTTGCTTGCGATATCTACCTTATACGCCGCAGTGTGCATCCTCGCGGAGCGTTTTTTACTTTACAGGAAAGCAATTTCCTGTAAAGTAAAAAACGCCACACAATTATCACAAGGATAATTGTGTGGCGAAAAGTAGTCAGACTAGAAAAATCCACACCAGTTTTAGCGTTATGAAAATAGCATAAATCATAGGAAAAGTCAAGATAATATCATAGAGCGGAAGAAGATGGCTTGAATATGAATTGGAACATTCAATAGAAAAATGATTGACAAATACCCTATGGGGGTATAATATGAGCATACCGGTAGGGGGTATCTGACTATCGGTTGGTGTGTATTTGGAATGTGAAGATAGAAGGGAGCCTGACTATGGCAGAAGAAAAAGAGATGTGTCCATCCTGCTGCGAACGGAAGAAGCACAGACAGGAAGCAGAATATCAGGATTTATTAAAACGCTTGAACCGGATTGAAGGACAGGTGCGGGGTGTAAAGAAAATGTTGGAAGAAGACCGTTACTGTGTGGATATTTTAACGCAGGTGTCTGCAATTAATTCTGCACTGAACTCCTTTAATAAAGTGTTGTTAGCGGAGCATATCAAATCCTGTGTGGTGGATGACATCCGTGCCGGAAAGGAAGAAGCGGTGGATGAGCTTTGTGCGACCCTTCAGAAACTGATGAAATAGAGGAGGACAAAAGTGTGAAACAGGAACGTTATGAAGTCACAGGTATGACGTGTTCTGCATGCTCTTCCCGTGTGGAAAAGTGTGTGTCAAAGATTGACGGAGTGGAAAATGTATCCGTAAATCTGCTGACCAACAGTATGCAGGTGTCCTATGACGAGAATAAGGTCAATGAAGATATCATTGTATCAGAAGTAGAGAAGGCAGGTTATGGTGCTGCACTGGCAAATGCCGGAAATGAGAAACGTACCGGCAAAGGGAAAAGGATAAATAAGGCAGAGCAGGAAATTCATGAGATGAAAATCCGTCTGATCTGGTCTGTTATTTTTCTGATTCCGATGATGTATATTTCCATGCACCATATGTTTTATGAATGGTTTGGAATTCCGGTACCGGGATTTATCAAGGCTGCATTTCACGGAGATGAGAATGCACTGGCATTTTCCTTTTCCCAGTTTTTATTGCTGCTTCCGATTATGTATCTGAACCGGAAATATTTTATTGTAGGATTTAAGAATCTTTTTGTACACAGAAGCCCGAATATGGATTCGCTGATTGCACTTGGGGCATCGGCTTCCGTTATCTATGGTGTATTTGCCATTTTCCGGATTGGTTATGGCCTGGGACATCAAGATATGGCACTGGTAAGCCGGTACAGCATGGATATTTATTTTGAGTCTGCAGGAATGATTCTGACTTTGATTACTGTTGGAAAATATTTAGAGAGCCGTTCCAAAGGAAAGACCAGTGAAGCTATTGAGAAGCTGATGGACTTGGCTCCGAAGCAGGCAAAGGTCTTAAGAGATGGCAAAGAAGTTACGGTTCCGGCAGAGGAACTGGTAAAAGGTGATTTGGTGCTGGTTCGTCCCGGTGAAACCGTTCCGGTGGACGGAGTGATTGAAGAGGGACAGTCAAGCCTCGATGAATCTGCCATTACAGGGGAGAGCATTCCGGTATATAAGGAAGTGGGAGATACTGCAATTTCCGCAACGATTAACCAGAATGGTTTCTTGAAAATCCGTGCATCCAAAGTCGGAGAAGATACCACCATCAGCCAGATTATTCATCTGGTGGAAGAAGCTGGCTCCAGTAAAGCACCGATTGCCAAGATGGCAGATAAGATTGCAGGAGTCTTTGTGCCGGTGGTTATTACAATTGCCGTGATTGCTGCAATCATCTGGCTCATCAGTGGGGCAACCTTTGAATTTGCACTTTCTATTGGAATCGCGGTGCTGGTTGTTTCCTGTCCGTGTGCCCTTGGACTTGCGACACCGGTAGCTATTATGGTAGGAACCGGAAAAGGTGCAGAAAACGGAATCCTGATTAAGTCCGGCGAAGCACTGGAAACGGCGCACAGTATCGATACCGTAGTTATGGATAAGACCGGAACCATAACAGAAGGTAAGCCAAGAGTTACAGATGTGAGTGTTGGAACCACAGAATTAAACGAAAAAGAATTTGTGGCAATTGCAGCAGGCGTTGAGCAGGGAAGTGGGCATCCGCTGGCACAGGCAATTCTGCAGTATGCGAAAGAGCAGGAGATTATGCCCCTTGCTATGAAGAATTTTAAGACAATTCTGGGCAGAGGAATTGAGGCTGAAGACGAAAATGCATCTTATTATGCGGGAAACGAAGCCTTTATGAAAGAAAAGGGAGTGTCATTGGATGACCTTGGAGATACTCTGGACAAGCTGGCAGAAGAAGGAAAGACTCCATTAATCTTTGCGAAAAATAACAGCCTTCTGGGTATCATTGCAGCAGCAGATGTGGAAAAGAAAACCAGCCGCTATGCCATTGAAGCATTCCGTAAGATGCACATTGAGGTAGTAATGCTGACCGGAGACCATAAACGTACCGCCGAAGCCATTCGTAAGAAGCTTGGAATTCCAAAAGTAATTGCAGAAGTATTGCCGGAGGATAAGGAACGGCATATTGCCAAACTGCAGCAGCAGGGACATAAGGTTGCCATGATTGGAGACGGAATCAATGATGCACCGGCACTGGCAAGAGCCGATGTAGGAATTGCCATTGGAGCAGGAACAGATGTGGCAATCGAAAGTGCAGATGCGGTACTGATGCGGAATGATCTGATGGATGCCGTAACAGCCATCCGGTTAAGTAAAGCGGTTATCCGCAATATCAAGGAGAACCTGTTCTGGGCATTCTTCTATAACAGCATTGGAATTCCACTGGCAGCAGGCGCTTTATACCCGGCATTTCATATTAAATTAAATCCGATGTTCGGTGCAGCAGCAATGAGCTTAAGCAGCGTCTGTGTAGTATGCAATGCTCTCCGGTTAAAGCTTTTTAAACCGCAGCGATTAGAGCAGACAGCAGGAAATGTGGCAGAACAGATAGTGGAAAAAGCAGCAGGAAGTCAGATAGAACAGTCAGCAGAAAAAGTGACAGATAATAATGAAAATGATAAGGAGGATAATAAAATGAAAGAAACACTTAAAATTGAAGGAATGATGTGTGAACACTGTAAGAAACATGTGGAAGAAGCATTAAATGCCATGGAAGGAGTAAAGGCAGCTGTCAACCTTGAGACAAAGAGTGCTGAAGTAACCATGGACAAAGAGATTCCGGATGCAGCATTTGCAGAAGTGATTGAAAAAGCAGGATATCAGCTTACCGGTGTTGAAAAATAACAAAATAACGTTATAAAAATCAAAAAAAATTAGGAAAAATGCAAGAAAAAAATTCCCTTATGCTATAAAATTATGTTATAATAAGTGTAATTGAAACAACATGGGCGAAGGCAGAGGGAAGAAGTTAGGAGGACGGTTCCCGCAAAAGGAACCGTCCTCTTTTACTTTACAGGAAATTGCTTTCCTGTAAAGTAAAAAACGCTCCGCGAGTAGCGGAAAAACCACAGCACATGATGGACAGACAGGAGGAACAGTTTTTATGTGGTCATATGACAGTGTATTTTATCAGATTTCAACATTGGGATTTTGCGGGGCACCAATAGAAAATGATGGTGTTCTGGCTCATCGGATAAAGAAAGTGGAAGACTGGATTCCGCATATGGTAAAGCTTGGAGTGGATGCAATATATTTCTGTCCGGTTTTTGAATCAGACCGTCACGGTTATGATACCAGGGATTATACAAAGTTAGATGTAAGACTTGGAACCAATGAGGACTTTAAAGAAGTATGTGGAAAATTACATGACAACAATATCAAAGTAGTGTTGGACGGAGTGTTTAACCATGTGGGAAGAGGCTTCTTTGCATTTCAGGATTTACTGAAAAACAGAGAGAATTCTCCATATAAGGACTGGTTCACAAATGTGAATTTTGGCTGGAATAATAATTATAACGACGGACTTTCCTATGAAGGCTGGGAAGGACATAATGAGCTGGTAAAACTGAATTTGCGGAATGAAGAAGTAATCCGGCATATCTTTTCAGCCGTAGAAGGATGGATAAAGGAATTTGATATTGACGGACTGCGTCTGGATGTTGCATACAGTCTGGATATGGATTTTGTAAGAAGATTACGTCAGTTCGTAGATTCGAAAAAGGATGATTTTTATCTCCTGGGCGAGATGATTCATGGTGATTATAACCGTCTTTTGGATGAACAGAATATGTTGCATAGTGTAACAAATTATCAGGCATATAAGGGAATGTGGTCCAGCTTTAATGACCGCAACCTCTTTGAAATCAATTATACCCTGGAGCAGCATTTCTGCGGAATGTATCAGGGCAGGCATCTTTTGAATTTCCTGGATAATCATGATGTGAACCGTCTGGCAAGCACTTTAAGGGAAAAAGAACATCTTCCACTGGTATATGCAATGCTGTTTGCAATTCCTGGCATCCCATGTGTCTACTATGGAAGTGAATGGGCTGCAGAAGGAAAGAAAGAAAATGGTGGGGATGAAGCACTCCGTCCGTCTTTTGAAGCACCGGAATGGAATGAACTTACCGATTATATTTCCAGACTGGCGAAGGTTCATAAATCGGAAAAAACACTTTGCTATGGCAGCTACCGCAAGGTATTCTTAACAAACCGGCAGATTGTATTTGAGAGAAGCTTTGATGGTGAGCGGATTCTTGTAGCAATCAATCTGGAAGAGAATCCCTTCCATGCATCCTTTGATGCAGGAGCAGCAGAAGCAGTTGACCTGCTGACCGGAGAAAAAGCGGTATTTCAGGGTGGTCTCGATATGCCGGCATTTTCCGCAGCTTATTTAAAGATAACCGGATAAAAAGACAATGCATAAGAATAAGAGATAAGAGCTATAAGGAGGAAGAGCAGTAATGGCAGAGAAACGTAAATCTTCAGAAAAAAATAATATAGGAAAGAAACTGGCAATTGGATTAATTGCAGTAATTTCACTTCCGATTCTTCTGGTTGGACTTGCCGGAATTATCATAATGCATCTGGTACAGAATACAGCATTAAATGCAGGTGTGGGAACGATTATTTTAATTGTGGTTTTAGCGGTATTTGTGGCAGGTTCCCTGTGGCTTGCAGTAGCAATTGCCGGAAAACTGAAAGCTGTAATTGGCAGTATGGATAAGATTGCGGATGGAAGCCTTCAGTTAGAAGAACCAAAACATAATGAAAAAAATGATGAAATCAGCAAATTATTAGGCTCTGCCAATGATATGGTAAGAAGTTTTGCACAGATTGTGACCGGAATCCGTAGAGCCAGCAGGGAATTAAGCGAACTGTCTACGACATTCAGCCAGTCCTTTGACACTATGAATGAAGCGTTGGATCAGGTGAGCGGTGAAGTCGCTTCCATTACAGATAATACCGTTTCACAGGCAGAGAAAACACAGCATGTACAGCAGAAAGTAGCAGAAATCGGCAATGCCATTGAAGTAATTGCCAGCAATATTACACTTCTTTCAGACAGTGCATTAAAAATGAAAGACTGCAATGAATCAGCAGAGGTGATTATGCAGCAGCTGGTGGAAATCAGCAGACAGAACAGGCAGTCTATTGATGAAGTGCAGAGCCAGACAGACAGAACCAATCAGTCTGCCTTACAGATTCGTACTGCAACAGAGATTATTGCAGGAATTGCAAGCCAGACAAATCTGCTTGCTTTAAATGCAAGTATTGAAGCTGCACGGGCAGGAGAACAGGGAAAAGGATTTGCCGTAGTTGCAGAAGAAATCCGTACCTTGGCAGACCAGTCCAGAGAGTCTTCAGAGCAGATTAATAAAATTGTTAATGAACTGATTGATAATTCTAATGTCAGTGTAGAGATTACCGGAAAAGTATCAGAAGCATTTGAACAGCAGAATACAAAGATTCGTGAGACAGAGACAATCTTTACTGCCTTGAATCATGAAATTGAAAGTGTCAGCACTTCTATTCAGGGAATCAATTCAGAAGTCGGTGGCTTGAATGAACATAAGAGTGCCATTGAAGAGAAAATGGATTCGCTTGCTGCAGCAGCAGAGACAAATACAACAAGTGCCAGAGATACATCTGAGGCAATGAACGAGTTTGAAGCTTTGGTAGAAGAATGTAAGAATGCAACTGCCAGAATTACTTCTGTAGTAGCAGAACTGGATGAAAATATCCGTAAGTTTAACGTTTCTTCCATGAAAGAAGAAGTAGAGAAAAACATGATGTAATAAACGGTATACAATTGCAAAGAGAAGGGTATTCCACAGGCCGAAGGAGTGCATATGGAATACCCTTTTGTGTATCTTTAAGGAGATTAAAATGAAAACAGAGATTTATACGATACCAATACAGGATGCATTTGCAGAGGAAAGCGAATGTCCGGTCTGCAGAATGTATCAGAAATTAGAAGAAAATGCTATCAATTATACCATTGGACCGGGTGCAAGTTACATGGAGGGAGATATCCGGGAGCAGAGCGATGAACAGGGCTTCTGTCAGAAACATTTGGGAATGTTATATGAATATCCGAATAAATTAGGACTTGCCATGATGTTAAAGACCCATATGGATAAGACAGCTAAGGAGTTAAAAAAAGCAATGAAAGCACCACTGCCTCAGGCGGCCGTACTTTTCAGGAAAAAGAGCCAGCCAGTCCATCCGGTGATTACTTTTGTGGAAGAAAAAGAGAAAAAGTGCTTTGTGTGTGATTACATTAATCACAGCTTTACAAATTATATCAATACCATTTACTATTTATATGAAAAAGAAGAAGACTTCCGCAGACAGTTTGCAGCATCCAAAGGCTTCTGTGTAAACCATTATAAAGTTCTGTTTTCCGGTGCCTCGGAATATATGGGTAAGAAATACCTGAATGAATTTCTGATGACTTTAAATGAGACTTTTATTAACGGATATGAGAGGGTGCGGGATGATTTGGAATGGTTCATCTGTAAGAATGATTACCGTTATAAGGAGCAGCCTTGGAAGAATGCAAGGGATGCTCTGCAGAGAGGACTGGTAAAGGCTGGAAGTATCATGGAGGCAGAAGAAAAGAAGGAATAGGTAGAAGTAATAAAAGAAAAGGGGATAGAAGAAGACGTAAGAGCAACAGGTAAATAAAAACAGGAAAGAGAGGTATTTATGACAAGTTATATTTTACTGGTAGCAGCAGTGATTTTATTGTGCCTGTCATTGAATAAAATGTCCAACAAACTGGGAATTCCAATGCTGTTGGCATATATTCTTCTTGGCATGATGTTTGGAACAGATGGAATTTTAAAGATTCCTTTTGATAATTTTACGATTGCCGAACAGATTTGTACGGTGTCCTTAATCTTTATCATGTTTTACGGTGGATTTGGAACCAACTGGAAACAGGCAAAGCCGGTGGCTGGTAAAGCAGTATTATTATCAACAGTAGGTGTTATACTGACCGCAGTAACAACCGGAGCATTCTGTCATTTTATATTGAGAATGGATTTCTGGGAAAGTATGCTGATTGGCTCTGTAATCAGTTCTACGGATGCGGCATCGGTCTTTTCAATCCTTCGTTCCAAGCGGCTGAATCTTAAGAACAATACTGCATCCATGTTGGAGGTGGAAAGCGGTAGTAATGACCCATGTTCTTATATGCTGACCGTAATTATATTAACAATAATGAGCGGAGAATTAAGTGGTTCTTCACTGGTTGTCATGATATTCTCACAGATTATTTTTGGCATATTAGTGGGGGTAGTTGTGGCACTGGCAGCAGCATTCATTTTGAAAAAAGTGAATTTTGCAACAGATGGATTTGATACGATATTTGTATTCAGTATGGCACTGGTATCCTACGCCGGAGCATCCATGATAAATGGAAATGGTTATCTGGCAGCATACATTGCCGGAATTATCCTTGGTAACACTCCTCTTCATCACAAAAAATCACTGGTGCATTTCTTTGATGGAATCACCGGATTGATGCAGATGCTGATTTTCTTCCTGCTTGGTCTGCTGGCATATCCATCCCAGCTGCCAAAGATACTGCCGATTGCACTGGCAATTGCGGTATTTTTAACATTTGTGGCAAGACCGGTTTCTGTATTTGCTATCCTGATGCCATTCCGCTGCCCGGTAAAGCAGCAGCTTCTGGTGTCCTGGGCGGGGCTTCGTGGAGCGGCATCCATAGTATTTGCAATTATGGCAACAGTAAGCCCGGCATATACGAAGAATGATTTGTTCCACATAGTTATTTTCATTGTCCTGTTCTCTATCAGTATTCAGGGTACACTGCTTGGACTGGTGGCAAAGAAGCTTGACATGATAGACGAAAATGGCAACGTCATGAAGACCTTCAGTGACTATTCCGATGAAATGCCGGTGGAGTTTGTTAAAATCAGCATCAAAGCAGGACATCCATGGGAGAACCGCAGGATAAAAGACCTTACTTCCCTGCCGGATTTATTACTGGTGCTGATTCTAAGAGGCGAGGAGCGTATCATTCCAAATGGCAACACGGTAGTGCTTGCCGGAGACAAGATTGTCTTAAGTGCCTTATCTCCGGAAGAAAATCTTGGCATCTGTCTGACAGAAATCCCAATCGAAAAAGACAGCAAGTGGATTGGAAAGCCATTATCCAGAATAAAACTGGGAGAAGAGAAACTGGTTCTTGTTCTAAAGCGGAATGAGAAGGTTGTGATACCGAACGGAAATACTGTGATTCGTGAAAATGATGTGCTGGTAATCAGCCAGTTATAGATATGTTTTTTTGAATCTTGAAGAATAGCAGGAGTGTTCGCCGAAGTGCAGATGCATTTTAAGGGCTGTTAAGGGCACTTGGAATTTCGTTAGATATTAGGCAATGCCGGCACAAGGATGTGCCGGCAAGGTGCATAGGAACATGGATGTGACTTTGCACCGGTTGCCGGATATAAAAATGATTTTTCGAAATTCTTAGTGCCCTTTACAGCACTTAGACAGCATCTGTATTCGGTGAAGAGTACTGCTATTTTTAAAAATTTAAAAATATATGCAACAGAATGAAATTCAACGACACTATATATATGAGACCGGTCAAAGGAAAGGACTTAGGAAGGTATAGGGTGAGCATATGGAACAGGAACTGCAGCTGGTGTGCAGGGCACAAAGTGGGGATACCGGTGCATTTGCACAATTATATGAAGGCGTTTATCAGGACTTGTATCGCTTTGCGTTATATGTGCTGAAGCATCCGCAGGATGCACAGGATGTGGTCAGTGATACCGTGATGGATGCATTTGCACAAATCGGGGAGCTTCGGAAATCAGAAGCGTTCCGGGCGTGGATATTCCGTATTTTAAGTAATAAGTGCAAACGGAAATTAAAAGAGTATGCGACCCGGCCGGAAGAGCTGACACCGGAGCTTTTAGAGCATCTGGGAAAATCCGGAATGGATGAGCATGCAGCAGTCCGGAGCCTGTTCTTTGAGCTGCCTTCCGAGGAACGAATGATTATCGCCATGCATTTATTCTGTGGGTATAGCAGTAAGGAAATCGGAAAACTGTTAGACCTTAACGAAAATACCGTCCGCTCAAAAGAGAGCCGGGGAATAAAGAAAATGGTGGAGAAATATTGGAAGTGAGAAACGGAAGATATGCAAAAAGTCTGGAAAACAACAGAAAATTCAGATGAGATGGAGGTGCCGGTATGAATGAACAGGAGATTTTAACCCAGTTAAGAAAAGCGGCGGAAGAGATAGAGATACCAGAGACTCTGAAACCGGAACAGATAGAAAAACAATTACAGGAACAGAAAGCAAAACAGCAGCAGGAAAATCAGCACTTGGAACCGAAAAAATCGAAGAAAATAATTCCATGGCGCAGACTTGGAAGTATGGTGGCAGTGCTGGCACTGGTAGTATGCAGCGGAATTTATATAACAGTGACCCGTTTCGATAAGAATTCCGGTACAGGGCAGACGGATTCCGTAGCAATGACAGATACGCAGCAGACTGTGGGAAAAGCAGGTGAAACAGGGTATGTGGATGTGGCAGCTCTTGGAACAATGTATCATCCTGCATCGGATTATAAGGAGGTATATCAGACTCTTCTTAAGGGGTATCAGCAGAACTGGATAGAAGAGGAAACAAGTGCAGAGACAAGCTATGCTGCATCGGGAGCAATGAATTCCGGCAGTGACAAATATGACTACAGTGATGGAGCTGAGTACGGAAGTGCCGATGCCGATTTGTCGGAGGGCAGCAAGGAAGGCGGAAAAGATTATTCTACGACAAATCTGCAGATGGAAGGTGTAGACGAGAGTGATATTGCTAAAATTGATGGCAGTTACATTTATACGGTAGAGGATAAATACATTGTTATAACGGATATCCGGGATGGAAAATTAGAAGAAGTAACACGATTTCTCCCGAAAGACTGTGACGCAGCAGACCGGGTGATGGAAATTTATGTGGATGGAGACCAGCTGATTCTGGTTGTGCAGGGCTATGAGACATCCTTGGACGAAAGCAGCAAAGCTGGCTCTGATAAGGAAAACTCAGATAAAGAAAGCTCAGATGAAGAAATTGCTGTATCAGATGCTTCTGAAGACAGTGCATTCTGCTATAAAATGAATGGAAAAAGCACCACACAGATTCAGGTATACAGTATCGTAGACCGCAGGAATCCGGAATTTGAAGGAAGATTAATTCAGGATGGTTATTATAATACTTCCCGGAAAATCGGAGATGTAGTCTATCTTTTTACACAGTATCATATGACATCCGATGTGGTGGGATATGTAGAAAAGGAATATACCTCAGTGATTCCGAAGGTAAATGGAGAGAAGGTTGCCGCCGGTGAAATTTATCTGCCGGAGTCATCAGGAGAAAGTGGTATACTGGTTTCTTCACTGGATGTAAATAAGCCGGATAAAGTGCTGGACAGTAAGCTTGTAATCTCTGGATATGCCCAGACTTATATCAGCAAAGATGCCCTGTATTTATATGAGGAAGATTATGATGGAGCAATGATTACCAATATTGCAAAATTTGCACTGGATGAGGGCAGAATCAGTGGTGTGGCGGCAGCGGCAGTAAGGGGTTATGTCAGAGATACCTTTGCAATCAATGCCAGTGATGGATATCTCAGGGTATTGACCACCGATTATAGTACAGAGGATGAGGTGAATGCACTTTATATCCTGGATGAGAACTTGAAATTAACCGGACAGTTGACGGGCATTGCACCGGGGGAAGAAATCTATGCCGCCCGCTTTATGGGAAACACTGGTTACTTTGTAACCTACCGGAATACCGACCCGCTGTTTACCGTGGATTTATCAGACCCGGCAAAACCGGAAATTATCGGCGAACTCAAGGTGACCGGCTTCTCCGAATATCTGCATTTCTGGGATGATACACATTTGCTGGGCATCGGTTATGAATCTGATGAGAAGACCGGAAATATAGAAAACATTAAGCTTTCCATGTTTAATATAGAAAATCCGGGAGAAGTAATCGAAGAAGCAAAGCTTGTATTAAAGGATGTAGATTATAGCGAAGCATTATATGATTATAAGAGTGTCATCATTTCAAAAGATAAGAATTTAATCGGTCTGGTTTGTGAGGATTATAGCAGCAGCAGAACAAAGCAGACCTACCAGATATATTCCTATGAAAATGGAACCTTTAAGAAACAGGCAGAAATTCCGGGCATTAACGGAGTCAATTACGAGAATGTCCGTGGAATGTATAGTGGCAATGTATTTTACCTCTGGATTAATGATAACATTACATCCTATGACATGACCGATGGATTTAAAAAGATAAAGGAGCGGGAGTGATTCTTGCAAAACTTTCCCGATAGCTTTATAATGACAGTATATGTGCCGGGTGGTGGTATGAAAATATCATCACCCGGCAACTTATGCAGAATCGGTAACTGCGAAATGGAGAAATGATAATAAGGATGTCTTACCGCTGCTTTGACTGGATACGCCTTTTGTACGCCTGTAGCGAATACTGCTCCAGCTGCAAGGGGCTCTAAGAATTTTGAAAAAGCTATTCTATATATGGCAAACGGTGCAAAGTCACATCCATGTTCCTCTGCACCTCGCTGGTACATCCTTGTACCAGCGTTGCCGGGTTTTGCCAAAATTCTAAGAGCCCCTAACAGTCTGCGCAAATGTATTCGCCTACAGGCGAACAGAAGGCAGTATCTTGTCAAACATTGGGAAGACAGACTCTCATAAACAAAGACACACACGCGTCATTAGAATTACAACATTCTGTAGTATAAAGCAAATATTTGCGTCATAGGATGAATGCGTATATTTATCATTAAACATTTCGCAGCAGCCATAACAACAAGTGCAAGGGAGAATAAACATGCAATATAGAGAAAATCCGGGAAACAAAGACCAGCTGTCCATCTTAGGCTATGGCTGCCTGCGTTATTCTAAGAAAGGAACCGCAATCGACCAGGAAAAGGCAGAGCGGGAGATGGCAGCGGCAGTGGAAGCCGGGGTCAATTATTTTGATACCGCATATACTTACGGTGGAAGTGAAGCATGCCTGGGAAAGTTCCTGGCAAAAGGCTATCGTGATAAGGTAAAAATTGCCACCAAGCTGCCACATTATTATATTAAGGCAGAAGGTGATATGGAGCGGTATTTTAAGGAACAGTTAGAACGCCTTCAGACAGACCATGTGGAATATTATCTGATGCATATGCTGAATGATATTGCAGCATGGGAGCGGCTGACTGCACTTGGAATACAGGACTGGATTGCAGAGAAAAAGAAAAGCGGTCAGATTGGAAATATCGGATTTTCTTTCCATGGCGGAGCCACCCAGTTTAAGAAAATCATAGATTCTTACGACTGGGATTTCTGCCAGATACAGTATAATTATATGGATGAACATACCCAGGCGGGAACCGAAGGCTTAAAATATGCTGCAGCGAAGGGACTTCCGGTGATTATCATGGAGCCGCTGCGGGGCGGCAGGCTGGTGAATGCACTGCCAAAGGCTGCCAAAGCCATATTTGCATCTGCAGAACCACATCGTTCCCCGGCAGAATGGGGACTCCGCTGGATATGGAATCATCCGGAGGTGACAGTAGTGCTTTCCGGAATGAATGATATTGCACAGGTAGAGGAAAATGTAAGGATTGCATCGGATGCCACAGCAGATGCATTAACAGAGAAAGACTTGGAAATCTTTGAAAAGGTAAAGAAATCCATTAACCAGCATATGAAGGTACCTTGTACCGGCTGCGGCTACTGTATGCCATGCCCGCATGGAGTAGATATTCCGACCTGTTTTGCAGCATATAATACACGCTATACCGACAGCTTTTATTCCGGTATGAAGGCATATATTATGTGTACCACTTTAAAGACAAATCCGACCAACGCTTCAAAATGCCGTCAGTGCGGAAAATGTGAGAAACACTGCCCGCAGTCCATTGCCATCCGGCAGGAATTAAAACAGGTGGCAAAGAAGATGGAGAATCCGGTTTATAAGGTAGCAAGGGCGATTTCGAAGCGCATTGGAAAGTATTAGAAAAAATATTATGAAATTTTGTAAAAAATAAAGGAAATTTGAAGGTGGACACAGAATTATAATAGCAGGGGTCGAATGACGTCCTCATAATGGTAAAGATGATGGCAGTGCATTTACATCATGAAATGGTGATGTGACAGGAAGGGAGAAGATAAGGATATGACAATTCGGGAACGGATGGAGCACATGGAGCATGAGATGTTAAGCCCTTATGCAGCATTAAGCGAGAATTCCAAAGGACGGGATTATCCGGAGGCACCTTGTGATATACGTCCCGTATACCAGAGAGACAGAGACCGTATTCTCCACTGTAAGGCATTCCGCCGTCTGAAGAATAAGACGCAGGTGTTCTTAACACCGAAGGGTGACCATTATCGTACCCGTATGTCGCATACCTTAGAGGTATCACAGAATGCCAGAACCATTGCAAAGGCACTGCGGCTGAATGAAGATCTGGTGGAAGCCATTGCATTAGGGCATGATTTGGGACATACGCCATTTGGTCATGCCGGAGAGCGGGTGCTAAATGAACTTTGCTCCGGTGGTTTTAAACATAATAAACAGAGCGTACGTATCGTAGAGAAATTGGAAAAAGGCGGACAGGGACTGAATCTGACCTGGGAAGTGCGGGATGGCATTTTAAATCATCAGACCAGTACGATGCCACATACACTGGAAGGCAAAATCGTCCGTTTCTCCGATAAAATCGCCTATATTCATCATGATATCGATGATGCGGTGCGTGGAAAGATAATGGTGGAAGAAGATATTCCAATTGAGATACGGAAGGTATTGGGAAAGAATTCGGCAGACCGGCTGGATACACTGATTCATGATATTATAACCAACAGCATGGATAAGCCGGATATCATTATGTCCGATGAAATTTTCCAGGCAATGCAGGATTTACGGAAGTTCATGTTTGTAAGCGTATATACCAATCCCATTGCCAAAGGAGAAGAGACAAAGGCAGAAGGATTACTCAGCAAACTGTTTACATATTATATGGAACATCCGATGACGATGCCGGCACAGTATACCGATATGATTGCGGAAGGCGAAGAGGAAGAAAGGGTAGTATGTGATTATATCGCAGGAATGACCGACCAGTATGCAATTGCCAAATTCTCAGAATATTTTGTACCGAAGGCTTGGCAGGTGAATTAAGGAATGGCATATTATTCAGATGAATTAATAGAAGAAGTACGTTCCAGAAATGATATTGTAGATGTGATTTCCGGATATGTACGGTTGACAAAAAAAGGCAGCACGTATTTTGGACTGTGCCCCTTCCATAATGAAAAGACCGGTTCTTTTTCCGTATCACCGAATAAGCAGATGTATTACTGCTTTGGATGCGGAGCAGGCGGAAATGTATTTACCTTTCTGATGCAGTATGAGAACTTTTCATTCCCGGAAGCGATGGAGGCATTGGCAGAGCGTGCCGGAATCGAACTGCCGAAGCAGGAAATGAGTGCCCAGGCAAAGAAAGAAGCAGACAAACGCCAGATTCTGTTAGAGATTAACAAGGCAGCCGGCAAATATTATTATATGCTGCTGCGGAGCGAACACGGAAAACAGGCGTATGAATATTTTAAAAAGAGAGAATTATCGGATGCCACCATGCAGAAGTTTGGGCTTGGCTATTCGGATAAATACAGTGATGATTTGTACCGCTATTTAAGAAAGCTTGGATATGATGATGCAATCTTAAAGGAATCCGGTCTTGTGTCCATTGACGAAGTCCGGGGCGGACATGATAAATTCTGGAATCGTGCCATGTTTCCGATTATGGATGTGCATAATAAAGTAATCGGATTTGGTGGACGAGTCATGGGGGATGGCGAACCGAAGTATCTGAATTCGCCGGAGACCAAAATCTTTGATAAGAGCCGGAATCTGTATGCATTGAACTTTGCAAGACAGACCAAGAAACCGCAGATGCTCTTATGTGAAGGCTATATGGATGTAATTGCGCTGCATCAGGCAGGCTTTGACAATGCAGTGGCATCCTTAGGAACCGCGTTTACCAGTGGACATGCCAGTCTGCTGAAACGATATACGAAGGAGGTTTATCTTACCTTTGACAGCGATGGCGCCGGAATTAAGGCGGCACTTCGTGCAATCCCGATTTTAAAAGAAGTAGGGCTGACAGCCAAAGTCATCAACATGAAGCCGTACAAAGACCCGGATGAATTCATCAAGGCACTTGGAGCGGAAGAATACCAGAAGCGGATTGATGCGGCAGAAAACAGCTTTATGTTTGAAATCAGGATTTTAGAGCAGAAATATGATATGAAGGACCCGGAAGGAAAGACCGCATTCCAGACAGAAGTGGCAAAGAAACTGCTTGATTTTACCACGGAACTGGAGCGGAACAATTATATGGAAGCCGTGGCGGATAAATATCATATGAGCTTTGAAGCACTCCGGAATCTGGTAAACCAGCTGGGCACCCAGGGAGGACTTGTAAAAGAGCGGACACCGCTTAAGAGTGGGCTGAATGAGAAGAAGCATAAGAAAGAGGACGGCATGAAGCAGTCCCAGAAATTGCTTTTGACCTGGCTCATAGAATATGATAATCTGTACGATAAAATCAAAGATATCATTACACCGGAAGATTTTACGGAAGACATTTTCCGTAAGGTGGCAGAGCTTCTCTACGAGCAGAAGAAGTCGGGTACTGTCAATCCGGCACAGATTATCAGTTTATTTGCAGAAGAAGAGGAACAGCGGGAAGTTGCAGAGCTCTTCCATGCGAGAATCCATGAAGTGGATTCTGCTGCAGAGCGGGATAAGGCGTTAAAAGAGACGATTCTGCGGGTGAAGGATAACAGCATCTCCTATCGTTCGGCGCACTTAGAACCTACGGATATGCAGGGCTTGCAACAGCTTGTGGCAGATAAGAGAACCTTGCAGAATATGGAGAAAATGCATATTTCTATAGATTGAGGACAAAATACTATTTAGTCCCGTTTATATGACGAATCATGAGAGGATGAACAAGAAAATGGATGAAAAGATGGAAAAGACTACGAAAAAGACAACAAAAGCTGCAAAAAGTGCTCCGGCAGCAAAAGACGAAAAGATGAGCATTGAGGAGAAAAAAGCAAAATTGCAGGAAAAACTCCAGGAACTCCTTGCACTGGCAAAGAAGAAAAAGAACAGCCTTGAGTATCAGGAAATCAGCGAGTTCTTCAAGGACATGGAACTGGATGCAGATGAGTTTGAGAAAATCTTAGACTTCCTTGAGACCAATAACATTGATGTGCTTCGAATCATGGATGATGACGATATCGATGACGATATCATCTTAGATGACGAAGACGAGGTAGAGGTAGAAAAGATTGATTTATCGGTACCGGACGGCGTATCCATTGAGGATCCGGTCCGTATGTATTTAAAGGAAATCGGTAAAGTACCTCTTTTAAGTGCAGAAGAAGAAATCGAGCTGGCAAAGAGAATGGAATTAGGAGACCAGGAAGCAAAGAAACGTCTGGCAGAAGCAAACCTTCGTCTGGTGGTAAGTATTGCAAAACGTTATGTAGGACGTGGTATGTTATTCTTAGACCTGATTCAGGAAGGTAACTTAGGTCTGATTAAAGCCGTTGAGAAATTCGATTACCGGAAAGGCTATAAGTTCTCCACCTATGCAACATGGTGGATTCGTCAGGCAATTACAAGAGCAATCGCAGACCAGGCAAGAACCATCCGTATCCCGGTTCATATGGTTGAGACCATCAACAAGCTGATCCGCGTTTCCAGACAGTTACTGCAGGAGTTAGGACGTGAACCGACCCCGGAAGAGATTGCAGCAGAAATGAATATGCCGGTAGACCGTGTACGTGAAATCTTGAAGATTTCCCAGGAGCCGGTTTCTTTAGAGACTCCAATCGGTGAAGAGGAAGATTCCCATTTAGGAGACTTCATTCAGGATGATAATGTACCGGTACCTGCTGATGCAGCAGCATTTACCCTGTTAAAAGAGCAGTTAGAGGAAGTGCTTGGAACACTGACCGAGCGGGAGCAGAAGGTATTAACCCTTCGTTTTGGCCTGGAAGATGGACGTGCCCGTACACTGGAAGAAGTTGGAAAAGAATTCAATGTAACCAGGGAGCGTATCCGTCAGATTGAAGCAAAGGCACTCCGTAAACTGCGTCATCCAAGCAGAAGCCGCAAATTAAAGGACTATCTGGAGTAATATATGAATAAACTTTCAAAAAGAATGCAGGCAGTTGCAGCATTGGTTCAGAATACCACCTGCCTTGCAGATGTAGGATGTGACCATGGTTATGTTCCGATTTATCTGATTCAGTCAGAATGTATTGGGCGTGCCATTGCAATGGATGTGAACCGGGGGCCGCTTCTTCGGGCAGAGGAGCATATCCGGGAAGTTCATTTAGAAGATTACATAGAAACCAGATTGTCCGATGGACTTACGGCACTGGCTCCATCTGAAGCCAATGGTGTGGTAATCGCCGGAATGGGTGGAGCGTTGACGAAACGGATTCTTGCAGAGCATCCGGAAGTCTGGAAGAAGATGAATAATCTTGTGTTACAGCCACAGTCTGAAATAGAAGAGGTACGCCGTTATATTTATGCGGAAGGCTTTCACATTGAAGAAGAAGATATGGTGGAAGAAGAAGGCAAATATTACGTGATGTTAAGATGTGTACCGGGAAAAGCAGCACCGTTGACGGATGTTGCTTTTCGTTATGGTGGCTATTTATTACAGACAAAAAATGAAATATTAAAACAATATTTAATAAAACAGAGACAGCAGTTCTCGGAAATCTTAAAGAAACTTGAAATCCAGAAGCTTATGCCGGAGCAAACTGTATTGCAGAAACCAGAATTGCTGCAACAATCTGCAACGCAACAGGATGAATTGCAGCAGAAAGAAGATGGCAGTACAAGACGCTTTGAACGGCAGAAAGAACTGGAAGAGAAACTTGCAATGATAGAAGAAGCAGAGCGTATCATGGGAGAAAATATATGAAGTGTGAACAGATACGGGAAATATTAGAGACACTTGCTCCTGTAGCAATGGCCTGTGAATGGGATAATCCAGGATTTCAGGTCTGCAGATGGGAGAAAGAGATAAACAGTATCTATCTGGCGGTGGATGCAACCGATGAAGTAATTGCGGAAGCAAAAGAACTTAAGGCAGATATGATACTGACGCATCATCCGTTAATCTTTGGTGGAATCAAAAATGTTCTTACCAGTGATTTTATCGGCAGAAGAATTTACGGACTGGCACAGCAGGATATGGTTTACTGTGCGATGCATACGAATTTTGATATTTGCGTCATGGCTGACCTTGCAGCAGATTACCTGGAACTAATGGAGACAGAACCATTGGAAGTAACCGGGGAGTGGCAGGGAAAATCCTGTGGTATCGGCAAGGTAGGAATGCTGCCAGAGGAGATAAGTCTAGGGGATTGCGGCAGGATTGTAAAAAGCCGGTTTCAGACAGAAGCGGTAAAAGTATTTGGTGATACCAGCCGCATGGTACAGCGTGCAGCAATTTGTCCCGGCTCTGGAAAGAGTGAAGTGGATGAAGCGATTGCAAAGGGTGCCCAGGTGTTGATAACAGGAGATATTGACCACCATACGGGAATCGACGCAGCAGCCAGAGGCTTAAGTATCTTAGATGCAGGACATTATGGATTGGAGCATATTTTTGTAACCTATATGGCAGAATATTTCAAGGAGAAATTACCGGAACTGAACATATACAGCCAGAAGTTACAATCTCCGTTTTCCTATATTGTATAAATAGTAATCAAAGAAATGGGGGACTACTATGGGAGAAGTTAAATGTAGAATTAATATTCATGGAAATGTAAGAGAGTATGTGCCGGAAACCACATACCAGCAGCTTGCCAAGGAATATCAGAAACAGTTTCCGGATGATATTGTCCTGGTGCTGGCGAACAACCGGCTGCGGGAGCTGCGTGAAAAGGCAGAATCGGGAAATCTTACCTTTATTACAACGGCAGACAAGGATGGCAGGAAAGCATACCGGAGAAGTACGGCGTTACTGATGCAGAAGGCAGTGCATAATCTTTATGGGGAAGAAAAGATTACGGTCCGCATCATGCATTCCATTGCCCAGGGATATTATTGTGAACTGAAGCGGAATGAGGAAAAGAACGGAGCATCAGAGCAGGCAGAATGGGTAGCTGTCGATGAACAGATGCTAAGGGATTTAAAGCAGGAGATGCAGCGTCTGGTAGAAGCCGATTTTCCAATTGAAAAGCATAGTCTGCCGACGGCAGATGCAGTAGAACTCTTCCGGAGACTGGGAATGACCGATAAAGAAAGGTTGTTCCGCTATCGGAGAAGCTCAAGGGTCAATATCTATGAGCTGGATCATTACAAAGATTATTTCTATGGATATATGGTACCGTCTACCGGTTATCTGAAATATTTTGACCTGACATTATATAAAGAAGGTTTTATGTTGCTCTTTCCGGGAAAAGATACCAGGACGGTGGATATTTTTGTTCCATCGGATAAACTGTACCTGACACTGGAAGAAGCGTCAGAGTGGGGACATACCATGGGAGTAGGAACCATAGGAGCTTTGAATGATGCAGTTTCTGCAGGCAGAATACAGGAAATTATTCTGATACAGGAAGCTCTGATGGAACAGAAAATAGGACAGCTGGCAGAGCAGATTAAAGAGGGACATCATAAGAAATTCATTATGATAGCAGGTCCGTCCTCCTCCGGCAAGACAACGTTTTCCCACAGGCTGTCCATACAGCTTGCCGCCCATGGCATGAAACCGCATCCGGTTCCGCTGGATGATTTTTATGTAGACCGGGATAAGACACCGAAAGATGCAGATGGAAAACTGGATTTCGAATGCCTGGAGGCATTGGATATTGAACGTTTTAATAATGATATGACAAGTCTTTTAAATGGAGAGCCGACAGAACTTCCGGTATTTAATTTTAAAACCGGAAAACGGGAAGCAAAAGGCAGAATGATGCAGCTTGGAGAGGAAGATGTACTTGTTATTGAAGGGATTCATGGACTGAATGACAGGCTTTCCTACTCACTGCCACAGGAAAGTAAATTCCGTATTTATATCAGTGCGCTGACCCAGCTGGATATTGATGAGCATAACTGCCTGCCGACGACAGATGGCAGACTGATCCGGAGAATTGTAAGGGATGCAAGAACCAGGGCTACATCAGCAAGGGAGACCATTGCCATGTGGGATTCGGTAAGGCGGGGAGAAGAAAAAAATATCTTCCCGTTTCAGGAAGGTGCTGATGTAATGTTTAATTCAGCTTTAATTTATGAGCTTGCTGTGCTGAAACAGTATGCAGAGCCATTGCTGTTTGCAATTGAACGGGACTGCCCGGAATATCTTGAAGCGAAGCGGCTGCTGAAGTTCTTAGATTATTTCCTTCCGGTACCGGCGGATAATATCAATAATAATTCGATTATCCGTGAGTTTATCGGTGGAAGCTGTTTTAATGTCTGATAATAGAAGCAATATGAGGGATAGGCAGTGCTTTTTGTGAAAAAGAGACATTTGTCTATCCCTGAATTTTACTTGAAACACAAAAAATAGATAAAAAATAACGAAAAAAAGCGAATAAAAAAAAGAAAATTTGTTGAAAAGCATGTAAAGAATGGCTATAATAAAATAATGATGATTTTTGTCACATCATGATATGTGAAGAATGATTTGGAGAGTGGCAGAGAATGGAAAGCAGACAGAAGAAACGTCTGGGAGATATGCTGATTGAGGAACAGATTATTACAGATGAGCAGCTCTCAGATGCATTAGAGAAGAAAAAGGGAACCACAAAGCGGCTGGGTGAGGTTCTGGTAGAGCTGGGTTATACCAGTGAGACGGATATTGCCAAGGCACTGTCAAGCCAGCTTGGACTGGAAATAGTCTCGCTTAGTGGAATACAGATAGAAGAAAATGTGCTAAAGCTGGTAGACGTGGCAGTTCTGAGAAAATATGTCATGGTACCAATTGGCTTTTCACCGAATAATATGAATGAAGTCCGTGTGGCAATGGCTGACCCGATGGATATGCGTGGAATTGATGATTTTTCTATTATTACCAATCTGCAGGTCGCACCGGTAATTGCTACAACCCATGATATTATGCTTACCCTTGACCGCTTCTATGGAAGCAGTGAAGCAAGGAAGGTAGCTGAGGCATATGCACTGGAGCGCCGGCAGGAAGAACAGAGGGAACAGGAGAAGGAGAATGATGAAGATATTGCAAATTCCCCGATAGTCCTTCTGGTAAATGCCATGATTGAGCAGGCGGCAAGACAGCGTGCCAGTGATATACATATCGAAGCATTGGAAAGCCGTGTAAGAATCCGCTACAGGATTGATGGTGTGTTATATGAGAAGGCAAGCTACGACATTCGGCTTCTGAATGCAATTACAGCACGTATCAAGATTATTGGCGGCATGGATATATCAGAAAAAAGAAAACCACAGGATGGACGAATTACCCTTGTGGTAGACCGTGTGGAATATGATATCCGTGTATCAATCCTGCCAACGGTTTATGGAGAGAAGTGTGTACTTCGTCTTGCACAGAAGAAAGCACTGACCAAGGATAAGAGGGAACTTGGATTTACCCCGGGGGAGCTGGAAAGCTTTGACCGTATGTTAAAGCATCCGAATGGAATCCTTTTGGTAACAGGACCAACCGGAAGTGGTAAATCAACGACGCTTTACACAGCACTTTCTGAACTGAATACAGAGGATATTAATATTATCACAGTAGAAGACCCGGTAGAGGCGAATCTGGACGGCGTCAATCAGGTACAGGTAAATGCCAAAGCGGATATGACCTTTGCATCTGCACTGCGTTCAATTCTGCGACAGGATCCGGATATTATCATGATTGGTGAGATCCGAGACGAAGAAACAGCAGAGATTGCGGTACAGGCTTCTATTACCGGACATCTGGTAGTAAGTACCCTGCATACCAACAGTGCGGCAGGAACCATTACCCGAATGTTAAATATGGGCGTAGAGGGATATCTTCTTGCGGATTCCGTAATCGGAGTAATTGCCCAGCGTCTGGTGCGGAGACTCTGTCCGAACTGTAAACAGCCGCATAAGCCGACTGAATACGAGCGCAAGCTTCTGAATCTGGATGATTTGGATGAGACGATGATTTTTGCAGCAAAGGGCTGCCCAATGTGTGCCAATACAGGATATAAGGGCAGAATCGGTGTCTATGAGATGATGGAAATCAACACAGAAATGAAAAACGCCATAGCAAAAGATGCTTCCACTGCCGAAATCAAACATCTGGCAGTAGAAAATGGAATGGAAACTCTTGCAGCGGGAGCCAGACGTAAAGTTTTAGAAGGAATTACTTCTGTGTCAGAGCTGGTGGGAGTATCTGCTGAGGATTAAGGAGAGCTGGGGATTTTACAATGAACAGAATAGAAATGTTTTTGCGGGAAGGAAATGAAAAAGGGGCATCCGATATCCATCTTGCACCGGGAAGCCCGGTGATGTTCCGGATTGATGGAGAACTGGTTCCTGCATCAGATGAGAAGATAAAACCATTTGAAATAGAAGAAATGATAGAACCGCTGTTGACGGAAGAGCAGAAGGCAGAGCTGAAGGAAAATGGAGAACTGGATTTTGCGTATTCTATCGCAGGCTTTCACAGGGTGCGTTTTAATGTGTTCCGTCAGAGAGGTACTTATGCGGTAGCACTTCGTATACTCTCGTTTGAGATACCGGAAGCAAAGAAACTTGGTATTCCACCATCTGTGGTTGACCTGACCAACCGCAAGCGTGGACTGGTATTGGTAACAGGACCGACCGGAAGTGGTAAATCTACCACACTGGCGTCTTTGATACATATTATTTCTGAAACATATGCTAAGACAATTATTACACTGGAAGACCCGATTGAGTATTTGCATCCTCACAGCAAGTCAATTGTATTGCAGAGGGAAATCGGTTACGACAGTAAGAGTTATGCGTCAGCACTTCGCGCCGCATTGCGTGAAGACCCGGATGTAATTCTGGTGGGGGAGATGCGTGACCTGGAAACAATCAGTATTGCGATTACGGCGGCAGAGACCGGACATCTGGTATTTTCAACCCTGCATACCAACAGTGCAGCAGCAACCATTGACCGTGTCATTGACGTGTTTCCACCGCATCAGCAGCAGCAGACCAGGATACAGCTGTCAGGTGTTATTGAAGGAATTATCGCCCAGCAGCTTCTCCCAAAGGAAGGCGGCGGACGTGTGGCGGCTTACGAGGTCATGCTTGCCACTCCGGCAATCCGTAACCTGATACGTGAAGGAAAGAGCTTTCAGATACAGTCTATGATACAGACCAGCAAGAAGCTTGGCATGCAGGCAATGGATGATGCCATTTATGACCTTTATATGCAGAATAAGATATCAGCAGAAGATGCCGTAAGTTTTGCACAGGAGCCGGCAGTTATGCAGCAGAAGGTAACGCTATTCTAAACTGCGGAGCATCTGCAGGAAACTGTTAACAGCAACTTCCGTGGATACCGTAGAATGAGAAAAATGGTTAACAAATTTGAAATTTAACCGATAAATATACTGTAAGGGGGATGAGAAGGTGCCCAGTTATTCATATATAGCAGTGGATGCCATGGGAAAAGAGAAGAAGGCAACCATTGATGCAGAAAATCAGGACAAGGCAGCAGCCCGGCTTAAGAAAAACGGACTTACTTTAATATCCATAAAGGAAGTCGGAATGTTGGAAAAGGATATTAAATTAAGCTTTGGGCGGAAAGTAAAACCAAGGGATTTAAGCGTGTTCTGCCGGCAGTTTGTCAGTATGATAGAAGCCGGGGTTACGGTAATTGATGCCCTTGGAATGTTAGAGGAACAGACGGAAAATAAGAGGCTTTCCGCTGCACTTCATGAAGTGCGTACCGAAGTGGAGAAAGGACAGACACTATCCGAAGCCATGGGACATCAGGGAGAGATTTTTCCGGAAATGCTAGTGAATATGGTGGCGGCAGGAGAGACCTCCGGTAATATCGAGCTTTCCTTCAGCCGTATGGCAGTGCAGTTTGATAAGACGGCAAAACTGTCCGGCTTAATGAAAAAATCACTGGCTTATCCGGTGGTACTGCTGATTGTGGCAGTATTAATCGTCATTCTGATGGTAGTAAAGGTAATACCGGGATATGCAGCAACCTTTGAACAGGCAGGTATGCAGCTGCCGGGCATCACCCGGGCAATGATGAGCATGAGCCATGTAATTACAAAATTCTGGTATCTTTTCGTGGGAGGAATCCTGCTGATTGTACTTGGTATCCGGGAATGGCGCAAGACAGAGAGCGGAAAGCTGTTCTTTGGTAAAATAGCCATGAAGCTTCCATTGTTTGGCAAGTTAAACATAAAGACATATTCTTCACAGTTTGCCCGTACATTAAGTACTTTAATGTATGCAGGAATTCCATTGATTCATGGAATTGATGCAGTCACCAAGCTGATGAAGAACCGTCACTTCCAGCTGCAATTGCAGTCAGCAAGAGAGGAAGTGGCAAAGGGTGTTCCGTTATCAGAACCGTTGCGGAAGGGCGGACTGTTCCCGCCTATGGTAATCCACATGCTTTCTATCGGTGAGGAAACCGGTGATATTGAGGGCATGTTAGACAAGCTGGCAGATTATTATGATGAAGAGGTTGAGATGACTACCCAGACGGTTATGGCGGCAATGGAACCAATGATTATCGTTGTTATGGCAATTATCGTAGTCATTCTGATTGCAGCAATTTATGCGCCGATGCTTTCCATGTACAACCAGCTCGGCAACATGTAAAACGAATTAAGATTCCGTAATAGGGGCGGGATTTTAAGATAAAATATTTATATTTATACAAGAAGGAGAATAGCATTATGAACAAGATTAGAAACAGAAAGAACAACAAAGGCTTTTCATTAGTTGAGTTAATCATCGTTATTGCCATCATGGCAATCTTAGCAGGAATCTTAATTCCTCAGTTTGTTAAGTACATCAGCAGCTCCAAAGTATCCGGAGATATCCAGCAGGCAGAGAATATCTACAATGCAGTAGCAGCTCAGTACGCAGATTCTCAGGGAACAGCACCAACAGGTATGAGTTATGATGGAAACAAGCATGAAGTAACAGATGCTGTTGCAGAGGCATTAGAAATGGGAAAAGCAGCACCTACATGTAAAGTAGATTCAAACTATTTATTTATGTATAGCTGTGACAGCAAGGGTGCGGTTGCTGTATATCTTGCACCAGCAAGCGAGGCAGATAAAGCATATGATGCTACAAAAGATACCAAGATTTCTCCATCCATTGAAGGAGTGGATAAAGATAAGTGGACAAAATAATCCGCTGAGCTAAGAAAGGACACTACATACCATGACACCAATGCTTGCACTCATCACAGTATTTATTTTCATATATGGAATTGTCATCGGAAGCTTCTTAAATGTCTGTATCTACCGGATACCGCAGAAAGAAGATATCGTCCGGGAGAGTTCCCACTGTATGAGCTGCGGGCACCGGTTGAAATGGTATGATTTAGTGCCACTGTTCAGTTATCTTTTTTTAAAGGGAAAATGCCGTTACTGTGGTTCGAAGCTGTCAAAGCAGTACCCTATCGTCGAAGCACTCAATGGAATCCTTTATGTAGTTGTATTTTATGCAACAGATTTTAGCTGGGACAGTATTTTATACTGCCTTATGACTTCTGCGTTAATCGTACTTAGTGTGATAGATTACCGCACCTATGAGATTCCTTTTGGAATCAATGTGTTCCTGTTTGTACTGGGGGTTATCCGGTGCGTATTTGGAAAAGGGGACAGAGGAACCTTGATGATTGGTTTCTTTGCAGTAAGCTTGTTCTTGCTGTTATTATCACTTCTTACCAGAGGAGCAGCGATCGGTGGTGGAGACATCAAGCTGATGGCGGCTGCCGGGCTGCTTCTCGGATGGAAGTTGATTATTCTTGCATTTGTGATGGGATGTATTGCGGGCTCTGTGGTGCATCTGTTCCGGATGAAGGTCTGTGGTGCCGGCAGAATGCTGGCGCTGGGTCCATATTTATCGGTCGGGATATTTATTGCCGCCCTGTGGGGGAATGGGATGATAGACTGGTATCTGGGACTTTTTATGTAGAAAAGAGTGATTATAAGTGGAAAGTGTATGAAGCATAGGTATGCTTTCCAGTTATAATCACGAAAGGTGAGTGAAGGATGAAGATATTAAGTATAGAAATAGGTGTTGATGTAACCCATGTATTGGAGATGGATTACCGGGTGAAGAATCCGAAAGTATATCGAAGCTTTAGCTTTCAGACTCCGGTAGGTGTAATTGGAGAAGCTGGTGTGCGTAAGAGTGAGGAATTCCGCACAGCCTTACATAAGCTTCTGGATGCAAATAAGATTAAGACACGGAAAACTTTATTCGTAGTTAATTCCGGTAAGATAGCAAGCCGTGAAGTGCTGATTCCGATGATAAAAGAAAACCGTATCAAGGATTTCTTGAATACAAATTCAGCAGATTTCTTCCCGGTAGATTTATCCCGGTATCAGCTGGTATACCGGAATGAAGGTGTGGTACAGCAGGACACGGTAAAGAAGAGAAAATTATATGTATTTGCTGTGCCGGGAGATCTGGTGCAGTCTTATGAAGCGTTGGCAGATTTCTGCTCCCTGGAACTTACCGCACTTGACTATGTGGGAAACAGTATTTTCCAGATGATGCATAAAGCGGTAGGAAATAATATCTGCTGTTCTGTAAAATTAGACAATAATGCAACCATGATTACGATTATCAATCAGGGAATGGTTGTATTACAAAGAACAGTATTTTATGGCTTTGAAGAAGTAGAGAAGGTTGTAGTGGATTCCGGTCTTTTCCCGAAGGAACAGTATCCGGCAGCAATGGATATATTACAGCAGACAGACTGTCTGGATGCAAACCAGGCGGCACCGGAAGATGCCATGAATGCCATGCGGGCAGAAGCGGTAGAAGCACTGCGTCCGATGATTGGCAATATCCGGCGGGTATTAGATTATTATCAGTCCAGAAATAATGGGGCAGAAGTAAAAGAGTGTTTCCTGATTGGTAACGGAGCTTATATCAAGGGACTGGACAGACTGATGTCCCAGGAATTGAATCTTCCGGTACATTTGCAGGAAAAAGATGTTTTAAACGGTTTCCGTACATCCGGAGGCAGATTGGATGCCATGTATGAAGCCTGCTATGGAGCAGCAATACAGCCATTAGACTTCGTGTTTGGCTCGGCACAGACTGCAAAGATTATAGAAGAGAAGAAAAAACGCGAATTGCTTGCAGCAAAGCTGATTGGTCTGCTTTGTGTGGCATGTGCTGTGATATTGCTGGCATTATCCGGAGTGCAGAGAATTGCATTATCCCATGAACTGAATAACCTGAATAAGCAGAAGGATGAACTGGAATATATACAGGATATTTATAATGCATATGTGGATACCAAGAGCCAGTATGATGATGTGACAAAAATGAATGGCAAAACAGAGACAGTCAGTGATGCACTGGCAGATGCCATTGAAGAAATGGAAGAAAAATTCCCATCCGGTGTAAAGGTGACAAGCCTTACCAGTAATGGAGAGGGAATTTCCATGGACATTGAAGTATCTACAAAGGAAGAAGCAGCAAAGATCTTGCAGAATCTTGCAACCTTCGATGCTTTCCGCAGTGTAACGACCAACGGAATTACAGAATCCACAGATGAGAACGGTAAAATTACGGTAACATTTTCAGTGATGTGTACCTATGTAAATGGTACAGCAGATGATTCCATTGATACCGAGACCACACCGGAAGAAGATGTTGAGACCTATATGAATGGTGACCAGTATATTTATCCGGATATGGAAGGCAGTACCGAAAGTGGGGAGGCAGACAATGAATAAGGAAAATAAGAAAGTAAACGACAGGGAATTAAAACTGATATTTGTATTAGGCGGCATAGTATTATTTTTCTTAATCTACCAGTTTGGATATCTGAATGTCCAGAAGGCAAATAAAAATTTAAAGAGCCAGGTAGATGAGGTGCGTGGAGAAGTAAAGGTTATGCAGACCATGAAGCAGAACGAAGAGACTTATAAGGCATATACAGATTCCATGACACAGGAAATGCAGGAGGTAATGGATGCAATTCCATCAGAGATCCGTTCGGAGGATAAGATTATGTTTGCCAGAAGCCTTGAAAAAGAGTATGGCTTTCATGTTACCGGCGTAGGTCTTCAGACGGACGAAATGGTTTATGAAATGAATGAAGATGGAAGTAATCCGGCAGATGATGGTAAATTGTTATATCGTACCGTGGTAAATCTTGACTGTGACTGTGATTATACACAGCTTAAGAACTGCCTGCGTGGATTAAAGAAGAATAATTTCAAGATGTCTGTGGATACAGCAAGCTTCGGTCCGGATGAAGAAACCGGAAAACTGAAAGGAAACATGACGGTAAATATGTATTATCTTTACGGAAGTGAGAAACCATATGAACCATTAACCATTGATGGGGTATCCTTAGGAACAGATAATATTTTTGGAACGGGAACGATTACTCCGTCAGCTCCATCGGATGCCGCAGGTACGGAAGATACCACAGGAACAACAGGTACTACAGGAACAGCAGGTACCACAGGAAAAACAGGTACTACAGGAACAGCAGGTACCACAGGAACAGCAGGTACCACAGGGACAACAGATACCACAGGAACAGATACCAGGCGGTAAGAAAAGCCGGACAGTATAGAAGAATGTGTGAAAAGCAGAAAGGAGCAGAGACAGTATGAGCGGTTATAATAGCAGAAAGTTAAAACATAAATTAAATCGTAATTTAAATAACCGGGGATTTTCATTAGTGGAAATTCTGATTGCAGTAGCGATTCTCGTACTGTGTGCAGTTCCTTTACTGAAAGCATTTGTAACATCTGCCCAGACCAATGTCAGGGCAAGACAGAATTTAAATGCGACTACGCTGGCTGAAAATATTATGGAAGAAATAAAAGCAGCAGGTGTTGAAGGCTATGGTGTGAAATCGGGAGACACGGTTACGATAGATGGTGTGGATCTTCCGGTTTATGAGGCTGAGTATAGCAATTACAGCTTTGATGGCAGGGCATATGATGTTAAGGCAGTAATGACACCATCGCAGGAGACCTATCTGGATGGTACGGATGAAAAAGCATATAATGCACAGGGTATCCCGGAGATTTCTGTTATGGATGACAGCCGGGATGCTGTTTATGTAGAGGACAAGAATGCAAGATTTGACATAATAGATGAAAATGCGGATTCGCTGGGCATGAAGGCGGAAGAACTGCTGAATGCATGCAGAACGGAATACCGCTTTGCAGTAAAGGAAAATCACGGCAGATATACCGTTACCCAGACGGTAACATACAGTGATGCTTCCGGAAATACAATCGGAACACCCCAGACCCTGACCATATTTGATTCGGTGCTGACCGGAGCAGATCTCAGAAGTCTTTATGTGTGCTATATTCCGGCACTTCGAACAGCCGGTGATATGTACAGAACGCAGGAGAAGGTGGTAATCGAAAACAGACAGGATATTCCGGTTGATGTATATCTTATCCGTCAGGGCTCGCAGGATACACCACTTGCAGTCAGTATTATAGAAAGTGCTCCATCAACAGTGGCAGCAACACAGATTCATACAAATCTTTCTGTAGATGATAAGACAGACATCGGCAGTATAGAACGAAATGGAAGCAGTATTACAGCAGCTACAGCTAAAAGCGCCTTTGGTTTTCAGAAGATGGGCGAGGCTGCAAAGGCAGATGCAGCCAGACTTTATACAGTAGAAGTAACCGTTAAACCGGTAGATTCGGAAAAATCAATTACCTTAACAGGAACGGCAATGAAGTAAGGCGGGAAAACAATGAACAGATGGAAGAAATCACGGGACAATCGAGGAATGTCACTGGTCATGGTCATTGGAACAGTGGCACTGGTAAGCATACTGGTGGTTATAGTACTGTCTCTTTCTCTGATGAATATACAGATGAAGTCAGTATATAAGAAGTCTGCAGATAATTTCTATGATGCAGAAGCAGCAATGGATGAGATACGTACCGGTCTGCAGCAGGATGTAGCAGATGCAGCAACCACGGCATATCTTTCTGTTATGTCACAATATTCTGCCAGCAGTTATCAGGATGCTGTGCGTCAGAGCACCTTCCGGGAATTGTACCGGAAGGAGTTAAAGAAGAAAATCGGGCAGACCATGGATGATACCCATTATGATATCGGCTATCTTGAGAATTATATCGGTGCGTCCCACCGTTATGAAGCAGCAACCGGTACCGGAGCCAGACTTACAACACAGGATGGCAAAGATGCAGATTTTGTGGTAACACAGTCCGGTCTTGTGATTATGAATCTGGAGCTTTCTTATAAGGATGCAGATGCGTATGAGTCAGTTGTAGATACAGATCTGGTATTAAGCTATCCACAGGTAAACTTTATCCAGTCAACATCAGTACCGGATTTGCTGAATTACTGTGTGGTAGCAGATGAAGGTGTCTGGGTAAACAATGGAAACCGTACACTTACCATGAATGGCAATGTATACGCAGGCGATTATTATACCGGGAGCAGCAGTGACCGGAATGGATTCCACATTGATAACAGTGGAAGTGTAATGCTTGGACTGCGCAAGACGCTGATTACCAGAGGCGGACTTACGGTAGAAAATAAAGGTTCTTTTACAACGGATACCAAAGCTACGATATGGGCAGATAATCTCAATGTTTACAGCAATGCAGCCCTGTCCTTATCCGGCAGTACATATGTATCGGATGATTTGACGATTACCGGAAGCGGTGATGTTACCTTGCGTGGAGAGTATTATGGCTACGGTAATCCGGAGACTGCCAAGGCAGCGGCATCTGTAGTTACAGAAGAAGTCAATGCCAATAAGGCGGCATACAGCAGTGCCATGATTATCAATGGAATTGCAGACAGTGGCAAGGCAAGTATCCGCATGAATGGATTAAAGACACTGATGTTAGCAGGAAATGCCTATATCGGAAGCGGCAATGCCATGATGGGAGAGTCCCTGGCGGTAAAGAGCAGCCAGACAGCATATCTTGCACCGGCAGACTGTTTTCTTATAAAGACTACCAATCCCACAACGGTAGCGGAAGATTTTATGGCAAAGAGTGATTTTGCAGCAACTCCGGAAAAATATATTAATTATGAAGTGTTAAAAAATTATCATGCTTTTGATATCACACCATTATATAAAGATGGTCTGGTTTATTATTTCTTAAAATTCGAGAATGCAAAGGAAGCAGCGGCATTTGACCTTGCATACTACAATGATGCAGACCATGCAGCCACAAGGCAGCAGTACCTGTCTCTTTATGTGGATGACGCAGAATTATCTATCCGGGAGAGCAGCACTGTGGAGAAGATTACCAACGGAAGCATTCTTGTCTGGGATACAAAAGGAATCCGAACCATTGAGCCGACAACCATAAGTAATGGATTAGACGATATTTACGAGGATGGTTATTATGCCGGACTGCAGAGCGGCTGGCAGGATATGTATGCTTCTTATAATATTTCACTGACAAAGGATTATGAGAGGCTTACAACGGAGCAGAAAGCAGCCACTGTGTTTGAAAATCTGGTGGATGTAGACGGACTGAAAAAAATTACCGGCACATCCGGAGCAGTAGAATTTGAATTTACCGATGGGGATGGAATCCGGCAGGTGGCATACGTAACAGATAATGAAGGTGCATCAGCATTGGAGGTGGATGCTTCATTTCTGGGTGGAAAGAATGTACCGCTTATCATTGCAACCGGAGATGTGAAGGTTACAGCAGATTACTCCGGCATAATTTTAAGTGGTGGCCAGGTGACCTTTGGCATGCCGGGAAGCAGCAGCTCAACAGTGTCATCTGATATGCAGGATGCTGCCAGAGTCATTCAGAATGCCGAATATAAGAAGGGGTCAGATACCTATATTCTGTCACAGGTATTGAAGAACAGCCAGTACTATGTAGGCAGTATTGGAAAGGCATATACCGGAGAGGATGCCGTGGATGTAACGAAGCTTGTAACCTATCAGAACTGGTCAAAGGAGTAAAGATAAGATGCAGAAAGGGAATCGTATAAGCGGAAAAAAGAATAGTGGATTTTCGATGGTAGAGCTGATTGTTACCGTGGCGATTCTTGCAATTATTTCTGTGGGAGCGTTTCTCCTTACCGGCTCACAGAATGGATGGAAACTGCGTCATGCTGCGGAAAGACTGGATTCGGCACTGGATAAAGCTATGGTTCAGTCTATGAGTAAGAGTGATACTGCAGGTCTTATTGTCTATGAATTAAATGGAGAATATTATGCAGCAATGATAAAGGAATCCTGCCGGGACGGAAATATTTACCGTGTAACTGAGGACAAGGTGCTGGAAAAGTATTCACTTGGAAAAGAACCGCTGACGATTACGCTAAGTTATAAAGGAAAAGACGGGACAGCAGTATCTGATGTTACATTATCCAATCAGGGCAGTGAGAGTAATTTAAGCAGTGCGGCAGAATTTCTCTATGACAGAAGTACCGGAGCAGTTAAGACCGTAAAGGTAAACAGCGTGGAAAGCTATTATACTGGTATACATTTGAAGTTGTCAGACCGTGATATGCAGATAAAAATAAGTGCTGCCACCGGCAGACATGAGATACAGTAAGCAAAAAGCAGGGAGGAGGAAAACAAAGTGGGCCACAGGAAATCTTCAAAGAAGTATTGTGAAATCAGAAAATGCGGGATATATGATAACAAAGGATTTACGCTGGTTGAACTGCTGGTAGGAATTGCGATTGTGGCAATTGTCGGCGGGTTGATCGGCACATTTTTGATTTTCTCCACAAGAACATATGGAAAAGTAACTGATGAAGCAGACTTACAGGAGGATGCACAGATTCTCCTATCCCAGATGGATAATTATATTATCGATACAGACAGTGCGCTTCGTTATTATGCAGATGTATCAGAGAGTGGAAGCGGCACGGAAATCTTAAAGGACAGCCTTTATCCGGGTGGAGCAGCAGGACTGACCAGAAAATGGCTGGAGATTTATAAGACCACCGATACCGGATATACGAAAGAGACCGTTTTGTGGACAAAATCCACAGAGAAGCTGACATATAAGCAGGAGACGATTGATGCGGCAGGAACGGTAACTGAAAATATAGAAGAACAGGATCTGGCAACGCATGTAACGGATTTTTCCATTGATCTGACGAAAGTAACTTCACTGCGTCAGGTAACAGTGTCTGTTGCTCTTGCCAGTGGAGAGAAAAGTTATGGAGCGGATACTACAGTGTATCTGCGTAACCAGATTGTAGTAAATGGGGATCCTTATAAACCGGATGCAGCACCGGTCATTTCATCTGTACTCAGCGTTAAGGTTCTGCCACAGACAGTTATGATGCGGCCCGGCGGAAGAAAGGCATTTCAGGCAATTGTCTATGGTAATAATTCACCATCCCAGGAGGTAACTTGGAGTCTTTCCGGAAATACGTCTTCCCTGACCACTATTTCAGAGGACGGACTGCTGTGGATCAGCATGGATGAGAAGGCAAAGACCTTAACGGTAACAGCGACATCGGTACAGGATACCACTAAGTCAGGAACGGCGGAAGTAACAGTAGTACATGGCAAAAAGCTGTCTTTAGGCCAGATTCGGAAATACTGGCTGCAAAGAGGAATGTCCATGTATGTATACGCCAGAGTCAACGGAACCTTAAACGGTTCTATTACCTGGGAATGCAGTCCGCAGGATTTACTTTCTGCTAACCCAACCGATGCAGTGACAGTTGCCGGCGGATATCCATCATTAGATTTAATGAATGCCAGACGTTTTGTAACCAGTTCGTCAACACCACTGGGTGAATATACAGTGAAAGTCAGTGGGATAGTGGACGGACAGCCTTATGAAGATATTGTTGTGATAGAAGTAGTGGATGCATCTTATGTATCAGGTGGTTCTGGAATTGTGAATTTTGATAAACCGAACGGACTGGACTATTGGGTACATGCCGGAGATACCTTAAATCTTTCTACCGTATTGAAACGGACAGATCTTGGAACAAAACGTAGATATGAATTTACAGAAGGCGGCAATATTGATAAAAATGCATATACCTATGAGACATCCGGGTCAGATGATGAGAGACTGACTGTTAAGATAGATGAGGCAGCTTTGGATGGAGAAATTTATGTCACGGTTAAAGTTGAAAACCAATATCAGACAGGCTATGATACGGTAACAATTCATGTGGCAGAAGCACTGGATTTTCCGTATGTTGTAGAAACAACCTACCTTCCGGAGCGTGACAATAGTTTCTGGGCCCGTGTGAATTTCCGTGAACCTGTGTTGATGGCAGAATCAATACGGGAATTTACCAATCTTACTTCCGGAATCAATGGATTGATTGCAAATACCGGTGAGCCTTATAAACTTACATCATCAGAACAGTGGACTGGTGAGGATGTGCGTACGCTGTCTGGCGTAAATGAATTTACACAGGAGGGACCTTCTCGTTATCAGAGTAATAAAATTATCGATATGGAAGGAATTATCATAGTAGACCGTGATATTACTTTTGATGCCATGACGATTCGTTCTATTGGAGATACCGTAATCTATGTAAAAGGAGAGCATACGATATCGTTTAACTGCAGCGCAACAACTTTTGACGGACTCATTTATGCGCCAGAAGGAACAGTTAAATTTGATTGCCAGTCCGGTTATAGCCGAGGCGTAATCATAGCAAAGAAACTTGATATGAGAAGCTGGGGGAATGCAGATTTCTCCTTTATGGAAAAAAGCAGTGTAATGGATCTGGTTAATACATTGAAGGCAGACTAGCTTGTTTACAGGTAAAAGAGGACAGGATATATGAAACGGAAGAATTCTTTGAAAAATTCCAGAAAGAGAATCATTCAGGCAACGGTAGCAGCAGTAGCAGGTATAACAGTTGCGGTTGCTGCATTCCGGCCGGTAGAGACTTCAGCAAACGGAGTACTGCCGGGGGTGGAAAGCATCGTTGCACAGAAGATGGCAACAGAAGATAAGACCTATCGGATTTTAGAGATTATGCCGGATGGAGCAGAAAGTGAAATGGGCTATCTTGCAGCGGGCAGTGAGCCGGTAGCCCTAGCAGCAGATGGAATGCTGGCTTACTTTGCAGAGAATGGTATCGAAAATACGCAGCAGGAGAGAATGAATTATATCAACAGCTTAAAGCAGCGTTTGGAGGACGGGAAGATAGCTTCCGGTGATACATCTAAGACACCACTTTATGCAGAAGCTTATGAGGAGACTTTTTTCCCGACAGAGGAGCAGCAGAAGGACTACAAGAAGCTGGTATTTCCGGAAGAACAGTATGAGACAATTACTGCTGAGGGACATTATGCTTACCGGCAGGATTATGACGGAAACTATAATCCCAATGTAGTTTCCTTCTCTTATAATGCAACTGGGGATTATGCAGTAGAATTTGAACGGAGAACACCACTTAAGGATGAAACACCATATAACCAGCCATATGAGTACCGGGATAATGGAACAGATGGTTATTATGAAGCAGTAGAAAATCCTATGACAGGTGGTAATTATTACTATATTTCGGACTTTTATTATGTTGGAGCAGATTCCGAACATGGACATTATCTGGCACAATTAGATGCTGCAAAACCATATTCATATACTGCATCAGGGGATGGAGCATTTGCATTTGTGCAGGGAACAGTGGAAGAGGACAGCGCAAATCAGTCCTGTCAGGTGGAGATGGGCTCTGTCTGGTATACCGGTGGACTTTATAATAATAACCTGTTCCGGGACTATGTATTAGGAGCATTGTCCAAGGATGATTTAAAGGTGGAAGTAACGGCAGTGACAGAGTCTGGACTTGCTTCCGTAGATGTATCCGGTATGGATTTTATTTATATCGGCGGACAGGGTTATGATACCGGAATGAAATATCAGCTTTCTTCTCCGGAGCTTCTTGCACAGGTGGATAAAATATATAAGAAAATTTTAGGAAAAGCACCGGTTCTTATTGATTCCACTGTCTTAGAAAGTGCACTTACTGATTATAATACTTCTGATATTGCAAAGCTTGTGGTGTGGAGCATCCAGAAGGAGTTAAAGGATGACCCGCAGTCTGTGGATGCGGCAGAATTATGTGATACCGCTTCTTTAAACAGCAATTACACCGGCAATGATACTAATTATGCGGAAAATAATGTTTACTGCATGAAAATGACAGATGCAGACGGGGTACGTCAGCATGTATTTACCGGTCTGCTGGAAGCTTTTCCACAGGAGCTGCAGGAGGCGGAGGGATTTGCACCGGTGCGAGCATTGATTGAACAGGAGAATACCCTCCGTACATCAGCGGATGCGATTGATACCACGCTTTCAAAGAACATGGTCTTACAGTATATTTTAAATTATCCGTATGAGAGAACCTTTAGTGATAAAGAGGAGCTGCGGGTGCTGGATATCGAACCGGCAATGGGCGCACTGTATCTTGATGAAAATACAGCTGATGACAGGATTCTTACCAAAAAGAAGCTGGCAGACTGGACAGGTGTTGCCATTGAAAATATCAGCATTACCCGGATGACTTCAGCGGAGTTTATTGGTAAAATCGAAGACATGAATATGAAATACGACCTGGTTTACTTTGGGCTTGGTTATGCCGGAGAGAATGGAAATTCTGATGCAAAGCTTCAGGGGGATTATATGAACCGTGATGCTGAAGGAAATACGGTTTATAATGATTCATTGATGAACGGACTGGTCTATGCACATACCGGGGATGCATTCTTAAGAAAGGCTATTCTTGGCGGACTTTTAGATACCGATTATGTAGATAATAATACATCGAATTATCTCTATGGAGGCAATCCGGACAGCTCAAGAGACCCATACGGTGACCGGGATGAGTGGGACAGCGGATTAGGTAAGCTCGTTACCGCAACAAAGACCATCAGTGGTTTCCAGTATGATAATCCAAAGAATAGAAATGACCGTCAGGAAATTACTGTTACAGTAGGAAATGTAGGAGTATACCGTGCCAGCGGAAATGATATAACAGAGAGCAAGAAACGTGATCTGGAAGAATTCCTCGGAGCGAAATATCCGGTTCTTTTTGCACAGAATTTTGTGACCACAGAAGGTGAAATCAATGCAAAGGTGGTAGATAATTCTTCTGTTTTATATCAGTTCGCAAAGGAAAATCTGGCACAGGATAATGTCTTTTACCTGGATACCGAAGGCAAGCCAAATGATGAGAGCAGCTTCCGGTACTATATTAATATGCCAAAGGTTAAACTTGCCATGCTCAATCCGTCTACCGGAGTAGAAGAGAGTGATACGGCATTAAGTACAGGAACAGCACGTACTACGGATAACAATTATGGCAATAAAATAGTAGAAATCCGTACCGATAAGAAGGATTCCGGAGTCTATACGCTGCGTTACCGCTTCCGGATTGACAGTTCCGTAGATGCCAGTGCGGCTACGGTATATCATGCAGGACTTTATTTTGATATGAATGCCGATGGTAAATTTATCGAAAATGATACCTATTCCGAACGGCAGAAGGACTGCATCATTTTTGATGCTTCCGGCAATGAAGTCAACCGGGATGCAGCAGGAGAATATCAGTTAAGCAGCGGACAGGAGTACTATCTTGAGAAAGACATTCCAGGTGACTATCGTGGTATGCTGACCTGGAAACTGGAACTGACCCAGACCACCAATGCCTATATCCGTACGGCTAAGACAGGTTATACGATTGTATCAAGACCAGCTGGTGATGACAGTGTACAGGTTGTTAAGGTACTTCAGATTATGGGAAATAATAATGAATGGGGCGGTTACTTTAATCTTTCTCAAGATAGAGACATGCAGGATTTTATCAGCAATTTTGAAAATACGGAAGGAGTCCGGTTTGAAATTACAGCCATTCCAATGCGCAATTTCGATGGCAAATATACATCCTTTGAACAGCTGAAGGATTATCAGATGTTAATCTTTGGTTTCCAGGACAGTTATTCGGATATGACCAATGCTGACACACTGGCAGCAGTAGATGATTATATAGTCAGCGGACGGAGTGTATTGTTTACCCATGATACCTCTTCCTTTGTCAATGTGGCAACTGAGCAGATGTACTGTCAGGATAATCCGGATGGCGATAATGGATGGAACCCGGGCTGGCTTAGCAACCAGGGTAATGCAGGAGATTTTAACCAGGTAGAACGTCACTGGGGCTATATGGTAAACCAGAAATTCCGTGGTGTTCTTGGAATGGATCGTTATGGAATTACTTATAATAAGAGGACTTCCAAAGACCCGCAGGCGGCACAGCTTCGTTCCTTGCTATTAAAGGAAGGTCAGCTTTTAGACATCAGTACTACTACAGATGCCTCCGGCAATGAGATAACAACCGGAACCATTGATACGGCACATGGTGGAGTAACTACAAGGGAGAATCCGGATGGCAGCGGGGCACTGACTTCTGCAGTATTAGGAAGTGATAAGGATATTGCGTATGTACCGGGAACGAATCAGAAGCAGTCCTATGGACAGACACAGGGTTATACTTATGGAGCAATCAATTTCCATTATTATTATAATGCTCCGTGGCAGTGTACAACGGAAGCAAAGTATGCTTATAACCAGTACATGATGTGGCGTACACTTCCGTTACCAACACAAAGAAATGATGTTTCTCTTGGAAACCTGAAAAACAATGCCAGCATGTATGCAACCCAGGTAAATGATGGACAGATTACCCATTATCCATATGAGATTGGCAGTCAGATTACGATAGCTAATACCCATTACCAGTATTATCAGCTGAATATGGATGAGGATATGGATGGAGATGAAAACAGTGATATTGTAGTGTGGTACTGTCTGGGTGCATCCGGTGATGGTTCGGCGATTTATACCAGTTCCCCGAATGATGTGCGGAACAATTATTATATTTACAACATTGGAAATATTACCTATTCCGGTGTGGGACACAGTACAATAAGTAACGTGAATGAGAAGCAGTTATTCTTTAACACCATTGTTGCAGCGTACAAGACAAGAATCAAAGATCCGGTAGTAAAGCTTTTAGAGAATGGAAGCCGTACTTCAGCAGAAAAGGAAACTGTTTATGTACATACTGATAATGCCATCGGAAATAAGGCCCTGGAAAATGAAGTAAGTTTTTATTATACCGTAACAGATTCGAATCTCGTCACATCAGATAAGGAAATCAGTGTGGATTATTCCATGGTAGATAAGAATGGCAGCAGTATTGCAATTCCGGTACAGGCAGCAGAAAAGCAGGTGTATATCACAACAGAAGCAGTAAACGGAGATACGGTTACGACAGATTCTGCCGGAAGACTGAGAGGCTTAAAGAGCGGGGAAGTGTATAAAGTCACAGTTCATAATCTGACGGATACAAAAGTACAGGAGGCAATTACCAATGGTAATATGCGGATTGCAGTCCATGCAGTCAGTACCTTTGACTATTATGGAGACAGCTATGGTCTGGGTGAAAATGCCAAGAGCATACCGCAGAGCAGTACATCTATGAAAATATTAGGAACAACGCTGTTTGATTTGGATTAGAAGAAAAGAAAAAATATTTATTGAAAAACTGGGGACGAAATTGTATAAGACCGGAAAAGCAATCTGTAAAATCAAAAAAGGGTTGAAAAACCGGTAACGTTACCATATAATAAAACCATGAAGAACCAAGTAGGGTGAATGGTCGCGGCTGCATTGTCGAAAGACATACAGACGAGGAAAGTCCGGGCTTCGCAGGGCAGGATGCCGGATAACGTCCGGTGGAGGCAACTCCAAGGAAAGTGCAACAGAAATGTACCGCCAGGTAACTGGTAAGGGTGGAAAGGCAGTGTAAGAGACTACCGCATCTCTGGTAACAGAGATGGCTCTGTAAACCCCATTCGAAGCAAGACCAGATTTAAGCATTGACGTGGCCCGCCAGCTTAAGGTAGGTTGCTTGAGGCGGTTGGCAACAGCCGTCCTAGATAGATGACCATTTTCAACATAACCCGGCTTACAGCCCTGCTTGGTTTCTTACTATCAAATCTAATGTAATTCTAAAATGTTTCTTAAAAGACAATAACTCTGTTGACACAGAAAAGCAGGGGACTTAAGATGAATATCAGGGTATGGTGATATGTGAACATACATATCACCATATTTTTGCGTAAGCATCCGTAAGGAACTGCCGGTGGCAGGTGCGTAGATATAAAAAGAAGAGAGGTCTTATATTTGAAAGAGAAGTTAGCGAGATTTATGTCAGGAAGATATGGAGTAGATCAGTTATCAAGATTATATCTTGGAATTGCACTGATATTACTGGTAGTTTCAATTTTTAGTCACCTTGGTATATTTTATATAGCTGGAATTGTTCTTCTGGTGTATACTTATTATCGTATGTTTTCGAAGAACATTTCCAAGATGTATGCACAGAATCAGAAGTATTTGAATGCAAAATACCGTGCGGTGGTAAAAAAGGATGCATGGAAGAAACAGTGGCAGCAGCGTAAGATTTACCGGTTTTATCGTTGTCCGGGATGTAAACAGAAGGTTCGTGTCCCAAAGGGAAAAGGTAAAATCTGCATTACCTGTCCAAAATGCAGAATGGAATTCATAAAGAAAAGTTGAGCTGTAGCTATTTGGAGGAAGCAGTATGTTTGGATATGTAAATATCAATCGTAATGAATTATCAGATGAAAATAAAAAGATTTACCAGGGTTATTACTGCGGACTTTGTCAGAAACTAAAGGAGGTTTCCGGCCGTAAAGGCCAGATGCTTTTAAACTATGACATGACATTTCTGGTAGTGCTTCTGACCGGACTTTATGAGCTGGAGGATAAAAACACAGATTTTGTGTGTGCACTGCATCCGACGAAAAAACGGACAGCCAGAATCAATGAAGCAACAGAATATGCTGCTGATATGAATATTATTCTTTCCTACCAGAATTTTGAAGATGACTGGAGAGACAATCGTTCTTATTCGAAAAAAGCATTTGCCAGAATGCTGGGAAAAGATTATAATCGCATCATGGCAAAATACCCAAGACAGGTAAAGGCAGTAGAAACCTATATCGAAGAACTGGGTAAGGCAGAGGATGCACAGGAATCCAATATTGATAAAATATCAGGACTGACAGGAACCATGCTGGGCGAAATTTTTGCATGGCGGGAAGATATATGGGCAGAAGAACTCAGATATTTTGGATTCTATTTAGGGAAGTTTGTTTATCTGATGGATGCCTATGAGGATTTTGAAACAGATAAGCGTAAAAATGCATACAATGTTTTCCGGGTACAGCGGAAAGAGGATATGCAGAATCTGGATACCTTTGTGAAGCTGTTGCTGACCAGTATGATGTCAGAGTGTGCCAAGTCCTTTGAACGTCTGCCAATTCTTATGCATGCAGACATTCTGCGGAATGTATTATATTCCGGAGTCTGGACGAAATATGAGTACAACAGACTGAAACGTGAGCGGAAGCAGCAGAAGCTTCTTGAAAAACAGAAAGCCGAAAAACAGAAGGCAGACAGGAAAAGTGCAATAAAGTGAAGTTAAGAATTAAGAAGGAGTAAGTAGTATGGACCCATACAAGGTGCTGGGCATAGCTCCGGGAGCAACAGATGAAGAAATCAAACGGGCATACCGGAATCTGAGCCGCAAATATCATCCGGATGCCAATGTAAATAATCCTGACCGTGCACAGGCAGAAGAAAAATTTAAAGAAGTACAGATGGCTTATGACCAGATTATGAAACAGAAACAGCAGGGTTACAGTTATGGAAGCGGTTACGGCGGCGGTGGCGCCTACGGTTATGGTGGTTTTGGCTATGGCAGAACCAATGGTGCATATGGAAACAGCGGTTATGGCAGCAGTGCTTCCGGTGAATCGGTAGAGATTCAGGCGGCTGCAAATTACATCCGGAATCGTTGTTTTAAAGAAGCATTGCATGTGTTAGATGGCATTTCGGACAGAACGGCACGCTGGTATTATTACAGTGCAATTGCCAATGCCGGAAGCGGTAATAATGTAACGGCAAAGGAGCATGCCAGTCAGGCTGTCAATATGGAACCGAGTAATATGGAATATCGTCAGCTGCAGCAGCAGTTAGAGTTTGGTGGAACATGGTATCAGAGCAGAGGCGGCGAATATGAACGGCCATATTCCGGCAGCAGCGGCTGGTGCATGAGTATGCTGTTATTGAATCTTTTATGTAACTGTTGTTGTTTCAGACCATATTAGAAAATCATATTTTAGAAGTTCTTTTTTATTTGCAAGAATGAAAACTTCTGCTATACTGTAGGATGAAAAAAACAGAAATGGAGATTAGAAATGAGAATTTTAGCTGAAAATACATCATGTATTGTAATTGACTATCAGGAGAAGATTTTGCCGGCAATGTCAGGAAGAGAGGAACTTGTGGCAAATTCTGCTGCATTATTAAAGGGACTTAATTTATTGGAAATACCGATGGTATTGACCACACAGTATGCCAAGGGATTAGGAAATAATATTCCGGAGATTTGTGAAGCAATTGGAAGTGATGTGGCATATGACAAGACCACATTTTCTGCATATGAAACAGAAGCGGTATATGAAGCAATGGATAAAGAGCGTAAAAATGTCCTGATTTGTGGAATTGAAGCACATATCTGTGTACTTCAGACAGCCATTGATTTAAAGGCAGCAGGATATCAGCCGGTTATCGTAGCAGACTGTGTATCTTCAAGAAAAGAACTGGATAAGGAACTTGGTTTAAAGCGAGCAGAACAGGAAGGCATTCTGATTACATCTAAGGAAGCTATTTTATTTGAATTGACACGTAAGGCAGGCGGACCGGTATTTAAACAGATTTCTGCACTGATTAAATAAAGGAGACAGGATATGCTGCAAAGATTTTATCCCGATGAATATCTGGATTCTACCTATGTCATTGACTTTGATAAACTTTATGAAGAGGGATACCGGGGCATTATTTTTGATATTGATAATACACTTGTTCCACACGGAGCACCGGCGGATGAGCGGGCAAAAAAGCTGTTTGCTCATTTAAAAGAGCTGGGTTATCATTGTATGCTGTTATCGAATAACAAGGAACCACGGGTGAAGATGTTCAATGATGCGGTAAATGTTTCTTATATTTACAAGGCAGGAAAACCGTCAACGAAAAATTATCTTAAGGCAATGGAAGAGATGGGAACCACCACGGAGAATACGTTATTTGTGGGAGACCAGATATTTACTGATGTGTATGGGGCAAACCGTGCGGGAATCCATACAATTCTGGTAAAACCGATACATCCGAAAGAAGAAATACAGATTGTTTTAAAGAGATACCTGGAGAAAATTGTGTTATTTTTTTATACAAGGAAGAGAAAGAAGGAAGAAAAATCATGAAAATCGGAATTGGAAATGACCACAGTGCAGTCGAAATGAAATTCGCAATTAAAAAGTATTTAGAGGAAATGGGACATGAAGTTGTAAATTACGGAACAGATTCTACCGAGAGCTGTGACTATCCGGAGTATGGTGAAAAAGTAGGACGCGCAGTTGCAGCCGGGGAAGTAGACTGTGGCGTATTAATCTGTGGTACCGGGGTTGGAATCTCTTTAGCTGCTAATAAGGTAAAAGGTGTCCGTGCAGCAGTATGTTCTGATGTAACAACTGCGCATCTGGTAAAAGAACATAACAATGCCAATATCATCGCATTTGGAGCAAGAATTGTTGGAATCGAGAAGGCAAAAGATATTGTAAAAGCATACCTGAATGCAGAATTTCAGGGTGGCAGACATGAAAAACGTATTGCCATGATTCACGAAATTGAATCAAGATAGGGTAAAGTCACAAAAAAAGGTTGAAAAATGGCTTGTTTTATTATAGAATAGAACGAGTGAGTGACAAGTTTGGAATGAGAATTTTTTCCAATACCCGTAAGAACCTGCCGATGGCAGCGTCTTATGGTGCTTAGCAACGAAAATTAGGAGGAATATCGATGATTTCAGCAGGAGATTTCAGAAACGGAATTACAATCGAATTAGAAGGAAATATTTATCAGATTATTGAATTCCAGCACGTTAAACCTGGAAAGGGTGCTGCATTTGTCAGAACCAAATTAAAGAATATCAAGAGTGGCGGTGTAGTTGAGAAAACTTTCCGTCCAACAGAGAAATGCCCACAGGCACGTATCGACCGTAAAGATATGCAGTATTTATATTCTGACGGAGATTTGTATTACTTCATGGATGTTGAAAACTATGAGCAGATTGCTTTAGATAAGACAACCATCGGTGATACCTTAAAATTTGTAAAAGAGAACGAAATGTGTAAGATCTGTTCTCACAATGGCAACGTATTTGCTGTTGAGCCACCATTGTTTGTTGAACTTCAGATTACAGAGACAGAACCTGGATTCAAGGGTGATACTGCAACAGGTGCAACAAAACCTGCAACTGTTGAGACTGGTGCAACTGTAATGGTTCCATTATTCGTAGAGCAGGATGATGTCATTAAAATCGATACAAGAACTGGTGAGTATTTATCCAGAGTATAATTTCATGCGAAATATGTGGGAGTTTCAAAACAGTTGTTTTGAAACTCCTTTTTCTGTTGCCGGGTATTAGGAAAGAACTGTCAGTGGCAGTACCAGCAGGTTATGGCAATGAGAATGGAAAGTTGAGGAAACAGGCTATGCAGGAAGAAAGCAGAAAAGAGAAAAATTTCATAAAAAGGATTTATCATGCAGAAGCACCAAAGTGGTTGAAATATGCGATATTATTCGGATATCCGGTTCTGCTTTTTTATATTACTGCATTTATGACATATAATCCTTTTGTAAGAACCAGGTGGAGAGCACAAATTCTAAATCTCCTTTTATTTGAGGCTTTTGTGTGGCTGCTGCTGGCGATTACCGGAAGTGCAGTGATTGCACTTCGCACGGAGACAATTCTTGGAATTGCATTGAGCATTGCGAATTATTATGTCATTTCCTTCCGTGGTTCTCCGGTGGTTCCGTGGGATTTACTGTCCCTTGGAACGGCAGCCAGTGTTGCCGGAGGCTATGATTATACTTTGCCGCCCCGTCAGATTGCATTGATTCTTCTGATGCTCTTTCTGGCATTTACGGAGCGTTATGCAAAGATTCATATTTCACGGAAAAAGATATTGCTCCGTGCAGGTAGTGCTGTGATTTCTATTGCCTGTATGGCAGGAATTGGCTGGATGGTACAGGATGATGCAATGGTAAGTGAATTACAGCTTTATCCGTTTCTTTTTACGCCTACAGTCATGTATGAACGAAATGGCTTTGCAGTGACGTTTCTTATGGATATGCAGTATCTTAAGGTGGAGAAGCCGGAAGGATATTCTGTTGAAAAGGCAAAGGAATTATTAGAAAATGAGGATGGTCTTGAATGGACGGCATCCGATCAGAGAAATAATTTTGGAGGGGAATTTGCAAATCAGAAAGAAACAACAGACCAGCTTCCGAATGTTATTGTCATTATGGATGAAGCCTTTTCCGATTTGGGGGTCCTGTCCGATGAGGCACTTCCGGTAAATGAAGACTATATGCCGTTTATTCACAGCCTGCAACAGGGGGCAGAAAATACCCAGACCGGATATTTGAATGTATCGGTGAAGGGTGGAAATACAGCAAATACGGAATTTGAATTTTTAACAGGAGATACCATGGCATTTCTTCCGGCTGGTAGTATTCCGTATCAGCAGTATATTACGAAGGATACACCAAGCATGGCATCCTATCTAAAGAGCTTGGGCTATGAGACATATGCCATGCATCCGTATTATGCGTCCGGCTGGAACCGGGACAAGGTATATCCGCTGCTGGGATTTGACAGCTTTTATTCTTCCGCAGATTTCTATGGTTCCACCTATGAGCGTGGCTATATTGATGATTCATCCTGTGTGGATAAGATTATTGAGACATATGAGAAGAAGGATGCAGGAACGCCGGCATTTATCTTTAATGTAACCATGCAGAATCACAGCCCATATACCGACGGCTATCAGAATCTTCAGGGAAATGTTACAGTAGATGGAACGGTATCTGCCCAATTATCGGAATATCTGACACTGGTAAAATTATCGGATGCTGCATTGGAAAAGCTGATTGATTATTTTGAGACACAGGACGAACCTACGGTTATCGTATTCTTTGGTGACCACCAGCCGACAGATGCGGTGGTGGAGCCAATCTGGAATTTAGAAGGCAAATCATCCTCTGATTTAACAGAAAAAGAAAATCAGCTTCGTTATAAGGTGCCTTATGTTATCTGGGCAAATTATGATATTGATGAGGCGGTAAATCAGGAGAGCAGTGCCAACTATCTGGGGGCACAGATGATGGAAGCAGCAGGAATTCCTCTGTCGGACTACCAGAATTATTTACTGGAACAAAAAAAGGAGATGCCATTGATTTCCACGCAGCATACGGAAGCAGAAGGCAGTGATGCATGGCTTAATTATCAGACGCTGCAGTATTATCTTTTATTTGACTGGGATGGAGAAAAATAGAAATGAAGGAAAGATTACTTCGAATCAAAAACAATAAGAAGATGCCGTTAATACTGGCTTTTTGCATTCCGTTTTTTCTTGCACTTGGAGTCTGTATCGGTCATAAGATTTATCCTTTTGGCAATCAGTGTTTTCTGCATATTGATATGTATCACCAGTATGCACCGTTTTTTACGGAATTCATGAATAAGTTAAAGAGCGGAAGCGGGTTATTATATACATGGAATCTGGGGCTTGGTACAGATTTTGTATCCCTGATGGCATATTATCTTTCCAGTCCTTTTAACTGGCTGTTATTATTATGTCCGTCTAATCTGGTAATCGAATTTATGACGGTATTGATTCTAATTAAGATTGGACTTAGCGGACTTACTTTTGCATTTTACTTAAACCGGCATTATAAAGATAATGGATATCGCATTGCTTTATTTGCGGTATTCTATGCGTTATCCGGGTTTATGTGTGCTTATAACTGGGATATTATGTGGCTGGATACGGTGGTGTTATTGCCGCTTATTTTGCTGGGTCTGGAAAGACTGGTAGAAGGAAAGAAGATGACGCTTTATGTGGTAACACTGGCGGTTTCGATTCTTTCAAACTACTATATTTCCATTATGGTCTGCATCTATCTGGTGCTTTATTTTGTGATTCTGATATTAGAGCAGAAAAGCGGAATAGGAAAAGCAATTCTTAAATTTGCGACCGGCTCCATCCTGGCAGGCGGTATGGGAGCAATACTGATTCTGCCGGAGATTGTGGCATTAAGCGGAAGTGGTTCCGGTGGAATCTCTTTTCCGGAAAAAATGGAGTGGTATTTTGGCCTGCCGGATGAAGCAGCAAGGTTCTGCATTGGTGTCGAGCCGTCTTCTACGGTAGGACATATGCCAAATCTTTACTGCGGAGCGGCAATTTTATTATTATTATTCCTTTATCTTTTGAATCGCAGGATCCGAATTGGTGCAAAGATTCAAAGACTCTTACTGGTGGCATTTTTCTTTGTGAGCTTTGCAAATAATAAACTGGATTTTATCTGGCATGGCTTTCATTTTCCGGATGGACTTCCGGCAAGACAGACCTTTTTATTTGCATTTTTACTGCTGACCTTAGGTTATGAAGCAGTGCGGGAAGAAAGAGGCAATAGCATTTTTAAAATCCTATTTGCATTCCTGTTAGCGGAGCTGGTATTGGTTTTATGTTTCCGGTTTACAGATTTAGAGCAGGTGACACCGGAGCAGATGCTTTTAACAGGACTTTTGATTTTAGGTTATGCACTTCTGCTGTTATTCTATCGGCGGAAGGATAAGACGATGCGGACTATCGTATCGATATTTGCGGTGATTCTGGTATGTGCCGAGGCAGGCGTAAATCTTGACACGACCAGTATTTCTACTACCAGCCGGACGCTGTATACCCAGCATTTAGAGGATTATAAAACACTGGCGGAGACAGCAGGAGCAGAGGATGACGGTTTCTTTCGTATGGATAAGTTTAACCGGATGACGAAGAATGAGTCGGCACTTTCAAACTATGCATCCGCATCTATTTTTTCTTCTCTTATAAATAAAGATGTGGCAGATTTCTACCGGGAGATGGGAATGGAAGGCGGCAAGAATTATTACTGCTATAATGGTGCAACGATGCTTACTTCCTCGCTGCTTTCGGTAAAATATATCCTGACGGACAGTGCAGAAGAGGAAAGTCCGTATCGAAGTCTGATATCAGAACAGAATGGCATATACTTATATGAAAATACTTATACACTGCCACTTGGTTTTATGGTAGATAGTGATTTGACGGAAAAGTGGGATTTTACCCTTGGAACACCGATAATGGCACAGAATGAACTCGCCTATGCCCTTGGTGCAACGGAGAATCTTTTAGAGCCAGTGGATGCAGAATTACATGATGGCAAAACCGTGATTCAGGTAACGGAAACCGGCTATTATTATGGTTATTATACGATGAAGGATGCCAAAACCATTACCGCAACCACTGGAAACCGCACGCGGACATTTTCTAAATGTGACCATGTCTATTTACTGGATTTGGGATATTGTGAGGCTGGGGAAGATATTACGCTGACTTCTGCCGATACGGATCAGATACTGGTGCAGGGCTACCGGTTAAATGATGCAGCATTTCAGGCAGCATATCATACATTATCCCAGCAGACCATGGAGTTAAAATCCTACAGTGACAGCAGAATCGAAGGCAGCATCAACGTAAAAAAAGCCGGAACTCTTTTGCTGTCCGTGCCGGATGATGAAGGCTGGCATGTCTTTGTGGATGGGGAAGAAGTGGATTATGAGCATTTCTGCGATGCGTTTATCAGCATTCCATTAAAAGAAGGCAGCCATGATATTATATTAAAATATACAACACCGAATCTGAAACTGGGAGCATTGCTTTCCGGTGGAGCATTGTTCTTATTCCTTTGCATTACCTGGATACCGGTTGTTGTGAGAAAACGAGGAGAGAGGGCATGAAGAAAAAAATAACATTTCTGATATTTACGGTACTGGCGGTACTTTGTGTTGTTTATTCGGGGATGGTACTGGCAACGGGTTCCGGAACATCATTTTTTCTTGTGTGGATTGGGCTGGCGGTACTTTTCTTCCTGTTTGGGTATTCTATCTGGAAATCTTTCTGGAAGAAAGTTCCCCGGCTGGTTAAGGGAATCTGTATTGCTGTCGTTGCAGTGGGATTTACAGCATTTTTCATCGTAGAAGGCTGTATCATAAGTCAGATGCATGAAAAAGGCGAAGCGGGACTTGACTATATTATTGTGCTGGGGGCACAGGTGAGGGAAAGCGGACCAAGTGCTGCGTTAAAATACCGGCTGGATGAGGCAGTGGAATATTTAGAGGATAATCCAAAGACAATCTGTATCGTATCCGGCGGACAGGGTGCAAATGAACCATATTCCGAAGCCGAAGGAATGGCACAGTATTTAAAAGAACAGGGGATTGATGCGTCCCGGATTCTCTTAGAGGATAAGTCTTTAAATACAGAGCAGAATATGGAGTACAGCAAGGCACTGATAAAAGATGGGGCATCCGTTGGAATTATCACCAATGATTTTCATCTGTTCCGGGCAAAGCAGATTGCACGAAAATACGGACTGGACAATGTATGTGGAATAGCAGCAAAGTCTACACCGGTTTATCTTCCGAATAATATGCTGCGGGAATTTTTAGCAGAGATAAAATTTTTGCTGTAATGAGAATATTTACGAAAATAAGATATTTACAAATCCCAAAAAATTGGATACATTATTATGTGTAGACAGTTTTTTGGATTTTTTGCTGCCGGCTATCTGAAAGAGTTGCCAGCTTTTGGAAAATGAGGAAAAAGTACATGAAGAATAAGCGGACATGTGATTATATAGCAGAAGCAATCCAGAATGAAATATTATCCGGAAGAATGGAAGCGGGGGAGCCGTTAAGACAGGAAGAACTGGCGGAAACTTTAGGATATTCAAGAATTCCTATTCGTGAGGCATTGCAGATTTTAGAGAATCAGGGACTGGTTCGGAGACTGGAAACAAGACATGTGGTGGTTGCAGATTTTTCGGAGAAAGTGATGGATGAAATCTTTGAACTGATTTGCAGGGTGCAGCAGCGGGCAATCCTGGATATGGCGGAGGATGAAACGGAATGGGAAATGGCTGTTGAAGAAGAGGAAGACTTTCATACATTTATATATACCTGTATTTCCAATGAGTTTTTCCGAAAACTATTAGAAACAGCAGCTGACTGTTTTATACGGTATGCAGTAAATGAAACTGAAGATGGGAAAAATGTTGCAAAGAGGAAGAAGAGAATACAGAAGCTGGAGACTGTACGGAAGGCATATGGAAAAGGTGATACCGGAAAGGTGGAACAGGAGCTGGAAGCATATTATGGACTGTTGACAGAGAGTGTAAGAAGAGAAAGAGAATTTCAATCATGAATGGATTAAAACCAATTAAAATTCCTTCTGCAAAAGAGAAGGTGGCTGCAGAACTGCGGAAGGCAATTTTGTCAAGAAAGATGAAAGAGGGAGAAAGCCTTTCTTTAGAGAGTGTGGCAGAACAATTAAATGTGTCAATTACACCTGTGCGAGAGGCTTTTCAGATTTTAGCAAGAGACGGATTGATTAAACTGCGTCCAAATAAAGGTGCTATTGTATTAGGAATTACAGATACATATATCAGAGAACATTATGAACTCAGAGCAATTTTAGAAAGTGCCTGTGCAGAGCTTGCCTCAGCAGAAACTGTTGATATCAGTGGAATTAAAGAAATCTATGAAGAAGCTAAAATCTCATTGGAGCAGGGAGATTACAGTAATTATGCCAGCTTAAACCGGGCATTTCACAGTGAAATCTGGGAGGCTGCCGGTAATCATAAAATGGCAAATATGATAGGAGAATTATGGAATGGACTGTCAATGGGCAATATGGTGACAGAGCAGGAGTATGCAAAGATTTCCATAGAGGAGCATGGACGGATTATGCAGGCAATTGAGGCGAGAGATGGAGTTCTTGCCAGAGAGGAAATGTACCGCCATATTATGCGAAGCCGGGATGATATGCTCACCTATTATCAGTAATGTACAAAAATGAAAGCATAAAATTATAGAATGTGCCGAAGTTGTCAAAAAGTGTTGACTGCTTCGGCATTTTGTTATATTGTTTAATTAGAAATTGGATACATTATCAAATATCAAATCCAAAGTAAAAGGGGGCAGGAAGGTATGAGTCCAGCAACAATAACATTATTATTTTTATTGTTTGCCATTGTAATGTTCGTGTGGGAGAAAATCCCACTTGGGGTAACTTCTATGATAATCTGCGTGGGTCTTGTTGTAACAGGGGTGTTAGATTTCAAGACTGCATTTGCGGGATTTATTGACAGCAATGTGATTTTATTTGTAGCAATGTTTATCGTAGGTGGGGCACTGTTTGAAACAGGAATGGCAAATAAAATTGGTGGTATAGTAACACATTTTGCCAAGACAGAACGGCAGCTCATCATTGCCATTATGGTAATCGTTGGATTAATGAGTGGTGTACTTTCAAACACAGGAACAGCAGCAGTGCTGATTCCGGTTGTAATCGGAATTGCAGCCCGTTCCGGCTATTCACGTTCAAGATTACTGATGCCATTAGTATTTGCAGCAGCCATGGGAGGAAATCTTTCCCTGATTGGTGCACCGGGAAATCTGATTGCACAGTCCGTAATGGAAGAGATGGATATGAGTTTTAGCTTCTTTGAATATGCCAAGGTTGGTCTTCCGATATTGATTTGTGGAATTATCTATTTTGCCTTTATCGGCTACAAATTTTTACCGGACAAATCAGGCGAGAAAGACAGCAGCTATGATGAACAGAAAGATTTTTCCAATGTACCGAAATGGAAACAGGCATTATCTTTGATTATTTTAGTGTTGACACTTCTTGGCATGATATTTGAAGAGCAGATTGGAATTAAGCTTTGTATCACAGGATGTATCGGAGCATTGGCACTTATTTTGACAGGTGTCATCAGTGAGAAGAATGCATTAAAGTCCATTGATTTAAAAACAATCTTCCTTTTTGGTGGAACACTTTCACTAGCATCTGCATTGCAGACAACAGGAGCAGGTGAGGATATTGCTAAGAATGTAATTGGAGTTTTGGGAGAGAATCCTTCTCCATATGTTCTGACCTTTGTGGTATTTATGCTGTGCTGTATTTTAACAAACTTTATGTCCAATACAGCAACCACGGCACTGATGGCTCCAATCTGTGTATCGATTGCACAGGGAATGGGTGCAGACCCAAGAGCAGTATTGATGGCTTGCGTAATTGGTGGGTCCTGTGCTTATGCAACACCAATTGGTATGCCGGCAAATACGATGGTTGTAACTGCAGGTGGTTATACATTTAAAGATTATGCAAAAGCAGGAATACCGTTAATTCTGGTAGCAACTGTAGTCAGCATGATTTTACTTCCAATATTATATCCATTTTTCCCATAAGGGAGCAGCAAAGTCAATTGTAACTGGACGATGAGGACAGTTATCACAATAAAATTCTAGGAGGAAAGAAATATGTCAAATGAAAAACAGGTAGAACAGCTTACCACCTATATGGCAAACTTTATTGCACATATAGCAAAAAAATTACCGGATGATGTAATTGCAAAATTAAAGGAGTTAAGAGAGAAGGAAGACAGTCCGTTATCAAAAACAATTTATGATACGATGTTTGAAAATCAGCGCCTTGCAGTAGAATTGAACCGCCCAAGCTGCCAGGATACCGGAGTATTACAGTTCTGGGTAAAATGCGGCACGAAATTTCCACTGATTGATGATTTGGAAGTATTATTAAAAGAGGCAGTAGTAAAGGCAACTTTTGAAGCTCCATTAAGACATAACAGTGTAGAGACATTTGATGAATACAATACCGGAAAAAATGTTGGAAAAGGAACACCAACTGTATTTTGGGATATTGTACCAAATAGTGATAAATGCGAGATTTATACTTATATGGCAGGTGGCGGATGCACCCTTCCGGGAAAAGCAATGGTATTGATGCCGGGCGAAGGATATGAAGGTGTTACCAAATTTGTTATGGATGTTATGACTACTTATGGATTAAATGCCTGCCCACCACTTTTAGTCGGTGTCGGTGTTGCAACATCTGTAGAGACAGCAGCATTACTTTCCAAGAAAGCACTTATGCGTCCGATTGGCTCTCATAATGAAAATGAGCGTGCAGCTAAGATGGAACAGTTGTTAGAGGATGGAATTAATAAAATCGGACTCGGACCACAGGGAATGGGTGGCAAATATTCTGTTATGGGTGTCAATATTGAAAATACTGCCCGTCATCCATCCACCATTGGAGTAGCAGTAAATGTAGGATGCTGGAGCCACAGAAGAGGACACATTATCTTTGACAAGGATTTGAACTATACAATTACAACACATACGGGGGTGGAATTATAATGGTAGAAAGAAAAGATGGAAAAACAATTTTGACAACACCGATTTCAGCAGAAGATTTAAAAGGAATTAAGATTGGAGATATCGTATACTTAAATGGAAGCATGACAACCTGTCGTGACGTTGCACACCGTCGTCTGGTAGAAGAAGGAAGAGAGCTTCCTGTTGATGTCAGAAATAATGCAATTTTCCATGCCGGTCCAATTATCCGTCCATTGGAAAATGACAAGTTTGAAATGGTATCCGTAGGACCGACAACCAGTATGCGAATGGAAAAATTTGAGTATGAATTCGTAAAAGAGACCGGCGTTCGTGTGATTATTGGAAAAGGCGGAATGAAAGAGAATACAGAACGTGCCTGCAAAGAATTTGGCGCAATTCATTGTGTATTTCCGGCTGGAAATGCTGTGGTTGCAGCAACAGAAGTAGAAGAAATCGTAAGAGCGGAATGGAGAGACCTTGGAATGCCGGAGACACTCTGGAACTGCCGGGTAAAAGAATTCGGACCATTAATTGTATCTATTGATGCAGAAGGAAATAACTGGTTTGAACAGCAGAAGGTAACCTTCAATAAGAGAAAAGATGAAGCAACAGAGGAAATTTGCAAACAGGTCGGTTTTATCAAATAAGGATTGATTAAATATGAAGATGTACTTAAGAAAAGCAATGCAGAACGTTGCAACATATGTGGAACTGGCATTATCTGCATTTCTTACAATAGTAATTGTAGTGTTGATAGTAAAGCTCATAGGTGAAAGTTTTTTTCATCTGAATGGAGAGGGACCGGAGTTAAGTTATTATCTGGAATCAGCGATGACCCTTGCGATTGGAATTGAGTTTGTAAAAATGCTTTGTACCCATACACCGGGAACTATTATTGAAGTATTACTTTTTGCAACCTCAAGACAGATGATTGTGGAACATCTGAATGGAACAGAAACTTTACTTGGCATTGCAGCAATTGCAGGATTATTTGCAATTCGAAAGTACTTATTTTGTAATTTCGATGAATCAGATCATATTATCTGCAGGGGAAGCCAGACGGTACGTCATGCCAATCTTATTGCAGGTGTAAAAATTCCGGAGGAGAGCAACTGTCTGTTACGGGATGTGGTAGCAAGGCAGTTGGTAAGCAAAGAAAAAAGCATTTCCATCGGAGCATGTATTTACTATAAGGATTGTGCTCTCCGCATTGATAATATGCGGGATGACCTGATTACAAGGGTAGAGGTTATAAAAACATTATAAAAGTCCATGCGGTTAAAATATGATTGGCAGCAGAAAATACATTTGCTATAATAAAATCTGTAGGGGAAAATATCCTTTTACAAAAGGAATAACAGGAAGGGTTTTATATAGCTATGGAGATTAAATGCGAATACTGTGGCTCCATCATTAAGGAAACAGATGAGAAATGTCCTTACTGTGGAGCCACCAATCAGGCAGTAAAGCGTACTGCAGACCATACGCCAAAGACTATTGAAGAATTGCAGCAGTGGTATCAGGCGCGGAATCTGCCACCGTATGAAGTGACGAGATTCTTTATCGGAATCAATTACACACAGCCCAAAGCCTTTGGTATTTACAGGGAAGGACAGAATGTTATTGTCTATAAGAACAAGGCAAACGGCGAGCGGGCAATCCGCTATCAGGGAACGGATGAAGCCTATGCGGTAAATGAACTGTATCTTAAGTTAAAAGAGGAAATCTTAAACCAGAAGGAACATAATCGGGCTGGAAATGTAAGAAGCAGTTATGGAAATAACAGAAAGCCAATGTCAACAGGAAAGGTAATAGGAAGAACCTTTGCCGGGATTGGAGCATTCTTTCTTTTCTTCTTTGGTTCCTTTGTACTCTTTGTGTTGGATGCATTATACCGGGGAATTGGAACAGCACTTTTTATTGCACTGATTGCCGCAGCACCTGTGGCAGTGATATTAGACCTTATTGTTTGTGGTTTAAGGGGAAAAAGCACGGTATTTGAAAAGATATATCAGGGATTTGCCGGAAAGAAATTCTTAACCTGTGCCGTTTGTTTCCTGATGTGCTTTTTAATCATTCTGATTCCGATACATAATTACAAGAAGGCAAGTTATTACCAGTACCAAAATACGGTTTACGTTCACAGCCACAATAACTGGTTCGAGTATGATGGTTATGACTATGATAAGATAGACAGTGATGAGGTACCGGATGATATTTTAAATAACCGTTCTGATTATGAAATGACTTATCAGAATGGCTATGACTGGGATAACAGCATTACCAATTTTGAAGACAGCAGATATTATGAAGAGCATTATGGCTCAGACAGCTCGGACAGCAGTTCAGACAGTGGATATGACTGGGATTCCAATGACAGCTGGGATTCTAATTCATCTGACTGGGATAGCGACTGGTAAATATTAATATATCATTTAGAAATTTATTTTTCTGTTAAGAATAATCTAAGAAATGAAATAGAATATCTTTAAGAACACTCCTTTTTCGTGTGCTTTACTAAATGTAAAGAATGAAAAAGGGGTGTTTTTTATGATGCAGTCAGAACATGCAGGACAACGAAATTTACAACAATCAGGAGCAGCCGGACAGCGGAATACACAACATGCAACGAACATAAAAAAGCGGAGCATGCGCCGGAAAAAAGCAAGAAGAATGCGAAGAATCAAAAGAATATTTGTGGCAGCAATAATTCTGCTGGTAGTTTTTGCCGCGGGCAGAACATCATTTGTGCAAGGCTTCTTAAATCACTGGAATGTAAAATCAGAGGCAACACTTACGGCAGAGGGGTATCCGGAAAGCCTTGTACAACTTTACGAGAAAAATGAAGAAGCAAGACAGTTTGTGCTTGATTATAAGAAGAATGGAAACAACGAGCAGCCGATTGATATTTCATCGGATGTAGTAGATGGTAAAATACCGCTTTTTCTTCAGTGGGACGAGCGTTGGGGCTATAGAACCTATGGAGATAATTTCCTTGCAATTACAGGATGCGGTCCCACGGCATTGTCCATGGTCTATGTGGGACTGACCGGAGATACTTCCATGAATCCTTATGCCGTTGCTCAGATGGCACAGGAGGATGGCTTCTATGTCAATGGAAGCGGGTCTTCCTGGAGTATGATGACGGAACTTGCTACAAAGCTTGGCTTATCCGCGCAGGAACTGAGCTTAAATGAAGACAGTATTCGTCAGGAATTATCCCAGGGGCATCCGATTATCTGTATCATGGGACCGGGAGATTTTACCACATCCGGACATTTTATTGTATTAACAGGAGTAGATTCCGATGGAAAAATAACAGTGAATGATTCCAATAGTAAAAAGAACAGTAATAAGGCATGGAAGATAGACGACCTTATGAGCCAGATCCGGGATTTATGGGTGTATCAGTAGAAGTGGCATTCTTTACGAAAATCTGCTATAATTCTTGATAAAATGATTCGAAAGGCGAGTGGGAAATATTGGGAGTAATTTTTCTAACGGTAGTGTGGCAATATCTGGATTGTTCTCCGAAGTGAGGATGCCTGATAAGGACTGTTAGAGGCACTTAAAATTTCGAATGGAGTCCGGCAACGCTGGCACATGGAAGTGCCAGCGAGGTGCATATGAACATGGATGTGAATTTGCACCGGTTGCCAGAAGAAAATAAAAATGAAATCGAAATTCTTAGTGCCTCTTGCAGTTCTTATGGAGCATCCGGGTTCGGAGAATAAGCCAGATATTACATCGCACGAATGCCGGAAGAAAACCGGCATCACATTTCCCACTCCTTTACAAATATTTTAACAAGAAGGGAGCTATAGAATATGGAAACATGGTATTACGAAGTCGTATCCATCGATGGAGACTATGCAAATTTAAAGAGGACAGACATTGCTTCAGATGATTTGAAACTTGTGGCAAGAGCATTTCTTCCGGCAGAAATTATGGAGGGAAGCAAGTTAAAATACGAACTGATGCAGTATGAGATTATAGAATAGCGGATAAAGGAGTTAGGGAAGATAAAAATCGAAGCGGCAAGGCGGGAGGTTTAGCAAAAATTATGAAAAAGGAAAAGGTTATTGAAATTGGGGTACTGCTTGGAATTATTATTCTGGCAGTGATTGTAGTTGTAGTGGCAGGAAATCAGAGAAAAAATAAAACGAAGACTGAGACAGAAAATAAAACGGAAACAGAGACGCAGATGGAATCAGACTCAGAATCAGAATCGGAAACAGAAACTGCACCTGCGGATAAAGAGTCTTTGGACGCAGACGAGCTGGTAGAAGAGAACTTTCGTCAGGCTGGAATTACAGAATATGAAAAAATAGATCTGGAAGATTATGAGAGCCAGGCAGGAATCGATTTATCAGAATATGTATCTTATCGGTTTTATTATGATAGCGATGGACTGAAAATTGAAGGATATTTCAGTGCACCAAAAGATTTACTGGATGGAAAAAAGACTTCCTGTCTTATTTATAATCATGGTGGAAATCAGGATTACGGAGCATTGGAAAATATAGAAACCTGCTTTTATGCCTATCAGCTTCATACCATTTGCATTGCATCAAACTACAGGGGATGTGGAAGCAGTGAAGGAGAAGACCAGTTTGGCGGAGCAGATGTGGATGATGTGGTCCGGATTTTGGATTTGTGTGAGCAATTTTCCTATATTGATAAGGATGCCATAAATATGATGGGTATTTCCAGAGGCGGAATGATGACTTATGAAGTGTTAAGAAGGGATGAACGGGTGCATAAGGCAGTTGTCGTATCCGGCCTTTCCGATTGCTTTATGTCATATGAGGAAAGAAGTGATATGCAGACCATATTCGATTCTTTGGTAGGCGGTTCCCCGGAAGAGATGCCGGAGGAATATGAGAAACGTTCTGCAACCTATTGGGCGGATGAAATTAATACACCGCTGCTTATCATTCATGCCACCGGAGATGAGAAAGTATCCGTTGCACAGGCAGATAAATTAACAGAAGCATTAGAGCAGGCAGGAAAGACCTACGAATATATTACCTTTGATGGAAATTCCCACGGAGAAATCCGACCAGAGGATGGTGAGAAGATAAAGGCGTTTCTGGAAGGGCAGGAGCAGGAAGAAGATAGTGAAAAGAATAATGTAAAATAGTGAAAAAATAGTGTAATATTTCCTTCACATGGTACTGTTGTATTCAAATAAGGTTTGTGAATTGCCGGAGAGCTCAAACGACGAAAAATTGGAAGGAAGCCTTTCATATCTAAAAAGTAGAGAAAAAGAATTGCTCTTGCTGCTCATGAAGAACTACAAAAGAGAGTTCACGCCTATCGAAGTCAGCAAAGAACTTAAGGTTACCAATAAGACGGTAACAAACTATGCAAAATGGGATGATTGATTTATATGTGAGAGGTAATAATTCTGTAGCTTATTCAGAGATATATTCATCGTATGCATCAGAAAAAATAGTTATATTTCTGATTTGTTGTTGCTGGTTATCAATAATGACAGCTCTAAGGTACGAAAACATGGAGAAACATATTTTACTATTAGAATGGGGAATCGGGAAGCAACACAATATTATACCAAAAGCGAAAACACAAGTGCCATACAGTCAAAGGCAAGATATGACAGTAAATATGAACATATAACATCCACAGGGTATCAGCTTATGAATTATGAGCCGGGAAGCGTGTTTAAGCTTAATGGCAAAGAATATGTGTTAAGCGAAAACCATACTTTGGATATTCCATACGGAGAAGATTTGTGGTATTTGGAATACCCGTCAAATTATAGATTTTGTGAAAAAATTGATTAATTTCTGAGAGTCTATTTATATGTGTTGTAGTTATCAAGCAAAGGGATATTTATATCGTGTTACAGGACATGGTGTAGGTATCCTTTTTGCATATTATCTATAATCATTACATAAAAAAGTGCAAATGCACAAAAAATAGTAATGGCTATTGAAGTGAAAATAATTTAGTGGTAAAATAACATTACCAAAATTCGTGCAATGCACAAAAATAAGGAGTGACACTATGGAGATTAAGAGAGATTCATACCTTGAACAGTTAAAGATAAGAAAAGATAACGGAATGATTAAGATTATCACAGGAATCAGGAGATGCGGCAAATCATTCCTGTTATTTGTGTTGTTTAAGAAGTATTTACTGGAGAGTGGCATAGATAATGACCACATCATTGAGATTGCTTTAGATGGCATTGAAAATGAGGAACTGAGAGATCCAAAGAAGTGTTATCAGCATATTAAAGAGCGGGTGGAAGATGACCGGAAGTATTATCTGCTCTTGGACGAAGTACAGTTTATGCCACGATTTGAGGAAGTGCTGAACAGTTTGCTTCGTATCAGTAACATTGATGTGTATGTAACCGGCAGTAATTCTAAATTTTTATCTAGTGACATTGTAACTGAATTTAGAGGCAGAGGAGATGAGATAAGAATTTATCCGTTGTCTTTTGCAGAGTTCTATGCGGCTTATGATGGAGATTATGATGATGCTTGGGAAGAATATATGATATACGGTGGTTTACCACAAGTGGCACAATTTTCTGTAGAACGCCAGAAGGCTGAGTATCTTAAAAATATTTTTACCAATGTTTATATCAAGGATGTGGTAGAGCGAAACAAAATTCAAAATGTTGATGAGATTGGAACTTTGGTGGACATTCTTGCTTCTGCCATAGGAGCACCTACCAATCCAACAAAAATATCAAATACTTTCAAAAGTGAGAGAGGTATCAATTACAGCAATAAAACTATATCCAATCATATTGATTATTTGGCAGAGGCATTTTTGATTTCTAAAGCGGACCGGTATGATATTAAGGGGAGAAAATATGTAGGAGCCAATCTGAAATACTATTTTTCGGATATAGGACTTAGAAATGCCAGACTAAACTTCAGACAGCAGGAGCCGACTCATATTATGGAAAACATTGTTTATAATGAGTTGCTTGTGCGTGGCTACAATGTAGATGTTGGTATTGTGGATGTATTTGCAAAGAATAGTGACGGAAAGAGAGTTCATAAGCAGCTAGAGGTTGATTTTGTAGTAAACCAGGGCAGTCAGAGATATTACATTCAGGTGGCTTATGATATGACTTCTGAGGAAAAGCAAACACAGGAACTTAATTCACTCCGAAATATTCCGGATTCATTTAAGAAGATTGTTATAGTAAATGGAACAAAAAAGCCTTGGAGAAATGAGGAAGGCTTTGTGATCATGGGCATGAAATATTTTCTGCTCAATGAGGATAGTTTGGAGTTTTAGTATGGAAGGAGATAATATATTCCGATATAGAAATATGGATATAAAGTTAGGAGGCAGAGAAATGGCAACGGTTGTGTATTCTAATGAAGAAGATGATATGTATAATATGACCATTTTACACAATCGTATGATGGCTTACGTTGAAAATTGCATATATGGTGGAAAATGGGATGAGTATAAAACGAGAGAAAAATAATTTGACTTTTTCCAAAAAGAAAAATATAATGACTTCTGAACGAGTAGCAAAATTGCGTAAATCCAGTTTTGCTGCTCGTTTTTGTAATTTTATAATGCAATGAAAAAGTGTGTAGCTTATCAGCGTAAGTCCAACTTATAAGATAGGTGCGCACTTTTTATATTGCCAAATATCCGCAGGAAGCTGCCAGTGGCAGCTTCTGCAGGTGGAAAAAGGAGGATTAAGTTAAGATGGCAGAAAGTAACAAGATGAAGGAAATGCCGGTAAATAAGCTTATGGTGCAGATGGGAATACCAATGATTTTATCGATGGCATTGCAGGCGGTTTATAACATTGTAGACAGTGCCTTTGTAGGAAACATGAAATCAGGAAGTGAGGCTGCACTTAATGCGCTTACACTGGTGTTTCCGGTTCAGATGCTTATGGTAGCAGTGGGAATCGGAACCGGTGTGGGAACCAATGCACTTCTCGCGAGAACACTGGGAGAGGGAAAAAGTAAAAAAGCTGCAAAAGTTGCAGGAAACAGTTTATTTCTTGGAGTGATTATTTATGCAGTATGTCTGCTGTTTGGAATGTTTGGAGTAAAAGCATACATCTCATCCCAGACCGTTGATGCGGAAGTCATTGCAATGGGGACAAGCTATTTAAGAATATGCTGTGTGATTTCATTTGGAATTATTTCCTTCTCGCTATTTGAGAAACTGTTACAGGCAACCGGGCGTTCCATTTATTCAACAATTGGTCAGGTTGTGGGAGCAGTGGTAAATATTATTCTTGACCCAATTATGATTTATGGCATCGGACCGGTTCCTGAAATGGGAGTAGAAGGCGCAGCCTATGCAACCGTAATCGGACAGGTGGTATCAGCAGCATTGTTATTTATTTTCCATGTAAAATTAAATAAGGAATTTGAGCATGGTGTAAAGTTTATGAAACCAGAGGGCAGAATTATCAGGGAAATCTATGCAATCGGACTTCCGGCAATTATTGGACAGGCGCTTATGTCTATTATGGTTTATGTGATGAATCTGATTTTAAAATTCAGTCCTTCGGCTCAGACCGCATATGGATTGTTCTATAAAGTACAGCAGTTTGTACTCTTCCTTGCCTTTGGACTTAGAGATGCAATCACGCCGATTATTGCATTTGCATACGGAATGCATAGTAAAAAGAGGATTCAGGATGGAATCAGATATGGCTTAATTTATACGATTGTGCTTATGATTATTGGTGTGGCAATTACAGAAATTTTCCCGGGGGCTTTTGCAACTTTATTTAATGCAGGACAGTCAAGAGAATATTTTATCGGAGCCATGAGAATTATTTCTATCAGCTTTATTTTTGCCGGAATCAATGTAGCATATCAGGGAATTTATCAGGCATTGGACGGCGGTTTGGAGTCGCTTGTGATTTCACTGCTCAGACAGCTTGTCATCATATTACCACTGGCAGGTGTTTTCTCCAGTTTAGTCAGAAACGGACAGATGGACGTTTCCTTAATCTGGTGGGCATTCCCGATAACAGAGATTGCTGCATGCCTTGTGGGATATGTATTTTTAAAGAGAATCCGGAAGAATAAAGTGGAAAGTTTAAGTTAAGGAGGAAGCAGATATGGCAAAAAGAATCATTACAATCAGCAGAGAGTTTGGAAGCGGCGGACGGTTTATGGGGAAAGAAGTGGCAAAAAAACTTGGTACTGTATTTTTTGCAGTACCTTTTCTTTTTCTGGAAAATGAAGTATGATACAGAGGAAGAGTAGCTGCTTGACGACAGAAGAATTGGGTAACATAAGAAAAATGTGGAGGTAAATAAAAGGCATGCTGAATGTGAAAAATGCTGAAATGGCAGATTTAGAGCAAATTATGAAAATTTACAGATATGCACAGGATTATATGATAAAGTCCGGAAATCCGACTCAGTGGGGACATTTTTACCCGGATGCAGACCTGATAAAATCGGATATTGATAAAAATGCATGTAAGGTAATATATGACAAGGATGGAATCCACGGGGTATTTTCGGTGTTTGATGGAGCAGAACCTAATTATAAGCATATTGAGGGCGGTAACTGGCTGAATGAAGAACCATATCTGACAATTCACAGGCTTGCCGGAGATGGTCAGGTACATGGCTTGTTTCCGTGTGCTTTAAACTATTGTAAAAAGATTTCTTTAAATATCAGGGTAGATACTCATGCGGATAATAAAACTATGCAAAGGCTGATTGAAAAGAATGGTTTTATAAAATGCGGTACGATATATGTAAAAAATGGAACAGCAAGAATAGCATATCAAAGGACTGGGAGATTGTAGAAGGCTTAGAGGTGCCGGAGTGATGCCGGAATCCCATGAGGCAGCACTTACCACTATGAAAATGTGTCAGATTCATGTGATTGGGGAATAGAAAAAGCGTAATAATTCCAAAAGAATCCCTCCGACGCTTGAACGTCGTTCGTTTTTTGAGTATAATCGTTTCGTAAGGAAGGTGACAGATATGAAGGATACAAGAGTTGATATTTATCATGGAGTAACACCAATTAAGGTAAAACCGTATGAGCATAATGTAAAATATTATGAGACAGACCAGATGGGGATTGTGCATCATTCCAATTATATCCGTTGGATGGAAGAGGCACGCATGGACTTGATGGATCAGATGGGCTTCAGCTATAAACAGATGGAAGACCAGGAAATTATCAGTCCGGTGCTTTCTGTACAGTGTGAATATAAGAGCATGGTGCGATTCGGAGATACTGTTGTTATTGAAACAGCCATTGCAGGTTACAATGGAATCAAACTCAGTGTCCGTTATCGTATGACAGACAAAGAGACTGGAGAGCTCCGTACCATTGCAGCCAGTGAGCACTGCTTCTTAAATCGTAGTGGCAAGCCGATTTCCTTGAAACGGTCATACCCTGAAATAGATACAAAATTCTTTCAGATGATGGATGAGGAAAGTTAGGACAAGATGAGCGAAAAATTAGTTCTGATCGATGGACACAGTATATTAAACCGGGCATTTTTTGGATTACCGGATTTGACCAATGCAGAGGGACTTCATACCAATGCAGTATATGGTTTCTTAAACATTTTATTTAAAATATTAGAGGAAGAGCAGCCGGAGTATCTTACGGTTGCTTTTGATGTGCATGCACCAACATTCCGTCATAAGATGTTTGATGCATACAAGGGAACGAGAAAACCGATGGCAGAAGAATTGCGGCAGCAGGTACCGCTGATGAAAGAAATGCTGCGTGCCATGGGAGTTACGGTAATTGAAAAAGAAGGCTTAGAAGCAGACGACCTATTGGGAACCATAGCAAAGCGCAGTGAAGCAGCAGGCTATGAAGTGTCTGTAGTGTCCGGAGACCGGGACTTATTGCAGCTTGCCAGTGACCATATTAAGATCCGGATTCCAAAGACCAGGCGGACCGGAACGGAAATCGAAGATTATAATACCAAAGAGGTATTGGAAAAATATCAGGTTACACCATTGCAGTTTATTGATGTAAAGGCGCTGATGGGCGATACCGCAGATAATATTCCGGGTGTACCGGGAATCGGCGAAAAGACAGCCACAAACCTGATTGTGGCATATGGCAGCATTGAAAATGCATATGCCCATGTAGAAGAGATTAAGCCAAACCGTGCGAAAGAGATGTTAAAAGAGCATTATGATATGGCACAGTTGAGTAAGACACTGGCTACCATTAAGATAGATGCAGACATCCCATATGATATCAACGAAGCAAGAATTGGCAATTTATATACACCGGAAGCTTATATGATGTGTAAGCGTCTGGAATTTAAGAATCTTTTGAAACGGTTTGAAGTAGACACACCGGTAAATACCGGAGAGGAAAACTTTAAACGAATCGAGGATTTTGCTGGGGTAGAAGATTTTTTTGCAAAGGCAAAGAAGCAGCAGGCAGCAGGCGTCCAGTTGATTTATGAAAAGGATGTTGTGCTTGGACTTGCAGTTGCATGCACAAAAGAAGATGTGGCATATATTCCGGTTGCGGGATTTGTGACAGAGCAGTATCTATTCGAACAGAGCAGACAGCTTCTTGCAGCAGGCACAGAGATTCGCACCTTTGATTTAAAACCACAGCTTAAATGGATAGAAGCCGATGAAAAGAGTCATATTTTTGATGTGAAAATAGCAGCTTATTTATTAAATCCATTGAAAAATGACTATGCTTATGAAGATATTGCAAAAGACTATCTTGATTTGATGGTGCCGTCGAAAGAGGATTATCTTGGAAAGAAAGATTTTGTCACATCATCGGAAGAAAAGCCGGAAGAATTCTTGAAAATGGCATGTTATCAGGCATATATTAATTTAATGGCAAAAGAGCCGCTGGCAAAGCAGTTAGAAGAAGAGGGCATGAAAGAACTCTTTGATAAAATAGAAATGCCGCTGGTATATACCTTATCTGATATGGAAAAGGAAGGCATTGCCATTGATGCAGATGCCTTAAAAGAATATGGAGAGAATCTTGCAGTATCCATAGATAAAATTGAAAAAGAAATCTATGAAGAAGCCGGTGAGACCTTTAATATCAATTCACCAAAACAGCTTGGTGTGATTCTTTTTGAAAAATTGCAGATGCCAAATGGCAAGAAGACCAAGACCGGATATTCTACTGCAGCAGATGTACTGGAAAAGCTGGCACCGGATTATCCGATTGTATCAAAAATATTAGAGTACCGTCAGCTGACCAAATTAAAATCCACATATGCCGACGGACTGGCTGCATTTATTGCAGAGGATGGACGGATTCACAGTACATTCCAGCAGACCATAACAGCCACCGGACGTTTAAGCAGTACAGACCCGAATTTACAGAACATTCCAATCCGGATGGAATTGGGACGGCTGATTCGTAAAGTGTTTTTACCGAGAGAAGGTTATGTATTCTTAGATGCGGATTATTCCCAGATAGAGCTTCGTCTACTGGCACATATGTCAGGAGATAAAAATCTGATTGATGCATATAAGCATGCAGAAGATATTCATGCGATTACTGCATCCAAGGTATTTCATGTGCCGTTCGAAGAAGTAACACCACTGCAGCGAAGAAATGCAAAGGCGGTAAACTTTGGTATTGTCTATGGAATCAGTTCCTTTGGATTAAGTCAGGATTTAAGTATTACAAGAAAAGAAGCAGAACAGTATATTAAGAGCTATTTTGAAACCTATCCGGGAATCAAGACATTCTTAGACGGACTGGTAGAGGATGGCAAGACAAAAGGCTATGTCACAACAATGTTTGGCAGAAGAAGACCGGTGCCGGAGTTATCCTCCAGTAATTTCATGCAGCGTTCCTTTGGAGAACGTGTGGCAATGAATGCACCGATTCAGGGTTCTGCAGCAGATATTATTAAAATAGCCATGATTCATGTGCATGACCGCCTGAAAGAGGAAGGCTTGAAATCAAAACTGATTTTACAGGTACATGACGAACTTTTGGTTGAGACCTGTAAAGAAGAACAGCAGCAGGTAGAGAAGATTTTGAAAGAAGAAATGCTTCATGCAGCAGACCTTGCGGTAACCTTAGAGGTAGATATGCATGCCGGAAATAACTGGTACGAAGCAAAATAGGATAAGGCAGAAATTATGAAATTTATCGGAATTACCGGAGGCGTAGGAGCCGGAAAAACAGAAATATTAAAATACCTTGCCGGCAGAGAAGATACGAAAGTAATGCTGGCGGATGACATCGCAAGAGAACTTTCTGAGCCGGGACAGTCCTGTAACGAAAAATTGCAGGAGCTGTTTGCGGGAACGGATGTTTTTGATGAAAAGGGGAAGATGAACCGTCCGAAGGCGGCAACCATTATTTTCAAGGATGAAGCCAGACGGAATGGAATGAATGAGATTTTGCATCCGGCAGTAAAGGAATATGTGCTTCATGTATTAGAGCAGGAAAAGGAAGAAGGCAGGCTTCGTTATCTGGTATTGGAAGCGGCATTATTAATCGAAGAACATTATGATGAAATTTGCGATGAATTATGGTATATTTATACTTCAGAGGAGAATCGCAGAGCAAGGCTGAAGCAGTCGAGAGGCTACAGTGATGAAAAAATCAGTGAAATGTTTGAAAGCCAGCTTTGCGAGAACGAATACCGCAGACATTGCAAAGTGGTAATTGATAATAATGGTACGACGGAAGAAACCATTGCACAGGTAAGAACGATAATAGAGAATGAGGGAGAAAATACCAATGGATAATGCAGAACAGAATGCAAATCAATTTGTATTTGGCTTGGATATCGGAACAAGAAACGTAGTTGGAACAGTTGGATATCGGGAAGGCAAAGACTTCTATGTGGCAGCCCAGTATATGAAAGAGCATGAAACCAGAGCTATGCTGGATGGTCAGATTCATGACATCGGAAGAGTAGGCAGAACAATTGCAGAAGTAAAGGCAGAATTAGAAGGGCAGTTAGAGGCAAAGCTTACCGATGTCTGCATTGCTGCCGCTGGCCGTGTACTGAAAACCGTGACCACCAGCGTGGAATATGAATTCGCAGAAGAGACCGTAGTAACTGCAGAACATATACATACTCTGGATTTACTGGGAGTAGACCATGCCCAGCAGATTTTAAAAGAGAGGAATGATACCCGTTACAAATTTTACTGTGTGGGATATTCTGTTGTAAAATATTATATCAATGATGAAGTCTTTTCCAATATAGAAGGACATAAGGCAGAGAAAATTTCGGAGGATATTATCGTAACCTTCCTGCCGGAGGACGTTGTAGATGGTCTGTATTCCGCAGTAGGGCAGGCTGGATTAAATGTTGCCAATCTGACTTTGGAGCCTATTGCTGCAATCAACGTAGCAATTCCGGAGGCCTTTCGAATGTTAAATATTGCACTGGTTGATGTGGGAGCCGGAACATCCGACATCTGTGTCACCAGAGACGGAAGCATTATTGCATATGGCATGATTCCTTATGCCGGAGATGAGCTGACCGAATTAATTGTACAGCATTATCTGGTGGATTTTAATATGGCAGAACATATGAAGCTGACATCCGGTATGGCGGATGAAGTGGAATTTACCGATATCATGAGCATTACCCATACGATTCCATCCGAAGAAATCTGGGATTTAACCCATGATACGGTAGATAAGATTACTACCGAGGTAGCAGAGAAAATCAAAGAGTTAAATGGTGATAAATCGGTCAGCGCAGCCTTCGTAGTTGGCGGCGGCGGCAAAATCCATGGATTTACGGAAATGCTTGCAGACAAGCTTGAAATTCCAAGAGAACGTGTGGCATTACGTGGAGAAGAAGTTTTAAAAGAGGTTCATTTTGCACAGGAAGAGATTAAGAAAGACCCATTACTGGTAACGCCGATTGGAATCTGTCTTAATTATTATGACCAGAAGAATAATTTTATTATGGTCCGGTTTAACGGAGAACGCTTAAAGCTTTATGATAACAGCCATCTTACCATTGTGGATGCAGCATTGCAGGCGGGCTTCCCGAATGAAGCACTATTCCCAAGACGGGGCAAGGCAGTGGAGTTTACCGTAAATGGCAAGCCGAGAATTGTCCGTGGAGAACCGGGAGAATCTGCCATTGTTAAAGTGGACGGAAGAGTAGTCAGCATCAATACACCACTGGTTCCGAATTCCGAGATTACCATAGAAGCCTCTACCATTGGAAAAGAAGCCGTATCTACGATTGAACAGTTAGATGAATATACATCCTCCACCATTACCTTCCAGGTCAATGGCATCAATATTACCTGCCCGAAATTTGTTCAGGTCAATGGAAGCCTTGAACCTTCTAATTATGTTATTCAGGAAGGGGACGAAATCGAAACCAGAAACTTCTATACCATTGGACAGCTGGCAGAGTTTATGGATGTGCGGATTGATGAAGAAGCCGGAATTATCTTAAATGGAAAACCGGCAGATATGGGTTCCCTTTGCTATGAGAACTTTGAAATCGAATGGAGTGCTTCTGCCTATGAAAGCGGTGAACGTCATATTTCCTATGGACAGGCAGACCACAGATTTGATGCCGGACCGGAAGAAGAAGCTTCAATAGAAGAAAGCACAGACAGTGCAGCTGAAGTTCATGAGACAGAAGCTTCTGAGGCAGCTGAATCTGTGACAGGCGAAAATGCTGCGGATGAAAATGTTGCAGATGGCATTCAAACGGCAGGTGCAGAGCCGGAAAGCAAAGAATTACATATTATTGCAAACAATCAGGAAATTACTTTAAGTGGCAAAGAAGAATATGTATTCGTGGATATTTTTGATTATATTGATTTTGATTTGTCAGCATCCCATGGAAGAGCAATTGTAACTTTAATTAATGGCATGGATGCCCAGTATACACAGGTATTGCAGGATGGCGATAAAATTGAAGTGTACTGGAAAGAGAATTACTAAATAGAAAGAGACATAAGAAAATGGAATTATGCAGTATTGCAAGTGGAAGCAGTGGAAACTGTATCTACGCAGGAACAGAAAGCAGCCATCTGATGATTGATGCCGGAATCAGTGGAAAGCGCATTGAAGCAGGATTAAACAGTATTGGTTTGAAAACCGCGGAAATGCAGGCACTGCTTGTGACCCACGAACATTCAGATCACATTTCCGGTCTTGGCGTGGTAGCAAGAAAATATGGAATTCCAATCTATGCCACGGCAGAGACCATTGAGGCAGTCAAAGGGATTTCCAGTGTGGGAAAAGTAGATGAGACATTGTTTCATCCTATCGAAGCCGGAGTGGAATTTCAGATTGGAGATATTACGGTGGAGCCGGTATCCATTTCCCATGATGCCGCAAATCCGGTGGCATACATCATGAAACAGTCAGATAAAAAGATGGCGGTCATTACCGATTTGGGGAAATATGACAATTATCTTATAGACAAGCTGCAGGATTTAGATGTATTATTGTTAGAAGCAAATCATGATGTGCGTATGCTTCAGGTGGGCAGTTATCCTTATCCTCTGAAACAGCGGATATTAGGGGACAGAGGACATCTTTCCAATGAGAGCAGTGGACAATTTTTAGGGCAGCTTCTGCATGATAAGTTTAAAAAAGTAGTATTGGGGCATCTGAGCAAGGAAAATAATCTGGCAGAACTGGCATATGAGACAGTGCGCCAGGAAGTAGAACAGGGTGAGAACCCGTACCACGGAAATGATTTTCCAATCCAGGTAGCAAAGCGGGACGAAGTGTCTGAGCTTATCCGGATTTAAGAATATTAAGAAAGCAAAAATAAGAGGAGAACAAAATGGAAAAGACACAGAGCAAGACAATTATTACTGTAGTAGGAAAAGATACTGTAGGAATTATCGCAAAAGTTTGTACTTATTTATCAGAACAGCATATCAATGTACTGGATATTTCACAGACTATCATTGACGGATTCTTCAATATGATGATGATTGTTGATTTAAATACATCCAAAACACCATTTGCTGAGTGTTCTGCAGCACTGGAAAAATTAGGTGAGGAAATCGGTGTTACCATCAAATGTCAGAGAGAAGAAATCTTTGATATGATGCACAGAATTTAATACGACTTACATAAAAGGGAACTGCTGTTGGCAGGTCACTAAGGCGTATCAATGAAAATACAGGAAATGAGCTGCGTAGAAAGGTAGAATATAGGAGACAAAAAATGATTAATATAATGGAAGTAAGCGAAACCAATAAAATGGTGGAGCATGAGAACTTAGATGTCCGTACCATTACCATTGGAATCAGTCTTTTGGATTGTATTGATTCTGATTTAAAGAAGTTAAACGATAACATTTATAAGAAAATTACTACAGTGGCAAAGGATCTGGTATCAGCAGGAAATCAGATTGAGCAGGAATTTGGAATCCCAATCGTAAATAAAAGAATTTCCGTTACACCAATTGCACTGGTTGGAGGGGCAGCCTGCAAGACACCGGAAGATTTTGCAACCATCGCAGATACTATGGATGCAGCAGCTAAAGCAGTAGGAGTAAACCTGATTGGTGGATATTCTGCACTGGTATCCAAGGGAATGACAAAGGCAGATGAGCTTTTAATCCGTTCTATTCCAATGGCACTTTGCCGTACCGAAAGAGTCTGCAGTTCTGTAAATCTTGCATCCACAAAAACCGGAATTAACATGGATGCTGTAAAATTAATGGGAGAGATTCTCTTAGAGGTGGCAGAGCAGTCTAAGGACAGAGATTCTGTAGACTGTATGAAACTGGTTGTATTCTGTAATGCACCGGATGACAACCCGTTTATGGCAGGCGCATTCCATGGTGTAACAGAGGCAGATGCGGTAATCAATGTTGGTGTCAGCGGACCGGGTGTTGTAAAGACGGCACTGGAAAAAGTCCGAGGAGAGAACTTTGAAGTATTATGTGAGACCATCAAGAAGACTGCATTTAAAGTAACCCGTGTAGGTCAGCTTGTAGCACAGGAAGCGTCGAGAATTTTAAATATTCCATTTGGTATTGTAGATTTATCTCTGGCACCAACTCCTGCAATCGGAGACAGTGTGGCAGATATTCTTTGTGAAATTGGTCTTGAATATGCAGGTGCACCGGGAACGACAGCAGCCCTTGCTCTTTTAAATGACCAGGTTAAGAAGGGCGGCGTAATGGCATCTTCTTATGTTGGTGGTTTAAGTGGTGCATTTATTCCGGTCAGCGAAGACCAGGGAATGATTAATGCAGTACAGGCAAATGCCATTACACTGGAGAAATTAGAAGCAATGACCTGTGTATGTTCCGTAGGTCTCGATATGATTGCAATTCCGGGTGATACCAAGGCAACTACCATTTCCGGTATTATCGCAGATGAAATGGCACTTGGAATGATTAACCAGAAGACTACAGCAGCCCGTCTGATTCCGGTAATCGGAAAGGGAGTAGGCGATACTGTAGAATTTGGTGGATTATTCGGCTATGCACCGATTATGCCGGTAAACCAGTATTCCTGTGATGCATTTATCAACCGTGGGGGAAGAATTCCGGCACCAATTCACAGCTTTAAGAACTAGGATTTTTTGAAATGGAGAAAGAAAATGAGTGATATCCGTAAACTTGTGTTTTTTGAACGAGGCGTAGAAACATTAACTTATTTTTCGCATGAGATGGCAGCGTCATTTCGCAAGATGGGATATCAGATATTCTTCTTTGACATTCAGGCAGAATATGCTGACACGAAACGATTAAGCCGCTTTTTAAAAAGTGGCGAGACCGCAGTCATTACCTTTAACTTTATCGGATTAAGCGGAGAGGAGTTCCTGTTGGAGACAGAGTCTCAGTCTGTCTTTGCCAGCAGAAATATTCCGGTCTATTGTATTCTTGTGGACCATCCGTTGTATTATCATAAGCAGCTTGATGAGACTATTCCAAATCTGACTGTGTTCTGCATCGACCGTCAGCATATTTCTTATATGAAACGGTTTTATAAAGGGATTCCCTGTCATTTTTTACCATTGGCAGGGAATTTTCTGATGGATAAGGAAGAACGTATTTCTACAGACTTTATTCCATATGAGAACCGGGAATATGAAGTGGGTTTTATCGCAAACTATGTGCATCTTCCGGCAATTGAAGAGCATTTTACCAGCCAGACGAAGGAATATATTGATTTCTATCATGAGATATTAAATTATCTCCGCCTGCATCCGTCAGAGCCGTTAGATTCTGCCATGGAGCATTTTGTCCGTCGGGAGATTCCGGAAGTAACGGAGCGGGAGCTGATGGCATGCTTTGCAGGAATGCTTTTTTTGGATATGTATAACCGGACTTATTTCCGTGGAGAAACGGTGCGGACATTGGTAGACAATGGAGTACGGGTACATGTTTTTGGCAAAGGGTGGGAGAATCTTAAGGTAAAACATCCGGAGAATCTTATTTTAAACGGAAGACAGCTTGATTCTGCCGAATGCGTAAAAATCATCCGGAATACCAAGATTGCATTGAATACCATGCCGTGGTTTAAGGATGGAGCCCATGACAGAATTTTTACAGCCATGTTAAATAAAGCAGTATCCCTGACAGATGGCAGCATTTATTTAAAGGAGCGTTTCTGCGATGGAAAAGATCTGGCATTTTATGAGTTAGAGCATCTGGATGCATTGCCGGAACAGGTATTATCCATGCTGGGACATCCGAAGAAAATGAAAGAAATCATAGAATATTCTTATGAACGGGCACTTAAGGAAGATACCTGGGCGAACCGTGCAGAACGTCTGAGAGAGTTCTTATAGGAAGAATTCCTTGACAAGTGTTTTGGAATATGTTTTACTAAATTCAGGTCATATGACTGACGGAACCGTGGGAATAACCACATGAAGTATGACCTGAGAAAGCCGACCGTCTGGGCAGTTAAGCTCGGGATACGTGTCGGTATTTTTTATGCATGCAAACAGGAAAAGTCACAGGAAAAATTCGAAAGAGAAAGAGACTTTGACGAAAGCTGCAGCAACTTTAAAAATTACATGGAGCGTAAGAAGGAGGAACAAAAATGAAGATGACTTCATTAGCAGAAGAACTTGGAAGCACTACTTATCCGGGAAGAGGAATTGTAATTGGAAAGTCGAAGAATGGAAAGTATGCGGTAACTGCTTATTTTATCATGGGAAGAAGCGAGAACAGCCGTAACCGTGTATTTGTTGAGGATGGAGAAGGAATCCGTACCCAGGCATTTGACCCTGCAAAATTAAGTGACCCAAGTCTTATTATTTATGCACCGGTTCGTGTACTGGGCAATAAGACCATTGTAACCAATGGAGACCAGACAGATACCATTTATGAACTGATGGATAAACAGCAGACCTTCGAACAGGCATTAAGAACCAGAGAATTTGAGCCGGACGCACCTAACTATACACCGCGTATTTCCGGAATCATGCATGTGGAAGATGGAAAATACAATTATGCAATGTCTATTTTAAAGAGCAACAATGGTAATCCGGATGCCTGCAACCGTTATACATTTGCTTATGAGAATCCGGTAGCTGGGGAAGGACATTTCATTCATACTTATATGAATGATGGCAATCCATTACCAAGCTTTGAGGGCGAGCCGGTACTGGTTGATATCGGAGATGACATTGATGCATTTACCGAACTGGTATGGAATAAACTGAATGCAGACAATAAGGTATCTTTATTTGTAAGATATATTGATATTGAAACCGGAAAATATGAAAGCCGCATTGTAAACAAGAACAAATAAGATTTTGTGAATAAGATTCGTGCGAGAGAGGAAAATAAAAATGAAAGAATTAGAATTAAAATATGGTTGTAACCCAAATCAGAAACCATCCAGAATTTACATGGAAAATGGCGAATTGCCAATCAAAGTATTAAATGGTAAACCAGGTTATATTAACTTCTTAGACGCATTCAATGGCTGGCAGTTAGTAAAAGAATTAAAGAAAGCAACCGGACTTCCGGCAGCCACTTCTTTTAAACATGTTTCTCCGGCAGGTGCAGCAGTGGGACTTCCACTTTCTGACGTAGAGCGTAAGATTTACTGGGTAGATGACATGGATGTAGAATTTACACCGATTGCCAATGCATATGCGAGAGCAAGAGGCGCTGACCGTATGTCCTCTTTCGGAGATTTCATTTCTCTTTCTGATGTCTGTGATAAAGCAACCGCACTTTTAATTAAAAGAGAAGTATCTGATGGAGTTATTGCACCGGGCTATGATGATGACGCATTAGAAATTTTAAAAGCAAAGAAAAATGGCAATTACAATGTCATTGAAATTGATCCTGACTATATTCCAGACCCAATCGAGCGGAAACAGGTATTTGGCGTTACCTTTGAGCAGGGAAGAAATGAGTTAAATATTGACGAGCATTTCTTTGACAATATTGTAACAGAAAACAAAGAGCTGCCGGAATCAGCAAAGAGAGATCTGGCAATTTCCATGATTACTTTAAAATATACACAGTCTAACTCCGTATGTTATGTAAAAGACGGACAGGCAATCGGTATTGGTGCCGGACAGCAGTCCCGTATCCACTGTACCAGATTAGCAGGCTCCAAAGCAGATAACTGGTGGTTACGCCAGTCTCCACAGGTACTGAATCTGCCATTTTTAGATAAAATCCGCAGAGCTGACCGTGATAATGCAATCGACCTTTACATTGGCGAGGATTATATGGACGTACTTGCAGATGGCGAATGGGAGAAGATATTTAAGACCAGACCTGCTGTATTTACGGCAGAAGAAAAACGTGCATGGTTAGATAAGAATACCGGAGTATCTCTTGGCTCTGATGCGTTCTTCCCATTTGGAGATAACATCGAGCGCGCCCACAGAAGTGGCGTGCAGTATGTAGCACAGCCGGGCGGATCTATCCGTGATGACCATGTAATCGAAACCTGTAACAAATATGGTATGGTGATGAGCTTTACCGGAATCCGTCTGTTCCACCACTAAGAGCTGGAAAATCAGATAGGATTTGAAAGATAAGATTTTGTTTTGTGAAAGGACATTTAGTTCCTGCTATAAAATTCCGCAGTTACTAAGCAGTTTGTTTTTCTTTTTGAGATAAAAACAGTCTTTCCAATGTTTGACAAGATGTCTGTACGGTTCGTCGAAGTACGGATGCATAATAAAGGCTGTTAGGGGCACTTGGAATTTCGTCTGGCAACAGGCAACGCTGGCACAGGGATGTGCCAGCGAGGCGCATTTGAACATGGATGTGAATTTGCGCCGGTTGCCAGATAATGTGATGTATTATCCGAAATTCCCAGTACCCCTTGCAGGCTTTATAGAGCATCCGTACCCGACGGACAGTGCAGACATCCAGTCAAAGCAACGGAAAGACAGTTTACATTCAAGAAAAACAAACTGCTAAGAACTGCTGAAATTTTACTGCCAAAGAACTAAGATGTCCTTTTACAATCAAAATCTTAGTTCTTATCAAACGCTCTTTTGATTTTTCTCACCAACCGAATGGTGGAATCAGACGGCACGGCAAATTCACACCCTTACAATATTGCGTACAAACTCGCTTCTGGCATCCTGCCCGGTTTTTCCGGACAGGATGTTTTCATATAATTCTCCGGCAAAGACATCCAGATTAAAAAGGCGTGCAGCATCAGAAGATAGCATAGAGGCTGCGTTGGCACTCTTAGAAAGCATTGGAACATCCGCATAATTGCTTAAAATCGTGAGGAGCCGGGAGGCGTCTTTGCGGAATCCTAAGATACGAAGATAAGGAATGTAATCTAAGGATTTTCCCAAACGATAATCTTCAGATGTAATCTGAAGCAGAAGGTGAGTGAAAATCCGGCTGATTCTGGTATAAGTCATATCCTTTGTTTTCAGTAACTGGCAGAACTGCTCAAAGGAATGAAACTGTTTTTGCAAATTTTTTATCCGGTGAGCAAGTGCTTCATTGGAATCACCACAGAAAGCCAGTTGTGCTTCACTCTGCTGTAACAGAAGGTAAGAGAGCGGAGCAGAAAAATCATTGGCAGAAACCGGCGGATAAAGATTAAGATATTCTTTTAAAATAGAATAAGCAGCTTCCGGCAGATATGGATTTAATGTAGTGATGTCATTCCAGACGTTTGAAAGAAGTTCTTTTCTTATGGCAGTGGCAGAGGAAAGACTGCTGTTAAGTGCCGCTTTGTGATAGCCGTCTCCGGTCCGCTGAATCAGATAAGGGGTGATGGCGGCATTCTGAGCCTGAATCGCTTTTAAATATTCAATAGCAAGAATATTATTTGGCTCATTTAAAAGGCAGGCAAGTTCATCGGCCGGGATTTGCTGGTTGGCTTCTTTTAAATAGCTGCATACCGCCTGACTTCTTGCGGCAGGATAGGACATTCCTTTTTTGAGACAGGAAGAGAGAACTTCTTTGTAGTCCTCTGGTTCGGATACGAGCAGGGAAGCAACTTCTTTTAATAAAGAAAGATTGTCTGTTTCTGCACCAAAGCAGAGGGTGTCTACGCAGCCACATTTACGCATGAGTGCAACACCTGCAGAAGCAAAAAGTTCGGCAGAAGCAGTTGCCCAGAGGGCTGGCAGCTCAATTACCAGGTCAGCACCGCAGCTTAAAGCCATTTCTGTTCGTGCATATTTGTCAATAAGAGCCGGTTCTCCCCGCTGGACGAAATTTCCACTCATGGCTGCGATAACGAAGTCAGCCTGGGTCAGGGAACGGATTTTTTCTATCTGGTAAGCATGACCGTTATGAAACGGATTGTATTCTGCAATGATTCCTATGATGCGCATAAGTCCTCCAAAGTTACAAATAATATAGTTCTATCATAGCATTATTCCCATATTTTTGGCAAATTACTTATGGAAAGTATTCATAAGAAGAATTTCGAAAAAAATATTTTTCTTTGCATTTTTTCAGACACTGTACTTGAACACCATTTAAAATAGGCGTATACTAAACATACATATGCGGATTTGTAACAATGAACCGTAAAAAAATAGCAGTGAGGAGAAAACAGATGAACGTATTAGTTATTAACTGTGGAAGTTCTTCTTTGAAGTATCAGCTTATTAATTCAGATACAGAAGCGGTACTGGCTAAAGGACTTTGTGAAAGAATCGGAATTGATGGAAGATTAGTATACCAGCTTGCTGGCCATGATAAAGAGATAACAGAAGCACCAATGCCGACCCATAAAGAAGGTATCCAGATGGTACTGGATGCACTGGTAAACCCAAAGACAGGTGCGGTAAAGAGTCTTTCTGAAATTGATGCAGTAGGACATCGTGTCGTACATGGTGGTGAGAAATTTGCCCAGTCTGTTGTATTAAATGAAGAAGTATTAGCAAAAGTGGAAGAGTGTAATGAGCTTGCACCACTTCATAACCCTGCAAACTTAATTGGTATTCGTGTATGTCAGGAACTTATGCCTGGTGTACCAATGGTAGGTGTGTTTGATACCGCTTTCCATCAGACCATGCCGCAGAAGGCTTATCTTTATGGTCTGCCATATGAATATTATGAGAAATACAAGGTAAGACGTTACGGTTTCCACGGAACAAGCCACAGCTTCGTATCCAAACGTCTGGCTGAGTTCTTAAATCTTGATTATAACAATTCCAGACTGATTGTTGCCCACCTTGGAAACGGAGCATCCATCAGTGCTGTATTAGATGGTAAATGTGTAGATACCTCTATGGGACTTACTCCATTAGAGGGACTTGTAATGGGAACACGTTCCGGTGACATTGACCCGGCAATCATGGAATTCATTGCAAAGAAAGAAAACCTTGACATCGACGGAATTATGGATGTATTAAATAAGAAATCCGGTGTAGAGGGACTTTCCGGTGTATCCAGTGATTTCCGTGACCTCGAGGCTGCTTATCATGAAGGAAATCCAAGAGCAATTGCAGCATGTGAAGTATTTGCTTACCGTGTAGCAAAATATATCGGTGCTTATGTGGCTGCAATGAACGGAGTAGATGCCATTGCATTTACTGCAGGAATTGGTGAGAATACATCCTTCATCCGTGAGAAGATTCTTGCATACTTCGGATATCTTGGAATTACCATGGATAAGGAAGCAAATATGGTTCGTGGAGAGGATAAGATTATTTCTACTCCGGATTCCAAAGTAACCGTATGCATTATCCCGACCAACGAGGAACTTGCAATTGCAAGAGAAACCGTAGCTTTGGTAGGCTAAAAAGGAAAAATATTGTTGACAAAAGCTATAGTGCTATGTATAATTGTTTAGGTGTGAAAAGGAGACAAACGTGATATTAGATTTAACCGATGTATGTTCATGTGAAAATAAAGAGCTTACGAAAGAGGCTGAAATTGAATTGACATCCTTTGATTCAAAGTTAGGTGTGTTTCCGTTCATAGAGAAAAAGCCATTCGAGCTGCGTATCGTTAATGAAGAGAATAAGGATTTACTGATTCACGGAGAAACGGACGTAAGGATAGCAATACCATGTGACCGCTGCTTGGAAGAAGTTCCAACAGATTTCCACCTTGTATTCGATAAGAAGTTCCCATTGGAAGATGCGGATGCTTCGGAAGAAGAGATGGATGAGGCAGACTACATGAAAGGATTTCAGCTTGATATTGATAAAATGGTCTATGATGAAATCTTGGTGAACTGGCCAATGAAGGTTCTGTGCAGAGAGGATTGCAAGGGGATTTGTAAGAAATGCGGTACGAATCTGAATGTCAAGACTTGTGACTGCGAGAAATCTGAGCTGGACCCGAGAATGGCAGCAATTCAAGATATTTTCAATAAATTTAAGGAGGTGTAACCAGATGTCAATTTGTCCAAAGAACAAATCTTCCAAAGGAAGAAGAGATAAAAGAAGAGCAAACTGGAAAATGACTGCTCCAAGTTTAGTAAAATGCAGTAAGTGCGGCGCTTTGATGATGCCTCACAGAGTATGTAAGAACTGCGGTTCATACAACAAGAAAGAAATTATTCCTCAGGACTAATTAAGAAGTGACCGGGAGTGTTTGCAAAAACACTCCCTTTTTACTTTATGAAAAAGATAGGCATTTGCAGAACAATTCAGGTTTTGCGAATGCCTATTCATAGAAAAGGAGAAGGTATGAGCAATATTTTTAATTATAATAATAAGCTCTTTAGTGCATTTGATAAAGTGATTAACATATTCTGCCTGAGTTTAATCTGGTTCATGGCATGTATTCCGGTTTTTACCATTGGAGCATCCTGCACTGCACTTTATTATGCAGTGAATAAAGTAATCCGCCATGGCAGAGGATATATCTGGAAAGAGTTCTGGTCATCCTTCCGTTCTAATTTCAAACAGGCAACCGTAATCTGGCTGATTTTCTTACTGATTGGTCTTGTTATGGGAGCAGACTGGTTTATCATGTTCCAGTTTATGAAAGCCGGAGCAGCGTGGGGCAAGGCTTTTGTGATTTTTGTTGTTATGCTGGTATTTGAGATTGCAATCTGGTTATATGTATATCCGAACATTGCCCGTTTTGAAAATACCAATAAAGCAATTGTAAAGAATGCGGCACTGATGTCATTTGCACATCTGCCAAAGACCATTCTTATGCTGGTGATTTTGCTGGTAATTGCATTTTTAGTATATCTGATTCCATTTTTTTTAATTTTTGCACCGGCGGCATTTATTGCAATTCAGAATGGAATTATGGAGAAGATTTTCTTGCGTTATATGTCAGAGGAGGACATTGCCAAAGAAGAGGAACGGAACCGGGAATATTTCAATTAGTTTTCTGTTGATTTCTATGGAAAGTTATAGTATATTTCAATATAGGCTTAATGTGATGGCAGATTTACAGGAGGAATGTATATGCAGGAAGTCATTAGAGTGGCAGTTGATGCAATGGGAGGCGACAACGCGCCGGGCGAAATTGTAAAAGGTGCCATCGAGGCAGTAAATACACGCAGAGATATACAGGTTGTACTGGTTGGACAGCAGGAGGTTATTGCTGAAGAATTGAAAAAGTATACCTATGAGAAAGACCAGATTGAAATTAAGAATGCAACAGAAGTAATTGAGACTGCGGAACATCCGGTAAATGCAATTCGTAAGAAAAAGGATTCATCAATTGTTGTGGGAATGAATATGGTAAAACAGAAGGAAGCAGATGCATTTGTATCGGCAGGAAGTTCCGGAGCCGTATTAGTTGGTGGACAGGTGATTGTAGGAAGAATCCGTGGTATCGAACGTCCGCCTTTGGCACCGCTGATTCCGACCGAGACAGGAGTATCCCTGCTCATTGATTGTGGAGCAAATGTAGATGCCCGTTCTTCACATCTGGTACAGTTTGCCAGGATGGGTTCCATTTATATGGAAAATGTTGTGGGAATCAAGAACCCGAGAGTTGCAATCGTAAATATCGGAGCAGAAGAAGAAAAAGGAAATGCACTGGTAAAGGAAACATATCCTTTATTAAAAGAATGCAAGGATATCAATTTTGTGGGAAGTATTGAAGCAAGAGAGATACCACATGGCGGAGCAGATGTCATTGTCTGTGAAGCGTTTGTAGGAAATGTAATCCTTAAACTTTATGAAGGACTTTCCAGTACGCTGATTGGTGTAGTAAAGCAGGGAATGCTCAGCAGCCTAAAGAGTAAGATTGGTGCAGCATTGGCATTGCCGGCACTGAAGAAGACATTAAAATCTTTCGATGCATCCCAGTATGGCGGGGCACCATTGCTTGGACTGAATGGACTGGTGGTTAAAACACATGGAAGCTCCAAGGCGAAGGAAGTAAAGAATTCCATCATTCAGTGTGTTACATTTAAAGAACAGGATATCAATAATAAAATCAAAAAAAATATAGTAATTTCTGAAACAGAAGAATAGAAAGGAAAAGATTATGGAATTTGAAAAACTGAAAAAAATTATTGCAGAAGTCCTGAATGTGGACGAAGAAGAGATTAGTATGGAAACTACTTTTGTAGATGACCTTGGCGCAGATTCATTGGATGTTTTCCAGATTATCATGGGTCTGGAGGAAGAATTTGATATTGAGATTCCAAATGAAGAAGCAGAGAAAATTGTTACTGTAGGCGATGCGGTAGAGCAGATAAAGAGTGCGCTGAACTAAAAGCAGAATAGACAGTATTCTTCAAAGGAAGCATATTGTGCGAAAGAGTCCGGCATGCCGGATTCTTTTTTGCTTTACAGGAAATTTCTTTCCTGTAAAGTAAAAAACGCTCCGCGAGGATGCACACTGCGGCGTATAAGGTAGATGTCGCAAGCGACCGCCGCAGGCGGCTTGCAAAGCGTGTTTCCCGTAGTTTGCGGGCAGCATCGACAGTTAGAAGGAGAAAATAGTGAGCAGATTACATGAATTTGAAGAAGTGATAGGATATCATTTCAACAATCAGGGATTATTAAGACAGGCATTAACCCATAGTTCCTATGCCAATGAAAGACATATGAAGAAGCACTCAGATAATGAGCGGCTGGAATTCTTAGGCGATGCAGTGCTTGAGGTTACATCCAGTGAATTCTTATACCAGAAGTATCCGGATTATTCGGAAGGTGAACTGACCAAGCTCCGGGCAAGCCTTGTGTGTGAGCCGACACTGGCATTTTGTACCAGAGCAATTGATTTGGGAAAATATCTGTATCTGGGAAAAGGAGAGGATTTAACAGGAGGAAGAAATCGGAAATCCATTCTTTCGGATGCATTGGAAGCAGTAATAGGAGCAATTTTTCTGGATGGTGGTTTTGCTAATGCAAAAGAGTTTGTGTTAAAATACATTCTGACAGACATTGAGCACAAACAGCTCTTTTATGATAGCAAGACTATCCTGCAGGAGATAGTACAGGCAGGATATAATGAAGAACTGAATTATCAGTTGATCCGGGAAGAAGGACCGGATCATGATAAGCGGTTTGTGGTAGAAGCCAGAATCGGAGTAAAGTCCATTGGAGAGGGAATGGGACATACAAAGAAAGCAGCAGAACAGGAAGCTGCATATCAGGCGCTGCTTAAGCTGAAACAGCAGGAGAATAAGCGCTCTTAAACGGAGGAAGTTATGTATCTCAAAAGTATTGAAATTCACGGTTTTAAATCATTTGCAAATAAAATTGTATTTGATTTTCACAACGGAATCACAGGCATTGTGGGGCCAAACGGTAGTGGAAAAAGTAATGTTGCGGACGCAGTGCGCTGGGTATTGGGAGAACAGAGTGCCAAGCAGCTACGTGGCGCAAGCATGCAGGATGTTATTTTTGCGGGAACAGAGAATCGTAAGCCATTAAGTTATGCATATGTTGCGATTACATTAGACAATGCAGACCATCAGCTTGCGGTAGATTATTCAGAAGTAACGGTAGCCCGAAGAGTATACCGTTCCGGAGAAAGTGAATATCTTATCAATGGCAATCCATGCCGTCTGAAGGATGTAAGCGAGCTTTTTTATGATACCGGTATCGGTAAAGAAGGTTATTCTATTATCGGACAGGGTCAGATTGAGCGAATCTTAAGCGGTAAGCCGGAGGAAAGAAGAGAACTTTTCGATGAAGCGGCAGGAATTGTAAAATATAAGAGAAGAAAAGTAACCGCCCAGAAGAAATTAGAAAGAGAGCGGGAGAACCTGGTACGTGTCAATGACATTTTGACAGAGTTGGAGCGTCAGGTAGGACCGTTGGAGAAACAGTCAGAGACCGCAAGAATCTATCTTAAGAAAAAGGAAGAGTTAAAGACCTTGGATGTTAACATGTTCCTTTTAGAGATGGAGCGGATTGAGACCCAGACCAAAGAAGTAGAAGAAAAGTTTAAAATTGCAGATACCCAGTTAAAAGAAGACAACGAGGCATACGAGAATATCAAAGCGGAGTATGAGAAAAAAGAGCAGGACATGGAAGAAATGGATGCGAAAATCACAGAAATCCGCGAAGAACTCAGCAATACCAATGTCATGAAGGGAAAACTGGAAGGTCAGATTAATGTATTAAATGAGCAGATTAAGGCTGCACAGATGACAGATGACAGCTTAAAAGCACGTTTGGAGCAGTTAGAAAGTGACCGGAAAGAAAGAAAAGAACAGCAGGAGCATTATCTTGCACAGAAGCAGGAAATTGACAGCCAGGTAGCAGAGATTGAAGCACGCAAGCAGGCAGCTTCTGATGAGTTAGAAAAGATTCAGAAGGAAATTGCCCGCTGTACACAGGGCATCGAAGAAGGCAAGAATGAGATTATTGAGATTCTGAATAATAAAGCTTCCACAAAAGCAAAATTACAGAAATTCGATACCATGGCAGAGCAGGTAAATATACGCAAAGCCCAGTTGAATCAGCGTCTCTTAAAGCGTAAAAGCGAAGAAGCAGATTTGCAGAGTGTATTGTCAGAATATCAGGACAAATTAGCAGAAGTAAGTCGTGAGATTGAAGCATTAAAGGCAAAAGAAAAAGAGACTGCAGACTTAATTCAAAGCTGGCGTAAGAAAACAGCAGAGAACCGGAGTGCCTTAGAAAAAGCAACTATTGATTATAATAAGGGAGAATCCCGTCTTGAGACCTTAAAAAATATTGCAGAGCGTTATGAAGGCTATGGAAACAGTATCCGTAAGGTAATGGAGCAGAAGGATAAGGAAGGCGGAATCCTCGGCGTTGTGGCAGACCTCATTCAGGTGGACAAGAAGTATGAGACAGCCATTGAAGTTGCACTCAGTGGAAACATCCAGAACATTGTTACGAAAGACGAGCAGACAGCAAAGAAAATGATTGCTTATCTGAAACAGAATCGTCTGGGACGTGCCACATTCCTGCCGCTGACCAGTGTTACCGGTAAGGATAACAGCAAGCAGGATGTATTCTTAAAAGAAGAAGGCGTAATCGGAAAGGCAGATACGCTGGTAAAACATGATGCAAAATTTGACGGTGTAATGTCCTATCTTCTTGGAAGAGTCTTTGTTATGGACTCCATTGACCATGCGTTGGCACTGGCGAAGAAGAGCCATTATTCTTTACATATGGTAACCTTGGAGGGTGAGTATTTAAGCCCGGGTGGTTCCATTGCCGGTGGTGCCTTTAAGAATACCGGTAATCTTCTGGGAAGAAAACGCGAAATTGACGATTTGACGAAGAGACTGGAAGAACTGAAGAAAACCATTGCATCCTGCAAGGAGCGGAGCGAAGAAATCCGCACTGCACAGGAACTTGCCATGCAGGATATGGAAAAGGTACGGACTGATTTACAGGAACAGTATTTACAGCAGAATACAGCCAGGATGAATGTAGACCGTACCTTGCAGCAGAAGAATGAAAGCGAGAGCGTATTTGAAGGCTTAAAGAATGAGAGCCAGGATATTGAAGAACAGTTGACGGATATTAAGAAGGGCAAGGAACGTACGGAAGAGGAAATTAAAGAAGCAGAAGTACGGGAAGAAGAAATCAAAGCCCAGGCAGAGCAGTTCCAGGTAATTTTAGAAGAACAGATGAAACTGGAAGAGGCTGCAACTGAAGCTGTTTCCAAGGTGCAGTTAGAGGAAGCCGGATTCACACAGAAACAGGAATTCATACAGGAAAACTTAGAACGTGTGGAAGAAGAATTAGAGCGTGTATACAAGAATCAGGAGTCTTTGAAGAATCAGTCAGCAGAATCCAAAGAAGATGCAAAACGTCATGAGGCAGACATTGAAGCCATCCGAAAGACCATTCTTGCATCCGATGAGAATTATGCGGCATTGAATCAGAAGCTTTCTGAGAGCATTGCTGCAAAAGAACAGATGTCAGCAGAGTATAAGGGATTCTTTGAACGAAGAGAAGAGATTTCCAAGCGGATTGCAAATCTTGACAAAGAGATTTTCCGACTGAACAGCCAGAGAGAGAAGTTAGAAGAGGCAGGTGAATACCAGACCAATTATATGTGGGAGGAATATGAGCTGACTCCGCATAACGCATTGCTGCTTCGCAATGAAGAATATCAGGATTTGCCGGAACTTAAGAAACAGATTTACGGTATCAAGGATGATATCCGAAAATTGGGTGATGTCAATGTCAATGCCATTGAAGAATATAAAGAAATCAGTGAACGTTATACGTTTTTAAAGACGCAGCATGATGATTTAGTAGAAGCAGAGCAGACACTGGTGGGTATCATTGAAGATCTGGATACCGGAATGCGCAAGCAGTTTACCGAGAAGTTTGCGGAAATCCAGCATGAATTTGACAAGGCATTTAAGGATCTCTTTGGTGGCGGTAAAGGAACCTTAGAGTTAGTCGAGGATGAGGACATCTTAGAGTGCGGCATCCGTATTATTGCGCAGCCACCTGGAAAGAAGCTGCAGAACATGATGCAGTTGTCCGGTGGAGAGAAATCGTTGACAGCCATTGCACTGTTATTTGCAATTCAGAACTTAAAGCCATCCCCATTCTGTCTTTTAGACGAGATTGAGGCAGCGTTAGATGATTCTAACGTAGGACGTTTTGCAAAATATCTGCATAAATTAACGAAGAATACGCAGTTTATTATCATTACGCACCGAAGAGGAACCATGGCAGCAGCCGACCGCCTGTACGGAATTACCATGCAGGAGAAGGGTGTATCCACACTGGTAAGTGTAAATCTGATTGAAGAAGATTTAGATAAATAAGAGAAATGAACAGAGAAAGAAGTGACAAGATGGAAGAAGAAAAGAAAGAGAAAAAAGGCTTTTTTGCCCGCCTTGTATCAGGATTAACCAAGACAAGAGATAACATTGTATCCGGTATTGATTCTGTATTTCATGGATTTTCACATATTGATGATGATTTCTATGAAGAAATCGAAGAGATTCTGATTATGGGAGACCTTGGTGTACATGCCACAGAGGCAATTTTGGACAAGTTAAAGGAACGTGTCAAAGAAGAAAAAATCAAAGAGCCGGCAGACTGTAAAGAGCTTCTGATTCAGAGTATCAAAGAGCAGATGGATGTAGGCGAGACTGCATACCGCTTCGAGGAAGAAAAATCTGTCGTTTTAGTCATTGGTGTAAACGGAGTCGGAAAGACAACCTCTGTTGGCAAGCTGGCAGGTAAATTAAAGAGTCAGGGTAAACGCGTGGTTTTAGCTGCGGCAGATACCTTCCGTGCAGCGGCAGGAGACCAGTTAAAGGAATGGGCGAACCGTGCCGGAGTAGACATGATTGGCGGTCAGGAGGGTGCTGACCCGGGCTCTGTGGTATACGATGCAGTAGCAGCTGCGAAAGCAAGAAAGGCAGATGTCCTTTTGTGCGATACTGCCGGACGGCTTCATAACAAGAAAAACCTGATGGAAGAGCTTCGCAAAATCAACCGTATTCTGGAAAAAGAATATTCCGATGCATACCGCGAGACCTTGGTAGTATTGGATGCTACAACCGGACAGAATGCACTGGCACAGGCAAGACAGTTTGCAGAGGTGGCAGACATTACCGGAATTATTTTAACGAAAATGGACGGAACCGCGAAAGGTGGTATCGCAGTTGCCATTCAGTCAGAGCTTGGCATCCCTGTAAAATATATCGGTGTCGGTGAAACCATAGATGATTTACAGAAATTTGATTCCGGGCAGTTTGTAAATGCATTGTTTGATGTAAAGGAAGATTCGGGAGAAGAAGGAGAGACAGAATGTTAACATTAGATAAATTTGAAGAAGCAAGTGAAAAAGTAAAAGAAGTAACTTTGGAGACCAAATTAATTTACAGCAATTATTTGAGTGAGCAGACCGGTAACAAAGTATATCTGAAACCAGAAAATATGCAGTTTACCGGAGCATATAAGGTACGTGGAGCCTATTATAAAATCAGCACTTTATCCGAAGAAGAAAGAGAGAGGGGACTGATTACCGCTTCCGCAGGAAACCATGCCCAGGGTGTTGCCTATGCAGCAAAATGCTATGGTTGTAAAGCAACCATCGTTATGCCAACCACAACACCACTGATTAAAGTAAACCGTACCAAGAGCTATGGTGCTGATGTAGTACTTTATGGAGATGTTTATGATGAAGCATGTGCACATGCTTATGAACTGGCTGAGAAGCATGGATATACCTTTATCCATCCTTTTGATGATTTGACGGTTGCAACCGGTCAGGGAACCATTGCCATGGAAATCTTTAAAGAACTTCCGCTGGTTGAGTATATTTTAGTTCCAATCGGAGGAGGCGGACTGGCAACCGGTGTTTCCACTCTTGCCAAATTACTGAATCCAAAGATTAAAGTGATTGGTGTAGAACCGGCTGGAGCAAATTGTATGCAGGCTTCCTTTAAGGCGGGTAAGGTTACAACACTTCCGGCAGTAAATACCATTGCAGATGGTACCGCAGTAAAGACTCCGGGAGAAAAAATCTTCCCATATATTCAGAAGAACTTAGACGATATCATCACCGTAAGTGATGATGAGCTGGTCGTATCCTTCCTTGATATGGTAGAAAACCATAAGATGGTGGTAGAGAACTCCGGTTTACTTACCGTTGCCGCATTAAAGCATCTGAATGTGAAAGACAAACGGGTCGTATCTATCTTGAGCGGTGGAAACATGGATGTCATTACCATGTCTTCCGTTGTTCAGCAGGGACTTATTTTCCGTGACAGAATCTTTACTGTATCTGTACTGCTTCCGGATAAGCCGGGTGAGCTTTGTAAAGTGTCCGGAATCATCGCAAGAGAGCAGGGAAATGTTATCAAGCTGGAGCATAACCAGTTTGTAACAACCAACCGTACCGCGGCAGTTGAACTTCGCATTACATTAGAGTGCTTTGGACCGGAGCATAAACAGCAGATTATCAATGCTTTGGAAAAAGAAGGCTATAAACCAAAACAGGTTCGTACCAGCCTGTAAGGGACGTTTATTGGAAAAGGATATTTTTCAATTTCTTTGCAGACAGAAGAAAAAAGTATAGTTTGTAATAAAATAGAAAAAGCCGCATTGGAGAGGAAGAAAAACTTCAGCTCTGATGCGGCTTTTGGAATGGTAGATTATAATTTCTCCGGCGTAAATACACCGATATCATTTCCGGTTCCGCTAAGTGGCATCTGATAACAGGCAGAGTCATTGCCGTATTCATAGAAGTAAAGGCACTGTGAGGTGGTATGTAATGCGGTATAATTACCGGATATCAGTAATTCCTCATTGCTTCCGTCGGTGAGACAGCGGTAGATACCGGCACCCGCTCCATTTTTTTGATAATAGATATAATCCCCGGTGACGTTGTAGCAGTCAATTCTGGATGGGATGATAAGGTTGGCAGCACCGCTGCTTAAGGAATAAGTGCTTAGTCCATAATCGTTGTCACCATCCATATAATAAGCCGTGTCATTGATTACAGTCGGTTCATAACAGGTGCAGCTATAGAGTGTAGCAACAGAGTTGTCGGCAGTATCAAGCTGCAGGAGAGAGTGGGAATCGTTTTCGCCATTAAAGTACATATACTGTCCATTAGAGGAGCAGGTCTTATAAGGAAACTTAGAAACCTGTTCTTTTTTTGTGCCATCGATTTTTATCCGATACAGGGTAGAAGCCGTTTCTTTGTCATAGTGGATGTAGTAAATATAATTTCCGTACAGTCCGGCATAAAGACTTGGGTCGTCATCTAAAATGGTAACCCTGCCTCCATCACGGTTGATACGGCATAAGCTGTTAGTTCCAAAATTCAGAAAAGAGAAATTAGTATCCTCACTCTTGTTGTTTCGGACATAGTAAACATAGTGATCATCTGCATTGATATAAGAGACGGTATCATCGGAAAGCTTCTTCATATCAGAACCATCAGGATTCATGGAATAGAGTCGGTGGTTGTCGGAAGGATTACTGAAGAAAACAGTGCCGTTGCTTTCACAGAAAAGTCCGCCATTATAAAGATTACCGGCAGAATTTCCATTGACGTAACCGGAATTCATTTTTGTGCGGTTGAGAAAATGAATCAGACAAAAAACTGCAATCAGAATAAGAATAATTGCAATCGTGATAAAGAGCTGTTTTTTTTGTTTGTTTTTCATAAGAATCCTCCTTTGATGTTATATGTAATCGTCTGATTGTGAAATTTGGAAATATGACAGGAGCGTGTTTTTCTTTCCTATAACATTTCCAAATTCCACAATTCTTACGATAAAATTATAACTTTCTTTCGGGAAACTTGCAACCGAAATGGGAATGGTATATGATAGAAAAAAATAATAAGGTGAAAGATAACAATGAAAGATTTAAAAGAGATAAGAGCAGAAATTGATAGCGTGGACAAAGAGCTGGTGTCACTGTATGAAAAACGTATGGCACTGACTGAACAGGTGGCAGATTATAAGCTTTCTACCGGGAAAAAAGTCTTTGATAAGGCAAGGGAAGAAGAGAAGTTAGAAAAGGTAACTTCCATGGTAGATGACCCGTTTTTAAAGCGTGGAACAAGAGAGCTTTTTGAACATCTGATGAGCATGAGCAGAAAAAGGCAGTATCAGAAGCTGGCAGAAAAAGGCATTATGGAGCCGATACCATTTGAAGAGGTAGCGGCACTTCCGGATAAAAATATAAGAATCGTATATCAGGGAGAAGAGGGCGCATACAGCCAGATGGCAATGCAGCAGTTTTTCCATGATACCACAAACAGTTATCATGTGCAGACCTGGCGGGATGCCATGGAAGCAATCGCAAAAGGAGAAGCAGATTATGCAGTGCTTCCGATTGAGAATTCTTCTGCCGGAATTGTGTCAGAAAATTATGATTTGCTGGTAGAATATGATAATTGTATCGTGGGAGAACAGATTATTCCAATAGACCACTGTCTGCTCGGAACGAAAGGCTCAAAGCTATCTGATATTGAACAGGTATATTCCCATCCGCAGGCACTGATGCAGTGTGGCAGATATTTGGACGAGCATCGGAACTGGGAAAAACACAGCTTTAAGAATACTGCCATGGCAGCAAAAAAAGTAAAAGAAGATGGTCTCCTAAGACAGGCAGCCATTGCCAGCCGTCTTACTGCCGATATTTACAGGCTTGATATATTGGACGAGCATATCCAGGATAACAGCAATAACTGTACAAAGTTTGTTATTGTAACCGGCCGTAAGATATTCTTAAAGAATGCCGGAAAAATCAGTATCTGCTTTGAAATTCCGCATGAAAGTGGATCTCTTTATCATATGTTATCCCATTTTATCTTTAATGATTTGAACATGAATAAGATAGAATCAAGACCATTAGGAGAGCGGAACTGGGAATATCGTTTCTTTATTGACTTTGAAGGAAATTTAAATGAGAGTGCAGTAAAGAATGCATTGCATGGAATCAAAGAAGAAGCTGAAAACTTTAAAATTCTTGGAAATTATTAGAAAGACAGGTAAGACATTAAGATGAAACATTCAGGAGAATTAATTTTATATAAGAACTTTGAAAATGGAGAATTATTTTATAATTTTACATGGATTTTGGAAAACTATGATAGTGAATTTTACAATCGGTCTGATATAGTAGAATTGTATTATAGATGTTTGAACCAACTGATTGAACTGGCAGTGAGCCACGGTTTTGAAGGAAATCTGTGGCACTGTTTTCTTGCGTTTATTATGGTAAATAATGAAAATGCCTACAGTACCGCCTGCGAAATGAAAGGAGCAGTAAACGGAAGTATCAATACGATTGCAGCCCATGATTTTGCTATTTTAAAAGAAATGTTTGATTATAACTTAAATGAAGTGGCAAAGACTCTGGAAATTGATGATATGGATGTGCTTCAGAATTTCAAGGGACCGGATGATAATGGAAGCGTATTTAACAAACGTATCCGTGACTGCATCTGTGAACTGGCTGTAGAACTGGCAGGAGCAAAGGATACCAATGCATTTCAGGACAGCGTAACCGGATTCTATGCAAGATTTGGTGTAGGAAATTTAGGCTTACATAAGGCATTCCGTATCCAGAATACCAACGGTGCTGTAGAACTGGCACCGATTACCAGAATCGCTCATGTGAAACTCGATGACCTGGTAGGCTATGAAATTGCCAAGAAGAAGCTGGTGGATAATACAGAAGCTTTTGTAAAGGGAAAGAGTGCCAATAACTGTCTGTTGTTTGGTGATGCAGGTACCGGTAAATCAACCAGCATAAAGGCAATTGCCAATCAGTATTATGAGCAGGGACTTCGCCTGATTGAAGTTTATAAGCATCAGTTTAAAGATTTGAACACTGTTATTTCCATGATAAAGAACCGTAATTATAAATTTATTATATATATGGATGATTTATCTTTTGAGGAATTTGAAATTGAATACAAATATTTGAAAGCTGTAATTGAAGGTGGGCTGGAGAAGAAACCGGACAATGTGCTGATTTATGCAACCTCAAACCGCAGACATCTGATTCGTGAGAACTTTTCAGATAAAGAGGAAGTACGTGAGGATATGCATACTTCTGATACCGTACAGGAAAAACTTTCACTGGTATATCGTTTTGGTGTATCTATTTACTTTGGAGCACCGACCAAGAAAGAATTCCAGCAGATTGTAGTAGAACTGGCAGAAAAGCAGGGAGTACATCTTCCGGCAGAAGAGCTTTTAGCAGAAGCCAACAAATGGGAGTTAAGTCATGGTGGACTTTCCGGAAGAACCGCACAGCAGTTTATCAATTATATGTTAGGACAGGAAGTGTAACAGAAGATTTACACAGGAGGAGGAGCACGGATGAAGACTTTTGCAGCAATTTATATCGGGTCTTATGAAATCAGCATGAAAGTGTTTGAGCTTTCCATTAAGAGAGGAATCCGGGAAATTGACCATGTCCGCCATAGAATAGAATTGGGAAGGGATGTTTATTCCCAGGGATATGTTGGATATGAAACAGCGGATGAATTGTGTCAGGTGCTGAAAGAATTCGTGGGGATTATGGAGATGTATCGGACGGATGAGTATGAAGCATATTCAGGTCTTGTCATCCGGGATGCACAGAACGAAGCATTTATTTTAGACCAGATACGGATTCGAACCGGACTTAATGTGAAAGTGCTGAGCAATTCGGAACATCGTTTTATCAGTTATAAGACGGTGGCATCCCAGAAGAATTTTGAGGATATGACCAGTCAGAATGCAGCAGTAGTTGATGTAGGTGGTGGCAGTATGCAGATAACACTTTTTGTAAAAGGAAAGGTAGTTACCACGCAGCATCTTCTGATTGGAATTATGCGTGTGCAGGAGAAACTCTTTGACCTTGGCATGCAAAGCGGTAATTATGAGCAGCAGATTCAGGAAGTTGTAGATAAGGAGTTAGAGGTCTTTAAAGCTCTTTATCTGCCAAAGGATGGCATCCGTTATGTCATTTTTATGGGAGATTATATCTCTGCATTTATGCCGAAAATCAGTAAAGAAAATGGCAAATGTATGGTAGATGCGGACAAGTTCTATCGTTATACGGAGAAGCTGAGAGCAAAGAATACAGGACAGATTGCAAGAGAATTAGGAATTACCAACGAGAGTGATACATTGCTGATTCCGGCACTGGTTATCTATCGTCAGTTAGTTGCCACATTAAATGCCCAGAATGTAGTAGTTCCGGGTGTGAATGTAAATGATGGTATAGCATATGATTATGCGCAGCGGCATAATATGGTGAAAGCAACACATGATTTCGAAGAAGATGTAATATCTGCGGCGGAATGTATGTCCAAAAGATATTTCGGCTATCAGCCACATCTTGAAGCATTAGAGCAGATGGCAGTCCAGATATTTGATGCCATGAAGAAGATTCATGGATTGGGAAACAGAGAGCGGCTGATGCTAAGGACAGCAGCCATTCTCCATGACTGTGGTAAATTTGTCAGTCTGGTTAATGGACCGCAGTGTTCCTATGACATTATTATTTCTTCAGAAATTATTGGATTGACTCATCTGGAGCGTGAAATTGTGGCGTCTACGGTACTTTATAATACATTACCGATAGACAGCTATGACAGACTGGCAGATAAGATGGATCATGACAGTTATCTTACCGTAGCCAAGCTTGCAGCTATCCTTAAGGTGGCAAATGCCATGGATAGAAGCCACAAGCAGAAATTTAAGAATGTAAAGACATCTGTTTCCGGAAGAAATCTGATTATTACCATAGAGACGGAAGATGATGTGACCTTGGAAAAGGGACTGTTTGAGTCCAAGGCGTCCTTCTTTGAAGAAGTATTCAGTATGAAACCGGTGATTAAAGTGAAAAAGGTCTATAGTTAGGAGAGTATGCGAATGGAAAAGTTAAAAGAATATACGAATCCGGAATATTATGAAAACCGTGAGTTGAGCTGGATTAAATTTAATGGCAGAGTATTGAATGAAGCAAGAGACAAATCCATTCCGCTGCTGGAACGGTTAAAATTTGTCAGCATTACTTCGTCAAATCTGGACGAATTTTTCATGGTACGTGTGGCTTCTTTAAAGGATATGGTACATGCGGGCTATAAGAAAACAGATATTGCCGGTATGACAGCGTCTGAACAGTTAGTAGCCATTAATCATGATACCAGGGAACTGGTAGAACTGCAGTATTCTACTTATAACCGTTCCCTGATTCCGCTATTGAATGCAAGAGGAATCTATATTGTAGATGCCTATGAAGATTTGGAAAATTTTCAGGCAGAATATGTAGACCGTTATTTTGAAGAAAATATATATCCGGTACTGACACCGATGGCAGTGGATGCATCCAGACCATTTCCGTTGATTCGCAATAAGACATTAAACATTGTAGCTTTACTGGAAGAAAATCCGAAGAAGGATGACCTCCTTGGCAAAGCAGAAGAGAAGAAGCTTAAGGCAGAGGGTAAAAAGGGAGGAACCATTTATGAATATGCAACCGTTCAGGTGCCATCTGTATTACCAAGGCTGATTCCGATTCCATCCGTAAAGGAAGGCGAGAAATCCTTTATCCTGTTGGAGCAGATTATTGAGAAGAATATTTCCAAATTGTTCTTAGGCCATAAAGTGGTCTGTGCTTATCCGTATCGTATTATGCGTAATGCGGACCTTTCCTTTGATGAGGACGAAGCAGAGGATTTACTGAAAGAAATTGAAAAATCCTTAAAGAAACGGCAGTGGGGCGAAGTTATCCGGCTGGAAGTGGAATATGGCATTGATAAGCGTCTGCTGGCATTTTTAAAGGATGAACTTCGGGTAGAGTCAGATGATGATATCTTTAAAATCAATGGACCGATTGATTTGACTTACCTGATGAAGATGTATGGACTGGAAGGCTGTGATGATTTACGTTACAAACCATATACGCCACAGCCGGTGCCACAGATCCAGCAGGGAGAGAGTATCTTTGATGCGATTAAAAAAGGTGATATTTTACTGCATCATCCATACCAGACCTTTGATCCGGTAGTCGAATTTATCCGTCAGGCAGCCAAAGATCCGGATGTACTGGCAATCAAACAGACACTTTACCGTGTCAGCGGCAATTCGCCGATTATTGCATCACTGGCACAGGCAGCAGAAAATGGCAAACAGGTATCTGTTCTGGTAGAATTAAAAGCCCGTTTCGATGAGGAAAATAACATTGTCTGGGCAAAAAAATTAGAGAAAGCAGGCTGCCATGTCATCTATGGTCTGGTGGGCTTAAAGACCCACAGCAAGATTGCACTGGTCGTAAGAAGAGAAGAAGAAGGCATCTGCCGTTATGTACATCTTGGAACCGGAAACTATAACGATTCCACTGCAAAGCTGTACACAGACTGTGGTATCTTTACCTGTTCGGAAGCAATCGGAGAAGATGCAACAGCAGTATTTAATATGTTATCCGGTTATTCTGAACCGCTGTCCTGGAACCGGCTGGTGGTAGCACCAATCTGGCTGCGGAAGCGTTTCTTGAAATTAATTGAGCGTGAAACAAAATACGCCAGGGCGGGAAAGACAGCCAAAATTGTTGCCAAGATGAATTCTCTTTGTGACCGTGATATTATTGCAGCTTTGTATGAAGCATCAGCAGCGGGAGTGCAGATTGATCTGGTTGTACGTGGAATCTGCTGCCTGAAGGTAGGCATTCCAAAGATCAGTGAAAATATCAGAGTGCGTTCCATTGTAGGAAATTTCTTGGAGCACAGCAGAATTTTCTATTTCTATAATGATGGACAGGATGAAATTTACATGGGAAGTGCTGACTGGATGCCACGTAACTTAGACCGCCGTGTAGAGATTATTTTCCCCGTAGAAAATGAAGAGTTAAAGCATAAAGTAATGCATATTCTGGATGTGGAACTGGCAGATAATACGAAAGCACATCTCCTTCAGAAGGATGGCACCTATGAAAAGGTTGACAAACGTGGAAAGGTGCTGGTGAATTCACAGCTGCAGTTCTGCAGGGAAGCAGAAGAAGCAGCACCAAAGCCTGCGGATGTGGTAAAAGACCGTATTTTTATTCCGGCAGAACCGGTAGAGGACTAAAGAAATCAGACACTTTTGCCGATATATAATATGAAACCATTGAAATAAAGCTCCAGGGAGGGGATTGTCGCATACGGATATGACGGTTATTTTAAGGTTCCGGTTGTTTTGCTCGTTCACGAGCAGGAAAGACAGCAGAATAGAGGGTATTCGGATGAATCCAGCCGGAAAAAATGTTCCGAAAATGAATTTGAACGAATCTTTCGAAATGCATTAGACGAGGTGAAAGACAAAAAATAGAAAGTATCTATAAAGAGGGACTGTTGTTTTACAGAAATTGTAAAATGACAGTCCCTCTTGGTGTACATGAGTAGTAAACTATCTGCAATGCAGCGCATTTTTAATATCCGATAAAATATAATAAGGAATCGGCATATGTCTTGTTCCGTTTCCCATGGAAATATAAGGTTTGTTACTTCCATGGAAGTCAGAGCCACCGGAAATAAGCAGATGATATTTTTGTGCAAGCTTCTTAATGTTTCGTTCATCGCCAAGCTGGTAGGTGGAATAGACGGCTTCAATACCATCTAAATGGCTTTCTTCTACCAGTGTCTGAACCAGAGCGTCCAATCGGTCTGCATTCATGCGATAGAGTACCGGATGGGCTAAAATGGCAAGACCACCGGCATGATGAATCAGGGAAATACCTTCCTGCGGAGTGATTTTAGGACGGTCTACATAATAAGGACAGTCATCCCCGATATATTTACTGAATACTGTATTCATATCTTTGGCAAGACCATGATTTACAAGGTATCTTGCAATATGTGCTCTTGTAATGACTGCATCCGGAAATTCTCTGATAAGACTGTCATAATCAATGGCAAGGTGTGCCTCCTGCTGCAGTTTATCAACCATCAGGCGGTTGCGGTCTGTGCGGGAAGAACGGAATGCATTTAATTTGTTATTAAATACTTTATCGTCCGGGTTAATATATAGCCCGACCATATGGATTTCACGGTCATCCAGTTCACAAGAGAGTTCAACACCGGCAATGACTTCCGGTGCATCTGGGGAGTTAAGCCGCAAGGTTTCTTCCTGTGCTTCTTTAATACCATCGATACAGTCGTGGTCAGTAAGGGCAAAGGCACATATCGAATGACGTATGGCTTCATGAACCAGCTCAGATGGAGTAAAAGTTCCGTCAGAGCAGGTTGAATGTACATGTAAATCAATAAATCCTGTTTCCATGGTATAATCCTTTCTAACAGCTCGAAATAATTATTTTTTAGAATTATTTATGAATATGATTATAAGAGTAATCTTTCGTTTTGACAATCCGGAAGAAATGAGAAAAATCTTTTGCGTATAAAAACAAAGTCCTATATACTGCAATTAGGAAAAATAATCTGCAGGGGGCAGGAAGCATGAAAAAAAATTTAGAAGTAAGTATGCTTGGAACATTTCGAATGCAATATGGAAATCATTCCTTTATCATAGACCGGAAATCAACGACAAAGACGAACCGGCTGCTTCAGATCATTCTGCATGCGGGTACAGAAGGGGTAACAAGGGAAGAACTGGTGGGAAGACTTTGGGAAAATGAGGAGGTTGCAAACCCATCCAACAGTTTCCGGGCAATTCTTTTCCGGGTGCGGAAACTGCTTAAGGAGCAGGGACTGCCGGAGAGCGATTATATTATAAGCCGAAAGGGAGTTTATTGCTGGACGCCGGAAATTCCGTATCATTGTGATTGCATTTCTTTTGAAGAGAAGGCAGAGCATGCATTGAAACAGGCGGAAGATTTTGGAAAAGCAGAATTAGAGGAAGCAGTCAGGTTGTACCGTGGAGAATTTTTGCCGGTACTGGGAGCATCAGAATGGGTAATTTTCTGGGCAACGAAATACCGGAAATTATATATGTCCTGTGTAAAGAGACTGTGCGGAATTTACCGGGATGAGCAGGAGTATCAGAAATTATATGAGATAGCAGAAAAGGCAGCGGTTCTTTATCCACTGGATGACTGGCAGGTATACCAGATGGAGGCATTGATTGCCATGAAGCGTTCCAAAGAGGCGGTGGCATTATATCATAAGACAGAAGAAATGCTGCTGGCAGAGCTTGGCAGTGAGCCTTCAAAGTCTATGCTGGAACAATTAAAACGAATCAGCAGCTGTGTTACGGAGGATGCCACTCATATTCAGGCAATACAGGAGAAGTTGGAAGAAGAGAGAGAGGAAGGAGCATTTTACTGTTCATATCCTGTTTTCATTGAAAATTACCGCTTTGCAAAACGGGTTTTGCAGCGTACGGGAAAGAGTGCGTGGCTTCTTATGAGCACCATTACCGATGGGAAGGGGTATGCTTCAGAAGGCGGTGTTCATTTCGAATACATCCGGGCAGAACTGGAGCAGGCATTGAAAAACTCCCTGCGCAGCGGTGACCTGTATACCAGGTACAGCACAAACCAGTATCTGATACTTTTAATAGGTATTGAAGAAGAAAATTGCGGACTTGTGATAGAAAGAATCAATGACAACATGGAACGGACGGCTGGAAAGAAATATGTGAAATATCATAAAGTATTGGTGAATGGAACAGACGAGTAGATACGAGGAGAAATACAATACAAACAGGAAGATTTAAGTACAATTCGGAAGAATAAAGAAAAAATAGAAAAATATAACGCTTTTTATAACACAGAGTAGGCTATGATTGGTTATACAATTCATAAATCAACAGGAAATGGATAAAATGAATAAAAGGAGAAAAAACATGAGAGTAGCCAAAATGTTGGGAAAAAGAATTACAGCTTTTGTAATGGCGGCATTGATGGTATTGTCCTTATCCGGAATAACCGGGATGACAGTAAAAGCTGCCGAAAAGGATAATACAATTACGATGCAGCTGCAGGATACGAAGAAAATCGAGTGTTCTGCATGGATTGCTTACGAAACCAAATGGAGTGTTACCAGTGGAAAAGATAAGGTAACATTAAAAAATACAAATAAGAAAGAGGTATCTGTAATTGCGGATAAGACAGGAACAGTTACCTTGAAGTGCAAGTATAAGAATTATCTCTTTCAATGGAAAACAGAAAAATATACCATTAAAATCAGTAAGAGAACTCCGGTATTTGAAGAGAGCATTTCAAATCTGACTTATAACGGAAAAGTCCAGACACTGAATGCAAAGAACTTTGTAAAGGATGGTCCAAAGAGTGGTATTGTTGGAACCTGTGACAAAGAGATTTTAAATGCAGGAACTTATACTTATACGATTACAACACCGGCAACAGATGTATATGAGGCAGGAAGCAGGACTTATACGGTAACTGTAAATAAGGCAGAGGCAGTAATTAAGGAAAAACCATCTGCAACAATCAATCATATGTCCGGAAAACTGAGAGAGTCCCATCTGAATGGCGGAATGGCAGTAGCGGTCAATGATGAGAACCAGGAACTGGAAGGCCATTTTGAGTGGCAGAGCCCGGATGAGACACTGTGGTTTAATACTACCGGAACTGCAATCTTTGAAGATGTAGACCATCATGTAGTATTTGTGCCGGAAGGAGATGCAGCAGAGAACTATAAAGAGACTGTATTTATTGTACCGGTAAGAACCTATTTAAAAGCATTGTATGCAAATCTTACAGCCAGTGATTTTGAATATAATGGCAGTAATGATGAGAAAAACTTAAGCTGTGATGCTAATGCATACAGCTGGGGAATTGAAAAAAATCCAAGCATTTCCATTACTTATACTTATTATGATGAGGCAGGAAATAAATTAAGCAAGGCACCGGTGGATGCAGGAACTTATACGGTAATTGCAACAGCCAGTGCAAAGAAATTTGAATCCGCAGACAGTAATGAAGTAACCTTTACTATCCGGCAGAAAACGTTGACTAATGAAATGGTAACTGCAAAGGATACTGAGTATACCGGAAACACAGTTGCAGTTGTGGTAAAGGATGGAGACAAAACATTAGTAGAAGGAAAAGATTATACTGTAATATACAGTGGAAGTAATCCAAATGCAGGAGAGACATCAGCAGCAATTACCGGAATCGGTAACTATAAAGGAACGGTAAATACAACCTATACCATTCTTCCGAAAGAAGTGGAAAATGACAGCGTGATTGCAGCTGCAAAGGAAAAATATTATACCGGAAAAGCAGTAACACTCAGTGAAGAAGATGTAACTGTAACTTATAATGGGAAAGTATTAACAGCAGGAATCGATTATACTGTTGGTAATTACAAAGATAATGTAGAAGAGGGAACTGCGCTGGCAACCGTAACCTTTACCGGTAACTATAGTGGAACTGTAAATATAAGCTTTGGAATCAGTAAGATTCGTGCAAAAGTATATGCCAAATATGGAAATGGAAAACTGCTGCTGTTAAGCGGAAACTGTATTTTAGACCCGGCTGTATTAGAAGAAGCAGCAGATTATGCAACCACAGAGGAAAGCGTAATCCGTGGATTCATCTTAGAGGATGAAAATGCAGGTGTAGTGACAACATATACAAAACTTTTCCGCAATACAGAGGGTTATAACGTATATGTAAAGGTAGCAGATACATTTACACAGAAGGCAGAGTTCTACATCCGGAAAGCAGGAACTGTCCGTCCGGAAGGAACAGTTGGTGATGCAACAGCAAATTATGATTATGTGGGAAGAGCAGCAGTTTCTTTAAATCAGCTGAAAGTGACAACGGATATGTCTGGTTTTACTGCACCAGCGTCTTTTGATGCAGAAAAGAATTATGATGGAAAGATGCCGGTAACCCTTGCATCTGTTTTAGATGCATATGCAGCAAACAGTGGCATTGCAGGGGATGATGCAAGATTCTACCGCATCGAATGGTACCGGATGATTAATCCGAATTCCTGGCATATTGATGGAGAAATTGTTGATAACAGTTATACCGTTACTTTTATGGTAGACGGAAATGTATATCAGGAAGTACGTGAAGTAAAGGGAACGGAAGTTTCTGTAACAGATCCTGTAAAGGCAGAGACAGAGACAACAACCTATGAATTTACCGGCTGGACTTTAGAAGATGGCAGTAAAGTAAATGTTGCAGATTTAAATGATAGTACCGTAGTGTATGCTTCTTTTGATGAAAAGGAGAAAGAAACTGAGCCGACCGAGCCAGTTGGACCGACTGGGCCAACCGAACCAACCCAGCCGACCGAACCGACTGAGCCAACCGAACCAACCCAGCCGACCGAACCAAGCCAGCCGACCGAACCAACCAAGCCAGCCGAATCAACCCAGCCGGCAGAATCAACGGAACCGGCACAGCCGGCAAATCCAACCCAGCCAGCATCATCAGAAACAGCGGTAACTCCGGCAGACAATAATACACAGCCGGAGACAGCAGCACAGACACCGGTAACCCCGGCACAGACTCCGGTCACACAGACCCAGGTGGCACAGACACCAGTCAGACAGCAGCAGGCAGCACAACAGCCACAGGACGCAGAAGAACCGGTGGTATTAGAAGATGAAGAGGTTCCGCTGGCGAATGTGACGGACGATAATGCAAAACAGGAAGTAACTGCATTAGAAGATGAAGCAGTTCCTCTGGCGGCAAATCCGGCGGGAGAAGATAACTGTATCATCCATTGGATTATGATGATTCTTACGATTGTATTTGCAGGATATAATGTAGTAAGGGCAGTGCTTCGTCAGAAGAAAAATGCATAAAAGCAGGAGGCAGAAAGTATGAAGATAGTAGATGGAATCATTGCTGTTATATATGTAATTGCTATGGCAGTGCTGTTTTTCTTGAGAGACTGTGAGAAAGATCTTCCAATGGGAATTCTGGCACTGGCTGTTACCGCAGCTGCAGTAGCATGTATGGTTATCCAGAATAAAAAGCGTGATAGCAAAGCAGCAAGAGCTTAAAAAATAATATAAATAAGTATTGCAGGCAGGACGATAGAAAATGAAAATACATTTTGTCGTCCTGCTGTTTTTAGTTGCCAGCCATTTGAAGAAAGTTCCCGCTTGACATTATTTTAAAATTGAGTTATTGTATTAATTAAATAATACAATGATAATTGCAAAGAAGAAAAGGAAGATTAGGTATGGCAAAGAAAAAGAAGAAAATGGAGTTTGAAACAATGCAGGTAAAGCTGCCTCATGTAAAGGGGCTGTCCATTGTGCTTCCGGTTATTTATATTTTATGGGTAGCAGTGATGTATTATCTCCTGCTTCCGGCACTGAATATTCATTCCAGAGGTTTATGGCTGTTTGTATTAGGCGTTATATTATTCCCGTTAGGAATAATAGGTGCGTTGGTATCGGCAGCCAGGAAGGCGGAAGGTAAGTCCGCAGGAAAGCTGGAAAAGCCGGTAAACGGTATTTTTGCAGCAGTTGGAGTAATCGGAATTCTGTTCCTGATTCTTTTATTTTATGGCAGCAAAATGTTCCATGCACAGGCATATGCAGATATCCTGACCATCGAAGACAGTGATTTTAACAGCGATATCAATACAGCATCTTCTGTATCAAAGATTGCGTTAATGGATACGGACAGTGCAGTATTGCTGGGTAATCGTGAAATCGGAAGCCTTTCAGAAGTGGTGAGCCAGTATAATGTATCGGAAGACTACACACAGATTGATTATCAGGGGGCACCAACGAAAGTATCTGCATTAGAGTATGCCGGCTTCTTTAAATATATGGGAAATAAGGAAAATGGTGTTCCGGGTTATATAACTGTTGATCCGGTAGGACAGAAGGCACAGTATGTTCCGGTAAAGGAAGGAATGATTTATGTTCCGTCTGCTTACTTTGGCAAGGATTTAAGAAGGCATATCCGTATGAATTACCCGGATAAACTTTTCGGAAATCTTCATTTTGAAGTGGACGAAGATGGAAACCCATACTATATTGCCAGTGTATACAAATACACCATCGGTTTATTTGGTGGAGAAACCGTCGAGGGTGCAATCAGCTGTGACCCAATCAGCGGAGACTGTCAGTATTATGATGCATCAGAAGTGCCGAACTGGATGGATGATGTCTTTGACGGGGATCTTCTGGTGGAACAGTATAACTGGTATGGAGAATTATCTAATGGATTTATGAACAGCATCTTCGGCAAAAAAGGCTGTAAGAAATGTACGGAAACGGTAGTAGAGGATGAAGACGGAGATGAGGAATCTTACGAAGCAAACTTCGGCTATGTTGCCAAAGACGGGGATATCTGGATTTATACCGGAGTTACTTCCGTCAATGATGATGCCTCCAATATCGGGTTTATACTGGTAAATGAGCGGACTTCAGAAGCACATTATTACAGTATTGCAGGAGCAGATGAAAGCTCTGCAATGGCTGCTGCAGAAGGAGAAGTGCAGGAGAAAGGATACCGTGCATCTTTCCCGTCTTTGATTAATGTAGATGGTCAGCCGACTTATATTATGGTATTAAAAGATGCCAGCGGCATAGTGAAGCTTTATGGCATGGTAAATGTAGAATCTTATAATATGGTAACAACAGCAGCCAGTCTCGATGAGTGCTTTGCAAAGTATCGTAAGATGACAGGCAGTGATGGTACAGAAAACACTGGAAATCCGGAAGAGGCAGAAAATTCTTCCGGGGACAGCAACAGCACTGCAGGTAATGCACAGACAGCAGCCAAAGGAAAAACAATTCCGGAAGGTGAGACAGAGACAAGAAGTTTTGTAATCAGTGAAATGCAGTATGTTGAGATTGCAGGAGAGACCTATGTTTATCTGGCAGGAGACGACGGTATGGTATACTGGCAGAAGTTTTCTGATAATGAACAATTGATTTTCCTGCATGAGGGAGATACTGTTACTGTAAATGGAATTATGGATAAAGATAATATTTACTGGATAGATACCATTGGGATCATGCAGTAGGAAGGCGAAGAAATGGAAGCAGCAATCCTTGTAGTAATTATGATTGCAGGATTTACTTATTCAGCAATTAAGACAAAAGAAAGTTGGAAGAACCGCTGCAAACGGACACTGAAAGAAAAATATGGAAAAGAACCTGAAAAAAAGGAATTCAAAAGAGAACTGATAAGAAATTATCTGGATACTGTGGATGGAACACAACAGGTGGATGAGGTCACATGGAATGACCTTAATATGGATGATGTGTACCAGAGAATCAACAACTGTGATTCCACCATGGGAGAAGAAATTTTATATGCAAAGCTTCATTATGCGAAGCAGACGAAGGAAGAAGAGGAGCTTTTAGAAAAAAGAATAGCTTTTTGTGAAGCAGATGATGAAAAACGCTATCATCTGGAAGAAACTTTGTCAAAGCTTGGAAAGAGAGACGAGGCTTACTATATTCCATCCTTTATCCAGACAGTAGAGGATTTTGCAATTTCAAATCTCTGGGTTTATCAGATGCTCCGGATATTGCTGGTGGTAGTTGTTGTGGCGGCAGTCGTATTTCATAATATATATGCTCTGTCAGCTTTGGTGGTAGTATTTCTTGTGAATTTGTCGGTGTATATCTTTACGGTCCGGCTGAAGTTTGACCAGGAGATTCATATGATGGGAACGGCGGCATACCTGATTACGGTAGCACGAGAACTGGAGCAGGAATACCGGAAAGACAAAATTTGTGAGGAACTGGCACCGCTGCTTCCGGTATTTGCCAAAATGGATAAGAAGGCATTTCTGCTAAATATCCAGAGCAGAAATGCCATGGGAGATGTGTTTGAAATGCTGCAGGATTTCCTGCTGGGAGTAACCCAGTGGCATATCCTTACTTATATGAAAGTATTGAATCAGTTTATGGATAACCAGGAGGCTTATCTTAAGATTTACCGGGTGGTAGGAGAACTGGATGCAGCGGTCAGCACAGGCTCTTTCCGAAAGAGTCTGCCTCTTGTGACAGTACCGGAATATGAGGAAGCAAAGCAGCTTGAGATGGAAGAAATTTATCATCCGCTGCTTCATGGAGCAGTGACCAATTCTATGGAACTTCAGCATAACTGCATTATCACAGGCTCCAATGCTTCCGGTAAGTCAACCTTTATCAAGACCATAGCTGTCAATGTGATACTGGCACAGAGCATTCATACCTGCACCGCAAAAAGAATGCATCTGCCTCATGCAAAAATGATTACTTCCATGGCGGTAAGAGACGATATTTTATCCGGTGACAGTTATTTTATCAAAGAGATTAAATATTTAAAACGTATCCTGGATGCTTTGTCGGAGGATGAACTGGTTATCTGTGTTATTGATGAAATCTTAAGAGGAACCAATACCCAGGAGCGTATTGCAGCTTCAAAAGCAATCATGGAATATCTGGCACATCATAACTGCATTGCAATTGTGGCATCCCATGATAAGGAATTGACGGAGCTTGAAAAAATTGGTTATGACAATTATCATTTTTCCGAAGAGTTTGGAGAAGAGGATATTGTATTTGATTATAAATTGCAGAAGGGACCGGCAAATTCCCAGAATGCAATCCGCCTGCTTTCCTTTACCGGGTTCCCGGAAACGATTATTGAGAGGGCGGAAAATATCAGAAGCGAATATCGGTAAAAATAATGCTTGACGAACGAAATGACATATGGTACTATAAGCAAGTTGAAGAAAGTAGAGTATCCACTCTCACCTTAGCACAATCAAGTGACTAAGTGTTTATAATGAGTATGCAATGAGCGAATCATTTTGAAGTGGATAGTCTGTCTATCCACTTTTTTTGCGGAAATAAACGGAAAGTTGTCTGGCAAAGCTGTGGTGAATTTAATTTTGGAGGTGTACGACCATTAGCGAGTTAATGATCAATGAACAAATCAGAGATAAGGAAGTCCGCCTGATTGGCGCGGATGGTGAACAGTTAGGTATCATGTCAGCAAGAGAAGCATATAAGCTGGCACAGGAAGCAGAACTTGATTTAGTAAAGATTGCTCCTGGAGCAAAGCCACCTGTATGTAAGATTATCGATTACGGTAAATACAGATATGAGCTTGCAAGAAAAGAGAAGGAAGCACGTAAGAAACAGAAAACGGTTGAATTAAAAGAAGTTCGTCTTTCTCCAAATATCGATACCAATGATTTGAATACCAAAATGAATGCCGCAAGAAAGTTCATTTCCAAAGGAAATAAAGTAAAAGTTACACTTCGTTTCCGTGGTAGAGAAATGGCACATGTACAGGCAAGCAAACATATTCTGGATGATTTTGCAGAAGCACTTGCAGATATTGCAGTAGTGGAGAAAGCACCAAAGCTGGAAGGCAGAAGCATGGGTATGGTGCTGGCAGAGAAAAGATAATGATTTTAAGGAGGAATAAATTATGCCAAAACAGAAAACAAGCAGAGCAGCAGCAAAACGTTTCAAATTAACAGGAACAGGAAAATTAAAGAGAAACAAGGCTTATAAGAGACATATCTTAACAAAGAAAACAACTAAGACTAAGAGAAATCTTAGAAAACCTGCAATGACAGATGCAACAAATGTTAAGAATATGAAGAAGATTTTACCATATTTATAAGAATTGGTTAAGGAGGAATAGAACATGGCAAGAATTAAAGGCGGCTTAAACGCTAAAAAGAAACATAATAGAACATTAAAATTAGCTAAAGGTTACAGAGGAGCACGCTCCAAACAGTATAGAGTAGCAAAACAGTCTGTCATGAGAGCCTTAACAAGTTCTTATGCAGGAAGAAAACAGAGAAAGAGACAGTTCAGACAGTTATGGATTGCCCGTATTAACGCAGCAGCAAGAATGAATGGATTATCTTACAGCAAATTTATGTATGGTTTAAAATTAGCTGGTGTTGATATGAACCGTAAAATGTTAGCTGAGATGGCTGTAAATGATGCAGAAGGATTTGCAACATTAGCAGAGCTTGCAAAAACAAAACTTGCTTAATTTTAAGAAGTGGACAAGTTATAAAAGAGGATTGTGGTTATTCGCAATCCTCTTTTTTGATGTTTGGTTCATTTGAAGTTTTTGCGGAAGCATCCTGCCCGGAAGCTTCTTTTTTGATGGAATCCAAATCTTCTCTTAAAGAGTAATGATTCTTAAGTAAGCGGTATACCATGGTATAAGCCCAGATGAGAACCGGGACAACCACAGTGGCATAGATGGAAGCCTTAAGACAGTTTGTGGCAAGATCGCTTCCAATCAATGCAAAAACAAGAGTGGAAACATAGAGGGCAACTAAGAGTACAACACCGATAATTGCAAGAATCTGTTTTGTCTTTTTCATATATGACCTCAACTTTCTTTGATGACCTGTTTTTAGAAAAAAGCAATATACATTATTTTAACATTTGACAGCGGATAGTCAATCAGAAAATGTAAAGTTGCAGAGGATAAATACTTGAAAAAAGCACAAAATATGCTATACTGAAACAAGCGTTATACGACTAAATATGGATTAAAGGATGGATATGAACAATGGCATTATTAGAAGAATGGCAGAAGATTGCTTATGATCAGCAGGCAGATAGAGGAAAATTACAGAAGTTCTGGCAGAGATATTTTATGTTAGAGAAGGGTGTATATGAGAAGCTTTTAACAAACCCGGATGAGAAGGTAGAAGGAACTGTAAAAGAGCTGGCAGAGAAATACGACCTCAGCATTATGGATATGACTGGATTCTTAGATGGAATCAATGACAGCCTGGTAACACCAAACCCAATTGATACTATGGAAGAGGATACCAAGGTAAGCCTTGCATTCGATAAAGAAAAATTATACAAGAACATGGTAGATGCCAAAGCTGACTGGCTCTATGAATTACCGCAGTGGGATGAAATTTTTGATGCAGAAACCAAGAGAAAGCTTTATTTAGAGCAGAAGAAATCCGGCACTGTTGTAGTTGGAAAGAAAGTCGGAAGAAATGATCCGTGTCCTTGTGGAAGTGGAAAGAAATATAAATTCTGCTGCGGAAGATAAGAATAAAATATTTTGGAAAACATTTGGAAAATATTTCACAGAAAAACTCTTTACATAGCAGAAAAAAGAGTATACAATAGCTTTTGTCAAAAGGACAAAACAAAGAAGAGACGAGTAGCATGACAGGAAGTCAAAGAGAGGAATACATTTGGTGAGAGTATTCTGATGGAGTGTAATGTGAAGACCAGCTCTGAGTGACCCCAATCCGGTCCGGTGATTCCGTTATCATCAGAATGAGCGGTTGTACGATAAGTACAGCAAGCAGGGTGGAACCACGATAGAGTATCGTCCCTGATGCATAAATTTTATGCATCAGGGATTTTTTATTTTAATACCAATATAATAAGAAAAGGAGACTTGAACATGAAAATCACATTAAAAGATGGCTCAGTAAAAGAGTACAGTGAAGCAAAATCAGTCTATGATATTGCAGCAGATATCAGCGAAGGCCTTGCAAGAGTTGCATGCGCCGGTGAAGTAGACGGAGAAGTGGTGGATTTACGAACCGTTCTTGACAAGGACTGCAATTTAAATATTATAACAGCAAGTGATGAAGAAGGATTAAAGGTAATCCGCCATACTGCATCCCATGTACTGGCTCAGGCGGTAAAGAAATTATTCCCGGATGCAAAGATTACGATTGGACCGGCAATTGAAGATGGATTCTATTATGATTTTGATCATGCCCCATTTTCAAGAGAAGACCTCGATAATCTGGAAGCAGAGATGAAGAAGATTATCAAGGAAGGTCATGAATTAAAACGATTCACACTTCCAAGAGAGGAAGCAATCAAATTCATGCAGGAACGTAATGAGCCATACAAAGTAGAGCTGATTGAAGAATTACCAGAGGGAGAAGAAATTTCTTTCTATGACCAGGGCGGCTTCGTAGATTTATGTGCTGGTCCACATCTGATGACAACCAAGGGCGTAAAGGCATTTAAACTGACATCATCTTCCATGGCATATTGGAGAGGTAATTCTGACAAAGCAAGATTACAGAGAATTTATGGTACTGCTTTTAATAAGAAGGAAGAGTTAAAAGAATACTTAGAGAAATTAGAAGATGCCAAACGCCGTGACCATAACAAACTTGGCCGTGAAATGGGATTATTTACCACTGTTGATGTTATCGGACAGGGACTTCCTTTATTTACACCAAAGGGAACCAAGATGATTATGAAACTGCAGCGTTGGATAGAAGACTTAGAGGATAAAGAGTGGGGTTATGTACGTACCAGAACTCCGCTGATGGCAAAAAGTGACCTCTATAAGATTTCCGGACACTGGGATCACTACATGGATGGAATGTTCATTTTAAATAAGGACAGCGACGACAAAGAGACAATGGCACTGCGTCCGATGACTTGTCCATTCCAGTATTATGTATACATGAATGAACAGCACTCTTACAGAGATCTGCCATATCGGATGTCAGAGACTTCTACATTGTTCCGGAATGAGGACTCCGGAGAGATGCATGGACTTACCCGTGTCAGACAGTTTACTATTACAGAGGCACATATTATTCTTTGCCCGGAACAGGCAGAAGAAGAACTTACCAGATGTACTGAACTTTGCCATTATGTAATGACTACACTTGGTATCGATGGAGATGTTACTTACCGTCTGTCCAAATGGGATCCGAACAACAAAGAAAAATATCTGGGCGACGAAGCATATTGGAACAGCACCCAGCAGTATCTGCGTGATGTTATGGATAAGAATGGAATCAAGTATACAGAAGCAGATGGGGAAGCTGCATTCTACGGACCAAAGATTGATATTCAGGCAAAGAATGTATATGGAAAAGAAGATACCATGGTTACCATCCAGCTTGACTGTGCAAGTGCAGAGAAGTTTGGTATGTACTATATCGATGAGAAGGGTGAGAAAGTACTTCCTTGGATTATCCATCGTACATCCATGGGATGTTATGAGCGTACCCTTGCATGGCTGATTGAACATTATGCAGGAAAATTCCCAACCTGGCTTTGCCCGGAACAGGTAAGAGTATTGCCGATTTCTGAAAAATATGCAGACTATGCAGAGCAGGTAAGAAAAGAATTAGCAGCTCATGATGTAGATGTAACGGTTGATAACCGTTCTGAGAAAATCGGATTCAAGATTCGTGAAGCAAGACTGGATAAGCTGCCGTACATGCTGGTAGTTGGTCAGCAGGAGGCAGAGAACGGAACCGTATCCGTAAGAAGCCGTTTTGCAGGAGATGAAGGCGTAAAACCTTTAGGAGAATTCATTGATGCAATCTGCGAAGAGATTCGTACAAAGGAAATCCGTAAGGAAGAAGTTGCAGAAGAAAAATAAAAATGCAATAAAATCTAATTTTTAATTTTATAATTTATATGGATTCAAAAAGACTGTTGCTGGCATTTGCACCGGACAACAGTCTTTTTTGCTTTACAGGAAAGCGACCGCCGCAGCCACGAGAATGTGTCAAGGTACATTCTTTTTTTCATGAAGTTGGTAACATAAAAAGATTTCCTTTGGAGATACTAAACGTGTAACAAAAGAAAGGAGATGATTTTTGTGACAGAATTAAAATGTTCTGTAAGAAGCTGCAGTTTCCAGAAAGATGATTGCTGTTGCCGTGGAAATATTACGGTAGAGGGTGCACATGCAAACCGCAACAGCGAGACAAGCTGTGGAAGTTTTGAAGAGAAGAAAAACTGTGGATGTGCCAATTCGACCGGTAAACCGCCTAAGATGAGCGATGTTACCTGTGAGGCAGTAAACTGTAAATTCAATGAAGGAAGAAAATGTCATGCAAAAGACATCCAGGTAGCCGGAACGAATGCCTGTACCTGTATGGAAACAGAGTGTGCCAGCTTCTGCTGTTCCTAAAAAGTGGAATATCAGTAAGGTTTAGCAAAATATTTCTGTGTCTACTCTTAACAGATTGGACACAGAAATTTAGAAGAATCTTAAGAAAAATACTATTGTAAATGAGATGAAAGAAAGTATAATGTGATTGAAGCATAAATAAAGCAGAAGTAATGTGTAAGGTGTAGATGGTAAACAGGAGGAAGCAAATGAGAAAAAAATCACATATTTTGCTGGCACGTTATATTGCAAAGAATACAGAGGATGAAGAACTTAAGAAACATAGACTGTCTTTTTATATTGGCAGCATTCTGCCGGATTGCAAACCATCTTTTGTATATAAGAAACATGAAATCAATGGGACGTTTCCGGATGTGAAAAAGATGGTGAATCAATTGATTTTCGGTAAACAGCAGGGGAAACTGACCCGTAAACGCCGGTATTATATGAATCTCGGGCAGGTAACGCATTATGTAGCTGATTATTTTACTTATCCGCATAACAAGATTTATCCGGGAAACTTAAAGGATCATTGTTCCTATGAAGAACAATTGAAGCGAAGCCTTAAAAATTATATCATGAGCCGGAATATGGAAGCAGGGGAAAAAGTGCAGGCTGATTTTTCTGATGCAGAGGCACTGTATGAATATATTTTAGAGAGGCATAAACAGTATCTTGGAAGAAAAATTAATATAGAAACAGATATTCGGAATATAGTAGCAACCAACCGGATGCTGGTGGAGGCCATTGCCGATTTGTTTTATAAAACACAGCATAAGGAAAAAATGCCGCTTGCTGTCGAATATTGACGAAAAAAGATGTTATATTTTGTTTGATTTTTGGTGATGAGCAGAGTAAAATGAATTTACAAAGAACAACACAGAGATGGGACACAGCATAGGAGAAATGCTTATGGATGAAAGGGAAGCACTTCGCATTGCGATTGAACGTGCAAGAATCCGACTGGATGAAGCACTGGAACGAGCGAAAAGTATGGATGAATGCTATGACCTGAGCCTGGAAGTGGACAGACTGATTGAGAACTATGTATCGCTATGTGAGCAAAAAGAACTTGTACCAATAAGATAAAAGTAAAGAGTAAGTGGAAAGAAGTACATTGAGAAATGTGCTTCTTTTTTTGTGCATTTTTATGTGTAGTATATTGATTTTTTTCAAAAAGTGGGGTAATATGTATTCATAAGTGGAGGAAAGTGGTTGAAAATGGCACAAAGTGGTGGATAAGTTGATAACTTTGTGGATAAATAGCAACCGGACTGAGGTGTTTGACAATGTTCATGGGAGAGTACAGTCACAACATAGACGCCAAGGGCAGAATGATTGTTCCTTCCAAATTCAGAGAACAGCTCGGTGATGAGTTCGTAGTAACGAAGGGTTTGGATGGGTGTCTTTTTGTGTACCCAAATGAAGAATGGCAGAACATTGAAGAAAAATTCCGCAACGTACCACTTACCTCAAAAGATGCAAGGAAATTCTCACGTTTCTTCTTTGCAGGAGCAACAACCTGTGAAGTGGACAAGCAGGGAAGAATTCTTCTTCCGGCAGTGTTAAGAGAATTTGCCGGATTAGAGAAAGAAGTCGTATCAGTCGGAGTCTTAAAGCGAATTGAGATTTGGGACAAGAACAGATGGCAGGATACCAATACTTATGATGACATGGATGAAGTTGCAGAACACATGGCAGAACTTGGCTTGAGTATCTAAAGGAGTGAACATGGAATTTAAACACACATCGGTTCTCTTGCATGAGACCATAGACAATCTGAATATTCGCCCGGACGGAATTTATGTAGACGGAACGCTCGGTGGAGCGGGACATTCTTCCGAAATTGTAAAAAGGCTGAATGAGAACGGAAGGCTGATAGGAATTGACCAGGACGAAGATGCAATTGCAGCAGCCAGTGAGCGGTTAAAGGATTATTCTGATAAAGTAACCATTATCCGCAGCAATTACTGCAATATGAAAGAAGAATTGAACCGTATCGGAGTGACGAAGGTAAATGGAATCCTTCTTGATCTGGGAGTATCTTCCTTTCAGTTAGATACACCGGAGCGTGGATTTACCTACCGGGAAGAAGATGCACCACTGGACATGAGAATGGATCAGCGTCAGACATTAACGGCAAAAGATATTGTAAATGATTACAGTGAATCAGAGCTGTATCGTATCATAAGAGACTATGGGGAAGACCGGTTCGCAAAGAATATTGCAAAGCATATTGTCGCAGCCCGGGCAAAGAAACCAATTGAGACAACCGGAGAGCTGACCGCAATTATCCGGGCATCCATACCGATGAAAGTACAGAGTACTGGCGGACATCCGGCAAAGAGAACGTTTCAGGCAATTCGTATTGAACTGAATCGTGAGCTGGAAGTCTTATCGGATACCCTGGATGAGATGATAGACCTTTTAGAGGAAGATGGAAGAATCTGTATCATTACCTTCCATTCCCTGGAAGACAGAATTGTAAAGAACATCTTTCGCAAAAATGAAAATCCATGTACCTGTCCGAAAGAATTTCCGGTGTGTGTATGTGGCAAAAAACCAAAAGGAAAAGTAATCACTAGAAAACCGATTCTTCCAACGAAATCTGAAATGGAAGAGAATCCGAGAGCAAAAAGCGCAAAATTAAGAGTATTTGAACGGCATATCAATGACTAGGGAGAGACATGAAAATGGAGAAGACAAGAAGAAATTATCGAACACAGACTTACATAGATGGAAACACTGTCCGTAAATTAGAAGCTGCACCGGATTACCGCAGAGAACAGGAAGAAAAGCAGCGGGAGGAAATCAGACAGCGCAACAGACGTATGGCGCAGAAGAATCAGGAGAAGTCAGCACATATGGATTTGGGTTATGTGGCATTTTTATCCGTATCGCTGCTGGTTATGTGTGTGGCAGCAGTGCTGTATATCCGTCTGCAGTCTGGAATTACAACGCATTTAAAGACAATTTCTGCATTAGAAAGCCAGGTAGCTGAATTAAAGGCAGATAATGATGCGGCAGAAAAAAGAATCGAGACAGCAGTAGATCTTTCAACCATCAAGGATATAGCAATGAACCAGCTTGGCATGAGCTATGCGGGACCGGACCAGATTATACATTATACGGTTGATAAAGAAGATTATATGAATCAGTTTGAGGATATTCCGAATAAGTAGGAAACAAACGTGGTGGTAAAATGGCAGGAAAGAGACGCGGCGGAAAGAAAATAGCAAAATTTAGTAAGAAAATGCAAAAGAAACTTGTAGTGCTGTTTGTAATAATAGCACTACTTTTGTTGGGATTAATTGTAAGATTGATGTATATTGAACACACCAGTGGAAAGAAATACGAAAAGAAAGTATTATCCCAGCAGAAATATGACAGTACGGTCATTCCTTATCAGCGTGGAAATATTACCGACTGCAAGGGAACGATACTGGCAACCAGCGTGGATGTATACAATGTGATATTAGACTGTAAGGTATTAAACAGTGATTCGGCAGATATTGACCCGACCATCGATGCACTGATAACCTGTTTCCCACAACTGAATGAAACCGATTTGCGTAATCTGATTACGGATAAGCCAAAGAGCCAGTACAATGTTCTGGCAAAGAAATTAAGCTATGAAGAGATTCGGGCGTTTGAAGATATGCAGGCGGCAGAAAAGGAAGCTTCCGATAAGAAGAGCGGCGATGCAGAGAAAAAAGGAAAAATTAATGGAGTCTGGTTTGAAAAAGAATACCAGAGAGAATATCCATATGGTTCTCTAGCCAGTGCGGTAGTAGGATTTACTACCAGCGGTAATCTGGGAATGAATGGAGTGGAAAATTCCTATAACAGTGTTCTGAATGGAACCAACGGAAGAGAATATGGTTATCTGAATTCCGACAGTAATTTTGAGAAGACAGTAATCGATGCCCAGAATGGTAATGATGTTACACTGACCATTGATGCAAATATCCAGAAAATCGTAGAAGATAAGATTGCTGCATTTGAAGAAGAATACAGGGATGCAGCAAGAGAAGGTGCTGGAAGTAAACATGTGGGAGTTATTGTAATGAACCCACAGAATGCTGAAGTGCTTGCCATGGCAAATTATCCAAATTATGACAGTAGTAATCCAAGGGATTTGTCTGCCTATTATACCCAGGAAGAAATTGATGCTATGGATGACGATGCAGAACTGGATGCTTTAAACCAGTTATGGTCTAATTTCTGCATTACTTATACTTATGAACCGGGTTCTACCGTAAAACCTTTTACCGTAGCCTGTGGTCTGGATACCGGAACTTTAGACCCGAACCGTACTTTTATCTGTGATGGATACGAGACGATTTCCGGTCATGACATTCACTGTGTAAATACCAACGGACATGGACTTGAAACAGTAGAAGATGCCTTAAAGAATTCCTGTAATGATGCCCTGATGCAGATGTCTTATGATATCGGACCTGAGAATTTCTCTAAGTATCAGCAGATTTTCGGCTTTGGTACCAAGACAAACATTGATTTACCGGGAGAGGCAAGAACCGATTCCTTAATTTATACCGAAGACCAGTTAAGCACCATTAACCTGGCTACCAATTCCTTTGGACAGAACTTTAATGTTACCATGATACAGGTGGCAAGTGCTTTTTGTTCCATTGTTAATGGTGGTAACTATTATCAGCCACATGTGGTAAAGAAAATAACAGATGAAAATGGGAATGTCATACAGGAAGACAATGGAACCTTGTTAAAGAAAACAGTGTCTTCATCTACCAGTGAATTATTAAAACAGTATCTTTATGCAACGGTTTCCGATGGTACCGGAAAATATGCAAAAGTGCCGGGATACTCCATGGGTGGAAAGACCGGAACAGCACAGAAGCTTCCTCGAGGACAGGGAAATTATCTGGTTTCCTTTATCGGTTTTGCACCAGTAGACAATCCGCAGCTTTTGGTATATGTAGTAGTAGACGAACCAAACGCAGAAGAAGAGTTTCACAGTACCTTTGCACAGGAAATCGCAAAGGGAATTTTCGAAGAGACACTGCCTTATCTTAATATTTATCCGGATGAGGACATTATTGTAACAGAAGAGACAGACCCGGCAGAAGCACCGGCAGATGGAACAACAGATGTTCCGGATTCTGCACCGGAGGATTCTATGGTAGACCAGACACCGGATATTGCAGAGGAAACAGTACCACCGGAGGATGGTTTACAGCCACAGGATGTAGCACAATAGAGAAAACAACATAACCTTGTAAAAGTTGTAATAGATTATAATAACTGCTTTTATGAGGTTATGTTTTTATGTTTCAGCAAAAAATGCAGGAGGAAGAAGAAAACAGATTTTGCATCTATCGGAATAAAACCTTTAACCGACGAAAAATTATGATTATTTTTGTGGCAGTATTACTGCTGATGGTATTTCTGATGGGACGACTGGTGTATCTTATGATATTCTGTTCAGAATACTATGGGGTCCGGGCGGAGAACCTCCATGAAAGAGAAAGGGATATCAAGGCGGCAAGAGGAAATATTTATGACAGAAATGGTGTGGTTTTAGCAGAAAATAAGACGGTATGTACGATTTCTGTTATTCACAGCCAGATAGAAGACCCGGAAAAGGTAATTGCAGTTTTAACAAAAGAGCTTGGCATGTCAGAAGAGACAGTGCGGAAGCGGGTAGAGAAGGTTAGTTCCATTGAACGGATTAAGACGAATGTGGAGAAAGAAACCGGAGATGCGATTCGATCTTATGAACTGGCGGGCGTGAAGATCGATGAAGATTATAAACGGTATTATCCTTATAATGAACTGGCTTCTAAAGTAATCGGATTTACTGGCGGGGACAATCAGGGAATTATCGGAATAGAAGTAAAATATGATGAATATCTGGAGGGCATCAATGGAAAGATACTTACATTGACAGATGCCAGAGGCGTAGAGATCAAAAATGCCGGAGAGCGGCGGAGTGAGCCGGTAGAAGGAGATGACCTTTATTTAAGTCTTGATTATAATATCCAGATGTATGCAGCGCAGGCGGCAGTAAAGGTGCGGGAGGAAAAACAGGCAGACAGTGTCAGCATCCTTGTGATGAATCCACAGAATGGCGAAATCCTTGCCATGGTAAATGAACCGGAGTTTAATTTGAATGAACCTTTTGCCTTAAATACGGAGATTGACACGGAATTGAGTGAAGAGGAGAAACAGAATGCTTTAAATAAAATGTGGAGAAACCAGTGCATCAATGACACTTATGAACCGGGATCCACTTTTAAGATAATAACAGCATCCGCAGCCTTGGAGGAGGGAAAAGTAAGTCTTTCTGACCAGTTTAACTGTCCGGGATATAGGATTGTGGAGGACAGGAGAATCCGTTGCCATAAAGTGGGAGGGCATGGGGCAGAGGATTTTACCCATGGCATTATGAATTCCTGCAACCCGGTATTCATAGAAATCGGACTTCGTATCGGTTCCGACCGCTTCTGCGATTATTTTGAACAGTTTGGTTTGTTATCCAAGACAAATATAGATTTACCGGGGGAAGCATCCACCATTATGCATAAAAGAGAAAATATCGGTCAGGTGGAGCTTGCAACCATGTCCTTTGGGCAGTCCTTCCAGATTACACCGATTCAGCTTGCAACTACGGTTTCCTCTATTATAAATGGAGGAAACCGTGTGACGCCGCATTTTGGCGTGGAGACGAAAAATGCAGAAGGAGAAGTGACACATACTTTTGTCTACGGACAAAAGGAACATATTGTAAGCGAAGAAACTTCCACCACCATGCGCTATTTGCTGGAAAAAGTAGTATCTGAGGGCAGTGGAAAGAATGCGGCTCTTGAAGGCTTTTCTATTGGCGGCAAAACCGCAACGTCCCAGACGCTTCCACGTAGTGAAAAAAGGTATATTTCTTCTTTTTTAGGCTTTGCTCCGGCTGACGATCCGCAGGTACTTGCCTTAATTATTATCAATAATCCACAAGGCGTTTATTATGGTGGAACCATAGCAGCACCGGTCTGCCGGGATTTGTTTTCCAATATTCTGCCATATCTTGGCATTGAGCAGGCACCAGTTACAGAAGATGCGGAAATTCAGGAAAATCCGTGAAACTTTGGGGAGATATCTTGCAGGAAAGCTCTAAATAACGTATACTAGATAAGTTGAAATGATATACAAAAAGAAAATAAAAAGAGGTGCAGTTATGACGTATCATGTTATTCTTCCGGTTATTATCGCTTTTGCAGTGAGTGCATTGTTAGGACCGGTCGTAATTCCTTTTTTAAGAAGATTGAAAGTTGGTCAGACGGAGCGGAAAGAGCTTGAATCCCATCAGAAGAAAATGGGAACCCCTACCATGGGTGGATTGATGATTATCGCAAGTATTATTGTAACCAGTCTGATTTATGTAAAAGATTATCCGAAGATTATTCCGATTCTCTTTATGGTAGTAGGATTTGGCGTAATTGGATTTTTAGATGATTATTTGAAGGTTGTACTGAGACGGTCGGATGGACTGCTTGCATGGCAGAAAATGTTATGCCAGCTTGTAGTGACCACTGTTTTTGTGGTATACATGGTGAAGTTTTCAGATGTTTCCCTTACGATGCTGCTTCCATTTTCCGGTGGAAAATACTGGAATATTGGCTGGCTTGCAATTCCGGTCATGTATTTTGCAGTAATCGGAACTGTAAACGGAGTCAACTTTACCGATGGCTTAGATGGTCTTGCTACCAGCGTAACCATTATCGTAGCAACCTTCTTTACTGTAGTTGCAGTGGGAACCAACAGCGGAATCGAACCGATTACCTGTGCTGTAGTAGGTGCATTGATGGGCTTCCTTCTGTTTAATGTATATCCGGCAAGTGTATTTATGGGAGATACCGGTTCTCTTGCACTGGGTGGATTTGTGGCAGCTACCGCATATATGCTTCAGATGCCAATTTTCCTTCTGATTGTGGGACTGATTTATCTGGTAGAAGTATTATCTGTTATCATTCAGGTAACCTATTTTAAAAAAACAGGTGGAAAGAGAATTTTCCGTATGGCTCCGATTCATCACCACTTTGAATTAGGTGGCTGGTCAGAGACCAGGGTAGTGGCAGTATTTTCAATTGTAACAGCAATCTTATGTCTGGTTGCATTGATTGGATTATAAAGAGACAGGAGTGAATAAAATGGAATTTCAGGAGAAAAATGTACTGGTATTTGGCTCTGGGAAAAGTGGAATTGCTGCAGCAGAGCTGTTAGAAAAACAGAATGCGAATATTTTCGTTTTTGAAGGAAATGAAAAGCAGAGTGTAGCAGAAATCAAAGAAAAATCGGAGAGCTTTGCCAAGGCAGAAATCTATGTGGGCACCCTTCCGGAAGAAGTGATGGATAAACTGGATTTTGTTGTGTTAAGTCCGGGTGTTCCAACCGATTTACCATTGGTAAATGCCATGCGTGATAAGAAAATTACGATTATTGGTGAGATTGAGCTTGCTTATCAGGTGGCAAAAGGAAAAATCCTTGCAATTACAGGAACGAATGGCAAGACGACAACCACTACACTGGTGGGAGAAATTTTATCCAATTACTTTAAGGATGTAAAAGTCGTAGGAAATATTGGAATTCCATATACATCGGTAGCGGCAGATACCACAGAAGAAACGGTAACAGCAGCAGAAATCAGCAGCTTCCAGTTAGAGACAATTGTAGATTTTGCTCCGGATGTATCTGCTATTTTAAATATTACACCGGATCATCTGAATCGTCATCATACCATGGAAAATTATATTAAGGCAAAAGAGGATATTACAAAGAATCAGAAAGCAAACGATGTCTGCGTCTTAAATTATGAGGATGAAGTACTTCGTAAATTTGGGGAATCCTTATCCATGAAAGTGCTCTGGTTTGACAGTAAAAAGCCGGTACAGAATGGATGTTATTTAAATGGTGAGAAGATTATTTATGTCTCTGAGGGCAAAGAGGAAGAAGTCATTGATGTCAATGAGCTAAATATTCTTGGAACCCATAATTATGAAAATGTTATGGCGGCAGTTGCCATGACCATAAGTATCGGAGTACCGATGGATGTCATTGTAAAAACACTGCGTGAGTTCCAGGCAGTAGAGCATAGAATTGAATATGTTACGGAGAAACGTGGCGTAAAATTCTATAACGATTCAAAGGGAACAAACCCGGATGCAGCAATTAAGGGAATTCAGGCAATGAACCGTCCGACACTTCTCATTGGAGGCGGCTATGATAAGCAGTCTGAATATGATGAATGGATAGAAAGCTTCGATGGTAAAGTAAAGAAATTAGTATTAATCGGAGTAACAAAAGAGAAGATTGCAGACTGTGCAAAGAGACATGGATTTACAGATTATGTATTCGCAGACAGTCTCGAAGAGGCCGTAAATATCTGCTATGACAATGCGGTTTCCGGTGATGCCGTATTATTATCACCGGCATGTGCAAGCTGGGATATGTTTAAAAGCTACGAAGAACGAGGAAGAATATTTAAGGATTTGGTGCGCAATTTAAAGGAGTAGTGATTTATGGGCCGCAGACCGGGAAGAAAATCAGGCACAAAAGAAAAGACAATTAAATATTTTGACTATACACTTTTGTTTGTTATTATTTTCTTAGTGTGTTTTGGTCTGGTTATGCTGTACAGTACCAGTTCTTATAATGCACAGATTGAGTATGGCGATGGAACTCATTATCTAAAGCGGCAGGCATTTGCATGCTGCCTTGGATTTGCTGCCATGTTTGTGATTTCCAAGATTGATTATCATGTGTGGAAGAGGCTGTATGGTGTGGCATACATAGGCGCATTTTTACTGTGCGTTTCCGTTATCTTTTTAGGATCGAATGGAAATGGTTCTACCAGATGGTTCCGCCTTGGTCCGCTTTCTTTCCAGCCATCTGAGTTTGCAAAGCTTGCTGTCGTTATTTTTCTTGCAACGGTAATCAGCCGCATGCAAAAGAAGATTGGCGATCTGAAGGAACTGATGAAGGTAATGGTTTTACTGCTTCCGCTGGTTGGACCGGTTGCTTATACGAACTTAAGTACCGCGATTATCATTGTGGGTATCGCAGTGGCAATGGCGTTCGTGGCAAGCCCGAAATATGCACAGTTTGTGGGAATGGCAATCGCAGTATTCGCTTTCGGAGCAGTCTTTATTGTACTGGCAAGCTATCGTGCAGAACGTATCAAAATCTGGCTCCATCCGGAGAATTATGATAAAGGTTATCAGACCATGCAGGGCTTATATGCCATTGGTTCTGGAGGACTTTTTGGAAAAGGACTTGGTGCCAGTATGCAGAAGCTTGGGTTCGTACCGGAAGCGCAGAATGATATGGTATTTTCCATCATCTGTGAGGAGCTTGGATTATTCGGAGCAATCTGCCTGATTTTGCTGTTTATCTTAATGCTGTGGCGTTTTATGGTAATTGCCAATAATGCGAAAGATTTATATGGTGCATTGCTGGTGGTTGGTATTATGGCTCACATTGCCATTCAGGTAATCCTTAATATCGCCGTTGTAACAAACAGTATTCCAAATACCGGTATCACACTTCCTTTTATCAGTTATGGTGGTACTTCGGCATCATTCCTCTTAGCAGAAATGGGACTTGCGTTAAGTGTTTCCAGAGGAATTCAGTTGGAGGGATAGGATATGATACGAGAAGAGCGCAGAAAGAAGAGAAGAAGAAAACATATCCTGATTGGATTTCTGACTACACTGTTGATTCTGGCACTGGCAGCACTCATTGTAATCAAGGTATTTACCGTAAAAAATGTCGAAGTAGAAGGCAATAAATTATACAGTGATGAGCAGATTAAGGAATGGGTCTTAAATGATGACTATTCCTGGAATACATTATATGTATATTTTAAATATCGTTTCTTTGATACACAGGAAGTTCCGTTTATTGATACGATGGAGGTGAGTGTCAAATCACCGCATACCCTTCATGTAGAAGTATATGAAAAAGGACTGCTGGGCTACTTATATATGGATTCCCTGGGACAGAATGTCTATTTTGACAAAGATGGCTTTGTAGTGGAAATGTCTACAGATGTCATCGAAGGAGTACCGCAGATTACCGGACTGACTTGTGGGGATGCAGTACTTTATGAAAAGCTTGACGTAAGCGGAAAAGATACCCTAAAGGATTTGCTGGCAGTAACCCAGACCTTAAAGAAGTATAATCTGGTTCCGGATACCATCAATTATGATGACCAGGGAAATGTAACCCTGCAGTACGGAACGATTACGGTGAATCTTGGACAGGCAACCAGCCTTACGGAAAAAGTAGTCCGTATGGAGAAAATTATGCCAAATCTGGAAGGACTTACAGGCATTCTTCATCTGGAAGACTGGACAGAAGATACCACAGATATTACTTTTGAAAAGACAGCGTAATTTTTTCAAAAAAACAGAAAATATAGGTTGATTATTTTTACGAAAAATTATATGATAGAGTATATGAGTAAATAAAAGCATACTTTTTATGAGAAATCTGTAAAGCAGATTTCTCATAAATTACATATAGAATGAGGGAGAGAAGGAGGAACTACCTTGCTTGAAATTAAAACAACAGAAGCAGAATCCAGTGCTAAAATTATTGTAATTGGTGTTGGTGGCGCAGGTAATAATGCAGTAAATAGAATGATTGATGAAAATATTGGTGGTGTTGAGTTTGTTGGAGTAAATACCGATAAACAGGCATTACTTTTATGTAAAGCACCTACGTTGATTCAGATTGGTGAGAAGCTTACCAAAGGACTTGGAGCAGGAGCACAGCCAGAGGTTGGAGCCAAAGCTGCAGAAGAGAGTATGGAAGAACTGTCAGCAGCTATTGAAGGTGCAGATATGGTATTCGTAACCTGTGGTATGGGTGGCGGAACCGGTACAGGAGCAGCTCCTGTTGTGGCAAAGATTGCAAAGGATCAGGGAATTCTTACCGTTGGTGTTGTAACTAAGCCGTTTAAATTTGAAGCAAAAGCAAGAATGGTAAATGCTTTAAGCGGTGTTGACAAGCTTCGTGAGAATGTAGATACCTTGATTGTAATTCCAAATGATAAATTATTAGAGATTGTAGACCGCAGAACAACCTTCCCGGATGCATTAAAGAAGGCAGATGAGGTGCTTCAGCAGGCGGTTCAGGGAATCACAGACCTGATTAATATGCCGGCATTGATTAACCTTGACTTCGCAGATGTTCAGACTGTTATGAAGGACAAGGGTCTTGCACATATCGGTATCGGTATGGCTAAGGGTGATGATAAGGCAATTGAGGCAGTCAAACTGGCTGTTACCAGTCCATTGCTTGAGACAACTATCAATGGAGCAAGCCATGTTATTATCAATATTTCCGGTGATATTTCTCTTATGGATGCCAATGATGCAGCAAGCTATGTAGAAGATCTTGCCGGCGATAATGCAAATATTATCTTTGGTGCAAAATATGATGAGACTATGACAGATGCTGCAACGATTACTGTAATTGCAACAGGACTGGAAGAGAATGCAGCAAAAACCACTGCATCTTCTAATCTTATGTCCGGATTGAAATATCCAAATACAGCAGCAACCACCAGACCGGTCATTAATTCCGGACTTGTAAACCGTACTGCTAATGTTACAACCAACAGCAGTTTCGGAGCAACATCTACTCTGGGACAGACTGCTGCACAGCAGCCAGCTCCGGCAGCTTCTCCATTTATTGGAATTACCAAACCAAAGAGACCGGAAAGTACTGTTCATGAGAAGGATATTAAAATTCCGGAGTTCTTAAAGAGTACCAAAAAATAAGAACTATCATTTTGAAAAGGATAGCAATAAAATTATAGTGTAAGAGTAGAAAAGGAATTTGAAGTTCCTATATGATACGACGCTTAGAACATTTGAAATGTACCAGATACTGGTGACAGCCATTGTTCTAAGCGTTTTTTTTTGCGTTGTCAGGCATCCGTAAGAAGCTGCCGGTGGCAGCTTCTGCAGGTAAGATTTGCAGAGTGCATTACGTTTCTTTTGCAACTTCCCTGCCGGGCAGTCGGATTCTGTCAATGAAATGAAAGAATGGCGGCATCTGTTTTGACAAAATATGCAGAGGAAAGTTTGTATAATGCAGGAAAGGAAGGGAGGTGGCATGTATTTATGAGATATATTTAGATGTTCTTTTTGTCAATAATTTCCTGATGGATGTGCTGAATCTGTTCCTGACAGGCATATTTTTGCGGAATCTCATACATAAGGGCAGGATACTGCTTGCTGCCTTATTTGGAAGTGGTATGGGAGTCATTTGTTTTCTGATGCTTTCATCCTATAGATTGTATCGGCTGATTATGTATGTACCGGTTCCGCTTGGCATGGTTATGATTGCATTTTTTACGAGGAAACATACGATACAAAGAGTCGCTTTTCTGATAAAAAACTGGCTTGGCTGTTTTTTGTTTTCGATTCTGACAGGAGGCTGCATGCAGTGGCTCAATAAGAGCCTTTTTTATGGGCAGCATTTTTATCTGGCAATGGTGCTGACGGCGGGAATTGCTGTGTCAGCATCCATAATATGGCGCAGCAGAAAGGAGAGAAGCCGGCATCTTTATCAGGTGCGTCTTTGTTATCATGAACATGAATTGCTGTTAGAAGCCTATTATGATACCGGAAATCTGCTGATCGACCCCTATGTGGGAAAACCGGTCAGTATCATAGATAAAGAGCTTCTGATGCCGATTTTCCGGGAAGATGAGCCGGTAGTACGACTGTTGCCATTTAGCAGTATGGGAGAGAAAAACGGCTTGGTAGAAGCACTTACCGTAGAAGAACTTTATATTAAAGAAGGAAAAAAAGAGCGGCAGATTTTACAGGCGGTGATTGCACTTGGAAGTCCATCGTTGTTTCAAAAGAAGGAATATCAGATGATTTTAAATTGCCATCTGCTATAGGATGGAATGTGAATAAGAGAGGAAAGAGGAGTTGTAATGTATTTAAAAGTAGATATACCGGAGCATTTTCAGTTTCGCATTGTGCGTAGTTTAAAAGATATGCTGCTTCGTAAGGAGACGGAGATTCACTATATCGGAGGGGCAGAAGTGCTGCCGCCACCGCTTCCGGCGAAAGAGGAAATGGAATGTATCGGACAATTGGTGAAGGAGCAGAGTGAGACTGCAAGAAAGAAATTAATCGAGCATAATCTGAGGCTTGTAGTATACATAGCGAAGAAATTTGACAATACGGGAGTAGGAGTGGAGGATTTGATTTCTATTGGAACCATCGGATTAATCAAGGCAATTAATACTTTTAATCCGGAAAAAAATATCAAGCTTGCAACCTATGCCTCCCGATGTATTGAAAATGAAATTCTGATGTATCTGCGTAGAAATAATAAGACGAAATTAGAGGTATCCATTGATGAGCCGTTAAATGTGGACTGGGACGGAAATGAATTACTACTTTCGGATATTTTAGGAACAGATGAAGATGTCATTTACCGGGATATTGAGACTGAGGTTGAAAAGAAGCTTTTGAATAAAGCAATTGAGCATTTAAGCGGCAGGGAGCGGACGATTATTGAACTGCGGTTTGGCATCAATTCGAAAAATGATAATGAACTGACCCAGAAAGAGGTGGCGGATTTATTAGGAATTTCCCAGTCCTATATTTCCAGGCTGGAGAAAAAGATTATGAAACGATTGAAGAAAGAAATTGTGCGATTTGAATAAAAAACGAATAAAATGTATACATTTTTTGTCCAATATGATAAAATGATACTATCATAAGTTCGACAATAAAGAGATGGCGAGGAGATGGTATTATGTTATTGGAGTTTTTAGGGGCTGCACATGAAGTAACTGGAAGTTGTCATTTTCTGCAATGTCAGGATAAGCGGATACTGGTGGATTGTGGTATGGAGCAGGGACCGGATTTATATGTGAATCAGGAGATTCCGGTGAATGCATCTAATATTGATTATGTGTTTGTAACACATGCCCATATCGACCATTCAGGCTTACTTCCATTGCTGTATAGTCATGGATTCCGGGGACAGATATTTGCGACAACAGCAACCAGCGAACTTTGTAATATCATGTTAAAGGACAGTGCACACATCCAGATGTTTGAAGCAGAGTGGAGAAACCGTAAGGCTAGGAGAGCCGGATTACCGGAAGTAGTGCCTCTTTACGATATGGATGATGCACAGGGGGTTTTAGAGCATTTTGTAGCATGTGATTACAATAAAATCATTGAAATCTGTGATGGAGTAAAAATCCGGTTTGTAGATGCAGGACATCTTCTTGGTTCATCCAGCATTGAGGTATGGCTGACGGAAGAAGATAAGACCGTGAAAATTGTATTTTCCGGAGATATCGGTCATGGCAATAAGCCATTGATTAAAAATCCGCAGTTTATCGATGAAGCAGATTATGTATTGATTGAATCAACTTATGGTGACCGGATACATGCAGATCCGCCGGATTATGCACCGGAACTTGCGGCAGTAATTAAGCGGACATTTGCAAGAGGTGGTAATCTTGTCATTCCGGCATTTTCTGTAGGTCGTACACAGGAAATGCTATATCATCTGCGACGGATTAAGACAGAACATCTGCTGCCGGAGTTTGAAGATTTTGAGGCCTATATCGACAGCCCGCTGGCTGTGGAGGCAACAAATATTTTCCATAAGAGTGTAGAAGACTGCTTCTCTGATGAAGCAAAGAAATTAGTGGAGCAGGGTATTAATCCGATTGGATTCCCGGGACTGAAAACGTCTGTTACCAGTGATGAATCCAAAATGATTAACTTCAGCAAGAAACCATTGGTTATCATTTCTGCTTCCGGTATGTGTGAGGCTGGCCGTATCCGCCATCATTTAAAACATAATTTGTGGAGACCGGAAAGCACGATTCTGTTTGTAGGATATCAGGTACCTGGAACCTTGGGTCATGCACTTTTGAATGGAGCCAAAGAAGTAAAACTTTTCGGTGAAAATATTCAGGTACATGCAGAAATTTTAAATCTTCCTGGTATCAGTGGCCATGCAGACCGTGATATGCTGACAAAATGGGCATCTGCATTTAAAAATCCACCAAAGCGTGTCTTTGTGGTACATGGTGAGGATAAGGTCTGTGATGAATTTGCAGAGCATCTGCATACGGAATTAGGCTATCAGGCGGTTGCACCATATAGTGGTGATACCTATGACTTATTAGAAAATGTCTGTGTTCATGAAGGAACCCGTGAACTGGTTGAAAAGAAGAAAGACAAACCGGAAAAGGCATCCTCTAATGTGTTTGCAAGACTGCTGGCGGCGGGTCAGAGGCTGCTTAGTGTCATTCAGAAGAATGAAGGTATCCCAAATAAAGAACTTGCGAAATTTGCTGACCAGATTAATTCTTTGGCAGATAAGTGGGACAGATAGGAAGTTGAAAAGGAACTTGGAAATAAAGAAATAGAAAAGTATCATGAAAAGTAACCAGAAAAGACATTCGTATCCGGGGAAATGCCTGTGCGGATGTCTTTTTTTACTCGAGAAACTCGCAAAGCGTGTTTCTCGCTACTTGCTGTCAAGCATTTACAAATGACTATGGAAAAAGAAGAAATATTCCGATATATAAGTGTAAGATAAAATGCAAGGAACAGATTACGAAATCAGGAGGAGATGCGATGGCAGTCAGACTGAATTTATTTTCCAATACGGAGCAGGATACAAAGAAGGTATCTACGGTGGAGGAATTGCCGCAGTATATGCTGAAATGCATTTATGATAATAATGTGGCAGAAGAAAGTGAAGAAGCAAAGCAGGAAAAAATGGCAAAAATCAAGCGGAAATTAGAGGCAGGAAAGAAACTGACCAAAGAAGAACTTTCCTGGCTTCAAAGAAATGACCCCATTGCCTATGCCCATGCAATACGTGTTCAGATGATTGCAGAGGAAGTGGAGAAAGAACTGAAAGCTGCAAAGAGCAAAGAAGAAGCAAATCGTATTGTTTCCACCGCTGTTTCCGGTATATCGGACGATGACCCGGATAAGGAATATATTGTAGCAGCAGTAAACAGGGTGTCAGATGAATTCCATAAATCCGGTGCCTATAGCAGACTGCCGGGAACTCAGGAAAGTGCAGAAAAGAGAAAGCAGAAAAAGGAAAATGGGATTTCTTTCAAGAGAGAGGATGAAAAGGAAGAACTGATGAACTGGAGTCCGTTGCAGGAAGTCATTGAGAAACTACCGACATTTACAGCCGGAGCATAGGATAAAATAAAAATCCGCATATCAGAGTATATCTGGTATGCGGATTTTTTATGAAATCGTATTAATATCCTAATTCCTCTCCGATGAGAATTACTTTGATTCTTCCCGGAATACCACTTCTTCTGGTGATAACAACCTGATTACAGATACATTCCGGTGAGAGGCAGTCGGCACATGTTCCGGTGAGTGCACATGGCGTTTTCTTGCTAAGGCGGATGCAGTTGGCAGGAGTAGCAGTATTATGTACCCGGTCAAGAGCGTCGTCAACTGTTTTTACAACCTTATTCATACCGGCCATAACGATGACTTCCTTCGGGCCATAGATGAGTGCTGCAACCCGGTTGCCATTTCCGTCAATATTGACAAGTTGTCCGTCAGAAGTGATTGCATTGGAACTCATAAAATAATAATCTGCATTCAGACACTGATGATAAATTGCAGTTGTTTCTTCCGGTGTGGCAGCTTTGCTTCTGTCATAAAGTGTGATGTCAGTCTTATTTTGCAGAGCAGCCATCATACCACTTTCGGTTAAAGTCATGGAACCGCCAAAACCAACGGTTGCCTGTGATGGCAGCATGGAAGTGGCAAGTGCAACGGCTTCTTCTTTGGTGGCACAGTAATATGCGTCAATCTGTCTTTTCTTGAATTTTTCAATCATGGACGTAGCGAGTGTTTCATAAAATTGTTTCTTTGGATTCATAAAGATACCTCCTTGATGCGTAAGTGTATGGTGAGAAAAATTCTTAATATACACCATACAAAATATATTACATCATAGGATGGGGATTTGGCAATCCGAAAAGTCAGATAGATTGTTTCATTGACAAAAAACATAAATGAGCACAAAATGGGTACAAATAAAGGATAAAAGATACATGTAAGAAAAGAGGAACCAAATGCAAAATAAAATTACAATAGAAGAATGCCAGAAATTATTAGAGCAGAATCCCTTTGGAAGTCTGCTGCAGATGAAGATAACAGAGGCAGAGCTTGGAAGGGTAAAGGCAGAACTGCCATTCAAAAAAGAGTTTACAAATATCTATGGAGATTTGCACGGCGGAGTACTGTATTCGGCAGTGGATACCATATGCGGGATTGCGGCAGGAACCTATGGATATTATGTGACTACTGTGGACGGACAGATCCGCTATTTAAAAGCGGCGCGTGCAACAGAATATGTTACATGCACCGCCAAAGTGGTAAAACCCGGAAGAAACATTACGGTAGTATCATTTGAAATTATGGATTCCAATGGAATGCTTTTAAATACCGGTGATTTTACCTTTTATAATCTGAAAGAAAAAGAGATTTTATAAATTTTCATTTTTTAATGCATCCATGGTATTTTCAGAAGAAAGCTTACGCATGGAATAAATCATAGTTGCAGCAACCACTGTAAATACACTGCCAATAGCAATCACGAAGCTGTACCATGGAATAAAGAAACCAAAGTCAATGCCATCACAGACTGCCTGATAAATAAGCCAGGTGATTCCGATGGAAACCGGAAGTCCGTAAAGAAGCCCTTTGCAGCCATAGAGCAGACATTCAAACTGCATCATTTTGCGGAAGCCTTTCGGAGAAAGACCGATGGATTTTAACATGGCAAATTCACGTTTCCGTAAAATAATATTGGTAGAAATTGTGTTAAATACATTGGCGGCCGCTATCAGGGAAATCAATGTAATAAATCCATAAGAGAAAATATTGATAACGGTAATTATAGCACGCTCACTTTCAATGGAATCCATATAGTCATAGATATCAGCTGAAATATTTTCGCTGTCAAAGAGCGTATTTAAATCTGTCTGTACCTGTTTGTGATTATCTGTCTTTATATAGTATGAATTTCCAAGTGTGCTATCCGGGTTCTGGCTGAGTGCCTGCCAGAGAGCATCCTTACAGGAATATGGAAAAATAAATTTCGCATAATCGGAAGGAGCACTGACACCAAAAGGAATTGTATCACTGAAAGTACCAGCGGTGACGGTGCAGGTATTTTTCACATCTTCGTCTAAAGAGGATAATACAATATCCTGCGAAGAAGGATTGGCGAAAATATTAATGTCATAGTATTTGTCATTGAATACATGAAGCCGGTCTATCAATACACCCGTTGGATGATCAGAATTCTGATAATCGGAAGGATTTTCACCGATTTCTTTTAAATAATCTTCAAATAAATAATCCTCCACAAAATAAATCAAAGTGGTAAGCTCGTAGGAGTCATCTGCCGGGAGTGTATTGCTGTAATAAGCCTGTTCATAATCAGAATAGAAACTTTCAAATTCTTTCGAACAGTCTTCTTTGGCTACTGTAAAGCAGGCAGCGAAGCTGGCACTGTAAGAAGCATTATCTACACCATCTAAAGCACGGATTTTTGTTAAAAGCGTATCCGGGTCATAGTTATTTTCGGAATATATCGTGCAGGAAAGTTCATAGCCGTTTCCGTTATAAATGCTGCCGGCGGAACGTGTCAGATAAGCACAAAAGCTGCTGGCAGAAATAAACAGTACAATACTTAAGAAAAGAGAGATAACAGTAGCACGGTATTTGCTGCGGCTTCGTTTATAGTTTTTGGCAGCAAGCATTCCTTCAAAGCCAAATAATTTTTCTGTAAGTGGAAATGTATGCACTTTTTTGGAACGGATGTTAATATCACTGGTCTGCCGGATGGCTTCTAAGGCAGATAACTTCATGGATTTCCGTGCCGGCAGGTAAGCAGAAATCAGTACCGTAATAAAAGCGAGGGTGACGGCAATCACAATTCCGGCAACGGATGGCTGCAGGGTCAGGTGCAGTGTGGTGTCACTTCGGTACAGTATGGCAAGAGTATCACCGGTGAAATAGAAGGTAATGCCAATTCCAACTAAACCGAAGAAGATTCCAAGCGGAATACCGATAAGACACAGGAAAGCCGCTTCAAACAGGATGCTGTGAATCATCTGGTGTCTGGTTGCACCAAGGGATGAAAGCAGACCAAACTGTCTGGTTCGTTCGCTGATAGAAATGGAAAATGCATTATAAATCAGTGAGATAGAACCAAGTACGATAATTGCAATCAAAATAACCGCAAGACTGGTGACGGTGCGGTTTAAGGAATCCTCCATGGATGCTCCGTCAAGCCGCAGTAAATCATAGTTCATGGTATAAGAATATGGCGCATGCTGCTCTAAAAAACTGGATACATCCTTGCTGTTATAAAGACAGAAGTAGATATCCTGATAGGATGTCCGGGCAGAAGAGAGAGTCAGTGCTGTATAACCCGGAGCATGAAAGCTTTCAAAGGAAGGTCTGCTGTAAAAACCTACCACCTGATAGGTTTTTGGTTCCGTATTTGTGATGGTTTCTAACGGAATTACTTTTCCGTCTTTGGATTTTTCTGACTTATTACCAAGCAGTGAAGTGTTATTATCTAAAACAAAACCGTCTTCATCGACACGTTCTCCGACATCCAGGGTAATTTCATCATTTAAGTTATAAGCAATGCCTCCGTCATAGGCAAGGTGCTCTGGAAGCAGAAGCTCAGAATCGTTTTCCGGCATCCGTCCTTTCGTGATGTGTACTGGAAGAAGAGTAGTAACATCATCCGTTACACCGCAGATATAAAGGTATGGTTTGTATTGGTTGGCGGAATCTTTAAGATCGGCATATCCAATATATTTTAAAGAAACAGAAGACTCGATTTCATCATGGGAGAGAAAATCTTTTGACTCTGATTGGGTGACACGAAAAGCGGCACCCTGCCAGCTTCCTTCGGTATCAATGGTATATTCCTTCATAAATGCATGAAGAGAGCTGATGCTGCTGGTAACTGCGGTAAACATGGCAGTAGAAAGAATAATTCCGATAATCGTGACGATGGTACGGGTTTTATTCTTCTTTAAGTTGGTGAGTGTGATTTTGTGGAAGATATTCATGCACGAATCACCTCATCCCGTGTAATTTTGCCGTCTTCAATGGCAATGATGCGGTCTGCCTGAAGGGCAATGTTTTCATCATGGGTAATGACAATTAAGGTCTGGTTAAATTTCTGGTTGGAATATTTTAAGAGTTCCACAATTTCCTGGCTGTTTTTGGAATCTAAGTTTCCGGTAGGCTCATCGGCTAAAACCACAGCAGGAGCGTTCATTAATGCACGACCGATGGAGACACGCTGCTGCTGACCACCGGAAAGCTGGTTTGGAAGATGATTTTCCCGTCCTTTTAAAGAGAGAATTTCCAGCAGTTCATTTAAATGCTCTTTGTTGACCGGGCGTCCATCCATGCGGACAGGAAGTGTCATATTTTCAACGACATTCAGTACCGGAATCAGATTATAGAACTGATAAATCAGCCCGACCTGCCGTCTGCGGAAGATGGCAAGCTGTTCCTCCTTTTGTGCGTAGACATCAGTGCCTTCCATATAGACTTTGCCGGAGGTTGGTGTATCGACACCGCCTAAAATGTGAAGCAGTGTGGATTTGCCGGAACCGGATGGCCCGATGATAGCGAGAAATTCGCCTTTGTTGACAGAAAAAGAAACGTGGTCTAGAGCAACCACCTGATTTTCTCCTGTTCCATAGATTTTGGTGAGATTTTCAGCTCGTAAGATTTCCATAAGTAACTCCTTTCCATTTGATGCGATTCTAATGAGAAGTATAAGCATCCCGGATGACAGGAGCATGACTTTTCAGTGACAGTTCTGTCACTTTTTATAGAATTTCAGGATAAAACGTGCACCGCCTTCTTTACGGTTTTCTGCTTTTAAGGTTCCGTTTTCTTTGGAAACAATCATACGGGAGAGGGAAAGACCGATGCCAATGCTCTGACCGGTGGCATTTTTTCCTTTGTAAAAGCGTTCAAAAAGATGCGGGATATCTTCCTGCAGAAAACCACTTCCATTGTCTTCAATCACGATAGAAACATAGATTGGATTGTCGGTAACCATAACATCAATCCTGCCACCGGAAGGCGTGTGCTCCATGCAGTTCTTTAAGATGTTTCCAAGGGCTTCCGCCGTCCATCGTAAATCCGTAGAAAAAGAAAAATCCTTCGGCTCTATGGTTTCATGATACTGGATATCGCGAAGCTCCAATGGAATAAGCAAAGGTGCAGCCGCAGTGGAGAGCAGTTCTTTGGCAGAAGTTTCGGTCTGGTGAAAAGTAATGGTTCCAGCGTCCATGGAAGATAATTTTAATAAAGTTTCAATGAGCCAGTCCATCCGGTCAATTAACATGGATAATTCCCGTAAGGATTCCCGTCGCTTCTCATCGGAAAGAGCCGGTTCTTTTAAGAGAGTCAGCAAAAGACGGATGGAAGTAAGGGGAGAGCGGAGCTGATGGGAAATATCAGCCATGGCATCCGCAAGATATTTTTTATCGTTTTCAAGAGCCTGATTCTGTTCCGCAAGGCGTCTGGTCAGCTTGGCAAGCTCATTTTGTAAAATTGCAAGTTCTCCTTCCATATAGTCGCTGAAATCACCACTGCTGTTACTGTGCAGCATCGCATCTAACTGCTGACTTAAGGATTCCACCTTCCGGTAACGTTTTCTGGTGAAAATAATAAAAATAAGAATGAAAATAAGTGATGCAAAAAGGATGATTACACCACAGATGGTATCAAAATAAAATCCGATACCTGCAAAGATAAAGCATACAAGCAGTTGCAGAAACAGGCATTTTTTGATTTCGGGATTGCGTAAAAATTTCATAAAGACTCCTTTGGGAAAATACATTTTCATCGGTTATTATGGTACTCATATTTATAACAGGCGTTTTTTGCAGTTCAATTAGTCACCAAGCTTATAGCCCAGTCCGCGGATGGTTTTGATATATTCCGGGTGTGCCGGGTCGGCTTCGATTTTTTCCCGGAGCCTTTTGATGTAGACGGTAAGGGTATTATCATTTACAAATTCCCCTGCCATATCCCAAAGTTCATCTAAGAGACGGCTTCGTGTAAGGACAATGCCCTGGTTGGAAAGAAAGAGTAAAAGCAGCCGGTATTCCAGGGCGGAAAGAGTCAGTTCCACATTATTCTTATAGACCAGTCCACGTACGGTATCAGCTTTCAGTTCATGATATTCCAACGGCTGGCTGCCACGGTGACAGCGGCGGAGAACACTGTTCATTCTGGAAATCAGTTCTCTCGGCCGGAAGGGCTTGGGAATATAATCATCGGCACCAAGGTCAAGCCCGGCAACCACACTATATTCATCATCCGATGCCGTCAGAAAAATGACAGGAATATCAGAGTTTGCCTTGATGGCACTGCACAAAGAAAAGCCGCTTCCATCCGGCAGGGAGACATCAAGCAGCGCTAAGTCAAAGTGATACTGCCCGGAATCTAATAAATCGATGGTTTCCTTTTGGTTATTCGCAGAAGTAACCTGAAAACCCTCCTGATTTAGGAAAGTGCGTAAATTGGAAACGATACTTGTATCATCATCTACAAGAAGTACATGTGTCATGTTTTCTTCTCCTTACAATTAATTTATAGAAGGCGCGGATTGACAACGGGAGCACTTGCTAAAATAATCCTGTTATCCAAAGGATATTTGTTTTGGATATAAAATACCGTAGTTCTAAGCTGCATATTTTGCTTTTGCCTGTAAAAACCGTCTTTCCAATGTTTGACAGTCTATCTGTACCGTCCGTCGAAGTGCGGATGCCTAAGAAGGGCTGTTAGGGGCACTTGGAATTTCGTCCGGCAACAGGCAACGCTGGCACATGGACGTGCCAGCGAGGTGCATATGAACATGGATGTGAATTTGCACCGGTTGCCGGACAAAATGTTTTGCCTGTCGAAATTCCTAGTGCCCCTTGCAGGTCTTATACCGCATCCGCACCCGGCGGACAGTGCAGATATCCAGTCAAAGCAAGCGGAAAGACAGTTTATCATCAAGCAAAACATGCAGCTAAGAACAACTGGCATTTTCCATCCCATAAACAAATATCCTTCGGATAACCGAAATTATTTTATGCAGGCAGCTTTTTCAATCCGCCACGTTTATAAAAGTCATTGTAGCATAAAGAAACTTGCATTTGCAAAAGAAACAGTATAAGATGGACAGTTGTGATGAAAAATAAGCTGGTAAAGGCAAGAGGGATAGACAGATGAAGCAGAATTTAAAGAAAATGATTTCTTATTATAAACCATATCTTGGCGTATTTTTTATCGATATGTTTTTTGCACTGTTAGCAGCAGTGGCGGCACTGGTGATTCCGCTGATTGTACGGTATATTACATCAACAGTGGTATATCTGCCGGAGCAGGATGCAGTAAAGACAATCGGAAAGCTTGCTTTGTTTATGGTGGCGTTGGTAGCCATTCAGTGTTACAGCAATTATTATATTTCTAATAATGGTCATGTAATGGGTGCCAAAATAGAATATGATATGCGGGCAGAAATATTTGCTCATTATCAGAAACTGTCCTTTGCATTTTATGATAATCAGAAGGTCGGACAACTGATGGCGAGAATTACCACGGACCTTTTTGATATCAGCGAACTGCTGCACCATGGACCGGAAAATATTGTGATTTCCCTGATTAAGATAATTGGTGCATTTGTTATTATGATGGGAATCAGTCCGAAGCTTACAGTGGCGGCATTTGCACTGGTACCGTTTATGATAGCGTATGCATATTTCTTTAATAAGCGTATGAAAAAGGCATTCCGACAGAACCGTATTAAGATAGCGGATATCAATAGCCAGATAGAGGACAACCTTTCCGGTATCCGCGTAGTAAAATCCTTTGCTAATGAAGAAGTCGAACAGGAAAAATTCAGCCGCGGAAACAAAGGCTTCTTAGATGCCAAGAAGAACAGCTATCTCTTTATGGGTGGTTATCAGGCGGGACTGACTGCATTTACCACGTTGATTACCGTAGTAGTGGTGATTGCCGGAGCACTGTGGATTCCGGGTGGCAGTGTGAGTATTACAGATTTGATTACGTTCCTTTTATATATCAATGTATTTACCGAGCCGGTTAAGACGCTGATTGATTTTACCGAGCAGTTCCAGAATGGATATTCCGGCTTTGAACGGTTTATGGAGATTCTTTCCATTGAACCGGATATTTCGGATGAGGAAAATGCCATTGACATGGAAAATGTGCGGGGAGAAGTAGAATTTCAGGATGTTTCCTTCCGGTATGAAGAACATTTAAGCCGCGTTTTAAGGCATATAAATCTGAAAGTTCCGGCAGGAAGCTATGTGGCACTGGTGGGAACTTCAGGTGCCGGAAAGACAACCCTTTGCAGCCTGATACCAAGATTTTATGATGTGTCAGAGGGCAGAATTTTAATTGATGGCTGTGATATCCGCCACTATAAATTAAAAAGTTTAAGAGACCACATTGGCATTGTCCAGCAGGATGTTTATTTGTTTGCCGGAACCATTTTTGAAAATATTGCTTATGGCAAACCGGATGCGACAAGGCAAGAAGTCATTGAGGCAGCAAAGAATGCCAATGCCCATGAATTTATTTTATCACTGCCGGATGGTTATGATACAGATATCGGACAGCGGGGTGTAAAACTTTCCGGCGGTCAGAAACAGCGGCTCTCCATTGCCCGGGTATTTTTAAAGAATCCGCCGATTCTTATTTTTGATGAAGCAACCTCAGCACTGGATAACGAAAGTGAAAAGGTGGTACAGGAATCACTAGAGAAGCTGGCGAAGAACCGGACAACATTTGTAATTGCCCACAGGCTTTCTACGATAGAAAATGCAGGGCGTATTCTGGTGCTGACTGAGCAGGGAATCGAAGAAGAGGGCACCCATGAGGAGCTGCTTGCACGGAATGGAATTTATGCAGGGCTTTATCATACCCATTGATATTGAGAAAAGCTATTTATAAAATTTGTATGAAGTTCACGCGGTTTGCTTGAGAAATTTTACTTTTTCTGCTATATTGCAATAGGTAGACAAATCAATTCAGTGTGAAATACACTTTAATTATTAGAAAGAAGGATGTTAAAATGACAAAAATTGATATTATTTCAGGCTTCTTAGGAGCTGGAAAGACCACATTTATCAAGAAAATGATAGAAGAGGCTTTTGTTGGTGAGAAGCTGGTACTGATTGAAAATGAATTTGGTGAAGTTGGTATCGACGGCGGATTCTTAAAGGATTCCGGCATTGAGATTACCGAGATGAACTCAGGATGTATCTGCTGTTCCCTGGTAGGAGACTTTGGAAAGAATTTAAATGAAGTAATTACTAAATTCCATCCGGACCGTATCTTAATCGAGCCGTCAGGAGTTGGTAAACTTTCTGACGTAATGAAATCTGTTATTGATGTAGAAAAAGAGCAGGATGTGAAATTAAATGCACTGGTTACAGTTGTAAATGCAAAGAAAGCATCCAAACAGATGAAAGCCTTTGGCGAATTCTTCAATAACCAGATTGAATTTGCAACAACAATCGTATTAAGCAGAACCCAGAGCACAACACCGGAGCAGTTAGAACTTTGCGTAAAACAGATGCAGGAATTAAATGGCAAGGCTGCAATCATTACAACTCCTTGGGATGCCATCAAAGGTGAACAGATTCTCAAAGTTATGGAAGGACAGGACTCTCTTGAGATGAAACTTCTTGCAGAGGCACATCATAAAGCAGAAGAGGAAGAACATGAGCACCATCATGACCATGACCACGAAGAACATGAACACGGTCACGACCACGAAGAGCATGAGCACCATCATGACCATGACCACGAGGAGCATGAACACCATCACGACCACGACCATGAGGAGCATGAACATCATCATGAGCATGGTGAGAACTGCACCTGCGGATGCCATGACCATGACCACGAACATCATCATCACCATCATGCAGATGAGGTATTTACAAGCTGGGGCAAAGAGACTCCGCATAAATTTACCCGTGAGAAGATTGAAGAGGTATTAAAGACCTTATCCGAGAGCGAAGAGTATGGCATGATTCTCCGCGCAAAAGGAATGGTAGAGGATGTCAATGGTTCCTGGATTTATTTTGATATGGTTCCGGGCGAGTATGAATTAAGAGATGGAGAGCCGGATTACACCGGAAGACTCTGTGTCATTGGTTCTAAGATTGACGAACACAAGATTGAAGAATTATTCGGCATTGCATAATGCCCGTCAGATAGGAAAGGGGAAACCATGCAGGAGATTCCAGTATATTTATTTACCGGATTTATGGACAGCGGTAAGACCACATTAATCAAAGAAACACTCTTTGAAAATGATTTCGGCGGGGACAACCGTACGGTAATTATTGTCTGTGAAGACGGCGATGAAGAATATGATGAAGCAAAATTAAATACCATTAATGCGAAGGTTGCAATGATTGAGGAGCAGGAAGATTTTACAACAGAAACCTTGCAGAAGATTCAGGAAACATACAAACCGGAGCAGATTTTTATTGAGTATAACGGTACCTGGGATATCGCTACTTTGCTTGAAACAAAGATGCCGGATGGCTGGGTAATCGTACAGTCCTTGGCAACCGTAGATGCCACTACATTTGAAATGTATCTTGCTAATATGCGTGCCATGATTATGGAGCAGTTGTTTAAGGCAGATGTAGTAATCTTTAACCGTTGTGATGACAATACACCAAAGGGCAAGTTCCGCCGTGCCGTAAAAGCACAGAACCGTCCGGCACAGATTGTATACGAGCGTGCCGATGGAACAATTGATGAGAGTGCCGATGAGGAACTGCCATTTGACATCAATGCAGAGGTCATTGATATTACGGATGCAGATTATGCAATCTGGTATATGGATGCACAGGATAATCCGAAGAAATACGATGGCAAGAAAATCAAATTCCTTGCGTTGGTATATAATCCGGAAAAGATGAGCAGGAAGGGCATGTTCGTGCCGGGACGTTTTGCCATGACCTGTTGTGTAGAGGATGTCCAGTTCTTAGGATTTAAATGCAAATATCCGAAGTCGGAAGAAATCGGTCACAAATCATGGATAAATATTACCGCAGAAGTTCATGTGGAATTTGCCAAGGAATACAGAGGAAAAGGACCTGTCCTTTATCCGGTATCCATTGAGCCGGCAGAGAAGCCGGAAGATGAACTGGTATATTTCTCATAAAAAAGTATTGACAATGTGAAAGAAAAGTATTATTCTAACTTCAATAAGAGAAACCGTTGAGAAAGAGTAGTAAGCTTGATTGGAAATCAAAGAGAGCTGCAGGTGGTGGAATTGCAGTATGGAAGATTTTGCTGAATGGACTTTCGAGGGTGGCCTGAATTAACAGTAGGCGTCACCGGGAACCGAACCCGTTACCAATCCGGCATGTATGATTCGTACATGAATGAGTGGACAATTCGTCAATATGAGTGGTACCGCGATAATAAGATTTTATTACCGTCTCAAGCATAAGCTTGAGGCGGTTTTTTACTGTTGGAAAATAGTAAAAGCGCTTTCTCTTATGAACAACAATAAATCATATAAGAAAGAAGAGGTAGTAATTATGAAGAAGAAAATGATGGCAGCAGTATTAACAATGGCTATGGCAGTAGCAGCAATGGCAGGATGCGGAAGCAACAGTGCATCCAATGATGCAGCAACAACAGAGAAGGCTGCAGCAGATGGTAAAGTTTATAAAGTAGGTATCGTACAGTATGTAGATGATGCTTCTTTAAATCAGATTGAGAAAGCAGTAGAAGCAGAGCTGGATGCAAAAGCAAAAGAGCTCGGTGTTACTTTTGATTATAAAGATTATACTTACAATGGTCAGGCAGATTCTTCTACCTTAAACCAGATTGCAACAGACCTGGTTGCAGAAGATGTAGATGTGATTATTCCAATCGCAACACCAACCGCAATGATTATGCAGGCAGCAACAGAAGAAAATCAGATTCCGGTTGTATTCTCTGCAGTCAGTGATCCGGTTACCGCAGGACTTGTTGAAAGTATGGATAAACCTGGTTCCAATATCACCGGAACATCGGATGCATTAAATACAGAAGCAGTAATGGACTTAATGTTTGCAGCAAATAAAGACATTAAAAAAGTAGGTCTTTTATATAATAAGAGTCAGGATTCTTCCACTGTTCCAATTCAGGACGCAAAAGATTATCTTGATAAAAAAGGCGTTGAATATGTAGAAAAAACAGGAACAACCAATGATGAAATTTCTCTTGCAGCAGATGCATTAGTTGCAGCCGGTGTAGATGCCGTATTTACACCGACCGATAACACCGTAATGACAGCAGAACTTGCAATTTATGAGAAATTTGTAGAAGCAGGCATTCCACATTATGCAGGAGCTGACTCCTTCGCATTAAACGGAGCTTTCTGTGGATTCGGTGTAAACTATGTTGACCTTGGTACTGCAACAGCAGATATTGTAGTAGATATTTTAGTAAATGGGAAAGATCCTGCAACAACAGCAGTACAGACCATGAGCAACGGAATCGCAACCGTAAATACAGATGTGGCAAGCCAGCTTGGAATTGACTACAGCGTATTTGACGGTATGTGTGAAAAAGTAGTAGAGATTCAGACCGCAGAAGAGTTTGAATAAAAAGATAAAACGATAGTATGATAAGATAATCAGGGGGATTAAAGAATGGGCTCCATATTTACAATATCCATTTTACAAAGTGCATTAGAGCTAGGGTGTATATACGCCCTGGTTGCACTGGCATTGTTTGTTTCATTTTCCATATTAAACATTGCAGATTTGTCAACCGATGGCTGCTTTACCTTAGGCTGTGCCGTATGTGCCATGGTAACGATACAGGGTCATCCGATTCTGGCACTGGCAGCAGCAATGTTAGCCGGTGTATGTTCCGGATTTATCACAGCATTTCTGCAGACAAAGCTTGGAATTGAATCAATTCTGGCAGGAATCATTGTAAATACGGGACTCTATACCATTAATATTGCAGTCATGGGATTTGCTTCCCAGGTGAACCTGTTTAACTGCAATACCATATTTACCATGGCAAAAAATGCCATTGGTGGTGGCTGGTATAAACTGATTGTGGCAGCATTAATCGTACTGGTAATCGGCGTGATTTTATCCGCATTTTTAAATACCAGATTAGGTCTTTCCATCCGGGCAACCGGTGATAATGCTGACATGGTAAAAGCCTCCAGCATTAATCCATCCTTTACGATTACCGTAGGTCTTTGTGTAGCCAATGCAATGACTGCATTATCCGGCGGTGTATTAGCACAGTACCAGAAATCCTGCGATATCAACCTTGGAACCGGTATGGTAACCATCGCACTTGCCAGCCTGATTATCGGAGAATCCATTATCGGAAAAGGCTCCATGTTCCGCAGAGTATTAGGCGTTGTATTAGGAAGCTGTCTCTATCGTTTCTTAGTAGCCGTTGCATTAAGACTGAATGTTCCGGCAGAGGCATTGAAACTGGTTTCTGCAATTATCGTAGCAATTGCAATTGCATTCCCGTTCTTAAAGAAGAAGGTAGCGTTTGTCAGACAGAAGAGCGCAGCACAGAAGAAATTAAAAGACAATATGCGTCTGGCAGAAGCAAATACAAAGGAAATGGGAGGTGACCGATAATGTTAGAAATGAAGCATGTATCTAAGACATTTAATCCGGGAACCGTAAATGAAAAGAAAGCATTGTGTGATTTGAACCTGGTTCTTGAAGATGGAGATTTTGCTACAATTGTAGGAAGTAATGGGGCAGGAAAATCAACTACATTTAATGCGATTACAGGTGCGTTCTATGTAGATGAAGGACAGATTATTCTAGATGGAGAGGATATTACATATAAGAAAGAATTTTTGCGCAGTAAAGTCATTGGTCATCTGTTTCAGGACCCGTTAAAGGGAACAGCACCACATATGACCATTGAAGAAAATATGGCACTGGCATATCTTCGTGCATCCGGAAAAGAAAATGCATTTTTCAGCAGAATCCGTAAATCCGATAAAGAAAAATTCAGAGAACTGTTATCCCAGCTTGATATGGGTCTGGAAGACAGAATGAAGCAGCCGGTGGGATTGTTATCCGGCGGTCAGAGGCAGGCACTTACCCTTCTGATGGCAACGATGGTGACCCCGAAGATTCTTCTTTTGGATGAGCATACGGCAGCACTTGACCCTGCAACCGCAGAGAAAGTATTGGAACTGACGAAAAAAATTATTGCAGAGCATCATATTACCTGTCTTATGGTAACCCATAATATGCATCAGGCACTAGAGCTTGGCAACCGGATTCTGATGATGGATTCCGGAAATATTGTCCTTGATTTAAAGGATGAAGAGAAGAAGAAAATGACGGTAGACAGCCTTTTGGAGCAGTTCCGCATCCAGGCAGGAAAGCGTCTTGACAATGACAGAATTTTAATGTCAGCACAGTAAAAATAGAAATTGGTAAATTTTTTTTAAGAAACAAGTGTCGGAAAATGTTGATTTTCTGACACTTTTCCTATATGATTAAATCTAGTGGTCTGGAATTCCACGAGTTGATGTAAACAAAGTATGGAGGTATAGTATGTATCCTATTATAAAAAAGGAAAAGCTGGCAGATAAGATTTATCTTATGGATGTCAAAGCAGAGCGGGTAGCAAAGTCTGCAAAGCCAGGACAATTTGTAATCGTGAAAATCGATGAAGAAGGTGAGCGTATACCACTTACCATCTGTGATTATGATGAGAAAGCCGGAACTGTAACAATTGTATTCCAGACAGTTGGAGCATCTACAGAGCGTATGGCATATTTAGAGGAAGGAGATACATTCCAGGATTTTGTTGGACCACTGGGCTGTCCATCCGACCTTATTGAGGAAGATATAGAAGAGTTAAAGAAAAAGAAAATCGTATTTATCGCCGGAGGTGTTGGAACAGCACCGGTTTACCCACAGGTAAAATGGTTACATGAGCATGGGGTAGACTGTGATGTTATCATGGGTTCTAAGACCAAGGATTTATTAATTCTGGTAGAAGAAATGCGTAAAGTTGCAACTAATCTTTATGTAACAACCGATGATGGTACTTATGGCTTCCATGGAATGGGAACCAACCAGTTACAGGAATTATGGGATAAAGGTGTTCGTTACGATCATTGTGTTGCCATCGGACCAATGATTATGATGAAATTCGTTTGTAAACTGACCAAGGAGCTTGGCATTCCAACTGTTGTATCCATGAATCCGATTATGGTAGACGGAACCGGAATGTGTGGAGCATGTCGTCTTATGGTTGGCGGCGAAGTAAAATTCGCATGCGTGGATGGACCGGAATTTGACGGACATCAGGTAGATTTCGACCAGGCAATGAAGAGACAGCTTCAGTATAAGACAGAAGAAGGCCGTGCAATGTTAAAATTGCAGGAAGGCAATACCCATCATGGTGGATGCGGTCAGTGCGGAGGTGACAAATAATGGAAGGATTAACAAGAGTACCGGTACGTGAACAGGAGCCAGAGGTACGTGCAGCAAACTTTGAAGAAGTTTGTCTTGGCTATAATGAAGAAGAAGCAGTAGCAGAAGCAAAACGCTGCTTAAACTGTAAAAATGCACAGTGTATGAAAGGATGTCCGGTTTCCATTAATATTCCGGCATTTATTGCACAGGTGAAAGAAGGCAACTTCGAAGAAGCTTATCATATTATCAGTGAATCATCTGCACTTCCTGCTGTATGTGGCCGTGTATGCCCACAGGAGAGTCAGTGTGAAGGAAAATGTATCCGTGGTATCAAGGGTGAGCCGGTTGCAATCGGTAAATTAGAGCGTTTCGTAGCTGACTGGGCAAGAGAGCATGGAATCAAGCCTAAGAAAGCAGAAAAATTAAACGGACATAAAGTAGCAGTTATCGGTTCCGGCCCTGCAGGTCTTACCTGTGCCGGTGATTTGGCAAAGCTTGGCTATGATGTTACTATTTTTGAAGCTTTACATGAAGCCGGTGGAGTATTAATTTACGGTATTCCGGAATTCCGTCTTCCAAAGTCAAAAGTAGTTGCAGCAGAAGTAGAAAATGTAAAAGCTTTAGGCGTTAAGATTGAGACCAACGTTGTCATTGGTAAAGCAGTTACCATTGATGAATTAATGGAAAAAGAAGGATTCGAAGCTGTATTTATCGGTTCCGGTGCAGGACTTCCAAGATTTATGGGAATCCCTGGCGAGCAGGCAATGGGAGTATTCTCTGCAAACGAATTCTTAACCAGAAATAACCTGATGAAAGCATTCCGTGATGACTATGATACGCCAATCAAAGCCGGCAAAAAAGTTGTTGTAGTTGGTGGTGGTAACGTTGCAATGGATGCAGCCCGTACCGCAAAACGTCTCGGCGCAGAGGTACATATCGTATACCGTCGTGGCGAGGAAGAGCTTCCGGCAAGAAAAGAAGAAATACATCATGCAAAAGAAGAAGGCATTATCTTTGACCTTCTGCAGAATCCTACTGAAATCTTAGTAGACGAAGACGGCTGGGTAAAAGGCTGTCGTGTCATTAAGATGGAATTAGGTGAGCCGGACGCATCCGGAAGAAGAAGCCCGGTAGAGATTCCAGGTTCTGAATACGAAATCGAGGCAGATACCGTAATCATGTCTCTTGGTACCTCTCCAAACCCATTGATTTCATCCACTACCAAGGGTCTGGACATCAACCGCAGAAAATGTATCATTGCAGAAGAAGAGACCGGAGCAACCTCCAAAGATGGCGTATACGCCGGTGGAGATGCAGTAACCGGAGCAGCAACCGTTATCCTTGCCATGGGTGCAGGAAAAACTGCAGCAAAGGGAATTGATGAATTCTTACGCAATAAATAAAGAATAAAGCATAATAATATATGCTTAAGGGACGCAGGATTGTTCTGCGTCCCTTTTTTACTTTACAGGAAATTGCTTTCCTGTAAAGTAAAAAACGCTCCGCGAGGATGCGCACTGCGGCGTATAAGGTAGATGTCGCAAGCGACCGCCGCAGGCGCGAGAATGTGCCAAGACACATTCTTTGTTTTAAGCTGGTGGCTAAGTGACCACCTTATTGGTTACTGGTGTCCACTATTTCTGACATGAGGAATAAATTAAGGATTGGTAATGAAAATCCTCTTGACAAATCAGTCGTAAGAATATATTGTATTACTTATATAGTACAAAAATACGGAAAGGGGTGATTGCATGGCATGGGAATTGGATTCGGATCGTCCTATTTTTATTCAGATTGTGGAGCGGATTCAGATGGAAATAATATCCGGTAAATACAGTCCGGGAGATAAGTTACCTTCTGTCAGGGATCTGGCGGCGGTAGCTGCAGTAAATCCGAATACGATGCAGAAAGCACTGACAGAGTTAGAGCGGACAGGACTTGTGTATTCCCAGCGTACAAGCGGGAGATTTATAACGGAGGATGCAAAAATGATTGAGGAGTTAAAGAATAATCTGGCACAGGAACAGATTAAGGAATTTTTGGAAAATATGAGCAAGCTTGGCTATAAGAAATCAGAAACCTTATCTTTGATTCAGAAGATTTTGGAGGGAGAGCAGGCATGAGTACATTATTGGAAGTAAAAGATGTATGCAAGCGATATGGAAAGAAAACTGCGCTTGACCATCTGAACCTGACCTTAGAGAGCGGACATATTGTTGGCCTCTTAGGACCGAACGGAAGTGGAAAGACAACACTGATTAAGCTGATTAACGGAATTCTTACTCCGGATGAGGGCGAGATTTTGGTGGAAGGAATGAAGATTGGCGTAGAGACAAAGAAGGTGGTTTCTTATCTGCCAGACCATACATATCTTAACATGGGGATGCGGGTACGTGATATTTTAGATTATTTTGAAGATTTTTATCAGGATTTTGATGTGGTAAGAGCTTATGATATGCTGGCAAAATTATCCATTAATCCCAATGATAAATTAAAATCCATGTCCAAGGGAACCAAAGAAAAGGTGCAGCTTATTTTAGTAATGAGCCGTCGTGCGGACTTATATGTTCTGGATGAGCCGATTGCAGGAGTAGACCCGGCGGCAAGAGATTATATATTGCGGACGATTCTTACCAACTATGATGAGAATGCAACGATTCTGATTTCAACCCATCTGATTGCAGATGTTGAGAATGTATTAGATGAGGTAGTCTTTATTCAGAATGGAACAATCAGCCTGACTTCATCAGTAGATGATATTAGAATTAATCAGGGTAAATCGGTGGATGCTTTGTTCCGGGAGGTGTTTAGATGTTAGGAAAAGTAATGAAACATGAAATGAAAGCAACCTGGAAAGTATTATTTCCACTGGCAATGGTTTTGGTCGGCGTTACGTTAATTGGCATGCTGATGATGAAAATGCAGGTTTTCGAAACAGATATAGGAGCCTTGGTCGGGCTGGCAATGCTTCTTTTGTATATCATTGGGCTGATTGCATTGAGCGTTACGGCATTTATTTTTCTGCTGGTTCGGTTTTACCACAGCATGTATGGTGCAGAAGGTTATTTGTCACATACCCTTCCGGTAACCACTTTTTCCTTGATTAACGGAAAGCTTTTGGTGGCGGTATTCTGGTATGCAATTACGACAATACTTGTTTATGTTTCGGCATTTTCATTGATAGTGACAGCAGGATTGAATCTGGGTAATGAAGGGGAAAGAATCAAACTGGGAGAATTGCTGCAGCAGCTGGGAGATATGATAGGAATTTCGATTCCGGCACTCTTTGGCTGGGCAATATTATATAGTGTGATTTCTGCGTTTTCCGCTATGCTTATGGTATATGCCAGCATGGCAATCGGTCAGTTGTTCCGCCACAAAGTTGCAATGTCGATTGTGATGTATGGTGTGCTTTATGCGATTCTTCAGATTATATCTTTTGTGATATCCATTAATTCAGCAAATGGATTTGTTGAGAAACAGGCTGCAATGGGAGATGACAGCTTCTTTAGCATAACGATTGCAAATATGTATGGAAATATATTTTCAAAGAGCATGATACTTTACATCGGTGTATCAATTGTATGCTATATCATAACAGCATTGATTACCCATAAGAAATTAAATCTGGAATAAAATGAGAAAACTACTTGTTGTGCATCCTCGAGGAACGTTTTTCAAATTACAGGAAAGCAATTTCCTGTAAAGTAAGAAAAGGCGGAACCAATCAAAAATAGACTGGTTTCGCCTTTTTACGTCGCCATGAATTCCATAGAAACTGCCAGTGGCAGTTTCGGCTGGCACAGATTAGCGGAGAAAAATAAGAAATTACTTCGAAAGAAGACAGTCAATCAGCTTATCATTCATCTCCGGCATCATAAAGCAGAAGCGGATGTATTTGTTATCTAAGAAAGGAAAAGTAGAGCAGTCGCGAATCATCATATTCTTCCGGATTGCTTTATCAAATAAATCCGCAGAAGTAATGTCCTCTCTTAAGATTTTAAGAAGCATGAAGTTGCCGGATGGCTTGTATGGTTTGAAATCCGGGTGATTTTTAAAGATTTCATAAATCCGGGCACGCTCTGAAGAAATAAGAGATTTTGTCTGCTGGATGTATTCCTCATCGGTAAACATCAATTCTCCGGCAATTACGGCAAGAGAGTTAATGGTCCATGGATTTTTTCTGGTATTGATGGATTTGATTAAATCCTGATTGCCGCTGATAGCGTAGCCAAGGCGGAGCCCAGGAGCAGCAAAGAATTTGGATGTTCCACGCAGGATAATAATATTGTTATAGTAGTGGGTCAGTGGAACTGCGGTAATTTCATCCATGTTATCGGCAAATTCCACATAAGTCTCATCCACCATGACAAAGATATCATATTGCTTGCAGATATCTAAAATCCGGCGCATATCCGTCCGGTTGATGCAGGATGAGGTAGGGTTATTGGGATTGCAGAGTACTAAAAGGTCGATGCTTTCATTTAAGTGAGCGGTAAAATCATCCACATCAAGGACGAAATCGTCCTTTTCACGGAGTGGATAGTAGAGTGTAGTACCACCGCCTAAGGAAATTTCGCGCTCATATTCCGAATAAGTCGGACCGAGAATCATGGCTTTTTTCGGATGCTCAATCTGAATAAAAAGAGAGATTAATTCCGTGGAACCATTTCCTACAATGACCTGGCTGGCATCGGTGCCGGTATAAGCGGCGATACATTCTCGTAAAGAAGTATATTCCCGGTCCGGGTAGGATGTAATGGCATCAATATGGGAAGCCAAAGTACTTCGCAGCAACGGAGATACGCCTAAGGGATTGACATTGGCGGAAAAGCTTGTAATATCCTCTTTTTTGATACCGTAAACGGCTTCTATTTTCTCTAAATCACTTCCGTGAAAATGTTCTTTTGGTGTTATCATGAAAAAGACCTCCTGTTAAAATACAACGGAAAGAAAGTTGCATGTGTGTTTTAAATAGTTTATAATCTATTATAACTGTAATGAGAGAAAAAGCAACAAAATCTCATATCGGAGAAGGAAAAGCAGGTGACATTTTGCGTAGACGGATTCAGAGACTTGCAGCAGGAAAATTTGAACAGGAACAGCCGGTTTTATCTCTTTCGGAAGAGAAGATTGAAATTGAGGTATTAGAGGGACAGGATTATACGGGAGAATTTGTGATTGAAGTATCCAACCATGTTCCGGTAAAGGGGCTGATTTATTCCTCTAATCCATATATGGAATGTCTGACACCGGAATTTGAAGGGGAAGAAGTCCGAATCGGATTTCAGTTCCATAGTGAGGGTTTCCGGGTTGGCGATATACAAAAGGGTGAATTCTGTATTATTTGTAATCAGTTGGAATACAGCCTTTCTTTTGTTGTGTCCATAATCCGGCCTTATGGAAATGCGTCTACTGGAAGAATCCGAAATCTCAGTGATTTTATCAAACTGGCACAGACGGATTATATGGAAGCTTACCGCCTGTTTGCTTCCCAGGGCTTTCAACATGTATTAAAAGAAGAAAAAGGAAAAGAACTATTATGGTATGCCGGCTTTGGCGGACCGGGAGCATTGATTTCCAGTATGGAGGAGTTCTTGGTTACGCTTAATGCCAAGCCACGCATTGAACTTGCGTTAAAAGAACAGGAAATTACCTATCAGGATATCAAAGAGGAGCAGAAGGAAACGCTTTTTGTGCAGAAGAATGGCTGGGGGTATATAAGCTTTGAAGCACAGACAGACAGCAGCTTCTTAAAACTGGAAAAGAATGTTTATACTTCAGATGATTTTACCGGAAGTATCTGCGACCTTATTTATTATATTGACCCGGCAGAACTTCATACCGGAAAAAATTATGGAAGAATTACTTTAGAAAATATTTATCAGCATCTTACTTATGAGATTACCATAATCAGGACGCCGGAGCGCAGAGAACAGGAGCATATCGATTATCTGGAAGAGCAGAGAACACTTGCACATATCACCGGAATCTATCTCAATTATCGTATGAAAAAGATTGGCGCAGGACTTTTTGCATCAGGAATGTTAGATGCACTGAATCATCTGATTGCAATGCGGCCGGAAAATGACTGGTATCTTCTGATGAAAATACAGGCATTACTGGTAAGCGGACAGAAGCAGGAGGCAGAGTGGTTATTTGATGAGTTCCGGCGGAAAGAGGAAGCAAAAGATACACCGCTTTATGCATATTTCCTCTATCTCCGTACGTTGTGGGAGCGGGAAGAATCCTATGTGAACCGGCTGACTGCAGAGATTGAAGAAATTTATCAGAAAACAGATGATATCCGGGTGTTCTGGATGCTGCTTTTCTTAAAGAAAGAATATTGCGAAAATGATACCAGGAAAATCCGGGCAATTGAGAGCCAGATGTTAGACGGCTGTAACAGTCCGTTTCTCTATATCGAAGGATTCTATTTATACTGGCAGAATCCGTATCTTTTAACGAGACTTACTGATTTTGAAATCCGCATTCTTTACTGGGCGGCAAAAAAAGGTGTATTGACCAGTGACCTTGCCATGCAGATTACGACGCTGGTATCGGAAAAACGGGTATTTCATCCGTTGCTTTATAAGACTATGTGCGTGGCATATGATAAATTCCAGAATAATCAGATGTTGTCAGCAATCTGTGCTTACCTGATAAGAGGACAGCGTTTTGGATTGCATTATCATATCTGGTTTGAACGTGGCGTGGAAGAAGATTTGCGGCTGGCAGGATTAAATGAAGCATATTTAATGTCCATGGATTTACTTGCCATTAAGAAAATTCCACGGATGATACAGATGTATTTTCAGTATAACAGCAGCATTCCATACAAACAGAAGGCAGCTCTGCTTGCAAATGTAGCAGCGTTAAAGGAGAAAGAGCCGGAGGTATATTCCAGTTACCGGAAGCGGATGGAAGAATTCGCAATTGCCCAGATAGAAGAAGGTCATATCGATGATAATCTGGCGATTATCTATTCTGATTTATTAAATAAAGGCATGATACAAAAAGAGATGGCAGGACCACTGGCGAAGATTCTCTTTACCCATAAAATGAACTGCTTTGCACCGAATATTGTGCGGATGTATGTTTTGCATGACCAGCTGCGAAAAGTGCAGTGTGTGCCGATTGTAAATGGCAGTGCTTATTTTGAGTTATACAGCAAGGACTATGTCATTGTATTTGAGGATACGAAGGGATACCGGTATGGCAGTGAGATTTCATACCAGCTGGAAAAGCTGATGAGGCCGGGTGCCTTTTACCGTACCTGCATGGAATATGCACCATATGAGATTTCGTATCTTTTGTATCATTTTACATCCAGGGATACCCACCTTGCATTTATGCCGGAGGACAGTGAGTATTTACGCATCTTCTTAAAAGAGGAAGCATTGCGGGAAAGTTACCGGGCAGAGCTTTATGCAAAGGCAGTACATTTCTATGAGCAGGAAGATAATCAGGAACTGGTGGAAGAGTGTCTGCGTCATGCACCGCTTTCTTCTATGAAGCGGGATGACAGAGCCTATCTTTTGAATCTGATGTTGGAATACCGGTTATATGAGATTGCATATCCGGATATCCGGGAATTTGGCTGGGAAGGCATCCGGCTGGAGAAACTGACAGCACTTCTGACTTATGAAATAGAAGAAGTGGATTATGAAAGTGATGACTTCCTGCTGGCACTGTGTGCAGTGACTTTTCAGGCGAAGAAATACAGTAAAGAGATGCTGCAGTATTTAGCACAGTTCTACTGCGGTCCGACCCGTGTAATGGCGGCGGTCTGGTCAGCGGCGCAGACTTTTGATATAGATACCAGAGACTTGGAAGAACGGTTATTGATGCAGATGTTATATACAGCAGAATTTGTAGAACAGGTGCAGAGCATTTATGAAAGCTTTGTGTCACACGGAGCACCTCATCTTCTGCAGAAAGCATATGTAAATTATTTCGCACATTTCTATTTTGTGCATCAGGGCATTGTACCGGAAAATGTCATTAGAGGCTTAAAGAAAAATTATGAGGAACAGGAAGAATTAAGCCAGGTGATGAAGCTGGCACTGCTTTATGCAGTGGCGAAGAGGGATTTGTCCATAGAAGAAAAAGGTGTAATGGAGATGACAGAGCAGCTTCTACAGGAGCAGCTGTCACAGAATCTTTATTTTGCATTTTATCAGCAGATGCCGGAAGAGATCCGCTATCGATTTCATTTTTACGACCGGAAGTTTCTGGAATACCGGACAAACCCAAGTAAGCGTGTGGTGGTTCACTATCAGAAGGGTGAATCCTATGTAGATGAAGATATGAATGAGATGTATGAGGGCATTTTCGTAAAAGAATTTATCGTATTCTTTGGAGAAGAAATTCCGTATTATATTTCAGAGGAAGCACCACGGGAGTCCGTTGTGACTGAGAGTGGACGGCTTTCCTGTAAGGATATCTGTGGCAGGGAAAACGGAAGCACCTACGATATGTTGAATGAAATGGAATTAGAATATACCTTAAAGGATTATGAGAAGTTAGAGCGGCTTTTACGGAAATATGACAGCATGAAGAAAAGGAATGAAGAACGTTTTCAACTGATGTAATAACAGGGAAAACAATAACAGGGTGATGGTATGAAGGAAAAAAGCCTTTCAATAGGACTTGATTTTGGAAAAAAATACGCATTAGTATCATATTGTACATCCGATATGTCAGAGCCGGATACCATCAGTACCGTGGCAGGCAGTGAATTGTACCAGATTCCATTAAGCCTTTGTAAGCGGAGAGGAATCGGACAGTGGTATTACGGAAAAGAAGCAGAGACTGTCATGAAAAATGGCGAAGGAAGCGGCTGTGACCGGCTCTTTGGCCGGGCACTGGCAGGCGAACAGGTTACCGTGGAAGGGGAAACTTATGATACGGTAGAACTGTTAAGTCTCTTTGTCCGTAAAATTCTTACGGTACCGCAGAAATTCGGCACATCCATGAAGCTGGCAAGAATTACCATTACCATGGATACTTTAAACCGGGAGAAGATGGAACTGATTGAAAAAATAGCCGGACGGATGAAGTGGACAAAAGAGCAGTATCATGTCATCGATTATGCAGAAAGCTTTTATTATTATGCTTTAAGCCAGAAGGAAGAACTGTGGCTGCATGATGCAGTTCTCTTTGATTATTCCAAGAACAGTATGCGTTTTTATTACATGGAGCGTAATCTGAATTCCACACCACAGCTGGTTCATATTTATCTGAAAGATTATGGTCCTTTGATTGGCAATAAAGACACTGCGTTTTTAGATGTAGTAACAGATGCCGTTTCCCGTAAAATCTATTCTTCGGTATATCTGACCGGGGATGGTTTTGATGGAGAATGGATGAGAGAATCCTTAAAATTTCTCTGCAACGGAAGGCATGTTTTCTTAGGCAAAAATCTTTATGCTAAGGGAGCCTGTTATGCATCCTGCATCCATACCGGAATGCAGCCATGGCAGTTTGTCTATATTGGCGAGAATGAGATGAAGGTAAATATCAGCCTTAAAGTAAAAGACCGGGAAGAACTTATTTTCCATACACTGGTAAGTGCAGGAGAAAACTGGTATGAAGCAAAGAATCAGTGCGAGATTTTACTGGCAGGTACGAATACCGTTGATTTCTGGCTGCAGCTTCCGGACAGCAGGGAAGCAAAGATAGAATCCTTAGAGCTTACGGATATTCCAAAACGGCCGGAACGTATGACCAGACTTTCTGTTATGACAGAAGCACTGTCGGATTCCGCTGTAAAGGTTACCATACGGGACCTTGGATTTGGAGAGATTTATAAAAGCTCTGAAAAAGTGTGGGAATATAAAATGGAACTGTAGGAGGAGACCTCATGGGAGAATTGATTTTATGCAATCGGAAAGAAACCGATGTGCCATATTATTTAGAACAGAATATGATAAATATCTATTCCCTGGAGGAATTGAACTGGTATATTTTAAACCACACGGAATATCTTGACGATTCTTTTGTGTCGGATGATTTAATCAGCTGGATTGCAGAGGAGTTAAAAGACCGGGAGTTAGCCGGGCAGTTAAAAGAGGCTGTCCGAAAGAAAATAACGCTGGCAAAGAAAGTCCGGCTTCTGATGGATGCCTGCGGCTTTTGCACAAAGAAAGAAAAAGATGAAATCGAATATGCACTGGCAGAAGTAGAAAATAAATCAGAAATTGAATGTATGAAAATCAGGGCAGACAGAAGCCTTATGAATCATCGGTATGTCATGGCTATCAGGGAATATATGCGTCTGCTGCAGAAGGAAGAGGCGGGGAAGCTGGCTACTTCTGTCATAGGAAATATATGGAATAATATTGGAGTTGCACATACCGGATTATTCCTGTACCGGGATGCGGCACGATGCTTTAAGAAAGCTTATGACTATAATAACAATCCGGCATGTATGCGGGAGATGGAAGAAGCATGGCGGATGGCAGCACCGGATGAAAAAGAACAGGTTTATGAAGTATCAGAAGAACTGCAAAAGACATTAGAGGATATTCATAAGCAATGGAATGATGAGGAAGAAGTACTGGAAGCATTTCGGGATGTGCTGGATAAGAAAAAATATATTTACGAAAGCAATGGACGGTGGGCATAACATTGATTAAATTTTTTAGAAGAAAAAGGAAACCAAAGAAAACAATCGAAGAGGTCTTAGAATGTATCACAGAGGATACGTTATCGGAAGAAGACCGGAAGGATGAACATAAAGTACAACATTATGTTCTGGGTCACTGTGAACAGATGATTGACACCACAAAGACCCTTGAAAATGAAAAGTCTGAATATCGTGTGGTGACTTCTTATTTAAAGGATATCCAGATTATTGAAGAACTGCCGGAAGATGAGGCAGCTGCTTTAAGAGATACTGCAAACAGTATTCTTACACTGGATCAGTCCCGTTCCGATTATCTGAAAGCAACCAAGAAGCTGACAGATACGCAGTATGCACAGATGGAACAGGAAGAGGAGACTCTGACGGAATCCATCCGGACCCTGCAGGCAAATGAGATGTATCAGGCGGCCGTAAAGCGTGATATGAATTACCTGGAAGGGGAGAAGAATGAATGGGCCTATTACCGGGAAGAGTTAATGGAAGAACAGAAGATTCTGCGGAAGGCATCCTATGTAGTATTTGGCATGGTACTGGCATTCCTTGCAGTCATATTGGTTCTTCATGTGACATTGGAAATGGATGTACGGATTCTATTTACGATTCTGATGGTAGCTGCGGCAGCCAGTGGATTCTTCATGCTGTTCCGGAATCAGAATAATACAAGAGAAATCAAACGGGCAGAAGTGAACATGAATCATGCCATTACTCTTTTGAACCGTACTAAAATAAAGTATGTAAATTCTACGAATGCGGTGGATTATGCCTGCGAGAAATACCATGTGCATAATTCCTACGAACTGACCTATCTCTGGGAGCAGTACTTAGAAGCCAAACGGGAAAGAGAGAAATTTGAGCGGAACAGTGATGACTTGGAATATTTTAATGGAAAGTTAGTACGCATGCTGCAAAAATATGAACTTTATGATGCAAAGGTCTGGATTAGTCAGCTCAATGCACTGGTAGATAAGCGTGAAATGGTGGAAATCAAGCATGAATTATTGAGCCGGCGGCAGAAAATCCGGGCATCCATTGAATATAACATGGATGTAGTATTAGAACAGAAGGAAGAAATTGAAAAACTCATGAAAGAGTATCATGAGGAAATCCCGGAAGTCCGTGAGATTATTAATTCTGTGGACCGGCTCTGCGGAACCGGAGAATGAAAATAGCGTATCGTCGATAGAAAATATCGGTGATACGCTATTTTTTACTTTACAGGAAATTGCTTTCCTGTAAAGTTAAAAACGCTCTGCGAGGATGCGCACTGCGGCGTATAAGGTAGATGTCGCAAGCAACCGCCGCAGGCGCGAGAATGTGCCAAGGCACATTCTTTTCTATCACAGTTTTATTTGCAGCCGCAGCTCTTATCGAAAGCCGGGTTACATGCATAGAAGTTCTTGGAGTCAAGGTGTTCCTGTACCATCCGGAGTGCTTCGCCAAAACGCTGGAAGTGTACGACCTCCCTGGCACGCAGGAAACGAATCGGATCTACAACGTCCGGGTCTTTTACGACACGAAGAATGTTATCGTAAGTGGTGCGGGCTTTTTGCTCTGCAGCCATATCTTCCATAAGGTCAGTAATCGGATCGCCTTTGGACTGGAATTCACAGGCATTCTGTGGAACACCACCGGCAGCCTGTGGCCATACGGCAAGGGTGTGGTCAATATAGTAAGGACCGAAGTTAGAGGCTTTGATTTCCTCCGGAGTCAGGTCTCTGGTAAGCTGGTGTACGATGGTTGCAATCATCTCAAAATGGGCAATTTCTTCTGTCGCAATATCGGTAAGCAGTCCGGCTACTTCACGGTAAGGAATGGAATAGCGCTGGGAGAGATAACGTAAGGATGCGTTGATTTCTCCGTCAGGACCTCCGTACTGGCTTAAGATATACTGTGCGGTTTTCGGATCGGTCTGTTTGATGTTGACCGGATATTCCAGTCTTTTTTCATACTGCCACATTTAACAATTTCCCCCTTCCCATGGATTTCTCATGCTTCCCCAGCTCCAGTGACCGTCTGTGTCGGCACCGTCTAAAGTCAGGGGACCATATTTTTCTTCATACATTTTCACTGCTTTTAACCGCAGGGTACGGTAGTGGTTATAGAAGGAAAGTGCTTCTTCATCATAAGGATGGGTGTCAAGGTAAAGGGCAGTATCATAAGCTACAAAGCTGACCTGATTAATCCAGTCTAAAAGCTGGGACTGGTCCATTGGCATATTATTCATCAGAATCTGCCTCCTTTCATGGAACCATGGAAAGGCTTATTTAAATCCTGAAAGACTGTGCCATTACGCAGAGCCTGGTCAGGTTCGTACAGATTGCCGAACTGCTGCCATGGAACATAAGCCATGGCAAGTTCCTGATTACAGGCAAACTGTTTCGTATAAGGTGTCGGAACAGCCGGACGGCTGCTTTGTGGCTGACAATTACAGTTGTTCATATGCTGACCTCAATAAAAATATTCATATTAATATATGTGCAGATGAAAAGGAATGTGAGATTTTATATTGTGAAAAAAAGAATCCTGCGGTAAAATAATTAATTGAGAAAAAATATCAATAACAAGAGAAGAGGAAAATAGATGACACTGGATGAACTTGAAATTGGAAGAGAAGCGGTAATAACCAAAGTAGGGGGAGAAGGAGCACTGCGGTGTAGATTTTTAGATATGGGGCTGATTCCAAAGACAAAGGTGCAGGTGCGTAAAGTAGCACCTATGGGAGACCCGATTGAACTCCGGATTCGTGGATATGAACTGACCATACGAAAAGAAGATGCCGGAAAAATTGAAGTAGAACCGGAGGAGAACTAGAATGATATTTGCATTAGTAGGAAACCAGAACTGTGGTAAGACCACATTATTTAATCAGCTCACCGGTTCCAACCAGCATGTTGGAAATTTTCCGGGTGTAACGGTTGACCAGAAAATGGGAGAAATCAGAGAGCATAAGGATGCGTCGGTAGTTGACCTGCCGGGAATCTATTCTCTGCGTCCGTATACCAGTGAGGAGATTGTAACAAGAGACTTTATTTTAAATGAAAAGCCGGATGGAATTATCAATATTGTAGATGCAACAAATATTGAGCGAAATCTCTATCTGACCCTGCAGTTGTTAGAAATGCATATTCCGATGGTATTAGCTCTGAATATGATGGATGAGGTGCGTAACAACGGCGGAAGTATTGATGTAAAACAGATGTCTTTAGAACTGGGAATTCCGGTCATTCCAATCAGTGCGGTAAAGGGAGAGGGAGTGGAAGACCTGGTACACAGCGCCATGAAGGTGGCAGGACAGAAGATATATCCAAAGGTAACGGATTTCTGTGAGAAAGGTCCTGTGCACCGCTGCATTCATGCGGTATCCCATCAGGTAGAAGACCATGCACAGAATATCGGAATGTCACCACGTTTTGCAGCAACGAAGATTGTAGAGCAGGATACAGACATTATTGACAGACTGAAGCTGAGCCAGAACGAACTGGATATGATGGAACACAGTATTGAAGAAATGGAAACAGACCATCATATGGACAGAAATGCCGCTCTGGCGGATATGAGATATACCTTTATTGAAAAGGTGTGCAGTAAATCAGTAACAAAGTGCCATGAGAGCAAAGAACATATCCGTAGTGTAAAGATAGACAACGTATTAACGAATAAATATCTTGCTATCCCGCTGTTTCTTTTGATTATGCTGCTGGTATTCTGGCTGACCTTCGGTGTTATCGGAGCATTTTTAAGTGATTATCTTGCAGTTTTTATTGCATACATAACGAATCTTGCTGACAAGGGGTTGACTGCTTATGGAATTAACCTGGTGGTTCACAGCCTGATTATTGACGGTGTATTTGCCGGAGTCGGAAGTGTGTTAAGCTTCCTGCCGATTATTGTGGTTTTATTTTTCTTCCTGTCTATTCTGGAAGATTCCGGTTATATGGCAAGAGTTGCCTTTGTTATGGATAAACTGCTGCGTAAAATCGGACTTTCCGGACGAAGCTTTGTTCCAATGCTGATTGGATTTGGTTGTACGGTTCCGGCAGTAATGTCAAGCAGAACTTTAGCATCCGAAAGAGACCGGAAAATGACCATTATGCTGACACCATTTATCAGCTGTTCGGCAAAAATTCCGATTTATGCGGTATTTACAGCAGCATTTTTTGAAAAATATCAGGCGCTTGTTATGATTGCACTTTATGTTGGTGGAATGGTAATGGGAATTCTGGTGGCACTTTTATTCAAGCATTCCGCATTCCGTGGAAAACCGATGCCTTTTGTCATGGAACTTCCGAATTACCGGCTGCCATCTTTAAAGAGCGTGGTACTCCTGATGTGGGACAAGGCAAAGGACTTCTTACAGAGGGCATTTACCGTTATTTTCCTTGCAACGATTATTATCTGGTTCTTACAGTCTTTTGATACCAGACTGAATGTAGTATCTGACAGCGCAGACAGTCTGCTGGCATTAATCGGCCGTGTGATTGCACCGGTTTTTGCTCCGCTTGGATTTGGGGACTGGAGAGTATCCACTTCTTTGATTACCGGATTTACTGCAAAAGAAGCAGTAATCAGTACCATGAGTGTACTTCTTGGAACCAGTGTGACTGCTTTGGGCAACAGCCTTGGAACTCTGTTTACGCCGGTATCAGCAGTCAGCTTCCTGGTATTTACGTTACTTTATACACCATGTGTAGCAGCGATTGCAGCAATCAGACGGGAGATGGGTTCAAAGCTTCAGGCACTTGGTGTTGTGGTAATGCAGTGCGTGGTTGCATGGATTGCAGCATTTGTTGTCTTTCAGATTGGCAGCCTGATTTTTTAGGAGGCAGATAGTATGGGCGTTAATGATATTATTTTGCTATTACTGATTCTTTGCTGGTGCGCCTTTGCGGTATATGCTATGATGAAAAAGAAAAAAGAGGGAGGCTGCATTGGCTGCAGCGGATGTAGTGGAAGGACAGATACGGATGCGGTCTGCAAAGAATGTTCCCAGAGGAAAAAGTAGTAAGAAGTATTTATTTTAGAACATAGGAGCAGGCTACTTGTATTATTGAAAGTGGTGTGCTAGATTATTGTTAGCATAGTGTTATATATTGATAATACTGTGCGTGGTTATGAACAATGATATAATACAATTTTTTTCTAGGAGGAAACGATGAGAGGACTACGTACACCAGTATCAGATTTGAGAAAAAGCATTTTTACGGAGGTAGCAAAAATTGCTTATGAAGCAGACAGTGCAAACCTGAACGATGCCGTTGAGGCAGTTCCATATACAGTTTGCCCTGGAGATGTTCCTACATACCGTGAAAGTATTTATAGAGAACGTGCGATTGCAGCAGAAAGAGTAAGACTTGCTATGGGTATGTCTTTACGGCCACAGGATAAACCGGTACATGTTACCAGTGGCCTCGAAGAGAGCAATGTGGCAGAAAAATATTATGAGCCACCTCTTATGCAGGTAATTCCATCTGCATGTAATCTGTGCGAAGAAAAGAAATATGAAGTATCCAATATGTGCCAGGGATGTATTGCACATCCATGTATGGAGGTATGTCCAAAGGGAGCAATCTCCCAGGTAGATGGCAAATCTGTGATCGACCAGGAGAAATGTATCAAATGTGGAAGATGTAAAGCAGCCTGCCCATATGATGCAATTTCCAAGAAAGAAAGACCTTGTTCCATGGCTTGTGGAATTGGAGCAATTGGAACAGATGAATACGGAAGAGCAAAGATTGATGCAGATAAATGTGTATCCTGTGGTCAGTGTATGGTAAGCTGCCCATTCGGAGCAATTGCAGATAAATCACAGATTTTCCAGTTGATCCGGTGTATGAAAGAAGGCGGAGAAGTTATCGCTGAAATTGCACCTGCATTTGTAGGTCAGTTCGGACCTGGAGCTACTCCAAAGCATGTAAAGGCAGCTTTATTAGAACTTGGTTTTTCAGAGGTTGTAGAGGTTGCACTTGGAGCTGATATCGGTGCAGTAGCAGAAGCACATCACTATGCAAATCATGTTGCAACAGGAGAGCTTCCGTTCTTACTTACTTCCTGCTGTCCTGCATGGTCCATGCTTGCAAAGACACAGTTCCCGGATTTAATCGAGAGCGTATCTTCTGAGCTTACACCTATGGTTGCTACAGCAAGAAGCATTAAGAAAGAACATCCGAATGCAAAAGTAGTATTTATCGGACCGTGTGCTGCTAAGAAACTGGAAGCAAGCAGAAGAACTGTACGAAGCGATGTTGATTTTGTAATCACATTTGAAGAGTTAGACGCTATGTTTGCAGCAAAAGGAATTGATCCGAACCAGACAGAGGGTGAAAGCTCCATGCATGATGCAACTGCTGCAGGTCGTGGATATGCATGTGCCGGTGGTGTTGCAGATGCCATTGAAAAATGTGTACATGAATATTATCCGGATGTGGATGTTAAGATTGAACATGCAGAAGGTCTTGCTGAATGTAAGAAGATGCTGATGCTTGCCAAGGCTGGTAAGATGAATGGATGTATGATTGAAGGAATGGGATGTCCTGGCGGATGTATCGCCGGAGCAGGAACTATTCTTCCGATTCCGAAAGCAAAACAGGAAATCGAGAAGATTAAGAAAGCTTCTACCAAGCAGCTTCCTCCAAAGGAATTACGGGAAATCGAATTAAATTAATAGTAAGAAAGCGGGTTAATAGAATGAGCAAGGTTAGAACCAGATTTGCACCAAGTCCTACAGGAAGAATGCATGTAGGAAATCTGCGTACAGCACTTTATGCATATTTAATTGCAAAGCATGAGGGCGGAGATTTTATTTTAAGAATTGAAGATACAGACCAGGAACGTTATGTTGAGGGAGCGGTAGATATTATCTACCGTACCCTTGAGAAGACTGGATTGTTACATGATGAAGGCCCGGACAAGGATGGCGGTGTTGGCCCATATGTGCAGAGTGAACGTCAGGCACAGGGAATTTATCTGGAGTATGCGAAGAAACTCATTGAAAAAGGAGAAGCATACTATTGTTTCTGTGATAAGGAGCGTTTAGAGAGTCTGCGTCAGACTGTTGCAGGTAAAGAGATTATTGTTTACGATAAGCATTGCCTGCATTTAAGCAAGGAAGAAATAGAAGAAAAGCTTGCTGCAGGTGTTCCATACGTTATCCGTCAGAACAATCCTCAGACAGGAACAACAACCTTCCATGATGAAATCTATGGAGATATTACCGTTGATAATGCGGAGCTGGACGATATGATTCTGATTAAATCAGACGGATATCCGACTTATAACTTTGCCAACGTAGTAGATGACCATTTGATGGGAATTACACATGTAGTAAGAGGAAATGAATATCTTTCTTCTTCTCCAAAGTATAACCGTCTGTATGAAGCTTTTGGCTGGGATGTGCCAGTGTATGTACACTGTCCGTTAATTACCAACGAAGAGCATCAGAAGTTAAGTAAACGTTGTGGACATTCTTCCTACGAAGATTTGATTGAACAGGGATTTTTAACAGAGGCAGTTGTAAACTTTGTGGCATTACTGGGGTGGAGTCCGGCAGATAACCGGGAAATCTTTTCTTTAGAGGAGCTGGTAAAAGCCTTTGATTATCATCATATGAGCAAATCACCGGCTGTATTTGACTATACAAAGCTGAAATGGATGAATGGCGAATACATCAAGGCAATGGATTTTGATTCGTACTTTGAAATGGCAGAGCCATATATCCGGAAAGTAATTACCAGGGATTATGATATCCGCAAGATTGCAGAGATGGTGAAGACCAGAATTGAAATCTTCCCGGATATTGAGAATCTGATTGACTTCTTTGAGGAACTTCCAGAGTATGATACCGCAATGTATACCCATAAGAAGATGAAGACCACAGAAGAGAGCTCTTTGGAAGTCTTGACAGAGATTCTTCCGGTATTAGAGGCTCAACAGGATTACAGTAATGATGCACTATATCAGACACTTTGTGATTTTGTGGCAGAGAAGGGCTGCAAGAATGGTTATGTATTATGGCCGGTTCGTACAGCGGTTTCCGGTAAACAGATGACACCGGCAGGTGCAACTGAAATTATGGAGATTATTGGTAAGGAAGAGTCCTTAAAACGTATCCGTACCGGAATTGCACTTCTTACGAAAGCACTTGAGAAATAAAAGTTACGAGGCATTTCATGCAATTTAATGAAGCACAACAGGAAGCTGTTGATTTTTATCAGGGTCCCTGCCTTACACTGGCGGGGCCCGGTTCAGGCAAAACTGCCGTAATTACCCATCGAACGAAAAATTTGATAGAAAAATATGGGGTGTCACCATCAGAGATTCTGGTGGTGACATTTACAAAAGCAGCCGCTATGGAGATGAAGGAGCGTTTTCTTTCGCTAACGAATCAGACATCCACAACGGCTACTTTTGGTACTTTTCATGCGGTGTTTTTTACGGTATTAAAGTATGCTTATCATTATCGGGCAGAAAATATTATAAGAGATGAGCAGAAGGTGGTATTTATCCGGAATCTTTTACGTCATTTTCCGATTGACTATGAAGATGAAAATGAATGCATCCAGACTCTGTTATCTGAAATCAGCGGTGTAAAGAATTCGAACATTCCCATTGAACATTATTATTCTTCTAATTTTCCAGAGCATACATTCCGGGATGTATTTATGAATTATCAGAAGATGCTGCAGAAGAACCGGCTGATTGATTTTGATGATATGTTAGTTTATACCTATGAACTTTTCAGCCAGCGGAAGGATATCTTAGCACTCTGGCAGAAGAAGTTCCGATATATTTTAATTGATGAGTTTCAGGATATCAATGGATTACAATATGAGATTATAAGGATGCTTGCAGCACCGGAAAATAATCTCTTTGTGGTAGGGGATGATGACCAGTCTATTTACAGGTTCCGCCAGGCAAGACCGGAGATTATGCTGAACTTTGAGAAGGATTATGCTGATGCAAAGCGGATTGTATTAAATTATAATTATCGTTCCGATGGAAATATTGTGGCAGCGGCAGGAAGACTGATTGCCCACAATACAGGGCGGTTTGCAAAGGATATTAAGGCATTTCATCCGGCAAAGGAAGCGGTAGTATGTAAGACTTACCGGACGCAGCGGGAAGAAAATTTAGGATTGATTCATGCACTTAAGGAATATACCGCAGCTGGTGGTGACTGGTCGGACGCAGCGGTGCTGTTTCGCACTAATACACAGCCAAGACTTCTGATGCAGCAGTTGATGGAATATAATATTCCTTTCCGTACAAGGGATAATATTCCTAATATTTATGAGCATTGGATTGCAAAAGATATGGAAAGTTATCTTCGGATTGCCCATGGAAGCAGAAGAAGGGCAGACTTCTTACAGATTATGAACCGGCCGAACCGTTATATTGGGCGGGACAGTCTGGAAGAGGATACCGTAGCATTTGATGTCTGGGCAGATTATTATGATAAAATGGAGCAGTCCTGGATTGCACGAAGAATCGACCGGCTTTATCATGACTGCAAAATGTTAGCCGGAATGAAGCCTTTTGCAGCGGTGAATTATATCCGCAAGGGAATCGGCTACGATGACTATATCAAAGAATATGCAGATCAGAGAGGTATGAATGAGGAAGAACTTTTGGATATTCTAGAACAGCTTACCGATATGACCAAAGAGTTCGATAGCTTTGATGACTGGCAGAAACAGAAAGAGAAATATTTAAAAGAATTACAGCGTGCCATGGAGAAGCAGCGGACGAAGGGAGAGGGCGTTGTCTTATCAACCCTACATAGCTCGAAGGGATTAGAGTATGATGTGGTATTTTTGATTGATGTAAATGAGAAAATCATGCCCTATAAGAAAGCTGTTTTAGATGCGGATCTGGAAGAGGAACGCAGAATGTTCTATGTGGGGATGACCAGAGCAAAAAAACAGCTCTACCTCTTCTCGGTAGAGCTGTTGAATAATCACAGTGCAGAACCATCCCGGTTCTTAAAAGAATTGCAGGAAACGTAATGGATGATTAGTTGTCCATTGCGTCAAATTCTGCTTCATCTAATAATTCATCAAAACGGTCGGAGACAACTTCGTATTCTTCGTCACTGTCAATATTATCTAAAGAAGGATTTCCATCCTCATCCTCGGAGTAACGATAGATATATACTTCACCATCTGCATTTTCATTTCCCTTTTCATCTAAGGGCATCAGCGCAATATAATCCTGTTTTCCTGCTTCAAAGATAGTAAGAATTTTGCATTCCACATCCTGCCCATTGTCTAAATTCAATGTCACCATGATATCGTCTTCATCTTTTAACTGTTTGTTTTCCATAAAATACCTCTTTCTTTATATAATTGTCTGAACGTAGAGTTCCGGACGTTTTTCCAGATTGATAAATTCACCGTCTTCTAACCGAACCACCGGACGGGTCAGGCGATGCTTGTTAATCAGCACAATTTTACCGGTCATGCCATTACTTAGCATGACATCATTGTTAATATATGTATTGGCAATATGCTCCAAGAAGCTGGTAATAAACTGGGGTTTGTATTTACCCAGACCCTCCCGCTCAAAAGTGGCAATGACCTCAAACGGGCAGACGCCGCGGCGATAACAGCGGTCAGCAGTCATGGCATCGTAGACATCTGCAATAGCAACGATATTGGCAAAATCATCAATATCATCTCCGATAAGTCCGATTGGATAGCCGCTTCCATCACAGCGTTCGTGATGGGTGAGAGCAATTTTTTTGATACGGACAGATACATTCTGATTTTTCAGCAGTTCATAACCATATTCGGAATGTTTTTTCACCAGTTCATATTCTTCCGGGGTCAGGCGCCCTGGCTTGTTAATGATTTCAGGTGGAATTTTACTTTTTCCTATATCGTGTAAGAGACCACCCAGAGTCAGAGTTTCTAAATCATCTGCATTATAATCCTGCCACATACCAATCATTCGGCTGATTAAAGAAACATTCAGACTGTGGGCATAAGTGGAATCGGTAATTTTGCGCATATTGTGCAACATATCGAACATGGAAATTGTAGTGGAATGTCTGGCAAAAAGATCTAAAGCGCAGGATAAAAGAGCCTCCTGATCTAAAGGAATGTTTTTTGTGACAAAATCATTGATGGATTTTTCTAAAAAAGGTACTTTTTTTTCGTAATTTGCTTTAAAAACTTTGAATTCTTTACTGTTTCTTACCCGTTCAGAATACCGGTCAACTGCTTCCTTTTCTTCAGCCATTGACTGAATGGCATCAACAGGCAGAGCACCGTCTATTATTCTGGCACTCTCAATTCCGTAAAACTCAAGGTGTGCAATCATCTGAGTTGTCAGCATTTTGTGTGCTTCTACAATCATCTGCCCATGCCTGCTCATGACAGGAGTGGCAGTCACCATGCCAGGGTGTAAATCCTTTGTTGCAACTGTATGCATGAATATACCTCTTATATCACTAATTAACAATACACTACACTATAATTATAAAAATTTACATATCAATTGTCAATGAATCGTGTTATAATCTTTTCAAGAGACTTGAATATAGGAAAGTGCAGGATGATGAAATGAAATACAATGTTCGGGAAGGCGATTACAGAACCATGGGAGCAGTTGTGCGTAGTGATGGGGTTGTATTTACCTTTGAGGGGAGAAAAGAGCAGAAATGCAGTATTGTATTGTATGAAAAGAAAACAGGGAAAATTGGAAAAATACCGGTTCCGGATACTTACTATGTGGGTGCACTGCGCTCAATTATGGTAATGGGCATTGAACCGGCTTCTTTTGATTATAATTTTGAAATAGACGGTAAGGTTATGACAGATCCATATGCCAGAAGAATTGTAGGCAGGGAAAAGTGGGGAGAAAAGGAACGCTTTGGTATGGATTATCAGGTGAAAAGCGGTTTCTCCACAGATGTTTTTGACTGGGAAGAGGATGTGGCACCGGAAATTGCCAAAAAGGATATGGTCATGTACAAACTTCATGTGAGAAATTTTACCATGGAGGGTAGTAATGGCGGAGCAAGAAAAGGAACTTTTGAAGCAGTAGAGAACCGGATAGGATATCTTCGTGATATGGGCGTTACAACCGTTGAATTTATGCCTTTTTATGAATTTGAAGAGCTGATGATACCGGAAACCTGTGAACTGCCGGATTATGTGACCTGGAAGGAAGAACAGAAGACGGATACAAAGAAGCTGCCGGAAGTTGAGAAGATAAATTGCTGGGGCTATACCGAAGGCAATTATTTTGCGCCGAAGGCTGCATTTACCAAAAGCAGACAGCCGGAGCATGCCTTGAAATCATTAATTAAGGCATTGCATAAAAATGACATGGAATGTATTATGGAAATTTATTTTCCTGATACCATCAATCAGAATCTGATGTTAGAAGCCCTGCGCTTTTGGGTGATGGAATATCATGTGGATGGATTCCGTCTGATGGGAGCAAATCTTCCGGTTCGTGCTATGGCACAGGATTTGATTTTGTGCCGCAGTAAGCTGTTTGCAGATACGATTCCGGAGGATTTGCTGGAACAGGATTATGCATATCCGCATTTATTTGTTTACCGGGATGAATTTTATTATCCGTTGCGGAAAATGTTAAATCATAAGGAAATCTGTCTTACCGATTTTGTAAACCAGATGCGTAAGCAGAAGAAATATGCCGGATTTGTGAATTATGCAGCATCTAATGATGGTTTTACACTGGCAGATGTATTTATGTACAGTGAGAAACATAATGAAGCAAATGGGGAAAACAATGCGGATGGAAATGACTGGAATTACAGTGACAACTATGGCATTGAAGGACCAACCCGCAAAAAATATATAGAAAGCCTGCGTAAAAAACAGCTTCGAAATGCGATTACGGCAGTATTTTTAGCACAGGGTATTCCACTGCTTGCTGCCGGTGATGAGATTGGTAATTCCCAGAGGGGAAATAATAATGCATATTGCCAGGATAATGCGGTTGGCTGGGTAAACTGGAAAAATGATAAGAAATATGCATCCTTACAACAGTTTGTAAAGGAAATGACAGCCTTTCGTAAGGCACACCCGGTTCTTAGGATGGAAGAGCCGATGCGGATGAATGATTATAAGGGACTGGGATATCCGGATCTTTCTTTTCACTGCGATAGTGCATGGACTGTGGGATTTAGCCCGAACCGCCAGTCGGTTGGGATGCTTTATTGCGGACTGTATGCGGATTGTGAGGAAATGATTTATGTGGCATATAATTTTCACACCGGAAAACAGTTCCTTGCACTTCCAAAATTGCCAAAAAGCAAAAAATGGTATAAAGTAATGGATACAGGAAATGAAAATAGTTTTCTGGAGAAAGAAATGATAATGGATGCAGTCCAGGTAGAAATTGCCGGGATGTCCATTCAGATATTAATAGGGAAATAAAGTAAGATGAAAGCATGGAAACATTTTTGCACAATTAATCATCACAAGATGTTGGTCATGAAAGGCTGTTTTAAAGTAGGACTTTACCGCCAGGGTTTATTGCATGATTTGTCGAAATATTCACCAACGGAATTTTTAGTGGGCTGTAAGTATTTTCAGGGAAATATGAGTCCCAACAATGCCGAACGTGAGGATAAGGGGTATTCCGCAGCCTGGCTGCACCATAAGGGCAGAAACAAGCATCATATGGAATACTGGATTGATTACGGACCGGATAAATGCACCGGAATTACTGGAATGAAGATGCCAACAAAATATGTTGTTGAGATGTTTATTGACCGGGTGGCAGCAAGCAGGAATTACCAGAGAGAAAAATATACCGACGAAAGTCCTCTGGCTTATTACGAACATGGAAAGCAGTATCATATTATTCATGAGGAATCAAGAGAACTTTTAGAGTGCCTTCTTCATATGCTGGCAGAATGCGGCGAAGAAGAGACTTATGCATATATTCGATATGAAGTATTGAAAAATAAAAGAAAGAAGGATAAATAAATGTTAGACGGAAAGAAGATTTTATATAGTGGAATGCAGGCAACAGGAACCCTTACCCTTGGAAATTATTTGGGAGCATTGAAAAACTGGGTAAATCTTACAGATGAATATGAATGTATCTATGGTGTTATGGATTTACATTCCCTTACCTTAAGACAGGTGCCGGCAGAGTTCCGTAAAAATGCTCGTTCTCTTTATGCATTATATGTAGCGGCAGGATTAGACCCGGAGAAAAACTGTATTTATTATCAGTCCCATGTATCCGGACATGCAGAATTAAGCTGGATATTAGGCTGCTTTACTTATATGGGAGAGTTAAACCGTATGACACAGTTTAAGGACAAGGCTGCAAAGCATGCAGATAATATCAATGCAGGTCTTTATACCTATCCGGTATTAATGGCGGCTGATATTTTATTGTATCAGGCAGATGTGGTTCCGGTTGGAGTAGACCAGAAGCAGCATCTTGAGATTACCAGAGACATTGCACAGCGTTTTAATGCTATTTACGGAGATGTATTTACAATTCCGGAGGCATATATCGGAAAAGCAGGTGCAAAGATTATGAGTCTGCAGGAGCCGGAGAAAAAGATGTCAAAGTCCGATGAGAATCCGAATGCAACTATCCGCCTTTTAGATGATAAAGATACCGTTATCCGCAAATTTAAACGTGCAGTAACCGACTCCGGCAGTGAAATTGTATATCGTGAAGATAAACCGGGCATTAGTAATCTGATTGATATTTATGGTTGTGTAACCGGTAAGACAAGAGAAGAAACCGAAAAAGAATTTGACGGAAAAGGCTACGGTGATTTCAAACTGGCAGTAGGAGAAGCAGTTGCTGCAGAGTTAGAGCCATTGCAGAAACGTTATGGGGAACTGATGGCAGACAAGACCTATCTTGACAGCATGATTAAAATGAATGACGAAAAAGCAGCTTATTATTCTAATAAGACTTTGCGTAAGGTGCAGAAGAAAGTCGGACTTACCGAAAGAATCCGTTAATCCGAAAATAGATTGTCCAGATTGGGAACATGAAATTCAGGGAACAGCATTTGCATGTCGGCAGGAAGTGGAGCCGTAAAGCAGAGCTGTTCCTTTGTGATTGGATGTTCGAATTTTAACTGGCAGGCATGAAGAGCCTGCCTTTTTGTCAGGGAAAAATCCGGGTTATAAAGGAAATCTCCAATTAAAGGGTAGCCGAGGTAGCTCATATGGACACGAATCTGGTGGGTTCTGCCGGTGTCAAGCCGCAAAGCAATAAGGGAGAGTGCATCCGGTGAAAGAGGCTCCCTTGAAAAAGTATTTTTTGGAAAAATTTCTTTCACAGCTAGTCTGAAGTAATGGGTGCAGGCGTATTCACCTTGCCCAAAATCTACCTGACGCTCTAATACAGAACCTTCCTTTCTGCCGATTGGCGCAGTAATGGTACCGGATTCCGGGGTAATACCACGGACAATGGCAAGATAGGTGCGGTGGATTTTCCGTTCATTCATCTGTCTGCCTAAGATACCGCCACTGAGACTGTTTTTTGCAAGGATTGTGATGCCGGTAGTATCCTTATCCAGCCGGTTGATGCAGCGGAAAGGACCGGCTTCGTTTTTGCTGCCCAGATAATAAAAGACAGCATTGGAGAGGGTATGCTCGTAATGTGTCATGGATGGGTGGACAGGCATATGTGCCGGTTTATTGATAACGAGAATATCTTCGTCTTCATAGAGGATGGAAAGGGGAATGTTTTCCGGTGCGGGATAGCTTTCCGGCATAGATTCTTCTAAAATAATCTTTAATTTATCAGAAACCTTCAGCCGGTCACTGCTGTGCCCGGTATCACCGTTTCGGAAAAGAACATCTTTGGTGCGGAAAAGATGTGCCCGGAGCCCTTTCGGGTATCCTTTTTCCGTAAGAAATTCTCTTATCGTATAGTTTTTGTATTCATTTGTTATGGTATAGTCTAATATTCGCTTCATAAGGATAATTATAAAGGAAAAAGACACAGAAGAAAAGGATAGAGATAAAAAAAGGAGGAAAGGCACGAAGAACCTGGCAGACGCATAGAATATAATAAATCGCTTTTTAAGGGTGCTGTATTGAAAACATTTTTATCTCCATTGACTATACAGGAAGAGAAGCAATATTTAAAGCAGCTTGGGGAAGGCAGCCTTGAAGCAAAACATATTCTGATAGAACATAATATGCGTCTGGTAGCACATGTGGTAAAAAAATATCAGAATGTGGAAGAGGATATGGAAGATCTGATATCGATTGGAACCATTGGATTGATTAAAGCAATCGATACCTTCCGGGTAGAAAAAGGAAATAAGCTGGCAACTTATGCAGCGAGATGCATCGAAAATGAACTTCTGATGTATCTGCGCAGTAAGCGTAAAATTGCCAGGGAAGTGTCTCTTTATGAGCCAATCGGAACAGATAAAGAGGGAAACCAGATACATTTACTGGATATTGTAGAGCATAACGAACCGGATGTGGTGGAGCAGATGGAGTATGACAGAAATGTGAAGACATTATATGAAATACTGCCCCAGGTTCTAAACAGGCGGGAACAGATTATCATAAACCTGCGCTATGGTTTAAAAACGGACTGTCCGGTGACACAAAAGGAGATTGCAAAAAGTTTAAATATCTCGAGATCCTATGTTTCACGAATTGAAAAAAGGGCATTGGAGAAGCTGAAAGCTTATTTTGAAAAAGGTTACAATTATTAAATTTTTATAATGTGTTAAATTGGTATTTGAAAAGGATGGATTTCATGATATGATGAGTCCATCTTTTTTATCGAAATAAATGATGAATAACCCATCTTGGGGCTGCTCATGTAAATTGCAGAGTTCTTCTGCAGAAAAATCCCGGACAAACAAAATGAACAGAGAAAATGAAATAATTACAAAAAACAGAATAATTGCAAAACAGAAAGGTGAAATTTAATGTACAGTATTGTATCAACGGCAATCGTGCGTGGCATTGAGAGCATTCCTATCCGCGTGGAAGCAGATGTGACGGATGGTATGCCAGTGTTTGAAATGGTAGGATTTTTGTCGGCAGAAGTGCGGGAGGCAAGAGAGCGGGTGCGGACAGCCCTTAAAAATTGTGGATACCGTCTCCCACCAAAACGGATTACGATTAATCTCTCGCCGGCATATGTAAGAAAATGCGGTTCGTCCTTTGATTTGCCGGTAGCAGTGGCAGTGCTTGCAGCAATGGGGATTATTCCGAAAGACAGGCTGGAACAGCTTCTGATTGTAGGAGAAGTAGGACTGGATGGAAGAATAAAACCGATTCATGGAGTATTGCCCATCGTGACAAAGGCTGCACAGGAGCGGATGGACGCCTGTATGGTGCCGGTGGAAAATGCCAAAGAAGCTGCATTGGTAAAAGGAATCCGTCTGTTTGGTGTAAACACACTGGAAGAAGTGATAAAAGGCTTTAATGATGAAATTAAATTCTGGGAGCCTGAGAAAGAAGAAATCGGGCATGAGAAAAAGGTTAAGAGAAAAGAAGTACCGGATTTTTCAGAAATTAATGGACAACAGTTTGTGAAAAGAGCCTGTGAGATTGCGGTAAGCGGCAGACATAATCTCCTGATGATTGGACCACCGGGCGCAGGAAAAACAATGATTGCAAGGAGAATTCCGGGTATTTTACCGGAGATGACAGAAGAGGAGGCCCTGGAGGTAACAAAAATATACAGTGTAAGGGGACTTTTGACGGAAAGTGAAGCATGGATGGCAGAACGTCCTTTCCGTAATCCACATCATACCATAACACCACAGGGACTGGCAGGTGGTGGAATGGTTCCGGGACCGGGAGAAATCAGTCTCGCCCACCATGGTGTACTCTTTTTAGATGAGCTAGCGGAGTTCCGGCGGGAAACTTTGGAAATTTTAAGACAGCCTATGGAAGAACACTGTGTAAAGCTTGCAAGGCTTGCCGGAAATTATGAATTTCCGTCGGATTTTATGCTGGTGGCTGCCATGAATCCCTGCCGGTGTGGATATTATCCGGATTTGAACCGCTGTCATTGCACGAAAGGAATGGTGGAACAGTATTTAAAGAAAATCAGTCAGCCTTTATTGGACAGAATTGATATCTGTGTAGAGACAAAGCGTGTGGAATATCAGGATTTAATTAAAGAAAATCCGCATCAGGAGACTTCGGCAGAAATTAGAAAAAGGGTGGTTGCAGCTATGGAGCGGCAGCAGCAAAGGTTTGCTGGAACTAATATTCGTTATAACAGTAGAATTCCGGCGGCATTACTGACAAAATATTGCAGATTATCGACAAAACAAAAACAGTATATGGAAAACATTTATCAGAAGCTGGAATTGACAGCCAGATCTTATCATAGGATTTTGCGGGTGGCGAGAACCATTGCAGATATGGACGGTTCAGATGAAATCCTAACCAGACATTTAAGTGAGGCGGTCTGTTATCGGAATGTAGATAAGAAATTCTGGGAGGGATAAATGGAATGAAATATAAATACTGGCTGGCGTGTATGGCACAGATGGCAGAAAACATTGGAACCGGAAAAGTGGAAAAACTGTTTCGCTTTGCCGGAAGTGCAAGAGTCTTATATGACATGTCAGAAAAGGAATTAATGCAGATTCCGGGCATTACCGAAGCAGATGTGAAGTCTGTTCTTACCTATAAAAAAGCATGGAACTTAGAAGAAGCATGGGAGAATTTAAAAAGAAGCGGACTGTATCTTGTAACAAGAGAGGATGAAAACTATCCGAAACGTCTTTTATATATCAATAAGCCACCTTATGGAATTTTTTATAAGGGCAGTCTGCCACCGGAAGATAAGAAAAGTATTGCTATTGTGGGAGCAAGAAGATGCAGTGAATACGGTCGTTACTATGCAAAACATCTGGCGGAACTGGCAGTAAAAGCAGGCTGCATTATAATCAGTGGACTGGCTGCAGGAATTGATGGAGCAGCCCACAGTGGTGCCATGGCGGCAGAGGGAGAAACTTATGCTGTTATGGGATGTGGGGCAGATTACTGTTATCCCAGACAGAATCAGAGTCTTTATCAGACCATGACACAAAAAGGCGGAATTCTATCTGAATATATGCCGCAGACAAAACCTTTGGGAAAGTTGTTCCCACAACGGAACCGGTTAATCAGCGGGTTTTCAGATGTGGTAGTTGTAATAGAAGCAAAGGAGCGGAGTGGTTCATTGATTACGGCAGACTTTGCCTTAGAGCAGGGAAAAGATATTTATGCACTTCCGGGGCGTGTTGGAGATGTGTTAAGTGGAGGCTGTAACCGCCTGATACGGCAGGGGGCTGGCATCATAGTGTCTCCGGAGGAATGGTTTAAGGATTTTGAAATTGATCTTGCCAATATAGTAGTTTCCAATGCTTTTTCAAAAAAGGTACTTGAAAAAGATGAAGGGGTGGTGTATAGTGTTCTCGATTTGCAACCGAAAAGTGCCCAGCAGATTTTGGAAGAAACAAAGCTACCGGTAGACCGGATGTGTGAGATACTGCTGACGCTGGAAAATGCAGGTTTTATCAAAGAAGTATATAAGAATTATTATATAAAAATGCATGAATAACCGTATAGAGAGAACAAAATAAAGGAGCAGGGTTATGGCTAAATATCTTGTTATTGTTGAGTCACCGGCAAAAGTTAAAACAATTAAAAAGTTTCTGGGGAAGAATTATGAAGTGGATGCATCCAATGGACATGTGAGAGATTTACCGAAGAGTACATTAGGCTTTGATGCAGAACACGGATTTGAACCAAAGTATATTACCATCCGGGGAAAAGGTGATGTACTTGCAAAATTAAGAAAAGAAGTGAAAAAAGCAGATGTCATTTATCTTGCAACTGACCCGGACCGTGAGGGAGAGGCAATTTCCTGGCATTTATATCAGGCACTGAATCTGGCAAATTCTGATAAAAAGGTTTACCGGATTAGTTTCAATGAGATTACCAAGAATGCAGTAAAAACTTCTTTAAAAAAACCGAGAGACATCGATATGGATTTAGTGAATGCCCAGCAGGCGCGCCGTATGTTAGACCGTATGGTGGGTTACCGGATCAGCCCGTTATTATGGGCAAAGGTAAAAAGAGGCTTAAGTGCAGGACGTGTACAGTCTGTGGCATTGCGTTTGATCTGCGACCGTGAAAGTGAAATCAATGCATTTATACCGGAAGAATACTGGACCTTAGATGCCAGCCTGAAAGTAAAAGGTGAGAAGAAACCGTTAACTGCAAAGTTTTACGGAACAGCAAAAGAAAAAATGAATATCACCTCAAGAGAACAGGCAGATGCTATTATGGCAGAGCTTGAAAAAGAAAAATTTGCCGTAACAGATGTGAAAAAAGGGGAACGTAATAAAAAGGCTCCACAGCCGTTTATCACCAGTACCTTACAGCAGGAAGCATCCAAGGTATTGAATTTCTCCACACAGAAAACCATGCGCTTAGCACAGCAGTTATACGAAGGTGTGGATGTAAAGGGAATCGGAACGGTTGGTCTGATTACTTACCTGAGAACAGATTCTGTCCGTATTTCAGAAGAAGCAGATGCTATGGCACGCAGCTTTATTGCAGAGCAGTATGGCGAAAATTATGTTTCTTCCCATGTAGAGGAAAAGAAGAGCAGTAACAAGATTCAGGATGCCCATGAAGCGATTCGTCCGTCTGATATTACAAGAACACCGGTAATGGTAAAGGAATCTTTATCCAGAGACCAGTTCCGCCTGTATCAGTTAATCTGGAACCGTTTTACTGCAAGCCGTATGAGTGATGCAAAATATGAGACAACATCCGTAAAAATCGGTGCTGGAAAATACTTTTTTACCGTAGCAGCATCCAAGCTTGTATTTGAAGGATTTATGTCTGTATACACCAATGAAGATGAGGAAAAAGGCACACAGAATGTGATGCTTAAGTCCATTGATAAAGATACAGAATTAAGTTTTGATGCATGGGATGAAAAACAGCATTTTACACAGCCGCCTGCTCATTATACCGAGGCATCTTTGGTAAAGGCATTGGAGGAACGTGGAATTGGAAGACCAAGTACCTATTCTCCGACCATAACCACCATTCTTGCCAGAAGATATGTGATTAAGGAAAATAAAAACCTTTATGTTACCGAGCTTGGTGAAGCAGTAAATTCCATTATGACAGAAGCATTTTCCAGTATCGTGGACGAACATTTTACCGCTAATATGGAGTCGCTGCTGGATAGCGTGGAAGAGGGAACCGTAAACTGGAAGACAGTAGTAAGCAATTTCTATCCGGATTTGGATGAGGCAGTAAAGAAGGCAGAAAAAGATCTGGAAAAAGTGCAGATAGCAGATGAAGTAACCGATGTAATCTGTGAAGAGTGCGGCAGAAATATGGTAATTAAATACGGCCCGCATGGTAAATTCTTGGCGTGTCCTGGATTCCCGGAGTGCCGTAATACCAAACCGTATTTTGAGAAGATTGGTGTTGCCTGCCCAAAATGCGGCAAAGATATTGTACTACGTAAAACCAAGAAGGGCAGAAGATATTACGGATGTGAGAATAATCCGGAATGTGATTTCATGTCATGGGCAAAGCCGTCATCTGAGAAATGTCCGAAGTGCGGAAGTTATATGGTAGAAAAGGGCAATAAGCTTGCCTGTTCCAATGAGCAGTGTGGCTTTTCAGAGGAAAAACCAAAAAAGGATGAAAAGAATTAAAAGTACAATTCAAATCCTTGAATTATCAGAATAAACATGATAAAATATTAAACAGTCTAGTTATTCTGAATATAGCGTGGAGGATATAAGTATGAGCGTTCAGCTGTTGGATAAAACAAGAAAAATAAATAAGCTTTTGCACAATAATAATTCGTCAAAGGTTGTGTTCAATGATATCTGTGAGGTTTTGACAGAGATATTGGATTCCAATATCCTTGTTATCAGTAAAAAAGGAAAGGTACTCGGAAGCAGCCAGTGCCGTGGAATTGATGAGATTCATGAACTGATTGTTGATGAAGTAGGCGGGTTTATTGATTCTATGCTGAATGAAAGACTGCTTGGAATTCTTTCCACAAAGGAAAACGTCAATCTGGAAACATTAGGATTTGAATCAGATATTAAGAAATATTCTGCAATTATTACACCGATTGATATTGCTGGTGAGCGGTTAGGAACATTGTTTGTATATCGTTATGATAACCAGTATGACATTGATGATATTATTCTCAGTGAATATGGAACAACGGTTGTCGGACTGGAAATGATGCGTTCTGTGAATGAGGAAAATGCGGAAGAGACCAGAAAAGTACAGATTGTGCGTTCAGCAATCAGCACACTTTCTTTTTCAGAGTTAGAGGCAATTACTCATATTTTTGATGAGTTAAACGGAACAGAAGGTATTCTTGTAGCCAGCAAAATTGCAGATCGTGTAGGAATTACACGTTCCGTTATTGTAAATGCATTGCGTAAGTTCGAAAGTGCAGGAGTCATCGAATCCCGTTCTTCCGGAATGAAGGGAACTTATATCAAAGTTGTAAATGATGTGGTGTTTGATGAACTTGCCAGAATACGAAAGGCAGATTAACCATAGAAATATAAACAAACAGAATATAAAGAAGAGCACACGGATGGTGCATCGAATAAAGGGATTTATAGTGGAAAAAAGCTGTAAATCCCTTTTATATTGTGTAGCCAATTGGAAAAAAACACTAGATAATGTAAAAATAAGAAAAAAATACTTGTGTTTTTTACAAGATTATTTATAATAAAATATGATGCGATAACAATATGGATAACTATGGAGGTGCAGTATGATAAGTTCAAATGCGTTTGACTATATGAATGTGTTGAATAAGGCCGCAAGTGCGAGCTGGGAAAGAGAACAGTTAATATCAAATAATATTGCAAATGCTGATACACCTGGATATAAACGCCGGGATTTGGATTTTGAAAGTACATTGGAATCCGAACTGGGCAAAAGCAAATATGTTTCACTGGATGACAAGGTGGCAAATATCCATATGGACCATCTGAATGCAAAGACATATATCGACAATGCCTCTTATTCTTACCGCCTGGACGGCAACAATGTTGACCCAGAGCAGGAGAATGTAGAGCTTGCCTCAGAAACAATCCGTTATCTGGGATTGACCAACAGTATCAGTCAGGAAATATCACGGTATAAAACCGTTATTAAATAAAATTGTGTGGGAGGAATAAAGAATGGCATTATTTCAGTCGTTTGATATCAGTGCGTCCGGTATGACGGCGCAGCGTTTTCGTATGGATACCATTTCTGAGAACGTAGCAAATGTAAATACAACCAGTACAGAGAATGGAACACCTTACCGCAGAAAAATCGTAACTTTTTCGGAAAAAGGCGTAACTCCGTTCAGCAAAGTGCTTTCTGATTCCCGGGAAGGCTATGTGGGAAACGGAGTAAAGGTTTCTTCAGTGACAGAAGATTATTCTACTGATTTTACTATGGAATATGACCCATCCAATCCGGATGCGGATGAAAATGGTTATGTGTCATATCCGAATGTGAATATAGTAACAGAAATGACAAATCTTATTGATGCCAGCAGAGCATATGAGGCGAACGTAACAGCTTTTGATGCAAGCAAACAGATTGCACAGGCGGGATTACAGATTGGTAAATCATAAAAGATATTTGGAAAGGTGAGATAAACGATGAATGTTAATGTATTAACAGGAGTTTCGTCAGATGTTTTTAATACACAGAATGCAGCTGCAACACAGCAGTCAAACAGTGCGGAAAGCTTTGATAATATTCTTGCAACGGCAATGAACATGGTGAAGGAAACAAATAATTATCAGAACAATGCAGAGGAAGAGGAAATTAAATTTGCATTGGGAGAATCAACCAATACCCATGAATTGCTTGTGGCACAGGAAAAGGCAAACATTGCATTATCCTATACAGTTGCAGTAAGGGATAAAGTAATAGATGCTTATAAAGAAATTATGAACATGCAGATTTAGTATAGGTAGGATGAGTAGATTATGCCAGACAGATTGAAAGCAATATTAGAAAAAATAAAAGAGTGGTGGCTGAAGTTTACAACAAAGCAGAAGACGCTTCTTATCAGTATTACGGCTGTAGTAATTCTTGCATTGGTGATACTGGCTGTCGTGATGACCAAACCTACGATGGTTCAGCTGATAACCTGTGAGGATGCAACGCAGGCATCGTCTGTAAAAGACCTTTTGGATGGAAACAGCATAGATTATGAGGTTTCTTCTGATGGAATGACTTTTTCGGTAAATGCAAAGAATCAGGCAGATGCAAATATTTTGCTTGGTTCAAACAGTATTCCGACAAACGGTTTTACCATTGATGATGCATTAAGCGGCAGCATCAGCACAACGGAAGCTGATAAGAGTAAACGGTATCAGGTTTTTTTGGAAGATAAATTTGCAAAAGAACTGGAAAATATGGATTTGATTAAGTCGGCAGATGTTAACTTAAATATTCCGGAAGATGATGGAACCTTAGTTACAAGAAATCAGGAGTCCTATGCCAGCGTTAAGCTGGAACTGAACGGAGAGATGTCCGAAGACCAGGCGGCATCTTTAGCAAGATATATAGCAACTGAGATTGGCAATTCTTCCACGGATAATATTACGATTATTGACTCTAATTCCAACCTTTTATTTGCGGGTGGAGAAGAGAGTACAGCAATCGGAACTGCCAGCACACAGCTCAGTTATCAGACAAAGAAAGAAACACAGGTGAAGAAGGCTGTTACAGATGTGATTAAGGGAACAGACCTTTATGATACGATTGATGTAGGATTAAATTTAAAGCTGAATTTTGATCAGGTTACGACTAATGAGACAAATTATTCTGCGCAGGGAGACAGGGATGAAGGACTGATTACCCATGAGGACCGTTATCAGTCAGACTCAACCGGTGGTACGTCGGGAACACCGGGAACAGACTCTAATGGAGATGGAACAACTTATGTACTTCCGGATGGAAGCACATCAGAAAGCTCTGTTACAGATGATTCCATTGACCGTGCACTGGATGAAAAGAACACCCAGACCATTGGCTCTGTAGGAGATATAGAATATGACCAGTCATCCATATCTGTAACGGTAGCCCGTTATGTGACTTATAATGAGGATACCTTAAAAGCAGATGGTACTCTGGACAATATGACCTTTGATGAATTTGTAACACAGAATAACAACCGGGTAAAGGGAACGGTAGATCAGGATCTTTATACTATGGTATCCAATGCAACCGGTATCCCGGCATCTAATATTTCGATTGTCAGCTATGATATTCCGATGTTTGAATATTCTAAGGGCAGCGGCAGAGGCTTTCAGGATTACCTGCAGATTATTCTTGCGGTTCTGATTTTTGCACTGTTAGGATATGTGGTATTCCGCAGTACCAGAAAAGAAAAAGAAACTGAGATTGAACCGGAGCTTTCTGTAGAATCGTTGCTTGAGACAACCAAGCAGGCAGAACAGGAAGATTTGGAAGATATTGGTTACAATGAGAAGTCAGAGATTCGTGTCCTGATTGAAAAATTCGTAGATGAAAATCCGGAGGCTGTTGCGTCGTTGCTTCGTAACTGGCTGAATGAGGAGTGGGAATAAATGGGAACAGAAGAATATAATGGCATTCAGAAAGCGGCAATATTGCTGATAGCATTAGGACCGGAGAAGTCGGCCAGTATTTTCAAACATTTAAAAGAAGATGAAATAGAAGAACTGACACTGGAGATTGCAAATACCAGAAGCGTGTCACCACAGACCAAAGAAAGCGTATTAAACGAATTCTATCAGGTATGCCTTGCACAGCAGTATATTGCAGAAGGTGGTATTGGCTATGCCAAAGAACTCCTGGATAAGGCATTAGGCAGCGACAAGGCACAGGAGGTTATTACAAAACTGACAGCATCCCTTCAGGTTCGTCCGTTCGAATTTGTACGAAAGACAGATCCAAGTCAGGTGTTGAACTTTATTCAGGACGAGCATCCACAGACCATAGCCATGATTTTGTCATATCTGTCACCGGCACAGTCTGCAATGATTTTAGGAGCCCTGACACCGGAGAAACAGGCAGATGTTGCAAAACGTATTGCCAAGATGGACAGGACTTCACCAGATGTAATCAAAGAGGTAGAGCGTGTGTTAGAGAGAAAACTTTCTTCCCTGATCAATCAGGATTACACAATTGTGGGTGGTGTAGATGCTATCGTTGGTATTTTGAATACGGTAGACCGTGGAACAGAGAAACATATTATGGAATCCTTAGAAATCGAAGAGCCGGAACTTGCAGACGAAATCCGCAAGAAGATGTTTGTGTTCGAAGACATCCTGTTGCTGGACGACCGTGCAATCCAGCGTGTGCTGCGTGATGTGGACAACAATGACCTTGCTGTTGCACTGAAGGGTGCCAACGAAGAGGTTCAGAATGTTATCTTTAAGAACCTGTCCAAACGTCTTGCTGCCATGATTCGTGAAGATATGGAATTCATGGGTCCGGTAAGAATGAAGGATGTAGAAGAAGCACAGCAGAAGATTGTTGGTATTATTCGTAAACTGGAAGACTCCGCAGAAATTGTAATTTCCCGTGGCGGAGGTGATGAGATTATTGTCTAATTTATATAAACAGCGTTTTATCACGAATGAATCTGAGAGCCGCGTGATTAATTCCAATACGCTGGCGTATCGTATTTTAGAAGAACAGTCCCGGGCTCTTGCAAAGACAAGAGAACCGGAACAGCCACAGGCAGAGTCAGGTGGATTTGTAGAAGGAATTGCTGCACCACAGGTGGAAACAATTGATTATGAAGCAGAGGCAAAGGAAAAAGCAGAAGAAATTTTAGCACAGGCAAATGCCGAAGCAGACGAAATCCGAAAAGCAGCCCGGGAGGAAGCAGACGAAATTCGTAAGCAGGCACAGGAACAGGGACAGGCAGAAGGTTTGGAACAGGGAATGCAGGAAGGTGCTGCGGTTTATGATGCAAAGTTAGAGAGCATTGGAAAAAGGGAACAGCAGCTGCAGGATTCTTATCTGGAACAGATGCGGGAACTGGAACCGAAGCTTGTACATACAATTACAGATGTGGTTTCCCATGTTTTCCATGTGCAGTTCCATGATAAGGATGAGATTGTACTTTATCTTGTAAAACGGGCAATGGAATCCATTGACGGACCGAAAGAATTTACAATCAAAGCAGGTCCGAAACAGGCAGCATATCTGGAAGAACATAAACAGGAGCTGTTAGAATGCGTGGGACAGAATGCAACTTTGGATTTAGTTACCATTCATTCCATGACTGAAGGAGAATGTATCATAGAGACAGATACAGGAGTGTTTGAGTGTGGAATGGATGTACAGCTGGATAATCTGATTCGTGATATACAGTCATTGTGTATGTGAGGAAAAAAGAGTGACATGTGATTTGGAAAAATATCAGTTACTTTCGGATAAGACATATTATACCTGCCTTGGAAGAGTGTCTAAGGTAGTAGGTCTTACCATTGAATCTATCGGACCGGAAGCAAAACTGAATGATTTGTGTAAAATATATCGGGATAGAGAGCAAAAAGAATATGTCATGGCAGAGGTAGTCGGTTTTAAGGATAACCGGCTGTTATTGATGCCTTTTGACAGTATTGAAGGTCTGGGTGTTGGATGTATCGTAGCAAATACGGGACATCCTTTGTCTGTTTTGGTGGGAGATGAGGTTTTAGGCCATATTCTGGATGGAATTGGACGACCGACAGATGTGGATGAGATTCATACCGATAAGGAATATCCGATTGAAGCCCCACCACCAGATCCGATGAAGCGTGAAATCATCAGTGAGGTATTACCACTGGGAGTTAAAGCGGTGGATGGATTAATTACCATTGGAAAGGGACAGCGTATTGGAATTTTTGCGGGTTCCGGAGTTGGTAAGAGTACCCTGCTTGGTATGTTTGCAAGAAATACCAAAGCGGATATCAATGTAATTGCCCTGATTGGAGAGCGGGGCAGAGAGGTGAGAGAATTTATTGAACGGGACCTTGGCGAAGAAGGTATGCGCCGTTCGGTGGTAATTGTGGCAACTTCAGATAAACCGGCATTGATTCGTAATAAAGCAGCCAAAACTGCAACAGCTGTAGCAGAATATTTCAGGGATCAGGGAAAAGATGTGCTGCTGATGATGGATTCACTGACCCGATTCTCCATGGCGCAAAGAGAAATCGGACTTGCTACCGGGGAACCACCGGTTACCCGTGGATATCCGCCAAGCGTGTATTCGGAAATGCCGAAATTATTAGAGCGGGCAGGAACAGCAGAAAGAGGTTCTATTACCGGACTTTATACGGTGCTGGTAGACGGTGACGATTTTAATGAGCCGATTACCGATACAGCAAGAAGTATTCTGGATGGACATATTGTGTTATCCAGAAAATTAGGACATAAGAATCATTATCCGGCAATCGATATTTTGCAGAGTATTTCCCGTGTAATGAGTTCCATTGTTTCGGCGGAGCATAAGGCGGTGGCAGGAAAGCTGAAAAATGTACTGGCAACCTATCAGGAAGCAGAAGATTTGATTAATATTGGCGCTTATAAGAGCGGCTCCAATGAAGAAATTGATTATGCGGTTTCTAAGATAAAAGCGGTCAATGAGTTTCTGTGTCAGAGGACTGATGAAAAATTTACATTTGAAGAAGAATTGACATTGTTGGAAGATGTATTCAAGTAGGAATGAGATATGGCAAAATTTATTTACCGGATGCAGAATATTTTAGATATTAAATTAAAACTGGAAAGTCAGGCAAAGATTGCATACAGCCAGGCAAATGCAGCACTCCGGGAAGAAGAGGCAAAGCTTTTAAAACTCTTTGAGCGGAAGAATGCATATGATAACCGGGCAAAAGAGCTGGTTGAAGGCAAAATAGATTTGCTGGAAATAAAAAAATGCAGACAGGCAATTGAAAGCATGAAGGTGTTGATTCGAAGACAGATGATGCAGGTGCAGGTAGCAGAGAAAAATGTGGAAGCCGCCAGGCAGAAACTGGAAGAAGTTATGAAAGAGCGAAAGACGCAGGAAAAACTACGGGAAAAGGATTTTGAAGATTTCAAACAACAACTGGCGCAGGAAGATAACAAGGTAGTAGACGAACTGGTAAGCTATAGCTATGGCAGACCGAAAAAATAGACAGGTGGTGTAACGATGGCAGAAGAAATGGATAAGAAAGCAGCAAAGAAAGCAGAGAAGGCAAGAAAGAAGGCAGAAAAAAAGGCTGCAAAGAACATGGAAACTGATTTGGAAAATACAGAAGAAGAGGAAGGCAGTTCTTCAAAACTGGCAGTTGCTCTGGTAACATTGGTCATCATTATTGTATGGCTGGCAATACTGGCACTGCTGATTAAATGGGATGTTGGAGGATTTGGCTCTACGGTAATGCGTCCACTATTAAAAGATATTCCGTATGTCAACCGGATTTTACCGGACTCTGAGGACAATCTTTCTACGGAAGAGGATTATCCATATAAGAACATGGATGAAGCGGTAGCTTACATAAAAGAACTGGAGCAGGAACTGGCACAGGCACAGCAGGGGAGCAGTGAAAACAGTGCCTATATCGCGGATTTGGAAGCACAGTCCCAGAAGCTGAAAGAATATGAAGCAAATGAGGCTGCTTTTGAAGAAGAAAAAGAAAAATTTTATAATGAGGTTGTTTTTTCGGACCAGGCACCCGATATAGAACAATATAAGGAATATTATGAGAGCATTGATCCGGATAATGCGGAACTTTTGTATAAACAGGTAGTGGAACAGCAGCAGACAGACAGTAAGATATCTGATTATGTTAAGGGCTATTCCCAGATGAAACCGAAGGAAGCAGCAGCCATATTTGACACCATGACAGATAATCTGAATCTGGTGGCACAGATATTGGAAAATATGGATGCGCAGTCAAGAGCTGATATTCTAGGGAAAATGAATTCTGATACAGCCGCAAAGGTGACAGAAATCATGAATCCTTCAGAATAAATAAAATTGAATAAAGAAGAAAGGAGGAAGAATACATGACGAGTGCAAAGATTTCGGGAATGGTATCAACCCCTGGAACTTTAGACACAGGACTTTCCAAAGTGACGGGCACTGTGGAAAAAGGGTTATGTGCAACTGCACAGGCAAGCTTTGCTTCTGTGATGGAACAGAAAACATCCGGTTATGGAAACCAGCAGCTTACCAGCGAAAATCCGGTAGGAAAAGAACCTGCAGCAACAGCCACACAGCCGGCAGCTGTAGCAGACAGCACAAAGAAACTGAATGTAAAGGAGAATTCTCCTACACAGAAAGTGGAAGAGCTGCAGAATCAGCTGGAAGACACAAAGGATGCATTTGAAACTGGTGTAAAAGAAATTCTGAAAGATGAACTTGGCGTTTCGGATGAGCAGGTAGAAGATGCTATGTCTATACTGGGATTGCAGTGGATGGATTTACTGAACCCGGCAAGCCTTTCACAGCTTGTGACACAACTGACAGGAACTGAGGATGCCTGTTCACTGCTTATGAGTGAAGAATTCACAAATATTATGCAGAATACAGATGCGTTGGTTCAGAACTTAAGTGAGACACTTGGAATTTCTAAGGATGAGTGGGTAGCATTACAGAATCAGTTGGCAGAACTGACAGCGGATTTTAACGAAACAGTGGATATGGCAGATGGCGGCGTACAGGAAATGGCTCCACAGACTGATGCGACAATTACTTCACAGGATACAACAGTAATGGCAGCTACAGTTCAGATGACCCATACTACAGAAGAAACACAGAATGTACAGCCGGAAGAAGAGACAGAAGATGCAACGCCGGTAATTCAGGTGAATGCGTCAGAGGATGCACAGACTGAAAACAATGTATCAGAGAATGCGTCCGGTGAAATGGGCGAGCCAGCAGCCCAGTCACAGAAAACGAAAGAGAGCAGTGTAAATGAACATGCGCAGAATATGGAATTCCAGGTAAGAGCAGAACAGCTTGCTGCAGCACCGGAAGAGGTAAATAAGGTGGCATCCCGTACAACCATTGATGTGCAGGATATTATGAACCAGATTACAGAATTCGCAAAAGTGAATCTCTCCCCAGAAAATTCATCCATTGAGATGCAGCTGAATCCGGAAAATCTCGGAAAAGTATATTTACACATTGCAGCAACCAAAGAAGGAAATATAACTGCAGAACTGGCAGTAAGCAGTGAAACAGTAAAGACCGCTTTGGAAGCACAGATTGCAGACCTTCGAACCAGTTTAAACCAGCAGGGAATCAAAGTAGATGCAGTCGAAGTTACAATAGCAAGTCATGAATTTGAACGGAACTTAGAGCAGAATGCATCTGGAGAAGAACAGCAGGGCAGTCAGAGAGAAGAATCTGGAAGAACAGCCGGAAGAAGATTGTTCCGTGGAGAATTGGACGAGTTATCCGGGCTTATGAATGAAGAAGAAGCATTGGCAGCCCAGATTATGAAAGACCATGGAAATACCATGGATGTAACAGCGTAGAAAGGAGCACAAAATGATAACACAGCTTATAAAAAATGGCGAGGTTGTGGATACCAGTGCAGAATCAAATTCCTCATCCTCTACTTCAAAAAAATCCGGAGGTAGTCTGGATAAAGATGCGTTTTTACAACTGTTAGTAGCACAGATGAAATATCAGGATCCATTGGAACCAACAGATAATACAGAGTATATTTCACAGCTGGCAACATTCTCACAGTTAGAGGAAACCCAGAATATGCAGGCATCCTTACAGGAGATGGAAGCAAATTCACTGGTGGGAAAACAGGTAGTACTTCGTGTTACATCTTCTGCAACAGGCGAGACATCCGATGTTACCGGAACAGTAGACAGTGTAATCCATGAGAACAATAAGACTTATCTTATGGTAAATAACAACCTTTACTCCATTGACGATTTATATTCTGTTATGGACGACAGTTACATGGATGCAATCAGCCTTGCAAAATCATTTTCACTTGCAATTGCATCATTACCTTCAGCAGATGAACTTACACTGGACAATGCAAGTACACTGACCAACCTTCGGAAAGCATATGACAGCATGACCAGTTATCAGAAGTCATTTGTTGCACAGAGCGATATGGACAAGTTAACCAGACTGGAAGAGAGAATGAAACAGTTACAGGCTGCTGCCGGAGGAAACGGTGATAAGACAGAAGGTAACGGTGGTACAGAAGACAAAAAAGATACAGAAGAAACAGGGAAAGCAGAGTAAACCACGGAAGGTTATTAGGGAGATGAAAGCATGAATAAGATAGCAAATCAATTCACTTCCATTGAACAGGTAGCAGACCAGTATCTCAATCCTTCGAAGAGTAATAAAACGCAGCCGGAGCAGGGAGCTTCTTTTGCGGAGGTATTAAAAGAAAAGCAAAAAGCAGCAGATGTTTCCGAGGTGAAATTTTCGAAGCATGCAAGCATGCGGTTGTCTACCCGGAATATCAGTCTTTCAGACCAGCAGAGTGAACGTTTGGAAGCGGGTGTGGAGATGGCTGAGAAGAAAGGAATCAAAGAATCCTTAGTAGTAGTTGATTCGCTGGCATTCATTGTAAATGTACCGAGCAGAACAGTTGTAACAGCAATGGACCAGAATGAATCAGAAAATAATGTTTTTACAAATATTGATGGTGCAGTAATAGCATAGCCGGACCTTATGGAGGCTGTGAGAACCCTGACTGACAGATGGGTTCTGCGTCAGACATCAAATTTAGGAGGTCATTTCATTATGATGAGATCAATGTATTCTGCTGTGTCAGGACTTAAGACACATCAGACAAAGATGGACGTTATCGGTAACAATATTGCCAATGTAAATACCGTGGCATTTAAAGAGTCCAGTGTAACATTCAGCGAGATTATGTATCAGACAATTTCCGGTGCATCCGGAGCAAATGCAACAACCGGAACCGGTGGAATTAATGCCAAGCAGATTGGTCTTGGTGTAACAACAGGTTCTACTTCCATCGACATTACTTCCGGTGGGGCAGCCCAGACAACCGGAAAAGCATTTGACTTAAGAATTACAGACAAGGGTAATACAACAAGTTTCTTTGTTGTAAGCAACGGTACTGAAAATCTTTTTACCAGAGCAGGTTCTTTCTATATCGATGGCTCAGGAAACCTTGCCATGACATCTACCGGATACAATGTTATGGGATGGCAGGTAGACCCGACTACCGGACAGATTAAAAAAGACCAGGTATCTGCACTTCGTATCATGCAGGAAAGCAATCTTACTTCTCCGGCAGAAGCAACAACGAATGCAGTTTGTGGTGGTATTGTAGATAAAAACAGTACAGAAATAACCAGTGAAAGTGGATATGCCATGAATTTGAATTTCTTCGATGCATTGGGATATTCCTATACCGCAAAATTTGCAGTCAAAGGTGTAGATACCGATGCCGGAACTTATACCGTTGAGTTGAGTGCTATTTATGATTCTTCCAATAAGAATATCTTAGAGGAGTTTTTGGCAAACGGTGGAAATCTTTCTGATGTATTCGGAGCAAATGCCAGCGGTGGAATTACTAATGCACAGACTGCTTACAATGCAATCAGTACAGAGTGGACAGATACTGGAGCATCTAATTCCTTTGGCGGAAATACATATCATCAGTTCCGTAACAGCAGTGGTGAAATGTACTATATCAATACAACACAGAATGCCGCTACCGGACAGTATGACAGCAAAGTATATCGTGCAATTACTTCAGCCGGTGGTGTAGTAAACGGATACGAAGCAGTAACGGACGTATCACTTTCTGATATTTATACCGGGTTACAGCCTGGTGCAACCATCAACAGCATTACTGATGGTAATCCACCTACTATTGAAGCAACAGCAGTAAATTACGAACTGAAGTTTGATACTGGTACTGGAAAAGGTAAATTTGTTTCCGTGGGTGACAGCACTAACGGCTCAGTCACATTGAACATGAAACAGTTAGGCGACCAGTTTGAAAATATTTCCATTGATTTTACACAGTGTAAGAATTCTAATAATGGTGGAACATCTACTGTTGGAATGGATGCGGGAGCAATTGATGGAACAACCGGAACAGGTAAGAAGCTTGGAGCATTAACCGGTGTATTTGTAGATACCAATGGTAAAATTTACGGTTCTTACGATAATGGTAATACTGTTCTTTTGGGCCAGATTGCATCTGCCCGCTTTGCAAATGCAGCCGGACTTGAAAAAGTAGGAGATAACTGCTACCGTACTACTTTAAACTCCGGTGAATTTGATGGAATTGGTGTCGAAATTACTTCAAACGGAAGTACCATGAATTCCGGAGAACTGGAAATGTCCAACGTAGACCTGGCTTCTGAATTTACCGAGATGATTACCACACAGAGAGGTTTCCAGGCAAACTCAAGAGTAATTACTACATCCGATACGCTTCTTGAGGAGTTGATTAATCTGAAACGATAATAAAAATAGTCAGATATAGCGAAAAATAATATAAAAACAGTACATATAGGGGGACTATATTTGATAGTTCCCCTATATATGGTATAATAGAAAATGGAATTGTTTCTAAAATAATTGTAAAAAAAGTAGACATTTTGATGAAAGTTTAGTAAGATGATATAGAAACGAAAATGAAAATACAAAAAGGTGGGTAACGAGGACCATTTTCAGAAGAATGGTGTTCCCATAATTTTATAGAAATGTAGGTGGATAAATTGGATATAGCATCACTTATTGGTACCCTGATGGGGCTTGCAATGGTATTATTTGGAATTATTCAGAGTGCGGGCGTATCAGCAATATGGAATACATATATGGACTTCCCATCCGCTATTATTACGATTGGAGGATCTATTGCCGGTGTTCTGGCATGTAATAGTATGGCAGATTTCATCAATGGATTTAAGTCAGCGGGAAACGCCTTTAAGTTACATAAGAATGACCCGAGTGAGATTATTGGAAATATCATTAATCTTTCAAATATTGCCAGAAAAGAGGGACTTCTTGCATTGGAAGAAGCAGCGAATGATATTGATGATGACTTCCTGAAAAAAGGAGTTATGCTGGTAGTAGATGGAACTGACCCGGAACTGGTGCGTGGAATTCTGGAAACAGATTTGGGCTGCATTGAGGACCGGCATAAGAAAGTAATCGGCTTCTGGGAAAAGTGGGGAGAATTAGCTCCGGCCTGGGGTATGATTGGTACTCTGATTGGTCTGATTAATATGTTGAAGGATTTACAGGATGCATCTTCCATCGGACCTAATATGGCAGTTGCCCTGATTACAACATTGTATGGTTCGCTGATATCTAACTGGATCTGTAATCCGATTGCATCAAAGATGTCAGATAATAATGCCAGAGAAATTATAATGAAAGAGGTTACCGTTGAGGGACTTTTGTCTATTCAGGCAGGAGAAAACCCTCGTGTAATAGAAGAAAAACTGAAATCATTCCTGTCACCACAGGCAAGAGAGGCTTATAATGCACAAGATGAAGCCGGAGGTGAAGAATAATGGCGAGAAAGAAGCGGGAACCGGAAGCAAAGCCGGCGGCTGGCTGGATAACCACCTTTAGTGATTTGATGAATCTGTTGCTGTGCTTTTTCGTGTTGCTTTTTTCCATGTCTACCGTTGATGCAGAGAAGTTTCAGATGGTGATAGCCTCGCTGCAGAGCAGCTTAAGTATTATGCCGGCAGGCAGTATGAGTATTGGCGAGGGAGAAATGGTGGGCAACGGAATCAGCCAGTTGCCGAATATTGATGTTTTTTTTGAAACGTCCTCAGGAGAGGATGGGGATTCCCAGGGTGGCAAAACAGAAGAGACTGAGACTGAGACAGATGTAGCAGAGCAGTATAAAGAACAGGCATTGGCGGAATCAGAACAAATGGCAGAACAAATCGAGCAGCAGATAGAGGCGGGTGGATTACAGAATCAGGTGGAAGTAGATTTTAATGCCGAGTATGTAAAACTTACATTAAATGGAGCAATATTATTTGATTCGGCAAAGGCAAATATCCGGGAAGATGCCCAGCCGCTGATTGCTAAAATAGGAACTATCCTGGAAAACTATGACAGCAATGTGATTGAAATTGAAGGACATACCGACAATGTGCCAATCCATTCGTCAAAATATGAAAACAATAATGTACTGTCCATGTACCGGGCACTTTCTGTGGCGGATTTTATCCGGGATAATACCACATTGGATCCGGCACTGATTAAATCCTCAGGAAGAGGGGAATATGTTCCTGTAGCAGATAATACTACAGAGGAAGGCAGAGCAAGAAACCGTCGTGTTGAAATTAAGGTATATAATTCATATAATTCCGGCGGCGCTACAGAATAGGAGGAAATGAGATGAAGAAGAACCTTATGTCAGTGCTTATTTTGGCACTGGTTCTGGTGAACCTGATTTTGACAGGAATACTTACAATAACAATCCTGCCGCAAACAAAGAAATCCAATGAGCTGGTAAACAAGGTATGCAGTGCAATTGATCTGGAGCTGGAGAGTGGGGATGGAACTGAGTCTGCCAGCATTCCAATGGACCAGGTTGAGACCTATAAAATTGAAGATGCCATGACAATCAATTTAAAAACAGGTGCAGATGGCGAAACTCATTATGTAAAGCTTACAGCATCCATTTCCATGGACAGCAAGAACGATGGATATAAAACCTATGGCGAAGATATGGCTGAACGTGAAACAATTTTAAAAGATACCATTAATAGCGTAATTAATACCTATACAATGGATGAATTTAATGCGGATCGGCAGGCGGTTAAAGACGCTATACTGGCAGAACTACAGAAGCAGTTTGGTTCAGATTTTATCATTGCAGTCAACTTCTCGGAAGTAACTGTAGTATAGGATTAAAAATAGTAAGCATGAAATATAAGGTGGTGAGAGTCCGTGAGCGAAGTTTTATCTCAGAATGAGATAGATAACCTGCTTCAGGCATTGAGCAGCGGCGAGCTGGATGTAGAAGAAATGAAGGACAATGGCGAGAAGCAGATTAAGAATTATGATTTCGCCAGACCTTCCAAGTTTTCAAAAGAACACTTAAGAACACTGGAGATTGTGTTTGAACATTATGGCAGACTGATATCCACAAATCTTCCGGTTTATCTAAGAAAAAATATTCAGGTTGAGGTGATGAACTCTGAAGCAGTTACCTATTCTGAGTTTTCAAATGCACTTTCTAATCCGGTGGTTCTTGGTATTGTTAATTTTTCTCCATTGAAAGGTTCGGTTATTCTGGAGATTGCTTCAAATCTTGCATATACCATGGTGGATCGTATGCTTGGTGGAAGCGGAGAACCATTAGCGAAAGTCCGTGACTTTTCAGAAATAGAGTTGCTGATTATAGAAAGAATTATGGGAGTCTGCGTCGACCTGCTCCGGGAACCGTGGGAAAATGTTGTGGATTTACATCCAAGACTGGAACGTATTGAAACAAATTCGCAGTTTGCCCAGATTATTTCTCCGAGTGAAATGATTGCAATTATTACAATTAATGTAAAAATAGGGGATGTTGAAGGTCTGATGAATATCTGCCTTCCGTATCTTACTTTGGAACCTGTTATGGACAAGTTGAATACAAAATACTGGTATTCTACCATGCAGGAAAAAGATGAACAGCGTTATACGGAAGCAATTGAAACTTTGATTTCAAAAGCACCGATACCTGTAAAAGCAATTTTAGGTAACAGCACCATATCGGTAAACGACTTCATGAATTTACAGGTGGGTGATATAGTTAGATTGGACACGAAAGTGGACCAGGAGCTGGATGTTTACGTTGGAAACATTCGTAAGTTTACTGCATTGCCGGGAGCTTCGGGTGATGACTATGCAGTAAGAGTAATGTCAGTAATTAGAGAGGAGCAGTAAGTGATGGATGGAGTACTATCGCAGGAAGAAATCAATGCCCTGCTAAATAATCCGGGTGCGTCATCAGATACGGCAGAAGGACAGCTGAGTGATTCAGAAAAAGACACAATCGGTGAAATTGCTAATATCAGTATGGGTACCGCAGCAACGACATTGTTTTCGCTGGTGAACCGTAAAGTGGAAATATCCACACCGGTTGTTACCATGGCAAACTGGGACGACGTGGTAAAGGCGTATGAGCGTCCGTGTGTATTTATACGAATCGGATTCACCGTTGGATTGGATGGAAGCAATATCCTGATATTAAAGGAGCATGATGTTAAGGTCATTACAGATCTTATGATGGGAGGAGACGGAACCAATACAGACGTGGAACTGGGAGAGCTTCATTTAAGCGCAATCAGTGAAGCAATGAATCAGATGATGGGTTCTGCAGCTACTTCATTATCATCCATGCTGAATAAAAAGATTGATATCAGCCCGCCTGTTGCAGATCTGATTGATCTGACAGGAAATATTGATGAGGGAGCAATTGATGATTTCCTGACACAGCCATTTGTGAAAATCTCTTTTAAAATGGAAATCGGTGATCTTGTGGACAGTGAAATCATGCAGCTGTATCCGGTATCTTTTGCAAGAGAGATGTGTAAAAGTATTACGGAGACCATGACAGGTGGAAACGAACCAATACAGGAAGCAGCACCACAGCCTGCACCGGCTCCTGCACCACAACCACAGGCAAGCCAGCCAGCACCACAGCCTCAGCCAATGATAAATCAGCAGCCGATGATGGGACAGCCAATGATGGGGCAGCCAATGATGGGACAACCTGTAGATATGTCGGCAATGTATGCAAACCAGCAGGTAAATGTACAGCCGGCTCAGTTCCAAAATTTTACTGGAGATATGAATGGGGTATTTCCAAAGGAAAATATTGATCTTATTATGGATGTACCATTGGAAGTAACCGTGGAACTGGGAAGAACCAGTAAATCCATTCATGATATATTGGATTTTGCTCCGGGAACAATCATTGAATTGAATAAGATTGCTGGAGAACCAATTGATGTACTGGTAAATGGAAAGTACGTTGCAAAAGGTGAAGTAGTTGTAATTGAAGAAAGCTTTGGTGTAAGAATTACAGAGATTATTAAATAATTAGCAAGGAGATAACTAATATGGCAAAGAGTATTTTAATTTGTGATGATGCAGCTTTTATGAGAATGATGATTAAGGATATCCTTACCAAAAATGGATATACAGTTGCCGGGGAAGCAGAAAATGGAGTAAAGGCAATCGAAAAATATAATGAAGTACATCCAGACCTGGTACTGATGGATATTACCATGCCGGAGATGGACGGAATTCAGGCATTAAAAAAGATTAAAGAAGCAGATGCAAATGCATGTGTAATTATGTGTTCTGCAATGGGCCAGCAGGCAATGGTTATTGAAGCAATCCAGTCTGGTGCAAAGGATTTTATTGTAAAACCATTTCAGGCAGAACGTGTTCTTGAAGCAGTAAAAAAAGTAGTGGGTTAATATGATATTACTGAGTAGCAGAACATCGGGCGTACAAAGCTTTTTCCAATTGATAGGTGTATTGCTGATATTTGTTTTTGTGCTTGCAATTACATATTATGTAACAAAATGGATTGCCGGATATCAGAAGCAACATAATTTTCAGAAGAATATGCGGGTAGTGGAGACTATGAAACTCACTACAAATAAGTATATTCAGATTATAGAGGTGGGAGAGACCTATCTCGTAATCGGAATCGGAAAAGATGAAGTGACGATGTTAGCACAGCTTACAAGGGAACAGTTAAATGATGTTTCGCTGGAAGATACGGTGAAATATCAGAATACAGGAGAAAGTTTCTCTAACATTATGAAACAGTTCAAAGAACATTTACCGAAGAGCAGGCATAAGGATGAGTAATTTTAAGAAGAAATACTGTCTGGTATCTTTTATATTTGCGGTTATTGCAGTTGTTGTTACACTGGTGGCATTTGTACCACAGAAAGCATATGCAGCATCTGTAAATATACCTGGGGTAACTGACAGCAGTAATAGTAATCAGTCAACTGAAAATGGCAATGGTACAGATGGAACAGCATCCTCTGGTAATAATGGACTTTCTGTTAATATTAATAATGGAGAGGGAAATTTATCCGGAACAGTTCGGATTTTTCTGGTACTGACTGTAATTGCGTTAGCACCATCTATTCTTATTATGCTGACTTCCTTTACCAGAATTATTATTGTGCTTCATTTTGTAAGAGCAGCAATTGGAACGCAGACTGTTCCGCCAAATCAGGTGTTGATTGGACTGGCGTTGTTCCTTACCCTGTTTATTATGAGCCCGGTTTTTACACAGATTAATGAAAATGCATTGAAACCGCTGGATGCCGGTGAAATCACGCAGGAACAGGCCTTTGAGGCAGGAATGGAGCCAATCCGTGAATTTATGTTTAAACAGACACAGGCAAAGGATATCAATACATTTTGTGACATTGCCGGCGTGACTTATGAGACACAGGATGATATATCCAATACTGTGCTGATTCCGAGCTTTATTTTAAGTGAGCTGAGACAGGCATTTATTATTGGATTTGTTATATATATTCCGTTTATTGTAATTGACATGGTAGTAGCATCTGTCCTTATGTCGATGGGTATGATGATGCTTCCGCCAACTACGATTTCTCTTCCGTTTAAGATTCTGCTGTTTGTGCTTGCTGATGGATGGAATCTTGTTATCAGGGAACTGGTAGAGACATTTTACTGATGAAAGAGGTGTAGAAATTGATCACACAGGGAGAAGTTTTAGATATTGCAAGGGACGCTATTTATAATATTATTTTAACTTCGGCTCCATTGCTTTTAATATCACTTATCGTAGGCTTGATTATTAGTATTTTTCAGACGGTTACATCTATTCAGGAACAGACGCTTACCTTTGTACCGAAGATTCTGGGTGTATTTGCAGGAATGCTTCTCTTTGGAGCGTGGATGCTGAATAATATGACTGATTTTATGACGAGATTGTGGTCTGATTTTAGTTTATATATCAGTTGATATACAGGTAGAGATAAAACATGGTTAATTATAGTTTCTCACTGCTTACATTTGAATATTTTTTGCTGGTTCTGGTGAGGATTACTTCTTTTGTTTTTTCGGCTCCATTTTTTAGCATGTCGAATACTCCGGGAAGAGTCAAAATTGGTTTCTCAGTATTTGTATCCATCCTGTTGATTGGAGTATTACCTGAAAGCACGATAGAATATGGAGGAGTAATTGAATATGCCACAATTGTCGTGAAAGAGGGAATTACAGGATTGCTGATTGGTTTTGGAGCAAATATTTGTAATTCCATTGTTTTATTTGCGGGTAATATTATGGATTTAAATATGGGCTTGTCCATGGCAACCGAGTATGATCCGGTAAGTAAAACAAATTCTCCAATAACAGGTAATTTTTATAATTATCTGGTCATGTTATTGCTCATGTCCAGTGGAATGTATCAGTATATCTTACAGGCAATTGTTGATTCTTTCACTCTGATTCCGGTAAATGGTCAGAATTTCATGTGGGATTCCCTGCTTCAGACCATGGTTTCTTATATGACGGATTCCATGGTGCTTGGTTTCCGGGTGGCACTTCCTGTTTTTGCAGTGTTAATGATATTGAACTGTATTCTTGGAATCATGGCAAAGATTGCACCACAGATGAATATGTTTTCTGTTGGTATCCAGCTTAAGATATTACTTGGATTTCTGGTTTTGTTTTTGACGATACAGCTGCTTCCGTATGTATCCGATTTTGTGCTTACTGAGATGAAACGGATGGTTACCGGAATTGCATCAGGAATGCATGGATAAGCTGGTACATGAATAGGAGATTTATATGGAGGAAAGAGATTTACTTCTGAAATATAATCTGCAGTGGTTCGCAAAAGAGGGACCTGGCGGCGAAAAGACAGAGCCGGCAACTGCAAAAAAATTAAAAGATGCAAGAGAAGAAGGAAAAGTTGCAAAAAGCAAGGAATTTTCCGGAGCAGTAGATTTAATTGTTTTATTCCTGGGATTGAAGATTTTTGGAAGCTATGTTTCAGAAACCTTAATGAATGAGTTTTCAGGTTTCTATCGGAAAATCCCGGATATTCTATTAGAAAATAAGACGGGCATGACAGTAAAATCCAGCCATATGCTAATGTCACAGGCTGTGATTGAAATGATAAAGGTTATGATACCGTTTCTTTTAATCGGAATGGTGGTAACGTTTTTAGTCAGTGTACTTCAGGTGGGCTGGAAAATAAGCGGGAAGCCATTAAAACCGGAATTATCAAAGTTTAATCCTATCAATGGTTTTAAACGGATGTTTTCCAAAGATTCTCTGTTTGAACTTGTAAAGTCTATTGTCAAAGTGGCACTGGTCATGTATGTGGCGTATTCCGAGATTAAGGACAGGCAGGGAGAATTATTTGTTATCTATGATATGGAACTGTTACAGGCAGTTGCATTGATTGCCAGACTTATTGTGGATGTGGGTTTAAAAACAAGCCTGGTTTACCTGATTGTCGGAATCGCTGATTTGATTTATCAGAAACATAAATTCAAAGAAGAAATGAAGATGACCAAACAGGAGGTAAAGGACGAGTATAAAAATACTGAAGGAGACCCACAGATTAAGGGAAGACAGCGTCAGAGAATGCGTGAGGCATCGCAGCGCCGAATGATGCAGGATGTGCCGAAGGCAGACGTAGTCATTACGAACCCGACCCATTATGCAGTTGCGATAAGGTATGATGCGGAAGTATCCAAAGCACCGGTTGTGGTTGCAAAGGGTGAAGATTTTCTTGCTGCAAAGATTAAGGAAGTGGCAAGAGAAAATCAGGTGGAAATTGTAGAGAATAAACCGTTGGCGCGTATGCTTTATGCAAATGTAAATGTCGGAGCAGAAATTCCACCAGAATTGTATCAGGCAGTTGCAGAAGTGCTTGCGATGGTTTACAATCTAAAAGGCAGAAATTAATACGAATTTAAATGAAAGGAGGAAACCGGAATGAAAAAAGCGGATTTTGGTGTAGCAATCTATCTTCTTGCTGCAGTCATATTCTTTATTATTCCGATTCCTTCTATTTTATTGGATGTCATGCTGGCGATTAATATTTCACTGGCAATGATTATTCTTTTTAATGCATTATTTGCAAAAGAAGTGCTGGATATGTCATTTTTCCCGACACTGTTATTGTTTACCACCATATTCCGAATCTCATTAAATGTTTCTTCCACCCGATTGATTTTATCTACCGGTGAACCAGGAAATGTAGTAGAGACCTTTGGAGGCTTTGTAGGTGGTGGTAATCTTGTAATCGGAGCAATTGTATTTATTGTCCTGATTCTGATACAGTTTATCGTTATCAATAAAGGTTCTGAGCGTGTATCTGAGGTAACTGCACGTTTTACATTGGATGCAATGCCTGGAAAACAGATGGCAATTGACGCGGATTTAAATACTGGTGCTATCACAGAGAAGGAAGCAAGAGAACGGAGAACTAAGATTCAGCAGGAATCTAACTTCTTTGGTTCTATGGATGGTGCAACCAAGTATGTAAAAGGAGATGCAACGGCCGGTCTTATTATTACATTCATCAACCTGATTGGTGGAACGATTATGGGGGTCATGAATGGCGGGCTGTCTGCCATGGAGGCACTTCAGAAATATGGTATATTAACCATTGGTGATGGACTGGTCAGCCAGGTTCCGTCTCTTTTGATTTCGCTGGCAACAGGTATTCTCGTAACAAAAGCATCCAGTGAAGCGGATTTTGGATCCATGCTGGTAAAACAGCTTTTTGGAATTCCCAAGGTATTGTATATTGTAGGTGCAACGATAACCTTTCTTGGAATTGCAACTCCGCTGAATCCGGTACTTTTCTGTGCGCTTGGCATTGCATTTTTAGCTGCCGGACGGAAGATACAAAAGGATGTAAAGGTGGAAGAAATCGAAGAGGAAACCAATGCAGATGAAACGGCGGCAGAAGAAATCCGGCGGCCGGAGAATGTGGTTTCACTGCTTCAGGTTGATCCTATTGAACTGGAGTTTGGTTATGGTATTATTCCACTGGCAGATGTAAATCAGGGTGGAGACCTTTTGGACCGTGTAGTAATGATCCGTAGACAGATTGCGCTGGAACTTGGAACAGTGGTTCCGATTATTCGTCTGCGTGATAATATTCAGTTAAATCCTAACCAGTATATTATTAAGATAAAGGGAATTCAGGTAACAGAAGGAGAAATCCTTTTTGACCACTATATGGCAATGAATCCGGGATATGTGGAAGAGGAAATCACCGGTATTCCGACCTTTGAGCCATCCTTCCATCTGCCGGCAATCTGGATTACAGAGGGACAGAGAGAGCGTGCGGAGAGTCTTGGCTATACCGTAGTAGATCCACCATCTATTATTGCCACCCATCTTACAGAGGTAATCCGTTCCCATATTGCAGAACTTCTTACCAGACAGGATGTATCTAATCTTATTAGTAATATCAAGGAAAACAATCCTGCACTTGTGGATGAACTTACACCGAAGCTTCTTAGTATTGGTGAAATTCAGAAAGTTTTACAGAATCTTTTACAGGAGGGCATCTCTATCCGTGACCTGCTTACGATTTTTGAAAATTTAGCAGACCATGCGGTAACAACCAGGGATACCGATGTATTGACAGAATATGTGCGTCAGGGATTAAAACGTGCAATTTCAAGTAAATACTTTCCGGCAAATGAGACAACCAGCGTGGTAACATTAGATCCGAAGGTGGAACAGGAAATCATGGGTTCTGTAAAACAGACTGAGCAGGGGGCTTATTTGACTTTAGATCCGGAGAAGACCAAGAATATTATGGAATCCTTAAAGCAGGAAGTAGCGAAGTTAGAGAATATTGGAAAGAATCCGATTGTCATTACTTCGCCAATTGTGCGGATGTATTTTAAGAAACTCACCGAGGACTATTTCAAAGACCTCATTGTGGTGTCTTATAATGAAGTGGAATCAAATGTGGAATTACAATCAGTAGGGATGGTGACAGCATAAAATGACGATTAATAAATTTCAGGGCAGAACAAGAGAAGAGGCAGTTGATAAGGCGAAAAAGGAAATGGGAGAAGCAGTTGTGATTATGAATGTAAAGGAAATCAAACCGAAGGGTTTATTCCGGGCATTAAAGAGCACAACTTATGAAGTGACGGCAGCATTAGAGGAAAAAGAACAGACAGTTAATCCTCTTCCTGCGTTACATGCTCCATTAAAGATGCATGACAGCATAAATTTTGCAGCAAATGAAAAGATTGAAATTCCGGCACCGGAACCAGCAGCCATTCATCCGGAAAGCAGTCATGATTTGGAAGAAAAGATAGAAAGTCTTTCTAATTTATTAGAAAAGAAGTTAAAACCGGAAAAAGAAGAAGAACCCAAAGAAGAGGAAAAGCCGGAAAAGGAAACTGATGCTCCAAAGGATATGAAGCATCAGCAGTCTGAGACTTTCCGTTGTATCCGCATGATTTATGAAACATTACTGGATAATGAAGTGAATGAAAGATATGTCAACCAGATATTAGATGATGTGGAGAAGAATTTAAGAGGCAGTGCAAGCATGGATATTATCTTATCCAATGTTTACCAGAAAATGGTATTAAAATTCGGACAGCCTCAAAAGATTGAACTGGTACCGGGACAGCCTAAAATCGTATTTTTTATTGGACCAACCGGTGTTGGCAAGACAACAACCATTGCAAAAGTGGCTTCCAGATTTAAAGTGGATTATGGCAAAAAAGTAGCGTTTTTAACAGCAGATACTTATCGGATTGCTGCGGCAGAACAGTTACGTACTTATGCGAATATCTTAGATACACCGCTGACAGTTATTTATTCATCGGAAGAAATGAATGCAGCCATAGAGCGTGTAAAGGATTATGATCTCGTTTTGGTAGATACCGCAGGATTCTCTTATAAGAATGAAGATCAGAGAAAAGATATGAGAAACCTCATAGAAAGTCTGGATGACAAATATGAGAAGGATGTTTATCTGGTATTAAGCGCAACTACAAAATACCGCGATTTGATGGAAATTGTAGATAAATACCATGAGATATCGGATTATAAGATTATTTTTACTAAATTAGATGAAACCAGTAGTTATGGTAGTCTGTTAAATATTCGCATGTATTCTGGTGCGGATGTTTCCTATGTGACAACAGGGCAGAATGTGCCAGATGATATTGAAATTTTCCAGTCACAGAAAATTGTAAAACAGTTATTGGGAGGCAGATAATAATATGGATCAGGCAGAAAAACTGCGCAATGTAATTAAATTAAAGAACCAGAAGCTTCCCCAGAAAGCAAGAGTAATTACGGTTACCAGTGGAAAAGGTGGCGTGGGAAAATCCAGCATTACAGTTAATCTGGCAATCCAGTTTCAGAAAATGAATAAGAAAGTTATTATTTTTGATGCTGATTTGGGACTGGCAAATGTAGAAGTTATGCTTGGAGCAATACCAAAACATAATTTGAGTGATGTTATATACCGGGGAATGGATATACGGCAGATTATAACAGAGGGACCGGCAGGAGTAAGCTTTATCTCAGGCGGCTCAGGCATTGTGGGAATGAATAATCTGTCCAAGGATCAGATTACTTTTTTAGTACGTAATCTGGCACAGTTAGATGAAATGGCTGATATTGTACTGGTGGATACCGGAGCAGGAATTGCAGACAGCGTATTGGAATTTGTTATGGCTTGTCCGGAGGTCCTTCTGGTATCAACACCGGAACCAAGCTCACTGACCGATTCCTATTCTCTGTTAAAGGCACTGCACCGGAATCCGAATTTTGCCAAAAGCGGAACGCAGATTCATGTGGTTGCCAACCGTGTAAATTCTGTGGAAGATGGACAGGCAGTATATGATAAATTAAATACCGTTGTGTCACAGTTTTTAAATGGTAATCTTGAATATCTCGGCATGATACCGCAGGATTCCATGTTTGAAAAAGCAATACGCCAGCAGCAGATAGTATCTTTATATGCACCGGAGACCAAGTCGGCAAAAGCATTTGAGATACTTGCAAATAATCTTATAGAAGGTGCGCATGATATTCCGTTGATGAAGCGGGGCTTTGCCCAGTTGTTTGCTGAATTTTTTAATAACAGATAGGTGATAGAATGATTTCAAATGTTTTACGGGAAGGGATGAAAATTGATATTCATATAGTGAACCAGACGGAAAGGTCAGAATCTGCAGAAAAGGCTGCACCAGTTTACAAGAGTCAGATTTTTGAACTGTTTGAAAATGGTGAAATGGAGATAATGATGCCGATTCAGAGTGGAAAACTGATATTACTTCCACTGGGACTTCGCTATGAATTTGTATTCTATACACCGAATGGATTGTATAAAAGCATTGGTCAGATCCGGGAACGTTATAAGACGGAGAACCGCTACCTGCTCCGGATTGTATTAAATACACCACTGAGCAAATATCAGAGACGGGAATATTACCGTATGGAATGTGTCCTTGATATGGGGTATTTCCATCTGACAGACGAAGAAGCGGAAATGAAACAGACGGAAGACATCATCGCAAGTCTCAGGGATGATGATTTTTATAAAAAGCAGAAAAAGGGCACTATTGTTGATATCAGTGGAGGTGGTGTACGCTTTGTAACGAATGAGCAGTTAGAAGAGGGAAAAGCTGTTCTGATTATTGTGATGCTACAGACACAGACCGGCGAAAAACAATATTATCTTCCAGGATATATCCTGCGAAGTACAAAGCTGTTAAATCGTGATAATATGTATGAAAACCGACTGAAATTTATTATTCATGATGATAAAATAAGGGAAGAAATTATCAGGTATATTTTTGCAGAAGAAAGAAAAGCAAGACAGAGAGGAAAAGGATAGGGTTAAATTAATAGAATGAAAAAGAATATTCTGGTTGTTGATGACTCAGCACTCATGAGAAGAGTTATCTGTGATATAATTAATTCAGATAGTGGTTTTCAGGCAACGGATACATGCAGAGATGGCTTGGAAGCATATGAAAAATTGTGTCAGAAAGCATATGACGCAGTTGTTTTAGATGTAAATATGCCAAGAATGAACGGACTGGAACTACTTGAAAGATTACAAAAAGAAAATATAAAAGCAACAGTAGTAATGGTCAGTACATTAACGACAGATGGAGCTGAAGTTACACTCAAAGCAATGGAACGTGGTGCAATTGACTTTATCGAGAAACCAAATAATCTGATAGAGACAAAGGGACAGCGTTTCCGGGAAAAACTGATAAAAGTTCTTGCAACAATAACTACAGCAGGAAGCACACAGACGTATCAGAAAAAAGTAATTACGAATGTGGTAAAACCGGCAGCTGTCCGGAAGATTAGAACGAAGGATGCAGCCCGGAGCAAGATTGTTGCAATTGCATGTTCCACAGGCGGTCCAAAATCCTTACAGAGTGTAATTCCATTGCTGAAATCCAATATGGATGCACCGGTTCTAGTGGTTCAGCATATGCCGGCTGGTTTTACAAAATCCATGGCAGCCCGGCTGAATGAACTCAGCCCGCTGGATGTGAAAGAGGCAAACGAAGGTGATGTCTTGGAAAAAGGACATGTTTATGTGGCACCGGGAGGAAAACATTTACTGGTACAGCGGTTAGCAGATGGAACGCACTGTATTGTTTTAAGTGATGCACCGGCAATTGGTGGATTAAGACCATGTGCCAATCTGATGTATGAGTCTTTGATGGACAGCGGCTATGATGAAATTACCTGTGTAGTTCTTACCGGAATGGGTGCTGATGGAACAAAGGGAATTTCAGAACTCCAGAAAGAAAAAAATGTATACGTAATTGCTCAGGATGAAGAAACATCTGTGGTATATGGAATGCCAAAGGCAATTGCAGAGACAGGACTTGTTGATGAAATAGTACCATTAGAAAGTGTTGCGGACACAATTCTAAAGAATGTGGGGGTAAATTAAAGATGGATGTAAGCCAGTATCTAGAAATTTTTATTGATGAGACAAGTGAGCATATCCAGAGCCTGAATGATTGCATTATGACTTTGGAAAAGGAGCCGGAAAACAAAGATACCATTAATGAAATTTTCCGTGCAGCACACTCCTTAAAGGGAATGGCAGGAACCATGGGCTTTAAGAGAATGCAGCATCTGACTCATGATATGGAAAATGTATTCCAGGAAGTTCGTAGTGACAAAGTAAAAGTCACCAGTGAAATGATTGATATTCTTTTCCAGTGTCTGGATGCAATTGAAAGTTACCTCGATACGATCAAGAGTACATCAGATGAAGGTACAGAAGACAACGAAGCACTGATTACAGCTTTGAACAAATTCTTAGAGAATGCAGAGAACGGCGGAGCAGCCGCACCTGCAAAGGAAGAGAAAAAAGAAGAAAAGAAAGCAGAAGAACCGGAAAACGGTGATGGTAAAAAGAAATACTTAAGCGTAGAATTTTCTTCCAAAGATAAAGATGCGTTAAAAGCAGCTGAAGAAAGTGGAAACAAAATTTACGGAATTACAGTAGAAGTACAGAAAGACTGCCTTTTGAAAGCGGCAAGAGCATTCCTTGTATTTAAAGCAGTAGAAGAGTTTGGACAGATTGTTGTTTACAGTCCAAGTTCCCAGGATATTGAGGATGAACGTTTTGAACTGGACTTCAGTTTGTTCTTATCATCCAATGCTGCATTAGATGATATTTTAAAAGCAGTTAAAAATGTATCTGAAATTGCGGATGCCGTTGGTGAAGAAGTGAAGACGGCAACCCTATTCCATGAGGAAAATGTACAGGAAAATCTTCCAGCAAATACATCAGAAGCAAAGCCGGCAGAGCAGGCAGTACATAAAGAGAATAAACCGGCACAGACTAAGTCAAAACCGGCAGGCAAACCGGTTACAAACCGTACCGTGCGTGTGGATATCGAAAAACTGGATGCACTGATGAACCAGGTGAGTGAGCTGATCATTGCAAAAAACAGTTTGGTATCCATTGGCTCCCAGGAAGGAGGCAATTTCCAGAATCAGTCATTCCATGAGCAGATTGAGTATCTGGAAAGAATTACAACCAGTCTTCATGAATCGGTTATGAAAGTGCGGATGGTTCCAATTGAGAGCGTTGTAAACAAATTCCCACGTATGATTCGTGACCTTTCCAGAAGATTGAATAAGAAGATGGAATTGTGCATGACCGGTGAAGATACAGAACTTGATCGTACTGTAGTTGACCAGATTGGCGACCCGTTGCAGCATCTGCTTCGTAACTCTGCTGACCATGGTCTTGAGAGTGCAGAAGTTCGTAAGGAACGCGGTAAGCCAGAAACAGGAACCATTAATCTGAATGCATTCCAGGAAGGAAATAATGTAATCATTGAAGTAAGTGATGATGGTAACGGAATTGATACAGAGAAGGTTAAAGCAAAAGCAGTAGAGCGTGGTCTGGTAACACCGGAACAGGCAGAAAAGCTGAGCCAGAAAGAAATTATCGATTTCTTATTTATGCCGAGTTTCTCTATGGCAAAACAGATTACCGATATTTCCGGACGTGGTGTAGGTCTTGACGTTGTTAAATCCAATATTGAAGCATTAGGCGGAGATGTTGAGGTAAAGAGCAAACTTGGCGTTGGAACCAAATTCGTAGTAAGACTGCCACTTACACTGGCAATCATTCAGGCGTTGATGGTGGAAATTCGCGATGAAAAATATGCAATTGCGTTAGGCGCAATTCAGACTATCGAGGATATTCCGGTTGAAGATATTAAATATGTAGAATCCAAGGAAGTAATTAATTTACGTGGTTCTGTTATTCCAATCATCCGGCTGGATCAGATACTTGATATTCCACCGAAGGATGAAGAAGTAGAAAGCCTTACTGTTGTTATCGTAAGAAAAGGCGAACGTTATGCAGGACTTGTTGTAGACAATCTTCTTGGACAGCAGGAAATCGTAATTAAATCACTTGGTAAGTATATTAATAATAATAAGACAATCAGCGGTGCAACAATTCTGGGTGATGGCGAAGTCGCATTAATCCTGGATGCAAATACATTGATTTAACAGGGGGTGTGCAGAGTGGCAGAGCAACTTGAAACAGTAGAAAATATCAGAAAACAGTATATTGTTGTAAAAATCGGAAATGAGCAGTACGGAATCGATATCAGTTATGTAGACAATATTGTCCGTATGCAGAAGATTACAAGAGTACCTAGAGTACAGAATTTCTTTAAAGGAATTATCAATCTTCGTGGAGAAATCGTACCGGTTATGAGTCTCAGAATCCGTATGGAACTGGAAGAAGATGTATTTACCAATGCCAGCCGTATTATAATTTTAAAAATTGAACAGCAGAGTGCACTGGGAATAATCGTGGATGAAGTAAAAGAAGTTGTTACATTAGGAACCAATGAAATTGATAAAGTGAGTGGCGATATGAAGAATGCCAAGGTATCTTTTATCGATGGAATCGGTAAAAACGGAGATGAATTAATTTCCCTTCTGGATATTCATTCTATTATAGAAGAAAAAGAAAATGCGTAATTGTTATAGATATAGTGAGGCAAATGCCTCACTATATTCTATATCTTGAAATGACAGCAGGAGGATAAAATTGGCGGATTATACTTTGAACCAGGTAAATGACATGTATGTGGATGTCTTAAAAGAAATTGGAAATATTGGTGCCGGAAATGCAACAACTGCAATGGCAAATATGTTGAATATCCGGATTAATATGGATGTACCAAGAGTTGAATTACTGACCTTTCAGGAACTGGGTTCTGCAATTTGCCCGGAAGATGAGTCAATCGTAGGAATCTATCTGGAAGTAACAGATGATATTACCGGCAGCATGATGTTTCTTATGAAACTTGATTCTGCACATTATCTGGTAAATAAACTAATGGGACGTCCGGCAGATTATGCGGAAGATTTTGATGAGATGGATATGTCTGCATTAAAAGAAATAGGAAATATCATTGCCGGTTCTTATCTGAACGCGCTTTCTGCCATGACACAGCTTACTATTGCACCATCGGTTCCTTATATTGCAATTGATATGGCGGGAGCTATTTTAAGTGTTCCGGCAATACAGTTTGGTAAAATTGGAGACAATGCACTTATGATTACGACAGAATTCGGAGATGAAGTGATGATAGAAGGATATTTTATTCTGTTACCTGACCTTGAGTCTTATGAGAAGATTCTGAAATCTCTGGGAATTACCTTATAAGGAGAAGGGTATCAATGGGTGAAGTAATAAAAGTTGGTATGGCAGACTTAAATATTTGCAAGGCTCCGGATACAATTACCACATTAGGACTGGGTTCCTGTATAGGAATAGCATTGCTAGACCCGGTTACAAAGATTGGCGGACTTGCACATATTATGCTACCAGACAGTACAAAAATGAAAAATAATTCGAATATAGCGAAATTCGCAGATACAGGAATTGTAGAGCTGGTTCGCCGGATGACAGAAGCAGGGGCGGCAAAGAGCAGGCTTGTAGCAAAGATTGCAGGTGGAGCCAGAATGTTCGAGGTAAGTGGTAACTCTGAAGTGGGAAATATTGGAGCAAGAAATGCAGAAGCTTCCAGACAGAAACTGAAGGAGCTTGGTATTCCGCTTCTGGCAGAGGATACCGGGCTGAATTATGGCCGTACCGTAGAATTGCATTGCGATACCGGAGAATTCTATATTAAGTCTGTTGGAAAAGAATTGAAAATTATTTAGATTGAGGATGTAAAGATGAAGACAAAACCGATTCCTGCAATCGTAATGTTGACCGCAGGATTTATTACCTGTATTGTGGCAATTTTTCAGAAAATGGAATTGCTTGCCTTTACAAAGACATTATTGCTGGTACTGATTATATTCTATCTGCTTGGGGGCATTGCAGCTTATATCTTGGAAAAGAATTTTAAAGCTGCAAAGGATGAAAAAAGCAGTACAGAAGAAAAAGCAGATGGTGATGCAGAAGAGTCTGCTGATGAGAAAAAAGAAGATACATCAGAAAAGTCAGAAAAAGAGGAAGAGAAAAGAGCGAAAGAAGAGTAATTATAAGAAACCGGAGGCTATGGCATGAAAACAGTGGACAGAGAAAAACTGTGGGAAAGCTATCAGAAAAATCCAGTATCTGAAATACGGGAACAGATTATCATAGAATATGCTCCGTTAGTTAAATTAGTAGCGGGCAGATTGAGTATGTATCTTGGATATAATGTAGAATATGAAGATTTGGTCAGCTATGGAATCTTTGGACTGATTGATGCAATTGATAAATTTGACCGAAGCAAGGATGTTAAATTTGAGACATATGCAAGCCTTCGAATCCGTGGGGCAATATTAGACCAGATTCGTAAAATGGACTGGATACCGAGGGCTGTTCGCCAAAAACAGAAAAAGATTGACGAAGCAATAAAAAATATAGAAATGAAGACAGGAAAGACGGCATTGGATGAAGAGATTGCAAGCGAACTTGGGGTATCAGAGGATGAATACCTGAACTGGCAGTCCCAGTTAAAAGTTACCAATGTTGTTTCTTTAAATGAGTTTGTGGAGCAGGGAACAGAGCCTGCGATGGATGCGACAAAAAATTCCCATTTTGCACAACCGGAAGATGTGGTGGCAGAAAGCGAACTGAAAGAAGTTTTGGCACAAAGCCTTGAGACCTTGACGGAAAAGGAGCGCAGGGTAATTGAACTTTATTATTATGAAGAACTTACCTTGAAGGAAATCAGCAGTATTCTTGAAGTATCTGAATCAAGAATATCCCAGCTTCATACCAGAGCTCTGGCAAAGATGAAAAAGAAAATGGGAAGTTATATGGATATATTGGTTGAAGAAAGTTAAAAGGAGGGAAGCTATGGGACAGGCAAATGCTTATTTTCAATTTGTGATAAAGGAACATGCAACTTATATTAAGCTTTTCCCGGCAGCTCTGGAAGGAAATGTTATTGAAATTGGTGAACTGACAGAGTATCTGGAAAGGCATGGCTGCCCGGATTATAATTTAAAGGAACTGGTTGCAGCAATTAACAGCAATGAGATGACAGAGATTATGGTCGGAGATATTTATCCGATTCAGATAAATGAAGAGATGTCCGTAACAGTATCAGCAGATGCCATGGAGGCGGTATGCAGATTTTATCCGACTGCAGGCGGCACGAATATGAATGTGCAGGAAATCTTAAGGGATTTAACTGCAAAAGGTGTCAAAGCAGGGGTTGATCAGGATGAAATTTTGAAATTTTTCCAGGATAGGGCATACTGTACCGATTTTGTGCTGGCAAAAGGAAAAAAACCGGTAGATGGTCAGGATGCCAGAATTGAATATTATTTTAATACAGATGTTGATTTAAAGCCGAAGAAGAATGAAGATGGTTCGGTAGATTACCGTGAACTGAATGTAATCAGCTATATCAAAGAAGGCGACCTTCTGGCAAAATTATTTCCGGAAGATCGTGGAATCAAAGGATATGATGTACAGGGAAGGGAAATTAAACCAAAACAGGTACGCTCCCTTCAGTTAGAATATGGAAATAATATCCGGGTATCGGAAGACAAAACAGAACTGTACTCTGAAGTAACCGGACATGCAAGTCTGGTAAATGGTAAGGTATTTGTATCAGATGTCTATGAAGTCCCGGCAGACGTGGATAATTCCACCGGTAATATTGATTATCCGGGAAACGTTACCGTAAGAGGTAATGTAAAGGGTGGTTTTTCAATTATTGCAAAAGGTGATATAGTAGTAGAAGGCGTGGTAGAAGATGCACTGATACAGGCGGGTGGTCAGATTATTGTAAAACGTGGAATTCATGGAATGACCAAAGGAATACTTCGGGCACAGGGAAATGTTATCTGCAAGTTTATTGAAAATGCAACCATCATTTCCGGAGGTTATGTTGAAACAGATTCTATTTTACATAGTAAGGTATCAGCAGCAACAGAGGTTCGCGTAAGTGGTAAGAACGGATTCATAACAGGTGGTGTTATCCGGGCGGGCAGTCTGGTAGAAGCCCAGACCATTGGTTCCAGCCTTGGAGCAGGAACACGTATTGAAGTTGGTGTGGATCCGGAAAAGAAAGAACGTTATGTGAAAGTGCAGGAAGAACTGCTTCAGCTGAATAAGACCATTGAACAGATTCGGACGATTCTTACTACCTATGGAGAGAAGCTTAAGAATAAAGAAAAACTGGATCAGGGAAAAATCCAGTATATTGAACAGCTTATGCGTGCTTTTAAGGAGAAGGAAGCTCAGCGTACACCATTAGAGCATGAATACGAAAGGCTGCAGAGTATATTAAATGGCAGTAGCAATGCAAGGGTGAAAGTATCAAAGACACTGTATGCGGGAGTAATTGTAAATATTACCGATGTAAGCCTTATTGTAAAGGATGACAGAAGTTTCTGCCAGCTTTATAAGGACGAGGGTGAAGTAAAAATCTCAAACATGTAATGAAGTACGGTTGAGACAGGCTGGAGGTGCATGGATATGTCGATTCGTCCGGTAGATATGAATGGAGTCATTCAAAGAACGCAGGATGTCGGAACACTGAAACAACATCAGGATATGAAACCAATGGTAGATCAGCAGAACATCCAGATAGAGGTGCAAAGAGAAGAATACCGCCAATCAGAGCAGGTGACCAGGAAAGATGATTCCCAGATGGAAGAACATCGTTTTGATGCAAAGGAAGAGGGAAAGGGTCAGTACCAGCGGCAGGAACAACGGAAAAAGAAACAGAAAGAAGACCGTGTGGTTATCAAAGGTGCAATTGGAGGCTTTGATGTTAAAATATAAAAAGGAGTGTATCTGACAGATGACAGGCGTGGAAATCATCCTGATTCTGGCTGGTCTGGTTATGATGATAGGAAGCTTTATGGTAACAGAAAAGCTATCCGGTGCAGAATTAGACCGTATTGCGAAACTGAGTCAGAATGAGATAAAAAAAATACTGGAAAACAAATTGAAAGATGCAGAAGCTGCGATAGAAGACCAGATTGACCATGCAATTGAAGATTCCACAGATAAGGTGGAGCGGGCACTGGATAAAGAGACCAATGAAAAAATGCTGGCAATCGGTGAATATTCGGATACCGTTATGGAAAAGATGAATCAGACCCATAATGAGATTATGTTTTTATACAGCATGCTAAATGACAAGCACACAGAACTGACAAAGCTTGCAGGACAAATTGGCGAGATGTCAGCCGAAATCGGTGAAAGCTTAGAAGAGGCGAAAGAGTCTGTAGTTAAAGAAACAGAAGAAGTAAAAGCTACAGAGGAACCGGTGGAGACAGAAGCGGAACCGGCAACCGGAGAAATGGAAGAACAGCCGGAGCAGACTAATCATAACGAAAAAATCCTTGCCTTATACAGTCAGGGGAAATCGTATGTAGAGATAGCAAAGGAACTGGGCCTTGGACAGGGTGAAGTGAGATTGGTTGTAGGATTGTATAAAGGAGTAGATACAAGTGAAGTTTAAGTATTATCTGAGAGGCTTGGGAATTGGTATTCTGATAAGCACGATTATCTTATCCATATCATTTGCAATGAAGAAAAATGACCTTTCAGATGATGAAATCATTGCAAGGGCAAAAGAACTTGGAATGGTAATGGAAGATACCGGAAAGGACACCATACCAAAAGCTACAGAAACAGAAGATGAGATTCCAAAGAGCACGGAAGACGGTTTTAATACAGAACAGACAGATATGCAGCCGGGAACAACTGATTCAGGGGAGATATCGCAGGATGTGGGAACAGATGGAGCGGATGCCGTACCACCGTCACAGGATGGAACCAATATGGTACAGAAGGAATTTACCGTAGAAGTAGGAGATTCTTCTAATGCGGTTTCGCAGCGTCTGCAGGAAGAAGGTCTTGTGGACAATGCAGAAGCATTTAATAAATATATGGTAGATAATAATTATGCCAATTTTGTCCTGCCCGGAACCGTAACGATTCCGGAAGGGGCTGGCTATGAAGAAATTGCCGGAATACTTACGGATAAAACGATTCATCATTAAAAAAAGGTTGCATAGCATGGCTGAGTATGATATAATCCATGCGTTGCGATAAATTTACACATATACCGATTGTCAGATTGGTGCCGCAAGGTTGTCTGATAATAAGAAGTATATGGAAGAATAACCAAATGGAGGAAAAACAATGAGCGTTATTTCAATGAAACAGTTATTAGAAGCAGGTGTTCATTTTGGACATCAGACCAGAAGATGGAATCCTAAAATGGCTCCATACATCTACACAGAGAGAAATGGTATCTACATCATCGACCTGCAGAAATCTGTAGGTAAAGTTGATGAGGCTTACAAAGCCATGGCAGATATCGCTGCTGATGGTGGTACTATTCTTTTCGTAGGAACAAAGAAACAGGCTCAGGATGCAATCAAAACAGAAGCAGAGCGTTGTAACATGTTCTATGTAAACGAGAGATGGTTAGGTGGTATGCTTACTAACTTCAAGACAATCCAGAGCCGTATTGCAAGATTAAAAGCAATTGAAACTATGGAAGAGGATGGAACATTTGATGTTCTTCCTAAGAAAGAAGTTATCAAATTAAAGAAAGAATTAGATAAATTACAGAAGAACTTAGGCGGAATCAAAGAAATGAAGAAGATTCCAGATGCTATCTTTATCGTAGATCCTAAGAAAGAAAGAATCTGCGTTCAGGAAGCTCATTCCTTAGGAATTCCACTTATTGGTATCGCAGATACAAACTGTGACCCGGAAGAGTTAGATTATGTAATTCCTGGTAACGATGATGCAATCAGAGCCGTTAAATTAATCGTTTCTAAAATGGCAGATGCTGTTATCGAAGCAAATCAGGGAACTGTTGATGTTGACACTGAAGCTGCAGAGGATGCAGAAGAAGCTGTAGAGGCATAAGAACAGTATTTTAAACGATAAGAAACACGCAACGTGTGTATAAAACAGGACAGACAGTAATTGCCTGTCCTTACCTTTAGAAAAAATAAATGGAGGAAAATGAAGATGGCTATTACAGCAGCAATGGTAAAAGAACTGCGTGAATTAACCGGCGCAGGAATGATGGATTGTAAAAAAGCATTAGGTGAAACAGACGGCAACATGGATGAGGCTGTTGAATATTTAAGAAAAAACGGACAGGCAAAAGCTGAGAAGAAAGCTGGAAGAATCGCAGCAGAAGGTCTTTGTACTGTTGTAGTAAAAGATGATAAGACAGCAGCAGTTGTTGAAGTTAACTCTGAAACAGACTTCGTTGCTAAAAATGATACATTCCGTGAGTTTGTAGAGGCTGTTGCAACACAGGCAGTAAACTCTGACGCAGCAGACATGGATGCATTCATGGAAGAAAAATGGAATGCAGATGAAAGCAAGACAGTAAAAGATGCATTAGTAGAGAAAGTTGCAGTTATCGGAGAGAACTTAAAGATTCGTAGATTCGAAAAGGTTGTAGCTGAGAATGGTTGTGTAGTATCTTATATCCATGGCGGCGGAAGAATCGGTGTTATCGTTGATGCTGACACAACTGTTGTAAATGATGCAGTAAAAGAAGCATTAACCAACATTGCAATGCAGATAGCAGCTTTAAATCCAAAATATGTTTCCAGAGATGAAGTAAGTGCAGATTACATCGCACATGAGAAAGAAATTCTCTTAGCTCAGATTATGAATGATCCGAAAGAGTCCCAGAAACCGGAAAAGGTTATCCATGGAATGATCGAAGGACGTATCAGCAAAGAGTTAAAAGAAATCTGCTTAGTAGATCAGGTATATGTAAAAGCAGAAGATGGAAAACAGACAGTTGGAAAATACTTAGAGCAGGTTTCCAAAGAAGTTGGTGCTCCTGTATCTGTTAAGAAGTTTGTACGTTTCGAAACAGGTGAAGGTTTGGAGAAGAAAAATGAAGACTTTGCTGCAGAAGTTGCTGCTCAGATAGCAGGAAACTAAGCAAAAGCTTAGCACAAATCGTAAAAGTATATAAAATTCCCCTGTAGAGTGATTTCTGCAGGGGAATTTTCTGACAAAAGAAAGAAAAATCTCAAGAAGTAATTCAATTAAAATTATTTTTTATAGTGATATTTTGTTAAAGTGTGTTACAATAGAAAAGAGATTTTATGACCGGGAGGTCACTACATGGAAGAGAAGACCACGAAGGGGTTAAAGGAACAGCGGGAAAGGCGAAAACGCATTAATCGCATGAAGATGGGGATTATAACATCTATCTTCGTTTGGATGCTGATATCGATTATTTTGTGCGTGGTATTGTTGTGCCGGGTAATTTCTTTACAGAACCAGATAGACAGGCTGGTATCAAGCGGTATTGTTTCCGGACAGGTACAGCAGGACGAGAACCAGTCGAAAGGAGAAATGTCTACTGGAACGGAATTACAGACAGACACAGAATATCAGGATCAGAATGCAGACAGTTCGATTGTCCAGTCATTGGTGGCAGAGGATGAAAGCAACAAGGCACAGCCGGGAGATCAGCTTAAAGTATATCTTACCTTTGATGATGGACCAAGTTCCAATACGGCAGCTATTCTTGATACATTGGCGCAGTATAATGTGAAAGCAACATTTTTTGTTGTAGGAAAAGAAGATGAAGAGTCCCAGGAGATGTATAAAAGAATTGTAAATGAGGGGCACACACTGGGAATGCATTCTTATTCCCATAAATACAGTGTGATTTACGATTCGCTTGAAAATTTTGAGGATGATTTTACCAAAATACAAAATTATCTTTATGATATAACGGGAGAGGATTGCCATTATTATCGTTTCCCGGGTGGAAGCAGCAATCAGGTCAGTAATACAGATATGAAAGAGTTTATAAAATATCTGAATGATCAGGATGTTACTTATTTTGACTGGAATGTAACCAGTGGTGATGCTACATCACAGGCATATACAGCGGACGAGCTGGTAGATAATGTGTTAGAGGATGTGGTAAAATATAAAACATCGGTTGTGTTACTTCATGATGCAAATACGAAGGAGACAACGGTGGAAGCCTTAGGTCCGATGATTGAGGCACTACAGGCACAGGGAGTAGAGTTACTTCCGATTACTGAGGATACAACTGTAATACAGCATATTAGTGCAGACAGTGTTCAATAGAAAAAATGGAGGTTTTTAAGAATGAGCTTTTTTAAAGATTTTAAAGAGGATTTATCGCAGGCAGTGAACGAACTGGTACCGGGTGAAGACACAACAGAGGCAGCAGAGCAGGATAACGATGTAGTAGTCAATACATTGGAAGATGAACTGGATGTGGAGTCTGAATTATCCAAATTGGACGGACTTTTAGAAAAGGTTACCAAGGATGCCAATGCTCCGGTAGAGAAGGAAGCACCGGCACAGGAAACAGAAACAAAAGTAGAGACACCAGCTGCAGAAGAAAAAGAAGATTTACATATTCAGGAGGAAAGTAAAATGAGTGAGACAACAGCAAATGAAACCATGACAATGCCAGAAGAGACAGTAACACCGGTACAGCCGGCAACTCCGGCACATTTTGCTCCGGTTCAGACATCAGATGAAGTTTCAGATGAAGTATCTGTAATCACAGAAGGAACATCCATTACCGGTAATATGGCATCTACTGGTTCTTTAGATATCCGTGGAAATATTAATGGTGATGTTCAGTGTAATGGCAAGCTGGTTGTTACCGGAACTATCAATGGAAACAGCAATTCTGCTGAATTCTTCGCTGATGCTGCAAAAGTAGAAGGTGAAGTAGTAAGCACCGGAACTGTTAAAATCGGACTTGGGTCTGTCATTATTGGAAATATTACCGCAAGCTCTGCAGTTATCGCAGGAGCAATCAAGGGCGATATCGATGTTCAGGGACCTGTAGTTGTAGATACTTCTGCAGTTGTTATGGGTAACATCAAATCCCGTTCTGTTCAGATTAACAATGGTGCAGTTATCGAAGGTTTCTGTTCCCAGTGCTATGCTGATATTGATGTGGAAAGTCTTTTTGGAGAGAATAAATAATGAAGAGAGTATTTTTAAAATTAAGTGGAGAAGCACTTGCAGGAGAAAAGAAAACAGGTTTTGATGAGCCGACCGTAACAGAAGTTGCCCGCCAGGTAAAACAGATTGTAGATGGCGGATGCCAGGTTGGAATCGTAATTGGTGGCGGTAATTTCTGGAGAGGACGTTCCAGCGAGACTATCGACCGTACCAAAGCAGACCAGATTGGTATGCTTGCAACGATTATGAACTGTATTTATGTATCTGAAATCTTCCGTTCTGTTGGAATGATGACACAGATTCTGACTCCGTTTGAGTGTGGAAGCATGACCAAACTTTTCTCAAAAGACCGTGCCAATAAATATTTTGAAAAAGGAATGGTAGTATTTTTTGCAGGTGGAACAGGACATCCTTATTTCTCAACAGATACCGGAATTGTACTCCGTGCCATTGAAATGGATGCAGAGGGCATTTTCCTGGCAAAAGCCATTGACGGTGTCTATGACAGTGATCCGAAGGTAAATCCGGCAGCAAAGAAATATGATGAGGTATCCATTCAGGAAGTGATTGATAAGAAGCTTGCAGTAGTAGATTTAACCGCATCTATTATGTGTATGGAAAATAAAATGCCAATGTATGTATTCGGATTAAATGAGCCGGACAGCATTGTAAATGCAATGAGCGGAAAATTTAACGGCACGAAAGTGACTGTATAATAAAGGAGATTATTTATGGATAGCAGATTAAACCCATATGAAGAGAAAATGCAGAAATCATACGAGAATCTTGTGGAAGAATATGCAACTATCCGGGCAGGAAGAGCGAATCCGCATATCTTAGACAGAATTACTGTAGATTATTATGGAACACCGACCCCGTTACAGCAGGTTGCAAATATCAATGTTCCGGAGCCAAGAATGATTCAGATCCAGCCTTGGGAAGCATCCCTTGTAAAAGAGATTGAAAAAGCAATTTTAACATCTGATTTAGGCTTAAATCCAACCAACGATGGTAAAGTAATCCGTCTTGTATTCCCGGAGCTTACCGAGGAAAGACGTAAAGAACTGGCAAAGGATATTAAGAAAAAAGGTGAGAATGCCAAGGTGGCAATCCGTAATATCAGAAGGGATGCCAATGATGCATTCAAGAAACAGAACAAAGCAAATGAAGTATCTGAGGATGAATTAAAAGAATTAGAAAACGATACTCAGAAAATTACGGATAAATATATTGCAAAAATTGATGGTGCAGTAGAGGAAAAGACAAAGGAAATCCTTACGGTATAATCTTATCCATGTACGACACATATGGGGACATAGCGCGATTGCCGTGTCCCCTTTTATGTTGTAAACATCTGTAAAAAGGAGAACAAAGATGAAGATTCCAAAACATGTTGCAATTATTCTGGATGGAAACGGACGCTGGGCAAAGAAAAGAGGAATGCCAAGAAACTATGGACATACCATGGGGGCAAAGAATGTTGAAGTTATCTGTAAAGCAGCGCATGAGCTGGGTATAGAATATGTAACCATGTATGCATTTTCCACAGAGAACTGGAACCGTCCACAGAATGAAGTAGATGCTTTGATGAAGCTTTTGAGCAGTTATCTTAAGAACTGTATAAAGACAGCGGACAAGAATAATATGAGAGTCCGTGTAATCGGAGATACCAGCCGGCTGGATGATAAATTCCAGCAGCAGATTGCTGTATTGGAAAGAGAATCTGCCCATAATACGGGACTGAATTTACAGATTGCCATTAATTATGGGGCAAGAGATGAAATGATCCGTGGAATGAAGAAAATGTGGCAGGATGGTATTTCGGCAGAGGAGATTACCGAAGAGAAATATGAATCCTATCTTGATACGAAAGATATCCCGGATCCTGATCTTATGATCCGCACCAGTGGAGAACAGCGGCTTTCCAACTTCTTGCTGTGGCAGTTTGCTTATAGTGAGTTATATTTTACAGAGGTTCCATGGCCGGACTTTACACCGGAAGAACTGCGTAAAGCAGTAGAGGATTACAGCGGAAGAGACCGGAGATATGGAAAGATAGAGGAGGAGTAATATGTTTAAGACAAGATTATTAAGTGGAATCGTGCTGGTAATTCTGGCACTGGTATTCATTATTACCGGAAATGATTTGCTGCTGGCAGTAACCGGAATTATTTCTTTGATTGGATTATATGAACTGTATCGTGTGTTTAAAATTGAAAAAAGCTGTGCCGGTGTCGTCGGCGGACTGGCAACGATTGTATATTATTGCAATCTGAAATTTCAGTTTATTCCGGATATGATGTTATTTGTCATCGCACTTTTGGTAGTGCTGATGTTTGTATATGTATTTTCTTATCCGAAATATCATACCGAGCAGATGTTAGCAGCATTTTTTGGTGTATTTTATGTATCGGTGATGCTTTCTTATGTATATCAGACCAGAATGCTACCGGGTGGAGCTTATATTGTATGGTTAATTTTCTTATGCTCCTGGGGCTGCGATACCTGTGCATACTGTGTGGGTGTGCTGATTGGAAAACACAAGATGGCACCGGTGCTTTCTCCGAAGAAATCCTGGGAAGGAGCTGTTGGCGGAGTAGTGGGAGCAGCATTATTAACCCTGATTTATTGCTTTGTTTTCCAGGGCTCTATGGGAAGCACCAACCGTGATATCATTATGCTTTGCATGATTTGTGCGATTGGGGCAATCATATCTATGATTGGAGACCTGACTGCATCTGCAATCAAACGTAATTATGACATTAAAGATTATGGCAGACTGATTCCTGGCCATGGTGGAATCTTAGATCGTTTTGACAGTGTAATATTTACAGCGCCAATTATTTATTATCTTGCATTATATCTGATTGGCAAGTAGGAGGAAGCATGAAGAAGATTGCAATTTTAGGTTCCACTGGTTCCATCGGAACCCAGACACTTTCTGTTGTAAGAGAACATGGAGATATTGAAGTAACTGCACTTGCGGCAGGACATAATATTGCAAAATTAGAAGAACAGATCCGGGAGTTTCATCCGGCTTTGGTTGCTGTATGGGCAGAAGAGGACGCGATTGAGCTTCGGACAAGGGTTGCAGATTTGAAGGTAAAGGTGGCTTCCGGGATGGAAGGACTTTTAGAAGTAGCAACGGAAGAGAAAGCAGAGATTCTTGTAACTGCCATTGTGGGTATGCTTGGTATCCGTCCGACCATAGCCGCTATGAAAGCAGGAAAGGACATTGCACTAGCTAATAAGGAGACTTTAGTTACCGCAGGACATATTATTATGCCGCTGGCAAAGGAATGTAATGTGAAAATCCTTCCAGTGGACAGTGAACACAGTGCAATCTTTCAGTCTCTGCAGGGAGCCGGAGACAATAAAATTGCAAAAATACTTTTGACAGCTTCCGGCGGACCATTCCGTGGAAAGAAGCGGGCGGAATTAGAACAGGTAAAAGTGGAAGATGCATTGAAGCATCCGAACTGGAGCATGGGACGTAAAATCACTATTGATTCCGCAACCATGATAAATAAAGGACTTGAAGTCATTGAAGCAAAATGGCTGTTTGATGTAAATGCAGACCAGATTCAGGTTGTAGTACAACCACAGAGTATCATACATTCTATGGTAGAGTATGAAGACGGTGCAGTCATTGCACAGCTTGGAACAGCAGATATGCGGCTTCCAATCCAGTATGCCCTGTATTATCCGAACCGGTTACACTTAAGTGGAGACCGGCTTGATTTCTGGAAAATGAAGGCAATTACATTGGAAGAGCCGGATATGGAGACTTTTTATGGATTGAAGCTGGCTTATGAAGCCTGCAGAAAGGGCGGTAACATTCCGACTGCTTTTAATGCAGCAAATGAGAGAGCGGTAGCAATGTTCTTAGACGGAAAGATTCGTTTCTTAGAGATTCCGGAAATCGCACAGGCGTGTATGGAGCAGTGTACCTATATTGCAAGTCCGTCCGTAGAAGAAATCCTTGCAACAGAGCAGGCTGCGTATGAGTATATAGAGAGCAGGTGGTAGATTGAAAATAATCATTGCAATCTTAATGTTCAGTTTTATTATTATTTTTCATGAACTGGGACATTTTTTGCTGGCAAAGAAAAATAAAATCAAAGTAAATGAATTTTGTCTGGGACTTGGACCAACGCTATTTGGAATTACAAAGGGAGAGACAAAATATTCCATAAAACTGCTGCCTTTTGGTGGAGCATGTATGATGGAAGGCGAAGACGGAGAGTCGGAAAGTGAAGGCTCCTTTAACAGCAAGTCCGTATGGGCGAGAATAGCAGTTGTAGCGGCAGGACCGGTTTTTAACTTTATTCTGGCATTCCTTCTGGCACTGATTGTTATCGGGACAGCCGGATTTGACCGGCCGGAGGTAAAAGGTGTTATGGAAGGATATCCGGCAGAGGAAGCAGGACTTCAGGCTGGAGATATCATTACAGAAATCAATGGAAAGAACATTCATATTTATCGTGAAGTAAGTGTTTACACGCTGTTTCATTCCAATGAGAATCTGGAAGTGACCTATGAAAGAGATGGAGAGGAATATACCTGTACCATCAGCCCGAAATATAATGAAGAAGCAGGAAGAAATCTCTTTGGAATCTATGGAAATACCATGCGTGAGAGGGGTAATATTTTAGAGACCATAAAATATAGCGTATATGAAGTGAAATACTGGATAGAAGTTACCATGGACAGCTTGAAGATGTTAGTGACCGGAAGAGTCAGTGTCAATGAACTTTCGGGACCGGTAGGTATTGTAAAGAATATTGGTGATACTTATGACGAGAGCAAGTCAGCGGGAACGCTATCGGTGGTATTGACATTAATTAATTATTCCATAATGCTGACTGCCAATCTTGGAATTATGAACCTGCTTCCATTACCGGCATTAGACGGAGGAAGACTGGTATTTCTGATTATAGAAGCCGTCAGAAAGAAACGGGTGGATCCGGACAAAGAGGGCATGGTTCATTTTGTCGGACTGATGCTGCTTCTGGCATTGATGGTGCTTGTTATGTTTAACGATATTCGAAAATTATTTTAAATAATCCTGCACAGGAGGAAAAGCAATCATGGAACGAAAAGATACGAAAGTGGTAAAAATAGGAGACCGTATCATCGGTGGAAAAAATCCAATCCTGATACAGTCAATGACCAATACAAAGACAGAGGATGTAAAAGCAACCGTAGAGCAGATTAACCGTCTGGCAGCGGCAGGCTGTGATATCATCCGCTGTGCGGTACCGACAATGGAAGCCGCAGAAGCATTGACTGAGATTAAGAAGCAGATAGCAATACCACTGGTTGCAGATATTCATTTTGATTACCGGCTGGCTATTGCTGCCATGGAGCATGGAGCAGATAAAATCAGAATCAATCCGGGCAACATCGGAAGCAAAGAGCGTGTGCAGGCTGTGGTAGACGTAGCAAAGAAAAGAAATATTCCAATCCGTGTGGGAGTCAACAGCGGTTCACTGGAAAAGGATTTAGTAGAAAAATATCATGGTGTTACCGCAGAAGGCATTGTAGAAAGTGCTTTGGATAAAGTGCATCTTATTGAAGATATGGGATATGACAATCTCGTTATCAGTATCAAATCTTCAGATGTTATGATGTGTGTAAAAGCCCATGAACTGATTGCTGAGCAAACCGATCATCCACTGCATGTGGGAATTACAGAGGCAGGAACGATTATCAGTGGAAATATTAAATCCTCTATTGGACTGGGACTGATTTTAAATCAGGGAATCGGAGATACCATTCGTGTTTCATTAACCGGAGATCCGTTAGAAGAAATTAAATCAGCAAAACTGATTTTAAGAACTTTAGGGCTTCGTAAAGGTGGCATAGAAGTTGTATCCTGTCCGACCTGTGGAAGAACAAGAATCAACTTAATCGAACTGGCAAATCAGGTAGAGAATATGGTAGCGGACATTCCTTTAGACATCAAGGTTGCTGTTATGGGCTGTGTAGTCAACGGACCGGGAGAAGCAAAGGAAGCCGATATCGGAATTGCCGGCGGTGTGGGAGAAGGACTAATTATAAAGCATGGTCAGATAGACCGTAAAGTACCGGAGAATCAGCTCTTAAGTGAATTAAGAAAGGAACTTTTGAACTGGAATAAGGAGTAGGAAAAATTATGGCAAAACTGTTTTTTGAAGTTTTTCCAACATTAAAGATTACCGGAGAGATGAGTGCACTTTTGAAAGAAACAGAGATTACAAAAGTGGCATCGAATTCCGCACAGAATGCATTGCGGATTTATTTAGAGAGTACAAGGCTAATTCCAAAACCGGAAATCTATCATATTGAACAAGAAATCAGACAACAGCTATTTCCGCACAAGGAGGTAGCTGTTAAAATCATAGAAAAATTTAATTTATCCAGCCAGTATACACCGGAAAAACTGATGGCGGTATACCGGGAGAGTATTTTAGAAGAGATTCGCAATTACAGCGTATTGCTCTATAATCTGATGCGCTGCAGCAAAATGGAATTTGACCGGGAAGACCATATGATTCTTACTTTAGAGGATACTATTATTGCCACAGAGCGGAGCAATGAACTGATTGATATCTTAGAAAAAATCATCTGCGAACGTTGTGGATTAAAATTAATGATTGAGCCACAGTATGAGAAACCGGCAGAAAATGATTATTTAAAGAGCGCAGACAGCCAGATTGAAACAGAGGTTGCCCATATCGTGGCACGTACTGCAGCAGCAAGAACGCAGAATACGGATGGCATGGAACAGCCTGCAATAAAAGAGGCAGAAGCACAGCGGAATGCAGAAGCAGCGAAGACAGAAAAAGTTCCTGCTGTCCCGGAAAAAAATCAGACCACCGGTGCAGAAGGCACAGGAGCAGTGCCTGCTGCTGGAAAGAATAACTTTTCCGGCGGAAAGGATTTTAAGGGAAAATCTTCCTTCCAGAGAAGAGATTTTGTTAAAAAATCAGACAATCCGGATGTTATTTATGGCCGTGATTTTGAAGAGGATGCAATTCCGATTGAGACCATCGTAGGTGAAATGGGAGAAGTTGTCATCCGTGGACAGATAATGACATTAGATACAAGAGAAATCCGTGGTGAAAAGACAATTATCATTATGTCAGTAACGGATTTTACGGATTCCATTGTGCTTAAAATCTTTACAAAAAATGAGAATCTACCGGAACTGATGGGAGATTTGAAAAAGGGAGCATTTCTTAAAATTAAGGGTGTAACGACCATTGATAAATTTGACAGTGAGCTGACCATCGGCTCCATTGTCGGAATTAAGAAAATCCCTGATTTTACTACAATAAGAATGGACAACAGCCCGTTAAAGAGAGTAGAGCTTCATTGCCATACCAAGATGAGTGACATGGATGGTGTTACTGATGTAGGAGATCTGGTAAAAAGGGCATATAAGTGGGGACATAAGGCACTGGCGATTACCGATCATGGAAATGTCCAGGCATTCCCGATTGCAAACCATGCACTGCCGGATGACCCGGATTTTAAGATTATCTATGGTGTGGAAGCTTATCTTGTGGATGACTTAAAGGACATTGTAGAAAATTCAAAGAATCAGTCCCTGCAGGATACCTATGTGGTATTCGATATAGAGACCACCGGATTTTCACCGCTGGTAAATAAAATTATTGAAATTGGTGCGGTAAAAGTAGAAAAGGGGAATATAACCGAGCGTTTTTCCACTTTTGTTAATCCGGAAGTGCCGATTCCGTTCCACATTGAAAATCTGACCGGAATCAAAGATGATATGGTAATTACGGCACCGGTGATTGCAGAAGTTATGCCGGAGTTCTTAGCCTTTTGTGATGGTGCTGTTATGGTAGCACACAATGCTGATTTTGATATGAGTTTTATCAAATATAACTGTGACCGTTTAAGCATTCCTTATGATTTTACCATTGCAGATACCGTTGCCATGGCACGAATGTTGCTGCCGAATCTGAACCGTTTTAAGCTGGATACCGTAGCAAGGGCATTAAATATTTCGCTGGAGAATCATCACCGTGCGGTAGACGATGCAGCATGTACCGCTGAAATATTCGAAAAGTTTGTAAAAATGCTTGCTGACCGTGGCATCAATACACTGGATGAATTAAATGCCGAGGGACATGTCAGCAAAGAGACCGTTATGAAGATGCCGACCCATCATGCTATTATTCTTGCAACGAATGATCTGGGTCGTGTGAATCTCTATAAGCTGATATCCTTATCCCACCTTGATTATTTCCATCAGAGGGCGAGAATTCCAAAGAGCGAATACTTAAAACACAAGGAAGGCTTACTGATTGGTTCTGCCTGTGAGGCGGGAGAACTTTATCAGGCAATTTTACAGGGACGGCCGCAGGAAGAGATTATCCGTCTGGTGAAGTTTTATGATTACCTTGAAATCCAGCCTCTTGGAAATAATGCATTTATGATAAAAGATGAAAAAGCACCGATTTCCACCATGGATGAATTAAAGGACATTAACCGCCGGATTGTAAAATTAGGAGAAGAATTCCATAAGCCGGTTGTGGCAACCTGTGATGTGCATTTTATGGACCCGGAGGATGAGGTATACCGCCGGATTATTCTGGCTGGTAAAGGCTTTAAGGATGCCGATGAGCAGGCTCCGCTATATCTTCGTACCACAGAAGAAATGTTGGAGGAATTCAGCTATTTAGGCAGTGAGAAAGCGAAAGAAGTCGTTATCGATAATACCAATAAGATTGCAGATATGTGCGAGCGCATTTCTCCGGTTCGTCCGGATAAATGTCCGCCGGTGATTGAAAATTCCGACCAGATGCTGCGTGATATCTGCTATAACAAGGCACATGAGATGTATGGAGAGGATTTGCCGGAAATCGTATCGGAGCGATTGGAGCGGGAGTTAAAATCCATCATCGGAAACGGTTATGCGGTAATGTATATCATTGCCCAGAAGCTGGTTTGGAAATCAAATGAGGATGGTTATCTGGTAGGTTCCCGTGGATCCGTAGGTTCTTCTTTTGCGGCAACCATGTCCGGAATCACGGAGGTAAATCCGCTGGCACCGCATTATTACTGTGCCCACTGTCATTACAGTGATTTTGATTCGCCGGAAGTAAAGAAATATGGCGGACAGTCCGGTTGTGACATGCCGGATAAGCGGTGTCCGAACTGTGGCAAGCCGTTAGTGAAAGCCGGTTTTGATATTCCGTTTGAAACATTCCTTGGATTTAAGGGAAATAAAGAGCCGGATATTGATCTTAACTTCTCCGGTGATTACCAGAGTAAATCCCATAAATATACAGAAGTAATTTTCGGCGCGGGACAGACCTTCCGTGCCGGAACCATTGGTACGCTGGCAGATAAAACCGCATTCGGTTATGTAAAGAATTATTATGAAGAGCATGGTGTGCATAAGAGAAATTGTGAGATAGACCGGATTGTGCAGGGCTGCGTGGGAATCCACCGGACCACCGGACAGCATCCGGGAGGTATTGTAGTATTGCCGGTGGGGGAAGAGATTTATTCCTTTACACCGATTCAGCATCCTGCCAACGATATGACAACCGATATTATTACGACTCATTTTGAGTACCATTCCATTGATCACAACTTATTAAAGCTTGATATTCTCGGACACGACGATCCGACCATGATCCGTATGCTTGAGGACTTAACCGGAATTGATGCACAGAAGATTCCGCTGGATGATAAGTCCGTCATGTCCTTATTTAAGAATACCAGTGCACTGAGTATTACACCGGATATGTTGACAAACTGTACACTTGGAGCACTTGGAATTCCAGAGTTTGGAACAGACTTTGCGATGCAGATGTTAATTGACGCAGACCCGCAGTCCTTTTCCCATCTGATTCGAATTGCAGGTCTGTCACACGGTACGGATGTATGGTTAGGAAATGCCCAGACATTGATTGAAGAGGGAAAAGCAACCATTTCTACGGCAATCTGTACCCGTGATGATATCATGATTTATCTTATCAGTATGGGACTTGACAGTGAGGAATCCTTTACCATTATGGAGTCTGTCCGTAAGGGAAAGGGCTTAAAACCGGAGTGGGAGGAAGAAATGACTGCCCATGGCGTACCGGACTGGTATATCTGGTCCTGTAAGAAGATTAAGTATATGTTCCCGAAGGCCCATGCGGCGGCATACGTTATGATGGCGTGGCGTATTGCTTACTGTAAGGTATTTTATCCGCTGGCATATTATGCAGCATACTTTTCCATCCGTGCAACCGGATTCAGTTATGAGCTTATGTGTCAGGGAAAGGATAAGCTGAATTACTTCATGCGTGATTATGAGAAACGAAAGGATTCACTATCGAAGAAGGAGCAGGATACCTATAAGGATATGCGTATTGTGCAGGAAATGTATGCAAGAGGCTATGAGTTCTGGACCATTGATTTATATAAAGCCCAGGCATCCCGTTTCCAGATTATTGATGGCAAACTGATGCCTGCCTTAAGTACGATAGATGGTCTTGGCGAGAAGGCGGCAGAGGCAGTGGTAGAGGCTGCCAAGGATGGTCCATTTCTATCCAAGGATGATTTCAGGCAACGGACCAAAGTTAGTAAGACCGTAATTGATCTGATGGGAGACCTTGGATTATTCGGGGACTTGCCGGAATCGAACCAGCTTTCTTTATTTGATTTTTAATACATAGGAAGGTATAATTGTTAAAAGGAGTGAGGAGCATGAACGAAGTATATGAAAAGCTTTTAAAATGTTATGCATGTTTTGAAGATAAGATTGATTTTAAACCACAGGCAGCATTGATTTTAGGCTCTGGATTAGGAGATTATGCTGACACGAATATGAAGGTGGAAGCAGTGCTTGATTATCACGATATCGAAGGGTTTCCGGTATCAACGGTACCGGGGCATAAGGGGCGCTTCGTATTCGGTTATGTAGGGGATGTGCCGGTAGTATGTATGCAGGGACGTGTGCATTATTACGAAGGTTATTCCATGCAGGATGTTGTGCTGCCAACAAGATTAATGAAAATGATGGGAGCAAAGGTACTCTTTCTTACCAATGCTGCAGGGGGAATACAGCAGGGAATGAAAGCCGGAGATCTGATGATGATTACCGGGCAGATTGGCTGCTTTGTACCATCTCCTTTAATCGGGGCAAATATCGATGAACTGGGGGAAAGGTTCCCGGATATGAGCCATATCTATGATGAGGATTTACAGAAAATAATCCGAAAAGCTGCCATTGAAGCAGATATTCCGCTTCGGGAAGGCACTTACCTGCAGTTATCAGGACCGAATTTTGAAACACCACAGGAGATTTCCATGTGCCGTGTACTGGGGGCAGATGCGGTAGGCATGAGTACAGCCTGTGAAGCCATTGCAGCAAATCATATGGGGATGAAAATCTGCGGTATTTCCTGTATTTCAAATCTCGCGGCAGGAATTTCACCATTTTCACTGACACACCGTGAAGTTCAGGAGACAGCAGATCGTGTTGCACCATTGTTTAAAAAGCTGGTGACCGATTCTATTACCGGTATGAAAACATTTCTGTAAGAAAATGATATAGGGGGAAGCAGCTATAGAAATTAAATATAAGAGGCAGATATCTATCAGGAGAAGGTAGAAGATAAGGAGGGGATTGCGTATGAATATACGTTTTTACAATGCCAGAATCTTAGCGCCGTCAGAGGGACATTCTTTTCAGGTGATAACCGGGGAATTGTGGGTAAAGAAGGATGAGATTATCTATATCGGGGATGGCCTTGATACGGAACGTGTTTTTGAAAAAGAGCCGGCAGGAATGATTCTTTGGGACAGGGAAATTGACGCAGAGAAAAACCTGCTGCTGCCGGGATTTAAAAATGCCCATACCCATACGGCTATGACATTTTTACGTTCCTATGCGGATGACCTGCCATTACAGGACTGGCTGACAAAGCAGGTATTTCCGAAAGAGGCACTGCTTACGGCAGATGATATATACTGGCTCAGCATACTAGGCATCATGGAATATCTGACCAGTGGCATCACTTCAAATTTTGATATGTATTTCTTTCCGGAGACGATTGCAAAGGCTTCCATAGACTGTGGATTCCGGACCATGCAGGTCAGCAGCTTCAATGATTTTACAAGCTCCATTGAAGAGATGGAAGAAATTTATTATAAAGTCAATGAAATGAGTGACTTAACCGGTTATATGCCGGGATTTCATGCGGAATATACCACCTCAAAAGAGCACTTAAAACAGGTGGCAGCATTAGCCGAAAAGCTGCATGCACCGGTATATTTCCATAATTCCGAGACTGCACTTGAAGTAGAACAGTGTAAGGAGCGTTATGGAATGACACCGACCCGGCTGATGGAAGAGCTTGGAATGTTTCAATATGGCGGCGGTGGTTATCACTGTGTATATTTTGAAGATGAGGATTTTGAAATTTTTCGAAAGAGAAATCTTACGGCAGTAACGAATCCTGCATCGAATCTGAAGCTGGCAAGCGGAATCGCACCGATTGACCGCTTTATAAAAGAGGGAATTAATCTTGCTATCGGAACAGATGGCCCGGCAAGTAACAACTGCCTTGATATGTTCCGGGAAATGTTTTTAACTACCGGTCTGGCAAAGGTCAGAGAAAAGGATGCAGCCTGTGTTGGTGCGGAAGAAGTACTTTATATGGCAACGACAGGAGGAGCTGCAGCCATGGGATTAAATGAATGCGATAGTCTGGCAGAGGGAAAGAAAGCAGATTTAATCATGCTTGATTTAAAACAGCCGAATATGCAGCCGGAAAATAATCTCGTCAGGAATATTGTATACAGCGGAAACAAACAGAATGTAAAGCTTACCATGGTAAATGGACAAATTCTTTATGAAGATAACACATTTCAGATTGGATTTGAACCGGAAGAAATATACCGGAAAGCAAATGAAATTATTGGCAGAATGAAATGAGAGGAACGATATGAAAGTAATATTTGTGCATCATAGCTGTTTTGTGGTGGAAATGGAAGATGTGGTTTTGATATTTGATTATTTTGAAGGAAACCGTGTAACCGGTTATACTTTTACCGGAGTGCTTCCGGTATTTGACAAAGACAAATCCATTTATTTCTTTGCAAGCCATAAGCATCAGGACCACTTTGATATGAATATTTTAAAACTGGCAGAGGATTATGAAGACATTCATTTTATTTTGTCAAAAGATACAAAAATGAGTCCGAATTTTATGAAAAAACACGGTATTCCGGAGCGGGCAAAGAAATGTATCGAATATGTCATTCCGGATAAGAAATATGAAATCGGAAAAGTGACGGTAAAAACCCTTCGTTCCACGGATGCCGGTGTGGCGTTTCTGGTAAAGACCTGTGGCAAGACCATTTATCATGCAGGAGACCTTCATAACTGGAAGCTGGAGCATGTGGGAGAGCTGATTAATGGCAAGATGGAGCGGGACTATAGACACCAGATACGCAAGTTAGAAGGTGAGCATATCAATGTGGCATTTGTGGTATTAGACCCGAGACTTGGTGAGTATACTGACCTTGGTTTTTCTTATTTCATGAAGAATGTGGAAGCTGATTATGTATTCCCGATGCATATGTGGCAGGATTATTCTGCCATTGAAAAATACAAGCAAAAATGTGATAATCATTTGTATACGGACCGAATCATGGATATCGAAAAAGAAAATCAGGTATTTGATATGGACAATCTCAAATGAAATTCTTGAATTATGCCATTAATTGGTCTATACTTAATACGTTTCCTGCTTAGGGGAAGGAAACAATTTCGTTACACGGGAAATCGGTAAAAAGTGGTTCCCGGAGTTAAAAACAGGAGGAAGAATGTATGGATAAATTTCTCGCATTTGGAGGCAGTTTTTTACAGTATGTAGTTATTTTTGTGATTCTGGTTGCAATTGCAGTTCTCGGTGTGTTTACAGGTATTGCACTGCGGAAACGGAAAGATGCAAAGGAACTGGCATTACATGAAGATAAAAAGGAAGAAAAATAGTTTTTTGGAGGAATTATTGTGAAGAAATACGGAGTAAATGACTTAAGAAGAATGTATCTTGAATTCTTTGAGAGCAAAGGACATCTGGCAATGAAGAGCTTTTCTTTAGTACCACATAATGATAACAGTCTTCTGCTTATCAATGCTGGTATGGCTCCATTAAAGCCATATTTTACAGGACAGGAGATTCCGCCGAGAAGAAGAGTGACAACCTGTCAGAAATGTATTCGTACCGGAGATATTGAAAATGTAGGTAAGACAGCAAGACATCTTACCTTCTTTGAGATGCTTGGAAACTTCTCTTTTGGTGATTATTTCAAACATGAAGCAATTGCATGGTCATGGGAATTCTTAACAAAAGTGTTAGAGCTTGATCCGGAGCGTCTGTATCCATCTATTTATGGAGAGGACGAAGAAGCATTTGAAATCTGGACTAAAGAAGTCGGTGTTCCGGCAGAGAAAATTACCAGATTCTATCGTGACCCGGAAACCGGAGAATGTGATAACTTCTGGGAGCATGGTGCAGGACCTTGCGGACCATGTTCTGAAATCTATTATGACCGTGGAGAAAAATATGGCTGTGGAAGTCCTGACTGTAAAGTAGGATGTGAGTGCGACCGTTTCATGGAAGTATGGAACAACGTATTTACACAGTTCGAAGGAGATGGCAAAGGTGGTTATACCGAGCTTTCCCAGAAAAATATTGATACCGGAATGGGATTAGAGCGTCTGGCAGTTGTTATGCAGGATGTAGACTCCGTATTTGATATTGATACTATGAAAGCAATCCGTGATAAGATTTGTGAATTATCAGGAAAGACTTATCAGCAGGATGCATTAGATGATGTTTCTATCCGTCTGATTACAGACCATATCCGGTCTGTAACCTTTATGGTATCTGACGGAATTATGCCAAGTAACGAGGGAAGAGGTTATGTTTTAAGAAGACTGATTCGGCGCGCTGCAAGACATGGCAGATTACTTGGAATTGACGGACTGTTCTTAGCAAAACTCAGTGATACTGTTATTCATGAGAGCAAGGATGGTTATCCGGAATTAGAAGAGAAGAAAGATTTCATCTTCAAGGTATTATCCCAGGAAGAAGAAAAATTCAATAAAACAATTGATCAGGGACTTGCTATCTTAGCAGAGATGCAGGACAAGCTGGAAAAAGAAGGAAAGAAAGAATTATCCGGAGCGGATGCTTTCAAGCTTTACGATACTTACGGATTCCCTCTTGACCTGACCCAGGAAATCTTAGAAGAAAAAGGATTTACCATTGATGAAGCCGGATTTAAGGCTGCAATGGAAGAGCAGAGAGAGAAAGCAAGAAAAGCAAGAAAAGTAACCAACTACATGGGCGCAGATGTTACCGTATATGAATCCATCGACCCAAGTATTACAACTGAATTTGTCGGATATGAGAACAATACTTATACTTCCAAGATTACAGTAATGACTACTGAGACTGAAATCACAGAAGCTTTATCCGATGGTGAGATTGGAACTATTTTCGTAGAGAAGACTCCATTCTATGCAACCATGGGTGGACAGGTAGCAGATACTGGTGTTATCAGCAGCAAGGACGGAAGCTTTGTCTTTGAAGTAGAAGATACCGTAAAGATGCTTGGCGGCAAAGTCGGACATATTGGTAAAGTTACCAAGGGAATGATTAAGACCGGTGATGAAGTAGAACTTTCCATTGATGCAGACAGAAGACTTGCAATCGGAAAGAACCACAGTGCAACACATCTTCTTCAGGAAGCTTTAAGAGAAGTACTTGGTACCCATGTACAGCAGTCCGGTTCTTATGTAGACGAGCACAGATTAAGATTTGACTTTACACATTTCTCAGCAATGACAGCAGATGAGATTACCAAAGTGGAAGACATTGTAAACCAGAAAATTGCAGAAGCACTTCCTGTTATAACAGAAGTAATGTCTTTAGAGGATGCAAAGAAGACCGGTGCAATGGCATTATTTGGTGAGAAATACGGTGATACAGTCCGTGTTGTAAAAATGGGAGATTTTTCTACCGAGCTTTGCGGTGGTACCCATGTAAGCAATACAAGTGCAGTCCAGGCATTTAAGATTATTTCCGAGGCTGGAATCCAGGCGGGTGTCAGAAGAATTGAAGCCCTGACATCCAAAGGTGTATTTGAATATTATGACCAGTTAGAAGAAAACTTAAAAGAGGCTGCAAAATTATTAAAAGCGACACCTGCAAATCTTGTTGAGCGTGTAAATCATGTATTAGGCGAAGTAAAAGCATTACAGTCTGAAAATGAATCCTTAAAGAGCAAAGCGGCAAAGGATGCATTAGGCGATGTTATGAATCAGGTGGAGGAAGTAGCTGGTGTGAAACTTTTAGCAACCAGCGTTTCCGGTGTAGATATGAATGGTTTAAGAGACTTAGGAGACCAGCTCAAAGAGAAGCTTGGCGAAGGTGTTATCGTATTAGCTTCTGATTGTGATGGCAAAGTAAATCTTGTTGCAATGGCAACTGAGGAAGCAATGGGCAAGGGTGCACATGCCGGTAACCTCATCAAGGGAATTGCTGCGAAGGTTGGCGGAGGCGGCGGTGGCCGTCCAAATATGGCTCAGGCCGGTGGTAAGAATCCGGCTGGCATCAAAGATGCTTTGACAGAAGCAAAGACTGTTCTTGCACAGCAGTTAGCATAAAATATACTGAATTAAAAATATTTTCCGGAAAATTGGAAAAACAGCAAAAAAACGGTTGACGTACGGGAAAATTATGCTATAATCTTTGGTAGTGCAATAAAATTACCCAAACAGTTGAATATGCACAATACGCAACTGGAGGGAGGTTAGGTGTGAGACAATGTCAAATGTAATCGTAAAAGAAAACGAGACGTTAGATAGCGCTTTACGCAGATTCAAAAGAAACTGTGCGAAAGCTGGTATCCAGCAGGAAATCCGTAAAAGAGAGCATTACGAGAAACCAAGTGTTAAACGTAAGAAAAAGTCGGAAGCTGCAAGAAAACGTAAGTACAACTAATAAGATAGAAAGCTGTCACATTTGTGGCAGCTTTCACTTTTTTACTTTACAGGAAATTGCTTTCCTGTAAAGTAAAAAACGCTCTGCGAGGATGCACACTGCGGCGTATAAGGTAGATGTCGCAAGCGACCGCCGTAGGCGCGAGAATGTGCCAAGGCACATTCTCTGTTCTATTGCCAAGCTTATGGGTTGCCAAGCATTCGTAAGAAACTGCCGGTGGCAGGTTTTGTAGGAGAGAAACAAATTTTAAAGCATATTTTATTAGACAAGTCATATATATAGTCGTGAGGAGAAATCCTTGCGACTTTTTTACTTTACAGGAAATTGCTTTCCTGTAAAATAAAAAATGCTCCGCGAGGATGCGCACTGCGGCGTATAAGGTAGATGTCGCAAGCGACCGCCGCAGGCGCGAGAATGTGCAAGGCACATTCTTTTTTACGCATGTTTCTCGTAGTTACGCAAGTAGAAGTCTGGAAGATATGAATAATGTTTTTCTAAGCTTTAGTAAAAAGGCGGCATGGTTCCTCAAAGGATGGATGCCTGATGAAAGCTGTTAGCGGCACTTGGAATTTCAGTGGGCACCAGGCAACGCTGGCACATGGATGTGACAGCGAGGCGCAACCTGAACATGGATGTGAATTTGCGCCGGTTGCCGGGAAAAACAATATCTTAATTAAAATTCTTAGTGCCGCTTACAACTTTTATGTGGCATTCCTTTTTGAGGAACCATGACGCCGGGTTAATAATTTTAGAAAGAACATTTTTATAAAAGAAGGGAGTGACCCCGGAAACAATGTTAGAACAGGTACTTCAGATTTTCCCAGCAGAGCTTCGGAAAATGCTGCTTGCAAATAAAGATAAATTAAAGGAGACAGAGGAAATACGCATCCGTATAAACCAGCCGATGATTCTCTGGGATGGGAGAAGGGAATATTTTTTAGATAAGCTAAGTGGCAGATTAAGTGTGGAGGCGGAAGGAAGTTATTACATAAAGGAAAGTGATATTTCTGCGATGCTGACTTTTTTGAGCAGGTATTCCATTTATGCCTATGAAGAAGAGTTAAAGAGTGGATTCCTGACCTTAGAAGGTGGACACCGGGTAGGAGTAACCGGACAGATCCGGATGGAGGGAGAAAAGGTGGAACAGCTTGCTTATGTCGGATCATTGAACATAAGAATTGCACATCAGAAGATTGGATGTGCAAAGGAAATTCTGCCCTTTATCCGAACGGAACAGAGAGTGAGAAATACGCTTTTCGTATCTTCCGTTGGGATTGGAAAGACAACCCTGCTCCGGGACAGTATTCGTCTGATTTCCGGAGATGAGACAAGCAGAATACACTTTAAAGTAGGGGTGGTAGATGAACGTTCTGAGATAGCAGCCTGCTGCCATGGAATACCGCAGAATAATCTTGGCATACGTACAGATGTGATAGACCGGTGTAAAAAGGCTGTGGGAATGCGGATGCTTCTTCGTTCCATGTCGCCGGATGTAATTGCAGTGGATGAACTTGGTTCCATGGAAGATTTTCAGGCAGTGGATGAAGTATTGCATTGTGGCTGCAGTATTCTTGGAACCATTCACGCGGCTGATATGTTGGAGTTACAACAAAAGGAACAGCTTCAAAAATGGGTAGAACAAAAGATTTTTGAGCGGTATGTCATCTTAAAAAAGGATGATGAGGGAAGAAGACATTTTATGATTTATGATGGGACATGGGAAAAAATATGGTCCGATTGATAGGAGCAGTGCTGATACTTTTTGGAACAGTTGGAATTGGGTATGACAGAATGCGGCAGATAAAGCGTCATTATGAAGGGCTTTTAGACTGGCGGGAGTGTATGCTCAAAATACAGGGAGATATGCAAAGCTTAAAGAAACCGCTGCCGGATATTATTGCAGAATTGGAGCATCATGCACCGGAAGTCTTTCAGTCCTTTTTTATGCAGGTTCATAAGGAACTGATGCAGTATGAAAATTGCAGCCCGAAAAGCTGCTGGAAGGAGGCATGGAAGTCATGGGAGAACCGGAAAATATTTACGAAAGAGGAAGGACAGCTGTTTTTGGAGTGCGGAAGGCTTTTGGAACAGGGAAGCGGAGGAATATTTGAAAAAGAGGCAGAGCTACTGATAGAGAGAATCAATATTTTGATTCAAAGGGAACAGACAGAGATGCGAGAGAGGATAAAAGTCAGCATGTACCTGTGTGCTACCGCAGGAATATTTCTGGTGCTGATTCTGGTTTAATGGAGGAGAAGATGAGCGTAAACCTGATATTTAAAATTGCGGCAGTCGGTATTTTGGTGACGGTAATCAGCCAGGTGCTAAAGCACAGTGGGCGGGAAGAACATGCATTTTTAACCAGTCTTGCAGGACTTTTGATTGTGCTGTTCTGGATTGTTCCATACATATATGATTTGTTTGAAACGATGAAGTCACTATTTTCGTTGTAGAGGAGAAATATGGATATTATTCAGGTTGGATTACTGGGAATCACTGCGGTTTTCCTTGCTCTTTTTATCAAAAATTACAAAAGTGAATACAGCATTTTAATCAGCATTGTGGCATGTATTTGCATCTTTATCTTTCTGATAGGAAAATTGGAGCTTGTATTGTCTTACATCAATAGTGTGGTGGAGCTGATTCCGGTAGATGGAAGGTATCTTGCCATGATTTTAAAAATGATTGGAATTACTTATGTAGCAGAATTTGCAACAGATATCTGCAGAGAATCCGGGTATCAGGCGATTGCCGGACAAATTGAAATCTTTGCCAAGCTGTCGATTCTTTTAATCAGTATGCCGGTGCTGATGGGATTTATTGAAACGTTAGGGGCTTTTTTATGAAGAGACAACCATTAAAAAATGCGTTTAAGATGCTTGTAAGAGTGGCAGGATGTTTCACCTTATTTTTCATGCTTTGGCTTATACCTGCAGGGATTGTAAATGCCTCTTCGGTATCGGCGGAATCGGATGACAGCGGGGCAGGGACGGATAAGGATTATACGGATGATTTTATGGAACAGCTGGATTTATCAGAGATTGAGCAGTATTTAAAGGAACAGGATGCTACAGAAGAGATTAGTTTCTATGAACTGATCAAAGAGCTGGCAACCGGAAACTTTTCCTGTGACGGACAAAAGCTGACGCAGGCAGTGGGAAGGATTCTGTGGGGAGAATTGCAGGATAATAAGGCAATACTGGTAACCGTTCTTTTGTTGGCAATCAGCTGTGCATTTCTTAAAAATTTCTCCGATATTTTTCATAATACTTATATATCGGAGGTCTGCTTTTTCCTGATTTATATGGAGATGATAGTCCTGCTGCTGCAGTCCTATCAGATGATGAGTGATATTGTGGTAACGGCAATGAATCAGATTGTAGATTTTATGAATATGCTGATTCCGGTATTTGGCATGTCTCTGGCATTTTCCATGGCAAATTTTACAGCGGCAGGATTTTACCAGATTGCTTTTATCGTGGTTTATATTGTTCAGTGGGGAATGCTAGCCTGTCTGGTGCCAATGACGAAACTCTTTATTATGATGGAATTTATGAATTATATGATAGAAGGGGAACGTTTTAGCAGAATGTGTGAACTGATGGAAGAAATAATCCGCTGGTGCTTAAAATGTGCGATTGCAGCAACCATTGGTCTGAATGTGGTACAGACCATGGTGGTTCCGGCCATTGACCGCTTGAAAATGAGCACCGTCACAAAGACGATTGGAATGATACCGGGAATGGGAAATATTACAGGAGCAGTCAGTGAACTGATGCTTGGAGCGGGTATGGTCATTAAGAACAGTGTCGGAACAGCCGGGGTATTGATTTTACTTTTGCTGGTGATGTTTCCACTATGCAAAATGTTTTTGCTGAGTCTTATGTATAAAGTGACAGCGGCAGTAACCGAACCGGTATCGGATAAGAGAATTGCAGGAAGCATGAACGGCATTTGTCTGGGCTGCCAGCTGCTTACAAGGATTTTACTTACTTCGCTGGTTCTTTTTCTTGTGACGATTGCCATGATTACTGCGGTATCCGGATTCCTTATGGGATGAAGGAAAGAAGAGAAATAAGAAGGGGAAGAGGGAGCAATATAAAATGGATGCAATTTTAAACTGGATGAAGGGAATTCTGATCCTTTTTCTGATTGGACATGTGATGCTGTATCTGGTACAGAATAAAACGTATGAAAAATATGTGCATTTCTTTCTTAGGATTCTGATTCTGCTGGCGGTAATGGCACCCATTGCTTCTAGGTTAATTGATGAGGATACGCTGATACAGAATATGGAACAGGCACAGTTCTTTCAGGAACTTGAAAATGTACAAAATATAAATGCCATAAGCAGTGCAGAGACTGCAGATTATCGTTTGCAATATGAAGAAGCCTGCAGTGGACAGGTAGAGGATACGTTAAGACAAAAGGGCTATGCGGTGGCATACAGTAAGGTAACGTTAAATGAGGTTTATGAAATAGAACATATTACAATCGGTATGGAAAAGTCTGGGGATAACATTGAAAAAAATAGTTCCGTCCATGTTTCGGATATTGAAATACCGGCAATTGAGATAAAAGAAACAGAGGAGAAAAAGGAGCATACAAGTCAGGAGTATGCAGAATTAGAAAAATTTGTATGTGAAAATTATCTGGTTGATAAGACGCAGATTCAGATAGAAGAGGTGAGACGATGAAAATGCAGGATTTTATGCAAAAGATAAAAGAAAAGAAACTAAAACGGTCAGATTGGCTGATTTTAGTCCTGGCAGGCATATTGATTCTGATTATCGCATTGCCCACAGATACAAAAGAAAAAAAACAGGCAGAGAAATCAAAAGAAAATATTTCAAAGGAAAATAATACCATGGAGGCATCTAAGGATGAAATAGAGCGGAAATTAGAAGATATTTTAGAAAAAATCGACGGAGCCGGAGATGTAAAGGTGATGATTACTTATCAGGACAGTGGGACGCAGGTGGTGGAAAAGGATAAAAATACTTCTGAAAATTCTTTAGAGGAAAGTGACAGCACTGGTGGAGTAAGAAGCACAAAGGAACAGCAGCTACAGGAAAGTACGGTATATGAGGAAGCAGATGCCGGAAATACACCCTTTGTTTCTAAGGAGCTTCTTCCCAAAGTGGAGGGAATTTTAATTGTGGCATCCGGTGGTGATAACCAGAAGGTGAAACAGAATATTTCCGAGGCGGTTTTGGCATTATTTCAGGTAGAAGCACATAGAATAAAAATAGTAAAAATGAGCGGACTGGAGGACAGTAAATGAAGAAAGTATTTAAGAAAAATCAACTCATTATAACCGCATTGGCATTGATGATAGCAGTGGCTGGTTACTTAAGTTTTACCGACAAGAATGGCAAAGATGAAAAGGTGGCAATGGAGGCTTCTGCGGATACGGCAGATTTATCTTATGAGATATCGGCAGAGGATGACTTAGCGGAAGCAGATATTTTTACCGATACGGAAGATAACAGTAGTGAAGCTGTATCAGCGGCAGACGGTGTGGTTGAAGAGAGCCTTGAGAACCCGGGTGAAGCCGTCATGGCAAGCAGCAGCGTGGATTATGCGTCAGAAATGAAACTGGGCCGGGAACAGGTACGTTCTAAAAACAAAGAGACTTTGCTGGAAATTATCAATAATACAAATATAGATGAAGCTGCAAAGCAGGATGCCTTAAATCAGATGGTGGCAATGACGGATATTGCAGAACGGGAAAATGCAGCCGAGATGTTGTTAGAGGCAAAAGGATTTACGGATGTAGTTGTCAGCATTACTGATAATACAGCGGATGTGGTACTTGATATGGGAGAAGTAACAGATGCCAAACGTGCCCAAATAGAGGATATTGTAAAGAGAAAAGCCGGCATTGAGGCAGAAAATATCATTATCACACCAATTCAGAAAAATACTGCACAGGAGAATCCGGTAACAGAAACCACCGAAAATTCAGACACAACAGAACAGACAAATTAAGGGAAGCAGCCCCGCCCTTAGATACTTGAAAACGGGGCTGAAATTAGTATAATAATAGCATAAGAAAAAGAAACGACAGAACCATGAGAAGAGAGGGAATACCTATGAAGAGAGTATTTTTAATTGTATTAGACAGCGTTGGAATCGGAGAAATGCCGGATGCGGCAGAGTATCATGATGAAGGAAGCAATACCTTACTTGCAGCTTCACGAAGTCCATATTTTTCCATGCCAAATATGCGCTCACTGGGCTATTTTAATATTGACGGAGTCCACATTGGAGGAAAAGAAGCAAATCCGAAAGGTGCATTTGCCAGACTGACAGAGGTGTCCAAAGGAAAAGATACCACCATCGGACACTGGGAGATTGCAGGCGTGATATCCAGTCATCCACTGCCAACATTTCCAAATGGATTTCCACAGGAAATCATAGAAGAATTTGAGCAGAAAACCGGACGAGGGGTACTTTGCAACCGTCCATATTCCGGCACGGATGTTATCCGGGATTATGGAAAAGAGCATATGGAAACTGGAAAACTGATTGTATACACATCAGCAGATTCTGTTTTCCAGGTGGCAGCCCATGAAGAGGTAGTGCCGATTGAAGAACTGTACCGGGATTGCCAGATTGCAAGAAATATGCTGACTGGGAAAAACGGAGTGGGAAGAGTCATCGCAAGACCGTTTATCGGAGAACCGGGGAATTTTACCCGTACTGCAGGAAGACATGACTTTTCCTTAGAACCGCCGGCAGTTACCATGTTAGATCAGCTGACGGAAAGTGGGAAAACAGTGCTGTCTGTTGGAAAAATCATAGATATTTTTGCAGAACGCGGAATTACAGATTTTGTACGAACAAACGGAAATGATGATGGAATTGACAAAACATCAGCCTATATGGACAAAGATTTTACTGGATTATGTTTTACAAATTTGGTAGACTATGATATGTTGTATGGACATAGGAATGATGTAGATGGTTATGCAAAAGCACTGACACACTTTGATGAGCGGCTGCCGGAGCTTTTGGCAAAGTTACGGGAGGATGATATTTTAATGATTACAGCCGACCACGGATGTGATCCGAGTACACCTTCTACTGACCATTCCAGAGAGTATACACCACTTCTTATGTATGGAGCGCATATTACTCCGGGTAAGAACTATGGCACAAGAGGCAGCTTTGCAGACATTGCCGCAACCATATTATCTTACTTCGACATAAAGCAAAAATGTGCGGGTGAGCCGCTGGAATTATAGGAGGTCCCATTTTGGCTGATTTTAGAAAAGAGATAGAGAAACGAAGAACATTTGCGATTATTTCCCATCCGGATGCCGGTAAGACAACCCTGACAGAGAAATTTCTTCTGTATGGAGGAGCTATTAACCTGGCAGGTTCTGTAAAAGGAAAAGCAACTGCAAGACATGCAGTTTCCGACTGGATGGAAATAGAGAAGGAGAGAGGTATTTCCGTTACTTCTTCTGTATTGCAGTTTAATTATGGTGGATATTGCATCAATATTCTGGATACACCGGGACATCAGGATTTCTCGGAAGATACCTATCGTACCCTGATGGCTGCTGATTCTGCAGTTATGGTAATCGATGGTTCAAAAGGTGTAGAGGCACAGACCAGAAAACTGTTTAAAGTCTGTGTAATGCGTCACATTCCGATTTTTACATTTATCAATAAAATGGATCGTGATGCTAATGATACCTTTGATTTATTAGATGAAATCGAAAAAGAACTTGGCATTGCTACCTGTCCGGTTAACTGGCCGATTGGCTCCGGAAAGAATTTTAAGGGAGTTTATGACCGGAATACGAAAAAAGTCATGCTGTTCTCTGATACATTGAAGGGAACCAAGGAAGGTGAAGAAAAAGATTTTGATATTAATGATCCGGCATTGACAACAGAAATCGGGCAGGAATACCGGGATAAATTGGATGAAGAAATTGAATTGTTAGATGGTGCAAGTGCAGAATTCGATATGGATCTTGTGTCCAGGGGAGAACTGTCACCGGTATTCTTTGGTTCTGCTTTAACGAACTTTGGTGTAGAAACTTTCTTAAAGCATTTCCTTTCCATGACTACATCCCCGCTTCCGAGAAATTCGGACAAGGGGCTGATTGATCCGTTTGGTTCCGATTTCTCTGCTTTTGTTTTTAAAATCCAGGCAAATATGAATAAGAATCATCGTGACCGTATTGCATTTATGCGAATCTGTTCCGGAAAGTTTGAAGCCGGCATGGAAGTAAAACATATCCAGGGTGGAAAAGCAATCCGTCTTTCCCAGCCGCAGCAGTTGATGGCACAGGAGAGAAAGATTATAGAAGAAGCATATGCCGGAGATATTATCGGAGTCTTTGACCCGGGTATCTTTTCAATCGGTGATACTTTAACCACTGCGAAAGACAACTTCAAATTCGAAGGAATACCGACTTTTGCACCGGAGCATTTTGCAAGGGTACGTCAGGTAGATACCATGAAGAGAAAACAGTTCGTCAAAGGTGTCATGCAGATCGCACAGGAGGGCGCAATTCAGATTTTCCAGGAATATCAGGGTGGTATGGAAGAGATTATCGTAGGCGTAGTAGGTGTACTGCAGTTTGATGTATTAAAATACCGTCTGGAAAATGAATACAATGTGGAAATTCGCTTGGAGAAGCTTCCGTATGAGCATATCCGCTGGATTGAAAATAAAGATATTGATATGGACAAGCTTACCGGAACTTCCGATATGAAGAAAATCCGTGACCTTAAGGGCAATCCATTGCTGTTATTTGTCAATGCATGGAGTGTCGGCATGACTCTTGACCGGAATGATGGTCTGGTATTATCGGAATTCGGTAAAAATTAAGCGGGTATAAACAAAATTAAGAAGAGACATACTTAAAAAAGAAAAAATAGAAACTTTTCTATAAAAGTAAAGGAGGATAACGAAATGGTAGTAAAGATTACAAATGACAATTTTGAAGAAGAAGTATTAAAGTCAGATAAACCGGTACTTTTGGATTTCTGGGCAGACTGGTGCGGTCCGTGTAAAATGATGTCTCCGGTTGTAGAAGAACTGGCGGATGAATTAGAGGGACAGGTAAAGGTTGGAAAAGTGAATGTGGATGAAGAAGCAGCACTGGCTTTAAAATATCAGATTATGAGCATTCCGACCCTGGTTGTAATGAAAAAAGGTGTTTTTGAGGGAAAGAGCATCGGTGTGCAGGATAAAGACGAAGTATTAAGGCTTTTAGCTTTATGATTGTAGCTGATAAGAAAATCCGGATGGTATATCTTAATATACTGTCCGGATTTTATCATACAATTTTTATAGATGCGTAATAAATGCCTGATTCATATTGCTATAAAAATATATCATTGCATATAAAAAAATATAGAAGTTATTTTTCAGCAAGTTTCTGTTCTAACTGACCGATGATGCGTCCTTTGTCCATCGGGGAAAGTTTATGGAAAAGCTGGAGCAGTAAATGTTCATCCGGGTCGGATGGGAAAGCATGATATTCTGATTCTTCTGCAATCTGAAGGTTGGAAGCCGGCTGGTATTCACCGGTCAGAAGATAGTATACATCAACATCTAAAAATTCACTTATTTTTACAATTTTATCAGAAGAAGGATTTGTACCCTTGGATTTCCAGCTGCTGATAGCAGCGGGAGAGATTCCGGTGTATTCCGATAATTCTTTTTGTGAAAGCTTCTTTTCCCGTAATAATGCAAAGATACGTTGGCTGATTGTCATAGTGTACTCCTTTATCAGGTATTAAATAATATTGTATAGAAAATAAAAAATAAAATAAAATACGCAAATATGAATTGACAAATTCATATTTATGAATTATAATGTAATTTGTGAAATTATTTTCATATTATACATCATTTTTTATATAAACACAAATGATAAAGAAGAAAAGGGGAGACTTTTATGGCAAAGACAAAACGGCAGATTACTCCAATGGGGAAAGAAATAAAGCGCAGGCTGGTAGAACTTGAGATGAGTCAGGAAGAACTTGCAACATCGGTTGGGTGCAGTCCGCAGTATATCAATCATATCATTTATGGAGAACGGTCTGGTGAGAAGTACTTAGAACAGATTTTCCTGATTCTTGGTATGGATGAATATCATGATTAAAAAGATGGAACGATTGCCAGAGGTTTCCATTGTTTATAGAAAATTAATTTGTAACCGAAATCTAATTATGTTAAGATAAGGATACCTTTCCATGAGAGACTTCAGAAAGAAGTCTTTTTTCTTTACATAAGAATATTTACAGTCTATAAAATATTTGGCTATTCTGCCGGGTATACCCACTTTACAGAATGTATAGGGACAGAAAAAAATATTTTCTAAAAATGCAGTTGACATTTGGAAGAAAGTATACTACTATAATATCAGAAAACGAACATAAGTTCGCATGAAGGAGAATTGACATGGCGAGAGATGTAAAAGATACGAGAAGAGACAGCAGTAAAGAAGATAAATTAAAGGCACTGGATGCTGCTATATCCCAGATTGAGAAGCAGTACGGAAAAGGTTCTGTTATGAAACTGGGGGATGAGAGCAACCGGATGAATGTGGAGACTGTTCCGACAGGAGCATTAAGTCTTGATATTGCTTTGGGATTAGGCGGACTTCCTAAGGGAAGAATTATTGAGATATATGGACCGGAGTCCAGTGGTAAGACGACCGTTGCCCTGCATGCAGTCGCTGAGGTACAGAAACGTGGAGGAATTGCCGGATTTATTGATGCTGAGCATGCATTAGACCCGGCATATGCGAAGAATATCGGAGTAGATATTGATAATCTTTATATTTCACAACCGGATAACGGAGAACAGGCACTTGAGATTACAGAGACTATGGTCAGATCCGGTGCAGTAGATATTGTAATCGTAGACTCTGTTGCAGCACTGGTGCCAAAGGCAGAGATTGATGGTGATATGGGAGATTCCCATGTGGGCTTACAGGCAAGACTAATGTCACAGGCACTTCGTAAGCTGACTGCAGCAATCAACCGTTCTAACTGTATTGTAATCTTTATTAACCAGTTGCGTGAAAAGGTTGGAGTTATGTTTGGTAATCCGGAGACAACAACCGGTGGCCGTGCATTGAAATTCTATTCTTCCGTACGTCTTGATGTACGTCGAATTGAATCCTTAAAACAGGGTGGAGAAATTGTCGGTAACCGTACCCGTATTAAAGTAGTGAAGAATAAAGTGGCACCGCCATTTAAAGAGGCTGAATTTGATATTATGTTCGGAGAAGGAATTTCAAAAGAAGGAGATATCCTTGATCTGGCTTCTGAACTTGGTATTGTAAATAAGTCCGGTGCATGGTATGCATATAATGGAGATAAGATTGGCCAGGGTCGTGAAAATGCCAAGACTTATCTGAAAGAGAATCCACAGGTCTGCCAGGAAATCGAAGAAAAAGTAAGAGCTCATTATGCAGTGGATAAGAGTGAAGAAGAAACAGAGACTCCAGCTGCAAATGGACCGGAAGTTCTTGATGCAGAGTAATGGACAGAATTGTTTCAGGGATAACAGAATATAAGAAAAACAAATATAAGGTGTGTATGGATGATGGTACACACCTTGTATTATATAAAGGTGAGGTGCACCGCTACAGATTACAGGAAGGGCAGACCGTAGACGAGGCACTGTATCAGGAACTCTTTTATGAAGTAGTAGGTAAGCGGGTGAAAAAACGGGCACTTGCACTTTTAGAGAAGATGGACCGGACAGAACAGGGGCTTTACCGGAAACTGGCTGAGAGTGAATATCCGGAAGAACTGATTCTTGATGCCATAGAGTATGTGAAGAAATATCATTATATTGATGACATGCGCTATGCAAGAAATTATATCAGTTACCGACAGGGCAGTAAGAGCCGCCGCCGGCTACAGCAGGAACTGATGCAGAAGGGAGTTCCCAAAGAAATTACAGAGCAGGCCTTAGAAGAAATCTATGAAAATAATGATACAGAAAAAATTGCTGAAATATTAAAAAAGAGACATTATAATCCGGAGCAGCCGGATACAAAGGAAATGCAGAAACAGTATGGATATCTGATGCGGAGAGGATATAAAAGTGAAGACATTTTACGTGTAATGAAATGTCCGGACTACTTGACATAATATTAGAAAAAGTATAAAATTTATTTATTGTTATTTATGACAGATGAATGAATATTTATGTTATATGAACAATGAAAATTGAATAAAGGAGGTGCTCCTGTGCAGGCAGTAATTATAGCTGTTGTAATTACATTTATTGTCACATGTGCTATCACCTGGTTTGTTGCAAATGCATACCAGAAAAAGCAGACTGCTTCAAAGATTGGCAGTGCAGAAGATAAAGCCCGTGAGATAATAGATGAAGCTGTGAAGACCGCTGAGACGAAGAAGAGAGAATCTTTGCTTGAGATTAAAGAAGAGTCGATTCGTACGAAGAACGAATTGGACAAGGAAATCAAGGAAAGAAGAAACGAAATTCAGAGAAACGAGCGCAGAGTGGAACAGAAGGAATCCAATCTGGATAAGAAACTGGAAGCCATTGAGAAGCGCGAAGCAGGTTTTGCAGCAAAAGAAGAAGAGCTGAACAAACAGAAAGCTGAAATTACAAAGCTTCATGAAGAGCGTGTACGGGAACTAGAAAGAATCTCAGGACTTACCTCCGACCAGGCAAAAGAATATCTATTAAAAACTGTTGAAGAAGATGTAAAGCTTGATACTGCAAAATTAATCAAAGAGATGGAGCATCAGGCAAAAGAAGAAGCTGGAAAGAAAGCAAAAGAATATGTGGTTACTGCAATTCAGAAATGTGCTGCAGACCATGTGTCAGAGACAACCATCTCTGTAGTACAGCTTCCGAATGATGAGATGAAGGGAAGAATTATCGGACGTGAAGGAAGAAATATCCGTACGTTAGAAACACTGACTGGTGTAGATTTAATTATCGATGATACACCGGAAGCAGTTATCCTTTCCGGATTTGATCCAATACGAAGAGAAGTTGCTCGTATTGCATTAGAGAAATTGATTGTAGACGGACGAATTCATCCGGCTAGAATTGAAGAAATGGTAGAGAAAGCGCAAAAAGAAGTTGAAACCATGATTCGTGAAGAGGGTGAAGCTGCTACCTTAGAAGTAGGTGTACATGGCATTCATCCGGAACTTGTGAAATTATTAGGCCGAATGAAATTCAGAACCAGTTATGGTCAGAATGCATTAAAGCATTCTATAGAAGTAGCACAGCTTTGTGGCTTACTTGCGGCTGAAGTTGGTGTAGACGTAAGATTGGCAAAACGTGCAGGACTCCTGCATGATATTGGTAAATCAGTAGACCACGAAGTAGAAGGCTCACATATTCAGATTGGTGTGGATTTATGTAGAAAATACAAAGAATCTCCGCTTATTATCAATGCGGTAGAGGCACACCATGGCGACGTAGAGCCAGAGTCATTGATTGCTTGTCTGGTACAGGCAGCCGATACAATTAGCGCAGCAAGACCAGGTGCAAGACGCGAGACAATGGAAACATATTCCAACAGATTAAAGCAGTTAGAAGATATTACAAATGAATTTAAAGGTGTAGATAAATCTTTTGCAATTCAGGCGGGTAGAGAGATTCGTGTAATGGTAGTTCCTGAACAGATAAGTGATGCTGAAATGGTATTGCTTGCCCGTGATATTTCAAAGCAGATTGAATCTGAATTAGAATATCCAGGTCAGATTAAGGTAAACGTAATTCGTGAATCACGTGTAGTTGATTACGCAAAATAAGCAGGAAATAAGTGTCCGAAGAGTGAAAGCTTTTTGGACACTTATTTTTTTGCAAGAAAAACAAGTAATGAGGAAAAATCTGTAAGAAAAAAGGAGAATACAATGGGACAGAATCATCAGGAAGAAAAAAGAATCAGAAGAGTTAACAGGGAGTTAAAATATCAGGGCGCAATCGTGGATGTTTATTCAGACACCATCGAGACACCGGATGGAAATATTGCATACTGGGATTATGTGGAACACAGAAAAGGAGCGGCGGCAGTTGTGCCGGTTACACCGGAGGGCAGAATCTTAATGGTACGCCAGTATCGGAATGCATTAGACCGTTATACTATTGAACTGCCGGCAGGATGCAGGGATTCCCTGACAGAGGATACGAAAATAAGTGCCATGCGGGAATTAGAGGAAGAAACAGGCTTTCAGTGTGGTCATATCGAAAAGATGCTTTCTTTAAAGACGACCGTAGCTTTCTGTAATGAGTTTATTGATGTATATCTGGCAACAGATTTAAAACCGGGCAAACAGCATCTTGATCCGGAAGAATTTATTGAAGTAAGGGCATATGACCCGGAAGAATTATTAGAAAAAATTTATGCCGGAGTAATCCAGGACAGTAAAACCGTAGCTGGTATCTTGGCATATTGTTACCGTTACCGGAATAATATGAAATAAGAAAATTAAGACAAGTGAATACATGGAAAGAGTATCGGGGATAAGAAGAGAAAAGCATCTTTATCTGTTAGAGGTGTTATTTTTAGGCTGTTTTGTGATTGGCATTATAGCTGCCAATCTGTATGGAAGAAGCCGTCTGCAGCAATATGGCATATTAAATGATTATTTCATACAGCAGTTAAAATATATTACGATAGAAAAACATGATTATTTTATTTATGTACTATCAGTAAGAGCACCGGTTGTCCTTGCATTAATTTTTTTTGGAATGACACCGTGGTACCGGCTTGTGAATAGTATATTTCTGATATGGAGCGGCTTTTCTTTTGGCTTTCTGTGCGTGATGGCAATCAGTAATATTGGCGCAGGTGCCATCTGGCTTATGATGATTGCGTTATGTCCACAATTTATTTTCTATGTGTCCGGATACCTGCTGTTATTAAAGTTAGAAGAAAAGTACCAGTGCGGAAAGGAACATGGAAAGCTTGGGGAATGGATTCTTTTGTGGGGGATTATATTATTATTGTTCTTTATCGGATTTTTAACAGAGGCATATCTGAATCCAGGTATGGTGCACTTCGTGTTGAAAAAAATATAAAAAATTTTACGAAATTTTTACAACATATTGTGGGTAGAAAAATAGAAATAAGATACATGTGGTAGATTTATGTAAATCAGCAAAAAACAGACGAAAATATGAATTGCTTTTCCAAATTAGAATCATTATAATAGGGATTGTACCTGCCTTTTGGAAAAGAATAGAAGGGCATGAGAGAAAAAGAGTTAGGTGGTTACAGTTATGACACAGGAAATAGATGCTTTTATGAAGTATCTTCAGGAAGTAAAGAAAATATCGAAAAATACAGCGGTTTCTTATGAGACGGATTTGCGCAAAATGAAGGAATTTCTGTATTCTGAAGGTGTGCTTTCTGTTGAGGATGTCAGACAGGAACACTTAAAAATATATATGGAAAAGCAGGAGCAGGAAGGAAAGAAACCGGCAACGATTTCCAGAGGACTTGCATCCATGAAAGCTTTTTTTCAGTATCTTGTGGTACAGAATTATGTAAACCAAAATGTGACGGATGGATTAAAGGCACCCAAGTTAGAGAAGAAAGCTCCGGTTATTCTTTCTATGGAAGAAACCAGCCGGCTTTTAGACCAGCCAAACGGAAATACACCGAAGGAATTAAGGGACCATGCGATGTTAGAATTGCTTTATGCGACGGGAATCCGTGTCTCTGAATTGATTTCTTTGAAGTTAAGTGATATTAATTTGAAACTGGAATATGTTACCTGCAGAGATGCTCATAAAGAAAGAATTATTCCTTTTGGAGAAGCAGCAAAAGAGGCTCTGCAGCATTATCTGGAAGAGGGAAGATCATATCTTGTCAGTGAAGAAGGCAGTGAATATCTTTTCACCAACTGTTCCGGCAAAGAAATGAGCCGTCAGGGTTTCTGGAAATTAATTAAAGCCTATGGAAAGAAAGCCGGAATTGAGACAGAGATAACACCGCATATGCTGCGTCATTCTTTTGCAGCTCATCTGGTAAGCAATGGGGCAGATTTGAAAGCGGTTCAGGAAATGTTAGGACATGCAGATATTTCTACCACGCAAATCTATGCACAGATGAAACAGAGCAGAATCCGTGAAGTATATGCCAAGGCACATCCAAGAGGATAAAGAAGAAACTACGGGAAACACGCTTTGCGAGTTTCTTACTACTTGCATAAATAGAAAAAGGGAGCAGTCATTTCTTAAAAAAATGGCTGCCCCCTTTTTTTACTTTACAGGAAATTGCTTTCCTGTAAAGTAAAAAACGCTCCTGTAGATGAAATTATTATTTATTCATTTCTGCAATGTCATAGATAAGACGAGCGGAATCTTCCCAGCCTAAGCATGGGTCAGTAATGGATTTACCATAGATGTGTTCGCCGATTTTCTGATTGCCCGGTTCAATGTAGCTTTCAATCATAACACCCTTAATCATCTTATGAATTTCAGGGGAGAGCTGGCGGTTATGCATCACTTCTTTGACGATACGGATCTGCTCGAAGTATTTTTTATTGGAGTTAGAGTGGTTTGCATCTACGATAGCAGCTGGATTCTTAAGGTCACGTTCATTATACATTTCAATCAGACGCATAATATCTTCGTAGTGGTAGTTCTGTGTGCTGTTACCATGTTTGCTTACAGCACCACGGAGAACAACGTGAGTTAAGTCGTTACCAGGAGTCTCTACTTCATATCCGCGATATACGAAATGATGTGGATGCTGGGCAGCATATACGGAATTGAGCATAACGGAGAAGTCGCCACTGGTCGGGTTCTTCATTCCGGATGCAACATCAAACCCACTGACTACAAGACGATGCTGCTGGTCTTCTACAGAACGTGCACCGATAGCAACGTAGGAGAGCAGGTCGTCAATGTAACTCCAGTTTTCCGGATAAAGCATTTCGTCGGCAGGGGTCAGACCACTTTCTTCAATGGTACGGATGTGCAGCTTACGCATTGCAATCAGTCCGGCAACCATATCAGGAGCTTTCTCAGGGTCAGGCTGGGTAGCAATACCTTTATAGCCTTCGCCGGTTGTTCTTGGCTTATTGGTGTAGACACGAGGGATAATAATCAGACGGTCTTTGACATCTTCTGCAATTTTGGTCAGGCGGCTGACGTAGTCGCAGACAGGTTCTTCGCTGTCAGCGGAACAAGGTCCGATGATAACTAAGAAACGGTTATCTTCGCCGGTTAAGACTTTACGAATTGCAGCATCCCGTTCTTTTTTTATCTGTGCCAGTTTCTCCGGAAGCGGATACTCTTTTTTGATTTCTTCCGGACTTGGTAATTGGTTTAAAAAATTAAAACTCATATTTTTAGTCTCCTTTAGTAAAAAAACTTGCTTTTTTTATATTATAAGATTCGTTTTTAACTGTCAATGATATGATTTAATAATAATTTTATACTTTTTTAATTGACCTATCTTAATCATGGTGCTATTATTGTTTTCACATGTTAATAGTTAACAATGTTAAACAAATAGAAAATATAAAATGTAAAGAAAGGGAGGTGAAAATGATGCAGGGTTGTGGAAATGAAATATTTTCCATATTTAATCGTTTTCATCGTTTGAAAATCTCATCAATTCTGCCGGGGGTCTCATCCGTGGAAATGGGAACCTTAAAGACCATCGAGCATTGCCGCAAAGAAAAAGAGATGGCTGCCAAAGAGACAGATGCCAAAGAGCCGGATAGCAAATCGATAGATGCAAAGGTTACGGTATCGGAAGTGGCACGTTATATGCGTGTGGCAGCACCGGCGGTGTCCCGGACACTTCGTTCCCTGGAAGAGAAAAATTATGTCGAACGTATGGTGTGTGAGGGTGACCGGCGGAATGTTTATGTGAGAGTAACTGAGGAAGGAAAAGAGGTTTTAAATGAATGCAACCGGATTTTGAGTGAATTATTAAAGTCGGTTACGGAGAAAATGGGAGAAGAAGATATGAACCGGCTGATTGGCTATCTGAATAAATTAGAGCAGACAGCAGAGCTTGAGATTGAAAAGAGAAGACAGTTGAAACAGCAATTAAAATAGAAATATTTTATAAATAATATAGAAAAGGAAGGAACAGGAAAGATGCGGAAAATATTTAAAAATATGCTCCCGTACTGGCATATCATCGTGGTAATATTTCTCCTCCTTGGAGTGCAGGCTTATTGTGATTTGTCGTTGCCACAATATACATCCGATATCATCGATGTAGGAATCCAGAATAAGGGAATCAAACATATTTTGCCGGAAAAGATGCCGGAGGAAGAATATCAGCTGGCAGAACTTTTTATGACAGATGGTGAAAAGGATACTTTTGAAGCGGTCTATGAAAAAAAAGACGATACTTATGTATGTACTGCGGATAAAGAGACATTAGAAACATTGGATGATGAACTACTGACACCAATCGTACTGACTTACCGTATGGCAAATATGAGTGAAACGGATTTTAAGAATACGATTGCGGAAGCATTGGAGCAGAATCCGCAGAACCAGATTACCAAAGAAAGCTTAGATGAGATGTCCATTGAAGAAATCGGACAGATGATGCAGATGGAACTGACCACATATGAAGCGGAAAATGATGATGGCGAAATGGTAACTTATGTGGATATGCGTCCGATGATGAAGCAGCTGATTGCAAGCGGTGCAATGACGCAGGATGGTATAGCACAGTCCAGAGAATATATGGAAAATATGATAGATTCTGTGGGGAGCAGTACCTTACATGCCATGGGAACAGCATATGCAGCATCCTGTGACGAAAAGGCAGGACTTGATGTGGAGCATATCCAGAAGAATTATCTCTGGTCAGAGGGTGGAAAGATGGCAGCTATGTCATTACTCATGCTGGCAGTTGCAGTGGTAGTCGGATATCTTGCATCCAGAGTCGGCGCAGGAGTCGGAAGAGACTTAAGAGAGAAAATTTTTGGTAAGGTAGTAGGCTTTTCCAATACTGAGATGGATAAATTCTCTACCGCTTCCTTAATTACAAGAAGCACCAATGATATTCAGCAGATTCAGTTTGTAACAGCAATTATGCTTCGAATGCTTTTATATGCACCAATCATCGGAATTGGTGGAATTTATAAAGTATTAAAGACCGGAGCACATATGGAATGGATTATCGTAATGGCAGTACTGGTAATTTCCGGACTGGTTATGGTGTTGATGTCCATTACACTTCCGAAGTTCAAAATAATGCAGAAGTTAGTGGATGCCCTGAACTTAGTATCCAGAGAGATTCTTACGGGACTTTCCGTAATCCGCGCTTTTGGAAGAGAAAAAAAGGAAGAAGAGCGGTTTGATGAAGCAAACCGGAATCTTACCAGAACACAGTTATTTACCAACCGTGTCATGACTTTTATGATGCCGGGCATGATGTTTATTATGTATGGAGTAACCATACTGATTGTCTGGGTATCGGCACATCGTATTGATGCCGGACAGATTCAGGTTGGAGCAATGACCGCATTTATTACTTATACCATGCAGATTGTTATGGCATTCCTGATGCTTACCATGATGTCTATTATGCTGCCGCGTGCCGGTGTTGCAGCAGACCGGATTGATGAAGTTATTACTACAAATTCTTCTATTATAGAAAAGGCAGAAAAAGAAACAATTGAAAAACATACCGGAAAAGTGGAATTCCATCATGTAAACTTCCGTTATCCGGGTGCGGATGAAGATGTATTGGAAGATATTGATTTTACAGCAGAACCGGGAAAGACAACAGCGATTATCGGAAGTACCGGCTGTGGAAAGTCAACGCTGGTTAATCTGATTCCGAGATTCTATGATGTAACAGCCGGTAAGATTACCTTAGATGGTGTGGATATCCGGAATTTAAGCTTAGCTGAATTAAGAGATGAAATCGGATTCGTACCACAGAAGGGAATTCTGTTTTCAGGAACCATTGCATCCAATCTGAAATTTGGCAGACCGGAAGCTACGGAAGCAGAAATGAAAGAGGCAGCAGAGATTGCACAGGCAACAGAATTTATTAATGAAAAGCCGGAAAAATATGACAGCGGGATTGCACAGGGTGGAACGAATGTTTCCGGTGGACAGAAACAGAGATTATCCATCGCCAGAGCAATCGCAAAGAATCCGAATGTTTATATCTTTGATGACAGTTTCTCTGCACTTGATATGAAGACCGATGCGGCACTGCGTAAAGCATTGGAGTCAAAAACAAAAGAAAGCAGTGTAATTATCGTGGCACAGCGAATCAGTACCATTTTACATGCCGACCAGATTCTTGTATTGGATGAAGGTAAGATTGTCGGAAAAGGTACTCATGAAGAATTATTACGGGATTGTGAAGTATATCAGCAGATTGCACAGTCACAGTTATCCGCAAAGGAATTGGGATTAGAAGAGGGAAAGGAGGAAAAATAACATGAGTAATGAGCAAAGTTATCGTGCACCACGTCGTAGAGGTCCGAGAGGACCAATGGGCGGTGGAATGATGCCGGGTGAAAAAGCAAAAGATTTTAAGGGCTCTTTCCGGAAACTTCTTTCTTATATTGGAAAATATAAAATTGGAATTGTTGCAGTTATGATACTTGCAATCTGTTCTACCGTATTTTCTGTATTAGGACCAAAGGTAATGGGTAAAGCTACTACGGCATTGGCAGACGGTCTGATGAATAAAGTAGCAGGAACCGGCGGAATTGATTTTACACTGATTGGAAAGATATTATTATTTACTCTTGGCTTATATATTATCAGTGCGGTATTCAGCTTTTTTCAGGGGTTTATTATGACTGGAATCACACAGAAAATCTGCTATCGTATGCGTAAAGAGATTTCTGAAAAAATCAACCGTATGCCGATGAAATATTTTGAAAGCAGAACTTATGGGGAAGTTCTTTCCCGTATTACCAATGATGTGGATACTTTGGGACAGAGCTTAAACCAGAGTGTGACACAGATTATTACCAGCGTGGCAACCATTATCGGAGTGCTTGTGATGATGCTTTCTATTTCACCACTGATGACACTGATTGCATTAGTAATTCTTCCGATTTCAGCGTTGATGGTTTCGGCAATTGCAAAATTTTCACAGAAATATTTCCGTACCCAGCAGGAGTACTTGGGACATATTAATGGACAGGTGGAAGAGACTTATTCCGGACATTTAGTTATCCAGGCATTTAATAAAGAAAAGGAAACCATAAAACGGTTTAATGATACAAACCATGTATTATATGAGTCTGCCTGGAAATCCCAGTTTTTATCCGGAATGATGCAGCCGGTTATGGTATTTGTCGGTAACCTTGGCTATGCAGGCGTGGCAATTTCCGGTGGAATGCTTGCAATTAACGGAACAATCGGAATTGGTGATATTCAGGCATTTATCCAGTATGTAAAGAGCTTCACCCAGCCAATCCAGCAGATTGCACAGGTCATTAACCAGGTACAGTCCATGACCGCAGCTTCGGAACGTGTTTTTGAATTCTTAGGTGAAGAGGAAGAAGACCAGACCACAGAAAATGCAGTGGAATTAAAGGATGTTCGTGGAGAAGTAGAATTCTCCCATGTGCATTTCGGATACAATCCGGATCAGATTATCATTAATGATTTCTCAGCAAAGGTAGAACCGGGACAGAAGATTGCCATTGTAGGACCAACCGGAGCAGGTAAGACTACCATGGTGAAGCTGCTGATGCGTTTTTATGATGTCAACAGTGGAAGCATCAGATTAGATGGTAACGATATCAGAAACTATAACCGCCGGGAGCTAAGAGATGCCTTCGGCATGGTACTTCAGGATACCTGGTTATTTAAAGGTACTATTATGGAAAATATCCGTTACGGAAGACTGGATGCCACGGACGAAGAAGTTATTGCAGCAGCAAAAGCAGCCCATGCCCATCATTTCATCCAGACACTGCCGGGTGGTTATAATATGGAATTAAATGAGGACGCCAGCAATGTATCCCAGGGACAGAAACAGTTGCTTACCATAGCCCGTGCCATTTTAGCAGACAACCGGGTATTGATTTTAGATGAAGCAACTTCTTCTGTTGATACCAGAACAGAGCACAGAATCCAGAAGGCTATGGATAACCTGATGAAAGGAAGAACAAGTTTTATTATTGCCCATCGTCTGTCTACCATTCGTGATGCTGATCTGATTCTCGTTATGAAAGATGGTGATATTATTGAACAGGGAAATCATGAAGAACTGTTACAGAAGAATGGTTTCTATGCACAGCTTTATAATTCCCAGTTTGAAGAAGCTTCTTAAATAAAACCTTTGATTTTTTTATATAGATGTGTTAGTATAAATAAGCTGCAACCGTAGTCTAATGGATAGAACGTCAGACTCCGACTCTGATAATGCGGGTTCGATTCCCGCCGGGTGCATTTTATAATTTATATTAACACATTTTTTTTGCGGGATTTATGTCCCGCAAAACTTATAAGAAACGTTTTTCATTATTTACACGGGCAGCTCACAAAGCATGCTTTTTTGGGGGTTATGGGTAAGGTTAGGAGGACAGATATGAAAGCGTCAGAAATCAAAGAAAAAATGAGTAAGATATCAAAGAATGATATAAGTAGTTTCTTTCAGAAGAACTGGAAATATTTTACTGCAGTAATATTATTTGTTGTATTGGCAGTAGTAATGATAAAATTCAGCAGTGGAAATAAAGATAAAGATAATGGACTTTCTACGGAACAGAGTACCGAATCAGAGAACTTTCAGGTAGATGCCGTTCCGGAAATCAATACCCTGATGCAGAATTATTACAATGCATATGCGGCAGGTGATTTGGCAACATTACAGACCTATGCAACACCTGTTTCCGAGAATGAACAGAGCCTGATTACCATGATGTCACAGTATGCAGAGAGTTATCAGAATATCAAATGTTATACCAAGTCAGGATTAGAAGCAGATTCTTATCTTGTCTGTGTAACGCTGGATTTGAAATTCGCAGGAGTAGATACTACAGCACCTGGTATGGAGTTCTTCTATGTAAAGAAGAATGAGCAGGGAGCACTTTATATTGATAACTTATACAGCAGCTTTAACCGTCATTATAAAGAACAGCCGACCGATAATAATGTGGAAAACTTAATCAGTAGTTTTGAAACACAGGAAGATGTCATTGCATTACAGGCAGAAGTACAGGCAAATTATGAAAAAGCGATTGCTTCAGATGAAAATCTTTCTAATATGGTAACGGTTACAATTGCTGATGCATATAATGCATGGGCAACAGCAATCGCACAGGCACAGGCACAGCAGCAGCCGGCAACGGAAGAACCGGCAACAGAGGAGACACCGGCGGAACCAGCACCGGTAGAACCAGAGGCACCGGTGGAACCAGAGACACCAGCTGAGCCGGAAGTGACAACGGAGACGGTATATACACTGGATAAAGTAAATGTCAGACAGGAACCGAATGAGTCCGGAGCATTACTTGGAACAGTTGAAAAGGGAACTGCACTGACAAGAACCGGTACGACAGAAGATGGATGGAGCAGCATTGATTACAATGGTACACCGGCATATGTAAAGAGTGACTATGTTTCAACAGAAGCACCGGCACAGGAGCCGGCGGCAGACACCAGCGGAATCGCAGCGGGCACTAAGATTACATTAACCAATACGGTTAATATCCGTTCCTCTATGAGTGAGACCGCATCCAAGGTTGGAGTTGCCTATGCAGGAGATTCTGTTACTGTTCAGATGAGCTATGCAGAAGGGTGGACAAAAGTCACTTGGAAAGATAAAGAAGGATATGTTAAGACAGAGTTCTTAAAATAATAAACAGATGGAGGTCTTAGGACCTCCGTTATTTTTACTTTACAGGAAATTGCTTTCCTGTAAAGTAAAAACGCTCCGCGAGGATGCACATTGCGGCGCATAAGGTAGATGTTGCAAGCGACCGCCGCAGGCACAAGAATGTGCCTTGGCACATTCTTTGTTCCCCAGGCAGCGAGAAAATTTACACAGGGTGAAAATATCGATGGAAGAAAACGGAGTCAGAATCAATAAATTTTTAAGTGAAGCAGGATATTGTTCCCGGAGAGAAGCTGACCGTCTGATTGAGCAGGGACGCATTACGGTAGATGGAAAAGTTCTTTCTGTTGGCTGTAAGGTGATGCCGGGACAGCGAGTGCGCGTAGATGGAAAAGAAATAAAAAAAGAAGAGGAAATGATTCTTCTTGCATTTAATAAGCCGGTGGGCATTGTCTGCACTGCTGCAAAAGACGAAAAAGACAATATTGTTGATTATATTCATTATCCGAAACGTATTTATCCGGTAGGAAGACTGGATAAAGATTCCCAGGGACTTATATTATTGACAAATAATGGGGATATTGTAAATAAGATGATGCGTGCCGGGAATATGCATGAAAAGGAATATGAAGTTACCGTAAATCATGACATAACGGAGACATTTTTAAAGAAAATGTCCGGGGGAGTTCCACTGGAAGAACTTGGTGTGGTTACAAGACCATGTGCAGTAGAAAAACTGGATGTGCGTAAATTCCGAATCATATTAACCCAGGGGTATAACCGGCAGATCCGCCGGATGTGTGAGTATTGCGGATATAAAGTAGTAAAATTAAAGAGAGTCCGCATTATGAATATAGAACTGGGCAGTCTCAAAAAAGGAAAGTACCGCAGAGTAACGGCGGAAGAGTGGACTGAGCTGAACCGGCGCATTTTAAATTCCAGCAATACAACAGTAATGCCAAAATAGATTGAGGGTAAGGAGCATATCCATGGATGAGAAGAAGAGAATTGAGGAACTGGTAAAAACGTTAAATGAGGCGTCCGAAGCATATTACAATGGACAGGATGAAATTATGTCAAACTATGAATGGGATGGCATGTTTGACGAACTGACCCGGTTAGAAGAAAAAACAGGATATATTCTGCCGGAAAGTCCGACACAGAATGCCGGATTTGAGGAAAGCAATGGTGAACGGGAAGCGCATGAATATCCGGCACTTTCTCTTGCCAAGACGAAACGGATTTCTGATTTACAGGTGTGGGCGGGAGAAAGACCAGTCTGGTTATCCTGGAAACTGGATGGATTAACATTGGTAGTAACTTATGATAATGGAAAACTTGTTAAGATTTTAACAAGAGGAAATGGAACCGTCGGCAGCAATATCACATTTATGAAGGATGCCATTGAAGGGATTCCAAAGACTGTAAAATATAAGGGACATCTGGTAGTCCGTGGCGAAGCGGCTATTACCTATACAGATTTTGAATTAATCAATGATACCATTGAAGATGATGATGAAAAATATGCCAATCCGAGAAATCTTGCATCCGGCACTTTAGGTCTGGATAAGAGCAATCTTGATAAAGTAAAGGAACGCCATATTCATTTTTATGCATTTACACTGGTGCATCTGGATGAAACAATGTCATCCTGGGGAGAACGGATGGATTATCTTGAGAAGCTTGGATTTACGACAGTAGCACATGAATTGACCGATGCGAAAGGGTTGGAGAAAGTTGTAGAACGCTGGACAAAGAAGGTAGAAGATGGTGAAATGGACATTCCGGTAGATGGACTGGTTATCTGTTACGAAGATAATGATTATGCCCAGACGGGTAGTGTTACCGGGCATCATGCGTCAAGAGCCGGTTATGCGTTTAAATGGCAGGATGTCTCTGCGGAGACCACATTAAAATATGTAGAGTGGTCCTGTGCGGCATCTACCATTTCTCCGGTAGCAGTATTTGAGCCGGTTGCACTGGAGGGAACCACCGTAAGCCGAGCCTCCCTTTGTAATATCAGTGAAATGGAACGTCTTGGAATCGGAGAAGATGGGAAGACAACACTTGATATTATTAAAGCAAATAAGATTATTCCAAAATGTATTGGCGTAAAGAAAAAGGAAGGAACTTTTACGATTCCGGAATTCTGTCCGGTATGCCATGCCAGAACAGAAATCAGAATCAGTGAACACAGCGGAACAAAGACTTTACATTGTACGAATCCGGACTGTACCGCAAAGCATGTAAAAAAATTCAGCCGCTTTGTCAGCAAGCCCGGCATGGACATTGACGGATTGTCCATACAGACCATGCTAAAGTTTATGAACTTAGGATATATCCATTATTTTGAAGATATTTATACACTTAAAAATCATGCGGATGAAATCCGCTCTTTAGACGGATTTGGCGAGAAATCCTGTAACAATATGCTGCAGGCAATTGAAAAGAGCAAAAATGTTGATCCGGTACATTTTATTTATGCACTATGCATTCCGCAGATTGGCACCGATGCAGGAAAGAAAATGATTGCTGCCCTTGGCACAGGAGGTTTCTTTCAGAAACTGCATGCAGGGGAAGGATTTGAGGATATTGACGGAATCGGACCGGAGCGTTCGACTTCCATGCTGGACTGGTACAGACAGAATCAAAACCGTCATACGGTAGCTGCATTAGAAGAAATATTAAACATTGCGGAAGTAGAGCCGAAGGTGACAGAGGGAGGAACCTGTGAAGGACTTACCTTTGTCATTACCGGTGATGTCCATCAGTTTAAAAACCGTACCGAATTTAAAGAGTATGTGGAGAGCCAGAACGGCTCTGTTACCGGCAGTGTTTCTAAGAAGACAGATTATCTTGTGAATAATGATATTGAATCCACATCATCAAAGAATCAGAAAGCAAAGAGTCTTGGCATTCCGATTATTTCTGAAGATATGTTTGTGGAACGTTTCGGAAAGTGAATTGCATATTGAAGTATTCGTAAAATTAAGGTATTATGAGATGAGATATGTGTATATGATGAAAAGAGGTTAGATAATATGCCGATTAAGATAATGAGCGATTTACCGTCCAGAGAGATTCTGGAACGGGAAAATGTGTTTGTTATGGATGAGGGAAGAGCAGAACATCAGGATATCCGCCCAATCCGGATTGGAATACTGAATCTGATGCCATTAAAAGAAGAAACGGAACTGCAATTGCTGCGTTCACTTGCAAATACACCATTACAGGTTGATGTTACCTTTTTAACGGTATCATCCCATGAATCAAAGAATACATCCATGAGTCATCTGAATCATTTTTATCAGACAATGGATGAAATCTGGGATGAGAATCTGGACGGACTGATTATAACCGGTGCACCGGTAGAAACCATGGAATACGAAGAGGTGGATTACTGGAAGGAAGTCTGTGATATTATGGAGTGGTCTAAGACCCACGTAACATCAACCCTGCATTTATGCTGGGGCGCACAGGCTGCCCTCTATTATCACTATGGTATCCCAAAATATATGCTGGATGAGAAAATGTTTGGAATTTTCGAACATCAGGTAAAGAACCGCAAAGTACCACTGGTAAGGGGATTTGATGACCGCTTTATGGCACCGCATTCGAGACATTCCGGAATCCGTAAAGAGGATATTGAGAAAGTAAAGGATATTACCATTCTTGCAGAATCAGAAAAAGCAGGTGTATTTCTGGCAATTGCCAATGAGGGACGCAAAATTTTTGTAATGGGACATCCGGAATATGACCGTTATACATTGGATGAGGAATATAAGCGTGATCTGCAGAAAGGGATGGATATTGCCATGCCGGAGAATTATTATCCGGACAATGATATCAATGCAAAACCATTACTGCAGTGGCGTTCACACGGTAATATGTTATATGCAAACTGGCTGAATTATTATGTGTATCAGCAGACACCATATGATTATATCAATACCAGAAAAATTGTGGGAAAATAAGCAGATTTCTTTTTGGAAAAAGGCTTAAGAAAATACAGGGGGCACAATGAAAACGGAGAAAAAAGGTGTAGAGGGACAACTTGATATTTTCGAAGCAATGAATCGTGCAGCAGATGCCATAGACCGGATGGTGGAAGAAGACCAGAAGAAAAAGAAGGCATCCGGAAATAAAACGGAATCCGGAGAGAAGTCTGCAAAAGCTGTAACCGGGCAGAAGAAAAACAAAGAGGATAAAATCATCCGTGGCTGTGATATGCATGCATCCATGCAGAAGACATTTCTAAACCCGGAAGACGGCGATTTTGCCATGATTGCTTATATTGACTACAACAAGGTTTATATCAGGGAATGGAATTCCCCGGCGGCGTTATATACTTTCGAAGAGTCAAAGAAGGCTGTGGATTTTTATATCGACAAACTGACGAAGATAAAGGCGGCAGGAATGGCAGAAGAAACAACAGAGCAGGAACCGTTCAGTGATGTAAAATATCTTTCAGATAATATTTATGCAGAGTGTGAGGGATAAGAATGGAGCATTTAGTATACTACGATATTGCGGCTGCATTTGTTCTTCTGACTGCATTAGTTGCGTATCATTTAAGAAAATATAGTGACAATTTTCAAAGCAGGGTATACCGCGTAATGTTGTATGCTCTGCTTGTCGTGTCTACCAGCGACTTTTTACTGTTCTGGAAGGAAATTACTTTCGGAAAAACAGGAACTACAGTCCTGCTCTATATCTGTATTTTAGGACAGGTTGTGGCAGCGGCAGCATATCTTTTGTATATTCTGTGCCTGACAGGAAGAGTGGAACGCTTTATCCGGAAGGAAAAGGGATGGTTGTTTGTACCGGCCTGGATTGTAATCGCATTGCTGGTAGTACAGTTATTTATACCATATCTGTTTAAAGTGGGAACGGATGGCAGCTATCAGAGACAGAATGGAATTATGTTATTCTACCTATGTATGATTTATTTTTATCTGATGGGGGAAGTGTTTCTGGTTCGTTTCCGAAAACGGCTCAGCTTTGAATTATTATTCTCTACGACTGTATTTGCAGTTGTAAGTGTGTTTACACTGGTGCTTCATATTGCATTTCCGGGTTTCCGGTTTCAGTTTTTTGGAATGGCAATGTGCGTACTTTTATATCTGATTTCTTCGGAAAGACCACAGGAATATACGGTGCCGGAGCTTGAAATTATGAACCGGAGGGCATTTTTAAAAGAGTCAGAGGAACGCCTGTTAGGAAGTGAGCGTTTTCCGATGCTTGTCATTAAAGTGCATAATTTAAAGGTGATGCGGCAGACATTGGGAAATGATTCCGTCAATGAATTCCTGAAGGAAATGGCGGCATTTTTTCGTAAGCTTATCGACAATTCCCGTATTTACCAGTTTTCACAGAGCGTATATGTGCTGGCGTTAGACCGGAAGAAGAAGGATATTGATTCTTCCTTACTGATCCGGCAGATTCTGGACCGGTTTGAACAGCCATGGCATTCCGGCAGTGTAGAGACAAAATTCCGGATTCATATCAGCAGTATTGTGTGTCCGCGTGATGCGAATAATCTGAATGGATTAATTGACTATATCCAGTATATGCGTTCATTATCATCTGAAAATGGAAATGTAGTATTAAAGACTGCTGAGATGGATATTGACCGGCCAAAGAGGGAACTTCGTATCCGGAAACTTTTGAATGATGCAGTAGACCATAAAGGTTTCGAAGTCTTTTACCAGCCGATTTATTCGGTGACAGAAAACAGAATCGTATCTGCGGAAGCACTGATCCGGCTGAAAGATCAGAGTATGGGCTACATTTCTCCGGAAGAATTTATTCCAATTGCAGAGAAGAGCGGAATGATTATGCAGATTGGAGAATTTGTATTTGAGACAGTCTGTCGTTTTATCCAGGAAAAGCAGCTTACAGACTATGGCTTACAGTATATAGAAATAAATCTGTCTGTGGTGCAGTGTATGCAGGAAAATCTTGCCGAGAGGTTGACGGAAATAATGAAGAAGTATCATGTAGCACCAGCCCAGATCAATCTTGAGATTACTGAGACAGCGGCAGCCCATAGTGATATGTTGGAAAACAATATCAAGATACTGCATAAGCAGGGCATTGAGTTTTCTTTGGATGATTATGGTTCGGGATATTCCAATACGGATTATCTGTTCCGGTTTCCATTCCGTATCGTAAAAATTGATAAAACCATTCTGTGGGAAACATTTAAAAATGAAAAGGCAATGATTGCATTGCGTAATACTATCCGCATGATTAAAGAACTTGGGCTTGAGATTGTGGTAGAAGGAGTAGAAAACCAGGAATATGTAGATTATCTGACAGAACAGCACTGTGATTATCTGCAGGGATATTTTTATTCCAAGCCGATTCCGGACAGAGATTTCTTAGAACTTTTACGCAGGGAAAATGCACAATATTATGCGGAAAGGTTTTCAAAAAATGAATTATCTGATATAATAACCACATAATATTTTTGTAGGAGGCAAAACGATGGCAGATAATAGAAAAGTTGTTAAAATAAAAGAAGATAACCTTGGGGAAGTACATGTGGCAGATGAGGTCGTTGCCATTATTGCAGGACTTGCAGCAACAGAAGTAGAAGGAGTTGCATCCATGGCTGGCAATATTACCAATGAACTGGTGAGCAAACTTGGAATGAAGAATTTATCTAAGGGTGTTAAGGTAGAAGTGGCAGAGAAAACAGTCAGCGTAGAAGTAGCTTTAAATATTTCTTATGGCTATTCTATTCCAGAAGTATCTGAGAAAGTACAGGAGAAGGTAAAATCTGCAATTGAGACTATGACAGGATTATCCGTAGCAATTGTTAATGTCAGAATTGCTACGGTTGACATGAAAAATACGAAATAATACTTTTGTGATAACCGCAGATGTAGTATAATAAAGAATGCTGTTAAAGCATTCTTTTTTATAGTTACATGGAAGACCAATATTGAAAGGATACAACATGAGCAGGAGAAAAATCAGAGAACAGATATTTAAAATGTTATTCCGTGTGGAATTTTATAGTGAGAAGGAATACGAAGAGCAGATGAATCTGTTTATCGAAGAGAATGAACCGATTGAGAAACCGGATGAGCGCTATATTGAAGATAAATTTAATAAGATTATTGCTGTTTTAGAGGAAATCGATAAGATTATCAATGAATCATCCAAAGGCTGGAAAACAACCCGTATGGGCAAAGTTGATCTGACCCTGATTCGTCTTGCTGTATATGAGATAAAATATGAAGAGGATATTCCAACCGGAGTAGCCATCAATGAAGCAGTAGAACTGGCAAAAAAATATGGAACAGATGATTCACCGGCATTTATCAACGGAATATTGGCAAAAATCGCATGATGAAGAAAGTATATGGGGTAACCCAGATTAACCGATACATCAGGAATATGTTTGCCCAGGATTTTGTCCTGCATCAGGTATGTGTGAAGGGTGAGGTATCGAATTGTAAATATCATTCCTCCGGTCATATTTATTTTACTTTAAAGGAAAATAACAGTGCCATCAGTGCAATTATGTTTGCCGGTAACCGGGGTGGGTTATCCTTTCGTATGAAGGATGGCGACAAAGTCGAGGTAACAGGTTCTATTGAAGTATTTGAACGGGACGGCAGATATCAGATATATGCAAAAGAAATTACACTTGCCGGTGCAGGGGATTTATATGCCAGATTTCTTCAATTGAAACAGGAACTTGAGGAAATGGGCATGTTTGCGGAAGAGTATAAAAAACCGATTCCGCAGTATGCCGGACGCATTGGAATTGTTACAGCACCTACCGGGGCTGCAATACAGGATATCCGTAATATTGCTGCACGAAGAAATCCTTATGTGCAGCTTATTCTATATCCGGCACTGGTACAGGGTGAGGGTGCCAAAGAAAGCATTGTAAATGGGATTCATGCATTGGATGCCATGCATTTGGACATTATCATTGTGGGGCGTGGTGGTGGCTCCATAGAGGATTTATGGGCATTCAACGAAGAAATTGTTGCAAGGGCAATTTTTGAATGTGAAACACCGGTTATTTCTGCAGTGGGACATGAAGTGGATTATACCATTGCGGATTATGTGGCAGACTTGCGGGCACCGACTCCGTCTGCAGCAGCAGAACTTGCGGTATATGACAGGAATCAGATGTTACAGCGGATACGGACTGACCGGGTACATCTGATGCGCAGCATGAAGAGTAAAATTGCTGTGATACAGGGACGCATGGAGACACTGAAGGCAAGATTAATGCAACAGAGTCCTGTATATCGTCTGAACAGTCAAAAACAGTATCTGGGGGAATTGCAGCTTCGCTTAGAGCATGGCATGACACAGCAGTTAGATAAGAATAAGGCAAGACTTCGGATGTTAGCCCAGCATTTCGATGATATTTCGCCATTGAAACGATTGGGACAGGGATATGCATATGTTTCTGACAGCCGGCAGAATGGTTTAAAAAGTGTTTCACAGGTTTCAAAAGGAGAACAATTGCAGATCAGTGTAAAAGACGGAACTGTTAAGGCAAGAGTAGAAGAAATCATATGCCAGGAGGAAATCGGAAGATGACAGATCATACAATCAATGAAAATGAGACAGATAATATAATGGGAAAAAAAGAAAATGAGAATTTAGAGGATTTATTTGCAGAAGTGGAGCAGTTGATTGCACATATGGAGGAAGACATTTCTCTGGATGAATCCTTTGTCTGTTATGAGCAGGGCATGAAGAAGCTGAAACACTGCAGTGAGAGGATAGATTCGATTGAAAAGAAAATGTTAGTTCTGAATGAACAGGGAATGCTGGAGGAATTTTAATGGATATGACAGCAGAGCTTACAAAGCGGACAGAACAGATTGAAAATATTATAAAAAAATATCTTCCGGAGGAAGAAGGCTATCAGAAGCAGGTAATTGAAGCCATGAATTATAGTTTTCTTGCAGGAGGAAAGCGGTTAAGACCCATGCTGATGTTAGAGACTTACCGCATGTTTGGCGGAAAATCAGAGGTAATTGAACCATTCATGGCAGCCATTGAGATGATACATACTTATTCTTTAATTCATGATGATCTGCCGGCAATGGATAATGATGAATACCGACGGGGACGAAAGACAACACATATTGTCTATGGAGAAGCCATGGCAATTCTTGCCGGGGATGGTCTTTTGAATTTTGCCTATGAGACAGCATTGACAGCATTACAGACGGAACAGACGCCTCATGTGGCAAAGGCATTGCTTGTATTATCACAGAAAGCTGGAATTTATGGCATGGTAGGGGGACAGACCGTAGATGTTGAAACGGATCAAACACAGTCTGTCACCAGAGACCAGTTAGATTTTATTTATAAATTAAAGACCAGTGCTTTGATTGAAGCATCTATGTTAATCGGTGCAATTCTTGCAGGAGCCACGAAAAGCGAGCAGAAGATTATCGAAGAGGCGGCATCAGAGATTGGTCTGGCATTCCAGATCCAGGATGATATTTTAGATGTTACCGGTAATCAGGAAGTGCTTGGAAAACCGGTTGGCAGTGATGCCAAAAACGAAAAGGCAACTTATGTTACATATGAGGGATTGAAAAAAGCACAGGAAGATGTGAAACGATATTCAAAACATGCAGTGAATTTATTAGAATCACTGGTGGTAAAAAATGAATTTCTGATTCATCTGGTAGAATATCTGATTCATAGGGAAAAATAAGAACTTCAGAAACCAAAGGAGTAAAGATACATGGTGCTGGAAAAGATTGAGCATGAAAATGATATAAAAAGGATAAATAAAAACGAACTTCCGATTCTGGCAGAGGAAATCCGCTCTTTTTTGATTGACAAAATATCAAAAACCGGTGGACACCTTGCCTCCAATCTTGGCGTGGTAGAGCTTACCATGGCACTGCATCTTGCTTTTGATTTACCAGAGGACAAAATTATCTGGGATGTAGGACATCAGTCTTATACCCATAAATTACTGACAGGAAGAAAAGCCGGTTTTGATGAACTGAGAAAATACGGCGGCATGAGCGGATTCCCCAAACGTCATGAAAGTGATTGCGACTGCTTTGATACGGGACACAGTTCGACTTCCATATCCGCAGGATTAGGCTATGCTATGGCAAGGGAGATTACTGGAGAAAAGTACAAAGTCATCTCTGTTATCGGAGATGGTGCATTGACCGGCGGAATGGCTTATGAGGCATTGAATAATGCATCCAAATTAAAGTCAAATCTGATTATTGTTTTAAATGACAATAAAATGTCTATATCGGAAAATGTCGGCGGTGTATCCAGATATTTAAGCGGACTTCGTACCGCAGAATCTTATCAGGGATTAAAGAATGGTATTACGAATTCCCTGAACAGCATTCCAAAATATGGAGAACGTATTGTTGAGAAAATCCGTAAGACCAAAAATGGAATCAAGCAGCTTGTGATTCCGGGCATGCTCTTTGAAAATATGGGAATCCTTTATTTAGGACCGGTAGATGGTCATAATATTCCTGCCATGGTGAAATTATTCAAAGAAGCCTCTAAGGTGGAAGGACCGGTTCTGGTACATGTGATTACGGAAAAAGGAAAAGGATACCTTCCGGCAGAACGCCATCCGGCACGTTTTCATGGAACGGAAGCCTTTGATGTTGAGACAGGACTGCCTCTTGTGAAACGGGTAAAAGCCAATTATACCGATATTTTTTCTACGGTTATGCGTAAATTGGGCGACCGGGATGAAAAAGTGGTTGCCATTACAGCGGCAATGGCAGATGGAACCGGACTAAAAAGATTCCGGAATATGTTCCCGGAACGTTTCTTTGATGTGGGAATTGCAGAAGAACATGCAGTGACTTTTGCTGCAGGATTGGCAGCAGCCGGTTTAAAGCCGATTGTAGCGGTTTATTCTTCTTTCCTGCAAAGAGCATATGACCAGATTCTGCATGATGTCTGTATACAGGAATTGCATGTAGTATTTGCCATTGACCGTGCAGGACTTGTGGGCAGTGATGGAGAGACTCATCAGGGAATCTTTGATTTATCTTATCTTTCCTGTCTGCCGAATATGACAATTTTAGCACCTAAGAACAAGTGGGAATTATCAGATATGATAAAATATGCCGTGGATTTTTCCGGACCGATTGCAGTACGATATCCGAGAGGCGAAGCCTTTGATGAATTAAAGGAATATCGGGCACCGTTAGAATATGGTAAGGCAGAAGTTCTTTATGAAGAAAGTGAAATTTTACTTTTGGCAGTAGGAAGCATGGTAAAGACAGCACTTACCGTAAGGGAACGATTAAAAGAAAAAGGTTATTCCTGCTCTCTTGTCAATGCAAGATTTGTGAAGCCTTTTGATGAAGAACTGCTTCTTAAGCTGCAGAAGAATCATAAGCTTCTGGTTACGCTGGAAGAAAATGTGCAATCCGGAGGCTTTGGAGAGCATGTATTGGAATTTATGAATACAAATGGAGATGGTTCCATGGAGGTTTTAAATATTGCAATACCGGATATTTATGTAGAGCATGGAAATGTAGAACTTCTCCGCAAAGAAACAGGAATTGATGCAGATGGAATTATCGGTAAGATTATAGACAGAAAGGCACAGTAAGAACGATGAAAGAAAGATTGGATGTTCTTTTGGTACAGAAGGGACTGGCAGAATCCAGGGAAAAAGCAAAGACTATGATTATGGAAGGAAATGTCTTTGTGGATGGACAGAGAGAGGATAAAGCAGGAACAAATTTTGATACAGAGGCAGAGATTGAAGTCCGGGGAAATACATTAAAATATGTCAGCCGTGGTGGATTGAAGTTAGAGAAAGCAATGAAGGAATTTGATATTTCTTTAGAGGGAATGGTCTGCATGGATATCGGCGCATCCACCGGCGGATTTACTGACTGTATGTTGCAAAATGGTGCAGTGAAAGTATATTCTGTAGATGTAGGATATGGACAGTTTGCCTGGAAATTAAGAAATGACCCAAGGGTTGTCTGCATGGAGAAAACCAATATCCGTTATGTAACGCCGGAAGATATTGCAGATGTCCTTGATTTTGCATCTGTTGATGTATCTTTTATTTCTCTTACCAAGGTACTGGTACCGGCGAGGGAGCTGCTGCGGGACGGCGGAAGAATGGTCTGCCTGATTAAGCCACAGTTTGAGGCCGGAAGGGAAAAGGTAGGAAAAAAAGGTGTTGTCCGTGATCCAAAGGTGCATGAGGAAGTCATCCATAAGGTAATTGATTTTGCGTTGAAAAATGGATTTTCCGTTCATAATCTTTCCTATTCACCGATTAAGGGTCCGGAGGGAAATATTGAATATCTGGTATATATTGAGAAAAACAGCGAGAGCAAGAAGGAGGAGACCATTGATGTGGATGCCATCGTAGAGGAGGCACATACATCATTGTCCTAGATATATGAAGCATTTTTTCATAATTGTAAACGCACAAAAAGACAGTGAACTTATTTTTACCAATCAGATTATAGATTACATCAGGCGTAAGGGTGGAACCTGTGATTATTTTGCCAGCTTTGAGGAAGAAAAAGCGGAATCAGTGGAAAAAGAAATTCCAACAGAAACCGAGGCAGTGCTTGTTATTGGTGGAGATGGAACATTAATTCGTGCGGCACGCAATCTGGTAAAGAAAAATATTCCGCTGCTGGGAATTAATTTAGGAAAGCTTGGATATCTGTGTGAGGTAGAAGAGAATACGATATTCCCGGCAATTGATGAATTGATGGCTGACCGTTATACCATAGAGCAGAGAATGCTTTTAGATGGCTATACCGTACAAAGTGGCGGAGAGAAGATTCAGAGGGTTGCGTTAAATGATGTGGTCATCCATCGTACGGGAGCACTTCAGATTGTGAATCTGAATGTTTATGTAAATGGAGAGTATCTCTATAATTTTAAGGCGGATGGAATCATTGTGGCAACACCAACCGGTTCCACCGGTTACAGTATGTCGGCAGGTGGCCCTATTGTGGACCCGAAAGCCAACCTTTTACTGTTGACACCAATCAATGCACATACGTTGAATTCCAAGAGCATTGTAATCGGACCGGAAGATGAAATTACCATTGAAGTAGGCATGCGGAGAAGCCAGCGGGATGAACAGGTGGAAGTGAGCTTCGATGGAGATTCCGGAGTGGAACTTAAGGTTGGTGACAAGATTGTAGTGCATAAGGCAGAAGAATCCGTAGGGATTATTCGTTTGAGTAAGATTAGTTTCCTTGAAATTTTGCGGAAAAAGATGCAGAATTATACATAACAGGAGGGACTGTAATGAAGATAGGACGACATGCAAAGATTCTGGAATTAATTCAGAAGAATGAGATAGGCACACAGGAAGAATTATCTGCAAAGTTGGAGCAGGAAGGATATCATGTGACGCAGGCAACGGTTTCACGGGATATCAGAGAGTTAAAACTGACTAAGGTAGCATTGAGCAATGGCCGTCAGAAATATGTAGCTTTATCTGAAAATAAGGAAGACATGACAGAAAAGTATGTCCGTGTATTCCGGGATGGTTTTGTATCTATGGATATGGCACAGAATATTCTTGTGATTAAGACGGTATCCGGAATGGCAATGGCAGTTGCGGCAGCATTGGATGCCATGGATTGTCATGAAATAGTAGGAAGCATTGCTGGAGATGATACAATTATGTGCGCTGTCCGTACCGTAGAGGATACCACGGCGTTAATGGGACGTCTTCGCCGGATCATGGAAGATTAGAGTGAAAGACGAGAGAGAGTAGAAGGAGAAAATATGTTAAGAAACCTGCATGTTAAGAACCTGGCACTCATTGATGAGGCGGAAGTCGATTTTGAAAAAGGGTTAAATATCCTGACCGGAGAGACGGGAGCCGGAAAATCAATTATCATTGGTTCCATTAATCTGGCTCTGGGAGAAAAGGTATCCAAAGAGATGTTAAGGGATAATGAGGAGAATGCTTTTGTGGAGCTGATTTTTGATGTAGAATCAGATGCTTTAAAGAAAGCACTTTCCGGGCTTGATGTTTATCCGGAGGATGATATGCTGATTTTAAGCAGAAAGATTTCCGGAGGAAGAAGCATCGCCAAAATCAATGGGGAAAGTGTTCCGGCATCAAAGATGAAAGCAGTTTCTGCGTTGCTGATAGATATTCATGGACAGCATGAACACCAGTCGCTGCTTAAGAAACAGAAGCATTTAGAAATCCTTGATGATTATGCAAGAAATGAACTGTCGGACATAAAAAGTGAGTTGAAAGAAACTTATAAAAAGTACCGTGAAGTTACGAAAGAGTTAGAAGAAGCTTCTCTGGATGAAGAGAGCCGGATGCGGGAATTATCTCTTTTAGAATATGAAATCCATGAAATTGAAGAAGCTGCAGTAACAGCTGACGAAGATGAAGTTTTAGAAACAAAATACCGGAAGCTTCTGAACGGAAAGAAAATCATGGAAGCAATTCATGCAGCCCATGGATTACTCAGCATGGAAGACGGCAGTGCATCGGAGCTGACCGGAAGAGCTCATAGAGAATTGTCATCTGTGGCAGATTATGATGAAGCAATTCGTGGGATGGCAGATGAACTTTTGGAAATTGATAATCTTTTGAATGATTTGAACCGGGAAATTGCAGACTATATGGATGAGGCTGAATTTGATGATGAGACTTTTGCCGGGACAGAGCAGCGTCTGGATGAAATCAATCATCTGAAGGCAAAATACGGTCATACGATAGATGAAATTTTAGCATCCTTAGAGGAAAAAAAGGAAAAAGCAGAGAAGCTGCAGAATTATGATATATATCATAAGAAGCTTATGCAACAGGAAAATGCATTAAAAGAAACATTGCAGAAGCAGTCAGAAAAAGCATCTGCAATCCGCAAAAAATATGCGAAGGAACTGGCAGAAAAAATCAGGGAGCAGTTAGTAGATTTGAACTTCTTAGATGTTCGTTTTGAAATGAAATTTGAACAGAAAGAGACTTTTGGAGCAGATGGCTTTGATGAAGTGGAATTTGTCATTGCAACCAACCCGGGAGAGCCATTAAAACCGCTCGGCAGCGTAGCATCCGGTGGAGAATTATCAAGAATTATGCTGGCATTAAAAACAGTGCTTGCTAAAAATGATGAAATAGAAACCTTGATTTTTGACGAAATTGATACAGGAATCAGCGGAAGGACGGCGCAGATGGTATCTGAAAAAATGCATATGATTGCAGAACATCATCAGGTAATCTGCATCACACATCTGCCGCAGATTGCTGCAATGGCAGATGCCCATTTCAGTATTGAAAAATCCGTAGAAAATGAGACAACCATTTCTACCATACGAAGACTCACCGAGGATGAGCAGGTAACTGAATTAGCAAGAATGCTTGGTGGAGTGAGGATTACAGACACCGTATTGGAAAGTGCAAGAGAAATGCTTAACCTGGCACAAAATGCTAAAAAATAAACGATTGAATCAAACAATAATACACATAATAAAAACAGGATATTCAATGAATATCCTGTTTTTATTTTACGCGGGAAAGCTGTAAAGAGAGTTTCCTGTAGTTATTATGCCTGTAGTGAGGAAAATATAATGCGGATGAGATTAATAAGAAAAAGCATAAAAAATATATGGCAGATTATAGTGATTGTCTGGCTGGTATTTGCTTACCAGCTTATGTTAAATATGGTTCCGGATGAAGTAAAACTTATCGATGGTGATTTAAGTAAACTGGACATTTCCATGCCGGTGACCTTCGAATGCCGGGATTCCGGAAAGAGATTTATCGATACATCTGTAATGGAAAATCAGCAGCTGCAAAGCAGCATGGACAAGGCCGGTGCCGAAAGAAATGAAATAGATATGGCTTCAGATACGGTTGTTTTACGAGCGAAGCTCTTTGGAATTATACCAATAAAAGAGGTGCAGGCAGATATTGTAGCGGAACAGGAGGTCTATGCCAGCGGGGAAAATATTGGTATTTATGTGCAGACGGATGGCATCTTTGTCATCGGAACGGGAAATTTTGAAGGGATGGATGGAGTACTGTATGCACCGGCACAGAATGTTTTAAAGAGTGGAGATTATATTTGTGCAGTAGATGGAAAAAAGCTTGAAAATAAGGAGGCGTTAATGGATGCTGTCGATAAATGTGAAGGAAAATCTTTAGTGCTTCGGATACGTCGAAATGGAGAAACATTAGAATTATATATACAGCCGAAATTATCAAAAGAAGAAACGTATAAATTAGGAGTCTGGGTAAGGGATGATCTGGCAGGAATCGGAACACTTACCTATATCAGCCAGGATGGAAGCTATGGGGCACTGGGGCATGCGGTAACAGACATGGATACCGGAAGTATGCTGGAAGTGGGGACGGGAAAACTTTATAACAGCAGACTGGTGGGAATCGTAAAAGGAGAATCCGGTAAACCGGGTGAATTATCAGGAGTCATTAATTATGAAGAAAAATATTGTATGGGAGATATTGAGGAGAACTGCGAACGAGGAATCTATGGAACATTACATGAAAAAAATAATTTGCTGGAAAATGCCGTAGCTTATCCGGTTGGTTATAAGCAGGATATTGAACCTGGAGAAGCAGAAATTATCAGTGATATCGACGGAACGATAGCGCATTATAAGATAAGAATTACGGAAGTTAATTATCGGAAGAATAAGGAAAACAAAAGTATTTTATTTGAAGTAGAGGATGCGGTACTGTTAGAGAGCACCGGAGGTATTGTACAGGGAATGAGCGGCAGCCCGGTGATTCAGAACGGAAGGCTGATAGGTGCAGTTACCCATGTGTTCATCGATGATGCAAAGAAGGGGTATGGTATTTTTATTGAGGATATGTTAGAGATAGAGAAAACGTCGAATCCATAAGAAAAAACAGTTTATAATTTAACGACATGTTTCGACATAATTTATGTCAGGATATAATTATGATACAAAATGTATAAGGGGAAGAAGGCAGCCGTTGTCTTCCGGGCAATATTGATGTCGAAATAAGATGAACGCTTTAGCTTGAAACGACAGAAAAGTTGTGTTTAAATACAAGTAGTTTCATCTTTGTACAAAAGAGTGGAAACGGCAGGAGGTTTGACATGGAAAAATTAAATGTAGCAATTGCAGATGATAACGAGAGAATGGTACAGCTTTTAGATGAAATCGTAGCCAGCGATAAGGATTTGCAGGTGGTTGGTACGGCAAAGAACGGGGTCGAAGCATATGAGATTATCAAACATAAACAGCCGGATGTTGTTTTATTGGATATAGTTATGCCAAAACTTGACGGACTTGCACTGTTAGAAAAAGTAAAAAAAGATAAATCCATAAGAAAATGTCCTAGTTTTATTATTATCAGTGCGGTAGGACAGGACCGGATTACAGAAGATGCATTTAATCTGGGGGCGGATTATTACATTATGAAGCCCTTTGATAATGATATGATTATCAATCGGATAAAAAGTACAAGAGTGCTCCGGGGAATGAATGCTGCGGAATCAAAAAAAGTCGGAGCATATGAGAAAAAGCCTTCGGCAAAGCCGGAGGATCTGGAAAGTAAAGTGACAAATATTATACATGAAATAGGAGTTCCGGCACATATCAAAGGATATCAGTATTTGCGTGAAGCAATTATTATGTCGGTAAATGATATTGAAATGCTTAATTCCATTACAAAAATACTTTATCCGACAATCGCAAAAAAATATCAGACAACAGCCAGCCGCGTAGAACGTGCTATCCGCCACGCAATAGAGGTGGCATGGAGCCGTGGCAAAATGGACACGATTGATGAGCTGTTTGGGTATACGATAAACAATGGAAAAGGTAAACCGACGAATTCAGAATTTATAGCACTGATTGCAGACAGAATCCGCCTGGAATATAAAGCGTATTAAAAGGGTGGTTTCTACAAAACGGCAGCAAAATATAGTATCTGAATCAGACAGTTTAGGTATTTTCTGCTCCTCCATAACGTGGTATAATGAGCGTAAGCAATGAGCAGTGCAGCCGACAGAAATGCGCGATACTGTGCTTGCACAAAGTATCGCGTATTTCTGTTGGCTGATAGGGCGAATGCCCGTACATCGAGAAAACCAGGGGTTTTCGAGATGCACTGCGAAAGAAAGCGCAGCGGATTTGCGAGTGTGAGCGTAAATAGGGCGAATGCCCGTACATCGAGAAAAACAAGGGTTTTCGAGATGTACTGCGAAAGAAAGCGCAGCGTATTTGTAAAAAGGGTATCAGATTTGGGGGTAACAGAAATGAAGCGGGTATTATTTGTTACATCAGAGGCAGTTCCATTTATCAAAACAGGCGGCCTTGCAGACGTTGCAGGTTCACTGCCAAAATATTTTTCAAAAAATGAATATGAAGTCAGCGTCATGCTGCCGAAGTATATGTGTATCCGTGAGGATATGCGTAAGAAAATGCATCATATATTGCATTTTTATGTAGATTTGGGCTGGCGAAAACAATATGTAGGAATACTGGAGGCAAAGGAAGATGGAATCCAGTATTATTTTATTGATAATGAATTCTATTTTGCGGGAGAAAGACCATATAATAATATTTACGAAGATGTAGAAAAATTTGCATTTTTCTCAAAGGCAGTATTAGAAGCATTGCCGCATATGAATTACCAGCCGGATATTATTCATTGCCATGACTGGCAGACGGGACTGGTTCCGGTATATCTGGAGAATATCTATAAGAAAAATGTATTTTACCAGAATATGAAAACGGTATTTACGATACACAATCTACAGTTCCAGGGGCGCTGGAATCTAAAGGCAGTAAAAGATATTACCGGATTGCCGGATGCTATTTTTACACCGGACAAATTAGAGTCGTATGGAGAGGGAAATTATCTGAAGGGTGGTATTGTATATGCAGATGCTGTAACAACGGTAAGTCCTACATATGCTTATGAGATAACAACTCCGGATGGTGGCGAAGGCTTGGATGGTCTCATTCGCAGTAACAGCTATAAATTAAGCGGTATTATTAATGGAATCGATTATAATGAATATAATCCGAAAGCGGATCCAAAGATTGCTTATTTATATGATGCCAATGATTTGGAAGAGGGCAAGCGGAAAAACAAGCAGGCACTTTTAAAGGATATGAATCTTCCGTATTCGGATGATGTGATGTTAGTTGGAATTGTTTCAAGAATGACAGAGCAGAAGGGATTTGCACTGGTAGATTATATGATGGATGAACTGCTTTCTTCCGGTAAATTTACGATTGTTGCCTTAGGAACCGGAGAGGAACGTTATGAGAATATGTTCCGCTATTATGAGAGCAGGTATCCGGACAGACTGAAGGCAAATATTATGTATTCCGAAGAAGCAGCACATAGAATTTATGCAGCATCAGATGCTTTTTTGATGCCATCTTTATTTGAACCCTGCGGTCTGAGCCAGTTGATGAGTCTTCGTTATGGAACAGTACCTGTGGTTCGCGAGACCGGTGGCTTAAAGGATACCGTAGAGCCATATAATGAGTATCAGCATACCGGAACCGGTTTTACTTTTTCCAATTATAATGCTCATGAAATGCGTGACAGTCTTCTTTATGCATATCAGGTATTCCATGAGAACCGGACCGGGTGGCTGGATATCGCAAGACGTGGCATGGAGCAGAATTTCTCCTGGTCCAGTTCTGCAAAGGAATATGAAAAATTATATGCTAAATTGTAGTCCGTTCTTCTGACATAGAAGTAAGAAGCTTTTCGGAACGGGAATAGAAATAAGCGTGATCGGATAAGATTTCTTCTTCCTCAACCTGAGTGGAATTTACTTCATGAATCATAGCATTTAAATCCTGTATACAGGTTCCGGGCAGAACAGGAAGAATCAGAAATTCATGAATACTGCTTGGAATCAGATAGAAGTCACATGTGAGTTTATCTGCAATGGAATCTAAAAGATTTGGATAGAGAATGCAGGAAGCACCATAGAGTCTGGCTTTATTGGTTAATACATAAAGCGGTGTTTCAGATTCTTCTTCCATGATATCCGCAGGAAAGGGCATTGGCATAAGCTTATTGAGTAATGGCATTAATGGTTCAAAATCAGCAGGAAGCTGTGCCGGTGTATTCTCTAAGGCATAAGAATATAACGCATCTGCGGAGACGTTCCAGTAGGAAAGATGAGTGGAACGAATCAGAATAGTGGCGTTTCCCTGACTTGAGCTAGATAAAAGACAATAGAAAACAACTGCAAAATCAAGATAACGAAAATGAGGGATTTCTTTGAGGAGTTCCTCATTTTTCTGATAGTGAATCAGTTTAAAGAGGATGCGGTGCCGTACATTTTCAAAATTAGTAAAGAATGCTACATCGACAGAGCTGCTGGGACGGTAAGCCCGGTAAATTTCCCGGATATGTAAAATAATGTTATGTATGCTTTTTCCTGCCTGATATTCTTTGTAATAATCATTGAGATAAATAGTGGGAGAAATGTTGCAGCCCTTTTGCAGAATAGTGAGTCCATCCAAAGTAACGCCATTATTTTTTTGGATTTTATGCAGCTGAATCGTAACATCTGTATCAAACAGAGAATGAATTTGTAACTGGATTTCAGTAAGAAATTGTTGATATGTCATAAAGACCTCCTGGTTAGAAATGGTAAAAATGAATAAATAGAAAAGAAAGTCCATGGATTATTCCAATGGACTTTCAATATATCATCTTGTGTCTTGAATAACAAGAAAGGTAATATGAAATTTTTCTAAAAATTTTCTAATCTTTTATAGACCAGAAAATATTAGTAAGATTTTAATTTCTTCCATAGATAATCATAAGTTTCTGTAGCCGGGACATCAAGACTGTTAAAAATTTCACAGTTTTCTAAAGTTTCCTGATCAGAAAAAATAGTAGTACTTTCCTGAACTTCTTCATCCAGTTCGTCATAAACAGCGGTGTTTGGTGTAGCATACCAGACATAGTCAAAGTTTTCCATACCGATATCTTCACGACAGAGATAATTTAAAAACTGTTCTGCAGCATCCTTATGCTGGCAGGTTTTAGGAATGAACCAGGAGTCCATCCACATATTAGAACCTTCTTTCGGAACCACATAATCAAGATCATCATTATAATCCTGTGCATAGGCAGCCTCTCCGGAATAAATAAGAGCCATTGCAGCATTTCCGGCAATCATTTCATCGGCAGAAGAATCTACCAGATAGGAGTAGACTAAATCTTTCTGGTCACAAAGCATGGAAAGTGCTTCGTTTAATTCATCTTCATCCGTAGTATTGATGGAATAGTCCAAAAGCCGGAGTGCAGGAACGAAGGTATCGCGGACGGAATTTTCCATGATAATCTGTCCCTTATATTTCGGATTCCAGAGAACATTCCAGCTGTCCATATCAGCTTCATCTACCATGGTTTTATTGTAGAGAATACCCAGTGTGCCGAAGAAATAAGGTAGTGTGTATTTCGTTTCCGGGTCAAAGGCCTTGGAAAATTCCACATAGGTTGGGTCGATGTTTTCGTAAAGTGGAATATTATCATAATCCATTTCTAAGACTTCACCTTCATTGATAAGCTTCTGGATCATATAGTCGGAGGTACAGATTAAATCGTATTTGATGGAACCCGCCTTATATTTGGTATACATTTCCTCCGGACTTTCATATTCTTCGTATTTGATGGTAATACCGGTTTCTTTTTCAAATTGCTGGATAACATCCGGCTCTATATATTTTCCATAATTTAAAATAACAAGTGCATTTTCATCCTCTTTCTGTCCACAGCCGGAAAGAGTAAGGAGACCAGCAATAAGCATAAATGAAAATAAGAATTTCTTCATTTCTTAAGACCTTCCTTTCGCATCCTTGACACTGCGGTAATTCATAATCAGAAGAAGCACCAGTGCAAGGAAGAATAAAATCGTAGACAGTGCATACATTTCCGGAATAATACCTTTACGCAGCTGGGTATAAATCATGGTAGACAATGTATTGACACCGGCACCCTTGGTAAAGTAGGTGATGGAAAAATCGTCTAAGGACATTGTAACAGCCATCAGAAAACCGGAGAATACACCAGGCTTGATATCCGGCCATACAATTTTGAAAAATGCATAAAGTGGTGTTGCGCCTAAGTCTCTGGCAGCCTCATAGGTATGGGAGGAGGTGTTGGAAAGCTTAGGCAGTACATTTAAAATGACATATGGAATGTCAAAGGTAATATGTGCAATCAATACGGTTGATGTTCCAAGCGCTGTAAAGCGGACAAAAAGCAGCATCAGGGAAATACCGGTTACAATATCTGCATTCAGAAGTGGAATGTTAGTTGCACCAAGCATAATCTGACGGTTCCTTTTCCGCATGGCACTGATTCCGATTGCTGCCATGGTTCCGATTATTGTAGCAATCACAGAAGATGCAACGGTAATCAGAATCGTGGTATAAAAGGCATTCATAATAGTCGGGTCAGAAACAAGATTGCGATACCATTCTGTCGTAAATCCGCCCCATTTTACACGGGAGAGGGAGTTGTTGAAGGAAAGTACAATCAGAACTCCAATCGGAAGATACAGAAACAGGAAAATAATTGCAAGATAAATTTTTGATAAACTTTTCTTTACCATACTGCATGCCCTCCTGATTCACCGGCACGATTCATAAATGCCATACTGATTAATACAAAAAGCATAAGTACAATGGAAAGTCCGGAACCTAAATTCCAGTAGGAACCCTGCATGAAGGACTGCTCAATAACATTTCCAATGAGAAGTACTTTACCTCCGCCTAAAAGGTCTGAAATAACAAAGGAGGTAAGTGCCGGTACGAATACCATAATAATTCCGCTGACAATTCCAGGCACAGTAAGCGGCAGAATGATACGGAAGAAGGTGATAAAACTGTTGGCACCTAAATCCCTTGCTGCATCTATTGTTTCCTTGCGGATACGTACTATGGAATTGTAAATTGGCATAATCATAAATGGAAGAAAATCATAAATCATGCCAAATACAACGGCTCCCTGTGTATTTAACATATGAAGCTTCGGGATGCCAAAAATGGAAAGGAATCCATTGATAATTCCATTATTGGAAAGCAACATCTGCCATGCTAAAATACGCAGCATAAAATTCATCCACATTGGCAGGACGAAGATAAATACCACAAAGCTCTGATGCTTGATATGAAGACTGTTTAATATCATGGCAAGCGGGTAGGAGAGCAGGAGACAGACAACCGTACATAAGATACCAAGCTTCAAGGAAAGCAGGAGTGCTTTTATATGTACCGGGTCTGCAATTGCAGCAATATTTGCCCAGGTAAAACCACCGTCACTGTTGGTGAATGCGTAATATAATATCATCAGAATCGGAAGTACAGTAAATCCAATAATCCAGACCAGATAAGGTCCGGCTAAAAGTCTTTTTCTGGCATTATGCATCGAGTTCCACCGCCTTTTCGTCACTGGATTCCGGTTTATGCATAATCTGGATATTGAAAGGAATTACCTTCATTCCTACATGGCTTCCGGTTTCAAAATATTTGGTGGTATGAACAAGCCATTCATAGCCGCCAGCCATAATTTCGATTTCATAGTGGACACCCTTGAAGATAACAGAAGTAATATCACCATCCATAAAACCGGTGCCGGCTTCTACAATCTCAATATCTTCCGGGCGGATGACTACGTCTACCGGTTTATTATTACCAAAACCGGTATCGACACATTCGTGCTTGATGCCTAAGAAGCTGACTAATTTATCCTCAATCATGATACCGTCAATGATATTGCTGTCTCCGATAAAGTCGGCAACGAATGCATTTTCCGGCTCATTATAAATATCTTCCGGAGTACCAATCTGCTGGATATAGCCCTGATTCATGACAGCAATGGTGTCTGACATGGTAAGGGCTTCTTCCTGGTCGTGGGTAACATAGATAAAAGTAATGCCAAGTTCATTTTTCAGACGAATCAGTTCATACTGCATGTCCTGACGCATTTTTAAATCCAGTGCGCCCAAAGGCTCGTCTAAAAGGAGCACCTTTGGTTCATTTACAATGGCACGGGCAATGGCAATACGCTGCTGCTGGCCACCGCTTAAGGAATCAATGCTGCGGTTTTCATAACCGTCTAAGTTTACAAGCTTTAAGGCATATTTGATTTTATCCTGAATATAAGCCTTGCTTTTTTTGCTGATTTTTAAACCAAAAGCAATATTATCTGCAATGCTCATATGGGTAAAAAGTGCGTATTTCTGGAATACGGTATTTAATTTACGCTCATTTGGCGGAAGAGAAGTAATATCTTTTCCATCAAAAATAATACGTCCGGTGTCCGGTGTCTCAAAACCACCGATAAGACGCAGGGTAGTAGTCTTTCCACAGCCTGAAGGTCCCAGCAGTGTTAAGAATTCGTTTTCCTTTACATAAAGATTTAAGTCATCCAAAATCATATTTCCGTCATAAGTTTTGGTAATATTTTCTAATTGTATTAATTTCTTGCCCATCATAACCTCCTAAAAACTTGGCGGGTTTGTAACCCAGATAAGAACGGCATCTTTCCTGCCGGTATTTTCGATATGGTGCTTTTTATTGGACTTAAGATAAAAAGACTCCCCCTGTCTTGCAGTATAAGTACGGGTACCATATATGATTTTAATGGAGCCCTTAAGTACATAGCCGAATTCTTCTCCCTCATGTGGAAGATAGATGTCTGATGTGCCGCCGGGCTTCAGCGTCAGTCGTACCGGTTCCATCATATCTTTCTGGGCACCGGGAACCATCCATTCGATTAAGCTCCTGTGTTCCGCATCTTCTTTTTCAAAATAATCTTCATTTTTAAAGACAAGCTGTGCAGGTTCATCATCTGCAAAAAATTCTGCCGGCGTAGTGCCGAGACACTGGATAATATCTAAAAGTGTACCCACGGAAGGAGACGTAAGATTACGCTCTAACTGGGAGATAAATCCTTTGGATAATTCCAGACGGTCAGCCAGTTCCTGCTGGGTGAGACCGTAGAGAATCCGCAGCTCCTTGATTTTATTTCCAATATCCATTTTGTACTTCCTTTCCATGAAAAGTGATTTTACATAGTTTTTACAAAATGAAGCTAATAATGTATTTGAAGTTTAATAATAATAAACTCACTAAGGAGTATTATGAGAAATTGAAAGAGAAATGTCAATACTATTTTTAGATTATTTTTAGACAACAAAAAAGCTCCCGAGGGGACTCGAACCCCTGACCTACGCATTACGAATGCGCCGCTCTACCAACTGAGCCACGGAAGCAGAATAATCTGGTTATATGCGAAATAAAATATTTTTCTCAGACAACCCTTTATTTATTAAAATCATACTATAATATTATATATAGAAAAAAATAAATTTGCAATGTTTTTTTGAAAAAAGTTGTTCTTTCAAAGGTTACTTGGTATAATGGGCGTAGATGTGTAAGAACCGGAGAAAGATGAACCGGCTTATGAAAAGGGAAATCATTACAAGGAGGAAGTTTTTTTCATGGAAGTGAAGGAATTTGTTTCAGGGGGAAAGAAAACTGAGGACAGTAAGAAGAATATGAAGAAGAAAATCAACAGCGCAAAGAAAAATTATGCAAAGAAGAACAGTCAGTTTACGATTGCAGAATTAAAGGAAAACAGCGCGCTGATTATGTTATGTGTATTTGTGGTTCTTGCCGTATTGGAAATTGTGCTGGGTATACTGGTATGGAAGATGCCGGTAGTGAGCGTATGTATTGTAGTGTTGATGGAAGCGGGGCTTGCTGCATGTCTGCATAACCTTCCTGTCTGGCTGCATGGAATTGTTGCAGCAGCAGAGATTGTCGTTGGAATAATTTCCGGTAAAGTGATATTTATGCTGATTGGAATTTTATGCTATGGGGCAGCTTTGTTTGCCTTAAAATTCCAGAAGGAAAATAATCCGCTTTCTATATTTAAATAAGAAGAAATCATACCAGGAGATAAAACATGGATCCCTTACAATTAGTAGAGTTATTAAGAGGACACAGAACTTATATTCAGACACATAATTTTCCAGATCCGGATGCGATTGCCAGTGCCTTTGGCTTACAGCATTTTTTAAATTACCATGGGATTAAAGCAGATATCTGTTATGATGGCAAGATTGAACGCCTGAGTACAAGAAAGATGTTTGACACATTTCATATTGGTATTTTGTCTAAAGAAGATTTGGATGATATGAAGAAAGAGGACTATATTGTTACCGTAGACTCTCAGAAATATAATGCGAATCTGACCGATTTTATCGGGGATGAGGTGGCATGTATTGATCATCATCCGACAGTAATTGCCTGTGAATATGCTTATAAAGATGTGCGCCGTGTAGGAGCCTGTGCCACAATGATTGCAGAGTATTTTTATCTTACCAATACACCAATGAGCCGGGATGTGGCGGCAGCACTGGCATATGGCATCAAGATGGATACGGATGACTTTGTCCGTGGTACAACAAAGCTTGATGTGGATATGTTTGCATACATCTATCCAATGGCAGATGTGGAAGAGTTAAAATCCATGTATGTAAATGTAATGGAGTTTTCTGATTTAAAGGCATATGGTGCGGCAATCGATAATATCCACATTTATGATGATGTGGGATTTGCATCGATTCCGTTTGATTGCCCGGATGCGCTGATTGCAATTATTTCAGACTTTATTTTATCTCTTGATGTAGTTAATATTTCCGTGATTTATGCAATCCGTTCTGATGGCATTAAGTTTTCTGTCCGGAGTGCATTCAATCATGTAGATGCCGGAAGAGTTGTAGCAAAGGCATTAGCAGATTATGGAAATGGTGGCGGACATCCGGCAATGGCTGGCGGCTTCATTCCAAAGAAGAATATGGAAAAGTTGGAACCGGACCGGGATTATAAATTAGAAATGCTGTTCTTAGAGCAGATCAAGGCAGAAGAAGGAAGGTAAGATACCATGGCAGAAAATCAGGTGAAGATAACCTATCATATTTATCTTGAGGCAGAGGATGTATCTCAGTCGAGAATTTTATCCAGTACCTCTTATGTAAAGAACTTATTTAAAAATTGCGGCAATCATTATTTTCAGGGTGTAGACTTTGATGATGAAAGTGATTTGGATGATTTTACCCTGCGTCTCTTTGTGGAGCAGGAAATCTTAGAAGAAGAGTGCAGCGTAGAGGCAGATGCAAAAGACTTTCCGGCAGATATGGCAGAATTCTTGGATAATATAGCCCAGGCACATTCTTTCCTTGATATGGAAGGTGATTTTACCGTGGAATATCAGGGCGAGAAAGTAAGTTTTAAGTTTGCTTCTGAAGCAGGAGCAGATTACTGTGACTTTGAAGAAATCGAAGAAGCATAAAAATTCATAAGCAATTTCATGTAAAGTAAGAAAGAGAAAGGCAGTATGAAGAGCAGGTGCAATTCATACCGCCTTTCTTTATTTCCTCTTTAAGCAGAGCTTCTCAAAACTTCCAATCAGCTGATAGAGCAGCATGGCAATGAGACAGAGAATCAGAATCGATAAGATGACCCAGTCTAATTTAAAAACCTGGCTGCCATAAATAATAAGATAGCCTAAGCCTTTTTTTGCTGCAATAAATTCACCGATGATAACACCAACCAGACAAAGACCGATGTTGACTTTCATAATAGAAAGCAGGGTGGGAACACAGCCCGGCAGCATAATTTTAAACATGACATCATTACGGGTGCCGCCTAATGTCTTTATCAGAAGAATCTTTTCTTTATCCATATCACAAAAAGCAGTGTAAAGACTCAGAATAGAGCCAAAGATAGCTACGGACATACCGGTGATGATAATGGTCTTGTAATTGCCGCCCAGCCATACAATCAGCAGCGGAGCCAGCGCAGATTTTGGCAGGGAATTTAAAACCACAAGATAAGGCTCTAAGGTTTCGGATAAGGTTTTGGAAAACCAGAGGATTGCAGCAATCAGTAATGTTAAAATAATAACAAAGAAAAAGCTGCTTAAGGTTTCAAACAGGGTGATTCCAATGTGATAAAGGAGCTTCTGACCGGTAATCATCTGGTAGAAGCAGATGATAAGTCTGGTGGGACTGCTGAAAATAAAGGGGTCGATTTTTCCATATTTCGCACAGAGTTCCCATTGCAATAAAAAGACAACAAGAATCAGAACGCGAAAGATTTTTATTTTAAGCTGATGCCTGCGGCATTGCCGTAAGTACATAAGCTGTGCAGAGGATGGGTTATTCATTTTGATTAAATTCCTTCCATATTAAGTTAAAATAGGATTTAAAATGGCCGTCATTCCGTTTCTCTAAAGGCGTAAGACCAGGCTCAAAGGATATGGGTATAATGGAGCGGATTGTGCCCGGCCGGTGGCTTAAGACAATAACACGGTCTCCCATGGAAATTGCTTCGGATAAATCATGGGTTACAAGAATGGCGGTTTTATGTTCCTGCCGCAGAATGGTACCGATGTCATTGCTGACATTAAGGCGGGTCTGATAATCTAATGCCGAGAAGGGTTCATCTAAGAGAAGCAGCTCCGGGCGGAGTACCAGGGTCCGAATCAGGGCAGCCCGCTGCCGCATGCCGCCGGAAAGCTCAGAAGGACGTTTTGCAGCAAAATCGGCAAGTCCATAAGTTTCTAACAGCCGGCTGGCATAAGCAAGATTTTCCGGTGTCATTTTGTGCTGGATTTCTAGCCCTAATTGGATATTGGATGCGATGGTACGCCACTCTAAGAGATGGTCTTTCTGAAGCATGTATCCCATATTTAAGATATCCTTTGACTGCAGGGGGTGTCCCATGAAGGAAATGCTGCCGCCGGATGGGACAAGAAGACCACAGATAAGGGATAAAAGTGTTGATTTGCCACATCCACTGGGACCTACAATAGCAACAAATTCTCCTTTGGATAAAGTAAAACTGATATTGGACAGAGCCTTGGTTTCGCCCTCTTTCGTATGATAAATATAATCTATATTGGACAATTCAAGGATGGAGCACATGGTATTCACCTGATAGAAGTTTATAGGATAATATATGTGAAAAAATGAGATTGGTCACCCGGATTGACAGAAGAAAAGGATAGATTATAATAGGAACAGAATCGACAGAAGTTTAGAATGGGAAAGGTAAATGTGATGAAAGAAAATTACCAGAAAATATTAGATGAAACGATTGCCGGATTAGAAGAAAGAGGAGAAGTTCCGAAACTTTTACTTCATAGCTGCTGTGCACCCTGCAGTTCTTATGTATTAGAGTATCTTTCCAACTATTTTTATATTACGGTGTTGTACTATAATCCCAATATTTATCCGGAGGATGAATATTATCACAGAGCAGCGGAGCAGAAACGCTTTATTAAAGAATTTCCAACGAAATATGCGGTCTCCTTTGTGGAAGGAAACTTTGAACCGGAGCGTTTTTATGAAACAGTAAAAGGTTATGAAAATATCCGGGAGGGTGGCGAACGGTGTTTCCGCTGCTATGAATTAAGACTGCGGGAAGCGGCAGAGTATGCGAAAAAATTAAATTGTGATTATTTTACGACAACGCTGTCTATCAGTCCCATGAAGAATGCTGCAAAGTTAAATGAGATTGGAGGAAGGCTGGCTAAAGAATATGACATTCCCTATTTATATTCGGATTTTAAGAAACGGGATGGCTATAAGCGTTCTACTGTAATTTCGGCAGAGTATGGCATGTACCGGCAGGATTATTGTGGCTGTGTATTTTCGAAGCGGGAGCGGGAAGAACAGAAAAGAGAACGTGCGGCGCAGGAAAGTGAGCAGACAGTACAGGAGTGATTTCTTCTGGTTGTCATTTTATGAAAAATAAGGTATACTTTCAGAAGTTAGTTATGGATTTTAGTTTAGAATAAGTACGGACATCCGTATGGAAAGAGAGGATAAAAGAGTGGCACAGTTATGGGGTGGACGCTTTACCAAAGAGACAGACAAGCTCGTTTATAATTTTAATGCGTCTATATCATTTGATCAGAAATTCTATAAACAGGATATGGAAGGCAGCATTGCACATGTGAAAATGCTTGGAAAACAGGGCATTTTAACAGAGAAAGAAATGCAGGATATTGTAGACTGTTTAAAAGATATCTTAAAAGAAGTAGAAGAAGGAAAGCTTATTATTACCGATGAATACGAAGACATTCACAGCTTTGTAGAGGCAAAGCTCATTGACCGTCTGGGAGATACCGGTAAGAAATTACATACCGGACGAAGCAGAAATGACCAGGTTGCACTGGACATGCGTCTTTATACCAGACAGGAAGTATTGCATACTGACAAGCTGGTAAAAGAACTTCTTGAGACCATTCTTAAGATTATGGAAGAAAATACCGAGACGATTATGCCGGGATTTACCCATCTTCAGAAAGCACAGCCGATTACACTGGCACATCATATGGGAGCTTATTTTGAGATGTTCCGCCGTGACAGACTCCGCCTGCAGGATATTTTTAAGAGAATGAATTACTGTCCGTTAGGTTCCGGTGCCCTGGCAGGAACTACTTATCCATTAGACCGTGAATATACTGCAGAATTACTTGGTTTCTATGGACCAACCTTAAACAGTATGGATGGCGTATCGGACCGTGACTACTTAATCGAATTTTTATCTGCATTATCTACGATTATGATGCATTTAAGCCGTTTCTCCGAAGAAGTTATCATCTGGAATTCCAATGAATACCAGTTTGTAGAGATTGATGATGCATACAGCACCGGAAGCAGCATTATGCCACAGAAGAAAAATCCGGATATTGCAGAATTGGTACGTGGAAAGACCGGAAGAGTGTATGGTGCACTGATGTCATTGCTTACTACAATGAAGGGAATTCCCCTTGCGTATAATAAAGATATGCAGGAAGACAAGGAGCTTTCCTTTGACGCCATGGATACTGCAAAAGGTTGTCTGGCACTCTTTAACGGCATGCTCGCAACCATGAAATTCAATAAAGAAAAAATGCATGACAGTGCCAATAAGGGATTTACCAATGCGACAGATGCAGCCGATTATCTGGTAAATCATGGCGTTCCATTCCGTGATGCCCACGGTATTGTAGGAAGAATCGTGCTTTATTGTCTGGATAAGAAGATTGCCATTGATGATATGTCATTGGATGAGTTAAAGGCAATCTGCCCGGTATTTGAAGAGGATATTTATGAAGCAATTTCCATGGAAACCTGTGTCAATAAACGTCTGACTGTTGGTGCACCAGGTAAAGACGCAATGGAAAAAGTCATTGCATTGCATAAGGAATATCTGGCAAAGGACTGGCAGGATGAGCTGAATCTGCCGGAAGAGGCGTAGAAAATAAGTAGCTTATTTTGAAAAATTGGTACATATGTATAAGAAAAATGCAATTCACTTAGTAATTTTTGATAAATTGTGAATTGCATTTTTTGTATAAATAGGATAGTATATTTATCAGAAAGACAACTGTTCGCGATAGACGAACATAAAAACGTGAGGAGAAAAAGAAATGAACAGCAAATTAAAAGTTGGTATTTTAGGTGGAACAGGAATGGTAGGTCAGAGATTTATCTCTCTTCTGGAGAATCATCCATGGTTTGAGGTAACTACAATTGCAGCAAGCCCAAGAAGTGCAGGAAAGACCTATGCAGAAGCAGTTGGAGATCGTTGGAAAATGGATACTCCAATGCCGGAAGCCGTTAAAAATATTGTAGTAAAGAATGTAAATGAAGTAGAAAATGTTGCAGCAGAAGTTGATTTCGTATTCAGTGCCGTAGATATGACCAAAGATGAAATCAAAGCAATTGAAGAAGCATATGCTAAGACAGAGACTCCTGTTGTTTCTAACAACAGTGCACACAGATGGACACCGGATGTTCCTATGGTAGTACCTGAAATCAATCCGGAACATATGAAAGTAATCGAATTCCAGCGCAAGAGACTGGGAACCAAGAGAGGATTCGTTGCAGTAAAACCAAACTGCTCCATCCAGAGTTATGCTCCTGTTCTTACAGCATGGAAAGAATTTGAACCATATGAAGTAGTAGCAACCACCTATCAGGCAATTTCCGGTGCCGGAAAAACCTTTAAGGACTGGCCGGAAATGGTTGGAAATATTATCCCATACATTGGTGGTGAGGAAGAAAAATCCGAAAAAGAGCCGCTTCGTATCTGGGGTGAAATCAAAGATGGTGTTATCGTACCTGCTGCATCACCGGTTATTACCTGCCAGTGTATCCGTGTTCCGGTATTAAACGGACATACAGCAGCTGTATTTGTTAAGTTCAAAAAGAACCCTACAAAAGAGCAGTTAATCGAAAAATTAGTAAACTTCAAGGGAGTACCACAGGAATTAAATCTTCCAAGTGCACCAAAGCAGTTTATCCAGTACTTAGAAGAAGACAACAGACCACAGGTTTCTATGGATGTTAACTATGAAAACGGTATGGGAATCAGTGTTGGACGTCTTCGTGAGGACACCGTATATGATTGGAAATTCGTAGGATTATCCCACAATACCGTACGTGGTGCGGCTGGTGGAGCTGTTCTTTGCGCAGAACTTTTAAAAGCACAGGGTTACATTACCGCAAAATAAGTAGCAAAATATGTAACAAAATGAAGATAGAAAAGTCATATTGCAGGAAAGCAGTATGGCTTTTTTATCGTTTTGGCGTTGATAGAAAAATTAAAATGTGATATTATTTTTGTTAGAGCGACTTCTTAGAATTAGAAATTTTGGAGGATATTACCAATGATGATTCAGACATCCGAATTAAAAAAATTAGAAGAGGTATATGGACAGTCCGGCAATCAGATTGTTCTTTTATATGGAAGAGATAACTGCCAGAAAGAGCAGTTGATAAAAGAATTCTGTAAGGAGAAAAAGTTTTTTTACTATCGCGCCAGACAGGCATCCGAAAGGGAACAGGTTTTACAGATGGGGCAGGAAGTGGAAGCAAAATACGGGATTCGTCTGACACGCTATAGTTATGATGAATTCTTTAACCGCATCAAGAGTGGAGACCCGACCAAGCTTGTGGTTGTCATTGATGAATTCCAGTATATTGCCAGAAAAGATGTCGGCTTTATGAACAGCATTCTTAAACTGAAAGCAAAGAAATTATATCCGGGTCCTGTTATGATTATTCTGACCAGCTCTTCACTGGTATGGGTAGAGGAAGACTGCAGAGAAAAATATGGTGAATACTTAAAGAAGGTAGACGCAGCCATCCGCATGGAGGATGCGACATTTCTTGATGTGGTTCGACATTTCCCAGAATATGGAACCAGTCAGGCAGTGCAGGTCTATGGAATTATTGGAGGTGTGCCGGGTTATCTTACACGCTGGAACTCCAAAAAGAGTATTAAGGAAAATGTCTGCCGGCATATTTTGTCTCCGGATGGCTTCCTGTTCCATGAGGCAGAAAATTATATCAGCATTGAATTAAGAGAACTTTCTGTATATAATACAATACTTGCAGCATTGGCTTCTGGAAATAATAAGCTGAATGACCTCTTTTTAAAGACAGGCTTCTCTAGAGCAAAAATCAGTGTCTACATGAAGAATCTGATGGCATTTGATGTGGTAGAAAAGGTGGTTTCCTTTGATACCGGTGGCTGGGAGAATACGAAAAAGGGTGTTTACCGCATTGCCAATACTTATGTGAATTTCTGGTTCCGTTTTGTCTATCCACATTTATCGGACTTATATATGATGGCACCGGAAGAATTTTATGATACTTATATTGAAAAAGATTTAGATGACTATATGAACCGTTATTTTGTCAAGGTCTGCCGGGAATATCTGACTTTATTAAATCGTATTGGTAAACTTCCGATTGACATTCACCGGATTGGAACCTGGGTTGGAAAGAAGGGCAATATCGATATTGTCGCCCAGAACAGTGTCCGTGAGAGTATTGTCGGAATCTGTAACTGGTCAGAGCCTTATATGACCCGCACGGCAGGTGAAGCATTGCTTGATAATCTGAAGCAGGCAAAAATTTCTGCAAAATATCTTTATATGTTTTCCGCACGGGAATTTGCAGAGGATTTAAAGCAGATGGCAGAAGAAGATAAAAGATTTGTCCTGATCGATATGAAGGAATTATAAAGTGCCGGAAAAGTCAAAAAATGATAAAAAGTCAAAATGATAAAAAGACATAATAATAGAAAAGGCACAGAAATTGGAGGAAATAACGGTTGGGTAAGTCGTTAATTATCACGGAGAAACCAAGTGTTGCCCGGGAATTTGCACGAATTCTTGGCGTATCCGGCAGAAATGACGGATATATCGAAGACAGTCACTATGCCATTACCTGGTGTGTTGGTCATCTGGTGGAAATGGTATATCCGGAAGAATATGATATAAAATATAAGAAGTGGAAGTTAGAAGACCTTCCATTTCTTCCGAAAGATTATAAATATAATGTCATACCGTCTGTAAGCAAACAGTATGACATCGTACATAAGCTTTTACACCGGGAAGATATTGATACCGTTTACTGGGCAGGCGATGCCGGAAAAGAAGGACAGACCATTGAAGAGAATATCCGGCGGTTCGGTGGAGTCCGTGAAGGTATGAAAGAGCTGCGGGTATGGATAGATTCGCAGACGGAGGAAGAAATTAAAAGAGGAATTGCTGAAGCAAGACCAATGTCGGATTATGATAATCTTGCTAATTCCGGGATTATGCGTACCATTGAAGACTATGCCATGGGAATTAATTTTTCCCGTGTCATGTCTGTAAAATATGGAAATCTTTTAAATGATGCTGCAGGAACCAAGTCCTATACTGCAATTGCAGTTGGCCGTGTCATGACCTGTGTACTTGGCATGGTTGTAATCCGGGAGCGGGAAATCCGTAATTTTGTAGAAACACCATTTTACCGGGTGGTGGGAAATTTCTTTGATGCAGAGATAGAAGGTGAATGGAAAGCGGTAGAAGGTTCTTCTTATTATGCATCTCCGTTGCTTTATAAAGAGAATGGCTTCAAAGAAAAAGTACATGCAGAAAAATTAATTGAAGAATTAACTAATAAAACAGCGATTGTAAAAACAGTAGATAAAGGAATTTCAAAGAAACGTGCACCGCTTTTATTTAACCTGGCGGAGCTTCAGGCAGAGTGCTCGAAAAGGTTTAAAATCAGCCCGGACGAGACGCTGCAGGTAGCACAGGACTTATATGAAAGAAAGCTGACTACTTATCCGAGAACGGATGCCAGAGTGTTATCTTCTGCCGTTGCAAAAGAAATCAGTAAGAATATCAGAGGACTCCGTTCCTTTGAGCCGGTTGCTCCCTTTGTGCAAAATATTGTGGAGCATGGTTTATATAAAAATATCGGAAAGAGCAGTTATACCGATGACAGTAAGATTACAGACCATTATGCTATTGTTCCAACCGGACAGGTCAATGAATATAAGTCGCTGACGGAATTGCAGAAGCGGGTCTATGAACTGATCGTGCGGCGTTTCTTAAGTATTTTCTATCCGCCGGCACAGTATCAGACGGTAAAGCTGACCATCGGAATTGAAAAGGAATCTTTCTTTGCCGGAGCAAAAGTATTAAAGGTTCCCGGATATCTTGAAATTGCCGGAAGACCGGATACCAAAGAAAAACGGGAAAAGGAAGATGGTGACGGAGAAGAAAACAATCCGAAGAACAGCGCAGCATTACTAAAACTTGCAGATAGTCTCAAAGAAGGAGATACCGCAGAAGTAAAAGAATTTCTGGTAAAAGAGGGAAAGACTTCTCCACCAAAGCGTTATACTTCAGGTTCCATGGTGCTTGCCATGGAAAATGCGGGACAGTTAATCGAGGAAGAGGAATTAAGAGAACAGATTAAAGGCTCCGGAATTGGAACCTCTGCTACAAGGGCAGAAATCATCAAGAAGCTGGTGCGTATCGGCTACCTTGCTTTGAATAAGAAAACACAGGTGCTGACGCCGGAAGCTTTAGGCGAGATGGTTTATGAAGTGGTGAATATGACTGTTCCGGCACTTTTGAATCCCAAGATGACTGCTTCCTGGGAAAAGGGCTTGGATGGCATTACCAAGGGAACCGTTCCGATGGAAGATTACCGGGAGAAGTTAGAAGAATTTATCCGGAAAGAAACAGTTTCCATGATAAATGAGAATCTCACCAGCCAGATTGCCGGGCAGATCCGACCATTGGCTGGCAGCAATGCCAAAGATATGAAGGCAAAGGTTAAAATCGGAGCAACCTGTCCGGTCTGTGGCGGCGAGATTGAGACTACACCTTTTGGTTATGGCTGCTCGAATTATAATAAAGATGGCAGTGGCTGCCGTTTTGCTATTGGTTCCATCGCCGGAAGAGAGCTTAACGATGAAGAAGTAAAGCAGTTATTGAGCGAAGGCAGAACCGGAGTCTTAAAGGGATTTACTTCGAAGAATAAGAAGAAGTTTTCTGCCTGCCTTGTGATGACAAAGGATGAAGAAGGAAAACCGAATATAACCTTTGATTTTTCACAGAATGAGCCGGAGACCATAGAGGGCGTAAGCTGTCCGTTGTGTGGCGGAGCAATAGAAATAAAGCCATTTGGTTATGGCTGTGCCAATTATAAAGCGGAAGATGAGGCTGGCTGCCGGTTTGCCATTGGCAAAATAGCCGGGAAAGATTTAAACACCGCCCAGGTGAAGGAGCTTCTGACCAATGGAAGAACCGGAACGATTCGTGGATTTACTTCAAAGAATAAGAAGAAATTTGATGCCTGCCTGATGCTTGGAGAAGATGAGAACGGAAAGAAAGTCCTGAAATTTGATTTTGAGCATGTGGAAGCAAAGAAGGTAAAAGATGTAAAATGTCCACTGTGTCAGGGTGATATTGTGCAGACGCCATTTGGCTATGGCTGTGCCAATTATGACAGAAACAAAGAGGACAGCTGCCGTTTCTCAATCGGTAAAATAGCTGGAGTAAAATTAAAGGAAACTCAGGTAAAAGCACTTTTACTAACAGGAAAGACAGAAATTATAACAGGATTTAAATCTAAGAATGGCAAGAAATTTGATGCACCATTGAAGCTTACCGAGGATGGACGCATTGAATTTGACTTTCCGGAGCGTCCGAAACCGGAAGAGACAAAAGTAAAATGTCCAAAGTGTGGGGCATTGTTAAAGAAAAGCCAGTGGTACTATGAATGTGACTGCGGATTCCGTGTGAACCGTTATGTAGCAAAGGTGGAACTGGCTGAAGAAGTATTAGAAGAGCTTTTTACAAAAGGATATACCGCTAAAAAAATAACCGGATTTACTTCGAAAGCAGGAAATGTATTTGATACCTGTCTGAAGTTTGAAGAGGATGAAATCCGTTTTGATTTTGACCGGAAACCGGAAGAAGAAAGAGAGGAAGAGAAAGATGGAACAGTGCAAAATCAGTAATATGTATACATTAGAGGAGACAATCGCAAAGGATTATCTTGCACAATTTACTTATCCGTGGGAGGCACTTGCCGGAATCGGAGATTATATCAAAGAACTGGGAAAAACATTGAATCCGGATGTTTATGAACAGAAGGGTGAGGATATCTGGGTGGCAAAATCCGCTGCCGTGGCACCGACAGCATGTTTAAATGGTCCTTTAATTATTGATGAAAATGCTGAAATACGACACTGTGCATTCATTCGTGGAAATGCAATTGTCGGAAAAGGAACGGTGGTAGGCAATTCTACCGAGTTAAAGAATGTCATTCTTTTTAATTCCGTGCAGGTACCACACTATAATTATGTGGGAGATTCTATTTTAGGATACAAGTCACACATGGGAGCAGGTTCCATCACATCCAATGTAAAATCCGATAAGACACTGGTGGTAGTAAAATCTGCTGATGAGAAGATGGAAACCGGACGCAAGAAATTCGGTGCCATGTTAGGAGATTTTGTAGAGGTCGGCTGTAATTCCGTATTGAATCCGGGAACGGTCATCGGACCACATACCAATATTTATCCGCTTTCCCCGGTACGTGGAGTAGTTCCGGCGCATTCTATTTATAAGAATAAGAATGAAATTGTAAGTAAAGCAGAAGGCTAAACGGATGGAAATTTACCCGCGGAAGTTACCTGCGGTAGCTGCTTGCAGAAAATGACAATAGAAAATTAAGAAATGAATGGTTGACAAAAACAGCTATATGCATTACTGTATTAATTAAGTAATACATATGGCTGCTTTTAGTTGGACGAGAACTTTGAAAAGAGTGTTTCTCGCAGTATATACGGGAAGCTTACAAAGAGTGTTTCTCGTGAATTTTGGAGGGTGAAAATGTTAGAAGTACAAGAGCTTACTAAGAAATATGGAAAGAATGTAGCAGTGGACCATGTCAGCTTTATGGTGCAGGATGGTCAGGTCGGTATCCTGCTTGGACCAAATGGTGCCGGAAAATCAACCATTATAAAGAGTATTGCAGGACTCCTTCGTTATGAAGGCGGTGTTGGTATTAATGGAATGAAGGCAAGAAGCCTGGAAGCGAAGAAAATATTTGGCTATGTACCGGAGATTCCGGCAATGTTTGAAGCACTGACGGTGCGGGAGCATATCGAATATGTGAAGCGGGCATATAACAGTGACATTACAGAGGAAGAAATAGATGCACTGCTGACACGTTTTGAGCTTCTGGATAAACAGGAGAAGCTGGGAAATGAATTGTCCAAAGGAATGATGCAGAAGGTCAGTATTTGTTGTGCACTTGCTATTCATCCAAAGGTTGTTATGTTGGATGAGCCAATGGTTGGACTTGACCCGGCAGCCATAAAAGAACTGAAAGAAGTTGTGCTTGAGTTAAAAGAGAAAGGCTGTACCATTCTTATCAGTACACATATGCTTGAAATGGTAAAAGATTTGTGGGATGTGATGTTTGTAATGGAACAAGGGAAAATTATAGCAACATTTAACAAAAAAGAAATTGCGGATAAAGACATAGAAGAACTATTCTTTGAAGTGACAGAACCAAAGACTGGTGGTGAAGAACATGAGTAGTCTTTCCTTTGTTTTTTTCCAGACCATTAAGAATAAAGTGAAGCGGAGCCTGAAACGGCCACGGACTTTTCTTGCACTGGTATTTGTTGTTTTATATGCAGCATTGATATTGTATGGACTTGGTTCCATGTCTGTCGATTTCGGATTAAACAGCCCGGAAGGAATCGCAACTGTTTTATCCGTACTGATGGTTATGATTGTTCCGGCAAATCTGATTTCCTATATCAAGAGAAAAGGACTGTTGTTCCGCCCGTCAGAAGTACATTTTGTATTTGCTGCACCGGAAGAACCGAAGAAGGTTATTCTTCATGCCGGAATGAAGCAGTTCTTAACCAATTTTATTGTTGAACTATTTGTACTGGTACTTGGAATTGGAGTATTTGGTGTTACACCATATAAGATGATTTTATATTTCCTTTATGCTGGTGTACTGGAAAATATTTTAGAGGGAGCGTTAATGATTATCTGCTATGGAAATGAAACACTTCCCAAACAGTTCTTTACCGTACTTACTTATATTATGTATGGAGTAATGGCAGCTTTTGCACTGGTGGTAATCTACTTTGTTTCGGTGAAAGGCATGCAGTTATCTGTGTTTGTGGACTTAATCCAGCTTCCGGTGGTACAGCTGATTCCAATTATAGGCTGGGAAATTGCATTGATTCAGCTTATTATCATAGGCCCTGCAGGAATCAATGTGGTGGCAACCGTACTTCTTTTAATCAGTACTGTTTTGCTGGTACTTTATGCGAAAAAGATGAAGTGTACCGGAGAATTCTATGAAGATGCTGCAAAATTTGCAGAAGATTATGATGACCGGATGAAACGCTCGAAAAAGGGCGAGGTCGTAGTTGGAAATGGCAGGAAAAAGTATTTGCGGAATGTAAAGATGGCTTATAAGGGAACTTACGCTAAAGCAATTTTCTACCGGCAGGTATTAGAATACCGTAAAAACCGTTTCTTTATCTTTGGCTGGAATTCGGTGCTGTTTCTGGTTATAGGTGTGGCAATTGCGGTTGTTTCTTATTATAATAAAATTTCCAGTCAGCCTTTTAAAATGTTTGTAATTCCAGGTGTCATTGCCTATGTTATCTTTATTTTCAGCGGTTATAAGACGAAGTGGTCGAAGGAACTGGCAAATCCATACACCTATCTGATTCCGGACAGCAATTTTAAGAAAATGTGGTATGCCACCAAAATGGAGCATATCCGTGCGCTGATTGACGGACTTCTGATTACGCTGCCGGGCAGTATCGTAATGGGACTTCCGGTGTCTTACATGATTTTGACCGTCATTTTATATATGTGCCTGAATGCTAATAAGCTTTATATGAATATGCTGGCAGATGTCGTGATAGGGAAAATGTTTGGAGAACTGGGCAGAACGATTCTTCGGATGCTGTTCCAGGGACTGGTATTATGTGTCGGAATCATTGTGGCAGTAGCAGCGGGAGCGTTCATTTCTGTGACTGCAGGATTTATTATGATGATAGTCGTTATATTCCTGCTGACACTGGTTGGAGCAATCGGAGCATCCTTTGCATTTGAGCGGATGGAGGCATTAGATTAACAAATTGAGAAAATTAAGGTGCATTTCCTGTAAAAAAGACTGGACTAATGTAAAAAAATGTGAGAAAATGAGGGCGGTGTGTTAAATGTATAACAAAGTTTAACATGATATATATTTCATATCGAAAGGAGTCTTATAATGATTTACACGAAGGAAGTCGAAAACATGTGTCCTGTTGCCAAGGGCGCAAAACATGAGCCAGCTCCAATTCCAGAAGAAGGAAAATGGGTTCATTCCAAAAAAATTGAAGATATTTCAGGATTTACACACGGTGTAGGCTGGTGTGCACCACAGCAGGGTGCCTGCAAGCTTTCATTAAATGTAAAGAATGGTGTGATTGAAGAAGCACTGGTTGAGACAATCGGATGCTCAGGTATGACACATTCAGCAGCAATGGCAGCAGAGGTTCTTCAGGGAAAAACAATTCTTGAAGCATTAAATACTGACCTTGTTTGTGACGCAATCAATACAGCAATGAGAGAATTATTCTTACAGATCGTTTACGGACGTACTCAGAGTGCATTCTCTGATGACGGACTTGCAGTAGGTGCTGGTCTGGAAGATTTAGGAAAAGGACTTCGTTCCCAGGTTGGTACTATGTACGCAACAAAGGAGAAAGGTGTTCGTTACTTAGAGATGGCTGAAGGTTATGTAACAGGCATCGCTCTTGACGAGAACAACGAAGTTATCGGATATCAGTTCGTTTCTCTTGGAAAAATGACAGACTTTATCAAAAAAGGTGATGACCCTAACACTGCATGGGAAAAAGCAAAAGGCCAGTATGGTCGTGTAGCTGATGCTGTTAAGATCATTGACCCAAGAGAAGAGTAAGAAAGGAGAGACGAAGATAATGGCATTATTTGAAGGATATGAAAGAAGAATTGACCAGATTAACGCTGTATTAAACAGCTATGGTATCAGCTCTATTGAAGAAGCTGAAAAAATTACAAAAGATGCTGGACTTGATGTATATGATCAGGTAAAGAAAATCCAGCCTATCTGTTTCGAGAACGCTTGCTGGGCTTACACTATAGGTGCAGCAATCGCAATCAAAAAAGGATGCAAAAGAGCTGCTGATGCTGCTGCAGCAATCGGTGAAGGTCTTCAGGCATTCTGTATTCCAGGTTCTGTTGCTGACCACAGAAAAGTAGGTCTTGGACATGGTAACCTTGGAAAAATGTTATTAGAGGAAGAGACAGAGTGCTTCTGTTTCTTAGCTGGACACGAGTCTTTTGCAGCTGCTGAAGGTGCAATCGGAATCGCTGAGAAAGCAAACAAAGTACGTCAGAAACCACTTCGTGTTATCTTAAACGGACTTGGAAAAGATGCTGCACAGATTATTTCACGTATCAACGGATTTACATTTGTTGAGACACAGTATGATTACAAAGCAGCTAAACTTAACGTTGTATATGAAAAAGCATATTCTAACGGACTTCGTGCAACTGTAAAATGTTACGGTGCTGATGATGTTCAGGAAGGTGTTGCAATCATGCATCATGAGAACGTAGGTGTTTCCATTACCGGTAACTCTACCAACCCAACACGTTTCCAGCATCCGGTTGCAGGTACATACAAGAAAGAATGTATCGAGCAGGGTAAGAAATACTTCTCTGTAGCATCCGGCGGTGGTACAGGACGTACTCTTCACCCAGATAACATGGCTGCAGGTCCTGCTTCTTATGGTATGACAGATACTATGGGACGTATGCACTCTGATGCACAGTTCGCAGGTTCTTCTTCCGTACCAGCTCACGTTGAGATGATGGGCTTAATCGGAATGGGTAACAACCCGATGGTTGGTGCTACAGTAGCAGTTGCCGTTTCTGTTGAGGAAGCAGCAAAAGCTGGTAAATTCTAAATAAAAGGCTTAAAAGCTAGACTTTTCGGGCTATTCAGACTAGGTAATTCGGTCTGGATAGCCCTATTTTTATGTCCATAAGACATGTAAAAGTCGCAAGCAAGTCACAAGCAACAAGTCACAAACCCTGTAGACTGTGTGAGTTGGGGGTTAGTTCCTGTGTTGTTATGTTCAGTATAAGGTGATTACTCAGTTGATGAATTCTTAATATCGCAAAATTTATTTGCAGTGTCTGAAATGAATAAATGTCTGAGTTGTTTTGGTGAGACATGTAAAAATGTTAGAAATCAGATAAACAGCAAGGATCTCATGCGTGAGTTACTTATCAAGGGGTATTACGATTTCTCTGATACCGTTGGTATGAAGATTGTAAACAATTGTCAGGACAAGATTCCAGCATCATTTTCTTATTATTGTCCTACAGGATGGGGTATCACAGAGTGTAGCAATATTCTGGTAAATCCAATATTTTCAAATCTAGCTACACAGCCATGTGGAGAGCTTGTTAAGCCAAAGACAAATGCTGAGGAAGATATGTGGGACTATGAAGATTACGAAGAGGAAGGCGACGATGAAGAGTGGGGAGATTATGACGAGTAGTCAGGAGGTAGTGGTTTATGATTAGAAGTACATTGCCGAGTGGCGTGAAAACATTGCAGAAGTGGTATGCCAATGGTCAGCTTGTATTTGACAATGCGATTCAGCGTTCCAGCGGTCAATGGGGTATTCTACAAAAGAGCCTGCTCATCCATAGTATCTTGGCAGGCTACCCAATACCGCCAGTGTTCCTGCTTAAATATAAGAATGACGATGCCACCATATATGATTGCATCGAGGGCAAGCAGAGATTGCTTAACACATTCAGTTTTATGTCTTGGGAGTATGCGTTACATGGCGGTACTCCAGACGTAGAGCTGGATGGCGAGGTTTATGAAATCGCAGGCAGGAGCTTTGATGAACTTTCAGATGAGCTGAAGGATATTATATCTGGTTACAGATATAGTATCTCCGTAATCGAAGATGCGACAGAGGAAGAGGTAGAAGATATTTTCTACCGCTTAAACTCTCCAACGCCACTTACCCAAATTCAAAGGTCAAGGTCTGTTATGGGTACGGAGCTTGCAAGATGGACAAGGGATATTCTGGAAAAGGATTTCTTTACCAAGGCAATTTGTCTTACTCAGGCACAGTGGCGGAGAGAGGGCGATCTTGAGGTATTACTCCAGACCATGCTGTTGCTGGATAATCGTAGCGAAAATTACGAGTATAAGGCAATATCCAATACTGAGGTGTTAAAGTATTGCAGCCATATCAGGGGTAGATTCTCTCCAGAAAAGCGTGTGGTAATTGAGGAGCTGTTTGACTATCTTTCAGGGGCATTCTCAGACAAGTGTAAGTTCCTGAAGAAATCGGCAGTACCTATGGTGGCAGTTATTGGAAAGCTGGCATTGGAGAATAGCATTACTCCAGAGCAGTATCGTGGTTTCATAGACAGCTTTGCGAATACAGTAAATGAGGAGTATGAAGCCAATAAGGGTAATGGAAACGTGAAGAGGGTAAAAACTGAGGGCAGACTTCTTGCGATGGCTGATGATTTTGGTCAATACTTCAACATATCAAATCTTGTGGTTATCGGGGGTAGTGCAGAGAGCGAGGATGCCAATGAAACAGAAGATTAAAGCGTATATCATCCGTGTAGATGAAGAGGGAAGACAATACAAGGGGTACTTTACTGAGATAGATAATACCCTTGAAGCGAAACAGGAAATCGTAGGTGGTCTGATTCAGGTGGTTAGATTAACGCCTGATATAGATATCATCATAAACGATGAAGGTAAGCTACGGGGTATGCCATTAAACAGAATTTGGCTCAGTGAAGATGGCGAGCCGCTGGATTTCCTTGTTGGAAATATTATAGCGGTACGACATTGCGATGATGTATTCACTGATATTTTGTCTGAGGATTGTGAAATAATCGAGAGATTATTGCCACCAATCAGGCTGAATATGTCTGTTATGGGTAAGGATGGAAAGTATCGCACCAACTCAATGTTCTACTTTAATCATGATGAGTTGTTAGATTACAAGGAGTGTGCCGATGAAGATTGATAAGAAAGCAGTATATGAGAGGGTAAATGTGAAATGAAATTGTATGGTTGTTAGTGGTATGAATTTTGTTTTGAACATACAATGGGGTATGTCAAGACCTCTTGCTGGTTGATTTTGGTCAGCAGGAGGTCTATTTTATTGGGTTTTCTAAGAAATGGATGGTCAGAGATGAGGCGATAACCAAGTCGCTGGGATTCTATCAAAATTAAATTTATTATTTTTCAGGAGGTTGAAATTATGGAACACGATTTAATATTTGATGGAAGGAACATTCCAGTAGCCGAAGCGGCAAAGATTATGGGGAAAGACCCACAGTTCATACGACTTGCTATGATAAACAAGTTATTACCTATTGGATTAACGTATAAGAAGGAAGGTTCTACTCAGTATGACTTCTATATAAGTCCAAAGCTGTTTTATGAGTATACGGGATGTTACTTTGACTCAAAGAACGACTAATATAGTTACGCTTTCTAAGTAGTCAATGCGTGGTTAATAATCTATGCGTTGGCTATTTTTTATGGTAATATAATAATAGGTTTTGGATGTGAGAGGTAATAATATGGACACAAATTATTTTCGTGATTGGAAGACTTTAGGTAAAAGACGTTCTGAAAATCAGATTATTGGGGAGTCAGGTATTGATATATTGAGATCCTTATTTCCTAAGGAATGGGTAATAAGGGAGTACACTGCTGATTATGGAATTGACTTAGATGTTGAATTATTTGAGGAGTGTAATGATGGGGTATATGTTACAAAGGGTGAACATGTACTTTTTCAAGTTAAGACAACCAATGATATTGAAGTAAAAGATTTGGAGGTTTATTCTAAAACAAAATCTGATAATTGTATATTTAAGGTGGTCAAATATCCTTTAGATACAGCGTTGTTAGCTACAGTTGAAAAGATGGGAAGTGCAGTTCCTGTATTGCTTTGCTTAGTGGATAATGTAGAAAGAGAGGGATATTTTGTATGCTTGAACGATTATGTTGATAAAATATTAATATCTCAAAAACCAGATTATGATAGGCAGGGAACAGTTACTATTAATATTCCAATAGAAAATAGGATAAGTAGTGGAAAATTTGCGATTGAATGGTATGGGAAAAGAGCAAAATTATATTCTTTCTTTAATTTAGTAAATTGTCAAAAGAGGGATTTATTGTATACGCCAGATTGTAATCTGGAACAAATGGTTGAGATGTTTTTGAATAGAATATGTCGATTAGATATATGGTCGGATAAAATGTTAGAGTTATTTAAAGAACAGATAGATTACTATACAGAACATCATTCTACAAAACAAGCAGATATAATAATTAATAATGCAATAGAAAGAGGGGAAAATGTTGATGAACCCATTTGGGAAGGAACGTATTGTATGGGAGAAGTATCTTTTCGGCATGCAACTCAAATACAGGAATTGCATAGGTTATGGGATCAGATGTGTATAATATCAGATATGTATGAGACTGATTATCGAGAAGCGTATCTTCCTACATATTATTGGTTTATAGTTAATAAGTAGTAAAAAATATATTTGAGTATTTATAAGTACTAAGTTATTTGTTTTTTTATTAACATAGTGTTAAGCTAGACAAAATTCATTATTGTAGACTGAATGGTATCACTTTTATAATAGAAGGAAAATTGTTTAGCCTTGTTGTAGCTATTGGACGAAAAGCCACACCGAAAGCCACACATGCTTGATTTATCTTGAATTTACTGGGTTCATTGATTCTGTAGAGGAAGCAGCAAAAGCTGGTAAATTCTAAATAGAAAGCTTGATTTTATAGGCTTATTGGAGACTCATATCTTTTTTGGTATGGGTCTCTTTTTTTTTACTCATTTTCTGGATTTGGTGTAAAAATAGCTGCACGCTGCCCTCAAGTCGCCATATGTAAATATTATGACGAGTACTATTCACATTATTATTCAGATTTTAAGGTGACGGATGAAGTATTAAGAAGAAACACAGTTCTTCCGCAAAACAGAATAGGTGAGACTTGTACAGAGCATGAAGTAAATTTTGTATGCAGGCGTGAAGATGGTTCATATGTAAGCTCGCGTACGATGCAGCATGTTTCGAGGATTGTGCATGAACAGCTTACCTGCACTTAAATTGGGGAGTCTCAAGGTTCGTAAAACGGTATTGATTGAGCTTACTGTGAAATATGAAGGAATGAAATATCACATCTGGTATTGACATAGCCGAACGGCTTAGTATATGATAAATATATCAAAAATAAGCCGTTCGACCTTTTTTAGCTTGCGCAAAATTAAAATAAGCCGTTCGACTATGCGACAAGGAGGCGTCATGAAAATAGCAGATGCAGAAGCTTTTGGAAATGAATTACGTACACGCAGAAAAGAATTGGGATATACACAGGCTTATATCGCTGAATTTACAGGATTTAGTGTCAGCTTTATATCTGATCTGGAAAGAGGAAAGGAAACGTGTGAGATTGGAAAGGCGATTGAGATTGTAAATCTTTTAGGTATGGATTTGTGTATGGAAAAGCGAGGTAAATAAAATGAGAGATTTTCATGTATTTATTGAACAGCAGGGAGAGCAGATCTATGTTGGTAAGATAACAGGAAGTGGATCTGAAGATGCGGTATTTTCCTATGCACAAGAGTATTTGGATAATCCGTCAAGTTGTCCTATTTCAATTCATCTTCCATTGCAGGCACAAAACTTTTCGGCAGAAGAAACAAGACTTTTTTTTGAAGGCCTTCTACCGGAAGGTTTTACCAGGAAGTGTGTAGCCGGATGGATTCATGCAGATGAATATGATTATCTGACAATCTTAGCTGCTTTGGGGAGGGAATGTCTGGGTGCTATTCAGATTATTGAAGATGGCATGGATGTTCCAAAAGCTGGTTATCAGAAACTTACAAAGGAAGATGTATGCAGATTGGCGAAAGAAGGTGCTTCAGAAGCGGCAGAGTTGGTTGCAAAAGCGCATTTGTCTCTGACCGGAGCCTCTGGTAAAGTTGGATTGTATTATAAGAAAGACACAAATGAATGGTATTTACCAATTGGAGCAGCTCCGAGTACGCATATTGTGAAACAAAGTCATGTCAGATTAGACGGGATTGTTACCAATGAACAGCTATGTTTACAGACAGCCAAAAATCTGGGGATTGATGTACCGGACAGCTTTGTGATAAATGTAGGAACTGGTAAAGATGAAGATGTGTTATTTGCAACACATAGATATGATCGGATCATTGACGAAAAATGTCGGGTTATAGATGGGTTAACAGTTCCGTTTCGACTGCATCAGGAGGATTTTTCGCAGGCCATGGGTATTTCATCCGGTCATAAATATGAGCATAATGGAGAAGGTTACCTAAAAAGAATGTGTGATATTTTGAAAAAATATTCCTCGAATCCAATGGAAGATCAGTTAAAACTATGGGATATCTGTGTATTCAACTATCTCATAGGGAATACCGATAATCATATTAAGAATGTATCACTTCTTTATGCATCTGATATGGCATCCATACGATTAGCACCAGCTTACGACATTGTATGTACGATGATCTATCCAAGCAGTACTACGGAGATGGCTGTTTCGATTGGGTGTGAATATGACATTCATAAAATCAAGCGAGAGCACTTTTGTCGGGAGTTGAAAAATATCGGGATTGGTGAAAAACTTGCCATGAAGCATTATGATGATATGCTAAGCAGAATAGAAAGTGCACTTGAGAAATCGTGTGAAACACTTATGCAACAGGGATTTATACAGGCAAAAGACATGAAAAAAAGGATTTTAGAGGTGCGAAAGCTGGCGTGGATGTAAAGAAAGACATTTATAATGTCAGAATCGGGCAAAGTCAACGACAGGACAACATTGTAGAAAATAACATATTAAAAAAAATAACATTGGTAGCTCCCCTTTTATATGACAAAACAACAACAGGCAACTAAACCATTCACCGTTTAGCTGCCTGTTATTGTTTAAAGAATTCATTAAAATCACAATTAAAAATCTTGGTCAATCCAATCAGCATATCTACCGTTGGGTTATTATAACCATTTTCCACCTTGCTGAATATGCCGGTAGTTACATTGATGCCATCACATTGGAGCTTCGCAATGACTTCGGTGGCTTTCAAACCCTGTTCTTTCCGCAGTCTCCGGATGTTAGAACCTACCAGTGGATGCAGGTGTTGATTAATTCTTTCTGACATAGGTATCACCTCGTTGAGAAAATAATATCCAAAATGGAAGAAAAAAGTATCCAAAATGGAAGTTTTATAGTATAATCGAGAAAGGAGTTTATATAAATTTACGGAAGGAGAAAGTTTGATGGCTATTCAGGAAGTGATCAAATATGAAGGGGATAATTCAACTCTTATTTATAAGCATCCCGCAGAAGACTTTAATACGCTGTCACAATTGATTGTGCATGAGTCGCAGGAGGCAGTATTTTTCAGTGACGGACAGGCACTGGATTCTTTTAAAGCAGGTCGTTATACCTTAGAAACGAAAAACATTCCACTTATTTCCAAAATAAGAAATCTGGTTTCGGGCGGAGTAAGTCCGTTCCATGTGGAGGTTTATTTTATTAACCTTGCGACCATGATGGATATCGCATGGGGAACACCAAGTCAGGTGACAGTTCGTGATCCGAATTACGGCTATAGTTACAGTGCCGGTGCCAGTGGTTCTTTCGGACTGAAAATAGAGGATGGAAGAAAGCTTCTGATTAATCTGGTTGGTACCGAAAAAGCAATGACCACCAAAGATATTCAGAAATTTTTTAAAGACCTTTTAGTTACAAGAGTAAAAAATTGCATTGCAGTAGAACTCAGCAAATATAGCTACAATGTTTTCAACCAGCATTTGAATGAAATTTCCGAGAACGTTGCCGGTCAGGTGGAAAACGACCTTGAAAGCTATGGCATCCGGATTTTAAATTTCTTTGTGTCTGCAGTTACCATTAAGCCGGACGATTTGGAAGAGCTTAAAAAATTAGATAACAGCATGGCACAGAAGCGGTTTGAAGCAATGGGAAATCGTGATGCTACCGTAATTGAAGCAGAAGGACTTGCCAAAGCGAGAGAACTGCAGGGATATACCTGGCAACAGGAGCAGCAGTTTGATGTAAGCAGAACATTTGCACAGAATGAAGGCTTTGCAGCGAATCCGGCGAATATGATGGCACAGATTCCACTGGCGTTTTCCATGGGTGACATGATGAAAAACAATATGGATGCAGCAGTTCAGGCACAGCCGGTAACAGCCGCGCAGACAGGGACAGCAGCAATGCAGCCAGATATTGCAGCAACACAGCCGCAGCCAGCAGTGCAGCCGCAGGCGCAAGGTGGAAATATTACCTGTGTCAAGTGTGGAACGAGTCTGCCGAAGGATGCTAAATTCTGTTTCCAGTGTGGTGAAAAAGTGGTGATTCAACAGAAGATTTTCTGCGCAAACTGTGGAAATGAAATGCCGCCGGAAGCTAATTTCTGTACGAAATGCGGAACGAGGAGGGAGAAATAATGTTCAAGTACATATTTTGCCTGATTGCAATATTGATGCAGCCAATTTTTGCATTTCTGGTATTTCATAAACAGGAAAAACAAAAGGCAGCATTAAAGATGCCGCTTGTATATCTGAGCGGAGTCTATCTTGTAATTCAGATTTTTGTTTTCTTTAAGGTCTGCCTGAAAATTCCGAAGGATTATCAGGTGTATTCCTATTTGTTACAGAGTGCGATTTTAGCAGTTTTCATTATCATTGAGATTGCTATGGCAGCAAGTAATAAATATATTACAAAGGTTCAGACACAGGAACAGAGTTCCATCGAAGTGTTTAAAGGACTTATTCAGCAGCTTGAAATTTGCAGAGTGCAGATTACAGATGAGGTCAACCGCAAAGAAATTGGCAAAGTGCTGGAAAAGATGCGATACAGTGATCCGGTCAGTTCACCGGCAGTGGCAACAGAAAATGAGGCAATCAGACAGTTGATATTGCAGCTTTCTTCAACAACAGATGAAGCCGCTTTTGCGGAAATCTGCGGAGCAATCATGAAGCAGCTTGAAATTAGAAAAATGAAAAATACAAAGGAGCAGGGCTAGAAAATGGAAGAAATAAAATGTCCCAGTTGTGGCAGTGGTGCAGTAAGAAAAATTACAGAAGAAAAGTATGAATGCATGGCATGTGATAATCTTTTCCTGGTACATAATTTATCAAAAGAGTTTCAGAAAACAGATGAACATATTGAAAATATTCATCAGGATTTGAAGAAAACAATTGAAAATATCAATCTGACTGCTGCTGTTGCCGGAGGAAGTGGAAGAGATGGTCTTGATAACCGTTATAAAAATGCCATGACATTACTAAATCAGGGAAACATTTCGGCAGCAAAAGCAGAATTTACAGGAATCCGTAATGATTTTATGTGGAGCTGTAAGGGCTATTATGGACTGATTTTATGTGAAAAAAAGAAGAAACATATAAATTGGGGGGAGATAGGAGATTATATTCAGCAAATATATCGCTGTGAGGATGTTACTCCAGAGATTCTTCAGGAGATGGAAGGCATTTTAAATGACGGCAGACAGATCGCTTTAGCAAGTCTTGGAAAGTCATTGAATGAGCGGAATGCACAGCAGAATGAGATTAGTTCTAAAATACAACAGGTAACTGAAATGTCTAAATTGCAGGAAAACACACTGACACGGAAAAAGGAAGAGTTTGCAGAGCGTTGGAGCCAGACTTCCCCTGTCCGCAAGGCAATTTCTATTGCAATCGGTATTATCTGTGCGTTAGTACTGGTATGGTGTGCGGTTTCCCTGTTCCGCTGGATTATTGATGTGAGACATTTATTTGCCAATGCAATGAATTATGGATTTTTTGCAGGAATTTTACGCATTTTATGGAGCTGTGTCCGGACAATTCTCCGTGTTGCAGTGTCTGTTGGTGTAATTATTCTGGGTATTTTGATTTACTTTGTTATTCTTGGGTTCATTACGGCAAATCCACAGAAAGATGATGCACAGCTTAATATTGATAAAATGGATGAACAGATTCAGAAATTACAGGAAAGACATGAGATTTTACAGCGTCGCTTTGATGAGGAACAAATGAATATACAGAATATCAATCGTATCGGAAGCAGATTAGAACAACTGCAGCAGATAAAACCGGAAGAAATTATTCCTTTATTAATTGAAGCCGGAAAATATTACTAGAAAAGGAGAAATGAAAATGGGATTCATGAAATCATTGTTTGGAAACATGGGAGTACAGCAGGAGATACCGGAAAAGAAAATTATAATCAGAGATGTTGGACCAAATCCAGCACAGGTAATATCTATCATTCAGAATTATTATCCGGAAGATGCGGATCAGGTAAGCATGCTGGTAAATGAAAATATGATGGAAGGTAATGCAACTGTCTGCAGATTATCCCCAACAGAAAGCCTTTATGAGCTACAACAGGCGTTAGACGCCGCAGGAGCATCAACTTTTATCCAGAAGAACTGGACAGATGAAGAAAATGCAAGAGCTATTGCAGATATTGTTATTTTTTCTCTGGGCGGACAGCCTGATCAGGTCATGGAGTGTTACCATGAAATCTTAGGACTTGACAGAAGAGACCTGGAATTGAAACTTTTAAAAGATATTTCGGATGAAAATGGATTTTTAATATCAACAACCAGAGAAAGAGCAGAGACATTAAAAGCAGCGTTGGACGAACTCGGTGCTGATGCAGAAATTGATGTGACATGGGACGAGGATGCGCAGGCATCACTGATTGTTTTTTCAACCGGAAATATGAAAGAATATTTATTTTCGGATGTTATAAGAAGAGCTTATTTACATGTCGTCAGCAAAGAGATTTCGGGTGCAAATTTTAAGGATATATCAGATGAAGAACCTGCTATTATAGACGGAGTTTGTTCCTCACTCGTATATTTGCGTGATGAGATAGACCGTGCCGGTGGTGAGACAGTAATTGTTTTTGATACAGATCAATCCGTTGCTGCTGCATTATATATCATGGATGTAGGTTCAGATAAATCCAAAATACTTAAGATATTACAGAAATATTTAGGAATAAGTATAGCTGAAGCAAACGAGCAGGTAAATGAACTTGTAATTGGAAAGAGCCAGGTGGTAAAAGGCTATTTAGGTCTTTTAAAGGATATGAAAAAAGAACTGGATGCATTGCGCGTTAAAACAGAATTGATGCTGGATTTTGAGGAGGAAGAGGAGGAAGAGTTTGAGAACTTTTCAGCACTGCATTGCAATAATTGTGGTGCCGAACTTGCATCCGGCACAAAATTCTGCCCGAAATGCGGTACCAAAGTAGAGGAAGCTCAGAAGATGTTCTGCCCGCAGTGTGGAAATGAAATTATGCCGGGTGCAAAATTCTGCACCAAGTGCGGAGCAAGATGCATGTAACAGATACAAAAATAGAAGTTGAAAGAAATTGAGATGGAAAACATCTGCTTATCCGATTAGGGGGCAGATGTTTTCTTTTTTTACTGACATTTTCATTTCATCATGTTATAATGCAATCAAAGCTTGATATTTCTATATACATTTCAATGGCACATAGCCTGTCAGAAGTATACCGGTATTCTATCATTTCGCCGGGTTCACCACATAACCTGATATGATAACAGGAATTTTCAAAGCTTTTATTTCACATTAAATGAAGCGGAGAGAATTCTTTCAGACAAAGGTTGTTGCGGTTAAGTGACATTGCAAAAGTATACTCTCCAAGACAAAAGAAAGGAGAAGAAATGTCAGGAAAAACAGAAAAATTACAATGGCATCCGGCGTTTTGTGCAGCAACAGAACTGGAACTGCGACAAGATCTGGATGTACTGGAATTAATTCCGGAGTATAATTTAAGTAAGAAACCACTTCAGATTGATCTTGTGATCATTAAAAAGATGGATTGGAAGCGGACGTTACAAAATGAAATTGGTCATATTATGAGGGGACACAATATTTTAGAGTATAAGGGACCGGGAGATGAATTGACGATAGATTCCTTCTTTAAGGTAATTGGATACGCCAGCTTATATAAGGCGCAGGGGATAGCAGTCAATAAAATTTCAGCATCTGAGGTGACCGTATCCTTTTTTCGGAATGCTTATCCGAAGGCACTTTTTCAGGAACTGAAAAAAGAAGGATATATCCTGAAAAAAATGTATCCTGGAATTTATTATGTAAGAGGAAAAGTTCCATTTCCAGTACAAGTTGTAGTAACAAGTCAGTTGGAAAGAAAAGCTCATTGCAGCCTGCGGGTATTGACTACACAGGTAGAGATGCAGGATGCAGAACTATTTTTGGAACAGATACATTATTTGGAAAGTAAGAATGAACGGAGCAATATTGATTCGGTACTTCAAGTAAGTGTAAATGCAAATAAGCAGGTATATAGTCTGTTAAGGAGGCAAAATGAGATGTGTGAAGCATTGCGTGAATTAATGAAAGATGAAATTGAAAAAGAACTGGAAAATAAATTGGAGCAGGGCGAAAAACTGCAACTAATTCGTCAGGTAATCAAGAAACTGCAAAAAGGCAACTCCGTAGAAGAAACATCTGATATGCTGGAAGAAGAGCCGGAAAATATCAGGAAGATATATGAAATTGCAGCAACTATGGCGCCGGATTATGACGTAGAAAAAATATATCAAAAACTGTAGAAATTCAAATGGAAATATACCGGAAATAAACCCAAGTAAGTCCCTGAGAAAAATTGTAGGGAAACACTTGACAAACATATTTTTATAAGATATAGTATAAAAGTACTAGCTATTAAGCTAATATAATTTTTCATAACTCATGCCTCTCGGGCTCTTCGGAGTTCGGGAGGTACTCCCCGAAAATATAGTCAGGATTTTATCCTGGCTTTTTTTATTTTACAGGAAATTGATTTCCTGCAAAATGTGTTTTCTATAGTTCCAAAATGCTTGTAAGAAGCTAGCTATGGTATGCCCGGCAGGTTATGCAGCAAGGAGGATGTTTTTATGAAGTTACTCTATGCAGAAGACGAAGAAAGCATGGCAGAAGCTGTTACAGATATTCTTGTATTTCATAAGTACCAGGTTGATACGGTATATGATGGAGAAGAGGCATTGGAATATGCAAGAAAAGAAATAACCAGGACACTTATTATGCTCTCGGAAGAACAACAACAAAGTGTAAAGCAACAGAATGAACCGCCGGTGCAGCCGGAGGGAAATCTTGAAAAACTGTTTGACCGTTTTTACCGGGCTGATACAGCACGAACCCAGAAAAAAGGTGGTTACGGAATTGGGCTTTCTGTGGCAAGAGCAATTGCAAATGCTCATGGCGGAAGTATTACAGCTGAAGTGACGAAAAATCAGGAGATTGATTTTAAAGTAGTTCTTCCAATCCGGGAGAAGAAAAGCAAGATAAACGGGCTTTGTGCAAAAGAATCAGCGATACTTACCATTTATGATGTGATGCGGATATTAGACGGAGATATCGAATGGAAGAAGGACAGACAGCAGATGATGCAACACTCATCGATGCTTCAGATTTGACAATTTCAGATATGGGCAGCATGGGCAGAGGTATGTCCGGTGGAAATGCACGGGGTGGAAATTCATCTGGCGGAAACATGCCGGGTGGAAATGCACCGGGTGGAAATGCATCGGGTGGAAATATGCCGGATGGAAACACCAGACAATAAGGAAGAATTGCTTGAAAAAGAAAAAACGGTGGTGTACTATAATGCTATGAGAAAATCAACAGAAAGGGAATATGAGTATGGATTTAGAGCAATGCTACAGGGAACTGGAGGGAGATTATGCAGAGGTCATGCGCAGACTCCGGAAGGAAGAGCTGGTACACCGTTTTTTGATAAAATTCTTAGAAAGCGATGAAGTACAGCGGATTGATGAAACTTTACAGGAAAGGGATTATGAGAAAGCCTTTGATCTGGTACATACCTTAAAGGGAGAGACCATGACGCTCGGGTTGGGACGGCTGAGCAAATCAAGCATAATTCTGTGCGAACAGCTCCGCTATAAAATATACGGAGAAGAGATGCTGCAGCAATTTAGGAAAGTCAGAATGGATTATCAGAAGACAATTGATATTATCCGGAAATACAGGGATTCACAGCCGTAATTTATGCAGGCAGCCCGCCAAATTGCAAAATGTGTTTCTTGCAGTTTTATGTTATTGTTATTAGCGATATAACCATAGGTTATTGTACAAAAAAATATTATTACTTTAAGCCATTTTAGTATTGACAAACAGAACTGATATGCTAGAATAACTGTAATGTGAATGAAAGAAAAAGGATGGTTTTCACATGAGAAAACAGGCATTATCTATTTTAGTAGAGAATACCTCAGGCGTATTAAGTCATATCTCAGGACTTTTCAGCCGGAGAGGATATAACATTGATAGTTTTTCATCTGGTGTAACTGCAGATCCAAGATATACCAGAATAACTATAGTAGCAAGTGGTGACGAGCAGATTTTAGAGCAGATTGAAAAGCAGCTTGCAAAGCTTGAAGATGTACGGAATATTAAAAAATTAGAACCGGGTACATCAGTGACCAGAGAACTGATTCTGGTTAAGATTAAAGCGAAGGATACAGAGCGTCAGGCAATCTTAAGCGTTACCAATATTTTCCATGGCAAGGTGGTTGATGTCACCAACGATTCCATGGTAATTGAACTGACAGGGCATCAGGATAAATTAGATGCATTTATGGATCTGTTACAGGGCTATGAGATATTAGAGCTCGCTAGAACCGGTATCACAGGTTTGACCAGAGGGTCTGCCGATGTTACATATTTAGATTAATCATTAAAACAGGAGGCTGAAAAAATGGCAGCAAAAATTTATTATCAGGAAGATTGTAACCTTTCCTTACTGGATGGTAAGAAAATCGCCATCATTGGTTACGGTAGCCAGGGACATGCACATGCATTAAATTTAAAGGAATCAGGCTGTGATGTCATTATTGGACTTTACAATGGTAGCAAATCCTGGGCAAAAGCAGAAAAACAGGGATTCAAAGTATATACAGCAGCAGAAGCTGCAAAACAGGCTGATATTATTATGATTCTTATCAATGACGAGTTACAGGCAGATATGTATAAGAACGATATCGAGCCAAACCTTGAGCCAGGAAACATGTTAATGTTCGCTCACGGATTTAACATTCATTTCGGATGTATCAAACCACCAAAGGATGTTGACGTAACAATGATCGCTCCTAAGGCACCAGGACATACTGTACGTTCTGAGTATCAGGCTGGAAAAGGAACTCCTTGTCTGGTAGCAGTAGAGCAGGATGCAACCGGTAAAGCACTTGACCTGGCATTAGCATATGGTCTTGGAATTGGTGGAGCAAGAGCAGGACTTCTTGAGACAACCTTCCGTACAGAGACAGAGACAGACCTCTTCGGTGAGCAGGCAGTTCTTTGTGGCGGTGTTTGTGCACTTATGCAGGCTGGTTTCGAAACACTTTGCGAAGCTGGTTATGACCCGAGAAATGCATACTTCGAGTGTATCCATGAGATGAAACTGATTGTTGACTTAATCTACCAGTCAGGATTCGCTGGAATGAGATATTCTATCTCTAACACTGCTGAGTATGGTGATTATATCACAGGACCTAAGATTGTTACTGCTGAGACAAAGAAAGCAATGAAACAGATTTTAACAGATATTCAGGATGGTACTTTTGCAAAAGAATTCTTACTTGATATGTCACCGGCAGGACGCCAGGTACACTTCAAAGCTATGAGAAAGCTTGCTTCTGAGCATCCATCAGAGAAAGTCGGCGAAGAAATTCGTAAGCTGTATAGCTGGAACAACGAAGAAGATAAGCTGGTTAACAACTAATCTGATACTTCAAAAAGATGATAAAAAAGCTGTCGCAATTGCGGCAGCTTTTTTTACGCGAGTAGCGAGAAAAATCGCATGCTTGCATGCGGATTTGGCGAGCACCGAGATAACTCGAGAAACTCGCAAAGCGTGTTTCTCGTAGTTACAGGAAATTGCTTTCCTGTAAAGTAAAAACGCTCCGTGAGAAACGCTCAAAGTATGTTTCTCGTAGCTGACAGGCATTTGTAAGAAACTGACAGTGATGCATCTTATTCGCCCGGATGAAAATTCTGGTAGAAATCAATAAATAATTCCAAGGATTTCGAAGGCTTTAAGGTGTTTTTATAAGCGAAGCCAATTTCACGCTTGTGAATTGGAAAACCAAGCGGAATCTCTAATAACTCTTTATTTGCAAGTTCGTTCTGGACAAATTGGCGGATGACGCAGGCAACACCCAGGTTGGTTTTTGCAAAGTCAATTAAGAGGTCCATCGTAGAGACTTCGATTAAATCTCTGGTCTCGATTTTATTTTCCTGTAAATAATCATCAATATACTGACGGGTCATGTTGTGCTTATCAAGAAGCATCAGTGTAGAATGCTGTAAGATTGCATCGGAAGAAATGCCCCTTGCATTCAATACGTTTAAGTAAGCTTCCGTTGCAACAAAAATATCTTCAATTTCAGCCACATTGCTGAAATTTAAAGCTTTCTGGTTTTCCGGCCTTGCAATCAGACCGATATCAATTTTGTTTTCTTCTAACATCTGTAAGGATTCGTTGGTAGACTGGCATACGATAGAAATATTAATATGCGGATAACGTTTTGTGAAATCCTTTAAATAAGGCAAAAGCATGTATTTGCAGAGCGTGGAACTGACACCGATTTTTAAGTGGCCGACACCAAGTTCTAAGGAGTTCTTTAATTTATCTTCCCCTAAAGTCAGAGTTTCGAAAGCGGAACTGACATGAGTAAAAAGAAGTTCGCCTTCTTCGGTCAGCAATACGCCGCGGGAACTTCGGCGGAAGAGTTCGCAGCCCAGGCTTTCCTCTAGTTTCTGTATGGATTTACTGATGGCAGGCTGACTGATATAAAGCTCTTTGGCTGCCTTTGATATATTCTGTGTTTTTGCTACGGTATAGAAAATACGGTAACTGGATAAACTCTGTAACATTTATAGATCCCTCCGTGTTTATAACTAAAAATCATAATAAATATGTTTAATATGTATTTCCATTATACCACTAGCTGTGCTATAATAGCAACAGTATAGAAAAAATGATTTAATTTCAGGAGGAATTTCAAATGGGAATGACAATGACACAGAAGATTCTTGCGGCACATGCGGGACTTGATTCTGTTCAGGCTGGCCAGTTGATTGAAGCAGATTTAGACTTGGTATTGGGAAATGATATCACTTCACCAGTGGCTATCCATGAGATAGAGAAAATGAAAGTAGACGGAGTGTTCCATAAGGATAAAATAGCACTGGTTATGGACCACTTTGTACCAAATAAAGACATCAAATCTGCACAGCATTGTAAATGCGTCAGAGAGTTTGCATGCAAAAACGAAATCACCAACTACTTTGATGTAGGAGAAATGGGTATCGAACATGCACTTCTTCCGGAAAAAGGACTGACTGTTGCAGGAGATGTTATTATCGGAGCAGATTCACATACCTGTACATATGGAGCATTGGGAGCATTTTCCACCGGTGTTGGAAGTACTGATATGGCGGCAGGAATGGCAACCGGAAAAGCATGGTTTAAAGTACCATCCGCGATTAAATTCAATATCACAGGAAAACCAGCACCATGGATTAGCGGTAAAGATGTTATTTTACATATCATCGGAATGATTGGTGTGGATGGAGCATTATATAAGTCTATGGAATTCGTAGGTGATGGTATCCGGTATCTTTCCATGGATGACCGTTTTACCATTGCAAATATGGCAATTGAAGCCGGCGGAAAGAACGGAATCTTCCCGGTAGACGAGAAAGCAGAAGCATATATGAAAGAGCATTCCAAGCGCCCTTATAAAGTATATGAAGCAGATGAGGATGCTGTATATGATGAGGAGTATACCATTGACCTTAGTACACTTCGCCCAACTGTAGCATTTCCACATCTTCCGGAAAATACAAAGACCATTGATGAAGTAGGCGACATTACTATTGATCAAGTAGTAATCGGTTCCTGTACGAATGGAAGATTAGATGACCTTAAGATTGCAGCTTCTATCCTGAAAGGAAAGAAAGTAAAGAAAGGTTTACGTGTAATCGTAATTCCTGCAACCCAGCAGATTTATCTGGATGCTATGGAAGCCGGATATATCAGAACCTTTATTGAAGCAGGTGCTATTGTCAGCACACCGACCTGCGGACCTTGCCTTGGTGGCTATATGGGAATCCTTGCTGAGAATGAAAGATGCGTATCTACAACCAACCGTAACTTTGTGGGACGTATGGGACATGTGGATTCGGAAATTTATCTGGCAAGCCCGGCAGTTGCAGCAGCAAGTGCAATTACAGGAAAGATTTCCAGCCCGGAAGAAGTATAGGAGGATTAGAACATGAAAGCAGCAGAAGGAAAAGTATTTAAATTCGGTGACAACGTAGACACGGATGTTATTATACCGGCAAGATATCTGAATTCTTCCGACCCTAAGGAACTTGCCTTACATTGTATGGAAGATATTGATAAGGAATTCGTAAATAAAGTATCTGCAGGAGATATTATTGTAGCGGAGAAGAACTTTGGATGCGGTTCATCCAGAGAACATGCACCAATTGCAATTAAAGCCGCTGGTGTAAGCTGCGTCATAGCAGAGACTTTTGCACGTATTTTCTATCGTAATGCAATCAATATCGGACTTCCGATTATTGAATGTAAGGAAGCAGCTTTGGAAATCAAAGCAGGAGATGAGGTAGAGGTAAATTTTGATACTGGTGTCATTACCGACAAGACCACTGGAAAGAGTTTCCAGGGTCAGGCATTCCCACCATTTATGCAGAAGATTATCGATTGCGAGGGACTGGTAAATTACATCAATCAGAAATAGCAGAAAGTGTAGAAAGATAATTGATATATTTTGGAGAGATTTTAAGATTAGTATAAATTTCTGCATATTCTCTAGCGGATAACTCTGTAATATAGTTTTCTTCAAAATTCTTATGAATACCGGCTGCCTTTGCCAGATCAACAGCTTTGTTGTAGGCAATGGCAGCTTTTTCTTCGGAAGAATAAGTACCAATGGAATAATTGCCATTGATATGGATAAAAGCCTGATAACGGAGGAGTCCATTGTGCTCTGTTTGTACAACTCCACGGTAGCGGTTAATGACGATAATATTGGCATAGCTGTAATCGAAGGGGTTACCATTGGCGAAAGTGTAATCTACATCCAGTACCGCATGATTACGGACTCCATAGCGGGAGAGAATCCCGGTCTGCATGCCGTATTCATTTACAAAAAGCCGGCCACCACGCTGCATAATCTTGTGGCTGGAATAAAAGAATAAATCATCAATATCAAATTTATATTCCGTCTGTGGTGCGAGAAAATAGAGAAAATAATTCTGCTTCAGATAAATCGGATTCTTGATATAGACGCCATTGTCACGGAAATTTAAAAGTGTAATGGCTTTGGCAAAATCTAAAAGTTTAATATATGCGGTATAATTTTCCAGTGTGATTTCGGACTCAGAAAGTAGAGAAGTCCCCTCTTTATAGGCAAGATGGGCTTCTTCTTCCGTTGGAAAGCTTCCAAGACTGATATGTTTTCTTTTATAGGTAAGGCTGGAACGGTAGTAGATGGTTCCGTCTTTTGTTTTGGCTGAAAAAGCACCGGAAAGCATGGTAAATCCTCACATTCTAAAATTCTTAGTTACAAATTATCTGTAAGAAGCTGCCGGTGGCGAGTTCTTACGGTAAGCATCACTTTGAGTATAACATTTTTAGGAAAGCATGAAAACAGGAAAATATCTTAAGAAAATATCAAACTTTTAAAATAAAAAATATGCTATGATACCAATATATATTGGAAATTGCAAGGATATAAAAATTCGTGGAAATATCAGGAATATTTGGCGGCGTTATTGGAATAGTGATATGATTGCATGTGGAAAGGAGCAATTTGTTGAAGCGGGAAAATACAAGAAAGAAATATCAATTAAAAAACTGGCTAAAAGCAGGGATGATTCTGTTACTGGTATGCCTTGGAGGGTTATATTTTTTCAAGACATCCGAACGGTTTCAAAAAAGTGATGAAGTAAAGATAACATTAAAGCATGATAATTTCTTTGATGACAGTGTGGCAGGGATATTGGAGGATCTGGATAATGAAATCGGGCTTCCTAAGAAAATTTATCTGGTGAACCATTTTAATGTGACTTTCTATGCTACCGGAGAAATTGCTGCAATAGATACATTTTTCTATGGTGAGGATGAGAATGGAGAAACCAGAACCTATCTTGTGGACTATAACCGGAAGAAAAGCAGCAAAATGACAGTTTACATCAATAATTATGCCAAGACAGATTATGAAGAAGATATGTGCCTGACACCGCTTTTTGAACTATTGGGAAATATAAAGGTGAAAGAACGGGTAGATAGCTGGGCAGAAGAAACAAAGAGCCATACCTTTGGAATAAGTTATTCGGGGAAAAGAGCTTTTACCAGTGCAGATAGCCTGCAGGTGATAAATGCAGAAAGTGCAGATATAGATGAAAATGAAGATATAGATGGAAATGCAGATACAAATGAAAATTCAATTTTAAGCCAGTTGGAATATGGAGGAGAAGTTACAGGTTTTGCAGTTACATTTTCTACTGGTGGCGAAGAAAATACAGGTGAAATTATAACTTATATCATAAATCCAAAATATACCAGTGCTGCAGTGTTAGCCCAGCAAAACCGGCAGGAACAGATTGAGAAAGCCAAAAACAGCTCCGGTGATGCCACAGGAGATAAAAACGGGAATAAAGATAATAGTACTATATCTGGCAGTGAGGACGAAGAAGGAGAAGAGGCTACACCATGGACAGAAAACAGGGAAGATGGAAGCGTGTACTTTTTTTTAGATGACAATACCGGTTATCGTCTGTTGGTGGCGGATGCAGCTGCCGGCAGCCGTTTTTATGAGCTTGAAATGACAAAGGACGGCGGGCAGAGCTGGAATCAGCAAAATGCAGATCCGTTTGATGGAAATATTGGTGTGGCAGAAGGAATAGAATTCTATAATGAAAATCTGGGCGTTATCGGATTGGCTGGAGCGTCAGGTGATTATTCCACACTTTATTTGACACAGGATGGCGGGAAAACATTTTCCATGATTGAGCTTTCCATGGATGAAGTGACAGAACTTCCGGACACAGCAGCAGAGTATGGATTTTCCATATCAGACTATGATTATTGCAAGATGCCACAGCAGAAAGATGGAAAACTTATAATAAAAGTAATATCTGCTATGGGTGAAAACGATGGAATTCTTTTTGAATCCATAGATAGCGGGAATACATGGAATTATTCTGGGATAAGTTATTGACAGTAAACTGCTGGTTCTTATATAATGAAAGACAGAACAAATTTTATGCAGAGAGCAAAAGAGGGACAAAAAATGGATTTGATTTACACAAGTACAAGAAACTCAGATGAAAAGGCAACAGCTTCACAGGCAATTTTAAAGGGTCTTGCAGGAGACGGTGGTTTATTTGTGCCGGATTCATTACCAAAGCTTGACGTTGATATGGATACCCTGGCAAAAATGAGCTATCAGGAGACTGCTTATGAGGTAATGAAGCTTTTCTTAACAGACTTTACAGAAGAAGAGTTAAAGCATTGTATCAATAGTGCGTATGATTCTAAATTTGATACAGAAGAGATTGCTCCGTTAGTAGATGCAGACGGTGCATATTATCTGGAGCTTTTTCATGGAGCTACGATAGCATTTAAGGATATGGCATTATCTATTCTGCCTTACCTTATGACAACTGCTGCAAAGAAAAACCATGTAAAGAATGAAATTGTTATTTTAACAGCAACTTCCGGTGATACCGGAAAAGCTGCTTTAGCAGGATTTGCAGACGTTCCTGGTACTAAGATTATTGTATTCTATCCAAAGAATGGTGTCAGCCCGATTCAGGAGAAGCAGATGGTTACCCAGAAAGGGGCAAATACACATGTAGTTGGTATTCATGGTAACTTTGACCAGGCACAGACCGGCGTTAAGAAAATGTTTTCTGATAAAGAACTGGCAGAATTGATGGACAAAGCCGGATATCAGTTTTCCTCTGCTAACTCTATTAATATCGGCCGTCTTGTTCCTCAGATTGTTTATTATGTATATGCATATGCAAAATTATATGAAAATGGTGCAATTGCAAAAGATGAAAAGATTAATGTTGTAGTTCCAACCGGTAACTTCGGAAATATCTTAGCAGCTTTCTATGCAAAGAACTTAGGACTTCCGATTGCAAAATTAATCTGTGCTTCCAATGAGAACAAAGTATTATTTGACTTCTTCTCAACCGGAACCTATGACAGAAACCGTGAATTTGTACTAACTTCTTCTCCATCCATGGATATCCTGATTTCCAGCAACTTAGAGCGTCTGATTTATCGTATTGCCGGAAATGATGCAGAGAAAAATGCTGAATTCATGCGTGCATTAACAGAAGAGGGCAAATATATGATTACCGATGAGATGCGTGCCCAGCTTGCTGACTTCTATGGCAATTACACCACAGAGGAAGAAACAGCAGAAGTAATCCGTGACCTCTATGAGAAGACCGGCTATGTGATTGATACACATACTGCTGTAGCAACCGGTGTATACCACAAATATGTAAAAGAGACCGGTGATAATACCAAGACTGTTATTGCATCAACAGCAAGCCCGTTCAAGTTTACCAGAAGCGTAATGGATGCCATTGATAAAGAAAAATATGATTCCATGACTGATTTTGAACTGGTAGATGAGTTAAGCAAGATTGCAAATGTAAAAGTTCCACAGGCAATTGAAGACATCCGCAGTGCAGAAGTACTTCATAAGACAGAATGCGATGTAGAAGATATGCCTAAGACGGTAAAAGCATTTTTAAATATCTAAATGCTTATGTAAAACATAGAGAATCTGCTACCGGCAGTTTCTTATGGATACAAGGTAACGAAACCCTGTCAGAGAAATCTGACAGGGTTTCGTTTATGTAAATAAAATGTAAAGGTTTAAGATTAGATTTCCAACAGGAAGTGAATGGTTCCAAATGGGAAAATAATTGGAAATACATAAATCTTAGTGGCATTTGTAAGTGTTTCTTCCTCATGAACTTCCGGAGGACATAAGTTTAATTCCAGGGAAAATTCATTAGACATATTTACATTAAATAATCCATTGTGAAGATTTAAGAAATCTTCGATAGAAGCTTTTACATACTCATCGAATTCATGGAATTCTTCTTTGGCATAACGGGATGCAAAAGCAATTGCAACAGATTTACTCATGTCTACACCAGAATTGAAAGAAAGTAAACCTTCATCTTTCTGGGTAACACAATAGTTGGTCATATACTCGGATTTCATCAGTGGATTTAATGGTGTAAAATCCTTTCCGATGAAACGAACGATATCATTAAAGAGAAGATTAAGGTATGCAACAATCTTTCCTGACATATCAGAATTATCAAAATGGAAGAATTTATGAATCAGCTTTTCAACCATATCATTCTGTTCGTTAGCAACATTTAAATCATCAATTTCATTACTTGCCTGATATTCTGCAAGTAATTCCTCAAACTGACTGTTGGTAAGCAGTCCGTCTTCAATCAAAATCTGACCTAAAAGCAGGTAGTCTGGTTTCTGCGAGGAGAGTAATTTGTCAACCTGTTCCTTTGTAAGATATCCGCCTTCGATTGCAATTTCACCAAATTTCTTGTCTTCATGGGTCTGACGGCATATAATAGCGTCAACCTGGGAAGCATTTAATAATCCGGCATGAATTGCCAGAGTACCTAATTTCAGATAGGAAGAGGACTGCCTCTCTAATGCATCTACCAGCTTATCCGCAGGAACAGCACTTTTGCTTAAAAGAAAATTACCAAAAAACTGTGTATACATAATTATCTCCCTTCAAAATAATTCTTCAGTACCCGCTCAATCTGTTCAACATTCAACGGTTTCTGGATAAAATCCTTTGCACCGGCTTCAATTGCATTCTTTAACTGAGCCTGTGTACCAACAGAAGATACGATAATAATAACCGCTTTCGGGTCAGATTCTCTAATTTCTTTTACAGCAGCAATACCATCTTTTACTGGCATAACAATATCAAGAAAAACGATATCAGGTTTATCGGATTTGAATTTGTCAATTGCTTCCTGACCATTTGCTGCCTCAACAAAAGTTGTACCACCATACTGCGCAATAATGTCTTTCAACTGTTTTCTCGCCAGAATGGAGTCATCTCCAATCAGGATTTTTGCTTCGTCTAATTTCATATATAATCCCTCCAAATACAACTAGAATAATTAGAACATATTAATATACTACAATAGTTGAACTAAAGTTTCAATGGCTTTTTCGATAAAATTCGTGGTTTTGCATAAAAAACAAATAAAAATAGAAAGTTATATGATAAATATGTTCACATAGCAATGTAAAGTGTGGTAAGATAAATCAGAATCAGGAAAAAAGAGTAAAAGAGGTTACATATTATGAAAGTAAACTGGAATTTAGTAGTAGATGTTGTGGTAGCACTGGTAGGTGTCTATGTTCTTATGAATGGCATATGGATGAAAAGTACCGGAAAGACAAGCAGCCTTTTGGCAACGCCGGAGGAATTAAAGAAATGTAAACATCCGGAGAAGATAAGAGAAGAAGTAACACCGAAAATGCTTCTTTGCGGAGCACTGGCATTAGTATATGGCATTGTGACGGCATTGGGTGAGACCATCTTTAAACTGCCGATTATTATTAAATCAGGAATCCTTCTGCTGCTGGTGTTATCCTGTCTGTTTTTGGTCAGTACATTAAAGAATGCCAGAGAGAAGTATTTATAAAAAATATTTATTTATAATAATTTATAAGAAACTGTAGTTTATATCTGGAAAAGATACCGGATAAGAACTACAGTTTTTTTGTGTCTAGGCATTCCATAAGAAGCTGCAGGTGACAGAATCTTGCGGTTTAACGTTTGTCAATCGGAACATATTCTTTGCGTTCACCGATGTTACGATATGCAGGACGCATAATTTTTCCATTCTGGGAAAGCTCCTCTAAGCGGTGGGCACTCCAGCCGGCAATTCTTGCAATTGCAAAAATTGGTGTATAGAGTTCTAAGGGAAGGTCAAGCATATGATAAACAAATCCGCTGAAGAAGTCTACGTTTGGACTTACACCTTTATAGATTTTACGTTCTTTGGCGATGATTTCCGGTGCAAGGTGCTCTACTAAGGAATAGAGTGCAAATTCTTTTTCATATCCCTTTTCCTGGGAAAGCTTTTCCACAAAACCGCGGAAGATGACTGCTCTTGGGTCGGAAAGAGAATATACTGCATGACCCATTCCATAGATAAGACCGGCATGGTCAAAAGCTTTTTTATGAAGAAGTGCAGTAAGATATTTACCTACTTCGTCTTCGTCTGTCCAGTCTTTTACAGTGCGTTTCATATCTTCAAACATCTGAACCACTTTGATATTGGCACCACCATGTTTCGGCCCCTTCAGGGAACCAAGGGATGCTGCAATAACAGAATAAGTATCGGTTCCGGAAGAAGATACCAGATGGGTAGTAAAGGTAGAGTTATTTCCGCCGCCATGCTCCATATGTAAGATTAATGCGATATCTAAAAGCTTTGCTTCCAATGGGGTATATTTACTGTCTGGCCGCAGAATATGAAGAATTGTTTCTGCAGTAGATAATTCCGGTTGTGGGGTATGAATATAAAGGCTGGCACCATCATGATAATGGCGGTAAGCCTGATAACCATATACAGAAAGCAGTGGGAATAAGCTGATAAGCTGCAAACACTGTCTCAATACATTAGGAAGTGAAATATCATCGGCACGGTCATCATAGGAATAAAGTGTAAGCACACTTCGTGCCAGTGTATTCATCATATCTTTGCTTGGAGCTTTCATAATAATATCACGTACAAAGCTGGTTGGAAGTGTACGGTATTCGGAAAGCAGTCCACAGAAGTTTTTCAACTGTTCTTTGGTTGGAAGCTCACCAAACATCAGAAGATAAGCACATTCCTCAAATCCAAAATGGCTGTCCGGTGCAATTCCTTTTACTAAATCTTTTACGTTATAGCCACGGTAATAAAGTTCGCCCTCAGCTGGAATGTATTCTCCATTTACCAGCTTGGTAGAGCATACATCAGAAATGTGTGTAAGTCCTACCAGAACACCCTTTCCGTTTAAATCACGAAGACCACGGTTAACATTATATTTCGTATATAATTCAGAAGGAATGATGGATGATGCGGAGCATTTATTCGCAAGTTCCATTATTTCCGGTGTGATTTCATAAAAACGTCCTGTCATATTGTTCCTCCTCTTTTAATTATTTTAATATGTTATCATATTTCGGTTGTAGAAAACAAGAAAAAAGCGTAAATTTTAAAGAAAGTTTAAAATTGTTTTCTAAAAAATTTAGAATTATAGGAAGATGGTACTAATGTAAAAATGTTCTCTGATAAAACGTTTTTTGCTGGATAAATTACAGAATATATATTACAATTAAGAAAAAATACCGGAGGCACAAAATGGAAAAAGAAGAATTATATCGTTATGTGGATCATACTGCGTTAAAAGCCTTTACCACATGGAAGGACATAGAAAAATTATGTGAAGAAGCAATAAAATACCATACCGCATCAGTCTGTATCCCAAGCTGTTACATCAGCCGGGTAAAAGAAACTTACGGCGATAAAATCAAAATCTGTACCGTAGTAGGATTTCCGTTAGGATATACGAATACTGAAGGAAAGCTGGCAGAGACAAAGAAAGCATTGGAAGACGGCGCAGAAGAAATTGATATGGTAATTAATATTTGCGATGTAAAGAATGGGGCATATCATAAAGTAGAAGAGGAAATCCGTCTTTTAAAAGAGGCAACAGGAGATAAAATTTTAAAGGTTATTATCGAAACCTGTTATCTTACAAAAGAAGAAAAGATTGCCATGTGCCATGCGGTAACCAATGCCGGAGCAGATTTTATCAAGACATCCACCGGATTTGGAACGGCAGGTGCTACCATGGAAGATGTATTATTAATGAAAGAACACATTGGAGCAGAGGTTAAGATTAAGGCGGCCGGAGGAATCCGTACCAAAGAAGATATGGAAAATTATATTAAGGCAGGCTGTTCACGGCTTGGCACAAGTTCTGCCGTTGATATTCTGGGATAGCAGATATTAAGAGCAATGAAGAATGATAAGATAATGAAAAAAATTTGTAAAACAGAAATAATTTAGAAAAGGTGAGTGTCATGGAGACGGACAAAAGACAATTATTAGAAGCGGCAAAAGAAGCCAAAAAATATTCCTATGCACCGTATTCCAATTTTCATGTAGGTGCGGCCCTGTATTGTAAGGATGGCAGTATCTATACCGGATGTAATATCGAAAATGCAGCCTTTACGCCCACGAACTGTGCGGAGCGGACAGCAGTCTTTAAGGCGGTATCGGAAGGGAAAAAAGATTTTCTGGCAATTGCTGTAGTGGGAGACAGGGAAGAACCTCTTACACCTTGTGGTGTCTGTCGGCAGGTACTGACAGAGTTTGTAGATGGAAGCACGTTTGAGGTAATTATGGAAGATGGAGCTGGAGGCATTAAAGTCATGAAATTAGAAGAACTATTTCCGGCATCTTTTTCGCCAAAAGATCTGCAATCATAAATTGTTCCACAATTTGACAGGAATTTTACATTGAAAAACGACACATATTAGAGTATAATAACAATTACAAAAAGCAGATAGTTTTATGCCTGGGATGTTCGACACGCCTGTTATTTTGAACCTACATTTACTTTAAACGGGATTCCAATATTTCCAATAGGATGTCAGGCCTCCGTTTGCAGTGGAAGGCAGAGTATTGGTTGAGGTTACCCACCTAGCTTTGCTAGGAGTCAAAATACAGGAAACGGCATTTTGGGTATATTTGCTAAAGATAAGGTATGAATAGACGAAAGAATCTTTGTGTACAAAAGAATCATAAGGTACGGAAGATAAACATATAGTATACCAAAGAAGCATGTTTACAAAAGAACCGAAAATACAAAAGAGAAAAAAGAAGCTGCTGAAAAGCAGCTTCTTTTCTGCAACAGGCAATAAAGGAGTTATTATGCAAAAAGTGAAAAGTAAAAAAAGTAATTATCTGTTGCTGTTTTGTGGAGCACTTCTGGTTCTTATACTGGTGGTTCTGATAACGGATACAAAAGGGGAGAAAAATGGATATTCCGAACAATGTGTTTATCGGAATGAGATTCCCTCCCTGCTGCAGTTTACTTATTATTCCAAGGACGAATGGGCTGAGAAACTGCCGCAACAGGGAACACTTACCTATGATGATGTAAGTGGCATTCTGGAATTGCTTCATTTAAAAGAATATATTCCTTTGGATGATTCGAAAAAAAACATTGACCGGGCAGCCTGGTTTGCTATATATGATGAAATTTTAAGTTATCTTGATACCGATACGTCTGTCTTAAAAAAGGACATTCTTGTATTGAAAAAAGAAAAAAAGCAGCTTACCACACAGGATGGCACTTATGCCATTACATCCAATCCAAAGTGGTATCAGAAGCTTCACAGTTATGGTGTTTATCTGTTGGAGGATAAAGTAATCGGGGTCGCCGCAAAGGATAAAGAAGATGTGGCATTGAAAAATGCCTATCTCATTTCAAATATAGAAGGAAATCTTACATTTCTTTATCAGGGAACAGAATACCAGGTGCCGGTTGATACCGATGAAGAATTATCAAATGTCGTAGCAGATATTTCTTTCAGTGAAAAAGAGATACATAAAATCAGCCGGAAGGAAGATACCATTACCGGAAAGCTGATATCAAAAACAGATACCGCAATGGAGATTAAGGGATATGGACAAGTTGCGATAGATGAAGCCATGAAAATATATGCAACTTATGATGGAATCCGGGAAGTCTCCATGGATGCATTGATGCTGGAAAACATGGAAATTACATTTGTAGTGGCAGAAAAACAGATCTGCGCCATTCTTTTGACAGAGCCTGCTAAAATAGAAAACATCCGTGTTTTGTTATTAGACAATGATAATATGTTTCGTTCTGATGTATCATTGGTATCGGATGTGCCGGTGCATCTTTATTATGGAAAAACGGAAACTGTATTAGAAGCAGGAAGCGTGATTACAGCATCCTGTTATGCCAATATACTGACAACATCGTCTGTTTCATTAGTCGCAGAGGATGGCACATCGCCATTCTATTTTACTGACAATCAGGGCAATCGCATATCTCCGGCTTATGCAGGCAGCATGGAGCTTCGTATGTATCCGGAAGGATATACAGTGGTAAATGTAGTGGATTTAGAATCCTATGTAAAGGGCGTTATCCCAAGTGAGGTTCCATCTTCTTATGGAATGGAAGCCTTAAAAGCACAGGCTGTCTGTGCCAGAAGCTATGCTTATATCCAGATGATGCACAATAAATATGAAGCTTATGGAGCACATGTAGATGACAGTGTGAATTTTCAGGTGTATAATAAGCAGAATCAGACGCCGGAAACGGTAGCTGCGGTAGATGAGACGAAAGGTCAGGTACTTTCTTATAAAGGGGATATTATAGAGACTTATTATTATTCCACATCCTATGGCCATACCGGAGATTACGAAGCCTGGAATCTTGATAAAGATGCTTATGGTTATTTGCAGGGCGTCTGGGTGCGCAGTGAAGAAAATCCCATTGATTTATCGGATGAAAAAAGCTTCTTGGATTATATCAGTAACGTAGACAGTGCCTGCTATGAATCGGATTTGAAATATTTCCGTTGGAATACTGTGCTTGATTTCCAGGGAAAAGATGAGACATTGCTTCATACGATAGCCGATAGAAAAGAGCACCAGCCGGAGGCTATTAGTTATTATAAAGATGCATCTAAGACGGAAAAAACAGACAGTTGCAGCAACTTTGGCTCATTGCAGGCAATAAAGGTGGTAAAACGCAATCAGAGTGGTGTTATTTTAGAACTGGAACTTGATTTCCAGAATGGTGCAGTCAGCGTACAGTCCGAATATAATATGCGTGCAATTTTGGGCTGTGGTATTACGAATATTAACCTTTTGGATGGAAGCAGTGTGGAAATGAGTATTCTGCCCAGTGCTTATATCAGTATACAGGCAAAAGGGGATGGAACTTATGCAGTCCTTGGCGGTGGTTACGGTCATGGCATTGGCATGAGCCAGAATGGGGCACAAAAGCTTTGCGGGCAGGGCTTTGATTATAAAAGGATATTAAATTATTTTTATCAGGATACAGAACTGACTGAGTTATATCAGCCACAAAATGTGACGAAGGAAGAAGGGGGGGCATAAGTTTGCTCTGGAAACTGATTGGAAATGTAAAATCATTTTTAGATAAATGTAAACGGGATAATATCAATGCATTTGCAGCACAGGCGGCATTTTTTATCCTCTTATCCAGCATCCCGTTTCTTATGGTATTCAGTTCCCTTCTGCAGTACACGCCGGTAACGGAAGGGATGATTTTACAGATTGTAAATGAAACAATGCCTGAATATATTGCACCGTTCCTGGTAAATATTATCAATGAAGTCTATACCAAATCCTTTGGAATCGTATCGATTGCAGCCATCGCAGCAGTGTGGTCGGCAGCCAAGGGTGTGCAGTATATGGCAAATGGGTTGAATGTGGTAAATGATATTGTGGAGACCAGAAACTGGTTTGTTCTCCGTTTCTGGGCGATTATTTATACCATTGTATTTGTCATTGCTATTGTAATCTCGCTGGTATTACTGGTATTTGGCAAATCATTAGAACATCTTCTGGTGAAGCATATTCCGATAATGACACATATTGTAAGCCTCATATTTGAACGTGGAAGCCTTATTATGATACTGGTGTTAGTCATTCTCTTTGTAGTGATTTTTACATTGATACCAAACCGTAAGGCAACCTTTCGTTCCCAGCTTCCGGGCGCAGTACTTTGTGCCATTGCCTGGTGTGTGTTTTCTGCCGGATTATCTATCTATGTGAATTATTTTAATGGATTTTCCATGTATGGAAGCCTGACTACATTGGTATTAATTATGTTGTGGATGTATTTTTGCATGTATATCCTGATGTTATGTGCGGAATTCAATGTGGTATTCGACGAATATATTGCAGGATTCATACAGCAGAAGAAGGAGCGGAAACGGGATAAAAAATAACTTGAAGTTTTAGAAACCCTGTGGTATTATAACATTTAGTGAAAAAGTAAAAGGCAATGAAAGTGTTCAGTAGGTTATTGTACTTTTTAAAGAGAGAGGAAATCATCGGCTGAAAGTTTCCTTAAGGTAAGGCAGTAATTGAATTTCGCACGGAAGCTGCACAGGTGAATGTCAGTAGTCTGTGACGTGATACGCGTTAAGTATTTATAAGTGTCTAATGATTTAGAAATCAGGGTGGTACCGCGGAGTAATTTCGTCCCTATGGGAAGAAAATGCTTCGCGTTTTTTTACGTGAAAAATTCGCAAAGCGTGTTTCTCGTAGTTTATTTATGAATGAAATAAAATGATAGAAGGAGATATTATTATGAAAGAAAAGCTGCAGAAAATCAGGGAAGAGGCAATTCATCAGATTGAATCATCCGGCGAACTTGGCAAACTGAATGATGTCAGAGTTGCATTTCTCGGAAAGAAAGGTGAACTCACCGCAGTATTAAAAGGAATGAAGGATGTTGCACCGGAGGACAGACCTCTGGTAGGACAGCTGGTAAACGAGACCAGGGAAGCTATTGAAAAGAAATTGGATGAGACAAAACAGAAATTAGAAGCTGCCCAGATGGAATTGAAATTAAAACATGAAGTAATTGATGTTACACTTCCAGCTAAAAAGAACCGTGTCGGCCATCGTCATCCGAATACCATTGCATTGGAAGAAGTAGAGCGTATCTTTACCGGTATGGGCTATGAAGTAGTGGAAGGACCGGAAGTAGAATATGATTATTATAACTTTGAAGCGTTAAATATTCCGGCAAATCATCCTGCAAAAGACGAGCAGGATACGTTCTATATTAATGATAAAATCGTGCTTCGTACCCAGACTTCACCGGTACAGGTCCGTGTCATGGAAAAAGGTAAGCTTCCAATCCGTATGATTGCACCGGGAAGAGTATTCCGTGCAGATGAAGTAGATGCAACCCATTCACCATCTTTCCACCAGATTGAGGGAATGGTAATCGATAAGAATATTACATTTGCAGATTTAAAGGGAACGCTGCAGGAGTTTGCAGCCCGTCTGTTTGGACCGGAAACCAAAGTAAAATTCCGTCCGCATCACTTCCCGTTTACAGAGCCAAGTGCAGAGGTGGATGTCACCTGCTTTAAATGTGGCGGTAAAGGATGCCGTTTCTGTAAGGGAGAAGGATGGATTGAAATCTTAGGCTGTGGAATGGTCCATCCGAAGGTGCTTCGTATGAGCGGTATTGATCCGGAAGAATATTCAGGATTTGCATTCGGAGTTGGTCTTGAGCGTATTGCTTTATTGAAATATGAAATTGATGATATGCGTCTCTTGTATGAGAATGATGACCGTTTCTTAAGACAGTTTTAATGAACAGGGAAGTTGAAGGGACATGCTTCCTGTAGTCGGAAAGAAAAGAACACAGTAGAGAGTTGATAGAAGGAGAAACAATATGAATACATCATTAAAATGGATAGAAGCTTTGGTTCCGGGACTTAATGTAGATGCACAGGAATATACCGATGCAATGATTCTGTCCGGTTCAAAAGTAGAATTTTACAAGAAAATGGATGCTGATTTAGAGAAAATCGTTGTTGGACAGATTAAGAAAATCGAGCCGCATCCGGATGCTGATAAGTTAATCATCTGTCAGGTAGATGTGGGAACAGGTGAGGACATCCAGATTGTAACCGGTGCTCCGAATGTAAAAGAAGGAGATAAAGTTCCGGTTGTATTAGATGGCGGACGTGTTGCCGGTGGACATGATGGAAAGATGACAGAAGGCGGCATCAAAATTAAAAAAGGTAAATTAAGAGGAATTGAGTCCAATGGAATGATGTGCTCCATTGAAGAACTTGGTTCTACCCGTGATATGTATCCGGAAGCTCCGGAATATGGTATCTACATCTTCGCAGAGGATGAGGTAAAACCGGGTGATGATGCAATTAAAGCATTAGGCCTTGACGATACTATTGTGGAATATGAGATTACAAACAACCGTGTAGACTGTTTCTCAATCCTTGGAATTGCCAGAGAAGCAGCAGCAACCTTTAAGAAAGAATTTGTACCGCCGGTTGTAACTGAGACCGGAAATGATGAGGATGTCAATGACTATATTAAAGTAAATGTAGTAGACAAAGAATTATGTCCTCGTTATACCGCCCGTGTGGTAAAGAATATTAAGATTGCTCCATCACCAAAGTGGATGCAGCGCAGACTTGCAGCCCAGGGAATCCGTCCAATCAATAACATTGTGGACATTACCAACTATGTTATGGAAGAATACGGACAGCCGATGCATGCATATGACTGGGATACCATCGAGGGAAAAGAGATTGTTGTAAGACGTGCCGGAAAAGGCGAATTATTTACAACTTTGGATGGTCAGGAGCGTACTTTGGATGAAAACGTTCTGATGATTTGTGATGGCAGGAAAGCAATCGGTATTGCAGGTATTATGGGTGGCGAGAATTCCATGATTACAGACAATGTAAAAACCATGCTTTTTGAAGCTGCATGCTTCGATGGAACCAATATCCGCCTTTCCGGTAAGAAAATCGGGCTTCGTACCGATGCGTCTTCCAAATTTGAAAAAGGTCTGGATCCGAACCTTGCTATGGAAGCTATGAACAGAGCCTGCCAGTTAATCGAAGAATTAGGCGCTGGTGAAGTAGTTGGTGGAGCCATTGATATTTACGAGAATAAGAAAGAGGGCAGACGGATTCCTTTTGAACCGGAGAAATACAATAAATTATTAGGAACCAATATTAAGCCGGAAGAAATGCTTTCCTATTTTAAACGTCTGGAATTAGGTTATGATAAAGAAACCAATGAAGTATTAGTTCCATCCTGGAGACAGGACTTAGAGTGTGATGCAGACCTTGCAGAAGAGGTAGCAAGATTCTTTGGTTATGCAAACATTCCAACAACCCTGCCAAGCGGAGAAGCTACTACCGGAATGTTATCCTATAAATTAAGAATCGAAGCAATTGCAAGAGAAATTGCAGAGTTCTGTGGTTTTTCACAGGGCATGAATTATTCCTTCGAAAGCCCGAAGGTATTTGATAAATTATTACTTCCGGAAGATTCACCATTACGCCAGACCGTAACAATTTCCAATCCTTTGGGAGAAGATTTCAGTATTATGCGTACCACATCCTTAAATGGAATGCTGACATCTTTATCAACCAACTACAACAGAAGAAATAAAGATGTACGTCTTTATGAATTAGGCAACATTTATCTGCCAAAGAGTGTACCGGTAACTGAACTTCCAGACGAGAGAATGCAGTTTACCCTTGGTATGTATGGTGAAGGTGATTTCTTTACCATGAAGGGCGTGGTAGAAGAATTCTTCTATAAAGTTGGAATGACGAAGAAAGCTGAATATGATCCGAAGTCCGGAAGACCTTATCTGCATCCGGGCCGTCAGGCAAACATTGTATATGATGGTAAAGTAGTTGGTTACTTAGGAGAGGTTCATCCGATTGTAGCTGCTAATTACAATATCAAAGACAGGGTATACGTTGCAGTGATTGATATGCCATCTATTATGGATGAAACAACCTTTGACCGTAAATACGAAGGTATTGCCAAATTCCCGGCAGCAACCCGTGATATCAGTATGGTTGTTCCAAAAGAGATTCTTGCAGGAGATATCGAAAAAGTATTCGATAGCAAGGGCGGCGCTTACTTAGAGAGCTACACACTGTTCGATATTTATGAAGGAGCCCAGATTAAACCGGGTTATAAATCTATTGCTTATTCACTGACCTTCCGTGCAAAGGATAAGAACTTAGAGGAAGCAGATTTAAGCGGAGCAATGAACCGCATTGTAAAAGCATTAGAAGCAATGAAGATTGAACTGAGAGCTTAGAAATAGAGGAAAGAAACATGGATGTAAAAGATTTTGATTACGATTTACCGGAGGAACTGATTGCGCAGGATCCTCTGGAGGATCGTTCCAGTTCCAGACTCATGGTCTTAGATAAGAAAACAGGAGACATTGAACATAAAATATTCCGTGATGTAGTAGATTATCTGCAGCCGGGAGACTGTCTTGTGTTAAATAATACCAAGGTAATTCCGGCAAGACTGTTTGGGGTCAAAGAGGGAACGGAAGCCAAAATAGAGATTCTTCTTTTAAAGAGAAAAGAAAATGATATCTGGGAAACACTGGTAAAACCGGGAAAGAAATGTAAGCCTGGTGTTAAGATTTCTTTTGGAGAGGGACTTTTGACCGGAGAAGTCTTAGAGGTCGTAGAAGATGGTAACCGGCTGATTCAGTTTCACTATGATGGAATCTTTGAAGAGATTTTAGACCAGCTTGGTCAGATGCCATTGCCGCCTTATATTACCCATCAGTTAAAGGATAAGAACCGTTATCAGACAGTATATGCCAAATATGATGGTTCTGCTGCTGCCCCAACAGCGGGACTTCATTTTACACCGGAATTATTACAGCAGATTCGTGATATGGGCATAGATATAGCAGAAGTTACCCTTCATGTGGGACTTGGCACTTTCCGTCCGGTAAAAGTAGATACCATCGAAGAGCACCATATGCATTCGGAATTCTACCGGATCGAACAGTCGGAAGCCGATAAAATCAATCGTGCCAAAGCAAATGGCCACCGGGTAATTGCCGTGGGAACCACCAGTACAAGAACCTTAGAGTCCGCAGCAGAAGAAGATGGCACCTTACGGGAAAAGAGCGGCTGGACGGATATCTTTATCTATCCGGGCTATAAGTTTAAAGTTATAGATGCTCTGATTACGAATTTCCACCTGCCACAGTCTACCCTTGTGATGTTGGTGTCTGCTCTTGCAGGCAGGGAACATATTCTGGCTGCCTATAAGAAAGCAGTAGAAGAAAAATACCGTTTCTTTAGTTTTGGGGATGCTATGCTGATAAAATAATTTCTTATTGTCAGAATTCGAAATATAGGATAAAATAATTTTATTAGCTTTAATCTTGATAGAAGGAGAGGACTATGGACGAGAGAAGAAAACATAAACGATTGGATTTAGATGTATCTGTTCAGCTGGAACGTCTGGATCAGGATGATATTACTACTTTAAAATTTATTCATGTGGTAGTTACCGATATTTCACGTTCCGGAATCGGATTTGTTTCTGACCAGAATTTGAAAGTTGGAACCTACTATGATACCAAGATTCAGATCTGGACGAAAGAGGTCATTGATGCGGTACTTGAGATTGTCAGATGTGACCCGAAGGGGGACGGAACCTATAAATATGGCTGTGTATTTGTTGGAATGTCAGATACCGATGCATTAAAAATTGATATTTATCAGATTTTCAATGATGTCTAAAAGAAAAACTGAGTTACAGAATAAAATGTGTTGATGAAAACCGCTTTTAACCCTTGAAAATAAAGGGCTGAAAGCGGTTTGATGTTTTCAAAACTGCCTGTAGCAGATTTGGTGCTTTTTTAAGTGGATTTATAATCTGACATATGATTTACATAGATAATTTCTCTAAATCTTTGTAGAAATCAGGATATGAAACTTCCGCAATTTCGGAATGCTCTAATTCGATACCACCATCAATATTTAACGCAGCAATGGCAAAGCTCATAGCAATCCGGTGGTCAAGTCCTGCATCTATGGCTGCGGTGTGTAAGGTCTTTCCACCGTGAATAATCATGCCATCATCCGTTGGGGTAACATCACAGCCTAATAACTTTAAGTTTTCTGTTACCGTAAGAATACGGTCGGTTTCCTTTACCTTAAGTTCTGCAGCATCCCGGATAATGGTGATTCCTTCTGCAAAGGCTGCCATAACAGCAATCACAGGGATTTCATCGATTAAAGTTGGGATGAGTTCCCCTTCCACCACGGTACCATGAAGTGAACTGCCTTTTACCAGAAGGTCGCAGACCGGCTCACCGGATGCAGTTCTTGGATTCAGCCGTTCGATGGAGCCGCCCATTGCTTTGGCAACTTTTAAGATGCCGTCTCTTGTGGGATTGACTCCAACATTGCGGATTAAGACTTCGGAACCAGGAGTAAGTAACGCTGCCGCAATAAAATAGGCTGCCGAAGAAATATCTCCAGGAACTTCCACTTTCTGTCCGTTTAAAACAGGATCCGGTGCAATGGATGCAGTTGTTCCTTCAGAGGTGACTTTAGCGCCGAAAGAGCGAAGCATTAGTTCTGTGTGGTTGCGGGAGAGTACCGGTTCCGTTACGCTGGTAATTCCGTCCGCATATAAGCCGGCTAAAAGTATACAGGATTTTACCTGGGCAGATGCAACCTTGGAAGTATAATCAATGGCATGTAATTCATGTCCGGTTATTTTTAAAGGAACACAGTTGTTATCCTTTAAACTTTCGATATCTGCCTGCATGAGACGAAGCGGTTCCATGATACGCTTCATGGGACGGGTGCGAAGGGAATCATCCCCATCTAACTGGCTGACAAATGGATTACCGGCTAAGATACCAGAAATCAGCCGGGTAGTAGTTCCACTGTTCCCCGCGTCTAAGATATGCTGTGGCTCCTTTAGACCGTGTAATCCTTTTCCATGGACAAGTACACGACTTTTTTCCCGTTCAATTTCAATGCCCATTTCCTGAAAGCAGGAAATCGTAGAAAGACAGTCGGCACCCTCTAAGAAATTGGTGATTTCGGTTGTGCCGTTGGAAAGCGAACCAAACATAATTGCACGATGGGAAATGGATTTGTCTCCCGGAATATTTATTTCTCCATGTAAGGCATGGGCTTTTTTGATCTGCATAATAAAATCCTTTCTGGATGTATTCTGAAATATTGTCAATATTTTATCTAAATATTATCGTTCATAAACTGTATAATGATATTTGCGAAGCAGTGCAATGGCACAGTTAAGTGCTTCTTCTTCATATAATTCAATACGAAGTACACCGTTTTCAAATTCACGGTTATGGATAATTCCAATATTTTTAATACTGATATTGTTGCTGGCAAGAATCGTAGCAATGGTTGCAATTCCACCGGCTTCATCAATCAGATCACAATAACATTCAAAGACTTTACGCAATGGACCGGAAGAAGTAATGGTGATAGAATCCCGGTAATCCTTGGCATGAGAGAAGAAATCATAGATTTCCTTTTCTTTTCTTTCAGCAATCAGACTACGCATGGTATTTAATTCTTCCGTATAGCGGTCAATGAGTGTTAAAATCTGCTCCCGGTTAGAGGCACAGATATGTTGCCACATTACAGGAGAAGAGGATGCAATTCTTGTAATATCTTTAAATCCGCCTGCTGCAATCGTCTTCATCGTCTCATTTTCATCATCGGTTTCACGAATCAGATTCACAAGACTTGCTGCAATAATATGCGGCAGATGACTGATAGAAGCGGTTGCATGGTCATGGGTTTTCGCATCCATAATCATAGGAACTGAGCCTAAGGATGCAATATAATCCCGGAACGCATGAAGCACTGTGGTATCAGTTTTGACAGTCGGGGTTAAAATATAATAAGCATTTTCCAATAAATAGGCGGTTGCAGCCTGATAGCCGGTCTTTTCAGAACCTGCCATAGGATGTCCGCCAATAAAAAAGGATTCTAACTCAAGGGCTGTAATACTTTCATGAATATCCCCTTTGACACTTCCTACATCAGAAAGAATACAGCCCTTTTTCAAAAAGGGCTTTAATTCTTTTATGTATTCAATATTTTTCTGTACCGGACAGCAGAGAAAGATAATATCACAGTCGGAGAAATCTTTCATTGCAAGCAGCGTATCATTGGAAATAGTATGGTCCTCAAAAGCTGCAGTTATGGTAGAAAGATGACCGGATGTGGCAATCAGTTCTGTTTCCGGGTAAATGCGTTTTATGGTCTTAGCCATCGAACCGCCGATAAGACCAAGACCAATAAAACCGATTTTCTTAAAGTCCATGTTACATTAAGCTCCTTCCGCTTAAGGAAATATATGGTTTGATATGTTCCATAACAGAATCGAACTGTTCGAAGTTCAGAGACTGCGGACCATCGGAAAGTGCATGTGCAGGGTCATTATGTACTTCAATCATCAGACCATCGGCACCGCAGGCAATACCGGCTTTAGCAAGCGGCTCAACGAAAGAGCGGACACCGGTTGCATGGCTTGGGTCAACGATGACCGGAAGATGGGTACGTTCCTTTAAGACACATACTGCACTTAAGTCTAAGGTATTTCTGGTGGAAGTCTCGAAAGTACGGATACCACGTTCACATAAAGCAACGTTTGGACTTCCGGAAGAGATAATATATTCTGCTGCATTCAGCCATTCATCAATCGTAGCAGACAGACCTCTCTTTAATAAGACAGGAAGACCGGCACGGCCAACTTCTTTTAATAATTCGAAGTTCTGCATATTTCTGGCACCGACCTGAAGCATGCTGACATATTTTACAGCAGATTCTACGGCATGTGCACTGGTTACTTCACAAATGGTTGCAAGACCTGTTTCATCCGAAGCGGTCTTCATATATTTTAAACCTTCTTCCTCAAGACCCTGGAAAGAGTATGGGGAAGTACGAGGCTTGTAAGCACCACCACGAAGAATGGTTGCTCCAGCCTTCTTGACTGCACGGGCAATGCAAAGAAGCTGTTCTTCTGTTTCAACGGCACAGGGACCTGCCATAATTGTCATGGTATCAGGACCGATTACGGTATCCTTAACCTTGAAACTGGTTGGCTGTGGGTGGAACTTCTTATTGGCAAGCTTGTAGCTTTCGGTAATCGGAACTACCTTTTCTACTTCAGGGCTGGCTTCAATGCGCTGAATATCTAATTTGGTTTTATCACCGACAACTCCGATGATTGTAACTTCTTCCCCATGGGAAAGATGTGTTTTTAAGCCTTCTTTTTCCACTGCATCTACAATTTTATCTACATCCTGTGGAAGAGCGGATGGTTTCATAACAATAATCATAATTTATAATCCTCACTTAAAAAATGTCACCTGACCGGACTATTATAATATGAGAAGAAACGGAATGCAACCGTATCTCTCCGGTGGTGCATGTATACTATAACGGAATCAGAATACAATGTCAATACTTTAAAGCGTTAAAGTTTAACGTGCGAAAATATAAAATTTCACAATAAAATGATCAAAAATAGTGCAAAATGTTTACTACACATTTACAATTCATTCATAAATGTTGTGTATAATACATAATATGGTTGAAGAAAATAACTTGATTTAGTAAAATATATACATAAATCTATAGTACAGGAGGAATGATATATGGAAGTATTTACAACGGACAGAATCAGAAACGTCGTGCTTTTAGGACATGGTGGAGCGGGAAAGACCAGTCTGGTGGAAGCAATGGCATATTTATCCGGCATGACAACCCGTATGGGAAAGATTTCTGATGGAAATACTATCAGTGATTTTGATAAAGAAGAAATCAAAAGACAGTTTTCCATCCATACTTCGGTTGTTCCGGTTATCTGGGATAATACCAAGATTAATTTCTTAGATACTCCGGGATATTTTGACTTTGTCGGTGAAGTGGAAGAAGCAGTCAGTGCCGCAGATGCAGCAATTATCGTGGTATCCGGCAAGAATGGAATTGAAGTCGGTACGAAGAAAGCCTGGGACATCTGCGAGAAATACAATCTTCCGAGAATGATATTTGTTACGGAGATGGATATTGATAATGCAAGCTTCAGACAGGTAGTAGAAGATTTACAGCAGTTATATGGCAAGCGGATTGCACCATTCCATCTGCCGATTCGTGAAAACGAGAAATTTGTAGGCTATATCAATGTGGTTCGTAAGAGTGCCCAGAGATGGAATGATAAGGGTGAAGTAGTAGAATGTGAGATTCCGGAATACAGCCAGAATAACCTTGGAATCTGTACCGATGCCCTGATGGAAGCAGTAGCAGAAACCAGTGAAGAATTCATGGAGCGGTATTTTAATGGTGATGAATTCTCAGAAAACGAAATACGTCAGGCACTTCGCGTTAATGTGGCGGATGCCAGCATGGTTCCGGTTTCCATGGGTTCCAGCATTCTTGCACAGGGTATGTATACCTTGTTAGATGACATTATAAAATACTTCCCAAGCCCGGATAAACGTTCCTGTACCGGAATTAATGCCAAGAGCAATGAAGTATATTCCGCAGATTATGATTTCTCAAAGCCAAAATCAGCATATATTTTTAAAACAATTGTAGATCCGTTTATTGGAAAATATTCTCTGATAAAAGTAAATTCCGGTGTGTTAAAAACCGATGATTTACTTTTTAATCATCATCGGGATACAGAAGGCAGGATTGGAAAGCTCTATGTAATGTGCGGCAGCAAACCACAGGAAGTACCGGAGCTTCATGCCGGAGATATCGGAGCATTAGCAAAGCTTTCCGGAGCTATGACAACCGATTCCCTGTCTACAAGAGCCAATCCGATACTCTTTATCCGGACAAGTATTTCAGAGCCATATACCGGCATGAGGTATAAAGCAAAGAATAAAGGTGATGAAGATAAAATTTCCCAGGCACTGCAGAAAATCATGCAGGAAGACTTAACCATTAAGACGGTAAATGACAGTGCTAATCACCAGACACTGATTTATGGTATCGGGGAACAGCAGTTGGAGGTTCTGGTAGAAACCTTAAAGAATAAGTATAAAGTAGAGATTGAACTGAGCCGTCCGAAGGTTGCATTCCGTGAAACCATCCGAGGAACCTCAGATGTGGAATATAAATATAAGAAACAGTCTGGTGGACATGGCCAGTATGGACATGTAAAGATGCGTTTTTCACCATCGGGAAATCTTGAGGAAGCCTATGAGTTCTCGCAGGAAGTGGTTGGCGGAGCGGTTCCGAAGAATTTCTTCCCTGCAGTAGAAAAAGGGCTTCAGGAGGGCGTGCAGAAAGGACCTTTGGCGGCATATCCGGTACTTGGTATCAAGGCAGTGCTTTATGACGGTTCCTATCATGCAGTAGATTCTTCGGAAATGGCATTTAAGGTTGCTGCAAGAGAAGCCTTAAAGAAAGGAATCTTAGAAGCAAAGCCGGTGCTTTTAGAACCGATTGCCAGCCTTAAGATTACATTACCAGACGTTTATACCGGAGATGTAATGGGAGATTTAAATAAGAAGCGGGCAAGAGTTCTTGGCATGACACCGGATAACAAAGGAACTACCGAGATTTTAGCGGATATTCCTTATATTGAATTATATGGTTATGGCACAAGACTTCGTTCCATGACACAGGGAAGCGGAGATTTCTCCTACCAGTTTGCCAGATACGAACAGGCACCGGAGGAAGTCGCAAGGGTACAGATGGAAGAGCGGGCATCCAAGCTTGCTTCAGAAGAAGATAAATAGTGTAGTGAGATAAGTGTAATGAGAAAAAATATCTGTTAAGACAAACGGATGACGAAAGAGAGGTGGTGGTGACATGGGAAAGAAAAGAACTTTTTTTGCAATTGTTTTGATTATTGCACTGTTTTTCGATAATTCGCAGTTTTCAGAAGCAAAAGCACTTCGTTCTCTGCCAATCACTACCTCTCTTTATTACAGCATGGAGCCGGAAGATGCCAATGTATTAAAGGAAGATTATGATATCACCTATTACTTAAATGGTGGAATCCCTTCTTCTGATTTGACTTATAACTATATTATAGAAGAACTTCCTCTAACCCTTGATATACCGGAAAAACCGGGATATAATTTCGCTGGCTGGTATACCGAAAGCAGTTATCAGAATAAGATTACAGAGATAAACATTGATAATTTCGGAGACTTATCTTTATACGCAAAATGGACCAAGAAGATTGATTCTTCTTACAGCGTGGAAATGTATCCATATTCCACGGCATCACAGATGAGCGGAAATGACCGGATGTTAAAGGATTGTGGATTCAGCTTTGCCTATGATGTAAATATTCCGGGAATGCCATCCACCAGGGAACAGGATTATGCACAGAATATGACATCCACGGACAACCAGTGTCCGCAGGGTATCTGTATTACCGAAGATTATTATATGATTACAGCGTATAATACGGATGATTCGGAAAGCCTTGGAGCCCTTTATATCTTTGACAAAGAGACCGGAGAATATATGGTTACTCTTGGCATGAAAAAGAACAGCCATCTTGGAGGACTTACCTGCGATGGAAGAAATGTCTGGATCTGCCATTCGGATACGAGGTCTTTGGAGCGGCTTAGTTACAGTTATATAAAAAAGATTGCAGAGTCCAAACCGAAGATTTTTGTGGATGCCACCGGAATGTTTGAAGAATACCGTGTAGCGAATATGCCATCCTGCATTACCTGGCATGATGGAATTCTCTGGGTAGCAACCCACAATGCCTTATTCAAATCCATTATGATTTCTTATAAATATCAGGATGGAGAACTGATGGAACAGCAGCGCTACCAGATACCGGAAAAGGTGCAGGGAATTGCTTTTGATGAACAGGACAGAGTGTATTTAAGCACATCCTATGGAAGAAGCAATTCATCCTATTTAAAGATTTACCAGAATGTAGATGTAATGGATACAAAGCCGCGGACACCGGAACTTAAGGTAGAAATGCCACCATGTTCCGAAGAAATTAATTATGCAGACGGCAATATCTATGTGCTGTTTGAATCGGCAAGCTCGAAATATTTTGAAGGCACAGACGGAAAAGGGAAGAGCATTTGTCCGATAGACCGGATTCTTACAATTGATACAAATACCATTTTTCCTTGACAAATTGAGGGCATGTGATAGAATTTTATGAGTATAAGTCTCTAAAAAGGCATTCTATCAGCATGTCCTTATTTTATGGACGAAAGCTGTTTAAATTAGGAGGAATTGAAGATGTCACAAACAACAGTACCGTATAATCATAGAGCGGTAGAGCAGAAATGGCGTAAAGTCTGGGAAGATAAGCCAATTAACGTAAATGATGGTAAGAAGCCGAAATACTATTGTCTGGATATGTTTCCATACCCATCCGGAAACGGACTCCATGTAGGTCACTGGAGAGGCTATGTAATATCTGATGTATGGAGCCGCTATAAGCTTATGCATGGATATTATGTCATTCACCCGATGGGATGGGATGCATTTGGTCTTCCGGCAGAGAACTACGCAATTAAGATGGGTGTTCATCCGGAAAAATCTACCGCTGAAAATATCAGGAATATCAAGCGTCAGATTCAGGAAATTGCTGCAATCTATGACTGGGATATGGAAGTAAATACTACAGATCCTGAATTCTACAAATGGACACAGTGGATTTTTGTAAAAATGTTTAAAGCTGGACTTGCTTATGAGAAAGAGATGCCAATTAACTGGTGTCCATCCTGTAAGACTGGTCTTGCCAATGAAGAAGTTGTAAATGGTAAATGTGAGCGTTGTGGTGCTGATGTTACCAAGAAGAACTTAAAGCAGTGGATGCTTAAGATTACCAAATATGCTGACCGTCTTCTTGCAGACCTTGATAAGCTTGACTGGCCGGAAAAGGTTAAGAAAATGCAGACTGACTGGATTGGTAAGAGTAATGGAGCAGAAGTCAACTTTAAGGTGGATGGAAGCGATAAAGAGATTACTGTTTATACCACAAGACCGGATACTCTTCACGGAGCAACCTTCATGGTACTTGCACCGGAGCATGCTTTGGCAAAAGAGCTTGCAACTGATGAGACAAGAGCTGCAGTAGAGGATTATATCTATCAGTCATCCCTGAAATCTTCTGTAGATCGTTTGCAGGATAAAGAAAAGACTGGTGTATTTACCGGTTCTTATGCAATCAATCCGCTGAATGGTGCAAAGGTTCCAATCTGGCTTTCTGATTATGTATTAGCTGATTATGGTACCGGAGCAATTATGTGTGTTCCTGCACATGATGACCGTGACTTTGAATTTGCAAAGAAATTCAATATTCCAATCATCCAGGTTATTGCCAAAGATGGTAAGGAAATTGAAAATATGACCGAAGCTTATACCGAAGCAAAAGGTATTATGATTAATTCTGGTGACTGGAATGGAATGGAGTCATCCGTTCTTAAGAAAGAAGCTCCGGAAATGATTGAAAAGATGGGCTTTGGTAAGAAGACAACCAACTATAAATTAAGAGACTGGGTATTCTCCCGCCAGCGTTACTGGGGCGAGCCAATTCCAATCGTACATTGTCCGGATTGTGGAGCAGTTCCGGTTCCGGAAGAAGAGCTTCCATTACTGTTACCGGAGGTTGAATCTTATCAGCCGACAGGTACCGGAGAATCACCGTTGGCAGATATTACGGAGTGGGTAAATACCACATGTCCTTGCTGTGGTAAGCCTGCAAAACGTGAGACCAATACCATGCCTCAGTGGGCAGGTTCATCCTGGTATTTCTTACGTTATGTAGATAACAAGAACAAAGATGAATTAGTAAGCCGCGAGAAAGCAGATAAATATCTTCCGGTTGATATGTATATCGGTGGAGTAGAGCATGCAGTACTGCATCTTCTGTATTCCCGTTTCTATACCAAATTCTTATATGATATCGGAGTAATTGATTTTGATGAGCCATTTACCAAACTGTTTAATCAGGGTATGATTACCGGTAAGAATGGTATCAAGATGAGTAAATCTAAAGGAAATGTCGTCTCACCGGATGATCTGGTTCGTGACTACGGCTGTGATTCCTTAAGATTATATGAGCTGTTTGTTGGACCACCAGAATTGGATTCTGAATGGGATGACCGCGGAATCGATGGCGTATACCGTTTTATCACCAGATTCTGGAATCTTGTAATGAGCCAGAAGGATGCAGATATTGCTGAGACTAAAGAACTGGTTAAGATTCGTCATAAACTGGTATATGATATTACCCAGAGACTGGAAAGCTTCAGCTTAAATACTGTAATTTCAGGATTTATGGAATACAATAACAAACTGATCGACCTTTCCAAGAAGGGCGGCGTAGATAAGAAGACACTTGAAACTTATGTGCTTCTTCTTGCTCCGTTTGCACCACATATTGCAGAAGAACTGTGGAGCGAGCTTGGTCATGATACTTCCGTATTTGCAGAAAGATGGCCGGAGTATGATAAAGATGCAATGGAAGATGATGAAGTTGAAATTGCAGTACAGATTAACGGCAAGACCAAGGGTGTTGTCAGCATTGCAAAAGATGCTTCCAAAGAGGATGCACTTGCTGCAGGAAAAGCTGCAATTGCAGATAAGCTTACCGGTAATGTAATCAAAGAGATTTATGTACCGGGTAAAATCATTAATATTGTAATGAAATAAGCAATGATAAAATCATAATAAATATTTCGCAAACGAGGATGTGCATTTTGCATATCCTCGCTTGTGTCATAAGAGACTATTTTTTCCTTTTCTGTAACATCTGCATCATCTGCAGCATTTTATCCGCTTTTACACGTTCTGCTTCGGACATATTCTGCTTTAATAATTCAATTAATAAAGTTGTTTCAGTATTCGAAAATGTCATGCCGTTCTGCTTGGCATTGTTGGCAGCATTCATGACCGTGGAAGCCATGGATTTGGCATCCTTTGTATCAGCATTATTAGAAGCAAAATCCATAAGAAACTGCAGCTTTTCCGGCGAAATATCATTTAAGGCAGGATTGCCTTTTAAAAAGTCTAAATTCATAAAATCCTCCGTTCTTAACAAGTTGACAGGGAACCATAAAATAACAAATGATAAAGTGATGAAATCAGGAAAACAGGGTATCATAAGCAGACAGCATCTGATACATATTTAAAAAGTTTTCAATATTTTCTTTCTCGCCGGGTGTACACTGTTCGCTGATATCGGTAAGCATCTGAAACATCCGCTCCTGTGGAGAATGACTGTTGACTTCCTGAATCGTAAGGGCGTCATTGGAAAAAAGCTGGGCTGTTTTTTGTAGTTCCATATATTTGATGAGAAGCGCAAAGGGACGCTGCTGACCGGCGGAAAGATATGGAATCATGGTTTTCATAATCTGTAACTGGTGGTTTTGTAACTGCGAGTCAAAGAAGGTTGGTTTATACTCAGAATCCATAAAATAATCCTTTTTCTTTTAAATTATGATAGAACAGCGGAAAATATAACTTTGACGCATATAATAAAATGTAGAACTTTTTTATGGAAACCGGAAAGGATTTGATGCCAGCATGGGAAAATTAATCATTGACGGAAATGAAGTATATGAAATAGATGAAGAGTGTATGAAAAAAAAGGAAGCGGAAAAGAAGAAGTGGACCGCACCGGAAAAAGGCGGTCAAAGATATGACAGAACAAAGAATGTGTCTTGACACATTCTTGCGCCTGCGGCGGTCGCTTGCGACATCTACCTTATACGCCGCAGTGCGCATCCTCGCGGAGCATTTTTTACTTTACAGGAAAGCAATTTCCTGTAAAGTGAAAAAGGGACCTCGTTGAGAGGCCCCCGCTTTGCAGATGAATTAGCATCCACAACCGTTGTTGTTAAATCCGAAGCTGTCACCACAGCCGCCGCAGAAGAGCAACAGTAAAATAATCCAGATACAGCTGTCGTTGCCACATCCTCCAAATCCATTGTTGCCACAGCAGGAGAGCAACAGGATAATCCAGATTAAAGAACAGCAGTTATTTCCTTCGTTACATCCACATCCGCAGCCAGTAGCAGCTAAATCACTCATTTTCAAATCCTCCAAAATTTATCTTACACTTCATAATATGGAAGAAGTAAAAATGTGTGACTAAATTATTCTGAAATTTTTTCGATGCCGGAAATGTCCGGGTGAATTGTCAGGGAATAATTCGTATAGTAAATGACATAACCGGCAACAGCACCGTTTGGTTTCTTTACATTTTTACGCTGTAAATAATCGATTTCAATTTTTTCGTTATCACGGCCGGAAGAATAGTAGCCTGCCAGTCTGCCGGCCTCTTCGAAAGTCCGATCCGGCAGCTCCCTGCCTTCGGTTTTTACAATAACATGGGAGCCGGGCATTCCTTTGGCGTGGAACCACCAGTCATTTCCGTTGGCAACCTTGAAAGTAAGTTCGTCATTCTGGAAATTATTTTTTCCAACATAAATATCAAAGCCATCACTGGAACGATAATGGAATGGTTTACTTTTGGATTTTTGTTTTTTCTTACCGCTCATTTTCCTGCGGATATAGCCATAGGTTTCCAGCTCGTCCCGGATCTGGGCAAGGTCATCTTCGGATTCTGCAATGGCAAGCGAAGCCTGAATGGTCTGTAAGTGTGCCATTTCTGTCTTGGTTTCTTCGGTCTGGGTATTTAATGCTTCAAAGGTACGCTTTAATTTATTGTACCGGGCAAAATATTTTTTTGCATTGTCCAGTGGAGAAAGTGTTTCATCCAGAGGAATGGTAAGCATTTCACCGGTATAGTAATTTGGCACTTCTACGGATTTGGCTCCTTCGGTAACCTGATAGCCGTAGGTATTTAATAATTCGCCGTATACTTTAAATTTATCACGTTTTTCCGTATCTTTTAACTGTTTTAACTGTAAATCCAGTTTTTTACTGCTTCGCTCTAAGTGAGTGGATACAATTTTACGCAAATCCACAGATTTCTGACGCATACGGGTGTAGAGGCTGCGGCTGGCATAAAATTGTTCTAATACGGCGGAAATAGAATCTACCGGTTCAATGTGATAGCCTTCCGTATGTTCATAGCGGGTTGGTAAGATGGCAGCATATTCTGCCGGTTCTTCTCCTTTATAAAGAATACATGGCTTGAAGTTGGCGTTTCCAACATCCTCCATCAGCCAGCTGAAATTATGATAAAGGTGCAGCAGTGCGTCTTCTTCTAAGGTATTAATCGGTATATCTGCATCTAAAGAAGCACGGTAACAGATTTCTGCTGCAACCTGTCCACTGATTCCGGTAAAAGCAGAAGTAAGTGCTTTGGCAAGTGGCAGTGGAAGAGAAGATGCCTTTTCACAGAACTGTTCATAGGAACAGTCAAGGGGATTCCGCTTGTCCTGGGTCTCCGGGATAAAATATTCTCTTCCCGGCAGAACTTCACGGACGGAACTCATCTGGGATGGAACCCGTTTGATGCTGTCAATGATGCGTTCGTTTTCATCACAGAAAATAATATTGCTGTATTTCCCCATTAATTCTATAATCAGGTTTTTCTTTTTCAGGTCGCCCATTTCATCCAAGTGCTCGACCGTAATCCGGATGATTCGTTCTAATCCGGGCTGACTGATGGCAATAATCCGGCCGTTGGCAATATGTTTTCGTAATACCATGCAGAAATTCGGTGCAGTCATGGGACTGACTTTATTCTGTGCTGTAAGATAGATATAAGGCAGGGAAGCACTGGCACTTAAAGAAAGCCGGTACTGGCCGGATGGTGCCTTTATGGTAAGCAGCAGCTCGTCCGCCTCAGGCTGGGCTATTTTGCTGATTCGTCCATTTAAAATTGTCTGATTTAATTCTGCAGTAAGTGCAGCTACGGTAATTCCGTCTAGTGCCATATAATATGACCTCCTTTGGAAAGAATAGATTCTTTTACAGGATTTTATTATAAAGAAATCTTTCTAAAATTTCAATAAATACGGCATTTTGAATTTGACTAATAAAGAAAATTCTACTATAATACATATATCTATGCATTAGGAGGCAGCTATGATTAAAAGTATGACCGGCTTCGGCAGGTGTGAGATAGAGGAAGACAACCGTAAGATAACGGTAGAGATTAAATCAGTAAATCACCGCTATCTGGATGTAAATGTTAAGCTTCCTAAAAAATTAAGTTTCTTTGAAAGTGCCGTGCGTAACTTAATCAAAGAATACATACAGCGTGGAAAAGTAGATATCTTCATTACCTGTGAAGATTTTAACGAAGCCAACTTCTCACTGAAATACAACGAAGAACTTGCTGGCGAATATTTAAAATATTTACAGCAGATGGCAGAGCATTTCCAGCTGGAAAATGATATCCGTGTCAGCACATTGTCACGTTATCCGGATGTTTTTATAATGGAAGAACAGGATAATGACGAAGAAGAACTTTGGGCACTTCTTGAGAAGACATTGCGTAATGCATGTGAGGCATTTGTTGAAACCAGAGAAAAAGAAGGCGAGAATTTAAAAACAGACCTTCTGAATAAATTAGATGAAATGATTGGTTATGTGGATTTTATTGAGGATCGTTCTCCAATCGTTATGAAAGAATACCGTGAGCGATTAGAAACCAAGGTAAAAGAAATCTTAGAAGATAAGCAGATGGATGATGCAAGAATTGCAACGGAGGTTACAATATTTGCTGATAAAATATGTGTGGATGAAGAGACTGTCCGCTTAAAGAGCCATATCGAAGCGATGAAAGCTGCCTTAACAGGCGGTGGAACCGTTGGAAGGAAGCTTGACTTTATTGCTCAGGAGATGAACCGGGAAGCAAATACGATTCTTTCCAAGGCAAGTGATCTTGCAATTTCAGATACCGGTATTAATCTGAAAACGGATATTGAAAAAGTCCGCGAACAGATTCAGAATATTGAATAAATGATTTCCGTAAACCCTGTAGTAAGAATGGAATGGTGAAAAATGGCAGCACTTATGAATATTGGATTTGGAAATGTAGTAAATACAGATAAGATTGTTGCTGTGATTCAGCCGGATTCTGCACCTGCCAAGCGCATGATTCAGAAAGCCAAAGAAGAAGAGTGCGTGGTGGATGCAACCCAGGGAAGACGTACCCGTGCAGTGATTATTACAAATGCCGGATATATCGTTCTTTCTGCATTACAGCCGGATACACTGACTGGCAGATTTAACGAGATTAGTGGAAATAAACTGAGTGAGGAATAGCAAATGAAAAGAAAAGGTATATTAACCGTAGTATCCGGTTTCTCCGGTGCCGGCAAAGGCACTGTGATGAAAGCTCTGATGGCGGAGTACAAGGATACGTATGCATTATCTGTTTCAGCTACCACGAGAAATCCGAGACCCGGAGAAGTGGATGGTGTTGATTATTTCTTTCGTACCAAAGAAGAATTTGAACAGATGATAGCAGACAATGCGTTAATTGAGCATGCCTGTTATGTAGGAAATTATTATGGTACACCAAAAGCCTATGTAGATGAACAGTTAGAGGCTGGAAAAGATGTAATTCTTGAGATAGAGATTCAGGGAGCACTTGACGTAAAGAAACGTTTTCCGGACACTATCTTAATCTTTGTAACACCACCGGATGCGGATGAATTAAAGAACCGTCTGGTGAATCGTGGAACTGAAGATATGGCAACCATCAATGCAAGATTAAGCAGAGCATCCCAGGAAGCAGAGTTTATGAATCAGTATGATTACATTGTGGTGAACGATACCGTCCCTGCATGTGTGGAGAATATCCATAGCATCATTGAGAACGAGCATGATTGTGCATCACGTAATATAAATTTCATCAATAAAATCAGAGAAGAGCTGAAGTGCTTTTCGAAAGGAGAATAAATTATGATACATCCATCTTATGTTGAGTTAATGAAGGTCGTAAATAACGACGTTGAAATCGGAGAAGAACCGGTCGTAAACAGCAGATATTCTATTGTAATTGCTACTGCAAAGAGAGCAAGACAGATTATCGGTGGAGATGAACCATTGGTTGAAAATGCCAAAGGAAAGAAACCGCTTTCTATCGCAGTAGAAGAGCTTTATACCGGAAAGGTAAAAATCATGGGAGAAGATGCTGTTTCAGAAGATAACGAGTAGCATAGCGGGGTTGCCAACATGGTTTGGTAACCCTTTCGTCATGTAAGAGAAAAATATATACAGGACTCTTTCCTGTTACGGAGGAATGAATGAATATTTTCTTTGTATCGCTGGGGTGTGATAAGAACCTGGTAGATTCAGAATATATGCTTGGTATGATCCGTGATGCCGGATATACCATTATTGATGATGAAACGCAGGCAGATGTGATAGTAATTAATACCTGTTGTTTTATCAATGATGCCAAAGAAGAGAGTATTAACACAATACTTGAAATGGCAGAATATAAGAAAACCGGACATGCAAAGGCATTGATTGTAACCGGGTGCCTTGCCCAGCGTTACCGGAGTGAGATTGAGGAAGAAATACCGGAAGTAGATGCAATTCTTGGAACCAATTCCTATGATAATATTGTTTCTGCTGTGAAAGAAGTTATGGCAGGAAAACATTATACCAATTTAAATTCACTGGAAGGACTTCCGACCTTGCATACCAAACGATGTGTTACCACCGGTGGACATTATGCCCATTTAAAAATTGCAGAAGGCTGTAACAAACGCTGTACTTACTGCATCATTCCATATATCAGAGGTAACTACCGCAGTATTCCGATAGAAGAACTGGTAGCAACAGCCAGAGAACTGGTAGAGGGCGGTGTAAAGGAACTGATTCTGGTAGCCCAGGAGACCACTCTTTACGGAATTGACCTCTATGGAAAAAAATCCCTGCACCAGCTTTTAGATGAATTAAACAAGATTCCGGGATTGTACTGGATTCGTATTCTTTACTGTTATCCGGAAGAAATTGATGATGAACTGATTGAAGCAATCAAACGAAATGATAAAGTCTGCCATTATCTGGATATTCCGATTCAGCATGCAAATTCAGATGTATTAAAGAGAATGGGAAGAAAGACCAATAAGGATGACCTGGTTCGTATTATTCATCATCTGCGGAAAGAAATTCCGGATATTACGCTCCGGACCACTTTAATCTGTGGCTTCCCGGGAGAGACAGAAGAGCAGCATAAAGAACTGTTGGAATTCGTACAGGAAATGAAATTTGACCGTCTGGGCGCATTTACCTATTCTCCGGAAGAAGGAACGAAAGCAGCTGAGATGGAAAATCAGATTCCGGAAGAGACGAAGAAGCTGTGGCAACAGGAAGTCATGGAGCTTCAGGAAGAAATTATTTTTGAAAAAAATGAAGATATGGTTGACCGTGAACTTTATGCTTTTATCGAAGGAAAAGTTGCAGATGAGAATGCTTATGTAGGAAGAACCTACCGTGATGCGCCATCTATTGACGGATATATTTTTGTAAATACAGAGGAAACATTAATGACCGGAGACTTTGCCAAAGTAAAAGTAACCGGAGCTTATGAATATGATTTGATAGGAGAATTAGCATGAATTTACCAAACAAATTAACAATTTTCAGAGTGATTTTGATTCCGTTTTTTGTAGTGTTTATGTTGGCACCGATTTGTCCGGGTTATGCAAATTATATTGCTGTAGCAATCTTTATTGTAGCAAGTCTTACAGACCTTTTGGATGGGAAGATTGCAAGAAAGTATAATCTTGTGACAGATTTCGGCAAATTTATGGACCCGCTTGCGGATAAACTGCTGGTATGTGCCGCAATGATCTGCCTGATTGAAACCGGACAGCTTGCAGCCTGGATTGTAATCGTAATTATCAGCCGTGAGTTTATCATCAGTGGTTTCCGTCTGGTAGCAGCTGATAACGGCGTTGTAATTGCAGCCAGCTACTGGGGCAAATTTAAGACCACATTCCAGATGCTTATGGTCATTGTATTGATTCTTAATTTTGATAACTGTTACTTCCAGTTATTAGGAACCGTAATTACTTATATTGCACTGGTATTAACGGTTGTATCTCTAATTGATTATCTCTGGAAAAACAGAGCTGTTTTAAAAGAACAGAAATAAAGAGGATTCCCATGGAAAAAAGACAGAAAAACCTGGAAGATAAAATTGTAAAACGGCTGGCGGAGAATCATTTATCCATTGCTGCCGCAGAATCCTGTACCGGAGGACTTGTAGCCGCAACTTTGATTAATGTGCCGGGTGCTTCGGATGTGCTGGAAGAATCTTATATCACTTACTCGGATGCGGTAAAGCATAAAGTACTAGGTGTATCGGAAGAGACCTTGCAGAAACACACTGCAGTAAGTAAAGAAGTAGCAGAAGAAATGGTTCGTGGCGTAACAAAAGTTGCAGGTACGAATGTCGGAATCTCAGTAACCGGTATTGCAGGTCCCGGCGGTGGAAGTGAAAAGTTCCCGGTAGGACTGGTATACATTGGTTATAAAATAAATGATTTTGTGAAAGTTATACGTTATGTATTTCCCGGAGACCGTAGTGAAGTGCGTATGCGTGCGGTGGAGACGGCATTGCAGGAACTGGATGATTTACTGATAAAAGAGGGATTTTAATGAGAATAATAGCCGGAAAAGGAAGAAGCCTTCCATTGAAAACAATTGAAGGAATAGACACAAGACCGACAACAGACCGTATTAAAGAAACGCTTTTTAATATGCTGCAATACGAGATTGCAGACTGCCGGTTCTTAGATTTGTTTGCAGGAAGCGGACAGATTGGATTGGAAGCTGTCAGTCGTGGAGCGAAAGAAGCTGTTTTTGTGGAAAGTGGGAAAAAAGCAGCAGCATGTATACAGGATAATATTAACTTTACCCAATTTAATGACCAGTGTCGTTTACTGCAGATGGATGTTATGGCAGCTATCCGGAGTCTGGAAGGAAAAGGGACATTCCAGATTATTTTCATGGATCCGCCTTACAATCAGGAACTGGAAAAGGATGTGCTGATGCTGCTTTCTAAATCGACCCTGGTAGATGAAGATACGGTAATTATTGTAGAAGCGTCCCTAAAGACTGGTTTTGAGTATCTTGAGGAGCTTGGTTTTACACTTGATAAATGCAAAAAATATAAGACAAATTTACATGCCTTTATATCCAGAAAGGAATAACCTATGATGAAAAAAGCAATCTATCCGGGCAGCTTTGACCCGGTCACAAATGGTCATGTTGACATGATTGAACGTGCTTCGAAAATAGTGGACGAGCTGGTTGTGGGAGTTTTAAATAACAGTGCAAAAAACTCGTTGTTTTCTTTAGATGAACGTGTTAGTATGTTAAAAGAGATAACAAAAGATATGCCGAATGTAACCGTTGCTTCTTTTGATGGTCTTTTAGTTGACTTTATGGAAAAAATTGATGCAACCATTATCGTCAGAGGATTGCGTGCGGTAACGGACTTTGAATATGAACTTCAGATTGCACAGTCGAACCATCGTGTAAATCCAAAGATAGATACGGTATTTCTTACAACGAATGTAAAATATTCCTATCTCAGCTCTACAATTGTAAAGGAATATGCTTCTTATGGTGGCGATATTTCTCATTTTGTCCCACCACAGTTTATAGAGCGGATTTATGATAAATATAATATCAAAAAATAAGGAGTGTGGACGATGAGTAGCAGAATGGAACAAATCATAGAAGAAATCGAAGAATATATTGATAATTGCAAATATCAGCCATTATCCAGTACAAAAATTGTTGTTAATAAGGATGAGTTAGAAGAACTTCTGACGGAATTAAAAATGAAAACGCCGGAAGAAATCAAGCGTTATCAGAAGATTATCAGCAACAAAGAAGCTATTCTGGCAGATGCCCAGGCAAAAGCAGATGCCATCATTGCTCAGGCACAGGTACAGACCAGCGAGCTTGTCAGTGAACACCAGATTATGCAACAGGCTTATGCCCAGGCAAATGAGGTTGTTATGATTGCTACCAAGCAGGCACAGGAGATTCTTGATAAAGCAACCAATGATGCCAATAATATCCGTATGGGTGCAATTCAGTATACGGACAGCAGTCTTAAGAATATTGAAGAAATTTTAAGTCATGCCATTGAAGGTTCACAGGCAAGATATGATAATCTGATTCATACCCTTCAGGGTTGTCTGGATGTTGTAACGGCAAACCGGAATGAACTGCTTCCAGAGGAAGAAGATGCTTCTTCCGGACAGGAAAAACAGGAAACAACAGCAACAGAGCCTGCCACACAGGAAGCACCGGCAAATGAGATTCCGGAAGAGTAATATATATTTATCCTGCCGGATATATCATGTACCCCAGAAGGAAAGCACAGAATGCAAGACTGATTCGGACCAGCAGATAATATTTCATGGAAAGCTTCTGGCTTGCAACCATGGAATAGGTCTGGGCGAAGCCGCATAATCCGCCAAAAGAGGTAAGACTTAAAATTAAGGCATAACCAAGTTGTGGAGAGAGAGCTTCTTCGGAAATCTGCCGGATTCCATTAGTAACTTCTAATGAAATACAAAGTGGTAATTGTAAGAGCTTTTGTGGCACATAAAAGGTAATCTGTTCTAACAGAATAGAAAAGAGCATGATATATCCACCGAGTTTACAAAGAATTTCAAAACCGTTCATGATACCGGCATCGATGATTGAAAAGTTTAATTTTAATCGTGGTGCCGTTTCTTTTTGCCTTAGATTATTACACTGAAAAGCATAGAGAATGCGGCATAGAATCAGGGGCGGCAGATAGAGAATCCCAAGTGTCGGTAATAAAAGACCGTCCTGCCGGAGTGTATCGTGAACAATATAGCTTGCAATGAACATGGGACTGATATTATTGCAGATGGCAAAGAGAATGACAGCCTCTTCTCTCGACAATTGATTTTCTTCTAACATCTGGGCACAGATGCGGCTTCCCATGGGAAAACCAAAGAGAAATCCTGCCAGAAGTGGAAAACAGGCATTTCTGCTGCAGGGAATCAGGAGATGGATGAATGGATAGAGGATTCCTGAAATATGATAAAAAACCCCGGATGAAATCAGAATATTGGATAGAATGGCAAAAGGAAGCAATGCAGGCAGAATATTCTGATACCAGAGCATTAGGCCATTTGCTGCGGCAGATACCGTAAGCATGGGATGTAAAAATAATAATATTAAGCACAAAAAAAGAATCAGAAGAGAAATAGTTTTTTTCATAGTTCAATATATTGTATAAAATAACTTTTATGCGAATTATTATGAAGAAGAAAATTTGTGTCATTATTCTCTTTTTTTTGCTGTTGGTCATAGACTGCAGCCTGTTACAGCAGATTCAAAAGCGGGCAGCCTTTTATATAGCATTTGAACCACAGGAGTTCTTTCAGAAACTTCGGAATCAGGAAGTCTCTCCGGAAACGGTGTTAAAATTCAGGGAATATGAGTCTGAAGATGGTGAGGCTCAGGACGATATGACATTTACCCGGTATCTTCTGGCATATTATGCTTCAGATTTAACAGAAAAAAACGAGCTGAAAGATGTATACAAAAGATTACTGTATTTTCATAAAGAAGAAATTGAAAAGCAGGAAGCCTATTTAGACAGTATCTGGTCTGACATTGTCTATTTTCCGGTTCCGGATACCATCTGGGACGAAGAGAAAAAAGTAACTTTTGGAGACACCTGGATGCAGAGCCGCACTTATGGTGGTGACAGAGGACATGAAGGCTGTGATATTATGGCGGATATCAATGAACGGGGAAATTACCCGGTAATCAGTGTCTGCGATGGAACCATAGAGCAGATGGGCTGGCTGGAACTTGGGGGGTATCGTATCGGAATCCGGAGTCCCCATGGAGCATATTTCTACTATGCACATCTGTCGGATTATGCAGAAGGATTTTCTATCGGAGACGAGGTTCATGCCGGAGAGCTGATTGCATTTATGGGAGATACCGGATATTCTAAGACAGAAGGAACCGCCGGTAATTTTGATGTGCATCTTCATTTTGGAATTTATTTAAATGATGAAAATAAACAGGAGTTTAGTGTAAATTCCTATTCCATCCTGCAATATCTCTATCAGGAGAAGAAAATATTACATTATCAATATTAAGATTTAAATTAGGATTTGAATTATAAGAAACACGCTTTGCGAGCTTCTTGATTTATCACGGTGTCTGCCAGATCAGAGTAGTAAAGGAACGTATCAGAATGAAAGATTTGAGATTAGATAAATTTTTAACAGAAATGGGTAAAGGAAGCAGAAGCCAGGTGAAAACCTATATTTCTAAGGGACGTGTTACCGTAAATGGAGAAATCATCAAACGTCCGGAATATAAGATTTCACCGGAAAATGATATTGTTAACCTCGAAGGTGAAAAGGTTAATTATTCCCAGTGGGAATATTATATGCTAAATAAGCCTGCCGGCTGTGTCAGTGCCACGGAAGATAAGCATTTTCCAACTGTAGTTTCTTTCATAGAGGATGCTGTAAGAAAAGATTTGTTTCCGGTAGGCAGACTGGATAAGGATACGGAAGGGCTGCTCCTTATCACCAATGACGGTGCGTTGGCTCATGAACTTTTATCTCCGAAGAAACATGTGGCAAAAACTTATTATGCCAGAATAGAAGGAAAAGTGACTGCTGAAGATGTTACGGCTTTTCGGAAGGGTCTTGATATCGGAGAGAAAAACCTTACAAAGCCTGCTGAACTTGTGATTTTAAAAAGTGAATCAGAATCAGAAATTGAAGTTACTATTACCGAAGGAAAATATCATCAGATTAAGCGGATGTTTGAAAAAACAGGAAAAAAGGTCATTTATTTAAAACGACTTTCCATGGGAAGCTTAAAGCTGGATGAAACTCTGGCAACAGGAGCGTATCGCCCATTGACGAAGTCAGAATTACAGGCATTAAAGGAAGGATAAGAGGATGCAGAATGGTTTTTTACCAATTTCAAGAAAAGACATGGAAGAAGCAGGGATAAAGCAGCTGGATTTTGTCTATGTATGCGGAGATGCATATGTAGACCATCCTTCCTTTGGACATGCTATTATCAGCAGAATATTGCAGGCACATGGTTATACCGTGGGTATCATTGCACAGCCGGATTACCGGGATAAGGAAAGCGTAACCATATTGGGAGAGCCACGGCTTGGCTTTTTGGTTTCCGGAGGTAATATGGATTCCATGGTAAACCATTATTCCGTATCGAAAAAGAGACGTGCCCATGATGCATTTTCACCGGGTGGCGTTATGGGAAAACGCCCGGATTATGCAGTGGTAAGTTACTGCAATCTGATCCGTCAGACCTATAAACATAATCCAATCATTATCGGCGGTATTGAAGCAAGCCTTAGAAGACTGGGGCATTATGATTACTGGTCTAATAAGGTAAAACGTTCCATTCTTTTGGACTCCGGTGCTGATTTGATTTCTTATGGAATGGGCGAGCACAGCATTGTTGAAATTGCAGATGCATTAGCTTCCGGTCTTGCGGTAAAGGATATTACTTATATTGATGGAACTGTTTTTAAGACCAGAAATAAAGAAGATATTTATGATGCCTTGGAATTGCCGTCTTTTAATAAAATCAAAGAAGACAAGACAGCGTATGCCAAGAGCTTTTACCTGCAGTATCAGAATACAGACCCTTTTACGGCAAGAAGAATTTATGAAACCTATGATGAGAAAATGTTTGTCGTACAGAACCCTCCGGCAAAGCCATTGACCCAGATGGAAATGGATGATATCTACGCACTGCCATATATGAGAACCTATCATCCAATCTATGAAAAGGATGGTGGTGTACCGGCTATTGAAGAAGTAAAATTTTCACTGGTCAGTAACCGTGGCTGCTTTGGTGGCTGCAGCTTTTGTGCTTTAACTTTTCATCAGGGCAGAATTATTCAGACCAGAAGTCATGAATCCATTCTTGCAGAAGCAAAGAAGATGACACAGGATAAGGATTTTAAAGGATATATCCATGATGTAGGTGGTCCGACTGCTAATTTCAGGGCACCGGCATGTACGAAGCAGCTCACAAAGGGTGTTTGCAAGAACCGGCAATGTCTGTTCCCGACACCATGTAAAAATCTTGTTGCTGACCATAGTGATTATATCAGTCTTCTTCGTAAATTACGGAATATCAAAGGCGTAAAAAAAGTATTTGTCCGTTCCGGTATCCGTTTTGACTATCTTTTATGTGATACGAAAAATAATTTTCTGGAAGAACTTTGTAAATATCATGTCAGCGGACAGCTAAAGGTGGCACCGGAGCATATTTCAGACCCGGTATTACAGAAAATGGGAAAACCTCCGGTTTCCGTTTATAATGAATTTGTCCGCAAGTATCATGATATGAATGAACGGTTAGGATTAAAACAGTATCTGGTACCATATCTGATGTCCTCCCATCCGGGTTCGACCCTGCAGGAGGCAGTAGATTTGGCTGAGTATTTAAGAGATTTAGGTTATATGCCTCAGCAGGTACAGGATTTCTATCCGACCCCATCCACCATATCGACCTGTATGTACTATACGGGTTTAGACCCGCGGACCATGGAGCCGGTATATGTAGCAACCAATCCGCATGAGAAAGCCATGCAACGAGCACTGATACAGTATCGTAATCCGGAAAATTATGATTTGGTGCATGAGGCGTTAGTTAGGACGAACCGGACGGATTTAATCGGCTTTGATGCCAATTGCCTCATCCGTCCAAGAAAGCTTGCCAAAGAAGAAGTATTTTCGGGTAAGAAAAAGACGAAGCGGATACCGAATCAAAATCAGACAAAATATAAAGCTGGAAGTTCCGGAAATACTGAAAATTTTTCAAGAAAAACTTCCAGTCAGAATACGAAGAAGAAGCATACGATTCGAACCGTTCATAAAAAGAAATAGTAAGGATATGTTATGAAAACATTTATCATTAAAGAAAATGAAGCAGGACAACGATTTGATAAATATTTAAAAAAGCTTTTAAAAGAAGCACCGTCAAGCTTTGTCTATAAAATGCTTCGGAAAAAGAATATTTCATTAAATGGAAAAAAGGCAGATGGATCCGAAAAACTGAATGCCAGAGATGAGGTAAAGCTGTTTTTAGCAGATGAAACTTATGATAAGTTTGCAGGAGCAGAGGTAAAAGAAAGTTTTCCAACCACAGCACTGGATATCGTTTATGAAGATGAAGATATTTTAATCATCAATAAACCTGCAGGAATGCTGTCACAGAAGGCACAGCCATCCGATATTTCTGCCAACGAATATATTATCGGATATCTTCTTCAAAGCAGAGCTCTTAAGGAAACGGATTTGCGGACCTTCCGGCCGTCCGTCTGCAACCGTCTTGACCGCAATACTTCAGGACTTCTGACAGCCGGAAAGACGTTAAAGGGATTGCAGGATTTATCCGAGACATTGAAAAAAAGAACCGTAAAGAAATATTATCTCTGCCTGGTAGCCGGATGCATTACAGCACCGCAGCATTTAAAGGGTTATCTTATGAAGGATGAAAGGCAGAATCGGGTATTTATTTCAAAGGAAAAAACAGCGGATGCACTCTGTATCGAGACAGAGTATGAGCCACTGGAAGTATATCAGGATGTCACACTGCTGCAGGTGCATCTGATTACCGGACGCAGCCATCAGATCCGTGCCCATTTAGCATCCATTGGTCATCCGATTATCGGAGACAGTAAATATGGTAATGAAAAAATCAATCATTTTTACCGGGAACGCATCGGCGTAAAACATCAGCTTTTACATGCTTACCGGATGATATTTGCAGATGGCAGATGTGTAGAAGCAGCTCCACCGGATGATTTTAATAAGGCTGTTTGTTATGCAAATCAGAATGTCACAGAGCAGTAATTATTTTTAATGAAAGACTGCGGATGTTACAGGAAGGATGAATAAGTAAGATGAAAGTATATCTGATGCGGCATGGAGAAACCGATTACAATAAAAAAGGACTGATACAGGGAACCCTTGACATTCCATTAAATGAATTCGGACTGGAATTAGCCGAAAAGACCAAAGAGGGATTCGAAAAAGAAGGACTGACTTTTGACTACTGTTATTGCAGTCCGTTAATTCGTGCCAGACAGACGGCAGAGATTATTTTGCGAGGAACGGATACCCCGCTTTCCTATGATGAACGTATCCGTGAAATGAACTTCGGAGAAGGGGAAGGGCAGAAGCTTGCTGATCTCAGTTGGAATCCGGCCCTTAAAAATATTGATGCTTTATTTCATGCACCGGAACAGTATCGTGCCACGGAACAGGGCGAAAGCTACGAAGCGTTACTTGCCCGGGTGGAAGACTTTTTAAAGCATGAAATTCTTCCACTGGAAGAAAAAATGAAGTGTGTGCTCATCTGCTGTCATGGTGGAATCATCCGGGCATTTCTTGCATACATAAAAGGACTTGAAATCAAGGATTTCTGGAACAGCCACCAGCCAAACTGCAGTGTAAATATATTAGAAGTAAAGAATCAGAAAATAAGGATTCTCGAAGAACATAAAATTTATTACACACTGCCGGAAGAAAAGAAAGGAAGTATACTCTGATGCCAACTTGGAATTCCAGAGGATTAAGAGGTTCTACGTTAGAGGAATTTATCAACCGGACCAATGAAAAATATGCAGAGCATAATTTAGCAATGATACAGAAAATTCCGACACCGATTACACCAATTAATATTGATAAAGAAACAAGACATATTACCCTTGCCTATTTTGACCAAAAAAGTACCGTAGATTATATCGGGGCAGTACAGGGCATTCCGGTCTGCTTTGATGCCAAGGAATGTCACACCGATACGTTTCCTCTTGCCAATGTGCATGCTCACCAGATTCAGTTTATGCAGGATTTTGAAAATCAGCAGGGTATTTCCTTTATTCTGATATTTTATACCCAACGGGATGAATTTTACTATATGCCATTCCGACAGCTTTATGAATTCTGGGAGAGAGCCCAGAATGGCGGACGGAAGAGCTTCCGGTTAGAAGAATTAAATCCGGAATTTTTCCTGCCAAAGAAGTCAGGAATCCTGGTTCCTTATCTGGAAGGCTTGAAAAAAGATTTGGAGCTAAGGGATTGACAATTATTTCCAGGTAATATATACTAGGAAAAGCAATTCACCGTGGTAGCATGGTAGCACGCTAAAGTGCTTTGAGAAAAACTGGAGGTTTATATGAAAAATCAATTGTTACATACACCAGAGGGTGTCCGGGATATTTATAATGAAGAGTGTGAAAAAAAATTAGAGCTGCAGGATCGGCTGCATAAGGCTTTAAAACGACACGGATACCACAGTATTCAGACACCAACCTTTGAATTTTTCGATATATTTGGAAAAGAAGTTGGAACCATTCCATCCAACGAATTATATAAATTTTTTGACCGGGAAGGAAATACCCTTGTATTAAGACCGGATATTACACCATCTATTGCACGGTCTGCCGCAAAATATTTTATGGATGAGGATATGCCAATCCGCCTTTCTTATATGGGAAATACCTTTATCAATAACCATAGCTATCAGGGAAGATTAAAGGAATCTACCCAGCTTGGTGCAGAGTTAATCGGCGATGATACCGTAGATGGCGATGCAGAGATGATTGCTATGGCAATTGATGCATTAAAGAGCAGTGGTTTAAAGAATTTCCAGATTAGTGTGGGACATGTGGAATTCTTCCGTGGCTTAATGGAAGCGGCAGGGCTTTCCGAAGAACAGGAAGAAGTTATCCGGGAACTGATTGCTAATAAGAATTTCTTTGGCGTGGAAGAAGAGATTTCCGACTGTTCCATGAATCAGAATTTAAAAGAATTATTCGGAATGCTTGGAACCATTTATGATAATGCAGCTTCCTTTGAAGAAGCAAAGACCTATGCGGCTGATTATCCAAAGGTTTATAAAGCAATACGCAGATTGGAAGACTTAGATGCTGTGCTTAAAGTATATGACGTAGACAAATATGTGACCTATGAATTTGGTATGTTAAGCAGCTATCATTATTATACCGGAGTAATTTTTGCCGGTTATACTTATGGAAGCGGTGAACCGATTGTAAAGGGTGGTCGTTATGACAAGCTTCTTACTTATTTTGGAAAAGATGCAGCTTCCATTGGATTTGCGATTGTAGTAGACCAGTTAATGGCAGCAATTTCAAGACAGAAAATTGAGATTACCGTAAAACATGACAATCAGCTGATTGTATATAAACCGGAATACCGCAGGGAAGCAGTAGAGAAAGCCATTGCACTGAGGGCAAAGGACTGCAATGTGGAACTGATTGCCTGGGCAATGGATAAATCAAAAGCAGATTATGAAGCATATGCATTGCGAAATCAGATTGCAGAACTGACATTTATGGATGGAGAATAGAAATGGAAGATATGAGATATTTAACCTTTGCATTAGGTAAGGGAAGACTGGCAAATAAAACCTTAGAGACTTTTGAAAAAATCGGCATTACCTGTGAAGAAATGAAAGACAAGAATACCAGAAAACTTATTTTTGTCAATGAAGAATTAAAGCTTCGTTTCTTCCTTGCCAAGGGACCGGATGTACCAACTTATGTAGAATATGGTGCGGCAGATATCGGTATTGTGGGAAAGGATACAATTTTAGAGGAAGCAAGAAATATTTATGAAGTATTGGATTTGGGCTTTGGAAAATGCAGAATGTGTATCTGCGGTCCCAAAGAATCCAAAGAATTATTACAGCATCACGAACTGATCCGTGTGGCAACCAAATATCCGCGCATTGCAAAAGACTATTTTTATAATAAGAAACATCAGACTGTAGAAATTATCAAATTAAACGGTTCCATCGAACTTGCCCCGATTGTTGGACTTGCTGAGGTAATATGTGATATTGTAGAGACAGGCTCAACCTTACGTGAAAACGGACTTGAAGTATTAGAAGAAGTTTGTCCGCTTTCTGCCCGGATGGTCGTAAATCAGGTTAGTATGAAAATGGAACATGAGCGGATTACGAAATTAATTACAGATTTAAAATCGGTATTAAAGGAGGCATAAGCATGCGTATTTTAGAGTTGACAGAAGAGACAAAGGGTAATATATTAGAGAATCTTTTAAAGAGAAGCCCCAACAGCTACGGCAAATTTGAAGCCAGCGTACAGGAAATCATTGAAACGGTACGTGCCAACAGAGATGCTGCATTATTTGACTATACAGCGAGATTTGATGGCGCAACGATTAATAAAGATAATATTTTAGTAACAGAAGAAGAGATTAAGGAGGCTTATGATGCAGTAGATCCGAAGCTCCTTGAAGTCATCCGGAAATCTCTTGTAAATATCCGCACCTATCATGAAAAACAGCGTCAGAACAGCTGGTTTGACAGCCAGGATAAAGGTATTATCTTAGGTCAGAAGGTAACCGCATTAGCCCGTGTCGGTGTTTATGTACCGGGTGGAAAAGCCGTTTATCCTTCTTCCGTACTGATGAATATTGTTCCGGCCAAGGTTGCCGGAGTTGATGAAATTATTATGACAACACCGCCTGGAAAAGATGGTAAGGTAAATCCTTCTACCCTGGTTGCAGCAAGAGAAGCCGGTGCAGACCGCATCTATAAAGTAGGAGGTGCACAGGCAATTGCAGCTCTCGCCTTTGGTACCGAAAGCATTCCAAAAGTAGATAAAATTGTTGGCCCTGGAAATATTTATGTAGCTTTAGCAAAAAAAGCCGTATTCGGTTATGTCAGCATCGACTCCATCGCCGGACCAAGTGAGATTTTAGTATTAGCAGATGAAACAGCCAATCCAAGATATGTTGCAGCCGACCTTTTATCCCAGGCAGAGCATGATGAAATGGCTTCCGCAATTTTGATTACCACAAGCCGTGAACTGGCAGAGCGTGTTTCTGAGGAAGCGGCAAAATTTACTGCACAGCTTTCCAGAAAAGAAATCATCCAGAAATCCTTAGATAACTATGGATATATTTTAATTGCAGATAATATGGAGGAAGCCATTGCTGCAGTAAATGAAATTGCATCCGAACATATGGAAATTGTAACAAAGAATCCATTTGAAGTTATGACCAAGGTAAGAAATGCCGGAGCAATTTTCATCGGTGAATACAGCAGTGAACCGCTTGGTGATTATTTTGCAGGACCAAACCACGTTCTTCCAACCAATGGAACCGCAAAATTCTTCTCTGCATTATCCGTAGATGATTTTATTAAGAAATCCAGCATTATTTCCTATTCCAGAGAAGCCTTAGAGGAAGTATATAAAGATATTGCCCAGTTTGCAGAGTGCGAACAGTTGACGGCACATGCAAATTCCGTTAAAGTAAGATTTGAAGACGAAAACTAAACGGAGGTTTGTTTCATGGAACAAAGACGTATTGCAGAATATACAAGAAAAACAAAAGAAACAGATATTTACCTTTCCTTTGATTTGGACGGCAGAGGGGATGCAAAGGTAGATACCGGAATTGGATTTTTCGACCATATGTTAGATGGCTTTGCAAGACATGGATTATTTGATTTAAATGTCAAAGTGACCGGAGATCTGGTGGTGGACTGTCATCATACCATTGAAGATACCGGAATCGTCCTTGGCAATGCCATTAAAAAAGCAGTCGGTGACAAAAAGGGTATCAAACGTTTTGGAAGCTGTATGCTTCCCATGGATGAGACACTGGTGCTTTGTGCGGTGGATTTATCAGGAAGACCGTATCTATCCTTTGATGCAGAATTTACCACAGACCGCGTAGGTTATATGGATACCGAAATGGTAAAAGAATTCTTTTATGCCATTTCCTATAGCGCCGGAATGAATTTACATCTTAAGGTCATTACAGGCGGAAATAACCATCATATGATTGAAGCCATGTTTAAAGCATTTGCAAAGGCATTGGATGAGGCAACCATCATTGACCCGCGTATTACCGACATATTATCAACGAAAGGCAGTTTATAGGTGAGCATATGAAACACAAGAATATAGTAGCAACCATTTATCTGAAAAACGGAGAGGCAGTAAAGAGCCCGAGTGACCTTAGTTCTGCAGGAGATTTAAAAGAACTTACCAAGCTTTATAATGACAGTGGAATTGATAAGATTTTAATCTATGACTTATCAACCGGTGATGAAGAGCATGAGAAAAATATTCATACGGTAAAAGATATTTTCCGTACTGTAGAGATTCCGATTTATGCAGGTGGAAATATCAACCGTCTGGAAGACATTAAGAAATTTATCTATGCCGGATGTAAACAGGTTGTTTTAAATGGTGCCAAATCTGTCAGCATGTCTTTGGCGGAGGAAGGTGCAAAACGATTCGGAAAAGACCGTATGATAGTTTCTGTAAAGAATATTGATTTCCTATTCAAACACAAAGATGAACTGGATGAATATTTCCATGAAATGATTGTTCTTGATCCATCCATGATGGACGGAGTAGAAAATATTACAAATCTGCCATATGTCGTTCAGTATGATAATTATGACAAGGATGCACTGGTGGATGTATTAAAACGTGAAAATGTCAGAGGAATCTGTGGTGCATTTATTAATGATACCAGGACAGATATCATGAAATTAAAGACTGAATTTGCAGCCAGCGGAATCCGTATGGACAATTTTGCTCCGGCATTAAAATGGAGTGATTTCAAATTGAATTCGGATGGAATGGTACCTGTTGTAGTACAGGATTACCGTACCGATGAAGTACTTATGGTAGCTTATATGAATGAAGAAGCGTTCAATACCACCATTTCCAGCGGAAAGATGACTTATTACAGCCGCAGCCGTAAGGCGTTGTGGATGAAGGGTGAGACCAGTGGTCATATCCAGTATGTGAAATCTTTAACGGCAGACTGTGACTTTGATACCATTCTTGCAAAGGTATCCCAGATTGGCGTGGCATGTCATACCGGAGCACCAAGCTGCTTCTTTAATGAAATTGTCAAGAAAGAATATGCTGAGAAAAATCCGCTTCAGGTATTTGAGGATGTCTACTCCATTATTGCGGATCGTAAGATTCATCCAAAGGAAGGCTCTTATACCAACTACCTTTTCGATAAGGGAATTGATAAGATTTTAAAGAAGGTCGGCGAAGAAGCAACCGAGATTGTCATTGCCGCAAAGAATCCGGAACCGGAAGAGATTATTTATGAAATTTCAGATTTCCTTTATCATGCAATGGTATTGATGGTAGAAAAAGGCGTAACATGGGAGGATGTTACCCAGGAACTTGCCCAGAGATAACATACATAGTTCCTGCACTTTCTGCATAGATTACAGCAGAACAACAATCAGGCGATGATATGCAGAAAGGTGCGATTTATTTGGAACAGGATTATATTGCAAACAGACGGGAATATATTCTTCGTGCCAGAAATTCTTTTTCGGAATCACGGAAAGACACGGACGAGGAGTTAATAAACACAGGAAAAGCAGCCATTTGGAAAGTAAAATGGCTGCTTTGTATTTGCCTTTTTGTGGTGTTTGTTTTATGTGATAAAGGAAAGCTTCCTTTTCCGGGAACGGCCGGTGAAAAAGATACCAAATGGATGTACCGGCAATTAGAAGAAAACTATGATTATACAAAACTGCAAAAGTATGTTATGATGATTTCGGATTTTGCAAAAAATAAATAAGCGTTATTTTTTTCACAAATCGGATTATGATATTTAAGAATGATTGAGGTACCAGATGAACACTTTAGCATTAAGTGATGAAATACTTTTAACAATTGATAAACCGGCCCGTTATATCGGAAACGAGCTGAACATGGTAAAGAAGAATCCGAAGGATGTTGACATCCGTTTTGCAATGTGCTTTCCGGATGTCTATGAAATCGGAATGTCTCACCTTGGCATTCAGATTTTATATGATATGTTTAATAAACGGGATGATGTATACTGCGAACGGGTTTATTCTCCGTGGCCGGATTTACACAAGATTATGAAAGAAAAAAATATTCCTTTATTTGCACTGGAAAGTCAGGAGCCGATTAAGGATTTTGATTTCCTTGGTATTACCATCCAGTATGAGATGTGCTATACCAATATTTTACAGATTCTTGATTTATCACAGATTGCCATGCTGTCTTCTGAGCGAAAAGAAGATGACCCGATTGTAATCGGTGGCGGTCCTTGCAGCTATAATCCGGAGCCGATTGCAGATTTCTTTGATTTGTTCTATATCGGAGAAGGCGAAATTTCTTATACGGAATTATTTACGCTGTATAAGCAGTGCAGGAAAGAAAAGGTCAGCAGAAAGGAATTCTTACGCCGTGCAGCGTCTATTCCTGGAATCTATGTGCCTTCCATGTATGAGGTGGCTTATAAAGAAGATGGAACAATTGCATCCTTTACACCAAAATATGAGGATGTGCCGGCAACGGTAAAGAAACAGATTCAGATGGATATGTCCCATTCTGTTTATCCGGAGAAACCGGTTGTTCCTTTTATTAAAGCAACCCAGGATCGTGTGGTATTAGAGATTCAGCGTGGCTGTATCCGCGGCTGCCGTTTCTGTCAGGCAGGAATGATTTACCGTCCGGTCCGTGAAAAAGATGTAGAAGTCTTAAAACATTATGCTTACGAAATGTTAAAGAATACCGGACATGAAGAGATTTCTTTAAGTTCTTTAAGTTCCAGTGATTATTCGCAACTGGAAGAACTGGTTAATTTTCTGATTGATAACTTTAAGGATAAAGGCGTAAATATTTCTCTGCCATCTCTTCGTATCGATGCATTTTCCTTAGACGTTATGGGAAAAGTGCAGGATATCAGAAAGAGCAGCCTTACCTTTGCTCCGGAAGCCGGTTCCCAGCGTCTTCGTAATGTTATTAATAAAGGACTGACGGAAGAGGTGATTTTAAATGGTGCCGGAATGGCGTTTGAAGGCGGCTGGAATAAAGTAAAGCTTTATTTCATGCTAGGACTTCCGACCGAGACGGAAGATGATATGCGTGCCATAGCAGAACTTGCCAATAAAATTGCAGTCCGTTATTATGAGATTCCAAAGGAAGAGCGGAATGGAAAATGTCAGATTACTATCAGTACCTCTTTCTTTGTACCAAAGCCATTTACTCCATTCCAGTGGGCGAGAATGTATGATAAGGACAGCTATCTTGGCAGAGCCAAGGTGGTAAATGATGCTGTAAAAGAACAGTTAAACCGCAAGAGCATCAAGTATAACTGGCATGAAGCAGATGTTACGGTATTAGAGGGTATTCTTGCAAGAGGAGACCGCCGGATTGCCCCTGCCTTGCTTAAGGTTTATGAAAAAGGTGGTATCTTTGATGCCTGGACGGAATTTTTTGATAATAACCGCTGGGTAGAGGCTTTTGCGGAATGTGGCATCGATACCGATTTCTATACCATGCGGGAACGTCCTCTGGATGAAATTTTTCCATGGGATTTTATTGATGATGGCGTTTCGAAAAAGTTCTTAATCCGCGAATGGGAACGTGCCAGAAAAGAAGAAGTGACTCCAAACTGCCGGATGCAGTGTCAGGGCTGTGGAGCTGCTCAGTTTAAGGGAGGTGTCTGCTTTGAAAATAAGAATTAAATTTCGAAAATATGGTGTAATGAAATTTATTGGACACCTTGATATGATGCGTTATTTCCAGAAAGCAATGCGTCGTGCTGAGATTGATATTGCATATTCTGAGGGATTTTCCCCGCATCAGATTATGTCTTTTGCGGCACCGCTGGGAGTTGGAATCACCAGTGATGGAGAATATCTTGATATTGAAGTACATTCTACCAGAAGTTCAATTGAATCCGTTAAGGCTTTAAATGATACCATGGTGGAAGGTGTTGAAATCGTATCTTACCGGATGCTGCCAGAGCATGCAAAAACAGCGATGTCCATTGTTGCAGCAGCGGACTATAACGTATTTTATAAGGATAAAGGAAATTGTCCATTCACTTTGGATGAACTGAAAGGTAAAGTAAAAGCATTTTATGAAGATGCTCCGGAGATTCTGGTTACGAAAAAGACGAAAAAAAGCGAAAAAGTCATGGACTTAAAGCAGCTGGTATATGATTTTCAGGTTGAGGAAGCAGATGGCTGTCCATTCTTTTATCTTAAAGTATCTACAGGAAGCGTAGATAATGTAAAACCAGAGCTTTTGTTAGAAGCCTTTTACCGGTATCTGGAACTTCCTTATAACGAAATGCAGTTTCAGATTCATCGTGTGGACGTATATGCCCGAAAAGAAGACGGCACGCTGATTGCATTGGATGAAATGGGAGATGACATTCTTGAATAAATTTATCATTACAAGGCAGCATTATGTAGGCGACTCCTATTTTACGGCACTGTTAGATGAAAAGGACAAGTTTAGGGAAATTGCATTTCATCCGTTATCCGAAGAAAATCAGGTTGTACCGGGAATAATTTATATTGCCAGGGTAAAAAAGATTGCCGCGAACTTAGATGCCGCTTTTGTGGACATTGCAAAGGGAGTAACCTGTTATCTGGAAACAGCACATATAAAAGATGCCTGGTTTTCGAAGCAGTGCAGAAGCGGAAAGCTGACCGAAGGGGATGAACTTGTGGTGCAGATTACCAAAGAGGCGCTCAAGACCAAGTATCCTATTGCAGATACCAAGCTTTCCCTTGCCGGAAAATATTTTGTCCTGACAAATGAAAACCGTCCCCTTGCCATTTCTTCTAAATTAAGTGCGGATGAAAAAGAAAGGTTAAGCAGTCAGGTACAGCTTTTCGAACGGATGCAGCTTTTTGAAAAAGAAGCAGTTACTGATACAAAGCAGAATGCCGGACAGGAAGAAAAAAGAAAGCCGCATAGTCTTATCGTAAGAACCAATGCGGCAGGAGCTTCTCCGGAAGAATTAGAAACAGAATACCGGAAACTTTTATCTGACTATCAGAAGTTAGCTGCAACTTTTCATTTCCGTACCTGTTACAGCATTCTGATGCCGCCAAAGAAATTTTATGAAAATGCCATTAATCACCTTTACCAGGAAGCGCTTGGTGAAATTATTACGGATGATAAGAATATCTATGAAGAGCTTCAACAGCTTTATGCCGGAAATCCTGATATTTTATCTAAGATACGGTTCTATGAAAATGATGCCATTTCATTAGGAACCCTTTATTCCTTTGAGACGCAGATACAGCGTGCAATATCGGAACGGGTCTGGATGAAGTCTGGTGCTTATCTTATCATTCAGCCAACGGAAGCTCTGACAGTTATCGATGTAAACAGTGGAAAGAATACTTCCGGAAAAAATGCAGAAGAATATTATTATAAGATTAATTTAGAAGCTGCTGCAGAGATTTCAAGACAGCTCCGGCTTCGTAATATTTCAGGAATTGTCATTGTGGATTTCATCAATATGGCAAAAGAAGAGCAAAGAAAAGAGCTGATGCACCAGTTCCGGTTATCCTTAAAAGAAGACCCGGTTCCGGTACGGCTTGTGGATATTACAAAGCTTGGCTTAGTGGAGCTGACCCGGAAGAAGGAGCGTAAGAACCTTTTGGAGCAGGTGGCTCAGCTAAGATGATAGCAGCTGCAAAAGCCACATCAAGGTATCTATCAAGATATGCAAAGAAATATCTGAATACAATACCCGGAAAGTACCTGAAAAATAATGGTACCTGAAAAATAATTAAAATTATAGCGTGAAATAGTTGACGAATCGTAATTCGTGTGCTATGATACAACAGTATGCCGCACAGTGAGGTATAAGTCTATCGTAAGGATAGCACCACAACTGGCGAGTAATGATAATAGGAGGTGCCATATGTACGCAATTATAGCAACAGGTGGTAAACAGTACAAAGTATCTGAAGGCGATATCATTACCATTGAAAAGCTTGGTGTTGAGGCTGGTGAGAAAGTAACTTTCGATCAGGTTTTAGCAGTATCTGACAACGGATTAAAGGTTGGTGCAGACGCAGCTAACGCAACTGTAGAAGCTTCTGTAGTAAAAGAAGGCAGAGCTAAGAAAGTTATCGTTTACAAGTATAAGAGAAAAACCGGCTATCACAAGAAGAACGGTCATAGACAGGCGTTCACACAGGTGAAAATCGAAAAAATTAATGCGTAATCGATAGGAAATTGTTATGACAAAGATAACGATTTTTCGAAACCAGAAACAAGAGTATCTTGCTTTTTCCTGTGTCGGACATGCTGAATATGCAGATGCCGGAGAGGATATTGTATGTGCAGGAATTTCGGTTCTTGTGATTAATACAATCAATGCCCTTGGAATGTTCACAAAAGAACAGTTCAAGACCAATCAGGACGAAGAGACCGGATTGATTTCCGTATCTTTTGAGCAGCCGGCAGGACATGATGCAAAGTTACTTTTGGACACAATGGTTTTAGGCTTACAGGGAATACAAAACAATTATGGAAATGATTACATCATTTTAAACTTCAAGGAGGTGTAGAACATGTTGAATATGAACCTTCAGTTTTTTGCTCATAAAAAGGGAGTTGGTTCTACTAAGAACGGTAGAGATTCTGAATCCAAGAGATTAGGTGCAAAAAGAGCAGACGGACAGTTCGTTAAGGCTGGTAACATTTTATACAGACAGCGTGGAACAAAGATTCATCCAGGCGTTAACGTTGGTATCGGCGGAGATGATACTTTATTCGCATTAACAGACGGTGTTCTTAGATTTGAAAGAAAAGGCAGAGATAAGAAACAGGCTTCTGTTTATCCAGTAGCAACAAACGAATAAGATGCATGATAGACCCGACACGAAAGCGCCGGGTCTATTTTCACTTATAGGAAACTATATTTTAACTTGAAGTAATTTAGAAACAATTAAAGTTATCATTTGATTACAGTAACTGATATTTAATCACAATCAATAATGAGGTAGAAAATTATGTTTGCCGATAGTGCAAAAATTATTATAAAATCAGGAAAAGGCGGCAACGGTCATGTGAGCTTCCGCCGTGAAAAATATGTTCCGGATGGCGGCCCGGACGGTGGCGATGGTGGAAAAGGTGGCGATATCATCTTTGAAGTAGATGACAGCATGAATACATTAAATGATTTCCGTCATAAACACAAATGGGCTGCAGAAAACGGAGAAGAAGGAAAAAAACGAAACTGCCACGGAAAAAAGGGTGAAGACCTTGTCATCCATGTTCCTGCCGGAACCATTATCCGTGATGCAACTACCGATAAGGTAATTGCAGATATGTCCGGTGAGAATAAAAGACAGATTATTTTAACCGGTGGAAAGGGTGGACTTGGCAATCAGCATTTTGCAACCTCTTCCATGCAGGCACCGAAATATGCACAGCCGGGGCAGGAAGCATTGGAACTTGAAGTTCGACTGGAACTTAAAGTAATTGCTGACGTTGGTTTAGTCGGATTCCCAAATGTGGGAAAATCAACTTTATTATCCAGTTCCACCAATGCAACACCAAAGATTGCAAATTATCATTTTACAACTTTAAATCCGATTCTTGGTGTTGTTGATTTAGGCGAAGGTGCCGGATTTGTCATGGCTGATATTCCGGGGCTGATTGAAGGGGCATCCGAAGGAATCGGTCTTGGACATGAATTCTTAAAGCATATAGAGCGAACCAAGGTTATCATTCATGTTGTGGATGCTGCCGGAACAGAAGGCAGAGATCCGATTGCAGATATTCATGCCATCAATCAGGAGCTGGAATCCTTTAACCCTGAATTGTTAAAGAAACCTCAGGTTATTGCAGCCAATAAAATTGATGCTATTTATGAAGGCAATAATGAAATAATTGAGAAATTAAAAGAAACCTTTGAACCATCCGGCATTAAAGTATTTCCAATTTCTGCGGTCAGCCGTCAGGGTGTACGTGAGTTAATGTTTTATGTGAAGAGTCTTTTAGATGAAATGGACGATACACCGGTTATCTATGAGCAGGAATTCTTCCCGGATTCGAGAGCATTAGAGGGTGAACCTTATACCATTGAGGTTGATCCGGAAGATGGTGCTTATGTTGTAGAAGGTCCTAAGATTGATAAAATGCTGGGTTATACCAATATTGATTCGGAGAAAGGTTTCCTTTTCTTCCAGAAATTCTTAAAAGAACAGGGTATCTTAAAGGAATTAGAGGCAAAGGGTATTCAGGAAGGTGATACAGTCCGTATGTATGGACTTGAATTCGATTATTATAAGGAGTAAATCATTATGGAATTAACGAGTAAGCAGCGTTCCCATTTAAGAGGAATGGCAAGTACGATAAATCCAATTTTCCAGATTGGAAAGGCATCTCTTACACCGGAAATTATTTCAGCAGTAGATGATGCCATTGAAAAACGTGAATTAATCAAGATTTCTGTATTAAAAAACTGTGCAGATGATCCTCGCGAATTAGGCGAAATGATTGCAGAGCGTACGCATGCACAGGTGGTTGCGGTAACTGGTAAAAAAATCGTTCTTTACCGTAAATCAAAGAAACATCCAAAGATTGAATTGTTATAAACGAAAGCTTTTATACCTTGGAAGGGTGGTAGAAGATTGAAGAAAGTGCGTATTGGAATTATTGGCGGAACCTTTGATCCGATTCATATCGGGCATCTGATTATTGCACAGAATGCGGTAACACAATATCATTTAGACCAGATTCTTTTTATTCCAACGGGACATTCGCCTCATAAGGATGATAAAGAGATTGAACAGTCTGCCCACCGGCTGGAAATGATTCGCCTGTCGATTAAAAATAATCCGGATTTTTATTTTTCGGCCATGGAGATTAATGCAGCCCGCACCAGTTATACGTATCTGACGCTGCAGGAGCTTCATCGGACCTATCCGGACTGGGAACTCTATTTCATTATGGGAGCAGATTCCCTTGATTATCTGGATAAATGGATGGAGCCGGCAGAAATTTGCCGTCTTGCAACGCTTTTAGTTGCCATCAGAGACGATTTGGATATGAACCGGATAAAGAATAAGGCTGCAGAGTTAAAGCGGCTCTATGAGGCAGATATAAGGCCGATTATCACACCAAATGTTTCCGTTTCTTCTCATAATATCCGGGAGCGGGTAGCAAAAGGGGAACCGATACGTTACCTTGTCACACCGGAAGTGGAAGAATATATTGCCCATCAGTGTTTATATCAGGAGGATGAAGGTCAGACACCAATGAACGAAAGATTAAATAAGATAAAAAAAACATTAAAAAAGGAATTGGATAAAGACCGTTACGAGCATACTTTAGGGGTCATGTATACTTCAGCCTGTCTTGCCATGGCAAATGGTTATGATATGGAAAAGGCTCAGCTTGCAGGTCTGCTTCACGATTGTGCCAAATGTATTCCAAACGAAAAGAAATTAAAAATCTGTGTGAAGAATAACATTCCTGTCACGCAGGTGGAAAAGGATAATCCTTTTTTACTTCATGCTAAAGTCGGTGCATTTCTTGCCAGAGTATTATATGAAGTAGAGGACGAAGAGATTCTTCATGCAATTTCTGTTCATACCACCGGGGCACCGGCAATGAATACACTGGATAAAATCGTATTTATTGCTGATTATATCGAACCAAAACGGGATAAAGCAGCAAACCTAAAAGAAATCAGAAAAACAGCCTTTGAAGATTTAGATGAAGCACTGAAAATGATTTTATGTGATACTATTCATTATCTCAATGGCAGTAAAAATGATAAAAATATCGATCCAATGACACTTGAAACATATCATTACTATACAGGAGGTTCTCATGAATAAACAGTCGAAAGAAATGGCGAAACTTGCATATCAGGCTTTATCGGAAAAGAAGGCAGAAGATATCCGTATTATTGATATCAGTGAAATATCTGTTATCGCAGATTATTTTATTATCGCCAGTGGAAGCAATGCCAACCAGTTACAGGCTATGCAGGACAGCGTAGATGAACAGTTATATAAAGCCGGTTATCATGCAAAACAGATTGAAGGAAATCAGCGTTCCAGCTGGATTCTGATGGACTACAGTGATATTATCGTTCATATCTTCTCAAAAGAAGATCGTCTCTTCTACGATTTAGAGCGCATCTGGAGAGATGGAAAAGATATTGACCCGGAAGAACTTTAAGAAATATATAGTTAAGAAGTATATTATGAAAAGGGATATATAAAAAGTTATATAATAAGATGTTCATATCAGGAAGGCACTATCGTACAAACACAGTCTGTATGGTAGCGCCTTCTTTCTAAAATATACTTACTTAATAAGCTTGAAATTATTACTAAGCTAGGAAACGGAATACGCCGAATACCTTTCCGAGAATAGAACATTCTTTCACAATAATTGGATCCATGGAATCATTTTCTGGCTGCAGACGATAATAACCATCCTCCTTATAAAAGGTCTTAACCGTTGCAGAATCATCTACAAGAGCAACCACAATATCACCATTAGATGCAGTAGACTGACGCTTTACAAGAACATTATCCCCATCGAAAATACCTGCATTAATCATACTTTCTCCCTTAACTCGAAGCATAAAGCTTTCTGCATTTGGCATAAACTCTGCCGGAATAGGAAAATAGCTGGTAATATTTTCTACTGCAAGAATCGGCTGTCCTGCAGCAACACTTCCTACCATAGGAACATTAACAACCTCACGTCTGGTTAAATTAAAGCTGTCATCAATGATCTCAATTGCTCTTGGCTTCGTAGGGTCACGTCTGATATATCCATTCTTCTCAAGAGTTTCCAGATGAGAATGAACCGAAGAAGTTGATTTCAGATTAACTGCTTCACAAATTTCACGAACAGCAGGTGGGTATCCTTTATTTAAAATTTCCTGTTTAATATATTCAAGAATTTCCTTTTGTTTTGAACTGATTTTTCCGTATGCCATCTCATTACCTCCTTTTTATGTTCTAAGTCTAACATATGTTCACAGAAAAAGCAAACACATATTCCGAAAATTTGTTCGCTTTTCTTCTTGACAAACGAATGTTCCCTATATATAATGCATATATAAACAAATGTTCGCAACAGACGTTCGAAAGGAGATAGAACAATGAATCGTGATAATAGAGTATATGGATACAACGAATATAAAGAATACTACGGAAGGGGAAATAAAATAGACAACAGACGCAGAGATATGGATGGAACTCAGTATACATCGAATCGTACGATGGCAATTCGTGCAAACGGAAGAAGAAACAGAGCATATGTGTGCCAGATTCAAAGATATCTTATTATTTCTTTTCTGGCAGTGCTTTTAACCATCCTTGGTGTTATTTTAGGAAGCAACCTGCTTGCTTCTTCACAGAGCAAAGCTTCCAATGAGGTAAATACCTATAAATATTATACCAGCATTGAAGTACAGAAAGGGGATACTCTCTGGACGATTGCCCAGCAATATGCCGGTGATGACGCCGATTATGCATCCTATATCGAAGAAGTAAAAGATATGAACCAGTTGACCAGTGATACCATCCATGCGGGAGAGTACCTTACTGTTTCTTATTCTTCCAGTGAATTTAAATAGGATTTCAGATATGACAGAACACAGACCGCTTTTAGATAAATTAGATACCTTTCTGGATAAATAAGATATGCAAGAAGAGATTTTGTTTTAATGCTATTTTAAATATTATTTTTAATTTTATATTGACTTTTCATAGTAACCATATTAATATAGTAGGAAAATAGAAAAAGTATTATTTTCAACTACATATATCAAATTACATTGTTTTAGACAAATGGAGGTTTACTATGAAAGAAATATTATGCTTTGGTGACTCAAATACTTATGGCTTAATTCCTGGCACAAAAGAAAGATATGGACGTGATACCAGATGGACAGGTCTTTTAGAACAACATTTATATGAAAAAGGTTATCGTATTATAGAAGAAGGTTTATGCGGTAGAACCACCGTCTTTGAAGATGAGCTAAGAGAGGGACGGAAGGGGGCTGCCTTACTTCCGACACTGTTAGAAAGCCACGCTCCAATTGACCGGGTTGTTCTTATGTTAGGAACGAATGACTGCAAAAGCTTATATAATGCATCAGCAGAAGTAATTGGACTTGGAATAGAACAATTATTAAAACAGATTCGGAAAATTGATTCAGATACCCGTATTTTGTTAATTTCTCCAATCCAATTAGGTGAAGGAGTTTGGGAGCCGGAGTTTGATCCTGAATTTAATCAAAAATCTGTTGAAGTATCTAAAAAATTAAAATCCGTTTATCAAAGAATTGCCCTAAAATATAACTGCGATTTTCTCGCTGCATCTGATATTGCAGCACCAAGCAGTGCTGATAGAGAACATTTAAATGAAGAGGGACATCAGAAGCTGGCAGAAGCAGTCCTTAAAGTGATTGCAGCATAATATGCTAAGAAATTTAAAATAAAAATTTATCAGAAAAGAAAGAATAGTTGTCGAATTTTCGGAATGTGGTATAATAGTTATGTATTATTTTACACATAGTACAAGATTAAAATATCAAGGAGTTAGAAAATGTTACGTTTTATATATGTTATTCTAATGAATCTTTTTCGAGCCCCATATATTATACCGAAAATGAGAAAGTGGGCAGATCATCCGGAAAAATATTCGGAAGAAGAACGATATAAACTGGTTCGTCATGTCATTTATTTAATGAAGCGTTCCGGTAAAATCAAGACTGTAGCCTATGGCGAAGAAAATCTTCCAAAAGAAGGTGGATATGTTATGTATCCGAATCATCAGGGTAAATATGATGCTCTTGGTATCATAAGCACTCATAAGGAACCTTGTTCCCTTGTTATGGACGAAGCAAAATCCCATACCATTCTGGTAAGTGAATTTGTTGACTTACTTCAGGGTAAGCGTTTAATAAAAGATAATGTCCGTCAGGCTTTGAAAATTATTACCGAAGTTTCAGAAGATGTAAAGAACGGAAAGAAATACATTCTTTTTCCAGAAGGTGGTTACGAATTCAATAACCGTAATCGTGTCTGTGATTTCAAAGCGGGTAGTTTTAAATCTGCAATCAAAGCACATGTACCAATTGTACCAATTGCGCTGATTGATTCCTACAAAGTCTTTAACAGTTTTTATCTGTGGCCGATTACTACACAGGTTCATTATTTGGAGCCGATTTATTACGAAGAGTATAAAGATATGAAATCCAAAGAAATTGCCGAATTAGTAAAACAGCGGATTCAGGATAAGATATCAAGTATTTTATAAGATTACTTTTATTATCTTATATTAAAACAGTTTCCCTTCTGGTGATTATAAATATATTTCTACTTTTATAATACCGGAAGGGAAACTGTTTTTCTTATAAAATATTAATTATAATATAATGATAAGAATGCTTATTTTTATTCATCCCGCAAATGAATATATTTTGGAGCAGTTCTTCGACGTTCATCCTCTAAGGCCGCATAATGCTTTTTCGTGGTATTTACATCTTTATGGCCTAAGACATCAGCCACCAGGTAAATATCGCCTGTTTCGCGATATAGTGACGTTCCATAGGTACTTCTCAGTTTATGCGGTGTAATATTCTTCATCGTGGTAATTAATTTCGAGTATTTTTTTACCAGATTTTCTACTGCCCGGACACCGATTCGTTTCTTCTGCAGGGAAAGGAAGAGGGCATTGGTGCTTCCCTCCACAGCTTCAATGGTATTTCTTTCTTCCAGATAATTCAAAAGAGCAGTGCGAACCTCATCACCGAAGTATACAACGACTTCTGCACCACCTTTTCGATGTACTTTGATTCCGTTGTTACGAAAGTCTACATCTGTGATATCAAGTCCCACACATTCAGAAACACGGATTCCTGTTCCTAAAAGCAATGTCATAATTGCAAGGTCACGACATTTGGTCTGTTCATGAAACTTTTGCTGGCGTTCGGTTAATTTTTCACCAGATTCAACTTCATCTAACAGCATAGCAACTTCATCTACATCAAGTCGTGTTATGGTTTTTTCGTGCTTTTTTGGCATCCGGACAAGCTGTGCAGGATTTTTTGTTATCATTTCTTTACAGAAATAATAATTATAAAAGCTTCGTAAGCTTGCTAGTTTACGGGAAATACCTCTTTCATCATTGGTATGCGCAACACCATCTTTTTCGTAAACCCGTAAATAATCAAGATATTCCTCAATATCCATAGGTGAAATCTGATCTAACAAATCGATAGTGAATTCATTTACCGGCTTTTTCGCACAAATGGGATTATTCTGATGTATAAAATCAAAAAATATACCTAAATCATATGCATAAGCCAATAGGGTCCGGGACGAAACAGACGCCTTCATTCCGATAAAAAACTCTCGGCAGAAGGGGGGCAGATCCTTCTGAAGTTCACGTAACTTTAATTCATTTTTTGTATTTACTGATTCATAATATGCCTTTTCATTCATTGGATAATTGCCTCCAGTCTGGAATATTCCCATTTATAATTGCTGTAAATAAACGGTTCTTTACACCAGGATGATCTTTATTAAGCTGTTGTAATAAATCCTTGGCATACTGACGCTTTGTTTTTCCATCAAATGTACATGGATTTTTAACAACAGGAAGATTGTAATGATTTTTAAAACCAATTACATCGACTTCCGGAACATACATCAGTGGCCGGATAACATCGAGATTGCTACGGTCGAGATGTGTAACAGGAGGAAATGTATAAAATCTTCCCTCGAACATAAGCGAAAGCAGCATCGTTTCTATGATATCATCCTTATGATGCGCATAAGCAACTTTGTTGCAGCCAAGCTCAATGACCGTCTGATTCAATGCTCCTTTACGAAGCTTTGCACAAAGAGAGCAGGGGCTATTCTTTTTGTTCTGCTCTTTTATAATTGCCCCAATCTGTGTTGGAATAATATGATATGGCACATCCAGCTTCTGACACAATGCTTTGATTTCTGTTAAATCAAAATCCGGATATCCCAAATCAACTGTTATGGCAGTAAGAGAGTAGTGCACCGGATAAAATCTGCGTAGACCAGCCAGGGCATATAGCAGCGTAAGACTGTCTTTTCCTCCGGAAATACCAACCGCAATAGAATCATTTTCTTTAATCATCTGAAAATCATCAATTGCCTTTCTAGTATAACTATATAATTTTTGAAGTTTCATGAATAGCCTCCAAGTTTTGTGTTTTACGAATACATTATACATGAAAACTACTGGAAAATCCATGTCTTTACATATATAATAGGATAAGAATATGAAAAAGAAAGGAATTAGGAAAATGAAATTCGTAATACAACGTGTTACACATGCCGAAGTTGAAGTTGAACAGAAAATTATTGGTTCCATTCAGAATGGATACCTGGTATTAATCGGAATTGCGGAGGATGATAATGAAGAAATTGCAGATAAATTAGTTAAAAAGCTATTGGGATTAAGGATTTTTGCAGATGAGAATGGCAAGACAAATTTAAGTCTAAAGGATGTAAATGGATCCCTTTTGTTAGTTTCACAATTTACATTATATGCAGATTGCCGTAAGGGAAATCGACCGTCCTTTGTAAATGCAGGTAATCCAGAAAAAGCTAACGAATTATATGAATATATCATTGGAAAATGTCGTGACGAAGTTCCAGATGTACAAACTGGTTCCTTTGGAGCAGATATGAAGATAACTTTGCTGAATGACGGTCCATTTGCAATTATATTAGATTCAAAAGACTTGATGTAAAGTCTGCTTTGTGCGTTAGTATGGTATATATAGGGTGTGAGTTATCTATTCGCAAAACACAGCTTTTACGAATAATTGCTGCCATTTTAAGCTGGTTAGCACCGACGCACGCATAAATTGCCTTTGACTTACACAGGCATTCCCTTATGGCTGTTTCAGAGCTTTTTATAGCCCATTTGGCAGCATCCGTATAAACACGTTGAATCTTTTCAGTAAACGGATTGTAACAATATTCCACATCATCAATACGAGGAATAAAGCGACCCTGCCCGGTCTTCTCATCAATTACATAAGACGCAAACCGCCACGCCAAAGCATCAGCATTTTTATCAATCATATCAGCACGATAAGAACTTTCACCGTCTAACATTGTATAAACACCTTGCTTATACGTTACGATTTCTAATTGACCATTAGCATATTCAGTTATTTTGATGTTGTACGCCATTTTTTTCCCTTAATGGCGGAAAAGTGTCCCCATAGTCAAGTAAGGGCGACACTTTTTTTCTTCACGTTGTCCGCTTGTCTGTGGGCGCGCAAGCTGTACGCCCAACAGACGGCGCTTAAGTATTCCCCAATATCAGTTTTGCCCCGAGTGGCGAACCACTACATACGTCCTGACCATGATTTTGGTCATTGATTTTCAGATAAATACTTGATGCGCATGAACCCGAATTACGGTGGTTTTAAGGCTGACGCAGGGCAACCGATAAAGCATGGTCACCCTAGGCAGTCAGCCTACCACCTATTCCCCTACGCACAAGCATTTTTCTTTCAATCAATGACACCCTATTGCATTTTATGATTCTGTATGCTACAATTCTGGCACAATTTCATATCGGGGCGCAAGCCCTTTAACAGTCACAACCTGCTCCGGCTTGTGGCTGTTTTTAATTTACACAGACAAATCCCTAGGAATGCCTTTTACGCACATACGCATTTATTTAAAGTGCTGTCCGCACCGTAAAAGCTGGCATTTAGCGCAATCTTTCTAAGCACTTCGGGCGGAGTAAATCCGCCCTACGCAGAAAGACTATATATCCGTTCGTCCGGATTCCACCGAGAAATATATCACAGATGCCCCTCGACTGGTCTTCGGGTACGGGTAGATATATTTTTATCAGCCAAGGTAACAATCTTCCCTCACGGATATATGACGGTCTTCTAAGCATGTCCTACATGCCTTATATCGACTTGCGCTAAACAGGGTTACTTTTACGAATAATTGCTGCCATTTTAAGCTGGTTAGCACCGACGCACGCATAAATTGCCTTTGACTTACACAGGCATTCCCTTATGGCTGTTTCAGAGCTTTTTATAGCCCATTTGGCAGTCCGGCTTTATAGCAAATGAGGGAAAAATATGAATGAAAAATAAAAAGTGCATGAACTCTAAAGTTTTTTTTGAAATACTTTAAAAGTTCATGCGCTTTTTGGTTCTTATTTCATAAGATATAATGCACGATACTGTAAAATCATTTCTACACATTTATCAATGCCAAGAGCGCTGCTGTCTAAGGTCAGATGATAGCTTCTTGAGTCGCCCCATTTCTTGCTGGTATAGTAATTGTAGTAGCTGGCACGCTGTTTGTCCTTTTTTTGGATTGCATCCTTTGCTTTGGATTCATTTACCTGCAATTCCGCAGCTACACGTTTTGTCCGGAATTCCTTGTCAGCATGAATAAATACATTGATGCAGTTTGGATTTTCTGCCAGTGCATAGTCGGCGCAGCGACCAACAATGACACAGGATTCTTTTTCAGCAATTTTCTTAATGGTTTCAAACTGTGCTAAAAATACTTTGTGATTTAACGGCATATCTAAAAACGGTGCGGATGAATAGCCATTTATGGAATATGTATCCATAACTAAAGAATATAAGAAACTGTTCGTTGGCTTTTCGTCCTGATTTTCAAAAATTTCACGGCAGAAACCGCTTTCTTTTGCAGCTTCCTGTAAAAGCTCTTTATCATAAAACTTTATGCCGAGACGATCTGCAACTTTCTTGCCAATTTCTCTTCCGCCACTTCCAAATTCACGCCCGATGGTTATAACAACATTATTTCCCATAGTAATCACCTCTTTATGCAAAATATATAACTTGATAAATGAATTATAACATATTTAGTGCACTATTCCTAGTATTTTCTGAAAATAAATAAAATTTTTTAAAATTGAAAACAGCCAATCACTAAATATTACCGAAAATAATACCGGAGAAAGCATAAAAAATTGAAGAAGAATCACGAACTAATTCTTCCTCAATTTATTTAAAAGTTCTTCAAAATATTCCGGAATCGGTGCTTTAAACTCAACATATTCTCCGGTTGTCGGATGCACAAATCCAATGATATAAGCATGAAGGGTCTGTCCTTGCAGATGATATGGATTCTTCAGACTGCCATATACGGTATCGCCCAGTAAGGGATGACCAATACTTGCCATGTGAACACGAATCTGATGAGTACGTCCCGTTTCCAGTTTGAATTCCATATAAGTTGCATCTTTTAGACGCTCTATAATACGGTAATGGGTAATTGCCGGTTTCCCATTTCGTTCATTAATTGCCATTTTCTTACGGTCTTTTGGATGACGTCCGATTGCGCCTTCAATGGTGCCGGAATCTTCTTTTACAATTCCTTTTACAATGCCACGATACAGCCGGTTAACGGAATGCACTTTAATCTGTTCTGCAATCAGACGATGGCTATGGTCATTTTTGCAGATAATCAGTGAACCGGTGGTATCCTTATCAATTCGATGAACAATGCCTGGCCGGATTTCACCATTGATTCCGGAAAGATTTTCCCTGCAATGATACATGATTGCATTTACAAGCGTTCCGCTGTAATGTCCGGGACATGGATGTACAACCATATCTTTGGGTTTATTAACGATAATTACATCATCATCTTCATACAAGATGTCTAATGGAATAGCTTCTGGTAAAATGGTTGTCTTTACCGCATCTGGTATGGTCACAGAAACCATATCTTCTATATGCATCCGATAATTTGCTTTTGATTGCGGCACATCATTAACTGATACCAAACCATCCTTTATCAATTTCTGAAAGAAACTTCTGGACTGTTCCGGGTAGATAGCAGCCAGAAACTTATCCAGACGTTCCTCTTCATATTCATCCGTAACTTCAAAAGTTTCATTATGCATAAAAGAAATTTCCCCCTACTTTTCCGTTTTTTTGCTCTTCATAAATGGGAAAATCTGACCTAATTCCTCTTCCTTATAATAAAACAGCATCAGCAGAATAAAGAGAATACATGCTACCACCACATAAATATCTGCCACATTAAAAATTGGAAAATTAATTAGCTTAAAATAAAAGAAATCAATGACATACTGGTGTACAACACGGTCAATCATATTTCCAATAGCACCGGCAATAATCAGTACAGCAACAATGCGGATTGGTGTAAATCTTTTCGTCAGTGGAATATTATGATAAAGAATTACCACTATTACAAGGAAAATCAATGTCCCAATCACAAAAAAAGTTTTCTTTCCCTGCATAATACCAAAGGCTGCCCCCTGATTTTCAAGATACTGCAATTCAAAAACGTTCTTAATAATTGGAATTGCAGCCTGTCCTTTGAGATGAAGCACGGCTAAATATTTTGCTATCTGGTCGAGAAAAAGCAATACTGCTGTACTCAATATAGTAATTATATACATAATTTTCTTATTCATAAATCTATCGCCTTTCGTCTTTTTTATGAAACATACTGCCGGAAGTGGATTTTCATCATTAATCAAACATACTGCCGGAAACGGATTTTCATCTTACTTTTCTTTGTGGTGCCAATTTCCCCATCAAAAATAAATTTTCCGGTGCCGCGGATGGAAATCACATCATTTTGTTTACATAAGTATGTGTTATGTAAACACTCTGCACCATTGATAAAAATTTTACCGGATTGTATCAGCACAACCGACTGGCTTCTTGATTTTCCGCTCATGGCAGCTATTACACTATCTAAGCGATTCGATGCCACAATTTTTTCGAATTCTTTTAATTCTGGCTCCACTGCCATAGCTGATGGTTCTTCTAAAACACAATGTACTATAGTATGACATACCTGTTGAAGTTCCTCGGCTATGTAATCGGCAATTTCCCTTTTTACAAAAAGGTAAGCCTTATTATCCTTTATCAGAATGTCTCCAAGCTTCTCTCTTGCAATGCCAAGATTCATCAATGCTCCCAATACATCCCGGTGGGAAATTGTATCTGCAAATTTCGGATAAGCCGGTGCAATTTCAATACATTTAATCGGATAACTCCATTCATAATAAAGAGCATCAGGAAGAAAAGCTGCTATCTGACGCTCTGCATAAAAACAGCCGCCCGATAATTCATAGGTAATTCCCAATGATCCGGCGCAGCTATTTAAGATATTCTGTTCATTCAGGGTAAGAAAATCGCTGAAACAGACAATCCCCTTGCGTTGTGCCTGCTGGAACAAGTCCAGGAAGCGTTTTTTTATTAATTGTTCATCCTGCATCATAGCTATATCACATCATATATTTTGATTGTAATACTATTAACGAAAATCTGTCTGAATGGACGAACCGGAGAAGCTGTCTAAAATCTCCTGGAAGTCACCTGAAATATCAACAGATTCCGGTGTAATAATAAAGATATAATTGGATATCTTCTGCAAATTCCCATTGATTGCATAACAGGAACCAGAGGTAAAGTCAATAATTCTCTGGGCAATCTCAACATCCAGACCCTCTACATTCAATACAACGGTACGGTTCATAAGAAGAGTCTCAGTAATCTCTCTTGCATCCTCAAAAGAGGTTGGCTTAATCACACAGACTGCCATATTACCATTCTGCTTCCGGCTGCTGCGCATTGGAGTAATCTTGCTGACTGCCTTTGGTTTCTCCTTTACAACAGGCTCATCGAAATCGTCATCCTCTTCCTCATGCTTATGGAAAAGCTTTTTCTTTGGCTTTTCTTCTTCCTCATCATCATAATAATCGTCATCATAGAAATCATCATCGTCATCATCTGAGTTCAAACGCATAACATCCATAAATTTATCAAAAAGACCCATTGTTCATTCTCCTAACTACTTATTTATTATAATTTCTTTCGCCAAAAATTCCGGTACCGACACGAACCATTGTAGCACCTTCCTCAATGGCAACCATATAATCTCCTGTCATACCCATGGACAGGACATTCATAGATACATTATCAATGTTTTTTGCGGCTATGTCAACAGATAATTGGCGGATATTCCGAAAATATTGACGGTTATCTTCTGGATTTTCTACCAACGGAGCAATGGTCATAAGTCCTTTTATTCGTACGTTTTCAAGCTGTGCAATCTGTTCTACCAGTGCAATGGCATCCTCTGCATGAATACCAAATTTGCTGCTTTCTTCAGCAATATTGACTTCCACAAGAATCGGAACTGTGATATTTTTCTTCTTTGCCTGAATATTAATTTCTTCAGCGAGACGGTAAGAATCTACAGAATGAATCAGGCAGACCTTATCAACGATATATTTCACTTTATTTCTCTGTAAATGACCAATCATATGCCATTTGATATCCTGTGGAAGCTCATCATATTTTTCTACCAGCTCCTGCACTTTATTTTCCCCAAAGTCACGGATGTTTTCATCGTAAATTTCCTGCAGCATTGGTACCGGCTTGGTCTTGCTGACAGCAATCAATGTTACATCTTCCGGATTCCTTCCGGACTTTTCACATGCCTTTAAAATATTTTCCTGCACTTCTTTTAAGTTTTCTTTCAGCATTTTATACACCTCTTAATCTCATGATATCATTTTATGATAATGTTACTTTTTTAACAATATTAATTAATCAAATCATCCTCGGAAACAGCATCGCCCTCTAATGCAATGTGATCATAAATGGAGATTCCAAAATCTGTTCCAGCCTTTACAATGGTATATTCTTCATTCTGATACAAAATATCAATCTGCTTGAATACAGCATATCCCTTGTTGACATTGTATACACCCTGAAGTGTGGACTGCGCCTGCACCTCAAAAGTATCGTTGGAATCCGGCTTTTGAATGATACTGCCGGCAGTAATTTCTTCTTCGTCAATATAATAATCCGTTTCGGATTCCTGGAAAATAGCTGTTGCAATGAAATTAACAGCATTGGTCTTACTGTCCCTTACATATAAGCCTAAGGAGTTAGAGTCGCCTCCACGGGTAAAATATTCCTTCGGAACAGTATAGAACGCCTTTTCCGTGATGGAAGAATTTGGAATCTTAAGTCCACTTCGCTCTGTCAGCAGTAATTCCACATCAGTAAAACGGTCTCCTGCAAAGCGAACCATGTTATTATGCAGAGATAATATCACATAATAATCATTCCCCTGGGCCTTTAATTCATAATTCACCCAGCAGCTCGTATTGTCTTTTTTAAATTTGATTTCAATAACATTGCTGTCTGTTAACCGGTCATAGGTTGCTTTCTGGACCGGAAGAATGATATTCCAGTTTTCACTGGTAATCTGCTTATAAATCGGGTCACCTGCAGCAATCGTACTGTTATTTTTAATGGTTGTCTTCTTATAATCCAGCGGCTGAATATCATCTGCCGTAAAATTATCTGTCGTGATATTTTCATAGCCATCGGTATAATAAGCAATCAGCCCCGGAGTCTGGGCATAACTGATATGGAAGGTATCACTTACCGTTGCCCCGGATGCTGTCAAATCGGATAATGCGCTCATATTTACCGATTCCATGACCTGGGAGCTTACATTTTCTTTAAAATCATATACATGATAAAAAGACAATGAATCATAGGACTGGGTAAACTGTGATACATTGGACTTCAGATTTTTAAAATAATCACTGTCAAGCCCCGTGGTATCTGAAGCAGCTGCAGCAGCCAACTGATCACTGACAGAGCCTGTCTCATCCACAGAACAGATAATATTGTTCCAGCCAGCCTGGGCATTGTCTGCAATGTAATAATTAAAGGTACCACTATAGTCGGAAGTATAAACACTTTCTGACCTTACAATCAATCCGGTATAAGTATTATTCTCGGCAATTGTACCCTGGGTCACTTCATATATTCCAATGTGTTTTTCAGTGAAATAAGAAAATACATAAAAAAGAATATATACAAGAATAATGACAAAAATGACAATCTCTATATTTAAATGAAATGGTTTTCGATACTTTACAATCTTTTTTGTTTCAGCCACAATTGTTCCGCCTTTATAAAGAATAAATAGAAACTGATGTATAATGTCATCCACTTTGCACCATACTACATAGTAAAGGAGGACTTTGGCTATGAGTTCAAAAGGATTAGATTATACATTACTAACACTTGTAATCATTGGAGCCATCAACTGGGGACTCATCGGATTCTTCCGATTTGACCTGGTGGCATTTCTGTTTGGTAATATGAGCTGGCTTTCCCGCATTATCTATGCACTTGTCGGAATCAGCGGTCTTTATCTGCTTTCTGCCTACGGACGAATCCGCTCTATCGAACAGGCTTAGTAAAAAAGGTGTCTTAAGCATTTTAAGGACTTAAGACACCGCTTTTACTGCCAATTCAGGCATTTTTAAAGTGCTGCAACTACTTTTGCTTTTGCACATTCTGGAAGTTTTGAAGCATCCATAGAAATACTTAAAATAAATTTAACTTTATACTTCTCACTGATGACATCAAGTTTTTCAATAGCATGAGTAAATTCTTCGTCCTTCATACCGGAAATCGTAAGAAAACTATCCAGATACATCTCATGTAAATCATGATCAGATGAAACGATACCACATATAAAACCTAAAAACTCATCACAATTGGATATTGGAAAATCTGCAACATTGACAAGTCTGACTTTATTGTCCAGCTCATACATATGTTTCTGGCTCTTATCCAGATATACAATGTTGCCACCGACTGTTTTTACAGCTTCGTTTACCTTATCCAGTAATACTTTTGTCTTTCCTTTACCCTTTTCTCCTGCAATTATTTCAATCATCGCATTTCCTCCCAGACATTATTTTCTTCAATGAAGAACTATATAAATTCATTATATAATATGTTGCTGCTTTATACAATGCCTAGTTACCACATCCGGCAAGTATTTCATTCATCATAAGATACAGATTGGATTTACAGTCTGCCTTTAATACAATGGATATCACCGGTTGTCCACCGGCATTATCCGTAAGTAACACAAGACAGAATCCTGCGTCCCCGGTGGTTCCTGTCTTCCCGCCCACCAGTGTAAATCCATCCGGTAATTTGGATTCACCGGTTTTATACTGATTGGTACTGCTCCAGTCCTGGGTCTTAGCACTGCCATCTGCCGCTGTATAATTGGTGGTATAGGAGCTGGTAGAAATCAGCTGGTAAAAGGTCTCGTCCTGTAATGCCTTTTGGAAAATCAGATACAAATCATAAACGGTTGTATAATGATTCTCATCCGGCAGTCCATTTGGATTCATAAAATGAGAACCGGTTGCACCAAGTTGCTGTGCTTCCCGATTCATCAAATCCACAAAAGCTTCTACGGAACCGGAAATATGTTCTGCAATTGCAATGGCTGCATCATTTCCGCTTCGCAGCATCAGACCATAAAGTAAATCCTGTAAAGTCATCTGGTCTCCCGCCTGCAATCCACATTTAGAAGAATCAGATGCCAGATTTACGGCATTGTCACTGATTGTTACCACATCACTGAGATTTCCATATTTGATAGCAAGATAAGCGGTCAGTATCTTTGTTGTACTGGCCGGATACATCCGCTCATATATATTCTGGGCATATGTAATTGTATTAGTTGCCGTGTTAAATACTCCGGCGGCCTCTGCCACACTGTTATGTTCTACGGATTCCTGCCCGATATTTTCAGTTCCGCCAACACATAAATTGGTACCAAAATAAGAGCTGACCGTATCCTCTGCACCGGATAGCACATTTACGCTGCTGCTTTCTCCATATACCGGATAGCCATTCTCTACAACGCTTTTGGCTTTCCCACAACCCGTTACAGATACGAACACACATACAACAAGCAGACCTGCCAGTACACGTTTATTTATACATTTCACGCCACTCAAGGTCTCCTCTGTCTAATGATTTAATCAAAAGCTCTGCAGTAGCAAGATTTGTTGCCAGCGGAATATTGTGTATATCGCATAAACGAACTACACTGTTTACATCCGGCTCATGTGACTTCTGTGATAATGGATCACGCAGGAAAATCACAAGGTCAATCTCGTTATGCTCAATCTGTGCACCAAGTTGCTGTGCACCGCCTAAATGACCTGCGAGATATTTGTGGACATTCAGATTTGCTACTTCCTCAATTAGTCTTCCGGTAGTTCCCGTTGCAAAAAGTTCATTTTTACAAAGAATTCCCCGGTATGCAATACAAAAATTCTGCATAAGCTTTTTCTTCGCGTCGTGTGCAATCAAACCGATATTCATTCGTTTAGTCCCCCTGTCCATATTTTCTAGGCTGAAGCCCTACATTCAGTACCAGACCAATTCCCGCAAACAGCGTGACTAACGATGTTAATCCATAGCTTACAAAAGGAAGTGGAAGTCCGGTATTTGGCATCAAGCCTGTGACAACGCATATATTTACAAAACTCTGGAAACCAATCAATGCAGCAATTCCGCTGGCAATCAACCGGCCTGCCATGTCTTTTGCACGTCTTGCAACCAACAGACATTCTATGGTAATAAGAAACAGTAATACGATAATAATAACACTGCCGATAAAGCCCATCTCTTCACCTACTATAGAAAAAATAAAGTCTGTCTGTGGTTCTGATATAAAGTTACCGTTTTTAACAGAAACAATATTCGTATTATTAAGTCCCTTGCCCCAGAGTTGTCCGGAGCCCACTGCCATAATCGAGTTCTGCTGCTGATATGCAATGTTAGGATATTTATCGGGTTCCAGCCAGCCTAAAATACGAAGTGCCTGATTTCCTGTCAAAAGTTTCTGACCCGGCTGTAATACCAGCGTTAAGACCACAACCAGTGACGGAACTGCCACTGCCAGCACACCCATTACTATTTTATAACTTAATCCGGCAATAAACAAGAGGGATGCAAAAATTAATGCAGTAACAATTGTGGTAGAAAGATCCGGCTCCTTAAAAATCAGAAGAAGCGGTACTGCTGCCAATACCAGCGTGCAAAACAGCGTCCGGATATTATTCAGTTTATCTTTATTTTTGCTTAGATAATAGGCAAAAAACAAAACTAACAGGATTTTGCCTAATTCGGAAGGCTGAAAGCGGATTCCAAGCTTCAGCCAGCGGCGCGCGCCTTTTGTCTTTTCTCCAATGACAAAGATAGCTGCCAATAAAGCCACATTAACAAAATAGAATATCCAACTGAATTTCAATATAAAATTGTAATCAATCAGCGATATACCAACCATTACAATCAGACCTAAGATTAATCCTGCAATCTGCTTATTCTGTACGGAAGGCTTTGCACTGCCAACTACCATAATTCCAATGATGGTCAGTGCCACCACATAAAATACCAGTCGGAAACGGTAGTCTCTTAAGCGGTATTGTTTTAACATAAATCACTACATCCAATCTGAAGTCAGTTATTTTCCGGAATGCTTCAAATCCTTAATCGGAATATTTGCAAACAATGCCGGAACAGTTCCGTTGTTACCATCTGATTCGGTCTGGGTAATCTGAATATCAAGCCCTTCCGCATCAATTTCCATATACTTTGATATTACCTGGATAATATCGTTTTTGATATTTTCCATTACATCCGGTGAGCAGTCAGCACGGTCTGAAATCAACAATAATTTCAGACGGTCTTTCGCTACATTACCGGAATTCTTTTTCTTAAAAAAATCCATGAATCCCATAATTATTATCCCCCTAGTTTTTCTTAAATAAACTTACGAATTTCGACCATACGCCATTTTTAGACTCTAAGTCAAGAAGCGGTACTTCTTCTCCCATGATACGTTTACAGATATTTAAATATGCCTGTCCTGCAAGGCTGTCAGAGCCTACTAACGGCTCACCCTGGTTGGTTGAGATTACAATCTGTTCGTCATCCGGAACTGCACCGATTAAATCGATAGCAAGAATCTCATGAACATCTTCAATGGACATCATATCGCCACGTTTCACCATATCCATACGCAGTCGATTTACGATTAACTCGATTTTCTTAATCTCATTTGCCTCTAAAAGACCAATGATACGGTCTGCATCACGGATTGCAGATACCTCCGGTGTGGTAACAACCAGTGCACGGTCTGCTCCTGCAATTGCATTTTTAAATCCCTGCTCGATTCCAGCCGGGCAGTCTAATAATATGTAATCAAATTCTTCTCTTAATTCTTCTACTAATTTCTGCATCTGCTCCGGTGTAACAGAGGTTTTATCTCTGGTCTGGGCAGACGGTAATAAGAAAAGGTTCGGATATTTCTTATCTTTGATTAATGCCTGTTTGATTCTGCAGTTGCCTTCTACAACATCTACCAGATTGTATACAATACGGTTCTCAAGACCCATAACTACATCAAGGTTACGTAATCCGATATCGGTATCAATCAATACTACTTTTTTATTTAACTGTGCAAGACCGGTTCCTACATTTGCAGTAGTTGTTGTCTTACCAACACCGCCTTTTCCTGATGTAATAACAATTACTTCGCTCATGATTTATTCTTCCTCCTAAATCTTATATATTCATTAATAATCCACTTGTAATCGGTTCGATTAGTATGGAATCATCCATAACAACAGCTACCTGCGGTTCTAAAGTCTTCCGCCGGTTCTTAATGGCACTCAGTGGTCCGCGGTCAGAGCTTCTTCCAATTACATTACCTATTTTAATCTGTACCGGGTCCATATCAAGGGCAGCTACAAAGGTATGCTCATCTCCTGCCGCTCCAGCATAGGCATTGCCACGAAGCGAGCCTAATACCACAATATTTCCTTTTGCAATAATTTTTGCACCTGGGTTCACATCGCCAAGTACAACAATGCTTGTCTTACATTCAATGACCTGTCCACTTCGCAGTGTTCCCTTATAGAATTCACCGGTTCTTCCAGACTGACTTTCATCAAATTCCTGAATCTTTCGGGCACAGATTTCATCCTGCAGGGAATTATTATCTAAAATACATACCACATCAATGCTGGTATTTCGACTGATCAAATCAACGATTGCAAGTTCTTCTTCCTGACTTAATTCCCTGCCCTCAAAAGACAAGGCAATTCTGGCATTTTTAAAGAATTTGTCGGATTCTTTAAATTTATGAAGTATCTCGTCTAATAGCTCCTGAAATGGAATTCTATCATCTAAAATCAGATTGATTCCATGGGGATTACTCTTTAAAACAACTGGTTGCGACATATACTTCCCTCCTGACATTTAATCATTAAAGGCATTGGCAGCAGCTCCAACATCTTCTGCCTGACCATCTAACAAGGTAGATGTATCCTCCAAATGGAAATAATATTTATATACTGATGCAGCAAGTTCTGCAGTATTGGCTGATGTATATCCGTATGCAATACGGGTTGCAATGGAAATCTCAGGATTATTATATGGTGCATATCCTACATATAACGCATGGTTTGGTCTGGTTGGTACCTGCTGTGCGGTACCCGTTTTACCGGCAGATTCCACAGTAAGTCCATCAAACTGCTCATGGGTTTCTACCACCATCTTCATACCGGAATGAATGGCATCCCAGGTACTCTCTGAAATGTTGTCCATCGTGTTCTTTACGGTCGGTTCATAGGTTTCTAATACGTTACCATCGGAATCTGTAACCTGTTTTAACAGGGTATAATTATATACGGTTCCACTGTTTGCAACTGCGGTTACATAACGGGATAACTGTACCGTAGTAAAACTGTTGTTACTCTGTCCGATTGCAGAAGTAATCGGGAACTCTGTGGTCTGCTTCGGTTTACTTTCTGCAATTTCAATTCCGGTTTTAGAATCAAGACCATACATGGATGAGTATTTATTAATCATTTCCACACCATGGTCTTCATTATAAGTTCCATTTACCATACTTAAATCGTAACCAACTTTATAAAAGAAATAGTTACAGGAATCTCTTAATGCCTCTGAAACATTGATGGAACCGTGACTGCTTGGATAAATCCAACATTTTGGTCCATTTGCCACTTCTTCAAACTGTCCTTTATCCAAAATAGTTGTACCAGGTGAAATAATACCCTCAGTAAGTCCTGCTGTTGCAGTAACCATCTTAAAGGTAGAACCAGGTGCCGTCGTCTGCTGTGTTGCATTATTATAGAACGGATTTGATAAATCCTGATACAGCAAATTATAATAATTACTGTCTACTGTATTTGCCAGACGGTTGGTATCATAGCCCGGATAAGTAACACAGGCTAACAGTTCGCCGGTCTTTACATCTGTAATGACACAGGAGCCGGAACAAGGATCCAGTGCAAGCTGTGCCGGTGTGATTTCAAGATTCTTCACCTTTTCTTTTATAAAATTAAAGGCACTGATGCTGCCGGACTGTAACCCACTTACTGCCGTGTCATCATAGTTTAACACTTTTTGGTCAAAAAGTGCAAGACAAAGCTGCGTTCCATTAATCAGGTCATTGTGAATCATGTACTTATACATAATCTTTGAAAATCCCTTATCTGATGCCAGTTCTTCTACAATATAGCTGACCAGTGCATCATAGATTTCGGAAGAATCAGAATACTTCTCGTCTACGGAAAACTTCGTGATATCAATCCATTTCTGGCTGATGGCATAATTTAAATATTCATTTACACTGATTTTATTACCAGCATAATTTTTATAGGTTTCATCCGATTTGTCAATGGAATCTGTAAGCAAAATTTTATTATTGACCAGCATTTTCGGAATATAGGTCATATAATTCTGCATTTCCTCAGGCAACTCATCCACTGGAGTTGCTGCTGAACTGCTAAGGCTGCTTTCCACCTGGGCTAATACTGTTTGCTGTTTACTTCCAAAAGCACTGAAAATCTGTTTTTCCACATCGGAAGCATCTTCAGTACTAAAGTGGTTTAAATCCAATACATTATTATTAATCAATGCAAAATACACATCATCAATTGGAATCAGAATATCGGACGCTGTTCCGGCTGCGGTATTATATTCTTTGATATTCACAATTTTAGAATATAAAATTCCGGCAATTTCCTGTTCCAAAAGATTATAAACCGCTTCCTGCAAATCTTTATCAATAGAAAGGTAAACGTCATTTCCGGCCTGTGGCTCAATCCGCTCGGTTGTCTCCATTACTTTTCCGAGACTGTCTACATAAACGGTTTCACTGCCCTTTTTACCCTGCAGTGTTTCGTCCATAACCTGCTCAATTCCGGATTTTCCAATGACATCATTTAAAGAATACTCATCATTATCAGCAGATAATTCATCATATTCTTCCTGGGAAATCTTTCCGGTATATCCGATAATATGGGAAAAATACTCGCTGTCTACATATTTTCGGATGGTATCTTCCGAGATATCCACACCCTGCAATGCATTCATATTTTCTGTAATATATGCTACGGTTTCATCACTAACATTTTGGGCAATGGTTGTGGAAATGTATTTCTGGTAGCTGTTTTCTGCAATGGCACAACGCAATACCACAATCCGGTATAAGTCTTCTCTGGCATAATCATCTTCTGATAAATCATAGCCATTCTGTTTACTGGATCTGCAAAGGTAATCCATTACCTGCTTTGGGGTTGCTTCTGCTTCGTTATATTTCAGCTTCTTATTATAGGCTAAATCATCCGCAGAAGAATGTCCATAAGTGTCAGCAAGGAAACGCTTTAATGTGGTTCCCTCTACCGTATAATAATAGTTCCCGTCATCATCCAGTCCGATTTCAAAATCATTTTCAATGACATCGCCGTTTTTATCCAGCTCTTTGATAATATTGTAAAGTTCTGTATTAAGAGCCTCATTCTTTTCTGAAGTCTTGTCATAAGAACCATTATCCTCAATGGTTACGCTGTTTGCCAGTTCGTTGTAGGCTAAAAGATTACCATTACGGTCATAAATATTGCCACGGGAACCATTTAAGATACGTGGTTTCTGGATTTTTAAACTGTAATTATCCTGATACTCTTCACCTTTGATAATCTGAAGGTAAAATAGTCTGCCTATCAGAGTCGATGACAAAAGAATCATGACAACGCAGAGTACAAATATTCTTGATTTTGCAACTTTATGAAGTATTTCTTTCAGTGTATCAAACAAATTTCGCTGCACTCCTTTTTTCAATACGCTCTAACCGCTGGTTAATTTTCAAAATAATGAAATATAAAACCACAGAAATCAAAAGCGTGTATACAAGTTCCGGTATGATAATGTGTAACATATAATATCCAATTGCAAACTGCTTGCGGAATAAAAACCGGAAAAAGTAGATAAACAGATTATAAGATAAATCACTTCCGGCAATCAAAAGCATTGGAAGCTTAATATCGTCCGGGTAAAACATCTTCTTAAAGCATCCGTTTAAGAAGCCTGCATACATATATAAAAGGGCATAAAATCCAATCATCTCCCCAAAAAAGATATCTATCAGCAGTCCACTGAAGAAACCGATGAATATGCCTTCTTTTCTTCCGCGCATAAATCCAAAAGATGCACAGACCACAATCAAAAGATTCGGGGAAATAGACGCAAAGGATAACGCCTTAAATAATGTGCTTTGCAATAAAAAGCATACAACAATAATTAATGTAACGGTGATTTTTCTTCTCATCAATCAGACCCCGTTTCCTTTTTATCAAGTATTACCAAAACCTGCTGAAGATGTTCAAAGTCAACTGCCGGAGTAATGGTTCCTGATTTGGTCAGGTGGTTGGAATCTTCCGAAATACTGCTGACATATCCCACCAGAATGCCCTGCAGATATTTGTCACTGACATTGGAGGTTACAATCTGATCTCCTATCTGAACCTTGTTCTCACTGTCGTTTAATCCGGAGAACTCGATTACCTGGTCTTCATTCATACTCTGAAGATTACCATTTATGATACAGTTATCTGACGTATTTAATATCATGCCGTATACCTTGGCAGAATCATCAATCACAGAACGCACCTTTGCATAATGTGGTCCCACATCAATAACAATTCCTACCAGTCCGTTTCCGGCAATAACATTCATATCTACTTCAATTCCATCTTTGGAGCCTTTGTCAATGGTGAAAACGGAAAACCAGTTGCCCGGGTCCTTTCCGATAACATTTGCTCCGGTTTTCTTGTAATCCGAATACTGCTGGTCTAAAGCTAACAGTTCCCTTAAATTATCCAGTTCATACTGTTCTAATTTAATGGTGTTTAATTCGTTGGTCAGTTCTTCTACCTGTCCCTTCAACTGTTCGTTTTCTTCCATGACGTCATTCAGATTTTTTAAATTATCCGCCTTGTCAGAAAGCCATGTACCAGCATAATTGATTCCCTTCTGCATTGGTTCAAAAATTGCACCGGCAATCGAATTCAACGGTCCACCACCAAGATTCAATGAAAAACTGACATACATTGCCAGAATACATAATGCGGTCATGGACAATAATATATACTTTGTTGGAATTTGATGTTTTGGTCTACGTCTCATTTTATGCCTCTATTTATATATTTTGGACTTCATACTGAATCCTAAATGTTTATATTTTTCATCTGAAACAATCTTATTCAATCCGCGAACTGCACATTCTTCCGGATTCTCGCAGGAATTTACCTTTATATTGGTAATCTCAGTAAATAATTTATCCAGATTATGTATTTTAGAACCGCCACCGGTAATATAAATACCGGAATGAATAATATCTTTTGCAAGTTCAGGCGGAGTCTTCTCCAAAATCATTTTAATAGAGTTACAGATAGAATTAAGATTATCCTTAATTGCAGCATAAATGACTTCTGCAGTAATCTCCATCTCAATCGGCAGACCACTGACTACGTCACGGCCAACTATAACCATACTCTTTTCCATGCCAGGTGTACCGGAACCAAGTTCTTCTTTTAAAGTCTTAGCCGTTTTGCGCCCGATCACAAGATTAAAGTTCTTTTTGATATAACTGCTGATGGAGTCATCAATGCGGTTTCCACCAAAATGCAGTAAGTCACTTAATACAAGTCCACCCAGGGAAATTACTGAAATTTCTGTGGTATCTGCTCCGATATCTACAATCATGGCTCCGGTCGGCTCATTGACATCAAGTCCCAAACCAACAGCATCAGCCAATGGCTTCTCACATAAAAGGACAGACTTCGGTTTCATTTTGCTCTTATAAAAGATATCAAAGAAAGCTTTTTTCTCAACTTCCGTAATATCTGTTGGTACCGCAACGATAAATTCTGCACCACGGGTCTTGCCCTTTGCGTGTTTTTCTAAAAATTCCTGTATCATGGTCTGCATATTATTAAAATCTGCAATAACACCACAGATAATCGGAAAAGAAACCTGAATCTGCTCCGGTGCCTTCTCATACATTGCATACGCTGCATCACCATAAGCATACATCTGATTCTTATTTATGATGGCAATCGTATTTTTTTCATTTAGTATTTTCCCAGTTGCCTTGCAATATACCTTCATATTAGAGGTTCCAAGATCAATTCCATAAATGTTATTCGACATTTCTTTCTCCCTCCGGAAATCATAGCATTTCCTGTTCTTTAAAACTAAAATATTTTTTATCACCAATAATAATATGATCAGCAAGCTCAATTCCAAGAAGCCTGCCGCCTTCCACTATCTTTCTGGTAACTTCAATGTCCTGCCTGCTTGGTAGCGGATTTCCGCTGGGATGATTATGCACTAAAATCACATGTACTGCATGATATTCAAATGCTTTCAAGAAAATCTCCCTCGGGGAAATCAGTGAGGCATTTACTGTGCCAATTGAAAGAATGGAATCTGCAATCAGATGACACTTCGTATCAAACATGCAAAGCATCAGATGTTCTTTTTCTTCATGCCGAAGCTGCTCCATATAATAGTCTGCTACGGAAAAAGCATTCTGCATTACAACTGCCTGCTGGCGTCCGGTCTGTGCAATCCGCTTTGAAAGCTCTGCGATACACTTTAACTGGATTGCTTTTACTTTCCCGATACCCGGAACCTCCTGTAATTCCTTAAGACTCATCTGATAAAGCCCTAAAAGATTTCCGGTTCGTTTGCTCAATACATGCTTTGCTACTTCTGTTGAAGAACTTCCATTTGTGCCACAGCGGATAATTACCGCTAAAAGCTCTGCATCCGATAGGGATGCCGCCCCGGATTTCAAGCACTTTTCATAGGGCTGTTCGGAGACTGGCAGATTTTTTGCTGTCATATTATAACCTCTTTCTACTCTCACCGGTAACCCATTTCTTCCAAAAAGGCATATACTTTATATTAACACATCATATCTTCATTAACAAGTTTCTGTTCATAAAGTTTTTGTAAAGACATCAGGATTCCAAGTTTTGCATGATACCAGGTCAGTCCACCCTGAAAATATACGGCATACGGCTCTCTTAATGGACCATCGGCACTTAATTCAATGGAGGAACCCTGTACAAATGCCCCGGCAGCCATAATGACATCACTGTCATAGCCCGGCATTGCCCATGGCTCCGGTGTTACATAGCTGTCCACCGGCGCTGCAGCCTGAATTCCTTTGCAGAATGCAATCAGACCTTCCGGGCTGTTTAAGGTAACTGCCTGAATAATATCGTGACGGCTCTCTGTGCCATTCGGTACAACGGCAAAGCCCAGTCTTTCGTAGATATTTGCAGCAAAAATTGCACCCTTTAATGCACCTGCTGTAACTACCGGTGCCTGAAACAGTCCCTGATAGAAAGAAGAAATTACATTTAAGGAAGCACCCACTTCTTTGCCGAGTCCCGGAGAAGTCAGGCGGTATGCTGCATTTTCCACACATTCTTTTTTGCCGACAATATAGCCGCCGATTGGTGCCAGTCCGCCCCCCGGATTCTTAATCAAGGAACCTACAATCATGTCTGCTCCTACATCCAGTGGTTCTCTTTCTTCTACAAATTCACCGTAGCAGTTATCTACCATACAGATAACGTCCGGTTTTATGGATTTGATAAAGGAAATCAGTTCTCCAATCCGCTCTACGGATAAGGTAGGTCTTGTCTGGTATCCCTTGGAACGCTGAATGGTCACAAGATGTGTTTTCTCATTGATTGCTTTTTTGATATTCTCATAATCAAAGCTGCCATCGGAAAGTAAATCTACCTGGCGATAAGTAATGCCATATTCTGCCAGTGAGCCTTTGGATGGTCGGATACCGATAACTTCCTCTAAAGTATCGTACGGTTTTCCTACCGGTGATAATAATTCGTCCCCCGGTCTTAAATTTGACATCAATGCCAGTGCCAGTGCATGGGTTCCGCAGGTAATCTGCGGACGGACCAGAGCATCTTCTCCATGGAAACAGCTTGCGTATACTTTTTCCAGTGTATCTCTTCCCAGATCGTTATATCCATATCCATTGGACATGGCAAAGCATTCTGCGGAAACTCTGTTTTTCTGCATGGCATCAATTACTTTCATCTGATTATATTCTGCTGTTGCATCAATTGCTGCAAAACGTTCTTTTAATTCATCCTCTATCTTTTTCCCAAAAAGGTATACTTCTTTGCTGATACCCATTTCTTCATATTTCTTTTCAATCATTTCTTCTCTCATCATTTTCCTCGTCTTTCCGGCTACAATTCCTTCCTAAATTACAGCAAGTCTATCATATAATGTTCTCATTCTTTTTGTATGAATAAAAACTTAAGAAATAATAGCTTTTTCCTTAAGTATCTTTATCATGTATGCAAGAATTGCCTCATTTTTATAATCAAACTCATTTTTGTTAAGCCAGATGACATCCCGTTCCCGTTTAAACCATGTAATCTGCCGTTTTGCGAAATGTCTTGTTTCCCGCTTGATAATATAAACTGCTTCTTCCAAAGAATAACCGCCATCAAGATAGGATAACATTTCTTTATAGCCAATTCCCTGCATTGCCACCATATCTTTGGTGCAGCCCATTTCCTTTAAGCGGCGGACTTCTGCTTCCAGTCCATCTTCTATCATTTTATCTACTCTGGCATCGATTCTTTTGTATAAGTGGCTGCGCTCATCATTTAATACAAAATAGGCAAAATTATAAGGTGAAGTCCGCATCTGCTCTTTTGCATTATGCTCAGAAATTTTTCTACCGGTCTCCTGATAGAATTCCAACGCACGGATGACGCGTTTTCTGTTATTCGGATGGATGGCTTCGGCAGATTCCGGGTCTACTTCCTTTAACCGGTCATGAAGATACTGATTGCCATATTCTTCTGCCAGCGCTTCCAACTCTTTCCGGTATGCACTGTCACTTTCCTGTTCCGTAAAATCAATATCATTTAACAGCGCCTGGATATAAAATCCGGTGCCGCCGGCAATAATCGGAATCTTTCCGTGGGCATATATTTCATTTAAATATTTTTTGGCATATTCCTGAAATTTTACCACATGAAATTCATCGAAAGGCTCTAATTCATCCACCAGATAATGACGTACACCATCCATTTCTTCCGGTGTGATTTTTGCGGAACCTACATCCATATGTTTATACACCTGCATGGAATCGGCGGAGATAATCTCTCCGCCAATGACCTTTGCAAGCTGAATGGATAATTCTGTTTTTCCTACCGCAGTAGGACCTGTCAGTACTACAATTGGTTTCTTCATCATCTTTTCCTACACAATCCGCTTGAATTTTTTCTCGATTTCATATTTTGACATAGCAATAATCGTTGGTCTTCCATGTGGACAATTATATGGATTATCAAGCTTCATCAAATCCTTCATAAGCTGTTCCATTTCCGGCAGGCTCAGTCGCTGGCTTCCCTTTACTGCAGCTTTGCAGGACATGGATGCGATTTTATCTAAAATAACATCCGTCGTTGCCCGCTCGGATATGCCATCGGTAAGCTCGTCTAACATTTCAATCAATACATCCCTGGTATTCAGCCGGTAAAGATTACCCGGAACTCCGCAGATACTGTATTCTGCACCACCAAAGTGCTCAATTTCGAAACCTAGCTTCGTAAACTGTTCTTTGAATCGCTCCAGTACTTCTGCCTCACGCATGGATAATGTTATGACAATCGGCGGGCTGATAGCCTGAGAAGTAAACTCTTTCTTCTCAAACTGCTTTTTTAATTTTTCATACATGACTTTCTCATGGGCAGCATGCTGGTCTACAATAAACAGTCTGTCATTATATTCTACCAGCCAGTAGGTATCAAAAAGCTGTCCGATAATCTTCTGCTTTGCCATTTCCTCTTCTTTTAAGAAAGAACCCTGTTCATAGCTTCCTTCCGGCTTTGCTCCGTAGGTTTCTTCCTCCCGGAGGACATAGGCTTCTTTTGCCAGTTCTTTTTCCGTTTCTTTTTTCGATTGTTCCGGAAGCGGCTCTTTCCGAATCCGTTCTTCCATCATATCTTCCGGTGGCATTGATTTTATCGTATCAAGAAGCTTTTCCTGTGCCGCAGAGCTGACTGACCCGGTTCCCATTGGTCTGCTGACAGGATATTTTATTTCGTAAGGACTGTCTTTTCGTACTGCCTTCCGGATTTCTTCCAAACGTTTCTGCTCAAATGGCTCCGGCATTACCTTCTCTATCTTAGGAACTTCCATCTCGTTTTTCTTTGGTGTATCCACCGGAACTTCCGGTATAATATCACGGTGCACTAGCGCTGCCGATAAAATACTCTGCACTTCCCGGTACAGCTCCTGCTGGTTGGAAAAGCGAAGTTCCATCTTGGTGGGATGCACATTTACATCCAAAAGACTGCTGTCAATCTCAAAATAAAGTACCGTAAAGGGATACTGATGCTGCATCAGAAACGGTTTAAAGGCATCCTCTATAGCTTTGGATAAAATCTGGCTCCGGATAAATCTGCCATTGACAAAATATAATTCGTAGCCCCGGTTTCCTCTGGAAATCATCGGCTTTCCAATAAATCCACTGACTTTAAAAAGCTCGCTTTCATGTGCAATCGGAAGCAGCGCTTTTGTAATATCCCTTCCGTATAAATGGTAGATAATATCCTTGATATTTCCATTTCCGGAAGACTGCAGTTTTACCTGATTATTCATAATAAATTTGAAAGCTACGTCTGGATGGGATAAAATCATCCGCTGCATCAGTTCATGAATATAGGTGCCTTCTGTCTGGGCGGATTTTAAGAATTTCTTTCTTGCCGGTGTATTATAAAAAAGATTCCGTATAATAAAAGTGGTTCCATCCGGCGCACCGATTTCTTCCAAAGAAACTTCCTTTGAGCCTTCAATGAGATAACGGGATCCGGTAAAATCACCGTTCGTCTTTGTAATGAGTTCCACCTGACTTACTGCTGCGATACTTGATAATGCTTCACCTCGGAACCCTAAGGATGTAACGGTAAACAAATCTTCTACGGATTTAATCTTACTGGTGGAATGACGCAAAAATGCCAAAGGAATCTGTTCCCTTTCGATTCCGCAACCATTGTCCGAAATACGGATAAAGGATATTCCACCTTCTTTGATTTCAACCGTTACTGCACTGGAACCTGCATCTATCGCATTTTCCACTAACTCCTTTACCACCGAGCTTGGTCGTTCGATGACTTCTCCTGCCGCAATTTTATCAATTGTTTCCTGACTTAACAGTGCAATCTGTGGCATAACGCCATCCACCTCCTTTACCATCTGTTTTTCACTTTATTCTGTAATTCGTATAACTTATTCATTGCTTCGATTGGTGTCATCTGACCCAAATCCAGTTCTTTTAATTCGTTTAATATCGTATCGTTGTCCATGGTATCAAGCAGTGAAATCTGTTCTAAATCCACCTCGTCTAACTTCGGTTTGCTGCGTTTACTGCTTCCCTCCGCACTGATATTCTGAACGATTTCCGTAATATCATTATTACTTAATTCTTCTACAATTTCTTTGGCACGTTCAATGACATTATCCGGCACTCCCGCAAGCTTTGCCACCTGGATACCGTAACTCTTATCAGCTCCGCCTTTTACAATCTTGCGCAGGAAAACGATATCATCACCCTTTTCTTTTACTGCAATGCAGTAGTTATTTACGCTGTTTAATTTGCCTTCCAGCTCCGTCAGTTCATGATAATGGGTTGCAAATAATGTCTTTGCGCCAAGAAGCCTTGGATTACTGATATGCTCTACCACTGCCCAGGCAATACTCAATCCATCAAAGGTACTGGTTCCACGTCCGATTTCATCTAAAATCAAAAGACTGTTGGAAGTGGCATTCCGTAATATGTTTGCCACTTCTGACATTTCAACCATAAAGGTACTCTGTCCGCTGGCGAGGTCATCAGAAGCCCCTACTCTGGTAAAAATACGGTCTACAATTCCAATTTTGGCTGATTTTGCCGGAACAAAGCTTCCGATTTGAGCCATCAGTACAATCAACGCACTCTGTCGCATATAGGTGGACTTTCCTGCCATATTCGGACCGGTAATAATGGACACACGGTTGCTGCCATTATCAAGATAAGTATCATTTGCCACAAACATTTCATTCTGAATCATCCGTTCTACTACCGGATGTCTGCCGTCTTTGATGTCGATAAGACCTTTTTCGTTTAATTTCGGACGGCAGTAATTATTCTGTTCCGCTACCGTTGCAAGAGATGCAAATACATCAATCTGCGCCACTGCTTTGGCGGTCTTCTGGATACGGACCACTTCATCCGCCACTTTCTGGCGGACTTCCCGGAACAGTTCATATTCTAAGACAATCAGCTTGTCTTCCGCACCTAGGATAACATCCTCTAATTCTTTTAATTCCGGTGTAATAAAACGCTCAGCATTTGCCAGAGTCTGCTTTCTGGTGAAATAGTCCGGCACCAGGTCTTTAAAGGAATTGGTTACTTCAAGATAATAGCCAAATACTTTGTTATATTTGATTTTCAGATTCTTGATTCCGGTTTTCTCACGCTCTTTTGCCTCCAAATCAGCAAGCCAGCTCTTTCCATCTGTCTTGGCTTTCCGCAGGCGGTCCACCTCTTCGTTATAGCCCTCTTTTAAGATGCCGCCGTCATGAAGGGTAAATGGCGGTTCTTCCGCAATGGAGCGTTCGATTAATTCATATAATTCATCCAACGTATCCAGCTGCTCATATAAACGTTTTAAAAGTGGTGACTGAAAATCACTCATCAGTGTCTTAATCGGTGGCAGCATATGTATGGAATTGCGAAATGCAATCAGATCCCTTGGATTTGCGGTCTGATAAGTAACACGGGTAATCAACCGTTCCAGATCATAGACCGGATTTAAATATTCCCGGATTTCTTCTCTTGTGATGGCATTGGTATTAAATTCGTCAATAGCATCATAACGTTCTTCTATTTCCGTACGCTCAATTAATGGCTGTTCCACAAAGCTTCTTAAGGTTCTTGCTCCCATGGCTGTCCTGGTCTTATCCAATACCCAAAGGAGAGAACCACGTTTTTGCTTTTCCCGGAGGGTTTCAACCAGTTCTAAGTTTCGTCTGGTAGAACTGTCAATAATCATGAATTTTCCGGTGGTATACGGATGAATTGCCACCAGATTGGAAAGGGTTGTTTTCTGTGTCTCGTAAAGGTATTTTAATAATGCACCGGCTGCAACGATGCCGCTGTCATAATCCGCAAGACCAAGTCCTTCTAAATCCCTGACTTTAAAATGATCCTTTAAAGTCATCTGTGCTGTCTCATCAGAAAAATACCATGCATCCAGAGAATAAATTACGATTCCCATACGGTTTTTCATATCATCGATATCAATTCCGCTGATATAAAATGCTTCATTACAGATGATTTCTGTCGGCTGGTATTTATTGACTTCGTCCAATAATTTCCGTTCCGAATCCACTTCTGTCACATAATAATCTCCGGTGGTAATATCTGCAGAAGAAATACCATAATGGTCACCGATATATGCGATACACATGATATAATTATTTTTCGTTTCATCCAGTGCCTGTGCATTTAAGGTAGTTCCCGGCGTTACAACTCTTGTTACTTCACGCTTTACCATTCCCTTGGCAAGCTTCGGGTCTTCCACCTGCTCACAGATAGCAACCTTATAACCTTTTTTCACCAGTCTGGTCAGATAAGTTTCTGCTGCATGATATGGGATTCCGCACATGGGTGCCCGTTTCTCTGCACCACAGCTCTTTCCGGTTAAGGTAAGCTCTAATTCTTTTGATACAACCTTTGCATCATCAAAAAACATTTCATAAAAGTCACCCAGACGGTAAAATAAAATACAGTCCTTGTATTCTTCATGTGTTTTTAAATAATGCTGCATCATTGGTGTATATTCCGTCAATGTTCTGTATCTCCTTTTCTATTTCAAAACACCTGTTGTTTTAATCTATTTTAAGTCTTGCATATTTTCCTGCAATTGCTTCCGCTACTTTCAATCCGTCCATGGCTGCTGACATAATACCGCCGGCATAACCGGCACCTTCTCCGCAAGGGTAAATGCCTGCAATATTACTTTCAAAGGATTCATCCCTTGTAATCCGCACCGGAGAGGAAGTTCGGCTCTCCACGCCGGATAAAATGGCATCCTCCCTGTTATAGTCCGGAATGTATTTCGGAAAGAGCTCCATTCCTGCCTGAAAAGATGCTGCTAATTCTTTCGGAAAAATTTCCCTGAGATTTGCAAATGTATGTGCACCCTTTGTGGTACTTTCAAAAGCCCCATATCCTGTAGATATGCGATTCTCTTTAAAATCTCCGTAAAGCTGCTGCGGAATTGCTCCGTTTCCAATGCGATAGGCATTTTTTTCCAATTTCCGTTGAAACTCAATTCCAGCTAACGGTCCATCCCCTTCAAAATCATCCGGTCGAACCGATATGATAATGGCACTGTTGGCATTCTGCCCGGCTCTTGCATGATAGCTCATGCCATTGACTGCCAGCATACCTTCCTCCGAAGAAGCATTTACTACATAACCACCCGGACACATACAGAAAGAATATACCCCGCGGTGATTCTCAAGATTTGCGGTCAGCTTATAGGATGCAGCAGGCAGCAGGGCATTTTTATGTCCGTTATACTGGCATGCATCAATCATCGCCTGCGGATGCTCTACACGAAATCCCACCGCAAATGCTTTGGCTTCCATCATAAGTCCCGCTTCCTGTAACATTGGGAAAGTATCTCTGGCGGAATGTCCGATTGCCAGCACCAGAACGTCTGTTGCTACTTCCTTTTCTCCGTTAATCCGGATGGCTTCTACTTTATCTTTCTTCCCATTCAGCGTAACGTCTGTAAGCTGGCTGAAAAAGCAGTAAGTTCCACCCATTCGTTCAATTTCCAGCCGGATGTTTTTTACGACTGTTTTTAAAATATCAGTTCCGATATGAGGCTTATTTATATATAAAATTTCTTCCGGAGCGCCCATTTTCACAAAGATTTCTAACACTTCCCGGTTTCTTCCTGCCACATCTTTTACCAGCGTATTTAATTTCCCATCGGAAAAAGTACCTGCTCCGCCTTCGCCAAACTGTACATTCGTCTTTGGATTTAAGATGCCGTCCTTCCAGAACCGTTCTACTTCAGCAGTCCTCTCTTCCACACTGCTTCCACGCTCCAAAATAATTGGACAATAGCCATGCTTTGCCAGTTCATAGGCACAGAACATTCCTGCCGGACCGCTTCCTACAATAACCGGTCTGTAGGACAGCTGTTTCTCTCCGGCATCCGGGAAATGATAATGTATATCCTTTGCTTTACTGATATTGGAATTTTTATTCTTATGTAAAATCGTATCTTCCTGCTTCAATTCCACATCCACTGTGTATACAAAGGAAAGTTCATTTTTTCTTCTTGCATCAATGGATTGCTTTCGAATCTGATAATGGATCAGATCCTTTTCATTTTTTAGATGAAGTGTTTTGATAATCTGTCTTCTTAACATCTCTTCCGAATGTTCAATCGGAAGCTTTAACTGATTTACTCGTATCATGATAACTCCCTTGCCACATGTATCCCGGCTACTGCGCCGCTGCTCCATGCCCATTGCAAATTATAACCACCGCAGATTCCGTCAATATCCACCATTTCTCCGGCAAAATAAAGTCCCGGACAAAGCTTTGACTCCATGGTTTCTGCATTTATTTCATCAGTGTCTACGCCGCCGGCAGTCACCTGTGCCGTATCAAAGGTATTCCAGTCAGTAATATCCACCCGGAGTCCCTGCACCGTATCTATAAAGCTCTCTAATTCTTCTGTCTGCAGCCGGTTCGCATATTTTGCAGCTTTTATATGTGACTCTTCTAATAATACCGGAATTAATTTTTCCGGGAAAAAGCCGATTAAGGCTTCCCCGATGTGTTTTTCATCTGCTTTCTTAAATCTTTCCTTGAAATAGGTTAAGCACTGTTCTTTCTCCCAGAATGGCACAAAATTAAGTGTCGCATAGACTTCTTTCTGTTCTGATAACGCTCTTGTGGCAACTCTTGAAAGCTGAAATACCGGAATGCCGGATATTCCATAATTCGTAAGCTGCAATTCTCCCTGTTCGCTGCATACATGCGTGCTTTCTATGTATAAATCGACCTTTACATCTGCACGAATTCCTGCAATATCAGCAAAAAATGACTGTTTTCCCTTCAATCCGATAAGCCCCGGTACTAAATCTATGATATGATGTCCCAGACTTTCAAGATATAGGAAACCGCTTCCGTCACTGCCACTTTTCTTTAAGGTCTTACCACCGGTTGCCATTATGCATTTTGTTGCATAAAAATCACCGCCCTTGGTATGAAAAGTGAAGCCCTTTGCGGTCTTTTCTATGCCTCTTATGCCACAGCCACAGACCACTCCAACGTTCTGTTTCTTTAATTCCATCAGCAACACATCCCTGATTGCAGTTGCCTGCTCGCTCTGAGGATAATATCCGCCGTTACGCTCCTTTGGATATATGCCAAGTTCTTTAAAGAACTGCAGTGTCTCTTCCAGTCCAAACTGCTCAAATACAGGTGCAACAAAAGCAGGGTTCTGTCCGTAATATTTGTCCACACCCTGCACTTTATTTGTATAATTACATTTACCGTTTCCGGTTGCTAAAATCTTCTTACCAGGTACTTCGTTGTGCTCTAAAATAAGAACTTTTGCACCGTTTCGTGCCGCCATAATGGCTGCCACCAATCCGGCAGCACCTCCACCGACTACAACGACACCTATGCGTTCTGTATGCTTACTCATGCCAGTTATTTACTCTTCTCTCTATTTCTTTTGGACTGCTATGCAATCAGACCTATTCAGCCTTTTAGATTGTATCATAACAGTCTGAAACAATCAACTTTTTAACTGGAATAGCTTTCTAAGAAACGGTATAAATCTTCCAGTGTATCAAAGGTTTTTCCATTGCTGATTTCTTTTTTCAATTCTTCCGGCAGTCCCTGATACGCAATTCCAGTATACATGTATAAGGCATCCTCTTCGCCGAAATAGACATTCAGGTACCCGTCCTCTTCCCGGATAACAAATGCTTTTTTATTCTGAATGTTTGCACTTTCCACGCTATCCTCGAATTGCTCCGTTGCAGCTTCCTGAATCTCTATTATTTTTTCCTGTTCTTTTTCATTCAGTTTCAGATAATACTGTCTTCCACCAATCCATGCAGAGATAGATAATACCAGTGCTCCAAGGAAAAAAGTGCGCATACGTTTTGTGTTTTTCATATTCATCACCACAAACAGTATGCGCAGATTTTTTCTTTTTATACAATTTTTTCAAGAATTCTATGTTTTGCCCTTTTATTGCATTTTTATAATAAATGTAATTTCTTGGCAATACGGACAAAAAGGTGTCCCTTCGGGAATTTCTTTAATTCTTCCTCACTTAAGCCTTTTAATAATAAAAGCATTGCACCGTATACAACAGCTCCGATTACAATCGCAAGTATAGCTGCAATGGCATTTACCTTAATAACAGCAAAAATACCTTTGTAAACGCCAAAGACTACAACACCCATAATGGCAGAAGCTGCCACCGGGATTAAGAAAGTTTTCACAACTTCCTGACGATAACCACTGTATTTCCGTAAAGACATTGCGTTAAAGAGGCACATAAAGAATGCAAATAAAGCATTCGAATATACCACTGCATAAATACCAAGATGTAAACCAAACATCATCACTAATAGTGCAATCAGATGCAGTCCCAATGCGATAGCCGCATTTTTAACAGGCTCTCTCATCCGGTTAATTCCCTGTAACAGTCCATTGGATAATGTAGAAAGGGAATAGAATAAAATTGCCACTGCTCCCGTTGTCAACATGGTTGCTGCGGTAGTTCCTGTACTGCCATAAAGATGAAGCAGCTTTAATATCGGTCCTGACAGCACTGCAATTCCAATGGTACAAGGGAATGCAATCACCATAATAAAGCGGATTGCAATATTAATCTGGCTTCGTACGGACTCTCTGTCCTTTCTCGCATACGCACCGGTAAGATTTGGTACACAGGAAGCCGCCATCGCAGAAGCAATGGAAATCGGAATATTGATAATGGTCTTATATTTTCCGGAAAAGATTCCCCACCAGACATCAATATCATCCGGCTTATAGCCCTGTAGTTCCGCTACGTTCTTATAGATACCCTGATCTAAAATTGCACTGATATTATAAATTGTGGTACTTAAAAGTACCGGAACAATGGTCATAATCAGTACACGAAAGACATTCTGATAGGATTCTGTTTTGCTGCTGGTATCCCGGCGCATCTGTCGTTTAAAAATACGTTTGTATGCCAGAAACAACATTCCAAGGAATAAAAGTGCAAATACTGCTCCCATATTGGTACCCAGTGTTCCACCTGCAGCACCGTAAGCAGAGCCATACTTTTCTTTATTTCCAAGCACTGCTCCGATTCTTGCCCCATATCCATAGAGGATATAGGCAGCTGCAATACTGACAATCGCATTGACAATCTGTTCGATAATCTGTGAAATGGCACTCGGCATCATGGTACCAAGTCCCTGGAAAAATCCACGTAAGACTCCTAATACAGCAACTACCAGTATCGTCGGTGCCAGAACCTTCAATGCAAAAATACTAAGGGGCGTATTCAGCATGTTTGTGAAGAATGACGCACCAAAGAAAAGAATCAAACTTGCAGTAAGTCCGGTACCGGTTGCTAAAAGCAGGGCCCCTTTTACAATTCGATATGCATTTTTTCTTTGCCCCTTCGAGACACGGGCAGATACCAGCTTGGATACCGCCAATGGCAGGCTGTATGCAGAAATAATCAGCAGGATATTATAAATTTCAAAGGCTGCACTGTAATAACTGTTACCGGTATCTCCAATGATATTGGTCATCGGGATACGATAGAGCAGACCGATTATCCTGCTGACTATAGAGGCAATTGCAAGAATGGAACCCTGTACTAAAAAGTTGGAGTCACTCTTTTTTCCTGAACTCATAAATTTACCTCAAGTAATTTTTGAAATAATTATTTTGCGGAAGGTGGTGTAAACTCATCTTCTGTTGCATAGATATTTAATTTCTTCTCCATATCATTTAACAATACACATACCATGGTTTTACCCTGGTTTAATGTGATTTCATTTCCAGAAGCGTCATAGTATCTGGTTGGCTCGTTTTCGCTTGCTTTCTTCCATGTCACATCAATTACTTTACCGTTAGTAATATATTTTCCGGTTCCTTCACCGGTGCTCTCAACATCCAGATAACCGTGTGCATCATCTAACTTGGTATAATCGCAGTACTGAAGCAGAATGTTCTTAAAAGCAAGCTGTGTGCCTGTATTTTCATCCATATGCTCTTTTTTATACTGGAAACGATAGTATAAACCATCTTCACTGTTATATACAAACCAAGGATTGTTTATATAATATCCCGGCTGAACCACTGCTGCATCTGCTCCGTCTGTAAGTTCAATTTCTTTTTCATCATCTTCATTAAACTGATAATGTCCTTCATAATCGGAAGGCAGCTCGGTATCATAACCTTTTAATTCAATTCCGGCATCAAGACCATCTGTGCTTACAAATGCATTGTGTGGAGCCTTTCTTGACTTGTCACGATAGAAAGTAGCAGAATCAATGGCACCCTCTAAACCGTTTAAGTCCTCAACTTTGCCACTCTCTAACAGCTCAGTTGCGTAAATTGCCTGTCCGTAATGAACATAAATTGCATCAAATTCCATTGCATAATATGCATAGTAGTGACGACAGCTTCTTACAGAACCAATCTTGTCTAATCCGGAGTAATCCTGGAAAATTGGCATCAGACGGGTAATTCCGCCTTCAGCAGGAGCTTCGTAAAGTACGTCTGCCTGCGACAGCCCATACTGTGGCAATGCATCATTGGTATTTCCAATCATGATTGCAACCGGTTTCTTCTTTGCTAAATCTGCATCAATCCATTTACCGGTCAGGTAACTTCTTGCCATACCATCTTTGCCGGTTTCGGTTTCGGTTTCCTCTGCTTCAGAAACGGTTTCTTTCGGTTCCGGAGCTTCCTCTTTTTTCTTACATCCAGCTAAAAGACTGGTTGCCATCAGTGTCATGCATAAAACAATACTTAATCTCTTTTTCATGATGTTCCTCCATTTTTATCTTAAAATATTTAAGCATTCTAAAATCTCGCGCTGCTTTCCTTCCATCACTGCAGCTTCCTGCTCTTCCATGTGGTCGTAACCAAACAAATGCAACATACTATGTACAATCAGAAATGCAAATTCTCTTTGCATGCTGTGACCATATTCCTCTGCCTGTTCCCTGACCTTGTCCACAGAAATAATAATATCCCCCAGCAGAATTTCCCCTGTATCCGGATTAAAGCAATCCTCCGTCTGATTCTCTATCTGGGAAAAATCTCCCGGTACATCATATTCTAACATTGGAAAGGATAAAACGTCCGTCGGGCGGTCTATCTCCCGGAACTCTTTATTAACCTTCCAGATACCTTCGTTATCTGTCAGCGTAAGGCTGATTTCTGCTTCAAAAGGAAAATGCTCATGTTCCATTGTAAACGATATTACATCTTTTGCAAGTGTTTCATAATCAAAATCGAAGGTAACCTCCGCTTCTTTTTCTATCGCAAGGCTCAAAATAAATCCGCTCCTTTCGTTAAAAACTCTCTGATTTTAATAAACTGGTTCATGCCAAGATTCGCTTCATCATATAATCCGGCAGCCGATTTTTCGTTTAATGTCTGATAAATAATAATATCATGATTCCAGCTGTTCTTCACGGTTTCCTTGTCCAAAAGTTCAAATTTGGTAACAATACTGTCCACAATATGTACGATTGCGGACTCTATGGAACTAATAGCATTTAATTCACCATTGTATTCACTTAGAATCTTAACCACGTTTTTCGGGAAACAGTTAATCTCAGCAAGACGAACTCCATTTTCTACAAACGGTTCTCCCTCCAGCTTGCCAATCCGGTAGTAAAATCCTGCCGCAGCTACCGTTTTATCATCTGCCCCAAGCTCCTTTGCACATTCTTCTGCCACACTCGAAACTTTACGGGCATGTGCATAATCAATTTCCGAATAGTTTTTAATCTCCTGTACCAGTGGAAAATTTTCTGCAATAATTTCAGCTAAAGTACGTTCTTTTTCATGCTTCGTATAATAATACAGCCTGTCTGCAAAAAAGTACGAAAAAACTGCAGTCAGTATCATGCTGCATCCTGCGGATAAGTACTGATGATAATTGATTTCAAAGCTGCTGATGTAATAGAAGATACTCGGAACAGCAAACGACAATGCAACGGTCATGATGCATCCATAAATTTTATATTTTTTCTGGCTGATTACCATAAGCAGAATTCCGGAAAGTACCGTCAGCATAGTATATGCCGCATATTCATAAAAACTGCCGCTGGAACACATGCAAAGCAGTGTATTAAAATAAATTCCGCCTAAAATACCAATCAGCTCATTTCCGCCACAGGAAAGAATCATGACCGGAATCATGACCGGTGCCATATATGCCGGCATAAAAAAGAAACCCACATAACAGGCTGCTGCTGCAAGAAAACAAAGAAACAGCTGATGAAAATCACTTTTTTCATTCCGGTTCAGATGCCCTCTGATACGTTCCATTTCAATCACTGCAATCAGCAATGGCAGATATAAAGCATTTATAAAAACAAGCACCAGTACACGGTCTATGGTAAACTTGCAGATTATTGCCAGAAAAACAGAATAAATCGCAACGGAAATAAGGATTCCCAGCATACGAATCATTCTTTTGGGTGAAAATCTATCTTCCTTCATTTTTCGTTACTCTTTTCGTTCTTTTATTTGCTTTTGATTCATAATCGTCATAGGCTTTTACAATCTTCTGTACCAAAGGATGTCTTACTACGTCAGCGCTGGTCAATTTGCAGACGGATATCTCATCTACATTGCGAAGTACACGTAATGCCACATCCAGTCCCGACTTCGTTCCCGGAGCCAGATCCTTCTGGGTAGCATCTCCGGTCACCACAACCTTGGAGCCAAATCCAATACGTGTTAAAAACATCTTCATCTGTGCCGGTGTAGTATTCTGTGCCTCATCCAAGATAATAAATGCATTATCTAAGGTACGGCCTCTCATATAAGCCAATGGTGCGACCTCAATAAGCCCCTTTTCCATATTCCGCTGAAAGCTTTCTGCTCCCATAATCTGATACAGTGCATCATACAGCGGGCGAAGATACGGATCTACCTTGCTCTGTAAATCTCCCGGAAGAAATCCTAATTTCTCACCGGCTTCAATTGCAGGACGGGTTAAAATAATACGATTTACTTCCTCATTCTTAAATGCAGTAATTGCCATTGCCATGGCAAGATAAGTCTTTCCGGTTCCGGCAGGCCCGATTCCAAATACAATCATCTGCTTACGGATGGCATCCACATAAGCCTTCTGGCCTAAAGTCTTTGGTTTCACCGGTTTGCCGTTTATCGTATGGCAGATGCAGTCCTTATCGATTTCTACCAACGAGCCTTCTTTATGTTCTCCCAAAAGAGAAAGTGTATATGCAACCTTCTGCTCATCAATCATGTTTCCTCTCTCTGCCAGTTGTAAAAGTTCTGCAAACACCTTGCATGCACCCTCTACATTTGCGGTATCTCCAATGACTTTGATTCCTTCATTGCGGGGCACTACCGTAACATTTAAGGTCCGTTCAATCAATTTTATATTATGGTCAAATTGTCCGAAAATATTGGAAACATGCTCTGCCGGTATATCAATTCTTGTTTCATTCAAGCTCATTTAATACTAGCCCTTCCTCTGTGTCTTCTGTATCAGGTGCTGTAAGCTGTTCCGTTTCGTGCCTTAAAGCAGCTTTTGTGCGCACTTTGATGATTCCTTCCATGATACAGTTTTTATCGTCCATATCTATAATAACATTTTTTTCTAAAATTTGAATATTTTTTTCTGCTAAATGTGACAAATAAATATTAAAATTTTCTGTAGCAACCGCTTCTGCCTGCTCTTTCGTATAAATTGCCTGTTCTGTCCGATACTCTTTTAAAGTACTATAATAGATTCCAAGTGGCAGATAAAAGTCCCCGTGGAGGCAAAGCTGCTTATAATCCGTGGTTTTGTCTGCACATTCAAATTCATCGCTTAATGCCGGAAGTGTTATTACTTTTCCAAAGAAATCAATAGCATACCGTTTCTTTTCTGCACCGGTCATTCTTTTTTCTTCATGGACAAGGGAAAATTTATCATGGTAGGAATATTCCGTCAGCAGATATATATCCGCATCCGCATTGCAATATTCATAGGCATACTGTTCCCCGCTGTCATTGATCAAATCAATCCTGCCACTTACTAATATATCTCCTGCCTTTACTGCATCGCCGTTCTTTACTAGTGGGGTTCCATTTCTTGTAACAATGGATTCCACTGTCGCATCCTCTTCTGCTATCAGGTCTGAAGCTTCATACGGCAATTCTTCCATTGCTTCCTGCTGTACCAGATTTTCCTTGATTAATACCGTCATTTTCGTTCCGTAAATCTGTACCGATGCCCAGATGATTTCCGGAAACTGTGCCCGCAGATCCCGTTCTAACTGTTCGCAGTCAATTGTACGAATCCGGTCTCCATAACCACAATCCTCCTCATCAAGAAATGTTAAAACGGTTTCTGTCGTAACAGATGAATTACCATCTACCTCCACATTCCAGATAAATCGTGATAAAAACCACACCAGACCAGCTGCGAGAATTACTCCCATCAGGAAGCATTTTCGTTTCCGGTAACGGTTCATCCAGAACGGAAATCCTATTTTGCGCAGAATCCGAATCCTGCATCCGGTCTTGCTTACGAACGGACGGATACTCCAAAATGCACGAATGCTGATAAAAAAGCGATAAACATCTTCCTCTTTTCGAAGATTCCAGATTAAAATATTGTGATTGCCACACAGATTTAAAAATCGTTCCGGAGCATAACCACTTAAGACTACCTCAAGGTAACCGCCTATATATTTAAGCAGGGAAAGTGTTGTCATAGAAAACCTCTATTCATACTCAATACTTTGGATGATTCCTGTTATTTTCATCTCTTCATTCGTATAATAGGAAATGTTGAGATTTTTCCCACGAACAAGAATCCGGCAGCTTTTCGCCTGAATCCTGATATATTCTTTCTCGTATTCTAAGATTCCCTTATAATTTTCCAACAGCAGTTCCCTGTTACCCATAACGGTTACAATTGCTGCCCGGTAGACTAAGTCTTTCGGCAGTTCTAAGGATTCCACCATATGATTTTTAAAATCTTTTTTTAACTCTTTCTTATTGTTTTTCCTCATATATAACTATATGAGTTTTTTTCTTTTCTATGCGGTAATGTATTTTAAAACTGTTTCCGGTGCATCCAGTGGCTCTTTACTGAAAAGAAATGCATTTTGAACCAGTTCCTTTGCATCGTTGCATTTTGCTGCATCATTACCATATAATTCGGCCAGACATTCTCCTTTTTTTACGCTGTCTCCTATTTTTTTCTTAAGGCGGATACCGGCAGTTAAATCAATCTGACTCTCCTTTGTCTCTCTGCCGCCGCCAAGGCTCATGCAGGCAGTTCCAATTGCCATAGCATTTAAAGCTTCTACATATCCATCTTCCGGTGCGGTGATGGTCTCTGTAATTGCTGCTTTTGCCAATAACTGCGGATGATAAACCTGTTCCTTTCTGCCACCCTGTGCTTCTACAAAGTCTGCAAATTTATCCAGTGCGTTTCCGTTTGCAATGACTTTCTCCATCATTGTTCTTGCTTCTTTTTCATCTTCTGCCACGCCGGCAGCCTTTAACATGAGATACCCTAATGCATAGACAACATCCATCAGATCCTTTGGCCCTTTTCCATTCAATGCTTCAATGGCTTCCTGCACTTCCACAATATTGCCTACTGTATTGCCAAGAGGCTGTGACATATCTGTAATAACCGCATAAGTTTTCTTTCCAGCACCATTTCCGATGGCCACCATAATCCGGGCAAGTTCCTCTGCCTTTTCCACAGTCTGCATGAATGCACCGTTTCCGGTCTTTACGTCAAGGACAATAGCATCCGATCCGCTGGCTAATTTCTTACTCATAATGCTGCTGGCAATTAAGGATTTCTCCGCTACCGTAGCCGTGACATCCCGGAGTGCATACAGCTTCTTATCTGCTGGTGCAAGATTAGCAGTCTGTCCCGCAATTGCAACGCCAACCTCTGATACCTGCTTTAAAAAGGCTCCTTCTGATATGGATGTGCTGAATCCTTCAAAGCATTCTAACTTATCAATGGTTCCGCCGGTATGACCCAATCCTCTTCCGGACATTTTTGCTACCGGAACACCAAGTGCAGCAATAATTGGTGTCAGAATCAGAGAGGTCTTATCTCCTACACCACCGGTGCTGTGTTTATCCACCTTTACGCCTTTAATACCGGATAAATCAAGCACATCTCCGCTATCCCGCATAGCAAGTGTTAATGCCAGTGTCTCATCGTGATTCATTCCCTGAAAACAGATTGCCATCAGCATGGCTGACATCTGATAATCCGGAATTTCACCGGTTGTAAATGCATTTATCATCCACTGGATTTCTTCTTTGCTTAAAGCAGCTCCTTCCTTTTTCTTTAAAATGAGGTCGTACATCCTCATAAAATCTCCTCCTTTTATCCGTTTCTTCTATTTATGATACGGTTGCTTATTTATGATACGGTTCATGATTGATAATCCGATAGCTCCGGTATAACTGCTCCAATAAAATAACACGCATCAGCTGGTGCGGAAATGTCATCTTCGAAAAGCTTATTTTTTCATCTGCACGTTTTAATACTTCATCCGCAATTCCAAGGGAGCCTCCGATCACAAGAACGATATGGCTGTTGCCCTTTACCATCAAGTCACTGACTTTTTCCGATAAAGCAACAGAATCCAGCATTTTTCCGTTGATTGCAAGGGCAATGACGTAGCAGTTCTTTCCCTCTAAATATTTTAAAAGACGTTCCCCCTCTTTATGACGAATCTGCTGTTCCTCTGCCTCGGATGCTCCATCCGGTGTTTTCTCATCTGCCACTTCCACAATTTCAAGCTTACAGTATCTGCCCAGTCTTTTTTCGTACTCGGCAATGGCATCCCTGAAATATTTTTCTTTGATTTTTCCTACGCATAATATTGTTATCTTCATACTTGCAGTATACCTTATTTCAGAAATACAGACAAGGTTATTGTATCGTCGGATAAAATCACTTATAATAGTATTATTATAACGAAAGGTCAGGTACATAACATGGTATACAAGGAGAAAGATGCCCAGCTGGAAGATAATCGTTCTACCGCTTATACATTCCTTGGAGTTGGAATTGCCGGTCTGATTTTTGTCATTCTTTTTGCTCTGGACATCATCAAATTACCAATGGCTGATTATATGCGTGTTATTATGATTGTTGTAATGTCTGTTCTGTTTGTTATTTTTCTTGGAATCGGAATTACACATTTCCGTAAAATCAACCAGATGTCTGCGGATGCAGATATGGAAAGCAGACGCACCAGCGAAATTATGGAATGGTTCTCTTCAAACTATACTGCGGAAGAAATCGACCATGTCAGTGGTGCTGACAGCGAGCCTTCCATGGAGCAGCGTTACTTTATCCGTTCCGACAAAATTGCCGCACTTCTTCATGCTAAATTTGCCGGTCTGCCGGAGGATTATGAAGAACATATCTTAGAAAAGATTTATGCCGCTTACTATTCAGACAACAATGAATAAACAGCAGATTTCTGCTTAAATATAATACAATCAAAGGAGTAACAAAATGAAATTATTAGAAGACAAAATTCTTGCAGAAGGAATCGCAGAAAGCGAAAACATTTTAAAGGTTGACAGCTTTATCAATCATCAGGTGGATCCTGAATTAATGAAGAAAATGGGCAAAGATATTGCAGAACATTATAAAGGAAAAGGTATCACACGTATTGCCACCATCGAAAGCTCCGGTATTGCTCCGGCTCTTATGGCTGCAGAAGCATTAGGCGTTCCACTTGTTATTTTAAAGAAACAGCCTTCTAAAATTTTAAATCATGATTTATATCAGACTGTTGTAACTTCTTATACCAAAGGAACCAGCTATGAATTAACCATTTCCGCAAAATACATCAGCGAAAATGACCACATTCTTATCGTGGATGATTTCCTTGCCAACGGCGAAGCTGCTACCGGTGCTATCCGCCTAATCCGTAAAGCACATGCCACCATCGCAGGTGTCAGTGTTTTAATCGAAAAAGCATTCCAGCCTGGACGTGAAAAATTAGAGGAACAGGGCATCGATGTTTATTCTTTAGCAAGAGTATCCAGACTTGACAAGGGTGTCATTGAATTTGTAAAAGAAGACTAATTTTAAAAGCTCCGCGAGGATGCGCACTGCGGCGTATAAGGTAGATGTCGCAAGCGACCGCCGCAGGCGCAAGAATGTGTCAAGACACATTCTTTGTTCATCCGCCATAGCTTATTCCGGCAGATAAATGTAATTATATCTTATCACCGGGCTTGCCAGTCCATGGTCATCTACCACAAGAACAGACAACACATTATTGCCCTGTGGCATTTCAAGTGGTTCACTGTATACATCAGAATCCTGTGTTGGTGTTGAGCCATCCCAGGTATAGTAAGCAGTGGAACCGGCGGGAACCTGTATGCTGATGCTCTGCGCATCATAATATGTTCCGGCAGCAGGTGTTACATTAGCAGAATCCGGAGCTTCAAAAGTAATTTCATAATCTGCTTCTGCAATCTCACTATAAAAGCCTCTTGCGTCCTTTGCTACTGCTTTGATGGTATATTCTTTCTCATCCTCTAAAGAAATCGGTTCTGTATATTCCATTCCCTTTTCAATCGGAGAATCACCATTTAACGTATAATAAATGGTACAGTCTGAGTCTGCCATCAGTTCAATTTCAATCGTATCATTATATTCCCCGGCTTCTTCCGAAAACTCCGGAGCCTTTACTTCATAATTATCAAACAGCGCTTTTATTTTATCAGAGTCTGATTGTTCATATAAATCCTGTAGTTTATCATATTCCTTTTGCTTATCGTATAAGGCAATCAGCATCTGATACGCTTCTTCATTGTTCTTATCAAGGGTAAGTATCTGTAACAAATACGCTTCTTCTGATGTTTCATCTTTTCGGAGACGGTACAAATCAGCCATCCGGAGTAATACATCCACATTATCCGGCTGCAATTTCTCAGCCTGTTCAAAATAGGTCAATGCCTTGGTATAATTCTTCTCTTCCGTGTAACTGATTCCCTTCTGATACTGATAATCAAAAGATTTCTTATGGCTGTTCTGCACCAGAAGCACAATGATAACACCAATGATTGCAATAGCAATCAGAACTGATACTGTAATCAGAAGTCTTTTCTGTTTCTTTTTCTGTTCTGCCTCTTTCTTTTTCTTCTGGCTGTTTTTCAATGATTTTTTCTTCTTTCCGTTGGAAGAGGCATTCTTATTCGGTTTATCGTCTTCTTCTAATAATTCTTTTAAAATATCCTCTTCCACATTATAATCCGGAACAATCTGTGCTTCTTTTCCACATACAGAACAGTACACACAGCCTAATTTTATTTCTGCTCCACAATTTGCACACTTCATAGCCTTCTCCTATTCATGTCTCATAGCTTCCACACAATTGTTCATTAACATTGCAATGGTCATTGGTCCGACTCCACCCGGAACCGGTGTAATCGCACTACAAAGCAGCTCTACTTCATCAAATTTTACATCACCGGAAAGTTTATTGTTCTCATCGCGATGAATTCCTACATCAATGACAACTGCACCATCTTTTACATAGGATGCATCAATAAATTCTTTTTTCCCAATTGCAACAATCAGAATATCTGCCTCTTTACAGATTTCCTTTAAATTACGGGTTTTTGAATGCGTTACTGTAACAGTTGCATTCTCACGCAGCATTAAGATTGCCATCGGTTTTCCAACAATATTGCTTCTTCCAACGATAACACAGTGTTTTCCCTCAATATCAATGTCAGAACGCTTCAGAAGCTGGATGATTCCGGCAGGTGTGCAGGAAATATATCCTTTCTGTCCAATCATCAATGCGCCGACATTTTCCGGATGGAAACCATCTACATCCTTCTTTGGAGAAATGGCACGGATTACCGCATCCTCATCAATGCCCTCTGGCAATGGAAGCTGTACCAGAATGCCTTTTACATGTTCTTCTTTATTCAATTTATCGATTAAAGCCAGTAATTCATCCTGGGAAGTCTCTTCCGGAAGCTCATAAGAAAGAGAATCTATCCCAATATATTCACAGGCACGTTTTTTGTTTCTGACATATACACTGGATGCCGGGTCATTTCCCACCTGGATTACAGCAAGTGCGCCTGTGATTCCCTGTTCCTTTAACTGTGCTACTTCTTCTTTTAATTCATCTTTTATTTCAGAAGAAATTCTTTTTCCATCAATTAATAATGCCATGATACCTCCTAAAATAATCCTGTAATTACGCCGTCATTAGTTACATCAATATTATTTGCAGCCGGTACTTTCGGAAGTCCAGGCATGGTCATAATAGAGCCGGTAATAGCTACTACAAAGCCTGCTCCGGCAGATACATATACTTCACGGACATTTACGGTAAAGCCAGTCGGTCTGCCAAGCTTTGATGCATCATCAGAAAGAGAATACTGGGTCTTTGCCATACATACAGGGAAATTGCCCATTCCCATTTCTTCAATATGTTTTAATTCTTTTAATGCAGCCTTACTGTAAGTTACATCATCTGCTCCATAAATCTCAGTTGCAATCGTCTTAATCTTATCCATAAGAGACATCTCATCCTCGTACAGAGGTTTGAAATGTGCTTCTTTATGATCTAAAGTATCCAGTACTTTCTTTGCAAGTTCGATTCCGCCTTCGCCACCTTTTTCCCATACTTCAGATAATGCGAATTCACAGTTTCTTTCCTTGCAGAAGTTCTCTACAAATGCAATTTCTTCTTTGGTATCGGTTACAAAGGAGTTTAAGGTAACTACTACCGGTACACCAAATTTTTGAAGGTTCTCGATATGTTTCTCTAAGTTTACAATTCCCTTCTTTAAGCTTTCCAAATCTTCTTTTGCAAGGTCTGCCTTTGGAACCCCACCGTTATATTTTAATGCGCGGATGGTTGCTACCAGTACCACTGCGTCCGGTTTAAGTCCCGCCTTACGGCACTTGATATCAAAGAATTTCTCAGCACCAAGGTCAGCACCAAAACCGGCCTCTGTAATTGCAATATCACCTAATTTTAAAGCTGTCTTAGTAGCACGGACACTGTTGCATCCATGAGCAATATTTGCAAATGGTCCACCATGAACGATGGCTGGATTGTGCTCTAATGTCTGAATCAGATTTGGTTTGATGGCATCTTTTAAGAGTGCTGCCATGGAACCGGTTGCATGTAAATCATCTGCCGTAATCGGAGTTCCGTCAAAGGAATAGGCAACAATGATTCTGCCCAGACGGCGTTTCAAATCTTCCATATTGTCCGCCAGACATAAAACAGCCATAATTTCAGATGCCACTGTAATGATGAAATGGTCTTCACGTACCATACCATCCATTTTGCTTCCAAGACCGATTACAATATTTCTAAGTGCACGGTCATTCATATCCATACAACGTTTCCATACTACCTGACGTGGGTCAATTCCAAGCTGGTTGCCCTGCTGGATATGATTATCTAATAATGCTGCCAACAGGTTATTTGCGGATGTAATTGCATGGAAATCTCCGGTAAAATGCAGATTTAAATCTTCCATCGGAACTACCTGCGCATATCCACCACCTGCAGCTCCACCTTTGATTCCAAAGCACGGTCCTAAAGACGGCTCACGAAGTGCAAGTACCGCTTTTTTACCAAGTAAAGCCATCGCCTCACCAAGTCCGATACTTGTTGTGGTCTTTCCTTCGCCGGCAGGTGTCGGGTTAATAGCTGTTACAAGAACCAGTTTGCCATCTTCCCTGTCTTTTACAGACTCCCATAATTCATCGGAAATCTTTGCTTTGTATTTTCCGTAAAATTCCAGCTCATCCTCGTTTATTCCGAGCTTCTCAGCCACTTCCTTAATATGTACCAGTTCTGCTTCCTGTGCAATTTCAATATCTGACTTCATCTTCATTTCCTCCTCATGGATTGTATTCTATAAATCTTTCTTAATTACCCTCTTCAATAAATGCTTCCAGCTGTTCCGGAGACATTAACACCTGTCGCGGCTTGGTTCCTTCATCCGGTCCTACTACACCAGCTTCTTCCAGCTGATCCATAATTCTTGCCGCCCGGTTAAAACCGACTTTAAAATAACGCTGAATCATTCCGATGGAACCTTTATCTTTATCAATCAAAAGCTTTGCAGCATCCAAGAAATAAGCATCTCTGTCATTTCCATCACCAGATGCCGCATCAGCACCAGTGCTTGCGGATACAGAAATATTGTTCATCCGCTCTTCAATATCACTACTGTAGCCTTCCCCCTCATTGTGTTCCTTTAAGAATTCAACCACATCTGATACCTCTTTATCGGATACAAACGCACCCTGTACACGAAGCGGTTTCTGTAAGCCCTGCGGATAATAAAGCATATCGCCTTTTCCTAAAAGCTTTTCCGCACCGTTCATATCAAGAATGGTTCTTGAATCCACACCGGACGTTACAGAAAATGCGATTCGGGATGGCATATTTGCTTTAATCAGTCCGGTAATGACATTTACGGAAGGACGCTGTGTTGCAATGACAAGATGGATTCCTGCGGCTCTTGCAAGCTGCGCCAACCGGCAGATAGCATCTTCCACATCCCCCGGTGCAACCATCATCAAATCCGCCAACTCGTCCACAATAATTACAATCTGCGGCATCTTCTTTGGCTTATCCGGGTCATCAATATCTTTGATTCCTTCTATTTTCTGGTTATAGCCCTTCAGATCACGAACACCGTATTCTGCAAATTTCTGATAACGGTCTGTCATTTCAGCTACCGCCCAGTGCAATGCACCTGCCGCCTTCTTCGGATCTGTAACAACCGGAATAAACAGATGTGGGATTCCATTGTATACACTTAACTCAACCACCTTCGGGTCAATCATGATAAGCTTTACATCCTCCGGATCTGCCCGGTACAAAATACTCATAATAATTGTATTGATACAGACAGATTTACCGGAACCGGTAGCTCCTGCAATCAATAGATGCGGCATCTTTGCAATGTCCGCAATCATGACTTTTCCGGCAATATCTTTTCCGGCTGCAAAAGCAATCGGTGATTTATTGGCATGAAATTCCTCTGACTCTACCAGATCACGGAACATAACCGGAATACTTTCTTTATTCGGCACCTCGATACCAATGGCTGCTTTACCCGGAATCGGTGCTTCAATCCGGATATCCGCCGCCGCAAGATTCATCTTGATATCATCGGACAAATTTACGATTTTGCTGACCTTTACACCCATTTCCGGCTGGAATTCATATCTCGTTACTGCTGGTCCGCAGTTGATAGCCGTAATTGTAATATTAATTCCAAAATTCTTTAAGGTCTCTTTTAATTTTGCTGCTGTCTGATTGAGATAATCTCTGGTATCACCGGAAGCACCTGCACTTCCCTTTTTCAGTAGATTCACCGGAGGGAATACATATCTGCCACCGGAATTTTCCTGTTTTACGATAGATTCTTCTACAGCCGCCACTTCATCTTCGATTTCCATCTTGTCCTGCTTCTTATTCTTCCTTGGCTTTTCTTCTTCCATTACAGGATGCGCCGGTTCTTTTGGCTGATTGCTTTCTGCCTTTTTCTCTGCAATTGGTTCCGGCTCAAACGCAGGTTCAGATGCAGGCTGAATGATCGGTTCTACCGGTTTTACCTCTGCTCTGTGTATCGTTGCCACCGGCTCATTCATCGTATGAATTACCGGCTGTTCCATTTTCTGGCTGCCGTTGGTTGCCGTAAGCACAACTTTATTTTCTTCCTGTACCACCGGCATATCTTCGATATCACTCAAAGTAATTTCATTAATATCATCTGATTTGACTTTCTTTTTATCCGGGGATGGTAATTTGGTATCCAATGCCACACCGCTTACCTTCTTTTCCATCCGTCGTCTTGCCTGCTCTTTTTCTCTTTCTTTCTCCCGCTCTTCCCGGCGTTCCCTGGCAGCATCCATACGACGGATCGCATCATCCTTCGCTGAATCGTAAATGACTTTTCCGCCTTTTTGCATACCCTTCATAATAGAGCGTTCTGTAATCAGCACCAGCGATATTATCAAAACAATAATATCAATGACATAAGTACCCGGCACACCAAAATTCGGACACAGAAGCTGTTCTAATAATCCGCCGATAATACCGCCACCGGCTTTATTGTCAAAGCCATATTGAAACGCAGATATTGCTCCGGCTTCCTTGCTGCTGTCTGTTACCATCTGCACAAACAGGCATAAAAAGGATACAAATAATACCGCCGCTACAATTTTGACTGCTGCTACTTTATTTTCCCGGTTAGACACTGCGAACACCACTGCTAAAAAGAGACAGATTGGGAATACATATGCCATTAATCCAAATATTCCAAAGAAAAAGGAACTGACTCCGCTTCCGATTTTTCCGCCGATTCCAAAATTGGCAAGCAGCAAAACAATACAGACTGCCAGTGTAATCCAAAGAATCACTTCATTCCGGAAGGATTCCTGCTGTTCCCGCTGTTTTCTTGCCTTTGATGCTGTTGTTCCCGTTGTTTTTTTCTTCTGAGTTGTCTTTTTTCTAGTTCCAGTTGCCATTTCAATCTCCCGTTTACATATAAAAATATCCTCCAATTGATACCAGTCCCATTATGAGACAGTAGATGGAAAATATCGTGAATTTCTTTTTGCGCACTACTACCAGCATGGTCTTAATGCAGATATAACCGACTACCGCTGCCACCAGCGTTCCAACTATGTAATTTAAAATATCTGCAGACTGTAATGCTGCAAATTCAACATCCTTAATCTCTACTACCAGTGCTCCAAGTATTGCCGGAATAGACATGATAAAAGAATATTTTACTGCAAATTTGCGGGTCATTCCGGTAGAAAGACATGCTGTGATTGTGGTTCCTGACCGCGATAAGCCCGGCATGGTTGCGATTCCCTGACTGATACCGATTAAAAATGCATTGGTATAAGTTACCTGCTTTGGTGTCTTGCCGCCATCCGGAATCCGGTCTGCAATAAATAAAAGCACTGCCGTAATAATAAGGCAGATTCCAGGAACCAGTAAAATCTGCTCTGCCGCAGACACCAGATCTTTCGCTGCAATTCCAATAATTCCGGTTGGAATCGTGGAAACAATGACAAGCATCACAAATTTCCGGTAACTATTATGCACGATTTTGCGGTATGGTAAATCTTCTTTTGTTATCACACGTTTAAAAAAGGTTGCCACATTTACAAAAGAATCACCAATAATGGCAAAGCCTTCTTTAATCATGCGGAATATATCCTTATAATATACAATAAATACGGCAATCAGTGTTCCGATGTGAAGCAGAATATCAAAAAACATTCCGCCGGTTTCTATTTGAAAAAACTGTTTAAATATTGCAAGATGACCGGAACTGCTTACCGGCAGAAATTCGGTTAATCCCTGTATCAGACCTAATAAAACAGACTGTAATAATGACATAGCTGCCTCCTTGGTATCTCTCACTACAGTTACTTGTATAAAATTATCAACACTGTGCATTAGTATACCATATTTTGATGCGTTTGTCATTACAGGCATTCGTTTTTCTGTTCTCGTATAATCTCATGCAATTTATGAAGTGCCTGGTCGATTCCCCCCACTTCGTCAATCAGTCCTTCTTTTACTGCATCCGCTCCTACAAGAATGGTTCCCAGATCCTTTGTCAGCATGGTGGTATTCATCATGAGCTGCTCTAATCTTTTTTCATCCGCTCTGCTGTGAGATGCTATAAAATGAATAATCCGATTCTGCATCTGCTGGAAATAATCATAAGTTGGCGGTGCTCCGATTACTGTCCCGCTCATACGCACCGGATGGATAACCATGGTTCCCGATGGCACAATAAAAGAATAGTCCGTTGAAACCGCCAGCGGCACACCAATGGAATGACTTCCGCCTAAGACAAGGGACACTGTCGGTTTACTTAAGGAAGATAGCATTTCTGCAATGGCAAGTCCGGATTCCACATCACCGCCTACTGTATTCAAAAGCACAAGAACACCATCCACCTGGTCAGAATCTTCTATTTCTGCAAGCTTCGGCAGTACATGCTCATATTTCGTTGTCTTGGTATTGGAAGAAAGACATTCATGACCTTCAATCTCACCAATCACCGATAACAAATGAATCTTCTGATGCCATCGGCTGTCAGATAAGGAAATCTGCCCGGATTCCCTGATCAGTTCTTGTTCATCTAACTGTTCCTTTTTCGATTCATCTTTTTTCCGTTCTTTGTTTTCTGTTTTTTCTAGTTTTGATTCTGTATTTTGTAATTCTGCATTTTTGATTTCTTCATTTTTCAATTCCACATTTTGGACTTTTTTCTTTGGCAGCACTTGGTTTTCTTTCTGCTCCATATCAGATGCTCCCTTCTTTCTGTCTGGATTATTTCTTGCTACTCGCGCAAAAAATAAGACAGGCAGTTTTACACTGTCTGTCTTATTATCTACATGATATTCTTTTTTATACCGGCCAGCCCTTTAAATAATTGTAAAGGTTCTCATAACGGCACTTGGAGCTCTTCCAGGAGAAGTCTTTTGCCATGCCACGGTCAATAATCTGGTTCCACTGTTTCTTCTTGTCAAAGAAAATGTGTTTGGAATAATTAATGACAGAAAGCATTTCCTCCCCATTGTAATTACTGAATGAGAATCCATCTCCGGTATTCTCATATTCATTATATGGAACAACAGTATCTTTTAATCCACCTGTCTCGCGGACGATTGGCACTGTTCCGTAGCGGAATGAAATAAGCTGTGTCAGTCCACATGGCTCAAACCGGGATGGCATTAAGAAGGCATCGGCAGATGCATATAACTTATGTGCCAGGTCATCGGAGTAACAGATATTTGCAGATACACGATCCGGATATTTCCATGCATAATAACGGAACATGTTCTCATACTGGCCTTCACCGGTTCCAATTACTACAAGCTGTGTAAAGTCATCTACGATACGGTCGATAACGAAGTTAATCAAATCTAAACCCTTCTGGTCTGTCAGACGCGAAATAAGACCAATCATATATTTCTTCTTATCTACGGTCAGTCCTAAGTCTTCCTGCAATTTCAGCTTGTTATTGACTTTCTTCTTGCGGAATGACTCAGCATCATAGTTACAGTAAATCTTATTATCTGTTGCCGGGTTGTAAACCTGATAATCGATACCGTTTACAATTCCCTGCATATCATAATGACGGGCGGAAAGCAGACCATTTAAACCTTCCCCATAATTTTCTGTCTGAATCTCATTGGCATAAGAATCACTGACTGTGGTAATGTAGTCTGCATAAACCAGACCACCCTTTAACATATTAGCATCTTTCTTATATTCCAGCTTATCCGGTGTAAAAAGTGATGCCGGAAGTCCGGTTAACCCCTGCATGGTCTTAATATCCCATACACCCTGGAATTTCAAGTTATGAATAGTCATAACAGATTTCATACCCCAGAAGAACATATCTCCCTGAAACTCGTTTTTCAGATATACCGGAATGAGACCTGTTTCCCAGTCATGACAATGGATAATATCCGGCTGGAAGCCGATAACAGGAAGCATAGATAATACTGCCTTATCAAAGAAACAGAATTTTTCGATATCCTGTCTGATATTTCCATAAGGTGAAAAACAATCAAAATACTCTTTATTATCGATAAAGTAATATGTAATTCCATCTAATTCATATTTTAATACGCCCACATATTTGCTTGGGATATAAGAACCTGTTCCCATGTAAAAATGTGTTACATATTCAAACTGGCTCCGGAAATGTTCCGGTATACAACTATAGTTTGGAATTACCACACGAATATCCCAATACTGAGGGTCAAATTCCTTTGGCAGTGCACCACACACGTCCGCAAGCCCTCCGGTTTTAATAAATGGTACACATTCTGATGCTGCAAATAGAATTTTCTTCATTTTGCTACCCCTTTCTGCTTAAACATTCTCCAATGCCTGTTCCAGGTCTGCAATGATGTCTTTTACATTTTCTGTTCCAACGGAAAGCCGGATTAAATCCGGTGCTACACCTGCTTCAATTAACTGCTCATCTGTCATCTGACGATGTGTATGGCTGGCAGGATGCAGGACACAGGTTCTGGAATCTGCTACATGTGTTACAATTGCAGCTAATTTCAGATGATCCATAAAGGATACGGATACTTCCCTACCACCCTTTAAGCCAAATGCAATAACACCACAGGTGCCATTTGGCATATATTTTTCTGCCAGTGCATGATATTTGTTATCCCTTAAGCCCGGATAGTCTACCCATGCCACTTTATCATTTGCATTTAAATATTCTGCTACCTTCTGGGCATTTTCACAATGTCTTGGCACTCTTAAATGTAAAGTTTCCAGCCCGACATTCAGTAAGAAGGAATTCATTGGGGATGGAATGGAACCAAGGTCACGCATAAGCTGTGCTGTTGCTTTTTCAATATAAGCCAGCTTACCAAATTTCTGAGTGTATACAATTCCATGATAAGATTCATCCGGCTGTGTCAGTCCCGGATATTTATCCTTATATTTCTCCCAATCAAAATTACCACTGTCAACGATACATCCACCCACTGCCATGGCATGTCCGTCCATATACTTGGTAGTAGAATGAGTTACGATATCTGCTCCCCATTCAAAAGGTCTGCAGTTAATCGGTGTTGCAAATGTATTATCTACGATAAGTGGTACCCCATGTGCATGGGCAACATGTGCAAACTTTTCAATATCAAGTACTACAAGGGATGGATTAGATAAGGTCTCCGCAATCACCGCCTTGGTATTTGGTAAAAATGCCGCTGAAAGCTCTTCTTCCGATGCATCCGGATCCACAAAGGTACAGGAAATTCCCTGTTTCTTAAGTGTGGTTCCCAGCAGATTAAAGGTTCCACCATATAAGGAGCTGGATGCCACAATATGGTCTCCTGCTTCACAGATATTAAATACTGCAAAATAGTTGGCTGCCTGTCCGGATGAGGTCAGCATTGCTGCTATACCGCCCTCTAAATCTGCAATCTTTGCAGCTACTGCATCATTGGTCGGATTCTGAAGTCTCGTATAAAAATATCCGGCTTCCTCTAAATCAAATAACCGTCCCATCTGGTCACTGGTATCATACTTAAATGTAGTGCTCTGGTAAATCGGTAATACTCTCGGTTCCCCCTTGGTTGGTTTCCAGCCAGACTGAATACATTTTGTCTCAATCTGATAATTCTCTTCCATCTTTTCTTCTCCTTTATACCATATGTAATATATTATTAGAAAATACCTGCATCTATCTATCATTGTCTCTGATAAATGCAGGTATCAGTTTTATTCCTCCCAGTTGTGATATACTTCCTGTACATCATCATCTTCATCCAGAAGATCTAGGATTTTCTGGATATTGGTAATATCTTTCTCGTCTGTTAAAGAAACATAAGTCTGAGGAATCATGGTAACCTCAGCACTTGCCATTGGAATATTTTCTGCTTCCAAAGCTTCACGTACTGCACTGAAATCATCCGGTGCTGTAATTACTTCAAAGCTGTCTTCCTCTTCTGAGAAATCCTCTGCTCCGGCATCCAATGCCATCATCATCAAATCGTCTGCATCCATATCGCAGTCTTCCTTGGCAATGATAATCTGACCCTTCTGGTCAAAAAGGTAAGATACACAGCCCTGTGTTCCGATATTTCCCTGTCCCTTTGTAAATGCATTCCTTACATTTGCAGCGGTACGGTTCTTGTTATCGGTTAATGCGTCTACAATAATTGCAGTTCCGCTTGGACCGTATCCTTCATAAGTGACCTGTACATAATTTACGGAATCACCGTCTCCGGCTGCTTTCTTAATACCACGCTCGATGGTATCGTTTGGCATATTGTTCGCCTTTGCTTTTGCAATTACGTCTCTTAATTTACTGTTGTTAGCAGGGTCTGCTCCACCCTCTTTTACCGCAATTGCAATTTCACGTCCTATAATTGTAAATATTTTTCCTTTTGCCGCATCATTTTTCTCTTTCTTATGTTTGATATTGGCAAACTTGGAATGTCCTGACATAATAAATCCTCTTTTCTATCCGTATTTCGTGTATTATTCTACCATTTTTTCATCCTGCTGACAAGTCGCAGTGTCAGACTCGGCAGATTCTGACCTTTCCGGAACAACATGTACATATTTTATCATCTTATCTTCCACGGAAAGTACTTCGAAAATATAGCCTTTGTATTTTACTTCAAAGACTTCGTGCTCCGATGGAATTTTATCAATAAGCGAAATCAGAAGGCCATTTAAGGTGTCATAATCCTCATCTTCAAAATCAAGATTCAGTGCTTCCCCTACTTCCTCTAACGGTGTCATTCCATTCATTACAAATGTTCCGTCCGGTTTCTTCTCTATATAGGTATCTTCCTCATCATGTTCATCTAAAATATTTCCGACAATTTCCTCTAAGATATCCTCCATGGTGACCAGTCCGGCTGTCTGACCATATTCATCCACAACAATTACCATATGCTCTTTTGCCGACTGCATCTCCTGAAACAATGCATTGATGTTGCGTGTCTCCGGTATGAAATCCACCGGACGGATTAACCCGTCAATTTCCTTAATCGGCTTCTTTAAAAGCTCCGGTTGTCTGCTGTAGGATAAGGTCTCTTTGATATGTAATACTCCGATAATATTGTCTATGGTATCAGAGTATACCGGCATTCTCGAATAATGGCTGTCTATCACCAGAGTGATTACATCTTCAAAAATGTCATTTCCATCCAGTGCAGAAATATTTTTACGGTGTGTCATAATATCACCGGCTTCTTTATCACCAAATTCAAAGATATTATGTATCATCTCCGCTTCATTTTCCCGAAGGACTCCCTGCTCATGGCCTTCATTTACCATGGAAATAATTTCTTCCTCTGTTACATCCTCGGAATCTTTGAATGGAAGTTTATGAAAAATTTTTTTAAAAAATCCTGTATTCGGACTCCCTCCGTCATCCATTTTTGAATACTCTCCTTTTTATACATATTTCTGAAAAATATAACATTTTAGGCAAAAATAGTCAAGTTATGTATATAATTCCAGACTAATCTTCAGTGCTTTGTCGATTTTCGACAGAATTTTTCCATCCAGATGACACACCTTATCTTTTAATCGTGTCTTGTCAATGGTACGAAGCTGTTCCAATAAAATAACCGAATCTTTTACAATGTCATATTCATGACAGGACAGCTCCACATGGGTCGGCAGCTTCGCTTTATTCATCTGTGATGTGATTGCGGCACAGATAACCGTAGGACTGTGCCGGTTTCCTACATCATTCTGTATAATCAGAACCGGTCTGATTCCGCCCTGTTCCGAGCCTACTACCGGTCTTAAATCCGCATAATAGATATCTCCTCGTCTGATAATCATAATATACACTCCATAGAATAGGTTTTACTGAAAGTATTACCAATTTTATCGAGTGTATACTGTTCTAATCCTGAAAATAATCTTTCTGTTCTACTTCTTTGTTGTTTTCGAAATAGATTCTTGGAATACGTTTACCAAGACAGCAGACAAATTCATAATTGAATCTGCCGGATAAATCCCCGATTTCTTCCGCTGTAATGATTTCATCGCCGTCTCTGCCAAGAAGTGTTACCTCTGTTCCAACGACAACATCCGGCACATCAGTAACATCCACCATAAACTGATCCATGCAGACTCTGCCAAGAATCGGTACTCTTTTTCCCTGAATCAGTACAGAACCTTTGTTAGATAAAGTTCTCGGATAACCGTCTCCATAACCGACCGGAATCGTTGCCACCTTCGTCTCTCTGGTTGTGGTATAGGTTCCACCATAGCTGATTTCCCTTCCAGCCGGCAGTGTCTTTACATAAGAAACATGACTCTTTAATTCCATTAACGGGTGCATTGGCAGTCTGTCTTTTTGCACTTCATCCGATGGCCAGAGTCCGTATAATGTAATTCCCGCTCTTACAATGTCCATATTTGCTTCCGGCAAATCAATAATTCCTGCACTGTTTGAACAGTGTGCATGATGGAAAATAACGCCTTCTTCTTTGCACATTGCAATCATTTTCTGAAACAATTCAAGCTGCTTATGGGCACCCGTTTTGTCCTTTTCATCTGCCCTTGCAAAGTGGGTAAAAATCCCCTCCATTATTATATGTGGCAGCTTACTGATTTGCGCTATCTCTCCTGCATTTTCTTTTTCCACCTGATAACCAATCCGGCTCATTCCAGTATCCACTGCAATGTGAATTGCCACATCCTGATTTTTCTTTGTTGCAGCTTCAGAAAGTGCAACTGCCATATCATACGTAAATACGGCAGGCTCTAATTTCTGTTCTACAATAATCTCATATTCATCCGGGAATGCAAAACCAAGAATCAGAATCGGCTTCTTAATTCCATGATTTCTTAAGATTACGCCTTCTTCCACTGTGGCCACACAGAAGCCATGGAGATACGGAAGCGGCTCTAATACACGGGCAAGTTCCGTTGCACCATGTCCATATCCATCTGTTTTAATTACCGCAAACATGCTGGTATCTTTCTTTAAAAGCCGGTGCATTGCCTCCATATTCTCAATGGCCACATCCAGATTCACGCTGGCATATACCCTGCTATATCTTTTCATTTCATTCACCTCAAATTATTATTATGACAACACATCGGATAATCCGTTTATAATTTCGCCTGCAGTCAGTCCATGCTTTGAAACTGTTTTGCTCCGTTCATCTGCTGCCGCCGCATGTACATATACCCCAAGCGGTGCCGCCTGCTCTGCAGATAAGCCCTGCGCCATCAGACTTCCAATAATTCCGCTCAGTACATCACCACTTCCCGCAGTAGCCATTCCGCTGTTACCGTTCCGGTTAATAAATGTTTTCCCATAAGGAATTGCCGTTACCGTTCTGCTGTCTTTCAAAACACAGATTACATTATATTCCCTTGCGAAATCTTCCGCAACCTGCTCAATATTTTCTTTGATATAGGAAACGGCAAGCTGTTTTAACCGGGACATTTCCCCCAGATGTGGCGTTAATACCAGTTCTGTATGCGGGCGAAGAAGCTGTTCGGTCTGCTCTGCTATGATATTTAATGCATCGGCATCTACTACCATTGGTACTGCCGCATTCTTAAGTACCGTCTTTACAATACTGTGTGCCACATCACTTTTGCCAATTCCAGGTCCTAAAATAATAACATCTGCCCAGGACAGACATTCTATCAGCTGCTGTGTATCAGCTTTTTTTGCAGAATAGGTAGTAAGAATTGCCTCCGGCACTGCTGTCTGTAAGATAATACGGTTTTCTTCCGGTGTATATATTCTCACCAGACCACAGCCACTGCGATAAGCTGCCTTTGCTGCAAGAACCGCCGCACCTGCCATATTCACGCTTCCGGCAACCAGAAGGACTTTTCCAAAGGTTCCCTTGTTCGAATCAGCAGCACGATTATTTAAAAAATTTAAATCTTCCTTTGTGATTGCATAAGCTGCAGGTCTTTTATCTAACCAGCTTTCTTCTCCAATTCCGATATCCTTAACCGTAATATTTCCGCAGTATTCTGCACCAGGAAATAACACCATTCCGGTCTTGCAGTAAGCAAAGGTTACGGTATCATCTGCTTTGAATGCACCACCTAATACAGCTCCATTATCTGCCGAGACACCGGATGGTATATCCACCGCCAGCCGGTGGGCACTGCTCTGGTTTAGCCGTTCCATCAAGTGCACCAGTTCATCATCTAATTTTCGTGATAATCCTATGCCAAATAACGCATCAATAATCAGGCTGTAGGGATTTGCATCCTCCATTTCATCAATAAATGGTACACCATATGATGTCAGGATTTCATACTGTTCTTTTGCCTGCTTTGAAAAATGTGTTTTATTTCCATAGAGATATACTTCAACCGGAATGTGGGATAAGTATAACAATCTTGCAATTGCCATACCATCGCCGCCGTTATTTCCGGTTCCGCACACTACCAGCACGCGGTTACATGAAATTTCTTTTTCCTGTATTACTTCTATCACAGAAAGTGCTGCCCGCTCCATTAGAACCATGGATGGCACTTTAAAATGTTCGATTGTATTGGTATCACATGTTTTCATTTCCCGGGAATTTACAAGATATTCCATAAATTAATTCCTTTCGTCCGCATTTTCCACCGCTTTTTTTCCCTGCAGACGGTCTTCATCTTCCTGCCGCAGATCAAATATATTTAAAATATCCACACCAAAAATATCATGCATATAAGAATAAATCTGCCGGTTGTTGATTTCACGGTTCTGTTTTTTGATGATATTTTTCTTAAGTTCTACCCTTACCTTATCAATCCAGGCCGTAATTTCATCTGCTTCTTTGCTGTTCTGTCTTAGTCTCTCATAGCAGTAACGCATGCTTTCTAACATAAGTTCCTGATTTGCACTGTTTATATTTCGTGGAAGTTCAATTAATTCATCCTCAATTTCTTCCATTTTGACATTGACTTCATCAATCAGTCTCTTGTCTTCATCTAATTTTCTGGAAGAAATATCCCCCTCATTTTCCTCATGAGTTCCTTCCATGTTGACAACAATGCTTTTCATCAACCGATTCTTTGTCTTTTTCAGTTCTTTCAAATCATTATTAAGCTTTCCCTGCTGTTCTAACAACTGATTTACCTTTTCTTCCAGCTGCTTGATTTCACTGGTTTTTCCGCTTAAAGCAAAAAGCCTGTGCCATTTCTGATCCAATACAAGTATTGGTACTTTTCTGCTTTCTAATGCTTCCAGAAATTCCTTGTCATCTTTCATGCAAAACACCTCTATTCCAGCGTTTCCTTTTTCCTTTTGTTCTTTGTCATATTATAGGATAACTGCATCAGGCTGTCTGATAAATGTACATTTTCCACTACAACATTTTCATCCAACACTTCCAGATCCACATGGGCAAAATTCCAGATTGCATGTACGCCAAGGCTTACCAGCTGGTTTGCCACAGCATCTGCCTTTTCTTTCGGCATAGTCAGTGTAGCAATATCTACCTTATGTGTCTTTACAAATTCTTCCAGTTTATCAATCATTTCGATTTTATTGCCACGAATGGATTTTCCGCATAACTCCGGATTCACGTCAAACAATCCTACTATGACGAAGCCGAGTTTTTCAAACTTCACATAATTGGCAAGTGCCTGTCCTAAGTTACCAGCTCCAATAATAATAATATTATGCTGTTCATTTAATCCCATAATCTTTCCGATTTCTTCATACAGAAATTGTACATTGTAACCATATCCCTGCTGTCCAAAACCACCAAAATTATTTAAATCCTGTCTGATCTGCGATGCGGTCACTTTCATTCTTGCACTCAGTTCATTCGATGAAATACGTTCTACCCCTTCATCTAAAAGTTCCCCCAGATATCGGTAATATCTTGGCATTCTACGAATTACTGCCTGTGATATTTCTTTGCTCATTCTGCCAGTTCCTCCTGCTCTCAATACCCTACAATAATTATAGTTTCTTGCCGAAAGGATGTCAATGTGTTACAACTTTAACAATCTTTCTGTAAACTTAATTCTTCCCATTTTGCATAGAGTTCTTCCAGAGCCGCCTCTTCCTGCATCTGCTCCTCATGGATTTTGTTTAATTCATAGGAATTTGATGCTACCTCCGGCTTTGACAGTTCATCATTTAATGCTTCTATCTTTGCCTCTCTCTTAGCAATTTCATCTTCTGTACGCTTTAATTCGTTTTCCAGCTTACGTTTTGCTGCCTGCTGTTTCTTCATTTCTTCCCAGCTTAACTTCTGTTTTCCTCCGCCGGATATCTGCTCTGTTCCCTTATTTTCTCCAGTTCCATCGGAAACAATGACATTTCCTTTTTCAGCTGAATTGTCTGCACGATCCTGTGTAGCTGTGCCAAACGCCGCTAACTCCTGAACTTCCTTTTTCTCCAGATAATAATCATAATTTCCAATATAATTTAGAATTGTTTCATTCTTTAAATCAAGAATTCTGCTGGCAGTTTTATTAATAAAATAACGGTCATGGGATACATAAAGCACCGTTCCGGTATAGGAATTGATGGCTGACTCTAAAATTTCCTTTGACATAATATCAAGGTGGTTGGTCGGCTCGTCTAAAATTAAGAAGTTCGCATTGGATAACATCAGTTTTGCCAGTGAAACACGACCTCTTTCTCCACCACTGATATCACGAATCCGCTTAAACACATCATCATCCGTAAATAAAAATGCCGCTAACACATTTCGAATCTTCGTTGCCTTCAGATTCGGATAAGCATCTGCAATTTCATCAAATAACGTCTTATCCGGGTCTAAGTTCTGATGCTCCTGATCGTAATATCCGATTTCCACATTGCTTCCAAGCTTTATCTCCCCGGCATCTGCGTCTACAATTCCATTGATAATCTTTAAAATGGTGGTTTTCCCGGTACCGTTATTTCCGATTAAGGCAACTTTTTCCCCTCGCTTAATCTGAAAATCAATGTTTGAAAACAGTTTATGCTCATAAGATTTTGAAAGTCCTTTCACCGAAAGTACATCATTTCCACTGGTAATTTCCGGCTCCAATGTAATATGCATATCTGTTTTTTCATCGATTGGCTTCTCAATACGTTCTATTTTATCCAATGCCTTCTCACGGCTTTCCGCACGCTTAATGGACTTTTCCCGGTTAAAAGATTTTAATTTGGATATTACTTCTTCCTGGTGCTTGATTTCCCGCTGCTGGTTATAATACTGTCGCAAAAGACTTTCCCGCTGTATTTCCTTCTGTCTCGCATATGCGGTATAATTTCCCGGAAATACCGTTGCCGTATGGCGGGATATTTCCACTACCTTCGTAACAATCCGGTCTAAGAAATAACGGTCATGGGCTACGATAATTACGGCTCCTTTATAATTCAAAAGATAGTTTTCAAGCCATGCAATCGATGCCATATCAAGGTGGTTGGTCGGCTCATCGAGCATAATAATGTCAGGCTTGGTTACCAGAAGTCTGCCTAATGCCACTCTGGTCTTCTGTCCTCCGGATAACTCTGACATTTTCTTTCCGAAATCATTTTCCGAAAAACCAAGTCCCTTTAACACACCGTTTATCTCACTGCGAAAAGTCAGTCCGCCCTCTAATTCAAAGGCATGGCTGAAACGATTATACTGCTCCATATATTTCTCTAATTCATCTGCTCTTACATGCTGCATGTCTTCTTCCATTTTACGAAGCTTTTCTTCTTTTTCGATTAATGCATCGCAGGCATGAAGCACTTCATTATAAATGGTCTCGTTGCTGTCTTTATCCTGATACTGGGCAAGATAACCGATGGTTTTTCCTTTTGCAACGGTTACCTCGCCACTGTCCGGTGCCAGCTCTCCCACTATAATTTTCAATAACGTAGATTTGCCGGCACCATTGATGCCGACAATTGCTGTTTTCTCATTATCTTCTACATGAAAAGAAACATTCTGTATTATGGTGTCTGTCCCAAAGGATTTACTGATATTCTGACAGGCTAAAATCATGGAAGTCTCCTCACTTTTTCTCTTCACCCCATAAGTAAAGCATTCTTTACAAGGGCTTTTTATAGCTGAAAATTCCGGGACGGCACACTATTCTGCCCTCCCGGAGTATAAAATTTATAACATTTTCTCTAATGTAGCACGGATTGCCTTGATAAAGTCTTCACTGTTTAATACAGTCGGATTTTCAATTGTAGTAATCAGCGCAAGGTCTTTGGTCATCTTTCCAGATTCAATCGTATCTACACAGGCTTTTTCCAGTTTATCGGCAAATGTGCTTAACTCCTGGTTGCCATCTAATTCACCTCTCTTACGGAGAGCTCCGGTCCATGCAAAAATAGTTGCTACGGAGTTGGTAGATGTTTCTTCCCCCTTGAGGTGTTTATAATAGTGACGCTGAACTGTTCCGTGTGCAGCTTCATATTCATAATATCCTGCCGGTGATACCAGTACGGAAGTCATCATGGCAAGGGAACCAAATGCAGATGATACCATATCACTCATAACATCTCCATCATAGTTCTTACATGCCCAGATAAAGCCGCCCTCTGCTTTCATCACACGGGCTACCGCATCATCGATTAAGGTATAGAAGTAGGTAATTCCTGCTTCTTCGAATTTTTCTTTATATTCTGCATCAAAGATTTCCTGGAAAATATCTTTGAAAGTATGGTCATATTTTTTGGAAATGGTATCCTTGGTTGCAAACCATAAATCCTGTCTGGTAGAAAGGGCATAGCTAAAGCAGCTTCTTGCAAAGCTTTCGATAGAATCATTTAAGTTATGCTGTCCCTGGACAACACCTGCTCCGGTAAAGTTATGAATCAGCTCTCTTGTTTCTGTTCCGTCCTCTGCTGTATAAACCAGTTCACATTTTCCCGGTCCCGGAATCTTCATTTCAGAAGCCTTGTATACATCACCGTAAGCATGTCTTGCAATGGTAATCGGTTTCTTCCAGTTCTTAACACATGGCTCAATTCCCTTTACAACGATTGGTGCACGGAATACCGTTCCATCTAACATTGCACGGATAGTTCCATTCGGACTCTTCCACATTTCTTTTAAGTTGTACTCCGTCATACGTGCTGCATTTGGTGTAATGGTAGCACATTTTACTGCAACACCGTATTTCTTTGTTGCATTTGCAGAATCTACAGTTACCTGATCATCCGTTTCATTACGATGTTCAAGACCCAGGTCATAATATTCTGTGTTCAAATCAATAAATGGTAATAACAGTTCATCCTTAATTATTTTCCAAAGGATTCTTGTCATTTCGTCTCCGTCCATTTCAACCAAAGGGGTAGTCATTTTAATTTTGTCCATCTTTCTATCCTCCATTTACTATTTCAGCAGATTGTCCCAGCCATAATTATCCATATTTTCAATAGTATTTAACATATGACTTGTCGCAAGCAGTTCTGCTTCTTTTGCATTGTGCTGTTTCAATGCTTCTACAATCTTTTTATGTTCATCATTTGATTTTACCACACGATCCGGCATTGACAAAGTGATTTTTCGAACTCTTTCCACATAATGATGAAATGCAGACAATTCATGCTTTAACATTTTGCTTCCGGAAGCTTCATAAAGCACCTCATGAAACTTATTATCCAGCTCCAATATCTGTGCATAATTTTCCTTCTTAGCATGAAATTCCACCAGAAAAATGTTTTCTTCCAGTTCCGCTATCTGCTCCTTGGTAATTCTGTCTGCCGCCCACTTTGTGCAAAGTCCCTCCAGCCGTGCACGGATTTCATAGATATCTTTTACGTCTTCTTTCGTAATTCCCTCTACGAATGCTCCGCGGTTTGGAATGATTCTGACAAGACCTTCCAGTTCAAGCTGCCTTAAGGCTTCTCTTACCGGCGTACGGCTGACACCAAGTTCATCACCCAGGGTTTTTTCTTTCAATTCTTCATCGCACTTGTATTTTCCGGATAAAATATTTTCACGAATCGTATGAAATACTCTTCCGCTTAAAGAATATCCTTCTTCACCCACGATAAAGCCTCCTTAATTTATAATACAATTCCGAGTTTTTTACAACAGTCAGTTATCTGTACTACAAGTTCGTTATCTGTAATTACAGTTACACGTCCCTCATCATACTGCTCGTCTACCCACTGTTTGATGGTCTTTACCAGTTCCGAATTCTTATCTACTTTACGGTCACCACTGAGACGGTAATAGGTATTAATCCAGTGTGCAATTCCAGCAAGTCCTGATGTATTGGAAACAGATACCAGTGCCGGACGATTTAAGAATTTTTCGGTATCAAAAATGTTATAAATTTCTTCATTTTTCAAAAGTCCGTCTGCATGGATACCTGCTCTTGTAACGTTAAAATTACTTCCGACAAACGGTGTACGGCTTGGAACCTTATAATTCAATTCCTTCTCATAATATTCTGCCAGTTCTGTGATAACTCTGGTATCCATTCCATCCAGGGTACCCTTTAACTGCGCATATTCAAATACCATTGCTTCCAGAGGTGTGTTACCGGTTCTCTCACCAATACCAAATAAGGAACAGTTTACGCCGGATGCACCGTAAAGCCATGCTGTGGTCGAGTTATTGACTGCTTTATAGAAATCATTGTGTCCATGCCATTCAATCAATTCAGAAGGAACTCCTGCATGTGTGGTAAGTCCGTAAATGATACCCGGTACACTTCGCGGAATTACTGCTCCCGGGAAGTTTACACCATATCCCATGGTATCGCAGGCACGAATCTTAATCGGAATATTGTATTCTTTCATTAACTTCATCAGCTCTAAGCAGAACGGAATTACAAATCCGTAAATATCAGAACGTGTAATATCCTCCAAATGACATCTTGGACTGATTCCAGTCTCTAAGCATTCACGAATCACACTTAAGTAAAGATTCATAACTTCGCTTCTGGTCATTTTCATTTTATAGAAAATATGATAATCGGAGCAGCTTACCAAAATACCGGTTTCACGCAGTCCCAAATCTTTTACCAGCTGGAAATCCTGTTTGCTGGCACGGATCCAGCTGGTGACTTCCGGGAATTTATAACCACGCTCTAAGCATTTATATACGGCATCACGATCCTTCTTGCTATATAAGAAGAACTCGCTCTGACGAATTTTACCCTTGGGTCCGCCTAATTTATGTAAGTAATCATAGATGGTTACAATCTGTTCTGTGGTATATGGTGCTCTTGACTGCTGACCATCACGGAATGTTGTATCAGTAATCCAGATATCCTCCGGCATATTATGCGGAACGATTCTGTCATTAAATGCAATTTTCGGAATTTCCTCATATGGAAAAAGATTGCGGAATACATTTGGTTCCTCAACATCTACAAGCTGATAAAAATGCTCTTCCAACTGTAATAGATTAGTTTTTTCATTCATAACGACTTCTCTCATGGAACACACTCCTTTTGATTCACAAATATTCTTGAATAATTGTATACAATTATACTTGTATGTGTCAAGAGCTTTTTCAAGATTATTCCAAAAAAGTGAATATTTATTAGTATTATCCTTTTTTATCGGTAGATAATAGTATTGTAACCATTCGGTTATATACAAATGCTAAGGAGGAAATTTACTATGTCTAATCGTTCGAAAAAATCTTCTGTTCCAGAAGCACAAAGTGCATTAAACCGTTTCAAATTCGAAGTTGCAAGTGAGTTAGGTGTACCACTGTCTGAGGGATATAATGGGGATTTAACTTCCCGTCAGAATGGTTCCGTAGGCGGTTATATGGTAAAGAAAATGATTGAGGCGCAGGAAAAGCAGATGGCTGAACGTTAACGCATCTTTTTCATTGCCCGCTTAGATGTCAGAAGGGGCTGTCCACCGGAATCGGTGAACAGCCCCTTTCTCAGGTTCTCCCTTTTCTTTCTATATCATTTTTCTATCATGACACATGCAGTAACACTTATTACAATACGAATTTTCCGACAACCTCTTTTAATTCTCCGGCAATCTTTTCCTGCTGGGAAGACATTTCAGACACTTCTCCAACAACTGCAGATACTGAATTTACAGACTGCATAATCTGTCCACTATTATCCACTGTATTCTGGGAAGATTCCGCTACACTGGATACTGCCTGGCTGACTTCATGAATGATTGTCTCGATGTTTACTGCCATCTGGGCAATATCATTGGAAAATTTTTCGATTGCCTGGGCATCATCTCCATACTGCTGTGCTACATTGACAAAAGTATCGTAGTCCGGTGCAACCGTATCTGTCACGAAGTTTAACATAGACTGTGACTGTTCCACAATTCCGCTAAAGGCATGTTCTACTTCGCCAATTGTTTCTTTAATCTTATTAACTGCAGCTGTAGTCTCACCTGCCAGATTGCCAATTTCTCCGGCAACAACTGCAAATCCCTTTCCCTGTTCTCCTGCCCGGGCGGCCTCAATGGAAGCATTTAAGGACAGTAAGTTAATCTGATCTGCGATTTCAGAAATCACTTCTGCCAATGCACCAATGGATTTTACAACATCTGCATTCTTAATACTCTCCTCCAGACCAGCTCTGTTCTGCGCTGCAAGCTTATTGGCAAGTTCATAAGCATTGCGGCTGGTATCTTCAATTCCATTTGCACGCTTCTTAATTTCTCCAGCCAGCTCCAGACTCTTTTCTGTCTCAGAAGCCAGCATATTAACAGAGGAATTCACTTCCTCTACTGCAGCATTTACTTCTTCCGTCGCTGCGCTGGAGGAAGTCATATCGGAATTAACCTGATTCATCAGTGACTCTATCATCTCATAATCCTTCTTTAATTCCTCTACCGAACGCTTCAGTTCAATGCTGGAATCACTCAGAAGTTTTGCATGACCACTGATTTTTGAAATCATGTCCTTATTATTTCCATACATTTCATTTAAAGACTGTCCCATTGCTCCTAGTTCATCACTGCGTCTGTTTTCCAGAGACTGTACTTTAAAGTTACCCTCTGCCAGCTGTACAGCAAAGTTCTTAACTCTATTAATCTGTTTGGAAACTGATTTTACCTGTGATAAAATCACAAGTATCATAATAATAAGAATCACTGCCGCAATGATTGCCAGCTTAATCCCAAGGCTGATAACCGGTGCATTCAGTTCTGAATTTTCAATCGCAATTCCAAGCTTCCAGTCCAGATCCGGAATTGTCTCATAATATACCGTATATCCGGTAATCCCTTCTGTAAAGCAGGCTTTTCCACTATCAGAATCTAACATTTTTGTTCCTACTTTAGCAAGAGAACTATTTTTAGAATCCGTTATTTTTTCATTCATGATTTTACCGGAATCCTGTGTATAAAGATAGGTTCCATCCGACGAAATCAGAAATGCTTTTCCTGTTTTTCCTACTGACATCTGGCTGACCAGATTCTGAATCTCATCCAGCGTAATATCAACAGTTACGCATCCCATATAAGTTCCATCTGCATTATACATCGGTGCAGAACAGTTTACCATATCACAGTCTAAAACCTCATCATGATATGCCTTTGTAAACTTTGGTTCTGTTTCACCATTCGAAACAATCTTGTAGAAATCCCTGCTTACATAATCATAAGAGGACTGGCTCCTGTCATAAGTCAGAATCGGCGTATCTCCATCCTTATATACATAAGGTCCTACAAAACGCTGTTTGGAGTCATACTTATTCGGTGCAAAATAAATTCCGGCACCATAAATAAAATCCTCCTCATAAATCATGGTATTTAAGAAATTAACATATGCCAGCAGTTCCTCATTTTCATAAGTAATCCCAACAATTCCAGCCATATGTTTTGCAAGGCTTGCCGCAGACTGCATCTGTGACTCTACCTCTGTCTTCTCGTTTTCCAGACTCAGCGTCATTTCCTTCCCAATCTCATCGTCAATAATCTGCTTACTGGAAAATACACTGACTGCCCCTAATACAGCCATACCAAGAATCAGTACCGGGAGCATTGCACTTAACATTTTCGTGCTAATTTTCTTCCCTTTTTTCTTCTTAGCCATAAAAATATATCCCCCGCTTTCACTAAATTGTAATTTTGTACTTATTGTATCAACATTTAGGCAATTTAGCAATAAAAACGAGGGATTTTGCGTTAATTTTCGTAAATTTTTCACAAATTGTTCCTTAATTTTTCGAAACTTTCTAAATATTTGTGTTGTATTCTGTCATTTTGTACGCATTTTTCAGTGTTGTTTCAAGTCTCATGTCTCTTTCGCAATCGTTTAAGTTACACTTTTCGACATATTCTTTTGCTTCTTTGGATGCAATAGAAAGCATATCGGCATCCGAAAAGACATCTGCAATTTTAAATTCCATCAAACCACTCTGACGTACCCCGAAGAAATCTCCTGGTCCACGCATTTTCAAATCTTCACTGGCAATATAGAATCCATCATTAGAGCCCGCCAGAATATTCAATCTCTCTTTGGCATTCTTTCCATTGGAAGAATTCATAAGAATACAATAGGATTGTGCATTTCCTCTTCCGACACGTCCCCGCAGCTGATGGAGCTGTGCCAGCCCGAAACGCTGCGCATCTTCAATCATCATAACAGTGGCATTCGGCACATTCACACCTACTTCCACTACCGTTGTAGAAACCAGAACCTGGATTTCACCAGTGACAAAGGCTTTCATTACTTTATTCTTCTCTGCCGGACGCATTTTTCCATGAAGTAATCCTACGCTGATTCTGTCTCCATAATATTGTTCTAATTTCTTTACATATGAAGTAACATCCTGCAATTCCAATTCCTCATTGGCTTCTACCAGAGGACAGATAATATATGCCTGATGTCCTTTTTGAACTTCATCTAAAATAAAATTCCAGGATTTCTCCCGCATTTTCGGTCCAACGACACAATTTTTGACCGGAAGACGTTCTGCCGGAAGCTCATCTACTACCGAGATGTCCAGATCTCCGTAAAGAATTATTGCAAGGGTTCTCGGAATCGGAGTCGCACTCATAACCAGTACATGTGGCAGCCGGCTGCTCTTATCTGCCAGTGTCTCCCTCTGTCTTACCCCGAAACGATGCTGTTCATCCGTTACTACCAGCGCCAGCTTCTGATAAAGTGCCTTTTCCTGTATCAATGCATGGGTTCCAATTATCATGGCATTCTGTTCTGTTTCCATTCTCGCATATGCTTCACGTTTTTCCTTTGTGGTCAACGAACCGGTAAGAAGAATAACAGGAAAGTCCAGTTCAAACATGGCAATCCATTTCTGAAAAGTGTCATAATGTTGTCTTGCCAGAACCTCAGTTGGTGCCATAATAGCAGTCTGATAACCTTCATGAGCAAATTTTGCCATAATAAGGAATGCAAGAATGGTCTTACCGGAGCCTACATCCCCCTGTATCAACCGCTGCATGGCATAAGGACTGTATATATCTTTTTCCATATCTTCCAGTGTTTTCTTCTGGGCATTTGTCAGTGGAAACGGAAGCTGTTCTGCCACCACTTCAATAAACTCATCCCTTACTACCGGAAATCCATTTGGCGTCTGCTCATGATGTTCCTTAAACCGCTGTATCTGTAGCAGAAATAAGAAAAATTCGTCAAAAGCAAGACGTTTTCTTGCTCCGGTCAGTTCTTCTAAATCTGTTGGAAAATGTACTTTTTCCAATGCCTCTCTCAATCCCATAAACTGATGGCGGGCTAAGATTTCTTCCGGAATATATTCACCATCTTCTTTTACACTGTCAAGGGCTGTACGTACAAGTTTACCAAACTGCTTGCTGGATATTCCCTTAGTCAGAGGATATACCGGTTGCAGGGATATCTGCATTTTCCTGTATTCATCCGGCTTCCACACTGCCGGCTGTTCCATGACATATTTCTTATTTTTTAAGGTCAGCTTTCCATATAATATTACTTCCGGTTCCCGGTTCAGCTGATTACAGATATAGGGCATCCGAAACCAGACCGCCTCTACTTTCCCTGTTCCATCGCTAAACTGTGCAGTAGATATCTGCATGGCTCTGGTATTTCTCGTTACCGGCAAAGAACAAAGCCGTACATGAAAAGCATAGACTTTCTCCGGCTCGGCCACACTGATATGCTCCGGCTCCGGCATCCGCTTATAATCCCTTGGAAAAGCAAGGAGTATATCCCCAACGGTATATACTCCAAGTTTTTGCAATATTTTTTCAGTTTTTGGTCCAACTCCATTCAATTCCTGAATGGGTGCATTTCTGTCCATAAACACTCCTGTTACTCTACTGATATTACATAATAGTAAATCGGCTGTCCGCCAAAGTGAATCTCCACTTCTACCTCCGGATACTTCTCTTCTAAAGCAGCACCTAATGCATTGGCATCTTCTTCTGTTACTTCTTCACCATAATAGATACAGATAATCGCAGATTCTTCATCTATCATCTCAGCAACCATATCTTCTGTAGTGCTCTTGATATCCTTACCAACAGCAAGGATGCTCTTGTCGCCAATTCCCATATAATCGCCCTGTTTAATCTCTTTGTCATCGATTACGGTATCACGGACTGCATAAGTTACCTGACCGGTCTTTACATTTTCTAATTCCTCGGTCATACGCTCTGCATTTTCCTCTGCCGACTGATCCGGAATAAAGTTAATCAGTGCTGTAATTCCCTGTGGAATTGTCTTGGTTGGAATAACAATAATCTTCTTATCTTCTACTAAAGATGCTGCCTGATTTGCAGCCAGTACAATATTCTTATTATTCGGAAGAATAAAGATGTTATCTGCATTCACATGGTCGATGGCATTTAACATATCCTCGGTACTTGGGTTCATGGTCTGACCACCTTCGATGATATAATCCACGCCAAGTCCATTGAAGATTTCATTGACACCGGCACCAATGGATACGGAAATGAAGCCCATTTCTTTTCTTGGTTCCTCTGTCTTTTCTTCTTTGGTTTCTTCCTCTTTCTGCTCTTTTGCGAGTTTCTCAGCATCCTTGATTAATTTTTCCTGATGTTCTTCACGCATATTATCAATCTTGATTTTGCTTAATGAACCATGTTTCAATGCTTCCTGAAGGGCAAGACCAGGGTCATTGGTATGTACATGGGTTTTCACAATCTCATCATCTGCCACAACAACGATAGAATCACCAATGGACTCTAAGAAGTTTTTATATTCATGCTCCTGCTTCTCTGTTAATGGCTGATTTAATACAATGATAAATTCGGTACAATAACCAAACTTAATATCAGCTTCTGTCTCAGCAGTAATCTTCATAACACCTGCAGATGCTACAGAACCTTCAATGCTGTAATCAATTTCTTTGCCAATCAGGGAATCATAACCGCCCTTTAATACCTGAACCAGTCCCTGTCCGCCGGAATCTACTACGCCAGCCTGTTTTAATACAGGAAGCATATCCGGTGTCTTGCTTAACACATGGTCTGCTTCTTTAATAACTTCATCTACAAAGAATACAATATCATCAGTATCATCACAAAGTTCTAATGCTTTGTTGGCTGCCCCCTTAGCAACAGTAAGAATCGTTCCTTCCTTTGGTTTCATAACTGCCTTATATGCAGTCTCAACAGCCTTCTGCATAGCTTCTGTCAGAATCACTACATCAAGCTCATCATATTCTGCAATCACCTTGGTAAATCCACGGAATAACTGGGAAAGGATAACTCCTGAGTTTCCTCTTGCTCCTCTTAATGAACCCGAGGAAATTGCCTTTGCAAGTTCCTTCATGGTCGGATTTTCAAGCTCGCTTACTGCCTTTGCTGCTGACATAATTGTCATAGACATATTGGTTCCTGTATCTCCATCCGGTACAGGGAAAACATTCAGTTCATTAATCCACTCTTTTTTTGCTTCGAGATTCTTTGCTCCGGCCAAAAACATTTTAGCAAATACCGCAGCGTTTATTGTACTTACTTCCACTTCAACAGTTCCTCCTTAATCAATCACTCTGACGCCTTCAACTAAAATGTTGACTTTCTTAATCTGCATTCCGGTAAACTCTTCCACTTTATATTTTACCGTATGAATCAGATTGTCTGCTACTGTCTCAATACTTACGCCATAGGCAACAATTACATGGAAATCAATTGTAATTTTATTATTTTCATCCACATCCACATTTATACCATGTGTCAGATAATCTCTCTTTAATAATTTAACCAGGCCATCTTTCATATTAACTGCAGCCATTCCCACAATGCCAAAGCACTCAACTGCAACAGAACCGGCATAGGTTGCAATTACTTCATTATCAATTACGACTTTACCTAATTCGTTTTCCATTTTACCTGTCATTCTATAACCTCCAATTAAAATTAATCTTCTCGCATTTCCGCCAGTATATACATAACATGAACTATATTATAACCTCTTTTTCTGAAAAAAGAAACAGTATTTTTCTTTATTTTCAAAAAATGCAATTTTTTTCTTGCATTCTGTCTGTATTTCTGTTAAGATAGCTTTGTTGTGAGCTTGTGTCATAACAGGCTTAGTGAAGAATTTAAAGGAGGTGCTATCATGGCAAAATGTGCAGTTTGTGGAAAAGGCGCTCATTTCGGTAACAATGTGAGCCATTCTCATAGAAGATCTAATAGAATGTGGAAATCAAACATCAAATCTGTAAAATGTAAAGTAAACGGAACTCCAAAAAGAATGTACGTATGTACTTCCTGTTTAAGATCCGGATCCGTTGAAAGAGCTTAATTAGCATTTTCTATTTGGACTGTCCTTCTGGACAGTCCTTTTTTTACTTTACAGGAAATTACTTTCCTGTAAAGTAAAAACGCTCCGCGAGGATGCACACTGCGGCGTATAAGGTAGTTGTCGCAAGCGACCGCCGCAGGTGCGAGAATGTGCCAAGGCACATTCTTTGTTCTTTTACAGGAAATTGCTTTCCTATTACTTACAGCAGAAAAGATTATACCCTATCAACAGCAATATCAATATAATAATAATCCCAATCACGTCACTTGGAATAATAAACATAAAAAACATACCAAATCCCACCATGAAAAAGGAATACCCCATCAAGCGTTTCATGTTTTTTCTCCAATCAAAAAGACATATACCATTATAGTATATGCCCTTCTTTTTCACTTAGCACGCTGTACGTTCTTCTGTTACTATTCTATACTGTTCTTATTCTTCATCCTTATTTACTGCATCAGATAAAATTTCATTCATCTCAGACTCTGCTGCTTTCTTGGATTCTTCATCTAACTTTGCAGTTGCTGCCTCATCCTTCTTTCCCCTGGATGCAAACTTATTTACGAAATCTGGTACCATATCAAGAATCTTGGTCACACCATCCTGATTCTTAATATTTACAAGCTTGGTGGTGCCATTCTGAATGACAAGAACCGCACTCGGTGTAATCTTTCCACCCATTCCTCCTGCTCCGTTGTTCTTCTTCTCCTGGGAAAATGCACCTGCGCCTACACCAAAGGATACATCCACTAATGGAAGAATGATGGTATCTCCGATATGAATGGCATCTCCTACAACCGTCTTGGTTGTAATGAAGCTGTCCATTCCTTTGAATAAAGATTCTACCGTATTGCGAAATGTGTTATTACTGTCTGACATAATAATTCCTCCTGATTCTACTTCATATTGATTCTGTTAAAATTGCTTTATAAAGTGTTTCACATCCGGATTTCTCCAGATTTGAATTGCAGCCTTTAATAAATGAATCACCTGTATCCGTCCCTTTATATCCCAGCTGCCTTCGATATAAAAACGTTCTGCCTCAAAATCCGGCATAATAGATACCTTATCATAATATAAAAATGGTAATACGCTGAGCACTGCTAAAACCTGTCCTGTAGCTGCCGGATCTTCCATACCATAAGCAACATCTGCCTTCATATGCTTTGGTCCGTATTTTTTTAACAGCCCTATTACAGCACCCAGGACAAACCGGACGGCACTTCTATTCTGCTCATCCTGTATCCACTGATTCACTTTTTTTATTTTACTGCCGATATTTTTTAATTTCTGCGGAATTGCTTTTATCTTTTCTACTATCGAGCGTATTGTCTTGCTGATTTTACCAAATACGGAAACAAACTTTTTCTTATATGTCTTCTTATGGTGTTTCTGTTCATACTGTTTTTCCGTCTGTTCTTCTTGTACTTCAGCCGGTGGATTCTGTTCTTCCAGCCCCGTTACATCTATCTTTTTTTCAATCGCCGGTGCTGTTTGTTCTTCCGGCTTCTGACGTTTCTGCACTAAGTCTTTTTCCGGTTCCTTATGGGATTTTTCCCCGGATTTCTTTTTCGGCTTTTTCTTTACTTTCTTTTTCTCTACTTTCTGTTTGGATTTTTCATCCGATGGATACTTCCATGCTTTTATGCCAAAAATCTTTAAAACTGCAAGCTGCTTTCCCTGCTCCATCAGAAAGGAAAAACGCAAAGCCATAAGACACCATGCTCCATGCACTTTTAACGTAGTCTGTCCCTGCCTTGTCTCTCCACGAATCCGATAAGATACCGGAGCAAACAGCAAAAGCATGATAAGTAAAACCAGTAAACCTAATATGCATAATAATATTATGCCCAGGATTTTCAAAATAGATAACAGCACTGTCATCCTCATGTCTCCATTTCAGTATTTTTACGAGTCTGCTGTTTCAGTACAAATTTACGCACTTCAAATGTTCCTGTTTTATGATAAATATCATTCACAATTGCTGCTGACATCTCTAATGCTGCGTCATATCCTTTTTCCAGACCGATAATAAAAAGTTCTTTCTTCGGATATGCCTTTTGTAATAAATCTGTTGCCGGTATAATATCCAGAAGATTCTCTTCATTTGACGGAAGGGTCAGAAGATAAAGCGACGGCTGTGGCACATTCCGCTCCACTCTGCTTTTTACCTTTGCTTCCTGATTTTTCAGCCTTTCTCCCAGATATAAATTAGAATACCAATGCATGCTACACCTCATATCTGATTTAAAAAAGCAGTCAGATGGCTGCTCTAATAATATTTGTGGGTTCCCCACAGATTACACTTTTTCAAATCCAGATATTCATTATAAGCTTTTTCCAAAATCTGCTTCTCATTGGCAAATTTTAAAAGATGATAGGCTTCATGATATTTATAATATCCGGAATCTACAAAGAACTCTTCACGTTGTGGCTTACTGTAATAACTGTCTGCCATCATCAGATACCAATGTACCTGTTTCTCCACCGTATCTTCTGGCACAGTAAAGCTATACTGGCTCTTCCCGACATATTTGATTATGGATGCATCTACGCCCGTTTCCTCCAATACCTCTCTTGCTGCGGTATCTTTGAATTCTTCCCCGGGTTCTACTGTTCCCTTTGGAAGCACCCAGCCTTCGTACTTATTCTTATAATTCTTATAAAGGACAAGCACCTTACCCCGAAATATTACCACACCACCACAACTTGTTGCTTCAATCATTGCAATACCTCCTGATGTGGTCACTACCTTTTGTTTAACAAACAGTATACCCCTTTTTTCATAAGGATGCAACAATCCATTTCAGAAGTCCCGGATGATTCCTGACGCAGCATGTCATCCTATCTGTTTTCATTTATCTGTAATATACATCAAAAACCTGTTTTGCTGCTGGAACTGCAACGGTACTGCCTGCACCTGCGCCTTCTGCAATTACAACAACTGCAATATCTTCCTTATCCTCCCGGTGTGCATATCCAACAAACCAGGAATGGCTTTCTCCCTTATTGTTATTAAACTCTGCGGAGCCAGTCTTGCCGTATGCAGTATAACTCTGCCCATTTAACTTGGATGCAGTACCATCTGCAACTACACCTGCCATAAATTCCTGCATGGTCTTTGCTTCTTTTTCCGAAAGAAGCTGCTTGCTTGCAGCCGGCTCATATTTCTTTACTTCTATACCATTTTCATTTTCCGTATGGTCTACCACATAAGGTTTCATCAGAATACCATCGTTGGCAATTGCACTGGTAATCAATAACATATGGAGTGGTGTTACCAGCGTCTCTCCCTGTCCGATTGCCGTCTGCATTTTCATACTTTCCGGGGATTCATCTGTTAATTTAAACTGACTTTTACTTGTTTCAAAGTTTCCCGGCAGTGTCTTATCAAACATCAGATCTGAACAAAGGTCCGAAAGAGAATCTGTGTCCAAAGATAATCCGATATTGGCATAAGATGAATTACAGGAATTTGCAAAGGACTGCTTCAAATCCTGCGTTCCATGCACGGCATTATTATAACAGTGTATTGTAAAATCATTCTCTGTAATACTTCCGTTACAGCTATAACTGTAATTCTCATAATCCGGATTTTCCCGGATATATTCTAAAGTTGTAATTATTTTAAAAGTAGAGCCCGGCGGATATAATCCCTGGGTCGCCCGGTTTAAAAGAACCGAGTTATTATTATCTTCTGAAATAATGGAATCCCAGTCTGCCGCAATAGTATTCGGGTCAAAATCCGGTTTGGACACCATGGCAAGCACTTTTCCGGTGGAAGGCTCCATCACAACAACTGCACCATCATAATTACCCAATGCCTGATATGCAGTTTCCTGCAAAGTGGAATCCAACGTGGTAACCACATTGTCTCCCATGCTTTTTTCATCTTTAATCTCGTTAAACATACGCTCTAATACAAAAGAATGGGAACGTAAAAGATTAAAGTTCATATTGGATTCAATACCTGACTTTCCATTGGTGGAAAAACCGACCACATGCGCATACATATTACCATAAGGATATTTCCGGGTTTCATTACCGGCAGCATCCACTACGGTCTCGGCCAAAACTTTGCCATCTGCTGACATAATCTTTCCTCTGACCACACGGTCTGCAAAAGTATCCTGTCTGCTATTATATGGACTATTGATAAAATCTTCGCTTTTTACCGTCTGAAAATATACCATATATCCCATCAGGCAGATAAAGATAGCAAGGAAAAGATAAGTAATCACTGCAAATTCTTTATTCTTACTAACTGAGGTCCCTGACTTCTGTTTCGAATCCCGATTTTGCTTTCTTTTTTGCTGATTTATATTCTCCTTTTTCATTATGTGACACTCCTTCGTCTTCCCGCAAAATATATAATCCCTGAATAATGCCAAATATAATCAATGTACTTAACATGGAGCTTCCTCCATAGCTGACTAACGGAAGGGTTACTCCGGTGGATGGAATAAATTTTGTTACTCCGCCAATGGTTAAGAATACCTGAAATCCGTAAATCGTTCCAAGTCCAAGTGCCACCAGCTTATAAAAGGAATCCTTTAACTGCATGGCAATATTTAAAAACATCAGGAAACAGCTTACACAGACCAGAATCAGACACAGAGCAAACATTCCACCCAGTTCTTCTGAAATTGCTGCAAAAATAAAATCCTGCTCCACTACCGGAATTTTATCTGGCATGCCCTGATATAACCCCAAACCGAAAAAACCTCCGGTCCCGATTGCAAAAAGCGACTGGCAGATCTGATAGCCCTCTTTGTCAATTACTTTTAGTGGTGTTTTCCATGCCACCACACGGACTCTGACATGATTAAATAATTTATAGGCAATTACTGCCGCTACACTTCCCGCCAGCAGTCCACCGGCAAAATAGAGTGGTTTTCTCGTTGCCACATAAAGCATTGCCATATAAGCCACAAAGAAAATCAATGCGCCACCTAAATCCCGGGATAATACCAGAATCAATACATGCAGTGCTGCAATCAAAGTGGTAATTACCACCTGACGGAATTCCGTTGATTTATGATACATGGCAGCCACAAAAAACACAAAAAGAATCTTAATAAATTCAGACGGCTGTACCGTAATTCCCGCTATGGTAAAGGAAATCTTTGCTCCATAGCTGGTGCTTCCTGCGATACATACAATACCAAGTCCCACAATACCGATTGCCGCATAAATCCAGGTAAGATTCCTGAAAAATCCCATCCTCCGTATCATCACCGGAATCACAAGGGAAATCACACAGGATACCGCTGCAATCGCAAACTGCTTGATAGCATGTCCAAAATTCAGGCGGGTCAGAATAATAAACCCGATAATCATAAGCATACACATATTATTAACCAAAAGTCTTGAAGCCTTCGGATAACATAATTTGTACACATTCCGTACCACAACAAGAAGAATTATCTGTGCCAGATAAAAAATAAAAGTATATGCATCCTCTGTCACCGCAAATATAACTAAATATGCCGTAAAATGAATCGCATACAAAATCCTTGCCTGCCGTTTAAATTTCTTTTCCTGTTTTCGTTCTGATATATTCCGGAATACCGCAAAGCATTCATATGTATACACGGAAAACAGAATAATCAGTGCATATTTTGATAATTCCACAATCAAATGAACCATAAATACCTCTGCTTTATTCTACGCCTCGTTTAAAATGTCCATTGGTGCATTCCATTGGCATCTGCCCCAAAATGCCACCATTTTTATAAATATCGCCATAAATTGTTAAAATCTGTTCTGTCTCTTCTTCAGTTTCTGTCGTAAAGGAAAGCCTTACGGCAGCCGGTGCAATCTTTTTCACGGTTACGTCTTCCTTAAAGAGACAGACCGGAAGCGAATTATAAATTACGTTATAACATTCCGAGCAGAAATTTTTCACCGGAAAATGTACAGAATAACGGTCTTTTAAGTTCAGCACCTTGGGCTGATGCATACAGCCTAACGTGTTCTTATGAATACACTGTGCCGTTATCATAAGCGGAAGTCTGCCATAGATAATCATTTCAGACCGGCTGTTTTCTCTTCTTAAAATCTCCTTCCGGTTCAATTCCACCGGAATTGTATCCTGTATCATTCCAAGACGATAAAAATATTCTGCCGCTTCATTGGAATAGGTATATAAATTACTGTCGGATACCATCTGCCAGTTTCCATTGCCCCATTCCTTTACAAACGCAATTTCATCAAGACTCCGCACCATAATACCATCTAATGGAAGCTTTTTTAGCTCCGGCATGATTTTTTCATAAAAAAGACTGGTCTGCTGCCGGAAAATAAACGGGAATACATAAAATGCTTTCTTACCGGATGCATGTACCCTGTCTATATCCTCACTTAACTTGCGGATCAGATTTTCTCTTGTATACAACATACAATCAAGATAAACCGTATCCACGAAATCGGCTTTTAATACTGCCGGGAGCTGTTCTGCGTCTTCAATCAGTACCCGGACTTCTGTAGATGAACCGGCGGATTGTTGTCCAGAAGTCTGTGATAATGACTGTCCGGAAATCTGCTTTTCTTTTATGGCATTTCCTGTTGTCTGCCTATCTGTTTCAGCGGAAGAAGTTTCCACCAATTCTGGAAGCGTTCTTTCATAAGGTTTCAACAACGTTTCTTCTAATGCTTCCAACGCACCTCTTCGCAGCTGGTTCAACTGGTTTACCGGCATAAAAATATCATCATCCATTGTAACTTCAAGATTTTCAAAAACAAATGGTGTATTTCCGGTCTTTGTAATCTTTTCTGTTACAACTTCTTTCGTCAACGGACGATTCTGTGCTACAAGAACCATATCTCCCTGATAAGAAACTTTTATTTTTCCATATTGCACTTCTATCTTAGCAGGGCATTCTTTATTTAATATTAACTTTCCTTTAATCTTTTCTTTTAATTCGGTGTCTACATATTCTCTACGGATGTTATCCTGAAGAACACCTTCGCTCTTATTATGTGAAGCACTCTCTCCGCTTAGCATATCACTGTCATTATGATGATAGTAATATCCGTTGGTAAAGCCACCACGGTTTCCAAGCTCTAAAAGTGCCCTGATATCCTTTTTTTCCACTGGGATACGGCTTCCATCCAGATAGGAATCCATATATTTCCGGTAAATACTTACTACACCGGCAGCATACTCCGGTGTCTTCATCCGTCCTTCTATCTTAAAGGAATATACCCCATGGTCAGCCAGTTCATACAAAAATGGCAGTGTACACATATCCTTAAGGCTCAAAATCGGTGTTGCATGATGTCCGGTAAGACTTTTTTCTCCCTGCAATACTTCATAGGAAAGGCGGCATGGCTGTGCACATCTGCCACGGTTTCCGCTTCTTCCGCCGATGATACTACTGAAAAGGCACTGTCCGGAATAACAGTAACACAATGCGCCATGAATAAAGCTTTCCAGTTCCACGCCTACTTCATCATGGATTCTTTGAATTTCTTCTAAGGACATTTCTCTCGCTGTCACCACACGCTCAACGCCCTGTTCCTTTAAAAGCCTGGCTCCCTCTACATTGGTAATGGTCATCTGGGTACTGGTATGTATCGGAAGATTTGGAAAATGAGTTTTGATAAACTCCATAACGCCCATATCCTGCACGATGACAGCATCTAATCCCGCTTCATAATAAGGGTGCAGATAATCATAGAGCTGTCCTAATTCATATTCTTTTAACAGGGTATTCACCGCAAGAATAATTTTGCGTCCATGAATATGTCCGAAACGGATTGCTTCTAATAATTCTTCTTCGTTAAAATTATTGGCATATGCTCTTGCGCCGAACATACTTCCGCCAAGATATACGGCATCTGCTCCGGCATGAATGACTGCCTTTAATGTTTTCAAGGAACCTGCCGGTGCTAAAAGTTCTAACTCTTTCATCTTTCCTCATCTCCTATGGCAACAAAAGGGACAGATAAATGTCTGCCCCCTTTCATAGTTTTTATTCTCTATTACGCTTTCTTTCCGGAAGGCTTTTCCTCTTTCTTTTCTTCCGTATGGTCTGCTTTCTTTTCTTCTGGTTTTACAGTTTTTTCCGGTTTTTCAAGTTTATCTACTTTACCAAGTAAAGCATCTTCTAAGGTTGCTTCTAATCTGGTCTTATTTAAAAGCAGCTCTTTATTTTCTTTTTCCAGATCCTTTAAAGATTTGGCATCACTTTCCATGCGGATCTGGTTGGAAATCAGTTCATGCTTTAAATCATAGATTTCACGGTCTTTTACCTCTAAATCCTGCTCTAATTTTTCAACCTGATTTTTCGCTTTGAAGTAATCATCTGCAATGTTCAATGCCAGCAATGTGGAACGCATATCACTTGGAATTCTCTTATATTCATCCAGCATTTTAAATTCTGCAATCTTATCATTGATATAAGTTGCTACCTTCTGTAAATACTCCTGACTCTCATATCCGCTTAAAGTATATACTTTTCCATCAATAATCACTTCTGTATTATTTTTTGCTGCCATTTTCATTTCCTCTCTGCGTATCTGCCTAAAAATATTCTCTGACTACTACATATAGCATATTATAGCTATAAATCTGTCGAAAAACAACTATTTTCTTAGCCCTCTATTCCAAAGTGATGATATGCAAATTCTGTTGCGACCCTTCCCTTTGGTGTCCGGTTGATAAATCCATTCTTTACAAGATATGGTTCATAAACATCCTCTATGGTTCCGGCATCTTCCCCAATCGCTGCCGCAAGGGTATCCAGCCCTACCGGGCCACCCTGGAATTTTTCAATAATCGTAAGCAAAATATTCCTGTCATTCTGGTCTAAACCCATCTTGTCTACTTCCAGTAAATCCAGTGCAAAGGATGCTACTTCTTTGGTAATTTCACCATTGTACTGCACCTGTGCAAAATCACGCACCCTCTTTAAAAGACGGTTGGCAAGACGCGGCGTTCCTCTGGAACGGCGTGCCAATTCGATTGCACCTTCCTCATCAATCTTTACCTCTAACTTTTTTGCAGAATGAACAATAATTGTCTTAAGTTCCTCCACATTATAAAATTCCAGATGATGTACCACTCCAAAGCGGTCTCTTAAGGGTGCCGATAAAAGTCCGGCTCTGGTAGTGGCACCAACCAGCGTAAAATGCGGTAAATCAAGGCGGATTGAACGGGCAGTTGCGCCTTTTCCCACCATAATGTCAATGACATAATCCTCCATGGCAGGATATAATACTTCCTCTACCTGCCGGTTCAGACGATGAATCTCATCTACAAATAAAATGTCACCTTCTGCAAGATTACTCAAAATAGCTGCCATTTCTCCCGGCTTTCCAATTGCCGGACCGGAAGTGACTTTCATATGTACGCCCATTTCATTGGCAATAATGCCGGCAAGAGTAGTCTTACCAAGTCCCGGAGGACCATAAAACAATACATGGTCTAAGGACTCTCCACGCTGTTTTGCAGCCTCTATATACACTTTAAGATTTGCTTTTGCTTTCTCCTGACCAATATATTCATCCAAGGTCATCGGACGCAGTGTTTTTTCGATTTTGATATCTTCATCCTGCATCTGCGTTGAAATTACACGTTTTTCCATTTTCTGCTCCTCTTATAAGAATGCCATCTGCTTCAAAGCCAGTTTTAAAATATCTTCTACCGAACTGTCTTCCGTAATTTCAATATCACGAAGAACCTTCAAAGCCTCTGTGGAAGAATAACCCAGTGAAACCAGTGCCTCTACTGCTTCATTGCGGATTCCTTTTAAGCCGTTACCAGAAACAGCTTCCTGTGTATGGCTTAATTTCTGTTCAAAGGCATCCTCTAAACTAAGCTTGTCTTTTAATTCTATAATCAACCGCTGTGCCGTCTTATTTCCAACACCCGGAGCTTTTGCAATTGCTTTTGCATCATCAGACAATACTGCAAAACGCAAATCATCCGTTGACATGACAGAAAGAATTGCCAGTGCACCCTTTGGTCCGATTCCGGATACACCAATCAGCAATTTAAATACATTCAAATCATCTCTGGTAAGAAAGCCATATAAAATAAATGCATCCTCTCTGACACAAAGATAGGTATAGATTTTTACTTCTTCGCCAACTCCCGGTAGCAGAGATAATACCTGTCCCGGAATATAAATATTATAGCCGATTCCGCCATTTTCAACGACAATATGATTCTCTGCCACTATTTCGGATAATTCGCCTTTGATATATGAATACATAATCTTCCTCCTACTTCCTTTGCCACAATTCCAATCAGGGCACCCGTCACAAAGCCTGCAATCAATAAAACCGGCATATAGTAAATGACATAGTATGAGCTTACCAGAAATCCTGCTACGATAAGCTGTCCCATATTATGTATGATTCCGCCACAGATACTGACCGTAACTACATGAAAACAGTTCATCCGAATCAGAATAAACATAAGTACAAAGCTTAATAATCCACCGGCAAGTCCATAACAGATACTGACCAAATTTCCAAATAAAATTCCGGTAAGCACAATACGAAGCACCGATACACAAAGAGCCTCTCTCCAGCCAATCAGATACAGCATCAGCACCGTAACAAGGTTGGCAAGTCCAAGCTTTACTCCCGGTATTCCAATGGCAAAGGGTAATATTGCTTCCACATAACTTAATATCATGGCCAGTGCCAAAAACACGCCAAGATATGCTACACTTTTCTTCATGCTTTCACCTACCCTGCCACATCATCCAATGTATTTTTCTGCTCACTTTCTACGGTTACTACAACCCGGTTTGGCAGACAGATAATGGATTCTTTATCTTTGGAAATTGCTTTCTGATGCATACACAACTGATCCGGGCAGTCCGCCTCAAACATATAGGCAGTCCCATTTTCAATCGTTACGATATTGGTAACTTTTCCATCTATTTTAATTGGAATCTCTTTATTTTCTGTCAGGGAATATCTGCCATATTCGCTGCCATTTACCGTAATGATAATACTGTCACCGCTTTGTAATGCAGAGGTCATTCCTACATAGAAAACTAAAATAACTACTGCAAGCATTCCCAGCAACAGGATATCATTTTTTCCAAAACGACGGTTCATTTACTCTGCAACCTCTCCCATATAATAAAAGCCTTTGCATTCTTTTAAAAGTACCGGTACGATAGTTCCAATCATGGATACATCACCCGGCAGATGTACCACTGAGTTATTGGATAATCTTCCGGTTACAAGGCCTTCCTGCTGTTCATCTAATTCTTCGACTAATACATCCTGCACGCTTCCGGTTAATGCTCCGGCTTTCTTTGCGGAAATATCCTGTACCAGTTTTAACAGCCGGTCAAAACGGTCTTTTATCACATCTTCCGGAATCTGATTTTCCATTTTGGCAGCAGGCGTTCCGGTACGTTTTGAATAAATAAAAGTAAACGCGCTGTCATACTCTACCTGTCTTACCACATCCATGGTCTCTAAGAAATCTTCTTCCGTTTCTCCCGGAAATCCTACAATAATATCTGTTGTAATTGCCAGATCCGGCATTGCTTTTTTGATTTTTTCAACCAGTGCAAGATAATGCTCCTTGTCATAGTGACGGTTCATTTCTTTTAACACTCTGCTGCTGCCGGACTGAAGCGGCAGATGAAGATGTCTGCAGATTTTTTTAGAATTCTTCATTACTTCAATTAGTTCATCGGATAAATCCTTTGGATGGGATGTCATGAACCGGATTCTTTCCAGACCGTCAATCTTTTCTACTTCCTGTAAGAGCTGTGCAAAGGTCACTGGTGTATCTAAGTTCTTTCCATAGGAATTGACATTCTGTCCTAAGAGCATAACTTCTACTACACCATCTGCTACCAATTTTTCAATTTCTCTTATGATATCCTGCGGTTTTCTGCTGCGTTCTCTTCCTCTTACATATGGCACAATACAGTAACTGCAGAAATTATTGCAGCCAAACATAATATTAACACCGGACTTAAAGCTGTATTTCCGTTCTACCGGAAGTTCTTCTACAATTTCTTTCGTATCATCCCAGATGTCAATCACCATTTTCTGCTCTTCAAAGCAGCGCACCAGAAGTTCTGCAAATTTAAAGATATTATGGGTTCCGAAAACCAGGTCTACAAAACGATAGCTCTGTTTTAATTTTTCCACAACCTCCGGTTCCTGCATCATACAGCCGCATAATGCAATCATCATATCTTTATTCTTTTTCTTAAAGCCGCTTAAATATCCCAGACGTCCATAAACCTTATTGTTAGCATTTTCACGTACGGTACAGGTATTATAAATGACAAAATCTGCTTCCTCGGAATCAATCTCTTCAAAACCTACGGTCTCTAAAATTCCACATAACTTTTCGGAATCTCTGGCATTCATCTGGCACCCAAAAGTTGTCACATGAAAGGTGAGCGGTCTGCCTTTCTTCCTGGAAATCTGCGTCACATACTGCTTTGCAAGGTCCATAAAATAAAATTGTCTCTGCGGTTCCATTACCGGAACTTCACCGGTGTGATTTATCTTTTCTATTTCTCTCATTTCTTTTCCTGTTTTCTTAATATTTTTCTTATTATTCTCTGATCTGGCCATCCCCATAAATGATATATTTGGTGGTCGTCAGTGCTTCTAAGCCCATCGGTCCTCTGGCATGCAGCTTCTGGGTACTGATTCCGATTTCTGCCCCAAAGCCAAACTCAAATCCGTCGGTAAAACGTGTGGATGCATTCACATAAACAGCCGCAGCATCAATCTCATTTAAGAACTTCTGCGCATGCTCATAATTATTGGTAATGATTGCTTCCGAATGTCCGGTATTATATTTATTGATATGTGTAATGGCTTCATCAATATCTGAAACTGTCTTTGCAGAAATAATATAATCCAAATATTCGGTGCCCCAGTCTTTTTCTGTTGCAGCCACTGCATCTTTTGTAGCTTTCTGAACCCGCTCATCCCCACGGATTTCTACATGGCTTTCGGATAATTTTGCAGAAAGGCGTGGCATCAGTTCATCTACGATGCTCTCATGCAGCACTAAAGATTCACAGGCATTGCATACACCGATGCGCTGTGTTTTGGCATTATTAATGATATTCACCGCCATATCAAGGTCTGCGGTTTCATCCACATAAATGTGGCAGTTACCGGTACCGGTCTCAATCACCGGAATTGTAGCATTGGCTACCACAGCACGAATCAGTCCGGAGCCACCTCTTGGAATCAGTACATCCACATACTCATTCATTTTCATAAATGCAGTAGCAGTTTCCCGGCTGGTATCTTCGATTAAAGAAAGCACTCCTTCCGGCAGCTGGTTATTACTTAAAGTTTCATTGATGCTCTTTACGATTGCCATATTGGAATGAATGGCATCACTTCCACCTTTTAAAATCACGGTATTTCCAGTTTTAAAGCACAAAGCAAAGGCATCTGCTGTTACATTTGGACGTGATTCATAAATAATTCCAATGACACCTAATGGTACACGCTTCTTTCCAATCATAAGTCCATTCGGGCGCTGTTTCATGGAAAGGACTTCTCCTACCGGATCTTCTAATTCTGCTACCTGGCGGATTCCTTCTGCCATCTGTGCAATACGCTCTTTATTTAACATCAGACGGTCTAAAAGTCCCTGATGCATTCCGGCTTCTCTTCCTGCATCCATATCCTTCTGGTTTGCTGCTAAAATAGCATCGCTATCTTCCACTAAATGTTCTGCAACTTCAAGCAAAATATTTTCTTTTTCTTTCATGCCCAAATTACGCATGATAATTTCTGCTGCTTTTGCTCTCTTACCTAATTCCTGTAATTCCATATTTTCCTCCTTCTACTTATTTTCGTCTCTGTTATCCGTCACTTTATAAATCTTCTCCGGTGTTACAAGATAATCCATCGAAATATCATGGGTCTCCATGGGCACCTGCCCAGCCAACTGACAGGAAAGTGCAATCCCAACCCGGATTACTTTCTTATATTTCTGAAAAAAACGATCATAAAAGCCCTTACCATATCCGCTTCTTCCACCGTTAATATCAAAGACCAGTCCCGGTGTGAATACAATTGTTTTCTCCTGCTCAAGTTCTGCTAAATCCATCGCCGGTATCTCATCCTTTGGCTCCATCACATGAAAATACCCTTCCTGAAAATCATCTGTACTATTGACTTCACAAAAGTCCATTTCTTCTCCACGCACCCGGGGAAAAGCTGCTCTTTTTTGAATACTTTCTTTAAAAAAAGGCAATAAAGAAGCCTCTTTCCCAAGGGGATAATAAAAGAAACAATTTTGTGCTTTCTGAAAGATTTCCCAGGTACTGATATTCTGACAAATCCTTTGGGATTCTTCTCTTACAATATTCTCTGGCATTGCATTTCGCAGTGTCTTATACTTAGTTCTGATGCTTGCCTTTGTTTCCATATTTTTCTCCCAGATTGGTTACCGTTCCATCTGCATTTACCATATCAATATTATCTAACTGTCCCTTCAGATTCCGCTTTACACTTGCTATGTATTCCTTGCGAAGTGCTGCCTGTTCTTCCTTTTCTTCCGGTGTCAGTCCTTCTTTCTGGGATTTATGATATAATTCATTGATTCTTGCTATTGTATTTTCAATCATCTTTTTACTCCATGCTTTCTTCTACATAATCTGCAATATAGAAATCATCATTTTTATTGGCTTTGAAAAAGGTTCCCACCTGTTTTCCTTCGAAAATCTGATGCAGAACTCCCACATCCTTTGCATTGGCAATAATCATATCTGCTCCGGATAAGGTTGCAATCCTTGCTGCCGTTAATTTGGTGGTCATTCCACCAGTACCAACATCACTACCTACTGTATCTCCTGCCATGTTTTCAATCCGATTATCAATTTTTTCTACTACCGGTATCAATTCTGCTTTTGGATTCTTTCTCGGATCATCCGTATACAACCCGTCAATATCAGATAAAAGAATCAACAAATCTGCTCCTACCAATGAGGCTACAATAGCCGACAGGGAATCGTTATCACCAAACTGCATCTCATAAGTAGATACGGTATCATTTTCATTTACAATTGGTATAATTCCCATTTCAAACAATTCTTCAAAAGTATTCTGGGCATTTTTTCTCGACACGTTATCAACCATAGTTTTTTTTGTCATAAGAACCTGTCCCACATTCTGGTGGTACTCTGAAAAAAGCTTTTGATAAGTCATCATAAGTCTCGCCTGTCCCACTGCCGCACATGCCTGTTTTACAGCTATTTTCTCCGGTCTTTCTTTGAATCCCATGGACTGTCTTCCTACTGCAATAGCCCCGGAACTGACCAGACATACATCCATGCCCTGATTCTTAATATCACATAATTCTCTTACCAAACGTTCCAGTTTTAAAAGATTTAATTTTCCGGTCTCTTCATGTAAAAGAGATGAAGAACCGATTTTTACAATTACACGCTTCTTATTCTTTAATGTTTCACGCAACTGTGTATCCATTTTTCCGCCTCTTAATCATCTACGGCATATTCACTATCTGAATGCCGGTTATAATTTTTTATTCATATGCATACATTTTATACTTTATCATACCTTTCAAAAAAAATCATCTGTAAATTTTATCTTCCTTGTGCTATGCTTGTGCTATATGATTTTAAAAGAACCGGAGTATACATGATGAAAACAAAAAAGACGATATTTTCTTATAAATTAACCTGCAGTTTACTTGCTTTCTTTCTCTTCTTCTGCTCCTTCTCCTTCGTGGGATGTGGACGCAGCAAAGAACCCGTTTCCAAATCTGATTTTTATTTTAATACAGTCATTACCATTACACTATATGGAGAAGAAAATGCTTCTTATATTGATGACTGCTTCAAGCTTGCTTCCCATTATGAGAACCTTTTCAGCAATACCATCGCAGACAGCGATATCAGTAAAATAAACAATGCTGGTGGCACACCGGTTACTGTGGATGATGATACGATTGAATTATTACAAAAAGGTATTTATTATGGTGATTTAAGCCTGGGACAGTTTGATATCACCATTGGTAAATTGTCTTCCCTCTGGGACTTTCCAAATAACAGCGGTACTGTTCCATCTGAATCTGATATTGAAGCCACACTTTCCACCATCGACTATCATGCGATTGTTATTAATGGAAACGAAGTTAGTCTTTCCAATCCGGATGCCATGATTGACTTGGGAGGCATCGCCAAAGGTTATATTGCTGATAAAATGAAAGATTATTTAAATGAAAAAGACATTACCTCCGGCATGATTAACCTTGGAGGCAATGTCCTTACGCTGGGTGATAAACCAGATGGAAGCAACTATAATATCGGTATCCAGAAACCATTTTCCGATGACGGCACTGCCATTGCCAGTGTTGAAGTCTCTGATGAAACGGTAGTAAGTTCCGGTGTTTATGAACGTTATTTCTATGTGGGTGATAACTTCTATCACCACATATTAAATCCGAAAACCGGTTATCCTTATGACAATAACCTGCTGGGTGTCACCATTATCTGTCCGAAATCCGTAGATGGTGACGGACTTTCCACCACCTGTTTTGCTTTAGGATTAGAGGACGGCATGAAGCTGATAGAATCCTTGGATGACACGGAAGCCATTTTTATCACCGACGATTACGAACTTCATACCACTTCCGGCATCGGCAGCAATATTCCATTTCATGAAATGTAAACATAATCCTATTGCTGCTCCATAACCATATTGTTGACCCAGATTTTCTTCTTTACCATAACATATCCGATGATGCATTTTATAATCTCTATCAACTGACAGGATAAATAAATAGATACAATCGGAACTCCTGTAAATCTGGTTAACACAAATGCCAGTGGAATATCTACCACCCAGATATAGACACTGTCAAAAAGAAAGGTAATGACTGTCCTGCCACCGGAACGCAGTGTGAAATAGGTTGCATGCATAAATCCATATAACGGCATGCAGGCTGATGCAATCCGGATAAATTGTTTTGCTAGTCCACGCACTTCTTCTGTCGTATTGTATATTCTTGGAAAGAACGGAGCAATCGCAAACATGCAGACTCCTATAACAAAACAACAAAATACAGAAAATACAATCATCTTGCGGTCCGTATCCACCGCCTCTTCCAATCTACCAGCACCAAGCTGCTGTCCTACAATGATGGATATCGCACTTCCCAACGCAATAAATACAACATTAAAAAGATTGGCTACTGTATTTGATATATTAAATCCAGCTACAACAGCAAGACCTCTTGTGGAATAACACTGCATCAGGACTGCCATTCCTCCAGCCCATAAAGTCTCATTTAAAAGCAATGGCGTTCCTTTTATGATAATCTGTCGTACCAGTGTTCCCGGTATTTTAAAATCACGGTAAGCTCCTACAATAAAATGATTCTTATCTGCTCTCGCATGGGTCCACAAGACAACAATAATGCATTCCACAACTCTTGCCAATACGGTTGCTGCCGCTGCACCTCTTACTCCTAATGCAGGCAGTCCAAATGCACCAAATATTAATACATAGTCAAACATCAGATTTACTGCTACAGAAGCAATTCCGGCTTTCATCGGAAGAACCGTTTCTCCTGTTTCACGTAATGTCTGGGCATATGCCTGAATCAATGCAAAAGGAACCATGGATGGCATTACCGTCTGTAAATACTGTTTTGCATACAATAATGTAGCTTCAATATCTCCCGTGCTTCCTCCTTCATGCAAAAACAGCCGAATTAACGGTTCATTTGCAAAGCCCAATATCAGCATCCATATGACTGCTAAGAAACCACAGGCTACAATTTTAAAACGGAAGGCATCCCGCACTCCTTTATGGTCCCCTTTTCCATAAAACTGTGCCCCAAAAATGCCTGCACCGGATACTGCTCCAAAAATACAGATATTGTAAACCAGCATCAACTGATTGATGATTGCGACACCGGACATCTGCTCCGTTCCAACCAGTCCTACCATGATATTGTCCAAAAGACTCACAAAGTTAGTGATGGCATTCTGTATCATAATTGGAATAGCTACCAGCAGAACCGTTTTATAAAAATCTTTATTTCCAATATACTTTTCTCTAAATTTTCTCATATCCAATCCTCATATAACATCAACTACGCAAAACGGGACTGCCAAATCAATGACAATCCCGTTCTTTCTATCACAGAAACGATTATAAAATAATCTTCTTCGGACATTTCTCGGCACAAATGCCACATCCGGTACATTTCTCCTGGTCGATATAAGCCACATTATCTACGACATGAACTGCATCATTTGGACAGTTCTTCTCACAGAGATGACAGCCAATACAACCTACGGAGCAGGCTTTCATAACGTCTTTGCCTTTATCCTTGGAACTGCACTGTACCAGATGCTTTGCTTCATATGGTACCAGCTCAATCAAGTGCTTCGGACAAGCTGCAACACATTTTCCACATGCCTTACATACTTCCTTATCCACCTTTGCAATACCATCTACAACATGGATTGCATCAAACGGACATGCCTTTACACAGTTTCCAAAGCCAAGGCAGCCATAGCTACAGCTCTTTGCTCCGCCGCCCGGAATAAATGCCATAGCAGCACAATCTTCTACTCCGGTATATTCATAATCATGACCGGCTTTTTCACAGGTTCCTGCACATTTTACAAAGGCAACCTGCTTTGTGCCTTCTTCTGCAGCAACACCCATGATTTCACCGACTTTTGCTGCAACCGGCGCACCACCAACAGGACATCCATTGACCGGGGCATCACCTTTTACAATAGCAGCTGCAAGACCGGAACATCCGGCATAACCACAACCACCACAGTTATTTCCAGGAAGAACACCAACAATTGCTTCTTCCCTTTCATCTACTTCTACTTTGAACTTTTCTCCGGAAACGCCGAGGAAAAATCCAATAAAAAGTCCTACGCCGCCTACAATAACGGCTGCAATAATAATTGCCTGTACACTCATCTTTTCTTTCCTCCTAAATCATTCCTGAGAAGCCCATAAATGCAATGGACATCAGACATGCTGTAATTAATACAATTGCTGTTCCTTTAAATGGCTTAGGGATATCATTATATTCAATTTTCTCACGAATTCCTGCCATAATTGTAATAGCAATAAAGAATCCAAATGCGGTTGCAAAACCGTTTACAACGCCCTCTAAGATACCATACTCTTTGGTTACGTTGGTAAGTGCTACACCTAATACTGCACAGTTGGTTGTAATCAAAGGAAGATACACTCCAAGGCTCTTATAAAGAGCAGGCATGGATTTCTTTAAGAACATTTCTACAAACTGTACCAGCGCTGCGATTACAAGAATAAATACAATAGTCTGTAAATACTGTGTTCCCGTCGGAATCAGTATAAACTTATAAATCAATGAGGTAACAAAGGAGGATATCGTTATGACAAAGATAACGGCTCCACCCATTCCAGCAGCGGTCTCTGTTTTCTTTGATACACCCAAGAAAGGACAGATACCAAGGAACTGGCTTAATACTACGTTATTTACAATGGCTGAACCAATTGCAATCAATAATAATGTCTGCATCTGTCATATTCCTCCTATTCACTTTTTTCCTCTGCATCTGCAGCTTTCTTCTCTTTTTCGCTGCAGGTTGCAGACATGCTGCATCCGGCACAGTCTCCACTGATACAGCCGGCAGGCTCTGCCAGTGGTTTGCCTTTTGCTTCCATCTTCTGACGAACAATACTCATTAAAGCAACTAAGAATGCCAGTACCAAGAATGCACCCGGTGCCATAACAAAGATATTGATTGGTGTATACCATTTCAGTGAAAGAATCTGGAATCCAAACAACTGTCCTGCGCCTAAAATCTCACGGACAATACCGATACAGGTTAATCCGAAGGTAAATCCAAGTCCCATACCAACACCGTCTAAGATAGACAATACAGGTGGATTTTTAGATGCATAGCTTTCTGCTCGTCCAAGGATAATACAGTTAACAACAATAAGAGGGATATATACACCAAGCTGTTTAGCCAGTGCCGGTGTATAAGCCTTCATAATAAATTCTACAATGGTTACCAAAGATGCTACGATAACAATGTATGCCGGCATTCTGACACCATTTGGAATTGCTTTACGGAATAAGGAAATCAACAGGTTAGAGAAAATCAATACCACTGTTGTAGATAATCCCATTCCCAGTGCATTCATTGCTGATGTGGTTACTGCCAGTGTCGGACACATACCAAGCATCAGTACAAAGGTAGGATTTTCTTTAATCAATCCGTTATATACGCGTTCTAAATACTTATTCATTATTCAGCGCCTCCTTCCAATTCATTCTGGAAGTATGTAATGCAGGCATTTACACCATTGGTCATTGCTTTTGATGTAATGGTTGCACCGGAAATTGCTTCAATCTCGTTATCAGCAGATGGTGCCTGTTTCACAACGGTAAAGCTGTCTACATTCTTATTCTTATACTGTTTGGAGAAATCTTCTGTCTTTGCCTTGTCTCCAAGTCCAGGTGTCTCTGACATACTGGTAACGGAATAGCCGTTTACGGTTCCATCATTCTTTATGCCAACAGAAAATGTGATATTACCCTGGCTTCCGTCTTTAGCTGTTACAGTAATCACATAGCCTAATACATTGCCATCTTTATCTAATGCTTCCTGCACACCATTGATTTCATCACTGTAACCATTCTGCTCTAACAGGCTGGCTGCGGCTTCTGCATCAAAATCATAGGTGGAAAAAGAATCTGCATCTTCAAACACTGCTTTGTATGCAGCCTGTGCAGTTGCCTCTTCTGCCTTTGCAATCGGATCCTTGGTAATCTCATATACCAGTCCGAGAATAAATCCGATTACTACGGTAAATACGGTTAAAATCAACGCGTCATGTACAATCTTCTTATTCATGCTGCTTTGCCTCCTTTACCTGTCCAAAGGCCTTTGGAATTGTAATCCTTTCAATCATAGGAACCAGAAGGTTGCTTAAAATAATTGCAAAGGATACACCTTCTGCGTTTGCTCCAAAGATACGGAATAATCCGGTAAGAATACCTAAAAGAATTCCATATAAAATCTGTCCCTTCGGTGTGATCGGTGATGTTACATAGTCGGTTGCCATAAAGAATGCACCAAGCATTAATCCACCACCACAAAGCTCAGCAACGATATAGTCGATGTCAAAGCCATGTCCGCCGAACAAGCTGATAAATACTACAAATGTAATGATATAGGTTCCCGGAATCCGAAGTGTAATGACACCCATCAGGATTAAGAACATTGCTCCAATTAAGATAGCAATAGCGGATGTCTCTCCGATGGTTCCGGCTGTCTTACCAATTAACATATTCATGGTATTAACAGCTCCAACGCCCTGTTCTCTGATCAGAGCCAGTGGAGTTGCTCCTGAATATCCATCTACGGTAAAGTTTGTCATGTCTGCGGCAAATGCTATCAGTAAAAAGCATCTTGCACCCAGTGCCGGGTTCATAAAGTTCTGTCCCAGTCCGCCAAACATCATTTTAACAATAACGATTGCAAACACACTGCCGATTACAGCTTCCCACCATGGAAGGGATGCCGGCAGGTTTAATGCAAGTAACAGTCCGGTAACTACCGCACTTAAATCACTGACGGTATTCTTCTTATGTACAATCAGATTGAAAATCCACTCTGATGCAATACAGCTTGCAACAGATACCAAAATCAATACTGCTGCTTTATATCCAAAATTAACAATACCAAATATACTTGTTGGAAGCAGAGCTATAATTACATAAAGCATGATTCTGCTTGTTGTATCTTTGGCTCGTACATGTGGTGATGATGATACATGATATAACTCACTCACAATAGTCCACCTCTTTCTTTGTTATTTATTTTTTTTCTTTTCAGCAAGAACCTGTTTTTTCATTGTCTTAATAAGCTGTGCTAACGGACGTTTTGCCGGGCAGATAAAACTGCAGCTTCCACATTCCACGCACTCAAGACCATGCCATTTTTCAAATCCTGCCATATCTCCATGCTCTGAGAATTTAGATAATCTGGATGGAACAATCTGTTCCGGACATGCTTCTACGCAACGGCCACAATTGATGCATGCTGTTGCATCTGCATCTGCTTCTGCCACTTCATCTTTGGTCATACAAAGGAGTGCCGAGGTAGTCTTGGTTGTCGGCACATCTAATCCGAACATGGAAAAGCCCATCATTGGTCCACCGGAAATAATTTTCTCCGGCTGCTCTTTAAATCCACCGGCAGCATCTAAAAGTTCCTGGAAACTGGTTCCGATTAAGAACTCAAAGTTACCCGGATCTTCTACTGCATCACCGGTAACTGTAAAGATTCTGCTTGTAACAGGTTTTCCTTCCTTTACTGCATGGTATACGGCAACCATGGTTGCAACATTATCTACGATACATCCTGCATCTGCCGGAAGCATCTTGGAATTAATTGCACGTTTGGTTACTGCATAAATAAGCTGACGTTCACCACCCTGCGGGTATTTTGTCATAAGAGGTGCGACCTCCATACGAGGCTCATCTTTCGTTAATTCTAATAATTTTGCGATACAATCCGGTTTATTATTCTCGACTGCAAATACACCCTTGGCATGTTCAAACATACTAAGAATGATACGCATGCCTTCTACCAGTTCTTCCGTGTGGTCTAACATGATGCGGTAATCAGATGTCAGATATGGTTCACACTCTGCACAGTTGGCAATAATATAGTCGATTTTTTCCGGTTCCTTCGGAGATAATTTTACGTGGGTTGGGAATCCTGCTCCACCCATACCAACAACTCCCGCTTCTTTTATACGGTTAATAATTTCTTCTTTGGAAAGAGCACTGACGTCTTCTACTGCCTGATACTCTACCTCCTTAAATTCACCATCGCTTTCAATTACAATGGAGTTCACCATATCACCTGTTGGAACTCTTCTTGGCTCAATTTTCTTAACAGTTCCGGATACGGACGCATGGATTGGTGCAGATACGAAGCCGCCTGCTTCTGCTATCTTCTGCCCTTTCAAAACGGAATCTCCTACCGCTACGATTGGTGTTGCCGGTGCTCCAATATGCTGCGATAACGGATATACCAGTTCACCTTTGGGTAATAATTCACGTATTGGCTTATCTTTTGATAAATCCTTTCCTTCGAAAGGATGGACGCCACCTTTAAATGTCATTAAACCCATCTTATGTGCCCTTCTTTCTATGATAGTATTACACTGCATATGCAATGCATTTAACATAAAATGTATTATAACACAAATTAGAATTTTTTGACACACTAAAAAGATTTTTTCTCAATATTTTTGTCGATTTTTAACAAGGAATAATTACTTTTTGTCCATACATCGTGTATAATAAAATAATAACAGGAGGACAGATATGAAAACAATTGTACATGAAATTCCATATAGTCCGGCTTCGAATTTAGATGAGGAAATATTCACTGCTTCCTCTGTCTTTTTCGATATCGAAACTACCGGATTTTCCCCGGCTCATACCAGTCTTTATCTGATTGGATGTGCCTATCACATAGAACAGATGCTTTATATCAAACAGTTTTTTGCCGAAACACCGGAAGAAGAAAAAGAAGTACTTGAGCAGTTTCTTTTGCTATTAGACGGTTTTGATACAATTATCACTTTCAATGGAATCGGCTTTGATATTCCTTATCTGAAAGCAAAATGCAATACTTATGAATGTAACGAGCACTTTGCTGATTTTACTTATGTGGATATTTTCAAATCCATTTCCCAGATAAAGCATATTCTCCAGCTGCCAAATTACAAGCAGAAGACCATCGAAGCTTTTCTTGGTATTGGCAGGGATGACTTATATTCCGGCGGTGAATTGATTGAGATCTATCATTCGTATACCAAGGAACCACGTCCGGATAAATTGGAGATTCTTCTGCTCCACAACTACGAAGATGTTCTGGATATGCCTGCATTACTTCCCGTCTTATCCTATGTCCATCTGTTTTACGGACAGTATTTATCCTGCAGTGCTTCTATTTCTGAATATACAGATTATAAGCAGCAGGAAAAGAAAGAACTGATTCTTTCTATTGAGCCGGAATTTCCATTTCCAAAGCATATTTCCTGCCGCATGGGTTCTGTTTATTTCTATGCAAAGGGCAAAAAATGCACCCTCTCCGTCCGTTTAGAAGAGGATGCCCTGAAATATTTCTTTCCAAATTATAAGGATTATTATTATCTTCCGGCTGAAGATACTGCAATGCACAAAAGTGTAGCATCATATGTCGATAAAGAACACCGCAGACAGGCTACCGCTGCCACCTGCTATACCCGGCATGAAGGAAGCTTTCTTCCACAGTATGAAGAGCTTATTTCTCCTTCTTTTAAACACGACTATAAGGAAAAAATATCTTACTTTGAACTTACGGAAAAATTTCTTTCATCGCCGGAGCTTATCAAAAGTTATGTAAACCACTTGTTAGAAGCTATAAAAAACAAGAAAATTAAGTGATACCTACATTATACGCCGCAGTGTGCATCCTCGCGGAGCGTTTTTTACTTTACAGGAAAGCAATTTCCTGTAAAAAAAGACCTCTTTCCCAATTTTGAGAATGAGGTCTTTACTATGTCATTATTATTTCTGAAAGAAAAATGACTGATGCCTTTTTAAATTCAACTCACGATAATTCATAATCTGCTCTGTACTTCCGATAAATAACATTCCATCTTTTGCCAAAGAATCATAGAACTTGCGATAAATCTCGTCTTTTGCTTCTTCTGTAAAATAAATTACTACATTTCTGCAGACAATCAAATGACAACCTGATGGATATGGATCCCGCAAAAGATTATGTTCCCGAAATTCTACATGCTTTTTGATTTCATCGGAAATCTTATAGGATTTTCCTACCTGTGTAAAATACTTACGCTTCAAATCATCCGGTACAGATTCAATGCTCTTTTCGTTATAAAGTCCAACTCTTGCTTTCTCAAGTACCTGTTTATCAATATCAGTAGCAATTATATGTATCTGGTTCAGCGGAACATGCTTTGATAAAGCCATTACAAGAGAGTATGGCTCATCTCCGGTAGAACACGCTGCACTCCAGATTTTCAAATTGCTGCCAAACTGTTTTATAAGTGCCGGGAAAACCTCTTCGTCCAAAAACTTCCACTGTTCCGGGTTCCGGTAAAATTCTGAAACATTAATAGTCAGGAAATTGATAAACTGGTCAAACTTCTCTTTATCTGTATGAAGCAGATGTACATACTCATCATAGGACTGAGCCTTATTCTTTACCAAAAGGCTGTCAATCCTACGACGCATCTGTTTCTCTTTGTAAGCATTTAAGTCAATCGTGGTCATTGCATATATATCTTTTTTAAACTTTTCATAGCCTTCAAACATATATGCTACCTCCTACCTTATTATTCTTCTGTAGGAACTTCTTCTGTATCAGCTTCCTCTTCTGGCAGAAGTGCTTTCATGCTTAAGCTGATTTTCTTGTCTTCTTCATTAAAGTCAACTACTTTAGCTTCTACTTCCTGGCCTACTTTTAATACATCAGAAGGTTTCTCAACATGCTCTTTAGAAATCTGGGATACATGAAGTAATGCATCTACTCCAGGAGCTAATTCTACGAATGCACCAAAGTCTGTCATTCTTGCAACAACACCTGTTACCACATTACCTACTGCATATTTCTCTGCAGCATTATTCCAAGGATTCTCATCCTCAAATTTCATGCTCAGTGCAATCTTACTCTCATTGATATCTTTGATGAATACTTTTACAGTATCGCCAACTTTGAATACTTTCTTAGGACTTTCAACACGTCCCCAGGACATTTCAGAAATATGTAACAGTCCGTCTGCTCCACCAAGGTCGATGAATGCGCCAAAGTCTGTTACGTTCTTTACTGTACCTTCTACAACATCACCAACATGGATTCTCTCCATGAGTTCTTTCTGTTTTTCAGCTTTCTCTGCTACTAAAAGCTGTTTTCTGTCACCGATAATTCTTCTCTTTCTTGGGTTGAACTCAGTGATTACAAATGAAATTTCCTGTCCTTCATACTTAGATAAATCTTTCTCGTAAGTATCTGATACAAGGCTTGCAGGAATAAATACTCTTGCTTCGTCAACTACAACACTTAATCCACCGGATAATACCTGTGTAACCTTTGCGGTAAGCACTTCCTGATTGTTGAATGCTTCCTCTAAACGCTTGCTTCCTTTTTCAGCAGCAAGACGTTTGTAAGTAAGAAGTACCTGTCCTTCTCCATCATTTACCTTTAAAACTTTGGCTTCCATAGTGTCACCTACGGATACAACAGTGGTCAGGTCTACATTTGCTTCGTTCGTATATTCATTACGTGTAATAATTCCGTCCGACTTATATCCAATATTAAGGATGATCTCATCTGGCTTAACACCGATAACGACGCCTTCGACTACCTCTCCATTTCTTATTGTTTTAAAAGATTCTTCCAACATTTGTTCAAAACTCATTTCTGACATTATTTTGAACCTCCTCAATAATTTTATTTGGGGTAGATGCCCCTGCGGTAATACCTACGTTATCAATGGTCCGAAGTACTGCCGGATCCAAATCATCTATGGTTTGTATATAGTAAGTATTTGCACATTCGTTTTTACATATTTCAAATAACTTCTGTGTGTTGGAACTGCTCTTCCCACCAACCACAATCATCGCTTCAACTTCTTTTGCCAAAGCCCTCGACTGGGTCTGCCGCTCTTCCGTTGCATTACAGATTGTATTTAAAACAATTATATCATAACCTTTTTTATTTATAATTTCAACTAATTCTTGAAATTTATTGTAGTTAAATGTCGTTTGTGATACGATACAAACCTTTTTTCCTGCTGAAACCCGGAAATTTTCTGCTGCTTCCCTCGTTCCAATTACCGTAATTTCCTCTTCATTTCCCCATCCACGGATTCCTTCTACCTCCGGATGGCTGGCATTTCCGATAATTACAACATGATAACCGGCATCTCCATATTCCCGTACATGACGATGTATCTTCTTTACAAAAGGACAGGTGGCATCTACGATATGGTAACCGGCATTTTCTAATGTCTGATATATTTTTTCGCCTACACCATGGGAACGGATGACGATGGTTCCCTTTTCTGATTCTTCTATTTCTGAAATATCATGGATTACGGTTACGCCCTTTGCCTCTAAATCCTTTACCACTTCTTCATTATGAATAATCGGTCCGTAAGTATAAATCGGGTCTTTTATTCCATCCTTTGTTTCATCGTTTGTTTCAAGCTGTGCATAAACCATATCTACTGCACGCTTCACGCCAAAGCAGAAACCTGCACTTTTTGCAACTCTGACATTTTTCATATTAACATTTTTCCCTATAAATATTTTTGATGGTTTCTACCACTTCTTCAATTCCCATATCCGAAGAATCTACAAGAATGGCATCTTCTGCCTGCTTTAATGGTGAAATCTCCCGATGCATATCCTGATAATCACGGTCCGCAATATCTTTTTTAATCACTTCCAAGTCACAGGCAGCACCTTTTTCCAGCAATTCCTGATATCTTCTCTCGGCTCTTGTTTCAACACTTGCAGTAAGATAAATCTTTACCTGGGCATTCGGCAGCACACAGGTTCCGATATCTCTTCCATCCATGATAACATCTTTATCTGCTGCAAGCTTCTGCTGTAATTCAACCAGTTTTTTACGGACTTCCTTATAAACACTGGTGGCAGATGCCATTTTTCCAACTTCTTCTTTCCGGATTTCTTTGCTGACATTCTCACCGTTTAAAAGCACCTGCTGTTCTCCGTTCTCATAGGCAATAGATACTTCCACGGTTTTACAGGCATCTGAAATTGCTGCCTCATCTTCCTTTGCAATGCCATTTCTCATAAAATACAATGCCATACTCCGATACATGGCTCCTGTATCTACATATATAAAAGAAAGTTCCTTTGCAAGCTGTTTTGCTATAGTGCTTTTTCCGGCTCCTGCCGGTCCGTCGATTGCTATATTAAAGCTCATTTCTCATCCTCCGATTTTTCTGCTTTTTTATTCTCTTTATTCATTTCCAATGCTGCTTCCTGCCAGATATCCGGTAGACCAGGCAATCTGAAGATTAAAGCCGCCGGTAAATGCATCCAAATCCAATACCTCTCCGGCAAAATAAAGATGCTTTGTTAATTTTGATTCCATGGTCGATGGATTTACTTCTTTTACAGAAACACCGCCCTTTGTAATAATGGCTTCCGAAAAGCCCCGTAAACCAGTCAGTGTAACCGGGAACTTCTTTGTCAAGTCCACCAGTCGCTGCCGTTCCTCTTTGGTTACTTCATTGACACGCTTTTCTGCTGGAATCTTAGCAAGTCTTAAAATAATCGGCAGGAATTTGGACGGATATAATTTTTCAATTCCATGAATCACCTGCCGGTTCTTTGCCTCTTCAAAGTCCCTTAAAATTCTGTGATCTAACTGTTCTTCTGAAAGTGCGGGTTTCCAGTCAATGTATAATTGCAACGGCTGTTTTCTTACCGCATCATTTACCACACTGCTGGCACTTAACATCAGAGGTCCACTTACGCCAAAATGGGTAAATAACATTTCTCCAAAAGCTTCATACAAAAGCTTTTTGCCCTGATAAATGCTCGCCTTTACATTTTTCAACGATAGTCCCTGCAATTCTTTGACATATTCCTCTTCTGCGTTAAAAGGCACAAGGGATGGACTGCAGGTTTTTATGGTATGTCCGCAGGCTTCTGCGAAACGATAACCATCCCCGGTAGAACCGGTAGATGCATAAGAACAGCCGCCTGTTGCAATAACTACTGCATCTGCCGGCATTTTCTTTCCCTCTGCAGTAATTACTCCATGTACACAATTCTCCGATACCATAAGCTTTTCTACCGCTGTATGATACATAATCTTTACTTTATGTGCATCCAGGGAGCGTTTTAAGGCTGCAATGACATCCGATGAATGGTCTGATACCGGAAATACACGGTTTCCCCGTTCCACCTTTACCGGTGTTCCATTCTGTTCAAAGAAATCCATGACCCGGAAATTGTCATAAGAATAGACTGCACTGTATAAGAACTTGGAATTCCTTGGAATGTTTGAAAATAGTTCTTCCGTATCACATGCATTGGTAAGGTTACATCTTCCTTTTCCGGTAATGAATAATTTTTTCCCGATTTTCTCATTGCGTTCTAACAATACGACCTGATGTCCCTGTTCTGCTGCAGCAATTGCCGCAAAACAGCCCGCCGGTCCACCGCCGATTACAAGTACCTTACTCATCTGCATCTCCTAATTTGGCATATCTCATTTTGATTTTATCATCAATATAATTAATTTCATCATTTTCATATACCTGGTATTCATTCCAGATATCCTCCAGGGTCTCCAATGTCTTGGCAACCTCACCCTGCTTCTTCATACACAGAGCAACAATCAGTGCGTTGATAACACTAAGCGGTGCCACCAGAGAATCCACAATAGATGCCATATCACTTCTTGCAATCAGATTACAGGAAGAATATAAATTCATTGGGGAATGCACACTATCTGTTAATGTAATTACTTTTGCATTCCGGTTATTGGCAAATTCCATTGCCTTTAAGGTACGCATGGAATATCTTGGGAAACTGATTCCGATAATGACATCATCCTTACTGATTCGCACCATCTGTTCAAATAATTCACTGGAATTATTGGTCTGAAGCAATGTCACATTTTCAAACATCAGATTAAAGTAAAACGCCATAAAAGCTGCCAGTGGAGCGCAGCTTCGTATTCCAACAATATAAATATGTTTTGCTTTGATAATGGTATCTACTGCCAGTTCAAAAGCATGCTCATCAATATGTTCCAAGGTATCCTTAATTTTCTCCTGATCCGACTGCAATACCGTTTCTAATATATGCGACTGGCTGATTCTTCCATAAGTCACTTCCATACGCTGAATGGAGTTGAGCTTATTCCGAACCATCTCCTCTAAAGCCTTTTGAAATTCCGGATAACCCTTATAGCCTAAATGTGTAGCAAATCGTACTACAGTCGATTCACTCACACCTACTACCTGTCCCATTTTTGCTGCCGTAAGAAATACCGCCTTATCATAATTATCCGTAATATAGGTTGCTAATATTTTCTGTCCTTTGCTTAAACTTCCATAACATTCGTTGATTCGACTGGTCAAATCATTGGTATTCCCATTCATAGTTCCTTCTTCTCGATTCTACAAATATTTTGCATTTTTTATGTCGTTTTAACATTTTTTTGCAGGATTTTCGTCAGTTTCCATGTCGTCTGGCAATTTCCTGCTTCTGCTTGGAGGCGACATAAGTCCCCAAGTCGAGATTTGCCTGCTTTACCGTACATCCTACAATCACTTTCGTTTCATCTACCGGCTCCTGACGAACAGCCATACCAGATAACTGCACTTTAAGCCTGCTTGCTTTATCTTCAAACGTCAAATGAAACGGTCCCATCGTAAGATAATTCATATCCGGCATCCCCACAAATGACACTCCGGTAGCACTGATATCCTTCACAACCACAGAACGATTTGCTCTTGTACTGTCAATGGACAACATTCCATCCAGTCCCAGATACTGGCGGTACGCCTGTCTGCGGTTCCATTTTATTCCATCACGCTTGCATACAATTGCATGATATTTTTCTTTTCCTGCCTGGACGGTCTGCATTCTGCACCCCTCCCATATCAGCGGTTTGATTCCATCTTCCATATAAATTACACTGATATGCACCTTATCTCCGGAAAAATTAATAATTTTTCCATCATAACGTATTGGCTCAATTAATAAAATGCCTTCTTTTCCAAAAGCAACTGTACTATCATATTCTGCTGAAGCATTCTCCACTTTCACCAGCACCTGCACCGGCTCCCCTGTCCCCAATTCATACAGTTTCATTGTCCTTCACCTTTTCCCTCTCCAAATACCGTGAAAGAACTGCCACAATATTTTCAAATGCTTTGCAATTAAAATTGTCTACCCCATGACAAATCATGACTTCATCATAGCAATCTTTTGTCCTCTTGTCCATAGAATTTTTATGTAATTCTGATATTCCATTATACCCATCAAAAGGAAAACAGCTACAGACATATTTGTCTGTAGCCGCCTCTTTACTGCTATAAATAGCAAGGTACCCTATACCGGATATGCTCCGTTCTTTGTATCTGCAATTGTTGTATCAACTTTCGTCTGCTGTGCCTGACGATATTTGAAGAACTCAGTAGCAACCTGCGGGAATAATGCATAGGATAATACATCTTCATCCTGCTGTTTGTACTGTTTCATTTCAGCTTCAATCTTATCTAATTCAGGCTCAAGTAAGTCTGCCGGACGGCAGGTAATTGCCTTATCTTTGTCAGCACCGAGAACCTTATCCACAACTTCCGGATTGAAAGGTTTAACAGTCTGACCATATTTTCCAAGAAGAATATCCTTGGTCTCTTTGGTAGCAACTTTGTAACGTTCTCCCATTAATACGTTAAATACAGCCTGTGTACCAACAATCTGGGAAGAAGGTGTAACAAGTGGTGGCTCACCAAGGTCTTTACGAACACGAGGTACTTCAGCCAGCACTTCTTCGTATTTATCTTCCTGTCCCTGCTCTTTCAACTGGGAAATCAGGTTGGATAACATTCCACCCGGTACCTGATATAACAAAGTCTTGATATTAACACCAAGTACCTTTGGATTCATCAGACCGCTGTCTAATGCTTCCTCACGCATTGGGCGGAAGTAATCAGCGATTTCAGCCAGTTTGTTCTGGTCAAGACCGGTATCATACTGTGTTCCCTTGAATGCTTCTACCATAACTTCGGTTGCAGGCTGGCTGGTACCAAGTGCAAATGGTGACATTGCGGTATCGATAATGTCACATCCAGCTTCTACTGCTTTCATGTATGTCATGGAAGCAACACCGGAAGTATAATGTGTATGCAGTTCGATTGGAAGGCTGGTTGAAGATTTCAGAGCCTGAATCAGTTCGGTTGCTTTCTGAGGAACTAAAAGTCCTGCCATATCCTTAATACATAAGGAATCAGCACCCATGTCTTCTACTCTCTTTGCCATTTCCATCCAGTAATCCAAGGTATAAGCATCTCCTAATGTATAGGATAATGCAACCTGGGCATGTCCTTTTTCTTTGTTACATGCTGTTACTGCTGTCTGAAGGTTACGAACATCATTTAAGCAGTCAAAAATACGGATAATATCAATTCCGTTTGCAATAGATTTCTGTACGAAATACTCAACCACATCATCTGCATATGGACGATATCCTAAGATATTCTGTCCACGGAACAGCATCTGAAGTTTAGTTTTCTTAAATCCATCTCTTAATTTACGAAGTCTCTCCCATGGATCTTCTTTTAAGAAACGAAGGCAGGCATCAAATGTTGCTCCACCCCAGCACTCTACTGCATAATATCCAACTTCATCCATTTTCGGGATAATTGGAAGCATCTGTTCTGTTGTCATTCTGGTTGCAATCAGAGACTGATGTGCATCACGAAGAACAGTTTCTGTAATTTTTAAAGGTTTTTTCATTTCTTCTGACATTTCTATCCTCCTATATACCAAAGATTGCCATAAATACACCGGCAGCTACTGCTGTACCGATAACGCCGGCAACGTTTGGTCCCATTGCATGCATAAGTAAAAAGTTTGTCGGGTCTTCTTCTGCACCAACCTTCTGCGATACACGCGCAGCCATAGGCACGGCGGAAACTCCGGCAGAACCAATCAACGGATTAATCTTTCCTTTGGTAATCCAGCAAAGCAGTTTTCCAAAGAGGACTCCGGCTGCAGTACCAAACATAAATGCAATCAGTCCAAGAGCAACAATCTTAAGTGTGCTGAAATTTAAGAATGCTTCTGCACTGGTAGATGCACCAACGGAAGTACCCAGAAGAATAACTACGATATACATCAAAGCATTGGATGCTGTATCTGTAAGCTGTCTGACTACACCAGACTCACGGAAGAGGTTACCAAGCATAAGCATACCAACCAACGGAGCGGTTGTCGGAAGAATCAGACATACAATTGTAGTAACTACGATTGGGAACAAAATCTTCTCCAGTTTGGATACCGGACGAAGGTTCTCCATCTTGATTGCACGTTCTTTCTTTGTTGTAAACAGTTTCATAATTGGCGGCTGAATAATCGGAACCAGAGACATATAAGAATATGCTGCCACCGCAATCGGTCCCATCAATGCAGCCTGTCCTAATTTACCGGCAAGGAAGATAGAGGTCGGACCATCTGCTCCACCGATAATAGATACGGCTGCTGCTCCCTTGTCATTGAATCCCATCAGAATTGCAAGCAGGTAAGCTCCGAAAATACCGAACTGTGCTGCTGCTCCTAAAAGGAAGCTGATTGGGTTTGCAATCAAAGGGCCAAAGTCTGTCATCGCACCAACTCCAAGGAAAATCAGAGAAGGTAAGATTGACCACTCATCCAGAGTATAGAAATAATAAAGTAAACCACCGACACCATTGCTGGTCTCTTCCGGACTTGCAATAATGTCCGGATAAATGTTAACCAGAAGCATACCAAATGCAATCGGAACCAGAAGAAGAGGTTCATAACCTTTCTTGATTGCCAGATATAAGAATACGCAGGCAATTACAATCATAAGGTAGTTACCCCAGGTCAGGTTAAAGAATGCAGTCTGATGCAGGAGGTTACTCATTGTGACTCCAACATAACTTAACATAATTTTCCTCCTAGTTGTTCATTGTAGCAAGTAATGCTCCTGCTTCTACGCTGTCACCAACTGCAACTTCGATGCTTGCAACTGTTCCGTCTTCCGGTGCAACAACAGGAGTCTCCATTTTCATAATTTCAAGAATCAGAACTGCGTCACCTTTCTTTACTGCTGTTCCAGGCTGAGCCTCAATCTTGAATACTTTTCCGGCTGCTCCGGCTTCAATCTTAATGCTTCCTGCTCCGGCTGCTGCCTTAGGTGCTGCTGCTTTTGCTGCAGGAGCTGCCGCTGCCTTTCTTGGTGCAGCTACAGGTGCAGATGCTCCGTTCTCTTCTACGGTAACATCATAAACATTTCCATTTACTGTAATTGTATAGTTTTTCATCTTTATATCCTCCTAATTATTCTTCAAACTATCTTCTCTTAATGGAACGTACTACAAATCCATCTGTAGAACTTCCTGTTGCTGCCGCAATTGCAGCAGAGATAACTGCAACAAGTTCCAAATCATCCTGAACCAGCTCTTCTTTCTGAGCAATCTGTTCTACTACTTTATCTTCTTTTGCAGCAGTTGCATCAGCCGCATTCTTTTTCTTATTCTGTAAATAAGGAATAATTCGGAATGCATAAATAATAATACTGATTAAAATTAAGATTACAAATACGGTACCCATGCCCATAAGTGTATTCATTCCGGCTTTGCCCATTTTCTCGCCAAGTGAATATACCTTGTCAAATGTCATACTGGTAAGTTCCGGTGTGTCTGTAGTTGTATCAAATACAACAGTAAAACTCAAATCACGGTTGGTATAATTCAATATCTGTTCCATTACCATTGTCTTATTTGACTCTGTCATGGTAAAGTCACCAAATCCCTGGAAGTCTCCTTCGTCAGCAACAGCTTCTTTCCAACTGCTATAGAAGTTGTAGTTTACTGCATCGCTCTTCTCTGAAACAGAAGAAAGAGCATTATCAATATCAGCTTCTGACACAGTAGTTATCTGCTGTACTGTCTGTTGTACTGTATCCTTCCACTGGTCATAGGTGCCTCCATTGAATGTTATTGAAGTCTGATCTGTCTTACCACAGGCCGTAACAGAAAATGCAAGCAGACAAACACATACAAGCATCCACAATTTTTTCTTCATAAGATTCACCTTTCTATTTTGTTCCATGTTTCTTATATGGAGTATCCATACGTTTTGTAAACAGCATTTCAAAAGCTGCTACAAGATATTTTCTGGTATCAGCAGGCTCAATAATCAAGTCTACATATCCTCTCTTAGCTGCAGTTACAACGTTAGACTGTAATGCCTCATATTCTTTTGCTTTCTCAGCAAGCTTGTCCGCATCAGCGTCTGCATACATAATCTCTGCTGCAAGACGTGCATCCATCATACCGGTCTTAACATCCGGCCATGCGTATACAAGGTCAGCACCGATTGCTTTGGAGTTCATCATTACTGCTGCACTTCCGTAAGCATTACCGGTAAGCAGGCTAACCTTAGGAACGGTAGCATTTGCAAATGCATATGTAAGTTTAGCCAGAGCTTTTGCAAGTCTTCTTTCGCTGCATTTTGTTGCTGTAAATCCAGCCACATTGGTAAGAGATAATACAGGAATATCAAATGCATCACAGAACTGGATGAATTCAGAAGCTTTTTCACAGCCTTTTGCACAAAGTGCTGCATCATGCTCTGCGACTTTCTTTCCTTCTTCATCATATTCTTCTGTGCAGTTAGCAACGGCACCGACAGTCAGTCCGTTTAACTGGATGAATCCGGTTACCATGCTCTTTGCGTAATCCTTCTTTGTCTCTAAGAAATTATGATTATCAGAAATCTCGCTTAATACGAAACGAGGATCGCCTTTCATGGTATCCACATTTTCGCATGCACGGTTCAAATCATCTTCACAGTCTTCCATATAACCATTCTCTGTGTTATCTGCCGGAAGCATGCAGACCAGTTCACGAATCTGTGCAAAGATTTCTTCTTCAGAACCTGCCATATCAATGACGCCGGTCTCTGTACTCTGGAAATCTGCAGAAGAAGTATCACATTTTCCAACGTAATTTCCTTCGATTGCGTTTGGTGCATTTACAAACATTTTTGCTTTATCAGCTTCCATATATGCAAAATCACATAATCCAGGTACTACGGTAAGTCCGCCGCCACAGTTGCCAAATACAGCACAAATCTGTGGTATTACTCCGGATGCCATAACCTGTTTTTCATAAATCATTCCTAATGCATTCAAAGCATCTACTGATTCCTGAAGACGAACTCCGGCACAATCCAAAAGTCCGATTACCGGTGCACCCATCTTCATTGCTCTGTCATAAACAGCTGCAATTTTCTTTGCATGCATCTCGCCAATTGTTCCATTTAATACGGAAGAATCCTGACTGTAGACAAATACCAGATTACCATCAATCAGACCATGTCCGGTAATGACACCATCTGATGGCGTAGCTTCATCTGCCAGATTAAAATCCGTATTTCTTGCGGTTACCAGAGAACCGATTTCCATAAAGCTGTTTTCATCCAGCAAACGGCAAATTCTCTGTTCTGCTAAGTTATTACTTCTGTTGCTCATCTCTTAGTCCTCCATCTATTTTAGAAAAAATAAAATTTTTCGCTAGGGTAATTGTAGTACATTGACCAAAACTTTTCAATAGCAAATCGTTAATTTTTTCACAGATTTTACATATCGCATTTTATGGCTGATTTTCTGACTTTATAAAGAAAAAAGGTCAACCATTCTGAGGCAGCTGTAGCGGTAATCCCATGCCGGAACACTGTCTTTTAAGACAAGTTCTTCCTCTCTCACCACCTGCCCGTTCAGTATATACTTAAGGGTTCCAACAGTAGTTCCTGCTTCCACCGGAGCCTCAAGTCTCTGCTTTCTCTTCAATTTAAATTCAATGGATTCATCCTTACGAAGCAGTATATTTTCTATCTGTTTTTCCTCTGTCCTGTTCTGAACCTCTGTCATCTTAATTCTGCTATAGTCTTCTGTCTTTGCCCCACTTATCTCAAGGGGACATTCTGCTTCCTTGGGGATTTCCAACTCCAGAAGATTTACCTTTTCAAAAGAATCGATTCCATACTGCATCAGCTGTTTTGTGTCTGACCATTTATAATTCTTATTGTTTGGCCAGCCGCAGCCTAAAAGTGCCACCACATAGGTACGGTCATCCCGCCGCAATGCTCCCACATAACAGTATCCGGCATTGCCCGTAAAACCGGTTTTACCACTGATTGCTCCGTCCATCATCGTAAGGAAACGGTTGTGATTATTGCAGCTGTAGTTTCGTGTTCCTTCTATATTAGAAAAGGAATAGGACGGTGTCTGCGTAATTTCAAGAAAAGTCTCTTTCATGGGAGACTCATTGATGCAATAGCTCATAATCCGGGCAAGATCGGCTGCTGTCGTTCCATGGAATCCGTTTTCATCTTCCTTATCCAGTCCGTTTGGCGTAATGAAATAGGTATCCATGCAGCCAAGCTCCGCCGCCTTCTTATTCATCAAGCCAGCAAATGCCTCCACACTTCCTGCCACATGTTCCGCAATTGCCACTGCCGAATCATTGTGGGATTCTAACATCAGAGAGAAACAAAGGTCTTTTAATAAAAACTGTTCCCCACTTGCTCCATTCAGCTGCACATCCGGCTGGGAGGCTGCATAATCAGAAAATGTAACCACGTTATTTAAATCTGCATGCTCTAAGGTTACAATCAATGTCATAATCTTTGTCGTACTGGCATTTGCCCGGCGCACATCCTCTTCTTTTCCAAACAAAATACGCCCTGAATCCGCATCCATTAAGCATGCAGACAGCGCGTACAAATTCTTTGGTTCTTCGATTTCTATTTCATTTTCTTCCTGCGTTTCATCCGGATTATCCTGTGGCAGCGGTTCTGCCGGAATATGATTGGAACTAAAAAATATAAAAAGCAGAGATAATGCTGTCATTTTCTTCCACCGTCTCTTTTTCATGACCGCTCCGAAATACATTTTCTCTGCATTCTATTCATTTCTTTCTATGATTATACTTCGATTATACTTCCGCTTACTACATTCCCTGTTGCTATACTTCAAGCTTCATTTCTGCTTCCTGTTCAGCCTGATGCTTGAATTCTTCCACCTGGTCTTCATTCAGCACCGGGAGTTCATCGATGGAATGCACACCAAAGCTCCGTAAGAATTCCTCTGTTGTGCCAAATAGCATCGGTCTGCCCGGAGCATCCAATCTTCCCACTTCATTGACCAGATTATATTCCACCAGTTTGCTTACTGCATGGTCGCAGGATACGCCACGGATTTTTTCAATCTCCGCCTTGGTGATCGGCTGCTTATAAGCAATGATGGATAAGGTCTCTAACAGTACGTCTGTAAGGACACGCTTCTTTGGCTGTTTTGCAATCCGAATCAGATATTCATACATTTCATTCTTCGTACACATCTGATAAGCGCCGTCCAGTTCGATAATCTGGATACCTCTTTCTTCCTGCTCATATTTCTGCCGGAGCGCTTCTATTTTCTTTTTGGTTTCCTGTTTGTCTAATTCAATTGCATTAGCAATTTTATCCAATTCTACCGATTCCCCCATGGTAAATAAAATTGCTTCTATAATTGCTTCATAATTCTTTTCTTCCATTACTACCCTCATATAATAAGAGCCTAGGCTGCAACCTTGGACTCTATTCTGATATCATCAAATATTTTATCCTGATAAATGGTTATCTTGCCCATCTTCATCAGCTCAAGCACTGCAAGGAAGGTCACGATAATCTCCATCTTGCCACACTGTGCTTCTAAAAGACTGCGGAAGCTGAAATGCGGATGTGTCATTGCATACTGCTCTAAATATACCATTTTATCGGACAGTGATACTTCTTCTTTCTCAATCTTGCCAAATTTGGAACGAACCGGGTCAATCTTATCTTCCTGCTTACGCATGATGGATTTGAAAATATCATTCAATTTCTTCAATGTGACATCTGCCATCAGTTCCTCTAAATCCACCGGCTCTTCATAGGCAGCTACCTCGTCCGGAATCGTCGGCTCCTTAAACATCACCTTTTCTGCATCCATCTGACGGTCTTTTAATTCATAGGAAATGCATTTATACATCTTATATTCCAAAAGCTGTTCTACCAGTTCTGCTCTCGGGTCTTCTGCTTCCTCTTCTTCTGTCTCTTTTGCCGGAAGAAGCATCTTTGATTTAATATCAATCAGTGTGGCTGCCATGACTAAGAACTCACTCATAACATTTAAATCCTGCCGCTTCATTTCCCGGATATATTCCATATACTGATTGGTAATCTCCACAATTGGGATATCATAGATATTTACTTTATTCTTATCCAGCAGATGAAGGAGCAAATCTAACGGTCCTTCGAACACCTGCAGTTTTACTGTTAATTCCATTTCAAAACCTCTCCATTCTTTCCTAGCACATCTATTTTAACGGTATCTAAGAAAAAACGCAAGTGTTTTCACAAGATTTAGTGTTTTTCACAACTTTATACCACAAATCAAGCAATATCTTGTGGTTTTATAACCATAAACACAAGTTCCGCCCGGTTAAAGATTCTGATATGAAAGGTATGGGTTCCAAGCCCCCGGCTTACGATTACTTTCTTCCCCTCAAAATCAAAGGCTCCTGCATCATATTTCGGGAACCACTGAAACTGCGGAGAAATCAGGCTTCCAACACCCGGAATCCGTATCAGTCCTCCATGATTATGTCCGCAAAAAGTCAAATCCGCTCCCCAGTCTGCATATTCCTTCGCATATCTTGGATTGTGTGCTAACAGCACCTGAAATGTATCTTCCGTCTGCTTCGGAAGCGTTTTCTCAAGATAATCCTGTGGAAGTGGCACATCCACTCCTTTTTTATAACAGGACAATGGAATTTCAAGCCCGGTAACTGCCAGTTCTCCAAAAGCTTCTGTTTCATTATGCAGTACATGGATGCCAAGCTCTTTTACCTTATTTTCAAAAGCGAAAAATTTCTCCTGATACTCACTTTTTCTTATGTGGGCACGGGATTCATGATTTCCGTAAGAATAATAAACCGGTGCAATCCTGCACAGCTCTTCCAATATCTTTAACGCTGTCTCATAGGTGTCACTTTTCCTGCTAACCACCATATCTCCTGGAATCAGAATCAGATCCGGCTGTCCGTTTCTAATTGCATCCAAAAGCCGGGCATTGTCTTTCCCGTATTGAAATCCATGTAAATCAGCCAAGACTGCCGCCTTATATTCTCTTTGCACTTTACCACTTTTTATCTCATAATCCGTTCTTGCAAATTTTTTTAATTCCTGCCACTGCCAGATTATGTAAACCAAAATCACACATGCTATTACAATAATGATTTTTAATAACATCTTTCACCTCTTTGCGTCAACAAAATAAACCATGCTTTATCTGCATATTTCTTTCTCTTCTCTATTAAAATGTAATAGAACATACCGGAGGTATTCTTATGCATACCATTCTTTCCATTTTCATAAGCCTGTCTCTTCTCAGCCCGGCCTTTTTACCAATGGCATCACAATTTTCTGTTCTTGCAGAAAACGAAACTCCTGCAGAATCCGACAATCCATCCCCTGATGCTTCCATGCCAGATGCTTCCAATCCGGATGCTGCTTCCGATGCATCTGCTCCGGTCGCATTGTCTGCTCCCAGCGCTCTTTTAATGGAAGCATCTACCGGAACCATCATCTATGAAAAAGATGCTCATTCCATCCTGCATCCTGCCAGCATTACGAAAATCATGACGCTGATTCTGATTTTCGATGCTCTGGACACACAAAAAATTTCCCTGGATGATGTTGTCACAGTTTCGGAACATGCTGCAAGTATGGGCGGTTCCCAGGTCTTCTTAGAGCCGGGTGAAACCCAGACCGTTGATACCATGATAAAGTGTATCAGTGTTGCCAGTGCCAATGATGCCTGCGTTGCCATGGCAGAATTCATTGCCGGTTCGGAAGATGCCTTCGTTGCCCAGATGAATGAGCGGGCTGCAGGACTTGGTATGAAGGATACCAGCTTTGTTAACTGCTGCGGTCTTGACGTTGACAATCATATGACCAGTGCCTATGATGTTGCTCTAATGTCCCGGGAATTAATCACAAAATATCCGCAGATACATAATTATTCCACCATCTGGATGGAAAATATTACCCATGTCACGAAAAAAGGGTCTTCCGAATTTGGTCTAACCAACACCAATAAGCTCATCAAACAATACGCCTATGCCACTGGATTAAAAACCGGTTCCACCGGTCTTGCCAAGTACTGTGTCTCAGCCACTGCTGAAAAAGATAACATTAAACTCATCGCAGTCATTATGGCTGCACCGGATTATAAAGTGCGTTTTGCTGATGCGTCCGCCCTTTTAGACTATGGTTTTTCCGTATGCCGGCTCTATCAGGATACCACACCGCCCGCTCTGCCGGACTTATCAGTACGGGGTGGCACTGATAAAAAGGTCAGTCTTTCCTATGAAGGAACCTTTTCTTATCTTGATACTGCCGGAAATGACTTACATCTTATTGAAAAAAAGCTTTCTCTTCCAGAAGAAATAAAAGCTCCGGTCACACAGGGAAAAGAAGCCGGCACACTTTACTATACATTAAATGGAAAAGAAATCGGCTCCATCCGGGTCTTATATGATACTACGATTCCAAAAGCTACCTATCAGGATTATTTTCGTAAGACGCTTACTTATTTCTTCTCCCTGTAAAACCTTTTCTACAAAAGCGGGGCCAGCAGACGCAGACAGGTCTGTATCATCCGTACTCCTACAAATCTGTGTTTGCAGAATTCCAGATCAATCTTCTGTGACTGTCCGATTACCGCAAGTGCATCTTCTTTTAACTGCAGCACTGCCTCGGTCTTATAGCACCAGACTCCGCATTCAAAATGCAGATACATACTGCGGTAATCCAGATTGATACTGCCTACGGTAGCAATTTTATCATCACAGACAAAACTCTTTGCATGAATAAACCCCGGTGTATACTGATAAATCTTTACACCACTTTCAATAAGAACATCATAATCTGCCTGTGTCAGAAGATAAACAAATTTCTTATCCGGAATTCCAGGTGTTACAATCCTCACATCCACACCACGTTTTGCCGCATTCTGAAGGCTTACCAGCATTTCGTGGTCAATAATCAGATATGGTGTGAAAATGTAGACATACTTCTGTGCTGAATTAATAATGTTCATGTATACATTCTCGCCGGTATTTTCGTGATCTAACGGTGTATCACTATACGGCTGCACATATCCAACGGATGGAATCTTTGCCACATAGTCCGCATCCGGTCGGAACTTCTCATAATCCTCCGTGGAATTTATTATATAATTCCACATTTCAAGAAACATACAGGTAAAGCTCCATACCGCTGCACCTTTCATACGGATTCCGGTATCCTTCCAGTATCCAAACCGCTCAATTTCATTGATATATTCATCTGCAATATTAATTCCGCCAGTAAATGCAACATTTCCATCAATAACGAGGATTTTTCTGTGGTCACGGTTATTCATAATGACAGCCAGTCTCGCCCGCAGCGGATTAAACGCCGCACATTTAATTCCGATTTTCTGCAATTCCTTATAGAAATTATTCGGCAGTGTCGTAATGCAGCCAACATCATCATAAATCAGACGTACTTCTACGCCCTCTTCCACTTTTTCCTTCAAAAGCTGAATCAGCTCCCGGAACATCTTTCCATCATCTAAAATAAAATATTCCAGAAAAACAAACTTTTTCGCTTTCCGGATTTCTTCTAACATAACCGGAAACATTTCTTCTCCGGACGGATAATAATTTGTTGCTGTATGTTCATAAACCGGAAAATGCGCCCAGTCACTGATATATGCAGACTGTCCAGAGGCAACCGGATCTTCTTCTGCCAGCCGTTCTCTGCACGCTCTATCTTCTGTAAGAAGCGGTTCTACTTCCTCATTTACACGGTTCATTTTCTCTCTTGCCTTTCTGGTGAGCTCCGGTCTTCCAAATACCACGTACAGCAACAATCCGAGCAACGGAAACATCAGAATAATAAATACCCATGCCAGCCGGTATGCCGGATTCATTCTTCGATTTACAACGAATAAAGCTACGATAAATGCAAGTATATTGAGAATCAGGTTGATGTAAGTAGACATTTTACCAACTTCCAGCAGCAGATAAAATAAATATCCAAACTGAAGTAAAATAAGTAAAACTGTGATAAAAAGTCTGCTGATTAAAACTTTAACTATTTTCTTCACCTTATTCCCTCCTCTTTCTTTTTCTACCCCTTATTTTATGCGTATTCTTCATTTTACCGCATTTTCTCCCAGAAATCAAATGTCCGGCGTATTCCTTTCCCTCTGTCTCTTTCTCTCTGCTTTTTATCTCTTCCATGTTCTTTTATTTTATCGAATCAGCTGCATGACATCCAGCCTCCCCCAGCCCTGTGCATGCTTGGATTTTCCGGTATCTACACTCGTCTCATAAAGCCTCAGTTTTACTTCTGCTGGTTTTAGATTTGAATAACGGCTTAAAAGCACCGCGACCGCCCCCGCCACCACCGGTGTTGCCATAGAGGTTCCACTTTTCATCTCATAACCATTTCCCATCCGCTTACAGCTGACAATCGCTGTTCCAGGAGCCACTACTTCTGGTTTCATAATGCAGGCTTCCGTCGGACCCCTCCCACTATACCCACGCATCAGGCCCAGATTTTTTACTTCTCCTTCCTCATCATCACTGCTGCCCACCGTTATAATCTTCCGGCATAGCCCCGGTATCGTAATACTCTTATCCTTTGGCCCGTTATTTCCTGCAGCAGCAACCACTACGATTCCTGCGTCCCAGACTGCTTCAATTGCTGCTAACAATTCCTCTTGTTCTTCCCTTCTGGCCGAAGCAAGCATTCCTACGGAAATATTTAAGATTCTGATATTCATTTTCTCATAATTAGAAATCAGCCATTTTAATGCAGATACCACCAGTCTGGTATTACCTTTTCCCATGCGGTCTAATACTTTTATCGAAAATATCTGTGCTCCCGGTGCCATTCCCCGGTAACGTCCATGGGAAGCGAAACCAGAACCTGCAATAATTCCGGAAACATGGGTTCCATGACCGTTATCATCATAAAGTATCTTCTTATCACCTACATAATCACGAAATCCTCTGATTCTTTGTCCAAAATCAATATGAGTTCCAATTCCTGTATCCATCACGGCTACCGTGACATTATTTCCAATATATCCTAGTTTATGAGCTTCATTCACCCTTGTAATCTGTCTGACCCGTTCCATACTGCACCATTTTATGTTTTCTTATAATATATGCAGTGCAGCATTTTTGACCACCTGCAGTGCTTTCCGGATACCCGAAAAAGAAGTTTACTCAGCAAACTCGGCTCTTTTTTTCTGCCAGACTTTTTCTTCGCTACTTACGTAAAAAGGCGTATACCCTTGTGGATTTTCATCCGCAAAAGCATACGCCTTATTTTATTTATGTGAGTATTGAAAAATCACATGCCACGAATCTGCAATTAGTTCTGAGCAGGAACATCCTTGATGGAGAAGCTGATTCTTCCCATTCTGTCTTTGCCCATGCAGATACAGGTTACTGTATCACCAAGAGTCAGAACATCTTCTACATGTTCGATTCTCTCTTTTGCAATCTTGGAAATGTGAACCATTCCCTCTTTGCCCGGTGCAAATTCGATGAATGCACCAAATTCTTTGATGCTTACTACTTTACCAGTGAAAATCTGACCTTCTTCGAAATCAGTTGTAATGATACGGATCATGTCAGCAGCTTTCTCAAGCATTGCTTTATCGGTACCGCAGATGCTTACTGCACCTTCATCATTGATGTCAATCTTAACACCGGTACGGTCGATAATCTCGTTGATTGTCTTACCCTTCTGTCCTACTACATCACCAATCTTAGCCGGGTCAATCTGAACCTGAAGAATCTTTGGAGCATACTGTCCAACTTCTTTTCTTGGCTCAGCAATTGCTTTGGACATAACTTCGTCCATGATATAAAGTCTTGCTTCCCTAGTTCTTCTGATTGCTTCTTCTACGATAGGTCTTGTTAATCCGTGAATCTTAATATCCATCTGGATTGCAGTAATACCGTCATGTGTACCGGTTACCTTGAAGTCCATATCTCCGAAGAAGTCCTCAAGTCCCTGAATATCGGTTAATACGATGTAATCATCATCTGTCTCACCAGTTACCAGACCACAGGAAATACCTGCAACCATTTTCTTAATCGGAACACCTGCAGCCATAAGTGCCATACAGGATGCACAGGTAGATGCCATAGAGGTAGAACCATTAGATTCAAAGGTCTCGGATACGGCACGGATTGCATATGGGAATTCTTCTTCAGAAGGAAGAACCGGAACCAATGCTTTCTCAGCCAGTGCTCCATGTCCGATTTCACGACGTCCCGGTCCTCTGGAAGGTTTTGTTTCTCCAACAGAGTAGGATGGGAAATTGTAATGGTGCATATATCTCTTGGTTGTAATATTCTCATCTAATCCATCGATTTTCTGAACTTCAGATAATGGAGCTAATGTTACAACATCACAGATCTGAGTCTGTCCACGGGTAAACATAGCAGAACCATGTACTCTAGGAATAATATCAACCTCAGATGCCAGCGGACGAATCTGGTTGATTGCTCTTCCATCCGGACGTTTGTGGTCTTTTAAAATCATCTTACGAACGGTCTTCTTCTGATACTGATATACAGCCTCACCAACTAATGGAAGCCACTCTTCGTTATCTGCAAATGCCTCTTCCATTTTCTCTGTTACTTTACGGATATTTTCTTCTCTGGTCTGTTTGTCGTCAGAGAATACTGCTACTTCCATCTCATCCGGTGTAACAATCTCACGCATAGCTGCAAACATTTCCTCTGGAACTGCACAGCTTGTATATTCATGTTTTGGTTTACCAACTTCGTTTACCAGTTTCATAATGAAATCATTAATGGTCTGGTTGATGTCGTGTGCCATGTAAATTGCTTCAATCATTTTATCTTCCGGAATCTCATTTGCTCCGGCTTCAATCATGATTACTTTCTCTCTTGTAGAAGCAACCGTCAACTGTAAATCACCATTGTCCCAAACTTCCTGGGATGGGTTGATTACAAATTCACCATCTTTCATTCCGACCTGTGTCATAGCACATGGTCCGTCAAATGGGATGTCCGAAATGCAGGTTGCAATCGCAGAACCAAGCATTGCTACGATTTCCGGACGGCATTCCGGGTCAACGCTCATAACGAGGTTGTTTAATGTTACATCATTACGATAATCCTTTGGGAATAACGGACGCATAGGTCTGTCAATTACACGGGAAGTAAGGATTGCATTCTCAGATGCTTTTCCTTCTCTCTTATTAAATCCGCCAGGGATTTTTCCTACTGCATAAGATTTCTCTTCGAACTCTACGCTAAGAGGGAAAAAGTCGATTCCGTCTCTTGGCTTTTCAGATGCTGTTGCAGTAGATAATACAGTGGTATCACCGTAGTGCATGAATGCACATCCATTTGCCTGTTTACCCACACGGTTAATATCAACCGTAAGAGTTCTTCCGGCAAGTTCCATTGAATAACTCTGGTACATATCATTTCTCCTTTTTTGTATACAGGATATTCCTGCTTATTATGGCAGAAGTTCCGAAATGGTGCTGTTTGCAGCCATCCGGAGGTGTATCGACCGAAACTACTGATTAACACAATCTGTAATTGCACTAATCAGTGGTCTCGGAATCGTCCTTCTGCCGTTCTTACATTGTCATCCATAAGACTCTGTACTTGCAGTTCCTTACGGATATCCGGCAACCTGTGGAAGCCTAGCAACCGAAAAATAGAGCGGACAACTCCGCTCTATTCTATACGGTTTCCTTTTACAAGAAATTACTTTCTTAAACCTAAACGTTCGATTAAAGAACGATATCTTTCAATATCAACTTTCTTTAAGTAAGCCAGTAAACGACGTCTCTGACCAACCATCTTTAAAAGTCCTCTTCTGGAATGATGATCCTTCTGATTTACTTTTAAGTGCTCATTCAGCTCATTGATTCTGGCTGTTAAAAGTGCAACCTGTACCTCTGGTGAACCTGTGTCTGTAGCAGTTTTACCATATTCTGCGATGATTGCTTCTTTTCTTTCTTTTGATAACATTTACGTTTCCTCCTTATATTTTCTTATCGCCTGATAATCAGTAAAAGGTCGGAGTGTCCATCTACCGAATATCGGCTAAATCATACCTAACAAATATAACATACTACTTATTATTTGTAAACAAAATTCTGTTAGTTTCCTTATCTAGTTTCCTAATACCCGGACAACACATACTGGTGAACGATAATATGCATTGGAAATCTTGATTCCGGTAGAAGGTGAACTTGCATGAACAATCTGACCATTTCCAATATAGATTGCCACATGGTTGATACCCTTACCGCTACCATAGAAGAACAAATCTCCCGGCTGTGCTTCGGATGCACTGATTCTGGTTCCGCATCCTGCCTGTGCTCTGGATGAGTGTGGCAGATATACGCCATAATTTGCATATACGGATAATACGAATCCGGAACAGTCCGCTCCTCTGGTAAGGCTGGTTCCGCCCCATACATATGGATTACCGACAAACTGTGTTGCATAAGCCACCAGTGATACTCTTGTATCTGAAACACCCTGACCATATTTTAATTCTGTCATGGTCTGTGCCTTTGGCAGCTGCTGTGAAATCTCTACATAATCGGTGCTTGCATATCCTACATCACCATCTAAGTCTACTTCCACCCAGCCATCATACTGATTTAAAACCTCTAATTCTTCTCCTTCCGGCATCAATGCAAGTTTGGTACAATCGGTATTCATCTCAGCACGTACATTTAAAGTCTGTGTTGTAACGGTTGCAATGGTCTTCATTACTTCCTGGGCTTTTGCTACAGCTGCCTCTCCAGTAATGATATATTCTGCTTTTACATATCCGGTTACCTGACCAGATTCAATTTTAAGCCACTCGCCATCGTCCTCTAATATTTCACATCCGGCATCGTTCTGCATCTTTCCTACGATATCAGAATTGGTATCCGGCTGTTCCCTTACATTTAAACTGCTGTCAACCTGTGCAATACCAAGATTGGTATATCCACAGATTGTTGTATCTGCAGGTACCGCTGTATCGGTTGCTGCTGTATCTGCAGGTACCGCTGTATCGGTTGCTGCCGCATCCTCAGACTGGCCTTCCATCGTTATAACAGTATTGGTTGCTGAAACAACAATATCTGTATTATAATAGGAATCCATTGTAGCAAATATTCCTGCATTTAAGCCGGAACCTGCTGATGTCTGTGCAGCTGCGCCACCCTCTAGCGCCACTGTAAGTCCACAGGTAAGAATAAATGCTGTTGTCTTCCACTTTCTATTGTTCTTCATAAAAATATGCCTCCTGACATTGTAACGATGCAAAATGCACCCTGCATTTCCGCATCTGTTCGAATCAATATTCTTCTCCATATTTTAAGATTATAGCAACGTGATTTCATAATGTCAACATAAATATGTAACAATTATGTAACAATTGTTCGAATTTTTACGAAATTCATATATTTAATGCTGCTGTACATAAAATCTGCCATAGGCAATATCCTGTTCGAGCTGTTGCTTTAAAGCCTCTAAGGATTCAAACTTCATCTCGCTGCGCTCTCTGCTCCGGAAGCAGACACGCACTTTCTTTCCATAGAGATTCTCATTAAAATCAAAAATATTGGTTTCCACTGCCACCGGATTAACCCCTTCGATAGTCGGCTTACATCCCACATCTGCGATTCCATGATACGTCTTATCCCCTACTACAACATCACAAACATAGACGCCAAACGGCGGAAGCAGTTTGTTTTCCGGCGGTATGATATTTATGGTCGGGATTCCAAGTACCTTCGCGCCCATTTCTCTGCCATGTATTACAACACCTTCCACAAAATAATCATAGCCAAGAAGGTATTTTACTTTTTCCATATTGCCCTTTTCTACTTCTTCCCGGATAAAGGTACTGCTGATATCCCGATTCTCATACTGAACCTTATCTATTACCTTAAGTTCATAATGCAGCTTCTTCGCATATATTTCCAGCAGATGGTAATCTCCGCGGCGGTTATGTCCGAAATGAAAATCTGTTCCAACCACAATGCCACGGATTTTCATGGAAGAAGCCAGCATTTCAATAAATGCTTCCGGTTCCATGGTCATGACTTCTTTGGTAAAAGGATATTCAATCAGATAATCAATGCCCTGCTCTTCACAGATTGCAACCTTCTCTTCATTCGTCGTAAGCACCTTCTGGACTTCATTTATCCTGCCCGGTCTCGGCGGAATGGCAAAGGTAAACAGTACCGTTGCACAGCCTTTATTCTTCTGCTCCATCATATGTTCTAATAAAGTCTCATGTCCTCTGTGCAGACCGTCAAATTTGCCAAGGGAAAGCACGCATTCTTCTTCAATATGAAATTCTGTTGTTCCATGTATATACTTCATTTTTTATACCTGCTTAAATGTCTTTTTCCTTCTCATTGCTGTGTAAAGAAAAGTTTTACCGGCTTAAACAGCCTGTCCGCTGTACGGTATTCATATATTCCAACAAAATGATTTGCATTGTCATACACTCTGACTTTTTTGCAGTCATCTTCTTTATAAAAAGAAGCAAGCGTATGCTCTATCGTCTCTGCCTCTGCTATCACGGGCAGCGGCAGCTTATTTCCATTATATAAAAGTGCAGTACTATCTTTGCGGCTGTGAATCTGTGGCAGATTTTTAAATACGGTATCAATGGGATATAAAATCTCTTCTATCTTACCACTTTTCATTATTGTCTCAATTTCCTGCAGTGTTTTTGCATCTTCTATTTGAAAATCTGAAACTCTTGTCCGTACCAGGTACTCCATACAGGCTCCACAACCTAATTTTTCTCCGATGTCATGGCACAATGTCCGGATATAAGTTCCTTTGGAACAGTGCACCCGCATGGTCACTCGCGGCAAGTCGATTGATAAAATTGCAATATCTAATATCTGAACCTTCCTTGCCTTGCGTTCTACTTCCACACCTTCTCTTGCTAAGTCACATAATTTCTTTCCATTGACCTTCAGTGCAGAATACATCGGCGGAATCTGTGCATATTCTCCCACAAAGCTTTCAATACACTGCTTTACTTCTTCTATGGAAAGATTTACCTCGGATTCCTTTAATATGGTTCCTGTCATATCCTGGGTATCCGTTTCTTTTCCCAAAAGCATGACTGCCTCGTATACCTTGTCCTTATCAGTTAAAAGGTCACAGACTCTGGTTGCTTTTCCTATACATACAGGAAGTACGCCCTCCGCATCCGGATCAAGCGTACCTGTATGTCCAATCTTTTTCATTTTTAAAATTCCACGCAGCTTTGCAACTACGTCAAAGGACGTAAATCCTTTTTCTTTTCTCACATTAATAATTCCGTCCATACGTTATCCTGTCTATTTCAAAAGCTGTTTTTCAACGTCCTTTACGATTCCCTCAAGAATCTCTTTAGCATTGCCTTCTATGGTTGCTCCGGCTGCCCGTATATGGCCGCCTCCACCATAGGACATCATAATAACTGCCACATCTACCTTACCACTGGAACGCATGCTTGCTTTAAAGCTTCCATCCTCATTTTCGTAAAGAAAGATTGCAGCTTCCACATCTTTGGTAGCACGAAGCTGCTGTACGATTCCTTCTAAATGTTTCGGAAGAACCTGGTATTTTTCCATTTCTTCTTTGGTTACGATAGATGCAATGCATTTTCCATCTAAAAAGAGCTGGCTGTCCACCAATGCCTGACCCAAAATCCGGTTCTGCTCGTAAGTTTTCTCATAATAAGTCTTATCCACGATACGGCTGAAATCAATTCCCATTTCCATCAGCCTGCCGGCAATGTTCATGGTCTTTGCAGAAGTACAGGAATACTGGAACACACCGGTATCATGCACAATTCCCACATAAATACATTCTGCAATTTCCTTTGTAATCTTCTCTTCATCTATGAGTTCATATACAAGCTCACAGGTTGAACTTGCCTCCGGGAAAATGTAGTTTGCATCTGCAAAGTTCTGATTGCTGATATGATGGTCAACACAGAAGGTGCGTTTTGCTGCATGAAAATATTTCACTGCATTTCCCAGTCGTTTCTCATCGCCGCAGTCCAATGCAATAAATAAATCGTATGGCTCTTTTTCTATATAAGAGCTGTCAATTTTATCTGCATTTGCAAGGAATTTGAAAATGTTTGGAATCGGTTCCAGATGGAGTTCCACTTCCATTTCCGGATGATATTTTCTGATATAGTTATATACTGCTAACGTGGAACCTACACAGTCTCCGTCAGGTTTTACATGACCGGCTATTGCTACACGCTTCACATCATAAAGCTGTTCCTCTAATTTCATTGGCAACACCTGCTCTCTTTCTCTTCGGATGAGGCTTAGGACTCTTCCTGTCCAATCACCTCATCAATTTTCTTTGACATGTTTACACCATACTCAATGGACTGATCCAGGATAAACCGAATCTCCGGAGTATTTCTTAAATTGATACTTTTTGCGAGGGCATGACGAATATACCCTTCTGCACTATTAAGACCTTTGATTGTATTATTCTGAGCTTCTTCGTCTCCGAATACACTGATATACGCCTTACAGGTTTTTAAATCCGGTGCCACTTCTACGGCGACCACACTGGTCATCGGCGCAATACGCGGGTCTTTTACTTCACTCCGGATAATGTTGGAGAGTTCTCTTTGAACTTCTCCATTTATCCGCATATTTTTCATACTATTTTTTTGCATAATTTTCCTGTCCTTCTATCAGATTATCTGGCAACCTCTACCATCTTATATGCCTCTACCTGATCCAGTTCTGCAATATCATTAAATCCTTCGAATACAAGACCACACTCATATCCGGCTTTTACTTCCTTCACATCGTCCTTGAAACGTTTCAGGGAAGCAAGATTTCCTTCAAATATCTGTGTTCCCTCACGGGTAATACGGACTTTACATCCACGCTCGAAGTTACCATCCAATACATAAGAACCTGCAATGTTACCAACACCGGATGCTTTGAAAATCTGACGGACTTCTGCATGGCCGATTACTTTTTCTTCGTATACAGGATCTAACATTCCCTTCATAGCAGCTTCTACGTCTTCAATTGCGTTATAGATAACTTTATAAAGACGGATATCTACACCTTCATTTTCAGCAGTAACCTTTGCTGTAGGGTCCGGTCTTACGTTAAATCCAATGATGATTGCGTTAGATGCAGATGCTAAAGTAACATCAGATTCGTTGATTGCACCAACACCACCATGGATAATCTTAACCACAACTTCGTCGTTGGAAAGTTTTACAAGACTCTGTTTTACGGCTTCTACAGAACCCTGGACGTCTGCTTTAACGATGATATCCAGCTCTTTTACATCTCCGGACTGAATCTGTGAGAACAGGTCATCTAAAGACATTCTGGAACGGGTCTCCTCTAACAGTTTTGCCTTTCCTTCGGAAATATATGTCTCTGCAAAGTTTCTTGCATCTTTTTCACTGTCACATGCTACGAATGTTTCTCCTGCATCCGGTACACTGGAAAGTCCTAAAATCTCTACCGGCATGGATGGTCCGGCTTCTTTTACTCTTCTTCCCTTATCGTCAATCATGGCACGCACTTTACCATATGCACTACCACAGGCAATCGGCTCACCAACTGTAAGGGTTCCCTTCTGTACTAAAACAGTTGCTACAGCTCCTCTTCCTTTATCCAGCTGTGCCTCAATGATAACACCACGGGCTTTACGTTTTGGATTTGCCTTTAACTCGCTGACTTCTGCTGTTAATAATAACATTTCCAATAACTGGTCAATACCTTCGTGGGTATGAGCAGATACCGGTACAAAAATGGTGCTTCCACCCCAGTCTTCCGGAATCAGTTCGTATTCGGATAACTCCTGTTTTACTCGGTCGATATTGGCATTTGGCTTATCAATCTTATTGATTGCTACTACGATTTCAATTCCGGCTGCTTTAGCATGGTTAATTGCTTCTACAGTCTGCGGCATGACACCATCATCTGCTGCAACTACAAGAATTGCGATGTCGGTAGATTTTGCTCCACGCAGACGCATTGCGGTAAATGCTTCATGTCCCGGTGTATCTAAGAAGGTAATCTTCTGTCCATTGATACTTACCACATAGGCCCCGATATGCTGTGTGATACCACCAGCCTCACGGTCTGTTACATGTGTATTACGGATTGCATCCAGAAGGGATGTTTTACCATGGTCAACGTGACCCATTACACAGACAACAGGTGGTCTTGGAACTAAATCTTCTTCTCTTTCTTCATCCTCTTTTAAGAGCTCTGCAATTACGTCTACCTTTTCTTCCGGCTCTGCAATACAGTTAAATTCCAGTGCAATTTCTTCTGCACTGTCATAGTCGATTTCCTGGTTTACGGTAACCATCTGTCCCTTCATAAAGAGCTTCTTGATGATTTCAGAAGCCTGAACCTTCATCTTATCTGCCAGTTCCTTAATCGTCATACGCTCCGGCAGGGATACGCTGCGGATGGTATCTTCTTCCTTTGGTTTCGGCTGTGCAGGACGTTTCTTCTTACCGCCGTTTTTCTCAAGATTTACATATCTTTCCTGTTTCTTGCTTCCTAACTTATCGTGCTCCTGCACCTGTTTCTTACGGGTATTGTCACGGTCACGGTTTTCACGGCTTTCTTTTCTTAAATCATCCGGTCCTGCCTGGATAGCTTCTTTATTGAAACGGTTTAATTCCTGATCGAATCTTCCACCATTTCTTCCGCCTCTTCCATTTCTGTCGCCTTGTGGACGGTTATTATTGTATGGTCTGTCTCCCTGTGGGCGGTTATTGTTGTACGGTCTGTCTCCCTGCGGGCGGTTGTTATTGTACGGTCTGTCTCCCTGCGGGCGGTTGTTATTATACGGTCTGTCTCCCTGCTGACGGTTATTATATGGTCTGTCCCCCTGCGGGCGGTTGTTATTGTACGGTCTGTCTCCCTGCTGACGGTTATTATACGGTCTGTCTCCCTGTGGGCGGTTGTTATTATACGGTCTGTCTCCCTGCGGGCGGTTGTTATTATACGGTCTGTCTCCCTGTTGACGGTTATTGTTAAAGTTTCTTGTCTCCGTCTTCTTCTCTTCTGTTTTCACTACCGGTTTCTCCTGAACAGTTTTTGTTTCCGTAGTCTTTACTTCTGCAGTTTTCATTTCTGCTGGTTTTACTTCTGCAGCCTTAACTTCTGTTGCTTTTACCTCTGCCGGCTTAACTTCTGCAGCTTTTACCTCAGCAGGCTTTGGTGCTGCCGGTTTTGCAGGCTGAGCTGGTCTTGCAGCCGGTGCCGGTCTTCTTGCTTCTCCGGTCTTGGCATTGGTGTGATAAGCCTGACGTCTGCTTCCCGGATTGGTCTTGCTGTTCTGCGGGTTAAATACAGCAGAAATACTTGCTTTTTTCTTCGGACGAGCCGGTGCTTCTGTTGCAGCTTTTGCTTCACCTGCCGGCTTTGTCTCTGCTGCCGGCTTTTTCTCTGCTGCCGTTTTTGTCTCTGCTGCTGGTTTTGCTGCTCCGTTTACTTTAGAACGCACCAGCTTCTGTGCATCTTCATCTATACTATTGCTGGATGTCTTTACTTCATACTGGGTTCCTTGTAAGGAATCCAAAACATCCTGCGGCTTTATATTTAATTCTTTTGCGAGTTCATATACTCTGAGTTTTGACATATATAACTACCTCCGTTATTCAGTTGTTAACAGTTTCAATTGCTTTATGACGGCTTTGGCAAGACCTTCGTTGGTAACTGCCAATGATGCCCGAAATTCTTTTCCAATATGATGTCCGAGACTCTCCTTATCAGCATAAGCATAAAATGGCACTTCATAAAAGCTGCACATATCACGGAAATGTTTCTTCGTATTATCTGAAGCATCTCCTGCGACAATGACCAGATGAGCCTTTCCTTCTTTTACCGCTTTCTCTGTTGAAAATTCTCCGCTTGCAACATTTCCTGCCTTGGCAGAAAGTCCAAGCATGGATAACACCTTATCTTGTTTCAATATTCTGCATCTCCTTTTGCAACTCCTTATATATTTCTTCCGGAATCGCCATTTTCAAAGATCTTTCCAAGCCCTTTGTCTTTTTTGCTGCCAAAAAGCAATCCATATTCGGACAGATATATGCGCCTCTTCCATTCTTTCTTCCAGTGGAGTCCACTACAAGTTCATCTTCCGGCGTATGAATAATCCGAATCAGTTCTTTCTTGCTTTTCATTTCCTGGCATCCTACACATTTCCGCATAGGAATCTTCTTATTCGTTGCCATCTATGAACTCACCATCTCCTGTGTTTTCTTCTTCATAACCTTCTTCATACTCCTCATCATAGTCCTCGTAATCATTTTCATAATCCATAAATTCACCGGACTCTCTTGCCTGTGTCTCACTCTTGATATCAATCTTGAATCCGGTCAGTCTTGCAGCAAGTCTTGCATTCTGTCCTTCTTTACCGATAGCAAGTGACAACTGATAATCCGGAACAACAACCTTTGCGCTCTTCTCTTCGCCATCTGCGATTACGGAAATAACTTTTGCTGGGCTTAATGCGTTCTCGATTAACATAGCAGGATTCTCATTCCAGTTAATGATATCAATTTTCTCACCGCGTAATTCACTTACGATAGCATTTACCCTGGCTCCGTTCATACCTACACAAGCTCCTACCGGATCCACATCAGGGTCATTGGAGTAAACAGCAATCTTGGTTCTGCTTCCTGCTTCACGGGCAATACTCTTAATTTCTACAATACCATCTTTTACTTCAGTAACTTCTGATTCAAACAGACGTTTTACTAATTCCGGATGGGTTCTTGAAACCATAATCTTTGGTCCCTTTGGTGTAGATTTTACTTCCAGGATATATACCTTGATACGTTCGGTCGGTTTGAATACCTCTCCCTTTACCTGCTCATTTTCAGTAAGAATGGCATCTGCTTTACCAAGATTAATGGAAATATTTTTTCCAACATATCTCTGTACAATTCCGGTTACAACGTCTTTTTCCATGCTGTAATATTCGCTGTAAATTGCTTTTCTTTCTTCCTCACGAATCTTCTGTAAAATTACGTTCTTTGCATTCTGTGTTGCAATACGTCCAAATTCTTTGGATTTAACTTCTACATTTACTACATCACCAAGATTGTACGCAGAATCAATCATGCGTGCATTTGCAAGACTGATTTCTGTTACATCATCTTCTACTTTTTCCACTACGGTCTTCTCAGCAAGCACATGGAACTCACATGTTTCCGGGTCAATATTTACTTTAATATTATCTGCCTTTCCAAAATGGTTTTTGCATGCAGTCAGCAGAGAATTCTCAATTGCCTCAAGTAAAGTCTCTTTGCTGATATTTTTTTCCTGCTCCAGTATTGTCAATGCTTCCAACAACTCGTTATTCATTTCTTTATCCTCCTATATACTTATTTTCTAAGTTGTATGCTATGTTAATGATTAAAAATCGATGGCAAGACGGATTAATGCAATATCCTTCTTATCAAATACCTTCTGTCCATAAGATTCGTCTTCAATTGTTACGGTATTCTCATCATATGCACTTAAGACTCCACAAAATTCCTTTTCATGATCTATGGCACGATACAGACGTATCTCCACTTCTTTTCCCATAGAACGGACATAGTCCTTTTCTTTCTTCAACGGTCTGCCAAGTCCCGGCGAACTCACTTCAAAAATGTAAGAGTCTTCCACATAATCTTCCCGATCCAGAATCTCATTCATTTCCCGTGCTACCATTTCACAGTCATTGACGGTAATTCCGCCTTCCTTATCAATGTAAGCCCGTAAGTACCAGTCGGAACCTTCCTTGACATATTCCACATCTACCAGTTCAAAATGATACTTATCAACGATTGGCTGAATGAAGCTTTCTGTCTTCTGTTCATAAATTTCTTTTCTGGACATGTAACCACCTTTCCATCTGCTTAAATTTTGTTCTAAACATGAATTGAGAGTGGACGCAACGCCCACTCTCAAAGCCTAAATCATCATGTACGGTATTATTATAGCACTATTTTCTTAAATTGCAAGATTTTATTTCCAAATTATCTACTTTCTGCCGGCTTTTCCTGCCTTTTTCTGTGACCAGACAGAACATGCTCCAATCACTACGGCAACCAGAATTGTAAATACATATGCCATCCATGCTGGTAATGTTCCTGCAGATGCTACTGCTGTGCTGCCGTTTCCATCACCTTTTACTAAAATCAATGCAGAAACCGGAGCTACTTCTGCTATTCCAGAAATTGTTTCAATCGTATCTGTTCCTGCTAAGGTATCATTAACGCATACATTCCAGTTTCCTTCCGGAAGAGTTACTTCTTTTTTCTCATTATTGGCATTGAAGATCACATACATTCCATCTGCTGTCTCTCCGTCAACATCGCCGGTAATTGCAAACGCTACTACATTATCATCTAAATCTTCTACCGGAGTCACATGTGCTTTTACATCCTCTGCATTGTCAAGGCGAAGCACCGGATGTGCCTTACGGAATGCAATCAGTCCTTTATAATACTGGTAAACATTCTGATACTGTTCATCTTCCAGATTGCTCCATTTTAAGCTGTTTACTGAATCTGGTGAGGCATAGCTGTTTTCATCTAGACCACCATCTGCTTTCACTTTGCTTCTTAAGAATTCTTCTCCTGCCTGCATAAACGGAACACCCTCTGCCGTCATATAAATGGCTGCTGCAAGATTGTTCATGCGGATTCGCTCCTCCACGGAAGCTTCCGGAGTAGAACGGATAATACGATCCATCAGGGAAAGATTATCGTGACAGGATGCGTAGTTAATGGACTGGGAAGGTGTAGTACACCATTCCGGTGATAATCCCATAAAGCATTTTTGTAAGGTCTTCTCTTTGCCATTTGCTCCGGATACAAAACCTTTTTCTGTAGTTGAAAATGTATTTCCTTTTAACAAATCTCTTAAAGTATCACTGAAAAAAGCCATTTCCGGTACTTCTGTGGAATTGGTCTGTGTTGTCATGGAATATCCTTCTTTGGTAAGGCTTGTCTGCATCGACCACCCTTCTCCGTAGAAGATAACATCCGGGTGGTCTTTGTGCACTTCCTCGATTACCTCGTTCATGGTTTCCGTATCCAAAAGTCCTACCAGGTCAAAACGGAAGCCATCAATATGATATTCATCTGCCCAGTATTTCACAGAGTCCACAATATATTTCTTCACCATGGAACGCTCGGATGCTGTGTCATTTCCACAGCCGGAACCATTAGAATAAGTCCCATTATCATTTACTCTTGAGAAATACTCCGGCACAATTACGTTAAAACAGAATTCTCCTGCATTGTATACATGATTGTAAACCACGTCCATAACGACACTGATATCGTTATCATGTAATGTCTTTACCATTTCTTTAGCTTCTTTCACCCGGACTTCTCCATGATATGGATCCGTGGAATAAGAGCCTTCCGGTACGTTGTAGTTGACCGGATCATATCCCCAGTTAAACTGCGGTGTATCCAGCTTTGTTTCATCTACGGAACCATAATCATAAAACGGAAGTAAATGTAAATGTGTGATTCCCAAATCCTTGATATGGTCAAGTCCGGTCGGAACACCATTTTCAGTTGTGGTTCCGGTCTCTGTCAGTCCTAAATATTTTCCAACATTTTCAATTCCGGAACTGGAATCTGAAGAGACGTCACGGATATGCATTTCATAAATAACAGCATCATTAATACCCTCTCCGGCATGTGGGTTACTGTCACTGTCCCACCCTTCCGGATTGGTGGATTCCAAATCAATTATCATGGCACGTTTTCCGTTGACACCTGTGGTTCTTGCATATGGGTCATTGGCTTCTTTTTCCTCACCATTAATGGTAACGGTATAAGTATAATAGGTACCATTTAAATCTCCATCCTTTGATGCCACCCAGGTTCCGTTTATATCTGCAGTCATTGGAATGGATTCAATTAAATCATCGGTTCCTTCTGTTCCTGATTCATAGAGATTTACAGAAACAGCCTGTGCGGTTGGTGCCCAGAGACGGAACGCTGTGCTGTCTTTTGTCCAGGTTGCACCAAGGTCATCTCCGTCATAAGTATACTCTTTTTCAAATTCTTTGGTGGAATATACGCTCGGCATCACTACTTTATATTCAGTTCCTTCGTATGTAATCTGATAGCTCTTATAAGCATCTAATGGTTCTTCCACAACTACCTGATATACGAAATCATCATCTTGTGTTACTTCTTTGATAGTAACCGCCACACCATCGGCACTCTTAATAGAAAATGCCTGCATCAGATTCCCTTCAATTGCTCCGGTCATCTGAACGGTTACTGCGCCTTCCCCATCATATTTGGCTCCGGATAATTTAGTTCCGGTTACGGCATCATCACCATATTCTTTGGTATATCCTTCCACACCAGACTCTACATAAATATCCACAGTACCGGATACCATCTCGGAAATATCAATGAACTGGTCTTCATCAACATCCTTGGTCCAGTCTGCTGTACGCACAATAAATCCCACAGAGGTTGTACCCGGTGTTACTTCCATGGTTGCCACGTGGTCACCATCTTCCTCTGCCAGTTCATAAGCTGCACCATCCGCACCTTCTCCCCACATCCAGACATCCCATCCATCGTAATTGTCGTCTGCTCTGTGATAATGCAGCTTAATCAAAAGTTCGTCAGCCTTTACCATTGCCGCATCTGAGACTACTGAAAAAACAGTCATCATGATAAGCAGCAATGCCATCCCCAATGCTTTTCCTCTTCTCTTCATGTCACCCTCCATCATACATTTGTTAGATTTGCTTATTTTTTCCTTGTTTATTACCGGAAACATAGTAAATTGTAACATAATGTTTGATGATTTAGAAGAGAAATTTTCGTAAATTTTAGTATTTTTACAATTTTTAGTTATAGCAAAGGGACTTATTTTACAGCCTCTTTCATTTACTTATTCATCTTCTTCATCACTACTCCAGGATGAAATCAGATGTATTTCTCCAGTATCTAAATCCAGTGCCATGTTGTCTGACACTCTTGACATCAAATGTCCCTCCATATCCATTGCGATATTATCTGATGTCTGACAGAGCATATCTCCATCATTGTAATCAAGCATATTTCTATACATATTCTATTTCTCCTCTAAAACCATCTTTAACATTTTAAATGCAGCTCTTTTTTTTGCTTCTTTTTTTGCTGTTGCATCTGCCATGCAAATATTATCATATTCCTTAATTCCACATTCACAATGCCAGATTGGATTACCATTCAAATCATATTTTTCTGTAAAGTTATATTGCGGAATGGAAAAATAGCCTCTCCTTGCAAGAATTTCAAGTTGATTAATAGAATCTTGTTTATTTGGGTGTTCTATTTCATCCCTAATAGTAAACAATAAGTTATTCTCTTCCAGGTACTGGTATACATATTTTGCTGCAGCCTTTCTGGCTTCTTTCTGTGAGTTACCAAACCCAAGAATAATATTGTCAAATTCTTCAATTTTTAGATACGCCTTATATAGTGGTCTTTTTCCGTTTATCGGCCACTCACTACACACATAATCCCCCATATACCAATGTGCAGTATTGTATTTTTCCACATGATATAATGGTAAAATTCCATATTTTCGTAATGACCACTCCTGCAAAAGTTGAATATAATTATCATCTTCATTCTCCAAATCAGGTTCCAGCATCTGCTCAATCACCTGTTTAAGAATTTTCATATTCCAATTACAATCCAATACTACTGCCCCAATGATTGCTTCAAACAAATCTTCTTTTACAGCATCTTTTTCTTCCGCATGTCCGTTAATATCGCTTTTTCCCATAATAAGAAAATCAGCGAACCCTAGCATATCAATTCTTTCTGCCAGATTCTTCCTTTGAACAAGTTTGCTCTTAATTTCTGTCAATTCACCTTCATCACATTCAGAATAAAATTCATTACACTCATCCCTGTTGAAATCATCGCACTCAGATGCCATATAACCGTACTCTTCTGTAAGCAATTGAACCACAACAAAATCAAGAGCCTTATCACCAATGAACTCTAAAACTTCGTTATTTGCCCCGCCATTTTCTACAGAATACGATCTGCGAACAAATGCCTGTTGTAACAAGTCCCGGTTTTTAAATTTGTAATCAATTTGGTTTTCGATACCAATTAAATCATTTGTATCCATATGATACCTCCTAGTTTATTTTTACTAGAAGACATAAAGAGTCCAATAATAAACAATCCATTCTTATAATGCATTGCTAAATTGAACAAGATAAGATAAATTTGAATCTTTGTTTTTCTATGTTTACATCATTCCACTTTCATAAAATGAAATAAACCTATGAAAACAATGGTTTTAATTTATAATATTATGCCCTCTGTTTTTAATATAACAGAAGGCATGCTGTTTTTCAATTCTTATTTTTCATATTCCTACCAATCCAAAATTCGAAATTGATTTGAATTCAAGTATTCCCCACTTTAAGCATTTTGTACAAATAATAATGCCTTACATAACTTTCAACTATTGCAGACTACTATGCAGCTGCGTCCTCCACCACTACAAACTGCAACTACACTTATGACATACCATATACCCTTTTATTTAAGGTCAAAAAATAAACCGATTTGTGGTCGATTTATCTTGGGTAAGCACTTTTGCAGGACTCTCCTTTCCTGCGTATTTAATTAATCGAACATATGTTAGAATACCTTTTTGAATACCTCGCACTTTTTAGCGGTGTAATTTCAAGGTTATTTTATAAAAAATAAAAATGCTGTAAGACCAGTAAAATCAAGGCTTTCAGCATTTATAGGGTTGGGCTATTAAATTATTAATAGTGAGCAGTTCATAGGGGAATCGAACCCCTGTTTCCGCCGTGAGAGGGCGGCGTCTTAACCGCTTGACCAATGAACCGGACAAGTGATACTATAACACGACGCCCTCTAAATTGCAAGCACTTTTTTTAATTTTTTTGCAATTTTTTTCTTCAGCTTCTTTCTAGTCCTCATATCCATTCGGATTATTCTTCTGCCATCTCCAGGAATCGGCACACATTTCGCGAATGCCAAACTCTGCTTTCCAGCCAAGCTCCCGCTCTGCCTTTGAAGGGTCACAATAACAGGTCGCAATGTCGCCGGCACGACGTGGCTTAATGGAATAAGGAATCTTTACGCCTGTTGCTTCTTCAAAATTCTTTACAATATCAAGTACACTATAACCATGTCCGGTACCAAGATTGTAAATACTTAAGCCGGCATTTTCCTCAATCTTCTTTAATGCCTTTACATGTCCCTTTGCCAGGTCTACTACATGAATGTAGTCTCTTACTCCGGTTCCGTCCGGTGTGTCATAATCATTTCCAAATACGCCAAGTTCTTTTAACTTTCCAACTGCCACCTGGGTAATATATGGCATCAGATTGTTCGGAATTCCATTCGGGTTTTCTCCCATAGTTCCGCTCTGATGTGCTCCGATTGGGTTAAAATATCTTAATAAGATAACATTCCATTCCGGATCAGCTTTCTGCATATCCATAAGAATCTGCTCTAACATGGATTTCGTCCAGCCATATGGATTGGTACACTGTCCCTTCGGGCATTCCTCTGTGATTGGAATCTGTGCCGGATCACCATATACGGTCGCGGAGGAAGAAAAGATAATATTCTTGCAGCCGTGCTGGCGCATCACATCTACTAATGTCAATGTTCCTGCAATGTTGTTATTATAATATTCCCATGGCTTTACCACAGATTCTCCAACTGCTTTTAATCCTGCAAAATGAATGCAGCAGTCAATCTTCTCTTTTTCCATGATTTCATTTAAGATATCACGGTCTAATATATCTCCACGGTAAAATGTAACTTCTTTTCCAGTAAGCGCTTTTACACGCTCCAATGATTTTTCGCTGGCATTGGATAAATTATCCAGCACTACTACGTCATAGCCTGCCTGCTGTAATTCCACGCAGGTATGACTTCCGATATAACCTGCTCCACCTGTAACTAAAATAGACATATTCTCCACTCCTTTGTACTAAAATATGTATTTTCGTGTTCCTTACAAATAAGAGTATACCTTATATTCCTGTATTTGAACAGTATCTATTGTATAAACAATATGTATTTTTGTTGCATCTGAAAAGGACAGCCTCTATAATATATCTATAATCTATCTGCAAATTCCAGAAGGGAGGCATACGATGGACCCCAAATATAAGAATTCTTATAAAGTAAATAAAAAAGAACTGGTTTCCCTTTCCGTCTATAATGTCGGTTTCCAGAAATGTGAACCTCTTTACCAGTGGGGACCGGGAATCCGTGACCATTATCTGATTCATCACATTCTATCCGGCAAAGGATATTATTCTGTTGGTGGTAAAGTTTATGCCCTTTCCACCGGAGATACCTTCCTTGTCTACCCTCAGACCGAAATCACCTATTATGCAGACGAAAAAGACCCGTGGGAATATGCCTGGGTAGGCTTTAATGGCAGTGACGCTGCCATTATTTTGAATGCCACAGATTTTTCCAGGGATTTTCCACTGATTCACCAGACGCCGCTTTCCGAATCCATCCGGGAACACCTTCTCGGTATCTATGAAGCCCGCGGAAATGATTTCATGGATTCTGTAGAAATGACCGGACGACTCTATCAGACGCTGGCTCTTTTTATGAAACATGCCAGCAATAATGAACAGTATAACAGTTCCAGCAACTATGTCCAGAAAGGAATTGCCTATATTTCCGCCAACTATTCCTACCCGATCCGTGTAGAAGATATTGCTGATTATGTAGGCGTAAGCCGGAGCCATCTGTACCGCTCCTTTGAAACCATACTGGGTCAGTCGCCGAAAAATTATCTGACCCAGTTTCGTTTAAAACAGGCATGCTATCTCTTAGAACACTCCAGCCTATCCATTACTGCTGTAGCTAATTCCGTAGGCTTTGACAATGGGCTGCATTTTTCCAAGACGTTCCACAAGCTGAAAGGAATATCGCCCCGGGATTACCGACTTGCATCCTTAAATAATAATACAGACTAATCCGCCATTATTATCATTTACAACCTTCTGCATGGTATCCTGCAGCTTCATCTGGCTTTCATCATCCATCATGCCAATCTTGCTGCGGATACCGTCTTCCATCAGTTCTCCAATGGATTTTCCAAAAATGCTGGTTCCCCAGACTCCATCTTCTGTGCTCTGTCCCTCTTTGATATAATGAATCAGGTCGTTTGCCTGCTCTTCACTTCCTACAATCGGTGCAATCTCCGTTTCAATATTTGCCCGGATCATATGAACAGACGGTGCTACTGCCTTGATTTTTACACCAAACTTATTGCCATGTTTAATCAGCACCGGATCATCCATTTTAATATCTGAAAGCTTCGGACTCACCACTCCATATCCTTTCATTTCTACCGATTGTACCGCATCCGCTACTTTCTCATATTCCTTACGTTTCTCAGAAAGCTCCTTTATCATGGAAATAAGCTGGTATTCCCCGGTCACTTCTGTTCCGGTCAGTTCACTGATATTTTCATAATAATACTGTTCTGCAATATCCAGCCGGATATCTGCTGTGCCATTTTCCAGATTCACCGCCTGCATCATCATATTGGAAATGTAATCTCCCTCCGGAGCCATCTTGTAATCCATCAAATCTTTTATCAGTGTTACTTCCGACAGCATTTTCCCAGCATTTGCAACCACATTTTCTTTGATTGGATGACTCATTTCCAACATTTCTACCCATTTCGGAAGAAAGAAATTCATCTTCACAACCGGGAATTCATAGAGGATACCCTTCAGCACTGCATAGACATCTTCTTTTCGAAGCTGCTCACAATTCAGTGGAAATACACTGACTTCATATTTTTCTTCTAATTCTTTTGCCAGTTGTGCCGTTTCCTCGCTGTATGGTTTTACGGAATTCAGTACCATAACAAAGGGTTTTCCGATTCTCTGCAGCTCTTTTATGGTTTCTTCCTCACCTTTCACATAATTCTCCCGCGGGATATCTGTGAAACTGCCATCTGCAGTTACTACAATTCCAATGGTTGCATGGTCATTAATAACCTTTCTGGTCCCGACCTCCGCCGCCTTTGTAAAAGGAATTTCCTCTTCAAACCAAGGCGTCTTTACCATTCGCTCCACGCCATTTTCCAGATGTCCGGTGGCACCCTCTACCATATAACCCACACAGTCAATCAGCCTCACTTTTACTTCGGTATCTTCGCCCAGCCGGATTTTTGCCGCATCTTTTGGAATAAACTTCGGCTCTGTTGTCATAATGGTTTTTCCCTGGGCCGCCTGTGGCATTTCATCCACCGCACGCTGGCGGCTGTTTTCATCCTCCATAAACGGAAGTACCATCAGTTCCATGAAACGTTTGATAAAAGATGACTTTCCGGTCCGCACAGCTCCAATCACACCTATGTAAATTTCCCCATTTGTCCTTGCACTGATATCTTTATACATATCATAAGTGCCTGTATTAAAATTTTCCATATAAATTCCTCCTGCCTATACTGTTATATGTATATGCAGGAGGAAGTCACCATTATAACAAAATATTCAGTTTTCCTGAAAGACATCTAAACTCTGCGTGTGTCACATCCCCGCAATATTCTCCGTCAGCATGCAATACCATTGGCTTTTCCAAATCCACGCTGAATTTTCTGCAGTTATGGATATCAAAGCACTTAAATCCTGTATGTTTTCCCTTTACCAGAAATGGCAGCAGGAAAAAGGTGCGCCACCTTGCCACTCCATAGCCACAGCAGACTGAAAATTCTCCGTCCGTAGCCACGGCCTCCGGAGCCATCGGCACTCCACCGCCTTCACAATACTGATTCATTCCAGCAATAAAAATCATCCGGGGAATCGGCTCTTCCACTTCATCATCAAATACTATCTTCGCCTCTGCTGTCGGCATGGTAAACAGGGATTTTATCGTAAGACAGACGTAGGTTAATGAACCAAGTCCCAGTTTATTTAATGCTTTCTTTAATCCGGAATGCAGTGCCTGTTTACATACATCCGCATCCAGTCCAAGACCGGAACTAATTGCAAAAATCTTCTGTTCCTTCTGTCCTTCTTCCACCCAGCTGACACAACCTAAGTCAATCGGCGTTGTCTCTTCCGCCTGAAGTATCCGCTCTAAATTTTCTGTAGGTGTTCCATTGATTTTCATACCTCTTGCGAAATCATTCCCGGAGCCGGTCGGTATGTATCCAAACCGGATTTTTTCAAAATCATGCATCCCGTTCAGTACTTCATTTAACGTACCATCACCACCGACCACAATAAGATACACTTTTTCTCTATCAATATCACATACACGGTCTGCAAGCTTCTTCGCATGACCCTCATACTCTGTAAAATGTGCTTTATACCTTATTTCATGCTCCAGAAGGTAATTCTGCAGTTCCTCCCAGACCCGTTTGGACCTGCCGCCTCCCGAGGTATTGTTTACTATAAAATGATACATTTTATTCTGCTGTTTCTAAAGCTTCCAGCTCTTCTTTTGTTTTTCTCTTTCTACAGTAGATTTCCATATTTTTGCAGACTTTCTTTGCAAGTGCCGAAGTAATCTGTCCATCTACTGCACGCCATTTCCAGTTCATGCCAAGTGTAGATGGTGTATTCATACGTCCTTCACTGCCAATTCCAAGAATATCCTGCATCGGAACAATAGCCATATCACCAACACAGCCCCATACAGCTTTCATGGTGCCCCAGTTATATCCTTCTTCTTTGTTTAATCTTAAATATTCTTTGGCATATTTAACGCTTTCCTTTGGAGCCGTCTTGAACCATCCCATAATGGTATCATTATCATGAGTTCCAGTATAAACAACACAATTCTTTTGATATGTATGTGGAAGGTAATCACTCTCTTCTCTGCTGTCGAAAGCAAACTGGATTAACTTCATTCCAGGGAAACCGGTATCCTTTAACAACTGTTTTACGGACGGTGTTAAATAACCCAAATCTTCTACAATAATATTTAATCTGCCAAGTTTCTTTTCCAGAGCATTGAACAGGTCCATACCAGGACCTTCTCTCCACTCTCCATTTCTTGCTGTCTTATCCTTTGCAGGAATTGCGTAATATGAATCAAAACCTCTGAAGTGGTCAATACGAACAACATCATACAATTCAGACATTGCTTTGATACGTTTTGTCCACCAGGTATAACCATCCTTCTTCATAGCATCCCAACGGAATAACGGGTTTCCCCATAACTGTCCATCAGCAGAGAATGCATCTGGAGGACATCCGGATACATCAATCGGATCCAGGTTCTCATCTAAATAGAACTGTCCCGGATTTGCCCATACATCTGCACTGTCACCAGCAACATAAATAGGTACATCACCGATAATCTGAATACCTTTTTCATTGGCATATGCTTTCAGCTCTGTCCACTGTTTGAAGAACAGATACTGCAACATTTTCCAGAATTCAACAGCATCTGCAAATTCTTCTTTCGCATTTTCAATTGCTGATGGTTTACGGAGTTTTAAATCTTTCTTCCATTCAAACCATGCAACCCCGCCATTTGCATCCTTCAATGCCATAAACAGTGCATAGTCCTCTAACCAGTCACTGTTTTTCTCACAAAAGTCCGCAAAATCATCCGGTAATGCTTTTTTAAAGCGCTGATATGCTTTTTTCAATAAAGGAAAACGGTTTTCATAAAGTGTTCCATACTCTACAAATTCCGGATTTTCTCCCCATTCATAGCTTAAACATTCCTTTTTTGTCAGTAACTTATCCTTACAAAGATAATCTAAGTCAATAAAATATGGGTTCCCCGCAAAGCTTGAAAATGACTGATATGGAGAATCTCCATAACTGGTTGGGCATATCGGTAATATCTGCCAGTAAGTCTGTCCTGATTTATCCAAAAAGTCTACAAATTTTCTGGCTTCCTTTCCCATTGTACCAATTCCGTATGGTGACGGAAGTGAAGATATATGCATTAATATCCCACTTGTTCTCATAATTAAATTCCTCCTGCAAACTAGATTATTTTCCTATCTCACGAACACTTTCCCCCAGTGCAAGTTCAAAAGGTATTATTTCATGTACTGCCTTGGTTTTCAAGTCAATTGTACGAAATAGTATTTCAAGACTGCGTTGTGCCATCGTCTGGTACCGCTGTCTTACAGTGGTCAGCTTTGGATTATAGTAATCCGCCATTGGTATTCCGTCAAACCCCACAACGGAAATATCATCCGGTACCAGAAGACCTCTGTCACGTATCGCACGAATCGCTCCAATTGCCATGACATCACTCATCGCAAATATAGCAGTCATATCCTTTGCCTTCTCCAAAAGTTTTTCCGTAGCCCGATACGCACTTCCAAAGTCAAATCTTGCTTTCACAAAATATTTATCGTAATCAAATATTCTTCCCTTTTCACCAAAACATTTCTCGCACCCGATATAACGCTGTTCACTGACATAAGAAGAACTTAAATTTCCTCCAATTACTCCAATATGAACATGTCCCTGATTCACCAGATAATTCATGGCACATTTTGCCGCTTCCACATCATCTGTTGCTACACTGGACAGGTTCGGAAAGCCAAGATCTTTTCCTGCAGTAGACACTAATACCGATGGAACTTTTACTTCATGAAACTTTTCCCTAAAAAATGCAGGATTACCTCCGAGGAATAAAATCCCCAGAGGTTTTCTTTCACGACACTGAATAATTGCCTGTTCTACTTCATTTTCTTCTTCATCCAGATATATCATATTCAATGTATAACTGGTCTTATTTACAATCGTCTGGATTTCTTCTGCTATCCCTGAAAAAACCATATTCGACGTACCTTTTATCAGTACGCAGATGGTTTTAGACGCAATCTGTTTCAAATGCTTCGCATTTCCATTTGGAACAAAATTGTGTTCTGCAACAATCCGCCGAATCTTCTTTTCTGCTTCCGGACTCACATCATCCCTGTTATTCAGAACCCTTGACACAGTACTTACTGAATACCCGGATTCTTTTGCAATATCTTTTATTGTCATGTTTTGTCCTGCCTTTACACTATATCTATAGCGAAATACTTATTATATAAATGCTTAACCTTTTACAGCTCCTGCAACAACGCCTTCGATAATATATTTCTGACAGATTCCATAGAAAATGATAATTGGAAGAATTGCCAGTACCAGCATAGCCATCATTGCGCCCCAGTCAATAGAGCCATATCCACCTTTCAAATACTGAATTGCAATCGGAATCGTTTTCCATTTTCTGATATCGAGTACCAGATATGGAAGAAGGTAGTCATTCCAGATCCACATTACCTGAAGAATTGCAACTGTAATTGCAGTAGGCTTTAAAATCGGGAATACAACCTGGAAATATGTCTGAATCGGGCTGCATCCATCAATCATTGCCGCTTCTTCGATTTCAAGCGGAATGCTCTTTACGAAGCCGGTAAACATGAATACCGCAAGTCCTGCTCCAAATCCAAGATATACTAAAATGATTCCAACCGGATTTCCAAGATGTAACATATTTGACAGCTTGGATAATGTAAACATTACCATCTGGAAAGGTACAATCATGGAAAACAGGCAAAGGCAATATAAACCTTTTGAAAACTTATCATTCACGCGGATGATATACCATGCACACATAGATGTGCAGAGAATAATTACCGCAACAGAACATATTGTGATAAATAATGATGTTCCAAACGCATTAAAGAAGTTAATCTTGCGGATACCTTCTGCATAGTTGGTTAATCCAACAAATGCCTTCTGCACTCCGGCAACAAATCTGTCCCATCCGTCAGTCATTTTAAACGGTCCTAACTGGAACGGGAAGCGGTTAATATATGCCTTCAATTTAAAGGAGTTCATAAATACGATTACAATCGGAAGTACCCACAGTACACTTAAAATAGTAAATATAATGGTAAAAATCCAGCCATGTTTTGCTTTTCTTACATTACTCATTACTGCTGCACCTCCTTACGTCTGGTCAGATAGTTCTGTCCAAGTGCAATTATTGCTACCAGGATAAAGAATACAACTGCTTTTGCCTGACCAACGCCTTCCCATCCGTTTCTACCATAGAAAGTATCATAGATGTTCAATGCTAAAAGCTGTGATTTCTTTGCAGGTTCACCTGCTGTCAATGCTAAGTTCTGGTCGAATAATTTAAATCCGTTGGTCAGTGTTAAAAATGTACATACGGTAATGGATGGCATTACCATCGGTAAGGTTACATTTTTAAGTACCTGCCAGGAAGTTGCCCCATCGATTTCTGCAGCTTCAATCAAATCTCCAGGAATATTCTGGATACCCGCGATATAGATAATCATCATATAACCTATCTGCTGCCAGCACATCAGGATAATCATACCCCAGAAACCATATTTTTCATTATATGCCAATGTTCTGCTGTAATTTGCGAGAATACCATTGAAAATCAACTGCCAGATATATCCTAATACAATACCACCAATCAGGTTCGGCATGAAGAAAATGGTACGGAACGCATTTGTTCCTCTAATACCCTTTGTTAAAAGCATCGCAATTACGAATGCAAAAAAGTTAATGGCAAGCACGGAAACAATTGTAAAGAGTGCTGTATACCATAACGAGTGAACAAATGTCTCATCTCCAAAGATTTTGGTATAATTAGATAGTCCTACAAACTTTGCATCCGTAACAGTTGTGAATTTACAAAAAGAAAGATAGATACCCATAGCAAAAGGAATTATAAAACCAATTGTAAATGCAACTAACGTTGGAAGTGCAAAAAGAGGAAAATATTTTTTAATTGATTTGTTCATAATATTTTTCCTTTCCCTTTTATAAAGGGCAGGCGATATCCGCCCGCCCTTTTTTTCACATATTGTTCTGATTATATGTGATAAGTCTTACTCGTTTGCTGCTGCGTACTCAGAAGCCCAGCCATCAACGAATGCAGTTACAACATCATCCCAGGAACCTGTTCCAGCAGCATAAGCTGTTAATGCAGAACCTACGCCATCTTTCCAAGCCTCAGAAGGCATTGTTGTAAAGCACCAAGCTACAGAATTCTTACCATCTGCAATGGACTGGTTAACTGCATCCATGAATGCATTGCTTGCCTGATATCCATCATCAAATGTATCAAATGGTGTTGTGAAGCCCATCTGGTTAGCAACAACGTCACGTCCTGTGTCACTTGTAATAACCCAGTTCAAGAAATCTTCTGTTGCTTTGATGTTTTCTTCAGAAGCATTAGCATTAATACACCAGTAGTTCTCAGATCCTGTACAAAGTCCCTGATTCTCTTCTCCATCAACTCCGATGTAGATAGGCATCATTCCAAGGTCATCATCTGTTAATACACCAGCATTGATAATATCATTGTATGCCCATGTACCATTCTGATAGAATACAGCTTCGCCTAAGCCAAATTCAGCTGTTGCATCATCACCAGTCTTGCTTGCTAACATAGAGCCTTCGCAAGTAGAATCTGTTATGTATAAATCCCAGATCTGTTTGTAGTTATCAAGGTAAGTTCCTTTGATAGCATCTGTAGATCCGATTCCATCTGCTTTGTATTCATAGTAGATTGGAAGGTTTGCTAAATGGGTTTTGAATCTCCAGTCAGAGGATGAATCCATACCAGCTGAAGTAAATGCACCCTTAAGGTCATATTCAGGACCAGCTGCTTCACTTACTTCTGCAAGTCTTGACTGAATATCATCTGCTACTTCTTTTAATTTTGCGAAGCTGTTGATTTCATCAATAGAAGTAACTTTAGCTCCGTCCATTCCGCAATATGCGTTTAATACGGTTTTGTTGTAAATAAGACCATAAGTCTCAAGTACATATGCGATACCTTTTACTTCGTCTCCATCTTTCAGTACAAAGTCATCACTCTTAACATGTGAATAAACATCTGTTCCTGATAAGTCTGCGCAGTAATCTTTCCATGCTGCAAGACCAACCGGTCCGTTTACCTGGAAAAGTGTAGGTGCATCAGATTTAGCTATCTCAGACTTTAAAGTCTCTTCATATGTACCAGATGCTGCTGTAACAACTTCAACTGGAACACCAGTCTCATCTGTATAAGCTTTTGCAAGATCCTGCCACTGCTGATCCTGTTCTGGTTTGAAGTTCAAGTAGTAAACAGAACCACTTGCTGCTTCTTTGCTGTCATCTGTCTTCTCTGTTCCTGCTGCATTATTGTCAGCTGTTTTCTTGTCGTCGCTTCCACATCCAGCAACCATAGCTGCTGTCATAGATACAACTAACATAAGAGATACTAATTTTCTTTTCATAGTACATCCTCCTAAAATATAATATGCTATCCTTCCTGAAAACCTCTTTCCCAATCTGTATACCGACTTGTCTGAAACCTAGTTGGTTACGTTCTCGGTAACGTTTTCAGTGGATATATATAATATAACCCCATTACTCAAAAATAGCAATGGGGTTTTTAACATTTTGTACACTTATATAATTTTGGCATTCCATTTTTGTGCACTTTTACCATGAAATTGTGTTTTTTCTATGAAAACAAGCGCTCTGCAATACGGACTGCATCTTCAATACAGCCATCGCAGCTCCGCAAAACCTTTCCGGTTTCAATTCCTTTCAATTCTTTACAGATATGAGAGCCGTTTTTTTCATCAAATGCTGCTGTCAGTCCCTTTACCGTCTGATATGTTCTGCCTTTGGTCATACCCTTTTCAATTGCTCCCGAGCTTCCCAGTGCTCCTGCAATCATATACATTCCGGTTGCTGCACCACAGGTTCCCTGCATATCTGCCATCCCTGCGCCAAATCCTTCCGACAGACGGAATAAAGTTTCTTCATCAATACCCAGCTTATCACTGTAACTGCATAATACTGCCTGTGCACAGTTATATCCGCTGTGGTGTTTTTCTTCTGCTAATTTTACTCTTTCTTCTATTGTCATCTTCTAATCTCCTTTTTCTGTTTCCTGCTATTCTCTGTAATAACTTTTTCTTGCTTATAAAATGCTGCCTTCTGCCAAACGTTTTCTTTTCTATCCATCTGGCAAAAGATTTTTCCTGCGGATACACTCATGGCAGCTTTCAAATAATAATTTCTTACTGCTACAGACTGTTTCCGGATTCTTCATTCCTGCCTTTTCCCGCATCAGACATAATTTGTGTACCGTATCTGCATCCAACTCCCGGTCCATTTCCATCATTTTACTCTGGTAAAGAAGTCTTGCATATAATTCTACCGACTCCATCCGGTAATAAGCTTCCGTCAGGTCCTTTCCATAAGTCAGTGCCCCATGATGTGCTAAGAGCAACGCATCAAAATAGTCAAGATATGGTGCAATGGCATCCGGTATTTCCTGCGTAGACGGCAGACCATATTCTGCTACCGGCACACAGCCAAGACTTACAATGGATTCTGATATGATTGCACGATTTAATGCCTGACCGCCAATCGCAAAGGTTGTGGCATATGGCGGATGCGCATGTACAACTGCTCTTACATCCGGACGTTTTTCATATACTTTCAAATGCATCTTCATTTCAGAAGACGGGCGGAACCCATCCTGACAGGATAAGACTTCTCCCTGCAGATTTATCTTACATAAACATTCTTCCGTCATATATCCTTTGGATATTCCGGTTGGCGTACACAAAATTTCATTCTCTGATATACGCACAGAAAGATTACCATCATTGGCAGCTACCATTCCGCTCTGATAAATTCTTTTTCCAATCTCTATCATCTGCCGGCGTATCCTGATTTCTGATTCCATCTTTCTTCCTCCATTGCCTGTGATTTCCAGATTTTATAGAAAGCCTTCACTTATTATAGTCACCCCGGTTATTTTTTGCAAATAAAATTCTCTTCATTTATCTCTTCATTCATCTTGTAAATTTATTTCCAGAATGCTACTATTTCTTATAGAATATATATTTTTCAAAAAATACAAACAATTTCTGCTTATAATATTTACTTTATATAAAAAGGAGTTACTACATCATGAATGAACCAGTTACCAAAGAACTTGTGATACATAAAATCAAACACAATCTACGCCGTCTGCGTACCGCCATAAAATGGATTATTTTTTCTATTCTGTCCGGTCTTCTCATCGGTATGGTGGGAATTGCCTTTTACTTTGGCATGACATGGGTCACCGATACAAGAACTGCTTATCCATGGCTCATCTTCTTTCTTCCGCTGGGTGGAATCATGATTATACTGCTCTATCATCTTCTCCATGATGAAAAGGATACTGGAACCAACCTGGTGCTTTCCGCCATCCATTCCGGGGATGAAATTCCACTGCGTATGGCTCCGCTTATTTTTATCTCCACCTTAATCACACACCTCTTTGGTGGTTCTGCCGGCCGGGAAGGTGCAGCACTTCAGCTTGGCGGAAGCATCGGAAATTCTCTCGGAAGACTTTTCCGTTTTGATGAAAAAGATAAACATATTATGATTATGTGCGGCATGAGTGCTGCTTTTTCCGCCTTATTCGGAACACCGATGGCTGCCGCTATTTTTCCGCTGGAAGTAGTCAGTGTCGGCATCATGCACTATTCTGCATTAGTGCCATGCGTTATCTCTGCTTTAGTAGCACATGGTCTGGCATTACACTTTCAGATTGCGCCGCCGTCCTTTGCTATTTTAGACATTCCGGAATTTGGAATTTCTTCTGCAGTTACCGTAACGATTCTTGCCGTTTTATGTGCATTGGTCAGTATCCTGTTCTGTATTTCCTTACATTACAGTGAAGCCATTTACCGTAAATTTATCAAAAATCCTTACCTTCGTGCTGCGGCAGGCGGCTGCATCATTATTCTCCTCACCCTTCTGGTAGGTAATCAGGATTACAATGGAACCGGCGTTAATATTATTTCCAAATGTTTTGACGGCACAGTGGCTCCGGAAGCTTTTCTTTTAAAAATCATTTTTACCGCCCTGACCCTTGGTGCCGGCTTTAAAGGTGGCGAAATTGTTCCTACTTTCTTTATCGGTGCAAGCTTCGGCTGTCTCTTTGGAACGTTGACCGGTTTCTCCCCAACCTTATGTGCCGCCATCGGTATGGCCGCCATTTTCTGTGGTGTCACCAACAGCCCGATTACTTCTTTGCTGATCAGCTTTGAAATGTTCGGTTTCGCTGCAATGCCATTCCTGCTTCTTGCGATTGCATTCAGCTATATGCTCTCCGGCTATTACGGACTGTACCGCAGCCAGAAGATTATGTATTCAAAATTTAAGACAAGCTATATCAATAAACAGACGCACTAACTACGAAAAACACGCTTTGCGAGTTTCTCGAGTTATCGCGGTGCTCGCCAAATCTGCATGCAAGCATGCGATTTTTCTCGCTACTCGCATAAAAAGAACTTCTGCTGATTGTTTTCCAACCGGCAGGAGTTCTTCTCATATCATTCACTATATGCTATTTTTAATCTCTTCTTATAAGTACTTCTGAATTTCTTCAAATACGTTTTCTACCGGAACCTGTTCCTTTAAGGTCTTATCACGGGATGTCACTTCAACGATTCCCTGTTTCATATTTCTAGGACTTACGATAACACGAAGTGGAATTCCAAGAAGGTCTGCATCGGCAAACATAACGCCGGCACTTACGGTACGGTCATCATAGATAACTTCAATACCGGCATTCTGCATTTTCTCATATAAATCATCAGCAAAAGCCTTTACTTCTTCATTGTCCGGTCTTACTGCGCAAAGGTGGACCTGCCATGGAGCAATTTCTTTTGGCCAGATTGGACCATACTCATCATGATGGGCTTCACATACAGCAGCAGCAAGTCTTCCGACACCGATTCCATAGCAGCCCATGATTGGAGTCTGTCTCTCACCATCTTTATCTACATAAGTCATCTTCATGGACTTGGTATATTTGGTTCCGAGCTGGAAGATATTTCCCACTTCAATACCTTTAGAAATACGGACGGTCTTCTTACCACATTTCGGGCAGATTCCACCTTCGTATACCTTAGCAAAATCATGATATTCTGCGTCTTTTACATCACGCTCCATATCAAGTCCTTTGAAGTGGTATTCCTCTTCATTTGCTCCGCAGGATAAGTTATTTCTTCCTTCCAGAGACTTATCATATAAAACCACATGAGGTGCATTGATATGTAAGCCAACTGGTCCGATATAGCCTGCATTTAATCCGCACTCTTCTGTAATAACAGCAGCATGAATCTGATCACCAAGATAATTAACAAGCTTGGTCTCATTGATTTCCAGATCGCCACGGATAAATACAACCACATAGCTGTCATCTGAATTTTTCTGATAAACAACTGCTTTACAGGAGTTGTTTGTCTTATCGCCAAAGAATTCACAGATATCTTCAATGGTATGGATATTTGGTGTATGAACCTTTTCCAGTTCTGCTGATTCTGCGGCTCTTGGAATGTCAGAAATATTTTCTGCAGCTTCCATATTTGCTTTGTATCCACAATCATCACAAAGTACAATGGAATCTTCTCCAATCGGAGTAAGAAGCATGAACTCATGGGAAAGGCTTCCGCCCATCATACCGGAATCAGATGCAACGGATACCACTTCCGGAATACCAGCTCTTTCAAAAATACGCTCATATGCCTTGTGTACTCTCTGATAATACTGCTCCAAATCTTCCTGGCTGGTATGGAAGGAATATGCATCCTTCATGGTAAATTCTCTCACACGGATTAATCCGGCACGAGGTCTTGCTTCATCACGGAATTTGGTCTGAATCTGATAAATCATAAAAGGATATTTGGTATAGCTCTGTGCATACTCACGAACCAGCTGCACGGCTGCTTCTTCGTGGGTCATACCAAGTACCATCTTGGCACCGTTTCTGTCTGTAAAACGAAGCAGCTCGTCTCCGATGCTTTCATATCTTCCGGATTCTTCCCAGATAGATGCAGGCATAACAACCGGGAACTGTACTTCCTGTCCATCTACCTTGTCCATCTCTTCACGAAGAATCTGCTCAATCTTACGTGTAATTCTCTTTAATGGCAGGAATGAAGAATAGATACCATTTGCCACATATTTGATGTATCCACCTTTTACCATAAGTGCATGACTGTCAATCACACAATCTGCCGGTCTCTCTTTAAACCGGTCACCAACTAATTTTTCCAGTTTCATTTTCTTATCTCCTTTTTCTATTCTTGCAACTCATCTGCTTAAAGCAATATAAAAGCCCTAAGCTATGATTTAGCTTAGGGCGAATGTTTCATCCGTGGTACCACCTAAATTCAGGACTGCTCCTGCACTCCGGCACATCTTCTTATGCCTTCTCTCTGTAACGGGAGAACCCGACATACCTTCACTTCTGCTTGGATATGCAGCTCCAAGACCGGTTCATCATCTTCCGTCAAAAACTCTCACCTGCCGTTTTCTCTCTGAAGGCTTCCAATGATTACTATTTCTCTTCCACACTTTCTCATATATTTTACCAACGGATATTTTACTTGTCAATCCTTTTATTCCGCAATTTCGGTTGTGCTTTCTGCTGCAGTCAAATCTGCGATTCCTTTCTGATAAGTGGTATATACCGCACTTCCTGCCAGATAAATACTGTCAGACTGATCCGTCTTTACATAATACTGGCTCAGCATGTCATTTTTATTTCCGATCAGAAGTGTTGTTGTTCCATCCCCTGTCGTCAGTGTAATGGTATTTGACGGCGTTTCAAGACCATACTCTGACAAGTCCTCATAATCCCTGATTTCCTGGTCTGCTGTAAGCTGTGCTGCGGTGGTAACCAATGTTTCCACGGCATCCTGGTCTAATGCAATGCTTTTATCTGCCCCATAATACCAGGTGTCATCTTCTTTTACAAAAGACAGTGTCTCATTATTATACTGATAAGAAAATGCTTTTACGTCTTCTGTTGCGATGTCTGTCACCATAACTTTGGATGCTTCTTCCTCTTCCTGTTTTTTCTGTTCCTGGCTCTTATTCCACTTCGTCAGGCCAACCCATGCAACAATACAGATAAGAAGCAGGATGCATAAAGCAATCAACTGTTTTTTCTGTTTCTTCATTACTTCTTTCTCCTTCTCATCCAGATTACGATACCGATTGCAAGAAGCAATAACGGAATTACTGCAATGCCGATTACAGCTGATGCAATGACAACCGAAGCCGGTACGGTCAGGGTACCGCTGTCATATTCTTTGACCGGAATCACAACTGCTGAACTGCTGTCTTCCGGAATATAGCTTGCAATGGATTTTGAAAATACGGATAAATTATTTCCGGATACCATACTGTCTGCATCATCCGTAAACATACTCATGGAAGAATATACAAGAATATCTGCGCTTATATCATCCATGGTTTTTTCCGCCTTTAATCCTACCGTAAACGGTCCTGCAATATCATCCTCCGTCTGCTCTAAGGAGCTTGTAGCATCTGTCTTACTGTACGCTGCATCCGAAGTGGTAAGTAAAGGTGTATAGGTTACATTTTCGGTATCGGTATTATAGGTAAGACCTACTGCATACGGTGTAAATACATAGCCATCCACACCGGAAGTCAGCGCACTGCTTTCTACATTTGGTAAAAGATAATATGGTGCCTGATAATAAGAACCGGTATTGCTCTCCATCACCATTCCGTCTACTGCAGTAATGCCAAACTCATTTAAAACCGAATAAAAATTACTCATATCAGCATCTGTATAAGATAGCGTTACAAAAAGTTTTCCACCTTTATTGATATAATCAATTACTTTTGACGCATCATCGGATGAAAAATCAGAGGTCGGCCCATTGATAATAAGTGCCTGTGCATCTTCCGGAATGCTGTCTGCCTGCATCAGGTTGAGGCTGTTTAAAGTGACATTTGCTTTCTCAATAGCATCTTTAAAATTACCGTTCAATGCTGTCTCACCATGTCCCTGCAGTTCGTACATAACCGGCATTTCATCCGATGTGACATAGGAAATGGCACTGGTAAGCTGTCCCTCTCCATCATAACCTGTAGTCTGGCTGCTATAAGTACTGTAATCCATACTGGTCTCATAAATATTGCTATAATTAATTACTTTGGAACGTTTACTGCTTTCCACAATCAGACTCTTTCTGGTGATAGATGTATCATCCGTATAATCCCGGTAAAAATTCGGATAAACGGAGGGGTCTTTATATTCTACCGAAATATGGGAAGATTCGCCTTCATAACGCTTTAATGTCGTTGCAAGAGTATCATCCATATTTCCTTCCGCTTCCAGAACATAAATTGTGACATCCTCATCCAGATTATGAAGAATCTCTTTTGTATCATCAGAAATGGAATACATCTTCTGTGCTGTCAAATCAATAGACGTAATGGAAGATGGCAATGCATTTACTACAAGATTTACTGCAACTGTAACCACGATTCCGATCACAACCATGGCAGAACTGAATACGCCAAGCTTTAATTTCTTACTGCTCATACTCCAGCGACGCTTCTGTATGGACTGTACCGTCAGGAACAAAAACAGGATAATCATGGAAATATAATATACAATGCCGGATACATCAAGAATTCCCTGCATCAGCATATCCATGCGTTTTGTCAAATCATAACAGCCTAAAATCTTTGTAATAATATTTCCATTCTGTGAAATCAGATTGGTAATTCCGGTCATCAGATATCCCACAAAGAGAAATACAAAGGTTAATACTGCAGAAATTACAATACTTTCTGTCAGTGAAGATACAAAGGTTCCAATGGCAATACAGGTCATACCATATAACCAGAAACCCAGTACTCCCACATAGCTCTTTGCAAAAGCAACGTTTCCATATGCTGACATAATTAACGGTGCCAGACACATAACCGCTACACTGATGGTAAATACGGTTCCGGTGGCGAGATATTTTGCCAGAACCACTTTTTCTACTGATACCGGCGAAGTTAAAATCAGCTGGTCTGTCTTATTCTTCCGCTCCTCTGCCAGGGTACGCATCGTAAGAATCGGCACAGTAACCAGAAACAGAAACGTTACTGCTGATAAAGTACTGCTGATATCTGTCGAACCATAATACATATTGTATACATAAAAATAAAGTCCAAACAGTGCCAGTGTTGCTGCAATAAAAAGCCATCCGGTCACCGTCTGAAAATAAGATTTTAATTCTCTTTTCCATATTGCACGCATTATTCTTCCTCCTTTGATGTAAGTTCAAGAAAGATATCTTCCAGTGATTTACCACCGTTTATCATTTCCAAAATCGGCATATCACTTTCTGCACAAATATGAAAAATCTCTTCTCTGACATCTTTATTTTTTTCTGCCGTTACAGTCACCTCAGCAACTCCATCCTCCGGCAATTCTTTCGTTTCTACTGCAGTAATATGTTCTGCATCTTCAAAAACTTCTTTTACTTTTTCTTCTTCAGCTTTTAACTTAAGCTCTATTACCTGTCCACCGGACATCCGCTCTACCAGTTCTTCTGTTTCTTCCGATGCAACTAATTTTCCATGGGAAATAATAAATATGTAATCACATACTGCCCGGACTTCCGAAAGAATATGGGAACTTAAAATTACAGTATGCTTCTTGCCAAGACTCTGAATCAGATCACGGATTTCAATAATCTGTTTCGGGTCTAAACCTACTGTAGGCTCATCTAAGATAATAACTTCCGGATAACCTAAGACTGCCTGCGCCAGTCCGACTCTCTGCCGGTATCCTTTGGACAGATTTTTAATCAGTCTGCCTTTCATATCAGTAATCTTTGTGGTTGCCATGGCATCTTCTACATAGGGTTTCCGTTTCTCCTTTGGAATCTTCTTAAGTTCTGCTGCAAACAAAAGATATTCTTCCACCGTCATATCCATGTATAAAGGTGGCAGCTCTGGCAAATAGCCAATACATTTCTTTGCATCCTCCGGCTGTGCCAAAATATCAAATCCATTGATTTTAATGGTTCCCTCTGTTGCCCCCAGATATCCGGTAATCATGTTCATTGTAGTTGATTTGCCTGCACCATTCGGTCCTAAGAAGCCATAAATTCTTCCCGGCTCAATGGTAAGATTCAAATCATCTACCGCTACATGCGTCCCGTATTTTTTCGTCAAATGACTAATCTCTATCACGTCTCGTCCTCCTTATAACATCTCACCTCAGAAAGTTTATGAGAAAGTTGTGTTAAAAAGACGATGTTTTTGTGATAAAAATGCGGTCAAACTGTGTTTTTTGTGTGACGGAATTAATCTAATAATTCTTCAAAGCTTAGGATATAGCGGTCAGATAGCTGCATGATTTCATTTTTCTCATAGGAGGAATGGATATCTTCCACACCTACCACATAGAAATCATCCATCTTTGCACCTTCCACACCTTTTAAAATATCTTCATATACCACACACTGCTCCGGTTTCAAAGAAAGCTTTTCTGCTGCAAGCTGGTACACATCCGGGAATCCCTTTCCCCGTCTCACTTCCTGTGTCACTGTAAATGCATCAAAATATTTCATGATGCCGCAATGGGTAAGACAGGGACGAAACAGCCTCTCATCGGAAGAAGTTGCTGCTGCAATCTTAATTCCTTCTGCCTTTAATTGCTTCAGGTAATCTATAACACCGGCTTTCAACTTTACTTCATTGGTATAAGCTTCAATCGCCATATCAAACCATTCTTTGATAATCTTTTCTTCGGACTCCGGCAGATTAAAACGCTCTTTGGTATATTCTGCTGCCGCATCAAAGTTCTTTGAAGTAATTGCTACCAGATAATCATCCGGCACAACAAATCCTCTTTTGCCAAGAAAATCCTCATCAATTTTCCGCCATACTCCCATGGAGTCTAAAAGAGTGCCATCTAAATCAAAGATGGCACCCATTCTATTGTCAATCATATATTTTCCTTTACATTCTGTCTGGTGCAGAGAAACCTAATACATCGATACAAACCTCTAATGTCCGCCTGGTCAGTGTTAATAAACGAACATAGGAAGCCTGCACTGCCTCGTCTTCTTCTGCCATAATCTTTGTCTCATGATAAAAATGATTCAATGCATTTGCCAGGTCATAGATATAAGAACATACCTTATGTGGTGCTGTCTCTTCGTAGGCATTTTCCATCATGGCATTGAAACGGGTCAGCTCTAACATCAATGCCTTCTCGCTTTCGGAATGTGCCGGAAGAATTGCTGCTGTTCCTGCTTCTTTTCCTGCTTCTTTATATTTGTTCAGAATGGATTTGATCCGGACAATCGTATAAAGAATATATGGACCTGTATTTCCTTCAAATGAAGTAAAACGGTCGATATCAAAAATATAATCCTTGGAAGCCTGATTGGAAAGGTCTCCGTATTTTACTGCGGAAAGTGCAACTACTTTTGCGGTTGCCTTTGCTTCCGCTTCTTCTACCGTACGGTTCTCTGTAATCTTGCGGTACATCTCATCATTGATGCTGGAAAGCAGTGTCTCTAACCGCATGACACCACCCTCTCTGGTCTTAAATGGTTTTCCGTCTTTTCCATTCATGGTACCAAAACCTAAAAACTGAAGCTCTGTATCATCATCCACAAGATGTGTCTTTCTGGCACAACGGAACACCTGTGTAAAATACAGTTCCTGACGTTTATCCACTACATAGATAATTTTATCCGGATGATAGTCTTTCATACGCCATACAATCGTCGCAAGGTCTGTTGTGTTATAAAGAGAAGCCCCATCGGATTTTAAAATCATACATGGCGGGATCTCTTTCGTATCAGTCTCTTCTTTGACATCTACTACCAGTGCACCATCACTGATATATGCATAACCGTCATCCTTCATCTTCTGTACCATGTCCGGGATATATGGCTGTGCGTCAGACTCACCCTTCCATAATTCAAAAGATACATTTAAATTAGCATAATTCTTCTTTAAATCCGTTACAGATACATTTAAAATATGGGAAAGTAATGCCTGATAGCCTCTTCTTCCATGCTGCAGTTCATAAGTTGCCTGCATGGCAGCTTCTTTATAAGCTGCATCCTCTTTGGATTTTCCGCTGGCTGTCGGATAAATTTCTTCCAGCTCGGAAATGGTAAATGGAGGCTCAACCGGATATTCTCCCTCATAATCTTCATCAAAATAGCAAAGTTCCGGTTTACGGAGCTTTAACTCAGTAATAATCAGTCCCATCTGAAGACCCCAGTCACCCAGATGCACATCACCAATCATATTGTGTCCCATGAATTTACCAATACGTTTGATGCTTTCACCGATAATAGCAGAACGTAAATGTCCTACATGAAGTGGTTTTGCAACGTTTGGTCCGCCATAGTCAATCATGATGGTCTTTGGATTTTCCACCTTATCACAGCCTAAACGCTCTGTATCCTCCTGCATCTTACTGATATAGGAAGCCACAAATTCATTATTCAGCTTTAAGTTAAGGAAGCCAGGTTTTACAGCTTCTACGGATTCAAACATTGCGTTATCCTTAAGCTGTGCTACTACTTCCTCCGCAATCATAATCGGTGCTTTCTTATATTCTTTTGCAGCAGCCATAGCGCCGTTGCACTGATATTCACATAAGTCCGGTCTGTTTGAAACAGTTACTTTTGCATATTTTGCATCAAGTCCGGCTGCTTCAAATGCTTTCACCATCTCATCTGTTATTAAATCCAGTATCTTTCTCATTCTTTCTCATGTTCCTTTCTGAGCATTCTATTTTTCCATTTTATACTCAAAGGCAAGCAGTTGTCAACTACGCCAGAAAGTGTTCTGCCATCAGAATTGTTCCGATTTTCTGCACCTCTCCGGTAAGGAACACACTGCCATCCTCTCCGATTTCTATCAGTAACTGCCCACCCGGCATCGTGACTTCAATTCTGTCATCCACCAGTCCCAGCTTATGGGATGCTGCCGCTGCTGCACAGGCTCCGGTTCCGGAAGCTAAGGTATATCCGGCTCCCCGCTCATAGATTTCCACCCGGATATGACCTCTATCCATTACTTTACAAAGCTGCATATTAATCCGGTTTGGAAAATAAGATGCATTTTCCACATAAGGTCCTAATTCCATTGCCTTTTCTTTACTGATTTCATCTAAATGAATCACGCAGTTCGGATTTCCCATGGAAACACAGGTTGCCCGGTAAGGATGGCCATGAAAAACCAGAGGCCTGTTTATAATTTCCGGAGGCGTACCTACATAAGCAAGTACCCCTCCGGTAAATTGTGGTATTCCCATATTTACTTTCATAAGACTTCCGTCTTCATTTAAAAAATCAATCCTTACTTCGCCTGCCTTGGTATAAAGGCTAAACGGTCTGTGTCTGATATATCCGGCATCTAATAAATATTTTGCAAAAATCCGAACACCATTTCCGCTGCGCTCTGCTTCACTTCCATCCGGGTTAAATATCTTTACATAAAGCTTCTCATCCTGCCATATCGGTCCATATAAAATGCCATCAGCTCCTGCACCAATATTTCTTCTGCACAGCTTTACAATATGACGTTCCAATAAATGTATCTTATTCTTATTCGGGTCAAGTACAAGATAATCATTTCCTAATCCATGATACTTCTGTAACAGCAAGGCATCATCCATACTTATGCTCCAGTTTCATTTCTTATTACAATATATGAATAAGATATTGTCCGTTAGAACCCGACTTATTCCTGTTCTGTTTCAACGGTCGCTTCTATGACCTCAGACACTTGTTCTCCACTGTCTGTCTGTTTCTCCACCACCTGCGGTGTTTCCACCTCCTGTGACACTTCCGCTGCCTGCGGTGTTTCTTTTCGTTCAGGACTCTTTTCTCCTAAAATAGCAGATAACTTATCATCTGAAATCGTTTCATCTGCTTCTTCTTTCTGTAAACGTGCTCTTTCTTCCTCAATCTTCTGCCTTACTGCCGCATCAATCTCACGCTGCTTTTTTTCTTCTTCCTCTGCAGCCACTCTTGCAAGACGATCAAGAATCTCCTGTGCCTGCTGTTCATCCTGCTGTTTCTTGCGTGCGGCTAAAATCTCTTCTTCCGACATGTAATGAACATTCCAGCGTTTCACAATACTATGAGCAATTCGCTCTCTTTCATTTCTCTTATCTATTGCATCCTGCATATTATTCCACTTCCATTTTTTTCTTTATGTATATCATAGCTTTCACCCATTCGTTTTTCAAGATGAAAAATTATTAAATTTTTATTGTTTCCGGCATATTTTTATGTAAATAAGGACATCCTTTCTGTATCAGCCAATGGCTGCAAAAACATTTTAACCCGGAGGTACGCATCATGTCCGTCTACAAAGTTGAAATCTGCGGCGTAAATACCGCAAAGCTTCCAATCCTAAAGGAAGAAGAAAAGGCTGCTCTATTTGCCAGAATCAAACAGGGGGATATGACTGCAAGGGAAACATATATCAAAGGAAATCTTCGTCTGGTCTTAAGTGTGATTAAACGTTTTTCCGGAAATCAGGAAAATATTGATGACCTCTTTCAGATTGGATGTATCGGACTGATTAAGTCCATTGACAATTTTGATGATACACTGGGGGTAAAATTTTCCACCTATGCCGTCCCTATGATTATTGGCGAAATCCGCCGCTATCTGCGTGATAACAACAGCATCCGTGTCAGCCGTTCCCTGCGGGATACTGCCTATAAAGCCATTCATGCCAAAGAAATCCTGATGAAAAATTCCATGCAGGAGCCTACTTTACAGGAAATTGCAAAAGAAGCCGGACTTACCAAAGAAGAAATCGTCTATGCCCTAGATGCCATTCAAAGTCCGGTCAGTCTTTATGACCCGGTCTATACGGATGGTGGTGATACACTCTATGTGATGGATCAGATTAGTGATAAAAAGAATAAAGAAGATAACTGGGTGGAAGGGCTTGCCCTTTCCGATGCAATGAACCGGCTTAACGACAGAGAAAATCATATCGTTAAGCTACGGTTCTTTGAAGGAAAAACCCAGATGGAGATTGCTGATGAGATTCATATTTCCCAGGCTCAGGTCAGCCGTCTGGAAAAAACTGCTCTAAAGACTATGAAAAATTATCTTGCCCTGCATACCTGAGCTTTGATTTTTGGTGCAATTAAAATTGCCAGTGCCATTTTCACCAGATCACCAGGAATAAAAGGAATTACACCAGCCCATAATGCTGCCATCATGTCCATCTTTGCTTCATAAGCAAGCCATGCTGTTCCTAATGCATAGCAGACAATCGTTCCAACAATCATTGCCAGCAGACATAAGAGCCATTTCTCAGTATATTTATCAATTACAATACCGGCAATGATTGCCATTGGAATAAATCCGATTAAATATCCACCGGTTGGACCAAAAAGTTTCGCCGGTCCAGCGGTAAATCCTGAAAATACCGGTACTCCAACCAGTCCAATCAGAAGGTAAATGACGTAGCTTAACGTTCCAAGCTTCCAACCCAGTAAATACAATGAGAAGTAAATAACCAGATTGGTAAGGGAAATTGGTACCGGACCAATCGGCAATGAAAATGGTGCCAGGATACAGGTCAGTGCTGTCATGATTGCTACCAGTGCCATCTGCTGGGTTGTGATTTTTCTTTTTTCTGTTGTTGTGTTCTGCATAATTTTCTCCTAACGTTTGTTGTTATTGGGTGATTGAAAAATAAATATATTTTCAGTAAATTTAACTATTCAAAGGATATTGGCTTTTCTGCTCTGAAATACCGAAGTTCTAAGATGCATGTTTTTCTTTTTTTTATTAAAACCGTCTTTCCAATGTTTAACAGGATATCAGAACTGTTCGTTGAAGTGCGGATGCATTTATGTAACTGTTAGGGGCACTTAGAATTTCGTCTGTTTCAGGCAACGCTGGCACATGGACGTGCCAGCGAGGTGCATATGAGCACGGATGCGAATTTGCACCGGTTGCCGGATATTGTGATATTTTATCCGAAATTCTTAGTGCCCCTTGCAGGTATCATACAGCATCCGTACCCAACGGACAGTTCCGATATCCGGTTAAAGCAACGGAAAGACAGTTTCTATGCAAGAAAAACATGCACCTAAGAACTTCCGGCATTTCATATCAATCAAAAGCCAATATCCTTTGAATATGCAAAATTTAAAAAGAATACTATATTTATTTTTCAATCACCCATCAAAAATACCCTATAGATTTTTATCCATAGGGTATTATAGGGTATGCGCCGTCCAATTGTCAACCTGTATTTTTCATAAGGTTGACAATTAACAATACTATGTACTTTACATCACTTCGATTTCCGAAGTTTTTCGATTCTGTTACTCATCTGTTTTTTCAGTGTTTTGTTTCTTCTACGCTTCGTTTGATACCTTCACCAGCTCCGCTAACTTCCCTGCTGCTTTTCCACTGTCGATTGCTTCTTTTGCAAGGGTGATTCCATCTTCAATGGTGGATGCTGCTCCACCAACATACAGGGTTGCACCTGCATTCAGTAATACGATGTCGCGTTTTGCGCCTTTTTCTTCTCCGGAGAGAATTTTCTTTGTGATAACGGCGTTTTCTGTTCCATCGCCACCACGCAGTTCTTCTAAAGAAGCACGTTTTAAACCAAACTGCTCCGGTGTTATGGTAAATGTATTTACTTTTCCATCCTTGATTTCAGATATTACGGTCTCGGTTGTTGTTGTGATTTCATCCATATTGTCTTTGCCGCTTACTACAAAGGCACGTTCAACGCCAAGCCTGCTCATGGCAAGGGCAATTTTTTCTGTCAGGGCTGCATCATAGACACCTACCACCATATTTTTTGCTCTGGAAGGATTGGCAAGAGGTCCTAAAATATTGAACACCGTACGCACACCCATTTCCTTTCTTGCCTGACCTACATATTTCATGGATTTGTTAAAGAGCTGTGCAAACATAAATCCGATTCCGGCTTTCTCCACGCAGGCTTCTACTTTTGCAGGCTCTGCCATAATATTTACGCCCAGTGCCTCTAATACATCACCGGCTCCGCTCTTTGAAGAAATGGAACGATTGCCATGCTTTGCTACCGGGAGTCCGGCTGCTGCAACGACAAATGCAGAAGTGGTAGACACATTAAAAGTATAAGTACAGTCTCCACCGGTTCCAACCAGATCTACATAATTAGAAACCTTCGGTGAAATAGTATCTGCCTTATCCCGGAGTACTCCTGCAAACCCGGTTAATTCATCTAAGGTCTCACCTTTCATACGAAGTCCCATTAAAAAAGCACCAATCTGTGCCTGGGATGCTTCCCCGCTTAATAAGATTTCCATTGCTGCTTTTGCCTGTTCTTCTGTTAAATCTTTTCCTTCTGCAACCAGTTCAATATATTCTTTCATCGTAAATTCCTCCTTTACTGATTCAGTTCTTTTTTAAATGTGCCACAATAAGTTCCAATTGCCTGTAAATCATAATCATTTTCTTCCATCAGTCTGATGAAATGTGAGCCTACGATTGCTCCGTCGATAATTTTTTTCATCGGTGCAACATCCTCTGCAGTACGGATACCAAAGCCCATCATAACAGGAATCTTTGATACTTCTTTTACACTGCCAAGATAATCAATTACACTCTTATGGAAGGTTGCTTCCTGTCCGGTTACACCCATGGAAGATACGCAGTAAATAAATCCTCTTGCATCCTTTAAAATCTCAGGGATTCTGTCTTTCGAAACCGGAGATACCAGCTGGATAAGAATCGGTGCATTTTCCTTCTGCAAAAATTCCTTTATCTCATCCTGTTCCTCTAATGGCAGATCCGGAATAATCAGTCCGTCTACTCCGCTTTCGATACATGCATTCACAAAGGCTTCCACACCATAGTGAAGTATAGTATTGTAATACATCATAAATACGATTGGAATCTCAATTTTTGCACTGCGAAGCTTTTTCATGGCTTCTAATACTTTCTTTAAATTCACACCTTTTAAGATGGCATGATAGGAAGCATCCTGAATAACCGGGCCGTCTGCTACCGGGTCTGAAAATGGAATTCCAAGCTCGATGATGTCTGTTCCCGCCTGCTCCTGTGTGCGGATAATCTCCTGCATTTTATCAAAGTCCGGCATTCCTGCTGTCATATATGTAATAAATGCTTTTTTGTTCTGTTCTTTTAACTGTGCTAATTTTTCTTCGATTCTGTTCATGCTGCACCTCCTAGTTTAAATAACCCTTTCCTGCAAGATAATCTGCAATTGTATTTACATCCTTGTCGCCTCTTCCGGAAAGACAAACCACCATAATATCATCCGGTTTCATTTTCTTCGCCTGCTTCTTTGCATATGCCACTGCATGGGCACTTTCGATTGCCGGTATGATACCCTCTAATTTACAAAGCTCCATTAATGCATCCATGGCTTCATCATCCTTGATTGCAACATATTCTGCTCTGCCGCTGTCCTTAAGATAGGCATGCTCCGGTCCAACACCCGGATAATCCAGTCCTGCGGAAATGGAATGGGCAAGCTGCACATTTCCATCCTCATCCTGTAATAAATAGGAACGCATACCATGTAATACGCCAGGCTCGCCCAATGCCATGGCACTGGCATGCTCCCCTGTCTCAATTCCCTTTCCGGCAGCTTCTACACCAATCAGTTTTACATCCTTTTCTTCAATAAAATCTGCAAACATTCCGATAGAATTAGAACCTCCGCCAACACATGCCATAACCACATCCGGCAGTCTTCCTTCCTGCTCTAAAATCTGTTTCTTTGCTTCTTTGCTGATGACGCTCTGGAAATATTTTACCATCTTCGGATAAGGATACGGTCCAACAGCGGAACCGATTACATAAAAGGTATCCTCTGCGGTTTTTGCCCAGGTACGAATTGCCTCATTCGTAGCATCCTTTAAGGTATTACTTCCGGATGTAACCGGCACTACTTTAGCTCCCAGCATTTCCATACGCATTACATTCAGCGACTGACGTTTCATATCCTCTGCTCCCATATATACGGTACACTCCATATTAAAAAGAGCTGCTCCGGTTGCAGTTGCCACACCATGCTGACCGGCTCCGGTTTCTGCGATTACCTTGGTTTTTCCCATTCTCTTTGCCAGAAGAATCTGACCGATTACGTTGTTAATCTTATGGGCTCCGGTATGGTTTAAATCCTCTCTTTTTAAATAAATCTTTGTTCCATATGCCTCACTCAGACGGCTGGCAAAATAAAGTGGTGTCTCTCTTCCTACATATTGTTTAAGATAATAGTCCACTTCCTTTAAAAATTCTTCATCCTTTGTATACTTTTCAAAAGCATCATCCAACTCTTTTAAAGTATTCATCAATGATTCTGCTACATACTGTCCACCAAATGCTCCATAATAACTCTTCTTATTCATGTTCTCTCACCTTTCTTACAAATGCTTCTACTCTTTTATGATCTTTTCCATGTTCTCCTTCTACCGAAGAACTGACATCTACTACATCAGGTTCAAATAACCGGATACCTTCTTCTACATTTTCACTGCTTAAGCCGCCGGCTAAAATAAATGGTATCCTTCTTTCCTGCCATTCCCTTCTTTTTTTCATTGGAAAATCCTGCCAGGAAAAAGTCTTTCCACTGCCATATTCCGGTGCGTCTAATAAAATGCCGGAAATACCATCCGGAACATTTATTTCTTCTGCTTCTTCCCTGCTTCGCACCTGACATGCTACCCAGACCGGAATTTTAAGATTTTCAGGGAATTCCTGCATCTTATGAATCTGCAGAATATCAAAACCTGCTTCTATGATTTCATCTATCAAATCCAGTGCCGGATTTACGGTAACTGCTACAGTTTTAATAGAAGGCTTCAAATGTTTCTTAATTTCTTTTGCCTGCTCTATCGAAACGTTTCGTTTGCTTTTTTCAAAGAATACAAAGCCTGCATAATCTACCTGCATCCGGTTCAGCACTTCTGTCTCAGATTCTCTTGTGATGCCACAAATCTTAATCTTTGCCATGCCATTTCTCCTTACTTTTCAGCATCCTTATAAACCTGTTTCCAGTGGGCTGCCAGTGCCTTTGGATTTTCATGTTCCATAAATGCTCTTCCAATTAAAAATCCACTGACACCGCAATCTGCAAGATATGCCACATCACCATCTCTTACAATTCCGCTTTCTGCAATTAAAATTTTATCCTTTGGCACCATCTTAGAAAGTGTTTTGGTTCGTTCCAGTGAAATCGTAAAATCCTTAAGATTTCGGTTGTTGATTCCAATGATGTCTGCATCTAGCTTCAATGCCCGCTCCATTTCCCATTCATCATGGGTTTCCACCAGTACATCTAACTTTAATTCCTTTGCCAGCTGATAAAAGTCATACATTTCCTTGTCATCTAAGATTGCTGCTATCAGTAATACTGCATCTGCATCAATGGCTTTTGCTTCATAAAACTGATATTCTTCAATCATGAAATCCTTCCGTAACATTGGAAGCGGAGTCAGATTTCTTACTTTCCGGAAATAATCAGTATTTCCAAGGAAATGCTTCTCTTCTGTCAGGCAGGATACCGCATCCACAGAAGCGGTATAATCTTCCATCCGCTCTTCCAATGTAATCCTGCTTTCTATCTTTCCAAGGCTTGGGGATGCATTTTTAAATTCTCCGATAATGGAAAGTCCATCTTTGGCAAGATTCTGATAAAAGCTTCTTATCTTTTCTTTCTTTGCCGCCTCTTCTCTTAACTTCTCTTCCGCTAATGTCCGCATCACGGTCAGATCTGTTTTCTGCTTATCCCGAAAAAGCTGCTCTCTTTTATCTGCAACAATTTCATCTAATATCATGTTCTATATCCTCCCGTTTAAGAAATTCTCTATCATACGCTTCCCATGCTGTGTATAAATGGATTCCGGATGGAACTGTAATCCAGCTACCGGATAATCTTTATGGCGCATTGCCATGATTTCGCCATCCTCTGTCTCCGCCGTTACCACAAGGCACTCTGGAAGACTCTCTCTCTGAACAGCCAGGGAATGATATCTTGCCACCTGAATCGGGCTTTCAATTCCCTGAAAGATTCCTATGCCGTCATGGGCAATCAGGGACTGTTTTCCATGATATAATTCCTTTGCATAGCTCACTACGCCGCCAAAGGCTTCCCCGATACACTGATGTCCTAAGCAGATGCCAAGGATTGGAATTGTCTTATAAAATTCCTTCACCACATCCATACAGATGCCGGCATCCTTCGGTGCTTTTGGTCCCGGAGAAAGAATGATGCGTTCCGGGTTCATGGTGCGGATTTCTTCTATTGTAATCTTGTCATTCCGTTTTACGATAATGTCCTTCGTAAAAGTTCCTATATACTGATACAGGTTATAGGTAAATGAATCGTAGTTATCAATCAGCAGTATCATAAGTTCTCCTCCTCAACCAAAGTCTTTGCCAATGCCATTACTTTATTGCAGCATTCATAATATTCATTTTCCGGTACGGAATCTGCTACGATTCCGGCTCCCGCCTGAAGGTATACCTCATTTCCTTTCTTTACCATGGTCCGGATTGTAATACAGAAATCCATGTCTCCACCGAAATCAATATATCCGGTTGCTCCACCATATAATCCTCTTCGTACACTTTCTAATTCATCAATGATTTCCATGGCCCGAATCTTTGGTGCTCCGCTTAAGGTTCCTGCCGGAAGGAAGGATGCCACCAAATCTAATGGATGGGATTCTCCTTTCTTGCGTCCCTCTACCTGGGAAACAATATGCATTACATGGGAATAATTCTGTACTTCCATAAACTGTGTTACCTTTACGGTTCCAAATTCACTGATTCTTCCCATATCATTTCTTGCAAGGTCTACTAACATAACATGTTCTGCCCGCTCTTTTTCATCGGAAAGTAGTTCATCCCGCAGCCGTTTGTCTTCTGCTTCATCTTTTCCTCTCTTCCGGGTTCCTGCAATCGGACAGGTGAACACTTTATTTTCCTGCTTCTTTACAATCATCTCAGGTGAACTTCCGATTACTTCAAAGGTTCCGTAATTAAAATAATAAAGGTATGGAGAAGGATTTAATTCTCTTAATTCCTTATATAATTCAAAACCGGTCTGTCTGGTTTCAATCGTCCAGCGCTGTGACAATACGGTCTGGAACACATGGCCTTCTCTGATATAATGTTTGATTTTCTCTACCTTTTCGCCATATTCTTCGATGCTGTCCGACTTCTTAATGATTTTTCCATCATGGTAGAAGTTCCGTTTGCATTCCTTCTTCTCCATGGCTTTCTTTATCATCTGCCCTGCCTTTTCCATCGCCTGCTCTCGTCCTTCTTCCGAAGGCTCTTCTAATACTACAGCGGTCAGTGTTTCTGCTACATGGTCTACCATAAGGAAAGAAGTCATTAACATCATCTGTATGGTTTCGATTCCGATTTCATCCGGGTTATTGTCCGGAAGCACTTCAGAATATCTTACAAAATCATATCCAAGATTTCCAACCAGTCCACCGGAGAAGGACAGCTCTTCGTCTTCTTTTTCGATATGAAATTCACTGTAGTATTCTTTCAGACGCTCCAGCGGATTTCCTTCTCTTACTTCCTCTGTGCCATCTGCTTTTGTAATCACCAGTGCATTTCCTCTTGATGTTACAATTTCTTCCGGCTCCATTCCAAAGAAAGTATAGCGGTCATAATTCTTATCGTAACTTTCTAACAGGAAGCCTTTTTTATCTCCTACCAGACTTTCGTACATGTCTGTTGATTTTTCATTGACAATGCTCACTGTTTTTTTGAATACTTTTCTGTTTCTTACCATAATCATCCTCCTATAAACCGGCTTTATAAATGCTGCTCGTGCAAAGAAAAAGTCCCTGACCGGAAAATGTTCTTTTCCAGTCAGGGACGCTTATCGCGTGGTGCCACCCATCTTCGCTATGTCTGCTTTTTACCTGTAAGTAATTAAAAAAGCGGATATTTTCAATTAGAAAATATCCGCCACTAATTCAAACATAACCTCTTGGATACAGAAGTCTCCTTCGATATCCTCGTCCCTGTAACGTGGGAAAACGGCATCCGCTACTATTGTTCACTTTGCATCTGACAAATCCATTCCGAATAAACTATCTTACCGGCTTCCACCAACGCCGGCTCTCTGTAAAGAAATCATTTACCGTACTACTTTTGCTCACTGATTTTATTTATTCAGTTCATTAATTGGGCTTAGTTTATCACTGTAAAGCGATGATGTCAATGTATTTTTATAAAATTTTTTCTATTTTTTTTGCAAAATCATGCAAAAAAAAGAAAAACATTGTCAAGCTGACTTTAATATGATACCTTAATAGAGTGCAACCATTCACATAATATAGGAAAAGGAGAAAGTTATGTATAATTTAAATGGTGAAAATGTAAACGACAATCCAAATGGTTTTTCCGGGAATGAACCTGCCGGAACTCCAAACCCAGACAACAATGCTCAGATGAACTATGGTCAGCCGGCTCCTGAGCAGCAGACTTACAACCAGCCGGAAAATGGTCCTCAGACCTATGATGCACCAAATGCAAATCAGCAGCAGGCATTCAACCAGACCGATTATAATCCAAACAGCTTTAATCAGAACGCTTATAATCAGTCGGCTTACAATCAGCCAGATTACGGACAGCAGGCATTTAACAATGGAAACACCTATAATGGAAACAGCTACAATGCAGCACCTTCCTACAATCTCAATGGTGATGCACCGAAAAAATCCTGTGTTTTTGGTGTCCTTGGTCTGATTCTTGGTATCGCTGCTTTACCTTTCGGATGGTTTGTTCCAATTATCGGAATCATTCTTGGTATCGCTGCTATCATTCTTTCCATTCTTGGAATGGGTAAGAACCGTGACCTTCGTGGTGCAGCAATTGCCGGATTAATCATTTCCATTCTGGCAACCATCTTTTCTATCGGTGTTATTGTATATGCAGTTATCAATGTTTCTAAAACCTTACGCAATGCCGGAAAAGAACTTTTTGACAACAGTGGTATCACATCTGATCTTGATGACTTTGATTTTGATTCCGATTCAGATGATAGTGATGACTATGATGACAGTGATTACAGCTATGGCGATGACAAAGAAGTTCCTTTAGATAATGTTGTATTATACTCAGCTAATGATGTTACCATTACAGCTACCAGTATTGTATACAGCTACTATGATGATTCTGTAATTCCGGAAATTAAAGTTACTGTTGAAAACAATACTTCTAACGACCTTGGAATCAGTGTTGATTATTGTGCAATCAATGGTGTAACCATGTATGGTTATATTTCAGGTGACATCGCTGCCGGTAAAAAAAGCAACGAAGAACTTAGCATTTCTACTGATGATTTCACTTTAACCGGTTTTGACAGCATTGATAATATTAAACTTCAGGTAAGCTTCTATGATTCTGATACTTATGATACTTTGATTGATGATGGTGTTGTACAGGATATCAATCTTTCCGATTCCTATACTCCATTCTCTATTTCCTCTGTTCCGGGTGCAGTTGCATTAGATTCCTCTAATGGCATCAATGCATATTATGTCGGCACAACAACCGGTTGGGATGATACACTTGTATTTGTATTCTATATTGAAAACACTACAGATAAAACCTGTGTTGCTGAATCCGATGATTTCTCAATCAATGACTTTATGCAGGATGATTACGGATATGGATATCTTCTTCCTGGAACCGGTACCTTTATGTCAATTGAAGCAAATGATGATATTACATCTATTGATGATGTAACCAATGCTTCTATTAAATTTGAAGTACGTGATTATGATTCTTATGAGACATTCTATTCCTCTGATGAATTAACATTTATCTCAAATAACTAAGGAATTTTAAAATAATACAAATCATCATAAAAGGACCTGCCACTTATCATAAGTGACAGGTCCCTTTTCATCGCTGTGAACACCTTTTCCAAAATGCACTTCAGCTTAAATATTCTTCCTGACTTTACAGATTCTCCTGTAAGAATGCACTTAATTTTTCAATTGCTGCATCTTCATCTTCCCCTTCAGCACGAAGTGTGATTTCTGCACCTTTCTTAGCACCCAGACCCATAACGCCAAGGATTCTCTTCGCATCTACTTTCTTACCATCCTTTTCAATGGTAATTGCACTTGCAAATCCTGCTGCTTCCTTTACCAGTAATCCTGCCGGTCTTGCATGGATTCCCTGTTCATCTGTGATTGTGTAAGTAAATTCCTTCATGTTCTTCCTCCTAAAAAGTTATATTTTTCCCGTTTTTTATACCATAGTTTTAATTTGCAAGTATGTTGACTCGCTTATGCTCACTATTCGTGAGTACATCACTTATTATATCATACAATCTTCTTTTTTAACAATCCCAAAAGTAGACAAGATACTGCTGAACCTACAATCAATGATAAAAGATACCAGATTGCATTACCCATTACCAAGAATACGAAGATTCCACCATGTGGTGCCATCAGTGTACAGTTAAATGCCATAGACATTGCTCCTGCAATTGCAGAACCTACCACACAGGCTGGAATCACGCGCAGCGGATCCGCTGCTGCAAACGGTATTGCACCTTCTGTAATAAAGGATAATCCCATAATAAAGTTTGTCGGTCCGGCTTTTCTTTCTTCTGCTGTAAATTTATTTTTGAAAAATAAGGTTCCAAGTGCAATGGCAATTGGTGGTACCATACCTCCAATCATAACGGCTGCCATAATATTATAGTTTCCAGCGGCAATGGATGCAGTTCCAAATACATATGCTGCTTTATTTACAGGGCCGCCCATATCCACAGCCATCATTCCTGCTACCAATGCTCCCAGTAATACAGAGCTTACGCCATTCATATGTGCCAGTCCGGTATTAATTGCAGTATTTAAAGCTCCGACCGGTGGTTCAATGATAAAGGTCATCAATGCACCGATTAACAATACACCAAGCAGCGGATACAGTAGAACCGGTTTCAATCCATCCAGGCCTTTTGGCAGTTTATCAAAGATTTTCTTTAATAACTGGATGATAAGACCTGCGGCAAATCCGGCTACTAAGGCTCCAAGGAAACCTGATTTTCCATTTGCTGCAATTGCTCCTCCAACGAAACCTACTACCAGTCCAGGACGGTCTGCAATACTCATGGCAATATAGCCAGCCAGTACAGGAAGCATAAAGCCAAATGCCAGTCCTCCAATGGACTTAAAGAATGCTGCTGCCGGAAGAATTGTACCAAAATTAGCACGCTCATCCGTAGGAAGTGATGCAAGGTCTACACCAAAGCTGTCGATTAAGAATGCAATGGCAATCATAATACCACCACCGACAACAAATGGAAGCATATGGGAAACACCGTTCATCAGATGCTTGTAAACTTTGTGTCCAAAGCTTTCTCCACCCATGCTTTCATTTTCTGATGCTTCACCGCTGCCTTTATAAATTGGTGCATCCTTTGCCATAGCGCGCTGTATTAATTTATCTGCTTTACTGATTCCATCGGAAACCTGACAGATGATAACCGGTTTTCCAGCAAAACGATCCATCGGGACTTTGGTATCGGCTGCAACAATAATGCAGTCTGCTTCTTCAATTTCTTTTGCAGTAAGCACATTTTTTGCTCCGCCAGAGCCTCTTGTTTCCACCTTAATAAAGCAACCTAATTCTGCTGCCTTCTTTTCCAGACTTTCTGCTGCCATGTATGTATGGGCAATTCCAGTCGGACATCCGGTTACTGCAAGAATCTTTTTCTGATTTACTTCCGGTTCCTTTATTTCTGTTTCCTTCTGTTCTTCCTTTTCTTCCTTCTCAGACTCTGCTTCATCAATGACTTTTAAGAATTCTTCAACCGAAGCAGCCTGTTTTAATCCATTGGTGAAATTCTCATCCATCAGAAGAACAGACAGACGGCTTAATACGTCAAGATGTACATTATCTTCTGTATCCGGTGCTGCAATTAAGAAGATTAAATGAACCTTCTCTCCATCTAATGCATCAAAATCTACCCCATCCTTTAATACCATTGCACTTAATCCCGGTTTCTTTACGGCTGCTGATTTGCAATGAGGAATTGCAATGCCCTCTCCAATTCCTGTGGTACTCTCTTCCTCTCTTGCAAAGACTCCTTTCCGGTAAGTCTCTTCATCTGCTATTTTTCCACTCTTTACCATCAGGGAAATCATCTGGTTTAATACATCTTCCTTTCCGGTTGCTGAGCCATTCAACTGAATGCTTTCCGGTGCCAGCAAATCTCTGATTCTCATATATCTTCCTCCTTTTTCTTAAAATGGAAATGCATGATTCTTTAATAATTGTTCTACTTCTTCTTTCGTTGCAAGTTCTTCTGAAAATGCACTGGCACTTCCGGTACAGACTCCCATCTTAAACGCCTGCGCATAATCCTTATTCTTTAAATATCCTGCCAGGAAACCTGCCACCATGGAGTCTCCTGCTCCTACGGAATTCTTTACTTTACCCTTCGGAGCTTCGCTCTCAAAAGCTTTTCCCTCTTCTGTCAAAAGCACTGCCCCGTCACCTGCCATGGAAACAAGTACATTTCTTGCACCCTGCTCCTGCAGCTTTGCTGCGTATTTCTTTACATCCTCTTTGCTGCTGATTGTCACACCAAATAACTGTCCTAATTCATGATTATTCGGTTTAATCAGGAATGGATGAAGCGGAAGTACATTTGCCAGAAGTTCTCTGGTTGCATCTACGGCAATCATGACATCCTTTCCTTCCAGGTATTTCATGATATCCATATATATGGACTGTGGCATAACATCCGGTATGCTTCCTGCCAGTACCAGCACATCTCCGGTTTTTAAGGTATCTAATTTGGCATAAAGCTTCTCGATATCTGTGCTGCGGATCATCGGCCCCTGGCCATTGATTTCTGTCTCTTCTGTGGAACGAAGCTTCACATTAATTCTGGATATTCCTTTCTCTACCTGAATGAAATCGGTATTTACCCCCTCTTCATCCAGGCGTTTGCTGATTTCTTCTCCGGTAAAGCCTGCTAAGAAGCCCCATGCGGTACTCTTTAATCCCAGATGATTCAATACAATGGATACGTTGATTCCCTTTCCTCCCGGAAACATTTTCTCCTGTTCCGTCCGATTTACCTGACCGGTTTTGAAGGTTTTTACATCCACAACATAATCCAGTGACGGATTAAACGTTACGGTATAAATCATTCTTCCACCTCCTTTATATTTTTATACTTCCGATAAGATTCTAAGGTAAGACCTGTTGTAATCACATCTGCTGAAGCAAATGGTGCAAATGTCACACTGGATATCTGTGCAAATTTACTCTTGTCTCCCAGGATATAACACTGTCTGCAATTTGCCATTGCTTTCTTCTTTACCATAGCCTCTTTCACATCCGGTGTGGTATATCCTTTTTCTACATTAATTCCATTGGTTCCGAAGAAGCCTTTTGTAAAGTTATATTTATCCAAGGACTCCACTGCCTCAGCACCTACCACAGCTTCTGTGGATGCCTTGAACTCTCCGCCGATGATATAAACCTCACATCCCAGTTCAGAGAGCCGTTTTGCATGGGCTACTGCGTTGGTTACCACACAGGATGGCTTCACATCCATAAAATCAATCATGCAGTCTGTTGTAGTTCCTGCATCCAGATAAATAAAATCATCTGCTGTAATTAAGGATGCTGCATACTTCGCTATAGCTGCCTTCTCATCACGATGCATGTTTCTTCGAAGTGGCACATCATCATCCTGTGTATGAAAAACTGTTCCTCTTAAAATTGCACCGCCATGAACCTTCAAAAGCTTTCCATTTTCGTCTAAAGTATTCAAATCTCTTCGTACCGTTGACTCGGAAGCATCGAAAAGCTGCATCAGCTCAGTTACTTTAACACTGCCCTGTTCTTCCAGCAGGGAAAGGATTTTTCCATATCTTTCCTCTGTCAGCATATCATCCCTCCCATTCCTATTTTCTATTTTCTGCTTTCTATGGTTTTATTATACGTTCAAAAACCGTCATAGTCAATCATATTCCGTCATTTTCATTCACAAAAATCCATTTCACAATTTGTGCAAAATATACAAAAAAGAAGCCTGCAAAAGTATCACCTTTTACAGACCTCTTCTCGCCTTTTTAAACCGTTTTCCGATTCTTATTCTTATTATCTTTTAGAAGCTTCGGATTTTCTCGTTCTCTTCTCCGGTATTTTCAATTTTACGGATTATAACATCATAACTGTAATCGTCATTTACCTTCACACTAACACGGTCTCCTACCTTATGACCAAGCACTGCTTTCCCCATAGGAGATTCAATACTGATTAATCCTTTCAGCGAATTTCCACGCATGGTAGTCACCAATTTGAAGGATTCTTCCATATCATCTTCTTCAATATAAACCGTCACCGTATTATTGATACCTGCCTCGTCTTCCTTAGAATCATCTGATACCACGACTGCAGTACGAATCATGCGCTCTAAATAACGAATTCTGCTTTCGTTTTTATTCTTATCTTTCTTGGCGGCATAATACTCGAAGTTTTCACTTAAGTCACCCTGTTCTCTTGCTTCCTGTACAGCACGGATTGCATTCTTTCGTACCACTAATTTCCGATATTCAATTTCTTCTTCCATCTTCTTGATATCACTTTGTGTTAATTCGTTATGCATACCGTCACCTTTTCATTCTAACAGTTTAAGCTAATGCAGCTGTAATAATTGCCATGGAATATACTTCTGACGCATTACATCCGCGGGATAAGTCATTGATTGGTGCATTCAATCCAAGAAGAATCGGACCATATGCATCGAAGTTACCAAGACGCTGTGCAATCTTATATCCGATATTTCCGGCATTGATATCTGGGAAAATAAAGGTATTTGCATGTCCTGCCACTTTGGATTCCGGACATTTGGTACGTGCAACTCTTGGAGATACAGCTGCATCAAACTGAAGCTCTCCCTCGATTGGAAGCTCCGGATATTTTTCTCTTGTCTTGTTTGCAGCATTACGCATCTTATCTACATCCTCGCCCTTTCCGGAGCCTAATGTAGAATAGCTTAAGAACGCTACCCTTGGATCTACACCGAATATCTTTGCACACTCTGCTGCTTCTCCGGCAATTTCAACAAGTTCATCTTCTGTCGGATGAATGTTGATTGCACAGTCAGCCATTGCCAGTACTTCATTCTCGCCGGTTGCAGAAGGACGTACCAGAATAAAGCAGGATGATACAATGCTGTTACCCGGTTTTGTCTTAATTAACTGTAACGCAGGACGAACAGTATCTGCTGTAGAATAGGTTGCTCCACCTAACAGTGCATCAGCATATCCCATTTTTACTAACATGGTTCCGAAATAATTAGCCTGTGAAAGAACTCCTTTTGCCTGCTCCGGTGTTACACCTTTGCTCTTTCTTAATTCACAGAACATGGTAACCATCTCATCAAATTTTTCAAAATGTAATGGATCGATAATCTTGGCTCCGCGAATATTAAATCCGCTCTCCTCTGCTGCTTTCTGAATCTCAGCCTCATTTCCAACCAGAATCGGGCTTAAGAAATTACTTGCCAGCAGACGGGATGCTGCCTCTAAAATTCTTGGGTCATTTCCCTCTGTAAACACAATTTTCTTTGGGCTTTTCTTCAAAATATCAATCAGTTGACCAAAACCAAACATATCTTTCTCTCCTCTGCTCTCTATATATTATTTTAACTGCATATTATTGTACCCTCTTTTAAATAAAAATCAAGTTTTGAATTCAGTACAATTTCTCAAGAGTGCATTTTCTTCTATTATAAATACGCATCTCTGTTCAGGCAAAAATGATTCTTCCGGAAAGAAAGCCGTCCCTCATCTCTTAATTTTCCAAGTTCCGTTGACATCGCACTTCGTTCCACAGAAAGATAATCTGCTAACTGCTGTCTGGAAAATGGAATATCAAACTCTGATGTTCCATGCTTCTGTGCCTCTGCTGACAGATAGGACAATAACTTTTCCCTGGTATTGCGTTTTCCCATATGGGTTAATTTTTCATTAAAGCGAAGATTCTTTTCTGCCATATTCTCTAATAAATTCCGAAGCAGAACCAGCTTCCAGCCTTCCGTTTCACCATCTGCATTCAATATATTCTGAACGTTCAGCCACAGCACATCTGCCGCCTCTTCTGCAATCACATTTACATTAATATTCCGCCTCTGCATACAGGCAAAGGTCTCTGCAAAAACATCCCCTGGACCTATCTTTGCAACCAGATTCCGGTTTCCCCAGAAATCCTCCTGCACAATCAAAAGTCCGCCAGAAACCAGCAGTCCCATTTCTTTTACCTGCTCTCCGCAGTGCAGAATATAATTTTCTTTATCATAAGTCATCTCATGGGCATCTAATCCCTTTAAGACTTTCTCCTCTTCTGTTTCCTCAATTCCTTCAAAAAAAGGTGAATTTTTCATTTCTACAGGAAATTTTTTCATTTTATAACCTCCGTTGTTTTTCCAACCGATTATTTATTGCTATTATAGTATACTGACTATACAAAATCAACGAGGAGGAATCTAAAATGATTCGTAAAATAATTCATATTGATAAAGAAAAATGTAATGGATGCGGTTTATGTGCATCCGCCTGCCACGAAGGTGCCATCGGCATGGTCGATGGAAAAGCCCAGCTTTTAAGAGAGGATTACTGCGATGGGTTAGGTGACTGTCTTCCGGCATGTCCTACCGGTGCTATTACCTTTGTACAGAGAGAAGCCGCTGCCTATGACGAAGCCGCTGTAAAAGAGCACTTAAAGAACCGTGAAGCGGCTTCGGTAAAACCTGCAGTTTCAGCCAATCACGCAGCTCCGGTTTTCAGCGGATGTCCGGGCAGCCGGATGCGCTCCATGCAGCGTAAAAACACGGAAAATACTTCTGCAGGCTCTAATACCGCATCCGGTACTGCATCCAACGCAGTCACAGCAGGAAACGCACCGGAAAGCCAGCTTACCCAGTGGCCGGTTCAGATTAAATTAGCACCTACAAATGCTCCGTATTTTGACAATGCAAGACTGCTGATTGCTGCAGACTGTACAGCTTTTGCCTATGGCAATTTCCATGAAAAATTCATAAAAAACCACATCACCCTGATTGGATGTCCCAAACTGGATGATGTGGATTACAGTGAAAAGCTTACTGAAATTATCCGCAATAACAATATCAGAGAGATCAGTATTGTGCGCATGGAGGTTCCGTGCTGCGGCGGCATTGTAATGGCTGTCCAGAATGCCTTAAAACAAAGCGGAAAAATGATTCCATGGCAGGTTGTTACCATCTCTGTTGATGGCAAGATTATGGAATAAATTTCCAGATTAAATTGCTTCCACAAATCTTACTTTTCTAATTCTAAGACAACGGTTTCACAGCTGTCTAATGTAATTGTTCCATTTAAGGCTGCCTCAGCATTGATTGCTTCCTGGCGGCCTTCATTGGTTAACAATACCTTGGCAATTCTTTGCTCTAATGTGATGGTATGCTCTTCTGTTCCAAAGTTTGCAAGAATCAAAAGCTTCTGACCGCTTTCTTCATTTACCCGTTCAAAAGCAAATATGTCCTCTGCATTTTCATATTTTGGTTTAAAAATACCATAAGTGAAAGTATCTTTGTATTCTTTTGCCTTACGCAGTGCAATTAATTTCCTATAATAAGCCAATACAGAATCTGCCTTATGTTCCTGGGCTGCTACATTGATTTCCATGTAATTCGGATTCATGGCAAGCCATGGAGTTCCATCGGTAAATCCGCCATTTTTTCCATCGGACCACTGCATTGGTGTTCTGGCATTATCACGGCTGTTCTCATAGCAGCATTTCAAGGCTTCTTCTTCACTGAGTCCTGCACGCAACGCCTCCTGATACTGGTCGATGGTGCTGATGTCATCATATTCTGAAATATCATTTCGTTTGCAGTTGGTCATCCCGATTTCCTGTCCCTGATAGATAAATGGAATTCCACGCAAAAGAACGGATACCGTTCCAAGCATCTTCTTTCCTGCATCATTTCTGGCATGCTCAGGCAGATAATGGGTTGCTCCCCTTGGCTCATCATGATTTTCAATAATGTTTGCCTTAAAGCATTTTCCCTGTAATTCCTGCTGGGAATCGAAAATTACTTTCCGCCATTCCTCAAAACGTAATGGTTTCTGGTCGTACCAGCCATGCTCACCAAAAGTAAGCACATGGGCGCTGAAATCAAACATCGTAGAGAAATGTCCATCCTCTCCGATAAATTCCAAGAGTTCATCTTCCTTCATATTAAAGACTTCTCCTACTGTAAAGGCATCGTGCTTCTCAAAGGTCTCATGCTTTAATTCCTCTAAGAAATCTCCTACTCCATTTACTGCTTCCACCATCTTGATACAGGTTGCAAGTCCATCCGGTCCATCCGGCTCAAAGGACGGGAAGTTAATATCTTTCTTGATATTGATAATTGCATCTATACGGAATCCTGCCACGCCTTTGTCTAACCACCAGTTCACCATTTCATAGATTTTCTGACGCACTACCGGATTCTCCCAGTTTAAATCCGGCTGCTCTTTGGCAAACATATGAAGATAGTATTTATCACTATTTGGCACCTTCTCCCAGGTGCTTCCGCCAAAATAGGAACGGTAATTACTTGGAGCCTTGCCATCTTTTCCTTTCACAAAATAGAAATAATCTGCATACTCTCCATCCGGGTCTGCCAGTGCTTTCCGGAACCACTCATGCTGGTCGGAGCAATGATTTACCACCAGATCCATTACGATATACATCTCACGTTTCTTTGCTTCCGCAAGCAACTCATCAAACTCTTCCATGGTTCCGAATTCTTCAGCAATATTATAATAATCTGAAATATCATATCCCTGGTCTACAAATGGGGATTTATAAATCGGTGAAAGCCATACGATATCGATACCCAGTTCCTTTAAATAATCCAGTCTGGATATGATTCCTCTCAAATCACCGATTCCATCTCCGTTGCTGTCCTGAAAGCTCTTTGGATAAATCTGATATGCCACCTTGTCATGCCACCATTTTTTCTTCATGTTCTCATCCTCCATATTTCCATTATTCCTGTATTTACACTTCGTTCTTTGTATGATACTGTTATTATATACGAAGTTTCAGGAAGTTTCTTCCGTGATATTTGCGTTTTTATTGCACAATCCTGCTCTTTTATGTAAAACAAAATTAACGATATGATTATGGATTTCAGATGCAGACGGTGGAAGGTAGGTTATAGGATACAAAATAGCAGCATTTCTTAGATACATTTTTTCTTGATTATAAACTGTCTTTCCGCTTGCTTTGACGAAGATATCTGCACCGTCCGTCGAGTGTGGATGCTGCATAAAGATAGTAAGGCGCACTAAGAATTTCAGTATTAATATTATTTTATCTGCCAACCGGCGCAAATTCACATCCATGTTCATATGCGCCTCGCCGGCACGTCCCTGTGCCAGCGTTGGCTATTGCTGTATGAAATTCTAAGTGCGCCTAACAATCCTTATCATGCATCCATACTTCGGCGAACGGTACAGATATCTTGTCAAACATTGGAAAGACTGTTTTTATCATAGAAAGAAAAAATGTATTTTAGAAATGCGCTGTTTTGCATCAGACCTACCTTCCACCGTCTGCATCCAAAATTCCATTTCTTTCATTTTGTTTGTATAAAAAATCAGGATAAATGCTGTTTAAATAAACAACATTAAAAGGAGATTCCCATGAAAGATAAAAAACAACTCCCTCTGGAACAAAAAGAAAAGGCCGTTCATGGCGAACGAATTTTTCCATTAAAGAAATATCTTACTACGTTGCAGGAACGGTATCCCATTGTTACGCCACACTGGCATGAAGAGGCTGAATTTACCCTGATTACCAGCGGTGTCTGTACGTATCAGGTTGACCTTGAAAGCTTTCAGGCTATGCCTGGAGATTTCGTTTTCATTCCTCCACTGGCTCTGCATTCCATTGCCATATTACCTGCCGGGCATATGCATTCGGAAACATATGTCTTTCACCTTGATTTCCTTGGTGCATCCTCTGCAGATATCTGTGCCATGCGATATCTGATGCCCCTTGCCAAGCAGCAGCTGATTCCCCCTTTTCATATAGTAAAAGAGCACCCGGTCTACCCGGATGCCCTCGCATTGTTCTATGAAATCAGCAGCTGTTATTCCGCTGCCCAGCCGGGATATGAACTGATGTTAAAATCCCTGCTGTTAAAGCTTCTTACCCTTCTACTTCCGTACTGTAGCAAAAGTTCTGAGCAGCCACAGCTTCAAAGCGAACATACTCAGAAGATTAAGGGTGTCTTAGAATATATCGGATTACATTATACCGAAAATATTTCTATTGAAAGCCTGGCATCCTCCTGCTATTTCAGCGAATACCATTTCATGCGCTTTTTTAAGAAATATGTCGGAATGTCATGTTTAGATTATATCAAGAGCCTGCGCCTGCAAAAGGCTGCCGACCTCTTAGAACAGCAGGAGCTTTCCATTACAGATGCCGCCATGACTGCCGGTTTCAGCAGCCTTTCCTACTTCTACCGAGAATTTAAAAAACGCTATGGAACGACACCACGCCAGTTTATCCATTCCCTTCCGGAACGTCAGCATACGAATCGGGCCTCTACTCCAGGCAGTCCTTTTTCTCCACTTTGATTTTCCAGTGGATTAAGAAAGTCAGGACTGCCCGGAGTGCAATAGATAGGGGCTCTTTTCCATATTGTATCCTGCCTTTTATTTATTATCCACGAAAATCTACATTCCAGCCAACCTGTTTTTCCTGTGGTGTAAATACATAATCGCTCATGCTGTCATATAACATATCCTGGATTTTCTTTTCCAGTTCTTCCAGCGAACCGGCAGTAACCGTTACCAGATCTTCACTCTTACCAGTTTTATCCGTGCTGTCAGTCTTGTCCGATTTCTTAACAGAAGCAGCATCCTCATCCGACTTATTCAGACGTTTCTCATAAGCTTCCTTCTGAGCTTTCTTACGTTCTGCACGGTTTTCTTCCTGTTTCTTTTCGATACGTTTCTTCTGAAGAGCTAAAGACTTATCTACAACTGCAAAAAATGATGCATTGCCGCCATCATTTACCTGAATGCCATATGCCTTCACACCACTCTGTCCATTCGCAAACCGACTCTGCATGGTTGCAAGCTGACTGGATGCATTGGCTATGATTCCCTCGTACTGTTTCCGGTAAGACTCGTCTTCTGCCATCCGCTCAATCTTCTCTTCATCAATTAGAACCACCATTTTGTTGGCATTGGCATACTGTCCTGCATTGGCTTTTGCTGTCTCTTTCATATCCTTGGATACCAGAATGAAATCCATCGTGCTAAATTTCTTTTTCAGCTTCTCATAATACTCTTTCGCCTTATCCGAAAGCTTTGGCTCTCCAATTGTTTTTCCGGAGACTTTGCTGCTCTTTTCCGATTCCGTATAACCAGAAACGTTTTCTGCCACCTGATTTACTGCGTTTGTGTTCATAAAAATTCCTCCTTGAAAATATCTATAAGCAAATCCTTTTGCTTAAAACAATCTGTTCCATTCTTTATATCGGAAGAATCTCTCATTTTCTTAACCGGTTCCTATAGTGCAAAATAGCCTAAAACAATGGCTCCAAGAATAATCCGGTACCAGCCAAATACTTTAAAATCGTGTTTTTTGATATAGCCCATCAGGAAACGGATGACTACTACAGATACCGCAAATGCTACCACGCAGCCTAAGCCTAAGACACAAAGTTCCTGAGCAGAAAACGCAATGCCAAACTTAATAAGTTTGATCAGGCTCCAGCCAAACATAACCGGCACAGCCAGGAAAAATGTAAACTCTGCCGCAGCCACACGGGATACTCCGATTAAAAGTGCTCCGATAATGGTTGCACCGGAACGGGAGGTTCCCGGAATAATTGCAAGTACCTGAAAAAGTCCGATAAGAAATGCTGTCTGATAAGTAATATCATTTAAGCTTTCCACTCTTACTTTCCGCTTTTTATTCCAGTTTTCAATCAGAATAAACGCAAAACCATAGAAAATCAATGCAGCAGCAATCACAAGCGGTGTATGAAAATGTGCATCCACATAATCATCAAACAAAAGCGTTACCACAGCTCCCGGTATGCAGGCAGCTACAACCTTAAACCATAAAGAAAAAATATCTTTCCGGATGACCGGCTGTGTCTTGTCTTTAAACTGGAACGGAAACATTTTCTTCCAGAACAAAAGCACTACTGCAAGAATAGCTCCCAACTGTATCACCACGAAAAACATCTCTTTGAATGAATCTGTCATATCAAGCCTGATAAATTCATCCACTAAAAGCATATGTCCTGTGCTGCTGATTGGAAGCCATTCTGTAATTCCTTCTACAATTCCAAGAAAAATAACCTTCAGCATTTCTACAAAATCCAATAACATTACGTTGTCCTCTTTTCCTATTATTTCCGATTTCTCATTTTAACATACTATGCCGATAATATATATATTATTTTTCTTAAGATATTCTGTTTATTTGCGGAATGCTGAAAATAATCCCTTCTTCACATATGGTTCTTTTGTTACTTCTAACGCATCATATCCACTGTTTTTAATCACTTCTTTGATTTTTTCCTCCGGAATATCGGTATCGGTAATAATTACGGTCTCTTTTTTACTGTGGGATGAAGTTACTTTCTTTACCGGAAATGCTGCCCGCACTGCATCATTTACATGTGCCTCACACATTCCACACTGCATACCATCTACTTTTACTGTTATTTTCTGCATAAATCCTTCCTCCTTCTTTTCATTCCATCACATTATAATCTCTTTTTTTCTAAAAAAATATAGGATTAACGATATTTCTTCTCATTAATTTTTCGCTCTTCCTTTTCTGAAAAAATTATTGTAAAATACTTTCTTGGGATTAAATTTTAAAAAGAAAGGATTTTATATATGAAGAAACCATTCCGTCTTCTTCTATGTCTTGCGCTGCTTTTTGTGAGTGGATGCAGTGGTTATCAGAAAACCATCCGCTTTGGTGCCGCTGACATAGGTGGAATCTACTATACCTTTGCCAATACCTTTACCGGGCTTGCCTCCTCGGAGGATGATACCTATCAATTTGAAGTTAAGACAACCGCAGGCTCTGCTGCCAATCTAAGGCTGCTCTCCGGTGGATATATCGAACTTGGATTAGCCCAGTCTGACCTGATTGCCTCCGCCTATGAAGGCAGTGGAATTTTTGAGGGAGAGCCTTGTCAGGGATATTCCGCTATTGCCGGGCTTTATACGGAAGCCTGTCAGATTGTCGTCCGTGCAGACTCCAATATTCAGACGCTGGATGATTTACAGGGCAAAACCGTCAGCATCGGTGCGGAGGATTCCGGTACTGAACAGAACGCTAACCAGATTCTGACCATGAGCGGACTTACCACTGAGCTGGTGAAAACAGTAAACCTCGATTATACCGATGCTGCTGACCAGCTTATCAATGGAAAAATCGATGCATTTTTCTGTACTGCCGGTATCCAGACAACTGTAATCGAAGAATTAGCCAAAGAATGTGATATCCGTCTTTTGGATATTGATGAGAAATGCAGGAATAAATTGCTGTCTGCTTATCCATCCTATAGTGAATATACCATTCCTGCCAATACTTACACCGGACAGACGGAAGATATCCATACCCTTGGTGTCAAAGCGGTTCTCCTTGCTTCCGACAAGCTCTCTTCCGATACGGTAGAGCACTTGACGGAATGGCTTTTTTCCCATGCGAAGGATTTACAGTATGCAACCTCTTTAAACCTGCAATTAGATGAAACTTATGCTACTGATGGCATGCCGATTCCATTCCATCCGGGAGCTGTTGCCTATTATGAGAAACAGGGCATTACACTTTCTTCCGAAAACGACACACAAAACCAGAAAGGAACACTATGAATATACATTTAGATATGTACCAGACCTTAGCTGTCGCTGTACTGGTACTCATGCTGGGGAGTTTTTTACGAAAGAAAATACATTTTCTGGAAAAATTCTGTATTCCGGCACCCGTAATCGGCGGTCTGCTCTTTGCGATTTTCACCTGTATCTGTTACAGTACCGGAGTTGCAGAATTTTCCTTTGATGATACCCTGCGGGAAGTATGTATGGTATTCTTCTTTACTTCCGTAGGATTTCAGGCTAACTTAAAAGTCTTAAAAAGTGGTGGGAAATCCATGGCAGTATTTTTAGGACTGGTCATTGCCCTTATTATTACCCAGAACTTTCTTGCCGTTGGATTATCCAAACTATTAGGATTAAATCCATTAATCGGTATGTGTACCGGTTCCATTCCAATGGTGGGCGGACATGGTACAGCAGGTGCTTTTGGGCCGGTACTGGAGGATTTCAATATCCATGGTGCCACTACCATCTGTACGGCTGCTGCTACCTTCGGTCTGATTACAGGAAGCCTGATTGGCGGTCCTTTAGGAAAACGTCTTGTAGAAAAGAAAAATCTTCTTGCTACTGTTGCTTCCGAAGATGACAGCCTCTTAGTGGAAGATGAGAAAAAACACGAACGCCATACCAACATGTATGCTTCCGCTGTTTTCCAGCTTATCCTTGCCATTGGACTTGGTACTATTTTCTCCTATTTTCTGACAAAAACAGGACTGACTTTTCCAATTTATATTGGTGCCATGTTAGCAGCCGCACTGATTCGTAATATTGTGGAATACTCCCATGGCAATGCCACGATCCATATGGGAGAAATTAATGACCTGGGTGGTATTTCCCTGTCATTATTTCTTGGTATGGCTATGATTACTTTAAAATTATGGGAACTGGCTTCTCTGGCACTTCCGCTTATCATTTTATTAAGCTCACAGGTCATTCTGATTGCTGTATTTACTTACTTTATTGAGTTCAATATTATGGGGCAGGATTACGATGCAGCAGTCCTTGTTGCAGGTACCTGCGGATTCGGTATGGGTGCCACGCCAAATGCCATGGCAAATATGCAGGCTCTCTGTGACCGCTATGTTCCATCCGTCAAAGCATACCTTCTGATTCCACTGGTGGGAAGTCTGTTTGCCGATTTCATCAACAGCCTTGTAATTACATTTTTTATTAATATTTTGTAAATAAAGGAGCTCCTTATGTTTCATTTTAAAAATAAAATCAAGAATGCAAGAAAAGAACGTGAAAAGAAAAATTATGATCTGACTTATGATAATGTTGCCATTCCGGAAGTACACAAAGCTGCTTCTGATGCCACTACTCATACAGCTGAGGAACAGAACTCCTCCAAGGACGAACATGCTTCCAGCGTCAGCTTTGATAATGTCGCTATTCCGGAAGTACATATCCGAAGAAAATACTGATATTTTTACCGGAAACTAATTTCCAACAGGAACTAACTTCCATTAAAATGAACTTCCAACAAAACAGCCTGCCCTATCCGGCACTTCTGATAATTCAGAGTGCCCGGTAAGGCAGGCTGTTTTTGTTTTTCTAATATATAGATGTCCTTCCATCATTCATAACTTAATCCAGATATGTAGTTTGCAATACCCGCTTGATGTCTTCTGGTTTTGTTCCACGAATTTTTAAATTCTTCAATTCACTTTCCGTAACATCAAACTGCTCTATAAATTTCTCCATATCCTTTCGCACTTCGTCCGGAAGAATACATTTCTGTAAAACCATATCAGATACAATTCGAATGATATCATTTCGATGTTTTTTTATATCCGATGAATCCACATCTTTTTTCTCTCTTAGGTCCAGCCATGCTTTTGCCTTAAATGGGATAATCCATTCCGGCTTTAACACAGAGATTCCTCTCATATTTTCTCTTCCATCCATTAATGCCTGGTAGTAAGCATCATTTAAGAGTATAGCAGAAAGACTTGAGACCGAATCGTCAATATGAATTGGGGTCAGTCCATTCTCCTCCTGTAACAGATAATTAGTTCTTGAAAATAATTCTATCATCTTAGGAAATCGTTCATCTTCTGGCTTATCAAATCTATAGAACTGTGGTTCCCCATTACTTTTTGCCCTGATTCTATATTTTCCGTCTTTGATAAATTTCCAGAAACGTTCTCCAAATTCTTTTGTTTGTGCCTCCACAATCAGAACAATATCGAGATCTTTTGTTGTTCGTCCAAAATTGATATCCTGTTCTTCAAAAGACACACTGCATGCTGCCCCACCAATAAGCACATACTGATCTGTATATTCGTTAAAATACTCTTGAAAAATATCGATTCCTTTTACCATACAAATTCCTCCAACATTTCATTTACCGAACTTTCTACACGAGGATCTTTCATTTCCTCTTCGGACAGTATCAGTGTCAACGAAAGTGGATCTATCACATTGCCCTTCTCGAAGGGCAAAATATATCCCATTTCCTGCACTATACAGACTGGTTCTTCATTCTTTGGGATTTCCCGAATAGATTTTAATCCCAACGCTCCAACCTGAGCTTTACTTATAGCATATGTGACATAGTTATCCTCTCCCAACATGGAGTACTCTGCCAAGGCAGATATGCCACTTAAAACCATATCTGCATCAGGTTTTCTTTCTGGTCTGAATTCATGTATAATAGGATTTCGCAAAAACGGACGTATCTCCTCCCACATTACTTTCTTATCATTTCTGGCAAAGAAACGTCTTGATCTTCCATTTATTTTTAAAAAAGGCATTCCCAAAGCATCAATTTCATCAAAGCATCTGGTTATTGACATTCTGGACACTTCCAATTTCTCCGCTGCCCGTACCGCAGATACATCCTGCCAATTTTCATATAAGGCTTTCAGTAACATTTTCTGCGTCAAAAATGAAATAACAGAACAGTTCTTTGGTGTTCTCTGCTCATTATTTTTCAAAAGCATTCCCATAAACGGTAGATAAATCTGATGATTTTCCCATATAAAAGGAATTCCCTCTTCCACCATTTTAGGAATTGAATACCAATTTGCTTTTTTTAAATAGAACACACATCGATACCCTGTATACCGCTCCAGTTGAATTCGCATTTTTCGAAGTTCTGTCAAATTCATCGTATCTACCGGTGTTGCTAAAAGAATTTCCTGGTTTTGAATTTCTATGATTGTTAATTCAAATGCATTTCTGCATCCCAATGGTAATTTCTCCACAGAGTCATAAGGACGTTCCGTGATACTTTGATGCATTATTTGTTCTAAATACTCTCTCAAAGTTCCATCTCCTTTATATATTTGAATTGTAACTCTTTTTATGTTACAAGTCAAATATTTTCATTTGCACAAGTAGATTGCAAAGCGTGTTTCTTGTAGTTTTATCCCATAACCCTATTTTTGATTCATGATTTCCTGATAAATCTCTTCTGTCTCGGTATCGTCAATACCACTCATATAGTAGTTTTTTCCATTTGCAGTAAAATATAGGAACTTTTTATTCTGTGGATTTAAAAATACCTGGCATTCTCCTTCACCACTGATTTTAAAGGTTCCTTTTTCCAAGGTTTCCATGCCGGTTCCATTTACCCTTGACCAGTTTGGCAGCTCTGTCAGTATTTCCACATCATCCAGGTCATCCAGTGATATCTCATAATCTGTACGAATCTGTTCTGCACAAAGGGACTGATTTTCAATTTCCAAATGAATCGGTGTAAATTCTTCTGCAATCACCCATACACAGACAAGTGGAAGCATCAGTAATGCTATTATAATAAACAATATCGTGCCTTTTCCGGCTTTGGATGCCATATTCACTGTAGTTCCGATTCCAACTCTCTTATCCACGATTGTATGCGGATCTTTTGGATTATAGTAAAGCATGCCGCCAATCCAGTTTCTGTCGTCTTCGATTCCTCCATTTAAATCATGTTTATCTTCATATGCCTTTTCTACTCTTCCTAATATCACAATGGCCGGAATGCACATAGCCGCCAGAAGAATTATAAATACAATCATGCCTGCAAGGTAAATAAATCCCACCTGCTTTTGCATAAAAGATACCAAAATTAAAAACAGGATTAATGCTGTATTCAACCAGATTGCACACAGCCACATGTTCTTCCAGATTCTTTTCTTGGCTCTGGTATAATTAATGTTGATATCGCTGTTGCTGCTTATTACCTGTACCGGCTGCCGGTCCGTCCAGATTGCTACCAGCAGAAAAATATATCCACTTGCGGCACCAATGAGACAGAAGATTCCCATCACCTTAGCAAAAGGAATAACCGCAATTACAGCTACTGTCCCTATGGCAAGCGGTACAAAAAACGGCAGGAAATGCATACAGCGAACAGTTCCTGCATTTTTTAATTCCACATATCGTTCTGCTGACTGCTCTTCATAGTAGCCCATTTTCAGTTTCCATTGTTTCAGACGGTTATTGGCAAATATGGTTGGCAGTGTCAGCATAATAATTGCTCCAATCAGCCACACCATCCAGATTGTCATCTGTATGGAAAAGTATGGAATAAAAAGGCAGCTAAACGGAATAATTGCAAGAATAAGACTATACCATATCATTTCTTTTTTAAAGCGCTTCTGGATTGCTTTTACATTCTCATCCTCTACCCATTCACGTTTCATATTTACAGCAAAAAGCATGCCATCTTTATAGGAATTCTGTAATGCAAATACAATGCATATGATAAATAAAACAGGATACAATGTTGCAAAAAATATAATATTTAGAAACATTCTTCTCACCCCTTATACATATTCTCACATATCTTTAAGAATTCTTCCTGTGTCATACCACAGATTTTGGCTTCGGAAATAATCTGCTGCAATAGTTCTTTGGATTTCTCCGATAATTCCTTTGCTTCGGAAAATTCCTTCCGCACATGGGCTCCATTCCGCCGGTCTGTATAGATATAACCTTCCTGCTTTAAAAGTACATAGGCTTTATTCACCGTCATGGAATTGATTCCGATTTCTCCGGCCAATGCACGTACAGTGGGAAGCTGCTCTCCCGGCTTTAATCTTCCATCGGATATTCCAAGTACAATCTGATTTCGAATCTGCTGATAAATTGGCACTTCCGACGTTTCATTTATGGATATAACCACCCAAGGTCCCTCCTTTCTGTTTTTTGATATTCTCTTTCCGAATATTCTTTCTTCCTTTTTCTTTGATATGTCAGTTTTCTTTTGTATTATGCATTATAATACAAATAATACAAATTTACAAGGGTAATTTTTACTTTACAGGAAAGCAATTTCCTGTAAAGTAAAATAAACCCCTCCAACCGGAGGGGCTTATCTTTAACTATATAGCATCCAGGCAATGCCAGGAATACTACATATTATATTTTGTTCCATTCTTATTTGTTAGCGATTGCTGCCTGTGCTGCTGCTAATCTAGCAATTGGTACACGGAATGGTGAACATGATACATAGTCAAGACCAATCTTGTGGCAGAATTCAACAGATGAAGGATCTCCACCGTGCTCTCCACAGATACCAACATGAAGGTTCGGATTAACTGGCTTACCAAGTTTCAGTGCCATATCCATAAGTTTACCAACACCAGTCTGGTCTAACTTAGCAAATGGATCGTTCTCGAAGATCTTCTTGTCATAGTAAGCATCTAAGAACTTACCAGCATCGTCACGGGAGAATCCAAATGTCATCTGAGTTAAGTCGTTAGTACCGAAGCAGAAGAAGTCAGCTTCTTTAGCGATTTCATCAGCTGTAAGAGCAGCTCTAGGAATCTCGATCATAGTACCAACTTCGTACTCTAATTTAACGCCTGCAGCTGCGATCTCAGCGTCTGCTGTCTCAACAACTACTTTCTTAACGTATTTAAGTTCTTCAACTTCACATACTAATGGAATCATGATTTCAGGTTTCACATTCCAATCTGCATGCTCTTTCTGAACTTCGATTGCTGCACGGATAACAGCTTTTGTCTGCATCTTAGCAATTTCAGGATATGTTACAGCAAGACGGCATCCTCTGTGACCCATCATTGGGTTGAACTCATGAAGTCCATCGATGATTGTCTTAATCTGCTCAACAGTTTTGCCCTGAGCATCTGCTAATTTCTTAATGTCAGCTTCCTCTGTAGGAACGAACTCATGAAGAGGTGGATCCAGGAAACGAATAGTAACCGGGCATCCTTCCAGTGCTTCATAAAGAGCTTTGAAGTCTCCCTGCTGATATGGAAGAATCTTCTCAAGAGCTGCTTCTCTTTCTTCTACAGTGTCAGAACAGATCATCTCACGGAATGCTGCAATTCTGTCTTCTTCGAAGAACATATGCTCTGTACGGCAAAGTCCGATACCTTCTGCTCCAAGCTCACGAGCTTTCTTAGCATCTGCAGGAGTATCTGCATTTGTACGAACTTTAAGTTTTCTATATTTGTCAGCCCAAGCCATAACACGGCCGAACTCACCAGCGATGGTAGCGTCAACTGTCTTGATTTCGCCATCGTAGATGTTACCTGTTGTACCATCGATAGAGATGAAATCTCCCTCATGGAATTCTTTTCCAGCAAGAGTGAATTTCTTATTCTCTTCGTCCATAGCGATATCGCCACATCCAGATACACAGCATGTACCCATACCACGGGCAACTACAGCTGCGTGAGATGTCATACCACCACGAACAGTTAAGATACCCTGGGAAGCTTTCATACCTGTGATGTCTTCCGGAGATGTCTCAAGACGAACAAGTACAACTTTCTCTCCGCGAGCGTTCCAAGCTTCTGCATCTTCTGCTGTGAAGACGATCTTACCACAAGCTGCTCCAGGAGAAGCTCCTAAACCTTTTCCGATTGGTGTAGCTGCTTTTAATGCTGCTGCATCAAACTGTGGATGAAGAAGTGTATCTAAGTTACGAGGATCGATCATAGCTACTGCTTCTTCTTCTGTCTTATGTCCTTCATCAACAAGGTCACATGCAATCTTAAGAGCTGCTGGAGCAGTTCTCTTACCATTACGGCACTGAAGCATGTATAACTTCTTGTTCTCTACTGTAAACTCCATATCCTGCATGTCATGGTAGTGATTCTCAAGAGTCTCACAAACCTTGATGAACTCAGCATATGCTTCTGGGAATTCCTGCTCCATCTGAGCGATTGGCATAGGTGTACGAACACCAGCAACTACGTCCTCACCCTGAGCATTGATTAAGAACTCACCCATTAATTTCTTCTCGCCTGTAGCAGGATCACGGGTAAATGCAACACCTGTACCAGACTCATCATTTAAGTTACCGAATACCATAGGCATTACGTTAACAGCTGTTCCCCAGGAATATGGGATATCGTTATCACGACGATATACGTTTGCACGTGGGTTATCCCATGAACGGAATACAGCTTCGATAGCTAATTTTAACTGCTCTACAGGATCAGATGGGAAATCGGTTCCTAACTGGTTCTTGTACTCAGCTTTGAACTGCTCTGCTAATTCTTTTAAGTCAGCGGCTGTAAGTTCAACGTCGAACTTAACTCCTCTGTCTGCTTTCATCTTATCGATGAGCTGCTCGAAATATTTCTTACCAACTTCCATAACAACGTCAGAGAACATCTGGATAAAACGTCTGTAAGAGTCATATACGAAACGCTCGAATTTAGGATCTGGGTTTCCAGCGATCATTGCTGCAACTACTTCGTCATTCAGTCCAAGGTTTAAGATGGTGTCCATCATACCTGGCATAGATGCTCTAGCACCGGAACGAACAGAAACAAGTAATGGATTCTTGAGGTCTCCGAATTTCTTTCCGTTAATCTCTTCCATTTTCTTAACGCCTTCCATAGCCTGTGCCATGATTTCGTCGTTAATCTTGCGGCCATCCTCATAATACTGAGTACAAGCCTCTGTTGTGATTGTGAATCCCTGTGGTACTGGAAGACCGATATCAGTCATCTCGGCAAGGTTAGCACCTTTTCCACCAAGGAGATTACGCATGGACATGTTTCCTTCACTGAACATGTAAACCCATTTGTTTGCCATTTTGAATTCCTCCTAATAAATTTACTTTGGTTTATTGATATGCGAACATCGTCTGTTATCAACAACAATTGATATCCACAATGTCACCCATTACGCGTGCCACTTGTCCACAAGCGCACATATTCATTTTATCATAATTTTATAGTTTCGCAACCATTTTTTCGAAATCAGACCACTCTGTTCTGTTAAAAATCAGGTGTTTGATTTAGAAAGTGAATTTTTCTGCAAAATATGTATCCAAATCTTCGATTTTGATACGCTCCTGCTCCATGGTATCACGGTCACGTACCGTAACTGCTCCGTCTGTTTCAGATTCAAAATCGTAAGTTACACAGAATGGAGTTCCGATTTCATCCTGACGACGATAGCGCTTACCGATATTTCCTCTGTCATCAAATTCGCAGTTGTATTTCTTGGAAAGCTGTGTAAATACTTTCTCTGCACCTTCATTTAATTTCTTGGAAAGCGGAAGCACACCAATCTTAACCGGTGCAAGTGCCGGATGGAAATGAAGAACGGTTCTCATATCCGGTTTCTCTTCTGTTCCGATGTTCTCTTCGTCATATGCTGCACAAAGGAATGCAAGTACCACACGGTCTGCTCCAAGAGACGGTTCAATAACGTATGGAATGTATTTTTCATTCTTGGTATCATCAAAGTAAGACATATCCTGACCGGATGTATTCTGATGCTGTGTCAGGTCATAGTCGGTACGGTCTGCAATTCCCCACAGCTCGCCCCATCCGAATGGGAATAAGAATTCAAAGTCGGTAGTTGCTTTACTGTAAAATGCAAGTTCTGCAGGATCATGGTCACGAAGACGTAATTCTTCATCTTTCATGCCAAGGCTTAACAGCCAGTTATGGCAGAAGGTTCTCCAGTACTGGAACCACTCAAGGTCGGTACCCGGCTCACAGAAGAACTCCAGCTCCATCTGTTCAAACTCTCTGGTACGGAAAGTAAAGTTACCAGGAGTAATCTCGTTACGGAAAGATTTTCCAATCTGTGCAATGCCGAAAGGCACTTTCTTACGGGATGTTCTCTGCACGTTTTTGAAGTTAACGAAAATCCCCTGTGCTGTTTCCGGTCTTAAATATACCGTATTCTTTGCATCTTCAGTTACACCCTGGAAAGTCTTGAACATCAGGTTGAACTGACGGATATCTGTAAAGTTATGTTTTCCACAGGATGGACATGGAACACTGTTATCTTTGATGAAGTTCATCATTTCTTCCTGACTCCAGCCATCTACGGAAGTCTCTAATGTAATGCCATGCTCTTCTGCATAATCTTCAATAATCTTATCTGCACGGAAACGTTCATGACACTCTTTACAATCCATAAGAGGGTCTGAAAATCCGCCTAAATGTCCGGATGCTACCCATGTCTGCGGGTTCATAAGAATGGCACAGTCTACACCAACGTTGTATGGATTTTCCTGTACGAATTTCTGCCACCAGGCACGTTTCACATTATTCTTTAATTCTACACCAAGGTTACCGTAATCCCATGTATTTGCCAGTCCACCGTAAATCTCGGAACCCGGATATACAAAACCTCTTGCCTTTGCTAAAGCTACAATTTTTTCCATTGATTTTTCCATAAAATTCTTCCTCGCATTCTATTTATAAATAATATATCTTGCTTCTGCTGTCTCACCAGCAGGAATTTCATCCACAGTTGCGGTGTTCTTATCCTTGACGGTTACCCCGGATGAAACATACTGCAGCGTTCCATCAACCGTAACATCTACACCCTTGCTTAATACGATAACATGATAGTCATCATTTTTCATGACATCTTTGCTGTCCGCTGCATCTCCGGCAGCTCCATCTGTTACCGCTACAAAATCTGTATTAAAATCATATCCGGCAGCAATTGCCTGTACCACCGTTCCGGTAAATACGGTATCTCCCACAAATGCAGAATATGCTGTGCTGTCACTGTAATGCATACCAAGCTTTGCGACTCCGTCTTTTACGGAAAGATTTTTTAATTTTACTGTCCCGGCTCCATCATTGTCTTCATATTCTTTGATGGAATCCTTTACATACTGTTCTAACTCATTCTCATCATAATTGTCTTTGTCAAAGTCGCCTACTGCAACTTCTGTGATTCCACCCTTTTTCTCCGGAAAGAGTGTCGTGGTATCTGCATCTTTTGTAGCACCGCAGCCGCCAAATATTCCACAGGCTAACAGCATTACAAGGAGTGCACTTATCTTCTTCTTCATACGAACCTCCAAATCCCTGTATCTCATAATCTCAACAATTATACTATTTTCGGTTTGGTATTTCAAGCGTTACCTCAGGCAAAATGCCCGGCTTCTCCATAAATCAGAAAAGCCCTTCTAAAAATTGCTCTGATTTAAATGTATGGGGTGCATATTTTTCCCGAAATTCCTTCACCGTCCGAATCAGTTCAAACAACACTTTTTCTGATACTGCAAAATGAAAAAGCTTTGCTGCTTCCGTGGTAATAATATACTGCATCGTATAAATGGTAGATGCATCTAACTGTCTGCCATGCTCTGTTTCGCTGCAGGAATCACAAAGAAGTCCGGCACGCTGCACACTGAAAAACTGCATCGGTTCCTTTCTCCCACATTTCTGGCAGGAAAAAAGATTCGGATATACTCCATTTAGCACCATCATTTTCAATTCATAAATCACGCGGACCAGCCGGTTATCAAAATTCTTCTTTCCAAGTGCCTTTAAGGACTGGTAAAGCAGCTTTAGCATTTCCCGGTCATCACTGTTTTCCTGGGCATAATATTCTGCCATCTCAAGAAAATAAAATCCATAGTATGTATCATTCAAATCTGTGGTGAGTTCGGTAAAATAATTTTTAATTTCTGCCCGCACCACATTGTAGGAGGTACGGCCCTCATAGACTTCAAACTGTCCGAAGGAAAAGGGATTGCAGGCTGCCAGCAGTGTACTGTTCGGTCTTCTTGCACCTCTGGCAAACGCCGTAATCTTTCCCCTCTCCAGGGTCAGTATCGTAATTCGTTTGTCATATTCACTGATTGGCATTGCGGTAAGCACCATACCCGTAACCATCACGTTTGTGCCCACGGTCCTGTTCACCTCTTACTTTCTCTTTCAGGCTGCCCAATCCATCCTGTTCCTCTTTTTCCTGTTCCTTAAACTTAAGATAATCATCTACTCTTCCGGTCAAAGTAAAATGATTCCAGCTTGCTCTTACCATATGCTTCCTTCCTGCCCTTTCTTCATACTTGTATGAAATTAGGTTTTCCAGAAGCACTTAAGATAATACTGTCAATATTTAGAATTCCTCTTCCCGGTATCCGAAGTTCTTAATCATATAATCGCTGTCACGCCAGTCTTTTTTCACTTTTACCCAAAGTTTCAAATTAACCTTGGCATCTAAGAGGTGTTCAATTTCATATCTGGCATTGGTACCAATCTTCTTTAACATGGCTCCCTGCTTGCCGATAATAATTCCCTTGTGGGAATCCCGCTCACAGATAATCGTGGCATCAATATCAAACATTTTCCTGCCTTTGCGTTTCTTCATCTGGTCAATAGAAACGGCAATTCCATGAGGAATTTCTTCATTTAGAGCATGTAAGGCTTTTTCACGAATCAGCTCTGCCACAATCTGACGCTCCGGCTGGTCAGTAATGGTATCCTCATCATAGAACATCGGACCATACGGCAGATATTTAAAAATCAAATCAATGATAACATCCGTATTTTCTCCCCGCAGTGCAGATGCCGGTACGATTTCCGCAAAGTCATAAACTTTACGATAAGTGTCAATGTACTCCAGCATTTTATCCTTGTTATCCAAGGTATCTAATTTATTGATAACCAGAATAACCGGTGTCTTTACGGTCTTTAATTTCTCAATAATATGCTGCTCTCCTGCGCCGATAAAATCACTCGGTTCCACCAGCCATAAAATGACATCCACTTCATTCAATGTGTGTTCTGCCACATTTACCATAAATTCGCCCAGCTTATTCTTTGCCTTATGGATACCAGGTGTATCCACAAAAATAATCTGTCCTCTGTTTTCATCCGTATAAATAGTCTGGATACGGTTTCTGGTAGTCTGCGGTTTATTGGATGTAATTGCAATCTTCTGTCCAATCAGATGATTCATCAAGGTGGACTTTCCTACATTCGGCCGTCCAATCAGTGTTACAAAGCCTGATTTAAAATTTTCCGTCATACTTACTCCTTCTTATGTATGCTGCGGGACTATTACCCACAGCTTTTAATAAAGATTCTTTACTTCTAAGAACATATCTTTTTCTGCTTCTACATTTTCCTCTGCACCGATGACACACAAGGCATCCTGTGCGAGTACTGCTTCAATAAGCACTGCGAGATTTTTGATATTTTCCGGCTGTGCATCTAAAACTTCATTTCTCTCACGCTGTAATTCCTCATAAGAAATATTGGTAAGATAAGCACTTACGGAACGCATGCCCTTGGCAGCCGGATTCAACGGGGTATCCATATCACTTACTGTTCCGATGATATATTTTGTCATATCACGTTCATCTGCATCAAAAGCTCTTAAATATGCCGGGATACCTTCGTAAATCTCATTGGTGCTCTTAAGGTTCGGGTCACGGTAAGAAGTGAAATATGCATCTCCGTTCCGCATAAATCCGCTCATGCAGCCATATGCACCACCCTTTACCCGGACATTAATCCAAAGGTAATCATAGCTTAAAATTACTTTTAAGATACGAAGTGCTCCGGTATAGGAATATCCTTTCGATAAATAATTTCCGGCTCTGGATACATACTGTACTTTGGATGCATCTAAGAAGCCTTCATTCTTTTTCTCACAATGGAAGGCAACTGCTTCTCCCTCTTTCTCTCCATCCGGTAAAACAGTTAAGAACTGCGGGAATTTTTCTTCTAACAGCTGATATCCTTCTGCGTCTGCCGTCAGGGAAATCAACAGTCTGTTCTTTACAAATATTTTCTCTGTAAGGTTTCTTAATTTATCCATTAAGAACTGCTTCTTTTCTTCAAAATGTTCTTCTAATTCTGCAATCGTCCGGTACAGTGCAATTCCGCCAACCAGGTCATTGAATCGGGCTACCGGTGAGAAATAAGACATTGCCCGCATGGCAGATACAGAATGTCCGGCAGAGCTTAAGGACATCTGCAGTCTCGATTTGATACGTGCTAAAATCTCATAGAGACGTTTTTCATCTGTAATCTGTGTGCCCATCAGAATCTCAGAAAGAAGTCTAAGCCCCTCTTCCAGATTCTGATAAAGAATCTTGGAACGTACTTCGTATTTTGCATGGAAACTGTCTTTTTTCTTAGTATCCGCATAAATATTAATCTGGGATGAGATACCGCCGGTCATAAGATTAATCTCATTTGCTAAGTCTGCATAATTATAATGCTCTGTATCCATATAACCAAGTACAGCTTTTAACACCCCAAGGTATGGCAGTTCTTCTTCTGTAATATCACTGATATCAAACATCAGATTCAGATAATGAATGCCATTGGAATAAATGTTGGTATGAATGGTTTCGATGCCATTGCAGCTTACCTTTTCATATACCAGCGGCTGTGCTTCACGCTTCATGTCCTGCCGTTTTAACATCGGAATCTTCATCAGGTCTTCCTTTGGTGACGGCTCTTCCTGATACAGTTTTAAATGCTTTGTATCCTCTACTAACTTATCAATCTCTTCTTCTGATAAGCCATTCTTATAAGCTGCCAGTTTCTCTTCTAATTCTTTTTCCAGCCTGGCATTTAAGCCTTTTTCCGGTTCAATGGATACATAGGATTTATGGCTGTTATCCAAAAGATATTTCTGAATCAGTTCTTCAAAATATCCTGTTTCAATCTTTTCCTTTAATGCTGCAAATACGTCTAATATTTTAAGATATAAGAATGGTTCGTCATCATCATAAAGCCAGCTGTCCATACAGGATAATCCATAAATTAATCCCTTCGGGAAATTACCGTAATCTGCTTCACGGAATTTGAATTCTTCACTGTTGATTCCTGCTAACAGGGATTTTCTATTGAGACCGTCTTTGACGATTTTCTTTAAAGTATCTTCGATAATTCCTACAAACTTCTCTTCGTCTTCTTTATTAGCATTCTTTGCCACCACAGAAAAAATTGGCTGTAAGGTGCTGTTATCAAATCCGCCCATGATATCTTTTCCGATTCCTGCATCAATAAGTGCCTGCTTCAACGGTGCTCCCGGTGCACTTAATAGTGCATAATCCAAGACATCAAATGCCAGAGTCAGTTCACTCTCAAGATTCGTTCCGATTGCCACATTATAGGAAAGGTATGCATTATCCTCTAAGCTTTCGGAAGATGCAATGGAATATGGCTTGCTGATGGTTACCGGCTTTTCAAAAGGAGCCTGCAGCTGAATTGCGGAATCTACTTCGATTTTATCATAATGGCTTAAATATTCTTTATCGAGAAATTCCAGTTTTTCGTCCATATCCATATTTCCATAAAGGTAAATATAAGAATTACATGGATGATAGAATTTCCGGTGGAAATCAAGGTACTGCTCATAAGTAAGCTCCGGAATTACTTCCGGGTCACCGCCGGACTCATTGCTGTATGTGGTATCCGGGAACAGGGAATTTAATACTACACGGTCTAAAACACCCTCCGGAGAAGAAAATGCGCCCTTCATCTCATTGTATACCACTCCATTGATGGTAACCGGTGCATCTTTATCCTCTAATTCATAGTGCCAGCCTTCCTGTTTGAAGATTTCTTCTTTCTTATAGATATTCGGATGGAACACAGCGTCTAAGTATACATCCATCAGATTAGCAAAATCTTTATCATTGCAGCTTGCCACCGGATAAACGGTCTTGTCCGGGTAAGTCATGGCATTTAAGAATGTATTTAAAGAACCCTTCACCAGTTCCACAAACGGGTCCTTCACCGGGAACTTGTCCGAACCGCACAATACCGTATGCTCAATGATATGTGGTACGCCGGTGCTGTCCTCTACCGGAGTACGGAATCCAATATAAAAGACCTTATTTTCATCATCATTGGAAATAAGGCTGATTTTAGCTCCACTCTTTTTATGTCGAAGCAGATATCCCTTTGCATGGATGTCTGTCAAATTTTCTTCTTTGATTAATTCATATGCTGTTAACGCTGCTAAATTCAAATGTTTTATCCTCCATGTTCTCATAATCTGACTCACAGTCTTTATCAGTATAACACATTTTTTTTACATTTACACCTGATAAACCTAAAAACAGGAAGACGGATATCCATCTTCCTGCTCTGCGCTTATTTCATATTCAACTCTATACGAATTAACCTAAGCGAACTACGTTAGCTGCCTGAGGTCCTTTTTCTCCTTCTACTACCTCAAATTCAACTGCTTCTCCATCTTTAAGCTCTTTGAATCCATCCATATTTAATGCGGAGAAATGAACGAATACATCATTTCCTTCTGCATCTGAGATAAATCCATAACCCTTCTTTGCGTTAAACCATTTTACAGTTCCCTGCATTTCTTTTTCCTCCTAATACACAATAAATCTAAAAAGTTGCACAAAATTGTGCACGACTACATGGCTAACAGTAGCATATTTTCCAATATTTGTCAAACTTTTTCACTTTTTTGCCCGATTTTTGCCCGATTTTATACCGGATTCTTTACGTTGACATCAAGCTGCGGGAATGGAATTTCGATTCCATTTTCATCCAGGGCATTTTTCATCTCCTCAGTCAGTGCCCAACGGATATCCCAGTATAAATCAGTCGGCACCCACACTCTTGCACCAATGGTAACACTGCTGTCTCCCAATTCCGATACAAAGACCTGCACCGCCTCGTCCTTAAGCCGGCGTTCTTCGGAAAGAAGCAACTGCTCTATCACAGCCTTCGTCTTCTTTAAATCCGCCGAATAGGACACCCCTACTTCCAGGTCAATCCTGCGTTTCTCACTGTAGGTTACATTGGTAAGGCTGCTGTTGGCTAAGATTCCATTTGGAATTACGATAATCTTATTGTCAACACTCTTTAACTTGGTGTAGAAAATCGAAATCTCTGTTACCGTTCCTTCGTTGCCATGGCTGTCTTCTACAATATAATCCCCCACTTTAAACGGTTTTAACATCAGTATTAATACGCCGCCGGCAAAGTTGGCTAAGCTTCCCTGCAGTGCCAGGCCTACCGTCAGTCCTGCAGAACCTGCAATTGCCATTACAGATGTGGTTGCAATTCCAAAAAGCGAAAGAATGATTACAATCAAGAAGAAATATCCAATGCACTTGACCAGTGCATCCATAAACTGTTTTACACCCTTGTCAGCATCCTTTTTATCCAGCCATTTCCGGACGAGTTTCCGGAAAAGTTTGATTAACTTTACGCCAATGGCATATACCACGCAGGCAATCACCACCTGAAAGAGAAACGCCAGTAAATCCGGCACCAGCCCCTCCAGGTAAGTACGTACCACGCCCGGTTTCTTCATCTGTTCAATAGTATCGCTGACTTCTTCCGCTGTAATGCCCTCTGTGCCGGCTTCTAATGCGGTCAGATAAAATCCCATTTTAATATCCTCCAGTTATTTATGAAAGTTATTATGAAAGTGCATGAATAAATAATCCACTGCGAAGTTTTGGCTCAAACCAGGTGGATTTCGGTGGCATCAGTCTTCCGGCATCTGCTACTGCAAACAACTCTCCGATGCTGGTCGGATACATGGCAAATGCCACTTTACAGTCACTATGTACTCTGCGCTCCAATTCCTCCAGTCCACGGATTCCACCTACGAAATCAATCCGCTTATCGGTCTTCGGGTCTTCAATGCCAAGTACCGGATGCAGTAACACATTCTGTAAAATTGATACGTCCAGCCCATCTACCGGGTCACTGCTTAAATCCGCTTCTTTCATCCGGCAGGCATACCAGTTATCCCCAAGGTACATGCTGAAACTTCCTTTTTCCGTTGGATGAACCGCTTCCTTCTGTGGTGTGCCCACTTCAAACAGGTCGTTCATCTTTCCAAGGAATTCCTCTTCTGTCATTCCATTTAAGTCTTTTACCACACGGTTATAATCCATAATCATAAGCTGGTCATCCGGGAATAATACGGATAAGAAATAGTTAAATTCCTCAGTTCCGTCATAATCCGGATGCTCTGCTCTCCGCATCAGTCCTACCTTTACCGCGGATGCTGCACGGTGATGACCGTCTGCGATATAGATTTCTTTTATCTTTGCAAATGCTTCCTCGATAGCCGCAATATCTTCTGCCTCTGCAATTCTGTATACACGATGTCCGATTCCATCCTCTGCCACAAAATCATAAAGAGGTGCTGTCTTCTTTACCTTCTCTACCACTGCATTGATGACATCATTGGAACGGTATGCTAAGAAAATCGGTCCGGTCTGTGCATCACAGATATTTACATGGTTGATTCTGTCCTGCTCTTTATCTGCTCTGGTATTCTCATGTTTTTTAATGACCTGATTCTGATAATCATCAATCGAAGCACAGGCTGTAATACCGGTCTGCACCCTTCCGTCCATGGTCAGTTCGTAGATATAATAGCACGGTTTCTCTTCTTTTACGAAATCACCTTCTGCTACCATATCCCAGAGCATGTCATGGGCTTTCTTATATACCTCCGGTGCATAAGTGTCTACGGAATCATCAAACTGTGTCTCGGCACGGTCAATGCGAAGAAAGCTTTTGTCATGTCCTTCTACCGCTTTCTTTGCTTCTTCTCTGTTATATACATCATACGGAAGTGCTGCAATCTCTGCCGCCTCATCCTCTCTTGGTCTGATACATAAAAATGGTCTGATATCTGCCATTGTTTTCTCCTTCCTGCGTAATTGCGAAAAACACGCTTTGTGAGTTTCCTGCGTAAGAGAAATGGACTGTCGCGGCGTAACCGGGCAGTCCATATATTATCTTTTTCTCACCTGCATTTATTATTTTACAATACGAACCTTTAATACACCATCTAAGGTCTGAAGTTTCTCTTCTACTTCTTTGGTAACAGGTGCATCTACATCAAGCAGTGTACATGCATAATCGCCACGGCTCTTATTGGTCATATCAGAAATGTTGATATTTGCATCTCCTAAAATAGAAGTATAGCTGCTAATCATTCCCTTTACGTTACGGTGTAACAGTAACAGTCTTCCTGCACTCTTGCACTCGCCCATATTGCAGTCCGGATAGTTTACAGAATGTGTAATATTTCCATTCTCTAAGAAATCACGAATCTCTTTTACTGCCATTACTGCACAGTTATCTTCGGATTCTTCGGTAGAAGCTCCAATATGAGGAGTTACGATACAGCCTTTCTTTCCAACTGTGGTTGGATTTGGGAAGTCGCTGACATATTTTGCAATCTTTCCTTCCTCTAATGCTGCTACCATTGCCTCTTCATCAACCAGTAAGTCTCTTGCAAAGTTCAATACTACAGTGGTAGGTTTCATCATTGCAATTGCTTCTGCATTAATCATTTTCTTGGTAGAATCTAAAAGCGGAACATGAATTGTGATATAATCACAGTTCTTGTAAATTTCTTCTACAGCATTTACATGATTTACATTGCGTGATAAGCTCCATGCAGCATTTACAGAAATGTATGGGTCATATCCGTATACTTCCATTCCAAGATGTGTTGCAGCATTTGCTACTTTAACACCAATGGCACCAAGTCCGATAACGCCAAGCTTCTTTCCTGCAATTTCGCTTCCGGCAAAGTTCTTCTTCTGTTTCTCAGCAAGTTTTGCAACATCTGCATTGCCTTCCTCGCCTTTTACCCATTCGATTCCACCGACTACGTCACGGGCTGCCAATAACATTCCTGCAAATACCAGTTCCTTTACACCATTTGCGTTTGCACCCGGTGTATTGAATACTACGATACCTGCTTCTGCACATTTATCCAATGGGATATTATTTACACCTGCACCTGCTCTTGCAACAACTTCTAAAGTCTTTGGAAGTTCCATATCATGCATTGCTGCACTTCTTACTAAGACTGCCTGTGCATCTTTGATATCATCTACTTTGTTATATTCATCTGATAAAAGGTCTAAGCCTACACCAGCGATTGGATTTAAACATGTATAGTTAAACATTATGCGTTCTCCTCCTCAAACTTCTTCATAAATGCCACCAGCTTCTCAACACCCTCTTTTGGCATTGCATTGTAAATGCTGGCACGCATACCGCCAACGGTTCTGTGTCCCTTTAAGTTTACAAAACCGGCTTCGGTTGCTTCTTTGACGAATTTTGCATCTAAGTCAGCATCACCGGTAACGAATGGTACGTTCATAAGAGAACGGTCTTTTGGAACTACAGTTCCCTTGAATAACTTGCTCTGGTCTAAGAAATCATAAAGAATCTTAGCTTTCTCTTCGTTACGCTGTTTCATAACTTCGAGTCCACCCATCTTCTTTAACCATTTGAATACTTTACCACAGATATATATGCCGTAGCATGGTGGTGTATTGTAAAGAGAATCAGCATCTGCCTGAGTCTTGTATTTTAACATGGTAGGTGTTCCCGGAAGAACATCATCTGTAATTAAGTCTTCACGAATGATTACGATTACAACACCTGCAGGTCCAACGTTCTTCTGAACGCCGCCGTAGATTACTCCGTATTTGGTTACATCAACCGGTTCTGATAAAAAGCAGGAAGATACGTCTGCAACAAGTGTATGTCCTTTGGTATTTGGAAGTTCTTTGAACTTGGTTCCATAAATCGTATTGTTTTCACAGATATAAACATAATCTGCGTCTTCCGGAATATCCAGATCTGAACAATCCGGAATATAAGAGAAGGTCTTATCTGCAGAAGATGCTACTTCTACTGCATCCCCATACATTTTTGCTTCCTGGTAAGCTTTCTTAGCCCACTGTCCAGTTACAATGTATGCAGCTTTCTTATTTTTCATCAGGTTCATTGGAATTGCAGCGAACTGCTGGGAAGCTCCACCCTGTAAGAATAATACCTTGTAATTATCCGGGATATTCATTAAGTCTCTTAAATCAGCTTCTGCCTCTTTGATGATGTTGTCATATACTTTGGAACGATGACTCATCTCCATTACGGACATTCCACATCCTCTGTAGTCTAACATCTCATCTGCTGCTTCCTGTAAAACTTCTTCCGGTAATACTGCCGGACCTGCAGAAAAATTATATACTCTGCTCATTTTCTAATTCCTCCTCACTTCTTACACATATCTTTCTGTATGTAATGGCTTATTATTTTAAATCTTCCTCGGTAAACACCTCAGATATAGCTGCCCCCGGTGCTACCATTGGCCACACCTTATCATCACTATCAATTATACAGTCTATAACAACTGGTGTACTACTTGCAAGTGCTTTTTTCAAAATATCGACAAATTCTGCCTGACTGGTTGCACGATATCCCGTTGCTCCCATGGCTTCTGCCAGTTTTACAAAATCTACTCCATCGTCTAAAACAGTTGCAGAATAATGCTTCTCATAAAAAAGTGTCTGCCACTGTCTTACCATTCCAAGCACATGGTTATTGATGATAACTTCGATTAACGGAAGCTTCTGACGGACTGCTGTTGCAATCTCATTCATATTCATACGGAAACATCCGTCACCGGCAATATTGATAACCTGTTTATCCGGATTTGCTATCTGCGCACCGATTGCTGCCCCCAGTCCATAACCCATGGTTCCAAGTCCGCCGGATGTCAGAAGTGTTCGCGGCTGTTTGTATTTATAATACTGTGCTGCCCACATCTGATGCTGTCCGACCTCCGTTACCATGATAGCATCTCCGTTGGTCTGACGATAGATTTCTTCGATTACGAACGAACCGCTTAATCCTTCCGGATGATAGCTCAATGGATATTCTTTCTTGTATTCCATGATGTGCTCCATCCACTCTTTATGCTCCATCGGAGATAACATCGGATTGATTCTTGCAAGAATCTTCTTTAAATCACCAATCACGCTGTTTGTTACCATGATATTTTTATTAATCTCTGCCGCATCCACATCAAACTGTAAGATTTTTGCATGATGGGCAAATTTCTTAGCATTTCCAAGCACACGGTCTGAGAAACGGACACCTACTGCAATCAGAAGATCGCACTCGCTGACTCCAAGATTGGAAGTCTTGGTTCCATGCATTCCAAGCATTCCGGTATAACGTTCATCCGTTCCGTTAAATGCACCTTTTCCCATCAGGGTATCACAAACCGGTGCATCCACCTTATCCACAAATTCTCTCAATTCATCCGAACAGTCGGAAATTACGGCACCGCCGCCCACAAAGATATATGGTTTTTTTGCTTTCTGAATCAAAGCTGCTGCTTCTTCTAAATCTTCCTCCCGGATGGTTTCTGTCACACGCAGTACCGGTTCAATACGCTGTGCTTTATATTCTGCCTTATTTGCAGTGACATCCTTTGGAATATCCACAAGAACAGGACCCGGTCTTCCTTTTTTTGCAATGCGGAATGCCCGGCGGATGGTATCTGCCAGATCATTGACATCTTTTACAATAAAGTTGTGCTTGGTAATCGGCATGGTAATTCCTGCGATATCAATTTCCTGGAAACTGTCTTTGCCAAGAAGTGGCACATTGACATTACAGGTAATTGCTACCATTGGAACAGAATCCATATATGCGGTTGCGATTCCGGTTACCAGATTAGTTGCACCCGGTCCGCTGGTGGCAAAGCACACCCCAACTTTTCCGGTGCTTCTTGCATATCCGTCTGCCGCATGGGAAGCTCCCTGCTCATGGGAAGTTAAAATATGTTTTATTTCATTACTATGTTTATATAACTCATCATATACATTTAAAATTGCACCGCCCGGATAACCAAATACCGTATCCACGCCCTGCTCTTTCAAACATTCTATTACGATTTCAGCACCTGTTAAGAGCATTGAAATTTCCTCTCTTTCCAACTTATCTTTCTGCTGTATATTTACAGATTACCGGTTCTTATTTTTCTTCCCCGGCACCTGGAATCTGTAAAATTGCACCGCGGTTTCCTGAAGTAACCATGGAAGCATAACGTGCCAGATATCCGGTTGTTACCTTCGGTTCTCTTGGCTGCCATTTTGCTTTACGGGCTGCCAGTTCTTCATCGGATACTGCAAGCTCTAACTTCATTTCTGGAATGTTAATCCTGATGATGTCGCCTTCTTCTACCAATGCGATTGGTCCGCCTACGGCTGCTTCCGGTGAAACATGACCGATGGAAGCTCCACGGCTTGCGCCGGAGAAACGTCCGTCTGTAATCAATGCTACGGAAGAACCAAGTCCCATTCCTGCGATTGCAGAAGTCGGATTTAACATCTCACGCATACCAGGGCCGCCTTTTGGTCCTTCGTAACGAATCACGACTACATCACCGGCAACAATTCTGCCACCCTTGATTGCTGCAATGGCATCTTCCTCACAGTCAAATACTCTTGCCGGTCCTTCATGAACCATCATCTCTTCTACGACTGCGGAACGTTTTACAACACCGCCGTCCGGAGCAAGATTTCCCTTTAATACGGCAAGACCACCGGTCTTACTGTACGGATTATCCAGTGGACGGATAACTTCCGGATTCTTATTGACTGCATCTTTGATATTCTCGCCTACGGTCTTACCGGTTACGGTCATACAGTCTGTATGTAAAAGTCCAGCGTCTGCCAGTTCTTTCATGACTGCATAAACACCGCCTGCTTCATTTAAGTCTTCCATATAGGTCGGGCCTGCCGGTGCCAGGTGGCAGAGGTTCGGAGTCTTCTCACTGATTGGATTTGCAAAGGAAATATCAAAATCAAATCCTACTTCATGTGCGATTGCAGGCAGGTGAAGCATACTGTTGGTAGAGCAGCCTAACGCCATATCTACGGTCAGTGCATTTAAAATAGCATCCTTTGTCATAATATCTCTTGGACGGATATCTTTCCGATACATATCCATAACTGCCATTCCGGCGTGTTTTGCTAATTTGATACGTTCGGAATATACGGCAGGAATGGTTCCGTTTCCACGTAAGCCCATACCAAGTGCCTCGGTCAGACAGTTCATGGAGTTTGCGGTATACATACCGGAACAGGAACCACAGGTCGGACATACTTTCTCTTCGTATTCTCTTACTTCTTCCTCTGTCATTGTGCCTGCTGCATAGGAACCTACTGCCTCAAACATGGAAGATAAGCTTCTCTTACGTCCCTTTACATGACCAGCTAACATTGGACCACCGGAAACAAATACGGTAGGTACATTAATTCTTGCTGCTGCCATCAGAAGTCCAGGTACGTTCTTATCACAGTTTGGCACCATAACCAGTGCATCAAACTGATGGGCTAATGCCATACACTCTGTGGAATCTGCAATTAAGTCTCTTGTTACCAGGGAATATTTCATTCCGATATGTCCCATGGCAATTCCATCACAAACTGCGATAGCAGGGAATACAACCGGTACTCCACCTGCTTCTGCAACACCTAATTTTACAGCGTTTACAATTTTATCCAGATTCATATGACCCGGTACGATTTCATTATAAGAACTTACGATACCAACCATTGGTTTTTTCATTTCTTCTTCGGTAAATCCCAAAGCGTTAAAAAGACTTCTGTGCGGAGCCTGTTGCATTCCGGCTTTTACATTATCACTCTTCATCTTCGTTCTTCCTCTCTTTTTTATTGTTCTGTCTTTAAATTTCTTATTTCCTACAGATTTTCTACGATTAAATCACCCATTCTGGCTGTTCCTACCTGGGTTACGGTTGCTTTCTTTGCTTCTTCCTGTGGCATAATGTCAATGGTACGATAGCCTGCCTTTAATACCTTCTTTACGGCATTTTCAATGGCATCTGCTTCTTTATCGAGATCAAAGGAATATCTTAACATCATCGCTGCACTTAAAATGGTTGCAATTGGGTTTGCAATTCCTTTTCCTGCGATATCCGGTGCAGAACCGCCGCTTGGCTCATAAAGACCGAATTTCGTATCATTTAAGCTTGCAGAGGATAACATTCCGATAGAACCGGTTACCATACTTGCTTCATCGGATAAAATATCTCCAAACATATTCTCAGTTAAAATTACATCGAACTGCTTCGGGTCTTTTACCAACTGCATGGCACAGTTATCTACCAGCATATGCTCATAAGTTACTTCCGGATAATCCTTTGCTACCTCTTCCACAATCTTTCTCCAGAGTCTGGAAGAATCCAGTACGTTTGCCTTATCCACGCTGGTCACTTTCCTGCGGCGTTTCATGGCAATGTCAAATCCACGTTTTGCAATTCTGCGGATTTCATTTTCATTGTATGTCAAAGTATCGGTTGCTGTCATCACACCGTCCACTTCTTCTGTCTTTCTCTCTCCGAAATAAAGTCCGCCGGTCAGCTCACGCATAATCATCATGTCAAATCCGTCTCCGATAATATCGTCACGCAGTGGACATGCTTCCTTTAATTCTTCATAAAGGTATGCCGGTCTTAAGTTCGCAAAAAGGTTCAATGCTTTTCTTAATTTCAAAAGACCTGCCTCCGGGCGAAGGGATGGCTCTAATTTGTACCAAGGAGATGTTGCTGTATTTCCTCCGATGGAACCCATCAGAACTGCATCTGCCGCTTTTGCATGTGCAATGGCATCATCGGTCAGCGGTACACCGGTTGCATCGATTGAACAACCGCCCATCAGTATCTCGTCATATGTAAAGGTGTGTCCGAATTTTGCTCCAATGGCATCTAACACCTTTCTTGCTTCGCTTACAATCTCCGGTCCGATTCCGTCACCGGCAATTACTCCAACATTATAATTCATGGGTAAATCCTTCTTTCTTTTCCTATTGCATTCATCCCAATTTCATAACTACTGATTATGGTAATGCTCATTATCCTATATCATAGCTTATTTATCCGAAGAATTCAATAAATTTTACCATTATAGTTTCTCATAGCATTTATAAACTGTGGTTATATTCTATTCTTTTGGTATGATTTGTTGTTATTATACAAAATCTTTTTCTTGTCAGAATGGGATTGGTACAGTAGACTTGAGGTAGGTATTTTATAGGAGTTGAGAAAGGTTCTATGATTCATCAGATATGGATGCGAGGCAAAACGGTAAGGGGCATCAGGCATTTCTACCGCAATACTAATACCGTACGGCAACCGGTGCAAATTCACATCCATGTTCAAGCTGCACCTCACCGTCACATCCATGTGCCGGTGCTGCCTGATATTGTACGAAATGCCAGGTGCCTCTAACCGTTTGCTTCAAGCATCCATATTCTGATGAATCATAGCTTTTTCACTCTCACCTATATAACGAGCCAATTAACTTATCAATTTGCAAGGAGGATTTTCAAATGCCATTTATTAACATGAAAACTACTGCTACTTTAGATATTGCAAAAAAAGATGCCCTGTCCAAGGAGCTCTGCATCATCACCAGAGACTGTCTCGGCAAAGGTGAAAACTGGGTGATGACCGGGTTCGAGGGGAATGCTTCTCTTTGCTTTCTAGGAAGCACCAAAGATATTGCTTATGTAGAAGTGAAATGCTACGGTTATCCGACCAAGCCGCAGATGAATCTTATGACAAGAAAAGTCTGCACGCTCTTAGAAGAAGAACTTGGTATTCCGAAGAAACGAATCTATGTTGCTTACTTCCCAACCGAAGACTGGGGATGGAATGACAGTAACTTCTAGGGAATTAGAAAAGGCATATCACACTGCTATCTATTGTCGTGTAATATGCCTGTCTTTTTGCATTTTGTTCTATGACAACCCTATCTTATGATTTCCAATCCCAGTCCTCTAAAAAGCTCATCAATTCATACCAGTTATCTACCGGCTCCCAGATTACGGAATCCTGATTATGAGGGTCTATACGCCCTAAAACAATTACCTTTACCGGTTCTTTATCTACTCTATAAAATTTCCATTGTAATCCATTTGTATAAATTACTCTCCCATACGATATGATATGCCCTTTAACCTGCTTTGTTATTCTCAATATATTGCTTTTACCTGGACATTTTATTTCTACACATCCATACCTTCTTGCATCCCGGCTTTTTTTCCTTTCCAATACAACAAAATCCGGAAAACCAGCTGCTCCATGTAACCACATGGATAATTTTGTCTTTCTTCTAACACTAACATCCCTTAAAGAAATTTTCTTTCCACTCTTTGTTCCCCGGATAATCTCCGCCAGAAGAGAGTACAATTCGCATTCCACAATACAATTCTGTATCATAGCAAGTTCTATTTCTTCCTTGAATGTCTCATACTTATCTGCTAATACTTTTTTCTCCTGTTCTGTAAATTCCATCACTCTGTCTCCTTTGTATTTATTATTCTATATCTGTGCCATTAACACAGCTATTTTCGACCTGCAGAACCTGCCATCGGCAGCTCCTTATTACCATTTTCAACCAGAATGCCATCTTTACAGACAGCACTCCAGCCAAAAATAGAATTATTATTTTTATCAACTATTTTATTTCCACCAACATAAAATTTCATAAGATTTCCTCCTTTAAAATTTATTAATTCGTATATAAAACATTTCCATATCTGTCACAAATGTAACAAACAGTATCGTATTCTATACCCCAAGCACATTTTCCATCTTGAGCATACCATATATAACTTTTACCTGCATTATAAGCGTCATAAATTACCTGTGGTGCATTATAAATAACATTTTGTCCTTCTGAATCATCCCAACAATTCCCGGTAATGGCCCAGGAGCTCTGGCTTAAACCGCCTCTAGATGGTATGGAAGAACTATTACTTAAAGAATTGTCGCTGCTATTACTACTTGAATTATTTGAAGCGGCTTCTTCTTTCTTCTTCTTTTCTTCCTGTTTCTTCTTTTCAGCTTCTTCAGCTGCTTTCTTTTCTGCTTCTTCAATCTCTGATACTTTATTAGTGTAGGTTTCAACATCACTATCAATATTAGAAATAATATCTGTAAAATGATCGGTACCTAAATTTGTTAATTCATCTTTTAAAGTATTTAAATTTGTAATAGCAGTATTTAAATCATCTTTTGAAGCGTTTTCAACGTCACTGATTACATAGGATTCATAGGTCGCATTATAATTGTCCACAATGGAATTTATTTCATCATTCACACGCCCCATCACTTTGGACAGAGTATCCTTTATGCTATCCTTATCGTCCGACTTAATGATTGCATCCTGCTCCAGTGTATCACTGATATTGTTAAGATTCTCTATCACGGTATCGCATGCTGCAATACTTTTATCATTCTCAAAGTTATCGCTTTCCGTACTGATTAAATCATTAAAATAATCCACGAAATATTGATACATTTTCTTATTCGCCTTCGAATAATTCTGATACCAGTCTGCCTTTTTCGTTTCTTTGTTCTGGAAGTATTTTTCTATCACGGAAGTAATCTTCTCATCTGATTGAAAGGATGTATAAATCTCTGCTTTTTTTCCTTCTTCATTTTCCTCATCAAAGGATTGCAAATATGTTTCAATTGCTGTCTCTCCCTCCGTAAGGCTCTTGTTCTTTGCCTGCTTATCAAGGTTCACCTTAATCACGACCGCTACTGCTGCCACTATAATACACGCTGCGATGCAAGCCAGTATTATCTTTGTTTTCTTTTTCATTTTCATCACTCCTGTACTTTTATTTTCTTTTGCTTTCTGCTATTCTGCCGTCCGCATCTTATAGTATAGGCTTTCCTGTTATCTGCTCATATTGTGGAAATCTCCACAATGTCGATTTCCACAATACTTTTCTATAATCAAATTGATGCCAGACAGAAAGGAATGATATGCCATTATTAGCTATGCTCCCTTGTGGAATACTATGAAGTCCAAAAAGATATCCCAATACCAGCTTCTAAAGATGGGCATTGATAATAAAACTCTGGATGGATTAAAACACAACAAAAATATTACTGTACTCACCTTGGAAAAGCTCTGCACCATTATAGGCTGTACTCCAAATGATATTATTGAATTTAAATAGAGCGATACACCTTTGTCGATGTACCGCTCTACATATACTATTCCTTATTATCTTTTTCCATTTATTGTCAATTTGTTAAATACTTCTGAAAATGTTTAACCGCCTTTATTTCGAAATCACCGCATCATTTCTGGAAAGAAGATATACACAATACTGATTCATACTGATTCCCTCTCTCTGTGAATGTTCTGCTAATAATCTATGCAGACTTCGTGGAATTCTCAATTTAAACTGCCCCGAATAGTCTTCGAGACTATCTGGCTCATGAATTTCTATACCAGCTTCTAATGATGCTTCAAACCATGCTTTTTTTGCATCCAAAGCATTTGTCACTGCACTCTCTACCGTTTCCCCGCAAGTAATACAGCCAGGTAAATCTGGATAAGAAACCACAAATCCACCTTCTTCTTTATCCTCTACAATTTCCATACGATAGGGCATTGCCATATAATCATCAAGCTTCTTCATCATTTCTCGCCTCACTTTCTACAATCTGCCTTACCATTTCCACATATACTTTCTTAATCGGTTCATGCTTCGGTATTGTAATCGGCATACAGTCCTGTTTTCTGAATGTATAATGACTGCTTCCACTCCTTGGCGCATTCATTTCGTATCCATAACCTTCCAATACCTTTCGTAACTCATCAAACCGGAGGTCTTTGGATAAAGTGCATATACGTGCTATTAGTTTATCCCACTTTGACATTCTTTATACCTCCTATCTATATTATACATGGTGTCGTATATGGTGTCAATCTTTTCTCTTTCCAAGATATTCTCTAAAAATTAGAAACGTTATCAAAAGCCGTTTAACTATCTCATTTTCCTATATTCCATCTTACCACAAATCATATTTTTCCATGGTTTCCGCATTTCTGAATTCGTGCTTCTCATAGTAGCCAATCAGCTTTTCCTCGGCATCCCTTAAAGCAACCATATACACATCTTTATTCTGCTTCTCATTATGGGAGGTATAGATGAGATTGTGGCTTTCATCTGCAGAGAACCAGTCGATTACCTGCTGGATGCGTTTTTGCGATTCTTCATTATGGCAGTTTAAAAGGCTTCTTCCAACAAGGCTTTCACCGCCCCATTTCTCATAGCTTTTTACTGCAGTTGGATTCATATAAATGATTTCGTGCTTTAAATTGCATATCACAACGGAACAACGATCCTGGTCAATGATGCTTTTAAAATATGCTGCGTTAATATCTGTCTGCATGGTTATGCTCCTTTTCTTTCTGTCTTGAATTTCTATTATGCTTTGCTTAATATTCCTTTTCTATTTTTCCCTCAATTCCATACATTTTTCGGAACGTATCAAGGTCTGCCTCATTTCTTATCAGCATTACTTCTTCTATCTTTCCTGTATGGATATCTTTAAAGCCTGCCACCTGTTCTCCATTGCAGATGCTGGCTTTGATAACAGGCTTCTTGTTCATTTTATCATAGGGCAATGGTGTGGATTTTTTCTTAAATATTCTCATACTGTATATCCTCATAATTAAGATTCATTCTTATATTCCAATATATACTTTTCCACCAGTTTACCAAAACATTCCGCTGTCGCAATCTGGTTTTTTGCTTCTTCTTTCGTTGCAATATAAAAATCATCATAATCACTGGCATGTCTGATTTCTTCAGCTTCTGCAATTCTTCTTCCAATCTCTCTTGGAAAAATTTCTGTTTTTACATACTCTTTATTAAAATTAGCGATTGCATCTTTATGACGTTTATATCCATTTCCAGCTATTGCATGCACTGCATTGATAGCATGAAAAATAGCATAATATGCCCTGTTATTTGCTGCCTTATATTCCCCTGCATCTAATAATATTTTTGCTGCACGTAAGTCATCTTTTGCTGTTTCCATCCTATATTGGGCGAGTTCTTTTTTCATATCATCATTATTATGCTGCTCCATATAACCTTACTCCCTCTTTCCTTACATTCTCATAAAACGGATATGCTTCACTCCATTTGCGGAAATGTTCATCATTCTTTGTTATCGGCTTAATATCCAGGTCATTATCCATATTAAAATCGAATGTCGCATAAGATAACTGATGCTGATATTGCTTCATTTCCATATCTGTTATGTCAAGCAATATCATGATATCAATATCTGAATCTTCTTTAAAATCTCCTCTGGCGTATGAGCCATACAAAATCACTTCCTGCAAATGTGTTCCATATATTTTTTTAATTTCTGCTATATATTTATCTAACAATTCTTTCATGCTGTATGACATCATTCTCACCTCATTTTCTATGAATTTATAACAATTTCTATTTGTTGCAATTTTATTCTATTATAACATACCTGCATTTTTTCAGGCAACTGTCTGTTCCTTGTATACAAAAAATCCGTGGCTTGTACATCTCGCACACTCCACGGATTTTCTAAGGTCTTATCTTATTTCTTCTCTTTGGTTTCTTTTGCTTCTACTGCTTCTTCCGGTTTTTCGATTGCGGCAATTGCTGCTTTCTGCATTGGGATACGGCAGTTTCTGTTGCTGCCAAACTCAACGATAACCGTATCATCTTCAGATACGTCAATTACGATTCCGTAAAAACCGCTGGTTGTCAGTACGGTATCACCTACTGCCAACTCTGACATCATCTGCTCTTTCTTCTTTGCTTCTTTCTTCTGTGGACGAATCATGAAGAAGTATACGAATACAACCATAATTACTACCCACATAATAATGCTTCCCCAGGCCTGTGCCTGCTGTGATGCTAAAATAGACATTTCTTTTCCTCCTGAATTACAACTTAAGTTCATGAAAAACATTGTACACAAAAAGACTGCGTTTCACAAGTATTTTCCCGATATTTCATTCTTTTTTTAGATTTGTGCCTCTTTTTCCCTGTTTATCTGGTTCATACCATAGAGTTTTTCCTCTTTGTATGACTTGTAGCTGCCGGCATCGATGGCGTCTCTGATTTCTTCCATCATGGTATTGTAGAAATACAGATTGTGTAATACGCAAAGGCGCATGCCAAGCATTTCCTTTGCCTTTAACAAATGGCGGACATAGGCTCTGCTGTAACGGCGGCAGGTCGGACACTGACAGCCTTCCTCGATTGGGCGCATATCCTTTTCATATTTCTTATTGAAAAGGTTAATCTTTCCCTGATTGGTATAAAGATGTCCGTGGCGGCCATTACGGGTCGGATATACACAGTCAAAGAAATCCACGCCACGGTCTACTGCCTCTAAAATATTTGCCGGAGTTCCGACACCCATAAGATAGGTTGGTTTCTCAAGTGGCAGATATGGAACGGTCTGGTCTAAGATATCATACATCTCTTCGTGGGTCTCGCCTACTGCAAGTCCACCTACTGCATAGCCATCTAAATCCAATTCACTGATTCGCTTTGCATGGCCAATCCGGATATCCGGATAAATGGCTCCCTGGTTAATTCCAAACAGCATCTGATTTTTATTAATGGTATCTTCCAACCCATTCAGTCTTGTCATTTCCGCCTTACAGCGTGCCAGCCAGCGGGTTGTTCTGGCTACGGATGCCTCTACATATCCACGGTCAGCCAGTGCCGGTGCACATTCATCAAATGCCATGGCAATGGTGGATGCCAGATTAGACTGTATCTGCATACTTTCTTCCGGTCCCATGAAAATTTTTGCTCCATCAATGTGGGAATGGAAATAGACTCCCTCTTCTTTGATTTTACGGAGTCCTGCCAGTGAAAATACCTGGAATCCACCGGAATCGGTAAGAATTGGTTTGTCCCACACCATGAACTTGTGCAGTCCGCCCAGCTCTTTGATTAATTTATCTCCCGGACGTACATGCAGATGATAGGTATTGGATAATTCCACCTGTGTCTTAATCTGCTCTAAGTCTTCGGTAGAAACAGCTCCCTTTATGGCAGCGACCGTTCCTACATTCATAAACACCGGGGTCTGTATATCACCATGTACGGTATGAAAAATGCCCCTCTTTGCTCTTCCATCCTGTTTTAATAATTCGTACATATAATCTCCTGTTTCTGTTCTTTTTACAAATACTATCCTAGCATACCTTGTTTTCGCACTTTTTGCAACTGTGGGATTGCCAGTATCTGAAAAATCTTCTATAATAGAGTCTGACTTTTTTACAAAAACAAATCAGGAGGATGCTATGGCAGGCTCAACTATTGGAACTAACTTTAAAATTACAACCTGGGGAGAATCACACGGAACGGGAATCGGTGTCGTAATTGACGGCTGTCCTGCCGGACTTTCCCTTTGTGAAGAAGATATACAGACCTATTTAAACCGGCGTAAACCGGGACAATCTGCTTTCTCTACCCCGCGAAAAGAGGATGATGCAGTACATATTCTTTCCGGTGTCTTTGAAGGCAGAACCACCGGAACTCCAATCTCACTGATTGTGGTAAATGAAAACCAGCATTCCAAAGACTACCGTGAGATTGCTTCCTACTATCGTCCGGGACATGCTGACTTTACCTTTGATGCCAAATACGGTTTCCGGGATTACCGTGGTGGCGGACGTTCTTCCGGCCGTGAAACTATCGGACGTGTGGCTGCCGGTGCGGTTGCTGCAAAAATTTTAAAGGAACTTGGCATTGAGATTCTCACCTACAGTAAGAGCATCGGTCCAGTTACCATTGACGAAACCAGATTTGATGCTGCAGAAATTACGAAGAATCCGCTCTATATGCCGGATGCAGATGCTGCTGCAAAAGCCGCTTCCTATCTGGAAGAATGCAAAGCCATGCAGAACTCTGCCGGCGGTATTATCGAATGTGTTATTACCGGTGTTCCTGCCGGAATCGGCGACCCGGTATTTGAAAAAATCGATGCAAATTTAGCTAAAGCAATTTTCTCCATTGGTGCTGTAAAAGGCTTTGAAATCGGTGATGGATTTGCAGTTGCTGCTGCTACCGGACTTACCAACAACGATGCCTTTGTAACGGATGAAAACGGTTCTGTCACAAAAGAAACCAACCACGCCGGCGGTATCTTAGGCGGCATGAGTGATGGCTCGCCGATTGTATTCCGTGCTGCCATCAAGCCGACTCCTTCCATTGCTTCCACCCAGAAGACCATAAATAAAAACGGCGAGGAAATCGAAATCAATATCAAGGGACGTCACGATCCGATTATCGTTCCAAGAGCTGTTGTGGTTATCGAATCCATGGCTGCCATTACTATTTTAGATGCCATGCTTTCCAATATGAATGCCCGGATGGATGGCATCAAAGATTTCTACCAGAAATAAAGGCTTCTATCAGAAATAAAGGTTTCTATCAGAAATAGCAAAATCCCTGTCTGCTACAAGTCACAAACTCAGGTGACCTTCCGCTGACAGGGATTATTATTATTTTCTACGCCTGCATTTTGCTTAGAATCTCATCAAAGATAGCTGAAGCCACTTCATCCTTCGACATAATCGGAAGCTCTTTTTCTTCTGATTCTGTAATCAAAGTTACCACATTGGTATCGGTACCAAATCCGGCTCCCGCTGTCTTAAGATTATTGGCAACAATCATATCAAGCTTTTTCTTTTCTAACTTGGCTTTGGAATTTTCTTTCAGATGCTGTGTCTCCATGGAAAATCCACACAGGAACTGTTTTTCCTTCCGGGCAGAAATGGTTCCCAAAATATCTTTCGTGCGTTCCATTTCCAGCGCCAGTCCACCATCGGCTTTTTTTATTTTCTCATCCGCAACGGTCTTTGGGCGGTAATCTGCTACTGCTGCAGCCATGACTACAATATCCTGTTCTGCAAATGCATCTGTAACAGCCTGATACATCTCTTCTGCCGTAACCACCGGAATTGTATTTACAAAAAAAGGCTTTTCAAGGCTGGTCGGTCCGGTGACCAGTGTTACCTCTGCCCCTCTTCTTGCCGCATTCTTTGCCAGTGCATAACCCATTTTTCCAGTGGAATGGTTGGTCACATAACGTACCGGGTCAATTGCCTCCTGGGTGGCTCCTGCTGTGATGAGAACCTTCTTTCCTGTCAGGTCTTTCTCACAGGCAGCTTCCTGCAGAATATATTCTAACAGTTCTTCCGGTTCCGGAAGTTTTCCCCTTCCGGTATCACCACAGGCAAGATAGCCTGAGGACGGCTCAATGATGTGATAACCATATTCTCTTAGCTTCTTAAGATTATCCTGTGTTACCGGATTGTCAAACATATGTGTATTCATTGCCGGGGCAAGATATATCGGAGCCTCACAGGCTAACATGGTAGAAGTGAGCATATCATCTGCAATTCCGTGTGCCAGCTTTGCAATGACATTTGCAGAAGCCGGAGCAATCATCACCACATCTGCTTCCTGTGCCATGGCAATATGTGCCACATGATATCCGCTGTTGCGGTCAAAGGTATCGTCAATTACCTTATTTCCGGTCAGTGTCTCAAAGGTAACCGGTGATATAAACTGCTCTGCATTTTTCGTCATAATTACATGCACATCTGCGTGCTGCTTTACCAGCATACTGGCAAGCGAAGCCGCTTTATATGCTGCAATACTGCCTGTCACTGCCAGTAATATATTCCTGCCCTTTAACATATGAATTACCTCCTGTGTACTTTATTCAATACCATTCCAATTGCGGCTACCAGAACGGCTGCTACAATTGCTTCTATAATTCCATTAAAGCTGATAACGCCAAGGATTACACCCATAACTGCGCCCGGTTCAATGCTCAATGCATTGGCATATGCCTCTTTATAGAAAATATAAATCATCGGCATTACAAGCAGTGTATTGGTCAATGCACCGGTCACGCCGGCATAGACATAGCCCAAGAATCTACCATCCTTCTTTCTTCCGGTCAATTCCACTACAATAAAATAAATAACTGCTGCAGCTGCACCTGATATCCAGCCAATCATTTCCTTCGAATCTGTTATCAGCATTTTAGCAAAGAACGCATGGATACCAACCAGTAAAAGTACACTGATTACAAGATTACTGATTACCTTTGCAGCCTTTGCATGGCTGGATGTGGTTAATTTTACAATTCCACGATATACGAAATATGGGATGATACCTACTAAAATTCGTGGTACAAAACAGATAATGGTACTCTTTACCACTCCTGCTGCACCATCGATGCTGCTTGCCAGTATCGGTGAAAATACAAATGCTGACATTGAAGTTGGCATCAATGTATTTTTAATAAAACTGGTTAATCCAAATACAAATCCCAAAAAGGCACCTTTTTTCGGTCCGCAGAAAATTGCACCTAAAATAACCGGTATATGGATAATCGTTGCATTAATTACTACTAAAGGAATAAATCCTAACGGGGTAAATGCCATTACGACAATAATGGCGGTAAATAAAGCTGTCAGAACCAGCTCATAAGATTTTGGGATACTTCTGTCCCTGGTAAAAGCTACGTTTTTTTCACTCATAGTCTCTTCCTCTTTTCTTGAATTTTCTTTTTCTATTTTCTTTTTTCTCCGCATTTTAAGGCTTTGCGGCCAAGCACTTCCATTGATAGCCTCCGGACCGGTAGGCTTCAACCGTGTTATTCTATCATAATTTTTCCAAAAAAGAAAGATGTCGTCTGTTATTTTTTTAACAAACGACATCTTTTTTACCCTTTTTACATGAATACCGAAAAATGCCTGGTTAAAGCATGTTTCCTGCAGTTCGCTTTTAACTTAGTTTATGGATATAAATACAATTCGGCTTGTCTACCGGAATCGGCTTCTCTTCCATCAGAATGTATTTCTTCTCATAATCTACCTTAAACATGGTAATCTCATTGGTCTCATTATTAAGGCTCATGAAATGCATTCTGTCCGGACAGATACCAATCATTTTCGGATAATCACCACTGATTTTCGAATTACACATCATGGTAAGACATCCGCTCTCTTTATCAATTTCATAAATCGATACGGAGTTTGCACCTGCATTACTGCAGAATAAATATTCACCATCCATTGTCACTTCCAGACCGGATGCAGCACAGACATCAGCTTCCTTCGGTGTGGTCGTTGTAATGGTCTGAACCTTCTCGAAATGCGGCTGGTCATTTTCTAACGTATAGGAAAATACCTCTATCTGATTCAACAGTTCATAGAGAATATAAGCAAATCTTCCATCACGGCTGAAGCGAATCATATGCGGTGCAGATTCCAACGGACAACGGATGATATCTGCAAGCTTCATCCTGCCATTCTCATAGTCAATCCGGTAAATCTTTACATGATCTAATCCATTATCCACTGCACACAAGAACTTCTCGTCCGGTGTCAGCTTCACGCAGTCTACATGTGGCTTGGAGCTTCGCTCTGCAATGGTCCGTCCTATTCCCTTATGAAAGATACCGTCTGCGATTTCTCCGATGCTGCCGTCTTCTTCCAACTTCATCATGGTCACTCTGCCATCATGATGACCGCCTACGAAAAGATAACGGTTCTTACTGTCCACTTCCACATAACAGCCACGCATACCGCCAATCCACTGCTTGTTCATTGGCTCAAGGTCTCCGTCCGGCAGAATGTGAAATGCTTCCACGCCTTCATCTGCGATGGAATATAAGAATCTGCCATCCTTCGATACCAGCAAATCGGAAGGATTATTGATGGGAACCACTTTCCGTTCCTTCATTTCTCCGCTTTTTGCATCCAAATCATATAAATGGATTCCGATACTGTTCTCATGGGTATACGTTCCGACATAAACAACATATTTTTCTTCCATAGGTCATTCCTCCTGTCTGCGTAAAATATCATACATCTCCAGTTCCTGTCCTAAATCAATGTAAAGCACCTGTTTTGGATGTGGTGCTGATTCCATTTCATTTCCATCTTCGTCCACAATCCGTTTTACGGTAACCGGAATATTTCTTCCATCCGGTTTCATGACTTCAATCTGTTCCCCTACGGAGAATTTATTTCTCTGTTCAATTCGATATAATCCCTCTTCGTTGCGTTCTCCTACAATTCCAAGGTAAGTATACTCTTTGATATAAGTGTTATTATCGTAAATCTGGCTCTCTTCCGAAGGCTTTCCAAAGAAAAAGCCGGTGGTAAACTGGCGATAAGTACAGTTAGAAATCTGTTCTAAATACCAGTCCATATTTTCTTTATATTTCTCCGGTGAGGTAAGATAATCATCAATGGCTTTCCGGTAAGTACGTGCTACAGTAGCAACATAAAGTGCTGTCTTCATACGTCCTTCTATCTTAAAGGAATCAATACCTGCCTCAATCAGTTCCGGGATGTGCTCAATCATGCACAAATCCTTGGAGTTAAAAATATAGGTACCACGTTCATTTTCATAAACCGGCAGATACTCTCCCGGACGTTTTTCCTCTACCACTGCATATTTCCAGCGGCACGGATGAGTGCAGGCTCCCTGGTTGGCATCTCTTCCGGTAAAATAATTACTTAAAAGACATCTTCCGGAATAGGAAATACACATTGCTCCATGCACAAATGTCTCGATTTCCATTTCATCCGGAATATTTTTGCGAATCTCAGCAATCTCATTTAAAGAAAGCTCTCTTGCTGTTACCACACGCTTTGCGCCCTGGTTCCACCAGAACTGATACGTTCCATAGTTGGTATTATTGGCCTGGGTACTGATATGACGCTCGATTTCCGGGCAGATTTCTTTTGCAATGGTATAAATACCCGGGTCGGAAATAATCAGGGCATCCGGCTTGATTTCCTTTAACTGGGTAAAGTACTCTCTTACACCTTCCAAATCCCCATTGTGAGCCAGTATATTTGCTGTTACATAAACTTTTACACCATGCTCATGGGCAAACTGGATGCCCTCTGCCATATCCTCCATGGAAAAGTTTTTTGCCTTCGCACGAAGTCCAAATACTTCTCCGCCGATATATACGGCATCCGCTCCATAAATGACTGCAATTTTTAATACTTCCAGACTGCTGGCTGGAATCAGTAATTCTACCGGTCTCATTGATTTATTTCTCCTAATATTTCAATCTGTATCATCTATTTCTTAATACTAATGGTAACACCGTCTCCAATCGGAAACACCGATGTGGTAAGACTGTCATTGTGTGTCAGTTCATAAAGATATTCCCGCATTCTCTTATGAATGGTCCGGTTTCTTCTGGTTACTGCATAATGGGATTCGATAATATCTCCCTCCTGCAGCACATTGTCAGATACCAGTAATGCACCAGGCTTCATCAGCCGAAGAATATCCGGCAGGAAATTGATATACTGTCCCTTTGCCGCATCCATAAAAAGAAAATCATAAGGATCTTCTAACGTCTTTAACACCTCTGTGGCATCTCCCGGAATCAGTGTAATTTCTTTCTCTTTTCCGGCACGTTTGAAATTTGCCTGTGCAATAGGAATTCTTTTCTCGTAATTTTCTATAGTTGTAATCCGGCATGGCACCGGATTATATTCTTCCATCAGAAGTGCAGAAAATCCTACTGCAGTTCCCACTTCCAAAATCCGCTCCGGCCGCTTTAATGCCAGCATGGATTTTAAAAAGCTCTGCATTTCCTTACGGATAACCGGCACATAATTCTTCTTTGCCTCTGCCTCAATTTCCTCTAAAAGCGGTGTATTTCCACTGTCTAAGGAATTGATATACGTTACTAATCGTTCCTCTACTATCACGTTGTACCCTCTGTATCTTTTTCCGAAACCGGTGACATGGCTTCCATCATTTCTTTCGCTGTCATGGAAGTATTCAGCGTATATATTCCCGGTTTGATTTTTTTAGAATACGCAGAAAGCTTTAACTGCACTGCAAAAAGCCTGGCATCACGGATAAGTCCTTTCTCCTCTAACATACTTCCAATATCACTACCGGACATTCCAGCCTCTATCTGAACCACAATATCCTTGCCATCACCGGATGACACTGGCTGCTCTGTATACACGCGATATCCGAAATCATATGCATAGCTTCCTGCCTTAAAAAGTACAAAAATCACCAGTACAACAACAAGAACAGAAAAACTGATTCGGACAATTTTCATCACAATCTTACTGGCACTCATCGCACAACCTCTCCATTATCTTTCGTTTACAAAACCTACTTCAAAATTCAGGCCGCCAACCAGTCTGAAATTAATTTTCTGCAGCAGACGGCAGAATGCAAGCTCTGCTGTCATAAATTCTTCTGCAACCGGATTCTTGCGGATATCTATATTTTCCCGCTCCAGATGGTCTACTTCCCAGAACAGATCCACATTTTTACTGTTCTGGATCTGGTAATTCTTCTGGCGGAATGCAAATACAATCTGCTCTAATTCCGGATTCGCATGCAGCTTATTCTTTGCTTCCTGATAACGCTTATATTCATTGGTATCCTGAATTGCATTTACAAGTTCTGTTACCTTATCTTCTACTACGCTCATGTTCATCCACCCACATTAAACTTCCATAATAATTGGAATAATCATCGGTCTGCGCTTTGTCTCTTTCCAGACAAAATCACCTAAAGCATCTTTGATTTCTGTCTTAATCTTGCTCCAGTCTGTAATATTCTTATCCATGCAGTGTTCCATGGTTCCCTCTAATACATGACGAGCTTCCTCCATCAGGCTTTCTGCCCCACGTACATAGACAAATCCTCTGGATACGATGTCCGGTCCTGCCAGCACCATTCCGGAGCCACTTTCCAATGTCATTACAACAATAATGATTCCTTCTTCTGCCAGATGCTGTCTGTCACGCAATACAATATTTCCTACGTCACCAACACCAAGTCCGTCTACCATGACATCCCCTACCTGTACATGTCCGGTAACTGCTGCGCTTTCCTCATCCAGTTCTAATACATCACCGGAAGACAAGAGGAAAATATTTTCTTTATCAATGCCAAGTTCTTCTGCAATCTTAGCCTGGGCAACCAGATGACGGTATTCTCCATGAACCGGAATTGCATATTTCGGTTTTACCAGTGAGTAAATCAGTTTGATATCCTCCTGACAGGCATGACCGGAAACATGAACATCCTGGAAAATAACCTCTGCACCTTTCATGGTCAGTTCATTAATGACACCGGACACTGCTTTTTCATTACCCGGAATCGGGTTGGAACTAAAAATGATGGTATCCTTTGGTTTAATTGTTATCTTACGATGCATGCCGGATGCCATACGGGATAATGCCGCCATGGATTCTCCCTGGCTTCCTGTTGTAATGATAACCGTCTGCTCATCCGGATAATTCTTCAGCTGTTCAATATCAATCAGGGTCTGCTCCGGGATGGTAAGGTATCCCAGTTCAGACGCAATCGTAATGATATTTACCATGCTTCGTCCTTCAATCACTACTTTTCTGCCATACTTATTGGCAGAGTTCATAATCTGCTGTACACGGTCTACATTGGATGCAAAAGTTGCAATAATGATTCGTGTGTTCTTATGGTCAGCAAAAATATTATCAAAGGTCTTTCCTACGGTACGTTCCGACATGGTAAAGCCAGGACGCTCTGCATTGGTGGAGTCACACATCAATGCCAGTACACCCTTCTTACCAATCTCACCAAAACGCTGTAAATCGATAGCATCACCATATACCGGTGTATAATCCACTTTAAAGTCTCCGGTGTGGACAACTGTTCCTGCCGGTGAATAAATGGCAAGAGCTGCCGCATCCTGAATACTATGGTTGGTACGGATAAATTCCACGCGGAAGCAGCCTAAGTTAATATGCTGTCCGTATTTTACTACCTTACGTTTTACTTTCTTGAGCATATTATGCTCTTCTAACTTGTGTTCGATAATTGCAATCGTAAGCTTGGTTGCATAAATCGGCACATTGACTTCTTTTAAAATATAAGGGATTGCTCCGATATGGTCTTCGTGACCATGGGTAATAAAAAATCCCTTTACTTTGTCAATATTATCTTTTAAATAAGTCACATCCGGGATAACAAGGTCTACACCAAACATGTCATCCTCCGGGAATGATAAACCGCAGTCCACAACAATAATACTGTCTTCGTATTCAAAGGCAGTTATGTTCATTCCAATCTGCTCTAATCCGCCTAATGGAATGATTTTCAATTTTGAATTTGCTTCTTTTTTCAAAATATTACCTCCATAAATTCTTTCTTTTCGCGCTCATTGCATTTGTCCGCAATTACATAAGTTCTCCTAGAATTCAATGTCTACATCTTCCATTAATTCTGCGAAAATTTTTGCAAGTGCTTCTAACTCTTTATCATCTTCCACCATTTCATAGATGGTATTGTGATCATCTTCATTCTGTGTTTCTTTTAAAATAAATGCATCCGAATCACCCTCTTCGTCTACTGTGACAAGAAGGTAATTGATTCCCCGTATGGTTGTCTGCTCTAATACATAAAATTCTGCTGACTCATTGGTATCCGGGTCTGTAAAATTTACTTTTTCCATATTTACTCCTGATTCTTTTCATTCTGCAGATAGTCAAGGTATCCCTGTAAAATAAAGGATGCCGCTATCTGATCCACATATTCTTTGCGATTCTCTCTTCGGATTCCGGCTTCCATCATAAGATTATCCGCCGCAACAGTAGTAAGGCGTTCGTCCCACAGCTCTACTGTAAGTCCGGTACGCCTTTCTAACATTTCTTTAAATTCTAAGGTTTTTTCACAACGCTCGCCTTCACTATTATTCATATTTTTCGGAAAGCCGAGAACAATTTTATCCACGTTATATTCTTTGATTAATTCTTCAATACGTGCCAATGTCTGACGCAGCTTATTTTCTGATTTTCTGCGCACAATCTCAATTCCCTGTGCAGTAATAAGCAGTTCATCGCTAACGGCAACTCCAACGGTTTTAGAACCGAAGTCAAGACCGATTATCCGCATCAACTGCCTCCTACTTCCATGAATTTGTATGGATATATTCCTTTAATATCTCTTCTACAAGTTCGTCACGTTCTACTTTCATAATCAGACTTCTTGCATTATTGTGACTGGTAATATAAGTCGGATCACCAGACATAATATATCCAACAATCTGATTGACCGGATTGTACCCTTTCTCGGATAATGCCTCGTATACAATCTTAAGTACATCATGTACCCTGATTTCCGGTTCTTTTTCAACTCTAAAATATTGTGTGTTATTCATGTTCTGCATTTTTTCACGCCCTTATTTTGCTCTTTTGTTCTTCCTAATGAAAAAGCATCGCTAAATCTATTCTAATATAAAGTACTGCAAAATTCAACCATTATTCAAAATACACTTCTCATACACTTATCTTTTCCCGATAATTCTACTCTGCTTTTTCAATATTTTCCATCCGGTATACATCCGCTGAAATCCGTCCGGTCACTACACCTTTCACCAAAATATTTTCTTCCCCTTCTGCCTCCGGCACTGCTATCTTTACATATTCTTTGGTATATCCGGTAAAATATACATTTCCTGCGATTTCATCGGTTTCTTCTAATAATATTTCTTCCGGTCTGCCAACATAATACTCCCGGAATTCTTCTGACATTTCCTGTGCCAGTGCCAAAAGCACCTTACTGCGTTCTGTCTTCACCTGTTCTGGCACCTGATCCGGCATCACTGCTGCCTTCGTACCTTTGCGCTTGGAATACTTGAAAATATGCATCTCATAAAAATGAATCCGCTCTAAGAATTCCTTCGTTGCCTCAAATTCTTCCTCCGTTTCTCCCGGGAATCCTACGATAACATCTGTGGTAATTGCCGGATGGGTAAAATATTTTCGAATCAGCTTACAGCCTGCTTCGTAAGTGGCTGTATCATATTTCCGGTTCATCCGCTTTAAGGTTGCATCGCATCCGCTCTGCAGGGACAGGTGAAAATGCGGACAGATTTTTTCTAATTTTGCCAGCTCCTTCACAAAATTCTCATCGATGATTCCAGGCTCCAAGGAACCCAGACGAATCCGGCGGATACCTTCTACTTTATGCACTTCCTGAATCAGATGTAAAAGATTATCTCCATGGTCTAATCCATAGGAACTTAAATGGATTCCGGTCAGTACCACTTCCTTACAGCCATTTGCTGCAAGTGTCTCCACTTCACGCACGACCTCTTCTGCCTTACGGCTTCTGATTCTACCTCTCGCATATGGAATAATACAATATGTGCAGAACTGGTTGCAGCCATCCTGCACCTTTAAGAAAGCTCTGGTATGTTCTTCCGTCCGGCTGATAGACAGTGCTTCATATGCTCTGCCTTTCTCATTAATATCGCAGATATTTTCCTTCCAGTCATCCACTCCTTCGGTTTCTTCGTTTGCATTTTTCTTCTGGTTCATACAGTTTTCAATAAGCTCCACCAGTTCATGTTTCTTGTCATTTCCGATAATGATATCCACGGATAAATCCCTTGCTGCTTCTTCCGATGAAGTCTGGACATAACAGCCGGCAGCGACAACGATACTGTCCGGATTTTCTTTTTTTGCTTTATGAAGCATCTGGCGGGATTTCCGGTCTGCCATGTTGGTTACCGAACAGGTGTTAATCACATAGACATCCGCCTGTTCCGTAAAAGGAACAATCTCATAACCTGCCTGTTCTAATAACTGCTGCATAGCCTCCGTCTCATATGCGTTCACCTTGCATCCCAAATTGTGCAATGCTGCTTTTTTCATTCGATTTTTTCCTCACTTCTAGTTGACTTTTACCTCCAAAGAAGTTACTATTAAGAAAAAGTATTTATAGCAACCAAGGAGGTCTTACTATGAAAACAGTTCAAATTTCATTAAACTCAATCGATAAGGTGAAATCCTTCGTAAACGCAATCACACAGTTCGAATTTGATTTCGACTTAATCTCTGGAAGATACGTTATCGATGCTAAATCTATCATGGGTATCTTCAGCTTAGATTTATCCAAACCAATCGACTTAGCAATTCATGCAGAGTCTAATCTGGATGAGATTATGGAAGCATTAAAACCTTATCTTGTATAATTGAATTGATGTAAATGAATTGAGGGGATTGCGAAAGCAATCCCTTTTTTTACTTTACAGGAAATTACTTTCCTGTAAAGTAAAAAACGCTCCGCAAGGATGCGCACTACTCTGCTTCTACGTGAATCACTTCTACCGTATCAATTGCAGTCTGCATCAGTTCATCAATCTTCTCTTCTAACTTTGTTTCAGATTTCTTGATGTATTCAATGTTCGGTTTGGTAACCGGATGCTTTGCCACAAAAATGGTACAGCAGTCTTCAAACGGCTGGATAGATGTCTCATAGGTATCAATTTTTTCTGACACTTCTACAATTTCCTGCTTGTCAAATCCAATCAATGGGCGGTATACCGGCATGGTACATACTTCATTGGTTGCCGCTAATGACTGCATAGTCTGGCTTGCGACCTGTCCGATACTCTCTCCGGTAATCAGTCCTAAACAGCGGTTTTCTTTAGCAAAATGCTCTGCCAGTTTCATCATATAGCGGCGCATGATAATGGTAAGCTCCTCATGTGGACATTTCTCATAAATATAAAGCTGGATATCGGTAAAATTCACTACATGAAGATTGATAGGTCCGCTGTATCTTGCTACCAGTTTTGCCAGATCCACTACCTTCTGTTTTGCACGTTCTGAAGTATATGGCGGTGCATGAAAATAAGTTGCGTCCAACGCTACTCCACGTTTTGCAATCATATAACCTGCTACCGGACTGTCGATTCCGCCGGATAATAATAACATTGCTTTTCCGTTAGAACCTACCGGCATTCCACCCGGTCCCGGAATTTCCTTGGAATAAATATTGATAAGGCTTCTGATTTCAATGCAGACCATAACCTCCGGGTTATGCACATCTACCTTGCTCTCCGGGAACGCATCTAAGATTTTTCCACCCAGTTCAGCATTGATTTCCATGGAATCAAGAGGATAATTCTTTCTTGCTCTCCTTGCATTTACTTTAAAGGTAAAGTTCTTTTCCGGATATTCTTTACCCAGATAATCTACCACTGTCTCCGCTAATTTATCGAAGCCTTCATCCTCTACCTGAAGTAATGGACAGAATCCTACAATACCAAATACACGGCTTAATGATTCTACGGTCTCGTCATAATCATAGTCATCGGATACTACATTGACATAGATTCTTCCCTGCTCTTTGGTTACTTCAAACTCGCCCTCTGCTGTCTTTAACGCATGGCGGATCTGCTCCATTAACATATTTTCAAAAATGTAGCGGTTCTTTCCCTTTACTCCGATTTCTCCATATTTTACCAGAAATGATTTATACATATGATTTCCTTTCTCTTTTAATGTCTTGTATATTTCTTCAATACCGGAAGCAGCTCTCCCAGTACTTCTAATGCGTAGTCAATCTCTTCTTCCGTTGTATGCACACTGAAGGAAAAACGCAGTGTGGAATCCAGAAGGTTTTCCTTTAAATGAATGTTTCTAAGGGTCTTGCTTCCCTTCTGTTTGCCTGCATGATTATTGGAAGAACAGGCAGAACCGGAAGATACATAAATCCCCCTGTCTTCCAGTGAATGTAATAATACTTCACTTCGGATTCCTTCAAAGCTGACGCTGACGATATGTGGTGCAGAATCCTCTCCGGTCTTTCCATTTACATGGGTTCCTTCCAGCTTTTCGATTCCGTCGATAAAACGCTGCTTTAATCCGTAAAGATGCGCTCTCTTTTCATCGAGATTCTCATAGATTTCTTCTGCTGCTTCTCCAAGACCTGCAATTGCCGGTACATTTTCCGTTCCGGAACGCATTCCCTTCTGCTGTCCACCACCTAATATCAGCGGCTTTAATTTCGTCTTTTCCTTCACCCAGAGGAATCCGCTTCCCTTTGGACCGTGAATCTTATGTCCGCTGACGGAAAGCATGTCTATGCCAAGCTTCTTTGGATAGATATACATTTTTCCATAAGACTGGATTGCATCTACATGAATCAGTGTATCCGGATTCTTTTTCTTAATAAGCTCTGCAGCTTCTGCAACCGGCTCGATGGCTCCGATTTCATTATTTACCTGCATCATGGAAACAAGAATGGTCTGTTCCGTCACTGCTTCTTCTAACTCTTCCAGTGAAATAATTCCATTCTCATCCACAGAAAGATAAGTAATTTCAAAGCCCTGCTCCTTTAAGAACTCCATTGGATTCTCTACGGATGCATGTTCAATGGATGTGGTTATAATATGATTTCCCGCTCTGCGGTTTGCCATTGCAGCACCGATAATCGCAAGGTTATTTGACTCCGTTCCACCGGATGTAAAGATGATTTCTTTTTCTGATACTCTTAATGTTTTTGCTATTTTCTTCTTTGCAGTCTCAACAAATCGTTCTGCCTCAATTCCTTTCATATGAAGGGAAGATGGATTGCCATAATCCTTCGTCAGAAGGTCTACCATTAACTGACACGCCCGGTCACTGCAGCGGGTGGTCGCAGAATTATCCAGATATGCTTCCATACTTTTCTACACTTTCTTACTGTTTTTTCGTTATATACGGCTCTCTAATTGCAGCATCAGCATGGACATCATGCAGATACCTGCTGTATCTGTCCGAAGTATTCTTCTTCCTAAGGAAATGGACTGCATGGTCTCTCTTGCTTTTGCAATCTCTTCCTCTGCAAATCCGCCTTCCGGTCCTATCATAATGCTGATACTCTTCCCCGGTTCGATTTGCTCTAATACTGTCCTGGTTCCTTCCATGCCATTTTCATTTTCATAAGGCACTAAGCGGATATCACAGTTTTCTGCCAGCTTTAAGGCTTCCTTGAAAGATACTACTTCATGAATCTTTGGAATGATACTGCGCTTTGACTGTTTTGCTGCAGTCTCTGCCTGCGCCTGCCATTTTTGTACCCGTTGTGCTGCCTTTTTTCCTTCCAGCTTTACCACACAGTATTTCATGGCTACCGGAATGATTTCATAGACACCAAGTTCTACTGCCTTTTCAATCACCGTTTCCATCCGATCTCCCTTCGGCAGTGCCTGAAATAAATAGATTTTAGACGGAAGCTCGGTTCCTTCTTCGTCCACAGATACTATGTCTGCCTGCACGAAATTTTCTCCGGTTTCTGCAATCTTACAAAAATAATTGCCACCTTCCCGGTCACTGATGCGAATCGTCTCTCCGATTTTCATACGCAGTACATTCCGGATATGATTTACGTCGCTTCCGGTTATGGTAACATATTCTTTGCCCACCTGGCTTTTTTCAACAAAAAACTGATGCATCTATTTTACCTCTGATTTTTCCGTGCAGTTACATTGACCCATTCGCCCTGATGGTTGACTTCTAAGATTTCAAAGCCTGCCTGCTCTAAAGCTTCTTTTACTTCGTTTTCTTTAAAATCAATAATTCCGGAAGTAATAAGCACTCCCTGCTCTTTCGCACACTGATAAAGTGCCGGTGCCATCGGAATAATAATATCCGCTAAAATATTCGCTACGACCAGATCATAACCTGTGCCAATCTTTTCCTGAAATGCTTTATCGTCAATCAGGTTTCCAACATAAAATTCACCTGAATTTTCTGCCAGATGATTGACTGTCATATTTTCATGAGTTGATGTGATACAATCTCCATCCACATCCGTACCCACTACGCTGCCTGCACCAAGCTTTAATGCTGCAATGGATAAGATTCCGCTGCCGCATCCTACATCCAGAACACGCTCGCCCTCTTTTAAATATTTACGAATCTGGCGGATACAAAGCTGTGTTGTCTCATGCTTTCCGGTTCCAAAGGAAATACCCGGGTCAATCTCGATTAAGAATTTATTTTTATCCTCTTCCTTTAATAGTTCCCAGGTTGGTTTGATTAAAATATCATCGATATAAAAAGACTGAAAAAACTGTTTCCAGTTATTAATCCAGTCGATATCCTCGGTCTGGCTGGAGGTAATATCTCCGCTTCCGATTTCTACCATGCTTCTTAACTGCTCTAAACCAATGCGAACTGCCTTTAAAGTCCCGGTATGGTCTTCTCCTGCCTCTAAATAAAAGCTGACTTTGCTTTTTCCTTCGTCTGGTGGAAGTTCCGGCGGAAAATCAATAAACATTTCTCCTGTTTCTTCTTTCGTCAATGGTACATTGTCTTCGATTTCAATTCCTTCAATGCCATTTTCTGATAACATCATGCTGATAAAATCCTCAGCTTCTGTTGTTGTATCTATTGTATATTTATCCCATTTCATAGTTTCTGCTCCTGTTCTTATCTTAACCTTCTATTATAAAAAGCAAACATTTTAATCTTAACATAGCTTTTTATTTTTCGCAACTGTAAGGGAATCAACGGCAACCAGCAGACAGCTTCTTTAGATACATAGCGACGCCTACGCATGTCTGGTAACACAAAAACAGCGGAACATATTTCTTCTGCCCGCTGATTTTCCTGTTTATTGCTATGTCATTGCTGTGCTATTATTGCAATCTTATTACTGATATTTTACTTCCAGTTTCTGCATCAGTACCTGATATTCCCGGTTAATTTCCTGAATGGTACCGGTGTCTCCATTGAGATTATCCGGATGATATATTTTAATCAAATCCTTATAACGCTTCCGCAATGATTTTTCATTGCCTACGCCCATAAAGAACATTTCTCCCTTCACCACATTGGATGATTGGCTTCTATTCTCCTGTTCAAATTCATGTACTCTGCTGTAAAAGTCTCTCTGACGCTCCATTTTCTGCTTTTCGGCAGCAAGTTTCTGAAGTTCACTTTCTAATATTTTCCACTTCATGTCAAAAAGATGCTGTTCCCGCTTCATCCGCTCCTGTTCAAGATTCTTCTCCATCTCGAATTTCCGCTTCTGGAATTCCAACTCCCTCTGATGGCGTTCCATCTCGCGTTTGGAATTTTCCAGTTCTCTCCTTGTATGTTCCAGTTCCACAGTCTGCTGAAAACACCATTTTTCAAACTGTGCTGCATCCTTCTTAATCACAGCGCTGTTATGCTGCTTCATAAATCTCTCTCCTTGTCTCATAAACGGTTGCCTAAATCAACATATGGTTACAAAAAACTTATGAATCAGGAATAGTATACAATATGTTGTCACAAAATGCAACAACGAGAAACTCACTTTTGCAGGTTTCTCGAGTTATCGCGGTGCTCGCCAAATCTGCATGCAAGCATGCGATTTTTCTCGCTACTCGCGTAAAAAAAGCTGTCTCCATTTTTCAGGAAACAGCTTTATCATTTTTATAAATCATCGAAGGACTCTTTAATTTTTCCCATAAATCCCTTTTTCTTTTTCGTGCCTGCCGCACCATTCTGTGTCTTTAATGAATTACCGGTCTCTGCATCAAACTGGCGCAGTGCCTCTTTTGCAGCTTCATTTAATCCGGTCGGAACCTGAACCACAAGTGTAACATACTGGTCACCACGGACTGCCTTGTTACGCAGGGATGGGATTCCTTTTCCTTTCAGACGGATTCTGGTGTCGGTCTGTGTACCAGGTTTTACTTCGTAGACCACATCGCCGTCGATGGTTGTAATTCTTACTTCTCCACCCAGTGCTGCCTGTGCAAAACTGATTGGTGCTGTTGAATATACATCCATGCCCTGTCTCTGAAGGATTGGATGGCGGGATACTACTACTTCTACCAGAAGATCTCCTCTTGGTCCGCCATTTACACCCGGCTCACCTTTTTCACGGATTCTTACACTCTGACCGTTATCAATTCCGGCAGGAATGCTGACCTTAATCTTCTTCTTGCTGGCAATGTAGCCGGTTCCACGACAGTCCGGACATTTGTCACGAACAATTTTACCGCTTCCGTTACATTCCGGACAGGTCTGTACATTCTGTACCATACCAAATAAGGACTGCTGGGTATATACCACTTTTCCTTTTCCCTGACATTTGCTACAGGTCTCCGGACTGGTTCCCGGCTTCGCTCCTGTACCATGACAGGTCTTACATTCATCCTTTAATACTAAATCAATTTCTTTCTCACAGCCAAATGCTGCCTCTTCAAATGTAATTCTGACACTGGCACGTACATTGGCTCCCTTCATCGGTCCGTTGCTGCTGCTACGTCTTCCGCCGCCAAAGAAATCTCCGAAAATGTCTCCAAAGCTTCCAAAAATGTCTCCCATATCCATACCTGAGAAATCAAATCCGCCTGCTCCGCCGGCACCTCCATCAAAGGCTGCATGGCCAAACTGGTCATACTGTTTTCTCTTCTCGGGGTCGCTCAGTACTGCATATGCTTCAGATGCTTCCTTGAATTTCTTTTCTGCTTCTTTATCCCCCGGGTTCATATCCGGATGATATTTCTTGGCAAGGACACGATATGCTTTTTTTATTGCTGCGTCATCTGCGTTTTTATCAACGCCTAAGACCTCGTAATAGTCTCTTTTCTGTTCTGCCATAATCTATTCCCTCTTTACCGTTTGTAAGGGTTGACAGTAAAACTGCCAACCCTTTCTACTGCTTTTTATCTGTAGAATTATACTTCTTTGTAATCAGCATCTACCACATCATCATCTGCGGAACCTGCAGCTGCTCCACCGGCTGCACCTGCTCCCATATCAGGACCTGCACCAGCGGCTCCCTGAGCTGCCTGAGCGTTCTCATACATCTTAGCAAATACTTTCTGTGCACTTTCCATCAGTTTCTCTTTTGCTGCTTTCATCTCAGCAACCTGATCATCTGTCATGTTTTCAGCCTGTGGATTTGCATCTACTAAAGCTTTCAGTGCATTTAAGTCAGCCTCTACTGCAGATTTATCTGCCGCATCAAGGTTATTTCCAACCTGGTCTAATGCCTGCTGTGTCTGGAATACGAAGGCATCTGCATCATTTCTGGTGTCGATTGCTTCTTTTCTCTTCTTGTCCTGTGCTTCAAATTCAGCTGCTTCTTTTACTGCTTTATCGATATCTGCATCAGACATGTTAGATCCGGCAGTAATTGTAATATGCTGTTCTTTTCCGGTTCCTAAGTCTTTTGCAGATACATTTACAATACCGTTTGCATCAATATCGAAAGTAACTTCAATCTGAGGAACTCCACGACGTGCTGGTGGGATACCATCCAGACGGAACTGTCCAAGGGATTTGTTATCTCTTGCGAACTGACGCTCACCCTGTACTACGTTGATATCTACTGCTGTCTGATTATCTGCTGCTGTTGAGAAAATCTGGCTCTTTCTTGTAGGAATTGTTGTATTTCTCTCAATCAGTCTTGTTGCAACTCCACCCATGGTCTCGATAGACAGTGACAATGGAGTAACATCCAGAAGAAGGATGTCACCTGCGCCGGCATCTCCTGCTAATTTACCACCCTGGATACAAGCACCAAGTGCTACACACTCATCCGGGTTTAAGGATTTACTTGGCTCTTTTCCTGTTAACTGTCTTACTTTATCCTGAACAGCCGGGATACGTGTAGAACCACCAACCAATAATACCTGGCCTAAGTCTGCATTGGTTACGCCTGCATCCTTCATAGCGTTCTGTACCGGGATTGCTGTTTTTTCTACTAAGTCATGTGTCAACTCATCGAATTTTGCTCTTGTCAAGTTCATATCAAAGTGCTTTGGTCCTTCTGCTGTTGCAGTAATGAATGGCAGGTTGATATTGGTTGTTGTTGCAGAAGACAACTCTTTCTTAGCTTTCTCTGCAGCTTCTTTTAATCTCTGAAGAGCCATCTTATCGGTAGATAAGTCAACGCCTTCTGCTTTCTTGAATTCGTCAATCATCCACTGTGTAATCTTGTTATCGAAATCATCTCCACCTAATCTGGTATCACCATTTGTAGATAATACTTCGATGACTCCGTCACCGATTTCAATGATAGATACATCAAATGTACCACCACCTAAGTCGTATACCATAATTTTCTGTTCTTTTTCGTTGTCCAGTCCATAAGCAAGTGCTGCTGCTGTCGGCTCGTTGATGATACGTTTTACATCAAGTCCTGCAATCTTACCTGCATCCTTGGTTGCCTGACGCTGTGCATCATTGAAGTATGCCGGTACAGTAATAACTGCTTCTGATACTTTTTCTCCTAAATATCCTTCTGCATCAGCTTTTAATTTCTGTAAAATCATTGCAGAAATCTGCTGTGGAGAATACTGTTTGTCATCAATGCTTACTTTGTAATCGGTTCCCATATGTCTCTTAATGGAAGAGATTGTTTTCTCTGCGTTGGTTACTGCCTGACGTTTTGCTGGTTCACCAATCAGACGCTCACCTGTTTTTGTAAATGCTACGATAGATGGTGTTGTTCTTGCACCTTCCTGGTTTGCTATAACGGTAGGTTTTCCACCTTCCATAACTGCCACACAACTGTTTGTTGTTCCTAAATCAATACCAATAATTTTACTCATGTTCTTATCCTCCTATGCTTAATTCGCTACTTTTACCATGCTATGTCTGATTACATTTTCTTTGTACTTGTAACCTTTCTGTAACTCCTCGGCTACTACATTCTCACCGAGTTCTTCATCTTCCACATGCATTACTGCATTATGGAGATTCGGGTCAAACTCCTGACCGGCTGCTTCAATCGGTGTTACACCAACTTCTGTCAGCACTGTCATCATCTGCTTATAAATCTTATCCATACCTTCTACGAAGCCATTGTTTTTGTCTTCTTCCGGTACAGCTGCAAGCCCTCTTTCAAAATTGTCGATAACTGGAAGGATTTTCTCTAAGATTGCACTGGCTCCCATGTCATACATCTGGCTCTTTTCCTTTTCCGTTCTCTTACGGAAGTTTTCAAATTCTGCCATCTGACGTTTCAGCCGGTCGGTTAAATCTTCAATCTGTTCGTCCTTCTTATCTTTCTTGTCTTTCTTTTTAAAGATACCTTTCTTTTTCTCCTCATCTTCTTTCTCTATTTCTTCCGGTTCAGATTCGGTATCTTCCGTTTTTTCTTCTGCCTCAACTTCTTTTTCTTCTGAGGCGGTATTCTGTGCTTCTTCCTGCTTTTTTGCATCCTCTGCTTCTAAATCTTCTAATACTTCCTCAAGCACTTCTTCTTTCTTTTCTTCTGCCACTTTCTTACCACCTTTCTATGCTATTCTTTCTTCGGCTTATCAAATATGCCTTCTAGTTGTGATTTCAAATTTTTCAGATTATCCATGACGTTCTCATAATCCATACGCTTCGGTCCGATAATACCTATCGTTCCCTTCACGCCTTTACCAAGTTCATAGGTAGCTGTTACCACACTGCAGTCCTTCATGGTCTGAATTGGAGATTCATCTCCTATATAAACCTGTATGCCGTTCTCCTCATTGCTGAGGTTATCCGTCACCAGACTTACTAACTGTTTCTTCTCTTCTAACGCATTTAAAAGCTCTCCTGCTTTCTGCGAATCCGATAACTCCGGATATTTTAAGATATTCGTTGCACCGCTGGTATATATCTCCAAATCCTCGTCTTCGCTGATTGCTTCTGCTACTGCATCCAGTACATCACTGATGACTTTGGAATGGATACCGGCTTTCTCTTTCAACACTGCTATGGTGCCCAGATTAATCTGATCTAATGACAATCCATTTAAATGTGTATTCAAAAGCATGTTAAGTTTTAACATATGCTCATTGTCTATCGGCTCTTCTATCGGAATCATCTTATTTTTCACAAGATTGCCTTCCAATACGACAACCGCCAGAATATGTTCATCATCCACATTGGATAACTGGATGAACTTCAGGCTGTTGTGGTGATACTGCGGTGCTGTTATCATGGTGGTGTAATTCGTGTTGTTCGCCAACAGCTTTGCCACCTGCTGCAATACCTGTTCCATCTTCTCCGTATGTTCAATTACGAACTCTTTCATATCGGATACTTCTTTGTCCTTCTCTGCAATCAGATTATCTACATAGAAGCGATATCCCTTATCGGATGGAATTCTTCCTGCCGATGTATGTGGCTGCAAAATATATCCCATCTCTTCCAAGTCCGACATCTCATTCCGGATTGTTGCGGAACTCAAGTTCAAATCCGTATACTTGGAAATGGTTCTTGAACCAACCGGCTCACCCGTTTCCAGATAGTTGCGAATGATTGCATTTAAGATTTTTGTTTTTCTTTCATCTAATTCGTTCTCGTTCATTCACGTTCTCCTGAAAATGAAACTTTTATAGGTATTTGAAAAAGCTTTTTGTACTGCTTTTTCTTTGTTGTTAGCACTCAACTTGAAAGAGTGCTAATTTCTATGTACTTAAGATAGCACCATTCGTTTTTTTTGTCAACAGCATTTTATAATTTTATAATTTCTTTAGATTTGTTCTGATTCAATGCTGTTCAACACCGCACTACTTAATCCAGTAAAAACTGGGCGAGTACATAGTTACTGATGTCCATGCCGTGGTCGCTGAGCTTTATTACACCGGCTTTTTTCTCGATTAAGTCCTCTTCCTGAAGCTGGTTTAAAACTTCGCCATATACTGCTTCTATTTCCACGCCAAAAGTCTCTTTGAATTCTGTTCTTGTAACTCCCTTTAACATACGCAGGCCTAAAAACATGAATTCTTCCATCTGGGCATGGCGGCTGATTGCATCTGCACTCTCATGGAGATTCAATGCCGGTACTCCATCTATTTCCTTCGCCGAAATATTACCGCATGCTTTGATATACGCTTCAATCTCTCTTATATTACTGTAGCGTACTTCTCCAATCAGGGAAGCTGCCCCAAGTCCTACCCCAAGATACGGTACCCGCTTCCAGTATCCGATATTATGCCTTGCCTCTTTCCCCTGCTTTGCATAATTGGATACTTCATAATGCTCATAACCTGCCTCTGCAAGAATCTCCTGAGTCTTTTTATAAATTTCATACTCCGTCTCTTCAGATGGCAGATGCTCTGTCGGCTTTCCGGCTTCCCGGAGCACTGCCTCGAATTTGTATTTTTCATAAAATGGTGTTCCCTTTTCGATAATCAGGGAATAGGCTGAAATATGCTCCGGTTTTAATGCTATGACACGCTTTAAGCTGGTGACAAATTTCTCCGTACTCTGATAAGGCAGGGCACTCATCAAATCAACGTTGATATTTTCAAATCCACATCTTCTGGCACATTCATAATTCTCCAAGAACTGCCGGTAAGTATGGATTCTTCCTAATATCTTTAATTCATCATCAAAGGCAGACTGTAACCCTATGCTGAGACGGTTAATGCCTGCTTCTTTATAGGTAAGAAGTTTTTCCTCATTTAAAGTTCCGGGATTACATTCTATGGTAATCTCTGCATCTGCTTCCACCTCAAAGCTTACCTGAATCTGTTTTAAAAGAAGTGCGATATATTCCGGTGCTAAAAGAGACGGTGTTCCGCCCCCTATATATATAGTAGAAAGAGCCGGACGTCCCATTGTCTGTCCGTAATATCTGATTTCATGCAAAAGAGCACCCACGTAGCGGTTTTGTAACCGCTCGTCCGCAGGTGCTGATAAGAAATCACAATATTCACATTTTCTTACACAAAAAGGAATATGCACATAAAGTTCCATCTATGTTCTCCTGTCATCTATTTCTCATCTAACTTCAGTACACTCATAAATGCTTCCTGTGGAATCTCTACATTTCCCACCTGACGCATACGTTTCTTACCTTCCTTCTGTTTCTCTAACAGTTTACGCTTACGGCTGATGTCACCGCCGTAACATTTTGCCAGCACATCTTTTCGCATTGCTTTTACTGTCTCACGGGCAATTACCTTGCTTCCAACGGCTGCCTGAATCGGGATTTCAAATAAATGTCTCGGAATCTCTTCCTTTAACTTCTCACACATCTTTCTTCCACGCTCATAGGCGGTATCCTTAAATACAATAAAGGAAAGAGCATCCACTTCTTCTTTATTAATAAGAATATCCAGTTTCACAAGCTCTGACTGCTCATAACCCTTCATCTCATAATCAAAGGACGCATATCCTTTGGAACGGGATTTCAATGCATCAAAGAAATCATAAATAATTTCATTTAACGGAAGGTCATATTTAATAACTGCACGGGTCTGCTCAATATATTCCATACTCTTATAGATACCACGGCGTTCCTGGCACAAATCCATAATGGCACCTACATATTCGGATGTCACCATAATTTCTGCTGCAACCATCGGCTCTTCCATATATTCGATTTCGGATGGATCCGGAAGATTGGATGGGTTTGTCAATTCTATCATGGTACCATCAGTCTTATGTACCCGGTATACAACGCCTGGTGCTGTCGTTACTAAATCAAGATTAAATTCTCTCTCTAACCGCTCCTGAATTACCTCCAAATGAAGCAGTCCCAAGAAACCACAGCGGAAACCAAAGCCCAATGCAATGGAAGTCTCCGGTTCAAACTGTAAGGCTGCATCATTTAACTGTAATTTTTCCAAAGCATCACGAAGATCCGGATATTTGGCTCCATCTGTTGGATATAATCCACAGTACACCATCGGATTAACTTTCTTATATCCCGGCAATGGTGCATCACAAGGACGCTTTGCTTCTGTTATGGTATCACCCACACGGGTTTCTTTCACATTCTTAAGGCTGGCAGTAATATAACCTACCATTCCGGCTTCTAACTCATCACATGGAATGAACTGTCCGGCTCCGAAATATCCTACTTCTACTACATCTGCCTCTGCTCCGGTTGCCATCATGCGGATGGTTGTCCCCGGTTTTACGGAACCTTCCCGGATTCTGCAGAATACAATAACACCTTTATAAGCATCATACACAGAATCAAAAATCAACGCCTGAAGAGGCGCTTTGGCATCCCCTTTGGGTGCCGGTAATTTATGCACAATCTGCTCTAATACTTCTTCCACATTCAACCCTGTTTTGGCAGAAATCCGTGGTGCATCCTGTGCCTCAATTCCAATCACATCTTCAATTTCTTCTACTACTTCTTCCGGCCTTGCACTCGGCAGATCAATTTTATTAATGACTGGAATCACTTCCAGATTATGGTCTAATGCCAGATATACATTGGCAAGGGTCTGTGCCTCAATCCCCTGTGCCGCATCTACTACCAGCACTGCACCGTCACAGGCAGCAAGACTTCTTGATACTTCATAGGTAAAGTCCACATGTCCCGGTGTATCAATCAGATTGAAAATATATTCTTCTCCATCTTTGGCATGATATATAATACGGACTGCCTGGGACTTAATGGTAATTCCACGTTCCCGCTCCAAATCCATATTATCTAAAACCTGCGCCTGCATTTCGCGGCTGGTCAGAAGCCCTGTCATTTCGATAATACGGTCTGCAAGGGTTGATTTACCGTGGTCAATATGGGCAATGATACAAAAATTACGAATCTTACTCTGGTCGATTGACATATATTTACTCCTTCTTTATTCCATGTTTCAAAAGGAAATCCGTCCACAGGGAATAATATTTTCCCAGCAGGTGAATCTCATCATAAGTATATTCCGGATTCAGATTTCCTGTTTCGTCAGTCACTACTTCGTTTACATCAATATAAAATATATCGTGATTATTTGCAAGCATTGCAATTCTGTCATTCCGTTCTTTGATTGCCGGATTGTTAAAAATCGGGTCGGTTTCTGACTTTTCCTGTTTTACATACATAATGCCCTGTAAGAAAATCAGTGCATCCGGCTGTAATTCCCGGATATGATTGACAGCTTCTTCATATTTTTTCATAAAGCTGTCTACTGTACCGGTTCCCATTTCGTTGATTCCAATCATCAGATAGACTTTACCAAACTGATGCTTGCTTAATGCTTCTTCAATGGTAATCTTCGCGCCGTTTTCCTCGACAATCGGCGTATCAAACATATCATAGACCGTAAGTCCGATACTGGCATAATAAGTTGCATTATCCCAGCCGCCATAGTCTCTTAAGCCAACGGTTCTGGAATCTCCGATAAATACTGCATCATCAAAATAATCCTGGGTTACATCGGTAAAAGTATAAGTCTTATCCGCTTCTGCCTCCGTATCTGCAACTGCTTCTGTTGCTTCTTCCGTTGCCGGCTCCTCTTTGTCAGCATATACGCTTTCCAAATCCTCCTCCGGTTCTGCCTTATCCCATGGCAGAATGCCCTCTTTGGATGCCTGCATCATTCCAGCCACCGCCGGAACCTTCGGCCAGTCCTTATTATATTCTTTATATGCGCCCTTTGTTCCGGCTAAGGCGACACCGCTTACCAGCAGCATGCTGATTGCCGTAACAATAAGAAGCGGACATTTCTTCCATTTCTTCATGGCAGCCTCCCATTAAAAACTAAAATACATAAACGGATTGTTCAGTCCATTTGCAATCTGGTAAATACAAATCCATAATACAACAAACAAAATTGCTTTCATCCACCACTTCTTCCAGCATTTTTTTAATATCTTATCCATAAAAGGAAGTGATACCACGAATGCCAATAGGAAAAACACTCCATAGGTTCTGCCGTATTTCAGATAATCGCCTGCATTGACTGCGATTCCGGTTCCAAAGAACGGGAACAGTCTTGCAAAATATACTTTCAAATCAGATAACTTCGTAATTGCAAACACGACCCAGGTCAGAGGGATTACAAACCAGATGTAAAGGTGTGCCAGCCATCCATGTTTCTCCAAAAAATTTCTGATTACAAATCGTTCCAACGCAATAAATACAAATAAAATCAAGCCCCATAATGGAAAATTAATGGTAGAACCATGCCACATTCCGGTTACAACCCAGACAATCAGCAGATTGAAAAATGTCCACGCATTTCCCTTCCGGTTGCCTCCCAACGGAATATATAAATAATCACGGAACCATCTTCCCAGTGTAATGTGCCACCGGCGGTAAAACTCAGACACTGTCCTGGAACGATACGGATGGTCAAAGTTCTTCGGCAAATCAAATCCAAGCATCTCTCCGATTCCGATTGCCATCAGGGAATATCCCTGGAAATCAAAGAATAACTGTGCAGAATAACCGAATGCTCCCATCCACGCTAACGGTGTGGAAATACTCTCAAAGCCAATACCCTGAATATCACGCCAGAGAATTGCCAGATGATTTGCAATAATTACTTTATATCCCAATCCTATGATAAAAAGAGTCAGACCATGTTCGATTTTCTCCAGACGGATTGGATGTTTCTTTAACTGCCCTGCCATATTGGCAAACTGGGCAATCGGTCCGGATATCAGCTTTGGGAACAAAAGGATATAAGTTCCATACTCCAGATAATCCCTCAACGCTGCTGTTTTCTTCTTATAGACATCCAGCACATAGGAAAGCATGGTAAAAGTATAAAAGCTGATTCCAAGCGGAAGCGACAATCTTGTATACTTAAATATACACAATAATCCGATATTATAGCAAAGTAAAATCACAAGCATGGTATTTCTGCTGCTCTTCCTTCTTATATGATCCATCAGTAATACCAGAATGTAGTTCAGACTCATGGAAAACAGTAAAAGAAGTGCATCCTTCCAGCTTCCCATGGCATAGAATACCAGACTACCAAAGAAAAGTACCGGATTTTTATACTTTACCGGTACCAGATAATATATAATAAGAAAAATCGGCAAAAACCGAAATAAAAATTCTAAGCTTGAAAATTCCATGATAACTCCATATCTTTCGTTTTATTTTACGCATCTCTTTTATTATATAAGAAATGCAAGTGATTTCAATGTGTTTTTCCCAAAAAGTTATTACATTTTCATTACGAAATATTTTTCTAATTTTCTCCATGCAGCACTCTGTTCAAAAGGTCTGCCAGTGGAACCATGGCATTGCGTGCCTCCTCCTGCGTGTTAGTATAGGAACCCATTTCAATCAAAAGATATTTCTCTTTAAAATGCATATTATACCGGTATCCTTTTAAATAAATCGGGCGGGTAAGATTCGGATAATACTCTGCCGCTGCAATCTGCATCTGCAGGGAAAAAGCAAGATTCCCGGTAAGGTTTGGATTATTGAGATAAGAAATATCTCCTAACGCCTTTGTCCGGCTCAGTCCGTTAAAAAACATAATCGGTGCCATCTGCACCCCGTTTACCTCCCGCACCATATGCTTATCCACTGCATCACGATGTAAATCTATTACCACTTCTATGCTCGGATTCTCTGCTAACAGCTGCTCAATGGGCCCCTCCGCATTGGCATAGGCGTGATCTCTGTCTCCCACATCATACTGTCCCATATGATGCATGACCTGAAATCCATATTTTTCCTGTAACAGGCTGGTAAGATATTCCCCTGTTCCCATAACGCCCGTCATTACATCATTCGGGTCGGAATCTGCAAACATTTCCTGGGAATGGGTATGGTAAATCAGAATCTGCGGCTGGTCTGCCGGCGTTTTTATGGTTAAATCCATACTTAACAATTCTTCTGCATTTAACTGACTGCTATTGATGGTTGTTGTATTGTCCACCTGATAAAAATTCTGAATCAGATAATCAAAATCATTTAATTTTTCTCTTGGAATCTCCACCAACGGCTGAGAGCTGACTGCTGTATTATCCGGGGCTGCCGGCTGCTCTGCCGCATCTGCTCCTGCCTGCGCATTTTCCTGCTCCATTTCTGCCACTATGCAGTCCTGATTCTCTCTGCTGGCTGCCTCCGCCATCTGCCTGGCCTCTACTTCCGCTTCATCCTTTCCTTCCAGTGCAACAATCTCTTCTTCTGAAAGGCTGCTCTCAATTGCCGTATCATAAGTCCTTATGGTATCTGCATATCCGATAAGCGGTATCTGGTCTGTCACTTTTTTCAGCAAAAAATCACTCAGTGTCTGTTCCTGCCTGCCCTCTGCCATATAGGCAACAGTCGGAATATACTGTCTGGTCATGGACATGGATATCTCATTCTGTATATAGGAAAAAAAACGTTTTGCCAGTGTTTCCCTTCCGGTTCCCGCTTTCACCATAAGAAAAAATGCATACAACAGAAAAAGTGCAATAGCAGACTGCCTGTACCATTTTTTTCGTTTCCTGACCGGTTCCGTTTTTCCCTGATATCTTTGCCCATAGACTCTCATGCTGCCAGCACCTCCTGTTCTGCCATAGCAAACACTATATTCTATGCAGCTTCTGTCCCTTTAGAACCGGGAGAATGCCAGATTCAGTCCCTCTGATATGGTATAGCTCAGCCTTTTTACCGCTTCATCAATATCTTTTGGTGTTACAAACATTGCATTCAAATGTGGAGATAAAAGTTCTCTTGCCAGCTCATGCTTTTCAATTTCATCCAGACCTGCCAGCCCATTTCCCACACTTTCTAGCTGCGCTGACTCCCGCATGGCTCCGATTAAGTCACTCATGGTATCCGAAACTATCGTTGCAGCATCTACTACGGTCGGAATTCCTATGGCAATTACCGGAATTCCCATGCTTTCTTTATTAATGGCGTGCCTGTGATTGCCCACACCGGAACCGGGATTGATTCCGGTATCCGTAATCTGGATGGTACGGTTCAGACGCTTCACGCTGCGGGCCGCCAGTGCATCCACCACAATTACAATATCCGGTTTCGTCTCTTCAATGACTCCCCGGACAATCTCTCCTGATTCCATACCGGTCTGTGCCATTACGCCCGGCACAATTCCGCTTATCTGGCTCGTCGCCTTATTTCCAAAGGCATATTGTCCATATTCCTTGATAATGTGCCTGGTAATCATCATATTATCTACTACATAAGGTCCTAATGCATCCGGTGTCACTTCCCGGTTACCAAGACCCACTACCAATATTTTGAGTTCTTCTTTTTTCCCCGGCAGCATGGTTTCAATCACTTTTGCCAGCTGCCCGGACACTTCTCTGTGATAATCCTCATCTTCTTCCATCATGTCCGAAGCCTCAATGGTAATATAGGTTCCCTTCGGTTTTTTCATTGCCTTTGCTCCGTTTTCTGTGTCAATGAACACTCTTGTAATCATGATTTCCGGTGAAATTCTCTCCTCATCCACCCGTACTCCCTTTACTTCAATATGATCTTCATCAAATTTTTCTCTCGTCTCTAATGCGAGGTCTGTTCTTATCTGAAACATAGCTTCACTTCCTGTAAACAATTTTTCCAAATAAATTTTCTTTATTATTTTTTACATTTTTTCTCCAAATATGTATTGACAGATGCAAATATGTGGGATAAACTAACATAGTATGTTTACATTAGAACGTCCGTGTCCGGCTTTAATGAAACAACCAAAAACAATAAAACAATCATATTGGAGGTGTACAGGTTGGCTAACATTAAATCTGCTAAGAAAAGAATTCTTGTAAATCAGACCAAAGCTGATAGAAACAAAGCTATTAGATCAAAAGTTAAAACATCTATTAAGAAAGTAGACGCTGCAATCGCTGCAAACGATAAAGAGGCTGCTGCTGCTGCATTAGTTGCTGCAACATCTGAAATCAACAAAGCTGCTACTAAGGGTGTTTATCACAAGAACACTTCTTCCAGAAAGATTTCACGCTTAAACAAAGCTGTGAACAAAATGGCATAATTGCCGGAAGAGCATAGATTATAAACGATTATAAAAAAGAACGTTTCGTACCGTCATTCGAAACGTTCTTTTTTTATGCACTGTATTTTACAATCAGAAGTTCTACGGCTAACTGGTCTGCCATTCTTCCCGTCTTGACATCCTCTTCTGCCTGGCCGCAGTCTTCAATTGCTTCCTTTAACTGATTTATTTTAAAAGCTCCTGCCTGCCGAAGATTCTTCTGCACTGCAAAGCTTGGCATTCCTGCAGTCTTTGCAATACTGACAGCAGGATATCCTTTTGCTGACATGCTTTTTATCAAAAGCAGATTCTGGAACTGTCTTGCAATCAGGAATAAAATCCGCATGGGTGCTTCCTTTAATGCCAGTAAATCGTAATATAAGTCCAAAGCCTTCTTCTGATTCTTGGCAGAGATGGCATCAATCATTTCAAAGATTTTATTTTCCGTCTGTCCGGTACAGATTGCCTCTACATCTGCCGCAGAAATCTCTGTCTTATCCAATGTATAACAGATAAGCTTTTCTAATTCCTTATCAATATTTTCCATATCGGAACCGGTCTTTGACAGGAAAAGCTGCATCACGGACTGGGTAATTTTCTTCCCTTCCCGCTGGATTCTGCCCAGTATCCAGCGAATCAGCATATCTTCTTTCGGGGTCTCAAATTCTACGGCACTTCCAGCCCTGGATGCCGCTTTAAATAATTTGGAACGCTTATCCACTTCTTCTTCCACAAAAACAAAGCAGGTGGATTCCGGCACCTGGCTCATATATTCTGCCAGGTCATCACAGCTGTTTTTAAAGAAGCCACTGTTTTCCACCAGAATCATACGCTTTTCTTTAAAGAATGGCAGTGTCTCCGATAAATCAATCAGTTCCTTTGGATTAATATCCTTTCCCTCATATGCTGAAAAATTCATCGTATCATCCGGCTCTACCAGTGCATGTTTTAACTTATCACGATACTGCCGTTTCAGATAGTCTTCCGTTCCATATAAAAGATATACGTTTTTTAATTGTCCCATTTTAATGTCATTATCTATTGTTTTCATAAAGGATATTATACTATATTTTTACTTCTTTATCAAAGCATACTTACCGAAAGCTGTGAATTGTGATCCTTCCCTTTTCCTCTTCCAGCGAAATCTGACCGCCTTCCATCGTATCAAAAATTTCTGCCGAAGCTTCTTTTAATCGATTTATAGTCTCCTGATGAGGGTGTCCATATCGGTTGTTTTCCCCACAGGAAATCAATGCCAGTTCCGGCGAAAGTGCTTTTAAAAATTTTTCTGTCGAGGAATACTTTGAGCCATGATGTCCTACTTTAAGAAAATCTACTTTCCACAACCGCTGCTTTTCTAAGAGCCAATTTTCTTCTGCTTCTCCGGCATCTCCGGTAAATATCCCGGAAATATATTTCGTCTGATAGAGCAATATCATGGATTTTCCATTCTCATCCTCTGCCTGATACTCTCCGTCCGGAAGGAGGCAGCTTATGGTATCCTCGCCACTTCTTATGCAATCTCCTTCTTTCATATATACGATGGGAATGTTTCTCCGCTCTGCCAGTGCACATATGCTCTGATAATTCTTTACATCCGGCTGTTTTCCAGGCAATATAATATTTTCAACAGAATACTCCGTCTCAAGAACTTCTAACAATCCGTTCACATGGTCTTCGTCATAATGGCTTATAAACCAATAATCTATCTTCGTGATTCCATTGCTTTTTAGAAATGGCAAAATCCGATACGTTCCCACCTTAGACACATCAGTGCTTCCGCCATCCAGGAAAAGATTGGTATCTTCCCCCAGTCGTACATAGATGCCATCTCCCTGCCCCACATCAAGAACTGCCATAAGATGATTACTCTTTACCGGACGAAGAACCAGAAGTAACACCACGCTTCCAATCAAAGCAATCGGAAACTTTCTAAGGAGTATATTTGTATTTCTATTCCCATCTCTGTTTCCGCTTTTCTTTGTCCGGCTTTTTATCAGCAAGCAGGTGGCTGCAAGCATCAGATAATAGAATATGATGCGCTGTATCGGCCACTGTCCTACTATCTTCGTAGCTCCCGGGAGCCGGCTGCACCAGCTGACTCCAACATAAATTCCGTCCAGCAATAATTCCAACATCATGATTACCGGTCCCGCAAACAGCCTTCCTACAACAATTTTTCCCATACACATGAGCAATGTTGCAACTATCCCGTTTATTAAAACTGCACTTAACAAGGAAACTATCAACAGATTCAGAATCAAAGCATAGACCGGCACTTCATAATAATAGTATGCCACCAGTGGAAGTGTTGTAAGTTGAACGGAAAGCGAAACTAAAAAGTTCTGCCGGATTTGCCGTTTCCATTTTTCCCGCATTTTATTTGCCGCCTTATCGCCTGTTTTCCGTTCCTGTGTTTGCTGTTTTTGCTCCCTCGGAAACAACTGTCCAATACATTTTGCCACTACTACCACACCAAGAATTGCAGCTACCGAAAACTGGAGTCCTGCATTTTCAACCAGATACGGGTTTTTCCACAAAAGCACCAGCACTGCCACAGAAAGAGCGGTTCTGCTATCATAACTTCGCCCGGACAGCTTGGCTGCCATAAGAAGTGCAAACATAATCCATGCCCGGATAGCAGATATTCCCATCCCGGTCATTTTCACATAACAGAACAAAAATACAACCGCTGCCGTACAGGCACAAAGAGAATTTCCTTTTTTTCTAAGAAGTCCATAGCAGAACAGTCCAATGCAGGAAATATGCATTCCACTGATTACCAGCACATGGCTGGCTCCTGCCTGTTGAAAGACTGTTGAAACTTCCTTTTCCAAAAGTTCTTTATCTCCTAAAAGCATTGTTCCAAGAATCCCAGCATTTCTTTCCGACAAATTATTTATATAATCTTCTTTTAATTTTTCTTTTATCATAAATAATTTCTCTGCCAGTACATCTTCTCTTCCATATTCCCCACAAATCCTTTCGGCATCAAAATGATAATCCATATTCAGACTGTGATAATATTGAAATTCATCATAATTACCATCATTGGCAGCACGATTCAGTTGTCGGATATTTCCTTCTAATACAATGGTTGTTCCAATACGACACGATTGGTCAGATGGTTCTTGCTTCATTCGAACCAGGACAGAATTGGTTTTATAGGTGTTATCTCCAATCCGTAAGAAAACATGATTAAGATATAATCTTGTCTGATTGTTTTTTCGTTCTTTTTTCTCTATCTTCCCCTGTAAAATTGTCTTTTCATTTTCCGTCTGCCAGCCTCTGGAAGCATCTGTTTCTACAGAAAGGCTGGTCTCCTGCTCTTTTAAAATCGTCTCAATGGTATAGCTTTGCTGCTGCATATACCAGATTCTTGCAATTCCCAGCCAAAAAAATCCTATTCCAAGTACTGCTGTAAACCGGTATACCCTCCGTTTTCTTTGCCGCAGGGCATACAGCAGATACATCTGACACCCTGCCACAAAGCTGATAAGGATAACTTTTATGACCGTCGGAACAGACAGGCAGACAATAATACCACACAGGAACAATATCGTTCCATAGCATAAGGGGCGTTTTATAATTTCGATATAACCCCTCCTAAATATTTTTCTAAGATGTTTCTTCTTAATATGTTGCTTATAAGATATGTTACTTATAAGATACTTCTTCTTAAGACCTTCTCCTAAGGTGTCTCTTCTATTTGTGCTTCTGTAGATACCGTCTCGTTCTCATCTGCACTTACCACATAGTCAAGGTTCTGTTCATAAAGCTGGTCTAATGCAAAACTATCCCGGTAAACACCGCTGGTCTTTCCATTTACAGAAATCTGCACCTTACTGATGGTTGAAATCTCTGATAAAGAGTCTACAATAGAATAAATGACAATTGGCTCCTGTATTTCATAATTCTGATTCAGGAACGCCTCATCTAATGTAACATAGCAGATTCCATTGGTTGTCGTAACATTGACAAGATTTGTTCCTTCCGGAAGTGGTGCTTTCAAATTCTTATCATCCGGTCCCTTTAAAAGATTCTCCATAATCAGTTTTTCCATGGAAATGTTACTGCTGTACTGTACTTCTTTTTCGCATTCTACCAGTCCGTTTCCATCAGCATTTGCATAATATAAATGTAATGTTGTTGTCTGAATGGAATTAATCTGTTTTCCCGGATTCTCAACAAAGCTTTCTTCTGTCATCAGTCCGATTACATTATCCCGGCTGTCTGCCAACGGTGCATCTCCCACATAAAAAGATACATATTTTACATCCGGAAGCTGTACCAGTGTCTTTACCACTGCTGCCCGGCACAACACCTCATCTGTAGACTGCATTTTGGAATAATTATCATTAAAGTAAAGGAACAGCTGATTGCTTTCCAGTGACCAGTCTGTAATTGTAACATCACCAGGAACCGGTTTCTGATACTCCACGCTATCCGTATTGGTGCACAACGCATCTAAAAGAGTGGCTATCATGTCCTCTGTCTTGCCCTCTTTCAAATCATATGGCTGCTCTACCACTTTTGTTTTTTCTTTATTCAGATAATAAATATGATACGCCGGGTCATCTGTCTCCTGTCTGCCACACCCTGTGAACAGCGATACCAGAAGGATAAAACTCAGCCATCCTGCAATTTTCTTCATGCCAGACCTCCTAGGCAATGTAATTCAGCGGAATCCGCACAGTAAAGAGCGTTCCCTCACCCTCTGTACTAAATACCTTAATTGCACCACGGTGCATTAATATTGCATTTCTTGTAATGGCAAGTCCAAGTCCGGTTCCACCTATTTCTCTGGAATGGGACTTGTCCACGCGGTAGAATCTTTCATAAATATGCTCTAAGGAATCCTCCGGAATACCGATGCCGGAATCCTCTACCTTAAGATAGAAATACTGATAATCTGCATTCAGGGACACATGTACCCAACCGTCTTCCTTATTGTATTTGATTGCATTTTCCACCAGATTGGTAATGGCAAGCGTCAGCTTTACCTCATCAATTTCCGCTGTAACAGGCCGGAAGCTTTCCAACACCAGATCTACATGCTGTTTTTCCGCAATCGGTTTTAATCTCTTTAAAATTAAATCCAGCATCTCATTGATGTTAACTGACGTGATATTCAAATCTGATGCAGACTTGTCCATCTTAACCAGCGAGAGCAAATCATTGATAATTTTATTTTCACGTTCAATTTCATTTCCAATGTCTAACATAAATTCACGATACAGTTCTACCGGAACATCTTCCTGTCCATTCAGTGAGTCTGCCAGTACCTTCATAGAAGTAAGCGGTGTTTTCAGCTCATGGGACACATTGGACACAAATTCCTGTCTGGAGTCATCCAGCATCTTCATTCTGCTATAAAGTTTATTAAATTTTTCCGAAATCTGAACTGTTTCAGAATAATCCTTAATCATCAGCTCCCCATCACTGGTTCCATATCCATTCTGAATCTCAGCAATAGAGGATGCCATATTCTTCAACGGGTTTGTCAGACGAACGGATAAAAATACGCTGACTGCAAACAGTAAAACTGCCCCGAAAATCTGAAGCACTAATGCAGCATTTCTCATATATTCCAGATTGGCAAGAATACTATCTGTCGAAACACTGATAAGAAGCACTCCGATAATACTCTTCTCCCCTGACTCTACGTTATCTGTAGTCAGCGGAATAGTCATTTCCACATAATGATTATCCACATCATAATTCATAGAATCCTCACCGCGGAATGACTTTATGACTTCTTCTGAAATAATTGTTTTATCGGTATCCAGATCATAAGTATCTTTTATAATATGAAAAGAAGAATCTATCAGAAGAATTCGTCCATCATAAATACGTGACATCTGCTGCAACTGTGAAGTGATGCTTTCCGACTCCGCTCCATTGATATAATCTGTGGATACCATCTGGTTTGCAAGAATCTTTGCCTGACCAATTACATCTACACTCCGGTTAGAAACTGCATGTTTCTCATAAGCAGTTAAAATCCCGGTCCGGATTAAAATTCCGGTCAAAATACCGATCAGCATAAAAAGACAAATCAGCCGGAATTTCATGCTTTTCAAAAAATTACGAATACCTTTTTTTCTATTCATAAGTCTGTACCTTCATCCTCTGCTTATCGCTGTTATTTCTGATAGAAATAACCTACACCCCATTTCGTATGCACATATTTTGGCTCACTCGGATTCGGTTCAATCTTCTCACGCAGTCTACGCACATGAACATCCACCGTTCTGACATCGCCCGGATATTCATAACCCCATACCAGATTCAGCAGATTCTCACGGCTGTATACCTTATTCGGATTCATAACAAGAAGCTCTAACAAGTCAAATTCCTTGGCTGTCAGATTAATCTCTCTTCCCTGAACAAACAGTCTGCGGCTCTCACAGTCTAATTTTAAATCGCCGCTCTCTATCACTTTGGAATTTTCTTCCTTCGGTTCACTGGCAGCAGTTCTTCGCATAATTGCTTTGATTCTGGCTTTCACCTCAAGAATATTAAACGGCTTGGTGATATAATCATCTGCACCATATTCCAGTCCTAAAATTTTATCCATATCATCGCCTTTTGCTGTCAGCATGACGATTGGCATATTAGAAAACTCCCGGATTGCCTGACACACTTCAAATCCATCCATCTTCGGAAGCATGATATCCAGTAAAATCATATCAAACTTATTCTCCTGTGCCAGACGCAGTGCCTCTTCACCATCATACGCACAGGTTACTTCCATTCCATCCTGTTCCAATGAAAAACGGATTCCTTTCACTATTAATTTTTCGTCGTCCACAACCAGAACTTTTTTTGCCATTTTACACCTCAGTTAACCCTTATATTATCTTTTATTTTTTCAAAAACACCATTTTTAATTCCGGGAATATTCATTAAATCTTCAATGGTCTGAAATGCGCCATTTTTTTCCCGGTAAGAAATAATTGTCTCAGCTTTTGATTCTCCAATTCCGGAAAGTGTCATAAGCTGTTCCTTTGATGCAGTATTCAGATTAATTCTGCCATCCTCCGGCTCTGCTGCCGAATCAGCACTCCCTGTCTGCTGCAAAAGGTAAGTTTCCTGATCCGGCACCTTTATCATCTGTCCGTCAACAACCGGTTCTGCCTGATTGAGTGCCTCTTTTGCTGCAGCATCCTTTAAGCCTCCTGCCAGTTCTAATACATCGCAGACCCTGGCTCCTTCTGCCACTTCATATACCCCCGGGTGCACTACCTCACCGCAGACATATACATAACAAGAAGCCGGCGGGCATAAGACAGCTTCTGTAACCTCTTCACTCTCCATTTGCGTATCCGGCTCAAAATATACGGTATCTTCTTTTCCACATGCCGTATATATAATCCCACAATATAAAGCCAGAGCTAATAACCCGACTTTTTTCATCCGTATCACTCCCTTACATAAATTCTGTTATGCAAGAAAGCCCCCTAATGCTTACTGTTTTCTATTTTAACGAAAATTTGCCCTTTATACAAGTAGTATTTTCAAATTATTCCTGTGGCAGGCTTCCACCATTCCACAATGCCTTCATCTGCCTTGTAAATTCTGACCAGAACTCACCTGCATTTGCAGCATCCGGTACCAGCTGGCTGTTCTGATACTGCATAAAAGCTGCCTGTTCTGCTTCATCCCGGCTGGCACCTTCATCTGTAGAAATATGACCAGTCATTGCATGCAGGACATCCACTTCTTCTTTTTCTATAAAAGCAGCAAAATCAGCCGCCATATCTTTTTCCCCTGAAAATTCATTTACCAAAAGAATCCCCGTTCTGGCAACCCCCTGCATCGGTGTGGTATCGTCTAACATCGGCAGCCCGCAAACGCCATAATTTTCTGCTGTCATCTTATTTAAATCATCAGAATCAATGATTGCACACAAAGATGCTCCCTGATTAAAATTCTCCACCACCTGAGTTCTGTCAATTTCATCCGTATCAATTCCCACAGTTTCTGAAAGGTTTTTAAAGAAAGTTAATTCATCATTATATTTTTCTCCATATGTCGTCAAAAGGGTATAGTCCGTCTCATTCCATTCCACTTCAGTCCCCACAAATGGATAATCATAAAATCCATCTGCCACATTCCATTCCAGCAGATTTCCTACACCTTCTCCTAAAAGGTTATTCTGTCCATAGTCTAAAATTTCCGAAATACTCTCCGGTGCTTCCGGGAAATTCTCTTTCTGATATACCATCACCAGTGTATCAAAAAACAATGGGTATTCTTCTTCCGTTGCAACACCATATAAATACGCCTTGTCTTTTGCATCATTCCAGACAAGATACAAATCCGGATAGTCTTCTTCCGTCATCGTTGCATCATAAATCTGTTCAAGATAAGATTCCTCATCTACATAACGGATCCCCACTGCGATACCGGTTTTGGCATAATAATCCACTGCACACTGTTCAAAATAATTCCTGCAGTCTGCATCGCTGTACCAAAAAGATAGCTCCTTTTGTGCTGCTTTATATGCTTCTTTTGTTTCCTGCTCAGATGTTATCTGCTCTTTTCTGTCTGTTTTTAACTCTGTTTTCCCTGTTTCTTTGCTGCTGTAAAAAGCAGCCGCTGACAGCAGGATAACTCCCACTGCCAGCGTTGTTGTTTCTATGATTTCCTTTGTTTTCTTTTTCATATACCCTGCCTACATACGATCCAGTACGTTTTTCAGTTTCGTTATCATTTCATCCACATGCTCTTTTTCAATCACAAGTGGCGGCACCATACGGATTACATCTGCGCCGGCTGTTATAATAATTAAACCTTCTTTTAATGCTTCTGCTGCGATGGTTCCAACTGGTTTTGTGCTTACAAGCCCCTGCATCAGTCCCATACCACGGCGGGCTGTAATAAAATCATATTCTTCTACCAGCTTATCCAGTTCGCTTTCCAGATAAACTGCGATTTCTTTTACATGGTCTGTAAGCTTTAATTCTTCAAATAAGTCCATTACCTTACTGACCGCTGCTCCGACAAACGGATTACCTCCATATGTGGTTCCATGGTCACCCGGTGCCAAGGATTTCTCTGCCACACGTTCTGTCATGGCAAAAGCTCCTACCGGCACTCCACAGCCCAATGCCTTGGCACTGGTCATAATATCCGGTTTGATTCCATAATGCTGCCATGCAAACATTTCTCCGGTTCTTCCCATTCCACACTGGATTTCATCTAAAATAAGAAGAATATCTTTCTCTTTGCAGAGTGCTGAAATCTCTTTCATAAAGGATTCCTCTGCCGGATAAATTCCACCCTCTCCCTGCACGGTTTCAAAGATAATGGCACATGTTTTTTCTGTTACCTGTGCTTTTACACTTTCAATATCATTAAAATCTGCAAATTTCACACCACCGCAGAGTGGCTCAAACGGTTCTCTGTAATGGGCATTTCCGGTTACGGATAATGCACCCAGGGTTCTTCCATGGAAGGAATGGTTCATGGCTATAATCTCATGGTCTGCATGACCATCTCTGGTATAGGCATATTTTTTTGCTGCCTTAATTGCTCCCTCAATGGCTTCTGCTCCACTGTTGGTGAAGAAAACCCTGTCCATTTTGGAAACTTTTAAGAATTTTTCTGCAGCTTCCATAATCGGGACATTATAATAAAGATTTGAAGTATGTGTAATTTTATCAATCTGGTCTTTTAATGCCTGCTTATACGCTTCATTGCTGTATCCTAACGCTTCTACTGCAATACCTGCCGCAAAATCAAGATACTTCTTTCCATCGGTATCATAAAGATATACGCCCTCACCATGATCTAATACCAGCGGGAAACGATTATAAGTATGTAATAATGCTTTATCTTCACAATCCATATATTCCTGTTTATTCATGATAAAACTTTTCCTCCGCATCTCCTAAAATTGCTGTTCCGATTCCTCGGTTTGTAAAGATTTCCAGTAACAGACAATGTGCAATTCTACCATCTAAGATATGTACTCTGGATACACCATTTTCAATGGCATCAATACAGTTATTTAATTTTGGAAGCATTCCGCCGCCAATATAACCATCTTCAATCAGCTTGTGTGCATCTGAAATCTTAAGTTCGGAAATCAGTGTAGATTTATCATCCGGATCTTTGTATACACCTTCAATATCTGTAAGGAATGCAAGTTTTTCTGCCTGTACGGCACGGGCAATTGCACACGCTGCATCGTCCGCATTGATATTGTAAGTATCATAATTATCATCAAGACCTACCGGGCAGATAATCGGCAGGAAATCTTTTTCGAGAAGATCATATAAAATCTTTGGATTTACTTCCTTAACTTCACCCACATACCCGATATCCTGTCCATTGGATAATTTCTTATTTACCTTCAGCAGTCCACCATCTTTACCGCTGATACCTACTGCGTTCACGCCAAGCTTTTCTACCATCTGAACCAATGATTTATTGACTTTTCCAAGAACCATCTCTGCAATTTCCATGGTAGGTGCATCGGTTTTACGAAGTCCATTGATAAATTCCGGCTCCATTCCGGCTTTTGCAACCCATTTGCTGATTTCCTTACCGCCACCATGAACGATAATCGGTTTGAAACCAACCAGTTTTAAAAGAGTTACATCCTGGATAACGCTCTGCTTTAACTCTTCATCTACCATTGCACTTCCACCGTATTTTACTACGATAATTTTGCGGTTGAAACGCTGGATATATGGCAATGCCTCAATTAATACCTCAGCTTTTTTCAATATTTCCTGCATACTGTTTTCTTCCATCTGTCCAATCCTCTTTCCTTTTCTTAAAAAGTCTTTTTTCGTATATTTTTTCAATCAAATCTTTTTTAAGAACGATAATCTGCATTTATTTTAATATAATCATAGGTCAAATCACAGCCCCATGCTGTTGCACAGGCTTCACCCATCTTCATATCTGCAATGGCTGTTACTTCTTTTTCAGATAAAATCTTAGTTGCCTCTTCCTCGGAATAATCTACGGCAACACCATCTTTGATAATCATCAGCTTGCCGGCTGCACTTTCAAAGTAAAGGTCAACCTGCTCCGGATCAAATTCCACGCCGGAATAGCCCAATGCACATAGGATTCTTCCCCAGTTAGCATCATGTCCAAAGATTGCAGCCTTGGTAAGACTTGATGTTACTACGGATTTGCTTAAGATAACCGCATCTTCTTTGGATGCCGCATGCACTACTTTTACTTCAAATAAAGCAGTTGCGCCTTCGCCATCTCCTGCCATCATCTTAGCCAGTGCTTCATTGACATAATAAAGTGCCTCACAGAATGTTTCGTAATCTTCATTCTTCTCTTTGATTTTTTCATTGCCTGCAAGGCCATTTGCCAGTACCAGGCAGGTGTCGTTGGTGGAAGTATCTCCATCTACGGAAATCATGTTATAAGTATCTGTTACGGTACTGCTCAGTGCTTCCTGCAACATTTCTTTTGAAATTGCAGCATCTGTTGTGATAAAGCTTAACATGGTACACATATTCGGATGAATCATGCCAGAGCCTTTACACATTCCACCGATGGTAACCTTCTTACCGGAAAGCTCTACCTCCACTGCAGCCTCTTTCTCATGGGTATCTGTTGTCATAATAGCAAGTGCTGCATTATGTCCACTAGTTAAATCACCACTTAATTTTTTGCTCATCTGTTCCACACCGGCACAGATACGGTCAATCGGAAGCTGTTTTCCAATTACTCCTGTGGATGCCACAAGAACTGCATCCTCCGGAATATCCATTAACTCTGAAGTTTTCTTTGCGGTATCTTTGCAATATCCTAATCCTTCTGTTCCGGTACATGCATTGGCAATTCCGGCATTTACTACAACTGCCTGTGCAAATGCACTGTTCTTTACAATGTCCTTATCCCATTTTACCGGTGCTGCCTTTACGACATTTGTCGTAAAGGTTCCGGCAACTGCACATGGCTCTGTGGAATAAATCATTGCCATATCTGTTCTGTCTTTATACTTAATACCTGCTGCTGTGGATGCAGCCTGAAAACCTTCTGCTGCGGTAACGCCGCCTTCTACTTTTTTCATAATATGCCTCCTGTCCTGCTTTCCTCTGTCTTTTATCTTAAGCTGTCTGCTTTCCAAATTTATTTATGGATTAAATACAGTTACATTTTCCGGATTCAAATCAAATTCATAATAATTCATATCCTTCCGGAATGTCCAGCCCATATTCTTCCAGAATCCATTGCCCAGCTCATTACTGGTAAATGCCACCAGATTTACTTTGTTGATGCCTTCTTTTTTCAATGCTTCCATTGCCATCATTGCCATTGCTTTTCCAATACCATGTTTCCGGTAATCCTCATGGACGCATACATGATAAAAGCATCCTCTTCTTCCATCCTGTCCGCAAAGAATAGCTCCTACGATTTTTCCATCCATACATGCCACGATACTGGTGTCCGGATTTCTTCGGATAAAACGTTTCACATTTTCTTCCGAATCATCAATGCTCCGGATGCCAAATCCGTGAATGCTCATCCAGAGTGCATGGACTTCATTAAAATCGTCTTCTTTCATTGTTCTTAATATATATGTAGCTTCTGCCATATTCTCTCCTGCTTACGGGAACATCGGTACCAGTTCGAGACCTTCCGATTCCTTTAATCCAAATAATAAATTCATATTCTGAACCGCCTGACCGGCTGCTCCTTTTACCAGATTATCCAGCGCACCCATCATAATCACTCTTCCGGTACGCTCATCTACTACAAAGTTCACATCTACATAGTTGCTTCCTTCTACCCATTTGGTTTCCGGGCACACACCATCCTCTAATACCCTGACGAATTTCTCGTTCTTATAATATTTTTCATAAGCTGCACGAATCTCTTCTTTGGTTGGATAACTTCCGTCTGCTTTCTTTACCAGTGATGCGTACTCTGTTGCTAAGATACCACGGTTCATCGGAACAAGATGTGGTGTAAAGCTGATGGTAATCTCTTTTCCGGCTGCATAACCTAACTGTTCTTCAATTTCCGGTGTGTGTCTGTGGGTTGCCACGCCATATGCCTTCATATTTTCATTTACTTCACAGAACAGATTATTGACCTTTGCTCCACGTCCTGCACCGGAAGTACCGCTCTTTGCATCCACAATCAATGTATTGGCATCAATCAGTCCCTCTTTTACCAACGGATATGCGGTTAAAATAGAACAGGTGGTATAGCATCCCGGGTTGGCTACCAGTCTTGCATTTTTCACCTTTTCACGATTGATTTCGCAAAGTCCGTAAACTGCTTCTTCAATAAACTGTGGACTCTTATGCTCAATTTTATACCATTTTTCATAAGTAGCCACATCTTTAATACGGTAATCTGCGCTCAAATCAATTACCTTTGTCTCGGATAAAATCTTCTCATTCAATACAGAGCCAAGGAAACCCTGCGGTGTTGCTGTAAAGATAACATCTACCTGCTTTGCCAGCTCTTCTATATTATCATCGAGGCAGGTATCCTCTACAATTTCAAACATATTACGGTAAACATCTGCATACTTCTTATCTATATAACTTCTGGAGCCATACCACTTAATCTCTACGGAAGGATGTCCCATAAGAATCCTTACCAGTTCTGCTCCTGCATATCCGGTTGCTCCGATAATTCCTGCTTTAATCATTTTTACATCTTCTTTCTTCTTAAGATTATGGCACACACGAAATTTGTATGCCATTTACAGTGCATAATTATACATTTGTTTTATACATTATGCAAGTATTATTTTCTGTTTTCACGCTTTTTCAGTTAATTTGTGATTCTATAAGTCTTCTTTTATTAATATATTATCCGTTTTTTATACATAAATATGTACCCTTTGTATATAATTATGCATTTTTATAAGTATATTATGTATATTTTTTCGCTTGCGTATTTATTTTTTTTGTTGTATATTAGTCCTAGTTAAAAAACATCTGAAGAAAGGATACCTATTATTATGAAAGAAAAAGTTGTTTTAGCGTACTCTGGTGGACTTGATACAACCGCTATCATCCCATGGTTAAAAGAAAATTATGATTATGAAGTAATCTGCTGCTGTGTTGACTGCGGACAGGGTGAAGAGCTGGATGGTCTTGATGAAAGAGCAAAATTATCCGGTGCAACCAAATTATATATTGAAGATATTACAGATGAATTCTGTGATGACTATATTGTTCCATGTGTTCAGGCAGATGCCGTATATGAGAACAAATATCTCTTAGGAACTTCTATGGCTCGTCCTGGTATTGCCAAGAAATTAGTTGAAATTGCACGAAAAGAAAATGCTGTTGCTATCTGCCACGGCGCAACCGGTAAGGGAAATGACCAGATTCGTTTCGAGCTTTCTATCAAAGCACTTGCTCCTGATATTAAAATTATTGCTCCTTGGCGTGATGACAAATGGAAAATGGATTCCCGTGAATCCGAAATTGAATACTGCAAAGCACATGGCATTCATCTTCCATTCTCTACTGACCAGAGCTACAGCCGTGACCGTAACTTATGGCACATCAGTCACGAAGGTCTTGAGTTAGAGGATCCTGCAAATGAGCCAAACTATGACCACCTTTTAGTTCTTGGTGTTTCTCCGGAAAAAGCTCCGGATGAGGGCGAATATGTAACCATGACCTTTGAAAAAGGTGTTCCTACTGCTGTTAATGGAAAGAAAATGAAAGTTTCCGATATCATCCGTGAATTAAACCGTTTAGGCGGCAAACATGGAATTGGTATCATCGATATCGTAGAAAACCGTGTTGTTGGTATGAAATCCCGTGGTGTATATGAAACTCCTGGCGGAACTATCCTGATGGAAGCACATCGTCAGTTAGAGGAACTCGTATTAGACCGTGCTACTATGGATGTTAAAAAAGATATGGGCAATCGTATGGCTCAGATTGTTTACGAAGGAAAATGGTTCACACCTTTACGTGAAGCAGTTCAGGCATTCGTTGAGTCTACCCAGGAATATGTAACCGGTGAAGTGAAATTCAAGCTCTACAAAGGAAACATCATCAAAGCCGGAACAACTTCTCCATACTCTCTCTACAGTGAGTCACTGGCAAGCTTTACAACCGGAGACCTTTATGATCACCATGATGCAGATGGATTCATCACGCTGTTTGGTCTTCCATTAAAAGTTCGTGCTATGAAAATGCAGGAATTAGAAAAAAATAACCAGAAATAGAATTTTCTAACGCAATATAGAAAGTAAAAAAGGCATTACATTCGACAGCCGCCGATATGTAATGTCTTTTTTATTTATCCAGAATCTCTCTTAATACAGCAAGACCCTGTTCCATTTCATCTTCTGTCAGATTACCATATCCAAGCACCAGTGTCGGAACTTTCTTTTCCTTTGGCTTTTGAATCACATATTCACCCAGTCCATGAATTTCAATATGCTGCTCTCTCGCCTGCTCTACCACCTCTTCTTCCTTCCACTTCACTTCCAGTTCTACCAATACATGCAAGCCGGCATTATCACCGTAAATGCGGCAGACCCAGTCTTCCTGCTTTAAAAGACGCATAAAAGTATCGTGCTTATTCTTATAGTTATTACGCATACGGTTCAGATGCCGTTCAAAATGCCCTTCTTCCATAAAATGGCACAATACTTCCTGACTGTTCCGCGGCACCGTACAGGCATAGAAACCACAGGAACTGTGGTACCGCTCCATCAGGGAATGGGGCAGTACCATAAAACTGATTCGAAGAGATGGTGCAATACTTTTTGAAAAAGTTCCTATATAAATCACATGTTCTCCGGTATCATTTCCCCACAAAGCCGGAATCGGCTTTCCTTTATAACGAAACTCACTATCGTGGTCATCTTCTATGATATAACGTTCTTCTCCTTCAGATGCCCACTGTAAAAGTTCCAGCCTTCTTCGCAGCGGCATGACATTTCCCAACGGGAACTGATGGGATGGCATGACATAAACCATATCCGGATTTTCTTTCCGGATAGCCTCCATACAAATTCCATCTTCATCAATTTCTTCTGCCAGCACCCGATATCCCATATTACAGAAAGTATAATATGCCTGCAAATAAGTATAATTCTCCATTGCCACTTTCTTATCCCGCCCCATAATCTGAGCTAACAATAACAGAAGATACTCATTACCGGCACCAAGAAGAATCTGTTTTTCATCGCAGACTACCCCTCTCGCCTGATAGAGATAGCGGCTGATTGCCGTTCTAAGATTCAGTTCTCCCTTCGGATTTCCCGAAAGCAATAAATCCGGGGTATCCTCCGGCACTACACTCTTATGCATCCGATACCATATTCCATAGGGAAAATGCTTCCGGTCAATCTCATATGGAGAAAAACTGATTTCATACTGCTTTTTCTGCCGCTCCATGAGTCTTCCCTCTTCTGGCTTTTCCTGTCCACGGCTCAGCTGATACAGCATGCTGATATCGCATACAAAATAGCCTGCACAGGGTTTTGGTTCAATATACCCCTCTGCTGTAAGCTGTTCATATGCCAGTTCCACGGTACTCCTGCTGATTTGCAGATTTTTGGCCATAAAACGAGTAGACGGTAATTTTTCCCCCGGGGAAATCTTACCGTCTGCTATATCCTTACGAATATATTCGTAAATCTGCTCATAAAGTGCGTGTGGAGAATCCGGCTGTAAATCAATCCATAATTCCTTCATCCCGTTATCCACCTATCGGTTTTTCTTAAGCTCTTTTAAAATAATTTCTTTTAATTCCAAGGATTTATCCTTAATCTTACGATTTGCACTTGCGGAACTCAAAACACGGCTTAAGCATTTTGATGTTACATCATACTGCTTATAATGGAATGCCATATTTGCAAGAAGATAATCCATAGTACTCTGATCCATTCCACAAATCGGGAACATCTCTGTACTTACTGCCTTCATCATGCCATCATAGGCCTCTTTATAGAAAGATTCCTCTTCCTGTCTGCAGGCTGCTGCCTCTTCTTTTTTACCGGCAGTCTCTAATTCCTCTGCTTTGGTGCGAAGCAACCATGCAAGAATCAGACAGTTATATGCTTTTTCACTGGTTCTCGCTTTCTTTACCATCGAATTAAACAAGGATAACTTATGCATTTCAATTGCCTTATCATAATCCCATGTTGCATCGTTAGATGGTGCCTGCGGGTGAAAATTCCGGCTAATCTGTTCCTTAATCAATTTAATCTGACCCATGGTAATATGTTCAAAATAACGATTCAGTGAAGTATATCCGCAATTCGGGCAGGATGCCACATCATATTTCAAAGAATCCACATACTGCTGTCTCGGTCTCAAATCTGCATCCGGCTCCAATCGCTTCACCTTACCGGCTTTTACCATTTTCGTCTTAAATTCTTTATCACATACCGGGCAGCGCACGGTCTTATCTAAAAGGAAATCCTCTTCCTTTGGCTGTACTACGGCTGTTTCTACTTTTTCTTTTGTTTTCTTTTCTGCTGCTTTCTCATCGGCATAAAGGTCTGTACTGTCAGTTGCCTTTATTCCGAATTTTTCCAATCCAGAAAATAAATTCATATCTATTCCTCCGCTCTACTGCTGAGCTGGCAGTTTATAAGAACTCTTTAGTGAAACGATGCGGTTAAATACCAGTGCATCTTCTTTTGAATCTTTCGCGTCTACACAGAAATATCCCTGTCGTACAAACTGGAAGCTGTCATATCCTTTTGCATCTGCAAGACCTGGCTCTACATAGCACTCTTTTAATACGGTAAGAGAATTCGGATTTAAGTTCAGGCTTCCGTCTTCGTTATATACGCCCAACTCTTCGTCCACAATATTCTCGTATAATCTTACTTCTGCTTTCACTGCGGTTGGTGCTGCTACCCAGTGAATGGTTCCTTTTACCTTTCTTCCATCCGGGCTGTTTCCGCCTCTGGATTCCGGGTCATAGGTACAGTGAATCTCTGTCACTTTTCCGTTCTCGTCTTTTACAAAGCTGTTGCATTTCACAAAATATGCATGCATCAGACGCACTTCGTTACCCGGGAACATACGGAAATATTTTCTCGGCGGTTCTTCCATGAAATCTTCTCTGTCAATGTAAAGTTCTCTTGCAAACGGAACCTTACGGCTGCCTAGAGCTTCATTTTCCATATTATTGACCACATCAAAGTATTCTATCTGATCTTCCGGATAATTGTCAATAATAACCTTAATTGGATCTAATACTGCCATCACGCGGGAACGTTTTAATTTCAAATCCTCACGGATACAATATTCTAACATTGCATAATCTACCGAACTGTTTGCCTTGGAAACGCCGCACAGCTCTACAAACATTTTAATAGACTCCGGTGTAAAGCCTCTTCTTCTCAAAGCGGCAATGGATACCAGACGCGGGTCATCCCATCCATCTACAATATGCTCCTCTACCAGCTTCTTAATGTAACGCTTACCGGTTACCACATTGGTAAGATATAATTTTGCAAACTCAATCTGCTTTGGTGGATTCTCATACTCTAACTCACGGACAACCCAGTCATATAAAGGTCTGTGGTCTTCGAATTCCAGCGTACAGATAGAATGTGTAATTCCTTCAACGGCATCCTCGATTGGATGTGCAAAATCATACATCGGATAAATGCACCATTTATCCCCTGTATTCTGATGAGTCATATGTGCCACACGGTAAATAACCGGGTCACGCATATTCATATTTGGAGAAGCCATATCAATTCTGGCGCGCAATACCTTCTCACCGTCTGCATACCTGCCATCTTTCATTGCTTCAAACAGTTCTAAGTTCTCTTCTACACTTCTACCGGCTGACGGATCTTCTTTTCCCGGCTCCTTTAAGGTTCCGCGGTACTCGCGCATCTCTTCTGCGCTTAAGTCAGAAACATATGCTTTGCCCTTCTTAATCAGTTTTACAGCTGCTTCATACATCTGGTCAAAATAATTGGATGCAAAAAACAATCTGTCGCCCCAATCCGCACCCAGCCATTTAATATCCTCTTTGATTGACTCTACGAATTCGCTTCGCTCTTTGGTCGGATTGGTATCATCAAAACGCATATTAAATAAGCCGTTATATTCCTGTGCAAGTCCATAATTTAAAAGAATAGATTTGGCATGTCCAATATGCAAATAGCCATTTGGCTCCGGTGGAAATCTGGTATGCACCGTTTTGCAATGTCCTTCTGCTAAATCTTTGTCAATAATCTGCTCAATAAAATTCTTGGAGACAGCTTCGTTTTCCATTTTGTCTTCCTCCTGGGTTCGTTTCTTCACTAATATATCTATTATAAAGTCAAACGTCCGCTAAATCAATAACGATTTTTGGAGTTCCGTCAAAATGTTGTCCGGTCGCGTTTTCCTTTTCTAGCTGTGCTTAATATGCTGATGGGTAAACAGATGATCCTGACAATATTCGTAATTGCCATCGCACTTGGAGCAGAAACGGAATTCCAGGTTTGGATCATCCAGCTCGGTTCTTCCACAGACTGCACATTTATGCTTTGTCACCATGCTGCCTCTCCTCGGCTCCCGCATCTGAGCCTTAAATACCTGCTTCCGGTGAATTTCCTTCGGGGATACCCTTCTGTAATTTCTGGTAGACAGGAAGAAAATCAGGAAGTTTAAAATAGACATAATGATAGCAATTCTTCCGCCCCAGCTGGTTAAAATCAGATTAATTGCAATCAATACTGCGTATACCACTGCCATCCACTTCATTTTTACCGGAATAATAAAGAACAGTAAAATCTGCATTTCCGGATACATGACCGCAAAGGCAAGGAATATGGTCAGATTGATATAATTCGTAGTGAAAGTAAGGCTTGAAATCAATGAAATTGTTTCTAAGCTTCCTGTTCCGGCTGCTGCATATATTCCATATAAAATAAACGCTCCGATTACGGTAAATAACATTCCGCCGAAAATATAAACATTAAAACGGAACGTGCCCCAGCTCCGTTCCAGTGCAGAACCAAGCTGATAATAAAGAAGCGCCATAATCAGCAGTGAGAATACTCTGGTGTCTGTCGGCATCAGAATCCAGGTAATCAGTCTCCATACCTGTCCATGCAGAATATGATAAGGGCTTAAGGTCAGCATCAACATAAAGTTCGGATTTACCGTATAAATCACAAATCCGATGCAATATGCTGCAATCAGATAAATCATCAGATTCGGGATAGCGTATTTTCCAATTTTACGCTCCATTTTATTCAAAAAATTCATATTACACCTCATATTTCATAAATTAGTTTATTGCAATCTGTCTACTATTATAGAAGTATCCCCAAAGATTTGTCAACGACACTGGGATTTCTTCATAAAAATTTCAGATTCCCCACTATTTCTAAACAATCCATAAATTCTTTTATTAGGAATTGTTTTTTGAAAAATACTGTCGTATAATGGATTTTGTTTTGGAATTTATGAAACACATTATTAATATGAAGTAACAGACTAATACAGGGTGATTATTATGGAAAACAAAAATCTTAACAAACTGGGAATAGACATCGGTTCCACAACCGTTAAAATTGCTGTTCTTGGAAAAAATAACGAGCTGCTGTTTGCAGACTACGAAAGACATTTTGCCAATATCCGTGAAACCTTAACGGATTTATTAAGAAAGGCATTTGATAAGCTTGGGAATTTAAAGCTGGCACCGATGATTACCGGTTCCGGCGGACTTACCCTTGCCAAACATCTTGGCATTCCGTTTGTGCAGGAGGTTATTTCCGTATCTACTGCCTTACAGGACTATGCGCCACAGACTGACGTTGCCATTGAGCTTGGTGGTGAGGATGCCAAAATTATTTATTTTGAAGGTGGTAATGTGGAGCAGCGTATGAATGGTATCTGTGCCGGCGGTACCGGTTCCTTTATTGACCAGATGGCATCTTTGATCCAGACAGATGCATCCGGTCTGAATGAGTATGCCAAAAATTATGATGCCATCTATCCGATTGCTGCACGATGCGGTGTATTTGCAAAAACCGATATCCAGCCATTGATTAATGAAGGTGCTACCAGAGAGGACTTATCTGCTTCTATTTTCCAGGCAGTCGTAAACCAGACCATCAGTGGTCTTGCCTGTGGAAAACCAATCCGTGGTCACGTTGCTTTCTTAGGTGGACCACTGCACTTCCTTTCTGAATTAAAGGAAGCTTTCATCCGTACCTTAAAACTGGATGATGAACACATTATTGCACCGGAAAATTCCCATCTGTTTGCAGCCATTGGTTCTGCATTAAATTATAAAGAAGATGTCACTTACGATTTATCCGATATTTTAGACAAATTGTCTTCTGATATTAAAATGGAATTTGAAGTTGCCCGTATGGAGCCTCTTTTTGCAACCCAGGCTGACTATGACGCCTTTACTGCCCGTCATAACGGACACAATGTAAAGACAGCGGACCTTTCTACTTACAAAGGAAACTGCTATCTTGGAATTGATGCCGGTTCCACCACAACCAAAATTGCACTGGCAGGAGAAGACGGTTCTCTTCTCTATTCTTTCTATAGCAGCAACAACGGAAGTCCTCTGGCTACTGCAATCAAATCCATCAAGGAAATCTATTCCTTATTACCGGCGGATGCACATATTGTACACTCCTGCTCCACCGGTTATGGAGAGGCTTTATTAAAAGCTGCCCTTATGTTGGATGACGGTGAGGTAGAAACCGTTGCCCACTACTATGCAGCGGCATTCTTTGACCCGGATGTAGACTGTATCTTAGACATCGGTGGTCAGGATATGAAATGCATCAAGATTAAGAACCAGACCGTTGACAGTGTTCAGTTAAATGAAGCCTGCTCTTCCGGATGCGGTTCCTTTATCGAGACTTTTGCAAAATCATTAAATTACAGTGTGCAGGATTTTGCCAAAGAAGCTTTATTTGCAGAAAACCCGATTGACCTTGGAACCCGTTGTACCGTATTTATGAATTCCAAGGTAAAACAGGCTCAGAAGGAGGGTGCAAGTGTTGCTGATATTTCCGCCGGTCTTGCTTATTCCGTTATCAAGAATGCTCTTTTCAAGGTTATCAAGCTTTCCGATGCAAAGGATTTAGGTGAGCATATCGTAGTTCAGGGTGGAACCTTCTACAATGATGCGGTACTCCGGAGTTTTGAAAAAATTTCCGGCTGTGAAGCAGTAAGACCTGATATTGCAGGAATCATGGGTGCTTTTGGTGCTGCTTTAATTGCAAGGGAGCGTCATGAGGAAGGTTACCAGACTTCCATGCTTTCCATTGATGAAATCAATGCACTGACCTTTGATACCAAGCTGACCCGCTGTCAGGGATGTACCAACCACTGTCTTTTAACCATCAACCGTTTCTCCGGCAACCGTTCCTACATTACCGGTAACCGTTGTGAACGTGGACTTGGCAAAGAAAAGAATAAAGAAAATATTCCAAACCTTTTTGAATATAAGAATGAACGGCTTTTTGCTTATCCTCCACTGAAGAAAGAAGAAGCCACCCGCGGAACCGTAGGACTTCCGAGAGTATTAAATATGTATGAGAATTACCCATTCTGGGCAACCTTCTTTGCAGCTTTAAAATTTGAAGTAGTACTCTCTCCACAGTCAACCAGAAAGATTTACGAGCTGGGTATTGATTCCATTCCAAGCGAGTCCGAATGTTATCCGGCCAAGCTTGCCCACGGTCATGTATCCTGGCTGATTCAGCATCAGGTAGATTTCATTTTCTACCCATGTATTCCTTATGAAAGAAATGAATTCCCGGATTCTAACAATCACTACAACTGCCCGATTGTTACATCCTATGCCGAAAATATCAAGAATAATGTAGATGAAATTACTTCAGGTCAGGTTCGTTTCTTAAATCCGTTTATGGCATTTACCAACCTTGACGTTCTGACCGAGCAGTTAGTACATACCTTTACCGAAGAGTTCTCCATTCCGGCAGAAGAAATCAAAGCTGCCGCGAAAACTGCATGGCAGGAGCTTTCCAATGCCAGAGAGGATATCAAGCACAAAGGAGAAGAAACTTTAGCATATTTAAAAGAGACTGGAAAACGTGGTATTGTACTTGCCGGCCGTCCATATCATGTAGATCCGGAAATCAACCATGGTATTCCGGAACTGATTAATTCCTATGGTCTAGCTGTACTTACAGAGGATTCCGTAGCACATCTCCATGAAGTAGAGCGTCCGCTTATTGTTATGGACCAGTGGATGTACCACTCCAGACTGTATGCTGCAGCAAACTTTGTAAAGACACAGGATAATCTTGATTTAATCCAGTTGAATTCCTTCGGTTGTGGATTAGATGCCGTTACAACAGACTGCGTCAATGACATTTTAAGCAAATCAGGCAAGATTTATACCTGCCTGAAAATCGATGAGGTAAATAACTTAGGTGCCGCAAGAATCCGTATCCGTTCTCTTCTTGCTGCTATCCGTGTCAAAGAAAAACGTCAGGAAAAACGTACCATCGTTCCCGCTAACTTTAACCGTGTAGTATTTACCGAAGAGATGCGTGACAGTTACACAATTCTCTGTCCGCAGATGTCACCGATTCATTTCGAACTCTTAGAGCCTGCCTTCCAGGCTGCCGGATATCATCTGGTTGTACTTGACAATGATAACCGTGACTCTGTAGATGTAGGATTAAAATATGTAAATAATGATGCCTGCTACCCTTCCCTTATGGTTGTCGGTCAGATTATGAGTGCTGTTATGTCCGGAAAATATGATATGACAAAGACTGCTATTTTAATCTCCCAGACCGGTGGTGGATGTCGTGCCAGCAACTATATCGGTTTCATCCGCCGTGCCTTGGAAAAAGCCGGTTATAAAAACGTTCCGGTTATTTCCATCAACTTAAGCGGCTTAGAGAAGAACCCAGGCTTTAAATTTACACCACAGCTTATCCAGCACGGTCTTTATGCCTTAGAGTTTGGCGATATTTTCATGCGCTGTCTCTACCGCACCAGACCTTATGAGGAAGTACCTGGTTCTGCCAATGCACTTCATGAGAAATGGAAGGAACGTGTCATTGCATTTATTTCCAGGAAGGGCTTTGTCTCCCACCGGAAATACAAGAAGATGTGCCGTGAAATCATCCGTGACTTCGACCGTCTTCCGATGAAAGACATTAAGAAACCTAAGGTTGGTGTCGTTGGTGAGATTCTGGTTAAATTCCTTCCAGCCGCAAATAATTATCTGGTAGACTTACTGGAGTCCGAAGGTGCTGAGGCTGTTGTTCCTGACCTTACCGACTTCCTGCTCTACTGCTTCTATAACCAGAACTTTAAAGCAGAACACCTTGGCATGAGCAGGAAATCCGCAAGAGTCTCAAACCTCGGTATCAGATTTTTCGAATGGCTCCGTTCCGCTGCCCGTGACGAATTTGAAAAGAGTGAACACTTTGATCCACCTGCCCACATTGAAACACTGGCAAAATATGCTTCTGAGATTGTATCCCAGGGTAACCAGACCGGTGAAGGCTGGTTCTTAACCGGTGAAATGTTAGAGCTGATTCATACCGGAACCAATAATATCGTATGTACACAACCATTTGCTTGTCTGCCAAACCATGTGGTTGGTAAAGGTGTTATCAAGAAACTGCGTCACCAGTACCCTCTTTCTAACATCGTGGCTATCGACTATGACCCAGGTGCCAGTGAAGTAAACCAGTTGAACCGTATCAAACTGATGCTCTCTACTGCCAACAAGAACCTTGCAAAGGATTGATTCTTTTATGCAAACAATGACGATTATTGTACCCTGCTATAACGAAGAAGAAGCACTTCCGTATTTTTACGAAGAGATCTCAAAAATCAGACAACAGCTTACAGAGATTTCTCTTAAGCTGCTGTTTATCAATGATGGCTCAACGGACAATACCCTTGCCACCCTAAAGAAGCTTGCTTCTTCCGATAACAGTGTATATTATATTTCCTTTTCCCGTAATTTTGGAAAAGAAGCGGCTATTTATGCCGGTCTGAAAAATTCAACCAGTGATTATACTGCCATTATGGATGCAGATTTACAGGATCCGCCTTCCCTGCTTCCTTCGATGCTTCATGCCATCCTGGAAGAAGGCTATGATTCGGTTGCCACACGACGGGTAAACCGCAAAGGAGAACCGCCTGTCCGCTCTTTCTTTGCCCGGATGTTCTATAAGCTTATCCGCAAAATGTCCGATACAGATATCGTAGATGGTGCCAGAGATTTCCGGTTGATGAACCGTCCTTTTGTTGATGCATTGTTAGAATTAAATGAATACAACCGCTTTTCCAAGGGGTTATTTGGCTGGGTCGGTTTCCGTACCAAATGGATTGAATTTGAAAATACAGAGCGGATTGCCGGAGAAACCAAATGGTCTTTCTTCCAGCTGGTCCGCTACTCCTTGGACGGAATGATATCCTTCTCTACAGCTCCGTTGAAGCTTGCATCCTTTACCGGAATGTTTATGTGTATCATTTCCTTCCTTGCCATTATCTTTATTATTGTAAGGCAGCTTTTATTCGGTGGCTCCGCTTTCGGCTGGCCGTCCATGGCATGTATCGTTATCTTTATCGGAGGTATCCAGCTTCTGTGCATCGGAATCTTAGGTTCCTACCTTTCCCGCACTTATATGGAGGTCAAAAAACGGCCTATTTATATCTGCAAGGAAAGCAATTTAAGCCCAGATAAAGCTGTTAAATCTGAATGAAAAAATGATTAAAAAGAAAGTTTATAAACTTTTAAGAAATCCGCAACGTCCAATAAATACTGGTGTTGCGGATTTTTGTTAGCACTCTTTTTTAAAGAGTGCTAATTTTCTATTGACTTTTAAATTTGCAAAGTATAATATTTCTATTAGGATTTGTAGTCTGACACTACAAAATAAAACAAGAAATTATATAGAGAAAGAAAAGGAGTGTTTTAAATGAGTAATAAACATGGAAATTTATCAATTAGCAGCGATAACATTTTTCCGATTATAAAGAAATGGATGTATTCCGATCATGATATTTTCTATCGTGAACTGATTTCCAATGGCTGTGATGCCATTACCAAATTAAAGAAGCTGGAAATGATGGGCGAATATACCCTTCCAGCCGATTATAAGCCTGAAATCCACGTTATTGTCAACCCGGACGACAAAACCCTTACCTTCATCGATAACGGTCTTGGAATGACCGCTGATGAGGTAGAAGAATATATCAACCAGATTGCATTCTCCGGTGCTACCGATTTTCTGGAGAAATACAAAGATAAAGCCAACGAAGACCAGATTATCGGTCATTTCGGACTGGGCTTCTATTCCGCTTTCATGGTTGCAGATGAGGTTCACATTGATACCCTTTCTTATAAAGATGGTGCTACTGCTGTTCACTGGGAATGCGATGGCGGTACAGAATTTGATATGAAAGACAGTGACCGTACCGAAGTCGGCACCAAAATTACTCTTTTCTTAAATGAAGATTCTTTGGAATTTGCCAACGAATATCGTGCAAGAGAAGTCATTGAGAAGTACTGCTCTTTCATGCCGGTACCAATCTATCTGACCAAGGCAAATGCCGAGCCACAGTATGAGACCATCCAACCGGAAGATAAATTAGATACCGATACTGTCATTGAAACAATCGTAGAAGAAGCAAAGACAGAGGAAAAAGAAAATGAAAATGGCGAAAAAGAAGTCGTAGAAGTATCTCCAAGAACCGAAAAGCTTAAGATTTTAAAACGTCCGGTTCCATTGAATGATACGAACCCACTGTGGACTAAGACTCCGAGCGAATGTACCGATGAAGAATACAAAGCTTTCTACCGGAAAGTATTTATGGATTATAAAGAGCCTTTATTCTGGATTCACCTGAATATGGACTATCCATTTAACTTAAAAGGTATTCTGTACTTCCCGAAGATTAATACGGAATACGATTCCATCGAAGGAACTATTAAATTATATAATAATCAGGTATTTATCGCAGATAACATTAAGGAAGTGATTCCGGAATTCTTAATGCTCTTAAAGGGCGTGATTGACTGTCCTGACCTTCCGCTTAATGTTTCCCGTAGTGCTCTGCAGAACGATGGCTTTGTAAAGAAGATTTCCGATTACATCAGCAAAAAAGTTGCAGATAAATTAATCGGTATGTGCAAGACCGAAAAAGAAAGCTACGAAAAATACTGGGATGACATCAGCCCATTTATCAAATTCGGCTGCTTAAAAGATACCAAGTTCTGTGACAAGATGAATGATTACATTCTCTTTAAGAACTTAGATGATAAGTACCTTACTCTTCCGGAGCTTCTGAAAGAAGACGAAAAAGCAGATGAAAATACGGAAGGAAGTACCGAAGATACCGCTTCTGACAATGCTTCTGATGCTGATAAGACCGCTGATACTGCTTCTGACTCAGAAGAAAAGGATGAAAGAAAACCGATTTACTATGTTACCGATCCGATTCAGCAGGGACAGTATATCAAGATGTTCAAGGAACAGGGCATGGATGCAGTTATCTTAAATCACAATATCGATACCTCTTTCATCAGCCAGTTAGAGCAGCGTAATGAGAAATTCAAATTCATGCGAATCGATGCAGACCTTACCGATTCCCTGAAAGAGGAAAATGCTGAGGATGCCAAAGAGGCAGAAGAAACCCTGTCCAAAGTATTCAAAGATACTTTAAAGAATGATAAGCTTACGATTAAAGCTGCCAAACTGAAAAATGCCGACATTGCTTCTGTTATTACTCTCTCCGAGGAAGGCAGACGTATGCAGGATATGATGAAAATGTATGCCATGAATGGCATGGGCGGTATGGATACTTCCATGTTTGCGGCAGACCAGACACTGACCTTAAATACCAGTCATCCTCTGGTCCAGTACATCTTAAATCACAAAGATTCCGAGCATGTACCAATGTTCTGTCAGCAGCTTTACGATTTAGCTGTTTTAAGCAACCAGCCATTATCCGTAGATGCTATGACAAAATTCATCCAGCGTAGCAACGATATCATGATGCTGCTGGCAAAATAAAAGTTCAAGAAGAACTACCCAAAAGGGAATCTGATTTTCATCAGATTCCCTTTTATAGTTGCCAGCGGCAGATTCTGTAGATTTTTTCTACTATTGTTCTACTCTTCTAACTGATAATACTTATCCAGCACTTCAAAAAAACTGTTGGTGGTTATGGTTCCGTCTGTTTTAAGCTCCAGTTCATCCCAGACTTTTTCATTGAGGCTTGAAGATAAGTCTGCCACAAAAGCGTCATATTCGTCATTAAATGCTTCTTTCTCACGTTTTTTAACAATCTTAACCTTATTTGCATCCGTCAGCTCCTGATTGAATTTATTGATGCACTTGATAAAATAATAACCATCCTCTGTCGCAATGCTTCCTGATATTTCATCATCATTTAAGTTAAATGCAATATCCTCTACTTCCTTTGGCATCTCATCTCTTCCAAAGGTAATGTCAATCTGGGCAGCCTCATTATAATCTGCTGCTACTGTCCGGAAATCCTCTCCATTTGCCAGTCTGGATGCCACCTCTCCTGCACGGCTCTGATCCTTTACATAAATCTGCTGTGCTTCCATGACCCTTGCTTCATCATCACTGACTTCCTCATTGACACCGGTTGTTAAAGATGTATACACCTTGCTTGCCAGTGCATAATTCTCATAGAGTTTCTCTATGGTTGCCTCACTGACATCCATATAACTTTTTTCCTCTTCATTCAATGACTCATAATATTCTTTTGCAGCCAGCTTCAGATTGGTCTTTTCCTCTTTACTTAAAGTAATTTCCTTCTGCTCTGCCAGCTGGTCCATGCAGATTACCCGGGTCATTTCCGATAATGTAACGTCCTTCACATACTGCTCTAAATCATCGGTCTGATACTGCTGTTCCCACAAATCGATTCCATAGACATTTCCATATAGATTCTGGTAGTTACAAAGATATACCTTGGCTTCTGCCAACGATACCTTTTCATGCTCTATCTTAAAAACTTCATTGGAGGATAATCCTGTTGTAAATACAATGTCCGTTTTCCCAAGACTGCATCCACCAAGCAATACAGAAATGCTTAAGACCACTGCAGCAATTTTACTCTTTCGTCCCATGAATTTTCTTCCTTTTCTTATTCGAAAACCAATTCTTTGGTATGTTTTTATGCTTCAAGACTCTTTAATATACTTCTTGCCACGCTGATTCCGTTTGCAGATGCCTGCTGTAATCCTCTGGTTACGCTTGCACCATCACCGATGGCACGCAGACCTTTAATGCTGGTTTCAAAATCTTTGCTGACAACAACTTTATTGGAATAGAATTTTACTTCTACACCATAAAGTAATGTTTCATCACTGGCAATACCAGGTGTAACCTTATCCAATGCCTCTAACATTTCTTCGATATCTACCATAATACGATGTGGGAATACCAGTGATAAATCTCCCGGCACTGCATCCTTTAAGGTTGGAATCAGATTGTTTCTTGCCAGACGTTCCTCTGTAGTTCTTCTGCCCCGCTTAAAATCACCAAATGTCTGTACTAAAATTTTGCCATCACAAAGCATATTGGAAAGCTGTGCAATCTGTTTACCATACTCAATCGGAGTCTTAAATGGCTTGGTAAAGTTCTTGGATACCAGCAATGCAAAGTTGGTATTATTTGTTTTCATATCTTTCGACTTGTAAGCATGTCCATTTACAACCGCAAGTCCGTCATCATAATATTCGGTTGCTACTTCCCCGGATGGATTGGTACAGAAAGTACGCACTTTATCGTCAAAGGTTGGTGTATGATAAACCAGTTTTGCTTCATAAAGGTTTGTATTCAAGAAATCCATAACCTCATCACGCACTTCCACACGGACACCGATATCAACCGTACCTACCTTTGTTTCAATCTCTTTTTCCTTACAGATATGTGAGAACCAGTCTGCGCCTTCACGTCCTACTGCGGAAATGATTTCTTTCGCATAATATGTATCTCCCTTTTCTGTTACAACACCGGTTACGGCATTATCTTCTACCAGAATATCTGCTACCATGGTATTAAAGAGAATCTCCACACCAAGGTCTAATAAATGCTTCTGCAGACGTGCATAAATCTTATATCCTTCTTCTGTTCCAAGATGACGAATCGGACACTCGATTAATTTTAAGTTGGCATTGATTGCTTTTCTACGAATCTCGCGGATTTCTTTTTCTTTATCCACACCATAGACATTGGTGTCTGCACCGAATTTCAGATAAATATCATCCGATTCTTTAATTAAGGATAATGCTTCTTCATATCCTAAGATTTCCGGCAGATTGCCACCTACATCCGGTGATAATGATAATTTACCATCAGAGAATGCACCTGCTCCGGCAAATCCTGTTGTAATTGAACACGGCTGACATCCTACACAGACCTTTGTCTTACGTTTCGGACACTGGCGTTTCTCAATGCTTCTTCCCTTTTCTATCATGAGGACCTTTAAATCCGGTCTTTTTTCCTTTAGTTCATAGGCACAGAAAATTCCGGACGGACCTGCACCGATAATGATTACATCATAGTTATTGCTCATATTTAATACCCCTTTCGTTTACGCTTCTACCACCAGATATCTGCCATCTGGCAGTGAAAATACTTCTTCTGCTTCTTCAATTTCATGATTACTCATTCCGGATACATCCGCACCGCTTTCGTCTAAGAACTGTTTTACTTCTTTGATGCTGTCACAGATAACCGCCATACAGTCCTCTAAAAACGCTTCTGCCTCTTCTAAACTGTCTGCCACATTTTCATCAAATAACTGTGACTGATGCTCCAAAAAGTAATTCAGACATACCTCATCGTATTCCATTTATTCTTTCCTCCTGTTTTAAGAAAATTTATACACATCAATACCTAATTGTTTTAATTCCTGATAAATCCGGGCAATCGGCAGACCTACTACATTGTTGTAATCACCTTCGATTTTTTCGATAAATGCAGCTGCTTTTCCCTGAATTCCATATGCACCTGCTTTATCCATCGGTTCCCCGGTATCTATATAACGGTTCAGTTCCTCATCTGTAACCGGATACATGGTTACTTTCGTACATTCATAAAAACTGTATTGTACTTTCTTTCCATCCTCCCGCATCCAGAGCGAAACTCCGGTATATACTTCATGGATACTTCCGGAAAGTCCTTTTAACATTGTAAATGCATCCTCCCGGTTCTTCGGTTTACCCAGCACTTTGCCATCCTTTACCACGACGGTATCTGCTCCGATTACCAGACTGTCCTGTTCTCCTACTTTGGCTTCTATCATCTTCTCATAAATCTCTCCCGCTTTCTGCTTTGCCAGATTCATGACAATCTCAGAAGGCGTATCTCCCACCTGCTTTTCTTCTCCCTGTGCCGGAAATACCAGAAAGGTAAGTCCAAGCTGCTCTAAAAGTTCTTTTCTTCGTGGGGAAGCTGATGCTAAAATTATTTTCACGTTTTTTCTCCTTGTGTTCCGGTATATTATAAGTGAGTAGATGAAACGGTTAATAGATAAGTTTTTACGTCTAAAGGCATTTGGCTTAACCTTTGAAATGCCGAAGTTCTAAGGCATATGTTTTCCTTTTTTCTATAAATACAGTCTTTCCAATGTTTGACAGACACATTGCACGGTTCGCTGCCTGCGGATACATGAATAGGCTTGTTAGGGGCACTTAGAATTTCGTCTGCAACCAGGCAACGCTGGTACAGGGATGTACCAGCGAGGCACAGATGAACACGGATGTGAATTTGTGCCGGTTGCCAGACGAAGTTCATATATTAGCCGAAATTCTTAGTGCCCCTTACAGGCGTATGCGGTATCCGCAGACAACGGACAGTGCGACGTGTCAGTCCAAGCAACGGAAAGACAGTTTATCATCAAGGAAAACATACGCCTAAGAACTGCTGGTATTTCAAAGAAACTAAAACAAATGCTCTTCATACGCAAAAACTTTTCCTATTAACACTTTCCCTCCCATCACTTATGACACCTTATACTTCAATTGCCTGATTCAGCCGGAAGGAATAAAGATACTTCTCCTTCACCGGAAGCGGGAATATCCGTTCTAAAGCTTCTGCATATAAATCCAGCTGTTCTTTATACATATCCCGCAGCCTTGTGGCACTATCTACCCGGTCTGTCTTATAATCAAGCAGTACGATTCCATCTTCTTCCACCCAGAAAACATCTATGATTCCCTGGATTAAAACCATCTCTTCTTCCATCTCATGATTTCCCATGACAAACGGCTTCTCGCGGAACAAATCATCCCGCATTGCAGCTGCTTTCATACGGGGTGCAAGCTGCGATTTTAAGAATAATTCCACGGATGGTATACGGATTAATTTTTGCATATCCTCAGATACTTTACCCATTTGTACCAGTCCTGTCAACTGCTTTTTTATATTCTCTGCAAATTCATCGGAACGATCCGGCATTTTCGTAAAATCATAACATTCCATCAGACGATGCATGGCTGTTCCACGCAGTGCTCCCTGATTTACTTCTGCTTTTCCTTCCATAAATGCCGGGACATATGGGGTAGATACTTCTTCTAAGAATTTCGGTGTAACATCCTCTTCTTCCTTTGCTGCAAGTTCCCTCATTGCCCGGTGTTTTAATTCGGATACAGAATATTTTGTCACCAGATGAATGGCATCCGGGTGCGGATACTGATAGGATAACTGTTCCTTTATCTTTTCATACAGAGTATCCGAAACTTCCTCCGCCTGCTGCACACGCTGCCTCAATGACACATGTTCTGTTATCTGATGCGCCGCCTCGTCCTCTAACATGCTCCATGGTGTCACATAGGAAACCTTGTCCCAGCTGCCACTGGCGGCTGCCGCCGGAAGGATCCACTCCAGGAAGGTCTTTGCTTCTGCCCTCTCCTTAAAATTAAGTGCTTTTCGGTTACTTCCGCAATAAATTTCTCTTATCTGCTGCAGCATTTCTTCATCCTTGATGCAGCCCGTTATAATCAATTTTTCTTTGGCTCTTGTAAATGCCACATATAAGACACGAAGCTCCTCACCGAGACTTTCTAATTCTGTCTGCCTTGCAATTACCTTCTTAAAAAATGCAGGTACTTTTATCCGCCGGTCTTCCTCAATAATATCAAGTCCAACGCCAAGGTTCGGATGCAGAATCATCTTGCTGCGGCTGTCCTGCTTATTAAAGGATTTGCCCATTCCACTGACAAAGCAGACCGGAAATTCCAGTCCCTTACTCTTGTGTATACTCATTATATTTACTGCATCTTCATTTTCACCCACAAGTTCTGCTTCCCCAAAGTCCACATCATACTTCTGCAGCTCATCAATGTATCTTATAAAATGATAAAGTCCGCGATAACTGGTTTTCTCATAGGCAATAGCTTTCTCTGACAGCATATGAAGATTTGCAAGTCTCTGTCTGCCCGCCGGCAATGCCGATGCATATCTGGCATATCCCGTTTCCTTCAATACCTTCTGCAGCAGTTCGTGCATTGGTATATCCATGGTCTGTCTACGAAGTTTTTTATATGTTTCGGAAAAACGTTTTAATTTTGCCCGCATGTCTTCATCCGCTATTGATTCTTTTTCTGTCAGCTCTTCTTCCGCTTCCAAAAACATCTTTACGCACTGATGATACGGCTTGTCCTCTGCCAGTAACCGGAGTCTTGCAAGCTGCTCATCGGAAAGACCTGCCATTGGGGATTTTAATACTGCTGCCAGTGGAATATCCTGTCTTGGATTATCTAATATCCTAAGATAATTTAATACCGTCCTGATTTCTAATGTGGAAAAATATCCGGTTCTTGAAACCGTATGTGCCGGAATTCCATTGGCATTTAAAACCTCTGCAAAAAGGTCCGCCCATTCACTTAAACTACGCAGTAAAATTACAATATCGCCATAGCGGACTTTCCGGAATTCTCCGGTTTCTTCGTCTACCACCTCTTCTTTGCCTACCATCTTCCGAATCCGGTCTGCAATTAATTTTGCTTCCAGTTCCTGTTTTGAAATCTGCTGTTTTGTTCCCTCTTCCAGTTCCTGTGTAGTTGTAAGAAGAATCTCACTGTCAAAAGCATCCTCTTTCTCGCCCGCCGGATAATCTGCACCACAATACAATGCCGCCTCATCGGTATAATCCACACCGCCAAGATTCCGTTTCATAATCCGATAGAAAATATCATTGGTAAAAGCAAGCACCGTATCTCTGCTTCGGAAGTTCTTATGCAGATCAATCCGCTGACAGGGTGCATCTGTTGTCTCATAAGTATCAAACTTTTCCATGAAAAGCTCCGGTCTCGCCAGACGAAAACGGTAAATACTCTGTTTTACATCTCCTACCATAAAAAGATTATTCTGTCCGACCACTTCTCTTGAAATTGCCCGGAGAATCGTCTCCTGCACATAGTTGCTGTCCTGATACTCATCAATCATAATTTCTTCATAGGCATTTTGAAATTCCTTTGCAGTCTCCGTTGGTTTCCCGGTCTCTTCCTCTACCAATATCTCTAATGCAAAATGCTCAAGGTCTGAGAAATCCACCAGATTCTTATCCTGCTTTCTTTCTGCGAAAGCATCGATAAAACGCTCCGTCACTTCAGCTAACGCTTCTGCTGATGGCTGCACCAGAGTGAGCTGCTCTAAAATTTCCTGAAAAGTAAGGGCAAAGCAGTCACTTTTTAACTTTCCGATTCCATCCTTAAGCTTCTTACGTTCTGTCTTTACCTGCTCCTGCTTTTCCGGACTTCCGATATAATCCTTTGCTCTTCCTAATGTTGCAAATTTACATTTTCCTAATTCTTCATAAAAATCCTGATAAGTACTGCAGGAAAGCAATTCCTCCATCAGCTCTACATCCTGCTCACAGGCTTCCTCATACATATAGGGGCCATCGACATCCTGACAAAGTTCATGATAATGCTCTGCCTGCTCTAAATAGCCCTTTACCATCTGCTTCCCATATTCTACCGTCATTTCAATAAAAGGCGCCTGCTCTAATTCCTGCTCTGTTTTTATCTCATAGCAGCTTAACGCTTCCCGAAGCCACTGCTTCGGCCATGGATAACTCTGTGCATAGGAATAAAGTTTAAAAATCATATCCCGCACCGGTGCATCACTTCTACTGGTTCCATAACAGGAAATGAGATGCAAAAACCCCGGATTTTTTTCTTCATAACACTGTTCAAACAATCCGGTCATTACATCTTCCCGAAGAAGCTTTAACTCGCCTTCATCTCCAATACGGAAATTCGGCTCCAGACCGATTTCATGAAAATGATTCCGAAGCACATAAAGGCAGAAACTGTCTATGGTAGTAATCTGCGCATTCTGCACCAGTGCAGCCTGCTGCTGTAATCTCACATCGGAAGGATTCTCCTGCAATGCCTTTTCCAAGGCTTTTGCTACACGCTCTTTCATCTGGGCTGCCGCCGCATTGGTAAAAGTTACCACCAGAAGATGGTCAATGTCTACCGGATGCTTCTTATCCAATACCAGCTCTTTGATTCTCTCTACCAGTACGGCTGTCTTTCCGGAACCTGCTGCCGCAGACACTAAGATATTACGGTTTCTTAAATCAATGACCTGCTGCTGTTCTTTTGTCCATGTCATTCCCATTTCTTAAAAAACCTCCTTCATGCGTTCATAGATTTCCTCGGAAGATAATTCTTCCAACCGCCTTACTTCATATCCCGGAATCTTTTTATCAAATCCACAGACCGCAGCATATGGACAATAATCACAGCTGCTCCGGTTCTTTAATAGATACGGATTCACCTCTGTATTTCCCTTTAAAATAGCATTTCCAGCTTCTGCAATCCGATAGTTGGCATAATCCGCAATCAGCCTAAATTCTTCCTTATCCACAGCCTTATCGCTCTTTCGCACCGTTCCGTCCTTATTTACAGAAATCGGAAGGACATTGGATTTACCGGAAAGTTCCACATCCATGGCACGGTAAATATCATCCTCTGTATTTACCACTCCATCCAGACGTAAATTTTCCAATATCTTTCTTCGAATCTCTTCTTCAGATTCACTACCGGTTCCTTCCACCATCGGATCATCAATATGATAGTAGAACATACCTGCCGGCACTACCTCTTTTGCCGGATTTTGCTTTGCAAATAATTCCATTGCTGCATTCATATAAACTACAAGCTGAAGCTTCAGTCCATGATACAAAGATAGCAGTTCAAAACCGGTATTACCGGATTTATAATCAATAATCTTTACATATAACTTATCTTTGTCTTCATAAGTATCAATACGGTCAATTCTTCCCTGGAGCCGCATATGCTCTTCTTCACTGAGTTTAAAATTCACTGCATTTAAATCATCCGTATAGGAAAATCCCACTTCAAACTGCGATGGTTCAAATTTTCCCTGACGGATCTGGCTGGTCAGTGCCCAGATAGTCCGTGCAAAAATCTTTTTCATCTTTGCTACCTGATAACGGTTTGCCGCTGTATCTGCCATGGCTGCATTTCCACTGGAAGCAATTGCTTCTTCCATTGCCCGCTCCATAAGCTGTTTTTGTGCTTCTTCTGTAATATCAAACCAGCTATAGGATGATTCTTTCAGATACCGGCTATAATTTTCCAATGCCTGATGATAGATATTTCCCATATCCGCCATACGGAATTCAAAGAGTTCCCGTTCCTGTAAACGCAGTCCATACGTCAGAAAATGGGCACAGGCACAGGCTGCATACTGTTCCAACCGCGTAACACTGTTCTTTAACTCATTTCCATAAAGAGCCTTTGCCACAGCCCGGCTGATTGGCTCTGCATGATATTTAAGCTCTGCTGCATCAAGAATAGCTTTTACCTGCTCCCGATATGCCGGTTCCTCTTCATACCAGTGCAGCAAAGCCTGCCAGAGTACTTCCTTCTCATCATTCCACCCGGCATCTTCCTGATACAGTCCCTCTAACAGAAATGCCATGCTGCTCTCCGGTGTTACCAGTGTTTCATCAACCTGTTCTCCCGTTATCAGTTCTGCTTTTAACCCCGGGAACAGTCCCTCAATCATATGAATAAAATAGGACGGGCGCTTTGCACTTCCATCACTGCCTACCCTTGCATAGGTAAGATAAAGTTTTTTCGATGGCTTTGTCACTGCAAGATAAAGGTAAAAACGCTGGATAAAGACACGTTCCCTTGCTGTAGGAGCCAGTTCCATATGTTTTTTTGCAAGTTCTTCTCTTTCCAGCTGGGAAATGATGCCGCCACGATTATCGGATTTTGGCACAATACCATCATTGACTCCCACGATAAATAATACTTTTATATCGTCAAGACGGGTTCTTTCGATATCACCAATCATCACGCAGTCATAGCCACCCGGAATCACGCCTACTTTGGCTGCTTCAAAGCCAGCCTCTAAGACCTTGGCATATTCGGATATATCCATGACTTCATCACCCAGAAGCGTTGCCATCTTATCCAAAATATCCATTACGATGCGGTAAATCTGTGCATATTCCTTTGCCTTGGCTAAGTCCTTCGCCTCTTTATACTGATTCTCCCGGTATTTTAACTGCTGCTCTATCTGTAAGGACACAATAAACTGATAGAGTGCTGTCGTGCATTCCCGTACGGTAGCACCTTTTTTACGAAATACAGCCGTCAATTCCAAAAATGGCTCCATTACACGGATCCGGAGTTCATTTAATCCTTCTAAATCTTCTTCCGTAACCTCATGGGTGGCATAAATAAATCTTGCCTCCCATTTTTTCTTTCCACGGATGCCTGCTGCCAGTACATAATTTTCCAGCAGGTCAATCTCATCCTCACTGATTTGTGATAATCCGCAACGCAGATAACGGAACATTGCTTCCTCTGAAAAATTGTCCTCGATTACCTGCAAAAGAGACCGGACAAATTCCAAAAATGGATGCAGTAAAATATTTTTCGTTGTATCTAAGAAAAACGGAATGCCAAAATCCTCCATAATCTGCGGCACATAGCTTCCATACTCTTCTATGGCACCGGAAATAATGGCAAAATCCCGGTAGCGGTATGCACCGGTATGCACCAGCCTTGCAATCTCTTCTGCTGCATACTGCAGTTCTCTTCTTGGATTTGGCAGAGATAAAATCTCTATGCCTTCTTTGATTTCTTTCTCATCCTTCTTTTCGTAGCTATGATGTCTGGTACGGAACAGATTCTGCTCTAAGAACCGTAGTACCGGTGCCTCCCGGAACCGGTCAGCTTTGTGATTCTTTAATACCACCGGCTCTGTTACTTCAAAATGCTTCTCTTCCGCCATTTTCATTAGGCTGGCTACAGTCTTCTTACTCATGGCAAACAGCTCCTGCATATCATGATAGGAATAAATATCCTCTGCCGGATCAATGGTTACTGTCACATATATATCTGATACAATTCCCATCAGGCGGTACAGCACGTTATTCTGAATCGGTGTAAATCCGGTAAATCCATCGAAAACCAGCACGGCATCCTGTAAAAGCTTTGATTCCTCTGCCATATCACAGAAGGCTTCTAAAACTTCTTCAGCAGTAATATACATCCCGGAAATTGCACTTCGAAAGCCCCGGTACATGGTCAGGATATCCTGCAGTTTATAGGAAAATGCCGGTGGCATATTCTGCTCTTCAATAAATGTTTCCAAAGTATCCGGATCGATATTATACTGTGTCAGCTCTGATATCAGGGACTTCACTTCACTGATATATCCCATCTTTTTCATATTTCCCTGCATGACGCATAAATCATCCATCCGCTCTTCGGCAACCTTACGCAATACAAGGTTTTTCCCGGTCTCTTCTAAAACTGCCATATTCGTCTTTCCTAATTCATCAAAAATACGATATGCAAGTCTCTGGAAGCTGACCACATCTATATTCATAATACTGTTTTTTTCCTGTAACCGAACAAGTTCACGCTGCGTCTGCATCGTGAACTGTTCCGGTACTACTACATAATAATTTTTCTTTAAATTCTTCTGAGCTTCTTTGACTGTTTTGCGGAATACATAGCCTGACTTTCCGCTTCCAGCACTGCCCAGCACAAATTGCAGTGCCATATCAGATTCCTCCTACTGATTCTCCTACCAAAAGTTCTCCATTGATAATCACACGCTCCACCAGCGTTGTCTTAGGCTGCTCGATTCTCTGTACCAGACGTTTTACGGCCTCTTCTCCAATCTTTCTGGTATTCTGCCGTATGGTTGTAATCTTTGGGCTCATCAGCTGGGATACTTTTGTTCCATCAAAACCTGCAATAGAAATATCATCCGGTACTTTTAGTCCCATTTCATCAATTACATTAATCCCACCAATTAATGCTGTATCATCCGGGTAGAGAATACAGGTCGGCGGGTCAGGCAGATTTAAAAGTTCCCTGGTTGCCTTTGCCACAAGCCTGGTATCTAAATATTCTCCTTCCTTTAAGTAGTCATCCGGAACATTCAGATTAAAGCTCTCCATTGTCTGGAAAAAGCTGGTCAGACGATCTCTGGTAACAGCCGAATGTTTTTCCCCATAAATGTATGCAATTTTCCGGTGTCCCTTGGAATAAATATAACGTACCAGTTCATTCATCCCTTTTACATTATTAGAAGAAACAACCGTGCAGTTGTGATATACATAATCTACAGTAACAATCGGAATATTACTCTGCAAAAGTTCCTGTACCTCCGGTTCCTCAAACCTGGCACACACAATTCCAACTCCGTCAAAATTCCGGTATTTGCAGTGTTCAAGATATGACATCTTATGATTCACATGCTCATTATTAATAAAAGTGATATCATAGCCTAATTCTTCCGCCTTTTCTTTAAATCCATTTAAGATGCCAGAGAAATATTCATGGGTAAGCCCTCTTCCGGCCTCCTCTTTAAAAAGTACTCCTAAGTTATAAGAACGGTTCGTCTTTAATGCCCTTGCTGCCGCATTCGGAAAATATCCCATCTCCTGTGCTGCTTCTTTAATCCGTATCCTGGTCTTCTCCCCAATATCACTATGTCCATTCAACGCTTTACTTACTGTTGCCGTTGAGACACCGCAACGCTTCGCCACGTCCTTTAATGAAACCATTTCTTTTCTCCTTTTTATCCCCGTATCCACTCATCTGCAGATACTATATTTCAATTCCGACTGCCTCTTTTGCCAGCCGGTCTGCTTCTTCATTTCCTTCTACCCCTGAGTGCCCTTTTACTTTTACAAAATGAAGCGTAATTTTATCCTTTATGTTCTGAATATAGTCATAATAAGCAATGGTTCCTTTCTTATTCCGTTTCCATGCTCCTGTTGCCCACATTTCAATGCCCATATAGTCATAATATATCGTAAGCTCTGCCAGTCCAAGCTCCACCGCCTTCTCAATGGCAACCATACTTCCTAATACTTCTCCTGCCACATTACGCATGGAAGCCATTTCTTCTTCCGAGCCTGAACCCTGCAGTACTTCTTTTTTCCCATCTGCCATCAGAAAGCCGCCATATCCATATACCTTAGTTGCAATATTATAGGAACCATCCACAAAGGCATAATTTTCCGGCTCTTTTTCTACTGTCTGCTGCTTCTGACCGATATATTCTTCTGCCGCTTCCCTTGTTGGAAAGCTTTTAAACTCTGCTCCCGGAAAACCATCGGTCTGCTGCTTACACATATCCCAGCTCATATAAATACCCGGTTTCTTTCCTTTTCGGACTGCATAAAACTTTGCTGCCATTCTTCTTCCTCTTACTATCTTTTATTTCTGTGAATTTTCTTCTTTTCTTAACTTACATCATTAGTTCTATTTTACCATTTTTCCCTTCGAATGGCTAGGACAAGCTTAGGATTCGTAACGATATTTTCCCCAAAAATGATTGTATACAGCAATTACTCTTCTTATTTTCTTTTGCATCTTTTCTTCCTCGCTTACTCTATGTTGTCAGAAAACAAATCCCGGTAATCCTCCGGCATAAAACGATGATAGATGATATGGCAGCCTTCGTCCTTAAAGCAATAATAATAAGAATCCTCTCCGCTTTCAAAATAAATGAGATGGTCAAAATCCTCTGTCTCAATTTTCTCAAAATGTATCTTCTCGCCGGTTCCTAAGAACAGCTTATGGATGTCCTCTATGGTGCAAGGATGTGTCTGCAGCAGAGCCACCAGCTTTTTAATAAAAGAATTTCCACTTCTTTTTTCATGCACATATTCTGCACCTTCTTCCGGCACTACAAAACAAAAGCGGTCCTTATTTCTGCTAATTTCTACTCTGCCAAGCCGTATTCCTGCTGCTTCATAAAATTCCTTTTCCAATTCTTCCGTTGATTTTCCGCTCACTTCTTCTCCCAGAAAATGCTTTAATGAACTCAAAGGATAATATAACCGGATTTTTTCTTTCCGGTATCCAAGTTTTACCTGCTCTTCCTGTATGAAATCCATAATTCCTTTTTCTAATCTGCTATAATCCATTATATGCTCCTTTAGACGTGGAAAAACAGAACCACCTTTCGACGATTCTGTTTCATGCTGATACAAAGTAAGCTTTGCCCACTTTGCTCAGTTTCTATTCTGCATTGATATACTCATAATCCCGGTCTAACTCAATTGCCACACTTCCATCATTGATTGTGCCATCAAATGTATGTGCTTCATCTGTTCCAAGACCCTTTACAATTCCATTTTCATATTCTTCTGCGGTACGCTGTGTCTGTAATACGAATAGCAGTCCCTTATATTCTGCCGGTGCCGTTACTTTATAAGTCTCTTTTATTTCGTAGTAAGTCACCATCGGATACTCACTGCCATCCTCTACCGTCCAGTCACCAAATGTTGTCTCTGTATCTTCTGTGGCTGCCACCTGATATGTTGTGCCGGCACAAGCCACTTCTGCCATCATAGCCATGGAACTGTCTGTTGCAGCTACATGCTGCGGCAGCACCATTCCGGTAGTTGCATCCACGAGGCTGATGTCTTCATATTCGATATAAGCTTCTGCATCCGTCTGTATGCCATTCCACGGAATCTTTGCAGATAAAGTAACCGTATAAACTGTATTTCCTTCTTCGTCTGCCTCAGTACGATTCCAGCTTATCTCATACTCTGCCTGATTTAAATGATTGGTAAAATCAGATGCCTGCACAAAGGTCTCACCATCCATGGTTCCTGCCATATTGTATACATTGACATTTTTTATCACAGCGGTATTCTCTTCGGTTTCCATTTTGTGCTGATACATACCGGATAAAACATACCAGGTATCTTCCTTAAGATTTCCCTGTGCCTCTGTCTCCGTCTCTGTGGCATGTATTCCTTCCACTGCTTCTGTTTCTGTATTTCCTGCTGCTTCCTTGTCTGTATCTTTCTCCTTTGGTCCGCATCCATCCAGCATTCCCAGTACGACAATACAAATCAAAGCTGCCGCCCATATTTTCTTCTTCATTTCCTGCTCCTTCACTCTATCCATAACACAATATATTCGTTCTTATCTCCGCATGCGATTGGTTGCACACGGACTTTACGATTATACCGTAGATGAAGGGGAAGTGCAAGGAGTTAATAGAAAGATAATTGCGGTATATACTCTGTAGTTATATTTAGCAAAAAACAGCCACCAATCGTTAGATTTGAAACCTAACTTTTGGTGGTGGCACACAATAACCTCTCCTGTATTACTTTTATATTATTCTTTATAAATTATTCCAGTATATTCCCATAATAATTTTGGGCTAACATAAAAATCGTATTGAGATGATTCTTTCCCTTCATAACTACCATTTGGGATTGTTTTCTTAAATGCAACTCCAATCGGCAAAATCCCCCTTATTATTCCCTGCCGAATAAACTGCTGGTCTTTTCCCATTAGTTTAGCAACTTCTATAATAGGAACATTCTTACCTGAAAACTCTGGAAGAATATAATAGATTTTATTATTAAACTTATTAGTTTGCTCCTGTGTTTCCTGTTCCATATGTGCTCACCTCATCTATATATTCTACTTCTTCAAATAGTATTTCCAATTGAATTTTATTTATACGGAACTAACAGACCTGTCATTTTTATTAGTTGCAATATCTTCCATTACCAAATTTTACTTTGCAGTATTTCTATTATACTAAATTTAATTTGTAGGATGAATACAACACATTTTTTATAATTTACTTTGATAATTCTCTAACTGATGAAAAATACCAACTACATTTACAACATCTGCTCTCACATCAAAAACGATAATATAATTCATCTGTGACACAACTGCCTCACGATATCCTCTTTTAGCAAGATATGCATCTCTGCACTCTGCGAACTGAAATGGATTAACCTCTAGCCTGTCATAGATAGTATCTATACTATCCAACAGATGCTTTGCTGCCTGTTCATTCCTTAAGCAATAAATTAAATGATACACAAGATTATCAAGCAGTTCATTCGCATGTTCAGTAACATTTATTTTATATGCCATACTTCGCCTTCATTTCTCTAAGCGCAGTTCTGGCATCCTTTACCTGTCCTGCCTCTATTTGCTTTTCAGATATTTCAATATCTCTGTACATGGCAATCTGTCTCATGGTTGACTCATAAGTCTCCATGCTCATAATTACCATATCTCCATATCCATTTTTCGTAACATAAATTGGTTCCGCTGCCTTATGGCACATATCCGATATCTCTGATGTATTCTTCAAATCTTTAATTGGAATTATTTGTGGCATAATATACACCTCCCTATTCATGGTCTAATTATACCATAATTATGCCTTTTTTCAATTTAATTATCATGAATACTCTTGTTATTTACTTGCTTTTTCCTCGCTTTTTCCTCTTCTATTCTTGTTTTTCTTATAGACTCTAATAACTAGACTCTCCAAAGTATCCTAAATAACTACAAGAAAAAAGCAATCCTTTGACTAATCAAAAGACCGCTTTTCTTGATTCTTACTAATTCATATTAATTCTCATTCATCTTTGCCAATTTTGCTGCCTGATCGCCATTGCAGAGCAAATACCTCTTAATACACATGCACAGTACAGTTACCTCTTAATAGCAATGCGCTCGGAACATATGCCTCATACCAACACAGCACGAAACAACTGCCTCCAAAAAGGATACCCCCTCTATTTTCCAGACAAGCCATACCCCCAAAACAAGCTTTACTCTCTTTCCAACGATGAATGCTTATAATTACAGCTACAAGCTTGTATTTTTCATAATAACTAAGCAATCCATCATTTTATTAAATATGAACTACTAATTTATACTCTTTGTTAGAGTATAGCATGTTCAAACCTCTTCTGTCACTAATAAGCCACAGAAAAATTTCTCAATCAAAATTTCTTTACTTATATCAAAGACCACCGATATATGGTATAATAATTAAAGATTATTATTTTTGTATTCTTGGCAATATTGTTTGATATTCCAATTGAAGTAAGTACTGACATTGTTTCCCTGTTAAGTTTAGCGATAGGAGTGATTAGTTTTATGGATATTACAAATTCAATTGGTGGTCTGGGCGTTCTTGGGGTTAGAGCCTTGCATTTGTCAGGAAGAGAAACTCTATTGCATATCAAGAATTCAAACTTAATAATAAGCGCCCTGGGTTCGAGTCCCGAAACCCCATTATTTTCCAAAAGAAGATACCCCTTCTTATCCTTAACAATCACCAACTGATTTACTCATACCTTACTGAATCATTTTTTAGATAATTAACATAATCCTCTATCCCCTGTTCTGTTGAATCATATGGCAAAATATTCAAAAATCCATCTCTCTTCAATACTCTATATAATTTTGCTCCTTTCTGTGCCTCATCATATACACTCTTTGCCACTTTATCTCCCAATAACACATAATTATCTAGCCTCATAATTTCCATAAATTTACGATTTATTTCAGTATCATTTCTAAGCATTGTCGCAACGTATCCCATTTCATAAATATTCTGAAGAAGAATATCATTTCTAGCATCCAATACAAACAGAACTAGTGCATCCAGATTTCCCCATTGTAACTTTTTATATATTCCTTTTTCTTTATGAAACATATATGTATAAAACTCTTCAATTGATGTAGAAAAATGAACGCATATAAATCCTATATTTATCATTCGACATTGAATGTTCTTTTCGCCATCAAACTTTTCAACAATTTTTTTAATATTTCTGTTAAATGCTGAATAATATGTGCTATTTTTTAACTCAACTGCATCTTGATGCTCACATAATAATTTCTCATACTCAATATCATCATTTACTAATTTTTTAATTAATATAGAACCGTCCTTAACGTTATTAATTTTTAAATCCGTTTCTTTTTCAAACGGGTCGCATCTCATCGTCTTAACTTCTATATTAACCATACATTCTGTAGGCATTTTAAAAACACACGAATATTCTAAGGTTTTATTATTTTGCCAAATGTGAGAGGGTTCATATATAACAGAAGAAATGTTTTCTATATTTACCACTAAAATATAGTAAAGAATTAATGTTTCATCTATGCCTTCAAGATATTTCATATGTGAAAACTCACCATCTTCTACCGCATTACATTTATGAAGTAACCTTTTAGGTATATTACTTTCTTTACCTAGCATCATTTTTAATAGGATAAAAAATTCCAAATTACGTGATTCTGGCGTTCTGGGATATTTCAAAAAAGGATGTTCCTTAGGTAATGACATCTTTTCTAATTCATCTAAAATATATTTTTTACATTCGTTATACTCGTCTAATACTATTTTATCCATAGCTTTATCTCCTTTTAGTATATTATACATCAGCTCAAAAAAAGAGCCAAGCAACTTCTGCTCAGCCCTTAATAGTTTCAGCATATTATGCAATTGCAATCTTAATTGTAATAGGATTCCAATACTTCTTCTTAAATCGTCTGCCTGCCTCTTCCTGACAAAAACGTTTACACTCTTCCATTGGAATCAGCATACGAGCAACAATATTAAAATTCTTATCACTCTTAAGAGAATCCGCATAATTTTTATCGTAACCCCTAATCTTATACTTAGCGGATGTATCTGTACACTCTCCCGATAAATTCATCACCCAGACAAACTCATCATTACCGTCAACAACTCCACGATAAATGATACGCTCCACAAACATATCTATAACTTCATCACTTCCACCATGTTTTCTCCGACACAATAGGCTCGCAGGAAATCCTAACCAAATTTCCTTTCTCTACTATATTTCCACTAGAGTCTAACACATCCCTAACAGGTTCTATATGTGTCAATACCTTCTTCTTTCTCACAGTATCAGTCACTTTACTCTTTTCTGGCAACTGATACCCCATGTATTTGGTATTTGCCAGAATCCTGATTACCTTTGATGGTGTCCAGTTCAAATCGCCTTGTACGTTCTCATATTATTTTCAATCAGATACTTACAGATTGAACTTGATGTCTTTACGATATTTTTATCATCAGAAATGTACAAATCAAATATTGTCTTAACGACATAAGCTTCTACTGGTTCTTGAACAAGAGAATTCTTATTAGGCATAGGATTTCCCATATCATCAACAGCTTTCTTAAGGCGATATCCATACATATCACCACCAAGAAGTTGACCTTTCTTAACCAAATCCAGCATATGATTTTCAACTCTACGTCCTGTATTCATTGATTCAGCTTGTGCAATTCCACCATCAATTGCAAGTCGCACAATATCTGTATGCATCATATTATAAGTCCAATATCTCTCCTTCAAAATAATTATACCAATCCCAAGTTCCTGAAAATCATAAACCACATCAAACAACTCTCTGATATTTCTGGCAAGTCTGCTTACTGCATCTACAATAAGTATATCAAACTTGTGTTGGCTTGCCCTATGGCGCATCAATTGAAATGCTGATCTACCCGAAACTCTTAATCCTGACTTTCCCAATTCCTCAAAAACATTATTATTATCTAATCGAAAATTATCTCTTTTCTCAATTAAATCAAAATATAATATTATGTTTTTCAGATGATATTATGCCTATGAGATTTCACATGGAATTAGCTATCTTTATATTTCTTAGATTACTTACAGATAATATTCACTTGTGAAGCTCAACTATTCTCTACTCATATCATCATAGCAGAAATTTAGACAAACCATAGAATATTCAATTTCATAAGCTAAGACATATTTTAAATAAGCTATGACTGAATTTAATTTAGAGAAAACAAAAATCAAAATTAGAATAAGAAAAAACAAAAAATACTGTATATGAACAAACAAGACACTTCTCAAATCAACCAAGGCACATATTATCACAAATCTCTTCTTAATTTATGCAAGGTTAATATTTTACAAAAAAGGTAGCGACCGCAATGGTAACTACCCGATACTTCTTGAATTATTCAATTAGCGGAACTTAAAACAAAATGCACTATTCTAAAAGTAGGCTCATAAATTCTTCCAACTGTACATTGTCCTTTGGCATAACTGGAATATCAAATTCATTTAATCCTCCAGCTTTTTTGAGTTTTTGAATCTTTGAAAAAATTTCTTGATTAAAACTACACCATGTTTCCAAATTATAAAGGACATTTATCTTAATACAAGCATCCTGACGATTTTGTAGTGCCTCATAAAAATTAATACCATTCTCTATTATTACTGCATAATCATTTTTATTCTTAATTATTCTGATATCCTCAGCTTCTTGAAATATCTTCTTTGTTATAAAATCTCCTGACTGTTGTATCTTGCCATACTCAGGATACTTTCTATGTTTTATTTCTTCTTCCTTTTCAGCAGTAATTCCATATATTAGGCGAAACAATTCCTTATCGTGTGATACAAAATCCAATGTAATATTATTAGGAAGTGAATCCTTGCAAACCACAAGCACTTTCTGTATCTGATGTTTCATCGTTTCAATCATATCACTCAATTGATTGAACTCTGGAGATTTGTAATCATCATCTCTATGCGCACAATTCTTATCACGTTCATAATAAATCGCCTCAATCAGCTTGTCTTCACAAATTTTCTTTTTGTTTTTAGGATGTGATTTATCAAGTACAACACAGCAGTTTATGTAGAATTCTCTCCTTAGTTCCTCAACTTTTCGTCTAAGGTTTAGATTGCAAACCTTATCAATGTTTTCTTCAATAAAAATAATGCTATCTATATTCTTTTTTGCATCAATCAAATACTTTGCCATACTCCATTTATCTATGACAATGCACCTCCTCGCACAATTCAATTTACTTGATAAGCTGGTCACAATATGGTAATAGTTCCTCTATCTTGGCAACGATGCGTTGCTGTTCTTCAAGTGGTGGAATAGGTATTAAAGACATTGCTAATTGTTTTAAATAAAACCCCTTCTGAGCTGTTCCTGTTGCCTCTCTGTTAATTTTATACTGAAAATAGGCACTATCAAACGTATATTTAAGATAGTAATTCAGTATCAATGTTCTAATGATTGATACACTCCGTTGAAAGCATATATTATAACCACCTTTATATACACAGCTTCTTCCCAAAGTTCCAACTGAGGTAAAGAAAATGTCTCCATCAGTTGCCTGTGTTCGCTCATTTTCTTTTTCAAAAATATCCTGTGTCAAATATCTAACTTTTTCTATATCTACTATAGTATTATTATTGATATTAGTTGAAGATGCCATAATATAATCAGTTTTTTTATCTACCCCCTTAGGTGGATTATGGTCTCCATCCACAAGTTTAGTACATATATTCCCTAATCTCACCCATTTCCAACTACTAGGAATATCAAATGGAATTTCATCCTCAGCAATCTCAGGTAATGGCTTTTCTTTCTTAATCTTGCCATCTTTGATAAGCTGGGTTTTCTCAGCAACAATCTGCTCATAAAGCTCATCAGCAGTTCCTTCTTCTGGTCGCTGTTCCACCAGCTTGCCCTGCATAGCCATTTGCAAGATACTCTTTTTCATATCCTCTGGGAATTTTTTATTAAATGTTTCCAGCTTCGTATAAGCCTTGTCATACTGGTCGATATATGGAAGAATTTCCTCAATCTTGGCAACGATGCGGTGCTGCTCTTCAAGTGGTGGAAGTGGAATAATTTGTGTTCTTAACATATTCTGCGTAATTTGATTAATGGTCTCCGTTTTTACGCCATCAAGTTTACTGCGAAACACTGGAGACTGCAAAAAAACATTTACATATTCATTAATGTCACTACAATATTTTGCCATAAAAGCGCCAAATGCCATACCATCATTATCAACTATAGCGGCTTTTCCGACCAACGCACGGCTACCATTCCTAACACAAATTAATAAATCACCTTTATCAATTCGTGCTCTTTCTGGTATATCACAATTAACCATAACAATATCATTATAGTTCATTTTTCCATTTTTTATGTTATTAGACCTTAAAACAATCACCCCCTTATCACATTTATCTGATGGCTGATATGTTAAGCCAATGTTAGTTTCTCCGACTTCTCCTAATCTCACCCACTCCCAAGACTCAGGGATTTCAAAAGGTATCTCTTCTTCTGTAATCTCAGGCAATGGCTTTGACTTCTTTATCTTTTTATCCTTTATGAACTGTTCCTTTTCCAGCTTTATCTGTTCAAGAAGCTCTCTCGCATTTCCTTCTTCGGCTCTCTGCTCTACGAGCTTGCCTTGCACAGCAAGTTGTAGAATACTGTTCTTTAAATCCTGTGCATTCAAATTAGTTACCTCCCAACATAGAAGTAATCTTCTCTAATACATGGTCAATCTCAGCATTAAGGGATGCTCTCTTTTCCTGATACTGATTAATCAAATCCATCGGATCAAGGATTTCCTCTTCTTCGTGTGGGAATCCGCAGAGGTCAATATTATATCCATTGGCTACGATTTCATCTACAGAATACTTCTTAGCCTTAGGGAATCCATCTACTTCAATCTCCTCACGATTATCCCACCACTCAAGAGCTGGTGCAAAATGCTCCAATTTCATAGGCTTTTTCTTTGAGAAATTCTTATACCCCTTAGGCATGTCCAGACGATAGAACCATGTCTCCTCTGTTGGGTGTGTATTATCAAAGAATAAAATGTTTGTAGTTATAAAAGTATACGGAGCAAAGACACTATGTGGCATTCTTATAACTGTATGAAGATTAAACTCCTCAAGCAGTTTCTTCTTGATATTTACCTTTGCATTATCAGTACCAAAGAGAAATCCATCAGGAAGAATAATTCCACATCTACCATCTTTCTTTAAGCGAAACATAATGATATCCATGAATAAATCTGCAGTCTCAGAACTACACAGTTCCATAGGGAAGTTTGCTTTTACAGAATCCTTTTCATTACCGCCATATGGTGGGTTCATAAGAACAAGGTCAAACTTTTCCATCTTTCTGTACTCTTTGTAATCAGTCTCGAGAGTATTGCCATGAATTATCTCAGGATTATCAATGTCATGCAGGAGCATATTTGTAACACAGAGAATATGTGGCAGAGCTTTCTTCTCCACACCATAAACTGTATTATTATAAATTTCCTTGTTCTCATTGGAAGTCAAACTCTCATCGTATAATTCATTAAGAGCTGACACAAGGAATCCGCCAGTACCACAGGCAAAGTCAGCTACCCTCTCTCCTAGTCTTGGCTTGGTAACTTTTACCATGAAGTCAGTTACCGCTCTAGGTGTATAGTATTCGCCAGAATTACCAGCACTCTGCAAGTCCTTTAGAAATGACTCATAGATTGAGCCAAATGCATGTCTTTCCTCATACTCTGTAAAATCAATCTCATCAATGATATTAATAACCTGTCTAAGCAGGATACCATCTTTCATATAGTTGTTGGCATCCTCAAAGGCATAACGCACCATCATCTGGTTCATTGGAGTATCCTCTGATACTTCAAGATTTTTAAGTGTAGGGAACAGTTTATTATTAACAAAATCAAGAAGTGCATCTCCAGTAAGAGCCTGACCATCTTTATTATCAACCGCCCAGTTTCTCCACTTGTACTCATCTGGAATGATAGAAACATAATCATCATTGATAAGTTCCCACTCCTCTTCTTTTGCATCATATATTTTTAAAAACAGAGTCCATACAATCTGCTCAATACGCTGGGCATCTCCATTTACCCCTGCATCATTACGCATTACATCTTGTATTCTCTTAACGAAATTAGTTATAGCCATTGGTAAAAAACCTACTTTCAAATTTTATTTGTTAAACACTACGCAGAGAAGATTTCATCTTCCAGTTCTTTCACAGCCTGTTCATATGCTGCTTTACCTCCAAAGGCTTTGACAATCTTCATAGGACTTCCAAACTGCTGGAATTCGTGTAACTGTAAAACCTTTGTCTCCTCTATCTCTTTCAATCCTTCACTTGCATACTTATCCATAAGTGTCCCCAGAACCTTTTGTGCAAGCTCTGAATACTTATAGAGATATCCTCTCTTCTGAACATTTTTGATACGCTCTATACGGGTAAGTGGTGCTTTATCATATGCAAGGTGCAGGATTAAATCAAAATCGTCTATATCAGTCTGACCTGTCTCTTCACGAACAGCATCCAGCAGTACACCATCCTCACGAAGTTCTTCTACGATAGCCTGTTTCTTCTTTGCTTCATTCCACTTCTTGAGGAATACATCTAACCTCGCATACTGTCCTAAAATATTCTTTCTTGTGTAATCGATAAGACTTTCAGTTATAAGTTTTCCATCCTTATCAATATACTGTATTCTCTCCGACAGAACTTTGACTTCTACATCCTTGACATAATACTTCTTAGGCTTCTCAGAGCCATCACCATTACCCCAATCATCGCCAGAATCACCAGTATTTCCTGTATTTCCAGTACCTGAATTACTGCCAGTATCATCTCCTGTATTTTCAGTATCGTCTTCATTGCCTGTTACTGGATCTACTGGGTCATCGCCAGTAATGTCGATTACTACCTCAGGATTACCATCAAAATCTTTATCGGCAAATAATCTTGATGCGTTACGGAAGTCCATAATTGTAAAATATGTTTTTCCATAATCCTCAAGCAGACGAGTACCTCGACCAATAATCTGCTTGAATTCTGTCATGGAATTTATATTGTTATCCAACACAATGAGCTTGCACATTTTAGCATCAACACCAGTAGTCATCAGCTTACTTGTGACTGCTATAACAGGATATGTACTGTCCTCATCAATGAAATTATCCAATTGGGCTTTACCTTCAGCATTATCTCCAGTTATACGCATAATGTACTTATGGTTCTCAGTCCACAGGTCTTTATTCTCGGCAATGAGAGCCTGACGCATACGCTCCGCATGCTCCACATCTACGCAGAACACAATGGTCTTGCTGAACCTGTCAGTTTTCTTCAAGAATTCTGTAACTTTCTTTGCAATGACTTTGGTTCTCTCATCAAGTACAAGAGTCCTATCAAAATCTTTGATATTGTACTCTCTATCCTCGATTTCATAGCCATTATCATCATGTTTCCCAGCTTCTGGACGATAACCAACAAGGTCTTTATCAAGTCCTATACGAATGACCTTATATGGAGCAAGGAATCCATCATTAATACCCTGTTTCAAAGAATACTCATAAATAGCTTCTCCAAAATATGTCTGCGATGATGCCTCTTTTGTTTCAATTGGTGTAGCTGTCATACCTATTTGAGTTGCACCAGAGAAATATTCTAATATCTTTCTCCATGCTGACTCTTCCTTAGCGGAGCCTCTATGACACTCATCAATAAGTATCAGGTCAAAGAACTCAGGCTTAAACTGCTTGAACGGCTCTACACCCTCATCACCAGCTAACTGCTGGTACAATGCAAGATATATTTCATAAGAACTGTCGAGCAGTTTATTCTCGACTTTCGTCATTTTACCCCCGAATGGCTTGAAATCACCAGATATTGTCTGGTCTACAAGGACATTCCTATCAGCAAGGAATAATATTTTCTTTTTAATACCAGCTTTCCATAGTCTGTAGATAATCTGAAACGCCATGAATGTTTTACCAGTTCCAGTTGCACAGACTAAGAGTACCCTGTCCCTGCCACTTGCCACAGCATTTACAGTTCTGTCGATGGCAATTCTCTGATAGTAACGAGGTGTCTTATAACCTGGCACCCAGTAATATGGCTCTAGCAGAGCTTTCTCCCCAGTTTCAGAGAAATTCATCTCATTTACATATCTGTGATACAGCTCATCTGGAGATGGGAACTCATCTAATGAAAGATTGCGAATATCACCAGTCATTAAATCCTGCTCTACAAAGCCATCTCCATTGGATGCATATACAAACTTCACATCCAACGCTTCTGCATACTCTATAGCCTGTTGCAGTCCTGCTCCTACTGGATGGTTGTTATCCTTAGCTTCTATGATTGCTAATGGAAGATTAGGCTTATAAAACAGCAGATAATCTGCACGTTTCTGCTTGCCTCGTGAAGTTACATTACCCCTTAGAATGATGCGACCTGCTGTAAACGCATACTCATAGCGAATCTGCTTTTTGTCCCAGCCTGATTGCTCTACTGCTGGAGTTATATATCTTGCTTTTATATCTTCTTCTGAAAAATCTCGTTTCCCCATTTGCACAGTTCCTTCCCTTTTTGTGAATTATCTCATATGTGATGTCCATAAATCTGGACTTGTAATAACTTTCTAGGTATAAATATCCGAGAATAATTGTACCACATATTACTAATCTTTTCATCCACAATTCATATTAAGGAGCTTCCATATATTTATTTTTATGCAACCTCTTCCATTCATCTAGAACATCCTTAGCTGGCTCTGCATCTGCTTCTAGCGAATCAGATGCACTATCTTCATCATTAGTTGCTACAGATGTGTCAGATAAAGCATCCAAAGTAATTTACTGTAAGCAAATGCGTCTGCGGACACACCTGCATAACAAGTGTTTTATTTGTATTAGATATAAAAAAAGCGGTCCTTTGACCTAATCAAAAGACCGCTTTTCTTAATTCTTACTAATTCTTATTAATTCTTATTAATTCTCATTCATCTTCGCCAATTTTGCTGCCTGATCTGCTGCAATCAATGCATCTAAGATTTCCTGGATATCACCATTCATAATCTTGTCCAGTTTATAAAGGGTAAGATTGATTCTGTGGTCGGTTACACGTCCCTGTGGGAAGTTGTAAGTACGAATCTTCTCAGAACGGTCACCGGTACCAATCTGGCTTCTTCTGGCTTCTGCTTCTGCATCATGAGCCTTCTGGCATTCCATGTCGTATAATTTGGCACGTAAAAGTGCAAATGCTTTCTCTTTATTCTGCAGCTGTGATTTTTCTGTCTGGCTGTAGATTACAATTCCGGTTGGATAATGAGTCAGACGAACTGCAGAGTCTGTAGTATTGACACACTGTCCACCGTTTCCGGATGCACGCATAACGTCGATTCGGATATCCTTTTCATCAATCTGGACATCAACTTCTTCTGCCTCCGGCATTACTGCTACTGTAATGGTAGACGTATGGATACGTCCACCGGACTCTGTCTCAGGCACACGCTGTACACGATGTACACCGGATTCATATTTCATAACAGAGTAAGCACCCTGTCCGGTAATCATGAAAGTAACACTCTTCATTCCACCAATTCCGATTTCTTCGCACTCCATTGTCTCTACTTTCCAGCGTCTGCTTTCAGCATAATGGACATACATACGATAAATCTCAGCTGCAAATAAAGCAGCTTCATCTCCGCCGGCACCGGCACGGATTTCCACAATAACGTTCTTGTCATCATTCGGGTCTTTTGGAAGAAGAAGAATTTTTAGTTTCTGCTCTAATTCTTCTACTCTTGCTTTGGAATCATTTAACTCTTCCTTTGCAAGCTCCTTCATTTCTTCATCTGTTTCTTCGTCCAGCATAGCAAGAGAATCTTCAATATTCTGCTTACACTGTTTATATTCTTTATAAGCTTCCACGATAGGAGTTAAATCGCTCTGCTCCTTCATCAGCTTACGAAAACGCTCCGGATTATTTGCCACATCCGGTTCACTTAACTCACTCATCAACTCTTCATAACGAATCAATAAATCCTCTAAACGATCAAACATTTTAATTTCCTTTCCCTTTTACCACACGGTCATTTCGTGCAAGGTCTTTGATTACTTCAACTTCTGTAAATCCTGCGTTACGCATCAGCTCTGAGACAGCTTCTCCCTGGTCATATCCGATTTCCATGTAAACATATCCGCCAGGATTCAAATAATCCTTTACCTGTCCGGCAATCTTCCGATAAAAATCAAGACCATCCGCTCCGCCATCTAATGCGTTTTCCGGCTCAAAATCCCGTACCTCCGGCATCAGTGACAGAATCTCTCCTGTCGGGATATATGGTGGATTTGCCATAATGACATCAAAGGTCTCTGTTATATTATCAAATAAATCACTCCGTACCCACTCGGCATCCACTTCATGCAGCTTTGCGTTTTCCTTCGCTACTAATAAAGCTGTTTTGGAAATGTCGCTTCCCATACCGGTAAGTTCCGGTGCATTTTTCAACACACTAATCAATACACAACCAGACCCTGTACAAAGGTCTAATACTTTCATCCCCGGCTTTACAATCTTCAATACCTGCTCCACTAAAGTCTCGGTATCCTGCCGCGGTATCAGAACATTGGAATTTACTTTGAATCGAAGCCCCATAAATTCCTGTTCTCCAATAATATACTGTAACGGAATATGTTCGGCGCGTTTTTGTACTGCAATCTCATATTCCTTCTGAGCATCCTGTGTAATATCTTCTTCCCCGTGAACGTAGTAGTAACTGCGCTCAATCTTGCATACCATCTGTAAAAGATACCATGCATCCAGTGCGGCATCCGGCACTCCTGCATCTGTAAGACACTTTGTACCAAATTCCACTGCCTCTCTATAAGTCATATATTACGCCCTTTTCTTTTACATTTCGCTCAAATATTTTTTCCAGTCAAATACTGCTTCCACGGAAGCAATACCAACCTCAATCATAGAATCGTCCGGTTCTCTTGTTGTAAGCCTCTGCAGCCACAATCCAGGTTTACTTAAGAAATTCACTACCGGATTATCACTTTTTCCGGCAAGCCGGATAAATTCATATGACACACCAGCAATCACCGGTATCAGCAGCAAACGAAGCACTACCTTCAAAATCCGGCTCTTTACATCAATAAATGCAAAGAAAATAATACTGATAATCATTACAAACAGTAGAAAACTTGTACCACACCGCTTATGCAGTCTGGAACTCTTTCTCACGTTTTCTACATTCAGCTCCATTCCATGTTCAATGCAGTTAATGCATTTGTGCTCTGCTCCATGATACATGAATACACGCTGGATATCCTTCATTAAGGAAATTGAAGCAATATATGCCAAAAAAATCATCATTCGGATGATACCTTCAATCAGCGCCAGTGCCACATGGGATGTAATAAATTTCTGAAAAATCAAAGAAAGATAATATGGCAGAATCATAAAGATTCCAATGGCAAGTACAAAGGAAAATGCAACAGTAATACCCATTTCTGCTTTTTCTTTTTTTGCTGCTGCCTCTTTTGATAATTCTTTCTTTTTTGCTTTGGTATCTTCCTCATCCTCGTCAAAGAAAGATGCGGAATATGTAAGCGTTGATATTCCAAGTGTCAAAGACTCCACAAAACTTAACACTCCACGTAAAATTGGAATGTTCCGCAATGTCTTGTTTTTAATCAGTCCATAATACTCTTTGGTATCAACGGTAATCTCTCCATCCGGCTTCCGGACTGCCACGGCGTACTTTTCCTTATTTTTCATCATTACGCCTTCTAAAACTGCCTGTCCACCGATTCCCGAATATTTCATGTGTGACCTCTCTTCCTGTTTCTAAAAAAAGGTTGAGATTAGAAACCTCAACCTTATCTTTCAGTCACATTGTGCAATTTCTATTTCATGCCGTATTTCTTATTGAACTGCTCAATACGTCCACGAGCCTGGTTAGCTTTCTGCTGTCCAGTATAGAATGGATGGCATTTGGAACAAATTTCAACGTGAATATCCTCTTTGGTTGAACCAGTTACGAATGTGTTACCACAGTTACATGTAACTGTTGCCTGATAATAATCTGGATGGATTCCTTCTCTCATGTCTCTCACCTCTCATATATGAATTGCTTCGCAATTACGACATTTGTCTAATTTAAGTGCGATACTGTTTAGTTTCCGAATAAACAGCTTATTCATTGTAGCATAGGAAAAGCTGTTATGCAAGTGTTTTTAAACAAATTTTGTCTTTTTTACAGTCTGGATATATTCCCGGTTGTTTTTCGTCCGGACAAACATATTCAAGATGCTCTCAACCGCTTCATCGGTACGCATGCCATTGATTGCCTTACGCATAATAAATACAGCCTCCTGCTCTTCCTGTGTCAGTAAGAGGTCTTCTCTTCTTGTACCGGATTTTACAATGTCAATTGCAGGGAATACACGTTTCTCAGATAACTTACGGTCAAGCACCAGTTCCATGTTACCGGTTCCCTTAAATTCCTCGTAAACAACATCATCCATCTTGCTTCCGGTATCTACCAGTGCTGTTGCAAGAATCGTAAGGCTTCCGCCCTCACGCATATTACGTGCTGCACCAAAGAAACGCTTCGGCATATGGAGGGCTGCCGGGTCAAGACCACCGGATAAGGTTCTTCCACTTGGCGGAACTGTAAGGTTATATGCTCTTGCAAGTCTTGTAATACTGTCTAAGAGAATCATAACATCCTTCTTATGTTCTACCAGACGTTTTGCTCTCTCAATTACCATCTCGGATACTCTCTTATGATGCTCCGGCAATTCGTCAAAGGTAGAATAAATAACTTCTACATTTGGTCCTTCAATTGCTTCCTTAATATCGGTAACTTCCTCCGGCCGCTCATCAATTAATAAGATAATCAGATGCATCTCCGGGTTATTCTGCTTTACTGCCTGTGCCACACCTTTTAATAATGTAGTCTTACCTGCTTTTGGTGGGGAAACAATCATTCCACGCTGTCCCTTACCAATCGGAGATACTAAATCTACAATTCGCATTGCCATTGCACTATGGCTTGTCTCAAGCCGGATTCTCTCATCCGGGAAAATCGGAGTTAAATCTTCAAAATTCTTCCGCTTTACAGCCTCTGACGGATGCAGGTCATTAATAGAAGTAATGTATAATAATGCGGAGAATTTTTCAGCCTGTGTCTTAATTCTGGTATTTCCGGTCACAATATCTCCGGTTTTCAGATTGAACTTACGAATCTGGGATGGAGAAACATAGACATCATGCTCTCCCGGCAGATAATTTTCACAACGGATAAATCCGAATCCATCCGGCATAACTTCAAGAATTCCATGTGCCTTCACACCGCTGTCTAAGTCCTTGTTTTCTTCTGCCACACGCTCCGTTTCATCTTTTTCCGAAATATGCTCATCCGGTGTATGTCTTACTGTGCTTCGACGCATCTCGCCCTCATGTCCCCTCGCTGCATTTTCCCGGTGCGGACGTTCTGCGCGATAGGTTCTGGTTTCTGCTACCTGCTCCGTAGTTTCTGTTGTACCTTCTGCTTCTTTCTTTGCTTCCTGCACCTTTGCTTCCTTTTCATCTTCCGCCAGCATAGCTTCTACTAATTCAGCTTTCTTTAAGGTAGAAATTCCTTTCATTCCCCTTGCTTTCGCCAGTTCACGCAACACTGCTGCAGAAAGACTTTCATACTTCTCTCTCATTCTATTCTCCTTACCTCTTGCTTATTTGATTATCTGCTAAATAATTGGGATTTCTTTTTGAAATAAAAATAATTGGAACGTAAGATTCGTCTTTTCGTATTATACAACAGTTTCTTTCAAATAGGAAGTCCTTTTTCTTGCTTTAAAAATTTTTTAATGATATGATACTAGACGGAAGTAATCAATGGCTAAGAAAAGGAGACGAACTATGGATACCAACGAAAAAGCAATTGAAATGCATAAAAAATGGAATGGAAAATTAGAAACCATCTCCAAGACACCGGTAAAGACCCGGGAAGATTTATCTATCGCATACACACCTGGTGTTGCGGCTCCTTGCCGTATCATCGCAGAAAATAAAGAAGAAGCTTATACCTATACCATGAAGGCCAACACCGTTGCCGTTGTATCAGACGGAAGCGCTGTTCTCGGTCTCGGAAACATCGGACCGTATGCAGCCATGCCGGTTATGGAAGGAAAATGTGTACTGTTTAAAGAATTTGGAAATGTCAACGCTGTTCCAATCTGCCTTGACACACAGGATACCGAAGAAATTATAAAAACTGTTAAAAATATTGCTCCAGGATTCGGCGGCATCAACTTAGAGGATATTTCCGCCCCACGTTGTTTTGAAATTGAAGAGCGTTTAAAGGAAATGCTCGATATTCCGGTCTTCCATGACGACCAGCATGGTACTGCTATTGTTGTTCTTGCCGGAATCATCAACGCATTAAAAGTAACCGGAAAAGAAAAAGAAAACTGCCGCGTTGTTGTAAATGGTGCCGGTTCTGCCGGTGTTGCCATCACCAAACTGTTACTGACTTACGGCTTTAAAAATGTTATTATGTGTGACCGCATGGGAATCATCGGCAAAGATTATCCTGACTTAAACTGGATGCAGAAGAAAATGACCGAAGTTACCAACCTTTCCAATGAATCCGGTACCCTTGCCGATGCATTAAAGGGTGCTGATATCTTCGTTGGTGTTTCCGCACCGAATATCGTGACTCAGGAAATGGTTGCATCCATGAATAAAGATGCCATTCTTTTTGCCATGGCAAATCCTACTCCGGAAATCATGCCAGACCTTGCCAAAGCTGCAGGTGCTAAAGTGGTCGGAACCGGAAGAAGTGATTTCCCGAATCAGGTAAACAACGTCGTTGCTTTCCCGGGAATCTTCAAAGGTGCTTTAGAAGGACACGCTTCCCAGATTACAGAAGAAATGAAGCTTGCTGCTGCAAAAGCAATTGCAGGGTTAGTATCTGATGAAGAATTAAATGAAGACTTTATTATGCCGGAAGCATTTGACCCACGTGTTGCCGAAGTGGTAAGCCAGGCAGTCAAATCACACATCCGCTAATGAAAAACGGCACGATTACACTGTGGGGGGAGAAGCGCTACCACTCTCTGGACTTCTATTTAAAAAATACCTATCACGAAAAGGTGTACCGGATTGCATTAAATGCCGGACTCAGTTGTCCCAACCGCGACGGACGCTTAGATACCAGAGGCTGTATTTTCTGCTCTGCCGGTGGCTCCGGAGATTTTGCCGCCTCTCCCACACTTTCTATCACAGAGCAGTTAGAAACTGAAAAAAGGATTCTGAGAGCAAAAAGAAACTGTAACAAATTCATTGCATATTTTCAGGCATTCACGAATACTTATGGTTCTGTGGAACACCTGCGGGATCTTTATATGCAGGCAGTAAATGACCCGGATGTGGTTATTATTTCCATTGCCACAAGACCTGACTGTCTGCAGCCTGAGATTCTTTCACTGCTTGCCGAAATCAATGAAAAGAAAACCGTCTGGGTGGAACTTGGTTTACAGACAATCCATGATGACACCAGAGTGTTTACACGAAGCGGCTTTACTTATGAGACTTTTCAAAAAAGTCTCTTCGCCCTTCACGCCCTTTCTATCAAGGTGATTGTTCATCTGATTTTAGGACTGCCCCACGAAACCAGAGAAATGATGTCTGCTTCCGTTCAGGCAATTGCAAATCTCCCGGTCTGGGGAATCAAGCTACAGCTGCTTCATGTATTATCCGGCACCGATTTAGCCGCTTATTATGAAAAGACGCATTTTCCGGTATTTTCCATGGATGAATACTGTGAAATGATTATTGACTGTCTGGAGCTTCTTCCTCCGGAAATGGTGATTCATCGGATTACCGGCGATGGTCCGAAGGATTTACTGATTGCGCCGATGTGGAGCACCGGAAAACGGACTGTTTTAAATCAGATTCACCGCCGCTTAAAAGAACGGAATACTTACCAGGGACGCTTAGCAACTAAGAGGTGATTTTATGGCTGAACCAGCTACTTTATATAAATTAATTATTCTGCACATGCTTGAACATATTGATTTTCCATTGTCCAATGCGCAGATTTCAGATTTCTTTTTAGACAGGGAATATACCGACTACTTTACGATTCAGCAGGTCATTCATGACCTGATGGATTCCGGGCTTGTCCGTACGGAAAACACTCACAACAGTACACGGTATATCATTACCCCTGCCGGAAAAGAAACGCTGCATTTTTTTCATGACAAAATATCCCCTTCTATTGAAGAAGATATTGCTGCTTATTTTCAGGCAAATAAGCTTGCCATTAAAACAGAAAATGCATATCTATCCGATTATTACAAAACACCGGAACAGGAATACGGTGTGCGATGCCAGCTCCGGGAAAAAGGCCGTACCCGCCTTGATTTTACTTTAACTGTCCAGACAAAGGAACAGGCGGAAGCCATCTGCACCAACTGGCAGAATCAGGCAGATGATGTATTTGCCTGTCTGATGGATTTACTTTTAAAATAAATATCTAAAATAAATGTTATTCAAAAAGCGGAACAACGAGAAGATTTTTCTCTCTGTTCCGCTTTCTATAATTTCTTATATTTTCAGTTATTTTGTCCTTTTTATTTTATTCTTTTTTATTTCGCTCTTTTACTTCGCTTTCTTCTTTCTGCCATTCTTTGAAGGCTTCTGCTTCTTTACGCTGTAACCAAAGCTTCCAAGCTTCTTACCCAGCAGAAAATATTCTCCATGGGAATAAGTCACCAGCCCGCTCTGATTCAGTTCGAATTTACCTTTTTCATTCATATAGGAATCATCAACGGTAACGCCTACTACATCTGCCAGAAACATATCATGGCTTCCAAGATGTAATATCCGGCTTACCTTGCAGGCAATGTTTACCGGACTTTCTGCAATTCCCGGTGCCGATACCTGCGGAAGGTTCAGTGGTGTCAGATGCATGGCATCAAACTTGTCAACGTCACGGCCGGATTTTACGCCACAATAATCCGTGGCACAGACCAGATCCTTCGTCACAAGATTTACAACAAATTCGCCGGTTTCCGCGATTATTCCATGGGAATATCGTTCCGGACGGACAGATATGGAAAGCATTGGCGGATTCGTACATACCGTTCCTGCCCATGCTACCGTAATAATATTCGGTTTTTCTGTCGGTCTCTGGCAGCTTACCATCACTGCTGGAACCGGATATAACATATTACCCGGCTTCCATGTTTCTTTCGCCATTTCAATTCTCCTGTATAAGTTGTTATCTTATTTCTGTCTCTGATATGGGCATTTATACCTGCTGTCATCCTGCCGTAAACATTTACGCTTGCTGCAATCCTGCCATTAATGCCGGAATCATCTGTTTCTTACGGGATACTACTCCATTTAAGTAAAAGCTGCCTGATTCATCCGGCTCTCCAAAGCACTCCTTTAAAAGGCTGCCTGCCTGTGCTCCGGCATAGATTACTTCCGAATTCTCATCCAGAATGTCCGTCAGCATCACAAATACGGCATCCAGTTTCTGCTCTCCCAATGCAATTTCCAGATATGGCTGCAGCTTCTTCTTCGCCATGCCAAGCTGCACGTCACTCATGGCACTAAGCTGTGCTACACCAAAATCAAATTCATCGGTATGGAAGGTTTTAAAATCCTGATAAAACAGTTCTTCTGTTGTCTTTTTCTTAAAATCACTGCCGGCTTCAAACATCTTCTTGGCCAGCTCTTCAATATCTACTTCTGCAATCTTCGCCAGTGCTTCTGCTGCTGCCCGGTCCATCTGTGTACAGGTCGGTGAACGGAACATCAAGGTATCTGAAATAATTGCTGCCAAAAGAATTCCGGCTGTCTTTTTATCAATGATTGCTCCCTTTTCCTGATACATCTGATAAATAATCGTTGAAGTACAGCCCAATGGCTGGTTCCGGAAAAATACCGGAGCAATCGTCTCAAGGCTGCCCAGTCGGTGATGGTCAATAATTTCTAAGATTTCTGCATCTTCAATTCCATCTACTGCCTGGGATTTTTCATTATGGTCAACAAGGATCACCTGTTTTTTCTGTAAATTTAAAAGATTTCGTCTGGAAAACATACCGACATATTTTCCATTCTCATCCAGTACCGGAAAATCACGATGACGCACTTTAGACATAGTCTCTTTCACATCATCCACATAATCCTCTAATTCGAATGTAATCAGATGCTCCTTTTTCATAATATATTTAATCGGCATACTCTGATTAATCAAACGCGCCACGGTAAATGTGTCATATGGTGTGCTGATAAGCATACAGTCTTTCTCTTCTGCAAGCTGCACAATGGTCTTTGTAATCTTCGCTCCGGAACAGACAATCACACAGCTTGCATTCATTTCCAATGCACAGAACTGTGATTCATAACGGTCTCCTAAGATAACCATATCGTCATCTTCAATATACTGCTCCATCATATCCGGTGTGGTAGCCGCAACAACAACCTTACCTTTTATGAAGTAACCATGCTCATTTCCTGTTACAAGAGTTCCATTTAAAGTTTCAACAATATTCTTATACTGCGTCCGGGCAGTTGCAAGAATCCGGTTGTCCAATACATCCATATAGGATTTTGCAATATCACTGGTAACAACCATTCCCTGCAGATTGTTCTCATTGTCAGTAATCGGCAATGACACGACATCTAAATTCTTCATCAGCTCCCATGCCCGTTTAATAGAAATGTGACTGCTGACGCCCTCCGTTCTACGATATTCAATATCCTTAATCTGTGCACCGACATCTGTTACCAGTTCCGGTTCCGGTACATCAAAAAATTTTAGGACATACTTCGTCTCTTCGTTCATATGTCCTGCTCTTTTCGGTATAAAAATACCGTCCTCTGTTTGATTTTTTAAATCTGCATAGGCAATCGCCGCACAAATAGAATCTGTGTCCGGATTCTTATGTCCAATTACCCATGTCTTTCTCTTTCCCTGTGTCATATAATTCCTCGTTTTAACTACTGCTTAAAAATTAAATACTCCAAGAGAATAAAGAATAAATGCCACCAATACTACAAAATTGATAACAGAAAACCAGGTTAAGCATTTTGCATAACCTTTTACGGTATTCAAGCTCTTCTCTAAAGTATCATTTTCCTCTAACTTAACGGTAAGCTCTTTAATTAAGTCCTGCATATTGCGGTAGCACTTTACATCTTCGGTATGTATTTTCTCAGCCAGTTCCAGTTTCATGCTGTCTAACTGCTGGGAAATTTCCTGTAAAGATGCCTGCATCTGTGCAGTCTGTTCTGCGGTTCTTCCGGTGGAATCACTTACGTCTGCTGCAATCTTTTCAGACAGTGCATTCAATTTTTCTTCTACACGGTTAATCATTTCTTCCATCTGACCGTGTACTCCGGTAAGAAGAACATCTGCTTCTGATTTACGTGCATTTAAAACATGCTGCAGTTCTTTTGCTTTTTCTTCTCTTTCATCTACGATATTCTGTAATTCCTGCACTTTGTCTTCTTTTGTAACAAGCAAAGCCTGAAGCTGTTTTGCTTTCTCACGGAATTCATCAATCTGCTTTAATAAGAAATCTTCCTTATCCATTCCTTTATCCACCTTACTGTTTGTCCTCTCTGACCTGTTATGCTGTTCGTTTTCTTTTAACGAAGGGGCTGCCTTTCTGGTCTCTGTATTTCTTATCTGTACCTTCTGTTGTGTCACCGGCTCTTTTCTGCTCCGGTCCGGCATCCCATAACTCTTCGCATTTTTACGGTAAAACATCGTTTTCAGCACATCAAAAAAGCTTTTCACTACCGTCTTCCTCCTGCGGAATCTCTTCCATTCCTATTACTGCTAGACACATTCTAGCATTTACCCTGTGATTTGTCCAGCAAATGCTCAACCATTGCTTTCTCCTTTGCTGTCAAATCTGCATCTGCCAGCAAATCCGGTCTGCGTTCCATGGTTCTTTTAATGGATTGTTCTCTCCTCCATGCTTCTACCTTTGCATGGTCTCCGGAAAGTAAAATAGCTGGAACTTTCTTTCCCATCCAGTCTTCCGGTCTGCTATATTGCGGATATTCCAATAAATTTCCTTCAAAGGATTCTGTGGTTCCGGATTCATCATTTGCCAGTACGCCAGGCACCATACGGGATATCGCATCCACCATGACCATTGCCGGAAGTTCTCCTCCTGTCAGCACATAATCTCCAATCGACACATAATCCGTCACAATTTCTTCTAACACACGTTCATCGATGCCCTCATAATGCCCACAAAGCAATACCAGGTCTTCTTCCTTCGCATAATCCTTTGCCATTTCCTGCTGAAACGTATTGCCCTGAGGTGTAAGATATACTGTTCTTGGCTTTCTTCCAATCTTCTGCGCCACTGCCTGCCACGCATCATAAATCGGCTGTGCCTGCATTACCATCCCGGCTCCGCCACCATACGGATAATCATCTACTTTTTTATGACGGTCTAACGTATAATCCCGGATGTTAATTGTTTCTATATTTAAAAGTCCTTTTCCAACTGCTCTTCCGATGATACTGGTATTCAGTCCCCGTTCTACCATATCCGGAAATAATGTTAATATATGAAAATTCATTTTGCTACCTACTTCTTATTAATATCACGAAGCCCATTTAAAAGGTGTACCGTAATGGTGCCTTCCTCTATATTGACATTTTTTACACAATCCTTAATTGCCGGAAGTAAAATATCATCTTCCCCATCTTTATGTAATACATAAATGTCATTTGCACCGGTCTGAAGTACATCCTTTACTTCACCTAAATCTTCTCCGTCATCTCCGACTGCCTTTAAGCCAATCAAATCAGCCACGAAATATTCATTCGGAGCCAGCTTTACAGCATTTTCCCTTGTTACATATAGCCCTCTGCTCTTATACTTCTCTACATCATTTATATTATCAAATTCTTTGAATTTTAATATTACCAGATTTTTAAAGAAGCGTGCCTGTGTAACCTGAAGCTCCATCGGTTCTTTTCCAGTATCCAAAAATACCTGCTTCAGCTTTTTAAAACGCATGACATCATCTGTTGTCGGATATACCTTCACTTCGCCACGCACACCATGTGTATTGGTAAGTACACCTACCTGCAGCATTTCTTCCTTCCAGTCTTCCTGCACTTTCTTCATATCCTATCCTCTTTCTCTTATACTTCCCGTTCTTCAGGCAAGCCTGAATTTAATTATACAAAAGAAGCATAACTGCCGCAAGTAAAAAAGGTAAGATTCTTAAGAATTCTTAGGAATCTTACCTTCTAACGGTCTCTTACTTTTTTATAATCAAAATTGCTCTTATAAATTAAAGTTTTCTACATTTCGCACTTTTGCAGTATCCGTTGCAGTAATCTGCCGGATTCCGCTCTGTTCAATGTTCTCTCCCACAAAGAACTGATACTGCTGCAGTACCTGATCTTTGTGCATATCGGATAATGCCTTCTCAACATCCAGGCTATGTATATCACTTTCAGAACCTTTCATCTCGTAGGTACGATCCGGCTGGTACTGTGCTGCATAATCTGCTGCCCCAAAATCCTGTTCTCTTCGTACCGGAGTCTCTAAGGTATCCTTCTGTTCAGATGCACCGGCATCTGCTGCCGTCTTAACAACCGGTGTATCTTCTACTGCATTCCGGATATTCTGTATGCTGTTGTAATCGTAAAATCCCGCATTGGGACGAATTCCTGAAATATTCATAACGATCACGTTCCTCACATCATAATTATCTGCTACTAATTTTATCGGATAAATTCAACCAAAATTAACCCTTTTCTCCAAAAAGATTTTCTTTTATTTATCCAGCATTTTCTTTAACTCATTCATAAAGGTATTTACATCCTTAAATTCACGATATACAGATGCAAAACGAACATACGCCACTGCATCTAAATCTTTAATCTTATCCATCAGAATCTCACCAATTACAGTACTTGGGATTTCCTTTTCTTCCCGATTAAAAATCTCTGTCTCCACTTCATCAACCAGTCTGGTTATCTGCTCCACGGATACCGGTCTCTTATGGCAGGCACGAAGTACACCTGCTTCAATCTTGGAACGGTCATACTGCTCTCTGCAGTTATCCTTTTTTATTACAATCAATGGAATTGTCTCAACTTTTTCATAAGTTGTGAAACGTTTTCCACAATCGTCACATAATCTTCTCCGGCGAATGGAGTTATTGTCATCTGCCGGTCTCGAATCAATTACTCTGGTATTTTCACTGCTGCAAAATGGGCACTTCATCTTTTTTCTCCTATTCTAAAAGCTACGCAAAACACGCTTTGTGAATTTTGCGTAAATAATACCGTTTTTCCATCACCAAACGTTCATAAAGAACTGCTGATATCAACTTTTACAAATATTGGTCGTACTATTTTTAGTATAACTTTCTCGTATTCTTATGTCAACTAACTTTTCACATCTTCTACACAGACATCTACCAGAATAATATCCGGTCCAATCCGCACAACACGTTTCCATGGAATAATATATTCGCATGCCGGACAAAAAATACAGAAAAATTTTCCCGGCGCAGCTACAACCAGTGCACAGATTCTTCCATTGCACTCATCCAGTTCCAAATCCACCACATTTCCCAGGCAGCAACAGTCTGCAATATTAATCACCTGCTTTTCACACAATTCACAATAACGTATCATGTGCCTGCCCCACTGTGCCTTTTCTTCTATTTATACTATGCCGGATTTTTCAAAAGGTTCCTTATACGTTGAAACGGAATAAAATAATATCGCCATCCTGAACAACGTAATCTTTTCCTTCCAATCTTACCAGTCCCTTTTCTTTTGCTGCTGTCATGCTTCCACACTCAATCAGATGGTCATAGGATACCACCTCTGCACGTATAAATCCACGCTCGAAGTCGGTATGAATCTTTCCTGCCGCCTGCGGTGCCTTGGTTCCCTTGGTAATAGTCCATGCTCTTGTCTCATCTTCTCCTGATGTAAGGTAGCTGATAAGTCCTAACAATTTATAGCTTGCTGCAATCAGTTTCTCAAGTCCGGATTCTTTTAATCCAAGGTCCTCTAAGAACATTGCTTTTTCATCATCATCTAATTCCGCAATTTCCTGTTCAATCTGTGCGCAGATAACAAATACTTCACTGTTTTCTGCGGCTGCCTGTTCTCTTACTCTTGCAACATGTGGATTGTTTGCGCCATCATCTGCAAGGTCATCCTCACTTACATTTGCTGCATAGATAACCGGTTTTGCAGTTAATAAATTATAAGATGCAAACCATGCCTGCTCGTCCTCATCATCACTCAACGGATAAGTCTTTGCCATCTTTCCTTCTTCCAGATGTGCCTTTAAGGATTTCAAAAGTGCCTCTTCTTTTGCAAGTGTCTTGTCCATTCTTGCCTGCTTGGTAACTTTTGCAATTCTTCTTTCCAAGATTTCAATATCAGAAAAGATAAGCTCTAAATTAATGGTCTCAATATCACGAACCGGGTCAATGCTTCCGTCTACATGGACTACGTTGGTATCTTCAAAACAACGTACAACATGAACGATGGCATCTACTTCACGAATATTGGCAAGGAACTGGTTTCCAAGTCCCTCTCCTTTGCTGGCTCCTTTTACAAGTCCTGCAATATCTACAAATTCAATGACTGCCGGTGTTACTTTCTTGGAATGATACATCTCGCCTAACACTTTCAGACGGTTATCCGGTACGGTTACGATTCCCACATTCGGGTCAATGGTACAAAACGGATAATTGGCTGATTCTGCGCCTGCTTTGGTCAGTGAATTAAATAATGTACTTTTTCCTACGTTTGGTAAACCTACGATTCCAAGTTTCATCTTATCTTTTACCTGTTCGAAAATCCTTAAGTTATCAGGTTTTTCGCCTTTCTATGTTATTTTACTACATAATTTATCATGCAAATTTTTAAGCTGTATCAAACTCTTTTCTGCCATGTTGGCAAAAGGAGCTTAATACAATCTATTATTATATCATAAGTCTTATTATTTTGAAACCATCAAAATTTAAAGTTCAGAGTTTCCATCTATTATCGTTGAAAACTTTATTCATCCACAGATACCTCTGCAAGATTCCGGACAGAAAAATTGCCCTTTTCAAGCTGTTCTTTGGATTCCCTCTTGTTCTTTTCAATAGCACTTGCTTTGTTGAGGTCTGTCTCTACAAACACACTATAGTCTTACCACCATTGCAGGCAGCCAGTGAAAAGACCAGCTTCTTTTATCCGGCTTCCGGTTCTCTTTTTATAATACTCTTTGAATAGCATCTACTACCTGCTGCCACTCTTCCATGGCTTTCGGATAAAAATGCTCTATCTTTTCGATGTTTTTTTCTTTTCCGGCACACTCCAGCTGGTAAAAGAAATCTCCAAGCGTTCTGGCTCCGATGCCCCAGGCCTCACCCTTTAGTCCATGGGACTGGGTCACAAATGTTTTCCATAATTCGTTCATCATTTCTGTATCTGTTGCAGCTTCTGAATCTATGATAGTTGCAGCTTCTTTCATTGTTACTACATGATTTACCTTTAGAGTTTGGAACGCTTTCTCTAAATGATGCTGCTTCTTCTCTTTTTCTTTTGCAAAGATACCTAACAATTCTTTATAGAACTGTTCATCTCCATCCGCATAGGATAAGCCTTCTTCTGCTGCAATTCCATTCTTCTCAAGATAATGTAATAAGCCTCTTAGCTTTGTTATCTTTGTATCATCCATGTTTCCCTGAAAAACCATATTTTCTTCCGGCAGATAATCCCTAAGATATTTCTGCAGCATAATCTCCAGTGTACCCGGTTTTACCGGCTTGGTAATATACTCTGCAAATCCTTCGTTTTTGTACAGTTCTTTTGCACCAGCTGTTGCATTAGCGGTAAATGCCACTGCCTGCGTATAATGATTTCGTCCTTTCTCATCTGCACGGATGAGGTGCAGCGTCTCTATGCCATCCGGCTTTGGCATCATATGGTCTAAAAGAAGTAAATCATATGTTTTCTCTTCACATTTTTGAACGGCAATATTTCCATCCATCACGGTTTCCATTTTAACCTTTGTCTTATGCAAAAGATGTTCTAATACCATCAGATTCTGCTCATTATCATCTACCGCAAGAATGGTAAAGCTGCTGTAATCCGCATTCATACTTTTCTCACTCTGCTTTGTAAAATGATGTTTTTCCGATACTTCTACCCACGGAATCCGAACCGTAAAGGTACTTCCCTTCATCACTTCACTAATCAGGCTGAGGCTTCCACCCATAGCCTCTGCCAGCTGTTTTGCAATATCCAGTCCAAGACCGATTCCGTCTTTCCTGCTGTTCCTGGCAGTATTGCCCCGTTCAAAGCTTTCAAAGATTTTATCCTGCTCTTCTTTTCCTATTCCAATTCCACTGTCTGCCACAGTTATCTTCAAAAAGGTATCTCCATTTTCTGTTGCTTTTTCTACACCCAGCTCCACAAAGCCTTCATCTGTGTATTTCACCGCATTTTCCAGTAGATTTATGATAATCTGACGGATATGTGCCTTGTCTCCATAGAAATGTTTTCCCGGTTTTAATAATGGTTCTTCCATCCGCAGCCGGAAGTTTAAAGATTTCTTCTCTGCCTGTGGTCTCATCTGGGCTGCTGCGTCATGGATAACCTCTTCTAAAGCAAATGCATCCTTCTTTATCTGAAGCGTACCACTTTCTAACCGGGAAGCATCTAACACTTCTTCTATCAGTGCAATCATACTGTCACCGGCAGATGCAATTTCTCTGGTATATCCGCGGATTTTCTCTTCTGATGTCTCTTCCGCAATCACTTCATTCATACCAAGTATCGTATGCATCGGAGTCCGCAGCTCATGGCTCACTTTCATTAAAAATCTGGTCTTGGCTTCATCCGCACTACGAAGTCTCTGCATCATTTCCAAGTTTTCTGTCTGATCGATAAACCAGAGCATGCAGCCGTCTTTCTCACCATTTTCCACAATATCCTCCATACGAAGTTCATAGATGCGGTCATTTTTATGCAACAGCCTTTCCCGGTTTGTCAGTGCCTGCAGGATTTCTTTTTGCCTGCTTGCGGCACTTCCTACCTTTATTTCCGGGAAAAGTTCCTTCATACGCTGATTGACGGAGATAATTTTATTTTCTGCATCCAGGATAATCAAGCCTTCTTTTCCATGATTAAATGCATTATCCACCGCAGCCTGCAGAGAACCAAAATATCCATAACGAATCATTGCCATCATCATGCAAAACATCATAATTGTCATGGCAATGACTACCGGATTATAACTGCCAAATACACCCAGGCCCTTTAAGATTAATTCCAGTGCAAAAGTTCCCACACCTGCTATCATATAAATAATCCGCTTTTTATGAATTGGTGAACTCTCCCCGTAACGCATGATACACAAAATAAGTACCGCAAGTATTACCGTTCCCAGATGTATATAATGTAGTTTCCAGATGATTCCGGGTATAACTTCAATCCGGTGATATATGCCATCTTTCAATATCCGCATTGTTTTATAAAAATATGGATGATATTCTGCCGTAAATACTCCTGTCAAAACAATTGTATTAATTACTGCCTGAATAAAATAAATAAATTTAGGAATTTTAAGCCTTCCAAACTCCGATGCAAACCAGAGAAATGCCATTAAAAATCCTGCCTGTCCCACATACTGGATACACAGCCCGGCAAGTGCCTCACCAACGGTATCCGAATGCACCAGTTCCAGATGAACTCCCACCACAAACAGCATGGTAAAAATATCATAAATAATAAATGCAAGCTGTGCTTTGGAAAGCTTTTTATGAAGGCAGACTGCCAACATAAAAAGCATCAGGATAAGCGCTATAATATTTACCGACACAAGAAAATAGAACATACTTCTTTTCCTTTCGTAAAAGTCTTTTTGATCCTTTTACCATATTATAGCGGAATGCCTGATGCTTTTCCACTGATTTTATTTTGCAAACAAGGGAGTAGATAAATAGCGGTCTCCGGAATCCGGAAGAAGCACCACAATGTTCTTTCCTTTATTTTCTTTCCGTTTTGCCAGTTCAACAGCTGCCTTTAATGCAGCTCCTGCACTGATTCCCACAAGAATTCCCTCGCTGCGGGCAAATGCTCGTCCTTCTTCAAAGGCATCATCATTTTTGATTGGAATAATCTCATCATAAACAGAAGTATCCAGTGTGTCCGGAATAAATCCGGCACCGATTCCCTGAATTTTATGTGGTCCGACTTTTCCCTGGGAAAGTACCGGGCTGGTTGCAGGTTCTACTGCAACAATGTGTACGGACTTCTTCTGCTTTTTCAGATATTTTCCAACTCCGGTTATGGTTCCACCGGTTCCGACTCCTGCCACAAAAATATCAACGCTGCCTTCTGTCTGTTCCCAGATTTCCGGTCCTGTGGTTTCTTCATGGGCTTTTGGATTTGCCGGATTTTCAAACTGTCCTAAAATAATTGAACCTGGAATCTCTTTATGAAGTTCTTCTGCTTTTTCGATTGCACCCTTCATTCCCTTATACCCTGAGGTCAGTACAATCTGTGCTCCATACGCCTGCAGAAGATTCCGACGCTCTACCGTCATGGTTTCCGGCAATGTTAAAATTGCATGATACCCTTTTGCAGCCGCCACAGAAGCAAGTCCAATTCCCGTATTACCGGAAGTTGGCTCGATAATCGTAGCTCCCGGCTTTAATTTGCCCTTTCTCTCTGCATCTTCAATCATGGCAAGTGCCACGCGGTCTTTTACCGAACCTGCCGGATTAAAATATTCCAGCTTGGCAATGATTGCCGCATCCTCTACACCTGCCTCTTTCATATAATTATGAAGATAGAGCATCGGCGTCTTTCCAATCAGTTCCGAAGCACTGTCCACTATTCCTTTCACACACGTTTCCTTCTTTCTATTCCATTCCTTTGATATATCCGGTTGCAGACTGAATTGCCACTGCACCATCTGCAACTGCTGTGACTACCTGACGCAGGCTTTTCGTCCGCACATCTCCTGCCACGAACAGTCCCGCAAGACTGCTGCTGCAGTCTTCTCCTGCAATCACATAGCCTTTCTCATCGAGAACGTCAAGGTTCTTTAATAATTCCGTATTTGGAATCATTCCAACCGCTTCAAAAACACCATCTACAGCTATTGTCCCACCGTTATCTAAAATAATACCATTTACTTTATCTTCCCCGGTGATTTCCTGTACTCTCGTATTGGTAAGTATCGTTACATTGGAAAGCTCTTCTAATTTCTTTTTTGTCTTCTCTGCGCCACGGAATTCTGCTCTCCGGTGAATGAGATATACCTGTTCGCAGATATCGGATAAATACAATGCATCATCCAATGCGGTATCTCCACCACCGATGACTGCGGCTTTCTTTCCCTTATAAAAGGCACCGTCACAGACTGCACAAAAAGAAACTCCTTTTGCCAGCAGCTTTTCTTCTCCCGGCACACCTAATCTGCGGTTCTGGCAGCCTGTTGCATAGACTACGGTTTTCGTTTCTATGTTCTTTCCATCTTCACAGGAAATGACAAAGCTTTGCTCTTTTTTGGTAATGGCTGTAACCTCTGCCTCTTCAATGGTTACTCCAAGTCCTTCGGCATGCTCTAAGAATGCCTCTCCCAGAGAATAACCGTCTTTGCCCGGCAGTCCCGGGTAATTATCTACCCGGCTGCTGTATGCAATCTGTCCGGTTCCAAGATATTCTTTTTCCAGTACAACCGCATCGAGGTTTGCCCGCTTAGCATAGATTGCCGCACTTAAACCTGCCGGCCCACTTCCAATGATAACTACATCTAACATATTACCAGATCTTCCTTTGTTGATTCGTCTCCTTCAATATGAAATGAATTGAGTACCGGCTGTTCCGGTTCCATCAGAGAAAGAATCATATAGCTTGCTTTACTGTCATATGCAAGACGCTTATCTTCTTCGGATGGTCTTGAAGGAGATTCCGGATGGGAGTGCCAGTTGCCTAAAGGCATGAGACCATTGGCACGCATATCCTTTACGGCTGCTAACTGCTCTTTCGGATCCAGTGTGAAATGCTCATTGGAATGGTCGATATTGGTCAACAGATATACCTTTTCTACCACCTTATCCTCTCCGTCTTTGGTTCCTGCAATCAGTCCGCAAGCCTCTTCTGGTACACAGCTTTTGGCATGTGCCAGTATTTTTTCATAATCTGCTTTTTTTAATGAAATCATGCTATCCTCTTTCTATGTTTCATGGGTTATGTATCTGATAACATTTATTTACTGATACATTTATTTATCTGTACATTCTGCCTGTTCATAATCAATCAGCTCTGTTATGGTCGGATGTTCTCCACAAACGGCACATCCCTTGCCATTCCAAGGAAGCTTAATCTTGTGGAATTCCTGCTTAATTGCATCATAGGTCAATAACTGACCGGTCAGCAGATCTCCTACTCCAAGGATGTATTTGATTGCTTCCATTGCCTGAAGGCTTCCGATGACACCACCCATTGCGCCGATAACACCAGCCTGCTTACAGGTCGGTACGGCATCCTTTGGTGGTGGATTTTTAAATACACAACGGTAACATGGTCCCTCTCCCGGAACATAGGTCATTAACTGACCTTTGAAACGGATGATTCCTGCATGGGAAAATGGTTTCTTTGCCATAACACAGGCATCGTTAATTAAGAATTTTGCCGGGAAGTTATCGGTTCCGTCAATGATAAAATCATAATCTGCAATGATGTCCATGATATTTTCACTGGTAATGAATTCACGATATGTACGTACTTCTACATCCGGGTTCATTGCATTAATAGTCTCTTTTGCAGACTGTACTTTTGCTTTTCCAACATCTGCTGTCTGGTGAATAACCTGTCTCTGAAGGTTACTTAAATCTACTTCATCTGCATCTGCAATTCCGATGGTACCTACACCTGCTGCTCCAAGATACATTGCTGCCGGTGCTCCAAGTCCGCCTGCTCCGATGATTAAAACTTTTGCATTTAAAAGTTTTTTCTGACCCTTAGCGCCAACTTCTTTTAAAATGATATGTCTGGAATAACGTTCAATCTGCTCATCCGTTAATGCCATAGCTTCCACCTCCCATGAAGTAAAGGAATTCTACATTATCACCATCCTTAAGAACGGTTGTTGCCTTTGCTTCTGTTTCTATAAATTCATCGTTAATGGATACGGTTACATATTCCGGTGTCTCTACATTTTCCTGCTCAATTAATTCCGGAAGTGTTAATCCGTCTTTTACTTCTTTCTTTTCGCCTGCTACTGTAATCTGCATAATTTCCTTCCTCTCACTTTTCTTTCTTTTTATTTGTCAAGGGACTGGGTAATCCACTCCTCAAGTACCGCTTTTTTCTCTGCACCACTCTTACGGGCAATTTCTTCGCCATCCTTGAAGAGTACAATGGTTGGTACAGACATTACACTGTATTTTTCTGCCAGTTCTGAATCAAAGTTGGTATTTACTTTATAAACATTTAATTTTTCTGCCTGTTCGTCTGCGATAGCACCAATGACCGGTGACATTTTCTTGCACGGAACACAACTGTCTGAGTAAAAATCAATCAGCACCGGAAGGCTGCTCTTCAATACTTTTTCTTCAAAAGTGTCTTTTGTTACGCGTTCTGCCATTTCTTTCTCCCTTCCAGATGTTTAGTCCTCAACCTTCTTTACAATGAGGTTATAGGTTCCATCTTCGTTATTAACCAGTTTTAAAATCTGATGTCCTTCTTCTTTAATACTGCGTGGTACGTTCTGTACCGGCTCGCCGTCATTCATACGGATTGCAATGACTTCGCCATCCTCTAACTCATCAATTGCAACCTTTGCCTTTACAAAAGTAAGCGGGCACACTTTATCGGTAATATCTACTGTGTCATCAATTCTGATTCCTTCGATTTCCATCTTATATCTCCTCGTATAATAATTTTTATTTTGAATTTCCATTCCGATTTTTTCTTTCTTTTTCTGCTGCTTCCGGCAACTTTATTTTTCTTCAAATGCATTGCGGATTACTTTGCGGAATTCATCTTCTCCTACACGCTGTAAAAGTAAACGGAAACGCTCACCCGGATTTGCATGCTCTTCAAAGAATCCAATGGCCGCATCAGTCACACGGAATAATGTCTCTTCATCGGTAATCAGCGGAAGTAACTGTTCTCCTTTGTAAATATGATTTCCAAATAATCCACCAAAGGATACAATATATCCGCTCTTTCCTTCCCATGCATCTGTCGGGCAGGATTTTACACAACGGCCGCAGTTGGTACATTTATCATAATCAATGGTAACTTCTGTTCCGGTACATTTGATAGCATCTTCACGGCATGCCTTTTCGCAGACACCACAATTGATACATTTATCTGCTATCCAGCTTACTTCCATACCACCTTTTACACCGATATCATTTTCTTCTGCCTTAAGACAGTTGTTCTGACATCCGGTAACACCAAATTTAAATTTGTGCGGAAGCTCTCTTCCGAAGTAATGCTCATCTAATTTCTTTGCCAGGCTGTAGGTATCGATACATCCGCTTGGGCAGATTTCAGAACCCTGACATGCGGTAACGGTACGGACTCTCGGTCCACATACACCAGGTTTTACACCACCGTCTGCTAACTTTGCACGAACCTCTTCTATATCTTCAAAGTTAATAAATGGAATCTCAATGCCCTGTCTGGAAGTCATATGAACATAGCCTTTTCCATATTTTTCTGCCACATCTGCTACTGCTTTAATATTTTCTGCTGTCAGGTTTCCTCCAACTACCTGAATTCTTAAAGAAAAGAATCCTTTCTGTTTCTGGCGCATAAATCCGCCCTTTTTCAATGCCGCATAATCAATTTTTGCCATTATCTGCTTCCTCCATTTACTCTTCGCTTTTCTCTGGTTTGCTCTGATCCATTGCCTGTCTGAAGTCTTCGATTAAATCTTCGACATCTTCAATTCCGACACTGATGCGGATCAAATCATCAAATACTCCGGCGTCTTTCTTTTCTTCCGGGGTACTTTGTACATTTAATGTAGATTCCGGATGAATCACTAATGTTTTCGTATCTCCGATATTGGAAATAATCAGCGGAAGCTTTAATGCATTGATTATTTCAAATGCCCGTTTCTTGCTTCCGGTCCGTATGGTTAAGATTCCACCAAAACGGTCCTTAAACTGTTTCTTTGCGATTTCATGCCATGGACCGCTCTCCAATCCCGGATAATTGACTGTTACATCCGGATATTCTCTTACAAAAAACCTTGCCAGTTCTGCTGCATTGTCACAGATACGCTCCATCCGGATTCCCAGTGTCTCTAACCCGATGCAGTTATAAAATGCATTCTGCGGAGACAGACAGGCTCCTGTGTTGCGGAACAGTCCATTCCGAAGCTTGGCAGTATAGGCAAATGGTCCAAACTTCTTAAAGTCTGCCATGCCCGGATATTTTTCCACATCCCACTTAAATCTGCCGCTGTCCGTAATAATTCCGCTGATGGAATTGCTGTGACCATTGATGTATTTAGAGGAAGAATTCATTACAATATCCGCTCCTAGGGAAAGCGGCTTCACTAAGAATGCAGTAGCAACCGTATTATCTATAATGAGCGGTACCTGATGCTCATGTGCCAGATTTGCAAGTGCCGTAATATCTGTCACATCAAGTCTTGGATTACCAATGGTCTCTGCAAAGTAAAGACGGGTATGTTCATTGGTCTTTGCTTCAAATGCAGCCAGGTCATTGTTTTCCACATAATGTGTTGTGATACCAAATGCCTCTAAGTCACGGAATAAATCAATGCTGCCGCCATAGAGACTGGCACTGGATACGATTTCATCGCCGGAACGAAGGATATTACAAAATGCATTGTAGAGTGCTGCCATTCCTGATGCACAGGCAACGCTTGCTACGCCACCCTCTAACGCCGTTACTCTTTTTTCAAATGCATCTACCGTAGGATTACTGATTCTCGTATAGGAATATCCCGGTGCCTGATTATGAAAAATCTTTTCTAACTTCTCTGCCGACTCATGTGCAAATGCACTGGATTGATAAATCGGAGTTGTTGTTGCACCTGTATTCTGTTCTCCCTGAAAATCTCCATGTAATAATGCGGTATTAAACTTCATCTTACGCTCCAATTCCTGCACGTCTTATCGTGCACTAAATACTTTGAACTGCCTTAGGAAATCTATTTACGATTATTCCTATTGGTTTTGTATGAATTATATTTTACTATATTTTTCTAATTTGTCAATACTAATTTATCAGAGCATTGTTATTTCTCCCAGAATATGTTATTTTATTCACGCAAGCCGCATAAACAAGCGCTTTTCAGGAAACACAATACATATTTCTGGAATAACGGAAAGGATTTCCTATGTACACGAGAAAAAAAATCATTTTATCTTTTGCCGGAATGTTTTTCCTGCTGCTTCTTATGATGTCAGCAAGTCTTTTTTTCGGCAGCGTTTTATTAAATCCGAAAGAGATTTTATCCTGCCTGATTCAAAATGACCGGACTTCTGTCACAGGTCTGTTACTTTTTCATATCAGAATTCCACGGATGTTTGGCGCCATTGCTGCCGGCATGGGTTTATCCTGCGCCGGAGTTATCTTACAGACTGTTATGAATAATTCCCTTGCCAGCCCGAATACCATTGGTGTCAATTCCGGAGCCGGATTTGCCGTTATGATTGGACTTGCCCTCTTCCATGGCCGTGCAACTCACAATGCCATTTTTGCTTTTGCAGGTGCCTTCCTTACGACACTTCTTATTTTTGCTCTGGCATATATGGCAGACAGCAAACGTACTACCATCATTCTTGCCGGCATTACCGTTTCTTCTTTTTTAAGTGCAGGAATCAATACGGTAAAATTATTAAGTGATGATATCACTTTAAACCTCACTACCTTTATGATTGGTTCTCTTTCTGATATCACCACAAAAACGCTTTTTGCTCCCGGCATTGCCATTGTCATTGCGGTTATCATCTCCTGCTTTTTCGGAAGCCACATGAATGTTCTGTGTCTTGGAGAAGATGTTGCCCGCTCCCTTGGTATTCCGGTATCGCTGCTCCGTTTTCTGCTATTGATGCTTTCCAGTATACTGGCAGGCTGTGTGGTAAGCTATGCAGGACTTTTAAGCTTCGTCGGGCTGATTGTTCCTCATATTGCAAGACGGCTCTTTGGCAATGATCTGCGGCTTTTAGTTCCCCTTTGTGCTCTCTTAGGTGCAAGTTTCGTCCTCTTCTGTGACACTCTTGGTCGTGTTATTGCCGCACCATATGAACTTCCTGCCGGCATTATTCTTTCTTTTGTTGGCGGACCGTTTTTCTTATATCTTTTATTAGGAAAGAAAGGAGGCCGCAGAGTCCATGCTTAAATTTGATTCCGTTTCCATTGGCTACCACAAGGTGCCTCTGATTAAAAATCTGTCCGTTGAAATTCCTACCGGCAGCATCACAACCATCGTAGGGCCAAATGGCTGTGGCAAAACAACGCTGATTTCCGTATTAAATAAATCCAGCCAGCTTTTTAACGGCTCTATCACATTAGATGGCGAAGATATTTATCATATGAGTGGACACCTTCGTGCCCAGAAAATTGCATTTTTACCACAGATTCGCGAAGTAATTCCTGCTCTTCCGGTTCATACCTTAGTGGAGCATGGACGCTTTCCATATCTTGGCTTCTCCAGACGCCTCACCGAAGAAGACCGCAGACTGGTGGAAGATGCCATGGAATTTACCCATGTTACGGATTACCGCAACGTTGCAACTGACACTCTTTCCGGCGGAATAAGACAGCGTGTCTTCTTTGCCATGACTTTAGCCCAGAACTGCGATACGATTATTTTGGATGAACCGACTACCTTCTTAGACTTGGTAAGCCAGAATAATTTCTACCGGATGCTTCCAATCTTAAAGGCACAGGGAAAAACAATTCTTCTGGTGCTGCACGACCTTGCCAAAGCACTTACTATTTCAGACAAACTTATCGTCATGGAATCCGGTGCCATCTGCTTTCAGGGCACTCCGGATGAATGCGTACAAAAAAACGTCTTAAATAAAGTATTTCATACTTCACTTAAGACGTTCTCTGATGCAGAAGGAACTTACTACTTCTTTGAGTAAGTTCCTTATTTTTCCAATGTTTCATTCATACTTCCCATCCGGTAACCGCAAAGGTCTAAGGTTACATAGGTAAATCCATATTCCCGGAAAGCTTTTATAATTCTTTCCCTGTTTTCCACTTCCATCAGTTTTGAAAACTCTTCCGGTTCAATCTCTATCCTTGCCATCATTCCATGAATTCTTACCCTCACCTGATGAAATCCCATATCCAGCAATAACTGTTCTGCTTTATCTACCATTGCAAGTTTCTCTTCGGATATGGTCTCTCCATAGACAAACCGGGATGACAGACAGGCAAAGGACTGCTTTTCCCAGGTTGGAAGATTCAATGCCTTCGAAAGAACACGGATATCCTGCTTGGTAAAACCACAGTCTCTGAGCGGACTTTTTATTCCAAGCTCTGCCACTGCTTTTAATCCCGGACGATAATCTCCGTTATCATCAAGGTTAGAGCCTTCCGCCACATAGGCAATTTTCTGTTCTTCTGCAATCTTTAATATCTTTTCAAATAATTCATGCTTGCAAAGATAACAGCGGTTCTTAGGATTCTGTGCAAATCCTTCGATTTCAAGTTCTTCCGATTCTGTAATAAAATGTCTTATATTTTCTTTCCGGCAAAATGCTTCTGCTTCCCCTAACTCTCTCTTTGGAAATGAACAGGAGGACGCAGTTACAGCAATTGCCCGCTCTCCTAATACATCATGCGCCACTTTCAAAAGATAGGTGGAATCCACACCACTTGAGAATGCAACTGCCACGCTGCCTAATTTTTCAAAATATTGTTTTAACGCTTCCTGCTTTTTTAACTGTTCCGGAGTTGGTGCTGCTATTTTATCCATTTCTTATGCCTCTACTTTGTTTCTTCTCTAAGTTCTTTCACCGTAGCAAGCTCCAGACCGACCTTTTCTGCGATCACATCATCTGTCAGGAGATCTAAAAGGTTTCTTGCAACACTGATTTTTTCTCTGGCTTCGCCTATTTTAATGCCCTGCGCTTCGCCAATTTCTATTCCTTTATTGGTCATCTCTTCTGCAAATGTACACATTGTAATCACCTCTCCTGCCTTCACACGTTCTGCTACTGTTTTCTCTATTTTGACATAGGTTTTATCATTTGTAAACACCCGAAGCAGATTCAAAACCGCTTCTACATGGCGGATTGCCTCGGGATGTTCCTTGGGATTGTATCTTCCAAGACGTTTTTCTGTAAAAAAATCTGCCACAATTTTAAAATCACTTTTAAACGCTTTTCGGACTTTCTCCGGCAAAAATGCAATATTAAAAGCAAATATTTTATAATCATTTACATAAGGTCTTAGTTCCGGAGAAACATCTAAAATGTCAAATAGCGCATTCGGACTTTTCCATTCTGTATCACTGAAATTTAAAACAATCGTAATTGCCGGATATTTTCGTTCTTCCCCACGGTCAATCTGTGCCCGATACACGGCATAATCATACCCCATAATCCGGATGGGCATATTTTTGTCTATCAGACTCTCATTTTCAAGCCCAAAAGATGCCACTTTGTATAACCCATTCTTATATAATTTCACAGTATCCCGAAATTGATTCCGAAGATTGTTTTCTTCCACCTTATAGATGCTTTCCGTTGGTCCCTCTTCCAATCCTTCTTCCAAAAGAATCTCCTTTCGAAAAAGTAATACATTATATATGTCAGCAAAAACATCCGAAAATGATTCCAGATATTTTTCTGCCAAATCCTTATCTGCCAAGTATTTTCCCCCTGTTAAATAAATATTTTGGATAAAAAAGCTTCTGAAAATATAAATATAAGATTATCACGAATGCAGACAGTTCAACACGCCTGCATAATAGATGAATAACGAATATTATTATGAACTGATTTTACTTAAGATATAATATCAAAAATATTCCGAAGGGTGCAAGTACTCTACGGAATATTTTAATCTAATTTAATAGAATTTATATAATCTTTACAAAGATAAAACATTTTTCTGTTTTTGTAACTATTTTCTTCTCATTTTTATCATTTTCCATGTAAACGTTTGCGCACATGTACTTTAACTGCATCACTTTAGATGTAGTACTCCAGACGATTGGTATTTTCCAGCGAAGTACAGCTTTCTTATTTTTACAACCAGATTTCATCCTTGAAAATAATCTTACGATAAGTCTCAAAATGTAACCACTTATTGAAGAAGTCGCTGGATGGTTTTTCACCTGCTGCAGCCAGATCGTCTAAGAATGCCTGTGCATCCTGTGCAGATGTAATGGCAACGGCAAAGCCTCTTCCGTTGATAACCGGAACATTGCTGTACTGGTATTCTGCCAGCGGTGCAATCTTTTCTACCTTGCGTCCACGAACCTGTACAAAGATTCTTTCTCTTAAGATGACAATATCGAAGTCATCCGGATACTGATAGCTCTCTCCGCTTACCGGAATTTCATCTCCAATGGTATAGGTCTTCTGAACCGGACGTACCTTGGCAATCGTCATGCTCTCAAGGTTATAATAGAACTCTTCGAAAATGTCTCCATTTCCCTTAAGGCTTCCATATACGAAAGCTGCTTTTAAATCCTTGCTCTCATCTACGGCAGCATCTTCTACTACACCGCAGGCAGAAGTCATATTGGAAATACGGTCAATTAAAATCAGCTCTCCTAAAGTCTTATGCTTTTTGAATTCATCAATGACAACCGGCTCCTGCAAATCAAGGTCACAGACTGCAATCTCATTTTTCTTAAGCTGTCCTGCTGGAATAAATTCACCGGTATTTACATCAATCTTGTACTGGATGTTCTTTAAGATACCAGGAATCTGCTTGGTTCCAAGTTTTACCAGATAATCGGTTCCCGGTGTCAGCTCCTCATCATCCATCCAGAGAATGGTTGCTGTAAAGGATTTGCTGATTGGCAGATTATTGCCGGATGCAATGACACAGCCTCTGGATACGTCTACTTCCTTATCAAGCTGCAGTGTAACCGGCTGTCCCATAAAGGCACTCTGGCTGTCTTTATCTCCTACTAAAATGCTCTTGATATGCGCACGCTCATTGCTTGGCAGGGTAACGATTTCGTCTCCGACTTTTACTTCACCGGATTCAATCTGTCCCTGGAATCCACGGAAAGTATGGTCCGGACGGCACACTCTCTGTACCGGCATATAGAAGCCCTCTTCCTGCTTCTTCTCTGTTACATCTACTTTTTCAAGGTATGGAAGCAATGCCTCTCCCTTGTACCAGCTAATTTTATCGGATTTGGTTGTTACATTATCACCTTCTGTTGCAGAAACCGGAATAATGTAAATGCTCTCTAACTTCAGTTCGTCTGCTAATTCTTTAATCTGTGCTTCGATTTCTTTGAAACGCTCTTCGCTGTAGTCTACCAGATCCATTTTGTTTACTGCAAATACAAAAAACTTGATTCCCATTAATGCACAGATTCTGGCATGTCTTCTGGTCTGCACCAGTACCCCCTGTTTTGCATCAATTAAGATAACTGCAAGGTCTGCAAAGGATGCACCAACTGCCATGTTTCTGGTGTACTCTTCATGGCCCGGTGTATCTGCTACGATAAAGTTTCTGTTGTCTGTTGTAAAATAACGGTATGCTACGTCAATGGTAATACCCTGCTCACGCTCTGCCATCAGTCCGTCCAACAGAAGAGAATAGTCAATTGCTCCGCCACGGCTTCCTACTTTGGAATCTAATTCCAGTGCTTTTTCCTGGTCTGTATACAAAAGCTTTGCATCATAAAGAATGTGTCCAATCAAAGTGGACTTTCCGTCATCCACACTACCGCATGTAATAAATTTTAATAATCCACTCATCTTAGAAATACCCCTCTCTCTTTCTTCTTTCCATACTGCCTGCTGCTTCGTTATCAATGACACGGGTGGTTCTCTCGGAAGATACTGCACTTAAAGTCTCATCGATAATTTCATCCAATGTAGTTGCTGTTGACTCTGTTCCTCCGGTCAAAGGATAGCATCCTAAGGTACGGAAACGTACACTCTTGTACTGGATTTCTTCTCCCGGAAGCAGACGCATACGGTCATCATCCACCATGATAATGTTTCCATCACGATATACTACCGGACGCACTGCTGCAAAATATAGTGGTACAATGTCAATTTTTTCACGTTTGATATACTGCCAGATATCAGTCTCTGTCCAGTTGGAAATCGGGAATACACGGATGCTCTCGCCCTTATTGATTTTGGCATTATAAAGCTTCCACATTTCCGGTCTCTGGTTCTTCGGGTCCCAGGCATGATTTTCATTACGGAAGGAGAAGATTCTTTCCTTTGCACGGGATTTCTCCTCATCACGTCTGCCGCCGCCAAATGCTGCGGTAAATCCATACTTATTCAATGCCTGTTTCAATGCCTGTGTTTTCATGATATCGGTATATGCAGAGCCATGGTCGAATGGGTTAATCCCCTTCTTTACACCATCTTCATTGATATACTCTAACATTTCAATGCCAAGCTTTTTTGCTGTCTCATCACGGAATTGAATCATTTCCTTGAATTTCCATGTGGTATTTACATGCAGGAATGGAAATGGCGGCTTCTCCGGATAAAATGCTTTCATGGCAAGATGCAGCATTACGGAGCTGTCTTTTCCAATGGAGTAAAGCATAACCGGCTTCTCGCACTCTGCGGCTACCTCTCTTATGATGTAAATTGCTTCTGCTTCCAGTTCATCCAAATGTGATAATTCACCCATACTTACCTCTTTCTGCCACCATGTGGCGATTTATTAATATTGATTTGATTGCTTTCTGTCAATAACGATGGTCTCTACGGTTCCATCCCGTTTTTCTATCTTCCAGTCCAGATACTGTTCCCGGCTTGCTACACTCATCTTACTTCCCATGCCGCCCATATCTGCACCCAAGTAAAGCGCTATGGCATCTACCTTACATTCCTTAATGCAGGAACAACAGCCCCAGCAGTCCTTCGGATACAGCATACATGCCTTTCCGTCAGAACCCATTCCAATCAGTGTTCCCGGACAGACCTGACTGCATCTGCCACATCCCACACATTTACTTTGATTAATAGCTATGCTCATAGGTCTCACCTCGCTTTACTAATTCCCGGAAGAGCACTTGGATTTTTCCATTTTCTTTTCTGGTATTCACATATTTTAACCACTCATCACTCTTATCCGGATAATCTAAGTTTTCTGCAAAACTGTGCCAGCGGGTTTCCTTTCTGGCTCTCAGATGATAAATCAGTGTCTCACAGACCGTCAGCCGGTTCTTAAGCTCATAGACAAACATCAGCTCATGCATATTGGAAGCTCCAAGCTCCTTCGAAAGTTCCTTTAACTTTTCGATTTTCTCTTCTGCCAGATTCAACTGGTTTTCATTAAACTGATAATGATTACTGATTCCACCTGCATAGGTATCCATTACCTTCTGCATAGCTTCCTCTAACTGTTCTGTATCATATAAACCGGACTGATTTGTTAAAATCTTATCATACTCTTTTATTTTTTCTTCAAATCTGCTATCACAGAATGCTTTCTCTTCTCCGGTCATTTCATGGCTTGCAGCCTTTTCTTTTGCAAGGTCTTCTACCATTGCCTTTGCTGCGATCTCGCCCTCTACCATGGCTCCTGTTACATATTTCTGTGGACAGCCTCCTGCCACATCTCCGGCTGCATACAGTCCGTGAATCGTAGCTTCTCTTCTGGTGTCAACCCAGTAACCACTGGCGGTATGTCCACCTACCACATACGGCTCGGTTCCTTCGATTTCCACATTCTGTTCACTCGGGTTCTTTCCCTGCTCAATCCATTTTAAGGTCTGGCCCGGTGCCATGTTAAGATAAGCTTTCTTTAAAGAATCGTCCTGCTCTGCACTGATTCCTTCTGTCCGAAGATAACATGGACCATGTCCTAATAAATTCTCTTTTACGGTTCCATACACACGCTGTGAAGTGGTAAGTCCGTATTTTGTCTCATATACTTCGCCAAGGGCATTTACCTGTTTTGCTCCCACACCCTGTGCAATGGTTCCGGTCGGTGCGATGGTATCTTTACAACGCAGTGCAATAAAACGCATTTCAAAAGTGGTCATCTCTGCTCCCGACTCAATTCCCATGGCATAACCGGCTCCGGTATTAAATGGCGGATACCACATCTTATGTCTGGAGAATCCCGGATTGTTCGGCCGGTAAAGACCGGATGCTCCACCGGTTGCACAAAGCACTTTCTTCGCCCGGATTTCTACTGCTGTCTCATTTTCAATGGAAAATCCCACTGCACCATAAATCCTGTTCTCCTTTACCAGATAATCGGTAATTGCCACCCGGTTTAATATGGTAACATTCGGCAGTGCTTCTACTGCAGAAGCAAGTAACGGCTTGATATTCTCACCGTTGATTTTGATATTCCGGTTTCCTCTTGCCACATATTTGCCATTCTCATCTTTTAAAATGACAAGACCAAGCTTCTCCATTTTCTCTGTTACACGGTTTAAGCCCTCTGACATGGTAAGAAGTAAATCCTCTCTTACGATGCCGTCTGCATCCTTTTTGGCATAATCCACATAATCTTCCGGCTTTCTGCCCTCTACAATATATGCATTAATGGCATTTACTCCGGCTGCAAGACAGCCGCTTCTTTTGATGTTGGCTTTCTCTGCAATGATAACTTTCGCATCGGACTGTTCTGCAATGGTCAGTGCTGCATAACAGCCTGCGGTTCCACCGCCAATAATTAAAATGTCTGTATCCAATATTTTCCTGTTCTTAATTTCCATAGCAACTTAGATGTAGAATACATCGTCCTCCTGCATTTCTTTATTTTCACAGAGATACGTCCGCTCTTTATCCAGCACATATAACCGGTAAATCAAAAGGCTTACCTTCTCTCCGATTTCAAGACTTTCTTTTTCCAATGGCCACTCACAGATTATCTCTATGCCGCCTACGTCTACCGTAACATCCAGACGGTTTCCACGGAATACGATATCCTTTACAATGCCATCCTGGGATGCACTCATATATCGGTCAATTTTGCCAAATTTATGTATCTTTACAAATTCCGGTCGGATGACTGCTTTCGCTGCGCCCTCGATTTTATCAAATCCATGTAACTCTTCGTAATGTTCCACCAGGGAAGAACGTCCGATGAACTGTGCTACAAATGGAGTATCCGGTGTATTATAAATCTCCGCCGGTGTTCCAATCTGTTCGATGGTTCCGTGATTGGTAATGATAATTTCATCTGCCACCTCAACGGCTTCATCCTGGTCATGGGTTACGAAAATGCTGGTGATTCCAAGCTTTGTAACCACACTGCGAAGCCAGAGTCTTAATTCCGAACGAACTTTGGCATCAATTGCTGCAAACGGTTCATCCAGAAGCAGTACCTGTGGTCTTGGTGCCAGTGCCCTTGCAAAAGCAACTCTCTGCCGCTGTCCTCCAGACAACTGGTTCGGATACCGCTTCTCCATACCGGAAAGTCCGGTAATCTCTAAAAGCTCCATTACCCGCTTCTTAATCTCTTTCTTTGGCACCTTCTGAAGCTCCAGTCCAAATGCCACATTGTCATATACCGTCATATGGCGGAACAATGCGTAATTCTGAAAAACAAATCCGATGCCTCGTTTGGAAGCCGGTACATCATTGACCCGTTTTCCGTCGATGTAAATGTCTCCGGAATTTGGCATTTCCAGTCCTGCAATCATACGAAGCAGTGTTGTCTTTCCACTGCCGGATGGTCCAAGCAGTGCCACCAGTTTTCCTTTTTCAATGCCAAAGCTGACATGATCAGAAGCTTTAAAACTGCCATATTGTTTGCATATATCTTTCATTTCAACATACATATCAGCGGCTCTCCCTTCTTGTTTTTGCCCGATATTCCAGAATATTTCGAAGGAATAATATAATAACTGCCAGAATAACCAAAAGCGAGGATACTGCAAATGCTGCAGTAACGGACTGCTCTGTACCCGACATATATAATGCATCGATTTCCAATGGAAGTGTAAAGGTCTCTCCTCTTGTCTTTGACAGAGCATTGACCGCACCGAACTCTCCCAACGCTCTCGATGTACAAAGGATGACTCCATAGAGCAATGCCCATTTCATCTGTGGAAATGTAATCTTAAAAAAGATTTTCAGTCCGCCGGCTCCCATCAGGGCTGCTGCTTCCTCTTCGTCCTTGCCCTGGGCATTTAAAACCGGAATCACTTCCCTTGATACATAAGGGAATGTTACAAATACCGTTGCTAAAATAACGCCCGGAATTGCAAAAGCGATTCTGATATTCGTTCCAAAGAACTGGTTGATTGCCCGGATAAATGGATATGTCCAACCCAGTCTTCCAAATGTCATCAAAAATGCCAGTCCCACGATAACCGGTGAAATGGAAAACGGAATATCGATTAAGGTTGCCAGCACCTGTTTTCCTCGGAAGGAAAACTTGGTTAAAAGCCATGAAACACATAATCCAAAGAATGTGTTAATCACCACCGCTGCCACTGTTGCAATCAGAGTTACCTTTAAAGCACTCTTTACATAATCTGTCCGGATGGACTGCATGTAAAAGGCAAATCCTTCTTTTAAGGAACTTGCAATGATGCAGAGCAGCGGAAGAACCAGCATCAGGAACAGGAACAGTACACTGACTGTAATCAGAATATGACGCGTACGTTTTTTTCTTTTTTCCAGTTTTTCAAGCTCGTTCATACTTTTCTCCTTCTATAACTGATTCGTGCGTTGTGCCTGCCTCATCTGAATGATATTTACTGCAAATAAAATAAGGAATGATATGATTAACATAACCAGTGCAATTGCTGTTGCAGAGGCATAATCAATATAATTTAATTTCTGCATAATGACATAGGAAATTACCTGTGTATGCTCCTTGGCACTGTTGCCGGATATGTAGATAACACTTCCATATTCTCCTACCCCTCTGGCAAATGCCAGTCCAAATCCGGTTAAAATTGCCGGTTTCATCTCAGATAAGATTACTTTGAAAAATGTTTTCGAAGGTGTTGCTCCAAGGATATAAGCTGCCTCTTCATACTGTCCATCCAATTTTTCCAATACAGGCTGGACAGAACGCACGACAAACGGAATTCCCACAAATACCAGTGCAATGACCAGTCCCACATGGGTATATGCTACTTTTATTCCAAGAGCTGCTAACGGCTTTCCAATGATTCCGGTGTCGGAATACATCTTTGATAAAGTAATACCCGCAACTGCAGTAGGCAGTGCAAATGGAAGTTCAATAAATCCATCTAAAATCCGTTTTCCCGGAAAAACATACCGGGTCAGCGTCCAGGCTAATATCACACCAAATACCACATTGATACATGCTGCTAAGAAAGAACATCCGATGCTGGTGGCAAATGCATATAATACATTTGACTTGGTCAGAAGTCCGAAAAATTCTGACGGAGATAACTTTAAGGAATATACCATTACGGATGCCAGTGGAATCAGCACAATCAGTGAAAGCATTGTAACTGTAATTCCAAGCGTTAAATGAAATCCCGGTATGACTCTGATTTTTTTATTTTTACGGAATCGTTTTTTCATACTTGCCTCTTCTTCTAGTAGTTATATATCTCTTCGAACCAGGCATCATCATCAAAATAATCTTTGTATGCCTGATCCCAGCCACCAAAATCATCAATGCTCCAAAGTGTCATCGTCAGATCAAAGGTATCTTCATATTCCTTTAAAATTTCCTGATTGGATGGACGGTAACCATTCTCTGCGGCGAGCCGCTGTGCATCATCTTCATATAAATAAGATAAATATGCTTCTGCCACATCTCTTGTTCCATTGAAATCTACATTATCATCTACCACTGCCACACTGGGCTGTGCTAAGATACTGACCGTCGGAGAAATCAGTTCATATTCTCCCGGATAATTCTTAAGTACTGTCATGGCTTCATTTTCCCATGCAATCAGAACATCGCCTTTTCCATTTTCCACAAAGGTGGTTGTGGAACCTCTTGCTCCGGAATCCATCACGGAAACGTTGGCATAAAGTTCTTTTAAGAATTCCTTTTGTTCTGCTTCACTATAATCCTTTTCCCTTGCATAGCTTAATGCTGCCAGAAAGTTCCAGCATGCACCGCCGCTGCTCTTCGGGTCCGGCGTGATTACTTCAACACCCGGTTGAATCAAATCATCCCAGTCTTTAATATTTCTCTCATTTCCCTTTCGTACCAGAAAGACAATGGTTGAAGTATATGGTGCGGATTCATCCGGGAACTGATCCATCCAGCCCTCATTAATCAATCCGGTATCCTCTATCAACGAAATGTCATGTGCCAGTGCCAGTGTCACCACATCCGCATTACAACCTTCCACTACGGAACGTGCCTGCATGCCGGAGCCTCCATGAGACTGGATGACTTCCACTTTTTTTCCGGTTTCTGCTTCATAATGCTGTATGAACATTTTATTATATGCTTCATAAAACTCTCTGGTCGGATCATAGGAAACATTGGTTATGGTAATGACATCACTCTTTTGTCTGCCACATCCACTGAGCAGCAACATCATGACTGCAAGTAAAAGTGCAGTCATGCGGTAACGATATGTAATTTTCTTTCCCTGCTGTTTTCTGCTCTTTTTCATGTCACCCAACATTTCCTTTCTATCTCTTTTCATTGATTTTATAATTCGAATAAAGAGGTGGATAAATACCGCTCTCCGCTGTCCGGCATTAAGATAACAATATTTTTATCTTTATTCTCCGGTCTGCCTGCCAGTTCTTCTGCTGCATATAAGACTGCACCGGACGAGATTCCAATCAGGAGTCCATCCGTCTTTGCCACTTCTCTTGTAGTATCAAATGCCACATCATTATCTACCGGAATAATCTCATCAACCAGTGACAAATCCATAACCTTCGGAATAAATCCTGCGCCGATTCCCTGTATCTTATGTGGTCCCGGTTCTTTTCCGGAAAGAACGGCGGAAGTTGCAGGTTCTACTGCCACAATCTTAATGTCTGCTTTCTTTGCCTTTAAGCCTCTTGCTGTTCCGGTCAGTGTTCCACCGGTTCCTACAGAAGCTACAAAAATATCTATCCTGCCATCCGTATCCCGCCAGATTTCTTCTGCGGTAGTAAGCTCATGGATTTTTGGATTGACCGGATTTTCAAACTGTTGCGGAATAAATGCATTTCCATATTCTTCTTTTAACTGGGCTGCCTTCTCAATTGCGCCCCGCATGCCAAGCCGTCCCTGGGTCAGTACCACTTCTGCTCCCAGTGCTGTTACAATCTTTCTTCGCTCAACACTCATGGTATCCGGCATGGTTAAAATCAGATGCAGCTTCTTTGCCGCACATACAAATGCCAGCCCGATTCCGGTATTGCCACTGGTCGGCTCTATAATAACGGTCTTGTCATTAATCAGCCCGTCTTTTATTCCCTGTTCTATCATTGCTTCTGCCACACGGTCTTTTACGCTGCCCAATGGATTAAAATACTCAAGCTTTGCTAAAAGATGTGCCGGAAGATGCTTTGCTTCTTCGTAATTTTTCAGTTCCAGTATTGGTGTATTACCAACTAATTCTGTCAGAGATTGTGCTATTTTCGCCATTTCCTTTTTTCTCCTTTCCTGTAACTATTTACCATAATACCCTATAATTCATATATGGTCAATAGGAAATGTAAGAAATTTTTTTTCAGGACCTCGTTTTTCCGAAAAGTCCTGAATTTTTTTCTTTTTCTTACTCCGGTAAACGAACGGTATCTCCTACCACAATCACTGCCGGCATTGGAATCTGTTTCTCCTGTACTTCTTTTTCGATGGTAAGAAGTGTTCCATAGGCTGCCCGGCTGCTTCCATCAGAAGTTCCATGAATTACTGCTACCGGTGTCTCTGCCGCTGCACCGCCGTTTTGTAATTCTCTTACAATCTCCGCAAGTCTTGTATATCCCATCAGAAAGACACAGGTTCCATCCATGGCAGCCATTTTGTGAATCTCATCTTTTAATGATTCCTCATCTCCGGCAAAATGCCCGGTCATTACATGAAAGCTCCGGCTGACCTTCCGCTCCGTCACCGGAATTCCGGCAAGTTCCGGCACTGCAATGCAGGAGGAAATGCCGGGAATTACTTCTGTTTCAATGCCTTCCTCCGTCAGTGCGTCTACTTCTTCATTTCCTCTGCCAAAGACAAATGGGTCACCGCCTTTTAACCTTACAACATGCGCACCTTCTTTTGCCTTCTCTATCAGCAGCATATTAATCTCTTCCTGCTTCATGCTGTGTCTGCCACTGCGTTTTCCTACACAGATTTTTTCACAGTTTTCAATGGTAAAATCAAGAAGCCTTGTATCAATTAACGCATCATAAATCAGCACCTGTGCTTTTCTGATTTCCTGCATGCCGCGCAGTGTTATGTATTCATAGGACAGACAACCGGCTCCCACCAGAACCACCTTTTCTGGGGATACTTTCCTGACCGGACAAGCTTCTTTTCCGGATTGTGCCTCCTTATCCGAAAGTGCTTCTTTATCTGCAAATGCTTCTTTTAGGGTTTTGCTTTGATAATTTTCCAGTAAAATTTCGCATTCAGTTTCTGTCAGGGGACGTCCTTTTTCCATACACACATCTGCCAATTCCATCAGAAAAGCAGCTCTCTTTTTGTCATCTTCGATTGCCATTTTTGCAAAAGGACGAATCTTTTCAAGATAATCCAAGATTTCTTCCATCCGCTCCGGGATGTCTGCGCTTAACCGGGCACGGAACGTGGTTGCTACTCTTGGACTTGCTCCTTCGGTAGAAATGCCAATACTGAGCTTTCCTTCCCGAATCAGTGACGGGAACAGGAATCCACATTTTTCCTTATCATCTACAACATTTACCAGAATATTCCTCTCTTCACAAAGCTTTGCAATCCTTGCATTCAATGTTTCATCCGAGGTTGCCGCAATAACAAAATCCATTTTTTCCAGATTTGTAGTTTCAAAATCCCGCTCGGATAAAATAAGTTCCGACGTATCTTCGTTCTTTTTTCTTTTCTCTTTTATTTCTTCGGAAAGTTTCCAGATTCCATCATCAATCTTTGGTGCAACAACCAGAAGCTCCGGTTCATAAGGCAGCAGCTTTCTTACCTTGCGTTCTGCTACAATACCGCCACCGACAATCAGTCCTCTTTTTCCTTTTAGTTCCACAAAAAATGGAAAATATCCCATCCCGCTTCTCCTTTATTGCCTATACTCTGTCACTTAAGTTTCTGCGTCTTAGTTTTCCTGATATAAAATGTCTGCCAGTTCTTTATACGCTTCTCCCCAGCGGGCATTTGGTTTCAGGTTGTAAAGCCGTTTATCCAGTACATAATAGTGATTCTCTTTCACTGCAGTAAGACTGCTCCATACCGGACTGTTAATTAATGTTTCCTGCACATTTTCCAGTGCCGCATCTGTATCGGTTCCCTGTGTAGTCACGAAAATATAATCCGGATCTGCGGTTACGATTGCTTCAAGGCTCAGATTATCCAATAATCCGCTGTCGCTGTCTGCAATATTCACACATCCCAAATCCTTTAACAGCTCACCACCTACGCTGCCTTCACTTCCTTTGGCTTTTACACCACTTGCTGCTGCACGTAAAAATAATACGCTTGGATGGGAATCATCTACCCTTGCCTTGATTTCTTCAATCTGTTTCTGAACCTCAAGTCCGTTTTTCTCATATAAATCTTTTCTTCCGGTAATATCTGTACAAATGTCTAACATCTTAAGATATGCGTCAAAATCAGATACATCAAAATATGCTACTGTAACGCCTGCTTCTGTCAGCATATTTTCCATCTCCACATTAGAAGTAGTATTGGTGCTTGCAATTACAAGATCCGGCTGTGCGGCAAGTAATGCTTCTGTATTTGGCTCCTGAATACTTCCAAGATTTACCACATCATCTCCTAAGTCAAGGTCTAATGACTCCCAGGAGTCATTGGCTGTTGCCACCAGTTCACCACCGGATAATAACCAGACATCTGCAAAGCTTCCAATCATGGCTGCCACACGATCATGGGAAGTTACGGTTACATCTCTTCCCAGTGCATCCGTAAAAGTAACCGGATTCTCTTCACTGGCCCCCTCTGTCACTTCATTTCCTGCTTCTGTCACATTTTCTGTACTCTCAATTACCTCTGTCACAGACTGCTGCTCCGTGCTTAAGATCTCCTTTGTATCCTTATTTCCACATCCTGTCAGCGCTGTAAACATTAATGTTACGCAAAGACCGAGTGCTGTTATTTTTGTTCTTACACTTCTGTTCATTTTTTCTTTTCATCCTTTTCCTATTTATTTACTATGAATTGTATTGTACTATATTTTTTTGATTTGTCAAGATAGAAACGGTCTTTCCGTTAAAAGAATAATGGCACAGTCTATCCGCTCCAATACAAGCATAAAGCCTGCCGGAGCACTAAGAATTTCGATAGCATCTTTCATCAGTTCCGGCAACCGGCGCATATTCACATCCATGTTCAAATGCGCCTCGCTGGCACTTCCCTGTGCCAGCGTTGCCTGTTGTCGGACGAAATTCCAAGTGCTCCTAGCAGACTTTATAATGTATTGGTGGCGGACAGACCGTGCCACTATTCTACTAAACAAAAAAAGTTATTTACTCCTTCGTTCTCATGCCTGAAGAAGCTTAATAACAAAAAAGAGACCTCCTTCCGTCTTACAGAATTCAGTCTCTTGATTCAATCATAATCAATATTCCGTTTTTTAAATCTATCACCGCTTCGTCCTCTGCAATTTCATTACTGACACCTAATGTATTATCACTGGTAAATGCTGCATCCTGCAGAGAATATTTCATTCCGGTCAATGTTACTCCGGTTACTTCTGTTGTAAGAGGAAGTAAGGATACATACTTTCCGAACTGCTGACTCTTTTGAAGAATCGTACGTGCTTTCAACAGACGAATCCGGTTATGGGGATCTATGAGAAAGCATGGAATGTCTTTTGCCAGCGGCTGCATCAGAAGCTGTATATTACCTAACACATGGTCAAGCCTTGTGCCGGTGCCACCTAATATATGGATTTCGCTGCTATTCCGTTCCATGGCTTTTCCGATGGCAATTTCAGAATCGGTATAATCCTTCTCCGGCTGATACTGGTGCCACTCAATGCCGCTTTGCCGTCGAAATGCTTCCAATATGGTTTTATCTGCCGAATCATAATCTCCTAATATGACATCCGGTTTTATCTGATTGCGGTAACAGAATTCCATGCCACGGTCTGCTGCTAAGATACAATCCGGTTTTACCCGCTCTATATAACTTAATGCAAATGCATCCTCTATGGTTCCGCCATTGATAATCAATGTTTTCATCTTATTTACCACCATTAATGAGATTTAAAAAACATCTGGTGTTCTCTTCCGCATCTCCGCCAAAAACTGCGCTTCCGGCAACAATAATATTTGCTCCTGCATCCATCAATGTTTCAACATTGGAAAGGTTTACGCCGCCATCCACTTCAATATCAAGCTTTAACTGACGCTCCTGCACCATTTTCTTTAACTGACGCACTTTATCGATAGTATAAGGAATCAGCTTCTGTCCGCCAAAGCCCGGATTTACTGTCATGATTAATACCATATCCACTTTTTCTAAAATATGTTCAATGGCAGTTAATGGTGTAGCAGGATTTAATGCTACTCCTGCAATGATGCCACGTTCCTTAATAGCTTCAATGGTCCGGTCTAAATGCTTACAGCTTTCTGCATGCACCGTAATCAAATCGGCTCCACAGTCTACCAGCTCATCAATATAACGGATTGGCTCATCAATCATCAGATGAACATCAAATATTTTATCGGTGCATTTTCGAATGGAGCGGATTACCGGCATTCCAAAAGAAATGCTTGGCACAAAGCTTCCATCCATTACATCGATATGAATGTACTGCGCCCCGGCTTCATCTACCGTCTTAATCTCTTCTCCTAATTTACTAAAATCTGCTGATAAAATAGATGGGGATAAACAATTCATCGTCTGATTCCTTTCTGTATCTGATATTTCTTTTGTATCTTATTTGGCTGTACTTTATTTTCGATATCCTATTTTCTATCTCTTTCGATACTCTAATTATTTAATACTTCTTTCTGTCCTTTAATTCTCCATAAAGCTGGCAGTAATTTTCATAACGCACCGGATGAATCTTTCCTTCTGATAAAGCTTCTTTGACTCCGCAGTCCGGCTCACTGATATGGGAACAGCCCTGAAATCTGCAATACGGTTCAAAGGCTGCAAACTCTGGATAACAATCCTGCAATTCTTCCTTCTCCATTTCCGGAAGATAAAGAGAACTAAATCCCGGTGTATCCATAATATAACCGTCGCCCTTAAGCTGAATCAGTTCCGCATGTCTTGTGGTATGACGGCCGCGCTCTATCTTCTTACTGATTTCACCGGTCTCCATACAGGCTTCCGGTGCTAAAAGATTAATAAGTGAAGATTTTCCCACTCCGGAAGGTCCTGCTACCGTTGTAGTCTTTCCTTCTAATATTTTCTGAAGTTCTTTCAGTCCCAGTTCCTTTTTTGCACTGACAAAGAGTATCTTACAGCCGCTTGCTTCATAAATAGATGCAATCTCCTGCTGCTGTTCCTCCGTAATCAAATCACACTTATTAAAACAAAGGATTACCGGAACATCCTGCCGTCCCATCATTACCAGAAAGCGGTCCAAAAGATTAAAATTGGGATTGGGACTTGCCGCCGCGAAAATCAAAAGAGCCTGGTCTACATTGGCAACTGCCGGACGAATCAGTGCATTTTTTCTTGGAAGAATTGCTGCGACATTTCCGGTCTTCTTCTCTTCTGAAATAATATCAATCTCTACATCATCTCCCACCAGTGGTTTCATCTTCTGCTGGCGGAATATTCCTTTTGCCTTACATTCATAAATTCCGGATTCCACTACATGAACGTAGTAGAATCCGGAAATTCCTTTGACTATTTTTCCCTGCATGTGCATCCTTATTTTTCAGTAAAGTTTACAGAGGTCGATACCACATTGGTTCCTGTTGTACCATCTTCGTTGGTATATGTCCAGTCAACCTCAAGGGTACCGCTGCTCATATTTTTAATATTATCTACATTCACAGAACCAGGTGTTGTTCCCTCGAAGGTTGTTGTCCAGAGGGTACTTCCATCAGAACCTTTCAGTGTAACGGTTCCGCCAATGTAATTCTTACCATCCTGCGGTACTGCTAATGTATCGCTCTTATAAGAATAGTATGTGGTCTTCTTTCCTAAACTGATGGTCAGGGTAACTGTTGTTCCCCGGTCAACAAACTTGCCATTTACCGGATCCTGGCTGATAACCTGACCTTCTGCCACATCATCGCTGTAATCGGTCTTGGTTGTAACATTTAAGCCTGCACCGGTTAATTCATTTTTCGCATCAGTTTCTGAGTGTCCTCTGACATCCGGTACCTGCACGCTTTCAATACCACGGCTTAAAATCAGGGTAATGGTATCACCCTTCTTCGCATTGGTTCCGATATCCGGTGTGGTCTTGATAACATAATCCTGCTGTACGGTATCGCTGTAATCATAATCCGTGCTTACCTTAAAGCCCATATCCTCTAATTTTTTCTGTGCTTCCGAAGACTTATAACCGGCTACGTCAGGAATCGGAACATCTCCTGCTCCGCTGCTGATACGGACAGTAACGGTATCGCCAGCCTTTACAGATTCACCCTTCTTCACACTCTGCTCGGCAATCTGTCCTTCCTCATAATCATCAGAGGAAATCTCCTCGCCTTCTTCTAACTTGATATCAAGCTTCTTATCTTTGATTTCATTCTGTGCTTCTTCAAAAGTAAGACCACGCAAATCAATCATTTCGATTTTATCTTCGGTGTCTGTTTCGGTTTCTGTTGCAATCTCTGTCTCGGTATCATTTTTCTTGTTGCCGCCAAATCGGAAAATTCCAAGAATATTACCAACCAGGCAAATGACGATTCCTACGATGATAACTGCAGCGACAATTCCCATAATAGTAACTGCTTTTTCCATCTTCGGATTGAGAATTCCATTCTCCTTCTCCTCATCCTCTGTTAATTCATCCTCATCCGGTTCTTCTTCCTCTCCTGCTTCTTCCTCTTCATCATAGGAAACTTTTCCGGAGCCTTCCCGGATCTGCTCTAATTCATCCTGTCCGATGACTCTTGTCTTATCATTGCTGCCAAGTGGAACCATGGTAACAAAATCTTCATTCGGACTAATCAGACATTTCTTTAAATCAATCAACAGTTCGCCCATATTCTCATAACGGCGGTCAGGGTTCTTCTGTGTACATTTTAAAATAATCTTCTCTAAGCTGATTGGAAGGTCCGGTGTATACGCAGTTGGTGGAACCATTTCTTCCTGTAAATGCTGGATTGCTACCGCAACCGTAGTATCTCCATCAAAAGGAACTCTTCCAGTTACCATTTCATACATGACAATTCCAAGAGAATAAATATCACTCTTGCCATCTACGAAACCGTTTCTTGCCTGCTCCGGAGAAGAATAATGTACGGAACCCATAACATCTGAATTAATGGTGTTGGAAGTTGCTGCACGGGCAATTCCAAAATCGGTTACCTTTACTTTTCCTTCTGTGGAAATAATAATATTCTGTGGCTTGATATCACGGTGCACAATATTCTTATTGTGTGCAGCCTCAATACCTCTGCCTACCTGAATGGCAATACTGACTGCTTCTTTGTAAGTCAGTTTGCCTTTCTTCTCAATATATGTCTTTAATGTGATTCCATCCACATACTCCATGACAATATAATGCATGCCGTTTTCGCTTCCGACATCATAGATATTTACGATGTTTGGATGCTCTAATCCTGCTGCTGACTGTGCCTCGGTACGGAACTTTGTCACAAAATTAACATCTTCACTGAATTCCTGCTTTAAAACCTTAATTGCCACAAAACGTCCTAAGACATGATCCTTTGCCTTATAAACATCAGACATTCCGCCTGCGCCTATTTTCCCAATAATTTCATAACGTTCTGCGATAAACATTCCCTCTGTTAACATATCTTCACCTCATCCGAAAATGGTTTTATTACAATTACTGTAATGTTGTCTTTACCGCCATTTTCATTGGCAGTCTTTACCAGTCTTTCTGCTTGTTCTGCAATATCACGCTGACTGAGCATAATATTTCTGATATCTGCATCCTCTACCATGTTGGTTAATCCATCGGTACACATAAGTATTTCATCTTCCGGATCCAGATTAATCTCAAAGAAATCCACATCCACTTCCGGGACTGCTCCGATTGCCCTTGTAATAATGTTTTTATCACGGTGATTCCGGGCTGTTTCTTTGTCCATCTCACCCATCCGCACCATTTCTTCTACCAGCGAATGGTCTTTCGTAATCTGCCTGATTTCCTGATTTACTACATATAGTCTGCTGTCTCCCACATTGGCAACCGTAAGCACGTTGTCATGAATGGTACAAATTACCAGAGTAGTTCCCATTCCCTTCATTTCCTCATGGTTATTCGCTTCCTCTAACAGCATGGTATTTGCCTGCTTTACTGCAGACTCAATAATTGCAGCCGGCTCTGACAATGTCGACTCACGAATCAGCTTCTCCAATGTCTCTACCGTATATCTGGAAGCATAATCTCCCGCTTTATGTCCTCCCATTCCATCTGCAACAATGAAAAGATTTGGCAGATTACCAATCGGCTGCTCAGAGGAAAAGACATAGTCCTGATTGGAGCTGCGCTTTTGTCCGATATCTGTAATTGAAAAAGTCTTCATGATAGTCCACCTACCTTTCTAAAAATTTCTTTCTTAACTGTCCACAGGCACCATCAATATCTCTGCCCATTTCCCTTCTAATAGTAACATTAATTCCGTTTTTTTCAAGTTTATTTTTAAATTTGAGGATTTCCTCATGGTCTGACTGCACATAATCCCGCTCTTTAATGGGATTTACCGGAATCAGATTAATGTGGCAGTTCATGCCGGAAACCAGCTTAACCAGCCGCTCTGCATCCTCATCCGTATCATTGACGCCGCCCACCAGACTATACTCAAAAGTGATTCTTCGTCCTGTCTTGTCAAAATAATATCTGCAGGCATCTAAGACCTCGGAAAGCTCATAACTGTTGGCAACCGGCATCAGCTCTTTCCTCTTTTCCTGTGAGGATGCATGCAGGGAAAGTGCCAGTGTAATCTGAAGCTTCAAATCAGCGAGCTGCTTCATCCGTGGCACCAGTCCACAGGTAGATACCGTAAGATTTCTCTGGCTGATATGAAGTCCATGCTCGTCTGTCAGCAGTTCAATGAATTTTACAATATTATCATAATTATCCATAGGTTCTCCGCTTCCCATGACTACCACATTGGAAATACGTTCTCCGATGCTCTCCTGAATCCGGTATATCTGCTCTAAGATTTCCGATGGTGTCAGATTACGCACCAGTCCGTCCAGTGTTGATGCACAGAACCGGCAACCCATACGGCAGCCCACCTGGGAAGAAACACATACGGAATTGCCATGCTTATATTTCATCAGCACACTTTCTATCATATTCCCATCTGCCAATGCAAATAAGTACTTTCTCGTTCCGTCAATCTTCGAAATCTGTACCAGTTCTTCTTCTAATACTATAAGGTCTGCTTTCTCTTTTAATGTCTCCCTTAAATTCTTCGAAAGGTTTGTCATTTCATCAAAGGAGGTGACATGATGGATGTGCATCCATTCATATATCTGCTTTGCCCGGAATTTCTTCTCTCCCAGAGACAAAAGAAATTCTTCTAATTCTTTTAAATTCAAGGATTTTACATCAACTTTTTCTATCATACATTCTGTTTCCTTAATCTGGCAATGAAAAATCCGTCACTGCCTAATTCATCCGGCAGAATCTGTTCCATGCTTTCTACTTCAAATTCTTTATGATTTGAAGTAAACCATGCAACATTTTCTTCATTCTCTCCCGCATCAATGGTGCAGGTACTGTAAATCATTCTGCCACCCGGCTTCACATACTGATGAACCGTGGATAAAATCTCCCGCTGTAATGCGATCAGTGATTTGATATCTTCCGGCTGCATCCGGTATTTGATATCCGGTTTCTTCCGGAGCACACCCAGTCCGGAACATGGTAAATCGGCAATAACTACATCTGCTTTGCCGATACTGCCTTTATCTGATACACGGGCATCCCACTGCTCGGCTGTCATATTGGTCACCTGATGACGTCTGATATTCTCTTCTATCAAAGAGACTTTATACTCACTGACATCCCTGGTGATGACCCTTCCACTGCCGGAAAGCAGCTGTGCAATATGTATACTCTTTCCACCGGGTGCTCCGCACACATCAATGACAGTATCATTTGCTTTTACCTCTGCCGCCTCAGCCACCTTCATGGAACTTAAATCCTGCACATAAAAAAGTCCTTCCTCAAATTCCGGAATGCTGCCAAGATAATCCACACCTCTTACATGCAATGCATAAGGAAGTTTTTCATCTATGTTCACTTCCATACCACGATTTTTTAAACGCTTCATCAAGCTTTCTGGTGTAATCTTCGTAAGATTACATCTTATGGTCAGTGGTTCTTCTTTCAAAAATGCTTCTGCTATCTTTTCAATCCGTTCCAGAGAATAATTTTTCTCCCAGAGCGTAATCATCCATTCCGGGATGGAACAGGTTACGGATAAATACTGTTTATAAGTTTTTTTCTTATCCGGGTATGCAATCTTATCAAGATTTCTTCCGATATTCCGAAGCACTCCATTGACAAATCCGGAAAGCTTTCCAAAGCCTTTTTTCTTTGCAAGCTTTACTGCTTCGTTGCAGGAAGCCGATACCGGAACACTGTCCATATATTTCATTTCATAAACGGCACTCCGGATAATACAACGGATTACCGGCTTCATTTTATTCACCTTCACACTGGAAAACTGATTGATAATATAATCAAGCTCCAGCATGCGCTCCAATGTGCCCTCGCTGACTCTGGTAATAAAGCTGCGCTCCTGTTTCTCAAGATACTGATATTTGGTCAGTACATCAGAAATCGCCACATGACTGTATATGCCATCCTTTGTTACCGCCAGCAAAATTGCAAGCACCAGTTCCCGGCTGTTCACCGAATCAGTCATCCCGTCGTCCTCCAAATAATAAAATCAGACGCAGTAACTGAAGAATCGCTGAAGCTGCTCCCGCTACATAGGTTAACGCTGCAGCTCCTAAAACTTTTCTCGTATAGCCCAGTTCCTGTTCTCCTAAGATTCCTGTCTCTCCAAGGATTCTTACTGCTCTTCTCGATGCATTAAATTCTACCGGAAGTGTTACAATCTGAAATAATACTGCCAGTGAAAAGCAGATGATTCCTGCTGTAATCAATGCCTGACCACTACGGCTGCTGATAAATAATCCAATCAGAATCAGCGGCCATGCCAGTGTAGAACCGATATTGGCTACCGGAACAATGGCACCACGAATGGTAAGCGGTGCATAATTCTTCTGATGCTGGATAGCATGTCCACACTCATGGGCTGCTACACCAACCGCTGCAACAGATGTCGAACCATAGACACTGTCTGAAAGACTTAAGGTCTTATTTCTCGGGTCATAATGGTCGGTAAGCTTTCCGGAAATATGGCGGATTTCCACATCATAAATGCCTGCTGCATTTAAGATTCTCTGTGCCGCCTGTGCACCTGTCATTCCGGACATACTGCGGTATTTTGAATATTTTTTAAACGTATTGTTTACATGGGCAGATGCCAGAAGGCAGATTACTGCACCAATAATTACTAAGAAATAAGTCGGGTCCCACCAATAATAATATGGCATATGAATTCCTCCTTTTTATTGCTGTTTTGTTCCAAGCACCGTTCCGTTTTCAATTGTAAATCCACGTAAGAAATCAGCAACCGGCATACGCTTTTTTCCTTCTAACTGCACTTCTTCCAGCGAAAGACGGTCAACGCCTGTCTGTATGACAAGGCTCTGTTTGTCTGCCTTTACCACTGTTCCCGGTGCAGCATCCGTATTGCCCGGATGTACCGTTGCCTTCCAGATTTTCAATGTCTTACCGGAAAGGTAAGTATAGGCACTCGGCCATGGATTCAGTCCACGAATCAGCCTCTCAATCTGCACTGCAGATAAAGACCAGTTAATCTTTCCCAATGACTTCTGAATCATTTTGGTATGCGTTGCAATCTCATTATCCTGTGGTGTATACACTGCTGTACCATCTTCAATGGATTTCATGGTTTCTACACATAATCGTGCCCCGGCATCCTGCAATTTATCAAAAAGGCTGCCACCGGTCTCCTGTGCATCCAGTTCCACAGCCACAGATGCTATCATATCTCCGGTATCCAGGCCTTCATCCATACGCATAATCGTTACGCCGGAAGCCTTCTCTCCATTGATTACTGCCCACTGGATTGGTGCAGCCCCACGGTATTTTGGAAGCAGGGATGCATGGACATTGATGCAGCCATATTTTGGCATCTCTAAAATTTCTTTTGGAAGTATCTGTCCAAAGGCTGCTACCACAATGATGTCCGGCTGATATTTTGCCAGATATTCTATGCATTCTAGGCGACGTACCCGCTCCGGCTGATACACTTCAATTCCATAGGCGATTGCAGCTTCCTTTACCGGAGGATACTGCATGCTCTTTCCTCTTCCCTTGGGTTTATCCGGCTGTGTTACCGCAAGTACTACTTCATGGCCTGCTGCCACAATTGCCTCTAATGTACCCACCGCAAAATCCGGTGTTCCCATAAATATTACTTTCATTTCTAGCCCTCCTCATAGACTACGTCATGAAGCTCGCCCTCTACTTTTTCCGTATACATATGTCCATCCAGATGGTCTAATTCATGACAGATTGCTCTTGCTAAAAGCTCTGTTCCCTCAATCTCATATTCATCACCATCTTCATTAAATGCACGGGCTTTTACATAATTTGGTCTTGTAACCGTTCCTGCCTTGCCCGGAAGACTTAAGCAGCCTTCATCTCCAGTCTGGGTTCCGGAAGTCTCGATAATCTCAGGATTAATCATAAGAATCGGGCCATCTCCGATATCAATAACTACCATTCTCTTTAAGATTCCAACCTGCGGTGCAGCAAGTCCCACACCATTGGCTTCATACATGGTTTCTAACATATCATCTGCCAGTTCTAAAATCTTTGGTGTTATCTCTTTAATTTCTTTACAGGTCTTTGTCAATACCGGATCTCCTACGGTCCGAATCTGTCTTAATGCCATTTTTGCTTCCTCCTTAAATTCCTTTCTCTAAAAGCCATTTACCGGGTCAAAATCAAATTGCACCGATATATTTTTTACTCCCTGTTTTTCTTCCATAAGCTGTTCTACTTTATCTTTTATCTGAATCAACACACCATAATCCGGGTGTTTGAAATAAAGTACTTTTTTATAAATGTCATTTACCTTGGCTACTGCTGCATCTGCTGGTCCAATCATCTGAAGCTTTTTATCAGCCTGCACTTTTTCCATGGTATCTGCAAGCTCTTTTGCACATGCATAGGCTTCTGCTTCTTCTTTTGATGCACAAAGCACAACCAGCATATGCCATACCGGCGGATAACGCATTGCCTGCCGGTAGAAAATTTCCTCTTCATAGAACTGGTTATAATCCTGATTCTTTGCACAGATGACGCTATAGTGCTCCGGATTATAAGTCTGGATAATGACCTCTCCCGGTTTCTCACCTCGTCCTGCCCTTCCGGCTGCCTGGGTCAGAAGCTGAAAGGTTCTCTCAGCGGCATGATAATCGGATACATAAAGAGATAAGTCTGCCGCCAGCACTCCTACTAATGTTACATTTGGAAAATCATGTCCTTTTACAATCATCTGGGTTCCAATCAGGATATCTGCTTCCTGATTGGCAAATGCGGAGAGGATTTTCTCATAGCTGTCTTTGCTTCTTGTGGTATCAAAATCCATCCGAAGAATCCTTGCCTTAGGAAATTCTTTTTTTACCAGTTCCTCAATTTTCTGGGTTCCGGCTTTAAAACCACTGATATATTTTGAACCACAGTTCGGACATATCTTAACATGATTTTGCTCATAACCACAATAGTGACATATCAGTTTTCCATTATTATGTGCATGCAATGACACATCACAGTGGGGACATTTCATTACATGACCACAGGCACGGCAGGATACAAAGCCTGCCATTCCCCTGCGGTTAATAAATAGCATAACCTGTTCTTTCCGCAATAACCGCTGCTCTATTTTTTTATGAAGGCTTCTGCTTAAAATCGAAAAGTTTCTTGCCTTTAATTCTTCTCTTAAGTCCACAATTTCACATTGCGGCAGTGGCTTTTCCTTCACCCGCTTATCCATGGAAAGGAGTAAATAATCACCCTTTTTCGCATGATAAAAGCTTTCTATGGAAGGGGTCGCCGAGCCTAAAATCACGGTGGCACCGGACATTCTCGCCCGCTCTATTGCGGTTTCCCTTGCATGATACCTTGGTATCGTCTCACTTTTATAAGTGCCCTCATGCTCTTCATCTATTATAATATACCCAAGATTTGAAAAAGGTGTGAACAAAGCAGAACGAGGGCCAATCATAACATCAATTTCACCTTTTTTTGCCCGTTCAAACTGGTCGGAACGCTCTCCCGGTGACAGTTTCGAATTCATAATGGAAACCCGGTCGCCAAACCTATGGTAAAACCGCATCACCGTCTGATAGGTCAGTGCAATCTCCGGAATTAATACGATGGACTGCTTTCCCCTGCCGGCAGCTTCTGCAATCAGCTCCATGTAGACTTCTGTCTTACCGCTTCCGGTCACTCCGTGAATGAGGCACGGCTTCTTTTCTGTTCTGGCATTTTCTATCACTGCATCCACCACTTTTTGCTGCATTGCATTTAAGGTCAGGGTATAGGCTCCCTTCTCCTGTGTACGGACAGGGTTACGGTAAGTCCGCACTTCTTCTACCGTTATAACGCCCTGCTGCATCATTGCTTTGATGACATCTGCCGTAATATGAAGCTTTTTGGTTATTACATCATAACTTAAGACAGTTTCTTCTAACAGTGCTTCTAACAGTCTTGCCCGGGCAGTTCTGTGCTTTCTTTTCAATTCTTCCAAAAGGCTTGCCGCCTCGTTAAAGGGAAGTACAAGACGCACCAGACGGCTCTTTTTTTCCTTTGCTTTCTCTTTAATCGGAATCACTGTCTTTAATGCCTGGTTCATGGTTCCGCCATAATTTTTACGCATCCATGCTGCCAAGGCAATGAACTGTGATTCGATTTGCATGGCATTGTTATCAACAGCTTTAATGTCCTTTAATTTTGCCGTGTCAAATTCTGCTTTATCTGTCAGTTCTAACACGTAGCCCTTTATCGTCCGGTTTCCAAAGGGAACAATGACCTGCATTCCTTCCGTTATCTCATCCTTTATTTCCGGTGGAATCCGATACTGAAAAGTTTTATCTAATTTTTCATGAGAAATATCAATTATGATATTGGCATATTTTGCCATAGATTCACCTCATATACTGTTCTCTATCATTTCCCGTTCGTTCATCGGATAAAAATGTCCTTCTATCTCCTGATACTCTTCATGCCCTTTTCCTGCCACTACAATCAAATCGCCCTCCTGTGCCTGGGAAATAGCATAAGAAATGGCTTCTCTTCTATCCGGGATAATTTTATACTTTCCTTTCGTTCTCTTCATTCCCTGTTCGATGTCAGAAAGGATTGCCTCCGGCTTTTCATATCTTGGATTATCCGATGTCAATATCGTGACATCCGAAAGTCTTCCGGCTGTCTCACCCATCTGAAACCTCCGCAGCGGAGAACGGTTTCCACCGCAGCCAAACAATAATACCAGACGCTTGGGCTGATACTGCCGCAATGTCTTTATCAGGGATTCCAGACTTGCCGCATTATGGGCATAATCAATGACTACATCAAATTTATCTGAAATTCTTACTTCTTCAATTCTTCCTTTTACTGAAACATTTCTTAAGGTTTTCCTTATCGTCTCCGGGGAAATTCCAAGGAGATGTGCTGCTTCCATGGCAGCAAGGGAATTATATACATTGGCAGTTCCGGGCATTTTTAATACGATTTCATCCTTTATCCACCCGGTTGTCTGATATGTGACATTTAATCCACGACTGCTTCTTTCATATACGATATGCTCCGCTTTTACATCGCAGGGTTGTTCGATTCCATAAGTATAAACCGGAGCCTCAAGATTCACTGTCATAAAACCATGATATTTATCATCTGCATTGATACAAATCATCCGGCTACGCTCAAAAAGCCGTTTTTTACAGCAGGCATACTCCCGAAAACTCCGATGCTCCCCCGGTCCGATATGGTCCATGGACAGATTAGTATAAATTCCAATGGCAAAGGTGATTCCTTCCACCCGGTAATGCTTCAGTCCCTGGGAGGATACTTCCATCACACAACAACTGCATCCGGCATCCGCCATTTCCCGCAGTTCCTTCTGTAATACCAGGGCATCCGGTGTCGTATTGCTGCCTGGCTTTTTTAATCCATCGCTTCTTCGTATGCCAAGAGTTCCAATCAGTCCGCATTTTACCCCGGCTTCCTTTAACATCTGATACAGCATACAGGCAGTCGTGGTCTTTCCTTTTGTTCCGGTAATTCCTATCATCTGCATGGCTTCTGCCGGTGCACCATAATAATTTCTGGCTATCCATGCCATGGCTTCACTGGTATTGCGTACCCGGATGACTGTCACATCACCTTCCACCCAGACATGCTTTGATACTACACACACTGCTGCTCCTTTACGAATTGCCTGAGCAAGATAATCATGCCCATCTTCCCTGCTTCCCGCAAGGCAGATAAACATGCTTCCTCTGACCACCTGTCTGGAATCATGGCAGATATGTGTCACCTTACAATCCATCGTTCCCCGTGTACAAATATATGTAACCTGCTTTAGTAAATCCTTAAGATATGCCATAGACGTATCCTTAAAAATACACTTTTATCATTATATGCTACCGGGTGGGTTTTTACAAGTTTTCCACTTTTTATTTATGAAAGATTTCATAATTTCTTACAGATATTTTATGAAATCACGAAACAGGGTAATGCTGCGAATGTATTTATTGTGTAATCGAAATAACCGGATGTTCACGAAATCCGAATGTAACATAATGACCTGCAAGAAGCACTAAGAATTCTGCTATTGTTATGATTTGTTCCGGCAACCAGCGCAAATTCACATCCATGTTCATATGCGCTTCGCTGCCACATCCATGTGTCAGCGTTGCCTGTTTTTATACAGAATTCCAAGTGCTTCTAACAGGTCTTATCATACATTCGTCCTTTCGTGAACACCCAGTTATTTTACACACAAAAATTACCAGCCGCATTCCATCCCTGTTTCATAATTTCATAGTATTTTTCTAAATTCAAAGGAGATACTTTTCTTATGATAAAGAATAATTTTATGATATGCGGACTTATGGGCTGGTGCATGGAAATTGTCTTCACTTCCCTTGACTCCATCCGCAATAACAATTTTAAACTGATGGGACATACTTCTATCTGGATGTTCCCGATTTATGGAATGGCAGCGGTTATTCCGCCTGTTTATAAGCACATTCATAAGCTGCCTGCCATCTTCCGGGGTTCCATTTACTCTGCCGGTATCTTTATCTGTGAGTATCTGACCGGAACCTTCTTAAAGAAAAAGGGCATCTGTCCATGGGATTACAGCAATGCCAAAACCAATATCAACGGTGTCATCCGCTTAGACTATGCGCCTCTCTGGATGATGGCAGGTCTCCTATTTGAACGTGTTACCACTGTTCCCCGGAGAAAATCTTAAATCCCCTTTCCTGCATAAAACAGCATCGCACGGAACTTCTTTATTAAGTCCGTGCGATGCCTGAATCCTGCAATGTCCTGTTACGCTTATGAGTCTAAATCATCAATATCTGCGCCAGCTCCAATATCTAACGTATTTAAAGTACGGCGTTTCATTCTTGCAATTTCGGATGCTTTTAAGATGTAATTTTTTACTTCCCTGGAATGTTTGATATGTATCAGCCGAAGCTCCGGTGTGGTAACATCTCCGGTATAACAGATTACAGTTCCAAGTCCGAACATCCGCTCCAGCAAAGTTGCCGTTAATTTTACATCCTGTACCTTATACATATAGCAGTCATTTTCTTCAATTTTGAATAAGCCTGCATCTACAGTAATTACACTTGGTTTGATGTTATATTTGGTAAAGGTCCATGGCAGACCGAAAAAGAGTATTCTCTTGCGTTCTGTGTACTGGGCATCCTCATCAAAGTCCATCTGCATATCGTTTCTTTCCTCAATCATTTTTGCTCTCCTTCTCTTTGCATCACCTTATGATACCCTACTTTATCATATACTGAAAAATTTTTCAAATTTCAGAATATTGCGTCTTTATATTTTGTCTTGAATTTTATATTTTATTATTATATGATAGTAAAAATGCCTAGATGACATTACTAAAAACATCATACAGGAGGAATCTTATGCGACACTTAATGAGTCCCCTCGATTTATCCGTAGAGGAGCTGGATCAACTGCTGGATTTAGCAGGTGATATTGAAAAAAATCCACAAAAATATGCACATGCCTGTGATGGCATGAAACTTGCAACCTGTTTCTATGAACCAAGTACCCGTACCCGTCTTAGTTTTGAAGCTGCCATGTTAAACCTTGGTGGTTCTGTTCTTGGTTTTGCCAGTGCAGACAGTTCATCCGCAGCAAAAGGCGAAAGTGTTTCCGATACTATCCGAATCATTTCCTGTTACGCAGATATATGTGCCATGCGTCATCCAAAGGAAGGTGCACCTCTCGTAGCTTCCCAGAAATCTTCTATTCCAGTAATCAACGCCGGTGATGGCGGTCATCAACATCCAACCCAGACATTAACTGATTTATTAACCATTCGTTCTTTAAAAGGAAAATTAGACAATATGACAATCGGTTTATGCGGTGATTTAAAATTCGGCCGGACTGTTCACTCTCTGATTAATGCACTGATTCGTTATCCCGGAATCCGCTTCGTTCTTATTTCTCCGGAAGAACTTAAAATTCCGGACTATATCCGCGAAGACGTTCTGGTAAAAAATAATATTCCGTTTGAAGAAGTAACAAGACTGGATGATGCAATGCCAAAACTTGATATTCTTTATATGACCAGAGTGCAGAAGGAACGTTTCTTCAATGAAGAAGATTATGTCCGTCTGAAAAACTATTACATATTAGACAAGGAAAAAATGAAACTTGCCAAGGACGATATGTATGTTCTTCATCCACTTCCTCGTGTCAATGAAATATCCGTAGAAGTAGATGATGACCCAAGAGCTGCTTATTTCCGTCAGGCACAGTACGGTGTCTATGTGCGAATGGCTCTGATTCTTACACTATTAAAATGGAGGTAATCAATATGTTAAATATCAGTGGAATTCATGAAGGTTTCGTTCTCGACCATATCAAAGCCGGTATGAGCCTTTCTATCTATCATAATTTAAAGCTGGACAAGTTAGACTGTACCGTTGCCATTATCAAGAATGCAAAAAGCAATAAAATGGGAAAAAAGGACATCATCAAAGTCGAATGCCCGATTGATGCCTTAGACTTAGATATTTTAGGTTTTATCGACCACAATATTACCGTAAATATTATCAAAGGCGATAAAATCGTTGAGAAAAAAGAACTGCACCTTCCAAAGCAGGTAAAAAATGTAATCCGTTGCAAGAACCCACGCTGCATTACTTCCATCGAACAGGAATTAGACCAGATTTTCCTGCTCACAGATGAAAAAGAAGAAACCTATCGCTGCAAATACTGCGAAGAAATGTATACCGACTACGGTTTTCGCGCATAAGTAAAATTGTTAAAAAGTGCACAGGAACGAATTCCTGTGCACTTTTTATGAAACTATATAACTGCTTTTCTTTTCCCCAGAAAAAACTTACTGTTTTATCTTTTTATCTTGACAATTGTCCACAGATTTTCTCTACATCATAGTCTGGTTCCATATTTCTTGCCAGTTCATATATATTTTGAATTTTTTCCGGAGTTTCTTCTAGCATATCCGCAATTTCTTCTACAGATTTTCCTTTTTTCATTTTCTTTATTACAAGTGAAACTAAACTCTGCTCTATCCCATGCTCGACTCCTGCCTCAAATTCTGCTTTCCTTAATTTCTTTTCCTCTTCCTCTTTGTCATATTCAAATATACTCATAGCAATTACCTCCGCCTGATTTTTCCTAAGGAAATCTGCCAGAATATTTTCATGGATGCATTCTGCAACTGCTTTTTGTACAGCAGCATCTACTGGCATCTGTTCCGTAAGTGCACGGACTTTTGCGACATAAATGGAATATTCCCTCAATATCCGGCACTGGGACATTAACTCCGTGTTGTGCCCCGCATTCACATTAAATGTGGTAACAACAAGCTCCAAAGATGGTTTGTCCGTTACATGATAAAACGCATCTGACAGCCGGCTGGTACAACAATCCTCTATCGGCATGCTTCCGTTATAAAATACAATAAAATGGGGATTGGGAATTTTCTGTAATGCAGAAGAATATAGGGATTTCTTATCTACAAGCCTCTGGTATTCTGCTGCAATATAAAATAAATCCCGAAGCGGAATGTTCGGATTTATTGTGGATTGATGTTCATATAGATAAAGATTCATATCCAGAATAAAAGCCAGGTCATTCTTCATTCCCATATAAATAGCATTTTCTAAAGTTACAATTTCCAGTGCATCTGCATCCGTATAATTACTGCCATTAACCGCATTATAAAGTGACAGCAAAGCTTCCTTTTCCGAAAATAGCATGCGAAAAATAGTGTCCTTGAATTTACGGTTTGCTACCGGTGTGTTTTCAGTTGTTTCTCTTGTCATAGGCAAGTCCTCCTTGTATTTGGCAGGAGAACCATTGCTACAAAATCCACTGCTGTACCTCTCCTGCTTTTTTGATTAATTAGTGAATAAAAGCATAGATAGATACAGAAATGTCATGTTCAAAATGAAACAAGATTTGAATAATAGAATTTGCTATTTCGATTGTATTAATGTATGCTTTTTTATATTTTAACATATGTCGCACAATGGGACAAGATGGAAAAGTGCACAGGAACGAATTCCTGTGCATATAGATAAAAAGGAAGCAACAGATTACTCTGCTGCTTCCTTTTATGTCATCGATATTATTACATAATATCAACGATTACTTTTTTGTTTTCTTTTGAGGCTGCTGCTTTCACAACAGAACGGATTGCCTTTGCAATGCGTCCCTGTTTTCCGATTACCTTACCCATGTCGGACTGAGCTACGCGCAGTTCCAATACGATGGCTTTCTCGTTCTCTGTCTCTGTGACATTGACCTCATCCGGGTAATCTACAAGTGATTTTGCAATTACTTCTACTAATTCCTTCATAGGTACACCTCACTATTTTACGATACCGGTTGCTTTGAAGATACGGTTTACGGTTTCTGTTGGCTGTGCGCCGTTTGCTAACCATTTCTTAGCCAGTTCTTCATTTACATGGTACTCACTAGGATCCTTAGTTGGGTCATAAGTTCCAATCTCTTCGATGCATTTTCCATCTCTTGGGGAACGGGAATCTGCAACTACGATTCTATAGAAAGGAGCCTTTTTCTGTCCTAATCTTCTTAATCTGATCTTTACTGCCATTACTGTTTCACCTCCTTGAATTATGCTATCCTAAGCAAATGCTTATATGTTAAAAAGGAAACTTGAATTTTCCCATTTTACCACCGCGTCCACGTCCACCCATAAGTCCGGGCATCTGTTTCATCATTTTCTTCGCCTGTTCAAACTGCTTTACCAGACGGTTTACTTCACTGATATCTACGCCTGCACCTTTTGCAATCCGGTGCTTACGGCTCGGATTCAAAAGTGAAGGATTACTTCTTTCCTTCTTTGTCATGGAATAGATGATGGCTGTTGTACGTGCCATATTTTTCTCAGCTTCACCTTCATCAATATCCGGCATCTTTCCGCCGCCCAGTCCCGGCAGCATTCCAAGAATATTACCAAGACCGCCCATTTTCTTCATCTGTTCCATGGAAAGCAGATAATCATCAAAGGTAAAGTCTGCTTTCTTCAGACGCTGCTGCATGTCTTTGGCTTTTTCTTCATCTATATCAATCTCACTCTGTGCTTTTTCAATGAGTGTAAGCACATCGCCCATGCCAAGAATTCTGCTTGCCATACGGTCCGGATAGAACTGTTCCAAATCGGAAAGTTTCTCACCCATACCAACATAAAGGATCGGCTTTCCGGTTACTGCACGGATAGATAATGCTGCTCCACCCCGGGTATCACCGTCTAGCTTTGTCAGCACGACTCCGTCAATTCCAATCTTCTCATCGAACGTTCCTGCCACATTTACGGCATCCTGTCCGGTCATGGCATCTACAACCAAAATGGTCTGTGCCACATCGACATTTTCTTTTATCTCAATCAACTCATCCATCATATCTTCATCTACATGAAAACGTCCGGCGGTATCTAAGATTACAACCTGATTGCCATTCTTTGCTGCATGCTCAACTGCCGCTTTCGCAATATTTACCGGCTTATTCTTATCGCCCATGGAGAATACTTCAACTTCCTGCTTCTCTCCATTGATTTTCAACTGCTCAATAGCAGCCGGGCGATACACATCACAGGCTACCAGCAGTGGTTTCTTGCCCTTCTGCTTTAACTTACCTGCAATCTTAGCGGTTGTGGTGGTTTTACCAGCTCCCTGAAGACCTACCATCATAATAACGGTAATCTGCTGTCCCGGACGAAGTGCTATCTCCGTTGTCTCGGAACCCATGAGCCTGACCATCTCTTCATTTACAATTTTAATTACCATCTGTCCAGGATTCAGTCCGTTCATTACATCGGAACCAATTGCACGCTCCTGCACCGCTTTGGTAAACTGTTTTACTACCTTAAAGTTAACATCTGCTTCAAGCAGAGCCATCTTTACTTCTTTCAGTGCTGCCTTCACATCATCTTCCGTAAGCCTTCCCTTACTGCGAAGATTCTTAAATACATTTTGAAGTTTCTGTGAAAGACTGTCAAATGCCATATTACAGCTCCTCCAATATTTCTCCCGAAATTCTCTCTATTTCATCAATTACTGTATCCTTGCGTCCTGCCCGGAAGCTTTCCGCTAATTTGTTAATCTCTTCTACCTTCTGCTTCGTCTCTAGGAACTTCTTTACCAGATGAAGCTTCTCTTCATAGCCTTCCAGCATCTTATTGCACCGCTTAATCAGGTCATGTACACCTTGGCGGCTGATACCCTCGCAGGAAGCTATCTCGCCTAAAGATAAATCATTGAACACGAAATCTTCGTAGATTCTTCTCTGATGTTCATTGAGCAGCTCTCCATAAAAATCATATAAATAAGCCTGTTCTACTTTTTCTTCCATGCTCTCACTCCTTGCGACCTTAGCTATCATACTATAAAGCAAACAGGGTGTCAAGTATTTTTTCTTGACACCCCGTTTTTTCTTCTATTACACTCGCTTTTCATTTTTCCGGATATTTGTTATACGCTCCTTTTTACGATTCATCAAGAAATTTCAAAGTTGCAAAGTCTGCCACCGACAGCTTCCTACAGATACTTTACAATAGAACAAAGAATGTGCCTTAGCGCATCCTCGCGGAACGTTTTTTACTTTACAGGAAAGCTATTTCCTGCAAAGTAAAAAAAAAGCCTTGATATCATCAAGGCTTTTTTCATGCAGGAGATGGGACTTGAACCCACACGATATTGCTACCACAGGCACCTGAAGCCTGCGCGTCTGCCAATTCCGCCACTCCTGCGAACAAATGATATTTTACCGTTTCAACGGTAATAAGTCAACCCCTATTTTTAATTTTTTCCCTTTTTTTGAAAAAATATATAAAATTGACAAAAATCGAAAAAAGTTAAAAATAGGCATTGACAATTGTCCCGGAATTTGTTACTATTTACAAGTCGTCATGAGACGTAAGTTCATACGGTATGCGGAAGTGTCGGAACTGGCAGACGAGCAAGACTAAGGATCTTGTAAGCATTGCGCTTGTGTGGGTTCAAGTCCCATCTTCCGCATTAGATAGTAAAGTGGGAAGCCTGATAATTCAAGGCTTCCTGTTTTTTGTTTGTAGCCAGTTTTGGGTTACAGTTGGGTTACAACTTTTTACTGCTTAAGAATCGAGTACTTTTGCAAATTCTTCGGCATATTCTGTGATATCTTTTGTCTGGTGGATATAACATTTCTGGGTCGTGGAAATATCCTTATGTCCTGCAAATGTCTTTAGTGTATCCTCAGAAATTACCATAGCTTCATGAAGCTCCGATATCGTGGTACGTCTGATACTATGATTGCCGGATGGTCTGCCATCAATGACAAAAGCATCTTTTTCATTCCTCACACCATTTAATCTGCGGATAACATTGTTGATAGCATGGTCATGAATTCTTTTTCCGGTTTTATCCAGAAAAATAAAATCCTCATCCTTTAGTTTATTTGCTTCATTATAGCAAAGTGCCATATCAATGTATTTGCATGATTTGGGTGTAAGAATCAGCCTACGGTTACCGCTCAGGGTTTTAGTATGATTTACAACCTCATAACCATCCCTATGGATTGTACCATCTGCATCCTTGTGATATGTCTTAGTTTCCTCCTGACAAATCGTAATGGTTCCATCCTCATTGGGTTCTCCTGTGGTAGGCTTGGCAATCAGTTTTTTCCCACCATCCGCAGTTGGAACTTTGGTTTTATATCTGCCATCCGATGCAAGCCATATTCCACAGAAACTTTTCTGTCGGTTCAATATTTTTTCGCGTTTTGTCATATGCTCTAATTGTTCCGACACATCGTCTGAGGTAATTATATTCTCATTGAGGTCGTTAAGCAATGACATAATGGCAGGAATGGCATCTGATTTTAAAGAACATCAGATGCCATTCCTGCCATTTTTTTCTATATTCTGCTTCTATTTTTCTTCCCGCTACTCTTTTATTTTTGCATACACAACCTTCAACAGCTTATTGTGTGGATTCTCAATCGGGTTTAATTCAATGCTCCTAAACTTCTTTAAGAAGGTAGAAAGTTTACTGCACTGGTAATTTCGTGGGTCAAAGCCCGGAATACGTTTGCTCAGATTGATTCCAAGCTCAGAAATATTAATCCAGCCATTTTCCTCTGCATTGCTCCGGATAATGGAGATTACCTCCTTTTCAATATCCGAAAGCTTCGGAAGGTTGTCATTGTCCCCGGCATCCTTTTCCGAAGATGCATTCGTATTTCTTCTTGTGGTGGCTGTGCGCTGTTTTTCCTCTGCTTCTTCCTTATTATAAAGTAAATCAAGATACTTGAAATTCTCGCAGGCATTTACAAAGGACTTCGGTGTCTTCTCCTCTCCCATTCCGATTACCATCATACCGGCTTCCTTTAAGCGCATGGCAAGTTTGGTAAAATCACTGTCTGACGACACCAGGCAGAAACCGCTGACTTTGCCGGAATAAAGAATATCCATGGCATCTATAATCAATGCCGAATCTGAAGCACTTTTTCCCGCAGTATAATTGCACTGCAATTCCGGTGTCAGAGCATACTCCTGCATATTTTTCATCCATGCAGATACGCTCGGATTCGAATAATCTCCATAAACCCGCTTATAAGTAGCCACCCCGTAATTGCTGACCTCATCCATAATTAGTTTCACATATTTATTGGATACATTTTCTGCATCAATCAGTACTGCTAATTTCGGTTGTTCATTCATACCATCTGCGCTCCTATTTCTTTAAGTGTCCCGTAACTACTACACGAATCAGATTGGTGGTACCGGAAATACCCAATGGAATTCCAGCTGTAATAACCGCCAGATCTCCATGCTGTACATATCCATGCTGTTCTGCGGATTCCATTGCATTATTAAACAATGCTTCTGTATCCGTCTCTTCCTGTATCATAAGTGGTGTTACGCCCCAGGAAAGATTCATCTGATAATAACTCTTTTCCGATGGGGTACAGCCGATAATTGCACATTTCGGACGATATCTTGAAATCATGCGGGCAGTCTTGCCGGATTTGGTTACCGTAACAATTGCTGCCGCATTGATGTCAATAGCAGTCATACAGGTTGCATGGGAAATGGCATCGGTTACATCCGGATTATCAATCTTCTCCAGCTGGCGGAAACGTTTCTCATAATCAATATCATTTTCTGTATATTCCGCAATCTCTGTCATGGTTTTTAATGCCTCCACCGGATATTTCCCGGCAGCAGTCTCACCAGACAGCATAATTGCACTGGTTCCATCATAAATAGCATTGGCAACATCTGTTGCTTCTGCTCTGGTCGGGCGTGGATTCTTCATCATGGAATCCAGCATCTGGGTTGCCGTAATAACAACCTTTTCTGCATGGTAAACCTTTTTTATAATTTTCTTCTGAATTGCCGGAACTTCACGAATCGGAATCTCCACTCCCATGTCTCCTCTGGCAACCATAATGCCATCTGACACGGCCAGAATCTCATCAATATTATCTACACCCTGACGGTTTTCGATTTTAGAGATAATCTTAATGTCATTGCAGCCCTGCTCTGCCATAATTTTCCGTAACTGCAGCACATCATCTGCACAGCGTACAAAAGATGCTGCAATAAAATCTACACCCTGCTCAATTCCAAATAGAATATCGGAGCGGTCTTTCGGGCTGATATAAGGCATGGACAGATTTACATTCGGTACATTAATTCCTTTGCGGTCTGAAATCACACCACCATTTTCTACTTTACAGGTAATCTCAGTTTCTGTCACATTGGTTACCAGCATTTCAATCAGTCCATCATCAATCAGAATTCTGGTTCCGGCTTTGACATCATGTACCAGATTTTTGTAAGTAATAGAGACCCGCTCTTTATTTCCCATAATATCATTGGTAGTAAGCTTAAAGGTATCTCCCGGAAGCAGCTCTGCCCTGCCGCCCTCCAGCTGTCCAATCCGAATTTCCGGTCCACTGGTATCAAGGAGAATTCCAACCGGTCTGCCCAGTTCCTTACGCATCTTTTTTACACGATCCATGGTTACTTTATGTTCTGCCTGTGAGCCGTGGGAAAAGTTAATTCTCGCCACGTCCATTCCATTTTCCATTAACTGTTTTAATACTTCATCATCCTTTGTTGCCGGTCCTAATGTACATATAATTTTTGTCTTTCTCATATTCTGTCCTTTCCTGCTACAAGCCCTCTATCTTCTTTTATTCCTTTATACTTCTTTCGTCTTTTCCTGTTCCTCTTTAGAAGAAGTCTCATCTTCTCTGCCATGATGCTCATACCACCAGCATACAGCAACTGCTGCCGCTGCCATAACGCCCATAAGCGCTACTACAATATCCTGTGCCATATTTTATTATCCTCCTATCACAGTTATGACCTGATATTGTACGCAAAGAAACCTATGCTCCTCTGCGCACAGGTAAATTGCTTCTAACTTGTGATAGTCAGTCCTTCGCTCCATCCTGATGATGGATATAGCCTATAATGACACGCCTGCTGTCCAAAACATCCTTTGATTTCCGTAATTCAAAGTTCCAGCCGTCTTTTGCCTGATTTTCAGGCAATACTGCTTCCAGTGATAATGCTGCTCCTTCCAAATCGTTGTTTTTCTCCGACAGTCTGCGGTATCCCGCTGCAATCCTGCCGGTCTCCCGAGTTCCCAAAAGTTCTTCGGTACAGCTCTCTGATGGTCTGGATAAATGTGCTGCCTGTGTGAAATTCTGGTTCGCAGTATCTTCACATGCAAAGGAAGAATCTATGTTGATATTTTCAACATACATTCCTGAAACCGTCATAATAACAGCCACTATGAGACTTATCAGCTTTTTCTTTAAACCTGTTATCCTCATTGTATTCTCCCTGCTTACTGCGTAACTGGAACAAAGAATGTGCCTTGGCACATTCTCGCGCCTGCGGCGGTCGCTTGCGACATCTACCTTATATGCCGCAGTGTGCATCCTTGCGGAGCGTTTTTTACTTTACAGGAAAGCAATTTCCTGTAAAGTAAAAAACTGGCAGGAGTAACTCCTGCCAGTTGCGTTGCTACCCGTCTGCTTACGCTCATTATAAGCATTTCGCTATTGAAATGCAAGAAACGAATAGACAATTATTCTTTTTTTACATAATCTTTACTTATTAACTGCCGGATACGACACCAAGTTCCAAAAGCCTTCTTTTTGCCTGCTGCTGATTCTGAAACTGTATGCCTGTAATGCCAAGCTTTTCTGCCGTCTCTATGTTTTCCGGACGGTCGTCTATGAATACACATTCCTGTGGCACTAAATGGTATCTGTCCAGCAATAGCTTATAAATTTCCGCTTCCGGCTTGATGCACTTCACCTGATAGGAAAAGATTGCTCCGGTAGTCTCCTTTTCAAAAGAAAGTTCTTCTGTTGCTTTTTCATAAGTGCTCTTTGGAAAATTAGATAATATATAGGTATGATATCCATTTTTCTCAAGGCTTCGTATCCACCGCACCGTATATGGATAAGTATGAATCGTCTCTCCTACATGGTCATAAAAGAGTCTTATTTCTCTTTCATAATCCGGTGCTTCCTTGATGCATGCAGCAATAATCTCTTCATCCGGCTTTGCTCCCCGGTCAAATTCATTCCAGGTTACGGAACGGACGGTAGCATCCGCCACACATTCAAAAGTTTCCCCCTCAAAACCGAGCTTATGAAATACTTCTTCCCAGCGAAAGTCTACCAGTACATTTCCTACGTCAAAGATTACATTTTTTATCATCACAATCTGCCTTTATTCTTAACGATAAATGATATCATTTCTTCCCGGTCCGTTAGAAACCATGGTAATCGGATATCCAATCTGTTCTTCAATGAATTCTACATATTTACGGCAGTTTTCCGGAAGGTCTTCGTATTTCTTAATTCCACGGATATCTGTCTTCCAGCCCGGAAGTTTCTTTAATACAGGTTTTGCTTTTTCAAGCTTTGTGGTTACAGGGAAGTCTGTGGTTACTTCTCCGTCGATTTCATATCCTACGCAAACCGGAATCTCATCTAAATATCCTAAAACATCTAACACGGTAAATGCTACATCGGTAGTTCCCTGCATGCGGCAGCCATATTTACTTGCCACACAGTCAAACCATCCCATACGTCTTGGACGTCCTGTGGTTGCGCCGAATTCTCCGCCGTCTCCACCGCGTTTTCTTAATTCATCTGCTTCTTCGCCAAAGATTTCGCTGACAAATGCGCCTGCACCAACAGCAGAAGAATATGCTTTACATACAGTAACAATTTTCTTAATCTCATATGGTGGGATTCCTGCTCCGATTGCACCATATGCAGCCAATGTAGAAGAAGATGTTACCATTGGATAAATTCCGTGATCCGGGTCTTTTAAGGTTCCAAGCTGTCCCTCTAAGAGAATGTTCTTTCCTTCTTTGATTGCCTTATCAAGGTATAAAGAAACATCACAGACATACGGAGCTACCATATCACGGTACTCATGTAATGTATTTAACAGCTCTGCCTTGTCCAGTAATGGTTTGTGATACATATACTCTAACATAATATTTTTCATTTCACAGATACGGTCTACCTTTTCTGTTAAAGTATCTTCATCGAAAAGTTCACTTACCTGGAAACCGATTTTTGCATATTTATCTGAATAAAATGGTGCAATACCTGACTTGGTAGAACCGAATGATTTCTTGCCAAGACGCTCCTCTTCGTACTGATCAAAAAGCACATGATACGGCATAACAATCTGTGCACGGTCAGAAACCAAAAGCTTAGGTGCCGGTACATTACGGTCTGTAATAGACTTCATTTCATTGAAAAGCTTCGGGATATCAAGTGCAACACCATTTCCGATAATACTTGTGGTATGTCCGTAGAACACTCCTGATGGAAGGGTATGTAATGCAAATTTTCCGTAATCATTTACGATAGTATGTCCTGCATTTGCACCACCCTGGAAACGGATAATAATATCTGCTTCCTTTGCAAGCATATCAGTAATCTTGCCTTTTCCTTCATCTCCCCAGTTTGCACCAACTACTGCTGTAACCATTTTTATTTCCTCCTTATAATAAGAAATATGTTCTTCTCGCTGCTCGCGTAACTATGAGAAACACGCTTTACGAGCTACTCGCGGAGCGTTTTTTACTTTACAGGAAAGCAATTTCCTGTAAAGCAAAAAAGAACCGGTGTAAAAACCAGTTCTCTGCTTCTTACTTTCTGATTATACCGAATCAGATATTATAAGTAAAGTCAATATTCCTTATACTCGATATAAGTTTTACTTATGTTGTAATAATTTCAACAACTTTTCTGCTGCCGCAGTCAACGGAACCCTGTCATCCGAAACAATACAGAACTGTCTGGCAGGAATCTTCTTATTAAATGTAATCTGAAACAGTTCCCCCTTATCAATTTCTTCCTGGGCAAAGTCCCTGACCACATTTGCTATGCCAAGGCTCCTTTTTGCAAACTGTATCAGCATATCGCTGGTGGCAAGTTCTATCTCCGGATGAATCACAACGCCTTCTCCCAGCAGAAATTCCTCTACATATTTTCTGGTAGAGGTATTTCCCTCCAGGCACATAACCGGCAGATGTTCCAATTCTTTATAGCTTAATTTACCGCCCTTTAAATATTCAAATTTTCGTCCTGCCACAAAGACATCTTCTATCTCACGCACCGGAATCACATGCATATTCTTCGTTGTCTCCATAGGCGTGCTGACTACACCAAAATCGATTCTGCCGCTCTGCAGATATTTCAGTGTCTCCGGTGTTGGTGCATTGGTAACTGTAATCCTGATTTTCGGATACTGCTCATGAAACTGTTCCAGATAAGAAAGCAGATAAAACTGCAGTGTCATATCGCTGGCTCCGATACATACTTCTCCGCTGGTCAGCTCCTGCATTTCAAGGAATTTGCGTTCGCCTTCCCGGATGGTCTCATAGCCCCGCTGCACATAGCCGTAAAGTGTCTGCCCCTCTGCAGTCAGACGCACCCCTCTGGATGTCCGCATGAAAAGGGTGGTTCCCAGCTCCCGCTCCAAATTACGGATTGCCTGGGACACTGCCGGCTGTGAAACATTCAGTTCTTCTGCTGCCAATGTAATACTGTGAAGTTTTCCTACATAATAAAAAAATTTGTAATATTCTAAATTCGTATTCATGAGCGAATTATACCATAATTAGATTGATTTTTACATTGTCATTTTTATTTTACCAATGTATACTAATCCCGTTTCCTAAGAATATAGTACTTTTTTTCTCATATAGTGCAGAATATTTCTGCAAATATTTTTGAAAGGAGCTTATAATTATGACGAAAGATATGACAATCGGAAATCCACTGAAATTAATCCTTCTCTTCTCACTTCCTGTATTGTTCGGAAATCTGTTCCAGCAGTTCTACAGCATGGTAGATACCATCATTGTAGGACAGTTTTTAGGAGAAGATGCCCTGGCTGCTGTAGGTGCAACCGGTTCTATTATGTTTCTGGTGCTTGGTTTTGCATCCGGACTTGCCCAGGGATTCGGTGTTATGGTATCACAGGCTTTCGGTGCAAAGGATGAAAGCCGTTTAAAGCATATTGTTGCTTTATCCTTCCTCTTAACCATAATCATTTCCGTGGTTCTTACCGCATTGACTGTTACTACTTCCCGGGAGCTTTTAATCTTTATGAACACACCGGATAATATTCTTGATATGGCAGACTCTTATATCCGGGTTATCTTCTGGGGTATCATTACCAGTATGATGTACAATGTTGTTTCCGGAATTTTAAGAGGTGTTGGTGACAGCAAGACTCCATTATACTTCCTGCTGTTTTCCTCCGCTCTTAATATTGTGCTGGATTTATTCTGTATTGTAACTTTAAAATTAAATGTTGCAGGTGCTGCATATGCCACCGTAATCTCACAGGGTATTTCCGCTGTTCTCTGTCTTATTTATATGTACCGTAAATTCACGATTCTCCGCACCAGAAAAAGTGATTACTACATCGACCGCGTGACAACCGCCCAAATGATGGGACTTGGTATCCCGATGGCTTTGAACTACTCTCTGATAGCTGTTGGTTCCATGATTCTTCAGTCTGCAGTAAATGTATTTGGTTCCAGTGCTGTTGCAGCCTTTACTGCTGCATCCAAGGTAGAACAGATTTCTACCCAGCCAATGCCGGCTCTTGGAACCACAATGTCTACTTACTGTGGTCAGAACTTAGGTGCCGGAAAATACGACCGCATCTTCGATGGCATGAAGAAGGCCTTTGGAATCGCCCTTGGAACTGTTGCAATTGCTGCATTCATCTGTACTGTATTTGGCCGTTCCATTGTTTCCCTTTTCTTAAGCGAACCGACGGAAGCCATTTACAGTTATGCCACACAGTACTTAAATACCATCAGCTGCTTTTTCTTCTTTCTTGCTCTTATTTACCTTTATCGTACTTCTTTGCAGGGACTTGGAAAAGGTATCATGCCTATGGTCAGCGGTATCTTTGAAATGATTTGCCGTGTCGGTGTCGTATGGCTCCTTTTAAATCCATATGGATACTGGTCAGTCCGTCTGGCAAGCCCGGTAGCATGGATTGGTGCCGGTGTACCACTTATGATTTCCTATCTTGTTTGGAAGAACCGGAAAAAGAAACAGCTCTGCAGTCAGGCTGTATAAAATCCTGAGCCTGCAATGCTGCAGCACTCAGAAAAGAAGCCCCATCCTCTGAATCATCAGACGATGGGGCTTCTACTTATTTTATATTCCAGTTTATGCAACCGGATTTCCGCACTTGGTACAAAACTTATTTCCAGCTACAAGCGGAGCACCACATTTACTGCATACCGGCTGTACTGGCTGCTGTGGCTGTACTGGCTGCTGCGGTTGTACTGGCTGGCTCTGGAACTGTCCCTGCTGCTGCACTGGCTGGCTCTGGAACTGTCCCTGCTGCTGTGGCTGCATTGGCTGTCCCTGGAACTGTCCCTGCTGTGGTGGTACATTTCCATACATATTCTGCTGTGGCATTCCCTGATATCCGTTCATCATTTTCTGTCTGATTAATGGCTTCTCAGCCTGAAGTACGTTGATAATAATCAACAGATCCAACACTACAATTGCCAGAATAAATAAGATATTAAATATAAATCCGGCTGTAACTTTTGCTGTACAGTAATTATCTGTTGCTTCCTTATTTACTCCGACGCAAAGTGCAATCCAGAAAATAAAGTCAACAACTGCACAGCTTCCGGATGCGATTGCAGCAATTTTATCTTTTAATACGCTCTTTAAGCACCAGAGAGCCAGCATAGCGATTGGAAGCAGCAGCATTATGATGCAGATTACTTTTGGATCAGATACACTTTCGCCTTCGATTTTAATACCTGTCATAGCTTTAAAAGCACTAATTTTAATATTTCCATATCCTGCACAGGATACCATGAATGATGGCACAAAGAAAAATACCATTAATAAAATAGATAACAGACGAATAATATTTTTCACATGAATGTGCTTTGTAAAATCATTTCCAGAATTCATTTCCTTCTCCTTTAGTTTCCAAACTGAGTTAAATTATCAGTTACTTCGTAAGTATAATCAACCTTCTGAGTTACAACCAGATCGTTAAACATCTGTGCTCCATCTGTATAACCATCAACATTGTACCAGCCGTCATCATACTCTAAATCAGTATATCCTTCGATATCACCATATGTATTAAAGCTCTGGCTTCCATCGGATAATGCCATAATATTTGTATATTTTACCGGGAAGTATACTACAGTCGGCTCAAATGCATTTTCTGCACTGGTTACAGTTGTTGAAAATACCAGATAAAGGACGTTTGTATCACCCCATGTATCACTGTTCTTTGCAACCAGATAATAAGAACCTTCATAGCTGAATCCGGAATTTCCAATATAGGAATTGTTATTTGCAAAATATGCATCTAACACATCTGTTGCTTCATTTTTCATGGAATCCAGATTGTCTGCTGAAATATCTGCAGCAGATGTTACATAAGAATCTACTCCGGATACAATATATTCTTTTGATGTCTGTGTGAATTTGTAACCATTTGCCAATGCATTCTCTTCTGACTCATCAACTGTTAAAGTTACGGTATCACCAACATCAAGGCTGTCATAATCTTCAAAATTGAACCACAGATAACGTAAGTAATCATCATCTGAATTATTGGTCCAGTTTGGATATACATAAGGTGGTGTTCCTGAGAAGGTTACCTCGATATCTTCAAACGGATCAACTTCTTTTACTTCTTCCAGTCCTTCTACTGTAAATTCCTGTTCTTTGGAAAGAATTTTAACCCCTGCTTTTTTCTCATAATCTTCATTCCATGAAGCAGTAACGGTTACCACATCACCATTTGACAGGTCTGAATCCGGTTTCACATCAAAAGTAATACTGTCAATCAAATCCCAGTTACTACTTCCCATCAAATCTGTGAGGTCACTCCAGTCAAGGTCATCAAGAGATTTTACATTTTTAAGTTTCTTTCCCTGTGCCTTGATAACAGCTTCACTGAATCCGGTCTCGTCGAAATCAACATATGCTGTTCCTGCTGTTTCATATCCGTTATACTCTACAGAAATATAATCGTTGATATTTACTTTCTTTTTCTGATTCTTCACTACCACAAGTGCAACAATTGCAACTACTACAACTGCAATGACTGCAATAAGCAATGCCCATAACTGTTTCGTCATCTTAAATGGTTTCTTAGGCGGGCGTGCCTGCTGTGGCTGTCCCTGGAATTGTCCCTGCTGTGGTCTTCCCTGGAACTGTCCCTGCTGCGGCTGTCCCTGGAACTGTCCCTGCTGTGGTCTTCCCTGGAACTGTCCCTGCTGCGGCTGTCCCTGGAACTGTCCCTGCTGTGGTCTTCCCTGGAACTGTCCCTGCTGCGGCTGTCCCTGGAACTGTCCCTGCTGCGGCTGGCTCTGGAACTGTCCCTGCTGCGGCTGGCTCTGGAACTGTCCCTGCTGCGGCTGCTCCTGTACCGGTGCTGCCTGCTCTGCCGGCTGTTCCTGTACCGGTGTTTCCTGCTCTGCCGGCTGCTCCTGTACTGGTGTTTCCTGCTCTGCCGGCTGTTCCTGTACCGGTGCTGCCTGCTCTGCCGGCTGTTTCATCTCCCCTTTTAATTTCTGGCCACAATTCGGGCAAAAATCTGCATCATCACCCACTTGTGTACCACAATTTCCACAAAATGCCATTTTCATTTTCCTCCTTGGTTTTACCATGATATGTTACCTGCTTTTATACATTAACAAGTTAAACTATTTCAATTCTACACAATATTTTGTGGTTGGTCAATCAATTTTACCAAGAATTTACACTTTAAATCTTATAATTTTCTTGCACAGGCAAGTGCTAATGCTCCCGGTCCGATATGGCAGGATACATTTAAAGAAAGCGGATCCATCATAATGTCTGTAATTCCAAATTCTGCTTCCACTTCTTTGCGGAATTCCATCGCTGCACTTATATCTCCGGTGTATGCAATACAGAGCTGCATCTCGTCCTGACACTCCTCAAAGCGGGATGCATAGTCATCTTTTACTGCTTTTATCATAATGCTTTTTGCCTGCTTTACCGTTCTGGCTTTTGCAAAAGCATCCAGCTTTTCACCCTGAATCTGTAATACCGGTTTTAATTTCAACAATGTTCCCAGTGCTGCTGCTGCCGGTGTAATTCTTCCACCCTTTTTCAGATAATAGAGGGTATCTACCATGATATAAATGCTGGACTGGAATTTTGCATCCTCTAAAATATCTTTAATCTCTTTTCCACTCTTGCCACTCTCTACCAGCCTGATTGCATCAAATACGGACTGTTTCTGTGTTACAGAAATTCTCTGATTATTTACTACAAATACTTTTCCTTCATATTCATCGTCCATGGATAATGCTGTTGCAGTCTCACAGGAACTGCTCAATCCACTGGATAATGGAATGTATACAACTTCATCATATTCTTTTAAAAGCTCATCCCAACGGTCTGTAAGGTCTCCTACTGCCGGCATGGATGTTGAAATCTCAGCTCCATCTGTCAGATGTTCATAAAATGTATCCTGTGTTAGATTGATATCCTCAAACAGTGTTTCACCATTTATAAAAAAAGGCATTGGTAATACGCTAATCCCTAACTGCTGCGCTTCTGCCTGACGAATTCCACTGGAACTGTCTGTAAGAATAACTACCTTTCCCATTTTTCTTCCTCCTTGCTGTTCAGACTTCATGTTACACAACGAAATAATTGTAACATATTTTGCAAATCAAAACAACTGCCCCGAAAAACTAACATCAGAAAAAAACTGCATAGCAAAACTCCTGACTGCATTATCTGCAGCCAGGAGCTCTCTATCCTTACTTTTCAGTATTATATTTTATTTTCTTATTACATCATTCCCATACCTGGGTTTCCTGCCGGCATTGCAGGAGCATCTTCTTTGATATTTGCTACAACAGATTCCGTTGTAAGTAATGTAGATGCTACAGATGTTGCATTCTGCAAAGCACTTCTTGTAACCTTAACCGGGTCAAGGATACCAGCTTCTACCATATCTACATATTCTTCTGTTGCTGCATTAAATCCGATACCAGGAGCGGACTCTTTTACTTTATTAATAATAACTGCACCTTCAAGACCTGCATTTGCGGAAATGTAATACAATGGAGCCTCCAATGCTTTTAAGATAACCTTTGCACCGGTCTTCTCATCACCTTCCAATGTCTCAGCAAGCTTTGCAACCTCTTTGGATGCATGGATGTATGCAGAACCGCCACCTGCGATGATTCCTTCTTCGACTGCTGCTCTTGTTGCATTCAAAGCATCTTCCATACGAAGTTTTGCTTCTTTCATTTCTGTCTCTGTTGCAGCACCAACACGGATAACTGCTACGCCGCCTGCCAGTTTTGCAAGTCTTTCCTGTAATTTTTCTTTATCAAATTCAGATGTTGTCTCTTCAAGCTGTGCACGAATCTGGCCGATTCTTGCCTGGATTTCTTCTTTATTTCCTTCACCATCAACGATAACGGTGTTCTCTTTCTTAACCTTAACAGATTTTGCACGGCCAAGCTGTGCCATAGTAGCATCTTTTAATTCCAGGCCAACTTCTTCTGAAATTACCTGACCACCGGTAAGGATAGCGATATCTTTTAACATTTCTTTTCTTCTGTCGCCATATCCTGGAGCTTTTACTGCTACAACGTTAAATGTTCCACGCAGTTTATTTACAATCAATGTAGTTAAAGCTTCACCCTCGATATCTTCAGCAATGATAAGAAGTCTGGAACCGGACTGAACAATCTGTTCTAACAGTGGAAGGATTTCCTGAATGTTGCTGATTTTCTTATCGGTAATTAAGATGTACGGCTCATCTAAAACTGCTTCCATCTTATCCATATCTGTGCACATATATGCGGAAATGTATCCACGGTCAAACTGCATACCTTCTACCAGGTCAAGCTCTGTCTGCATGGTCTTGCTCTCTTCAATGGTAATAACACCATCATTGGAAACTTTTTCCATTGCGTCTGCTACCATGTTGCCAACGCTTTCATCACCTGCGGAAATAGATGCAACTTTTGCAATCTGGTCTTTTCCGGTTACTTTAGAAGACATTGCTGCGATTGTTTCAACTGCTTTTTCAGTTGCTTTCTTCATACCACGTCTTAAAACGATTGGGTTTGCACCAGCCTCTAAGTTCTTCATTCCTTCCTGAATCATTGCCTGTGCAAGAACAGTTGCTGTTGTAGTACCATCACCGGCGACGTCATTGGTCTTGGTTGCTACTTCTTTTACAAGCTGTGCGCCCATATTTTCGAATGCATCTTCCAATTCGATTTCTTTTGCAATGGTAACACCATCGTTTGTGATTAATGGAGCGCCATATGATTTATCCAGTACAACGTTTCTTCCTTTTGGTCCGATTGTTACTCTGACTGTATTTGCCAGTTTATCAACTCCAGCCTCTAATGCTGTTCTGGCTTCTGTTCCATATTTGATTTCCTTTGCCATAATTTCTTACCTCTTTCTTCTATTTTCCTATTTTATTATTTGTTTTATTTACCAATTATCAATTCGATTATTCTACTACTGCAAGAATATCATTCTGCTTTACGATGATATATTCTTCGCCATCCAGTTTTACTTCTGTTCCGGCATATTTAGAATAAATAACCTTCTGTCCTTCTTTTACCTGCATGGTAACTTCTTTGCCATCTACCACTCCGCCAGGACCAACTGCGATTACTTCTGCTTCCTGTGGTTTCTCCTGTGCAGCACTTGCTAAGATAATTCCGGATTTGGTTTTTTCCTCTGCTTTTAACTGTTTTAATACAACTCTGTCTGATAATGGTACTAATTTCATGATTCATTGCCTCCTTGATTCGGTCTCTTTGTTTTCTTTCTTTTTTATTAGCACTCATTCAAGTAGAGTGCTAACCGATAGTCATATAATAGTTTCTGCGTCTCTTTTTCGCAAGCCTGACCATTTTTTATTTTTCTCTCGTTTCCTTACATTTACTCTTAATATCTCGTTTTTCCTCTCGTTTTCTCACTTTCTTCAATTTGTAACGATTTAATACTTTTTTTAGATTTGTTTATGAAATCAGTCCAAAATGCTCCAATCCCTTATAAATGCCGTCTTCGTGCAATGGTGCTGTGATATAATCCGCTGCTTCTTTTGCTGCTTTGGTACCATTTCCCATGGCAATTCCATGCTGCACATGCTTTAACATTTCCACATCATTGATACTGTCTCCAAATGCATAGGTATCTTCTTTCTCAATACCAAGAAGCTCACAGGTTTTTTCGATGCCGGACGCTTTGGAAAATCCTTTTGGAACAAACTCTGCGCATGCCGCATCATGCACCAGCGGTGTGAAATTCTCTTCCAGATGGGAAAGTACCTTAAGATAAGCATCATCCGGTGTGGAGCAGGAAAACTTACTGATTTCCATAATTGCTTCATTTCCCGTTACCGGCAGCAAATCCTCTCCCAATGTCTCTTTTAGTCTCAAGCCATAAGGGTCTTCTTCAAATTCTTCCAAATCCATATACAAATTCCGGCTTCCCTCATATACCGTAGGAATTCCATACTCTTTTAATATATGTATGGTATCCTCTATCAATTCCTGTTCTAATTTTTTATAAAAAAGTGTTTTTCCATCCATCTCTATCCAGGTACCGCAGCCTGCCACAATTCCGTCGAATCCCAGTGCCAGCAATCTTTCATCCTGAATAAATGCTCTGGTTCTTCCGCTGCAGAGAAATGCCAGATGTCCATTTTCCCGCAACATCCGGATTGCTTCCTTTGTGCTCTCCGGTATCACAAAATGCTCGTCCCACAATGTTCCATCAATATCAAAAAATACTGCTTTCCTGCTCATTCTCTTTATATCCTTTCGCTGTTTTCTTCTCGCTCTTTTTGTCACAAGGGTTATTTTATGCCCCAAAAGCAGAATGTGTCAACCACGAAAAAGCCGTCTGCCACAGCTCACCCTCCGGTGCACCATAGTCAGACGACTTTCTTCTATCATTATATTGTAATTTTCATTACTGTACGGAAAGATAAGAATATCCCATCAGACTTTCGTCTACTTCACGGGCTGCTTCTCTTCCTTCACGGATTGCCCATACAACCAGGGACTGTCCACGATGCATATCTCCTGCTGTAAAGACATTTTCCACGTTGGTCTTGTAATGACCGGCGTCTGTTGCCACATTGGTTCTGGCATTTAAGTCTACGCCGAACGCTTTGGCAATGTAATCTTCTGTTCCAAGGAAGCCTGCTGCAATCAGAACCAGATCACAATCTAACTTGCTTTCGGAGCCCGGTACTTCCACCATCTGCATCCGTCCGGTCTTTTCATCCTTTTTGCCCTCTAATTTTACGGTTTTTAATCCGCAGAGCTTACCGTTCTTGTCTTTCAAGAACTCTTTTACGGTTGTCTGGTAAATACGAGGGTCGGAACCGAACATGGCAATTGCTTCTTCCTGACCGTAGTCTGTCTTGCAGACTCTTGGCCACTCCGGCCATGGGTTGTTCTCTGCACGCTCATCCGGTGCTTTTGGCATCATTTCAAGCTGGATGACACTGGCTGCGCCGTGACGGATAGAAGTTCCGACACAGTCATTTCCGGTATCTCCACCACCGATGATAACTACTTTCTTTCCCTTGGCAGAAATATATTTGTTATCTTTAAGTTCGGAATCTAAAAGGCTCTTGGTAGTTGCCTTTAAGAAATCTACTGCAAAGTAAATGCCTTCTGCATCTCTGCCCGGAGCTTTGATGTCTCTTGGATTCTTTGCTCCACAGGCTAAGATGACACGGTCATATTCTTTTAAGAGTTTTGCCGGCTTGATATCTTTTCCAACATTGGCATTGGTAATAAACTCGACACCCTCTTCTTTCATTATATTAATCTTACGGTCAATAACCCATTTTTCCAGCTTCATATTCGGGATTCCATACATCAAAAGTCCACCGACACGGTCATCTCTTTCAAATACGGTAACGGAATGTCCTCTTTTATTCAACTGGTCTGCTGCTGCAAGTCCGGCAGGACCGGAACCGATGATTGCAACCTTCTTTCCAGTACGGACTCTTGGAGGTTTTGCTGCAGCATATCCTTTTTCATAGGCATTTTCAATGATTCCATGCTCATTTGCCTTACAGGTTACCGGGTCTTCCCAGTGTCCACAGGTACAGGCTGCTTCACAAAGTGCCGGACATACTCTTGAGGTAAATTCCGGGAAGTTGTTGGTCTTGGTCAGACGGTTATATGCCTGCTCCCAGTTGTTGGTATACAAAAGGTCATTCCACTCCGGTACCAGATTATGCAGCGGACATCCGCTGGTCATTCCCATGATATTCATACCAGCCTGGCAGAACGGCACGCCGCAGTTCATACAACGTGCTGCCTGTACTATTTGTTTCTCTTTTGAGAGAGGGGTATGGAACTCGTTAAAGTTCTTGATACGCTCCTTTGGTGCAACCGCTGCTGCATTCTCTCTGTCATATTCCATAAATCCTGTTGGTTTTCCCATTTTGCGTCCCCTCCTTAATTTCTTGTATTCGCATAAAATGCTTCAATCTGTGCCTGTTCGGAAGACAATCCTTTTTCTTCCATCTGAACAATTGCCATTAACATACGGTTATAATCGTATGGAATTACTTTCTTGAACTTCGGCAGATACTCACTAAAGTTATCTAAGATTTCTTTTCCTTTTTCAGAATTGGTCAAAGCTACGTGCTCTTTAATCATATCTTTTAATTCCATAACATCGTATTTGTTTCCGACTTCTTCTGAGAATACCATTTCCTTATTGATTCTGGTATAAAGATCATTATCCTCATCTAATACATAAGCGATACCACCACTCATTCCGGCTGCAAAGTTTTTACCAGTCTTACCAAGGATAACCACACGGCCACCGGTCATGTATTCACATCCATGGTCACCGACACCTTCTACTACTGCAGAAGCTCCGGAATTTCGTACGCAGAAACGTTCTCCTGCCACACCACTGATAAATGCTTTACCACTGGTTGCACCGTAAAGTGCTACGTTACCGATGATGATATTTTCATCCTTCTTATATTTCACACCTGCCGGAGCGTAGACAACCAGTTTTCCACCGGAAAGTCCTTTTCCGAAGTAATCGTTGGAATCTCCTACCAGCTCTAAGGTAAGTCCCTTTGGAATGAATGCGCCAAAGCTCTGTCCGCCGGCACCGGTACATTTTACGATAAAGGTATCTTCCTCTAAAGTATCGTCATATTTCTTTGTAATCTCGGAACCAAAGATGGTACCAAAGGAACGGTCTGTATTACTTACTTCTACATCAATGCTTCTCTTCTGTTTCTTATCCAGTGCGGAAGAAAGCTGTTTTAACAGTACAGTTTCGTCCTTGGTCTTCTCCAGTTCGAAATCGTATACATGTTTTGGATCAAATGTAACTTTCTCCTTTGGTCCTGCAAACGGGTTATTCAAAATCTTGGAAAGGTCGATTTCTTTTTCCCGGTCTGTCAAATCCTCTCTTACCCGGAGAAGGTCACTTCTTCCTACCATTTCATCAATGGTACGGCAGCCTAACTTCGCCATGATTTCTCTTAATTCTTCTGCAATAAACCGCATGAAGTTTTCTACATATTCCGGTTTTCCCGCGAAACGTTTCCGAAGCTCCGGATTCTGTGTTGCGATTCCGGCAGGGCAGGTATCCAGATTACATACACGCATCATCACGCATCCCATGGTTACCAGCGGTGCAGTTGCAAATCCGTACTCTTCTGCTCCAAGCAATGCAGCAATTGCTACATCACGGCCGCTCATCAGCTTACCATCTGTCTCGATTCTTACCTTATTACGAAGTCCGTTCATAATCAGAGTCTGGTGTGTCTCTGCAAGTCCAAGTTCCCAAGGAAGTCCTGCATTATGGATAGAACTGCTTGGTGCTGCACCGGTACCACCGTCATATCCGGAAATCAATACTACCTGTGCTCCTGCTTTGGCAACACCGGCTGCGACTGTACCCACACCTGCTTCTGATACCAGTTTTACGGAAATTCTTGCATCACGGTTGGCATTCTTCAAATCATAAATCAACTGCTCCAAATCCTCGATGGAGTAGATATCATGATGAGGTGGCGGCGAAATCAAGGATACACCCGGTGTGGAAAGTCTTGTCTTTGCAATCCAAGGATATACTTTCTTGCCCGGAAGGTGTCCACCTTCACCAGGTTTTGCACCCTGTGCCATCTTAATCTGAATCTCTTCTGCACTGACTAAGTAACGGCTGGTTACACCAAACCGGCCGGACGCTACCTGCTTGATTGCAGAACATCTGTCTAAGCTTGTATGTTTACTTGCGATACGGTCCGGATCTTCTCCACCCTCACCGGTATTGGATTTACCATGTAAATGGTTCATGGCAATTGCCAGTGTTTCATGGGCTTCCTTGGAAATAGAACCATAGGACATCGCACCTGTTTTAAATCTTGTTACAATAGAATCTACGCTTTCTACTTCTTCAATCGGAACACCTTTTTTCGGGAAATTGAAATCCATCAGTCCACGAATATTGGCATCACGTTCTTCACTGTTCACAAGGTCTGTGTACTGTTTGAACAGGTTGTAATCTCCACGTTTGGTTGATTCCTGTAAAAGGTGGATGGTTGCCGGATTATAAAGGTGAACATCTGCTCCGCTTCTCATCTTGTGACGTCCCTTGCTGTCTAAAGTAAGGTCTGTCTCTAATCCCAATGGATCATAGGCTGCAGAATGCAGAGTATCTACATCTTTTGCAATGTCTTCCAGTGTAATTCCACCGATACGGCTTACGGTATTTGTGAAATATTTATCGATTACTGCAGAGTCAATACCAATTGCCTCAAAAATCTTAGAACCCTGATAAGACTGAATGGTTGAAATACCCATTTTGGAAGCAATTTTTACGATACCACTGATAATTGCCTGATTGTAATCATGGATTGCTGCATAGTAATCCTTGTCTAACATATGCTCGTCTACTAACTGCTTTACGGTATCCTGTGCCAGATATGGGTTGATTGCACAGGCACCATAACCAAGCAATGTTGCAAAATGATGTACTTCTCTTGGTTCACCGGATTCCAGAATCATGGCAACTGCAGTTCTCTTCTTGGTCTTTACCAGATGCTGCTGCAAACCGGATACTGCCAGAAGGGATGGGATTGCCACATGGTTCTCATCAATGCCACGGTCGGAAAGAATCAGGATATTTGCACCGTCACGGTATGCACGGTCTGCTTCTACAAACAGATGATCCAATGCTTTTTCCAGGCTTGTATTCTTATAATATGTAGTAGGAAGAACCACAACCTTGAAGCCTTCTACTTTCATATTTTTAATTTTCATCAAATCTGTGTTGGTAAGAATCGGGTTATCTACCTTTAATACCTGACAGTTAATTGCCTTTTCTTCCAGCAGGTTACCATCCTCTCCGATATATACGGTAGTGGATGTAACCACTTTCTCACGAATGGAATCAATTGGCGGGTTTGTTACCTGTGCAAATAACTGTTTGAAATAATTAAACAGTGGCTGATGGTCTCCTGCCAGTGCTGCCAGCGGAGTATCAATACCCATTGCAGAAGTTCCTTCTCCTCCGTTTAATGCCATCGGAAGGATTGCTTCACGCAGTGATTCGTAAGTATAACCGAATGCTTTCTGCATTCTCTGACGCTCTTCTTTGGTATATTCCGGAACACGCTGATTTGGAATCTTTAAATCCTCCAGTTTAATCAGGTTACGGTCAAGCCATTCACCATAAGGCTGTTTGCTTGCGTAATACTCTTTTAATTCATCATCATTGATGACTCTTCCCTGGATGGTATCTACTAAGAGCATTTTACCCGGACGAAGTCTTTCTTTTACAACAATCTTGGTCGGATCAATATCAAGTACTCCGACCTCGGAAGAAAGAATCAGCTGGTCATCATCGGTAATATAATATCTGGAAGGTCTTAATCCATTACGGTCAAGAACAGCTCCCATGACATCTCCATCTGAGAAAAGAATGGAGGCTGGTCCATCCCACGGCTCCATCATGGTTGCATAGTACTGATAGAAGTCTTTCTTCTTCTGGGACATGGTATTGTTATTTGCCCATGGCTCCGGAATCATAATCATAACTGCCAGTGGTAAATCCATTCCACTCATTACCAGGAACTCTAAGGTATTATCTAACATTGCTGAGTCAGAACCTTCGGAATTAATAACCGGAAGGACTTTCTGCAGTTCCCCTTTCAGTTCTTCGGACTCCATGGTCTCTTCACGGGCAAGCATCTTATCTGCATTACCTTTGATGGTATTAATCTCTCCGTTATGTACGATGAAACGGTTCGGATGTGCTCTCTCCCAGCTTGGATTGGTGTTGGTTGAGAATCTGGAGTGTACGGTTGCGATTGCAGATTCATAATCTTTATCCTGAAGGTCTGCAAAGAACTGACGCAGCTGGTCTACTAAAAACATTCCCTTATATACGATGGTTCGGCTGGAAAGGGATACTACATAAGTGTCATCATTGGACTGCTCGAATACCCGTCTTGCCACATACAGCCGGCGGTCAAAATCAAGTCCCTTGGCTACTTCAGCTGGACGTTTTACAAATCCCTGCATGATATATGGCATACAGTCTACTGCTTTCTGTCCCAGTTTATCCGGGTCAGTCGGAACTTTTCTCCATCCTAAGAATTTCATTCCTTCCTTTTCCACGATAACCTCAAACATTTTCTTTGCCTGATTCCGTTTCAGCTCATCCTGTGGGAAGAAAAACATTCCGACACCGTAATCTCTTTCTCCACCAAGTTCAATATCTGATTCCTTTGCTACCTTGGAGAAAAATTTGTGTGATACCTGAAGCAGAATACCAACACCGTCACCGGTTTTTCCTTCTGCATCCTTACCAGCTCTGTGCTTTAAGTTCTCTACGATTTTTAAAGCATTTTCTACCGTCGCATGGGATTTGATACCTTTGATGTTTACCACAGCTCCGATACCGCAGTTATCATGTTCAAAATTCGGATTATACATACCCTGTGCTACTGCTGTACTTTCATTCCACTGTTCTGTCATAATCGTTCCCTTTCTGCTTTCTCTTTATTTTCTGTCTTACTTTGTTACCTGCACTCTGCTGCTTTAAAGTGCTTTTATTTTCTGAACTAAGTTTACACCCGGCATAATATACTTTGCAATAGTTTTTTTCTTGCTATTGTCTGATTATTAGACAATTCATTTTATATTCTTTTATTGTATTTATATTTATCATTTTTTTTGCATATAAAAAAGGCTTATCAAAACAATTCAACGTGTTCTTTGTTGAAAATATTTTTTCATAAGCCTTTTGAATTTGCCTTCCATTTTAAATTGTGTCTGAATTGTTTCTATGTTATTCTGGAATTTCTTAGGAAGGTTTTGAGTGTATCTGCCTTTTCATCGAATACGGATATTACATAAGGACTGTAGGGGCACTGGGAATTTCGATATACTTTTTTACCTATCCGGCAACCGGTGCAAATTCACATCCATGTTCATATGCACCTCGCCGGCACATCCCTGTGCCAGCGTTGCCAGTATATCAAACGAAATTCCAAGTGCCCCTAACAGCCCTTATTATATATCTGTATTTCGATGAAAAGGCAAATAAGCATCAATATCCATAAGATTTACCATGTTTTTAATACCATCTGCAGTAGCTGCATTCCCCTTAAAGGCATCAGAATCATCACTACAGCCATCATACACCCAGGATAAAGCCATATGGGTAATAACATACGCATATGGACGAACATTCTCCTGCAGCATGTTATACATACCCTTATCACTTTCATATCCCGGTCCACCATATCCATAATAGGCTACTGCTGAAAGCAGTGCATCATTGGATACGGAAGTTGTATATTGTCCATTGCTCGGATTTGCTTTACTTGGTTCCAGACAACAAACTACGTTTCCATCCGAAAGACTATACTGGTGTGTCTGATAGCCATTGTAATTAATCGTCTTTTCTACAGTTAAATCTACATTAAAATCATAGTTTCCAGAGGCATAAGTTTTAACTACCAATCCCTCATCGGCACTGTTAAGAGCAATCTGCTCCGCTTCATGCTCTTTGTTTTCTTCTGCCGCCTTGCGTACCAGTTCATCAAAGTTATCTGAAAGAATTGATTCTTCCTGCTCCGGTAAACTTTCCGCAAAAGCAGTCAGCGGACTGGCTGCCATACAGACACATAATGCTGCAGCCATGAACGCTTTTAACTTCTGTTTTACTCTAAATTTCTTCATACTTTCTATTTTCCTCCTTCCATTTGCTAAAAGAAAGCATATCCTTGTGAAAATACTTTTCACAAGATGTTACGGTATTCGTCAAAGTCCTGTACAAGTACAGACTTTTCCTCATTACACGCACAAAAAAAGAACCGATAGCATTATCAGTTCCCAATTACCTTTATATTTTGTTTTCTATCCTCCCTTCTGTACCGAAATCCGGTACAAGTATCTATAAAAAAAGGACTCAAAGTGAAATCACCTTGAATCCTTCTCTTACCATCTTTATACATTTCATTAATTAATTGATATGCCGGAACCTACCGGTCCAATTTCTCCACACCCACTGCACTGTGCATAAGGTGCCACATCCTGTACATAAACCTGCTTAGTTTCTGCATCGTGATGCTGTACACCAGTTTGTGTTTTAATATACTCAATATGCCATCCACCACAATCTAGTCCATTATTTATCGCATACATAAAATGCTCATCTATATTATCTGTAATATCTGCTCCACACTGATTGCATATACTTCTTGCCTGAGTTTCATACACCGGCTCGTCCCAGGCTTCTTTAACAACCTGTATTTCATAATGACCGCTGCCCTCATGCAGCACCCAGGTATGGACATGTGCCGGAGCTACACTATTGTCAGAAGTATTGGTGTTATTACTGCTTCCAGTTGTTCCACCGGCATTACTGGTCGTTGTTCCGGCTGATGCAGTGCTGCCTGCACTTGCCTTATTGCCGGAATTGCTGTTGTTCTTATTTGATTTGCTTGTATTATTGTCAGATGGCTGTGCTGCAGTATTCTCTGCACTGGAAGTATTACTCTCCAGTTTTCCGGTTGTCTCCTGCTCTGCAACTGCCTCTGTTTCCGGCTCTTCTGTCTCTGTAGCTGCTTCCAATTCTTCCGTTGCCGGCTCTTCTGTCTCTGCCACCTCTTCGGTAGCTTCTGTATTTATAACAGATTCCTTATCAGCGGTAGTATCTTTTTTCCCGCCGCAGGCTGCCATACTTACTGTTACCATCAACATTGTTACAATCATCGCTAATCTTTTCTTCATAATGATTTCCTCCCATCAGCTTTTCTTTTTTTGTCAATTATAATATAACAAACACTACAGCTTAACCATATTGTCGATTGCCTCTTCCACCGCAGCATTTAAACTTTTTCCATGCTCCATAGCATAGATTGCAATAGTTCTATGCAATTCCGGACTAATTCTTACATTAAAAGTCCCCTTATAAGGTTGCTCTGGTTCAATATTTCTCTCCTTACAATCCTCAAGATATTCATCCACTGCATTATGGAAATCCTGCTCTAATTCCTTTACGGATGCCCCTTCATAGGAAATCAGCGATTTAATACCGATTACTTTACCAAATAAACAATTATCTTCTTTCGAAAACTCTACTGTACCATTATAATTTTTGTATGATAGTAAGTCACTCATAATACGCCATCCTTTCTTAGTTTTTCAATCACCTGGTCTAAAATATAGCGTTTTAATGTCCCATTAGGATGAGGTCTATGAAAATTTATCACTTCATTAGAACCATCCTTTATAAATTTTACCCCTGAACCAGTGCCTCCCTGTTTTAATTCATATCCCAAATAGGAAAGTAATGATACCATTTCATCAAAGGTAAAATCTTTTGGCTTCTGCAAAAGTTTCTCTAATAATTTATCCTTTCTGCTCATAAATTTCTTCTCCTTTTATATTATACTCCCTGCTCACAGCAGATGCAACTAAAATTAGTTGCGCTCACATATATGCCTTTTATACCTTGCCATTAAAAACATTCTGTTCTGACATCATCCCAGCAAAACTCTGGATGTATTATTTTCTGATGTTCATCTATTTCACATATTCTTGAATAGATTTTATTACGTACCTCGGCTATAAGTGTATTAATATTCTTTTCTAATGGATATTTGTTTTGCGTATCCGAAAGATATGCTGTTTCGTTATTAAATATCGGGCAATATAAATAACATCCATCCTCTTTCCGAATTAACGAAATATCGAAAAAATTTCGGTTCACATTTAATGTATAAATATTTAATTCCAATAAAAAAGTTAAATACTTTCCAAAATCATCCAATCTTGTAATACTTTTTACATCATCCACAAATTTTTCTATTCTATTGGACCTCTGCAACATCTTTCCCCGGTTCTTCATACTTAGAAAGTCTCTCCTCCAACTCCTTTACTCTTTTCTCAAGATGAAGTATATAACTCATCATTTCCGGAATATATGGAGCTGGCGTATTTTCTTTCTGTTCCCATTTTTGATACGTTCTTGTTGGTATTCCAAAGTATGCTGCAAACCGGCTCTGACTTAATCCAGTTTCCTTTCTCATCTTTGTTATTTCCACCAGTATTGTATCTTCTTTCATAATATAGTGTACCTTCCAGTTCTATTATTTTTTCTATCTAGACTATACCCTATTAGGGTACAGTCGTCAACAAGCAATCCAGGATTGTTATCATATCCATCAACAAATATCTTCTACCTTTTTAGCTTCTCATATTTCCAGTTTCTCTCCATTTTTTCAAAAAAATTCCCCTTAAGTAGACTAAGAACATTTACCTTATCTACCAAAGGGGAATTTTATCAAAATTAGATTCCTTTTATTTTTACAATTTATTCAATTAACCAGATTTTACTTCTCTTTTCCACCACGGAAAGCCAGCACCAGTAACACCACTATCAGCACGCTCTCCACCACGGTGCATATGACGCTTCCCGTCATGGATGCATCCATGAAATGAAACAGCTTTGTCTCGCTTCGAAGTACCGATACCAGATTCGTTACCATATGGGCTGCCATGGCTGCGCCAAGCCCTTCCTGTTCCATGATGACTGCCAGCAAGAGTCCTACCGCTGTGGCATACAGGAACTGCACCAGATTAAAATGCATGGCTCCAAATATTACTGCCGATAATACAATTGCCGTCTTCACTCCCAAAAATGCTTTCAAACGCTGGTAAACGATGCCACGGTAAAGAAGTTCCTCTAAGAACGGAATTATGATACAGGTTCCAAGGATTTCTAATGCCAGAGTACTGCCGTAAAAAGCAGCACTTACTTCCTGATAGCTCTGTGATGTTTCTTTTAAGCCGGTATATCCGATAAGATTATTTAACACTACGCCAAATAAGCCTGCGGCTGCTGCAAATAAAATGGTTCGTGGCAGATTTGCCATTTTCCCGCCATCCTCTTTCCGATAGAAAGCATAGATAAAGGGAAATGCTATCACTGTTGCAATAATCTGATAAATCATATAATTTTCATTGGTCATTGTATGCATGAGATTTAACACAAACATCACAACATTTGTTACTACAAAATAAATACCGATGGGATAAATCACTTCCCAGATGCGAAGTAGCTTATAATCTTTCAATATATTCTGCCGCCTCCTCAATACTGTCACAGATTGCTTTTGCACCAGCCTCCTGCAACTCTTCTTTCGTTCCGAATCCATAAGTGATACCGATGCAGTCCATATGTGCTTCTTTGGCTCCTGACACATCAAATCTGGTATCTCCAATCAATACTGCTTCGGTGGTATCATAAATATGCATCCGCTTTATCGTTTCCTGCAGCACCTCATATTTGCTGTCTATTCTGCCATCCATTGTGGCTCCCACCACTTCATCAAAATAGGAGAGGATGTGGAAATGCTCCAAAATACGCCGGCAGGATTCTTCCGGCTTGCTGGATGCCAGTCCGATACGATAGCCTTTTCGCTTGAGAGATTTCAAAGCATCCTCAACGCCATCAAAAAGACTGCATTCAAAGATACCGGTTGGATGATAGAGTTCCCGGTACTTGGCTACTGCCGCTACTGCGGTCTCTTCATCCATGCCATAATGTTCCATAAAAGTATTTTTAAGTGGCGGTCCGATAAAGAATTCAAGCTTATCTGCATCCGGTTCGTCAATACCATATGCCTTTAGGGCATACTGGGCACACTTTGTTATTCCTTCCTTGGAATTGGTAATGGTTCCATCCAAATCAAATAAAACAATGTCTTTTCTGCCCTTCAGTTCCTGTTTCATCTGAAGCACCGTCTTTTTTAACACCGGATGCCAGAGATATGGTGCGATTTCACACAGCGGTTCTAACACAAACAGGCGGTTTGCCATATCAATATGCGGAATCGTAAGTTCCGGGGTAGATATCACTTCATCATCATAAAATAAAATATCAAGGTCTATCGTTCTTGAGCCCCAGCGCATCTTACGCTCCCGGTTGCCATGAGCTTCTATGGTATGAAGCTTCTCCAATAATTCTTCCGGTGTATACAGGGTTCGAAGTTCCAGACATCCATTGAAAAATGCGCCCTCCGCCACGCCGCCGTATGGTTCTGTTTCAAGAATATCGGATATACGACCTACCTTACAGTCTTCTAAGTTCCGCAGTTCTTCAATGGCATCTTCAATATATTTTCTCCGGTCGCCCATATTGGAACCAAAGGCAAGATATACCTTATGCCAGCCCCGTTCTATTTCCACTGCCACATCTGATAAAGGCAGTCCCACCGGTGCCCATGGTTTATGTATGGAAAATTTTAATTTCTGAATCAACGGAAAATGCAATAACACTGCCCGTGCTGTCTGCTCTGCTGCAGCTTCAATCAGCTTATAGGTATGTGTCGTCAGAAATTCTGTTACAAAATGGCTGACTTCTCCATAATTTACCGATTCTATCAAATCATCCGAATATCCTGCTTTTCTGGTTGGTAAATAAAGTTCCATATTGATTAGAAACTTCTGTCCAAGCTTTGTCTCCTCCGGAAACACTCCATGATTTGCAAATAGTTCAAGATTTTCTATGATAATCTTATCCATGTAATCCTCCATCCCTGATTGCTTCTGCCATCTTAATTGCCTCTGCATTAGCACGCACATTGTGTACGCGGACAAATCCGCAATGTGCCCATACGGCATAAGCACTGGTTACTGCTGTGGCTGTATCGCGTTCCTTTGCCGGAACATCCAGCGTCAGACCGATTACCGACTTCCGGGATGTGCCAAGCAGCACCGGATAGCCCAGTTCATTCAGTTCTCCCACGCATCGGATAGCTTCTAAATTATTCTCATAAGTCTTGCCAAATCCTACACCCGGGTCTGTCATAATACCATCTTCACGAATCCCCGCTTCCTTTGCAAGACGTAATGTTTCCCGTAAATCATTTTTCATATCTTCCATAAAGTTCTTATAATCTGCTTCGTTGCGGTTGTGCATCAGACAGCATGCGGCATCATATTTTGCAATCACGCCAGCCATTTTATCATCTGCTTTCAGTCCCCAGATGTCATTTAAAAGATGTGCTCCTGCCGCAAGGTTAGCCTCTGCCACCTTACTTTTATAGGTATCTACGGAAACCGGCACATCAAAACGGCTTACAATTGCTTCTACCACCGGAACAGTACGCTCAATTTCTTCTTCATCAGAAATCTTTGTATAACCCGGTCTTGTGGATTCTCCACCCACATCGATGATATCTGCCCCCTGTGCCATCATTTCTTCTACATGCTTTAATGCAAGGTCTAACTGGTTATAACTTCCCCCATCCGAAAAAGAATCCGGTGTTACATTTAAGATTCCCATTACATAAGTATGATTTGCTGTGTCAAATGTCCGATTGCCTATTCTCATTTTTCTTCTCCTTTTTATGCTGCCTGTAGAACCTGCTACCTGCAGTTTCTTACGGATGCCTGACAGTTTAAAACCAGGTCTCCGGTTTATTTTTCTCTTCTTCACTCCACTTGCAGCTGTCTGCTGCTTCACAGGCAAAGCACATACGGGATGCCTTGTCTGCCCATTTCATAAGTTGTGTAAATGCTGTCTGCCATAATTTCTCCCCATGCAGCTCCTCGCAGGTCTCCCTGCGATGTGCCAGAATTGCCCGGCAGATGATATCTCCTTTTTCTTTCGGATAGCCTATAGTCGCAAAAATCTCTCCTGCAAATTCGGCAGATGCCGCTGCATGAGAGATTCCCTGTTCATATTCTTTCATACGACCAATATCATGAAGCAGGGCATAAAGATATATCATCTCTTCATCCAAACCAAGCTGCTCCTTTAAATTGCGAATCTGTGCCAGACGTGCCACATCCATAAAATGTTCCATATTATGTCTGCAATAGATTCTGTCCGCTTCCAGACGGGCAATTTTCTTTACGTTTTTCCGGTATTGCTCCTGATGCAAAAGTCTCGCTACATATTCCATTTCATCACCATATCTAACGCACCATCTGGAAAAATTTATTTACCAGACGCTCATCCTCATTAAAGATACCACGGGTCACATAAGTAACCGTCCTGCTGCCCGGCTTCTTAATACCACGCATCGTCATACACATATGCTCTGCTTCCATCATGACCATGACACCCTTCGGCTTTAACTGCTCCATCAGTGCATCTGCCACCTGTGCCGTAAGCTGCTCCTGAATCTGAAGCCGTCTTGCATAGATTTCCACGGTTCTTGCCAGCTTACTGATGCCGACTACTTCTCCATTTGGAATATAAGCAACGTGGGCTTTTCCATAAAATGGAAGCATATGATGCTCACAGGTAGAATAAAAAGTAATATCCTTTTCTACTACCATCTCATTATTGCTGGCATGAAATCTTTTCTTTAAAGGCTCTGCGGCATCCATGTCCATTCCACCAAAGATTTCTTCATACATCCGTGCAATACGATCCGGAGTCTCAAGTAAGCCCTCCCGGTTCACATCTTCGCCAATGCCTTCTAATATCAGCCGTACACCTGCTTCCACTTTCTCTTTATCTATCATTCTTCTGTCCTTCCCGATACTGTATGACAGCCTGCTTTGCCTCTGCAAGATATGACAGGGATCCAAATATCAGCACCACATCTTCTCTCGAGCTCTCAGCAATTGCATGTCTTACCGCATCTTCAATCAAAGGTTCTGTTATTACTGTTTGATAGCCTGCTGCCTTCGCTTCCTCCGACAGCTTCTCTGCCGGAAGTGCCCTGCCATTATGCGGCGTTACCGCATATACAGTTTCCGAATAAGGACGCATTATCTTTAAAATCTTCTCATGTGCCTTATCAGCAAGCACCCCTATTATATAGGTTATCTTACGATTTGTAAAACAGTTTTCCAGCGTTTTTGCAAGTTGCAGTGCTGCGCCCTCATTATGGGCACCATCCAGAATGCATAATGGTTCCTCTAAAACACGTTCAAAACGCCCATTCCAGCAGACTTTCTGGAAGCCATTTTGTATCACCGATAAGGTAAGCTGCGGAAATGTTTTCTCTTTCAATACTTCTATTACTTTAAGCGCACAGGCTGCATTGGCTGCCTGATAGGCACCGGTCAACGGGAGTCTTATCTTCCACTGTGAATTATCTTCTCTTACATAATCAAACTGCATTCCATTCATATCATACAAAAGATTTCTTATGGCATCCTTCTTCGGCTGGTACAGCTGTGCTTTAAGCCGCTCTGCCTCCTTGACAAGAACCTCTTTCACAGCATCTTCCTGCCAGGCAGATACCACCGGGCAGTTCTCTTTTATGATTCCAGCCTTTGCAAATGCAATCTCTGATAACGTATTTCCCAGGAACTGCATATGATCCATGCTGATAGAAGTAATGACACTGCAAATGGGATGGGTAATCAGATTGGTTGCATCCTCTCTTCCACCCATGCCGGTTTCCAATAACACCACATCACAGGCTTCTTCTTTAAAATATAAAAACGCTGCGGCAGTCTCTACCTCAAAGGAGGTCGGATGCGGAAGTCCTTTTTCTGTCAGTGTAAGACAGGCTGTCTTTACTTTTTCCATCAAGGCAGCGTATGCTTCTTCGGAAACTGCTTTTCCGTTTATCTGCCAGATTTCCCGATAAGAAAAGACTGCCGGGGAACTATATCTGCCTACCTTTAAGCCGGCTTCTTCCAATACTGCCTGAAGCATTGCTCCAACGGAACCTTTTCCGTTAGTTCCTGCAATATGAATGGTAGATAAGTCTTCCTGCACATCGCCCAATTCTTTCATCAGTGCCCGGATACTGTCCAGTCCTAATATACTGCCATATTTTTTTGTTTCTTCTACAAATGCAAGTGCCTGCTGATATGTCAATTTATTTCTTTACTCCTTTGGTTGCACGGTTTCCAATATGAAGCCGGTTCAATGCAATTTCTTTATCTTTTACCATGACCACTGGCGGTTCTTCCTCACCCAGTGCATAGATGTTGGTCAGTTCATCCCCTGCTGCAAGCTTCATTCCGCAGACTCCGATTGCCCCCTTCTTCTTCTCAGGAATCGTATCTGCTGCGATCCTAAGGAACATGTCCTTTGCCGACTGCATAACAATAGTCATATTTTCTTCTACCGGTGCTACGAATATAACTGCATCATCATCTGCAAGCTTCGTGGCAGCTGTGGTACGTTTTGCTACGTCAAATTCTTTTCCATCCACCTGTTTTAACATGGCTGTCTTAGTTCCAAATAAAAGCTTCTGCGTACACAGTGTTGCCAGATCTGTGATATAAATCAACTGCTCTTTAGAGCTGTCATAATTACTTACATTATCAATCGGCTGTCCCTTGTCACGGAATTTTCCAAACGGCAAATCGACTACCTTCAGCAGATGCATCTGTCCGGTATTGGTAAAGATGCAGATTTTTCCGGTATTCATACAATGAAGTACATAACGGTTCTCGCTGTCTGCTGCTTCTTTATTACGCTCATAAGCCGCCACATCAATGGTTTTCGCATAGCCAAAACGATCCATCAAGAAGACCACTTCCATCTCTTCCATCTTCTTTTCTTCATAAACAGCAGCTTCCACATTGTCGATACAGGTACGGCGTTCTCTGGAATAGTTTTTCTTAAGACCATCTAATTCCTTCATAATTACCTTCGCCATTGTACTGCGGTTGGTAAGAATATCTTCGTATTCTGCGATATTCTTTAATGTGGTATTATGCTCATCCATCAATGCTTCCACTTCCAGACCAATCAGCTTATAGAGGCGCATCTCTAAAATTGCTGTTGCCTGACGTTCTGTAAAGTTTAACTTCGAAGCTTTCTTTTCGGATTCTTTCGTTTTGAATTTAATATTCTCTGTTACACCATTCATCAGGCAGTTTTTCGCATCCTTGATATTACGGCTTCCTCTTAAGATTTCAATAATTAAATCAATAACATCACAGGCACGGATTAATCCTTCCTGAATCTCTTTCTTGTCCAGTTCCTTTGCCAGTAAAGTCTTATATTTTCTGGTTGCAAGCTCATACTGGAACTTTACATGGTGGCGGATAATCGGAACCAGTCCCAGAGTCTCCGGTCTTCCGTCTGCTACTGCCAGCATATTGACACCAAAAGTATCTTCTAATTTTGTCTTCTTATAAAGGAGATTGCAAAGATTCTGTGCATCTGCTCCTTTTCGAAGTTCGATAACAATGCGGATTCCCTCTTTGGATGACTGATTGGAAATATCCACAATATCATTTGTCTTCTTGGTCTCAACCAGACTGTAGACATCATTTAAGAATTTTCCAATATTGGCTCCAATCATGGTGTATGGAATTTCCGTAATAATCAGGCGCTCTTTTCCGCCTTTTACTGCTTCAATTTCTACTTTTCCACGAACTTTAATCTTACCGATTCCAGTCTCATAAATGGAAAGCAGTTCGTCCTGGTTGGTCACAATTCCACCGGTCGGGAAATCCGGTCCCTTGATATATTTCATCATTTCTTCCGTTGTAATATCTGGATTCTTCATATATGCTTTGACACCATCAATGACTTCGCCAAAATTATGCGGTGGAATGCTGGTTGCCATACCAACGGCAATACCCTCAGCTCCGTTTACCAAAAGGTTCGGCACTTTTACCGGAAGTACTTCCGGTTCTTTTTCTGTCTCGTCAAAGTTTGGCACAAAATCTACTACATCTTTATCTAAATCTGCCAGATACGCTTCCTGGGTAATCTTCTGCAGACGCGCCTCGGTATATCGCATTGCAGCCGCTCCATCTCCCTCGATGGAACCAAAGTTACCATGACCATCTACCAGTGGCAGTCCCTTCTTAAATTCCTGGGCCATTACCACCAGTGCATCATAAATGGAGCTGTCACCATGCGGATGATATTTACCCATGGTATCTCCCACGATACGGGCACATTTACGATAAGGTTTATCATAACGGATGCCAAGTTCGTGCATATCATAAAGTGTTCTTCGCTGTACCGGCTTCAGACCATCTCTGACATCCGGCAATGCTCTTGCGATAATAACGCTCATGGCATAATCGATATAAGATTTCTGCATTACTTCCGAATACTCGGTGCGGATAATCTGTTCTTTCGTTTCCATAATCTATCCAATTCCTTCCTGATTTTCTGCTTCTATCATTTCCCATACATCCATAAAAATATGCCGTCAGCAATTCCTTACGGATTCATAGAAATTTATATGTCAAGTTCTGCATCCTTTGCATTATCATAGATGAATTTACGACGCGGCGGTACATCCGTTCCCATCAGCATCTCTGTTACATCCGATGCCATTCTGGCATCTTCGATTTCTACCTGTTTTAACATTCTTGTTTCCGGATTTAAGGTTGTCTCCCAAAGCTGCTGTGCGTCCATCTCTCCAAGACCTTTGTAACGCTGCAAGGTAAAGGAACCTTTGTGTGTCTTACGGTAGCGGGCAAGGGCGGCATCATCATAAAGATATTCCTCTTCTCCCTTAGTTGGCATCGCTTTATACAAAGGCGGCATCGCAATATAGACATGTCCTTCGTAAATCAGTTCCGGCATAAACCGGTAAAACAAAGTCAGAAGCAGTGTTGAAATATGTGCGCCATCCACATCCGCATCTGCCATGATAATTATCTTATCATAACGAAGCTTGCTGATATCGAAGTCATTTCCATATCCTTCGGAAAATCCGCAGCCAAATGCATAAATCATGGTTTTTATCTCTGCATTAGCCAATACTTTATCAATACTTGCTTTCTCTACATTTAATATCTTTCCACGAATCGGAAGAATTGCCTGAAACATCCGGTTTCTTGCAGTCTTAGCAGAACCACCCGCAGAATCTCCCTCCACGATAAAGATTTCACATTTGGAGGCATCACGGCTTTCGCAGTTGGCCAGTTTTCCATTGGAATCAAAGGAGAATTTCTGCTTGGTTAAAAGATTGGTTTTCGCTTTCTCTTCTGTCTTACGGATTTTTGCTGCTTTTTCTGCACATCCGATAATTGCCTTTAAAGTATCCAGGTTACGGTCAAAGTACATCTGAATTTCATCATTGGTTACTTTTCCGGTGGCTCTTGCCGCATCCTGGTTATCAAGCTTGGTTTTCGTCTGCCCCTCAAATCTTGGGTCCGGATGTTTCACAGAAATAACGGCAGTCATTCCATTTCTTACATCTGTTCCGGTAAAGTTTGCATCCTTTTCCTTTAAAATGCCAAGCTCTCTTGCATAGGAATTAATCACCTGGGTAAAGGTTGTCTTAAAACCGGTCAGATGGGTTCCACCCTCTGCATTGTAAATATTATTACAGAAGCCCAGCACATTCTCATGAAATTCTGTTGTATACTGGAATGCCACTTCAACAGAAATGCCCTCAGATTCTCCTTTATAATAAATGACATCATGGAGACATTCATTATTCTGATTCATCTCTTTTACAAATCCAATGATTCCATCCGGCTCATGATATTCAATATGTTCTACTTCTTCCCCACGTCTATCTTCATAAATAATAGTTAAAGCAGGATTTAAATATGCAGTCTCATGGAGACGGCTCTTTACTTCATCCTCTTTAAATCTTGTCTTTTCAAAGATTTCCGGGTCCGGCAGGAAATTAATCTTTGTTCCGGTCTTTTTCGTCTTTCCAATTGTCGGCAGTAGTCCGTTTACCAGCTCTACCGTTGGCACGCCACGCTCATAGCGGTCATGATGCACATAACCATCTCTGCTTATTTCTACATCCATATAAGTAGAAAGTGCATTTACAACGGAGGAACCTACTCCATGAAGACCACCGCTGGTCTTATATGCTGCATTATCAAACTTTCCGCCGGCATGCAGAGTAGAAAATACCACACGGGCTGCTGATACGCCCTTCTTATGCATTCCCACCGGAATTCCCCGTCCGTTATCTTCTACGGTACAGGAGCCATCTGCCTCTAATGTAACACGGATGGTATCACATACACCAGCAAGATGCTCATCTACCGAGTTATCCACGATTTCATATATTAAATGGTTCAATCCTTTTCTTGAGACGCTTCCAATATACATTCCCGGTCTCTTCCGGACAGCTTCCAGTCCTTCCAGTACGGAAATACTGCTTGCATCATATGTTTCCTGTTTCGCCATTGTTCCAATCCTTTCTTTCTAAAGACTGCTTCAAAAGAAGCCCTGCGGCTAGTATAACACATGGAGATTTTTTTGGCAAACATGTGTTTTCTTATTTCTATCTGCGGAGCCTGCTGCCGGAAGCTGCCTGTATAAAAAAAGGCTTCCTATGCAAACCGCATAGACAAGCCCTTAAATCATAAAACATATACATGAGGTATGGTGGTTGAAACCATGTACCGCTCATTCAAACTACGAGAAACACGCTTTGCGAGTTTCTCGAGTTATCGCGGTGCTCGCCAAATCTGCATGCAAGCATGCGATTTTTCTCGCTACTCGCGTAAACAACAACCGGGTAGGAGTATTCTTACCCGGTATTTTTATACATATCCGTAAAATTCTTATTCGCGGAAATGTAAAATATAGGTAAAATCAGTGCGCACTTTAACAATATGGTCAACTATGCGGATGTATGTGGTACTGGCTGAACAGTGCACCGGTGCGATCGACCGTTGACCATGTACCGTCAGCAAAGCGGAGCCACCAGCCTTTGGCGTCCTTCATCCAATGGCTGTAGCCATCATTCACGGTCTGATTGGCTGTGCCGCTGCCTCCGGACGTGTTATTTCCAGAATTATTTCCGGGAATTACCGCCAGATGAACTTTCTTTCGGTTTTACCGTCACCGTGACGGTTTGTACCTTATCCTTGAAATTCGCCATGGACGCTTTCACATATACCTGATATGTTCCCACATCGGTAAAGCCCGGAATCTCTTTCTGATAATCCACACCATCCGTAGAATAGGTAAATACCGCAGCCGGGCGAACATTTTTAAGTCCGGTTTTCACAGAAGCATTGATCTTCGGCTGCTGCTCGGTGCCGTTGTAGGTAAGCGGGTCTGCCGATACCGTCATAGACGCGAAATCACGTGGCTTGATCCTTCCTTTCTGTGACACCTTCGATTCTGTCAGCTCATAATTCTCTGCCTGTTCACCTGCTAACAAGATGTTCGTCGCAACTATATCGTGCTCTCCAACATCTGCACTCTGATATGCCCACTCCACCTGATCTGTATGAACATCCTGAAATGCAGGAGTATCATTATTGCCGTCGCAAAGCTTAATTGCCAGATTCTGCTCCTCTGTAATATCCGTAGTCCCATCATAGACTTTATCGAAGGAACCTGTTATCTGTGCTTCTAATTTACACTTGTTGATTGTAAAAACAGCCGTGTTCTGGGAACCATCGTAATTTCCCATTCCATACAGATAAACAGTATAGCTTCCGGCATTTTTTAACTCTGACTCTCCAACGTTTTTATTCTCTGTTCCTGTCCAATATGTCCAAAAATTAATTTTATAATCAACACCTACTTCCAACTCATTTCCTGACACACCATCCCAGTTCTCAAACACTTTGATCTCCGGATTCTGACTTTCTCCATTATAAGTACTAGGTTCGATCGTTACTTTTACGCTATCACTAAAACTTCGTCTAGTAATATTCGTTGGATCTTCGGAACGAAATACTTTCGACTCATAATTATCTGTTATCACCTTTACAAATACATACTGGCCAGACTCATTTACATTTCCAATCATAGGGCACTCTGACTTCCAGTCATTTGGTAAATTACTGCTGTCCGTTGTTTGGGCCAGTTGATATTGATATTCACACTCCACATCCTCTGGTATACCAGTCGTTGTAATTGTAGCTGCCTGATATCCCTTAGCGCCATTATATACACCGCTTGCGGCTTTCACCGTCAGGTTCCATCCGGCAGGAAACTCTGCTTTATCAACAGTCAATGTTATATAAACTGGAATACCTTCCAGATAAATTCCACTTGCCTGTGTCATAACCTTAATTTTAAAAACACCAGCCTTATTTACCTTCAGCTCACCTGTTGACCCATCAATCGTTCCTTCACCCTTATCACTTTCTGTATATTCAGCAAGTTCATATTGCAAATCTCCGGCTCTATCCGGTTTCTTAATCTGTGCACACTGTGGAACATCGATCTTCTCACGATATTTCTCACATATGTTCTCGAAATACCCCGTAATTGGATCCGGCGTCTGCTTGGCAGATTCCGGCACACTTCCGGTTCCGCTGATTGTACCATTACCATCAATCGTCCCCTTACCCTCAAAATCACCATTCGCAGTAAGTGTTCCTTCGTTTGTCAGATTACCATTCTCTCTAATTTCTATTCTACCATTCGCAATAAGTGTTCCATTGTTTGTCAGATTACCATTCTTTTCAATTACTAATTCATCAGTCTGTAACGTTCCACCCTTTTGTACTGTCGTTGTAACCCCTTCCGCAATTACAAGACTATTTGCATTCATCTGCCCGCCGTTAATCGTCAGGTTGCCTTTTGTACTAATTCCAATATGACCAGGAGAAGTAATAGTAACCGTACCACCAGAAAGTGTAAAATTAGAATCCGTGAAAAGATCCACTGCTACTTTATCTTTTCCAGCAATATCAAACGTACCCCCTTGCATATTAATCGTTCCAAACGCCTCCAAAGCCCATCGGGAATCTCCTGTTGCAGTAACTGACCCTCCCTTAATATTTAAATATCCACCTTCTGTTACAAAAATTGCTCCTGTTGCAGCATTATAGCTATGCCCGGGCAAGCTCGATAGAGATGCGTTAACAGTTCCACTTTCTACTGTTAAATTTCCTTGAACTTGTATTCCACATGATCCATTTTTTGCAGGGTAACCACTAACCGTCAAAGATGCCGAATTATCTTCCGCAGTGATCGTTGCGCGGGCTCCCTCGTTAATGTTAAGTGCTATTCCACCACAACCCTTTCCCTTCCCATCCAAATAATTATCACCATTTAACACTATTTCCCAGTCTCCACTAAGTATATAAATATTACCAGCTGAAGTATTATTTAGTGTTAAGCGAAAACGATACTGGCCATCATCTCCCATTCCCCAAGAGTCAACCTCTATGCTTGTCTGTTTCTTTATATTATCAAAACCATTGTTATAACTTGAAAAATTCTCCCCATCAAATTTAAGCGTTATGGAATCCTTTCCATCAGCAGGGCTCACACTTAACACCTGCCATGAACTCGCCGTCACCGCTGCCTGGTCTCCCACCACGGACACTTCCACCACCAGCGCGTCCACGCCTTCTTCCAGTTCATACCCCTCCGGCAGCTCTGCTTTAAACTCATAGGTGCCTTCCAGCGGCCAGCGGCCTTCTTCGTCCTGCACATACTCCGCACACGTCCAATTGGTGATCTGCAGATTCTCCTCTTCCCAGTCTTCGCCGTCTCCCACCTGGGCGATGATGGCCTGTGGTAAATACTCGGTGACTTCTGTAAAGGACGGCTGAACTTCCTCAGTGATTCCGGTCATCTCCAGCCTGCCATCAAGCAGATTTTCCTCCGGATCAGACCATGACCATGACAGGATCTTCGTCTGTGGAACCGGTGTGACTGTTCCACCTGTGGTTGTGATATCTTCCGCATTGGATGGCGTACTGACAGAAAGTGCTGCCCCGTTCTGAGCAGGCACATCGTTTAAGTTTTTATTTTCATCATTTTCCTTCTCTGTATCCGGTCGAATCTCTCCCCATACTGTATTCCCAAAAGCTGTCGATATTGCCAACGTCATCGCCAGCCAGATTGCCGCTGATTTTCGTGTGTTTTTCATTGCCACAGCACTCCTTTCTGATTCCTTTTCATACTTAATATACGCTCATAAAGTCAGTCTATTGCTCTGCTTTCATTATTTAACCTGAATTATTCACAGCTGTGCCGTGAAAGTGATCAAAAAGAATCTTTAAAATGCTTTTTTCTCCGCACCAAAGCCATACCAATCATTGATGCGAACAGGAGCAGATATACTACTGTAACAGGATCCTCTCCTGTTTTCGGAGGTGTCACGCCTGTATTATTCTCTGCACTTGGCTGTGCAGCATTTGTATCTGCCGGTGCAGCAGCACTGCCTGCTGCTGTTGTTCCGGACGATGTATTACCGGATGGCGTATTTCCGGATGTTTCAGTCCCGGATGACCCTGCTCCGGAAGCTCCTGCATCTTCAAGTGCAGGAATCGTAACTGCAGGTTTTGTTGCAGCACAGATACTGCATTGTTCATGCTTAGATCCAGCCACTCCGACTGCCGCCGGTGTATCAATGACCCATTGCCAGTCATGTAATCCGGTTGCCGGGATCTCTCTGGCAGACTTACTGTTGCCGCATCTTGAACAATGAATTGATTCACTGCCGCTTGTGCCACATGTCGGAGCAACATCTACCGTATAACCGGATTTCCAGGCATGTCCACCGTAAATATCCTTACATAGATTTCCGGAAACTGCAGTCGTTGTTCCTGCTTCTACCGGAACAGCGGCTTCGTCACCCTCACCATATGCTGCCAGACCAGGATTTTTCTCGCTGTCAAAGGAACATTCTGTATAGGTGCCTTCCGTATGTGTTCCAACAAATCCTCCGGCCTTATAGTCTGGGCTGGCTGCAGTCACCTTTCCTGCAGCATGGCATTTATCCAATATTGCACTACCTGTTGCACCTGAAGTGCCGATTTCTCCGACAAATCCGCCCACTTTCGGATTCCATCCGGTTACTGAACTTGTCACATCACCGAGTGCAGCACAGGAAGAAGCTTTTCCTTTCTCCATGTATCCTGCAAATCCTCCGGCACGCCAGTCGCTTGCAACAATATCAACTTCTGCAACGCAATTTTTGAAAGTACTCATTGTTCCTGGATCAGCTTCCTGTGCATATCCCACAAAGCCTCCGATTGCCCATAATCCCGTGACTTTTCCGGTTACTTTGCAATTCGTATAAGTGGAACTGGCATCTATTCCCACAAAACCACCTGTATTATCACCGCCTTTGATTGTAACATCTGCCTGGCAGTTATCTACCGTCGCACGACATACCTCTCCGATCAGTCCGCCTGATATCATTGCCTTTTTCATTTCCACTTTTGTATTTGCAATTGTTCCTGATACGGAAATATTATCAAAACGAATCGTATGACCAAAATTTGCCATTACATATCCGGCTAAAATGGCAGAACTACTTCTTTCCATTCCCTCATCCGTTGCATAAATTCTGGCATCCACAATGTTGAGATCTTTCGCACCCACATTTGTTGCAGCTCCTGCATTATCTCCTATATTCCCAAAAAGTCCCGCACTGTTTTTTTCTGTACGCTCGTCTACAATAAGACCTGTGATTGTCTTTCCGTTTCCATCCAGAAAACCTGCAAACGTTTTATTCTCGCTTGCTCCGTTCTCATACCACTTCCATACGCCGATTGGATTCCATCTGTGTGCAGACAGATCGATATCATTTTCCAATCTGAAATACACATCCTTATATACTGTTACCTTATCTTCCACATCTTTTGCAACCTTAGCAAGCTGTGCTCCGTCTGTGATCAGATACGGATCTGCTTCCGTACCGCTTCCGCCTGCAAATGCTGCTGCCGCATTGTCCCTCCATGCTGTTGCCGGAACTCCGTCATCTGCCAGAACCGGCTTCTGCATGAATAACACTGCGATAAAACAGATAAGCATTGCTCCCACATACTTAATTTTCTCTTTCATACCAAATACCTTCCTTTATTGTAAAAATATTTCATATTAGCTTATTTTATCTTCAAAAATAGCATGATTCAATCCACCTGGCTCAAGCGGTTGATTTCCGGCTCAAGTGGTTTTTTTCTGCTGTTTCTTGTTTTTTATCCGGAATTCATCTATTATGAAGTCAGATTATTTTTATGAAAGAGGAATTTGCCATGAGGATTGCACTAGTTGACGACTGTCTGGATGATTTAAGTATTATGCATCAGTTTCTTGCAGAGGCATTAGATACGGACTCGGTCATTACAGAATTTCATAATGGAGAAGATTTTTTACAGCACTGGAGTGCAGATACTTTCGATCTGATCGTTCTTGATATTTATATGGAGCAGTTAACAGGAATCGAGACCGCACGGGGCATACGGGAAACGGATCCGAATGTCTGCCTTGTATTTGCCTCTACAAGCAATGAATTCGCGAGTGAAAGTTATGAGGTGAATGCCTGCTATTATCTTCATAAGCCTTTTTTGAAGCAACAGGTTCTTGCAATGCTTGACCGGATTGGTCAGCAAAGTCTTGAGGTTTCACGTACCGTCCTTCTTCCGAATGGGAAAAAGGTACTTTTACGCAGCATTATTTACGCAGATTACGCCTCTCACCGGGTAACTTTGCATTGTAAAAAAGATGAAACGATCACCCTGCGTGTACCTTTTCAGGAGATTGAACAGCTTCTGTGCCACTATTCCTATTTCTATAGTCCATGCAAAGGGATTGTCGTTAATTTTTATGAAGTGTGCGGTCAGCCCGGTACGGTATTTTCCATGTCTGATGGCTCACTGATCCCGATCAGCCGCCGAAAATTCGCTGATGTACTGTGTGCTTACTCATCATTTTGCTTTGATAAGATCAGAAAGGAGATGTCATAATGCTTCCACCACTTTCCCTCATTTTTGAAATCTGCCTGTATTCCCTGCTGAACTTTTTCCCGTTTTTGATATTGGCATTATATCCGTTCCGGGATGATCTCCGTTTTTCACGCACGAAAACCGGACTGTTGATTGTCGTCCTCACGTTTCTTCAGATTCTGTTCGGACTTCTTGCCCGTTTTTCAACCGGAAATATCTCTGCCATATTGTCTTTGATCAGTACGCTTTCTTATGCAATTTTTTACTTTGCTGCCATCAGAAAATCACCCGGCCAGCTTTTATTCGTACTGCTTATGATTTCGAATATTGCCAATCTGACCGTCATTACCGCAAAGTGTCTGGAAGGGCAGTTCTTCCCAGATTTTGCTCTTTTGCCTTACCGTTATTCAATGTCTTTGTTTATGGTGATCGCTGAAATTTTTATTTTAATACCAATCTTTGTTTTTCTGAAAAAAGTGATCACTCCTGCGATTTACTGCTCACAGTCTTTTCATGAGTGGCGTTATCTCTGGCTGATCCCGGCAACCTTTTACCTGATCTGGTATTATATGGTCTATGGCAATTCGACTTTATCCGGGCTTGAGATCGCACTAAATCCCAAAAATATCATTATATCTGTCTTTATCAATGCCGGAGCACTTCTTATTTATTCCATCGTTGCCAGATTGATTGTAAATCAGGAACAGATTTTAAAACTGCAGCAGCAAAATCATCAACTGGAATTGCAGACTGTCCAGTATGAAAAACTTCAGGAAAGAATTGAAGACGCCCGCCGTACAAAACATGATCTGCATCATCATCTATCTGTTATGCAGGCTTATTTGGTGAAAAAAGATTATGAAGCCTTAGCTTCCTATCTGGAACAGTATTGTAAGCAGTTACCGGATCATTCCCTGATCACCTTCTGTGAAAATATCTCTGCAAATATCGTTCTGTCCTATTATGCACAGGAAGCAGAGCGTCTTGGTATTGCTTATTCTGCAGTTGCGAGTATTCCGGCCTCCTGCCCGGTTGAAGCCAATGATCTTTCTGTTCTTTTTGGAAATCTGCTTGAAAATGCAGTGGATGCCTGTGTAGCTTCTAAGACAACTGCACGAAGCATCGTTGTCCGGGCAGTTTATAAAAATGGTTCTCTTTGTATTGCGATCGACAATACTTTTGATGGTAAAATTATGCAGGATCCGGATGGAACTTTCTCATCCACCAAGCATGCCGGCAAGGGATTAGGTACTGTTTCCGTCCGGACAATTGCTTCAAAATATCACGGCACCTGCCGCTTTGACTGGAAGAATCAGATGTTCTATGCATCCGTGATCTGCTTTGAAAAATAAAGGATTTTCAGTATAAATGGAATGTGGTTTGTAAATAGATTTCGGATAAGTGGTAAAATTTCTGCAAAAAGACGCAAAAAAGACCTCACAGAATGTTTTTTCCACTCTGTGAGGTTCTGTAGTAATTGTCCTGTCTTATTTAATTGAACAGATTCTTAAAGAAATCTGCAATAGATGAAAACAGATTTGAGAAGAAGCTTCCAATCTTATCAAAGATTCCATCTGCACCAAGGTTCTCAATCTTGTCATAAATGGATTTTGCCTGATTTACAAGGTTGTCTACATCAAGATCCAGATTGCCAATCTTCTTTAACAGGTCTAATAACTGCTCTTTCTGCTCTTCTGTCAGTGTCACATCAAATTTATCTGCTGCTTCATCAATGGCATCACGGATGCTTGCATCATCCGTAAGATTGTTTTCTGCAATCTGCTGTTTTAAGTATGCTACCAGACCTTCTACCGACTCAGCATCTGCTCCGGTGCTGCTTTCAAGCTGTCCGGTTAATACCAGCTCATTTAATGCAGTATCCACATTTTCCTGTGGAAGCTCTTTACCAGTCATTTCCTGATATGCTTTAAATACGCCAACCAATGCAGCGGTTCCGGAAATATTTTTCGGTCCTGCTACAATGATATCTGCATCTTCAATCCCTGCTGTTACCAGTGCATTTTTATACATACCAACGGTACAATAAGAAATATTCTTTGTGGAAATGTTGATTCCATTTCCTTTCTCTTTCTTTACAATCACAACGGAGGACCAGGACTTGCTTCCAATCTGGGAAGATGGAATATAAGCGTCCAGATACTGATGCTCCTCAGAGTTGCTTACTGTTACTACGTCATAGTTACCAAGCTGTGCCGGGTCAATTCCCATCAGGCTTAAAACAGTGTTCTTCTGGTCTTCGGATAAGTCTGCGCCTAATGCCAGATATGGTTTGTCGCTTTCCTTGATTACAACATTGTCATCTGCTTTGTCATTGGCTGCTGCCGGGTTATCTGCAGCTGCTCCGGCATCCGGCGTGCTGCTGTCTGCTCCACTGTCCGGATTTGCTGCTGCATCGGAACTGTTATCCGCTCCGTCTGCCGCACCATCTTCCCCGGATGTCTCTGTCGATAAGGTACCGGTCACTTCTGCTGCGGATGCCTGAAATGGCACTCCAAGAAACAGCATACATGCCAATCCCATTCCCATTATTTTTTTGATATGTTTTTTCATTTTTTCCTCCTTTTTCAGGCAAGGTGAACATTCATCCATGCCCGAATATCATGATATACAACATCACGGTCTGTCTCATTTAAGATTTCGTGACGGTCGTTGTCATATAATTTCCAGGTAATATCCTCTTTGCCGGCTGCGTCAAATTTATTATATACCTTCTTTACGCCGCTGCCGCAGCCTCCCACCGGATCCATTGCTCCCGACACAAAGAATAACGGAAGACTCTTTGGAACTGCTTCAATATTTTCCTGCTGGTTGTCAAATAGAACTGCCTCAAACAGTCCCATATAAGCATTTACTGTAAATACAAACGTGCATTTCGGGTCTGCATAATAGGTTTTTACTATTTCTTCATCCTTGGTCAGCCAGCTGTTAGAAGTATCTTTCCCCGTCAGATCAAACTGATGATAGTATTTATCATAAGATAATTTCTGTAATAATTTACTTCTGTGATGCCAGCCCAGAAAAGCTGCCTGCAGCTTTGCAATAAACATGGCAAGCTTTGTGGTATTGTCCGGAATACAGCCGGTTCCCATAATTATAGCACCGGTAAGTCCCTCTCCATGTATCGCCAGATATTTCCGAAGCATATAAGAACCCATGCTGTGTCCTAACATAAAATAAGGCACACCCGGATGCTCTTTCCGTGTTATCTCCCGGAGTGTATGCATATCGGCAACCACCGTATCGCTGGGATGCTCTGCAAAAAATCCCCATTCATCCTTAGATACAACGGATTCGCCGTGTCCGATATGATCATGACCTACCACCAGAAAACCATTGTCATTTAAAAATTCTGCAAAAGCCCGGTAGCGCTCAATATATTCCACCATACCATGTGTTATCTGTAAAACTGCACGATACTTTCCATCTTCCGGAGTCCATTGTACTGCATGAACTGTGGTTCGCCCATCTGCGGAAGGGAAAGAAAACACTTCCTCTTTCGTCATATAATATACCCCCTGTATGTTATAAATCCCTTATATTTTACAATGATTCTGCACTTTTTACAACCGAAGCGTCCTGCAAAAACCATAATACTCTATTAAATTTTTCTTAAATCCCTAAAGTTTTACCTACAGAACCCGCCTCTGAAAGCTTCCTGTGTATGCCGGACTACCGAAAACACCGTATTATTGCCTGTACACTTTCTCTTCCACTGTAAGTGTCCACTGCCGGCTCATAAACGGCTGCAAACTGTATGCTGTTTTCTTTTCCATGCATAGCTGCATCCACTTCTTCACTGCCAAACTTTTCACTGAGAAATGTAAGAAATTTTTCCACTTCTCCAAAATAGACTCCTGCCACCGGATTCCCCTTTGAATCCAACAAATGAAGCTTTAACACATTCCGGTTTACGCCCACTATACCAGCTCTCGTAATCTTAATATTACGGTCTGCAAATACCGGTTTGGTATTGGACTTTCCGCAAGGCTCCAGCACACTTAACTGCCGGATGGTATCTACCGTAAAATAGGACATCGGAAGCACCGCATCCAGCCTTACCACCTCTGCCATATCTTCTTCAGAAAGTTCTGCCTTCTGATTAAGCTGTTCCCGCAATTTATCAATATCTTCTTCCCGCATGGAAAGTCCTGCTGCCATAGGATGTCCGCCGTATTTTGTAAACAGCTCCGCCACTTCCGTCATTTTATCAAACATGGAATAGGCTTCGATGGAACGACCGGAGCCTTTGACTCCTTCTTCTCCTCTGGTCAGTACAAATACCGGTCTCTGATAGGTTTCCCGGATTCTTCCGGCAATGATTCCCGCAAGACTCTCATGGCATTCCGGCAGGTAAACCACTAATACTTTATCTTTTTCCCGGCCTTCCTTTTCAATCTGTTCCAATGCCTTCTGTGTCTCCTGCTGTGTCATATATTTCCGGCTTTCGTTAAGCTCCACCAATTCGCCTGCCAGTGCAGAAGCCTTTACTTCATCCCGCTCAAGCAGCAGCTCCAGGGAACGTTTTGCCGTATCCAGTCTGCCGCTGGCATTGATACATGGCCCCAATACAAAGCCGATATGATATGCACTCAACGGCTTGTCAGAAAGCTTGTTTTTTGCAATCAACGCTTTCATTCCGGGATTCTTCGTATGCTCTAACGCTTTTAACCCAAGCTTTACCAAAATACGGTTTTCTCCGGTTAAGTCCATGACATCCCCCACCGTTGCAAAGCCTGCATTTTCAATAAAAATATCCGCTTCTTCCACCGGAATATCCATTCTCTCATAAAGCACCTGCACCAGCTTCCACGCCACTACTGCTCCGCAGATTCCTTTGCAGGGATACGGACAATCCGCCTGCTTGGGATTTACAATGGCATCCGCATTGCTCCGTAGAAATTCCTTTCCTTGTTCTGTATTACGATAAGGAATCTCATGGTGGTCTGTTACCACAACGGTCATTCCCTTTTCCTTTGCAAAATTAATCTCGTTGATTGCAGCAATTCCATTGTCACAGGTAATCAAAAGTTCTTTTCCATCGGACAATGCCTGCTCGATTAAATGCTCATTGATTCCATAACCATCTTTCATCCGGTCCGGGATTGCAGCATCCACATTGCCACCGCACCGGCGGATTCCATCTAATAAAATATAGGTTGCATTGACACCATCAATATCATAATCACCAATGATACGCATGGCCTTTTTCTCTGCAATACCCTCTGCAATAATTTCTGCAGCTTTATCCACATCCTTTAATAAATGAGGATTATGTAATGCCTCTTTTCCACCATACAAATATTCTGTAATTTCTTTTTCGTCTATTATATCCCGGTTTCTTATAATCCGGGCAATCAGTGGGTCAATTCCATATTTCTTTGCCATTTCCATGAAATTGCCGCCTTTTCTGATTTCAATCCATTTCTCCATGAAGCTTTCTCTGCCTTATCTATTCATATTCCACATTTATGAGCACCAGTCCCTTTGCTGCTGCCACTGGTCCTGCCAGACTGCGGTTTCTGCCCTCTAATATTTCTTTCATCTCACGAACTTCCCGCTTTCCCGTTCCAACTTCTAACAGTGTTCCGGTAAGGATTCGCACCATGTTCTGTAAAAATCCATTTCCGGTAAAAGAAATGTCAAGTTCATCCTTTTTCTCTTCTATCCGAATCTCATAAATCGTCCGTACTGCCGATTTTTTGAAATGACGGTTGCCGCAAAAAGAAGTAAAATCGTGGGTTCCAAGCAGCACTTCCGCCGCTGCCTTCATTTTGTTAATATTCAGGTTTTCTGCCACCGGTGTTACATATTTTCTCCGGAATACATCCGGCTTCTCCCCTAAGAAAATGCGGTAGCAATAAGTCTTTTTTACTGCGTTTAATCTGCTGTGAAACCGAAGCGGTACTTCGGATACCTCTAATACCACAATATCCTCCGGCAGATACTGGTTACAGTACCGCTTTATCTCTTCCGGTTCATATGCGCTCTGAAGTTTAAAATTTGCCACCTGTCCCATGGCATGCACGCCCGCATCCGTTCTTCCGGAGCCATGTATCTCTATTTCTTCTCCTGTCATTTTCTCCAATACCGACTGCAGCTTTCCCTGAATGGTCTGCTCTGTATTTCCCTGAACCTGCCATCCGCTGTATCTGCTGCCATCGTATTGCAATATCATTTTATAATTTATCATGTTTTCTCTCCATTCATTCTGCAACAGTATAACACGTTTTCCCGCTTTCCGGCATATACTTTATGGAATAAATATCATGAGGTTTCCATATGTCAAACCTTTCTTATATGCAAAAAGCCACGGACAGAGGACAACTGCAGATTCATGTCACCACAGAGCGTGGCTTTTTCCCCATTAAAGATGCCTCCATCCGTCTCTCCTATACGGGAAATCCTACTGAAATTATTGAAGAACTATCAACTGACATTTCCGGTCAGACTGCAGCAGTTGAACTGCCGGCTCCCCCCTTAGAATATAGTATGGAGCCTTCTGAATTCCAGCCTTACTCGGAATATACCATTCAGGTAAATGCGTCCGGCTACCGTCCCATCAATATTTCCGGTATCTCCGTTCTGCCGGATAAAACTTCCATCCAAAATGTCCGGATGGAAACTGCCACCGTGGAAAATCCACTGGAACGAAATATTGTTATAACAGCCAACACTCTCTATGGGAATTTTCCGCCGAAAATCCCAGAGGATGAAATCAAGCCGATGACTGAAAGCGGCGAGATTGTCTTAAGCCGTGTTGTCATCCCGGAATATGTCATTGTCCATGACGGCCCGCCAAGTGATTCTTCCGCCAACGACTACTATGTCCGTTACCGGGATTACATCAAAAATGTTGCCTCCAGCGAAATCTATGCTACCTGGCCGGATGCTGCTCTCCGTGCAAATATTTTAGCGATTATGTCCTTTACCCTGAACCGGGTGTATACGGAGTGGTACCGGAACAAGGGCTATGATTTTACCATTACTTCTTCCACCGCCTTTGACCACAAATTTGTCTACGGCAGAAATATTTTTTCCAATATTTCCAATATCGTCGATGAGATGTTTAACAGCTATCTTTCCCGCCCGAATGTCCGCCAGCCGATTCTGACCCAGTACTGTGACGGGCAGCGGGTAAGCTGCCCGAACTGGATGACTCAGTGGGGTTCGAAATACTTAGCCGACCAGGGATATTCCACCATTGAGATTCTGCGCTACTATTACGGCAGCAGTATGTATATCAACACGGCGGATGAAATCAGTGGTGTGCCTGCTTCCTGGCCGGGCAGCAACCTTGAGGTTGGTTCTACCGGAGATAAGGTGCGGATGCTGCAGGAGCAGCTGAACCGGATTGCACGTAACTACCCTGCGCTTCCGACTATTGCCGTGGATGGCATTTATGGTTCTGCAACCAAAGCTGCCGTAGAAAAATTCCAGTCCATCTTTGGGCTTCCGGTTACCGGAATTGTAGATTTCCGTACCTGGTACCGTATTTCCGAAATTTATGTGGCTGTTTCAAGAATTGCAGAATTATATCAATAAATTTCATAACTTAAACCTTTTCGGGAATTCTTTTTACCACAAATCCATAGTAATTATGAAAATACAATGCTATACTAAATTCATATTACGAATTTACTGGAGGGAAAAATAATGCATACATTTCAACCATATCCAATTGACCTTATGGAAATGAATCCATTTACTAAAATCGGCAAAGAATGGATGTTAATCACAGCAGGTGATGAGAAGAAAGCAAATACAATGACTGCAAGCTGGGGCGGTGTTGGTGTCCTCTGGGGCAAAAATGTTGTCTACATCTTTGTAAGAGATACACGCTATACCAAAGAATTTATTGATAATGGAGAGACATTTTCACTGACCTTTTTAGATGAGTCCAATAAAGGAGCTTTAAAATATCTTGGAGCTGTTTCCGGACGTGATGAAAATAAAATTGAAAATGCAAGAATGCATCTTGATTACTACAAGGACACACCTTATATTGACGAGGGAAATCTGGTATTTATCTGCCGTAAATTATCTGCTACAAAGATGACTCCGGACCAGTTTATTGATTCTTCTATCGAAAGCAGCTGGTATGCCGATGGCAACCTTCACACCATGTATGTAGGTGAAATCTTAGAAGTACTTGCCCGCTAAGCTACTCGCGTAACCATGGGAAACATGCTTTGCAAGTTTCTACAGTTATCGCGATGCTCGCCAAAGTCTGGCAGAAAAGAAGGAGCCAAGTTCGTTCAAGCAAACTTGGCTCCTTCTTTTCTGCCAGACTTTTTTTACCATCATTTTACTTATGAATAATATCATAATGTGCCTGTACGGCAGCATCGATTTTTCTCTGGTCTCCCGTTTCGATTGCTTCTGCAATTTCTACATGAAGCTTCCACATTTTTTCAAATTTCTCGGCATCTGCATTTTCCCAGCCTTTTCGGATACTTTCCTTATAAATTTCAGAAAATACCTGCATAATTGTAATCATGAAACGGTTGCCGGAACCTAATATTAATTTCTGATGAAACTCCCGGTCAATCTCATAACTTCTCTGCTGGTCAGCATTCTGCATAGATTCTGCCAGTGCTTTTAACTCCGCAAAATCCTGTTTACCCATGTTTTTAGCCGCAAGAAGACCTATTGTGTATTCTAAAAGGCAGCGTGCCTCTGCAAGCTCATCCTTATCTATCTGCTGCAATAGCAGCATCATATTAATTACTTCTGAAAGGCTTTTTTCCATGTTGCAGCAGATATAATTGCCGGAGCCCTGCTGGCTTTCAATCAATCCGATATTCTCCATACTCTTTAATGCTTCCCGGATAGATGGACGTGACATACCAAGTGTTTCTGCCATTTCACGTTCTGTTGGCAGCTTGCTGCCTACCCGAAACTCCCCGCTCCGTATTCCATCTTTTACGAATGCCATTACCCTCTTATACTCTCTGTCCTTCATCTGAATCTCCTTTCATCCCTTGCAAAATTATTGCATCATAGATACATCAATAAAAATTAGCAAATACAGTTGCTGCTGCTACCGTCAGAAGTCCTGCTACTGCAATGGCAAGACTGCTCATTGCTCCTTCTACTTCTCCCATTTCCATGGCACGGGCGGTTCCGATTGCATGGGCGGAAGTACCAAGTGCCAGTCCCTTTGCCACCGGCTCTTCTATATGAAATACACGGCATACCACTTCTGCAATCATATTTCCCAAGACTCCGGTAATGATAATTACTGCCACCGTAATCGTTACGATTCCTCCAAGTTCTTCAGATACTCCCATTCCAATTGCTGTGGTAATGGATTTTGGCAGAAGGGTTACATATTCCTCATGATTCAGATGGAATATCACCGCAAAAAGAAGCACACTTCCCATACTTGCAATGACACCGGATATAATTCCTGCTACAATGGCACTTTTATGTTTCTTTAACAATTCCAGCTGCTCATACAACGGAACAGCAAGACATACCGTTGCCGGGGTTAAAAGATAGCTTAAATACTTTGCTCCTTCATAATAACTGTCATAGTCAATCCTGCCTACACTTAATACAACCATAACAAAAATAATAGAAATCAAAAGTGGATTAAACAGCGCCAGCTTTAATTTACGCTTTAACAGTGCTCCGATTTCATATCCAATGAGACTGATTACTACACCAAAGAAAAGGGTATCTCCTGCAAAATTATTCATTTTCTTCTTTCTCCCTTCCCTTTCGTATCACATTCTGTGTCACTCTTCCGGTCACGACCATAACAATAATCGTCGTAAGTACTGTAATGACAATCACCGGCACAATAGTCGGACGCAGAACGCTCCAGGAGTCCAGAAGTCCTACTGCTGCCGGAATAAACATCACCGGCATAATTTCAATTAAGAATACCGCAGTGTCCTTCACCTGTTCTATCTTAACGATACCCGTTACCAGAGCAAGCAGCATTAACACCAGTCCGTAAATGCTTGCAGGAACCGGTAATGGCAGCACCATATGCAGAATTTCTCCAGCAAAAGAAATTGCCAGAATTAAAAAAAACTGTCTAAAATACTTCATTTCTAAATCCTCCGATTGGTATTACCAATCAAAGAGTATAATACAAAAGAAGTAAAAAGACAAGTTTTATTTAATGATTTTTCAAAATTTTATTCATTTTCTAATTCTATAAAATCTGAATACTGTTTCCCTCTGTATGCTTTGCCGCTTTTTTCTTTTTTACCAGTTCGCCCGAAAATTCACTCATATTTCGAAAGGTATAATTCCTATTACTTATCATAGCAATAGAAAGTGTTACCAGTGGAAAATACTCTTCACCACCTTTCTTTTAAATATAATAATACTTAAGCTGTCTATAAAGAGCATTTTTCTAAGAATTAGAACCTGCGATTAACTCATCCAGAGTACCAAAATGGTACCCCATCTCTTCCCACTTTGTAAGTAGTTCATCTAATATTTCACCATTGGTCTTTGAAGTATTGTGCAGCAGCACAACAGCTCCCGGATGAATACGTCCGGTGAGTTTTTCAAAGGCCTCTTCTTTTGTTGGCTGATTATCCGGATCCCAGTCCACATAGGCAAGACTCCAGAAAAAAGTATAATAACCTAATTCTTTTGCCATTTTCAGATTTGATTCACTGTATTTCCCCTGAGGCGGCCGGTAAAATTTAACCATCTCCTTGTCTGTAATCTCTTCATAAAGTAACTTGACATCTTCAACTTCCTTTTGAAATGACGATACATCTGCAATTTCTGACATATCCGGATGATGATAAGTATGGTTTCCTACGGTATGACCTTCTTCCACCATTTTCCTTACCAGATCCGGACTGGTCTCTAAGAAATGCCCTACTACAAAGAAGGTTGCCTTTACATCATGCTTTTTCAATGCTTCCAGTATCTTCTCCGTATTTCCATTCTCATAGCCGCAGTCAAAGGTCAGGTAAATCACCTTATCATCGCCATTACCAATAAAATATGTATTATATTTCCGCAATTCTTCCGGTGTGGCATTTCCGGTTGGCTGTGTCCCCGATTCACCAAATCCAAGTCCCCAGTTCTCTGTTGTAGATGCCACTGCATTTACTCCCAGTAAGCCGCCATTCTGCCAGCTTTTTACCAGCACTGCACTCCCACGGCCTGCGCAAAATACCAATGCCAGCATTACCGCCACTGCCAGTATCCTTTTCCATTTTTTCATAAAAAAAGCCTCATATACTCTTTCTAAAGTATATGAGACTTCTTTTATCTCATGCTTTTCATTTTAGTTCTTTCAGTCATTTACTCTACTGCCTTGAATGCTTCCTCTAAGTCTTCAATAATATCGTCGATATTTTCTGTTCCGATCGAAAGGCGGATGGTATTCGGTTTGATTCCCTGCTCTTCTAATTCTTCTGCACTAAGCTGGGAATGCGTGGTTGATGCTGGATGAATCACCAGAGATTTTACATCTGCAACATTTGCCAGTAAGGAGAAGATTTCCAGATTGTCGATGAAATCTTTTGCCTTTCTGTCATCACCTTTGATTTCAAAGGTAAAGATAGAACCGCCACCGTTCGGGAAGTATTTCTTATATAATTCCTGCTGCTTTGGATCTGTACTTACTGCAGGATGATTTACACGCTCCACCTGTGGATGGTTATTTAAGAACTCTACTACCTTCAATGCATTCTGTACATGACGTTCTACTCTTAAGGATAATGTCTCTAATCCCTGTAAGAAGATAAATGCATGGAACGGAGATAAAGTTGCTCCGGTATCACGGAGTAAGATTGCACGAATCTTGGTTACAAATGCTGCCGGTCCTACTGCCTTGGTAAAGCTGATGCCATGATAACTTGGATTTGGCTCAGTTAAAGATGCAAATTTTCCACTTGCCTCCCAGTCAAATTTTCCGCTGTCTACGATAACTCCACCAATTGTTGTTCCGTGTCCACCAATGAATTTTGTTGCAGAATGTACCACGATGTCTGCGCCATACTCAATCGGACGAACCAGATAAGGTGTTGCAAAAGTGTTATCTACGACTAATGGAATCTTGTGTGCATGTGCTACTTTTGCGATGGCTTCAATATCAGCTACGTCTGAGTTAGGATTTCCTAATGTCTCAATATATAAAGCTTTTGTATTGTCTTTGATTGCTGCTTCAAATGCTTCCGGCTCCGGCTCAACAAAGGTTGTTGTAATGCCGTACTGTGGAAGTGTATGCTCCAACAGGTTATAAGAACCACCATAGATATTCTTTGCAGCTACAATATGGTCACCATTCTGTGCAAGATTTTCAATCGTATAAGTAATTGCTGCTGCTCCGGATGCTACTGCCAACGCTGCAACTCCACCCTCTAATGCTGCAATTCTCTTCTCAAATACATCTTCTGTCGGATTCGTAAGTCTTCCATAAATATTTCCTGCATCTGCAAGACCAAATCTTGCTTCCGCATGGTCGCTGTTGCGGAATACATAGGATGATGTCTGATAAATAGGTACTGCTCTTGCATCTGTCACCGGATCCGGATTTTCCTGTCCTACATGTAACTGTAAAGTTTCAAATTTTAAATTACGTTCTGCTCTGCTTTTCTTTGTGCTCATCTTCTTTTTCTCCGTTCTGTTATTTATTTCTGTCACTCTGATGTTACATCAGATTTTTTCTAATCTACTGCAAATTACTCTGTAAATAAAGCTGTTGAATAATATCTGTCTCCATTGTCCGGTAATAAAGCTACAATTGTTTTTCCTTTATTTTCAGGTCTCTTTGCCAGTTCAATTGCTGCATAAGCTGCTGCTCCGGAAGAAATTCCTACTAATACGCCCTCTTTGTGTGCAATTTCTTTTGCCACACGGAAAGCATCTTCGTTCTCTACCGGAAATACCTCATCATATACTTTGGTGTTTAATACATCCGGTACGAATCCTGCACCGATACCCTGAATCTTATGTGCTCCACTCTTACCTTCGGATAATACCGGTGAAGATGCCGGCTCTACTGCTACAACTTTAACATCTGCTTTCTGCTCTTTTAAGTATTCACCGGTTCCTGTTACGGTTCCACCTGTACCAACTCCTGCTACGAAGATGTCTACTGCTCCGTCCGTATCTTTCCAGATTTCCGGTCCTGTTGTCTCTTTGTGTACTTTTGGATTCGCAGGGTTTACAAACTGTCCCGGGATAAAGCTGTTTGGAATCTCTTTTGCAAGTTCATCCGCTTTTGCAATTGCACCTTTCATTCCTTTGCTTGCTTCTGTCAGAACAATTTCTGCACCGTAAGCCTTTAAGATGTTTCTACGTTCAACACTCATGGATTCCGGCATAGTAAGAATGATACGGTACCCCTTGGCTGCCGCAAGTGCTGCAAGACCAATTCCTGTATTTCCGGATGTCGGCTCGATAATAACAGAACCTTCTTTTAACTGTCCTTTTGCTTCTGCATCTTCAATCATTGCTTTTGCGATACGGTCCTTTACGCTTCCTGCCGGATTGAAATATTCCAGTTTGAAAAGTAATTTTGCTTCTAAGTTATACGCCTTTTCTAAATTAATTGCCTCGATTAATGGTGTATTTCCAATCAGTCCTAATGTTCCTTTATAAATGTTTGCCATGATAATAATCTCCTTTTCCCTAAATTCATATATTTCCTATCTGTTTGATATGGATTAAGTATAATATAAAACGATGCGTACCAATTGTCAAGACTTTTTTCAAATAAATTATTTAAAATATTTTGTTTCATTGGTACACATCGACCTCGTCCATTTAAATGACATAATCGCTGCTGATATCCTGCTGCCATTCCATCAAATCCTCTAACGTATACCTGTCTACTACACTCTTAATCGCATCGTTTAATTCTTTCCAGATACGAAGTGTTACACATTCTGACTGACGCTCACAGGTGTTCACCTCATCCTCAAGACACGATACCGGTGCAAGACTTCCTTCTACCTGACGTAATATCATCCCTATCGTATATTCCTTCGGTGTCTTTGATAAACGATATCCTCCCTGGGGACCTCTGATGCTCTTAACAAACCCTGCCCGTACCAGTGTAGAAATAATCTGTTCCAAGTATTTCATGGAAATATCCTGACGTTCCGCAACATCTTTAAGACGTACCGGTTCAACTTCATCATTCATTGCTATATCAAGAAGAAGTCGGACAGCATAACGTCCCTTTGTTGAAATCTTCATACTGTACCTCCATTTCTATTTGTCTATGGGTACAGTATATTCCTTTTTTCCTACTATGTCAATAGGGATATGCTTTTTTTAATATTCTTCCTCTTCTTCACCCTCAGAGATGTCGTTCTTCGGCTTCTTTAAGCCTTCAATGACAATGCCATTCTTCTCAGCATAATCCCAAAGTGCAGCATGAATACCTTCTTCTGCCAGAAGGGAACAATGCACTTTAACCGGTGGAAGTCCGTCTAATGCTTCCATTACTGCTTTATTGGTTACAAGTAATGCTTCCTGTACGGTCTTTCCCTTTACCAGTTCTGTTGCCATACTGCTGGTTGCAACTGCAGCACCACAGCCAAAGGTCTTAAACTTGCAGTCCTGAATCACACCATTATCATCAATATCAAGATAGATTCGCATGATATCACCGCATTTTGCATTTCCTACTGTTCCTACTCCGCTGGCATTTTCAATCTCCCCTACATTTCTCGGATTCTGAAAATGATCCATAACTTTTTCACTATACATAATCGTTACTCCTTTTCTTCTCTATTACTGCTGGTTCTTTACAAAATCTTCGTATAACGGTGACATGCTGCGTAAATGTGCAACAATCTCTTTGATTGCGTCTACCGTGGTGTCAATCTGCTCTTTGGTGGTATCTGCGCCTAAAGTCAGGCGGAGTGAGCCATGTGCAATCTCATGTGGCAGACCAATTGCCAGCAATACATGAGACGGGTCTAAGGAACCGGAAGTACATGCTGAACCAGAGGATGCACAAATCCCCTTCATATCTAACATAATCAGCATGGATTCTCCCTCCACAAAACGGAAGCATGCATTGACATTATTGGCAAGACGATGCTCTCTGTCTCCATTGATTTTTACATATGGGATTTCCTTTTCAAAACGGGAAATCATATAATCTCTCAATTCTCTTTCTCTTGCAGTACGCTCTTCCATGGAAGCAAATGCCAGTTCTGCAGCTTTACCGAAGCCTACGATTCCCGGTACATTTTCCGTTCCGGCTCTTCTCTTTCTCTCCTGTGCACCACCATGTACAAAGGAGCGGATTTTTACACCTTTTCTGATATAGAGAAAACCGATTCCCTTTGGTCCATTTAATTTATGGCCACTGCTGCTTAACATATCAATATTCATTTCATCTACCTGGATTGGCTCCTGACCAAATGCCTGTACTGCATCAGTATGGAATAAAACTCCATGTGCCTTGGCAATTGCACCAATCTCTGCAATCGGCTCGATGGTGCCAATCTCATTGTTGGCAAACATAATAGAAATCAGAATGGTATCCGGACGGATTGCTGCTTCTACATCTGCCGGATTGATACGTCCATTCTCATCCACATCAAGATAAGTTACCTCAAAGCCCTGTCTTTCCAACCATTCACAGGTATGAAGAATTGCATGATGCTCAATCTTACTGGTGATGATATGTTTTCCTTTTTCTTTATAAGCTTCTGCTGTTGCTTTCAGTGCCCAGTTATCAGATTCACTTCCACCTGCCGTAAAATATATTTCTTCCGGTTTCGCACCGATTCCTGCTGCAATAATATCTCTGGCCCTTGTTACTGCCTTGCGGCTTTCCTCACCCAATGCATAAATGGTAGATGCATTTCCATAATACCGGGTAAAATAAGGAAGCATTGCCTCCACTACCCGCTCGTCCGTTCTTGTTGTTGCCGCATTGTCCAGATAGATTAATTCCATCGGTTTTCCTCCTTTATCAATTTGCTTTATCAGCTATTTTCGTCCTATTTCCAAGTAATTCAGTCGGAACTAAGAATAACACCTTAGGAATAGTATGTCAATCTTCTGCCTGGATTTATTCCTTTTGTTCTTTTATTTATCCAAGAGGGTTAAAAGGGGAAAGGGCAGCTTTCGCTGCCCTTTCCATCTATCCTCTTATTTCAGACGATATACATTATAAAAACTAAACTCTCCTGTTTGCAGTTTTGCTCTGCTTAGACTCTTTTACGTCTTCTGTAAAGTACAACTACCGCTGCTCCTGCAACGAATAACAATACTACCATGCATGCAATCGGAGTATTATCTCCTGTCTTAACCTGCTTCTCTGTTGTTACAACAGGTGTTGCATTCGGAGTTGTAGATGCTGCTGGTTTCATATCTGTATTGCTAAGTACAATAACATACTCAGATGCATGTGAGAATTTGAAATCAACGGTTCCGTCTGCATTTACCTTTACAGCCTGAACATATTCTAATGCTCCGGTCTTTTCATTATAATAGTAAAGGTTTGCATATTTTCCACTGTTCTCTGCACCAACGTTGACACGAAGTGTAGCATCAAATCCAAATGCTCCGTCATGTGCCAGTGAAAGTTCAATAGTCTTATTGTCTCCAGCTAATGCTTTAATCTTATCAGCCGGGATGCTGCTCTTACCTACGGTTACCCCGAGGTCTATTGCATCTTTTAATTTACTTACAATGTTCTTTCCGTTTACAATCCAGCTTACGTTGTCACTCAGCTTGAAGGTAATGGTAATATCTTTTCCAATCATGCCATTGAATACTTCTGCCGGAACTTTTGTGGTATCTGGCATTGTAACATTAATCTTTGCTGTATCTCCCACAGCATCAATGGTATCAATTACTTCCTGGAAATCTTTACCCGGAACAGTAATGTCAAGATTAATCTTTTTATCTGCTCTCAGCACTACAGTACCGCCATCTTTTGCTGCCGGAATGGTAACTGTTACTGTCTTATCAGAAGAAACAGTATATGTTTTACCATCATAAAGATTTACAACTGTATTTCCTGCATTTGCATTAACCGGAACTTTTACTTCTTTTGCGGTATCCTTGATATTCATACCAACATATAAGGTTGTTCCTCCATAGGATCTTGAAACTACATCATAGCCTTCCTCATCAGAACTTGCCACAACCTTTCTGCTTCCTCTTGCAAATACATCTGTGTATGCATTACGGATGCTCAGCAGATTCTTATAATGCTGATAAGTTACATTGTCCTCTGTTGCCAGAGAGAAATCCATGTCATATCTATTAGTCTGGTATGGATAATTATTTAATCCGCTTAAACCAACTTCTTCACCATAATAGATCACAGGAATACCCTTTGCAGTAAGCTGTAAGGTAGCTGCAACTAACGCTGCTGATGTTGCCTCATCCTCGGTATATCCTTTTCCGTTCATTAAGGACGCCTTAAATCCATCTTCATCATGACTGCTTAAGAACTGACCTGTCATGTATGCGTTATTAAGTGCTGTATTTCTGGAAGAAAGGAAGCTTTCTACAGAAGAAATATTACCACTGACAAAGCTTGTTGCCTGGTCATTAAAATCAAAATCAAGGTCTGCATCCATCTGACCGGTACCTAAGGTACTACCATTTGACGCATATCCTGCGCCATAATATTCTCCAATCATCTTGAAGGATGGATTTACTTCTGTTGTAGAATTTTTAAGTGCTGCCCATGTTGTACTATCAACATGCTTTACTGTATCTACACGGAAATAGTCAACACCATAATCCTTCATCCATGATGTCTGCCATTCTACTAATTTTGCTCTGACATCTGCATTCTCTGTTGCAAAATCCGGCAAGCCAGACTGCCATGATTTAATATCGCCTTCACTGACGCTCTTATCCCTAAGCATATCAGCAAATGTTGATTCTGTACCATATCCAGCATGGTTTACAACAATATCAACCATAATACGCATGCCACGTTTATGTGCTTCGCTAATCATAGTTTCAAATTCTTCTGTTGTACCAAGTGTCGGATTCAATTTTGTAAAATCACTTGCCCAGTATCCATGGTATGCTGCATTATAAGGAACATCTTCTGAACCCTCATCTGTTACAGCTACACCTTTCACATTCTCTACAATTGGTGTAATCCAGATTGTATTTACACCTAAATCCTGTAAGTAATCTAACTTGGCTGTTACACCTGAAAAATCTCCACCATGATACAGTCCCGGATTGTCTCCGTATGTATCTGCACCACTTGCTGTATTGTTAGATTCATTGCCATCAAAGAAACGGTCTGTCACCATAAAGTAGACAACAGATTCATCCCAGTCGAAATCATTTTTGTTTTCCTTCACACGGTCTGTGATTTCAACATCCACTGTAGTACTGAATTTATTACCGTACTGGTCTGTTACAGTAATTGGTAATGTCTTAATTCCTAATGTTGTATCTGTTGTTGCAGAAATGGTAACTGCCTGCAGTTCCGGTTCAATCGGCATTGCACTGCTTCCACCAAGTGAAGAAACGTCAATACTTGCACTTGCTACTTCAAGTTTCTGAGTGTCTGTATCAGCCTGTTCAACCTTAAACTTAACAACATCATTTTCATTGTAGTTAAAGGATTTATTCATAACTTCTGCTGTAACTGTTGCATTTAATTTATAGTATTCAAAATATGAGTAATCTGCTTTCTTGTACTCTTCACTGTTTGAATTGAATGCATCTACAACATAAGTTCCATTTGCTTTGTAACGATAATGTGTTTTACCATCTGTCAAGCCGCTCTTTACATACTCAAAACGCTTTGTTGTATCATTGTATGTCATTGGATACTCTGTTCCGTCTACATCAACAGATACCGTCATATCCTTTAAGGTGCCATCTACAAATGCAGCATCATCACGATAGTAATATGATACCTGTTGATTTTCTGCATCTACTTCATAGCCAGTATTATATGGCATAGCAATTTCCGGCTCACTGCCGGCTTTCATGCTGGCATAGATAACCTTCTGGTCAGAAGGGAATGTAACGGAATGGTCTCCACCATCTTTAATCCATGGGTCACCTGTTGAATCTAATGCAATACAAAAATCAACCTTTGTGCAGGATGGTTTTGCAGGAATCGTTACTGTCCATTTATCTCCACCTACGTATGTAAAATCGATTAATGCTGAAGCATATCCTGATGACCATGTATAGAACTGTGGTGTAATTCCTTTTTCTTTTAATCCCGGATTCTCATAATCCAATACAAGGTATCTCTTTTCCGTTGGTACGATTACCGGTTTCTCATGAACCGGATCTGAACCATCCACATAATATAATACCTCATTCTCATCACCGCTTATTGTAAAAGAACGGTCTGCGGTATCAGAGCCGCCATCCCATCCCTGTGTTATGTCATAACGTGCCTTTAATCCTACTGTTTTTCCCACATTACTGCCGGCAACTGTAATGGTCTTTTTAAACCATGTCACATTATTTGCAGCATCATATTCTGTTTCATCAAAAACATATGATCCATTTAATCCGGCATTCCACATCCACATATCAACTTTTCCCATGTCTGTGTCTGTTGATAAATCTTCATTGTAATAATACATTGTAAATGTATGGTCTGGAACCGGTGCCTCCCAGCTGTCCGGTGCTGTTTTATATACGGTTGTATCACCACCACTTTTGGTTCCGGTAACCCAGAGTTCAGTACTTGTTGATGTTACAGAAACATCAATATTATCCGTCTGTGCCCCACTGTTATTATTAAAAATACAGCTGAAATTCTGTTTTACATCCTGTGTATATACTACATCATACCATCCGGAATGGTCAGCATTTTCTGAAATCTGTCCGCCCGGCCATTCTTTTCCAACACCTGCTCCTGTTGCAGAGGCATCTGCTCCCCACATATGATTGTAAATAGTGCTTCCCATTCCTGAAGCAAGATAATGAATGGTTGTAACATATTTCCAATCAGCAGGTTTTGTCTCTGACAAAGAACCATCAAACCAGTACTCTGCTTCTGCCTTTCCTTTTGTAGAAAGTGTTACTTCATCTAACTGTTTTCCATGTCCATCATCATTTAAAATGAGATTATAATCTGTACTGTTATCTAATGTCAGATGCATTGTATACCAGCCTTCATGACCTTCTGCTGCAGTCATGGTTTTTCCCGGCCATTCACCTGCCGGCTTATTGGTCTCCTTATATACATATGCCGCAACATCATTGCCTAATGTGCTCTTATAATTAATAGTCAGATCACATTCTGTTGGTACAGACTCTGGAACCAATGTTTCATTCTTTGAAGCATCCTTATACCACTGATATTTTCCATTATCATCCAATAAACAATAGATGCTAGTATCAGAAGTAAAAGTCTTAATCTGCTCAATTGCAGCTCCTTCTGTCTTTATCTCCGGTGCAGCCTTCTCAGTAGAACCTGCATCAACAAACTGAAAACCTGTCCACTCACTGCTCTGTACATCTACATAATAGAGTCCAGAACTTTCCTCATATGCAAGCTTTGGTTTTTCCTGATCCCCCCATTGTGAAATGGTGGCATTTCCTGCGCCCTGGTTATCTACCGTAGCACCGGCAGCCCAGACATTGACAACCGGTGTATTCCATGTACTTGGTTTGTCCAGGTACAACCGGATTGTCGGGCTCGCAGCATATGCAGTGGTTGCACCACCGATTGCCGGAACCATGGTCACAATCATAGCAAGTGCAAGTACCATACTAAAGATACGGCTTACAATGCCATGTTTCCTGTGAAAGCGTTCTTTTAACTTTCTCATCTTTCCCTCTCCTTTTCATCGTTTTATTTTATATTTCCCTGCGATTACGTTTTCCCTCCGAATATGTTTTCGCAGTTTTTCGATAATTAATTATATTCTATTTTTTTTACTTTCGCTATCCGCAAATAAACTAAAAAAGAAATTCTTTTTTGTGCATTTTAACTAATTTCTTTCTTGAAGCTCATTTTTACAATTCATTTTACACAATTTCCGCATGATAATTTTTTCGAAAAAAGGACAGCACCGATTGGTACTGTCCCATATAATTTACATAATTGAATTTTCATAGTTCCGCAAAACAAGGCCGCTAATTCTGGTAATCCATATGTGCAATGACCATCATGGCAATCTTAAAAGTCATGGCATCCTCGAATTTGCGGATATCAAGTCCAATCATCTTTTCCAGACGTTCTAAACGGTATACCAGCGTATTCCGGTGGATGTATAGCTGCCTTGCTGTTTCTGAAATATTCAGGCTGTTTTCAAAAAATTTCTGGATTGTCACCATCGTTTCATCATCTAAATCAATATTCCGCTCACCAAAAATCTCTTTGATAAACATTTCGCAAAGGCTCATCGGAAGCTGGTAAATCAGTCTGCCGATGCCAAGCTTTCCGTAGGAAATGGTTTCCTCTTCTACATTAAAGATTCTTCCTACTTCCAGTGCCATCTTGGCTTCCTGATAAGATTTGGCAATATCCTGCAGGGTATTTACCGTATTACCATAACCCACACGGACACGCACCATTGCTTCTGCATGCAGATTGTCTACAATTGTTTTCGCCAGATGCAATGCATCCTCTTCTGTTTTCAAATCTGTTGCATCCTTAATCAGGATAATGTTCTGCTCGTCTAACTCTGTTACAAAATCCCGGTTGCGGTCTGCAAAAAGATTCTTCACCATTTCTACAATAACAGAATCTTTTCTGCCATCCACTTCTATGACATAAACCAGACGCTTTGCCTGCTCAATATGCAGCTTCTTTGCCTTATTATACATATCTACAACCAGCATATTTCCAAGAAGGATATTCTGCATAAAGTTATTCTTATCCGACTGTTCCCGGTTGGAGGCAATCAGATTCCGAATCTGGCATACGGCAAGTCTTCCCACCATATATGCTTCATCATTAGTGGAACGCGCCAGAAGAATATATTCTACTTCCTGTTCTGCAATTACTTTAAAGAAATGAAAGCCCGACAACATCTGGCTTTCTGCCATGGATGCTGCAAAATTCACAACCTCTGCATGCATATCTGTTTCAATCTGAAATGTTGCTGCAACCTGCTTTCCGTTTTCGTCATAAAGGGCAAGTCCGATTTTGGATATATCACTGATTTCTTCTAATGTTGTCTGTAGCTTATGATTTGAAAGCATTCTGCGTACTCCTTACTTATATATAATATGAAAAAAGACTTTTACTGAGAACAAAGAATGTGCCTTGGCACATTCTCGCGCCTGCGGCGGTCGCTTGCGACATCTACCTTATACGCCGCAGTGCGCATCCTCGCGGAGCGTGTTTTACTTTACAGGAAATTACTTTCCTGTAAAGTAAAACACCCGGATGCATATAGCACCCGGGTTATTGCACTATATTCAGTTCGATTGTACCGAATTAGTTAGTAATTGTCAATTCAGTCTCTTTGTCGAATACATGAACCTTCTCAGGATCGATAGCAAGTTTGATATGGTCGCCTAAACGAGCCGGTGTTCTGGAATCAACCTTAGCTGTCATCTGAACTCCTGCAGCTTCGAAGTATAATAATACTTCAGAACCAAGTAACTCATATCCGGTTACATCTGTCTCAATGATGCTGTCTTTGAAGGTTTCGATTGTAATCTGGGAATCATCGATATCTTCTGGTCTGACACCCATAACAACTGTCTTTCCGTTGTAGTTGCCTTCGATTAATTTCTTAGCTTTTGCTGGTGGTAATACAACAGTTGTATTGTCAAATGTAAGGGAAACCTTCTCACCTTCAATATTACATTTAGCATCTACGAAGTTCATCTGTGGTGATCCGATGAATCCAGCTACGAATAAGTTATCTGGCTCATTGTATAATTTCTGTGGAGAATCAACCTGCATGATAACACCATCTTTTAATACAACGATTCTGGTTCCTAATGTCATAGCCTCTGTCTGGTCATGTGTTACATAGATGATTGTAGCGCCTAATCTATGATGCAGAGCGGAAATTTCGGAACGCATCTGTACTCTTAATTTTGCATCCAGGTTTGATAAAGGCTCGTCCATAAGGAATACCTTAGGATTACGAACGATTGCACGACCCATAGCAACACGCTGTCTCTGTCCACCGGAAAGAGCCTTTGGTTTACGGTCTAATAATTTCTCAAGGTCAAGGATCTTAGCTGCTTCTTCAACTTTTCTCTTGATTTCATCCTTCGGAACTTTTCTTAATTTTAATCCGAATGCCATATTGTCAAATACGGTCATATGTGGATACAGAGCGTAGTTCTGGAATACCATTGCGATATCTCTGTCTTTTGGCTCTACGTCGTTAACGAGTTTTCCGTCGATGTATAATTCTCCGGAAGAAATCTCCTCAAGACCTGCAATCATACGAAGTGTAGTAGATTTACCACATCCAGATGGTCCTACGAAGATGATGAATTCCTTATCTTCTACTTCAAGGCTGAAATCCTTAACAGCTTCAAAGCCGTTTGGATATACTTTACAAATGTTTTTTAATGATAAACTTGCCATTGGTTTAACCTCCTAATGTTTTGTTCGTTTTTAACTGTCCTTATCATACAGGATATTGCGCACTTTGGCTATGCGAGGATTCCACAAAGATTTTTCTTTTTTTTGTATGTTCTGACTGATATTCTGTGCATTTTTTTATCTCTTCGTCAGAGTGACGAAAACCCATCTCTTTCTTGTACAATCCGACGAAAGAAATGGGTTTTCACTTTAGAAAATGTTTATCTTTTCTTTATAATTTAGAGTATCCGTAACCATTTACCATGGCCTCTAACTTCATGCCTTTTGCACAATACGGACAGTCATGCTGCTCATATGCCTGATAGCCCGGTACATCTTTCTCGGTAAAGAGACTTTCTACTCTGTGACCGTCTACTTCCTTAACAGTGGAGAAGATTGCTACTACATCTTCAATAATTCCACCGTAATACCGGATGCACTCTAAGCATCTTCTGATTGTCTCACCGGTTGTTGTTGTATCCAGCAAAAGCACGATATGTTTTCCGGTAATCATATTTTTGGTATTATCACGGAAAATCATCTGACCGCTGCTGTTCATCTCCGGAGAAATAACATAAATAGTCTCATGCAGATTGGTTGACATAAAATCTCCCTGTTCAAAACGCTCTGCTAAAAATCCGCCAATCATTTCTGTTCTGTCCATACATACAATGGTATCTACATAGGATGGATTACCGGTCTTCTGGTAAAGCACTTTTGCAGCTTCTTTTGCCTCTTTCACGCGGGCTTTTATACTGGTTACATCAATATAGTAATTGATGTGCGAATGACTGGTGGCAAAATGCCCCGGTATTGCATGTAATGCAAGATTGTTGTTTTCCTGTGAATAAAATTTGACCATACGTTCTTCCATTTGATTTACCCCCTGTTTGATAATTTACTGGATTCCGGTACTTCCGAAACCACCTCTGTCCTGGTTGCCCAGGCTTTCTACTTCTTCAAAATGAATCTGCGGCTGATTCTCTACAATACGGAACTGTGCGATACGGTCATTAACATGAATCACGGTATCACGCATTGCAATTGCAGGCAGTCTCCACATATCATTGTCTCCACAGTAGGAACCGTCTACAATTCCGCAGCTGTTTGCCTGAATAATTCCGAAATTCTTATAAGTAGAACTTCTTGGCATAATGTGTGCTTCATATCCCTTTGGCAGCTCCATTGCCACACCAAGAGGAATCAATTTAAATTCTCCTGCTTTCATTTCGACTTCTTCGGATGCACGAAGATCAATCCAGTCGGATTTGCCATCGATATATGTAAGCTTTTCGATTTTATCTGTAAAATATTTGATACGAATCTTTTCCATTCTGCTAAAAACTCCTTTTCTCCTACTGCCATTCCAGGTCGTCATGCTCTACCTTTTTATCTCTGAGCATCAGTTCTTTTACTGCATCTTTCGCAGGTTTATCTTCAAATAATACTTCATTGACCTGTTCAATAATCGGCATATCTACATGATATTTCTTCGCTAAAGCAATTGCTGCTTTGGCAGAATAGACACCCTCAACTACCATCTTTACTTCATCCATTGCCTGCTGCATGGTATATCCCTGCCCCATCAGATATCCGGCACGACGGTTTCTGCTGTGCTTGCTGGCACAGGTTACGATTAAATCACCCATTCCGGTCAGTCCGCTTAAGGTCTCATATTTCGCTCCCATGGCAAGGGCAAGTCTTCCCATCTCTGAAATTCCACGGGTAATCAGTGCTGCCTTGGTATTATCTCCATAACCAAGTCCGTCTGCCATACCTGCTGCCAGTGCAATGACATTCTTTAAGGATGCTCCGATTTCCATCCCCAGTACATCCGGGCTGGTATAAACACGTAATACTTCACTCATAAAGGTGTTCTGGACCAGTTCTGCTGTGGCACGCTTCTTTGCTCCTGCTACCAGACTGGTCGGAATTTCTTTTCCTACTTCTTCCGCATGGCTTGGTCCACATAAAACCGCCACCTCACATTGTGGAATCTCTTCCATAATAATTTCAGATAAAGTCATTAACGTATTCTCTTCAATTCCCTTTGCCACGCTGACAATAAGCTGTCCCTCTGCTACGAACGGGCTCATTGCTTTTGCTGTGCTTCTGGTAAATGGAGAAGGCACTGCTAAGACGAGCATGTCTTTTCCCTCGATTGCTTCTTTTAAATCTGTTGTGAACATAATATCATCCGGTAAAATAACGCCCGGAAGTTTTTCTGCCTGCTCATGCTTTTCCTTTAACATTTCAATTTCCGGTGCAAGTGCAGACCAGATTGTAATCTTATGACCGTTTTTATGTAATACCACCGATAAAGCAGTTCCCCAGCTTCCGGCTCCAATGATACTGATATCAGACATTTGCTTTTTCCTTTCCTATGCTTCCTGTTTCTTTGAATGGAAACTGAATTTGTTCTCGGTTCCCTTAAGAAGTCTTCCGATGTTGGCATGATGTAAAATGATTGCCAGTCCCGCCACAAAACCGAATACAATATACACCTCCGTCAGATACTGCTCCGGTACGGAAAGCAGTCCCATCTGGCCAAATACGATAATCTGTATTTCAAGACTGATTACACCAAGTATGGAACCCAGGGAAACATACCGTGTGATTGCTACCACAAGAATAAAAATTCCAAGGCTTATTGGCACTGCCAGCGGACAGAAGCCAATCAGAAGACCACCGGTACAGGCAATTCCCTTTCCGCCTTTAAATTTCATATAAGCCGGAAAATCGTGACCTAAGATGCAGCCCACACCAGCATAAAGCTCTAAGACCTTCACACTGTCCGGATAACGGTTCCGGAAAATGAGCCATACAATGACCATTGCCATAAATACCTTGCACACATCACCGATCAAGGTAAGAATGCCTGCCTTCACGCCGAGGTTACGCATGGTGTTGGTAGTTCCTACATTTCCACTGCCCACCTTACGTAAATCCACATTTTCTTTCTTTCCATATAAGAAGCCGGATAAAAACATACCGCATAAATATCCGATTCCTACTGATATTACACGTCCGAATAACATTTTATTAATCTTCCTTTCTTTCCCTTATAATGAATTTCAGGGAAGTACCCTTAAAGCCAAATGCTTCCCGAATCTTATTTTCCAGATATCTTGTATAGGAAAAATGCATCAGGTTCTTGTCATTTACAAAGATAACAAAAGTTGGCGGTTTTACCGCTGCCTGTGTAATATAATATAATTTTAAGCGTTTTCCCTTATCCGTTGGTGGCTGCTGCATGGCAACTGCCTCTGCCATAATCTCATTTAATACACCGGTTGCCACACGCATGCTGTTATTTTCAAGCACTACATCAATGGTCTCAAAAATCCTGCCGGTACGCTGTCCGGTCTTGGCTGAAATAAATAAAATCTCTGCATATGGCATGAAGCTTAAAATCTGACGGATTTTCTCTGTATGCTTGTAAATGGTCTTATCATCCTTTTCAATGGCATCCCATTTATTCACTGCAATGATAATTCCTTTGCCTCTTTCATGGGCAATTCCAGCAATCTTGGCATCCTGCTCCGTTACGCCTTCTGTAGCATCAATTACAATAATGACCACATCTGCACGTTCCACTGCTGTTACTGCCCGGATGATACTGTAACGCTCTAATTCTTCTTTAATCTTATTCTTTCTCCGGAGTCCTGCCGTATCAATAAATACATATTCTCTGCCATTATATTTTATATCGGTATCAATGGCATCTCTTGTAGTTCCGGCAATATCAGAAACAATCACACGGTTTTCACCGGTCAGCTTGTTAATCAGTGATGACTTACCTACGTTCGGCTTACCTACAATGGCAATGCGCGGTCTGTCATCTTCTGCTTCTTCTAACATTTCCTGGGTAAAATGCTTTGCCACTTCATCTAACAAATCACCGATTCCAAGTCTGGATGCTGCTGATACCGGAACCGGATCACCAATTCCAAGATTATAAAATTCATAAACATCCGGCATATATTTTTTAAAATCATCTACTTTATTTACTGCAAGAATAATTGGCTTCTTGGAACGGCGCAGCATGTCAGCTACTTTCTGGTCTGCATCTACAAGCCCCTGTCTTACATCCGTAATAAAAATAATGACATCTGCGGTATCAATGGCTATCTGTGCCTGCTCCCGCATCTGGGATAAAATAATATCTCCGCTGTCCGGCTCAATACCGCCGGTATCAATTAAGGTAAAGTTATAGTCAAGCCAGGATACTTCGGCATATATACGGTCACGGGTTACACCCGGAGTATCCTGTACGATAGAAATTCTTTCACCTGCCAACACGTTAAAAAGTGTTGATTTTCCTACGTTTGGTCTGCCTACAATAGCTACTACTGGTTTACTCATTCTGTCTCCTTCCAAGGACTGCATTCAGCAAATCCTGCCCGCTTGATTTTACAATATCTGCCTGTACTTGTAAAGTTCTTTTCAGCTCCGTCAATGTGATGTCATCTAAGAAAACATCCTCTCCCATACGCAATACATTGCATGGCAGCAGTATCTCATCTCCCAAATCTTCGTCCTTAAGCTGTGCGATAATATCCTGTCCGGTCAGAAGTCCTGCAACGGTAATCCGTTCTCCGAAGAAATCGTTTCGGATCACGCGGACCCGTATCTTTACATTTGGAAACTTCTCCTTCATTTCTCCTGTCAGTTCCTCCAAAATCGGTCCTGCCAGCTTTCCGGTTACCAGCGTAACTGTCCTTTTCAGATTTGCATCACCTTTTTCTGCTGCAAGTGCCTCCCGGAATTCATCCCGCAGCAGTGTAATCATTCCCACGCCATTTTCCAGCTGGATATACCCATCATAGTTTTCTGCAGACGGAAGAGGCTGCTCTGCCAGAAGATACCACTCGTCTCCTCCATGCACAAAGTGTGTACCGAAATGCTCCATGCAATAATCCTGCCAGCGGTGAATCTGCTCTAAGACTTTTCCTGCATCCTCTTTTTCAAAAGCTTCCAAAGGATATAAGCCCTCCCGGTATTTTGTCAGGCCGACCGGTACAATAGAAAGGCTCTGCATATTTGGAATGTATTCTGTCAGATCACGGATGGTCCGCTCTAACTCTTCGCCATCATTGACGCCCTTGCAGAGTACAACCTGTCCATTCATTTCAATTCCGGCATCTGATAAGCGTTTGATTTTCTTTAAGGCTTCTCCAGCGAAACGGTTGTGCAACATGGTACAGCGAAGCTTCGGATTCGTGGTATGCACCGACACATTAATCGGTCCAAGATTGTAGTATATGATACGTTCAATATCCTTATCCTTCATATTGGTCAGCGTTACATAATTCCCCTGTAAGAAGGAAAGTCTGGAGTCATCATCTTTAAAATAAAGTGTCTCACGCATGCCCGGCGGCATCTGGTCAATAAAACAGAACATACACTTATTGGAACAGGATTTGTAATCGTCCATCAGTCCGTTTTCAAATTCGATTCCAAGGTCTTCATCATAATCTTTTTCAATTTCCAGTTCCCACTCTTCGCCATTATTCTTTCTTACTACCACCAGAAGATACTCGTCCTCTGTCAGGAACTGATAGTCAAATACATCTTCTATTTCTTTGCCATTAATGGAAATCAGCTCATCTCCCGGCTCCAGCTCAAGCTCCATGGCAATGCTGTCCGGTTTAACTCCACTGATGACATGTTTCTTTGTATGCATAAATTATTTTCTCAATCTTTCTATATTATAATACCTCTTTAGTTTACAATAAAAAGGGCAGAATAACAACAGTTATTCCACCCTTCCATTTATTCCTGCTCCATACTCATGCTTCTGTCTTCCATTTCCTGTGACGTCATCAGTTCATCCTCCGACTCAATGATATGTAACTCCAGCAGTTTGTTAATCGTGTATACACAACGATCATTCAAATTCAAATCGAAATAATAATCTTTACTGTTTTCCATTCCCCACATCCGTTGTTCCCCTCTGGTAAGCTGGATTCCCTGGCTGTTATAGACATGCAGATACAGTCCATTGATATACGTATGTTTATAGTAGTTATCATTTACTGTATTCAGATAAATATGACCTGCCCGGATGTCCTTAAGATAAGCATCATATATTTCCTGCGCCCGCTCATCAGGTATATTAATGCTGCCATATTCTAAATTCTGGTCATAGGTATCAAACTCCATTGAAATAATATGATTATTCGGGTCATCATAATTCACCATCAGATTCCCCTTGAGATAATTCTCCGGATCCATAGACATAGCATAGATTCTTGAAACAACCGAATCTGCATTTTCATAATAATTTTTAGCAGCCGGTACATCATAGCTTCTCACCATAATGCTTCCGTCTGCAAGCTGATAATCAATCTCTACCCACTGCAATGCCTTATCTAAATCAGACGAGCCCTGATATGCCTGAAATTCCTTCTTCGAATCAATAATCTGCTGATGAATACTCATAATTTCATCAATTCCGCTTTCTGAATTTTCTTCTATTTCAAAATAGCAGTTAATATTTGCTGCGACAATCTCTTTCTTATCCGGGATTTTATTTTCCAGTCCGAACGCATTCCATTTGATACAAAGAAGAAATACGACGGAAATTCCTAACATGACGCCGCATTCTAACAATCTCTTTTTGGTCACTACACGCAGTTTCTTCGTCAAAATCATTTCCGCAACGAAAAATGCCAGAAAGCCTGCAATCAATGTTGTAAATAAAACCATCAGGAAATTGCCCAGTGATGTATGTACCAGCACGCCCAACAGTCCGCTCAGCAGAATTGCAGTAAGAAAAGCCACACAAAAAGCCATTCCCCAGCGGAACACCGGGCGGGTTGCCGGAATTGTAAGCACATCTCCCGTGGCTTCCAGTTTACGTTTCTGATAAAGCAGACAGGATATCACTATCAGCACCACACCCACCAGCACATAGATCCCTACAACCGAAAGGCCAAACATATGGTATTCTATCCTGTCCTCTAAATAGTCATACTCTACTCCCACCTTATTTGAAAGATATATCACCGGTGATAAAATACTATTCATACGGTCAGCATAAGAATTCGCCATACCATAGCCAATTGTACTAATCATACATGTAATCACATAGCGGCATCCTATATATAATACGTTCAGAATAATCGTGAATACCGGCATTGCCAATAACTGACCGCTAAACATGCCAACGAAAATTGCCATACTGTAGAAGAAAAAGCTCTCTCCCGTCAGCATCAGTGCCCACGCCAGCAGATACTGCAGACTTGTAATTCCCTGCATAATGCAGCATACTGTTCCAAGAATAAACGCCAATAGTACAGGAACCACCAGCATGCAAATTCCTGACAGGAAATTACTGATAAAAAGTTCCGTTCTTTTCAACGGCAGTGAATGAAACAGATGTGAGCTTCTGTTATTATAAAGATAATAAAATACTGCCATTGCTACAATAATTCCAATTGCCAGACTAAGGAGTGCTATAAGCGCACCACTTCCATCCGAAAACAGGATCTGCATAAAATTATTCATTTTTATTTCTTTAATTTCCTGTGCTGAATAACCTTCATAAGAAATCCCGGAATTCACTAACAGCCGCAGAGGAACCATACATAGCAGCAATATCGTATAAATCAGCCAGACAGGCCAGAAATGCGTAATATTTTTCCAAAATACCGTCTCATTAAAGTAAGATGTCTTTGACCGCATAATCCGCACCTCCTAATTCGTAAATAAAAATTTCTTCCAATGTCAGAGGCAGCACATCAATCAGCATCGGCGAAGTCTGTTCTAACCGCAGCTTTGCCTCTTTGGGATTGCCTTTTACAATCATGGTATATACCCTTCCGGTACTGGACATATGTAACACTTCAAAATCAGCCGGAAGCTTCGGCATTCTTTCCTGATATGCCACCTGAATCTTACAGACACTTCCCTGTAGTTCGCTTAAGGAACGTTCTAACATTACTTTTCCATGATGCATAATGCCCACATGGTCGCAGACATCCTCCAGCTCTCTTAAGTTATGGGAAGATACTAACACCGTAGTTCCATGTTCTGCCACATCAGACATGATGATGCTCCAGATCTGCCTTCTCATTACCGGGTCTAGTCCATCTACCGGCTCATCTAAAATCATAAGCTCCGGTCTGCAGCTGATTGCCAGCCAGAAAGCCGCCTGCTTCTGCATTCCCTTTGACATTCTCCGAATGGTCATCTTCGGATCAATGTTGGAAAATGCATCCCGGATCCGGAAAAACAAATCTTCATCAAAAGTCTTATAGATTCCCTTATAAAAGCGTTTCATTTCCATGACATCTGCCTGCTGGAAATAGAAAAGATCATCCGGAATATATGCAAATCTGGCCTTTGCCTGAGGATTCTCATACACCGGCATCCCGGCTATTTCTATGTTGCCGGCATCCGGCTTATAGATTCCGGTAATATGTCTTATTATCGTAGATTTCCCGGCTCCGTTCGGTCCTACCAGTCCATAAATTGCTCCATCCCTTACATGCAGGTTTACACCGTCTAACGCCCGGAAATCCCCAAATGTTTTCACTACATTATTTACCCGTATCATGAATATCTTCTTCTCCTTCCAGTTCCGTTATCCGATGTTTCAACTGCTCCGGCTCTACTGCCAGATACAGCAATTCTGATACAATTTCATCAAAATGTCCTTTTAATTCCACTGTTCTTGCATCCTTTACATGCTTCTGGGCAGCCACGAATGTTCCTTTCCCGGAAATGGTATAGACATATCCTTCTTTCTCCAGATCACGGTACGCCCGCTGGATGGTATTCGGATTAATTGCCAGTGTTGCTGCCAGTTCACGCACAGATGGCAGTTTTTCATCCGCTGTCAATGCATTGGAAATCACAAGATGACGCATTCCATCTTTAATCTGTTCGTAAATAGGCTTTGCATCCCTGTAATTAAGCTGTATCACTTCGCTTCCTCCTTTTGGAATATCGTAGGTGTATTATCCGTATTACTTCAATTGATACGCACACTATAACATCCCAGCAGATGAGACACAAGAAAAATATCTGTATGATTTTATTAATAATTCCTTAATGCTGCTCGCGTAAATTAAAAAAGCGGAACCAGTTTACACTGATTCCGTCTCTTTACACTACTCTATCTTCCTTTCATCAGGAAATATTATTCACATTTTTCAATTGCTGCAATTACTTCATTTAACTTCTGTAATTCATCTTTGATTTCGCGGTTGTTATTACCAAAGTCTGTTGCCAGTGCAGATACATTGGTTGCAACAATTGCGAATCCTTTTCCAGCCTCTCCTGCACGAGCAGCCTCAATAGAAGCGTTTAATGCAAGAATCTTCTGGTTCTTTTCAATCTTGTCCAGCTGTTTGGTAATATCATTAATCTTCTGGATGTATTCTGAGGTCTTCTGTACATTCTCATGAATATCAGAATTCTTCTTCTCTTCATCCATTCTCTTCTCTTCAGATGCTGCAAGCTGTGTCAGAACGATAGTCAGCGCTGCTATCTTAGCTTTAGCTTCGTTTTCATCCTCTGCGTCTTCCTTCTTCGCATAAGAAAGATATCCAACAATTTCAATTCCGGCTTTGATCACATCTCTGTATTCAGATGCTTCACCTTCCCCGATTGCTACACTTCCATCAGAATCCAGAAGTAATGGTTTTACTCCTGTTACGTTTTCCCATTGTGCAAAAAGTACCTCTATATCTTCTGCATTAAATATCTTATTCAACTGCATAATTCTGCCCTCCTAAATTATTTATCCTAATTATATCACATGTTTGCTTTGTGAACAAAAAAATTTTTCATTTTTTGACATTTTTCTATTTAATGCACAAAAATGCCCCAAGATTTCCTCTTCTTCCATGACTTGCTCTGTGCGAAAACAACAGTTCACTGTTACAGCAGGTACACACATTCGGCAAGATTAGTTTTTCCGGCAGGATTCCCGCATCTAAAAGCACTCTTTCATTGGCTTTCCAGAGATTTAACTGATACTTTCCATTTTCTTTCCGGTACATAATTTCACTGCCATGACCGGAAAACTCCTGTTCAAATTCCAGTGCCACATCTTCACTTACTTCATAACAGTCCTGGCAGATAGATGGACCTATCGCACACCATACATCCTCCGGTACTGTTCCATATGCTTCTTCCATTGCTTTCAGCGTGGCTCTTCCCATTCTGTTAACCGTGCCCCTCCAGCCGGAATGGCTCAGTCCGATTGCCCTATGCTTTGTATCCACAAAGTAAAGCGGCACACAGTCTGCATAAAAGGTTGCAAGCATCAGCCCCGGCACATCGGTAATCAATCCATCCACATCATGATACGGTCGTTCCTTTGTCAGTCCGCTTCCTGCATCCTCTGCTGTTACTTTTCTTACATTGGTGGTATGGGTCTGGTCAGAGCAGACAATCTGCCCTGCCGGAACTTCCATTGCCTCAGCTACCCTGCGGAAATTTTCCTTTACTGCCTCTATGTCATCTCCACGGTTAAAGCTTAAATCCAGCGAAGAAAATTCATTCTTACTTACTCCACCCATTCTTGTGGTAAAGCAGTGTTTTACCATATCAAGTGCCTGCAACTGTGGATACTGCAGCAACACTAATTCTTTTTTCCCCGCATGGGAAAATACGGACGGTATCATGGTTCGTCCATCCTCTTTTATCTGAAATTCTGTCATTTTTCTTTTCCTGTTCTTATTTTTCCAGTTCCAACTCCATGCTGTAACGGATTCCATGCTGTAACTGGTTCAATTCTCCAGCATTCTTTTTCCTGTATCAAGTCTCATCTGTCACTAATAAGGCTCTATATAGGGGAAAGCATCCTTCAGCCACTGTATGTCCTCTCCTAATATTGCAATCACATCAAACCTGCAGGGCAGTCCCATCATATGTTTACACATCAGGTAATAATCTGCCACTCTTGATATTTTCCTTTGTTTGCGGTAATCTACCGCTTCCTGTGGAAGTCCCTTTCCGGTATCACTGCGGTATTTTACTTCTGCAAAAACAAGATATTTTCCATCTCTTGCAATCATATCAATTTCTCCGAACCTGCAGCGGTAATTCATCTCACAGATGCTGCAGCCGGATGCCTTTAAATACTCTGCCGCCTTTTTTTCATACTCACTGCCCATGCTGCGTTTATTTTCCATCCCTGCTCCCCCTTCTGTTATTCCTGCTATTTGGATTTCCACTATTTGGATACCTGCTATTTGGATTCCTGTTATTTGGATTTCCACTATCCCGTTTGCCGTTACAGCTATTTTTATTCCAATTTACTGCGCAGCTTATCCATATCATCGACAAAGACAAGTATCTCTGCCACTACTTCATATAATTCCGGCGGAATCATATCTCCAATTTCAAGCCTGGATAAGGTATTTGCCAGCTGATTATCCTGATACAGCGGAACGTCTTCCTCTTTGGCTTTCTCAATAATTTTATCCGCAAGATACCCCTTGCCGGTTGCCAGTATCTTTGGTGCCCTCTCTCCCGGCTCATATGCGATGGCAACTGCTGTTTTTTCTTTTGTTTTCTCTTCTCCGGCATTTTTTCCTTCAAAGTCTGCCGGATGCCAGATTCCATTTTTCATAAATTACGCCCTCATATCAAAGGAATACCGATGCAGGATTCCGGCTGACGGATGCTCCTGCTGCATAAAATCTTCAACCAGATTTTTCTTTCCGGACTGGTTCTCCACCTGTACCGTGCAGGAATATCCTTTCTCCTGCAGCCGCTGCATCAGCTCAGCCATATGTTCTTCGATTAAATCATAGGATTTCTCATCCTCCAGATAAAAATTCGTATGCACCTTTCTATCCTTCATCCGCACAGACACATCCGTTGCACCAAGGTTATCCATATCAAGATGTAAAAAAGCACTCAGTTCGCCATCCGGTCTGTCCACACCACTCTTATTAGTATAGACAAATAAATCTCCGTGGGCATTCTGATTTGACATCTGAAGGGGAATCTGCACATAATGATAGGCATTATTAATCTGATTCATAAATTCAATATTCCCCTGCAGATTACTTACTGCTTTCGCAAGGGAAGTATTGCTCTGACCGGATTCCTGCACCAGCTCCTGCATCTTCTGCATCTGATTTTCCATCTTCTCATAAAGATGCTTAACAGCATCCCCTTTGATTTCTTCCGGTTTTAGTGTCCACTGCTGTTTCACCTCATATTCCAGCACTTTCTGATACTCTTTACCGGAAAACAGTTTCTTTGCAGAACCTCCGGTTAAACCCATTATCTCATCCAGCGCCTGATGCAGTTCTTTTAGAAATACACCTGTAGAAAGATTTCCGTTTAAAGTCCCCTCTGCGGTAAATAATTTACTGCCTGCAAGCTGTGGAAATTCTTTCAGAAGATTTGAAAAATCCTTCATCTGCCCCTCTGTAAACAATGCGCCGACACTGCCCCTGGCATAATACTGCACGCCATCTAATGTTTCTTCTATGGATCCTGCTATCGTTTCAGCTTCTGCTGATTCCGTTCCTGTGATTTCTGTGGCAGCAAATTCTGACGTTCCATCCAGTATGGCTCCTTCCTGAAGTTCCACCGGACTCCAGCTTCCTTTCTGTACTCCCTCTTTTACAATTACAGACATATCCAAAGAACCATCCTGCTTCAACACCTGATAGATTCGGCTTCCCAGTTCCAATGCCTCTGTCTCGGAAAGGTTTTCGTTCTGATACAATTTTCCGATGCTTTCCAAGACATCATCAAACTGTGAAGTGATTGCCGCCTGATCAGATTTATAATTTTCAAACTGCCGGATAAATTCTTCTGACATCGGAATGTCAAGCTTATGCATCAATACCAGTGACTTAATATCCGCATCCGGATATGCAGAAATACTGCGTGCCATATCCATAAGGCTTTCCCTGCCAATGGACATCTGCTCTTCCATCATGGAATTGACCATATCTATCATTCTTGGTTCTGCCGGAATGCCTGCTGCATCCAGTGCCTTTAACAACGTCGGATTATTGAGATTTCCATTGGTATAAGGTCGAATTTCAACGGTAGTTCCATCATTGGATTTCACCTGGAAAAACATCGCCTGACCAACGGCTAACTGTACGCCTGCTGCTATTCTCGCCTGAACAGTCTGGCCATTTGCCAGTCCAAGCGTAACCGTTCCGTTTTTGATATCATTTACGGTTCCTTCAAATACATTTCCTACCGTCATTTCCCGTACGGCTGATACCAGCTGCTGAACCCCTTGCTGCGGGGCTGTTGCTGTAGCTCCGGTAGCCGAACTTCTGTTGTATTGTGCTAACATGTCTGAAATCTGCATATCAATCACTCCACTCTGCATCGCCAATTTCTTTGGAATTATTCACTGTAAAAATTCTTAATAAAGGTTCTCCGGTGAATTGGTGTTGGTCCATATTCTTTGATTGCTGCAATATGGGCTGCGGAGCCATAACCCTTGTTATCCGCAAATCCATATTCCGGCATAATTTTCGCATATTCAACCATCATGCGATCCCTTGTTACCTTTGCAATGATACTGGCTGCTCCAATGGAAATGCTCTTTGCATCTCCTTTGACAATCGGAACCTGACGGATATCTACTCCCGGTATTGTCACCGCATCATTTAATAATATATCGGGTTTTACTTTCAAATTCGTTATAGCCTGCCGCATAGCTTCATAAGTAGCCTGCAAAATATTAATTTCATCAATCCGCCCCGGACCTGCCATTCCAATTCCTGTTGCCACTGCCTTCTCCATAATTTCATCATAGAGTTTTTCACGCATGGATGCACTGAGTTTCTTGGAATCATTGATATATAAAATGTCACAATCCTTTGGCAGAATCACAGCTCCTGCCACAACCGGCCCCGCCAGCGGACCTCTTCCCACTTCATCTATACCGCAGATATAACCGGCATCCGCATATTCTTTTTCATACTTTTTCAGATTTTCAATCCGGGCATACTCTGCCTCAAGCTTCTGTATCCGCTTTCCTGCTTTTTCCACAAGGCTCTTTACGCCGCTTCGTTCATCTTTTTCATATCTTGCTATAAAATCAGGCAGCATACTGTCTTCTGCTGCCTGTAACTCTTCTTTGATTGCTCCGATTTTCTTCTCTTCTGCCATAATCACTTTACCCTCTAACTGCTCTTCCGATTTTATTACTGGTGCCGGATAAATCCAATTTTATCAAATGGATAGATTCTAAGCCATGCTTTTCCTATGATATCCGCCCGCTTGATATTTCCAACATCCGGGAACCTGCTGTCCTTGCTGTAATTGCGGTTATCTCCCATCACAAAATATTCATCCTCACCTAATGTAATCGGGTCTGATGCAAGTCCCGGGTCTTTAATAACCTCTCTTCCATAAGATTCCACCAGTTCTTCTCCGTTAATCAATATCTCTCCCTTATCGGTAATCTGTACCGTTTCTCCCGGCATTCCGATAATCCGTTTGATAAAATAAGTGTCTTCCTTATACTGATACGGAAATACAATAATATCAAAACGTTCCGGTTCATGAAACCGATAGGATATCTTATCTACAATCAGATTATCTCCATTGGTAAGGGTATTTTCCATGGACGAACCATCCACTCTGGTCCGCTGTCCAACATAACGTATCATCAAAAATGTCAGTACCACAATCACAATGAGATATAGTATGAAACTGACACTTTCCCTTACCGCCTTTCCTCTTTTGCCGTGTTCTTCTTCCTTCATATCTCCGTCTTGCTCCAACTCTTTTTGATTCCTATTCTTATTTTTATCTTATGCTTCCACTTCCGGTTTTTCAAGTGAAATTTTACCGAGCTTTCCAGTACGGAATTCATCCAGCACCAGTGCAGCGGCTTTGGCATAATCTACTTCATTTCCTTTTTTGATACAGCCACGGTTTAAGGCAATTTTCTCCAACATCTCTGCCGGTGTTCCCTCTTCTTCCATTCCATATCTTTCCTTTAATACACCCGGATACTCTTCCCGCAGAATCTGAATCAGTTCCAGTGAAAGTTCATCAATATTTAAAATATCATCTTTGATAGAACCTATCAGTGCCAGTCTTAACCCAACGCTCTGGTCTTCAAACTTTGGCCATAAAATACCCGGTGTATCCAAAAGTTCTACATTCTTATTCAGGCGAATCCACTGCTTGCCCTTGGTTACACCCGGCTTATTTCCGGTCTTGGCGCAGGCTTTTCCTGCAAAAGTATTGATAAAGGTGGATTTTCCCACATTCGGGATTCCCACTACCATAGCCCGCACCGGACGGTTCTTGATTCCTCTTCGTAAATCACGCTCCGTCTTTTCCTTGCAGGCTTCTGCTATAATTGCAGACACCTGCTTCATGCTTCCTTTATTTCTGGCATCCATGCGTACTACATAATAGCCCTTTTTCTTAAAAAACTCTGTCCAGCCTTCATTTTTTCTTTCATCTGCAAGGTCAGATTTGTTCAACAAAATCAGACGGGCTTTTCCTTTTCCCAGGGTATCTATATCCGGATTTCTGCTGCTCACCGGAATTCTTGCATCCACCAGCTCTATTACTAAATCTACCAGTTTTATATCTTCCTGCATCTGACGTTTTGCTTTCGTCATATGTCCCGGATACCATTGAAACTGCATCTTATTTTCCTCTCTTCCCTTACTGTCCTTCTATTTGATAAAACCGATTTTCCGGAGCGGAGAAATCCGGAACCATGCTTTTCCTATAATATATTCCCGTTTTACATTTCCAATATTGGCATAACGGCTGTCCTCACTGCTGTTGCGGTTATCTCCCAATACAAAATACTCATCTTCCCCTACCGTAATCTCTTCGGATGCCAGTCCTGCATCTTCAATGGCAGCTGTATCTACTTTTTCATCAAACAGCTCTCCATTTACATAGACTGCTCCATTCTTTATCTGTATCTTATCTCCCGGCACCCCAATGACACGCTTTACATAATAATGCGACTTTTCATTTCCATTTGGAAGAAATACAATAACATCATTTGCTTTTGGTTTCTTCAGTTTATAAACAAAACGATTAACCAGAATCTCTTCTCCGTTCTCTATCGTAGGGTTCATGGACTGTCCTACCACAGTGGTCCGAAGTCCGATAAAATATACAAATACAAATGAAATCACCAGGACAATTGCAATCTCAATGACCCAGGTGCCGATTTCCTTCAGCAGTGGTACATTTATTTTCTTTCTACGTCTGCCAAAATTCAGACCACGAACGCTTCCTCTACGCATAATCTTATGTTCTCCTTCTTACCTGAATATCATTCGATCTATCTGCAGAATCTGCCACCGGCAGCTTCTTACGAATACGTGGTAACTACGAGAAACACGCTTTGCGAGTTTCTCGAGTTATCGCGGTGCTCGCCAAATCTGCATGCAAGCATGCGATTTCTCTCGCTACTCGCGTAAATACAACAAGAGGGACGATACACATTGGCACGTCCCTCTGACAGATTCTTATTTTACTAACTCTTTTACTTTTGCTTTCTTACCGATACGACCTCTTAAGTAATTCAGCTTAGCTCTTCTTACTTTACCAGCTCTTACTACTTCAACCTTCTCTACGTTAGGAGAATGTAATGGCCAGGTCTTCTCTACGCCAACACCATTAGAGAATTTACGAACGGTAAATGTCTCACGGTTGCTTCCGCCCTGTTTCTTTAATACAACACCTTCGAAAACCTGAATTCTTTCACGGTTTCCCTCTTTAATTTTCGCATAAACCTTAACGGTATCTCCTACACGAAACTCTGGTGCATCTGCCTTTAACTGCTCTGCTTCAATGTTCTTAATAATTTCACTTGCGTTCATTTTGTGACCTCCTGTATATTTTGATGTTCTTAATGCATTCATTTGCAACAGAGGACCATCGCCTATTCACAACTGTTGTATTGTATCATGTTCTCTATGCCTCGTCAAGCTATTTTTATAAGCGTTTCTGTAACATTTCCGGATTGGATGCATAAACCAGTGCTGTCTCTTTTGTAATCTTTCCTTCCTGATACAATTTCAAAAGACTGCTGTCCATGGATATCATATCTTCCCGGTTCGAGGAATATACAACGCCGTCAATCTGTGGCACTTTATTCTCACGAATCATATTGCGGATTGCCGGTGTCACAGTCATAATTTCAAATGCCGGGATCACATTGCCATTCACATCCGGCACAAGCTGCTGGGAAACAATCGCCTGCAGCACCATAGAAAGCTGTACTGCAATCTGCCGCTGCTGATTTGCCGGGAACACATCAATGATACGGTCAATGGTATTAGCTGCTCCTATGGTATGTAAGGTGGATATAATAAGATGACCTGTCTCTGCTGCCGTCATAGCAACACCAATCGTCTCGTAATCACGCATTTCTCCAAGAAGAATCACATCCGGACTCTGCCGCAGGGATGCACGTAATGCCGTTACATAATTTTCAGTATCTACATTTATCTCGCGCTGGCTGATAATTCCATGCTGATGGCTGTGCAGATATTCAATCGGATCCTCTAACGTAATAATATGCTTGGCACACCGGCGGTTCAGTGCATCTACCATGCAGGCTAACGTGGTAGACTTACCACTTCCTGCCGGTCCTGTTACTAATACCATTCCCTTTGGCTGCAGACCAAGGTCAATGATATTCTGTGGAATTCCAATGTCCTCCGGCTTTGGCAAATCAAAGGTAATCACACGAACCACTGCTGATAATGCGCCTCTTTGCTTATAAGCACTGACACGGAATCTTGACAGTCCCTGCACCGCAAAGGAGAAATCATCATCCCCATGCTTTAATAACCGGTCAATATCACGATGGTCCGCCAGTTCATATATCTGCTCTAAATAATTTTCTGTCTCAGGAGGCATCAACCGCTCTCCCTCTTCTTTTATAATTACATTATTCGAACGATATGATATCGGAAGTCCGGCTATAATAAATATATCTGATGCGTGTTCCTCTACTGCTTTTCGTAATACTTCTTTTACATCCATAATTTTCCCACCAATCTCTTTATTTCTGCTGTTCCATCAACGGAAGCCTGGTTTTCTCCTGTCTTACATCAGTAGCAGTTTCTTTCCATTCTAATATGCTCCATTCCAGCATTTCTCCTGTCTCTCCATCCGTCTCTTCCGTAATAGAAAGCTTTACACGTAACTCCTGGGTGTCCGTCTCCGGCACACAAAAGCTTATGGTATCAGCTACATCCTTCACCTCCGGCAATCCTGAAATTTCCTGCAGCGCCATTTCTTTATTTTCGGATTCTTCCAGAATAGCATCTATCTCTGCTAAGACATCATTTGCCTTGTTACATGCTTCATAATAGGCACTCATCTTATCTGCCGCCCGTTTACTGTATTTATAATCCCGCAGGGACGAAGATAATGACAACACTGCAAATAATAAAAAAGTCAGAATCAATACTACCACTAACAAAAAAGAGTATCCAAAAGGACTGGCTATACGCGGTCTGCGTTTTTCTTCGTATAATGCACTCTTACTCATCTTCTGCCGCCTCTCTCTGACTGATTACTCTCTTTAGTTCCACTTCATAAATAATCTTATCTTTCTCCCCATTCTTCTGCTTTACTGCAAAATGACCGACCATCCGCTGCTTCGCTTCACCCAGTGTAATCCACAGGGTATATTCCGCATCTTTCGTCTTACAGTTCTCCCAGTCAGCAGCAAAGGATACCAAAAATGTATTATCCTCTTTCTCATAATAAGAATACTCTTCCTTCAGATAATCTTCCATATCTGTTCCGGAGCGGAATACTTCTGCTGCCGCTGCAGCCTTATGTACTGTCATATTCATATTTCCTGCATCTTCACTGATGCAATGGGATTTTACAAATAGCTGCAATCCCACCGCTGCAGCAATACAGAAAAATAAAATCGATATCATAAGTTCCAGTAAAAATACCCCGGAACGTCTTGCCTGCCTTTCTATCATATGCCTTCCTCTATTCCTGCCCACTGCCGACAACAGCCACCACAGTATCCATTTTTCTCCCCTCTTCCGACATACAGGAAAAATGCAATAATCCATTTTCCAAAGCTTCCATCTTAAAATCTTCAACCGGAATAACTGCCTTTCCATCCGCTGTACTTACAGCAGTTCCGGACCGGACAAAAAGCTCTTTCAACATGCCATCCTCTTCAAAAATATAGGTACAATATTCTTCTCCATCATAATCCTGACGGATGATAAGGCTGTCTGTTCCATCCACCGAACCAATAGTAACTGTCCCATTATCATTCTGATGAATCTTCTCCGTAAGATAAGACAATACTGTTCTGCTTTCATAATTTTCATCTGCCATAGTCGTCGTATCCTGATAAATATCTGCTGCCAGGATAAGCACCAGAAGTCCGCAGATTGCCAGCAGCCCAAACAATGCCCATGGAAATAATATATCAATTGTATGTTTTCTGGCGGTACTCTCTGCCATATTCATCCCTCTTCACTCTAATTCTTGCGCTCAATTACTGTCACATCCGGCATAATGTTTGCTCCAAGCAGCTGGTAGTCCACAAAAAACTGCTCCTTATCATAGGAAAAACCATACTGTTCTTCCAGATACGAAAGACTGTCCGGGTAATGTCCTTCCAGCACATAACACTGCACGATTTCTCTCTGCAGAGCCTCTTCTAAAGAACGTTTTTCCTCCTCTTTACTATCCGCCATCAATCGGTTCAATCCATGGCAGGTCAATAAAATAATACAACTGGAAATGGCCACCGTAAATAATATCTTTGCCCAGACAGAATGCCTTTTTTCATGAAAAAAAAGCCTCTTTCGACGAAATCCTTCCATATGCATCTCCTTCTTACAGTCCTGCCATAATTCCCATCAACGGAAGAATCACGGATAACAGTATCATTCCGACAATAACAGACAAAATAATTACAAGTGTCGGTTCTAATATTGCAATATAAGAAGATATTCTCTGATCAATTTCTCTTTCATACTGTCTTGCTATCGTCTCTAATGTTTCATCGGTCTCTCCGGTTTTCCCGGAAATCACCAGCATCCTCTCATACAAGCCCTCAAATATTCCGGCACCGCCTACTGCTGCTGCAAAATCCTCGCCCTCTTCCATTTTCTGGCTGCATTTCTTAATCTTCTTTGAAAAATTCTTATCTGCAATCAATTCGTCTGCAAATTCCAGTCCCTTTTGCGGATTTTGTCCACTCTTTAAAGTCAGATACAGGCTGTCTGCGAAACGACATGCTGCGATTTTATCGTATAAGCCATGAAACAAGTGCATTTTTCTGCTAAAACCAGCAAACGCTCTTCGTCCTCTGCTGCTCTTTACAAAATAAACAAATACTCCAACGATTACCGCCGCTATTGTAATGAATACAATTGCATAATTCGAAATTGTTTTTCCCAATGCCAGCATGCCACCGGAAAATCCGGTCATCTGTCTGCCTAACTGGCGAAATACCTGTTCAAATACCGGCATTACTTTTGTTAAAAGTATCACAATTACAGCTATCATCATAGCAACCATAATCAAAGGATATGTAAGTGCGCTTTTAATACTCTTCTCGATCTCATCCTCACGCTCGTAATGGTGAGTCAGCCCATTCATAACATCATCCAGTGTACCTGTTTCTTCTCCTATCTTAACCATCTGAAGAAGATAATCCGGAAATACACTGGTCTTTTCCAGTGCCGGATATAACAGTCCTGTATTTATCATTTCATCATACATTACCTGAAGTATTGCCTTTTCCTGCACATCCTTTGCATCTTCCAGTAATAATGACACCCCCTCAACTGCCGGAAAGCCTGCATGCAGAACCATTGTCATCTGGCTGCAAAAAGATGCACATTCAAGATTTGACAGCTTTTGCTGTTTTTTACTTTTTCCCATACTTTTCTTCCTCTCTTAATATGTGTACTTTATAATATAACGGCTTCCGTCGCCAATATAATCTTTTACGGTATCATCATCATTATTGGCTGCCAGGGTCGGGTCCATAAGAGACCAGTCCTTTCCGTCAAAAGATATCATATTATCTACCCAGCCTATCTCATCCACATAACAGCTGATCCACGCATGATAAGCCTCACCCGCATATCCTACCTGAAGTTTGGTTGGAATTCTCTGCGAGCGAAGCATCGCTGCCATCAATGCTGCATAATCAAAACAGATTCCTTTTCCGGACGAAAGTGTTTCATCTACATCCGGCACATATCCATATGCAACATTCTCTGCTTTTTCTTCATCATATGTAATGTTTTCAATTACATAATGATAAATGTTGGTTACTACATCAAGGTCACTGCCGCAGCCTGCTGCCAGTTCTTCCCCTTTCTTTACCGTCTTGGAATTCTCATCAAAATCCACATAGCAGTTAGGTGCCAGAAATGGGACAAATTCATCCGTAATGGTAACATCAATACTCTGGGTAAATGCTGTTGCATACAAATTTTCTTCTACTGATGCAGCTTCATATAAAGTCAACTGGTAAGTACCGCTTCCCTGTGTCAGCGGATATACAATATACGTTCCATTCTTTGTCACCAGATAGGTATATGCTTCCCCTTCCGGTGTCTCTATCTGGAATTTCACTTTTTCATTGGTTCCGGTATAATTAAGCATCACATAACCATCGGATGCATGCGATGCATCAATGGCAATCTGATCTGTCCCATAAGTCACTTCTCCGGAAGCCTCCGGATGTAATACTTCTGCTGTCGCATCACGATTTCCCTTTGCGGTATCATTGCTGCTTTGCTCCGGAGAATTCTTCTCTCCGCCACAGCCTCCCAATGCACCGCTCATCAGCAATATCCCTGCGGCCATCCATATTATCAGGTAATATTTCTTACTGTGTCGGCTCTTCTGCCTCTGCATGACAACACACCTATTCCTTTTCCTGTATATTCCTGCTATCTGTACCTATATATAATAAAATTGCCGCCAGTAATACAACTGAGACGATTACAATTTTACCGTAAAAGGTTACCATAGCTGCAAATATCCCTCCTAATACCGGAATGGTCAGGGTTACTTTTCCAATTACCTGTGCATAGGAAACCGGGGAAATATCCTCCGCTTCATTTGCATCTCCTTTGGTAATCAGCTGACCGGACACCACCTGATTCTTCACCACACGATGGGTAATGATAATTCCCGCATCTGTATCGCTCCGATATGCCACAACTTCACCTTCCATAAGTTCTGCCGGTGCTTCTTCCCTGACATAAATAAGACTTCCTACCGGAATCGCCGGTTCCATGCTTCCGGTTACAACTGTATAAATATCAAACCCTGTAAGCCTTGGTAATGTCAATGGTATGCAAATCAGAATCACCAATATCAGAAGAGATACTCCTATCATACTACAGATTCTGGCTATTGTCCTCTTTTTTCTTTTTGTTTTTCCCATTCGTTAATGCCTCTGCTCTGACATTCATTTTCTTTCTTCGTAATGCAAAAGCAGTAAGAGCCACAAGTCCTGCAACTGCCGCTGATGCTACACCAATCAGCAATGGCATATTTCCTGCCGGTCTTTTGGTCTTCTCATCCTTTTGCTGCATATCTGCTAACGGAGTTTCCTCATCATCAAGATTTACCAGTTCCTGCGGAGTCTCTTCATCCGGAATATCTACATTTCCATCTGCCCCTTGATTATTATCCGCATTGGCATCATCTGCTGCATTTGCATTGTTTGCCGCATTCGCATTGTTTGCAGCATTTGCATTGTTTGCAGCATTTGCATCATTTCCGGCATTTGCACTGTTTGCCGCACTCTGTGTATCCGTCGTGTATACAAACGTAAAAATGTTTTCCGCTTCATTGCTGCTTAAGGTTTTCGTCAGATTATATGCCTGCGGACGATAATTTTCAAAATATTTAAACGCCACCACCGGCTGGTCACCCACTGCACCATAGAAGGTCTCACTGTCTGAAAGTGCATTTCCATTGGCATCCTGATAATTCACAGTATATGCTACCATATTTCCCGCAATTGCATATGCTGCTACATACTCCTGATCAGATTCTACCACAAAGGCAGATTTTCCAACAGTATTATTATCCCTTCCGCTCTCCCGGATTCCACCAATATAATATTTTCCATCTTCCTTTAGCTGAATACAGGACTGTGCCCGAACCATAACCCGGTCACCATATTTCAGTCCACTGATTTTTATTTTTTCTCCCTGGCTTTCCTTTTCAATCTGATAAGAAGAACCTGTTATATGATTGTCTACTGTAATTCCATTCGTATCTGAAAAATATCCCTGATTTCCAGAGCATAACGTTACTGTATAGGTATATTCTGTTTCATTTCCACCAACTTTTGCCCATGCCTGTACCGGAAATGCCAGTGTAAGTAATGTTGTAAATAAAATACTTCCGCGAAGAATACGTTCCATTCTTTCTTTTATTTTATTCTTCATCCCTTACTCCTCCTTTTCCAACCGATTTTCAGCTGCCTCATCTTCTTTTCGTGTCCTCTTCACTCTCACAACAAAAAGGACGACTAAAACAAGTCCTGCCGCCAGAGCAAGTGCTGAAAAAAGAAGCACCTGATTATTATCACCCGTTTTAATAACGACATGATTCGACAATGGTGTTGAACCACTGGATAATAATTCTACCGCAAAATTCATCTGCAATTTTGCCAGGGTATCCTGATAGGTATTTCCCTGTGTCTCACCTTCCAGCTTTACGGTTAGTGCAATCTCTGCTTTTTCACCTTTCGCAAGCTCATCCAGATAGAAATAATCTTTCATTGCATTGGTTGCCTGGTGAAGACCTTCACCACTTTCTCCTACCGTATCTCCACCTACATTTTCACTGCTGTATAAAATACGGTTACTTCCATCCGGAGCCGTAAAAGAAAGTATGTACGAATATGCTCCTCCGGAAGCCACACTCTGTGAATCCTCAAGGCTCTGTAATACCTGATTTGTCATATACCACTGCGTATCCCCATCATAGGTATTCTTTAACTCCAGTCTGATATTTACCGTATCTCCCGGCTGAAGCTGATATATCGCATCATCAATATCTGCATTTTTAAATGTGCTGTTTAATTTTTCTCCATCAAACGTTACGTTCCAGTCATCACCGCCGGAAAACTCTTCTGCCTGTACCTGAACAGGGGCTGCTGCAACCAGAGCCAGAGCTGCCATGATACCAATCCATTTTCTCTTCATCTCAGTCTCCTCCTTACTGCAGTAATGTCAGATTTCCATTGGAATCAACAGAAACATCAACTCCCCAGGCACTCTTAATCGCATCCTGCGCATTGTGTGTCTGTACGGCATCCACTTCTGCCTCTACATGAAAGGAAACCCCATCATAATTAAATGTTGTAGTAGTGGTCTTAAGTCCATTTTCCTCCGTTGTATGCTCCGTTACCTTTGACGTAATAGAATTATCAATCTTTAAAGTATCAGAAAATGCCGGTGTACTCTCACCCACCTTCAATACCGATGGCCAGTAAAGAACAGTTCTCTCCTCCGTAGATGCATTTTCATCCACAATCCAGCCATTCTGGGTCAGGTTTAATTCAATCAAACTCGGAGCAAGTGTTGTTTCCTTGCTTCCATCCTCATTCTTCCAGCTCTTATAAATTCTCACACGGACATATTCATCAATATTGCCACTGTTTTTTACGGAAAGTGCTTCCTTATAATTTCTTCCGGCTACCAGCTTTCCATCGGTCTCATCCAGCATATCTGTAAGAAGTGCTCCCTGATTTTGCTTCCAGGCATCATCACTTCCTGCATAATCACGGCTGCTGATATCCTTAGAACCCTTGGCAGATTCTTCCACCAGAGTCACTCCGATATCATACATTTCCATCTGTGCGGTATAATTCTCACTATAGTAAGTAAGTGCTGCTCTCGCACTTCCAACCGCACTTCCTGCCAGAAGAAGTACTGCTGCACCCAATAATAAAAAGGTTCCTTTTCTTCCCTTCATTACTTTTTTCAATCGGCTCATTCTTCACCAGCCTCCCTTGCATCTGCAGTTCCTATATCTGTCCTGGTATCTGCAATCCGGTTCCAGTCTGCATATGGTGTTCCATCCTCTTCATAGAGAACCGGTGTACACTCCTGAACGACCACTACATTAAAACTCTCTTTATATTCCTCCGGTATTGCTATTTGGGCTAAAAGTTCTTCTGTATTGCCACTTACCGGAACAATATCACTATAATACCAATAGCCATCTTCGCCCTGATTCCATGACGAGCCGGACATAGTTAATGTAATCTGACTTCCTGCGAATACCTTTACTCTGACAAAGCAATCACTTTCTCCTGTATTTGTAAGTACGATATGCTTCTCCATATTTTCAACTTTTTCTTCTATTGTAGTTTCATTACCAAGTGTAATCGGATATCCTCCTTCCGCTTCCACATAAGTTGTAAAATACGCCATTGCCGGTGGCACTGCTGCCCCTGTAAGGAATACCAATGCTGCTGCAGTCAGCCAGAACACTTTTGTTTTTTTCTTCATCATCTTATATTCCAGCCTCCTTTAGTCTTTCTTTACACTATTATCCGGTAATTGTGTCCACTGCCATCCCTCATCTTCATCATAATCGAAATGATTGGTCACTCCGTAGCCCGGATTCAATCCGTGGTCATATGTATTATCAAACTCCACTGTTACGATTTCATCCGCACTGATTTCTGCTGTCTGCTGTGGCTCACTTACCAGTCTATAACCAGCCCCACTATATACCTCTGTCACAGTAACTTTTGCACCTGCCGGAATATGATCTGCAATTGCCGCTTTCGTTCCTGCCGATGAATGTGTGGTCGATACTACATTACTGTATACCGTATTACCATTTTCATCTACTGCTTCTATCGAAAATACAAAAGTTACCTCTTTCATTGTCTCATTATAGTTATCAAGATTTTTCTGTATAAGAAGACTTCCATACCGTGGAGAACGTTCCGGTTTTAGATTTGCTGTAACCTCGTAAATCCATTTGTTTTCTGCGCCTGCAGAATGAAATGCCTGATTATCCGGCAACGCAATCAGACCTGGATTAAAATTATACTCATAAAAACCGGTTGATGCAGTTTCAACCACAACAAGATATATCCCAGAATTCAGTTCTTTCTCTCCTGTTCCATCCGTAATCGTGCATTCTGTATCCGGGGTTTTATCCGAAGCGAGCTCCGCTGCCTTCGCTGTCATCTCTTCCCATGTAACATCTCCATTTACCGCATCTTTTAAAGAGAGGGATTTAAATTCTGATGTTTCGCTGTACTCTCCTGCTGCATCCACAGTCGCTACCTGATATATTTTAGCATGCAGTTCCATCCCATTCAGTTCTTCCGTATATTCTTCGCCCTTCGGCACAGATAAAGTCAAAGTACAAGGTTCTGCCGGATCTATTACATTGGTGGCATATGCAGATGCCACATGTAATCCTGCTGCTGCCAAAAACAACGTCAGTAATCCCGCAATATACCCTTTCTTTATTTTTAACTTTTTCATTTTCCACCCTCCTTAGAACCTCTTGAAACTTTTCTATCTCGAATAATCTTTATCAAAACTGTAATCAGAATTGCTGCTGCAACTGCCAGTATTGCATATAACATATAATAATCTTTCACCGTCTGAAGCATAGATTCATTGGCTATTGCCTTCTCATCATCCTCTCCATTATACGGGACACTGTGACCACGCACCAGCAGTCTATGGCTGTTTACACCATATGGGGTGCAGGTGAAAAGTGTTACATAATCTTCCCCTTCGACATTCTTCATTGCCTCTGTCAAAGTATCCGTATCATCCTTTTCTACCATCGGCAGAATCTGATCCACTTCATATGCAAGCACCTTATCCAGTACATGCACATAGAATTTATCACCTTCTACAAGCTGGTCAATATCGGTAAAAAGTTTCGCACTTGGCAGTCCGCGGTGTGCTGCCAGTACACTATGTTTTCCCTTACCACCAACCGGAAGACTGGTTCCGGACATATGACCTGCGCCAATCTGTAATACTGCCTCCGAAGTTCCATGATAAATCGGAAGTCTCTGTTCTATTTTCGGGATGGAAATATATCCCATAATCCCATTATCTCCCGGATTTAATACGGACCAGTATTTACTTTCTCTCATATTCTGTTCTTCCTGTGAAAATGCATCCCCATCGAAGGTATTATTACCTATCTGGGAATTATATTCCTCTGCCATCTCCCAGAGCTTCTGATAGTCTACTTCATCCATATCTGCAACAGTTTCTTCATAACTGGCAATTGCCCTGCTCTGATGGTATTTATTCCATTGATCTGCCACAGTCGGATATGCAAAGATTCCCAGTCCGACCAGGAAAACCAGTCCAAGCAGAATTCCAGGTAATTTCTGCTTCCATTTCTGTTTCATTCCCTACTCCTTTTTCCTCTTCCAGCTAAACCGCTGCCAAATCAAAAGTCCCAGTAAAATCCAGAACAGTAATATAATCGCAACTACAATTGCAACTGCAGAAGTATTGACAAGATATCCATCTGCCGTCACAAAGTTACCGCTTTCCTCCTGTGAAATCCGCTCACCCCTTACCAGCAGCCGATGAGAATTGATTCCATATGGAGTGCAGGTCATTAATGTACAATAATCTTTTCCCTCTTCAATTGTAAGATCATTAATTTCCTGTGGTTCTACAATTTTAATCTGATCCACCTGATAAGTCAGTTTGCGATCCAATACGGTAACGGTAAAGGTATCTCCTGCTTCCATTTTATCCAGATTTGTAAAAAGTCTTGCAGACGGAAGTCCTCTGTGTGCAGAAAGAACACTATGTGTGCCTTCTCCTCCAACCGGCAAACTACTGCCCTCTAAATGGCCTGCTGCAACCTGTAATACTCCTTCCGAAGTTCCATGATAAATCGGGAGTTCCACACCTAACTTTTCAATTGTAACATAACCCATGATGCCGGTGCCAGAAATATCAAGAATGCTGTTATAATCGCCTGCCTCTGCATAATTCAGAAATGGCCGGTTCACATCCTTTAATTTTTCATTGTAGGTATCAGCTTTTTTTAACATTGTGTCTTTTTCTTCTTCTGTCAGTGATTTTACGGCATTACTATAAGACGCAACGGCTCTTGACTGGACTTTTGAATTCCAGTAAGAACTAATTGGCGGATACAGCATCACGGAGAGACCTATGATAAAAACAAACACTAACATTACATTCAGTTTATCTTTCTTAAATAATTTCTTTAATGTCCTCTTCATAGATTTCTCCCTAATGCTGTCAAAGTCCCAGCGAGCGGGAATTTTCTTCCAGTCTCGTTCGTGTATAAATCGGCGGTTCACCGGGAATTCCCGGTGAATTACCGCCGTTCATCTTAAAATTCTAGTTTTTTGCAGTACGTTTTCTTGTGATTAACAATACAGCTGCTACAATCATGATAATTGCACCTACGGTATAGAAAATCTTAGTACCGATACCACCGGTTGCAGGAAGTTCAGTTCCACTTAAGTTCTGTACATCCGTGGATACAGCACCTGTTCTTAAAGTTGCTGTAAAGATTGCTTCTGTTCCTTCTGAAACAACCTTTCCAGAAGCATCTTTTACTACTAATGTCTTTAATTCCGGATTATCTGATGTTGTATCATAGGTTGCTTCTACTGAAAATACAAGATCATCTGCTTTATTATATCCTGCCGGAACAGTTGTCTCAACCAATTTATACCGGCCTGCATCTACACCTTTGAAATAGAAGGTTGTTACTCCTGTAATCTCATTTCCAACTGCAACATAATCACCTGTAGTGCTGTCTAATTTGTAAAGGGTAAATCCTGCACCCTCAAGAGGAGCATTGTTACCGTCTACCTTATTTGCAATTAAATTATATGTAAATACAATAACTTTATCTTCTGGAGTTACACCTGTGCCATCCCCATAAGGATTGTTGCTGTATTCCAGTTTGGATACGTTGGTGTTTCCACCTTCACCGATTACTGCATTTTCATTCAGTTTTGCGGTGTAATTTACAACTACTTTACTTCCAGCTTTTACTGCTTTGATATTCTTTAAATCTGCAAAACGAACTTCAAAAGTGCAGCCATCATCTAAATCTTCTGTAACTACTTCATAGCCGGTTGTTACTGCTGTTCCGTCCACTGTTACAGTTACAGAATCTGCATTGAAAGTAAGTCCGTCAGACATGGTATCATGGAATGCATAATAATAACTTCCATATTTATCATATTTTGCATCTACCGTACCGGTTAACTGGAATGGTACGTTATCTCCGATATCATAATCTGCTGCATCCTGCCAGTCACTCTCTGCACCGGTAGAGTCATTTTTCTCTTTTACTTTCTTTTCAAGTTCCGGTCTGTCTTCCTTTGTTGTTACAGTTACGCTGTCATTTCCAGCTGTGTCTAACATAACAAGGGAATAGGTATCACCTTCATCACCTGTTTTTGTTTCTGCAATCAGGTAATAACCCTGATCAACACCGCTAAATTTATCATCGGATGTTTTTGCTTCCGGCTCTAATGTCTTGATTTTTGCAAATACTGCATCTGCAAATGCACGAATACCATCTGCATCTAATCCTGAAATGTAATTAATTACATCCTTATCTTCTGTTTTTCCTGTTACTTCTTTCAATGCTGCTGCATACTTATCATTTAATGTGTATGCAAATTTTCCTTCACCACCATCTGTAGCATTCAGTAATCTGTATGCCGCATATTCAGAACCTGCTGCGCCATTTGTAATTGTAATGTCTGCTGCATAAACAGTAACACCCATTGCGAATGCCATAACCATTGCAACCATTGCTGCAAAAAGTTTTTTCAATTTTTTCATCTTCTTTCTCCTTCTTTGACCTTTTAATATATTTGATACCTGAAACGGATTTCCTCAAAAGGGGGCTTTATATGCCTGCACCCCTTTCTCTTTTCCGTCTCATCCGGTATCCATACAACAGGGATGACATAAGCATAATTGCTGCACCACCTATAGTATAAACAGTAGTACCTGTTCCTCCCGTTGCCGGAAGTTCATAACCGTATTCCTGATTCTTAACCTGAATCGAAATACTATCAAGATTATCATAATAGGTAAAGGTATATTTATTTTCTTTGCTTAATTCTGTACCCTTCTGACCTATTCCAACTAACTCATAACCATTTACCAGTTTTTCTTTCACCGTGTAGACCTGACCATCTTCCAACGCTTTATTACCATTCTGGTCTGTAATGGTCTTCAATGCAACCGATCCACCCTGGCATACGGCAAATTCTGTAATATAATCAGCTTCATCCGTTGAGTCACCTTTATATAATACAAAAGTAAAGGTTTTCATCTGATCATATGGAAGTTCATTTCCATATGCATCCAGAACGTCTTTCTCAATTACCGGTTTCTTATAAATCTTTACTCCGACCTTCGGAGGCTCTGCCCGCAGTGTTTTTTCATTTCCGTTTACTTCTGCCGTATACTGGTATGCGAAGCTGTTCCATGCAGTCTCACCCGGGTTTGCATTCTCTCCTACTACTCCATTATATTTCACGGTAAGAATACAGCCCTTCTTTAATGCAAAGGTATCTGCCATCTTTATACGGAAGGACACATCATCTGACTGCCAGAAGGAATGCCACTGTTCTGTTGAAGTACCCGACATATCAGCTTCAGTAAAGCTTACCAGATTTGAAAATTCCACAAAATAATCCACGCCTTCTTCCAGCTGCCGTTTTGTGCCGCTCTCCTCAGTTACCCAGAGTTCCAGTCCTTCGGCATATGCAACAGAGAATTCACTTCCTCGTTTTTCTTTCTGGTTCAGTACTCCGGTATCATTTATATGTGGCATACTGTCTACAATAACCATCTGTGTAAAGGAGTTATTGCTGACATTTTCAATATTGTTGGTGTAAATCACATCTTTTCCATCTTCATCCAGATAAATGTAATTCTTTCCTTCCAGTCCAAGATAGCCGCTTCCCCGGTTATCTGAATTACCGGTTTCCTCTACCGTTTTCCATGAGAATGAACCATAATCACCCAATGCATAAACGCAATCAGAAGCTTTTACTCCAATATATTTTCCACTGTCATCCGTCACCAGTTCTCCCGTTTTTACACTGTTATCATCAAACGGATCATCCGGCAGGAGATATGCAGTATTTTCATAAATCTTGTTCTCATATACTGTATTTCTGGTATATACCGTAAACTCCGCTTTTCCACCTGCAGGAATCTGATATTCTTTTCCCTCCAGATACAGTGAAAACTCGTGGGTCGCATTATCCGGTATCAGCTTCCATACTTCTTCAGACAAATCATACTTATGAAGTACATTATCATCCTCATCATAAATGGTCAGTACAAAAGCATTTTTGTCAAGTCCCAGGTGAAGGGTTTTATTAGTTGCCTCTTCTTTCGACAATATATGGAACGGAGACTGAACAGAATCTTTCATTGTATAATCGCAAATTGGAATGGTTCCATCGTTGCGTAACTCCAACAGCCACTTTGTCGTTACATTCGGCTGTATATTGTCCTTCTCTTCCAATTCAACAGCATCTTCCACATTTTTACCAGATGGTATATAGGACACTGCTTTCTTGGTAATTCCCGGAACAATTACATCCTTTGGTGTTATCATTACAGATGACGAAATAACACGCTTTTCTCCTACAATTCCTTTATCTTCCGATGTGCCGTTATTCTGTCTGGAATCATCCCTGGTTCCTCTCATTGTAATGTCATTCGGATTCTCACGATATTCCACATCCTTATCTACCAATAAATCCACGGTATTGGTAATTGGAACATCTAATTCCACGTCTTTACTTACCTTGCACATCACAAAGAATGAAAGATTCTTTCCTGCCGGCAAATCATAACCTTTGCCCTCGGCTCCAATCGTAAAGGTAACCATATGATTTTCCTTATCATCATTGGTCATTGCAATGGTAACATCCCTTACCAGACTTCTGCCATCGATATTGGTTACCTGCGCCATGTTCCAGTCGTTTGACTTAATTGGTTCACTATAACTCTTTTCAATCTGAACCGGAAGCGTATATCCCAGGCTCGGACGTATTCCAACATATTCCAGACCATCCGCCATATGATCTTCCAATGTATCAATATGAACCGGATCTTCTCCTGTATTTGTTACTGTAATATTGTAAATCACATAATTTCCGAGATAATTTCCTTCATTTACACTCTTAGAGAATATGGACTTATCTTTTAACTGGCTGGTCTTCCACTGATGGAACTGATCCAGAATTGCCCACACACTCTTCTGCACATCCACTGCCTGATCCAGTTTCTTTTTTCCTTCCGGCTCCCCTTTTACCGTTACTGTATCCTTCATTCCGTTTACGGTTGCACTATTGGTATAAGTAAAGGTTCCCGTCTGTTCATTCTCTTTATCATCCATATAAATGTAAGCATTGAATTCTTTTTCAATCACTTCACCCGGTGACATGGTGCCAATCTTCCAGATTAAACGGATTCCTTTATGTGCACTGATATTTATTCCATTGCTCTTGCCAATCCAGTATCTCTTTATCTGCACATATTCACCATTTATCTTTGTATAATAAGTTCCCCAGTCAGATGTATTTTCTACATACTCTTTCCAGCTGATACCAGCCTCTACCAGTTCCTCATCATTCTTTGGATATCTGGAATTTAACGTTCCTGCCTGCTTTGCCTTATAAATCTTGTATTCATCCGAAGGAAAGACATGATATGGCATATCATCTGTCAATGACAGTCCGCCTTTCTTATATGCGGCATCTCCATCAGCATTTGTAATCGTTATGCTGTATTTAAATAATTCCTCTGCTTTAAAGGTTTCTCCACCTTCCCCGCCATTAACCTTCTTATCTACGGTAATTGGATTTTCCACTTCAATGGTTTCTCCGGTGCTTTCGCCGGATGAGTTGCTGGTGATATGATTTACAAGGTCATAATCCGCTGCTTCCGGCAATTCATTCAGGTCTACCTTACATACATATTTAATCGTTACTTTCTCTTTGGCATTCAGTCTGCCCAAAGAAAATGTCAGCTTCTTGCCATCCACCTGAAGTCCTACATAGCGGCTGCCGCCTACTGCATTGGATGACTCTGCCACGAAGTCCGTTGCACTTTCGGTTACCTGATTTCCATTCTTATCTATGATATATTGGAACACCAGTCCCTTTGGCAGCGTATCCTCTAAAATCTGTTCAATGGTTTGATAGTCTTCTTTATTTTCGATAGTTACAGTATAAGTAACCAAATCGCCATTTTTTACATTTTTCTTATCACTGCTCTTGTCAATGGTAAGCTCCGGTTTCTTATAAATAACGGTAATGGTTGAATCTTTGCCTTTATAGGACGCTTTGTTGTGAATGGAGGTATTGTTTGGATATTTTGCCAGTTCCTCCTGGCTCTTCACATTAACCGCAAATGTAAATTCTGCTTTCTCACCGGCTTTCAATGTACCCGGTGCCCAGCTTATTGTGCGGGTTTCTTCGTCATATTCCGCGCCCTGATTCCGGATTGCCTGTATCTGCTCCGCAGTCAGCACCAGATGCTCCGGCAACTTATCAGTCACCTTATAAACGCTTCCATCTGAAGCTTCTCCTTTAATCGGATTGTTTCCAGTATTTTCTACCGTAATCGTATAATTAATGGTATCACCGGCAATTACTTCTTTCTTATCCGCCGTCTTAACAATTTTAAAGTCCTCTTTTATTTCCGGTCTTGACTTTACATCTGCAGACAATTTTGTGTGATCATATTCTTTATAAGGAACAGATTCAAAATCAACATGATTTGTAATTACATCCTCTTTTACTTTTTCTGCGGCTACTGTAATATAATTATCTGTTAATACTAATTTTGATACATTCAGACTTGCACTTACATTCAGATGCTCCTGTTCTCTTGTTGGCACACCATTTGTCATATACTGGTTCGGCACACTAATCTTATATGTAACAGTTTTTCCATCCAATGTCAGGCTTGTAACGGTTCCTCCCTGAAGATCAGTAAACCGGAAAATCACATTTCCATTGCTATCCACAATGGAAACACCATCTTCACTGACCTTGGTTCCTTCCGGAAAGCTGATTCCATCCGGTAATGTCAATACATCACTCAACTCTACATGATCTGTCCAGATTGCTCCAGTATCACCAACTCCACATGGATTCATACTGTTTGCAGTGATTCTATAATCTAATGTTCCTTCCAGCGTATTGGTCTTTCCATTCACCGGAATAATTTCCTTGCTGACAGTTTTTTTCAAATCCTGCCAGAGATTCGTTCCATGCCAGATTAATTCTGCCGGTTCAGAAATCACATCATTGTCTTTCTGATCCGGAATCTCCGGTGTCAATGTTACCTTGGAATCCTTTTCCATAATTCCATTTAAGGAATTAAACTGCAAATCGAAGGAAACGGTTGAACCTGCAGGTGGTTCAAACTCTATGTAAGTCTCATCATCCTCTTCTACCAGTTTTACTTCCAGTGTTTCTTCTGTTGTTTCACTGACCGCTTTATAGGTAACCTGCATAACATCACTTTCTTCAAAACCGGTCAATGTAACTCCTTCCGGCAAATCACTAATCCGGATACGAACCGGTACCAGCTCTGTATCTGTCGGATTTGAGTTGGTTGCACTAACGGTTGCATACAGAATCTGTCCATTTTTCCCATCATCCGGACTCTTCTGTGAAACGCTCAAGTTAATACGCTCACTAATCGTGCCTCCGGCTGACGTCTGCTCTGTTTCCTTATTTCCTGTTGCTGCAAGTCCCGGAAGAATCAGTCCCCAGACTACACCCACCGCCACAAGAACGCAACATATCCCCAGTAAAATTTTTGTTCTTCTGCGGATTTTTCTCTTTTCTTCTGCTTTCTTTACATGTTTTCTTACATTTTCCTGCATATCCCTATCTCTCCCTATTTAAGGAATCCCATTTTACTCAATGGCCAGAATCGAAAAGCCACCTTTCCAATTATCTGATCTTCTGCCACACACCCAATGGCTGAACTCCGGCTGTCAACCGATACTGAACGATGGTCTCCCATCACAAAATATTTGCCTTCCGGCACCTGATAAGGAAAATCAATATCACATTCCCCTAAATCTTTCTTTATTGCATATGGTTCATCTAATTTTTCACCATTTACATATACATTGCCGTCTTCGTCTATATCTATGTAATCACCTGCAGTTCCTATGACCCTTTTTACAAGAATCTTACTCTGATAGTAAAAGCCGATGATATCTCCCTGTTTGATTTTTGTGGTTTTCTTTATTACTACCAGTTCACCATTCTCTAATGCCGGTTCCATGCTCTTGCCCGAAACCTGCAATACCGGTACTAATCTTGTTGCAATCAATACTGAAATTGCTGCCACCACAAGCAGTATTCCGAGTGCACTGAAAAGATGCTGCTTCTTCTCTCTGTGAGCCTGTTCCGCCCGTATACTTTGAAGTGCCACATCTAATTCTATTTTCTTGTCCTTATTCCCGTCATTTTCTTCTGTAGTTTCCTGCAAATCCTTCTGGAGTCCCTCTATAATTTCAATCAACTCCCAGCGTTTCAGCTTGCGGAAATCCTTATCTGCCACAAACTGCACCCCCTGTTATTCTTTTGCTGCCCTTATTATGACCTTCCCCTGTCTTTTCATTCATGTGATTTTTCTTTTGTGTTGAATGTAAGTATATATATTTTTTGTATAGAATTATGTCATATTCTGGCATATAGATTTGATTTTTTCAAACGAAATAATCAGACTAATTTTCGTCTTGAAGATTATATTTTCTTTTTTTCATTGAGTCAATACTTTCTATCAAAAATGAACCAAAAGTACCACAAAATCTCTCAAAAATTGTGTCGTTTTCAGGATTTTTAATTTGATATCGTTCTTATAAAGTAAAAAAAGAGACGTAACTTACACTTCTGTAAATTACATCTCTTTTATTTTACCTAATCGTCAGATTCTTCTGCCCAATCAGCTAATCTTATTTATAAAGCTCAACTAATCTTAACAGATGTTCATAACGAGCCTTTGCAGCTTCCTCAGATGCTTTGAACAGTTTTTCTGCTCTGTCTGGGAAGGAACGTGTTAATCTGCTGTAACGTGTCTCGTTATTTAAGAAATCCTGGTAAGATCCATCACCTGGCTTAGAAGTCAATGTGAATGGGTTCTTTCCTTCTGCTTTCAATGCCGGGTTGTATGAGAATAAGTTCCAGTAACCTGCTGCTACTGCTTTCTTCATCTCATCCTGGCAGTGGTTCATTCCACCCTTAACACCGTGTAACTCACATGGAGCATATCCGATGATAAGTGAAGGTCCGTTGTATGCTTCTGCTTCAGCAATTACCTTAACAGCATTTGCCATATTTGCACCAAGAGCGATCTGTGCTACATATACATAGCCGTAGCTCATAGCGATTTCTGCAAGGCTCTTCTTTCCAACTTCTTTACCAGAAGCAGCGAACTGACAAACCTCACCGATGTTAGAAGCTTTAGAAGCCTGTCCACCTGTATTAGAGTACATCTCTGTATCGAATACCATTACGTTTACGTTCTCACCGGAAGCAAGTACATGGTCTAATCCGCCGAAGCCGATATCGTAAGCCCATCCATCACCACCGAAGATCCATACAGACTTCTTAGCAAGGTAATTCTTCTTATCTAATGCATCCTTAGCATCCGGGCATCCTGCTGCTGCAGCTTTCTCTAACTCAGCAACTAATGCTTCTGTTGCAGGTGTATTAGCTTTTGTATCATTCTTAGTCTCTTCGAACTTGTCAAATGCAGCCTTTAATTCTGCGCTTGCTTTATCAGACTCAGCACATTTCTTAGCGCTTGCAATTGCCTGCTCACGAAGAACTTTCTGTCCGATTTCCATACCAAAACCATGCTCAGCGTTATCCTCGAATAAGGAGTTTGCCCAAGCCGGACCTTTCTTGGAATCTTTGTTTACTGTATATGGTGATGTTGCTGCAGGACCGCCCCAGATAGAAGAACATCCTGTTGCATTGGAAATATACATATGCTCACCAAATAACTGAGTAATCAAACGAGCGTAAGATGTCTCTGCACAACCTGCACAAGAGCCTGAGAACTCAAGCAATGGCTGATTGAACTGGGAACCTTTAACGGTATTGTCTGCCGGCATACCAGGTTTCTTTCCAACGTTTGCTACTAAGTAATCGAATACTGGCTGCTGATCTGCCTGTGATTCCTGAGGAACCATTTCGATTGCGCCTACTGGACATACCGTAATACATTCGCCACATCCCATACAGTCTAATGGGGATACGCTCATTGTATATTTGTACTCGCCAGCCTTTGGCTTTGTATCAGCAAGTTTTGTCTGCTCTGGAGCAGCTTTTACTTCTGCTTCGTCTAACATGAATGGACGAATGGTTGCATGTGAACATACGAATGCACACTGGTTACACTGAATACATTTCTCAGCATCCCATGTAGGAACGGTTACGGCTGTACCACGTTTCTCATATGCTGCTGCACCATGTTCGAACTGTCCATCCGGATTCTTTGCAAATGCAGATACCGGAAGGCTGTCTCCGTCCATCTTGGAGATTGGCTCCATTAAGTCTCTTACCATCTTAACAGTCTCAGGACGTCCGGTTAATTCCTTCGGAGTTGGATCTGCTTCTGGGTTAGACCAGGATGCTGGAACTTCAACCTTATGTACTGCGTCTACACCAGCGTCGATAGCTTTGTAGTTCATTTCTACGACAGCGTCACCCTTCTTACCGTAGGATTTCTTAGCTGCTGCTTTCATGAATTCTACTGCATCGTCGATAGGCATAACGTTTGCAAGTTTGAAGAATGCAGACTGTAAAATTGTGTTGGTACGTTTACCCATACCAATTTCAATTGCTTTGTCAATTGCATTGATTGTATATAACTGAATGTTGTTATCAGCAATGTATTTCTTTGCTTCAGCATTCAGATGATGAGCTAACTCTTCGTCTGACCACTGGCAGTTAATCATGAATACTCCGCCTGGTTTAACATCCTGGGCCATCTTGAATCCTTTGGTTACATAAGATGGGTTGTGGCATGCTACGAAGTCAGCCTGGTTGATGTAATATGGGCTCTTGATTGGCTTGTCACCGAATCTTAAGTGGGAAATTGTTACACCACCGGTCTTCTTAGAGTCATACTGGAAGTATGCCTGGATGTATTTATCTGTGTGGTCACCGATAATCTTAGTAGAGTTCTTGTTAGCACCTACAGTACCGTCTCCACCAAGACCCCAGAACTTACACTCTACAGTTCCTTCTGCAGATGTGATAGGTGCTGGCTTAACCTCTGGTAAGCTTAAGTTTGTAACGTCATCTACGATACCTACTGTAAATCTGCTCTTTGGAGCATCTTTTTCCAGTTCTTTGTAGATAGCGAATACAGATGAAGGAGGAGTATCCTTAGATCCTAATCCGTAACGGCCGCCGCATAATACAACGTCGTTTAATCCTGCTTCACGTAATGTTGTAGCTACGTCTAAGTATAATGGGTCTCCTAATGCTCCTGGCTCTTTTGTTCTGTCAAGAACAGCAACTTTCTTTGCAGTCTTTGGAAGAACTTTTAATAAGGAAGCAGATACCCAAGGACGATACAGACGAACTTTGATTAATCCGACTTTCTCTCCTGCTGCTGTTAAGTAGTCGATTACTTCTTCTGCTACGTCACAGATAGATCCCATTGCTACGATAACACGGTCTGCATCTGCTGCTCCATAGTAGTTGAATAAGTCATAATCTGTACCAAGTTTTTCATTGATTTTGCCCATGTATTTCTCAACGATAGCCGGTAACTCATTGTAAGCTGTATTACAAGCTTCACGATGCTGGAAGAAAACGTCTCCATTTTCATGAGAACCACGCATAGCTGGATGCTCTGGGTTTAATGCATGCTCACGGAATGCTTTTACAGCGTCCATGTTGCACATTTCTTTCAAATCTGCGTAATCCCATTTCTCGATTTTCTGAATCTCATGAGATGTACGGAATCCATCGAAGAAGTTGATGAATGGAACTTTTCCTTCAATTGTTGCAAGATGAGCAACTGGGCTTAAGTCCATAACTTCCTGTGGGTTTGTCTCACATAACATAGCAAAACCTGTCTGACGACAAGCATATACGTCACTGTGATCACCGAAAATATTTAAGGACTGGGTTGCAACGGTACGTGCTGACACATCAAATACACATGGAAGCTGCTCTCCAGCGATTTTGTACATATTAGGGATCATTAATAAAAGACCCTGGGATGCAGTAAATGTAGTGGTTAAAGCACCTGCTGCAAGAGAACCATGTACGGCACCTGCTGCTCCTGCCTCTGATTCCATTTCTACGACTTTAACCTGATTTCCAAAGATATTCTCCTGACCTGCTGCGGACCACTGGTCTACGGAGTCAGCCATTGGACTGGACGGGGTAATAGGATAAATAGCTGCAACGTCTGTGTATGCATAAGCTACATGAGCTGCTGCTGTATTACCGTCCATTGATTGTTTTGCTCTGGACATTATTTATTCCTCCTTATTTAAATAAAAAACTTATGTCTTATCGACCTAAATCACATTTTAGCATTTTATTTGTCGATTATCAAGATTATGGACTGTACGAAATGAAGAACAATCATGAATTTCTTCTATAAGAAGTTTTAGTTGCTTTTCCACTGTTTTTCTAGTATGATACGAATTGGTGCATAAGCATGAAAGCACCGTAAATTCAAAGAGTCAGGAGATTTGATTATGATAAGTGCAAACAATGTAACTTTACGAATCGGGAAGAAAGCCTTGTTTGAAGATGTAAATATTAAATTCACGGAAGGCAACTGCTACGGTCTGATTGGTGCCAATGGTGCCGGTAAATCTACTTTCTTAAAGATTTTATCCGGACAATTAGACTCCACCAGCGGCGATGTGGTTATTACACCGGGACAACGTCTTTCCTTCCTGCAGCAGGACCACTTCAAATATGATGAGTACTCCGTTTTAGATACCGTTATCATGGGAAACAAACGTCTCTATGATATCATGAAGGAGAAGGATGCTATCTATGCAAAAGAGGATTTTTCCGATGAAGATGGTATCCGTGCCAGTGAACTGGAAGGCGAATTTGCTGAAATGGACGGCTGGAATGCAGAATCCGATGCTGCCATGTTATTAAATGGTCTTGGCATCCCGACAGAAGACCACTACACCACTATGCGTGACCTTCCGGGTGCTACCAAGGTTAAGGTGCTCTTAGCCCAGGCATTATTCGGTAATCCAGACATTCTGCTCTTAGACGAGCCGACCAACCACTTAGACTTAGATGCCATTGCATGGCTGGAAGAATTCTTAATCAACTTTAACAACACTGTAATCGTCGTATCCCACGACCGTTACTTCTTAAATAAGGTATGTACTCATATTGCCGATATCGATTATGGCAAGATTCAGTTATATGCCGGTAACTACGATTTCTGGTATGAGTCCAGCCAGCTTCTTGTTAAGCAGATGAAAGAAGCCAATAAAAAGAAGGAAGAAAAGATTAAAGAGTTACAGGAGTTCATTTCCCGTTTCTCTGCGAATGCTTCCAAATCCAAACAGGCAACTTCCAGAAAACGTGCCCTTGAGAAAATCGAGCTGGATGAAATCAAACCTTCCAGCCGTAAATATCCTTACATTGATTTCCGACCACAGCGTGAAATCGGTAATGAGGTTCTTACCGTAGAGGGGCTAAGCAAAACTATCGATGGCGTAAAAGTATTAGACAATGTATCCTTTATCTTAGGACATGATGATAAAGTAGCTTTTGTCGGAAGCAACGAGCTTGCCAAGACTACCCTCTTTAAAATTCTTGCCGGTGAAATGGAGCCGGACGAAGGAACTTACAAATGGGGTGTTACGACTTCCCAGTCCTATTTTCCGAAGGACAATACCGAAATCTTTGATACTGACCTTGTTATCACAGACTGGCTGACCCAGTATTCCGAGATCAAAGATGCTACTTATGTACGTGGTTTCTTAGGAAGAATGCTTTTCGCCGGTGAAGATGGCATGAAGAAAATGAGAGTCCTTTCCGGAGGAGAAAAAGTGCGTGTACTGCTCTCCCGTATGATGATTCAGGCTTCCAATGTCTTAATCTTAGATGAGCCTACCGACCACTTAGACATGGAGTCCATTACCGCATTAAACAACGGTCTGATTAAATTTCCGGGTGTTGTACTCTTCGCTTCCCGTGACCACCAGTTCACACAGACCACTGCCAACCGCATTATGGAGCTTCTTCCAAATGGCGGACTCATTGATAAGATTACCACTTACGATGAATACTTAGAAAGTGATGAAATGGCAAGAAAACGTCAGGTTTACTCCATGAGTGAAGAAGACGAGAATGATAACTAAAAATAGCTTTTAAGATAGAAAGCAGGTGTTCCAATCGGAACACCTGCTTTTTTGCTTTACCGAAAATTGCTTTCCTGTAACACACGTTTCTTGCTATTTGCATATATTATTTATACCTGACATTTACACCGTCATTATGCGAATCATAATTATTAACCGGTCACTTAGGTTGTCGTATTATAAATCTCTCCGGTATTATAATTGTAGGTATATGTACCTGTATTACCATATGTATTGCCCTTGGATGCTTCCCGTTCTGCATAATAATCTGCTAAAGATGCTTTTGCAGATACCTGATATCCATAGGAACCATTTCCATTGAACAAAGATTTTACCAAAGACATATCTGCCTTCTTAAAGGTATCCTCATCAATACTGAGTTTGTTATCTGTACCAACGGTAATTCCAACCTTAGAAAGTAACTTTTCATTGGAATCTGTAGTCCGAACCATGGAAGAAACTGCATTGAGAATTCCATTAGTATTGGAATCTTCTGATTTCTTCAGCAGGTTATTGTAGCTGTCTACGAAAGCACTTACTTTCTTATAAATTGCGTCTTTATCATAATCTGTTGTGGTATTACCCTTTGCATCGGTTGTTGTTACTTTGTTAAATACAGACTTCTTGGTCTTATCCAGTAAAGCATCGGATGCACCCTTCAACTCTTCCGCAGCATCTTCAATTTTTGCTAATGTCTTAGTATCATCCTTTGCAGTAGACGTTGAAGTCTTCTTGTTTGTCTCTACAATCTTGCTGGCAGAATCATTTCCACCATAATATGCCTTCATCAGTTTAAAATAGGAACCGGTACGAATTGCAGAATAATCAACAATATTAATCCCTAACAAACCGCTGTTTGAAGTTCTGTTTCCATTTGATAATCCGGAAAACAATGTGTGAATTGAATTCGAATCATAATTTGAAATGCCTATCATATAATCACTCCTTTGATATCTGATGTGTAACATCCTTGTCCCACGTCTGCCTATTGTTAATGCTATTATAGCATTTTAGGCACAGGATTGCAATATTGTGTAAAATTCACAACTTTTTATGTGATTTTTTTCATCTATTGTAACTTTTCACAAAGTTTTTATGGTTTGTTCATAGTTTTGTCATATTTATAGCATACTATAGAACCATCAAAAGAAACTCATGTTTTTAGATATATTTTTTCATAATAGCCTCGGCATCCGAAAGATGTCGGGGCACTCCTCATTTTAGGAATAATTTTTTATGTTGGCTGGATACCAATATATTTGATAACATAAATTACAGGATTTAACAGGTTTCTATGTCAGGCATAAAATACCGCAGTTCTAGAACACATATTTTTCTTTTTACAATATAAAGTGTCTTTCCAATGTTTGACAAACTATCAGCACGGTTCGTCAAAAGGACGGATGTTTGACAAAATTTATTAGGGGCACTTAGAATTTCGTATAGCAACCGGCAACGCCGGCACAGGATGTGCCGGCGAGGTGCAATCTGAACATGGATGTGAATTTGCACCGGTTGCCGGGCAAAACACAATATGTTTCGAAATTCTTAGTGCCCCTTATAAACTTTTATGTAACATCCGTCTTTGACGGACAGTGCTGATAGTCAGTCAAAGCAACGGAAAGACATTTTGTAATCAAGAAAAAATATGTGCTAAGAACTGCAGATATTCCATGCCAATTAACATAGAAACCTGTTAAATCCTGCAATTCTTTGTTATTCAACATTAAAATCCATCCTACAAATTCTCAATCTGCCAGTCTATCGGTGCTACTCCATGCTCTTCTAAAAATGCATTCGCCTGTGAGAAATGTTTGCATCCGAAGAAACCACGGTATGCCGAAAGCGGGCTTGGATGAGGTGCTTTTAATATCAGATGCTTCGGATTGGTAAGCATTGGAATTTTGCTCTGTGCCGGTCTGCCCCACAGCATATAGACAACTGGTCGATCCTGGGCATTGACCGCCTGGATAATGGCATCCGTAAAATGCTCCCATCCTTTGCCCTGATGGGAGTTCGCCTGATGTGCACGGACAGTCAGAACCGTGTTCAATAATAATACACCCTGCTTTGCCCATTTTTCCAGATAACCATTGTCAGGGATATAGCAGCCAAGGTCATCCTGTAGTTCTTTATAGATGTTCTGTAAAGATGGTGGAATCTCTTTCTGATCCGGCAGTACGGAAAAACTAAGGCCATGTGCCTGATGTTCATTATGGTATGGATCCTGTCCCAAAATCAGCACCTTTACTTCTGAAAGCGGTGTCAGGTGCAAGGCATTAAAGATATCATCTGCCGGTGGATATACCACATGGGTGCTGTATTCTTTTTTTACAAAATCATATAAATCTCTGTAATATGGCTTTTTAAACTCGGCAGATACACTGTCCAGCCAGTCATTGGTAATCATTGCCATAGTTTTATCTCCTTACTGATACCCCGCGACCTGCAAGATAATTCTTAAGGTCCATAATTTCAAGTTCTTTATAATGGAATAATGATGCTGCCAGTGCTGCATCTGCTTTACCTTCTGTCAAAGCTTCATAGAAATGCTCTTTCGTTCCGGCTCCACCGGAAGCAATGACCGGGATAGATACATTTTCTGCAATCTGTCTGGTCAGTTCCAAATCGTAACCGGCTTTCGTGCCATCACAGTCCATACTGGTCAAAAGAATTTCTCCGGCTCCAAGCTTCTCGACTTTCATTGCCCATTCTACCGCATCAATACCTACATCAATTCTTCCGCCATTTTTATAAATGTTCCAGCCGCTGCCATCTTCTCTTCTTCTCGCATCAATGGCAACAACCACACACTGACTTCCGAATTTGTCTGCCGCATCACTGATTAACTGTGGTGTATTAATTGCAGAAGAATTAATGGAAATCTTGTCTGCACCTTCCCTAAGCAGCACTTTAAAATCTTCTACACAGCGGATTCCTCCGCCTACGGTAAATGGAATAAATACATTTTCCGCTACACGTCTTACCATATCTACTACTGTATTACGGTTATCCGAAGATGCTGTAATATCTAGAAATACCACTTCATCTGCTCCGGCTTTATCATAGGCTGCCGCAATTTCCACCGGGTCACCGGCATCTCTTAAATTCACAAAGTTCACACCTTTTACAACTCTTCCATCATTGACATCCAGACATGGAATAATTCTCTTGGTAAACATTATTTCACACCTCCCTGTAATGACGCAAAGTTCTTAAGTATCTTCAGTCCAACGGAGCTGCTCTTCTCCGGGTGGAACTGGCAGGCAAAGATGTTGTCCTGCTCCACAGATGCATGAATAGTGACTCCATATTCCGTAGTTGCTTTTACAATTTCTTCATGCTTTGCCTGTAAATAATAAGAATGCACGAAATATACATAGGCATCCATCGGCACATTCTGAAACAGTCTTCCATTATTCTGTAAATGCAGGGAATTCCAACCGATATGCGGAATTTTCAGCCCATAAGTATCCGGGATTCGCACAATTTTTCCCTCTAAAAGCCCAAGTCCCTCTACTCCTTCTGACTCTTCGCTTCCTTCAAACATTAACTGAAGTCCGAGGCAGATTCCAAGGAATGGCACTTTTCTTTCACAGACTTCATGGATGACCTTGTCCAGTTCATAGCGTTTCAGATTATCCATTGCCACACCAAAAGAACCAACGCCCGGTAAAATCACCTTATCTGCCTGTTCAATGGTATGAAAATCTCTTGTAATTACGCTTTCCTCACCCAGATATGCTAATGCTTTTTCCACACTCTTTAAGTTTCCTGCATCATAGTCAATAATTGCTATCATAATGTTCTCCTATTCCAGTCCTGCTGCTGCAAGTATCCCCTGAATTGCCTTTGTATAATCTGTTCTCTTTGTCATCGCATGCAATTCTGCTGCCTTTTCCTCCGATACACCAAAATGGTCTGATAACTGCTGCAAAATCTGATTCTTCAGTCCTGCCATTTCGTCTGTTATCTCATATTCCTGAGCCAGGTCTGCGCCATCTACGCATCTGCCATATCCACGAATCAGTGCGTCTAAAGCCATCTCGTTTTCATTGATTCCGCTTAAGCTCTCATAAGACTGATATTCTCTCTGTATGGAAGCCAGCACCTGTGCCTTCTTATAGAAATTCTCGTCTTTTCCCTTTACAGAAGAACCAGCTATGGTCTGGAATGCTGTTACATAGGAGCCGCTTGCAAAATCATCCTTTGCCTGCTGCATGTCCTGTCCATACTGCAAATTGGAGCTTCCCAGCAAAATCAAAATAAGAATGGAAAGTGCCATAATAAAAATCAGAATAACCGGCTTCTTTGGAAGAGGCGGCGTACGGTCTATTTCTTTTGGAGGCTTCTCTTTCTTTACCTTTGGTGCCTTCTCCTTCTTCGCCTTTTCCTTCTTTTCTTTTTTCTCTTTCTTGCCCTTCTTACCGGCTCCCTCGTCTGCATCCATCTCTTTTAAGATTTCTCTATTTTCGGATGAAATGCTGCCAAGGCTGTCATCTTCTGCAATCTTTGTATCATCCTCTTCTTCATCCGGTCCAAATAAAGCGGACATAATTTTACTGAAGAATCCCTGTTTTTTTCTCTTTTCCTTTGCTTCCTTTAAATCCTTTAATTCTTCGATACTTCCAAGGCGTTCAAATTCATCCTGGACCTCACTGTCCTCATCTTCTGAATGCTCTAATTCTTCTCCATTTTCATCTGCTTTCAGCAAATCGCCGATATCGGATAAGTCAGCATCTCCGGATAACATATCCATAAGATTAATGGCATCATCATCTTCTGAAAGAAGCGGTTCCTCTTCCTCAGATTCTGTCTTTGATGCTTCCGGTATCTCCGCCGCCGAATCTTCATCCAGCGTATCAAAGAAGCCCAGCGTCTCTTCTTCCCCGGAAGCATCATCTTCCGGTGTTTTCGACGTATCCGGGTGTTCTTCCTCTCCGGAATCTCCAACCTTCTTCCGGACCGCATCCATGATATCATTCACATCTTCCATCATATCTGATGCTGCAGACCCATCTGTTGCCATATCTGTGGTTCCTGATGAGATTGACTCCGAAGCTTTCTCGACATCGGATGTCTTGTCTTCATTGACATCAATATCTGCCTGATTTGATGCCTCTTCGTCTAATTCCATTTCGAATTCCTGCAGGAAATCATCTGCTGCTCCTGTTGCCAGCTCCTGTTCAAATTCACGCTGGAATCCTGTGCCGGAGTAGTCCTCGTGCTTCTTTTCCACCGGCTTTTTCTCCCGTTCTCTTGGCTTTGCAGCTTCTTCATTCATTGATTGAATCAGATTCTCGATATCCTTCTTATTATTTCTTCTGTTAGCATCTGAAACTGAATTCAGCAAATCGTCCAGATAATCTTCACTCTTACTCAAATTTATACCTCCATGTATCCAAGTTGCCTGTATATCTGCTTACAGGGTCTGCCACAACATCTCCCAGCAGATGCCGGACAGCGTAAAGGAAAGGGATGTGATGTAACATCACACCCCTTTGTCTGCGTTCTTTCCTTACTTTCCAGTCTGGTCAATCAGTCTGTCGATAGCCTGTACCAAACTTCCAATCTCCGGTTTAGTCAATTGGGCGTCTGCTCCGAGTGATTCACCTTTTCTTCTCATTTCATCATTTACCAGGGAAGAGAAAATGATTACCGGAATATCATGCATGTTATCGTTCTCTTTTACCAGTTTTGTTAACCGGTGTCCGTCCATCAATGGCATCTCGATATCTGTAATAATACAATGTACTTTATCTTTTACATTGCCGGCTTTCTCATAAGCACAAAGCTTGTCCCATGCTTCCTGTCCGTTCATATTGACATTCAGGTTGGTATAACCAGCTTTCTTCAGACAATCTGTAATCAATTTACTTAATAATGGGGAATCCTCTACGATCATAATCGGGGAATCATTACGGTTACGATTTTCCAGTTGCTCTACATCAGATACCTTAAGTCCTGTTTCCGGGCTGATATCAGAAATAATTTTTTCAAAGTCAAGAATAACAATCAACTGTCCATCCAGTTTAATGACTCCGGTTGATACACCCTTGTCCTGAACATTAATTGTTGCATCCGGTTTGATAATCTCTGACCAGGAGACACGATGAATTCCAATAACCTGATCTACATGGAATGCAATATTTAATTTATTAAAGTTTGTGATAATAAACAAACCTTTTCCTTCTTCATCCTGCATACCAAGGCATCTTCTCAGGCTGATTACCGTCAGCATGGTATCTCGTGGCATAAAGATTCCTTCCACACTCGGATGTGCATTTGGTACCGGGGTTACCGGCTGATAGGATAAAATCTCACGAATCTTCGCTACGTTAATTCCGTAATGATTATCCCCTAAAGTAAACTCCAGCACTTCCAGTTCGTTCGTACCATTTTCTAACAGAATATTTGTCTCCATTTATGTTTTCCTCCCAAGGTCATTTCTTAGAATATTTCTATTTCAAATTATAACATAATATCACATAAAAATGCACCGTTTTTTTACAATTCTCTAGATATTTTTACCATTTTATAGATTACAGGTCTTATGTACCGTGTTTTCGACTACTTCCAGAGAGATTTTACTCAAATCTTCCGGTGTACTTTCCGGCACCTCAAAGAGTAAAACCGTATCTGTACCACTTCCTGCTTCAATAGTTCCCTGATATGTTCCAAAGTCATTTAACAGAATTGTGACCTGTGCAACAGCTTCCACGCTGTCATTTAACGTCACGCGGAATGACACCTTGCGGCTTAACATATCACAAGCTACTGCTTCCGTTCCAGCATTCTCTAAATGAAAATGTAAAACCAGATATTTATTTCCGGCATCCGGCTCTACCATATAGGATGAATTCTGCTGATAAACTGTTGCAAATTCCGCACCGGTGTACTGCGCATCAATGCCCGGTATTGCTACTGCATCGTTTAAGGACACACTGTTGTCCGATGCCTCATTCTCCGGAGTTCCTGTTGCATCTCCACCTTCTGATGGCATCTGCTCAGTGGAATCCGGCTGTTCCACAGCCTCGGTATCTGCAGTCTCTGTTGTCTCTTCACTCTTCGATAGTCTTACAATTCCATCCTGCTGCTTTATATTATACTTTGATACTACATGTGCTGCATAATCTACAATTGTCTGTTCTTCCTGCTCCGTTAATTCAATCGGCTGCTCTCCGCATCCACCTAATAATAACGCAGCCAACAGCACACATGCCGTTGTTTTTATCTTTCTGTCCCTCATAGGCACTCCTTAACTTATCAATCTATTCCTATGTTAGCATTTTTCCGGCTTTCAGGCAATAGTTATTTCACATTCTTCCTCGTTATCATCGCGATTGCTGGTGTCTAATTCTATCCAGAATTCCACACCATCCTCATGGTTAATGACTCCGCACTGCTGATGCATGGAATCCATAATTGCTTTTACAATGGACAGGCCAATTCCGCTGCCTCCATAAGCTCTGGTTCTTGCTTTATCTACCTTATAGAATTTAATCCAGATATTATCAATGTCTTCTTCCGGAATCGGCTTTCCTGTATTAAACACGCTGACTCTTACTACATCCTGCTTACATTTATAAGAAATTTTAATCCGGTTTTCACCTTCCAAATGGTTGATTGCATTGCTCAGATAATTGGTTATAACTTCTTCTATCTTAAATTCATCCGCCCATACAAAAAGCGGCTGCTCGTCAAATTCCAGAATAGCTCCCTTCTGTTCTAAGATAATGGCATTACTGGCAGTTACTCCACGTATCAGTTCGGTGATATCAAACCGTTCCATCACAATAGCATCATTCCCAAATTCCAGCTGATTCAAAGTAAGAAGTTTCTTTACCATGCGGTTCATCTTCTCTGCTTCATCTGTAATGACCTCACAATAGAAATTTCTGCTCTCCGGATCGTCCTGCACACATTCCTGTAAGCCTTCTGCATAACCCTGAATCAGTGCCAGCGGTGTCTTTAACTCATGGGAAACATTTGACAGGAAATCTTTTCTCATCTCGTCAATCTGTTCCTTCTTTTCGATATCTATCTTCAATTCATTATTAGCACTCTTTAATTCCGATATGGTCCGCTCTAAGATTTCCGATAGCTGGTTCATATGCTCGCCCAACTGTTCAATCTCATTATCTCCCTTGACCTCATACTTCGCATCAAAGTCGAATTCTGCCATTTTCTTGGATATATCTGTAAGCTGCAGAATTGGGTTAGTAATACGACGTGTAACAAAAAAAATGATAATACCACTCACTATTACCGCAACAACTCCTACATCCATCAGCAGACGATTAGACACCTGCGCACTTTCCTTGATACTTTCCAATGGAGTTCTCGCCAGCAAAAGATTACCATCTGCCAGGGTTCCCCAGAGAATCAGATAATCCGATTCCAGCCTGGTATCCTCTTTTTCTCCCATGACATAATTGTCGTTTGCTTTCAGTACTTTCATATTAAGATGCATATCATCATTCTGCACACTTGCCATGATAATTTCCATAAACTGCATCCTGAGATTTTCCACACCATTGGTAGAAGAACGCACTACTGTACCATCAGATGTAATGATTAAAATCGTCAGGTTACCATTGGAACAGATTTTTTCAAAATCTATATCATAATCTGATGTATTTAAGATTCCCTGTTCACTGGCCGCATTAATCTGCTGAAACCCATTTTCCAGCACTTCCTGTTTATAGCGGGTATAATAGCCTTCCAGCAGGGTAACATTAAGAAGCCAGCACAGTAATACCGTGCCGGCCACTAATCCAACGATAGTCAATGTAATCTGCGTTGTAATGGAATGCTGTTTTTTCTTATTCTTTGCCATATATCTTCCACCTTATCACATTCTATTGCGGTGCATCAATGTCCAGCTTATAGCCCATACCCCAGATTGTCTTGATATAATCCCCTTTTTCGCCCATCTTGCTACGCAGCTTTTTCACATGGGTATCGATGGTTCTGGCATCACCGAAATAATCATAATTCCATACATGATTCAGAATTTTCTCACGGGATAAAGCAATTCCCTTATTCTCCATGAAATATGCCAGAAGCTCAAATTCTTTATAGCTCAAATCAATATTTTTGCCGTCAATTGTTACCATGTGGGCAGCCTTGTCCATTACAATGCCACCTACTTCCAGCACATCATCTTCCGTATAATTGCCGGTTCTCCGCAAAATTGCCTCTACCCTTGCCACCAGGATCTTCGGGCTGAATGGTTTACTGATATATTCATCCACACCAAGTTCAAATCCTAAAAGTTCATCACTTTCTTCACTCTTGGCTGTCAGCATGATAATCGGTGTCTTGGAACTTTCCCTGATTTCCCGGCATACATCCCAGCCGTTCATCTTCGGCATCATAACATCCAGAATAATCAATGCAATATCTTTATTTTTATAAAATACGTCTAAGGCTTCTTCTCCGTCTCCTGCCTCTAACACTTCAAAGTTCTGTTTTACCAGGAAATCCCTCACCAGCTTACGCATACGGCTTTCATCGTCTACCACCAGAATTTTACGTTTTTCCATATTTGCTTCCCTCTTCTTTTTTCTATAGTTTAACGGATAAATATGTCAAATTTGTGTTCTTCTGCGATTTAATTCTGCTTTTCCAAAGCATCCAGTGCCGCTTCTCTTTCATCCAGTTCCTGTTCCCACTCTTCATATTTATTAATGATTTTCGTCTCATAATTTAAGATTGTGGTACTGCCACTGGTAAGGCTGATGGCAAACATGGCAATAACAATGATAATCAGCACAATATTCACAGAAAGTAAGATGCGGCAGCGCTTCTGTAATTTCGTTTCCTGTTGTTCCTCTGAATTTTTATCAGCATTTTCATTCTGGTGCTCACCAGATTTTTCTTTGCCAGCTACATGGTCAAGGTCTAAGCCCATATCTTTCACCGGAATACCTGGTATTTCGGATGCATCCACCCCGGGCAGTCCTTTCAGATAATCCTGCAGTTCTTTTAGATAGGCATATCCTATCGGTGTATGGAACAATTCCTGAGCCATGATTCTCTGGTAGATTTCCTGTACCATCTGTGGATTATCCATGTTCATATTATCATGTATGTACTGGATTCCTTCCACTTCCTTTTTTGCCAATTTTGCCTGTTCTTCATTTTCAAATACGAATCCACTTACTTCCCAGACTTTGCCATCTAATTCTTTTTGTTCCATATTTCCTCCTGCAATTTACAATCCCAGAAAAGTCTTTTTATAAAATGGTGCAACCTCACCAATCAGCTCCATTGCCTTTTCGTCTGCTTCATGCATATCAAGACGCATATAGCCAAGGGACGGCTTTACAGCTTCAGCAATTCCTTCAAAGACGCTCTTTCTCTCACCCTTAAACTCTACAACCAGCAAATAACTAATGTCATCCTTACGTTCAATCTTCGTTACCAGATATGCTTTCTTAATATTCTTCTGTTTCTTCATATATTCACTGAGTATCTGTTTCAGTTCATCCGCCTCCGCAATTGGCTCACCAACAAATACACCCGTTTTCTTTTCAACAAGATTGCCAGATGCCATCTCAGCTTCCTGCCTCTTATATCGTTTGAAATAACCTATAATAATTTTCTTCCGGTTCTCTTCTACCCGAAGTTCCATACTGCCCGGATTGATTACAAAATCTCGCTCTCCTGCAATCTTCATCAGCTGGTCAAAACTGACTTTCTGTCCCTTCCATTCCTTTACATTATAAATCTTCTGGAAACTCTGCCAGTCTGTATACACCGGCATCCACTGTGCTCCATTGCTATCCTGTAACAATGCAAACTGAAGGGCTGTTCCCTTTTTTCCGTCTGCATCCTTTTCTTCCTTCGGGTCCTCTACCACTTTTACCGGACATAAGAATTCCCCGCGGACTACCTCTTTTAACATACGGTCACATAAGAACTGCTCCGCACGTTTCCACTGTTCATCTTTCTTTTCTTCAAATAAAATCTGTCTGTGTCTTGCCATTGCAAGAATCAGAGCCGGATTTACAACCGGAATCTGTGCTTTGGAAAGCTCGGAAAAATCCGGTGGTGGAAGCAAATCATCTCTTTTTAATCTGCAGGAATAGCTTCCCACATCCAGTATCAGATCTTCCATACCCCACCAGTGGAGGTTTGCCCAGAAGAACATCTGCTTGTCTCCTCTGATTCCTTTTAATTCCAGTTCTACATTCTGCTCTTTATAATGTTCTATTGCCCTTTGAGCAAATTCTTTCGTTGAAAAGATTAATACACTTCCGTCCCCCATAACACGCGGGTAACCGGTATGCTTGTCCCATGCGCAGTAAAGCTCTTTGCATCCCTTTATTTTATCTGCCAGAATCTTGTTAAACACTTCTATCTTCTTTAAAAAGTTATCTGCCACAAAGGTTTTCTTCTTATGATGTACTTCTGCAGAACGAATCAGAAATTCCAGTTCCTCTAAAGTAAGCTTTGCAAGCTCCTGTTCATCCGGCATTTCATAATTCAAAAGATGGGTCTCTAATAATTCTTCTTTACGCTCTTTACTAATTTCCATGTTCTTCTCCTATATCTTTCCTTAAAACAATCACGTTATTTCTATTTTAATATAAAAATGCTATAAAGTAAAATAGAATCCTTCCGGATTCTACTTTATCTTTCACGCAGTTTACATCAGTTCTTCAATGACTCCTGTTTCATTGTATTTTCTGCAGTCAATGACACGCTGATTGGAAGAACCTTTGAATTTTAATGTAATATCATATAGCTCTGCCACATAAGGGCCATCCACCAGCACATCGATTAAGGATAATAATTCTTTCGTATCCTCGGTATATCTTCTTCCCTCCGGTACCAAATCCTTATCCAGTACATATCCGGTATATGCCCATATGTCTTTTTCCGGATGTTCCGTCCGCACCCGCTTGATAAATGGAAGCAGTGCATGCTGGTTTTCCGGTTCAAAAGGGTCTCCTCCCAAAAGAGTCAGTCCCTTGATATAGGGAGATTCCAAAGATGCAAGAATTTCATCTTCTACTTCTTTTGTAAATTCCTCTCCATTTTTAAAGTCCCATGTTTCCGGCTGAAAACACTCTTTACAGTGGTTCCGGCAGCCGGATACAAACAGCACCGTTCTTACACCGGTGCCGTTCGCAATATCATTATATTTAATCGCTGAATAATGCATTTTCTTTTCACTTTCTTTTTATAAGTGAAGTACACGCTCCTTGATTTCCTGGGTTCTTCCCTGATTCCAGAACTGGGAACCAATATAACCACAGGTACGTCTTGCCACATTCATCTTATCCTGGTCACGGTTGTGGCAATGCGGGCACTCCCATACTAATTTTCCATCATCATCTTTTACAATCTGAATCTCACCATCATAGCCACATACCTGGCAGTAATCGCTCTTGGTATTTAACTCTGCATACATGATATTCTCATAGATGAATTTCATTACAGATAAAACAGCATCCAGATTATCCTGCATGTTCGGAACTTCCACATAGCTGATTGCTCCACCCGGTGAAAGTGCCTGGAACTGGGATTCGAATTTCAGTTTGGTAAATGCATCGATATTTTCGGTTACATGCACATGATAGCTGTTGGTAATGTAATTCTTATCAGTAACACCCGGAATAACTCCGAAACGTTTCTGTAAACATTTTGCAAATTTATAGGTGGTAGACTCAAGCGGTGTTCCATATACGGAGAAATCAATATTTTCTTTCTCTTTCCACTCCTTGCAGGCATCATTTAACCGTTGCATTACCTTTAAGGCAAATGGTGTTGCTGCCGGGTCGGTATGTGGTTTTCCAGTCATATATCTGGTACATTCGCAAAGTCCTGCATAACCCAGTGAAATAGTAGAATATCCACCATATAAAAGCTTGTCTATGGTCTCGCCTTTTTTCAAACGGGCAAGTGCTCCGTACTGCCAGAGAATCGGTGCCACATCAGAAGGTGTTCCCTTCAGGCGGTTATGACGCGCCATCAATGCACGGTAGCAAAGATCCAAACGCTCATCAAATAGCTTCCAGAATTTTTCAAAATCTCCGCCGGAAGAGCATGCCAGATCTACCAGATTCAAGGTTACCACGCCTTGATTGAAACGACCGTAGAACTTTGGCTTTCCATCTTCATCATGATATACGGTAAGGAAGGAACGGCAGCCCATACAGGTATAGCAGTTGCCATCTTTTAATTCCTTCATTTTCTTCTCAGAAATATAATCCGGAACCATACGCTTTGCAGTACATTTTGCTGCTTTCTTGGTCAGATAATAGTATTCCGAATCCTCATGGATATTATCCTCTTCCAATACATAAATCAACTTTGGAAATGCCGGTGTAATCCATACGCCATCCTCATTCTTAACACCCTGATAACGCTGGTCTAGCACTTCCTCTATAATCATGGCAAGGTCTTTTTTCTCCTGCTCATTCTTTGCTTCGTTCAGATACATGAACACGGTTACGAATGGGGACTGTCCGTTGGTAGTCATCAGGGTTACTACCTGATACTGGATAACCTGTACGCCCCGCTCGATTTCCGCATGAAGTCTTCTTTCCACAATGCTGTTAATCTTCTCTTCGCTCAGCTCCACATCGCTCTCTTTTAATGTCTGCACCAGCTCTGCATGAATTTTCTCGCGGCTGATCTGGACAAATGGTACTAAATGTGCCAGTGAAATACTCTGTCCGCCATACTGGGAGCTTGCCACCTGAGCAATAATCTGGGTTGCAATATTACATGCTGTAGAGAAGGAATGTGGCTTGTCAATTCTGGTTCCGCTGATAACGGTTCCATTCTGTAACATATCCTCTAAATTTACCAGATCACAGTTATGCATATGCTGTGCAAAATAATCTGCATCATGGAAATGGATAATTCCCTGTTCATGTGCCTCTACAATATCCTCCGGGAGAAGGAATCTTCTGGTAATATCCTTACTCACCTCACCAGCCATATAGTCACGCTGCACGCTGTTTACGGTTGAATCCTTATTGGAATTCTCCTGTTTTACTTCTTCATTATTGCATTCAATCAGACTTAAAATCTGTTCATCCGTAGAGTTGGATTTACGTACCAGGGCACGTTTATAGCGGTAAGTAATGTATTTCCGGGCAACAGAAAAAGCCCTCTTGTCCATTAACTGATCCTCCACTAAGTCCTGAATATCTTCTACATTCAGGGCATGGTTGGCATCCTTACAGGAATCCTCTATATATTGTGCAATCTCCTTAATCTGGTCTGCAGTCAATCGTTCCGCTTCCACCACCTCATGGTTCGCTTTATTGATTGCAATAATAATTTTTGAAATGTCAAAAACAGCCTCTGTGCCGCTTCTTTTAATGATTTTCATTGAAATCCTCTCCCATAAAAAAATAGTCTATTCGCATAAAATCGGCACAAAACTGTACTAGATTTTGTGTCGAATCTCTTCAACGCATATACAGTATACCATATCTTGTGTTTTACGCAAGGGGAATATACAAGATTCGTGAATTTTTTTCAGAAAAATTTTTTTAGAATTTAACGCTTTTTTCATAATCTGGACAATTATTTTTCACAAAATCCGGGTATACTACAAATATCAATAGAGAACAGGTTCATCCCCCAATGTCTTGTCTCTCTATTTGATAAAACTTTTTTCATAAATTTTCATAACTCCCCTTTGTACCCCCGCAGTGCTGTGGGGGTATTACCTTTGTAAAACCATTTTTCAGACTGTAAAAACCCCGTCTCAAATATCAATGCGATATCGAAACGGGGCTTACTTCATTTTTAATCTATTTTTTAGAAATCTACTTCTGTGTCATAGTAACAGCATTTCAGCAGTTTTTCCATTTCTTCCTGACTTGGCTGTCTTGGGTTGGAGCCGGTGCAGGCATCCAAAATTGCATTGGCTGCAATCTCAGGCAGTCTCTCTAAGAATACTTCTTCCGGTACAAAGCCCTGCTCAGCCGGATAGCTGTCCGGTCCGTAGTTCTTAATACAGTGCGGAATATTCAAGTCATCATTCATCTTACGCAGGTACTGGATTAAAAGTGCGACTTTCTCGTCCAGTGTCTCTCCGCCAAGCTTCATAAAATCTGCAATCACGCCATAACGTTTCTTTGCAGTCTCATCCTTTGCATTAAATGCAATAACCTTCGGCAGATACATGGCATTAGCTGCGCCATGAATAATATGTGCACCGTAGTCGGCAAATGCGGCACCGGTCTTATGTGCCATAGAATGTACGATTCCAAGCAGTGCATTGGAAAATGCCATTCCAGCCAGACACTGGGCATTGTGCATGGCATCACGTTTTGCCATATCTCCGTTATAGGAATCAATCAGATCATGCTGAATCATCTCAATGGCATGGAGTGCCAGCGGGTCTGTATAATCACTGTTGGCAGTTGAAACATATGCTTCGATTGCATGTGTCATCGCATCCATTCCGGTGTGGGCTACCAGTTTCTGCGGCATGGTCTCTGCCAGTTCCGGGTCAACGATTGCTACGTCCGGTGTAATCTCAAAATCCGCAATCGGATATTTGATTCCCTTCTCATAATCCGTAATAATAGAAAATGCAGTTACTTCTGTTGCTGTTCCCGAGGTAGAAGAAATTGCACAGAAATGTGCTTTCTTTCTTAATTTCGGAATTCCAAATACCTTACACATGTCTTCAAAGGTAATATCCGGATATTCATATTTAATCCACATTGCTTTTGCAGCATCAATTGGTGAACCACCACCGATTGCTACAATCCAGTCCGGCTTGAACTTCTCCATAGCGGCAGCACCCTTCATCACGGTCTCAACAGATGGATCCGGTTCAATTCCTTCAAACAGTTCCACTTCCATACCTGCTTCTTTCAGATATGCCTCTGCTTTATCCAGGAAACCAAACCGTTTCATGGAGCCTCCACCAACACAGATCATTGCGCGCCTTCCTTCAAAGTTCTTCAGTGCCTCCAATGCACCTTTGCCGTGATATAAATCTCTTGGTAATGTAAATCTCTGCATTCGTAATACCTCCTTGATAATCATTGTATGTTTACTGATATATTTTTATCATAACATAATAATATACAAAAGGTAACTGGATTTTTCTTATTTTTTGTGAAATTTTTATAAAATTTGGTTATATTTTCCTCTTACTCTGTTGTTTCAGCAGCAGCCGCATCCTGCACCAGCGGATTCGTATCCCGGGTGGTATCTGCTGCCGTCTTTCCTGTCCTGTTGCTTACTGCCTTGCTGATTTCTTTCACCTTATCTGTCGTTTCATAATCCTCTACATCAAATAAATAGCGGTGCAGCAAATCTACATTGGTCTCCAAATCCGTTGGTACAACTACTGCTCCGATGGATTTTTCCATCATCTTGGTGTCTAACTGGAATGGCCAGCCCTGGGTATCTGCAAGCTCATACTCTTTGACATGGGCTGCAAGTCCCAATATTTCTGTGGTAGAAAGGCTGGTAGAAATGTCCGGAAACAGCTTGTCTACCAAATCATTTAAAGTAAGGATATCTGCCTGCTTTGCTTTTTCTACAATCTTTCCTACTACAATACGCTGGCGCTCGGTCCGGCGGAAATCGTCTCCGCCGCTCATTCGGTCACGGCAATAGGCAAGTGCCTGTATTCCATTGACCTGCTGCACGCCCGGTCCGGAAACCGGCTTGCCATGGGTTCCCATGACTTCATTCATTTCATCAATCCAGATGTGCATATTGCTGGCTTCTTCCTTGGTAATATCCAACTCTATTCCACCTAATGCATCCACAACTTCCATTACCGCATTGAAGTCTACGGATACATATTCGGTAATATTCAAATCCAGATTCTTATTTAACGCCGCTACTGCACCGGTCGGTCCTCCCTTGGCATAAGCTGCATTCAGTTTCCGCAGGCTGTCTTTATCATCTACTGCCAGAAAGGAATCCCGGTATACGGATACAAGCTTCACTTCCTTGGTATCATCATTGATACTGGCAATCATAATACAGTCGCTGTTTCCGCTCTCATAATTTCCACTGTTCCGGTTGTCAATTCCAAAGATAGCTATATTGGTATAATTATCTAACACTTCCTGGGTCTCGCTGTCTATATTAATATTCAGCTTCTTCGCGTCTAAGGAACCGGTATTATTGATTTTATTCAGCTTACTCATTACATAAAATACTACCAGCAAAATGAGTATCACTAATACTTCTACAATAAAAAGTATCAGTTTTCTCTTTCTTCTCTGCTTTTTTCCAACCTTCTTTTTCGGACCTGTCTTCGCCTTCTGCTTTTCCATGCCCATAGTTCCTCCTTACTTTGATATACTTATACTCCTTAATCCGGACTGTTTTTCCACAGCCCATTAATTCAAATATATCTTACTGGAATTGGTTGGTCAATGTCTCACAGACAACCTTAAGAATCAGTTCCATAAATTTAACGAAATCTTAAGTTTTCGTAGTTTAGTTGTATCGGTTTTAGAGACAAAAGAGACCTGCCACATCACACGATAAAGCGGCAATCCTTTGGACATTTTTATATTCTATTATAACTTTATTTTTCTTGACTTTTCATGTGCATTATGCGTATATATTTATAAATATACTTATGTATTGGAGGACATTTTATGAAACTCATTTATCCCGCAATCTTTACCCCATGTCTCGAAGGCAACGGTTATACGGTTGTTGTACCTGACCTTCCAGGTTGTGTAACCGAAGGAGATTCCCTTATCAACGCTATTGAAGCCGCTACCGATGCCGCCAGTGGATGGATACTTGGCGAATTGGAAACTGGAAACAAAATTCCTCTTGCATCCAAACATAACGCCATTTCATATGATTCAGACAGTTTTGTCAATCTTCTTATCCTTGATATGGATGCTTATACCATAAAATATGGTCAAAAAGCTGTCCGAAAAAATATAACTATCCCAGCATGGCTAAATACATATGGAGAAAAGAATCACCTAAATTTTTCAAAAATTCTTCAGGATGCACTATTGTCTATGATACAAAAATGATTTATGTATACATTCAAGAAAGAACAAGCCAGGGTTTTAGTTTCAGTCTTTTCCTGCATTTTTTCTCACTTCAATTCAAGAATATCATCTGCTGGTGCTTTCAATACTCTGCATATTTCAGCCAGCACTATCGCACTCGGTACTCTTTCTCCATTGAGCGAAACTTCGATACACTCCATATCCTAAAAGTATAATGAAAAGAGTCCCATTCACCAGAAGACCATATGTCTACTGGCTGGAACTCTTTTATGCCTTTAAATAGCGTGATTGAGGGGGGTCGCCTACGTTCACGCACAGTGGACTAGACGGGAGTCGAACCCGTGTCCAAAAACCAATCCCCTGTCCTTCTACGAGCGTAGTTCATAATTTGACATTCCCTCTGCAATTCCGGTATGAACACCGTAACTGTTTCAGTAGCTTCATCATACGCCCACGGGTTCAAAGCTTTGCCCGTGTCGTTTCTCACATAGTCGAAGCCTGGGTCCTAAAGTGTGAGTGCTCTAGGTCAGACTGCTGCCATTAGGCAGCGTAAGCTAATTTATTATCGTTAGCGTTTAATTTTAAGTTTGGAATTTAACGCATCACCCTGCGGCTCGCTTCTCCAGCTTCATAATCCCTGTCGAAACCTTTACTAGCCCTTATATATTTATTCTATTATAACCTGCCTCCGCTATTCCTGCAAGAGGCAAAGATAGAACCACTGTTTGTATTGCCATTAACTGACAATTTTTATCCGCCTATTAACCAAGATTTCTTACTTTGAAATCCCGCTCTGCTTCACGGCGCATATCTTTCTTTGCAATATCATTCCGCTTATCATAAAGCTTCTTACCTTTTGCAAGCGCAATCTGGACTTTTACCAGACTTCCCTTGAAATATACTTCCACCGGAACAATGGTATAACCTTTTTCCTTAATCTTCTGCTCTAATTTACGAATCTCGTTTTTATGCATCAGAAGCTTCTTCGGACGAAGCGGATCACGGTTAAAAATGTTTCCCTTTTCATATGGGCTGATATGCATACCATATATGATGACTTCCCCATGTTCAATGTGTATGAAAGACTCCTTGATACTGCATTTTCCCATACGGAGTGATTTTACTTCTGTTCCATGCAGGCTGATTCCTGCCTCATAAAGTTCTTCCAAGAAATAATCATGTCTTGCCTTCTTATTATTGGCAATCATCTTAATCGATTCTTTTCCCATTCTTCATTTCTCCTGTTCCTGTTGCCTCTGCCAATTCAAAATCGATGGTTCTTACAATTTCATCTACACCGATTACCCGGATATATACCTTCTGTCCCAGCTTGTAATGGCGGTTTGTTACTTCGCCCACCAGTTCAAAAGTGTCTTCAAAATACTGATAATAATCATCGGTAAGACTGGTTACATGCACAAGACCCTCTACCGTATTTGGCAGCTCGACATACATTCCATAGGATGCCACCCCGGAAATAACGCCTTCATAGACTTCTCCGATATGCTCTGCCATATACTGTGCTTTTTTCAGCTTCTCAGTCTCACGCTCTGCCTCATCTGCCCGACGTTCTGTTTCGCTGGAATGCTTGGCTACTTCCGGCAGAATCGTTTCGTAATGCGCCATCCGCTTATGATTCATCCTGCTCCGCAATGTTTCCTTGATGATACGGTGTATCTGTAAATCAGGATAACGGCGAATCGGCGATGTAAAATGACAATAGCAGCTTGCTGCCAGTCCGAAATGTCCGGTGTTTTCTGTGGTATATTTTGCCTGTTTCATGGAACGGAGGGTCAGCCGGCTGATTAATGCTTCCTCCGGTGTTCCTTCGATTTTTCCTAACAGCTTCTGCAATTCCTTCGGGTGAATTTCCTCCTGGCTGATATGCAGTGTATATCCGAAATTTCCAATTAACGTTGCAAGTTTTCGGATTTTTTCTTCGTCCGGTGTCTCATGGGTACGATAGAGAAATGGTATCTCCTGCCAGAAAAATTCCTGCGCCACCGTCTCATTGGCAATCAGCATGAAATCTTCAATTAATTTTGTAGCTGTATTTCTGTCGTATGGCTTGATTTCCAATGGTCTTCCATTTTTATCCAAAAGGATTTTCGTTTCCGGGAAATCAAAATCAATCGAGCCGCGTTTCATACGATTCCCTCGAAGCAGTGCTGCCAGCTCTCCCATTTTTTCAAACATCGGAACCAGTTCCCGATACGCTGCAATCGTTTCTTCGTTATGGTCTTCTAAAATTTCTTTTACTGCTGTATAAGTCATTCTGCGGTCAATTTTTACCACAGACTCTACAATTTTATGGTCAATGACCTTGCCCTTCGGGTTAATGGTCATGATGCAGCTCAATGCCAGCCGGTTCTCTCCTGCATTCAGGGAACAGATTCCATTGGACAATGCATGGGGCAGCATAGGAATCACGCGGTCAACGAGATATACACTGGTTCCGCGGTTCAATGCCTCCACATCCAGTGCACTGTGCTCCTGCACATAGTTGGACACATCTGCAATATGCACACCCAGAATATAATTTTCTCCATCCATAGTAAGGGATACCGCATCATCCAAATCTTTAGAGTCTTCTCCGTCGATTGTCACCATCTGCCAGTCCCGCAAATCTTCCCTGCCTGCCATATCAGCCTCACTGACTTCTTTGGCTACATTTTCCACCTGCTTCATAATCTTCGGTGCAAATTCTGTCGGCAGGTCAAAGCCTCTTACAATGGATAAAATATCTGTTCCCGGGTCATTGATATGACCAAGTATTTCAACAATTTTTCCTTCCGGTTTCTTACCGTTTTTACCATAATCAGTAATCTCAACGACAACTTTGTGTCCATCTACTGCTCCTTTGGAGCGTTCGATTGGAATAAAAATATCCTGCGCCAGTTTCTGATTATCCGGCACCACAAATCCGAAGTTCTTACTGCTCTGATAAGTTCCGACAATCTGATGCAGACCTCTGGATATAATTTTTATAATTCTGCCTTCCCGGCGTTTTCCGGTCTTCTGCGGATTTACTGCAACAGATACAGTGTCCATATGCATGGCTCCGTTGGTATTCTCCTCCGGGATATAGATATCTTCCTCTTCGCCCTCTACCGTCACAAAGCCAAATCCTCTGCTGTTTCCGGTATAAACACCGGTTAAGAATCTTCCGGAAGCCTTTACATATTTGCCCTTCTGGGTCAGCTCTACCTTGCCTTCTTCCAGCAAAGCATCCAAAACCGTATGTAGCTCTTCCCGCTGCTCTTTGGATACCTGCAGAATCATTGCAATCTCTTTGGCTTTCATCGGGACATATAAGTCATCACAAATAAACTCATATACAATTTTCTTTCTTTTTTCCAGTGCTTCTCTATCCATTCTTTTCTTTCCTATTTTTTCTCGCTGCTCATGAAACAATGAATGTGCCTTGTCACATTCTCGCGGAGCTTTTTTTACTTTACAGGGAAGCAATTCCTGTAAAGTAAAAAAAGCTGTCGTTCACACGACAGCTCTTTGGTTCTTAGAAACTTCCAATATTCAGTACGATGGAAATTAACAGGAATAAGATTACCAGTACTCTGGTTACCTTTACCAACATTCCTTCCATAGAACGACCTTTATTCTTGCCCCAATAAGTATCAGCAGCTCCGCTGATTGCTCCAAGTCCTGCGGACTTACCTTCCTGAAGAAGAATAATTACTGTCAATGCGATACATATAATAATAAATACAACTGTTAAAACCGTTTTTAAAACTGCCACGAATGACACCTCCTGTGGATTTATAATACTCGTAACTTTGACAGTATATCATACACAAGGACAAATTACAACCACTTATTTCGCATTTGTATTGAATTTTTGCTGAAATCTATTACGATTCTTCGATCCGAATCAGACGATTATATTTTGCCGTCCGCTCACCACGGCACGGTGCTCCGGTTTTAATCAGATCACTGCCAAGCCCTACTGACAAATCCGCTATGGTCGTATCCTCGGTCTCGCCGCTCCGGTGGGACATGATGGTCTCATAACCATGTTCTTTTGCCATGCGGATGGCTTCCATAGTTTCTGAGAGCGTTCCAATCTGGTTTGGCTTAATCAGAATCGCATTACCGCATCCCATGGAAATTCCTTTATTCAGGCGCACCGGATTCGTGACAAATAAATCATCGCCTACCAGAATCACTTTATCTCCCACTTTTTCTGTCAGACGTTTCCAGCCATCCCAATCCTCTTCATCCAGCGGGTCTTCAATGGAATAAATTGGAAAACGGCGAATCATCTTTTCCCAATGAACAATCAGTTCATCCGTAGTATAAAGCTTGCCGGATTTCGGCAGATAATATTCTCCCGGTGCATTTCCTTTCCATTCGCTGGCGGCTGCATCCAGAGAAATCATAAACTGCTTGCCTCTGCCACAGCTGTACCCTGCTTTGGTAATGGCTTCCATAATAAGCTGGATGGCTTCTTCCTCATTTGCAATGTTCGGAGCAAAACCGCCTTCATCTCCCACTGCCACAGACAACCCACGGTTCTTTAATAATTTTTTCAAATGATGATAGACTTCTGCACACCAGCGGATTCCTTCTGTAATGCTGTCGGCTCCAATTGGAAGTATCATAAATTCCTGAACATCCAGATTATTATCGGAATGTGCGCCGCCATTTAAAATATTCATCATCGGCACCGGAATCGTCACTGCATTTACGCCGCCCACATAGCGGTAAAGCGGCATCTGTAATGCTTTTGCCGCTGCTTTAGCACAGGCTAAGGACACACTTAAGATTGCATTGGCACCAAGACTTCCTTTGTTTTCTGTTCCATCCAGTTCCAGCATCAGTGCATCTAGATTTTCCTGCCGCAATACGTTTCTGCCTATCAGTGCTTTTGCAATTCTTGTATTTACATTTTCCACCGCCTGCTGCACACCATTTCCACCATAACGCCCGCCGCCGTCTCTTAATTCAATGGCTTCAAATTCTCCGGTGCTGGCTCCGGAAGGTGCTGCCGCCCGGGCAGTCGACTTCTTTCCGGTTGTCTCTGTCTCCACAGTTACTTCTGTTTCTACTGTGGGATTTCCTCTGGAATCTAATATTTCTCTTGCATGAATTCGTGTAATCGTCATTTTTACAGCCATAAAAAAATCTCCTTTTGAAAATATTCTGAATTAATAGTTCAGTATCTCCAAAAGAAGATTTTTTATTCTTTCGAAATAATTCGATTATACGTTAATCTCGGCTGTCATACCAAGAATCTCTTTGTTGTCATCCAAAATCGGCTGTACCACATTCTTTAAGAAGGCATCTACCTGAATTGGTGCTCTTCCTACATATTTTGCAGGGTCCATATTCTGCTTCAACTCTTCTAAGGTTGTATGGAATGCAGGTTCTGCTGCAATCAGCTCAAGAAGGTTGTTCTCTTTACCCTCCTGTTTTACATTCTTGCCCGCTTCCATGGAAAGTACACGAATCTTCTCATGTAATTCCTGACGGTCACCACCAGCTTTTACAGCATCCATCATAATATTTTCGGTTGCCATAAACGGAAGCTCGCTCATCATGTGTTTGTAAATAACTTTTTCATATACAACAAGTCCGTCTACTACATTTAAGCAAAGGTCTAAGATTCCGTCGATTGCAAGGAAGCCTTCCGGAATGGAAAGACGCTTGTTTGCAGAGTCATCAAGAGTTCTCTCAAACCACTGGGTTGCGGATGTAATTGCCGGGTTTAATGCATCAATCATGACATAGCGGGATAGGGACGCAATACGTTCACTACGCATTGGATTTCTCTTATATGCCATTGCAGAGGAACCAATCTGGCTCTTCTCAAACGGTTCTTCCACTTCTTTCAGGTGCTGCAGAAGACGGATGTCATTGGACATCTTATGTGCACTTGCTGCGATGCCTGCTAAAATGTTGGCAACTCTGGTATCTACTTTTCTGGAATAGGTCTGTCCGGATACTGCATAGCACTCCTTGAAGCCCATTTTCTGTGCAATCATCGGATCAATCTTATCGATGGTTTCCTGATCTCCGTCAAAAAGCTCCTGAAAGCTTGCCTGTGTTCCTGTGGTTCCCTTGGAACCTAAAAGTTTCAGGCTGCCTAATACATAATCTAAGTCTTCCAAATCCATAATAAATTCCTGGCACCACAGTGTTGCACGTTTTCCAACGGTAGTTGGCTGTGCCGGCTGGAAATGGGTAAATGCCAGTGTCGGCTGATTCTTATATTTATCTGCAAATTTTGCCAATTCTGCAATGACATTTACTAATTTCTTACGAACCAGTTTTAATGCCTCTGACATAATGATGATATCGGTATTATCTCCAACGTAGCAGGAGGTTGCTCCTAAATGGATGATTCCTTTTGCTTTCGGACACTGTACGCCGTAAGCATATACATGGGACATAACATCATGACGGACTTCTTTTTCTCTTGCCTTTGCCACATCATAGTTGATGTCATCCTTGTGTGCCTTTAATTCGTCAATCTGTTCCTGTGTAATATCAAGTCCAAGTTCTTTCTCGGTTTCTGCCAGTGCAATCCAAAGTCTTCTCCAGGTACGGAATTTCATATCCGGGGAAAAGATGTACTGCATTTCTTTGCTGGCATAACGCTCTGATAATGGGCTGTTATATCTATCGGTACTCATATGTGTGCTCCTTTTTCTTAAAATAATATAAATAAATTACACAGTGCTCCGCTCGGCTGTCCGGTGCAGTCTGTTTCATGCAGGCATGAACATCCTGCCCGGCAACCGGATGACTGCTGTGTCAGTCTGCTTTATCGCTCATAGTCACCACGAATATCCTCTTTTGGCGGCTCCATCGGATATTTTCCGGTAAAGCATCCTTTACAGATTGGAAGTCCTCCTACCAGCTGCTCCAGACGCTCTATCTTTAAGTATCCCAAAGAATCTGCACCGATTATCTTCCGGATATCTTCGATGGTTCTGTTATAGGCAATCAACTGTTCCCGCTCCGGAATATCGGTTCCAAAGTAACATGGCCATAAGAATGGCGGGGAACTGATTCTTACATGCACTTCTGTGGCACCGGCTTCTTTTAACATATTTACAATACGGTCAGATGTGGTTCCACGCACGATGGAATCGTCAATCATAATGATACGCTTGCCACGGACTGATTCTTCCAGTACATTTAATTTTACTCTTACGCTGGATTCTCTGCTGCTCTGCTTTGGTTTGATGAAGGTTCGTCCCACATAACCATTTTTTACAAAAGCAGTTCCATATGGAATTCCGGACTGCAGGGCATAACCCTGAGCTGCTGCATTTCCGGACTCCGGTACTCCTACTACCAGGTCTGCATCTACCGGTGAATCCATTGCAAGGAAACGTCCTGCCTGGATACGGGATGCATAAACGCTGACCCCGTCAATATGGCTGTCCGGTCTCGCAAAATATATGTATTCAAAAATACAACGTGCTTCCTGTTCTTTTGGAAGACACATAGTCATATCAGACTGAATACCGCCTTCCGGTGAAATTGTTACCACTTCTCCCGGCAATACGTCTCTGACATACTCTGCATCAATGGTCTCCAAGGCACAGGTCTCAGAAGTAATGATATAAGCATTGTCACGTTTTCCGATCACAAGGGGTTTGAAGCCATATGGGTCTCTTGCGCCAATCAGCTTACGGGGGCTGGCTACAACCAGAGCATAAGCTCCTTTTAACTTCTGGCAGGCTCTGCGTACTGCTTCCTCGGCTGTCTTGGAATTCAGACGCTCTCTTGCAATGTGGTAAGCAATTACCTCAGAATCAATGGTGGTCTGGAAAATTGCTCCGGTATATTCCAAATCTTTGCGAAGCTCCTTCGCATTGATGAGGTTTCCGTTGTGTGCCAATGCCAGCGTACCTTTTACATAATTCAATACCAGCGGCTGTGCATTCTCACGGGTGGAAGAACCTGCAGTGGAATAGCGGACATGACCGACTCCGATATCACCTTTCATTGCTTCTAACTGTTTTCCGGTAAATACTTCGTTTACCAGTCCCATATCTTTGTAGGAAGTAACTTTTCCCTTCGGTCCGTTTGTCTCACTTACTGCAATACCACAGCTCTCCTGTCCTCTGTGCTGTAATGCAAACAGACCGTAATAAATACTGGAAGCCACATCATTTCCGTCAAAATCATACATGCCGAAGACGCCACATTCTTCATGCAGTCCGTCCCATGGGCTTTCCTTTAATTCATTGTTATTCATAGGGTTCTCCTGACTATATTTTTAAGCAAATTTCTTACCGGTCAGTAATTCAAATGCTTCTTCGTATTTCTCAATTGTCTTCTTAATTACTTCATCCGGAAGGAGATAATCGCTGTCTGGATTTGCTTTTAACCAGTCTCTTACAAACTGTTTGTCATAAGAAGGCTGTCCCTGTCCCGGTTTATATCCTTCTAATGGCCAGAAACGGGAGCTGTCCGGTGTCAGCATCTCATCACCTAAAACTACATTTCCATTCTCATCGAGACCAAATTCAAACTTGGTATCTGCAATGATGATTCCTTTGCTTAATGCGTATTCTGCACATTTCTTGTAAAGTGCGATGGTATATTCTTTAATCTTTTCTGCATACTCAGCACCCTTGCCCGGGAATGCTTTCTCTAATACGTCAATACTCTGTTCAAAAGAAATATTCTCGTCATGGTCACCAATCTCAGCTTTGGTACTTGGTGTGTAAATCGGCTCAGGTAATTTATCGGATTCTACAAGTCCTTCCGGTAATTTGATTCCGCAGACGGTTCCGTTCTCTTTGTAGCTTGCCCAGCCACTTCCGGTAATATATCCACGAACAATACATTCGATTGGAATCATTTCCAGTTTCTTGCACATCATGCTGTTGCCATCATATTTCTCATTCTGGAAAAATTCCGGCATATCTTTTACATCAACGGAAAGCATATGGTTTGGCACGATATCCTTTGTAAAATCGAACCAGAATCTGGACATCTGTGTCAGAATTGCGCCCTTATTGGTAACCTTATTCTTTAAAATATGGTCAAACGCTGAAATTCTGTCTGTTGCAACAATGATAAGGCTTTCTCCATTATCATATACTTCTCTTACTTTTCCTTCTTTAAATGGTTTAAATTCCTGCATACTGCTTTTGTCCTCCATTTTATGCTTTCGCAAATTTTTGTTATGATAAAAAACACTACTGGAAAATTATAATACAGTGCCTTTTAGAAAGTCAATGAATTTGGGCGAAGTGCGCCTTTTGCCCCATATAGAAAAATGAGCGAAATTTATTAGTTTTTTTGTCTAATATTTTCCATTTATAAGTATTATTAATATATGTGCCAAAAAATACTTATCTATAGCAAAAGATTCTGTATCTTACACTTGAGATACAGAATCTTTTCATTTACGCGAGCAGCGAGATAAATTGCATGCTTGCATGCAGATTTGACGAGCACCGCGATAACTTGAGAAACTCGCAAAGCGTGTTTCTCGTAGTTTGCATTTCGCCCTTACGGTCTTATTTTTTGATTAACAAAGATTTCCCTGTCATTTCTTTTGGCTGTTCCATTCCCATCAGCTCGATTAATGTAGGAGCGATATCTGCAAGACATCCACCCTCTCTTAAACCGTATGCAGGGTCTGCATTTACCAGAATGAATGGTACTGGATTGGTAGTATGTGCTGTAAATGGTTCGCCTGTTTCATAATCGATTAACTGCTCTGCATTTCCGTGGTCTGCGCAGATGAACATCTGTCCGTCAACCTCTTTTAATGCTGCAACAGCTTTGCCTACGCACTCATCAACTGCTTCTACTGCCTTGATTGCTGCAGCCTGAACTCCGGTATGTCCAACCATATCCGGGTTAGCAAAGTTGATTACGATTACATCATATTTTTCAGATTTGATGGCATCTACTAATTTATCACATACTTCGTATGCACTCATTTCCGGTTTCAAATCATAGGTTGCTACCTTTGGAGATTTTACCAGAATTCTTTCTTCGCCTTTGTTTGGCTCCTCTACACCGCCGTTGAAGAAGAAGGTTACATGAGCATATTTCTCAGTCTCAGCGATTCTTGCCTGAGTCTTGCCATTGTCTGCAAGGAACTGTCCAAATGTATTGGTAAGTTCTACCTTGTGGAATGCAACGGTTTTGTTCGGAATGGTTCCATCGTATTCTGTGAAACATACATAAGTTACGTTCTTTCTTGTGCCTCTGTCAAATCCGTCGAACTCATCTGCACAGAATGCTCTGGTAATCTCTCTTGCTCGGTCAGGACGGAAGTTAAAGAAGATAATGGTATCGTTATCCTGTACGGTTGCAGTTGGAGCACCATTTTTCATAATTACAGTCGGAACTACGAACTCGTCTGTTACATCTTTTGCATAAGATGCATCAATTGCTGCAACAGCGCTGTCTGCTGTCTCGCCAACACCTTCTGTAATTGCTTTATATGCTTTTTCTACACGATCCCAACGGTTGTCACGGTCCATTGCATAGTAACGTCCGTTGATGGTTGCGATTTCACCAACACCGATTTCTTTCATTTTTGCTTCCAGCTCTTCGATAAATCCTTTTCCGGAAGTAGGTGCGGTATCACGGCCGTCTAAGAAGCAGTGTACATATACTTTGTCTAAGCCTTCTTTTTTTGCCATTTCCAGAAGTCCGAATAAATGTGTAATGTGGCTGTGAACTCCACCATCGGATAATAATCCATATAAATGAAGTGCAGAACCGTTGTCTTTTACATTTTTCATGCCGGCAAGCAATGCTTCGTTTTTAAAGAAATCTCCATCTTCAATTTCTTTGGTAATTCTGGTTAATTCCTGGTATACAATTCTTCCTGCACCCATGTTCATATGTCCTACTTCGGAGTTACCCATCTGTCCGTCCGGAAGTCCTACGGCAAGTCCGCTGGCATTTCCTTTTACCCATGGATAATCTTTCATCAGTGCATCAATGTTTGGCTTGTTTGCCTGGGCTACTGCATTACCCTCAGTTTTGTCATTCAGACCAAAACCATCTAAAATCATCAATACGGTTGGTTTTTTACTCATGTTTTTTCCTCTTTTCTTTAAAATCTTCTATTGAAACGGATTACTCCGTTGCTGTCACATAACCATCATCATCTATGGTAATTCCCACGGAAAGGGATTCCATAAAATCAAAAATACGTCTTTTCTCACTTTCATCTGTCACCAGTGAGGTCTTGTAATTCTTCTGTATACACGGCAGAAACCGGAAATCAATAGTTCCGTCATCCCGGATGATTACCTGGGATAAGCCGGTATCTAATGTTGACGCCGAAAACCAGAAATTGCCAAGGCTATAGATAATCGGCACGCCATCCATATATTCCATGCCCTGCAGGCAATGGGTATGTCCGCCGATAATGACATCCACACCGGCTTCCACAAACTGTTTTGCAAGAGCCACCTGGTCGGAACCAAAATAGCTATTTCCTTCTGTTCCCCAGTGTACAAAAGCAATCACATAATCGCTGTTGTCTCTTGCTTCTTCTATTACTTTCAGAAACTTGTCCGGATTTAAGGTCTTTAACACGCCCGGTGTCGTCTCAGTTGCTTCCTTCGTATAATTTAAAGAGCGTTCAATCTGTGTGGCTGATACAATTGCTATTTTCTTTCCATTTGCCACAAAATATACCGGACGCATGGCATCCTTTAAATCTTTTCCTGCTCCTACATACGGAATTCCTGCTTCTTCCAGTGTATCTATGGTATCAATCAATGCAACTTCACCATAGTCATAGACATGATTATTGGCAAGACTGACAATATCTGTTCCAAATGTTTCTAACAAGTCAACACGCTTTGGATCTGCCCGGAAAGTATAATCCTTGCCAGCTAAAGGTTCCCCTCTTGTACTGTAGGTGAACTCATTGTTTATCATCATAATGTCTGCATGATTCATTTCCTGCAATAAATCTTTGGAAAAGCAGTCATTGATTCCATTTGGCTGTCCATCCATGTGTTCCGTTGTGCCCCAGCCTTCTGCAAAATTAATATCGCCGGTAAAATCCAGCACAATCTCATCCTCAGAGTTGCATGTCTTCCAGTAAACCTGCTGCAAATCCTCTTCATTCATGCCAGTGTCCTGACAATAAAGAAGCCACAGCACATGTATGGAATTTCCGGTCTCTTCGTACCAGACATTTACATTCTGGTCTTCCTGAGACTCCTGTGCAATATTTAATACTGCTTCTTTTCCGTAATTGGCATAAACCCAGTTTAAGAAACTTTCGTCAATCCGATAATCCCCGATAAATTCTTTGCTACAGGAATCCAGCAGTGCTTCGTATGCATCATCCAAATCTTCTATCACCAGCTTCTTCGTCTCTGTAGAGACTTCTTCTGTTTCCGTCACTGCATATTCTATTTTCTCGCTGCTTTCCGGTTCTGCATTTACCTGCGCTTTCCTGTCACATCCACTGCAAACCATTCCAAACAACAATATTCCTATCCCTGCCATCTGCAAAGCTTTTCTTCTCAAATCGGTATCCTCGCTCAACTCCTCTTTCGTCTCTTGTGTCCTGCTTTATTGCCGATAACATTATACACTATCTTTCTTTTTCTAACAATCCTTATTTTAGGCAAATAGCGTATTCTGTTATCGGATAAACTATCCGTGCGAATGACCCGCACAGATAGTTTGCCGTATACCAGAATTCGGTTTTCAAAATTCTACTATTAGGCTTCAAAAATATCACACTTCTTTTAACTCTATGATTTGGTTCGATATGTTGCGGACTGCCGGTATTTTCCCAATTATTCCATAGATTGGATAGAGCTTTTTCATGCCCTCCACCAGGCTTACGTCCTTTACCGGTTCAAAACCCGGCAATTCTTTTGCCAGTATGCGTCCGTTCTTTACACCCCAGGTAAATTTCGCTTTGCTGGCTTCTATGGATTTTTCTTTGATGTGTTTTACTACAAATGGAGACATGGTTTCCACCAGTACAGTTGCATCGGTAAAATGTTTTCGGATAATTGTAAATATCTTCTGCACATTCTCCTTGGAAAGATACATGGTCAGTCCTTCGATAATCACAAGAGTCAGACTTGTTTCATTGTCTAAATCGGTCTCAGCATCAAGTGTCTTATGAACCTCTTCTGCCCACGCCTCATCCATCGCAGAATAAGGAAGGACGGATACCCGCCCAGTTTCTTCTAAGAATTTTTTACGCACTTCTATGGTCACTGGCAAGTCCAGATTAAACCAGCGTAATTTTCCGTTATCTACCCGATAAAATCTGGTATCCAGACCACAGGCAATATTAATTACAACAGCATTCGGATGTGCTGTGACATAGTTTTGTACCAGTTCATCCAGTACAATGGTTCGTGCCACAACGCCATTTCGCATCATGGCATCTTCCTTTGCCTTTGTGAAATCATAGTCCATCTCTTTTACGATTTCCATTGCCTTCTTATCATAGATAAGATGTCCCTCTCTTTCAGACTCCATGGCTCTTGCATAGAGTGTCTGAATCATGGTTTCCGGTACTCCGGTCATTTCAATTTTCTTCATGTGTGCTCTCCTTTCGCAACATAACAAAAGTTATATTCTGTTATGGTAAAGAAAAAAGGACACCCTCCAGATTTACATCCAGAAGGCATCCTTCTTCATTTTCTCTATTAAGCTGTTCGTTCCACTATCAGCATACACGCCAATGGCTTCTGCCAATTTCAATGTTTCTTCCATACTATATTTTCCCTTCAGCACCGCAAGATTGCTCTGCATACGCATGTCTGTCAGAATTTCTATTAACTGTGCATTCGGCTCACGCCCGGTCTTTTCCAGAAAATAATCCCGGAAAGATTTCTTAGTCTGCTCCTTTATGGTATCCTTGAAGTTCGCATAACAGCTTCCCTCTGACTTCTCCATAATCAGAATCAGTTCCTCTTTATGCCGGTATTCAAATTCCAAAAGCATCCTGTCATTTTCGATTGCTGTCTCAGGATTTGCTGCCTCTCTTACATATAATTCCTGCATCAGCTTCTGATACTGTTCCACTGCCGGTCCTAAGATTGCATGAAGCAATGCTTCCTTATTGGCAAAGGAAAAGTAAAAGGCTCCGGTGGTCACATTTGCCCGCTTGCAGATGTCCCTAAGACACGCCTGCGTATAACCCTTTTCTAAAAATTCTGCTTTTCCTGCTTTGATTAAACGTAATCTTGTCTGTTCTCTATTTCTTTCATTCTCACCCATAACACTCGTTATGTTAGTACAGACTAACCATTTTGTCAAGCTTCATCATTTAACATTTCTTCTAAGGTATGCCAGCCTAATACAGCGCACTTTACTCTTGCCGGCATATGGGAAATATCCTTTAATGCCGAAGCTTCTTCCAGCTCGTCAATCTCTTCATCCGAAGCTTCTCCTTTTATCATTTTTAAGAATAATTCTCCTAAATGCAGTGCTTCCTCTTTCTTCTTTCCGACAATCATGCCCAGCATAATATCGGCAGATGCCTGGGAAATAGCACAGCCATCTCCTACAAATGCACCGTCTACGATTTCATCACCATCTAATTTTAATTTTAAAAAAATGTCATCCCCGCAGTTTGGATTCACGCCCTCTAATACCAGGTCGGCATCCGGAAGGTCATGCTTGAACTCCGGGTGAATATTGTGTTCGGTAAGGATTTCATTATAAAAACTTCTACTCTCCATATCCCATTCTCCTTCTGACTCCTGCCACGCTTTTCACCAGCGCATCGACTTCTTCTTCTGTATTGTAGAACATCAGGCTTGCTCTTGTAGCGGAGCGGACGCCCAGATACTCTAACAATGGCTGTGCACAATGATGTCCTGCCCGGACAGCCACACCGTCGGATTCCAATACTGCACTGACATCATGCGGATGCACGTCTTCAATGGTAAATGTCAGGATTCCGGTATGTTCTTCTGCCAGTTCCGAACCCAGCACATGAACCTTCGGAATTGCTTTCAGTCCTTCTAAGGCTCTTTTCGTAAGTGCAAGTTCACGCTCCTGCATGGTTTCAAAACCGATTTTGTTAATATAATCAATAGCGGCTGCCAGTCCCACTGCGCCTGCTGCATTGACGGTTCCTGCCTCAAATTTGTGAGGAAGCTCTGCATATTTTGCACCGTCTCTTGTTACAGAATCTATCATTTCTCCGCCGGTAAGGAATGGTGGCATTGCCTTTAAAAGTTTTTTCTTTCCATATAAGACACCAATTCCCATCGGTCCCATTAACTTGTGACCGGAAAATGCCAGAAAATCCACATCCAGCTTCTGCACATCAATCGGCATATGTGGGGAGCTCTGGGCGGCATCCAGCACGACTACCGCATTGCTCTTTCTTGCTCTTCGCACAATTTCCTCTACCGGAGTCGGACGTCCCAGCACATTGGACACCTGTGTGATTGCCACCAGTCTTGTTTTATCAGAAAAAGCTTCGTCTAACTTTGCTTCGCTTAAACTACCGTCCTTTTCACATTCCAGATAGATAAGCTTTGCACCGGTCTGTCTTGCCACCATCTGCCACGGCAGCATATTGCTGTGATGTTCCATAATGGAAACCACAATTTCGTCCTCCGGGCAAAGATTATTTAAGCCATAGCTGTACGCTACTAAATTCAGGCTCTCTGTGGTATTTCTGGTAAATATAATTTCTGTCTCAGATGCAGCATGGATAAACTGCTGAACTGTTTTTCTCGCTGCCTCATAGGCATCGGTCGCTTCCAGGCTCAAAGGATAGAATCCACGCAGCGGATTGGCATTATGTTTTTCATAAAATTCCTTTTCCGCTTCAATGACGCATGCCGGCTTCTGTGCGGTTGCTGCATTGTCAAGATAGATGACATCCCGGTCTTTAAAAAGAGGAAAATCCTTCTTAAAATCGTACATCCTAAATCACCTCTTCCAGCGCTTCCTTCGCAATTTTTTCTGCTGCTTCATCCTTCATCAAATCACAGATATGCTCCAATTTTGCACCTGTCACAATACGTTCTGCAGCTTCTTTATCAATACCTCTTGCTCCAAAATAGAACATGGTATCTTCATCCAATTCTCCGATAGTTGCTCCGTGATTTCCCTTTACGTCTTCCTGTGCACATAAAATCAGCGGAATGGTCTTATTTTCCACATCATCACCCAGCAGAAGTACGCTTTCCTCTTCCTGTCCTTCTGCACCGGAGGAACCACGTTTGAAATCAATGGTTCCGCGGAAAACCTTATGTGCCTGTCCGCGAAGAGCTCCGTCAGAATTAATATAGCTCATGGTTTTCTCGCCAAAATGATTGGCTACCATATTATAGTCTAAAATCTGCTGTGCCTGGCCAAGATATCCGGTCTCTGTAGCAAAATTACTTTCTTTTCCATTCAAATCCATGCGGCATCCGGAATAGAGATTTCCTTTTCCAAGGAACAACTGGATATATTCTACCTTTGCTCCTTCGCCAATTAAATTGCCGCCTATATCACTTAATAAAGTCTCATGCTCCTGCGGCATCTGAACCTGAATTAATCTTACAGATGCACCGCTTTCGACTTTCATTCTGACACGGACTGCCAGAGATGCTTCTGCGGTACTTTCTTCCTCTTTTGTGGCATCCGGAGCCACACGGCTGTCCATCACAACAGTAAGTGTACTGTTTTCTTTTGCAACTATCTCTACACAGCCTGCCGTATGTGCATCTTTTTTACCGGAAATGTGCAGTCTTACGGTTTTATCCTGTCCTGCATTATCTGCAAGAATCTGATATTTTGCAGTATTTTCTGTTGCAAAGATTGCATCTGCTTCTCTTCCGGCACCGGTTTCAATGTCTGAAAGCTGCTCTGTTTCAGTAGCTACTGCATCTCCCTCTGCTGCAATCTCACAAGGTTCTATCTTCGTGCTCCATTTTATCGGAGTTTCATTTACCTTCAGCCAGTTCCAGGTAGGAGAAGGCAATTCATTGATTTTCATACTTACATTTTGTTCCATGCTCTTTCCACATCCCTTCTGCTATCCTATGCTGCCCTTCATCTCAAGGCGAATCAAATTGTTCATTTCCAATGCGTACTCTAAAGGCAGTTCCTTGGAAACATTATCCGCAAATCCGCTGACGATGCAGGCTCTTGCGTCCTCTTCGCTCATGCCTCTTGACATCAGATAAAAAATTGCTTCATCACTGATGCTTCCAATCTGGGCTTCATGTCCCACATTAGCATCCTTGGTACGGATGTCCATTGCCGGAATGGTATCGGAACGGGACTCAGAATCTAACATCAGAGACTGACAGGATACTGCTGACTTCGTGCCTTTCGCTTCCTTCGTTACCACAACGGAACTACGGAAAGTACTGATACCACCATCCTTGGAAATGGAACGGGTATTCATATAGGAGCTGGTGTCCGGTGCGCAGTGTACCACTTTGGCTCCGGTATCAAGGTTCTGTCCTTTTCCTGCAAAAGTTACACCGGTAAATTCCATGCGGGCGCCCTTTCCTTTTAAGACACTCATCGGATACAGATAAGATACATGGGAACCGAAGGAACCGGATACCCATTCAATGGTTCCGCCCTCTTCTACCAGTGCCCGCTTGGTATTTAAGTTATACATATTCTTTGACCAGTTCTCGATGGTGGAATAACGAAGTTTTGCATTCTTGCCAACATACAATTCCACGCATCCTGCATGCAGATTGGCTACGTTATATTTTGGTGCGGAACATCCTTCGATGAAATGAAGGGATGCTCCCTCATCTACGATAATCAGTGTGTGTTCAAACTGCCCGGCACCTTTGGCATTCAGTCGGAAATAGGACTGCAGCGGAATCTCTACGTCCACACCCTTTGGCACATAAACGAAAGAACCGCCGGACCAGACTGCACCGTGCAGTGCTGCAAATTTGTGGTCATTTGGTTTTACCAGCTTCATAAAGTGCTTCTGTATCATATCTGCATATTCGCCATGCATTGCACTTTCCAAATCCGTATAAATAACGCCCTGTGCGGCAACTTCTTCTCTTACATTATGATAAACCAGTTCGGAATCATACTGTGCGCCAACACCTGCCAGTGACTTTCTCTCTGCCTGCGGAATTCCAAGACGCTCAAAGGTATCTTTAATGTCCTTTGGCACCTCAGACCATTTTCCCTTCATCTTTGTGTTTGGGCGGACATAGGTTACGATATGCTCCATGTCCAGTCCTTCAATCGATGGTCCCCAGTCTGGCACTTCCATTTCATTGTAAATCTGTAAAGACTGTAAACGGAAATTCTGCATCCAGACAGGGTCATTTTTCTCTTTTGATATCTGCTCTACGATTTCAGGAGTAAGACCTTCTTTCAGCTTATAAGCATCCTTCTCATCATCCCGGATATCATATATGCTTCTGTCGATATCTTCTACATAGCTTTTCTCTTCCATTCCTTACACTCCTTACTCGTATTTTGCAAAACCATTCTCGTTTACTTCATCAATCAGGGAAGCATCTGCTGTCTTAACAATGTGTCCTTCCACCATGATGTGTGTGTAATCTACGTGTAATGCCTCTAAAATCTTGGTGCTGTGTGTAATAATCAAAAGGCTTCCCTTACTGCTCTTCTGGTATTCTTCGATTCCTTTTGATACGGTTCTTACTGCATCTACATCCAGTCCGGAATCGGTTTCATCCAAAATTGCAAGCTCCGGTTTTAACATCAGCATCTGTAAAATTTCAGCTTTCTTTTTTTCGCCGCCGGAAAATCCTACATTCAAATCACGTTCTGCATAAGATGGATCCATCTGTAAAAGTTCCATTTTCTCTGCCAGTTCTTTCTTAAAATCATAGAAACGGGCTCTCTTTCCAGTCTTCTGTTCCAATGCACTACGGATAAAGGAACTTAAGGTAACGCCCGGTACTTCCAGTGGGTTCTGGAAAGATAAGAACATGCCGCTCTTTGCGCGTTCATTCACTGGCTCTCCGGTAATATTTTTTCCCTGGAAAAAGATTTCTCCGCTCTCTACCTGATAACGTGGATTACCAACCAGTGTATAACCCAGTGTAGATTTACCGGTTCCGTTTGGTCCCATCAGTACATGTGTCTCATGTCTTCCTATTTCAAGATTTACGTCATGTAAAATATGTTTTTCTTCTACACTGACGTTCAGATTTTTAACCTCTAAAAGTAATTCTTTGCTCATTTTTCTTCCTCCTGCATCTATTGTTTCTTCTTCGCTGCTTTCTTCTCCGCTTCCTGCTTCGACTGCAGAACATCCGCCAGCGTCATTTCATCAAAATATTTATCTATCAAATCTGCCAGTCCCTTCCAGATTGGAAGTGTACAGCAGGAATCTGATTTTTCACATGGCTCCTGGTCTTCTCTTAAGCAGGATACCGGTGCAAGCGTTCCTTCTGTCAGCCGCAGGATATCACCAACCCTGTATTCTTCCGGTTTCCGGTTCAGACGATAACCGCCCTTCTTGCCGCTGACTCCTTCTATCATATGTCCCTTGGAAAGAATGGTCGAAATGCTCTCTAAATATTTCTGGGAAATATTCAGTTTCTCGGCAATTCCTTTTAACGGAATATATTCTTCCGCATCATGCTCCGCCAGCTCGACCATGACCTTTAATGCATACCTTCCTTTGGTTGAAATCATGCTCTGCATTCCTCCTTTTCTGGTTCATTCGCATCATATACCCATTCGCCTACTATGTCAATGGGTGAATCAGTTTTCGTTTGTTCTTTTCGGGGAACAAAAAAACGCCACCAAATGCATTTCACCGGTAAATTTTACCAATGCCATAATGCATTTCGTGACGTTTCTTATGAAAATATTCTATTTTCCGAAAAGCTTATTTATTGTAATTTACAATCTTTCCGAAGTCAGCCTTTAAGGAAGCTCCTCCTACCAGACCACCATCGATATCAGCTTTTGCGAACAGCTCTGCTGCATTTCCTGCATTTACAGATCCGCCGTACTGGATACGGATAGACTCAGCTGTTGCTTCATCATATACTTCACGGATGCAGGCACGGATTGCGCCACAAACTTCTTCTGCCTGATCAGAAGTAGCTGTTTCACCGGTTCCGATTGCCCAGATTGGCTCGTAAGCAATAACTGCTGTTGCAGCCTGCTCTGCTGTTACGTTCTGGAATGCAATCTTAATCTGCATACGGATCCAGTCAAGGTAGATACCCTGTTTTCTCTGTGTTAAAGTCTCTCCACAGCAGATGATTGGTGTAATACCATGTTCGAAAGCTTTTAATACCTTCTTATTTACAGTCTCATCTGTCTCTGCGAAGTATTCTCTTCTCTCAGAATGTCCTAATACAACGTATTTTACGCCAGCGTCTGTAAGCATTGCCGGAGAGATTTCTCCTGTGTATGCTCCGCTCTCTTCAAAATACATATTCTCTGCACCGATGCAGATGTTAGAACCTTTTGCTGCTTCCATTGCTGGAATAATATCAATTGCTGGTACGCAGAATACTACATCTACGTCTTCGTTTGCTACTAATGGTTTTAATTCATTTACCAGTGCAACTGCCTCGCTAGGAGTTTTGTTCATTTTCCAGTTGCCGGCAATAATTTTTTTTCTTGCCATTTTAAAATGTCCTTCTTTCTTAAATATATAAGCTTTTGCCTGCATACAGGCATGTGCTTTGATTACTTATTTATCGTTTGCTGCTGCAACGCCTGGAAGCTCTTTACCCTCTAAGAACTCTAAGGATGCTCCACCACCTGTTGAGATGTGGCTCATCTTGTCACCGAATCCAAGCTGGTTAACTGCTGCTGCAGAATCTCCACCACCGATGATGGTTGTTGCATCTGTATCAGCTAAAGCTTTTGCTACAGCGATAGTACCTGCTGCAAGAGTTGGGTTCTCGAAGACACCCATAGGTCCGTTCCAAACAACAGTCTTAGCAGTCTTAACAGCATCTGCGAAAAGTGTCTGTGTCTTAGGTCCGATATCACAGCCTTCTCTGTCTGCCGGCATCTTGTCTGCATCATAAGTTTCTACTTCAACTGGAGCATCGATAGGATTTGGGAAATCTTTGATTGTTACAGCATCTACCGGAAGAAGAAGTTTCTTTCCAAGTTTCTCTGCCTTCGCCATCATTTCTTTACAATAATCGATCTTAGTATCATCTACTAAAGAGATTCCGATTTCATATCCTTTTGCTTTTAAGAATGTGTAAGCCATACCACCACCGATGATTAAGGTATCACATTTCTCAAGTAAGTTGTTGATTACATTTAATTTATCAGCAACTTTTGCACCACCAAGGATTGCAACGAATGGTCTTACCGGATTCTCTACTGCATTTCCAAGGAAGTCGATTTCTTTCTGCATTAAGTATCCAACTACTGCAGTGTCAACTAACTGTGCAACACCTACGTTAGAACAATGTGCTCTGTGAGCTGTTCCGAATGCATCATTTACAAATACATCACAGATAGAAGCAAGGTCTTTAGAGAAAGCTTCTCCGTTCTTTGTCTCTTCTGGTCTGAAACGTGTATTCTCAAGTAAGATAACATCGCCATCGTTCATAGCTGCTACTGCTGCTCTTACGTTCTCACCAACAACTTCAGGGTCAACAACGAATTTAACTTCCTGTCCTAATAACTCTGTAAGTCTTGCTGCTACTGGTGCAAGAGTTTTGGTCTGTTTGTCTTCTTCTGTTTTTACTTTTCCTAAATGGGAGCAAAGGATAACCTTTCCACCATCAGCGATTAATTTCTTGATTGTAGGAAGCGCTGCAACCAGACGGTTCTCGTCTGTAATCTTTCCTTCTTTTAATGGTACGTTGAAATCACATCTGCAAAGAACGCGAAGTCCTTTTACATTAATATCATCTATAGATTTTTTATTTAATGACATATTAAGTAGTCTCCTTTAAATTTTATTTCTAATAGCAAGAAAGAGCCCGGTCCTAAAAGACCGGACCCTTTTCCTGAGTCTTATCTGCACTCTGGCAGCCTGTCGCTTAAAAAAGTAGTCTACCGTGCAGTGATTGTTCGTTAAACTACGGGAAACACGCTTTGCGGGTTTCTCTCGTAAATTATGCTAACTCGCTGAAGTATTTGATTGTACGAACCATCTGAGATGTGTAGCTGTTCTCGTTATCATACCAAGAAACAACCTGTACTTCGTACAGATCATCAGATACCTGGTTAACCATGGTCTGTGTTGCATCAAACAGAGAACCGAATCTCATTCCAACGATATCAGAAGATACGATTTCGTCTTCGTTGTATCCGAAGGACTCGTTAGCTGCTGCTTTCATAGCTGCATTGATATCTTCTTTTGTAACGCCAGCTTTCTTAACAACTGCTGTTAAGATTGTTGTAGATCCTGTAGGGGTTGGAACACGCTGAGCAGATCCGATTAATTTTCCGTTCAGTTCTGGGATAACAAGTCCGATAGCTTTTGCTGCACCAGTGCTGTTTGGAACGATGTTAACTGCTGCTGCACGAGATCTTCTTAAATCACCTTTTCTCTGTGGTCCATCAAGAGTCATCTGATCACCTGTGTAAGCATGGATTGTTACCATGATACCAGACTGGATTGGAGCATATTTATTTAATGCATCAGCCATAGGTGCTAAGCAGTTTGTTGTACAAGAAGCTGCTGAAATGATTGTATCAGATGCTTTTAATGTCTCATGGTTTGTGTTGTATACGATTGTAGGAAGGTCATTACCTGCTGGAGCAGAAATAACAACTTTACGAGCACCTGCATTGATGTGTGCCTGTGCTTTTTCTTTGCTTGTATAGAAACCTGAACACTCTAATACAACGTCAACTTTTAATTCACCCCATGGGCAGTTGTTTGCATCTGGGAATGCATAGATTTTGATTTCTTTTCCACATACGATGATAGAATCATCTGTGCAGGATACTTCATCAGCATGCTCATATTTACCCTGAGAAGAATCATATTTTAACAAGTGTGCTAACATTTTAGGGCTTGTTAAATCGTTGATTGCTACTACTTCGTATCCTTCAGCACCAAACATCTGTCTGAATGCCAGACGACCAATACGGCCGAATCCATTAATTGCTACTCTTACTGCCATTATTAATTCCTCCTAGAAATTTAATATAAAATATCTTTATTTGGGATTGTACCCAATCTGGTATTATTCTAACCAATTTTTGTCGAAAGTTCAAGTAGTTCCCATCACTTTGTTAATTTTTTCACTATTTTTATTTCTTCTTTCTCATTTTCAAACAAATGTTACAATAGCTTTTCCATTTTTCATACTGTCTTTTGACAGATTGTCAAATTTCTATTATAGTATTCTGTGTATTATATACAAAGATTTTACTATACTTGTGAAAATGTAACATTTTTCTTAGTAGAAATGTGTAAACACCGGGTAAGGTTTGTGCAATATGTAGGGAATGAGACTTAGAAGTTTCTTCCCAAAAGCACCGGGACGCTTGTATGCAAGAATCCGGCACTTCTACCGGCAGTATTTTTCTTTCTTTTATAATAAGCAGTCTTTCCAATGTTTGACAGTATACTGCATTTTGTCTGCCGGCGTGCGGATACCGTGAACAGCGTCTGTTAGGGACTCTTAGAATTCCCTTTGCAACCCGGCAACGCTGGTACATGGATGTACCAGCGAGGCACAATCTGAATATGGATATGAATTTGTGCCGGTTGCCGCAAATCAAATATCCTGACAGGAATTCTTAGAGTCCCTTCAGACAAAGTGTGGTATCCGCTGCCGGCAGACAAAAGCAGTATCCGGTCAAAGCAACCGGAAAGACAGCTTAATTTCAAAAAAATACTGCCCGTGAAGTGCTGCGTATTCTCACATCATAACCGTTCCAATGCTTTCAGGAAGAAACCTCTTTCCTCTCACCCACCTGCACAACCTTCCCCGCCATACACCCCACAGAAAGGAGTACACTATGCTTTGGGACACACATATGCACACTGCTTTTTCTACCGACAGTGAGGCCTCACCGGAATCCATGATTAAAGCCTCTATCGAACTGGGACTTGGCGGAATTTGCATTACCGACCATATGGATTATGATTATCCAAAAGAACATCCGGAGGATGAACCGGAATTTATCTTAGACACTCCGGTCTACTTCCCAACTATCCAGAAGCTGGGACAGCAATACAAAGATAAAATAAAAGTGCTGACCGGCATTGAGCTTGGATTGCAGCCTCATCTTGCAGCGAAACATCAGGAACTGATAAGCCGATATGACTTTGATTTTGTCATCGGCTCTTCCCATGTAATCCACGGCAAAGACCCTTACTACTCCCGCTTTTTTGAAGGAAAAACCGAACAGCAGGCTTATCAGGAATATTTTGAATCTATCCTGGAAAATCTTGCGGTATTTGATCATTTTGATGTATATGGACATATCGATTATGTGGTACGCTACGGTCCAAACCGGAACCTTGAATATTCTTATCAGAAATATGCCGATGTCATTGATGCGATTTTAGAAAAGCTCATTGATATGGGAAAAGGAATTGAAATCAATACCGGTGGTTTCAAATATGGTCTGGGACATCCGAATCCAACAGAAGATATTATAAAACGTTATCACGAACTAGGCGGTGAAATCATTACCATCGGTGCCGACGCCCACAAACCGGAGCATGTTGCATTTGATTTTGCAAAAGTACCGGATATTTTAAAGGCCGCAGGCTTTCAGTATTTTACTGTATTCGAAAAGAGAAAACCGGCTTTTCTTCCGTTGTAAACTATGGGAATCACGCTTTACGAATTTCTCACCTTATTGCGGTGTTCACCAAATCTGTATGCAGGCACGCGATTTTTCCTGTGTATGCAAAAGTAACGGCGCGGTTCGTCAACTACAGAGACAACATAAATACAGTAAAGGGCACTAAGAATTTCGATGAATATAGAATAAGTTCCGGCAACCGGTGCAAATTCACATCCATGTTCATATGCACCTCGCTGGCACATCCCTGTGCCAGCATTGCCTAATATTATCCGAAATTCCAAGTGCCCCTAACTGTACTTATCATGTCTCCTAAGTTGACGAACCACGCCGCCTTTTTCTATCATAAGAAAATTGTTTTTACTTCAAATCCTACCCCAGCAGATGCAGCCGTTCGAATGCATGATACAGTCCGTCTTCATCAATCTTATCTGTAACCATATCTGCATACTGTTTTACTGCCGGAATCGCATTTCCCATTGCCACACCTGTTCCTGCAAATTGCAGCATTTCCACATCATTTGGTCCATCACCAAAAGCAATGGTATCTTCCCTGCCTATCTTTAACTCATCCATAAGCCGCTGCATTCCGGTTGCCTTGTTGACTCCCATCTTCGTCATTTCACCGGACATCTGACGATCCTTGCCAAAGCTTGCTCCGGTTATCTTGATATAATTTCCGACTTCCTTCTGCATCACATCCACCGGAATATCGGCATCAAAATACATTCCACTTTCAAGAGCCGGCATCTGTTCCGGATGTTCAACAAGCGTCAGTCCGTTTAGAGCACCGTCAATATCAAGTCCAAGCCGCATACAGCGTTCTCTCATTTTCTTTGCATTCTCTTCATCCACATAACGTCCGTTGATTCCCTGCAGCATAAAGCATGCACCGTGCTCCTTCAGCACCTCTACCATATCCTGCACCTTATCATTTGCCAGAACGCTATGGTAAATCACCTTATCATTTGCAGACACATAAGCACCTGCCGAAGCCACAATGGCATCAAATCCAAACTCTAAAAGCCATGGATACACATTCGTTACAGTTCTTCCGGTACATAACGAAATCAGATGTCCCCGCTTTCTGGCCATGCTTAATGCTTCCCTGGCAGATTCCGGCATGTGCATGGTGAAATCCACCAGGGTTCCGTCTACATCCAAAAAAATCAGTTTACGGCTCATTATTCTGCGTCCCGAATCGCTTTTCGAACCGGAAGAACACAGCCAGGAGAAACAGATAATTCATCTACCCCCATCTCTAAGAAACGCTGGGTCAAAGTTGTATCTGCCCCAAGTTCTCCACATATTCCTGCCCAGATGCCTGCCTTGTGTGCATTTTCCACGGTCATCTGAATCAGCCGGAGCACTGCTTCATGATGCGGATTATAGAAGCTGTCAAGCTTTGCATTCTGACGGTCAATTGCCAGTGTATACTGGGTCAGGTCGTTGGTTCCGATACTGAAGAAATCAACCTCTTTTGCCAGTTCATCACTCATTACTGCTGCTGCAGGAGTTTCAATCATGATACCCTGCTCCACATTTCCAAAAGGAATCCCTTCCTTTGTAAGTTCTTCTTTCACTTCTTCTGAAATTGCTTTAATCTTACGCACTTCATCTACCGAAATAATCATCGGATACATAATTGCAATATTTCCGTAATTGCTTGCGCGGAATAAAGCACGAAGCTGGGTCTTAAAAATTTCCGGCTGGGTCAGGCAGATCCGGATGGCACGATATCCCATTGCCGGATTGTCTTCTTTGTCAAGGTTAAAGTAGTCCACCTGCTTATCGGCTCCGATATCCAGGGTTCGGATAATAACCTTCTTTCCTGCCATGGTCTCTGCGACCTGCTTATAAGCTACAAACTGTTCTTCTTCTGTTGGGAAGGTATCTTTTTCAAGATAAAGAAATTCACTACGGAAAAGTCCGATTCCACCGGCATCATTTTTAAGTACTGCCGCTAAGTCAGAGACATTTCCGATGTTGGCATAAAGATTGATTTTCTGACCACTCTTTGTCACATTTTCTTTTCCCTTTAAAGTCAGCAATAATTCCTTCTGCTTTGCATCCTCTTCTGCTTTTTTCTTATATTCTGCCAAAGCTGCTTCATCCGGTTCAATGATAAGAGTTCCGGTATAGCCATCCACAATTGCCTGTTTTCCGTTCCACTCTTCCTTGATTTCCACACCAATCAGTGCCGGGATGCCCATAGTTCTTGCTAAAATTGCAGTATGTGAATTCGTAGAGCCCAGCTGTGTTACAAATGCCAGCAGCTTACTTTTATCCATCTGTACGGTTTCACTCGGAGCTAAATCCTTTGCTACGATAATAACCGGCTCATCTCCAAGGTCGCTTCCCATATCATTTCCACATAATACATTGATGACACGCTCAGAAATATCCTTCATATCAATGGAACGGGCTTTGAAATACTCGTCATCCATATTTGCAAATACTTCTGCAAAGTTATCTCCGGTAACACCTACCGCATACTCTGCATTTACGCTCTGGCTCTCAATAAGATTGTGAACGGAATCATTATAATCTCCATCCTCTAACATCATGGCATGCACATCAAAAATCTGTGCATTTACTTCACCCACTTCTTTTAATGCTTTCTTGTAAAGCTTGTGGAGCTGTTCAATTGCAGTCTGCTTTGCTGCTTCATAGCGGGCAATCTCTGCTGCCGGGTCTTCTATTCTCTTTCTTACCACCTGATTTTCAGCTTTTAAAAGGAGTTTTACCTTTCCAATTGCAATACCGCTGAATACCTTTTTTCCATTAAACTTTTCCATAGTCCATACCTTCTTTCTTTTATAAGTTTTCTCCATTTGAAGCAATTACTTCTTTATACCAGTCGAAGGATTTTTTCTTTCTTCTTGCAAGAGTTCCGGTTCCATCATCATATTTTTCTACATAGATGAAGCCATATCTCTTTGCCATTTCTCCGGTGGATGCACTTACTAAATCAATGCAGCCCCATGGTGTATATCCCATCAGGTCAACGCCATCTTTTACCGCTTCTTTCATCTCTTTGATATGATCCCGCAGATAATCGATACGGTAATCATCCTGAATGCTTCCATCTTCTTCTAATTTGTCATAGGCGCCAAGGCCATTTTCTACTACCATAACCGGAATCTGATAACGGTCATAAATTTCATTTAAGGAATAATGTAAGCCCTGTGGGTCAATCTGCCAGCCCCAGTCGCTTGCCTTAAGATATGGATTCTTAAGACCGGCAATCAGGTTTCCATCCGTCTGCTCGCCATTTGGATCTTTTGATACACAACTGCTCATATAATAGCTGAGGGTATAGAAATCCACACAGCCTTCCCGCAGAATTTCTTCATCGCCCGGTTCCATTTTAACATGAATATTATTTTCTTCAAAATACCGCTCCATATACGCCGGATATTCTCCTCTTACCTGCACATCGGAACAGAACCAGTTCATAATCCGCATTTCCTTCTGTGTTGCTAATACATCCTCCGGATTGCAGGTAAATGGATACTTGGTCATAAAGACATTCATATCACCGATAAGATATTCCGGATATTTTTCATGTGCTAATTTTACTGCTTTTGCGCTGGCAACAAACTGATGATGCAATGCCTGGAAACGAACCTTCGGGTCATCCGGAATCTCTGTAATTTTTCCCTCATAGCCTTTTACAGTTCCAAGGGAAAGCAGGTTGCCAAGCGGTGTGGTTCCGCCATTGATTTCATTGAAGGTCAGCCAGTATTTTACTTTGCCCTGATATCTTTCGAAAATTGCCTTGCAGTAATTTAAAAAATAATCAATACATTCTCTGGCTTCCCAGCCATTGTATTTTTCAATCAGTGCATATGGCATTTCATAATGGGAAATGGTTACCAGCGGCTCAATGCCATATTTTAAACACTCATCAAATACTTTATCGTAGAATGCCAGTCCTGCTTCGTTTGGCTCATTCTCCATTCCGGTCGGAAAAATTCTTGTCCATGCAATGGATAAACGGAATACTTTAAATCCCATTTCTGCAAATAATGCAATATCCTCTTTGTAATGATGATAGAAATCAATTGCTTCGTGGCTCGGATAGAGATATTCCGGATGAATGGTTCTTGTTACCTTTTTCGGCTCGGTATGGGAACCATTCGTACACATATCAGAAACAGATGCTCCTTTTCCATCTACATCCCATGCTCCCTCAAACTGATTGGCCGCGGTTGCACCGCCCCAGAGAAAATCTTTACGAAATGTCTTCATTGCTTTTTCCTCCTGCTTCTTATTATTTTTATTTTTGAAAATTTATAATTTCTGTTTTTATATTTTTCTTTTCTCATTCTGCCCTGCAATAAGGCTTCTGATTTTGTTGGATAGAGCACGAGCCCTTTATCAGAGCCCGCACCCTTAGGTATAAAAAACTATGGAAAACTAATTTATAAAACGGTAATCAATGCGTCCAACGCTGCAACTTTCTTTGCATCTGTCGGAACTACATCTGCGTAATCTGCTGTGTTGCTGATGATAACCGGAGTCAGAACGGAATATCCTGCTCCTGTAATCTTTGCAATATCAAATTCCAATAAAAGGTCACCTTTCTTTACTTTGGCTCCCTGTGCTACCTTCGGTGTAAATCCTTCTCCATCTAATTTCACGGTATCCATGCCCACATGAATCAGGATTTCTGCTCCGCCATCGGATACTATTCCAATGGCATGACCGGTTGGGAAGAAGGTTACTACTTCGCCATCACATGGTGCATATAATTTGCCTTCGGACGGGAGAATAGCAACACCCTGACCTAATGCTCCGCTTGAAAATGCTTCATCTTCTACTTCTTCCAAGGCTTTTACTTCTCCGGTAAGAGGAGATGCAATTACCTGGTTTGCTGCGGTTTTTGTGCCTTTCTTTTCTATTTTTGCTTCATCATTCTGTGGAGCATCATCATGATAGGTAATGTAAGTTGCTACGAACGCAACTACCATAGCTACTGCCATACCGATTAATACCCAGATCAAACTGTAAACGCTCTTTGACTCACCATCGATGAATGCCGGAAGTCCGAAGAATCCAAGACCACCCATCATATAAGTTTTAACTCCGGCAAATCCTATGATTCCACCACCAATAGCGGATGCAATACAGGAAATTACGAATGGTTTTTTCTTTGGAAGTGTAATACCATAAATACATGGCTCTGTTACACCAAAGAGTCCGGAGATAAACGCCGGTAATGCAATATTTCTAAGTTTCTTATCTTTTGTCTTTAATACAATTGCCAGTACAACCATGGACTGCGCAAAAGATGCTGCGAAATATGGAGAAAGGATGAAGTCATATCCTAAAGTTCCATAATTAATCATTGCCAGTGGAACAAGTCCCCAATGTAATCCGAAGATTACCAGTACCTGCCAGAATGCTCCGACTAAGATACCTGCTACAAGACCTCCTACAACCGGAAGGTTATAGATTGCTCCGAAAATAATACCGATAATGTTGCAAAGGAAAGTAGATACCGGTCCGATTACCAGATAGGTAAGTGGAACCATTACTGCCAAAGTTACAACCGGAACGATAAATGTTTTAATAACGTCCGGAATTACTTTCTTTAATCTCTTTTCCAGCCAGGCAGCACAAGCCACTGCAATAACAATTGGTACTACCGAAGAAGTATAACCACTGGATGGCATAATAACAGGAATTCCAAAAAAGGTTGTATAATAATTCATTTCAAAGGAAGTTCCTGCAAACAGGGAACCTATCAGTTCTCCTGAAGTCAGATTAACCAGTGCCGGATAGGTAAGTGATATACCAAGTGTCATTCCGATAAATTCATTCATCTTAAATTTCTTTGCTGCAGTATATCCTAAGATAATCGGCAGGAAATAGAAGAATCCGTCTCCAATGGAATACCAGAGCTGATATGCTCCGCTTGTGGTAACATCAATTCCTGACTGACTTGCGATAAAAGACCACAGTGCCAAAAGACCTTTGATAATACCTGCTGCACAAAGCACACCAAGGAATGGCTGGAATACACCGGAAATCAAATCAATGAGTCTTGCACCAAGCCCCATCTTCTCTCCGCCGTCTTCTGCATCCTCGGAAACAGCTCCGTTTCCGACCAGATGTGCATGTTCACAAACCACATCATAGACATCCGGTACATGATTTCCGATTACTATCTGATACTGTCCGCCAGATTTCATTACTGTCACAATTCCTTCCGTTGCTTTTAATACTTCGGTGTTAGCCTTGGACTCGTCTTTTAATTTAAAACGAAGTCTGGTAACACAGTGCGCAAGGCTTATGATATTCTCCCTGCCGCCTACGTTCTGGATAATAATTCTTGCCAGTCCATCATACTTACTTGCCATAACAATCCCTCCATTTTTATTTTTTTATAGCATGTTCATCTTTATCTAAAACACTCTTGTGTTTTATTCATTTTGTTAAAAACAACGAATGTGCCTTGGCACATTCTCGCGCCTGCGGCGGTCGCTTGCGACATCTACCTTATACGCCGCAGTGTGCATCCTCGCGGAGCGTTTTTTAATTTACAGGAAAGCAATTTCTTGTAAATTAAAAAAGCCCAAACAAATAAAACTCTTCCTATGAGTCTTATTCGTCTGGGTTTTGCCGTCTTAACGTAACAATCCCTTGCCGAAAGGGTATTTACTTATTCATACTGTGAATCACACGATGAATGTGTACTGCCAGATAGGAAATCTCTACATCCGAGACTTCATAATCAAGCTTCTTCTTCATGTAACTCTTTATCTTCTGTGCACATTCGTAGGAATGTGGGAAACGATCCGCAATCAACTGGTCAAATTCTTCATCATTACGTTCACTGTCTTCCCGACTGATTACCCGCTGTACAAAGAATCTTAAATGCGTTACAAAACGCTCATAGGACAGGCTCTTTTCATCCAATTCCACCTGAAAGGTATATCTGACTATATTGAGTATATCCTTTATCATTGCCGGCATGTTCCTGGACTGATTCATCTGACCGCCCATCTGTGCATTTACCAGATGCATCGCAATAAATCCAGCTTCATCCTCCGGCAACTCCACGTCTAGTTCCTGTTTTACAATATCTAAGGCTTTCAATCCCACCTGAAATTCTGCATTGTAGAATTTCTTCATCTCCCAGGAAAGCTCATTCGCAACAACGATGCCCTGCTGCTTTCTCTCTATGGCGTATCCCAAGTGGTCTGTTAATGTCACATAAATATTTTTACTTAAATGATAACCTAATGTTTCTCTGGCATATGCGATAACCAGCTCGGCTGTCCGGATATATTCATACGGCATGTCCTTTACCACCTGCATGAACTGGCTGGTACTTTCGTCCGGAAGGGAGAATACTTTTTCTATCTTTGTCTCATCTATTTCTTCTCCGGCTTTCTTTCCGAAGCCTATGCCCTTTCCCATAACGATGATTTCTTTACTTTTATCGTCCTCGGAACTAATTACATTATTGTTAATTACTTTGATAATCTGCATTACGTTTCACCTGTTTATGATATAAAAAAAGCTGCATTACACTCTAAATAATCCGACCTAACAATTATCTTAAAGTGCAATCCAGTCTTGCCTATCTCTAGTAACAATCCGGTTTGCGTCCCTGCTTATTACATTACAAATGTACTATATTTTATCAGAAACGTCAAGTCCGGAATGTAAACTTCGTATATAATATATAATTTTACCATTTCATTTTTGTGCACAATTCACTATTTTCCTATAATAATTCCACCGCCTGCGACAAATTCCCCATCATAAAATACCACCGCCTGACCCGGTGTCACAGCACGGACCGGTTCTTCAAAATGACAGCGGATTCTGCCCTCTCCGATATTTTCCACGGTACACATGGCTCCTGCATGTCCATAACGGATTTTACCTAAGAGACGTCTGCCATCAAAATCGGTAAGTCCCATATAATTGACATGGTCTGCAACCAGTGTATCCGTAAATACATCCTCTGGCGAACCTACCACTACTTCATTGGTTTCCGGTCTGATCTCTGTTACAAAAATCCGTTTGCCATATGGTATATTCAAGCCACGGCGCTGTCCTACGGTATAGTGGGTAATTCCTTTGTGCCGTCCGATAATTTCACCATCTTTTGTCACAAAGTTTCCCTCTCCCGGAACTGCATCTCCAACCTCACGGTCAATAAAACCTGCATAGTCATTATCCGGGATAAAGCAGATTTCCTGGCTGTCTCTCTTATGAGCCACCGGAAGTCCCACCTCTTCTGCGATTTTGCGGATTTCATCTTTATGATAAGCACCTACCGGCATCAATGTATGGGATAACTGCTCCTGTGTCAGGTTATATAATGCATAGGTCTGATCCTTGGCTGCTGTTACAGATTTTGCCACTGCGAAACGTCCGTTGTCACATTTTGCAATTCTTGCATAATGTCCGGTTGCAATATAATCTGCTCCGATGCTTAAGCTTCTGGCAAGAAGTGACTCCCATTTCACATAACGGTTACAGGCAATACATGGATTCGGCGTTCTTCCTGCCAAATATTCTGCCACAAAATAATCCATTACATACTGTTTAAATTCCTGCTTAAAGTTCATCACATAATATGGTATTTCCAACCGGTCAGCCACTCTTCTGGCATCATCCACGGCACTGAGGCCACAGCAGCCACCATTTTCCTGCTGCTGTGTCTCTTCCTCATCCTGCCAGATCTGCATGGTTACACCAATCACATCATAGCCCTGTTCCTTTAAAAGATATGCCGCAACGGAAGAATCCACTCCGCCGGACATTCCAACTACTACTTTTTCCTTCATATATTTAATCCTATTCTACAGGCAAATTTTTAGCTGCACTCACAGTTTACCCACACTGTCAGCATCCGTCAAGTGAATTTTACGGTTTCCTTCTGTCCCCTTAGGATTGTGACATTCTTTTTGATGCAGGCAGTCACATAATCAATCTGCTCTGCCGTAATTTTTTCATTTAAAGTAAGCCGCAATGCTCCCCTTGCAATTTCCGGCGGTACACCGATGGCTGTTAACACATGGGATGGCTCATGTTCTCCGGAAGAACACGCTGAACCTGCCGATGCACAGATTCCATCCATATCCAGCATAACCAAAAGATTCCCACCTTCTAACTCATCAAAACAAAAGTCCACATTATTCGGAAGGCGGTTGTTCCATTCCCCATTCAGCCTTACCTTCGGCACCTGCTTTAATACTGAATAAATCAAGTAATCCCGCATCCTTGTCTCGATTTCCATCCGCTCTTTTAAGCTTTCCATTGCCATGGCTGCCGCTTTTCCCATGCCTACAATTCCCGGTACATTCTCAGTTCCCGCCCGGACACCGCTTTCCTGGCCTCCTCCATGGATAAAAGGAGGTATCCTCTTTTTCTTTCGCACATATAAAAATCCGGTTCCCTTAGGTCCGTTGAATTTATGTGCACTGGCACTCATCATATCAATATTCATTCTGTTGACCTCAATGGGAATATGTCCATATGCCTGTACGGCATCCGTATGAAAACAGATTCCATATCTCCTGGCAAGCATACCGATTCTTGCTATAGGTTCTATGGTACCAATCTCATTATTTGCCATCATAACAGAAATCAATATGGTATCCGGCCGGATTGCCTGCCGCACCTGCTCCAAGGAAACCGTTCCCTTGTCATTTACCGGAAGGTAAGTAATCTCATAACCATTCTGTTCCAGATATCCGCAGGTTCTTAAAATGGCATGATGCTCTATTTTCGTGGTAATGATATGCCGGCCACGCATAACCATACTTTCTGCGGTACATTTCAATGCCCAGTTATCAGATTCACTTCCTCCGGCTGTGAAATATATTTCCTCCGGCTGTGCCCCGATGCTCTGCGCAATTATCTTCCGGCTTTCTTCTATGGCATCATGACTTTTTTGCCCCAGATCATACAGGGCAGATGGGTTTCCATAACGACGCTCATAAAAGGGCAGCATTGCTTCGATTACTTCCGGTGCTGTCGGTGTTGTTGCTGCATTATCAAGATAAATCATTTTCTTCATGCTTCTTTCCCTCTGAGAATAGTTCTTTCTGCCTCTGATTTATCATATACTTTTGACAAATCTGCTTTTTCATGGAGGCTCCAATTGAAACCGTTGAAATCCATTTCAAATCCACTGATTGCCGGTACTCTCCTGCTTACTGTGACCGGACTTTCCAACAGAGTAATCGGTTTCTTCTATAGAATATTCCTCTCCCGCATAATTGGTGCAGAAGGTCTTGGAATTTATCAGCTTATTTTTCCGGTTTTTGCCCTCTGTATTGCCTTCAGTTCCTCAGGCATCCAGACCGCTGTCTCCCGCTTTGTTGCTGCAGCCGACCATAAAAATACCGGCATGAGTTACCTCTATGCCGGTCTGGTTCTTTCTGTGGGAATTGCACTCTCACTTACTGTTATTCTGATTTCTTATTCTGATTTTATTGCCATTCATATTTTAGATGAATCCCGTTGTGCTCCACTCCTAGTTATTCTTTCCTACTGCCTGATTCCTGCCAGTGTCCATGCCTGTATCAATGGTTATTATTATGGGAAGAAGAAAACTCTGGTGCCATCCGTAAGCCAGCTTATGGAGCAGGTTGTCCGGGTCTTAAGTGTCTATATACTTTATCTTATCTGCCTGGAAAAAAGTTATCCCATCACCCCATCCATTGCTGTCTGGGGTGTTGTCTGCGGTGAACTGGCCTCTTCACTCTTTTCCGTAAGCTGCCTTCATTTCCAAAAGTGCAGCAGGCATATAAAAAGAATTTTTAAGGAGCTTTCCCTCTTTGCGCTGCCCCTTACCACCAATCACGTAGCATATCACTTATTTTCCAGTATTGAAGCCATTCTGATTCCCATCTGCTTAAAAAAATATGGCTACAGCAATCAGGATGCCTTGAGCGTCTTCGGCATTTTTACCGGAATGGCAATGCCAATGATTCTTTTTCCCAATGTCCTTGTAAATTCTGTCTCGGTGCTGCTGATGCCTGCTATTTCAGAAGCCTATGCAAGAAAGGATTTTCACTTAATCCGCCGTACTATTAAAAAAACGGTGTTTTATTGTCTGCTTCTTGGCTTTTCCTGTACCTTCGGTTTTCTTCTGACTGGGAAATGGATTGGACAATTCGTTTTCCAGAACACATTAGCCGGCAGTTTCATACTCATATTAAGCTGGATCTGCCCTTTCCTCTATCTGTCCACCACCCTTACTTCCGTTCTTCACGGTCTAGGGAAACCGGGACGTGCGTTCTACATTAATATGAGCGGCTGCACTTTACGCATTTTCTTTATCTATGCACTGATTCCAACATATGGCATCCGCTGCTACCTCTATGGCATGCTTGCAGGCGAACTGCTGACTACTTTTTTATCCTTTCTTGCGCTCCTTCGGTTTGCCAGAAAGAAATCGCCAGAAAACAGCCTGCTTTAGTCTATTGATTTTAAGGATTCTGCCATGTTGATACGTTCTAATTTGCCTGTCATCATACAGTTTACAATCCATGCAAAGCCCATCGTCAGCAAAACACTAAAGAGATAACTTACTGCATTAATCTGTACATTAAAGGATACCATATCAATCTGTATCTCACCCATTACAAAACGATGGAACCATTTTCCTAAAATCAGTCCCAGTCCGCAGCCGATGGCAGTTAAGACCATATTCTCCCGAAACACATAAGATGCCGTTTCCTTTGGATAGAAGCCTAATACTTTAATGGTAGCTATCTCTCTCACCCGTTCCGTAATATTGATATTATTAAGATTATATAATACGATAAATGCCAGTGCTCCGGCACAGATAATAATGATAATGACAATATAATTCATACAGGACATCATCTGTGAAATCCGGCTTAACATATCGGAATTAACGGTTACTGCCGTCACACCATCTGCTTTCATCAGTGCCGCACTCACTTCATGAATATCTGACGCATCCGGCAGTCTCACATACACATTTTTAAATACCACATCCCCAATCTGTTTTTCATAGGATTCCGGTGCAATGTATACATAATTATAAATATGATTCTCACAGATTCCGGTGACTTTTAAGTGCATCTCATTGTTGTCACTGTCACGCAGCAGAATCGTATCGCCTTTTTTGACTGCATAGGTTTCTGCCACTTTCTTCGAAAGTACTGCTTCTCCTTCTTTTGGATAAGCAATCGGCTCCTGTTTCTTTGTATGCAGCGAAATAAAGTCTCCTACTTCATCCGGATTTTCCACTGCCACCATATGAATCGACTTAGTTCCTTTATCTGTCACCAGGTCAATGGTCTTTTCCATGGCATACATGCCTGCTGCATTTTCCTTTTCCAATACAGAATCTAAAGATTTAAGGTCAGCCTCTCCCGGCATCTTTCCATCTTTTAATGTAACTCCAATGTCGTAAAGCTGGATTTCTTCATACTGCTGGTCTGCCACTGCCACTACAGAATCTCTTACACCAAAGCCCATCACCAGCAATGCCGTACAGCCGCTGATTCCGATTACCATCATAAAGAAACGCTTCTTATAGCGGACAATATTTCTTACGGATACCTTCTGCAAGAATTTAAGTCTCTTCCAGATAAATGGTACATGCTCTAAGAATACACGTTTTCCGGCTTTTGGTGCTTTCGGCCGCATCAAATCTGCCGCCACTTCTTTTAACTCTTTATGGCAGGACAGCCAGGTCGTCCCAACGGAGCAAAGTACTGCAACGGTAAGTGAAACCAGTGCTAATGGCAGGTCAGACACATAATAAATCCCACCCATTTTATAGACAATTCCATAGGCGGTTATGATGACTAACGGGAAGAAATGGATTCCCAGCACATAGCCGATTAACGTTCCGCTGATGGCTGCAGAGCCGGAATAGAAAAGATACTTTCCCATTATCTTTCCTTCACTAAAACCCAGTGCCTTTAGCACACCAATCTGTGTCCGCTGTTCTTCCACCATCCGGTTCATGGTAGTCATACAGATTAACGCTGCCACCAGAAAGAAGAATACCGGAAATACATTGGCAATTCCTTTTACTACACCGGAATCATTTTTCAGGCACACATAACCTACATTGGTATTCCGGTCCAGTACATAAGTCTCCGGTTTCTCGATTTCATCTATCTTACTCTGTGCATCTGCTATCTGGTCATCCGCATCCTGCATCTGCTCATCAAATTCACTCTGCTTCTCCTGATACTGCAGTAAGCCGTCTGCCAGCTCTGTTTCTGCAGCCTCAAGCTGATCTTCTTTTTCTTCTATCTGTTCTTTTGCTGCCGCAAGCTGGTTCTCCCCATCCGTAAGCTCTGCCTCGGCAGCTGCCAGTGCATTTTTTCCATCTTCTATCTGCTGCTTTGCGGCTGCCAGCTGGCTTTCCGCAGAAGAAAGCTGACCTGCGGCTGCTTCTAATTCCGCATTCTTTGCATTTAATTCTGCTTCTGCACCGGCAACCTCCGTTAAACCGGCTTCAATCTGTGCCAGCATCTCTTCATAGCCCGGAGTATTTTCCATCAACTGCGCTTTTGCGGCCTCAAGGCTGTTTCTCTGATCCGTCACTTGCTGCTTTGCTGCCAAATAAGCATTCAATCCCTGCTCATACTCTGCCTTTTTTGCTGCCAGTGCACTTTCCTGCCCGGAAATCTGCTGCGATGCGCTCTCTAATTCTGCCGCCTTAGAAGACAATGCATCCTTCCCGGACTGCAGCTCCGATGCTTTAGCAGAAAGCTCGGTCTTTGCAGAAGCAATCTGATTTTTTCCATCGGAGATCTCTGTTTCTCCATCCGTAAGCTGCTGCTTTGCCGATTCTAATTCCACTTCCGCTTCTGCCCGCTTTTCCTCTAACTCTTCCTTCTTCTCATCCAGTTCGTCCTGTGCGTCTTTTACAATCTTTTCATAACGGATATCTGCCTGTTCCTTTGTATAGGCCTCCCAGTCTGCTTCCTTTGCGTCCATATAGGAATCATACTCATCGGAATAGATGTCATAATCTTCATCAAATTTAATATAGATTTCTGTGTCATAATCTACTGCAAATCCATCTTTTAATATATAGGCAAATCCGCTGATTCTGCCATTTCCAATGGATGTATTGCCACGTTCAAACTGGATATAGCACGGTGACTGTACCAGTCCGGTAATCGTATATTCTTTGTATGCAAATTTATCTAAATCATCTGCCGTATTATTTTCCGAAAGAACCAGCTTGCTTCCAATGGCATCTTCTGAAAAAAGTGCGGAATCTACCACACATTCATCAGCGGACTGCGGCATTTCTCCGGCAACCAGCTTCAGTTTATTGACCTTCTCTGTGATGGAATGCATCTTGATAACGCGCTCATTTTCTCCGGCATCCTTATAAAGAACCTCTGCCGATATGGCACCCTCCGCCGCCCGGACATCTTCTTTTTCTGCCAGTGCTTCTACATTTTCTTCTGTAAAGCCAAGTGTGGATACCAGACGATAATCATAGAATTGCAAATCCTTTAAATAGACATCCGCAGAATGCACCATGACCGACTGGGTAATCTTAAGGCCGGAAAAAAATGCAACACCCAGTGCAATAATGGCAAGGATAGCAAAATATCTTCCAAAGCTTTTCTTTATCTCACGAAATGTATTTCTCTTCATCATGGATTTCATATTTCAAACCCTTTCTTTTCCACATGGACTACCATTCAATCTCATCGACATCCACGATATGTTCATTTTTCTCTATCTTTTGAATGGTTCCGCTCTTTACGGTAATGACACGGTCTGCCATTGCAGTCAGTGCCTGATTATGTGTAATTACAATGACTGTTTTGCCCTGTTTTCTGCAGGTGTTCTGCAACAGTTTTAAAACGGCTTTTCCGGTATTATAATCCAGTGCGCCTGTCGGTTCATCACAAAGCAGCACCTTCGGATTCTTTGCCAGTGCTCTTGCAATTGCCACTCTCTGCTGTTCTCCACCGGATAGCTGTGCCGGGAAATTGGCTTTCCGTTCACTTAAGCCCACCTCATCTAAAACTGTTGCTGCATCTAACGGTTCCTTGCAAATCTGTGCTGCAAGTTCAACATTTTCCAATGCTGTAAGATTCTGCACCAGATTATAAAACTGGAATACAAATCCCACATCATATCTCCGGTAACTGGTAAGCTGCCGCTTATTATATGCTGAGACTTCTTCTCCATCCAGATATACTTTTCCGGTGGTCAGATAATCCATTCCTCCCAATATATTTAATATTGTTGTCTTTCCCGCTCCGGACGCTCCTACGATAACGCAGAATTCTCCCTTTTCTATTTCAAAATTCACATCATGTAATGCTTCTATCGTAACTTCTCCGGTTTTATATACTTTACTTACATTCTGAAAGGATACAAATGCCATTTGATAGCTTCCTCCTTTTATTCTGGTTATTCAGGTGATTGTGCAAACGGAAAGTTATAAAAACCGTCTTTCCGGTTGCTTTGGCTGAATTGCTGCGCTGTCCGTCGAAGACAGATGCCACATAATGCCTGCAAGGGACACTGGGAACTTCGCTATCATATTAATTTCATCCGGCAACCGGCACAAATTCACATCCATGTTCAGTTGTGCCTCGCTGGTACATCCCTGTACCAGCGTTGCCTGTTTCCTGACGAAATTCCCAGTGTCCCTAACAGCCTTTATCAGGCATCTGTACTTCGACGAACCATGTAGCAATTCTTACAAACATCGGAAAGATAGTTCTGATGACAAAATCTATCTTCTTCACAATCACCTGTTACATGCCTATTATAATGGTAGCACAATCTTTTCACTTTTTGAAATTAAATTTTTCTAAAGTCAAAAAATCCACTTGCTTAGAATCACAGTCAGAATCTGCTATTCTAAAAAAGTGGATTATACATTCAAATATCCGAAAAATTTTTTCTTATAACAACGGAGCTATCACTGCATCAAACATACAATTTAAACTCTCTTCATATATCTCCTGATACGTGCGGTGAAAAGTCTCAGTAATTGCCATTGCCTGCTTTGGTACTTCTTCGTAAAGTCCAAATGCCGCCTCATATACTTCCGGATTCTTATCGTAAAATGCTTCTGTCATGGCATTTTCAAATTCAAATCGTGCGCCCTTGGAAAGATGCTCTTTAAAATCCTCTTTCCGTACATTTTTCACATAATCATCCTGAAATATATTTAATCCTTCTGCCTTGACTAATTCCTCTAAGCCTTCTTTTACATCTTCGTAAGTCATGGTCTTGAAATTCTCTACAAAGAATTTGTCAAAGGTCTCCTTATCCGGAAACTGCTTTGTTAAGCTCTCCATCTCTTTTTCCTCCTGTCTTATACCGCATGCAAAATCATGCGTTCCCGATATACCACTTCCATATGGTCTAATACTCTTCTCGCCCGCTGATACTGGTTATAATGTGTGCTGATAACGCAGACTTCCTTCGCCCCATTATAAGCAACTCTCTTATAAAATGGAACTCTCACCCAGTTCTGTGTAAATGGAATCTCATGGCTTACCAGTGTCCGCATCATCTGACTGCTGACTCTGGCATTGGTAGTTCTGCATAATTCCACATCCCGGTCAATATTTTTCCCCATGGTCTTCGGTTTGTTCTTCTTCATAATAATACCCTGTCTCCTTCTATTTGTCCATAATCTGAATCTCTACGGTCTTCCCCAGACAGCCTGCTACCTTCACCAGAAAATCCAGACTTGGATTATATCTTCCGCTCTCCAATCTGGAAATATTGGATTTCTTCGTGCCTGCCCGCTCTGCAAGCACTTCCTGGGTAATATGCTGTTCCTTGCGCACCGCCTTCAACTGACGCACCACATCCGAACGCGTCGACTGCTCCCTGCTCTTATTCTTCTCCATTTCTCACCTCAACAACTGTCTCTATGTTATCATATATGATAACTTATTGTCAACGAAAAAGAGCCTCAAAAAAGGCTCTTTTTGAACTATTCTTCTATCTGACGCAGCACCTTGCGGAACTGGAAATAGAACAGTACAGACGTAAAGCTTACCGCCAGTACATCCGCTACCGGCTCTGCCATATAAACTGCCATTGCCTGATTGCCGGTAAAAATGTGCGGCATAATATAAATAAGCGGCAGTAATAATACGAATTTACGCATGACCGCTACAATAATGGAAGATACTGCTTTTCCCAGTGATGTAAATGCCATCTGACACGCCATCTGGATTCCGAATATCATAATTGCCATAAGATAAATCCGGAGTGCATTTCCCGTATATGCAATCAGTGCCGCATCCGAAGTAAACATGGCTGCAAATGCTCTTGGAAATGCCATCACCAGTGCCCACAAAACAAAGGAAAATCCAACATCAATTTTCAATAATAAGAAATAGGCTTCTTTTACCCTGTCTGCTCTTTTGGCTCCATAATTATAGCTGATAATCGGCTGCGCTCCCTGACCCAATCCCTGTAACGGAAGTAGTGCAAACTGCATGACACTGGTTAATATGGTCATGGCTCCTACTGCCATATCTCCGCCATATCGTAATAACGAAGAATTAAAGCAGACTGAAATCACGCTCTCGCTTGCCTGCATAATAAACATTGCTGTTCCAAGTGCAATACTCGGCCAAATAATATTTGCCTGCAAAACCATATTTTTTCCTTTCAGGCGAAGATGCGTTTTCTTTCCGCATAAGAAAGCCAGCACCCAGATACAGGAACATGCCTGGGAAAGAACCGTTGCCAGCGCTGCTCCTTTTACACCCATTCCAAATCCAAAGATAAATACCGGATCCAGCACAATATTAATCACTGCACCAATCAGTACCGACAGCATACTGGTTCTGGCAAATCCCTGCGCCGTAATAAATGCATTCATCCCCAGGGTCAACTGCACAAAAATCGTTCCTATAGCATAAATATTCATATAATCAGCAGCAAAAGAAATCGTATTTTCGCTGGCTCCAAATGCCAGAAGAAAGCCTCTGTTTCCAGCCAGCAGAAATGCAGTCAGTATCAGCGATACAATAATCTGGGTGCAAAAACAGTTCCCCAGCGTTTTTTCCGCCTTGTCCTTCTCTCCTTTTCCCATAAATATGGTTGCCCGTGGAGCACCACCATTGCTAATCAGTGCTGCAAACGCAGATACTACCATAATAAGCGGCATGCATACACCAACTCCGGTCAGTGCCATTGCACCATCCCCCGGAATATGGCCGATGTACATACGGTCTACTATGTTATACATCATATTAATCAACTGGGCTGCAACGGTAGGCAATGCCAGTTTTAATAACAGCTTTCCTACCGGTTCTGTTTCTAAAAATGTTCTGTCATTGGTCTGTTCCATGTAATTCTCCTTACCTTCTACTCGCGTAACTACGGGAAACACGCTTAGCGAGTTTCTCGAGTTATCGCGGTGCTCGCCAAATCTGAACAGAAAAGAAGTTCGCCAAAGCGAGCTTGGCTCCTTCTTTTCTCCCAGATTTTTCTCGCTACTCGCGTAAAAAAAGAACCGACCTGTAGTCGATTCTTTTCCAAAATATTAATGCCGGCAGCGGGACTTGAACCCGCACGTGGTTGCCCACAACAGATTTTGAGTCTGCCTCGTCTGCCATTCCGACACGCCGGCATTTATTCGGTTCAGTCGAACCGAACAAATGAAAGTTTATCATATTTTCTAATAGATTGCAAGTTTATTTTTCCGGGTCTTTCATATTTTTCAAAATGTCAAAGCAGTCAAATGTTGCAAAATAATCCTTCGGTGTCTCTGCACGACGGATAAGCTGTACGGAGCCATCTTCCTTCAGAAGTAACTCAGCGGATTTTAATTTACCATTGTAGTTATAACCCATGGAATAACCATGTGCTCCGGTATCATGAATTACCAGATAATCGCCCATGTCAATCTTCGGCAACATACGGTCCACGGCAAATTTATCATTGTTCTCACAAAGAGAACCGGTTACATCATATTTGTGGTCGCATACGCTGTTGTCCTTGCCAAGCACGGTAATGTGATGATATGCACCATACATTGCAGGACGCATCAGGTTTACTGCACAGGCATCCACACCAATGTATTCCTTGTGTGTATGTTTCTCATGAATTGCCTGCGTCACAAGGCATCCATAAGGTGCTAACATAAAACGGCCCATCTCCGTATAGATAGCTACATCGCCCATACCTGCCGGAACTAAAATTTCATCATAAACCTTGTGTACGCCTTCGCCGATAACACGGATGTCGTTTGGTTCCTGGTCTGGTGTATAGTTCACACCAACTCCACCGGAAAGGTTGATAAAGCTGATATGGCAGCCTACTTCTTCTTTTAATTTAACAGCTACTTCAAAAAGCTGTTTTGCAAGCATCGGATAATACTCGTTGGTTACGGTATTACTTGCTAAGAATGCATGAATACCAAAATTCTTTGCACCTTTTTCTTTTAAAATCTTAAAGCCTTCAAATAACTGCTCTGTTGTAAATCCGTATTTTGCATCTCCCGGGTTATCCATGATACCGTTGCTCATTTTGAACACTCCGCCCGGATTATATCTGCAGCTGATGGTCTCCGGAATCTTACCGATTGTCTTCTCTAAGAAGTCGATATGGGTAAAGTCATCCAGGTTAATGATTGCGCCAATCTTGTCTGCAAATTTATATTCATATGCAGGGGTATCATTGGAAGAAAACATAATATGCTTTCCGTCAAATCCCTGGGAATCAGCTAACATCAGCTCTGTCTGGGATGCACAGTCGCAGCCGCAGTCATACTCTTTTAAAATATTTAAGATAAATGGGTTCGGGGTTGCCTTTACTGCAAAATACTCACGAAATCCCGGATTCCATGCAAATGCTTCTTTTACTGCCTTTGCATTTTCACGGATGCCTTTTTCATCATAAAGGTGAAACGGGGTTGGATATGTCTTTACAATTTCTTCAATCTGTTCTTTTGTCACAAATGGTTCTTTCTTCATAATAGTTAGTCTCCTTCACGCCTCAGCTAAGTAGTATTCTAAAATTCCCACTGTGACTTGTCAACCCGTCAAAGTAATTTTTATGCATTTTCTGTAATGCGTGGAAAGGTCAGCGTTACCTTAAAGAAATCTCCATCCACTAACAGATGGAAGCTTCCATGCATAAGCTCCGTCAGGCTCCGGGCAATGGATAATCCAAGACCGCTGCCTTCCGTATTTCTGGAGCTGTCTCCCCGGACAAAGCGTTCCTGCAGTTCCTCTCCCGTCATATGCAAAGGACTCTTGGAAATATTTCGAAACACGATGGAAACATTTCTCTCATCCTGCTCTAAGTCAAGATATACTCTGGTTCCCGGCTGTGCATATTTATAAATATTATTCAACAGATTATCAAAAACTCTCCACAGATGTCTTCCATCTGCCAGAACAGAAAGTTCTTCTTCGGGATGATGAATCACAAGCTCTAAATTCTTTGCCTGCAGCCGTTCCTCATATTCGCCCGCTGCCTGTGTCAGCAATACCTCCGGCACACATTTTTCCCAGTTGACCTTTAACACACCGGAAGATGCCTTGGATGCTTCAATTAAATCTTCAATTAATTTCTTTAACCGGGCAGACTGTCGTGTCAGCACTTCTAAGTATTCCTGCACCTTCGGATTTTCCACATCCTCTTTGGTCAGCAAATCCACATAATTAATAATAGAAGTAAGCGGTGTTTTAATGTCATGGGATACATTGGTAATCAGCTCTGTTTTAAAATGCTCGCTCTTCATCCGCTCATCCAGTGCTGTCTGCATTCCGCTTCCAATCTGATTCAGATGCTCTGCATAATTTTTAAATTCTCCACGCATATGGCTGGTGTCCATCTGATAATCATAGTCACCCTCTGCAATCTTCTCACCACCCTGCTTCAACTGATTGAGATTTGCCAGTATGATGCAGAATATCAGGAAAAGTGCTGCCTTTTCTACCAGAAATACCAGGAAAATCCACTCCCAGTTGTAACTGTCTTCCAGCATCAGAATACCGATAAATTCTATAAATGTAATGCCCAGTGCAATCACTACACCTTTATAAATAAACGGCATATGCTTTTTAATATAAGACAATGCCTGTTTCAGCCATTTTACAAACCGGCATAACAGCGTGTTGCTCCACAGCGTCTTTGTCTTATGCCTTACTGAGCAGCTCATGAGAAATACTAAAAGCAGGGTTGCTGTCAATACTGCCAGTATCACAATGGCAGCAAAGGAGCCTATGTCCGTTCCGTAAAATCCCCATATGTTTCCAAAAAATCCTGCCACACAGGCTTCAACGATATAAAGCATCAGTCCATAGAGTTCCAATGGAATCTTATCGATAAAACTTTTCTGTATCCTGCCCTCTTCATCCTTCTTTCCGGCAGTCCGTACCAGCGTAACCAGTAAAATAACTGCTCCAATCGTACTTCCTGCAAGTACCGCAAATATTGCATAGCGGACCTTATATGCAAAATCAATATATTTCATTTTAAAATACAAATCATCATGGTAAGTCAAATCCCCCAGCGGGAAGAATGCCACTGCATAAATATCACCTCTTGAAAGATTTGCATCCTGTTCTTCTACTTCCGTAAATATCTGCTCCGGACTGTTTAAAACATCTATGGAAATTCCCGGATAGCAATAACTGTCATAATTTCCCACGATTGCCATGTATTCCGGAATGACGCTTCCCAGATTTCCGTTTTCTATGGTACAGATTCGTTCCACGGAAGTATCTACACTCTTTTTAAATACATAAAAATTAAAGTTCGTCTCATCAGCCAGGCTGTATGCAAAAGACCGCGCATCCTCTATATCATAATTTACAAATTCTGAAAAAATTTCTGCTGCCAGATAGGAGCCAATATGCTCCTGAAAGTCTGCCTCTGTTTCCTCCTGGCTGTTTTGATAAATCTGGCTGTCTATCATTTCCAGCGTAACTACTGCGGATAAAAAGGCAATTGAAGTCAGTAAAATAAATGCAATGACTGCGCTTGCTCTTCTGATGCCTCTTTTTTTCTTTTTCATGGCGTGTTTCCTCTTTCCATCTTGTAGCCCTGTCCCCACACCACTTTTAAATATCGTGGATTTGCAGGGTCATACTCTAATTTTTCCCGAAGATGGCGAATATGCACTGCCACTGTACTTTCTGAGCCAAACGGCGCATCTTTCCATACTTTGCGATAGATATCCTTTGGAGAAAATACAACTCCGGGCTGTTCCATAAACAGTTTCAAAATATCATACTCTGTAGGGGTAAGACTCACCGCATCTCCGTCCAGCGTCACAACCTTGGCACTATCATCTAATTCAATGCCTCCGATGGCAAGATTCTTCTTTGTCATGTTTCCGCCTCCAAGCTGCATATAACGGCGCAGCTGGGATTTTACTCTTGCCTGGACCTCCACCGGATTAAATGGCTTGGTAATATAATCATCTGCTCCCACCATAAGTCCTAAAACCTTATCGTTGTCTTCACTTTTTGCAGTCAAGAAAATCACAGGGACATTGCTGTTCTCACGAATCTTCACCATGGTCTGGATGCCGTCCATTTCCGGCATCATAATATCCATGAGCACAAGATGTATCTCTGTTTTCTGCATCATTTCAATTGCTTCCCGACCGTTATAAGCCTCGTAAATTCCATAGCCATCCGATGCAAGATAGATTTTTAACGCCGACACGATATCCGGTTCATCATCACATATCAATATGTTATACATTTTCTTTTCCCCTTTCCAAGTACACCATTATTGTATCGAATGAACCTTTAAGAACCAAGGCACCAAGTCTTTAAGATTTCTTTAACATCACGCAAATACTGTCTGTATCAACACCATATAAAGCACGGTTCCCACACCGATGCTCAGTAAATTATTTCTTTTCCACACATGTAAAACAACTACTACGAAAACTGCAATAAATTCCGGCAGACCAAAGGGAAACTTCACTACATTTACTGCCTTTAAGCAGTAAATAACAAGCATTCCCACAACTGCAGGCGGCAGCACTTTTCCAAGATATTTTACGATTTCCGGAATTTCTTTTTTCCCGCTGAATAATACAAACGGAATTGCCCTTGTTGTAAATACAACCAATCCGCAAACCACAATAATTAATAACGACCGTTCCACGCTAATCGGCATTTTCCGCTACCTCCTTTTCTTCCATCACCTTACGACCGGATAACAGAATTATCATAATACAAATCATGGATGGCAGAATGAAATTATCACTGCCAAAGATAAGCAGGCAGATAAGAGATGCTGCAATTCCGGTCAGCGCCGGCAAATGATTCCTGCTGGTCAGCCACTGCTCCACAAAAATTACGACAAACAATGCTGTCATGGCAAAATCAATACCCGTTGTGTCAAACGGAATCAGCGTTCCGGCAATGGCTCCGATGGCAGAGCCAATAATCCAGTAAAGTTGGTCTAACAACGCAATGGAAAATAGGAATTTGTGCTCATCCACGCCCTCCGGCACTTTTGTAATAAAGAATAAGGAATAGGTCTCATCTGTCAGGGAAAAAATCATATATAATTTCTTTTTTCCCATATCACGGAATTTTTCTATTAAAGACAGTCCATAAAAGACATGCCGGATATTTACCATAAATTCTAAGAATATAATCTGCAGGAAACTGACTCCCGGTGCAAAGAAATTAACAGCCAGATACTGTCCGCTTCCGGCGTACACCAAGATACTCATCAGAATTGCCCAAAGAAAATTGTAGCCTTTTTCCTGGTACATCACGCCAAATGCAATTCCTATAAAAAGATAACCTGTCAATACCGGTATCGTATACGGAAATGCTGCCTTCACTGCTTTGACATAGCCATTTTGTTTCATTCTGTAATCCTTCTTTCTAATTTGCCCTTTCTACATCAAACACAATAACTCTACAATATGAGACTTCAAAAAACAAGTTTTTTATGCTATACTAGCATAAATTATAATTTTAATACACAGCCTGGAATTCGCATCTTAATAAGAAAGAAGAATTTCAGATTATGAAAGGAGTTCTATCCATGCAGATTGATCCGATTACCGCTGCGCTTGGAAGTACCGCTGCTTCCACAACCTCTGTAAACGGTGTAAATAATTTTGAATCCTATTTAAATAATGCAGGCAACAATTCCCTTGCATCTATTTTTCAGAAAGCCTCCGATACCTATGGTGTCTCTGTTTCTCTTCTGACCGCCATGGCAAAGCAGGAATCCAATTTTCAGGCAAATGCCACTTCCAAATCAGGAGCCATGGGCATCATGCAGCTAATGCCTTCCACTGCTTCTTATTTTGGCTGTACCGACCCTTATGACCCGGAACAGAATATTATGGCAGGTGCCAAATATATCAGCGAGCTTTTAAATAAATACAACGGAGATACCTCCCTTGCTCTTGCCGCCTACAATGCAGGCAGCGGCAACGTAGCAAAATACGGTGGAATTCCTCCATTTAAAGAAACCCAGAATTATGTAGCCAAGATCACCGGCTATATGCAGGAAGGTGTCACTCTTCCGGACGGAACAGCCGTTGCTGCAAGTGCAAACAGCAATGCTGCCTACAATGCAGGCGCTGTAGATAATTTCCTTTCTGTCAGCCAGTGGGATTCCCTTGAGCAGAGTGCCCTGCAGGATATTCTTGACCGCTTCTTTAATTATGATGATTATTTACGTTTTTTGAATATGTTTATGAAATTTATGTAAGATGACTGCAAAAATGCAACCCGGATATTTGTTGCTTCCTAAAAAGCATAGTTTTAGGGGCATTACAAATATCCGGGTTGTATTTTTTTTGCGGATTCCTGGAGGAGCTGGGAATTCTGGCTTCGCTGACTCTCGTCAGGGTAAAAGGCTGGCATTTCTGCGGTTTTTTACCCAATTCAAAGATTCTTACAGTTCCTTCATCATTTCCTGTACTAACTTTGCACAATGCTCTGCTGCTTTCTTTTCAAAAGTTGGATAATCCTCCTGTGCAGAGCCATCTGCTTTATCTGAAATTGCACGAATGACTACATATGGGATGTTATTTAAAGTTGCTGCCTGCGCAATGGAAGCTCCCTCCATTTCCGTGCAGTCCGGATGAAATTCTGTAATTAATGCATCCTTTATCTCTTTGCTGGAAATAAACTGGTCTCCACTTACTACGCGGCCTTCTGTTACATGAATATCCGGATTTACTTTTTTACATACCTCTACGGCAGTCTTACACAACTTTTCATCTGCCACAAAAGCAAGCTGCTCTAATCCCGGAATCTGTCCTTTTGCATAGCCTAATGGTGTCACATCCATGTCATGCTGAATAGCATCCTTAGATACTAAAATATCTCCGATATCTAATACAGGATTCAAAGAGCCTGCTACACCGGTATTGATAATATGTGTTACATCATATAAATCTGCAAGAATCTGCACGCACATTGCTGCATTTACTTTTCCTACACCGCACTGTACCACTACTACCGGCATTCCTTTTAAATTACCCTCATGAAATTCCATGCCGGCTTTCTTTGTAATCTGGTCTGTATCCATATTTTTCTTTAATGTTGCTACTTCTAATTCCATAGCTCCGATAATTCCGATTTTGCTCATGTTTTCTTTCCTCTTTCTGCTGATTTCCTACTTATGCATTACGCAATATATTTTTCATATCTGCTTTAAAGCAAATTTTCCAAGTATCCTCTACGCCGGATAATTCAGGTGTGCATCATCAATATGATAAAGCACATTATTTAAATAGCGGTCTGCCAGATAGTTTGCCATACCAAGGTTCATATCAAGATAGTTGCCGCAGTCTTTTGGACTTGCGCCCGGTACCTCACCTTTAAAGTCACGGATGAACTCAAACATGCGAATCATCAGTGGCACGATATCTTTGGATGTATAGTCTCCCGCCAGCAATAAATAAAAGCCTGTCCGGCAGCCCATTGGTCCAAAGTATACGGTCTTGCTGGCATACTCTGCGTCATTTCTTAAAAAGGTTGCACCAAGATGTTCTATGGTATGCACCTCTGCGGTATTCATAACCGGTTCATCATTTGGTGATGTCATTCTTAAATCAAAGGTTGTTACTGTACTGTCTCCTACGGCATCCTTTCTTGATACATAGACACCCGGCTGCAGTTTAATATGGTCAATTGTAAAGCTTGCGATTTTCTCCATGTGCTTCTTCCTTCTTTCTCTTTTTTCAGAGTAAATTTATCATGCATTTTCTGTTGTGTCAAATTTTCTACCAGTCCCCCCCAGATTTCTTGCTACTCACCTGCAGAACCTGCCACCGGCAGCTTCTTATGGATGCGTTACAGCGTAAAAAAGTAAGATGCATACCCGCTGTACGCATCTTACTTTTTATCTCTACAATCCTTTATGCGGTAATATTTTTTCCATTTTCCTGAATGCACTTTGCATACCAGTAATAGCTGTCTTTTGGGATTCTCTTAAAATCTCCGCTGCCGTCATCATGTCTGTCCACATAAATGAGCCCGTAACGTTTCTTCATTTCGCCGGTTCCGGCACTGACAATATCCATGGCTGACCAGATGGTATAGCCGAACAGGTCTACACCGTCCTCGATTGCCTCGCCCATTGCTGCGATATGGTCATTGAGATAGGAAATACGGTAATCATCGTGGATGCTTCCATCTGCATCGACTTCATCCGGTGCACCAAATCCATTTTCCACCACCATCATTGGAAGATGATAGCGGTCCCAAAGTTCATTTAATGTATAGCGCAGTCCCTTCGGGTCTATCTGCCAGCCCCACTCACTGGCGGTCAGATACGGATTCTTGGCTCCCTCCAAAAGATTTCCATCGGTCTGCTCTGCTGCATCATCTATCGTGGCACAGTTTGTCATGTAATAACTGAAGGTGTAGAAGTCCACGCAGCCGGCTTTTAATATTGCATCATCCTCCGGCTCCTTCTGAATCGTAATTTGATGCTCTTTAAAATAACGGTTTATATAAGACGGATAACTACCGAACACGGCTACATCTCCGGCAAATTTATTTAATAGCCGGTCTTTGTGCTGGCACTCTAACATATCTTCCGGCCGGCAGGTCAGCGGATACTGCGTAATGTGTCCAATCATGCAGCCCACTTTTATTTCCGGACTGATTTTCCTTGCTTCTATCACCGTTTTCGCTCCGGCAACAAACTGGTGATGTAATGCCTGGAATCTTACTTTTTCGTCTACGGTCATGGATTTAAGAGAAATGAATGCTTCCCCGCCGAGATATTTCCCATCAATCAGCCCCAGCGACTTATAAGCACCCATTGGCATTACGCCAAAGTTAATCTCGTTAAATAAAAGCCAGTAATGTACCTCTTCTTTAAAATAATTCATTACACAACAGGCATAACGAACAAAATCATCAATTACTTCCCGGTTTGCAAAACCGCCCTTTTCTTTTGCCAGATACCACGGCATTTCAAAGTGGCTTAATGTCACCACCGGCTCTATACCAAAGGATTTGCACAGAGTAAAAATATTCTTATAAAAGGAAAGTCCTTCCTGATTTGGCTCCTCTTCGCATCCGGTTGGAAAAATTCTTGCCCAACTGATACTCATGCGATAACATTTGCAGCCCATCTCCGCCAAAAGGCGGATATCTTCCTCATAATGATGATAATGGTCTACCGCATCATGGCTCGGATAGAATGCTCCTTCTTCCATGGTACTGCGAAACATCCGTGGTCTTCCGATTCCGCCACCTTTTATATAGTCCTGTATGGTAAGTCCTTTTCCTCCTTCTAAATATCCTCCTTCGCACTGGTTCGCAGCAGTGGCTACGCCCCATAAGAAATTTTCTTTAAATTCCACTTACACTCCCCCTATCGCTCTATTTTCCTTCCGAGGAATTCACCCAGCCGCTCATCAGAATATATGAGATTTACAGTCTGATAAAAATGCTGATAGCCGTCTCCTGCAAAGGAATGGAATGGTGCATCCTTTTTATAATTCTCCTGCAGTTCCCATTCGAAACAGTCTATCAAATCTGTCAGATAATTTTTCTGAATCGGAATAATGTCATGTGCCGGATAAATTTTATAATCCTCTGTTACTTTTAATGCCAGCTCCTTCAAGCTGTGAAGTGTACTCCGGAAGGGAGCCTGCACATCATTTCCCTGAAAATGCCAGATGTTGTGTGCAGATATCTGGTCTCCGGAAAAGAGCCATTTTTTCTCCTCTTCCAGAAGCATAATATGTCCATAGCTGTGTCCCGGCGTATGTAATACCGTAAATTCAATATCTCCCAGCGAAATCTTGTCTCCATGACAGAGAAAATGAGGTTTCGTCTTACTGCTGATTCTCCACTCCGGGAACTCTTCCGGTATCAGTTCTTTTGTCCAGGGCATTTTATTTACCCTGTAATCCATTGCTTTTTTACGCATCTCTGTAGTGTCATTCCAAAGAAGCTTTCCCCAGTCCAGCGGATGTATCCACACTTCATCAAACCATTTGCTTCCAAGACCATGATCCGGGTCACCGTGGCTTAACACCAGCATAACCGGCAAATCTGTAATTGTACGAACCAGTGGCATGATATTTTCATAGCCATAGCCAATGTCAAAGAGCATTGCCTTATCACTTCCTATAACAAGATAACAATGCACACTCTCTGTCTCCGTAATCACATAAAGCTGATCCGATATTTTTTCCACTACATTCAGACTTTTTTCCATTAAGCTGCTTCCTCTCCATAAATGCTGTCATCAAATCCTAACACCCAGGTTGATACAAAGCTTACTACAATGGTAATTGCTGCTGCAGCAATTGCAAAATAGAAGTTACTCATCGTTCCATCCGGATTTAAGAAAATCGGCATTGTAAAGAAGGATGGAGCGCCGAAGCTGTATACTCTTACGCTGAAGATTGCACAGAAGATTGCGTTTACTATACATGCAATCCAGGTAGCAATCAAAGGTTTCTTCATTCGTACACAGATTCCATAAAGGGTAGGCTCTGTAACTCCTGCCAGGAATGCTGTAATTGCACAGGAAGATGCCAGTGTACGAAGGTTTTTATTTTTAGTTTTTAACATACAAGCTAATGCTACACCGAACTGTGAGAAGTTCATTCCGATAAATGCAACGAATAACATATTATCATATCCTGCTGTTGCAAACATGGACATTACAAGCGGAATCAATGCAAGATGCATTCCGGTTAATACTAAAAGTGGTGCAAGACAGCCAACAATTAATACAGAAGACCAAGGTGCTACATTATTGATTGCAGTCAGTGCTTTGCATAAAAGGTCTCCACAATAGCTTCCGATTGGTCCGGTAATACATAACATAACCGGAATCATGATAATAACAGACAGTAACGGTTTAAATACAAATTTAACTGCTGCTGGAACAATTTTAACTACCAGCTTCTCTACATAGCTGAAGATCCAGATGGTTAAAATAATCGGAATTACGGTAGAACTGTAATTTACTGTTTTCACCGGCAGTCCGAAAAGTGATACAAAGCTTCCCTGCTCCGTTAATCCAATCAATGTCGGACTAATCATAATTGCACCAAGGAAAACACTGGTCATAATATCACAGCCGAATTTCTTGGCAGAAGTATATGCCAGTAATACCGGCAGGAAATATAATGCTGCATTTCCAACCATGCTGATGATGGTATAGGTTGTGCCTTCTGTACTCAGTCCGCACTTGGTTAAAATAATCAGTAATGCTGAAATCAATCCACTACACATAATCAGTGGAATTGCCGGTCCTAAAATGGCAGAAAGCACATTGAGAATTTTTGATACAATTCCATTTTTCTCCGGTGCTGCATCTGCTTTTTCAACCTTCTTGCCATCACTGCTGTTTTCAATCTTATGCTTTGCTACAATTGCAGCATAAGCGGATGCTACATCATTTCCAATGATAACCTGAACACCGCCAACACTTTCTACTACGCCCATGACATCCGGCAGCTTCTTGATTCCTTCCAGTTCTGCCTTAGACATATCTGCAAGCTGAAAACGAAGTCTTGTAGCACAGTGAAACAGCTTGGTAATATTTTGTTCTCCTCCCAGTCGGGTAATAATTTCATCTCCCAGCTTCTCATAATTTTTTCCCATAAACATTCTCCTTTCATAAATGACCCGCATTTATTTTGTTAAGTTTATTATACCGTGCTTTTATGTTTCAGGAAATTTGTACTTTTGCGTCACTAATAGCGAAATCCTCTGCCTAGCTCTGTCCACCTAACAGCTCTTTTACATAGTCAAAGAATTCTATCATATCCCCTTCTCCGCCATAATGTGCTGCAATAACTTCTGTAATCTGCTTACCGCCATAAGAAAATGGCTTTTTAAGATAAATGCGATAAATCTTATTTCTGCCATCCTGCTCATGGTCAATCATAGAAAGACGGTTGCTTCCGATGGTCTCCTTCGACACCTTCTGTTCCTGATATTCATAGCCGATTCTTTTCTTTAAATCATCAAAGTCTGCCACTTCTTCTATCAGATACAGACTGTCCTTTGTGCCATATTTTTTCCGGAGCTTTTCTTCCTTTTCCTTCCAGTAGTTATTTTCAAGCTTATCAACATTTCTCCCCAGCCGCATAATCTGCTCATTGTCTGCAAAGAGGTCGAGATAAGTAAAGGAAGCATCCTTTAATACCAGCTCCTTTTCCGATGTAATCCGAAGCTGGTAATTCCGGCAATACCGCTCCTTTCTCTGTTCAAATAAATATTCCGGAATAACTGTTATCTCACTGATTCGCTCCCCTAAGAAGCCTTTTAATTTATTCTGCACATTATAAATGCTGCTGGCACTCTGGTCACTGATAAATAAAATATCCGGTTTTCTTCTGTTCCGTTCAATGGCAGATGCAAAATAAAGCACCAGATAGCCCATTTCCGCATCCGGAATCTCTGTATTTAAAACAGGACTTAAACAGGTTCTTAAAAGATGCATTTCCAGCGGATACCGCTTCGCCATTTCTTTGGTATGATTACCGATATTATTACGTCCATTCTGAATCCGGAGTTCCATTCTTGACACATGGTCTGATAAAACCTCTAAAAGGTCCCGCTCCACCTGCAATTTAAGTCCGGTTTCCTCCTGCACCCGCTGGATAAATACTTCTAATTTCTGCAGCATATCCAGTTGAATGTCCGTCTCCTTACAGACCATATTCAATTCCTTTAACCGTGCCTCTACATTCTGCTTTTCCTTCTCCTTAAACCGATAGGTGCACACCTTTTCGATTTCATCTACCAGCTCAGTAGAAAGTCTGCCAGGCATTTCAGTTGTGCCATCCTCTTCCTCTGTTACCGGAAATCCCATCTGGCTTCGCATCATGCATACTGCCAGATAACGTGCAAAATCATGATAAGCTTCTCCCGATACGATAAACTGGTTTCTGGTAAATACTTCTGCCAGAACAGCCTGTAACTTCTTCTGATTTTCTGCAAACTGCTCCATCTCTTCTTCCGAAAACAACATATGATAATCCTGTCTGCTCTGCATGGTCTTCATGCACATGATTCTCTTTACATTCTCCGATGCCTGAATCTTAAGTCCATATTGTCCGGATACCAAAAGATTTGCCCCCGGCGTGCGGCTTATAATCCGCTTTACCTGCGGCAGGTCAGAAGTTACAGATGACCGTGAAAAAAATAATCGCTCAGAAATCGTTCCAATACTGGTATACTCCTTTTCAAACAGCAGCAAAGTAATAATCTGCTTGGAATGCACATAGTTCTCCTGTCCGTAACTTTTCTGTTCCTGCTCTAATGCAATCTTATTTTTCAAAAGATACCCCAGCCGGTTATTAGACTGTATCAGAGGCTCTCCTGACTGTTTCTCATTGATTGCCTTAATATCCATCTGCAGTGTCCTGCTGCTCACCCCGATATTTTCCCGCAGAAGGGAACCACTCATCCAGCCATCTGCACTTTTTAAGACCGCTATAATCTTTAACTGTCTGTCTGTATACATTTCATCCTATCTCCTGATTTTCTTCCATTCTTCTATCAGCCGCTCCAGACTCCATGCAGCATTGGCAGGACTGGTGGACGGCAGCTTGCAGATTTCTGCCTTATCCTTACAGGAACAGTATTTCATAAATAATTCGTATGCTTTTGCGCCATTTAGGAAAACAGCCTCGATGGGAGCCTCCGTTAACAGCCGTTCAATATCATTTGCCACAACATTTGTTATGCTGCTGTCTGAAGATCCTGCTATGTCGCAGGATGCAATAACATCCCAGATAGCAATATGATTTTCAAGAAGAAATGCCTTCTTTTCTTCTATCGTCTCTGGGACCTCACAGCCGCATACTGCCGCCGTTACTTTCCAGAAGCGGTTTCTCGGATGGCCGTAGTAAAACCGGTTCTCTCTCGACTTGACCGACGGGAACGTGCCTAAGATTAATACTCTGGATTTTTTATCGTATACCGGGGCAAAAGTATGCATAACATGTTCTGTCTCCATCTTGTTTTCTCCTTTATAAAATGCTACACTAAAAAAGTTGAATTACCTTTACTATAAAATAGAATGACAAAATAATCAATTTTAAAGGACGATAATCATTATGTATATTCAATTAAATGGTCAGATTCTCTATTATGAAAAATATGGCGAAGGGCAGCCTTTCCTGCTAGTGCATGGAAATGGCGAAACCCACGAAATTTTTGATGTACTGATTCCGGAGCTTGCCGAACATTACACCGTTTATGCCATCGATTCCAGAGGTCACGGTCTTTCTGCTTCTCCAAAAGAACTTCATTACATGGATATGGCAGACGACATGGCAGCTTTTATTGATGCCTTAGAATTAAAGGCCCCTCTCTTTTATGGCTTCAGTGACGGCGGTATCGTCGGACTTCTCTTAGCTTCGAAATACCCGGATAAGCTCTCCAAGCTTATGATCAGTGGTGCAAACCTGACGCCAAAGGACATCAAAGGAAGAGACTACCGCCGCATCCGCAGGGAATGCAAAAAAAATCCGAATCCTTTTTCCACAATGATGCTCAATGAGCCAGATATCCAGCCGGTGGACTTACATAAAATCAAGATTCCAACCCTTGTCTTAGCCGGCGAAAAAGATTTAATCAAGAAAAAGGTTACAAAAAAGATTGCAGAAAATATTGAGCATGCCACTCTGGTTATTGTTCCGGGAGAAGGTCATGGAAGTTATATTGAACACAGTGATAAATTATATCCGCTTCTGTACTCTTTTTTAAACAAATAATCCATTGCAAACTTGAATTGCTGTGCTATAATAATTGCAGACCAAAATGAAAAAGGAGCTATTATGGAACATCTGATTATACCAAAAAATTATCAGTCTCAACTTAACCTGCATGATACACAGATTGCGATTAAAACAGTGAAAGATTTCTTCCAGAATCTGCTTTCCCTGCGTTTAAACCTTTCCCGTGTTTCAGCACCACTTTTCGTTGACCCTGATTCCGGATTAAATGATAACTTAAATGGTGTGGAGCGTCCGGTTACGTTCACCATCAAAGAACAGAATGAGCGTAAAGCAGAAGTTGTTCACTCTCTTGCTAAATGGAAACGTTATGCCTTAAAGCATTATGATTTCAAAGAGGGCGAAGGTCTTTACACCGATATGAATGCTATCCGCCGCGATGAAATCGCAGATAATATCCACTCTATCTTCGTAGACCAGTGGGACTGGGAAAAAGTCATTGCAAAGAAAGACCGCAGCATGGAAACTTTAAAAGATACTGTCCGTACTGTATACAAATGTCTTCGTAAAACAGAAAAATATATGGCTATCCAGTACGATTATATTGAAGAGATTCTTCCGCATGATATCTTCTTCATTACCACTCAGGAATTAGAGGATATGTTCCCTGAAAATACTCCAAAGGAGCGTGAATATTACATAACCAAGGCAAAGGGTGCTGTCTGCATCTTACAGATTGGTGATGTCTTAGAATCCGGCGAGCGTCATGACGGACGTGCCCCGGACTACGATGACTGGTCTTTAAATGCCGACATCTTAGTATACTACCCTGTCCTTGATATTGCACTGGAATTATCTTCCATGGGAATCCGTGTAGACAAGGCTGCACTGCTCTCACAGCTTGATAAAGCAGGCTGCCCGGAACGTGCTAAGCTTCCTTTCCAGAAAGCAATCATTGATGGCAAACTTCCATATACCATCGGTGGAGGAATCGGACAGTCCCGTATCTGTATGTTCTTCCTTCGTAAGGCCCATATCGGAGAAGTCCAGTCTTCTCTCTGGCCGGAAGACATGTGCAAGGCTGCAGCAGATGCAGGTATCCAGTTATTGTAAAACGAACTATGCGTAAATATTAAATCCCCGGTATCATATCTTTTTCGGATATGATACCGGGGATTTCTTATTTTGTAATTATATGCGTGCCCAACTCTACTCTGCACGGATTACATCATGCATATCATACATTCCGGCAGGTTTTCCCTTTAAGAACTTTGCTGCTTCTACAGCTCCTTTCCCAAAGATTGCCTTAGAATATGCCGTATGCTTAAATTCAATCACTTCATCAGTTCCTGCGAAGATTACTTCATGTTCACCAACAATGCTTCCTCCACGGACTGCCTGAATACCGATTTCTTTTGCATCTCTCTTCTTCCGCTCACTGCTCCTGTCTAATTTATAGGAATAGGTATTGTCCATAGCTTCGTTCATGGCATCTGCTAATGCAAGAGCAGTTCCACTCGGCGCATCCAGCTTCTGATTATGATGTTTCTCTACGATTTCCACATCAAAACCGGCAGGTGCAAGCTTCTTTATAGCAGTCTGCAATAAATCCATTAAGGTATTGATTCCAAGTGACATATTGGCAGATTTTAAAATTGCAGTCTCTTTGCTGGTCTCAGTAACTTTCGCCAGCTGGTCTTCGGATAAACCGGTGGTGCAAAGTACCAGCGGAAGCTTCTTCTCGCCACAGTAATTTAACAGTTCATCTACTGCCTTCGCATTTGAAAAATCAATCACAACATCTGCTGCAATCTGGCATTCCCGGATGGTCTTATATACCGGATAATCATTTTTCTTTTCATCATAGGTATCAATTCCGGCTACAATTTTCACATCTTCGTCCTGCGCAATCAGGCCGGTTATTACCTGACCCATTTTTCCATTACAGCCATGCATGATTACTTTTGTCATCTCTATCATCTCCAGTTTCTTATACTAATTTTAATCCATATGTACGCATTGCCTGAATCAGTCTCTCCTTATTGGCTGGCTCCATCTCGCAAAGCGGGGAACGAAGCGGTCCGACGTTCTTGCCCATAAGATTTAATGCTTCTTTTACCGGAATCGGGTTTACTTCACAGAATAATGCATCAATCAATGGAAGGGCTTCTCTCTGTAACTGATTTGCTGTTGCAAGGTCGCCTTTGAAGAAGCTTTCACACATATTATGCACTTTTGCCGGAGCAAGGTTTGCCCATACGGAAATTACTCCGATTCCGCCAATGGACATAAGTGGTACAACCAGTCCGTCTTCTCCGGAATATAAATCAAGCTTTCCATCGGTTAAGTACATGGTCTTAGATGCCTGTGCAAGGTTACCGGTTGCTTCTTTTAATCCAACAATATTTTCCTGGGTGCGGAATAATTCTGCAACTGTCTCCGGCAGAAGGTTACATCCGGTTCTTCCCGGTACATTATACATAATAATCGGAAGTCTTGTTTCCTGTGCAATCTTAGAATAATGTCCGATTAAACCTTTCTGTGTTGCCTTATTATAATATGGAGTTACGATAAGTGCTCCGTCTGCTCCTGCTTCTTCTGCTTCTTGGGTCAACTGGATTGCTGTCTCCGTTGAGTTAGAACCGGTTCCTGCTACTACCGGAACTCTGTGTTTTGCAAATTCTACTGCTGCACAGATTACTTTGTGATGTTCTTCCATGGATAAGGTAGAACTCTCTCCTGTTGTTCCTGCAATTACGATACAGTCTGTACCTTCAGAAATCTGTTCTTCGATTAATTCCTCTAATTTGTCATAGTTAACTTCTTCATTTGCTTTCATTGGGGTTACAATTGCAACTCCGGAACCTTTGTAAATAGACATGTTCTTTTTCCTCCACTTTATAAGTATCTTATTTATTGTATGAAGATATCGTTTGTTTTGCTTTTATTACCAGCATAAAAAAACCGGCTCACAGGGAGCCGGTTGATATTCCACTTAAATTATTATGGATCATACCGATAGCGCCCCATCTTATTACAAGATGACAGTCATGAACTTCTTCAATCCATGCCCAAGATTATTCTTTGCAGGAAAAATAACCTTTCGGCGTGTTCCCCTTTCCTTATGTCTTCTTCTATGTCTGCCATATCCGACCAAGTACTCTTGTCTCACGCAACCTCTACCTTCATATATTAAATTTCTTACCTCAATATAGCACCGCTGCTACTATCTGTCAACGTCCTATGCAGACATTTTACATTTTCTTTCTTATTTTTCCGCAGTAATCTTATAAATCTCATCTGCATAGCTGCGAATGGATTCTTCTAATACCCTTCCGGTCATAATAACCTCTGTTTCATCCATCTTTGCTTTTAAAACAGCTTCTAATTCTTCCGACGAAATTACTCCGGCATCTATAAGGCCCAGAACTTCATCCAGAATCAGTACATTGCATTCACCGGTAACCAGCACTTTCTTGGCAAAATTCAGTCCGTTTTTCATATTGAGTTTCTCTTCTGCCTGTCTTTCTTCCGGCAGTTCATCATAATTCTCTTCTGATTTTTCAAAACGGAATACCTTGATTTCCGGTTCTAACTGCTTCATATAAGCAATCTGATCATCTGTTTTTCCTTTTAAAAACTGGATAATAATTACACTCTTATTCTCTCCGGCTGCCCGCAACGCATTGCCCAGTGCAGCATTGGTCTTTCCACGACCTGCACCATAATAAATCTGTACGGAACCCTTTTCCATGACAAACCTCCATGCCAATTCTTACAGGGACTCTTTATCCCAGATTTACTTACGATACCACAATTTCCAATAAAAAGCAATGTCTGTATGTTTCATGTTTTCTCAATTATTCTTTATTTCTACTATTTTATTCCATATATTCAATTTTGCTCACGGATACTTCATAGGCGGTACGCTTCTCTACCTCATCCTCATTTAAGCGTTTGACATACTCCCTGCTCTGGATTCTGCCCCAGATCTGCACATGCACACCCACCTCAAATCTTGCGGCAAATCTTGCATTTCTTCCCCAGCAGATGCATGGGATATAATCAGATTTTCCATAGGAACGGTTTACCGCCACCAACAGGTCTGCAATTTCTCTTCCAAGAGGAGTCTTACGGTAAATCGGGTCTTTACAGATATAGCCATCAAGAAGAATCTGGTTGCTCTTCATCTCCTCTGTCTCTTCTTCAATAAACTCAATCTCCCGGACGAATACGGAGAGAACCAGCCGGTTCTTAAGTTCCTCATGTCTGTTATAGGAACGGAACTGTCCGGTCACATATACCTTCTGTCCTATGTAACTCTGCGAAGTGTCAATCAGACGCTCTGAAATCATCAATGGAATGTAGTCGGAAAAATTACTTAATCTGCTGACCGCTACCTCTACCATATAAAAGCCTTCCCCATACACTTCATGACTGTATTGGAAATCGGAAATAATCTCCCCTACAATGGATACCTGGTTGTTTTCTAAAATCTTATCTGCCATGAATCTTTCTCCTTTATTTAGTGTGTTTTCGAACGTTTTTACAGTACCATTCCAATGAGATGAAACTCATCAAAATCTGTCGATAACATTTTGGATATATTATGCATAAAGCCACTTTTCCATGCATATGCGCTGTGTCCTTGAACAAAGAATGTGCCTTGGCACATTCTCGCGCCTGCGGCGGTCGCTTGCGACATCTACCTTATACGCCGCAGTGCGCATCCTCGCGGAGCGTTTTTTTCTTTACAGGAAAGCAATTTCCTGTAAAGAAAGAAATACTTGCGTATTTTTCAATATGTGATAGAATAAAAACGCCGGTCATTTACAGACAGGCATTATATATAAGAAGAAACTGAATTTTATGCACTGATAGAAGGAAGGATTTTATATGAAAACAACAAGAGACGATATTAGAAACATAGCTATCATCGCCCACGTTGACCACGGTAAAACTACTCTGGTCGATGAGCTGTTGAAACAGAGTGGTGTATTCCGTGCCAATCAGGAAGTCCAGGAACGTGTCATGGATTCCAATGATATTGAGCGTGAACGTGGTATTACCATTCTTTCTAAGAATACTGCTGTATTCTACAAAGATGTAAAAATCAATATCATTGATACTCCTGGCCATGCCGACTTCGGTGGCGAGGTTGAGCGAGTTCTGAAAATGGTAAACGGTGTTATTCTTGTGGTCGATGCATTTGAAGGTGCTATGCCACAGACCAAATTCGTTCTTATGAAAGCACTGGAACTGAATCTGCCGGTTATTGTATGTATCAATAAAATTGACCGTCCAGAAGCAAGACCGGAAGAAGTTATTGATGAAGTATTAGAGCTTTTCATGGATTTGGACGCTTCTGACGAACAGTTAGACTGCCCATTCATCTTCGCTTCTGCAAGAGATGGATACGCCATAAGAAATTTAAATGATGAGCGCAAGGATATGACTCCTTTATTCGAAACCATTATCGACTACATTCCGGCACCTACCGGTGACCCGGATGCAAACACCCAGGTTCTTATCAGTACCATTGATTATAATGAATACGTTGGACGAATCGGTGTTGGTAAAGTAGACAACGGTGTCTTAAAGGTAAATCAGGATGCTATCGTAGTAAACCACCACGAGCCTGACAAACAGAAAAAAGTCAAAATCAGCAAATTATACGAATTTGATGGTCTGAATAAAGTAGAAGTAAAGGAAGCGAAAATCGGTTCTATCGTTGCTATTTCCGGTATTGCAGACATCCATATCGGTGATACCATCTGTGCAACAGACAACCCGGTTGCCATTCCTTTCCAGAAGATTTCCGAGCCTACTCTTTCCATGAATTTCATGGTCAACGACAGCCCGCTTGCAGGACAGGAAGGTAAATTCATTACTTCCCGTCACTTAAGAGACAGACTGTTCCGTGAGTTAAATACCGACGTCAGCCTTCGTGTAGAAGAAACCGACAGTGCAGACTGCTTCAAGGTTTCCGGACGTGGTGAGTTACATCTTTCCGTATTAATCGAAAATATGCGTCGTGAAGGTTATGAATTTGCAGTCAGCAAGGCTGAAGTTCTTTACCACACTGATGAAAACGGCAAGAAATTAGAGCCTATGGAATTAGCTTATGTTGACGTTCCGGATGAATTCACCGGTACTGTTATTGATAAATTAAGCCAGCGTAAAGGTGAGATGGTTGATATGCGTCCAATCAGCGGCGGCTATACCCGTATGGAATTTAACATTCCATCCCGTGGTCTTATCGGTTACCGTGGAGACTTCTTAACCGACACCAAAGGAAATGGTATCATCAATACCATTTTCAATGGCTATGCTCCATACAAGGGAGATATTGCTTATCGTAAACTTGGTTCCCTGATTGCTTTCGAATCCGGCGAATCCGTAACTTACGGTCTGTTCTCCGCTCAGGAGCGTGGTACTCTCTTCATCGGAGCCGGTGTAAAGGTTTACTCCGGTATGGTTATCGGTTCTTCCTCTAAACCGGAAGACATTGAATTAAACGTATGTAAGAAGAAACACTTAACCAATACACGTTCTTCTTCCGCAGACGAAGCGCTGACCCTTGTTCCACCAAAGATACTTTCCTTAGAGCAGGCATTAGACTTTATCGATGTTGACGAGCTCTTAGAGGTTACTCCGGAATCCTTACGTATCCGTAAACGTATTCTTGACCCGACCTTAAGAAAGAGAGCTAACTTCAAGAAATAAAAGTATCTCATGATATAGCATAAGAACTCCCCCGGATATTGAAATTTCTTCCAATATCCGGGGGAGTTTTCGATTGCTATAAATGCCTAGTACGCACCATCTTTGCCATATTATTGCAGATATCCGTCCTTTATAATATCAGAAACCACACTGGTCGGAATCGTAAATTCTACAATTCCCATATAACCCGGTGCTACTTCATATTTATCAAAAACAATGGTCAACTCTCCTTCTTTGTTGACATAGAAATTTACATCATTCTTAATTCCATCAAAGCTGTAGCCATCTACATCCTTGTCTAAGAAGTATTGCAGGTTACTGTCTTTTTCCATATTTTCCTTCATCTGCTTTTCTATTTCCTCTGAAATCCGGTCCAGATAATCGGAATCCTTCTGAAATAAATCATTTAATGTAATGGTATTTCCGGTTTTCTTATCTACATTATAGATTTTCGTATACTGGTTCGATCCTGCCATTACAATGGAAGTATCAATTCTTAAAGCAAACAGCCGGTCGTTATCTGTCACTACCTGATAAGACGAATTCACTGCCTCATTACCATTCTCACCATCTTCAATGGAAGCTACATCAGACTGATAAGACTTAATAATACCACCGGCATACTTTTTCACTTCCTGATTCAGCTCGTCCGTCTCATCCGATAATACTTCCCCATCCTGATTTGTCACTGCCACCTGGGGAATGTCTACATTTGCTTCCATATTCTTATCATCCTGTACATCAGAATATGTAGAAAAATTCACTACTTTTACAATTGTGCCAAGTAATGGAACCTCTTCCATGGCATGGGCTATTGTCGGGCTTACATTTACCGAAATCACCAGTGCAACCATAGCTGCCGCTACCGTTGCTGCTCCTTTTAAAAATCGGATACTGCCTTTCTGGGTCTCCCTCTTTCCTTTTCTGATTCCGGCTTCCACCTGCGTTTTCAATGCTTCCGGGACTTCTATCTGCTCATATTCCTGCTTCATCCTGTCTATTTTCTCATGGTTCATGCTATTTCCTCCCTGGACATCTTTATCTTTAATTTCTTTAAGCTGCGATACAGGATTGATTTTACGGTGTTTGGATTTTCTTTCAGAAGATCTGCAATATCATCTATTTTCCATTCTTCAAAATATTTTAATATCACAATGGTTCTTTCCCGTTCTTCTAATTCTTCCAACGCTGCCAGCATATCCCAGTCTTTGTATACATCTTCTTTTGCTTCTTCCGGGATAAATACTCCACTTACGATACGCTTCTGTTTCTTGCACATATCCAGTGACGTATTTATAACAATCCGCCAGAGCCAGGTCTTAATATAGGTTTCTTCCTTCACCTGACCGGCATTTTTCATTGCCTTATATGCACTTTCCTGCACTACATCCATTGCGTCCTGTTCGTTCTTTACATAGGTAATTGCCAGCCGGTAAAGCTGTTCATAGGATGCAAGGATTTCCTGCTCCACCGCTTTTGCGATTCCTCTTTTCTTCATTCCTGTTTCCTCTTCTCTTTCCGAAAACCTGCATATGCAAAGAAAGCCTTTCAACCTTTGCTTTCTGTAAATTAGACGTTCCAGCCGGAAAAATAGTTTCATCTTTTTTATTATAACCCACACAACTTACTGCCGGCAACTCCTTACCTGTGCTTTGCACCCAGAAAATGCTTCCTCTCTTTCATAAATCTCTCTTCTTTTTTGTACTTTTTATTTAGGGAAATGCATAGATTACTACAAAAAATGAATTGAGAATTGCTATGTGCGGTATTTCCGGTTTTTGTAATTTACATACTGATTTTTTAGAAAGGGAGCCTTATTATCGTAACATTCTATCTGATATGAGTGACGCACTTTATCACCGCGGGCCGGACTCCCATGGTATTTATTTAACCTCTCATACAGGGTTTTCCCACACCCGGCTTGCCATTATTGATCCTCATGGTGGACTTCAGCCTATGACCAGACATTATTGTGACGCAGACTTCACCATCGTCTATAATGGAGAACTTTATAATACGAAAGAACTCCGTGAGGAACTGGTTTCCCATGGCATGACCTTTCATACTCATTCCGATACAGAAGTCATTTTAAATGGATTTCTTTTTGAAGGACCGTCCTTTGTCCGGAAAATGAATGGTATTTTCGCTTTTGCCATTTATGATGAGGCTCATCAGCTTCTCTATCTCTTCCGGGATGCCTTTGGTGTAAAGCCGCTCTTTTACCGGCTTTTTCACGACACACTTATCTTTTCTTCCGAGCCGAAGGGAATTTTCTGTTATCCCGGCTGCATCCCTTCGGTAAATAAAACAGGACTCTGCGAAATCTTCGGGCTTGGTCCTGCCAGGAACCCCGGCAACGCAGTTTATGAGCATATGGCAGAATGTCTGCCGGGACATTACCTCACTTTCCGTGCTTCCGAACTGAAAGATTACTGTTACTTCCGATTAGAAAGCCATCCACATACAGACAGCTATGAAGAAACCGTTGTCCACACAAAAGAGCTGCTGTTACAGTCCATCCGCCGGCAGATGGTTTCCGATGTTCCTATCTGCACCTTTCTTTCCGGCGGGTTGGATTCCAGTCTCGTCTCTTCGGTCTGTGCGGAAGAATTAAGAAAAGAAGGGCAGTCTCTTTCTACCTATTCCTTTGACTTTACAGATAATTCCCGTTACTTTAAGGCAAATGATTTTCAGCCCTCCGAAGACCGTCCCTTTGTGGATATTATGAAAAACTATCTTAAGAGTGAGCATCAATATCTGACCTGTGACAACCGCTCCCAGGCTGACTTACTCTTTGCTTCCATGAAAGCCCATGACCTTCCATGTATGGCTGACGTTGACTCATCCCTGCTCTTCTTCTGCCGGGAAGTCAGTAAGCAGCATAAGGTAGTCCTGACCGGAGAATGTGCCGATGAAGTTTTCGGCGGCTATCCGTGGTTTCACCGGAAGAATTTTCTTTCCTGCAACACGTTTCCATGGACACCGGATTTGTCTTTCCGCAAGTCTTTCTTAAAAGACGAAATTGCAGATGCACTGTCCTTAGATTCCTATGTGCAAAGTTCTTATGAAAATGCCATTGCAGAGGTCGATATTCTGCCATCGGACAATGATACGGAATGCAGCCGCCGGCGTATTTCCTATCTTAACATCCGCTACTTTATGCAGACTCTGCTAAACCGCATGGACCGCACCAGTATGTTCTCCGGTCTGGAAGCCCGCGTTCCTTTTGCAGATAAAAACCTGGTTTCTTATGTCTTTAATGTGCCATGGGAAATGAAAGCCAAAGATGGTCTTGTGAAAAACCTTTTGCGGCAGTGTGCGAAAGACTATCTTCCGGACACCATTACTTTCCGCAAGAAAAGTCCTTATCCTAAGACCTACCATCCTTACTATGAACAGCTCCTGCGTCAGCGTCTGAGTGCACTGCTGACCACTGGGGAAAGTCCCCTTCTTGCACTGATTGATAAAGAAAAGACTATGCAATTCTTAAATCAGGAAGGAGACTATGGCAAACCATGGTATGGCCAGCTTATGGCAGGTCCTCAGATGATTGCTTATCTCCTGCAGATTCATTACTGGCTCAGTGAATATAAGATTGACCTTCATTTATAATCTACCGGCATTGGAGACAGCACCACCGGCTGCAGCTGTTTTTCTTTCATGGCTGCAGCAATAGTCTCCTCTAACCGACTAAAATCCGCCACCAGAGAATGAGGTTTCTTCTGATAATCATCCTGCCGGAAAGGTACAAAATAGATATGCTTCATATTCATCAGCAGTCCGATATTTCTAAGATTCATGGACAAAGCATCATTGGTAGAAATTGCCAGCACCAACGGCTTTTCATTTCTAAGATGCGCTTTGGCTGCCATAAGCACTGTGGTATCTACAATGCCCTGCTGCAGCTTCGCCATGGTATTTCCGGTACATGGTGCAATTGCCATCACATCAAAAAGTCCTGACGGACCGATGGTTTCTGCCTGCACGATACTTTGAATTCCCCTTTCTCCTGTAATCTCCTGCATTCTGTTTTGAAATACTTCCGCTGTCATAAATCTGGTATCCAAAGTTCCTGCATGTCTGGAGTATACCGGAATAACTTTTATTCCTTTTTGCACCAGTGCTTCTGTCGTCCGGAGTATCTTCCCAAAAGTACAGAAAGAGCCGGTAATTCCAAGTCCTAATGTAAGCTTATACTCTTCCATAATCTGCTGCTCCTCTTTCTATCATCCGTGCAAGAATGATTCCTGCACTTTCTGTCAGTATTCTTCCAGGAACGGCAGTAAGATGTTCCACATGAATACCTTTTTCTTCTAACTCCTCTGCCGGAAGTCCGCCACCAGTTGTAATATCCCATAGATATGTTTTCTCATCGCACCATTTTAAGACTGTGTCTATTGAGCATGGTTTATCTGCCATATGAAAAATCCACTCAAAGTTCTGCTCCTCTGCATTCTCCTGCCACAAGCTACACCCCATTTCCATTGCCATCCGCTGGCAATCTTCCTTTATATCATAAACAGTTACTTCCGCTTCCAAAGATAAAAGCAGCTTTGCCATGGCTCTTCCACAATAACCAAAACCTGCCACCAGACAGTTTCTTCCTTTCACGCAGCACCTGCTCTTTGTCATTGCTTCTACAAGGCAGCCTTCTGCTGTCAGTCCGGCATTCTCATTTCTAAAGACTTCATCTTCCATATAATCAACCAGCCGTATCCGCCGCCCTGATGGTCTTCGTGTCAGAACCTCCGGGAAACAACCTCCATAAATAACACTTCTCTCCGCTGCATAGGATAATACCATTCCTATTTTTACCCTGCTTCCTCTGATTCTGCCATCCTCCTCCAATGCCCGCAACGGTAATACAATAATCTGACTCTGCATCAGTCGCCGGATATTCTGCTCCGTTATTTCTATGATTCCAATTCCTGATTCCGTCAGACAACGTTTCAATGCCGGTGTTCTTTCATCTGCTCCAATGATTGCGATTTGCATTTCATCCCTCCTTGCCTTGCAATCGTCTGTTATTACTATATGCGGATGCTCCATTTTGTTACCGACAGCAAAAGAAAACAGAACCGGTTTGCACCGATTCTGTTTTCCTTTATCTGTTTTCTTTTTATCTGCTATTTTTTAAACTGCTACAATAACACCGCCATTATTGGCATACATGGTGCTGACTCCTGCAGTATCTACAATTCTGATATCTTTAAATTTTGCCAGCTTTTCCAATTTTTCTTTTACCTGTTTTGCACGTTCCGGACAATTGCAATGTGCGATGGATAAAATCTTCTTTTCACACTCTTTCGTTCTCTTTACAATTTCATTAACCATATAGTCCAATGCCTTTGTCATTCCTCTTGCCTGTCCCAGCTGACAGATTGTACCCTCGGGCGTGGCCCCCATTACCGGCTTGATATTTAATGCCCCGGCAACCCAGGCTTTCAGGTTACTGAGTCTGCCGTTTTTACGCAGAGTCTCTAAAGTCTCTAATACAAAGAAGGTCTGCTGGTCTTTAATATATTTTTCTGTCTCAGCAACCACTTCTTCAAAGCTCTTTCCGGCTTCCTCTGATTCCTGTATCTTTTCTGCAATCAGAGTCTCTCCAATGGATGCGGAACAGGAATCAAATACATGAATCTGTTTTGCCATATGTTCTTCTAAATAAAGCTTCTTTGCCAGCTCTGCACTGTTATAAGAACCGCTTAATTTACCGGAAAGTGTTACTACATATACATGCTCTGCTTCTCCTAAATATGCTTCCACATATCTCTGTGGAGATGGGCAGGATGACTTCGGGCTATGCCTGCTTTCCTTTACCCTGCGAATAAACTCCAGTTGATCAAAGGATTCATCATCCACCACATGGTATCCATCTACCTCAAGCTCTAACGGAACAGACTGGAATCTTCCATCTGCTTTCATATCATCAAATAACTCTCCACAGCTGTCTACTATGATTTTGTAGCTCATTTTCTATCCTCCTGATTGCGTGGTCATTTCTCTTATAGTATGTACGCAATGTTTAAAATTATATATTATGTTTTCCTTCGTAATAACAAGTAGTTTTCATTACTACGTCATATTATCATAAATATTACGTTTTGAAAAGAGGATATTTAAATTTTTATAATATTTCACAAATATTTTATTTTTTCAGGAAAGTAAGTACCCGCATTGTCTCATTTTTCATATAAAATAAGGAACTATCCCCGGTATAATAATCCCCGATATGCCCTTCTTCAATGAAAAACTGCTGTGCCTGCCCATAAACTGCCTCATCCTCAAACTTCATCTGTACAGGGTGGCTGTCAAGCTCTGTAAATAATGCTCCGATATCTTCCGGATACCAGTCCTTAAAATAACAATTTTCCTGCACAAAATAACTGTCATCCAGGCAATTGCATTCCGGCAAAGAAAAATTCACATTGGGACTGTGGGTCTGAAATAACTCTTCTGTAGTTGCAGTAAAAAAGCAATAATCTACCACTTCAGCTACATCTCCGAAGTCATCCGGACTGTTGGAAGTTGGATTACCCCAGGTAGTATCCATATAATAATAGGCTCCATCCAGTTCGATGAGATTCCATGCATGTGGTTCTCCATTGGCAGTTCCTGTCACTATCGTACATGGAATATCTAATAAATCCATCAGATATTTTGTGGCACAGGCATAGCCCTGGCACACCGTTCTTCCCTCTAGAAATACACTGATGATATTCTGATTATTCTCTGCATTAAGGTCATAATTTACCGTACGCACCAGCGTATCAAATATAAACCGCGCTTTCTGGTAATCACTGTCCTCGGATGAAATGCCGCCAAGCAGTACGTCGACCTTTTCATCAATTGCCGCCTGTGTCTCCTGTCTTGCAGCTTCATCCATTGTATACTTCGGTGCAAACTTAAGCCCGGTCAATACACCCGCACGGGAATATTCCGTATAGGAATAGCCATCCACCCAGAAGAGTCCGCCATAGTCTGCCATAATTGCTTCATACATTTTTGCCAGTACGTCTTTATCTAATGTAGCAACTGTCACCTCTTCCCGATGATTTAAAATAGCATCCAGCATCTCATCATAAACAAGCTGTTCTTCTTCCGTAAGCTGGCCATATACATATTTTTCCTCTGAAACCGACTCTACCGGAAGCAAGGTATTATCCGGTATCTGTCCATTGATATCTTCTACTACTTCATCTACCCATTCTTCAACGGATGACGTATTACAGCCGGTAAACAGAAATGCCATAAGTATTCCTGCAATACCGGTTAATAATCTTTGTTTTCTCATATCATTTCCTTTCGATCTGCTTCTTTTCATAGACATTCTACAATACTTTCTCTGTTTTTTCTATCCGGTTTGTGTTACACTTTAAAAATGAGGAGGATACTATGATTGCAATACAACTTTTACAGGTAAAGGATTTTATGAATAAATTACTTCGCACGGATTTATTTGACCACTTCTTATTATCAGAAGCTACCATCCGTGGAAAAGGTTCCTATGAAATCGACGGACATCTTGTACCGGATTTCTACAGTCCGGAAGAACTGGATGAACTGGAACTAACCGGTTTAAGCTGCCTGCCTTTTGGCATGCTGCGTGAAAACTGCTTCGCCTTGATCAAGGGAAAACATACCCCCTCCTATTTCCGCTTTATCTTTCAGCTTTCTCCAAAGAATCTTAAAAATACTCTGGAAGTAAGTAAAAGTGGTCTGACTACCCAGGATTTGAATGGAGTTTTCTTAAACATCAAATTTCAGGATGGTATTCTTTCCTGTACCAATGGTGTATCTTACCGCAGTTTTACCTTAGACCACACCTTCGACCAGGAATGGGATCTGCTGATACGAAAATTTTTTGCCGGGCATGATATCCCCTATACTGATATCAACTAATTTTCTTTACTTTTAAAATAAATTATGCTATTCTAAGCATAGCCGTATGGCTAGATAATTTTTGTGGAGGTACTATAATGAACGGTACAGTTAAATGGTTTAATAACCAGAAAGGTTACGGATTCATCTCTGATGCAGAAGGTAATGATGTATTCGTACACTACTCAGGACTTAACATGGATGGTTACAAATCCTTAGAAGAAGGCGCAGCAGTAGAATTTGACGTAACAGAAGGCGCTAAAGGTCCTCAGGCAACTAACGTAACAGTAATTAAATAGTTGCAATAATCAAGGTTTTTCAATGTACCTTTCTCAGATATAGAATTTGATTTTTAATAATGATTTTTTATGTTGATTAAGATATAACGAACGAATTTGATTAAGAAAAATGGGATTGCTTCCTTCGGTATTATTACCGTTGGCTGCAATCCCGTTTTCTTACCTGTATGCAAACAACATAGAAACTGCTGCTCCGATAAAAATAAAGAAATCGGAAATATTAAATACAATTCTTGAAAAGCGTTTCCACGGTGTATCAAAGCGGATATAATCCACCACATGCTTCTTATGAATTCTGTCCCAGAGATTACTTAATCCGCCGCCAACCATCATACTCATACCGGTTTTCAGTCCTGTATTTCCCTTTCTTAATACAAATCCATATATGGTCATCAGTCCTGCCATGCATGCACTGTGTAACCCCAGCATAATTTTCGGTTTCTTCGCAAAAAGATTCAATGCGGCTCCATTGTTATAATATTTTTCAATTACAACCGGAAGCTTTGGAACTCTTCTTTCTTTTCCCAACGGCTCCTTCTTATCAATCCGCTGCTTGATTCCTTCATCCAGCCCGAAAATGGATACCACCAGTAATAAATATTTCATGGAAACTCCTCCTTCTTTTGTCCTGCCTGATTCCTTCTACCCTTTTCTTTCTATTCCGCCTGCTCTATAATTCTATGTCAGCAATCACATCCCGCAGTGCTTTTGCTGACGTATGAAGCCTTGCCCGCTCTTCTTCGTCTAATGACACCGGAAGAATCTGCTCCACGCCACCGGCATCCACCACTGCCGGCATGCTCAGCACGATATCGGAAATGCCATATTGCCCATGCATCAGACTGGACACCGGAAGCACCGAATGTTCATCCCGGACAATACATTCACAAATCCGCTTAATCGCCATTGCAATCCCATAATAGGTTGCCTGCTTACGCTCTATGATTTCATAAGCACTGTTCTTTACTTCTTCATATATACGCTTCGTATGACTTTCATATTCCTCATAGCCACGCAGCTTATAAATCTGTTCCAACGGAATACCGGATACGTTGGCAGAACTGAATACCGCCACCTCGCTGTCTCCGTGTTCTCCTACAATAAATGCATGCACACCACGATTGTCGATGCCAAGCTGTTTTCCCAGCATATTTTTTAACCGGGCCGTATCCAATACAGTTCCGGAACCGATTACCCGGTTTTCCGGAAAACCGGATAATTTCAATGCTGCCAGCGTCAGTATATCCACCGGATTCGATACGATGAGTAATATGCCACGACACCTTCTGTTAGCAATTTCCGGGATAATATTTTTGTAAATGGCTACATTTTTCTTTACCAGCTCAAGCCTTGTTTCTCCCGGTTTCTGGTTCGCTCCCGCCGTAATGATAATAATGTCGGCATCCACAATGTCATCATAACTGCCGGCATATATTTTCATCGGTGCAGCAAATGGCATTCCATGGCTGATATCCATGGCCTCTCCTTCCGCTCTTGCTTTATCCACATCAATTAAAACCAGTTCAGAAAAGAGCTTGCTCTGCATCAGTGTAAATGCAGTGGCAGAGCCGACAAACCCACATCCGATAATGGCTGCCTTTCGTAAATCAATTGCATGTTCCTGTTTCATCTTTACCCTCCTGCTTCGTGTTTTCTATATAGAATCCCACAGAAGCAGTTATTCTATGCAAACAAGAACCTCTTATGTCCGGCGCAATTGTTCGAAGGTCTGATAGAGATTTAATGTTCCATAGCCCCATTCCCGGTTCGGATAGACTCTGCTTTCTAGCCGCACCGCGCCGCGGATAAAATCATTTTTAATTTCTGCATTTGTAATATCAGTATTATAACCACGCTCTACTGCCCATTCCAGATACAGTGCTGCAGCTCCTGCAGTAATTGCCGCTGCAATGCTGGTACCACTTCTTGCCTCAAAACGGTTGCCCGGTGCCGGTCCAATTACATTGACACCCGGTGCTGCAAAATCCGGCTTTACCTGTCCCGATGCAGTGTATCCTCTGCTGGAATTCAGATAAATACTGCCATTTCCTGCATTGTATCCACCTGCTGTCATCGGTGCAGCTGCATTTCCCGGCATGGTAATCGTCGTATCCGGATTAGAGCGGATAAAGGAAATATCACCGGCAATCAGTCCGGTAATCGGAAGCCACATGTGATACCTTCCTTCTATACTGTAATTGCCATTTACCTCAATCGTCCAGATGCCTCTGGTGGGCCGGTCAAACCGGATATAAATAAGCTGATCTCCTGTGGCAGTGCCAACAATGCGGTAATCAATGGTAACCTGTGTATTTTCAAATACAAAACGGTATACCTCTCTGCCATCCTGCTGCACCCGGACACCTGCCGTCCGCTCTCCCGTTGGCGATATAATCTGCACCGAATAAAGCTCCGGAGCCTTTGCCCACATTTCAATATGGAAACCCTCCACTGGATCTTCCACATTTACTTCTACCACATCACTCTGCTGCCCGAATGCAACTTCTCCGTAATAATGATGTCTGGCAGTAGCTTCATTCCCTGCTGCTACCACAACTGCCGTATTACGCTTTAAGGAAACATAATTAAGATAATACGAAATCACACTGTTTCCACTGTGATCCCCGGAATTGCTTCCAAGCCCAAGATAAATCACCAGAGGGCGGCGATATCGTTCCGCCAGTCTGGTCAGATATGCCACCCCCGCCATAATATCATTTTCCTGATAAGCCTTTGCACCTTCCGGAATATAATAAAAACGCCTTAAATATTCCTTTGCCGGCTTCAGCTTTACCATGGCAATCTGTGCATAGGGTGCTACTCCGGCAAATTTCTCCGAAAGTTTTTCGCTTCCTGCCGCAAGACCTGCCATAAAGGTACCATGTCCTTCTTCATCCCGGTGAGGTACTACCCGAAGAGGTGCATCTGTTAACAATGCCATATCGATCTGTTCTTTTGTATATTCCGTTCCATAGAGGAATCCCTCTGGTGTATCTCCGCTTTGAATGCTCTGATCCCAGATTCTTAATATACGGCTGCTGCCATCGGAATTACGGAATACTTCATTCTGATAATCAATTCCGGTATCCACAAATCCAATCAGAACGCCCTGCCCTCTCAAAGCAAGATTTGGCTGACTCTGTACCCTTATGATTCCGCCTGCCTGCAATGCCTCTTCGTCTAATGTGGTAAAACATTTTGGAATTGCCGAATAGGTATACTGGTCAATATCCAGCTTCGGCAAGCCTGCACTCTGCAAATAGACTACATTAAAATCTTTATCAATATTCTGGATACAGTCTTCCGGAAGATATTCATTTTCAAGTCTCAGATAGGAAACCAGAAGGTCGTAATATTCTTCCGAGTATGGTGCGTCTTTACAATCTTCCATATAAGCTCCGGCACTTATTTTCTTTTATTTTATTCGTTTACCGGTAATGCTGCCACTCCACGCATAGTGATAAGCGGACCGCCCTTTTTCTCAATATAATCTCTTGTAATCGTTACCTGGCCGATGTTTTCGTCCTTTGGAATCTCATACATGATATCTAACATAAATTCTTCAATAATGGAACGAAGTGCTCTGGCTCCGACCTTCTTCTCTTTTGCTTTCTCTGCAATTGCCCGCAATGCATCCTCTTCAAATACAAGATTCACTTCGTCTAATGCCAGAAGCTTCTGATACTGCCTGATGATAGCATTTTTCGGCTCCTTTAAAATACGAACCAGCATATCAACGGTAAGCGATTCCAAGGTAAAGAGAATCGGAAGTCTTCCGATAAACTCCGGTATCATTCCAAACTTCTTTACATCTTCTACCGTTACTTTCTGTAACAGATTCTCATCATTATCATATTTATCCTTCAAATCTGCCTGGAAACCAATGGATGCCTGCTTATTGAGACGTTCTTTGATAATCTCTTCAATATCCGGGAAAGCTCCACCACAGATAAAAAGAATATTCTTAGTGTTAACGGTAACCATCGGAACCATGGCATTCTTGCTGCTGGCTCCCACCGGCACTTCCACTTCTGCGCCTTCAAGAAGCTTTAACATTCCCTGCTGTACGGATTCTCCGCTGACATCACGCTGGTTGGTATTCTTCTTCTTGGCGATTTTATCAATCTCATCAATGAAAATAATGCCATGCTCTGCCCGCTCTACATCATTATCTGCAGCTGCAAGCAATTTGCTGACAACACTTTCGATATCGTCTCCGATATAACCTGCCTCGGTTAAGGAAGTCGCATCTGTAATTGCCAGCGGCACATCCAGAAGTCTTGCCAGTGTCTTCACCAGATAAGTCTTACCACTTCCGGTCGGTCCAATCATTAACATATTGGATTTCTCGATTTCAATATCATCCATCGTATCGGTTGCCACACGTTTATAGTGATTATAAACTGCCACAGACATTACCTTCTTGGCATATTCCTGACCAACCACATATTCATCCAGGCTTGCCTTAATCTTATGTGGTGCCGGAATCTTCTTAATATCTAATTTCGGAGCTTCTGCTTTCTCTTCTTTGGTTTTCTTTTTCTTAATCTTCTGACTCTGCGGCATAAAGCCCTGCAGATCAGAAAGATTAATCATACTGATATTGGGCATCTGACCATTTGGCATAAAATCACCCATTGGAAATCCTGAGTTATTCATGCTGTCGAAGGTTCTCTGCATACAGTCTTTGCAAATGCAGATATTATTCGGAATCTTTATCATCTGACCGGCAACGCTTTCCGGTCTGCGGCAGATGTAACAGATTTCTTCGTATTCATCCTTCTTCTCATCTGTGTTCTCTTTCGTTGCGTCTTCTACAGTATCTATATTTTCAAGTTCTCTCTTGTCTTTATTCTCTGCCATATCTGATTCTCCTATTCTCTCAAATCTGTTTTAAGATTCTAAAACATTGCTTTTATTATAATTCAAGCCGGTTTTAATCTCAACCTTCGCAGCCATAATTTTATAAAATCTTCATATATGACAAAACCTGATGTTTTTTACTATTTTTCGAAATTTGCAACCGTTATCGATGTATTCACTGCTGGAACTATCGGCTGGATTGGAGCAATCTTAGGTCTTATAGGAACTATCTTAGGTGCTATCGGACATAAGAATCAGGCTAAATGTGCTACCGGCGGACTTGTATGTTCTATCATCGGATTAGTATTAGGCTTACTGCTTTACATCGCATGTGTTGCATGCGTTGCATCTGCAGGTTTGTTATAATAGAACCGACTTTTTAAAAGGGTGATACTATGTCGATTTATCTTAACATTCTGGGATTTCATATCCCATCATACGGACTTATGATTACCCTTGGGGTAATCCTTGCAAATGTATTTGCACTTTACCCCCTTAAGAAATATAAGTTGATTTTTGATGATTTTCTTATATTAGAAGCATACACATTACTTGGCGCCTTTATAGGCGCCAAGCTTTTGTATCTTATCATTTCTTATCGGGAGATTGACTGGTCCCGTTTTTTAGAACCCAGGTATTTTAATTATATCATGTCAAGTGGATTTGTATTCTATGGTGGACTCATTGGCGGACTTCTCTGCTTTCTTTTTGCAGGAAAATTCCATCATATCAACAGCAAGCCTTATATTACACACCTGATTTATCTGATTCCATGGATTCACGGTTTCGGACGCATCGGCTGTTTTCTTGCCGGCTGCTGTTATGGTACTCCATATGACGGTCCTTTTGCTGTACAGTTTCCGGAAGGCTCTCTGGCACCATCGGATACAACACTGTTTCCGGTTCAGTTAGTAGAAGCAATCTGTCTTCTGATTCTTGCGATTGTACTTGCTGTGCTGGATTTAAAGAAATCTTATCCCCATACCATTGCCGTTTATTTCATCGTCTATGGTATTCTCCGGTTCCTGTTAGAATATGTGCGTTACGATGCCGTCCGCGGCCATCTTTTAGCACTCTCCACTTCCCAGTGGATTAGTCTTGGATTTGTAGTGGGAACCGTATGCTATCTTATCCGGGCGGCACATAAGCAAAAGAAAGACGCAATTTCATAACGAAAAAACGAAAAATCCTGCCATATGGAAGTTTGTTCTTACATACTTTCCATACTGCAGGATTTTTTATAAATTTGAATGTGCTTTCGAAACACATTCTGTCATGCTCTTTTCAAAGCTTTATCACAACTCTTATAACAGTTCTTTTAAGATTTTATTTACCATTCCAGGATTTGCTTTACCCTTCATAGCTTTCATGGTCTGACCTACTAAGAAGCCAATTGCCTTTTCTTTCCCATTGCGGTAATCTTCTACCGACTGTGGATTCTCTTCGATGACTTTGGCAATGGTATCACGCAATGCACCTTCGTCATTTACAGTCTTTAATCCATGCTCTTCTACATATTTATCCGGGTCGATATCCTCTGCAAAAATCTGCTCAAATACTTCTTTTGCCACATTGCCATTGATGGTTCCGGCATCGGTAAGCTCGATTAATTTTGCCAGATTCTCCGGTGAAAATGCGATATCCTCCGGGTCTTTATTCTGCTCCTTTAAGATTCGCATGGTCTCACCCATCAGCCAGTTGGATACTTTCTTTGGCTTATTGCAGATTGCAGTTGTTGCCTCAAAAACATCTGCCATTTTCTTTGCAGATGTTAAAATGTTGGCATCATATTCCGGCAGGCCAAATTCATCCTGATAACGCTGACGTTTTGCTTCACGAAGCTCCGGCTGGCTGTCTTTTATGCGTTGTAACCATTCATCACTGATGACGATTGGAACCAAATCCGGTTCCGGGAAATAACGGTAATCCTGTGCATCCTCTTTGGAACGCATGGCATAAGAATATCCCTGGTCATCATTCCAGCGTCTGGTCTCCTGAACTACCTTTTCGCCAGACTCAATCAAATCAATCTGTCTTGCTGTCTCTGCTTCAATGGCTCTTGCAATTGCTTTAAAGGAACCGATATTTTTCATCTCGGTACGGGTACCAAATTCTTTTGCTCCTACTTCACGGACAGATAAGTTGACATCTGCACGCATGGAGCCTTCCTGCATCTTACAGTCGGATGCACCAAGATACTGCACAATCATTCTTAATTTATCAAGATAAGCAATGACTTCCTCTGCAGAACGCATATCCGGCTCAGATACAATCTCAATCAGTGGCACACCGGAACGGTTATAGTCCACCAGGGAAACATCTTCCCAGTCATCATGGACTAATTTTCCCGCATCCTCTTCCATATGAATCTCATGGATTCCAATGGTTTTCTTTCCTTCTGAAGTCTCAATCTCAATGCCGCCATCGTGGCAGATTGGAAGATAAAGCTGGGAAATCTGATAGTTCTGAGGATTGTCCGGGTAGAAATAGTTCTTCCGGTCAAATTTACAATACTGGTTGATTTCACAATTCATGGCAACACCTACTGCCATGGCATATTCTACCACCTGTTTATTTAAAACCGGAAGAGAGCCCGGCATACCGGTACAGACCGGACAGGTGTGTGTATTTGGCGCACTTCCGAATGCAGTAGAACAGCCACAGAAGATTTTGGTCTTAGTTGCCAGTTCCACATGGACTTCCAGTCCGATGACGGTTTCATACTGTTTACTCATAATCTTCTTTCCTCCTATTCTGCTGCTAACGGGCTGTGCTGATATGGTCTTGTCTGTTCAAAGGCATAAGCGGCACGGATGATATTCTTCTCCTTGAAGCAGTCTCCAATCAACTGCATGCCAATCGGAAGTCCCTTGCTGTCGATGCCGCATGGCAGGCTGATTCCCGGAAGTCCTGCCAAGTTCACCGATACGGTATAGATATCGCCTAAATACATTTTCAGCGGGTCGCTTAAGGACTCTCCCAACTTCGGAGCGGTGGTCGGTGCTGCCGGTCCTAAGATAACATCATATTTTGCAAATGCTTTATCAAATGCCTGCTTAATCAATGCTTTCGTACGCAGTGCTTTCAGATAATATGCATCATAATAACCGGAACTTAAAACAAAGGAGCCTAACATGATACGACGTTTTACTTCTGCTCCGAAGCCTTCGGAACGGGATTTCTTATACATGTTGTGAAGTCCTTCGTAGTCTTTCGTACGATAGCCATATTTTACGCCATCAAAACGGGCAAGGTTGGAGCTTGCTTCTGCATCTGCAATTACATAGTAAGCAGGGATTGCATATTCTACCAGGCTCAAATCGAACTCTTCTACGATAGCACCTTTTTCTTCTAATTTCTTAGCGGCTGCTAAAATAGCATCCTTTACTTCTGCATCCAGTCCTTCTCCAAAATAATCTCTTGGAATACCGATTTTCATTCCTTTCACATCATCGACTAATGCACTGGTAAAATCGGTCTCTTCTCTCTGAATGGAAGTAGAATCCTTTTTATCATAGGAAGTAATTGCCTCTAAAATGGTTGCGCAGTCTGTCACATCTTTGGCAACCGGTCCTATCTGATCCAAAGAAGAACCATAGGCAATCAGTCCATATCGGGATACGGTTCCATAGGTTGGCTTAATTCCTGTGACACCACAAAATGCACTCGGCTGACGGATGGATCCACCGGTATCAGAACCCAATGCATAGAAGCACTCTTCTGCTGCTACTGCAGCACAGCTTCCGCCGGATGAACCGCCCGGTACATGTTCGGTATTCCATGGATTTTTGGTTTCTCCAAAAGCAGAGGTCTCTGTGGTACTTCCCATGGCAAACTCATCCATGTTGGTCTTTCCAAGAATTACTGCTCCGGCTTTTTCCAGATTTAATACTGCTTCTGCGGTATAAGTCGGAATAAAGTTATATAAAATTTTAGAACTGCAGGTGGTCAGCATTCCTTTCGTGCACATATTGTCTTTGATTGCTACCGAAACTCCTGCCAGCGGTCCTGTCAATGTGCCGTCATCAATGAGCTTCTGCACTTCTGCCGCACGCTTCATTGCACCTTCTTCATCTACGGTAACAAAACTGTGTACCGCATCCTCTTTTGCTGCAATGGCATCTAAGGCGGCTCTTGTAGCTTCTTCTACTGATACCTCATGGGCTTTGATTTTCTTTCCAAGCTCTACTGCTGTCAGTGATAATAAATTCATCTTCTGCCGCCTCCTTTACTGATCTACGGTCTTTGGTACAACAAACGCCCGGTCTCTGCGCTCCGGTGCATTGGCAAGGGTATCCTCGCCGCCGTCACCATTGGTTACTACATCTTCGCGGAATACATTATGCACCGGAAATACATGGGACATCGGTTCTACACCGGATGTATCCAGTTCATTTAATTTATCAATATAATCTAACATGCTTTCCATGTCTTTTTTTGCTGCTGCTTTTTCCTCTTCGGAAAGCTCAAGCTTTGCAAGGATTCCAACGTATTCCATGGTTTCATCTGAAATCACATTTGCCATTGTTTTTCCTCCTTAATCACGTACTTTGATATGAACTTCTCTTAACTGCTGCTCGGTTACTTCATTTGGTGCTCCGCACATCAAATCCTGTGCATTTCCGTTCATCGGATAAGCAATGACTTCACGGATGTTATCCTCGTTACGCAGTAACATAATCATACGGTCAATGCCAGGAGCCATTCCTGCGTGTGGCGGTGCTCCAAACTGGAATGCATTGTATAATGCCCCGAATTTATTTTTCAGCACTTCTTTATCATAACCTGCGATTTCAAAAGCTTTCTCCATAATCTGCATATCATGGTTACGGACTGCACCGGAGGAAAGTTCCACGCCGTTGCAGACGATATCGTACTGGTATGCTAAGATGTCCAGTGGATTCATGGTATTGAGTGCTTTTAAGCCACCCTGAGGCATGGAGAATGGGTTATGGGTAAATCCGATTTTCTTGGTCTCCGGGTCACGCTCGAACATTGGGAAATCATTGACATAACAAAAACGGTATGCATCTTTCTCAATTAAATCCAGTTTCTCGCCTAATTCATTTCGAATCATGCCTGCATAATATGCGGCACGTTCTTCTTTATCTGCCATGAAGAAAATAGTATCTCCTACTTCAAGGCCTGCCAGCTTTCTGAATTCTTCTTTCATGTCATCCGGGATAAATTTATCAATCGGTCCCTTGTAGCTTCCATCTTCTAATACTTCCAGATATCCTAAGCCGCCCATACCGATTCCGGTTGCAAATTTCAAAAGTTTCTCATGGAAACCTTTGGACATCTCTGCATGTACGCGGATGGCTCTTACGGTCTTTCCGATAAATGGCTTAAAGGTACATCTCTGGAAGAACTCTGTCACATCGATGATACGAAGTGGGTTCCGAAGGTCCGGTTTGTCACTTCCGAACTCTAACATTGCCTGCTTATAACTGATGATTGGATATGGTGCTTTCGTTACTTTGCTGCCTTCCGGTGCGAATTTCTCAAAGGTTGCAGAAAGTACTTCTTCACCAATCTTAAATACATCTTCCTGGGTTGCAAAACTCATTTCAAAGTCAAGCTGATAGAACTCTCCCGGTGAACGGTCTGCTCTTGCATCCTCATCACGGAAACATGGTGCAACCTGAAAATATTTATCAAATCCGGATACCATCAGAAGCTGTTTGTACTGCTGTGGTGCCTGTGGCAATGCATAAAATTTTCCTTTGTATTTTCTGGATGGCACGATGTAATCTCTTGCGCCCTCCGGAGAAGATGCACAAAGAATCGGAGTCTGAATCTCTAAGAATCCCATTTCTGTCATTTTCTCTCTTAGGAATGAAATTACCTTGGAACGGAAAATAATATTGTCTTTTACTTTCTGGTTTCTCAAATCCAGATAACGGTATTTCAACCGGACATCCTCGCGGACTTCCTTACTGGTCATTACTTCAAATGGAAGCTGTGTATAAACCTCTCCTAAAATATCTACACTCTTTGCCTCTAATTCAATGGTTCCGGTCGGAATCTTTGGATTGTAGGTCTCTTCATCTCTTTTTTCAATCAGACCTTCTATGGAAACTGCCTGCTCCTTGCGGATTCCCTCTAACAGTTTTCCATCCCGGATTACAATCTGCATTACTGCATACATATCTCTTAAATCAATAAAGGATACGCCGCCATGGTCACGGATATTCTCTACCCAGCCTGCTACCCGAAGTGTCTTTCCAATGTCGTTTTCGCTTACCTGATTTAAGGTTACGTCTCTGTAAATGTTGCTCATCTTATCTACTCCTTTTCTGATATGATTGTCAGCCCGGAGTATAAAAATAACCCCGGAATACTGACTCGTATTCCGGGGCGAATAATCTTCTTATCCGCGGTACCACCCGCATTGGAAAATGAATGCTTCATCTTCCCTCTCTTCGTGCGTAACGTGCACTACGTACTGACCTACTGTAATTCAGCCAGTCGGCTCCAGAGTGTTCCCTTTGCTTTCTCTTCCAAACAGCGCTCTCAGTCGGTGACGCTGTATTCCTGTCGGCCTCTAAAAGTAAGAGTCTCTTTCCCAGCTTTTGCAACTATATCTCCTAGTTGTTGACTATGATAGCACTGCTTTTTTTGTTTTGCAAGTATTTTTTACAAATCTGATGCTATTTTTTCACTATGTCCTTTATATTATCCAATTTTATTTTATATAATGAACATAATCTGTTTTTCTCGGAGCGGCGTCTTTTGCCGGTTCTTTTGCATAGCCAATGACACAGTTTCCAATGCCTTCGTAATCTCCTTCAATGCCAAGTTCCTTTAAAATTGCTTTTCCCTCTTCCCGCTCAAAAGTTTCTTTTGCACGATGAATCCAGCAGCTTCCAAGACCTAAGGAATGTGCTGCCAGCATCAGATTGCCCATGACAAGGCTTCCATCATATAGATAGGTTGGGCGGCTCTTATCTGCTAACACCACCAGTACCACCGGTGCTCCATAAAACGGATCGCCGGTTGTTCCCATAATCTCAGCATTTACCTTGGAAAGTCTGTCTCTTACTTCTTTATTGGTAACTGCAAGTATAATCGGTGACTGCCTGCCCATTCCGGTAGCCGCATAAGTTCCGGCTTCCACTACTTCTGCAATCAGCTCTTCCGGCACCATATCTTTCTTATAACCTCTGATACTTCTTCTTGTCTCCATTGCTTTTATGATCTCGTTCATTTCTTACTGCTCCTTTCTGATGCTCCGGCGGAAAATTTCATCCGCCTCTTTCACTACTTTTATTTCTCCGGTCTCAATCATATGTTTGATGCGGTTCATATACCAACTGTCACTGATTCCAAGGGGATATTTTAACAACAGATTTCCAATAAGTCTTGCCTGTATGATTTCGCCCTCTGGCAGTTCTCTTCGAATCAGAAAATCATAAAAATCCTCTTTTACACCCACCAGACAACCATTTATCAGAACCCGAAGGGGTGCATCTTCTTCCTTAAGTTCATCCCATCTGGCTGCAAATACTTTCTGCTCATGCTCTGAAAGTTCCTTTTCCAATGGGAGGAATCGATAAAACTGTCCGGCATCTACTTCTCCCCAGGAAGAATAGCGTACCGTCGTATTCTCTTCTTCTCTTACATAATCCGGCAGACGTACCACGGATATTGCGCATTCATATTTCCGCAGCACACTGATTGCATGGCAGAGTCCGCACAGGGAATAAGGCTTGTTGCTGTACCAGATACGGAAAGATTCTCCCTGCTTTGCAAACTGCTCCATCCGCTGCAGCTCTTTTCCATAGGTTTCCACTGCCTGCTCTAATTCTTCCCGCTCCTCTTTCTCATCCTCATTCCAATAGACACCATACTGCTCTAAGATTATCTTCTTCCGATATGTACCATCCAGCGGTTCCCTCAGGCTGCCAATGTCCAACATAAATGGCAGTATAATGACCTCCGCAGAAGTTCCGCCAACTGCTTCTCCTGCAAACATGTCTTCAAAGGTGGCTTTGTCCGGCTTTTCCCCAAGCCATGCGGTTGGTCCATCCTCATAATCCGGCTGCTGATAGTTCTTCGCAAACTTCATGGCTACGCCTTCACTTTCGCCAAATAAGATTTCTATCATCTACACTTCTCCCTGCTCTATGAGATATTCTAAGAATGCTTCGCATCCGCGTGTTACATCCGCATAGGTTTTATCGAACCTGCTGCTGTACCATGGGTCAGATATTGCTGCCTGCTCTCCGGCAAAGGAAAGCAGCATGGATATTTTACCGCCACGATGCCCGGTTATCCGCTCGATTCCACGGATGTTACTTTCGTCCATCCCTATGAGGTAATCATAAATCTCATAATCGGATTTTGTCAACTGTCTCGCCCGCTTGTCCCGAAAATCAGTCTCCGGCGTATTCCCGATTCCATGCTTCTTAAGCTCCGCCTGCGCCGGCGGGTAAATCGGATTCCCAATGCCATTCCAGATTTCTTCGGTGCTGGTGGCAGCCGAGGCTATCTCGAAGCGGTCGGTGAGACCTCGTCTGGCGACGAGGTCCTTTAGGATGAATTCTGCCATGGGGGAACGGCAGATGTTGCCTAAACAAATGAAGAGAACTTTTATCATGGTTTTATATCTCCTCAAATCTTCTCAAACCATTGATTTTACTTGGTTCTTTGAAAATTGTAATTTTCGTTATTTTCTTATTTTTTCTTAAAAATCCTTATATTTCTTTCACCATTTGGCATACAAATTGGCATAAAATGAAAGTTTTATGCCACGCCTTTTTATCATGGCATATTAACAACCTTCCGTGGCATTTTACCCTTAGAAGTGCCTGCAAGATTCAGTCTTTCAAGCTCTTCTCTTGCATCTTTTGCCCCCAAGTGCGTATATGTATTTAAGGTCACTCCTATATCACTATGCCCCATTAAATATTGCAAAGTTTTTGGGTTCATACCTGCTCTTGCCATGTTACTGCAATATGTATGCCTACATACATGAGGTGTAATTTTCGGAATCTGTACACGATATGTCCGATTATATCTTCCTACCGCATAATGAAAATACTTCTCCCAATTCAATGCAACCATCGGATTGTTATTTTTATCGTAAAATAAAAATCCTGTATAGCCATCAATGATTGGTTCTACCTTTGGATACTTCCTATTTGCAACAATTCTTTCCAAACATTCTCTGACTTCCTCTGTCATAGGAATATCTCTGGTACCCGAAGATGTCTTTGTTTCCTCAATGCTATATTCCATATCACGTTTGCGCTGTAACTGATGTGTAATATGAATCAGATTGTTCTCAAAATCAATATCATGCACCGTAAGTCCACAAAATTCACTTACACGAAGCCCTGTCTTGAACAAAAGAAACATTCCATCATAATATTTACTATAATGGCTGTCTTCTTTGATAAATTTCAAGAATTTGCGTTCATCTTCCTGTGTAATTGCTTCTCTTGTTACAGAATCATTGACAACAACGGTAGCAAGTTGAAACTCAAATGGATTTCGAAGTAATAAATCATCATCTACAGCCATCTGAAATGCTGGTCTAAGAACACCGCGAATGGAATGAATAGAACTATATCCTCTTCCATCTTCTTCCTGCAACTTAATCAGAAACAACTTCGCATCTGATAATTTCACACGGTCAATTCTCTTAGTTCCAAATGCTTCCTTTGCAATCACATTTCTTACAAACTGATAATTTGCAGCTGTATTATGTCGAACGCCCTTTTTCAATCCCAAATAACGTTCTACCAGCTCCAAAACTGTCATGTCACCACTGCACACTCCGCGATTCAATTCCATTTGGATTGTCTTTTCTTTTTCTCTTAAAGAAATATCCGCTTTTCTTCCAGCTGGCACACGATCCGTGTTTACTAATCTCCAACTATATACCGCTTTTCTTTTTCCAAAAGCATCCACATATCTGTATGCATATCTTCCATTTTTGTCCTGACTTTCTCCATTCCAGAGAAGTCTGTTTTTATTGTCACGTCTCTTTTCACTCAATACTTGCTCCTTTCTAAAGAGCCATGACATAGCATATTGTTAGTATACCATGGATGACTCTTTTTTTGTCAAAATCTTGCTTCTAAATTGTTTCTAATTTATCAATATACTGTTCAAATTTAGCTCGTTTGATTTGAACACGATTTCCATTCCATAATAGATAGTCTGCGTTCTTATCCTCATTGATAAGCGATCTTAACTTGTTCTCTCCAATGCGAAAATACATCGCTGCTTCTTCTACTGATAATGTATATTTTCTCCAAATAGGAATTTCATATGTTTTTTCCATTGCTTACGCTCCTTTCTTTAAGCCCGGTAGGGTGGAAACCATCTTTGTAAACCCCAAAAGTAAACCACCGCCAAAAGACTTTTCATTTTCTATATTTGTTGTTATTTTCTCTTTTTTATTTTCTTTACTTATATTACGTTTACATAGTTTACACATAAATAAAATTCAATATTTATAAGTCTTCCGCCTTAAACCATGTTGTAAATAATCAGTAAACATTCAAAGAATTTGTTGTTTCATACTCTTGAATCAAATGGAATCTCCATCTGCTTGGGAATAGATACAAATTCCTTGTTTACGGCTTCCTCTCGATACCAATATTTCTGAATCCCATACTTTTCAAAACGTTTTGTTGCACCTGTCTTTTGCTTCCATCCAACAATACTGTTATTCATAATATCGTTGATTTCATTAACCGTTCTTCGATCAGGCTTTCCCACATTATCTAATGCTTCCTGATAGATAAGATTGGTACACACATAATCCGCACTGTAATTATCCAAAAAGGACTGAATAATTCCTACATCTGTATCCTCTGCCATAAAGAAGTCTCTTTGCTGTGCTAACTGTTCTTTTAAATGTTTTGGCAGAATTAAACTGTAATCTCCACTTCGATAGATTTCCATGACTTCTGCCCACATCTGTTCTATATATGCTCGGCTCTCTGCTTCATTCTCTAGAATATGTACCTCTGGTTGAACTACATGTGTTTCTATTGGAATAAATCTTCTATTGCCGGTACGATCAAATGGTAAAAATCCCTTTTTATTTGAAGTTCCTGCAAATACACATTGTCTTGGCACATCCTTTGGATATCTCTCATAGGGCACTTTATAGGTATCCTTTTGTCTACTGATAAATGCCTTGTTTTCTTCAATATATCTCGCACTAGCAGTTGCCACCATCTCAGCCATTTTCAATAATCCAATGTCCGCTCATCTTACGAACCACATTCTCATCATCCAACCGTTTTAGATCATCGGAAAACCAATCATCCTTCATTGCCAATAAGCGAAAAAATGTCGACTTTCCATCTCCTTGCTTTCCTACCAGGCAAAGCATTATTTCAAATTTACATCCTGGATAAAATATGCGATTAATTGCTCCTAACATAAAAATCTTAAGAGATTCATACACAAGTTCTGATTCCTCACACCCCAAGAAATGATGAAGTGCCTTCGCCACCCGTGGTACACCATCCCACTCTAATGCATTCAGCTTGTCCTGAATTGGGTGAAATTTATATTCAGACGCTACGATACGAATCCCACTCACTACCTGTTGACCTGCATTTAATATTCCATAATCTTCCATAATGAGTGCAACCTGATGTAAATCATCATCTTCAATGCAATGTGCATTCTCATTCCAGGGTGTACTATTCACCACATCCACTCGATCTGTAAGCAGATTCTTTCGAAATGCTCCTTCAAGTATTGGATCCTGCTCTAATATACTGATTACATTTTTAACACTTCGTATCACCTTGCCATTATCGTTTAATGCGAGAGTTTCTCTGATTTCTGCCCTTTTCAATCTCAGCAACTCTTTGTCCAATCTTTTCTACCTCCCCTTTGCAATTTTCGTAAAAATCTTTTATCTCTTCACGACTGCCAAATAACAATCCGTCTTCCAAATATTCACTTCTAGTCAAGTTGACCAGAACTTCCTCAAAATGCTCATCCCATTCCTCATCAATACTTTTGGGTGCATAGATAATCTTCCATTCCTTTAGGATATTCGCATAGTCTGCTACAGTTCGAAATGCCCTGGTAATTTCATGCATTGTAACTGTCGATTCCTTCTTCACGCATTTTACTGGATTACCTGGCTTTGCCGATTTGGTTCCATATTTTTCTGTAATTAATCCATAATCTGATGCAAGTTTGTTAGCTGCATCCTTTGCCGACAGATTAAAATACATTGCTACAAAATCAATGACATCTCCTGATGCACCACATCCAAAACAATAGAAACGCTTATCCACCTTCATACTCGGATGTTTGTCATTATGAAATGGACAGCATATTAGTCCAGATTGATTGGGATGAAAACCATAATGAATCACTGCATCTTTTGTCGTAATATTTTGTTTTACTACCGTAAATACATTTGTCCTCATTAACGATGTCTCCCCTTTCTCCTTGGAACTAACTGCTGTGCCATCTCCTGTACTTGTCCTACAACTTCTTCCTTTTCCGCAGTTTGCATTTTCTCCAGCGAAAGTTCTTCATCTTTTGGTCCTGTAAGTGCTAATTCTTCAATCCGATCCCACATACTTGTCTTTATTTGATTTATATTTGACTTCTTTTTTACTGGATCCATAAAATAGTTTTGAAATACTCTTGTAAAGCGATCTTTCGCTCCCATCAGCACCTCGCATATACGATTCGTCACATTTTTAATGGCTCTTTTTTCACTGCTGCCATACCATTCTTCCTCCGATTCTTCTTCATCCAAACTTGCTTTTCTGATATCACGGCTTCCTAACAAAGTCATGTGTTGTGCCATATCACCAACCATCAAATTGCAGGATTCTCTATAAGCAGCATCAGCCATACACTCAATCATGGTATTGATTGCCGCCATATCTGTATTAACAGCACTAAGTTGCTTTTCTTTTGTATCAATTTCTTCCTTTACATTTCCAAGCTTGATTTTTTGATTCTGAATAATAAAATCATTCTTTTCCAAATACTTGCGCCCACCATATTCGGCTGTCTTATCCACAGACAAACCATATTCCTCACAAAGCTCTAAGAATTTGTTTCTACACACTGCATCAAATACCATCTTGCGATTATTCGCTTTACTCTTAGGCTTGTTTGGATACGGTAACTCAAAGCCTAGAAGCTCCAATGCCTTATCCTGTTGTGGGGCAATTTCTCCATAGCTATTTGGTGCATCAAATACATGACGTTCATGGATATGTGGTGTTGCTTCATCCACATGTAATGCCCAATCAAGAATATGTATAAATTGCCCATACGAATCTTCAAACCATTCCAGAAAATCCTCAGTCACCTTTACAAGTGTTTCTGGTTTTACTGATGCATCCATTGTTCCAAGCTGATAGATGCTCTCCTCAGGACAGGTTTTCTTATTTTGATAAATGCCCTCAATCATTCTGTTTCTCTCTGTGTGTCTATTTCTTGCATTTCTTTCATTTTGATTTATTACAAAAGCACCATAATTTTCTTCATAAAAACGAAGTTCAATTGCATCGAAGCTCTCATAATTTCCTTTTGAAGTGGCAGTTCTTTTTCCTGTATAACAATCCCAATAAATATTTTGCATTGCCATATTTGCATCAATATGTTCACTATGATTCAAATCAAAATTCCGATCATTATGTTTGGGATTGTAGGAACCATGCTTACCACTTCGACCATTGTGTCTTGTCGCTTTCATTCTTCCCTCCATCACTGTAATTTTTTTCTGTTTGACTATCTGCAAATCCGCAACCGTGTTGTTGTTACGCCAGATAGTACCCAGTACGAAGTGGCGCATCCGCCACCTCTCGCCGTTGGCGCCTGGGCAAGAGTTGCACCCTTGACCGGCTTAAATATTCTCCTGCTGTAACTCGCTTTTCCCGGGAATCGAGTTGCAGCTTATTCAAATATCCACAGCGCATCGTAAAGACTATTCAAGAATTGCGCCTATTCTCTTTTGCATCTCAAAATGTATATGGTTCCATTTATGACAAATGACTACTTTCAAATTGCAAAAGAATATGTCTTTACTAAGTATTTGGGTTGAAAAAATACTGATTACTAAATCTTGTAAGAATTTATATCTTCTTTTTTCTTCCCTACTATGTACTTGGAGCCTCAAAAAGCTGATTGCAGATTTTTGAGCAAACTTTTTCAAAAATTTTTTTCTTACAATTTGTATATGGGAACAAATTCTACTAATCCTCGTTTTTTCTTGTAACTTTTTAAATAACTTTGTATTTCTTAGATCAGATATGTGGGTTTACTTTTCGTTTTTCCCACCTATTACTGTGATTTTTGGCAAAAAAAATCTCCAGGAACTTTTTCGTTCCTGAAGATTTTTGCTAATTTTATACACTTTTGTATTATTGATAAATCTTATCTCTTTTTTCCCTGAATTAGAAACATAATTACAACGTTCTCGAATCCTTCATACTAACGTTGTAACTTATTCCATATCAAATGATCCAATATAATTATCATATGCATCTTGTTTCTCATCATTTAGAAAATCCACACTATATGTATCACTACCTACATAAATATGAACTTTCCCATCTACACAATCGAATGTAATATCTCCTGCTGAATTTTGAGTTATCGTATTGTACCCTGAATAGTAGTTTAAATCTTTTGACTTAGCTTCCCCAATTACTACAATTTTCGGATTAAGTACTGTTAAAATATCTTCTGGAATTTTACCACTCTCTCTGCCATGATGTGGTGCAAACAGAACATCTATTTCTTCAAAATCAATTTCATCTTTAACCTTTTCAAGGAAGTCCGTTTCTATATCACCCATCCACAAAAATTTTGCTCCACAATTATATTGAACAATAAGAGAAATATTGTTTGGACTTTTCCCTTCCTTCGCTTGCTTTAATGCGTCTTTATAATCTTCGTTGTCTGTATCAGGCCACAAAAAATGTAACCCAGCACCCTTTCTAACACTGTCACCCTTATTTAACCATTTTCTACTACATCCTTTATAAACATAAAATGCTTTTTCTCCATCTCTAATTTCTTTATATTTTTTAAAGGAATCCGTTTCATCTGTCTTTGTTGCTTCATTCTCTACACAATAAAAATTCTCTATACTTTTGCGTTCATTATAGTATTCTATATGTTGAAAATGATCATCATCTGGATGTGTAGATATAAATCTTGTTATTCCTTTTCCTTTTGATTGCTCAATAATTTCGTCCATAATTTCTTCTTGATTATCATCTGTCATGCAACAATCTATTGATGTAAAACTATCGGATCCATGTTTAATATAAAACATATCTCCATTTCCTACCGAAAGTGATTTAACTAAGCTCATTACATTTCCTCCTTTTCATTAACCTTTTTCACTCTACTTGCAACATACTTAGTTTGTTTTTTGTATGCGACCGCAAAAAGAATTGTAATTATCACAAGTATCAAGATATCTGTTATTGTCGAAAAAGCTCTTATTTTTGAAATTAAAATCAAATATACTTTTGCTATCAGAACAACGATACACACAGAAAAAACCGTTCTATATGAGTTATTGACTTCAGATAATACATTCACCTTTTCATCTTTTCTACTTGCTTTCACAAACTCTCCATAATCTGCATATTTAACCCATTTTATTTTTTTGCATATAGGTTCAATTACCAATGATCCAAATCTACTTACCACCATTCCCATAAAATAAAAAACAAATAAATCCTCAATTATATTTCCTTCTACAATTTTAACCCCTATTATTCTCTCAAGCAAAAAATTCAACACAATACCTGGAAGTAAATTATTTAAGATATTATAAGAATCCAACTTTTCTAATATTTTCTCCATAGTGATGTCACCGTCCTTTCAATTTGCAGTATACCTCTTGCTTTAACATAACTTACGTGTTTCATTCTTGGATAAAATAACATATCAATTAATTCATTCCCTTTGCATAAGCATAAATTCTTTTCAAGAAATTTCCATCTACTGATGTCTTTCCATCAACCATTCCAGAGAAACCATTGTACGAACTGAATCCAAGCATATAAACAGCCAATGCCATAGAAAGATTTTCTGATTCTTCTCCAGATATTTCTGCAATCTTCTTCAATTCTTCTGCAACTGTATCATGAGGCACCTTTACATCTCCGCTCTTTTGAACTACAGATTCTATAACTTCTGGAAGTACCATGCACATCTGATAAAATGCATCCTCTTCTCCTGTTACAAGAGCATAGAATTGATCTAAACTTACTCTTCTGATTCGTTTATGTGAAATCTTTCTACCATCAACAGTTGGATTCCATGTAATATTTTGAGACTTTTGCGCAATTGCCTCTACTAAAAAGCATGCACAATCATCATCGTTTAGTAATTGATTCTGCATTTTCATATATGTCTTTCCTGTAGATGCCGAGTTCATAGTATTGTGTTTATTTTTCATCTCTACATAAATCCTATGTACTATATCCCCTTCTGGCAACTGAATACCATCTGGATTTTCATAAATAACATCCCAGCCACCTTCTTTTCCATTATCCGGAACACGGCAATTATTCATATACTGAAATATTGTTTGATGAAAATATCCAATATCATTATTATTTGATTTGTCTCTTTGACGAAATATTTCATTACCAACCATTTCTTCCCAAGTTGACTGATATACCGTTTTATCAAATATCAGCTTTATCGGATCAATGATATTTTTGTTAAAACGCTTGATATCAAATGATTCTAATTTTTCCCCATACTTATCAATCGTTGCTTCTACATGTTTAACAAAATCGTCTTCACTAATAAAATCTAATTTCCAATCCATTATATTGCCTCCTTAATTTTCGTATTTGCCTCAAGAATATCAAGCGAATGTACAATTTCCTTTGCGATATCATATGCCAAATTAACTGGGACAGCATTACCCACTTGCTTATACTGTGCTGATACATTACCACAAAATTCCCAATCATCTGGAAATGTCTGACAACGTGCATTTTCTCTAACCGTAAATGGTCTAGCTTCCAATGGATGACATCTCTCTGTTTGTTTCTGAGAAGGTGATGTCAATACCGTGAGCGATGGTTCATCCAAACTCATTCTTCTTAAAATTCCTGTTCTTCCGCCCTCCATGTCCCAACAACTCTTCATATACTCTTTTGCAATTTTAGGATCAATGTCTCTCCAATAACCCCCAGGTGGAACTAATTCAAATATTTTTTTCTTCTTTTCACCATATGGAACTCCTGGACCTTCTGGGCAATCTAACAAAACATCCCTAAGAACAGGTTTATAACTATGTGCCTTTGGGAATGTATACTCTGTTTTTCCTACAAGATCATTTCGAATTCCTATAGTAATAAGACGTTCTCTTTTCTGTGGTACTCCATGCTCCCATGCATTTAACACTTGTTTGTCGATGGTATATCCTGCTTTTGCAAAGATATCAAGCATTGTTGCATATGTTTTTCCATGGTCATGTGTAAGTAGTCCACGAACATTTTCAAATAGAAACATTTTGGGCTGCAGCTTTTCTAAGAATAATGCATAATGATAAAATAATGTTCCTCTCGCATCTTCAAGTCCGAGTCTTTTTCCTGCATATGAAAATGCCTGGCAAGGTGCTCCACCTGAAAGAAGATCTAATTCTCCCTTTTTAATAGAGAAATACTCTTCTAAATCTAAACATGACACATTTGCAATATCATCGTTAATCACATTCCAATTTGGTCTATTTTTCTTTAATGTATCTGCTGCATTCTTATCAAATTCTATTAAGCCAAGTGTTTCAAAACCAGCTTTTTCCACGCCTAAGGCTAACCCACCAGCTCCAGCAAACAATTCAATACTTGTATACATTCAATTACCTCTTTACTTTTTTCTAATTTTATCATTGTAAGTGTACCAAAAAACGGACTTGTTCTATATTAACTTACAATTCTTTCTTCATCTACTAATTCCATTATGTCTTCAACTTGACATTGCAAAGCTTTACAAATCTTGCAAAGCACTTCTGTTGAAACATTTTCATTTTTTCCCATCTTAGCCAAAGCATTTGTTGTAATTCCAGATTTTTCTCTAAGCTGTGTTTTACTCATATTCAAATCTATAAGTTTTTTCCATAATTTGTTATAGTTTACTGTCATAATTATTCCTTTCAACTGTTATAAATCAATAGACTATCCACTTAACAAGTATATCAAATCATATTGATTTTCTCAATATGATTTTGATTAATTCAATGTCCTAATCTATTCAATACATCCAAATAGCAGATATGATTTTTGCTGTGATTTTGTCTTCTAACTTTTCAATTCAACTGTAGCTTTGTCTCAAGTATTTTCATTTTTCTTTATGAAACTCATAAGCCACTCGTTCAATAGGCTAAAACCTAAAAATGGTGCCATTTAATATTACTAAATGACACCACCACTATTTTAAATATTTTTATTTTTGAAAAATCTTTTATATTTTTCACTCGATTTCCTATATTCTTTCGGAAGTTCTATAAGATGAAAATAGTTATCTTTTACTTTAGAACAATAAGGAACATCTCTTAGTGTGATATAACAATCCATTATTTGGGGATCATCTTTTTTTATACTAATTGGAGTTTCTGTAATCTGTAAATATGATTCAATCAAAATGTAAATATTATTAACAATATATTCAACTCCATATTCAGCCTGCATATCGTCAAATCCATATATATTAAAAATATCTAATATACATTCTTGCATAGCATCTAAACTATAATACAACCTCACCGCAGGATGTGGATGAGTCAATAGCGAATAATCAGGCACGTCTCCAGTATGAACTGAATCAAAAATTTGAAATTCAATTGTAAGTGAAAGCCAATACAATATGGTAAGCTGCTCTAAAATACTCAAAAGTTCCTCAAAATCAATTTTGTCAGTTCCTATTGTCGCAAAAAACATAGATTTATACAAGAATTTTGTACTTAGCCAGTCTGCCACCATTTCCTGCTCTTGTTTTTCATACCCCCCATTATCAGATGGTTGCATTTCTGCATACGTTCCATTCTCCTTGTCAATATATTTAGCTGTAATATGACCACATTCATGAAAAAAGATGTGTAATAAAATTATACTTCCAAATAATTGATTCAGTTCTTCACGATATGTATCTCCTGCATTTTTTTCAAATATATTTAATTTTCTGAATCTCCAAAACGATTTCAAATCATCTTCCGTATATCGGTTTGTAATATTTTCAATTAAATTCTCTAAACATAAACAACCATGACGTATTTCGATTTTGTATACTTTTTCTTCTATTTTACTCACTCGTGCATTAAACGAGAAATCATTTACAATCTCTATTTTCACCTTAATCCCTGTTTCATTAAAGTAAATTTCTGATGACATTTGAAGAAAATCCACAATGCTCTTATATTTACTATTCAAATTGTCCTGCATATATTTTCCTTTCTCCTATTCCAGATCAACCTTGTAATTTCTTTTATTTTTTAAGCTACAAAATCTAAATATTAGGCTCAAATTGTCTTTATTCCTTGGTATTATAAGATGCTCTGTTCGTTTTCTGCTTATACTTTTCATTTTTCTCCAATAGAAATACCTTAAATGCCTTATTATCAATCCCACTATTGTACGCTCTCCAATAAATAGCTTGTAATTCAAAGGCAATTTTCGCTTCTGCATAATTCATTTTTGAAATACATATCATCCTTTTGATATCATCATTATCAATCGATTCTGTCATAATATTTAGATATTTATCAATATCAAGTGCATAGAAAACTAATTTTTCATACTCCGGCTCAAACTTATCCATATCGTATTTCATTTTGATGTAACTTGCATTTACATTATATGTATTTTCAGCATTCGACAGTTTCCGCCCTTTTTGAGTATCAATAATTGCATATACGTTGTAATAAAATTGTGAATGTTTCATTCGCGTTCCTTCAATATACTTCATTGAATACATTTTTTTGATATTTGGAACAATTTCATCATCTACTATATTATTAATTGTTGCTCCAACTTGTAAACAGCGAAGCGTATTTCCATCTTTTCCAAACAATAACCATACTCTATAATCTTCATATTTTTTTGAATCAATCTGTATATTATTAACATCAAATTCTTTATCAATTGTAATAATCTTTTCTAGATAATCAGGTGTTTCAGAAGCCTCTATTGTATTAACTTGAAGTCCTGCGTATTTTTCTTTCATTTGTCTCATATCTCCATATTACCTACCTAATATTTGATTATATTCTTTTATTGTATACTATCCCGCTATGTCATAACTCTAATTCAACACTTTTCTTGGCATAAACTTGGCATAAAACTGCCAACTCAATTCGTGAAACACCAGTAAATTCAAGACTTTCAAGAGATTCTCCACATATTGCCGTGGCATACGAATAATACTTTAATCATAGTTTTGTTTCTCCTTGTTTTGCCCCGGAATGCCCTGTTTTGCATGGGTTTCTGGGGTTATTGTGATATGCTCTGAAAATGCGGATTGTGGCAAATCAGCGCAAGATTGAGCAAGTTGCTACTACCTGTTAGTAGTAAACTTAGTAGTAAAACGAAACTTCTTACTACTAAGGATTTTTCTGTTCCTTCTGCAACTGACCAAATACTTCATCCCATTCTTTCTCAACACGCCACTCATCATTTTCTAATATTACTGCTTTTCCGTCAGCATTATACTTGGTGTTATCTGACGCCATTTTATAAGATTTTTCACTATATTGAGTCATTATGTGTTCCTCCTTTTTGCACTAGATTGCCTCATCTTTAGAAGACATTCAGAAGCCTCGTAGTAATCATGATTTTCTCTGAAATATGGGAAGGTAGCAAATCAAGGCAAGATTTAGCAAGTTGTTAATATTACTTAGTAGTAAAGTTAGTAGTAAAAATATTTTTCTTACTTATAGAATATTTCAAGCAATTGACGCAGATTTCTTATTATCTTTTCTACAATCTATCAAAAAAATCGATTCATCAATAGCCGATTTATACCCTGAATCTTCAATGACTTTTTCTGCAAATCTTTTTTCTTCTTCTGTAAAATAAAAGATAACAACCAAACTTCCATCCGTACAATTAGCCGCCTCATATATTTTTATTTGCGTAAATACGTGTCCTAAACTACTATTACTAGCCAATTTAAACTCAATAATATTTTGATTATTCATTCCCTTTGATACAATAAAATCAGCCTGTCCTCTTCCATTATTAGGTTCTGCATCTACCTTATACGAAGTTCCATACCATACAAACCTAAATAATCTTTGAAGATCTTTTTCTTTTGCAATCTGTTTTCCATTGTAATATAAAGCTAAATATCCATCACATTCTTCTATAATGTGCTTAAAAATTTTCAATCTATTTTTTGCTTCTTCTCTTGCTTCGATATCTTCTGGAATAACATAACCTTCATCAATTACTTTTGCTATAAGTATCTTCGAGTTACTATAGAATTTTTCCAATTCTTCTGTACATTCCTCATGTGCAAGTTTGCTTATCTGTTCTGGATTATTCTCTACATACTTTATATAATAGTCATATAATTCAGGATATTCTTTTGCTAATTCCTTAAATGCATCTTTCTCTATTTTCTTAATACTACGCTCGTTGACACTTCTCTTATTTCTTTTTTGATTATCTTCATATTCAAGAATTGCTTTGGCAATATAATTATTAACGTATGCTCTTAATGAATCATTATCTATCATGCTTCTTACATCATCATAACTGTCAAGAAAATCTTTTCGATTAATCGCTGGTTCATCCTCTCTCAGGATATCTTTAGGAGTTAATAATACATATTCCTTCTTACTTTTTTCACTAGTTATATATGGCAGTTCATACTCTTTACTCACAAAGCTTTCTGTTTCATAATTAAAGTATGCTTTTTCAACATGAAACTTTTTTATGTACTTTTTATCAAGATATTTTCTTGCAAATTCTTCTGTGTAGCTGCATAAAAAGCCCTTTATTAAGTTTACTGTCAAATCACTAATTTTATCCTTACCACTTCCTTCATACAAGAGCATAATCTTTTCAATATGATTCGATTTAGTAATATTATTTGTATTTGTTGCAAACCTTATGTTTTTATACAAAAATCTTGCATATTGTTTTCCCAATGCAGCTCCCTTATTTCCTGACATAGCATACCCTAACCAATTATTAGGAACCTCATTGAATTCAAACCACGCTTTCAACTCTTTATTTGATAAGCCATCACATGCTTTTTGATATAAGAAATGAAAGTACTTTATTATTGTACCGACCCCCAAAAGTTAGACCTAAAAATCTAACGATTGGAGGTCGGTATTTTTATGGCTAAATATTCTTTTGAATTCAAGAAAAAAGTAGTTCTAGAATACATAAATGGAGAAGGTGGCACAC